>Ga0247803_1000002_pt1 | contig 963465 bp, 817 predicted proteins | sample UWRJL014104B1_FD_180928 | JGI IMG/M metagenome (GOLD analysis project Ga0247803, IMG submission 180928) | Plant litter microbial communities from Arlington Agricultural Research Station in Wisconsin, United States - UWRJ-L014-104B-1 | ecosystem: Environmental > Terrestrial > Plant litter >... | reverse complement strand
ATTGGATAAACCCAGCATGTACCACTTGAGTTTGTTGCCGCCGAGAAAGTAGCTGTTCATATCCTTGGAAGCGCGGGACGAAACCCAGAAACCAACAAATATTGTCGAGCATATAAATAGCAAGACAATGGCAATATCGAGTAGAGGAAGAATCATGAACACATTCCGATTTATTATGAGGATCGACAATGATCGCTTTTCTTATCTGATCCCATCACTTCCGTGCGGCACTCGTTAACAACAGTATAAAGAGGGAGCTGAGACTCAGGGTAAAACGGCAATCGTCAGTGTAGGCCAACAAAGCATATATCAACCATGACCATAAGCACTGGCATAGCAGGCTAATGTAACCGTTTACATTTTATTTTTCTAGTCTCTTTTGGTGAGCTGTAGTAAATTTTCCGGCAAATAAGGAAATCTCCAATAAATTCAATATCAACCCACTCACCTTATCGGCTCCCAAAGGTCATTTTTATGTCCAATATTCGCGATGTTGCTCGCCTGGCTGGCGTATCTGTTGCAACTGTTTCACGAGCCCTGAGCAACCCCGAAAAAGTATCCGATGAAAGCCTGGAAAAGGTGCACGCTGCCATCGCCCAAGTTGGCTACCGCCCCAATATGCTGGCGCGCAATTTTCGCTCAGCGCGCGCCTATGCCGTAGTTGTGCTGGTGCCTGACATCGCCAACCCCTTTTATTCACTCTTTATTCGCGCGCTGGAAGACCGTGCGCAACAAAAGGGTTACGCCGTACTGCTGGGCGATACCCGTGGCACCACCGAGCGCGAGATTGAGTACATTCGCCGCGTAGAAACCCGTTTGGCCGACGGCATAGTGCAGCTGCGCCCCAGCTCGGAAAAAAGCCAAAACAACATTCCACCCGATATCCCCTGCGTCAACGCCTGCGGCTGCGAATACACCACCGGCCCGGCGATCCGGATCGACAACCGTGCCGCCGCCAAAACCATGGTCGATTACCTGATCAGCCTCGGCCACCGACGTATCGGTGTTATCTCCGGCCTGAAGGACAACCCTCACGCCATCGACCGCCTTGAAGGTTATAAAGAAGCACTGGCAGAAGCGGGCATTCCGTTTGAAAAAGAGCTTATTGCCGAAGGTGACTTCACTATGTGGTCTGGCCTCAACGCTGCGTTTCAGTTCTGCAATATGAAAGTTCGCCCAACCGCCGTTTTCTCGATGAACGATGAGATGGCCATTGGCGCTATGCAAACCTTAAAAAATCAAGGCATCCGCATTCCACAAGACATGTCGGTGACCGGTTTTGACGATATCGCCTACGCCAAATATTCTGACCCAAGCCTCACCACTATTTCACAACCGGCGGAAGAGATGGGCAAGATGGCGATGGATATGTTGTTGAAAGTCATCGAAGGAGAACCCTTGAGCCAACGCGAATGCGTGTTGCCCACAGAATTTATTATTCGCAAAAGTACCGGGCCTGCGCCGGGCAAAAAATAATTTCTCAGAAAATTTTTATCGTAAATAAATAGAAGAAATAAAAAAGCGCGCCCGAGTTAATCGCGGCGCGCTTTTTTATTGCTGATTCGACTTACTATCTAGCCGCCAACTCAAAATGATCCTGCAACTCCATCGCCGCGACAATTAAATGGTAGAGCGTGCTGGCAGGAGCAACGTCCACCACCACTTCATCATTCGCGCCGCGCTGATCGACATAAGAACCCGGTGTTGATGCGCAGAGATAATAGGTAAATAAATCATCTACTCCTTTGATGGCAATCGCTTCAGCATCTAAATTACCTGCGCGGATTTGCACCAAGCTCGCTTTAATTAATTCGGTGATACCCCAGCAGCGTTTGTTCGCGTCAACTACTTCACCTGTGTAGCTCACCGCATCAAATAACAGGCCGGACTTATCCATGCCGATTTCCAAACCACGCGCATAAAGTGCCTTGGTGTAATGCGCGACCGGGCGACCGGTGCGGCGGTGATACCAATCGAGCAGCCACACCCATTCCATCATATGGCCGGGTTCAACGATGTCGCCCTTGGCATTGGGCAAACGCACCCAGTTGTCATCAAAAAATTCAAATAACACACCGTATTCTGCATCGAAAAAATGCGCTTGAAAGAGTGCAAACAATTCACCCACGCGCGCCAAATATTTTGCATCATTGGTTGCATCGTAAAGTGCGAGAAAAGCTTCAAACAAATGCATGTGCGGATTTTGGCGGCGACAGGCGTAGGCGTAATCGCCTTCGATCCAGCCGCCCACTGCTGAACCGAAACGCGCATCCAAATGGGCAATTAATTTATCGGCTTCTTGCAGATAGGATTCATCGCCCAGTGCGCGATAGCACCAAGCATTGGCAAGCAGTACAAAGGCGTGATCGTACAAATCTTGCTTGGTATCGATTACGACAAAATCTTTATTGAGCAAATGAGTGAAGCCACCACCTGCGGTCGGATGAGCGGTGGTCTGGACAAACGCCAGCAAATTTTTGGCAATGGTATTGCCCTCAGGACACCAGCCGCGTTTATACGCCGCAGCGAAGAAAAACGCCTGCCGCGCTTGCACACGCACACGGGTGGTAGATTCCAGATCCGGCTCACCTGCGGGGGTTAGGCGCTCGTAGTTGGCCAATGTATTCGGTTCAATACCGCGCGCTACCCAGAGTGGTACGGCATCGTTTTTGATCCAGTTTTCGAGGCGACTGGCCGCCGCACGCAATGCTTGTGTCATAGGAATTCCCAATTCGCAGCGCCGCCCCTGGCGAGAAAAGTAATGATCGGTGTGATTGCGGCTGAAGTGACAGGGCGCATTTTGCGGGAGGATTAGCCTCGGCGCAAATAAAAAAACCCCGGCGTGCCGGGGTTGTGAAAACGTGCGCAGCTATTACTGCGGCAAGAAATCGAAGGTCTGGGTAATCGTAGTGCGCGCCACATTCGATGAAGGAAAACTGATCAACTTGATCCGCTGCAGTATTTTCGCCTCCAAATCTTTATCGCCCAATTCGCTGGACACTAAATTTGCCTCAACAATTTTGCCGCTGGGGTCGATCACTATTTTCACCACCATCTTGCCTTCAAGTGCCGCATTCTGACGCAGGGCGCGATTGTAAATGGAATAGATAGCGCCTTTATGTTGCTCCATAATTTTGCGGATTTCTTCTTCGCTGCGCGCAGCTCCACCACTTCCGTTGCTATTACCCGCGGTAGCTTGGGTGGTTTTTTTGGTGCCATCAGCAAGGCCGCTTTTCACCTTAGTGGTTTCACGACCCGACAAAGCCACTCCGCCGGTATCGCGGCTCAAGGCAGCGGTGTTAATGCCGCCGCTGGCGACCTTGGCACCGCTGGTGATCATTGCTCTATCAAGTTGCGCCGCTTCACCCGTGCTATTGGTCACTGTGGTCGCAGCTGTCTCAACCGCCGAGGTTTGCATCATCTCGCGCATTTCGGCGAGGTCATCTTTGAACTGCATAACACCGCTGTTCTCGGCTTGCTCGCGCGCTTTTTCAAGGGTCGCTTTGGGCGGCGCTTTCACCGGGTCTTTTGGTTTTACCACCGGCGTCACTTCAGGCACTTTGTCTAACGGTTTTTCCTCCAGTTTAGGCTCGGGCTTTTTTTCCTCGGGCTTGGGCGGCTCGATTGGTTTGGGTGGTGGCAGTTCCTGCTTTTCCAACACCACACGCGCCAACTGCGGTGGCAATTTTTCTTTTTCCGTGCGTGCCATTTCAGGTACATTGATAATGGTAACCGCGACACTGGCAAGCAGTAGCACGACAAAACTGATCAATAATATTTTATTAAACCGTTTGTCATCACCAATGGATGAGCTCCAAGGCAACTCCATATTTAACATGAGGCTGGCCATATCAACCACCTCCGTTCGCGGGCAATTCTTTCTTGGTAACGGCCAAGGAAATATTGCGATATTCAGCGGCGGCACAAGTGGCCATGACTTTTTTCAAAATCTGGTAGGGAACCTTTTGATCCGCCATGATGGTGACTGGCCGCCCCGTCAGTTGATCCGCCTCTTTTAATGGCCCCGCTTTCTGCGCTAAATATTTTAATTCTTGTTCCAGCGGCGCAAAATTATTGCCACTCGCCGCAACGAGATCCGCAATACTCCCCACTGCTCGGCCACCGACAACCACATCGGTAGCACTCACTAAAACCACTAAATTATTTTCTGGCACCTGTTCGGAAAATGATGCAGGCAACTTGATACTTTTATCGGTCTGCAACACTTCTACATCGCCGGAATTGACCAATAGAAAAAATACTAGAATGGTAAAAATATCCATCAGCGATACCAGATTCAAACTGGGCACCTGATTCAAACGGCGATGATGTTTGGCCATCCGCTTGGCGCGCAATGATTGTTTCATTGTGTGCCTCCATCTGGATTTGCTAGCGCGCCAGTTGATGCTCCGGCAGCAGGTGCATCACCCAATGAAATTTCGGGAAACAATTCAGCATCCACTACACTCGCGGCCACTACAGCTTTGAATGAACGCACGGTGTCCATCGTAGTGACCAATGTTTGGTAGTCAGTATCTTTTTCAGAGAGGATATAAATATCTTTTTTCTGGATACCTTTGTCTTCCAGCAAACGTTTTGTCTCTTGCAATACACCGGCAAGTAATTTGAAATCGTATTCGCCATCGGGGGTTTTCTCGACCCACTTTAATTTAATCCCCGCCGGATAATTCACTTCAAATTTATCCGCGCGAATAATTAATTCCAATTGCTGCGGCGGCTCTTCGGTTTGCGGAATACTGGAGTCAGCCATGTCGGGCAACTTCAGGTCGAGTACCGTTGTGCGCGCAAGCACCATGCCCATCAACAATACCGGCACCAATATGATCATCAGATTCATAAAGGAGGTAATGTCGAGTTCTGCATCCGCTTTAAATCGCCGTTTAATGCGCATAAATTGAATCCACTCTGTGCAACTAAATAGATAGTAAAAATAATCCGCGTTACATATTCAGCCGATTAAATTATTGCGCCGCTTGCGGTTTAGTCGCGCTGGTATCTTGCGTGCGAGTGCGCGGTACATCCTGCACATGGGTAATCAGGTTTAAACATTTAACGCCCGCCATTTCCAAGCTGTCGATAATTTCGGTTGTTTTGCTTTGCAACATTGAATGAATTAATAAGAGTGGAATTGCCGCCACCAAACCAAACGCGGTGGTATTCATTGCCACCGCAATAGATGATGACAACAGTGCTGCTTTTTCTGCCGGATCGGCACTGGCCACTGCCGTAAATGCTTGGATCAAACCAATAATGGTGCCGAGCAAACCGAGCAGCGTGGCGATGTTCGCCAGCGTCGCCAAATAAGGTGTGCGCTTTTCAAGGCGCGGCATAGCTTCCATAACACCTTCTTCCATCGCCAATTCAATATCATCGCGGCGCGGTGATTGACTCATGCGCGCAATACCAGCGGCGATAATGCGTGCGATAGGTGCGCTATCGCTTTTGCCTAAATTCACAATCCCGGCATAATCTTTTTTCTGTAGCATCGGCAGAATGCGGCTAAATGCCTGACGATTTGCGCTTTTCGCCGAGGACAATACCAGCCACCGCTCTATGGCTATTGCAATCCCAACCACCAATACCACCGCAATGGGATACATAAAGGCGCCGCCTTCTTGGAAAAATCGAATCAGAGTATCCATAACTTTATTAACCTCGGAAAAAGAAATTATCGAAAAAAGAAATCATCAAAAAATCACATCGTTATTCGGCCGAATCAAGTTCTCCAGCCGCCTCTAAATGCCGCTGCATTTCATCGCGTTCGACATGGCCGAACACTGCATCTTCCTGGCTACTTAACATTTCCATTTCCAGCTCCGGGCTTGCGGGCGATTGCCAAGGCAAAATGTACATTACCCTCGGTTGCTCCTGATTGCCCGTTACTGTGGTTTGCAAATTAATAGTGGCTTCACGCACCATTTTTTTATCGCTGGTAGCGGGCGATTTTTTTTCTGCAGCAGATGTGACTGCTGGTGCAACTTCAGGCACCACTTCAGGCACAACAGCATCTTGCGCGTAACCAGCGCCCGCCATTATCGATAAACTTATCAACAACAATAATTTATTCATCGTTCGCTTCCTCTGGCGCAGCTTCACTAGCGGTGGAAGATTCTTCTACAGGTGCTGCTGCTTTTGCTTTAGGCGCTATACCTAAACGCCGCTGTAAATCGGCAATCCAACTGGTAGCTTGCTTGTCCTCACCGCCAAGCAATTGCAGATAGGCTTCATAGTGTGGCAAAGCTTCTGCACTTTTGCCCATGTATAAGTCATAAAGTATCGCGATATTTTTATGGCTCTCGGCGTGGAACGGCCAAAGGCTCAAGGCTTTTTTGTAATTGATTTCTGCACCAGAAAAATTACCTGCTTCACGCTGCAAAATAGCCAATTGATTATAGGCATCCAAATTGGTGTGGTTGGCGGTGATCGCATCGTTAAATGCTTGCTCCGCACGTTTGTCTTCTTTTTGCGCGCGATACACCAAACCCAAATTAAGATAAGCACCGGACAATTTATTATTTTCAGCAAGCACCTTTTGCAACAAAGACTCTGCCTGCGCCCATTGCTTGTTGCGTATAGCACGGGTGGCATCGGTAAAATTTTGTTGCGCTTGACGGCTTACTGAAGGTTTATTTTGCAAATAAGGATTGGGCGTGGGCGCTCCTGCTGGCAAAATTGAGGCGCCCGCTGGTGCAACACTGGGCGCGCTGGCATCGCTCGCCGGTTTTGTTTTGGTGTTGGGTGTTGATGAGCAACCCGTTACTATCAACACTAATACCAGGGCGATGAGCTTAGTGAATGTCATTGCTCACCTCCAACCGCGTTTCGGTTTTGTTATAGCGTGCCGGCAGTAATTTAGCGAGGGCATCAAAGCTGCGTTTTACGCCTGCGTCGTAGGTGCCTTTCCAACTGCGCTGGGCATTCGCCTGATGAATCTCAATCGCTTTTTCTTCAAATGGATAAGCCTGCTCCTCCAATAGAATTTCATATTGTTCGAGCGCTAATTCATCCAAATCTTTCGGCCTCTGTGAATTCATTAAATCGCGACTGAGTTGCGCGTAAATTTCACCGATTTTAAAACTCGCCTCGGTAGTAAATTCAGCAATGCCATAAGCCAATACTTGTTCCTGCGCCTTGAGCGCTTTTTCCAATGCGGCGCGTTTGCGTTGCAAACTATTTTTAAGCGGCAGCGTTAATTGGATGCGGGTAAATTCATCGTAAGCCGGTTGCGCTAATTCACTCTGTGCACTCGCCGCTAAATAACCAGAGCGATCCGTTTTAGCAGTGCCAGCGCGGTTATGCGTATTAACAATACTGAGCAGCCAATAATTACGTTTCTCTTCATCGCCCGCCGTGCCATAGAGTTCGGTTAATTTAAATTGCGCTTCAAGATTGTTGGCAAGCGGGCGCGGATATTCAGTCGCGTAGCGACGATACTGCTCAATGGCCTGCGCACGTTTACCGGATTTTTCATACAGCTCGGCGCCCATATACAACGACTGGCGTTTGACATCCGGATCGGTGCTGGTGCGCTCCATGACAACTAACTCATCGGCCGCCTGTTGCCATTTATTTTGGCTTTGGTAAATCAATACCATTTTTGCCGGTAACGTCGCGGACAATTGATGATTGGGATATTTTTTACGGAAGCCTAAATACACATTTTCTGCTTGCGCCCATTTTTCTTGCTCGATTAAATAGACACCCGCATCGTATTGCGCTTTAGCGGCTATCTCGGTATCGGGCGCTACCGCTGCGATACTTAACAACTTTGCAATGGCAGCATCTTTATCACCAAACACTAAACTGGCATCCGCTTGTTGATAAATACTTGCTGCTATACGTTCACGCACTTGCTGTGCACTGGGAGCGCCGGGCGTTTTACCGTAAGCGGGTAATAAATTTAATACCTGTACATAAGCCTGCTCTGCAGCTGAGTATTCTTTGGTTTCAAAATGGCTGTGCCCGAGAATTAACCAGCTGGAAAATAATAATCTTCCCTCCGCCGGCGGTTGCCAGGCAATAACACGCTCGGCCATTATTTTTGCATCTACGTAATGATTTTGTTGCAATAAATCATTGGCCGCTTCGGCCAATACAATTACCGCGCGCGGATCAGTTTTATACACATCGGCAAAATTCAGTGCATTTTTAATTTTGCGATTTTGCCATTCCAGCAAGCGATTGTCGGGCAGGCTGCGCGCCGATTGCACTAATTGTTGCGGCAACAAAATTGCGGCGTAGCCCGCATCGGCGCCACGCAGTTTATCAACATAACCGTAAGCAACTTGTTCGTAGGCATCCATAGCAGCGGATAAATCGCCTGCCTCATTGAGACATTCAGCGAGCAGGAAAGTCATCTCGGCAACTTGTGCATCTTTAGCAAACGTCTGCACAAATTCGCGATACCATTTTGCCGCGCGACCAAAGGAAGCCGTTGCCTCGGCATTTTTAGTCGCTTTAAAACTTTGCGCCTGTGCGTGTTCAAATTGCGCCAGCTCTTGTAACGACTGATGCAAATAGGCGAGTGCGTTATCGCCAATTGCGCCTTTGCGCTGCGTCCAATAATTACTGCTGATGCCGTAACGCTCTACAAACTCTTGTTTGGCAGGCAAAATCAAACTGGGGAAATCGCCCTGCTGATAAACATCGATAACTTTGATACTAAAGCTCGGCGCAAAATCGGAATCGGCATTGTGCTGCACAAAATGTTGGTAAGTTTCAGCGCTATCGGTGAAGCGTTTTTGATCGAGATACAATTGGCCGAGTTGTTGATAGAGCAAATATTCGTAAGCGCGGCCGCCACCCAATTGCGTTTGCAAACTGCTGATTGATTTTGCACCTTCCAAATACGACAGTGACAACGCCATCACACGCAAGGTGTCTTTCACCAGATTGGCTTTTGATGCACCTATATCCGTCATGGCTGCATCAATATCCTTGGGGCTGCTGGCATGCCCAATTAATTGATCCATTACACCGGCAAAAGAAATCAGCGCAAGATCGTAATCGCTACGTTTAAATTGCGCCCAACCTTTCATGTAGAGTGCGTTTTGTTTCAGCTCGGGGTTATCGCCTTTTACCACTGCATCGTAATTGCGTTCGGCGGCAGCATAATCGCCATCGGCAAAGGATTTTTCTGCCCGGCGGAATTGGGTTTCGGCCATGTAGAGTGAATTGGTATTAGCAACTGCAAGTTGATCCAACACCACGGCTGCTTCAACTGTGCGGCCATCGAGCGACATTGCTTTGGCCAACTTATAACGCAACTGATCTGCTTCTATACCTTTTACTGGCTGCGCACTGGCGGTCTGTGTTGCCAATAACTCGCTATACATAGCGACGGGTTTGTCGTAAAAACGCCGCACTTCTGTGGCGTTGAGTTGTGCTTTCTCACTGCGCGCCATTTCCAAATCGGCGATGCGCATTTTAATTTGTTGCTGCAGCGCAGGATCTTCGGCTGCCGTCAGAGCACGTTGATAACTTTGCTCAATACGCGCCATATCGATCACGGCAACTTTTGCTTTGGCATCGGGTAATTTTGCGGCCGGTAAATCGGCAAGGGTTTGGCCGCGGCCATCATCGCCTAAACCAACCACACTGCAACCTTGTAAATGCACTACCGCACTAACGACCAGCGCAAGAAATGTATGGCGAAAAATAAAAGGGTTAAGGTGCATCATTCTGGTTGCTTCCTTAACTCGGCGTCGTACAAACGCGCAACAGCGAGGTGCGCCTGTGCCAGATAATTGTTTAGGCGTTTTTCATGCGCTGCCAATTGTTGGTCGACTTGTTGCCGCAAGCGACCCGATTGTTGTGCAACTAGCTGATCAGTATTGGCTAAATGGGTACGCACTTCTTTTTGCAGTACCTGCAAGCGCGCTATGGTCGGCTGAATATCCATACTGGTAGCGGTAATGTCGGCAATATTTTTTCGCCGTTGCGCTATTTGTGCGAGGTTACCATCAATTATTTTTAATTCCGCTTGCTGCGCGGCAAGTTGCGCGGGATATTCCTGTGCCGCGCGCCATAACAAAATTCCACCAAACATGTTCGTGCGCGCTTCCAAATCGCGAGTATCTTGCCCTGCTGCTTTCATGCGTGTGATGGTTGCTTGGCCGCGCTCAATGCGCGCATAAAGCGCACGCGTTTCTGCATCAGCCAATGCCAAGTAATTTTCGCTGGCGCTTATTTGCGTTAATTGCTGCGCTAAAGCCTCACGCTGTGCTTGTAATGTTTGCTCTTGCTGAACAATAGCATTTTGCGCAAGCTGCTGTTCCTGACGGCTGCGGGCAGCTTGTTTTTGTAACAGCAATTCATGATAGGCATCGAGCTTGGGCAACCAGTTTTGCAGCAATTTTTGCAGGCGCAATAAATCGCGCAAATCCAACACTGCGGTTTGAAATACATTTTTGGCAAATAATTCGTTGAGGTATGCAGACCGGGTTTTGATAATACTGGTGCCATCCAACTTCAACCAGTTTTGGCCATCGTCGGTCACCACGGCGGTGAGGGCACCATCTTTTGTTGCCTCACTGCGCAATATTGTTTTTGCATCCTCGGCGGAAACGGGTTCGCTGCCAATTAGCGTTAGCAATTCACCTTCGGTGAGAGTTGCGCGCATATCCTGAATTAATTGGATTTCGTGTGCGAGCAATTCTTCAGCCGATTGATAAGCATTAACCGCTTCGCCCTGCGCGCCTAATTTTTCATAGGCGTAGGGTAAAGCGAGTAAAGATTCTTGTACGGCGGGATACATCAAACTGCGTGTGCGCAATAACTGCCAGGGACGAAGGGCTTGATCGTATTCTTCTTGCGCGACAGCCGCCCAGCCGTAACCCAATAGCGCTTGATTGGCAAACACACCATCGAGCCGCACCTTGGTGAATTCACGAATCGCGGCGGCGTATTTTTTTTCGGCGAGATAACTGTAGCCAATTGCGGTGTAGGCTTTGTCTTGCAACGCCCACTGTTCTTTGCGGCGCTGTGGATTTTCGGCGAGATCAATCTCGGCCAGCTCGCTAAAAAATGTTTGTGCCGTTTTAAAATCGCCTTCGCGCGCGTGGGCTGCACCTAAATTGTAGAGCGTGTAAGGGCTCCAGGCGCGCAGTTCGGCGGCATCAACATTATCTAAATTTAAATCGGCATAATTTTTATTGTGGATGCGAATATTAATTTGCAGCGACTGCATTTGTGCGAGTAGTGAAGGTTTGAATTCACTACTGACTCGCGCAAAACTTTCATCGGCCGCAACCCAATCACCGCGCGTGTAATGCAATTTGCCGAGGTAAAACCAGGCAGCATCACGCACCGATTGCGGGCGGCGCTCATCTTGCAAAATTTGTTTGAATACCGCTTCGGCGTGATGTTGCATACCAAATGCGAGACTGACACCGCCAGCAATTAATTCCGGGTTGTCGCCATGCCCCTGAATGCCGTCGCGCGTATCGGCGACCATCAATTCAGCAAGCGCGTCGATATAATCTTGTTGGTAGTAATGATAGAGCGCAACACCGTAGCGTAGATCAGCAACCGAGGTTTTAGGCTTTTCTTTAGCATCGGCTGAGGCGATAACGAGCGCAGCGCCCAACAGCATAAAATGGCGCAACACCGCGGTTGGTTTGCGCATTACATCTGCCATTGTTTGATTTCAAAAACCGGTTGCAATTGCGCGCTGGAATCAACAATACGCAATTCCAATACTACGGGTTCCTGATCTTTTTTGATGACTAATTTGGCGCCGCGCTTGTAATCTTGCTGCGGCCCACGACCGGTAAAAAACGCACTGACTTCATGCTCGCCCGCTTTTAAATTCCCTACATACAAACGTTGAACTCCGCCGCGAAACAGCGCTTTGGTTTGTTTGTCGGTATAGAGTTCGCTGGCAACCAGTTTGTTATCGATCTCCAATTTGATCGCATCCAGCGCAAAAAAAGCACCCAAATCCATTGAGACATAAATCGCTACCTGGCTACTGGCGGGATAAAGCAATTCTTCTTCCAGAATTAATAAATCGCGATTGAGCGTGAGCACGGATTCTTTGAGCGATTCAACCTCACCGGTAGGTGCCGAATTAATTGCTTGCTGGGCAGATACGGGAGCAGCAATCAGTTGCACAACCATGAGTGTGAGTAACAACAACGCAGCCAGATTTAACCTGTGGCGCAAAAGGTAAAGCATGGTTTTTCTCCGTGGGATTGATGGATGGCCAGTGGAATGTCACCCGGTAATCAGAATGCACTTAGCATTTTGTAGACCAATTGAAGCAAGACAGTAAAATCGACTTATTCTGTAAACTGATTGGCTTTTTTAGTGTGACATGAAGCACATTCTGTTGTGGCGCGGAGTTACTTTTTATGTCGCCAATTAACAATTTACGCGCAAGTTGTATAACTACTCACCGTTTTGAAGCTTAGTGCGTTTTTATTGGAATGCTAAACATTTGCGGTGGGATTTTTATTCGGGCGCCATCAAACCTTGGCTGTAAAACACTTTGCCATCACTGGCGATAATCACTGCATCAAAACCGGGCAGTTTATTGATCAATGCCATGCCTTTTTCCGCGCCGAGCACGAACACAGTGGTAGAGAGTGGATCGGTATCAAACCCGAGCGGGCCGATAATGGTGACGCTATTAACCCCGCTGGTGGATTTACCAGTGCGCGGGTTGATGATGTGATGCACCCGCTCGCCTTTATCATCGATAAAGTAGCGTTCGTAGTCGCCCGAGGTGGAGACGGCAACATCGACCAGCGGCAGCGTAATTGCCACCGCATCAGCGCGTGGATTTTTAATTCCAATCAACCAGGGGCGACCAAATTTATCGCCGATGACACGGCTATCGCCCCCGGCACCGACGCTGGCGTGTTTGACGCCGAATGATTGCAAAATTGCGATGGCTTTATCGACGGCATAACCCTTGGCAATGCCGCCCAAATCGATATACACCTTGGGATGCCCGAACCAGAGGGTATTGTTTTTCGTATCGAGATGAATCAAACGGTAATTGATCGCCGGCAGCAATTCTTCGCGCTGCTGCTCGCTCGGCGTGAGCTTGTTGCGGTAGTCGTAATAGCGGCCGAGCGAGGCGAAGGTGATATCAAATGCACCGCCGCTTAATTCACTGTAGTGGTTGGATTTTTCGATAATCGCCGCTAATTCGGGCGATATGCTAAGCGGCGCTTTGGCACTGGCTTTGGGCGCTAATTGGTTGGCGCGATAGAGTTCGCTGGTTTGAATATAGGGGCTGAAGTGTTCGTCAATACGGCGCATTTCTGCCATGACGGCGGCGACTGCTTGTTCGGCTTTTTGGTCGTCATCAAGCCAGAGTGCAACACTGACTTTGGTGCCCATAACGTCTTGTTCGTCGCCGTGCCATTTGGCTTGGCCAATTTGGCTGACCAGCAATAAAAGAATGCAAATCAGCGGGCGCATTGCGGCTTACAAACTCATGTCGACGCGATAGTGCGTTTTGCCTTCTTCATCGACACGATCTTCCTGGGAGAACATGGCGAGCATATCAATTGCATTAGCAGATTCAAAAAAGGCTTTGGGTGCAGCCAATTCGCCGGTGACTTTACCGCCGCTGGGTGCAGCCAATTCAATTTGTAAATTCACATCTACCGGGCCACTCAATTGAAACAACTTGGCACTTATACCGTTGTTGCCGTTGTCGCTCATCTCAGCGGCGAAGTTACCAATCTCCAACCAGTTGGAACCCGTATTCACCCGTGCTTCGTTCCAGGTCAGCTTGCCTTTTAACTTGAGCAGCACGTTTTCGCGCAGCTCCAGCTCATCAATGTGGGCGAAGAATTGCCCTTGAATCGGTACAGGCAAATTGCCTTGCAGCAAAGTCACTGGCGCTGAAATATCGGCATCACGCACTTTTAATGCGCCGCCAGAGCCAGAGCAAATTCTGCCTTCAAAGTCCTGCATGGGTAATTTTGTGGTGACTTGCGCGCAGGGCGAAAGTGTCAGCAGCGACAGAGGGCTGAGGCTCCAAGACAGCTGCCCGAGTGAATATTCCTGCGTTGCAGTGCGCACACTAGCCAGACTGGCGCGGCCATTCCACAAGGTTCCGGTCACACCACTCAAGGCTACGCCGGTGCCGCGCGTTAACAGATAGGCACCCCAAATCGCCGGAATGCTGCTGATCACAAACACCAAAAACAAGGCGACGCCGAGCGGAATCCAGAGTTTTTTGTGGGTTTTTAATAACACGGGTATGCGGCTCATAGGGCAGGCTTTCAATCAAGGCTAGGTTTAATCGATCAACATTAAATGTATCGATACAAATTTATTGGGCTTTTTGCAGGCGCAAATTCACAGTGACCTGCCCCGGATCATTGGTTGTAGCAATCGATAAATCGATCACAGCAATGCCCTGCTTGAACTCTATCTCGTACAACCATTGCATTAATGGCTCGTAGCCAGCGCGATCCAAACGCACGCGCGCCTCACCGTTGGCGCCGGGTTGGAAGCCGCTCATGGAAAGGCCATTAGCAGTCAAAGTAGAATCAATCAGGCCGCTCAAGTTTTCCGTGCTGGCGCTGGCTCCGGCGGTGCGCAGCTGCTGGATTTGTGCAGCAACAATCTGCACTCGCCCAAGGGTTTGGGTAGAGGCCACATTAGCGGCAAGCAGTTGGTCGCGCTTGTTCTGGATGGGGGTCAACACCATCAACCAGAGCAGGTAAAGCACCACAATCAGGCTGCAGGCCAGAATCAACATCTGGTCGCGGCGATTGTACTTATTGAGTAAATTCAGTAGCTGGTTCATAACGGCTTACCGGTTAAGGATTCTTGGTCACTTTGAGGCGTGCAGTCTGCACATTGCCTTGGGCATTGAAACTGGAAGTCTCGGCATTCAAACCTTGCTTGCGCAGATTCTCGCTGAGCGCCTCAAACGCGCTGAAGCTATCGGACTGAATGCTAATGTTCAACTCGCCCGATTCACCCGCATAGGAAATACCCTTGATACTGACATTCGGCTCTTGCGCAATTTGTGGTAATACCAGGGTTAGTAGCGCCATTACACTCGCGGATTGTCCGGCCGGTTGGGTCTGCTGGAGAATGGTGTTGAGTTGTTTTTCAGGATCGACCATTCTCCCTTGGGGGATTACCGCGCGCGCTGCTGCTTCAATTTGTTGCCGCACTTTGAGATTTTCACCACCGATTTTGTGAATCTCATACATCAGCGTACCGAGATAAACCGCCACGCAAACACCGGCAAAAATCGCCACTGATTGCCACAGTTTCCACCAGCGCTCGATGGGCAACCGCTGGGAAAAATCGCCTTGGCAAAGGTCAATCGAATTACTGCTGTAATCCAGAAACCACTCATCTGCAATGGTCTGACTGACGATGCAATCTTGCAACTCGGCGGGAATAAGCTCGCCCAAAATCTCTAATTCGGCTTCTGTTTCCGCGCGCAAATGCAGATTGGGCAGATTATCTACCCGCTCCTGATCGCGCAGCAGCATTTGCAATGCCATGCGCGCATGCTGTTGCGATACGCTAAAGCCCATAGTAGTGGCGTAGCGTAGCGCCACCTGATCTCGATACAATCCTAATGTCCAATGATTATTGGTATCCGTCACTGCCTCTGCCGCCAGTGGCAGAATGAGCGGCGCGGTCCAGCAGCGGGTGACTTCAATCCCCAAGGCCGCTAGCTCAGCAAAGGCCGCTTGCAACCAGGTTTTATCGGCAAAGGCGACAACTACCTTGCCATTCGCAGGCGTACCCAAGGCAAAGTGCAGATCTTCCACATCGCCTACAACCGAGTCTTCCAATTGGAAGGGCAAGAGGCTGCGCAGATGCTTTTTCTCTTTATCGCTGTATTCCAACTCGCGCGTATTTACCCGGCTACCGGGCAATATGAGCCACGCCGATTGCGGGTGAATTGGCAGGGCACTTAATGCCGCGCGCAAATCTTCGCGGTCGCCAGTTTCACCTTCATCGGCTGGCGTGCCATCGGCGCCCAGCCAGCACCAGCGAAAGCTATCCGCGAGGCTTTTGCCGTCGTCGGAAGTCGTTACAGAGAGCACCAATTGCATGGACATAATTTGCTCTAACTCTTTGCTCAATCAGATTGGGGTTAAGGCTTATTCGACCAATTCGGTCTCGCCATCTTCATCTTTTTCGCCGCGATCTACGGTCGGCAATTCAAAAATATCATCGCGCCGAATCACTTTAAGTGTGCCCTGCTCAGTGCCGCGCATCAGCAAACTGCGCATGCTGCGGCGCTGATCAACTAACTGCACCGTGGAGTTCAACCAAAAATATTTGGTGAGGGTCGAAATCCCATCAAGATCCAATACTTTGCCCGCAAACATCGCGTTCCATGCATCGGTAATCGCTTGTTTGTCGGCGAAACCAGTGGCCGGGCGGGTGGAAATAAACTGCTCCATATCCACGGCGTTCATCGGCACCAAATCAGAGGTGCCGTTAAAACAGAGCAACAGGTTGTTGATGCCTTTGCCGTAGGGCCCAACAAGATCCAAGGTATTGATATTCAGCCCTGCATCGGCCACCGGTAAGGCGGTGATAAACGGCGTCAACCGTAATACCAGCATTGGATTTTCGTTAAACCCGCGCACTAAACGCAGCTCATCAACCGACTTGAATAGCGCATTGGCAGGGCGATAGGGCTCTTTCATGCCCTGATAATAATTGGATTCCGCACCGCCCGAACCTGACTCAATATCATCGGCATCGATCCAATCGACTACCGCCGCAATCAGATTTTCCGCCTGATTTTGATCCAGCGGAAGATCGGGAAACGTCTGCAGCAAGCGAATAAGACGCCGTTGCGGTTCGGTATACCGTTCGTAATTTCCCTCTGGCCGCTCAAGATTTAACGGCCGCGCCAAATCATTCAGATTCAATTGCGTGGTGGCGTCAGTCATCCGGGCAAAACCGCTTACGCCTTCATCTTGAATCGGTACTTCACTCCCCCAAGGCTCACCCAAGTAGTCGATACCGGGGTCGAGATCCGCTTCGGGAAACATCAATTTAGCAACTTCTTCGGTGCCTTCTAAAAAGGCGCGTGCCTGAGTGCCATGCCAGCGGGTTTCGGCGCGCGCCAAGCCCAGTTGATATTGGGCGGCAAATTTAACGCTCAACCCAGCGACCAGCGCCACAATTAGCAACACTAGCACTAGCACAGTACCGCGCTCAGCTCTCACCCCTGCGCGCCGAAAACTACTGTTGTTCAGGCATGGCGAAGAGACGCACACTGCGGCCGACTCCTTTGAGTTCGATGGTAATCTCTACCGCCAGAGGCAAATCCATACTGCTCGCACCCTGCTGGGTGTTTTCTGGCCAGGATTGCAGCCAGGCTTCAGAAAACTCGCGGTCTTCCAAGGCTGCTTTGCCTTTGGAGCTAATGGCTCCCTGATGCAGAAAGCGCAGCTGCACATCTTCAACATTTTCCAGCAACAACTGATGATAGGCATCATCTTCCAGATCGATATCAGCCATTTCAAGATTGCGCTCCGGCAAAAAATCGCGCCAGAGCTTGCCTTCTACCACCCGATAGCTGACCAGTTGTAGATCACTACGCGGCAAATTGGTGAAGTTGACCCAGCCGCGCCGCTTGAACAGCATCAACATCTGATCTGCATCTTCACCGGAAGAGTTCAGGCTCTCGGCCTGAAATACTGCGTTTTTATCGGCCGCTGCGGGCGGCAGCACATGGCGCAAATCAGCAGCGATAATTTGCCAGGCACGGTCAATCCCATTAATTTCAGCCAGCACTTCATTCGTGCGGGTTGCACCTTCGTCGGCAGCGCTAAGCGACTCAAATGCCATAGCTGCGATAAGCGCGGAAATTACCAGCGCTATCAGCACTTCCATCAGGGTAAAACCCTGCTGCTGTCGGAATTGGCGCTGCAACTTATTCACTTTATTGCACCAACACAATTTCGGGATCACTGATATAACCCGTTAAACGCGCGAGCGCTGGCTGGTCTTCATTGACCGCCGAGCCACCCAGATTTACGCCATCGGCCGCGCCCATTAAACGCACCGCAATTTCAATGCGCTTAAATCCCGGTACCGGCAGGGTGTCCATAGCAATACTCTTTAATTGCCACTGCCAGCGCAGCCCGGCCATATCCACTATGCCGGAATCTTTTTCCGGCACTTTATAATCTTGCAGCGCTTTTTTAGCTTTCTGCTGTTGTAACAAACGCACTCGCGTCAGCTGATTTTCAGCCACCCAATAGGCATAGGTTTTATCGCGAATCGCGGCCGAGCCGTCTAATTGTGTCAACACAAGAGTAATCAGCGCAGGCAATGCCATAGCGACAATCATTAGCGCGATCATGGCTTCCAGCAGCGTAAATCCGCGCTGTTTGGAGCGCCGGAGAGTGACGCCTGTGAGAGAGATTTTCATCGGCCGCTCTGCTCCGCTTCAACGCGTTTCTCTTCGCTGACCCAATGCAATTCGCCGGTCAGATCCAGCTCAAAAAGCTCGGTTTCCACCTCATCACCCGCAACTGACTGATTAGCGTAAATGGAGATTTCCACCTTGCCTGAGCCGTCGCCGCTGGGGAAAAACCCCATTACAGGATCCTGGTATTCCAACTCGGGGTCGAATTCCCACAGCTCGTCTTCCACCACAAATTCAATCATCTGCCCTTCGGGCAAACAGTGTTGCCGCAGCTCGGGTAAATCCTGCCATTGGCGGTCGCGTACCCGGCGCCAGTGGTAGCACCACTGCTCACCGCCTTCTACATCGGCAGCCGCCCGCGGCTCTACAAACAAGCCATGACTCTCACCTTTAAGTACCGACTGCTCAGCGATGTAATTCGCCTGCATCATAAATTCTTCGGCTTCTTTGCGCGTCATCTCAGTAGCGGCATTACCGCCCACTGCGATAGAAATCACACCCACAGCCATACCGATAATAAAGACCACAAAAATGATCTCGATCAGGGTAAAGCCTCGTTGGCTGCGTTTCACTGGCGTTGCCTTTTGGCGATTAAAACCTATTGCTCATCCCAGACGCTAACATCAGCATTCTGGCCTTCACCGCCGCTCACACCATCGGCACCCAAACTGTAAATATCGTATTCTTTGCCTTCACCCGGGCTCATGTATTGATATTCGTTGCCCCATGGGTCTTTGTTCAAGTTATCAATGTAGCCGCTCGCTTTGAAATTGCGCGGTACTGGCGCGATAGAGCTTTTGGTCACCAGCGCTTCCAAACCTTGCTCGGTGGTAGGGAAGTTAAAGTTATCAATGCGATACAGCTTAAGTGCGGTTTGCAGCGAACTGAAATCCGCGCGCGCTTTTTGCACGTTGGCTTTATCGAGGTTGTCCATTACGTTGGGCACCACAATACCGGCCAGCAAACCGATGATGATTACCACCACCATGATTTCCACCAGAGTAAAACCTGCCTGCTGCATTCTTATTTTCATTGCTCTTGTCTTCACACTTGTCTCCTTAAATATCACTGTCAACTGAACGGTAAAAGCCAACTCATTCGACTTAACTGAGCTTGGTCATCTCGAAAATCGGGGTGAGGATCGCCAATACAATCACGCATACCGCGCCCCCCATAAAAATAATGGTGGCCGGTTCCAACAAACCCATGGCCACCCCCAACATCATTTCCAACTCGCGCTCCTGATCTTTGGAGGCGTTATCCAATTGCTGCGGCAAGGTGCCGTTGGTTTCGCCACTAGCCACTAACTGCACCAATAGCGGCGGAAAATGATTAGTGTTCTCCATGGCGCGACTCAGACTCATCCCCTCGCGCACCGAGGCAGCGACGGTATCGCAGGCCTCTTGCAGGATTTTATTAGTCATCACCTGACCGGAAATATTCAGCGCCTGCAACAGCGGTACACCACTGGCCGACAATAGGCTCAAGGTCGCGGCAAAACGCGCCGAATTGATCTGCTTCACCAGCTCGCCAATCACCGGCAATTTCAATTGCACCACATGCCATGCGCGCAAACGCTTGGGGTCGCGCATTAGATGTTTGATAACAAAATATACCCCCACCAATGCGAGCAGTAAAAACAGGCCGTAGTTCATCAAAAAACTACTGGTGGCAATCAGCCCTTCAGTCAGGGCAGGTAGTTCGCGCTTACCCTGCTCAAAAATTTTGACCAGTTTAGGGACGACCAACACCATCAGCGCAACAATCACCGCGAGGCTCACAACCAACATTACTACCGGGTAAATCATCGCCATTTTGATGCGCTGTTGCAGTATTTGGCTGGTTTGGGTGTAGTCCGCCAGACGTTCCAGTACCGGGCTTAAATAGCCCGAACCTTCACCTGCACGCACCAGTGCGCGATACATATCATCAAAGGCGACGGGATTGTCGCTTAGTGCCTGCGCCAAGCTTAAACCTTCCAATACCTTGGTACGCACTTGCAATACGACACGTTTTACATTGGCTTTTTGCGACTGTTTGGCGGTAGCGTGAAGAGCCTCATCGAGTGGCAGACCGGATTTGACCAGAGAAGCTAACTGGCGGGTAATCAGACTGAGATCGCGGGTACTTAATTTAGAGGCGCGGCGGCGCGACCAAGCGGAAATATCCATACCCTGACCGGAATTCGCCGATGCATCAGCTCCCATTCCTGCACTGGTAACCTCCAGTGGCTTGAGCTTTTTAGCGCGCAATTGCGTGCGGATATGGCGCTCCGAATCTCCCTCCAGAATACCTTTTACCGTTTTACCTTCATCGGTCAGCGCTTTGTAACTGTATGCACCCATAATTTACATCCACTACAGCTGGGTGGTGACACGCAGCACTTCTTCAATGCTGGTGATGCCATTGAGTACACACTGACGGCCATCGTCACCCATAGATGGGCTGTGTTTGCGTGCTTCGGCTAATAACTCTTGCTCACCAGCCTGCTCGTGAATCAAGTGACGCAAACGCTCAGTGATTTCAATTAATTCGTAAATACCTTTACGGCCACGATAGCCCTGGTTGTTGCAGTGTCTGCAGCCGCTCGGTGCCGGGCGCCAGATAGGTGTTTCTTCGGGTAGCTTGAGCATCTCGCGCTCGGCATCGCTGGGCATATATTGCTCTTTGCAATGACTGCAGAGCACACGCACCAAGCGCTGTGCCATAACGACTTCAATACTTGACGCCAGCAGAAAGGGCTCAACACCCATATCTTTCAAGCGCAATACTGCGCCGATCGCGGTGTTGGTATGGAGTGTCGATAACACCAAGTGCCCCGTGAGCGATGCCTGAATCGCAATCTCAGCAGTTTCTGCGTCACGGATTTCACCGATCATCACCACATCCGGGTCCTGCCGGAGAATGGCGCGCAGACCGCGGGCAAATGTCATATCGATCTTGGTATTCACCTGGGTCTGGCCGATGCCGGGCAACAGGTATTCAACTGGGTCTTCAACCGTGAGAATGTTGCGACTGCGGGTATTGATATGGCTCAAACCTGCATAAAGTGTGGTGGTTTTACCGGAGCCGGTTGGCCCAGTTACCAGAATAATCCCGTGCGGCCTGAGCAAGTTTTTGGTCAGGCGCTCATAGACCAGCGGCGGCATCTGTAATTGTTCAAGCTTGAGCTGGCCAGCGGCCTGATCGAGAATACGCAATACGATACGCTCACCAAACGCCGAGGGAATCGTTGATACCCGGAGATCCACCGCGTGGCCTGCGAGGCGTACGGTGATACGGCCATCTTGCGGCAGACGTTTTTCGGCGATATCCAACCGCGCCATTACCTTCAGGCGCGACACCAATACCGGCGCTAATTCCGCTTTGGGCGAGAGCACTTCGGTCAACACGCCATCGATACGAAAGCGCACCGATACACGGTCTTCAAACGGCTCGAGATGGATATCCGAGGCGCCTTCGCGCACCGCTTGGGAGAGGATAGCGTTGATCAAGCGAATAATCGGGGCGTCGTCATCACCGGCGAGCAAATCGGTGCGATCGGCCAAATCATCAGCCATGGATGACAAATCGAACTCATTACCCAAGTCTTCGGCGGCGCGTTGTGCCGCACCATCACCACTTTGGTATTCGCGGGTTAGGCGTTTTTGGAAATCTTCTGCAGGCATTTCTTCGAGCACTAAATCAGGGCCAAAAATACGCTGTAATTCCAGCAGAATATCCAAGGTCAGACCGGGGCGATGCAAAACGCGCGGCATCAAACCCGGCGCCAACTCTTCCAACATGACGCCGTGGGCAGAGGCAAAACTAAACGGCAAACGCTCGTAGACCGAGGGCTCGGCGATAGCGCTGTCGAGCAGCACCTCGTCGGTCAGCGTAAGCGGCTCCAAAACTTGCTCGCTCACGGTCTATTCCCCAGTAGCTTCAGCAGCACGCGCTGCTTCATTTTGGTCTTTTTTAGTCTCATCGAGGTATTTTTGAATCTGCTCTTCCCATTCAGGCAGCATGGGAACCTCGCGCTTGGTGGTGAGGATTCCACGCGAACGCTGGAACTCAACTTGTTCGTTTCTTATCGTTCTGTATTTTTCGGCTGTTGCACCAGTAAGTACTTCATTAGTGCGAATAATTGTGGGCTTGAGGAAGATCAACAAATTGGTTTTTGTTTTGGTGGCACTTTGCGAGCGAAATAAATGCCCAAGCACAGGAATACTACCCAGCACTGGAACACGGGAATCACCTTTATTGACCTGATCTTGAATCAAGCCACCCAAAACGACAGTTTGGCCGTCGCCAGAGAGGATCTGGGTTTTGATTTCGCGCTTACTCGTGGTGGGGCCATTCGGCGAGCTTTGGGTATTACCAATGACCGATGAAATCTCTTGTTCTATATCCAATACCAAGCTATCGCCTTCGTTAATGTGCGGCGTCACTTTTAACTTGATACCTACATCTTCACGGTTAACCGTATTAAAAGGGCTAGAGAAAGAGGTATTACCGTCAGTGTTACCGCCTGTATTAGCACCAGAGTAAGAACCCGTCACAAAAGGAACCTGTTGTCCCACAAGGATAGAGGCTTCATTGTTGTCGGTGGTTAACAGACTTGGCGTTGAAAGAATATTGGTTGATTCAGTGGTCTGCAGCAACTTCAGCACTGCCAGAAAATCTACATTGTTGCCCAAGCGACCAATACCAAACACCGGCGCCTGCACTGCAGCGATACCGCTAGCTAAAGAGCCCAGTGCTGAGCCATCGCCAGGGTTTTCCAATATGCTTAACGCAGGTGCAGCGACCCTTCCTGCAGCACCACCGTTGGTAAAACCACCGAAACCCTGATCATCCGCTTGATACATCCATTCAATACCAATCTCTTTGGCATTGGTACCCGTAATCTCAACAATAATCGCCTCGACCAATACCTGTTGGCGGCGAATATCCAAACTGTTGATAATCGACAACATAGTGTCCATCGTGTCGATATCGGCGGTGATAAGTATCGAGTTAGTCGCTGTATCCGCTTGTACTGCTGGCGGCGATGCGTTGGCGGGCGCACCTTCTGCTTGCTTGCCTTGACCCAGGCTTTGCATCATGCCGGTGAGCACTTTGGCCACATCTTCAGCCTTGGCGTATTGCAGATACTCTACCCGCACATTGCTGTTTTTGGACTGCGGGCGATCCAGATCATCGACTAGCAGTTTGAGGCGTTGGCGAGTCAAATCATCACCGCTGATGACGACCGCGTTGGTGCGTTTATCAGCGACAATCACCGGTGGCGATGTAGTCATACCACGGTTTGGATCGGGTTTTTCAAGTTGAGTCAACATGGCGACTACATCTGCCGCATTGGCATAGCGCAGCGGCACGACATCAGTGTGGGTAATGCCGATTTTGTCCAACTGCACGACTAATTCATTCATCCGTGCCACGTTAGCGCGAGTATCAGTAATGATCAGCGCATTGCTTGGTTCGTAGGTGGTGAGATGGCCATATTGCGGCACCAAGGGGCGCAAGGCGGCGAGAATTTTGGCAGCGCTGGTGTTTTTCAGCGGGATCACCTGGGTGATATACAAGTCATCTTTATTGGTGACATTATTTTCCGTCGGAATCGCGAGGTTACGCGCATCGCGGTTCATCACGATACGGACAATATTGCCGCTCTCAACCGCCGTGAAACCATGCACATCCAAAGATGCCAGAAACAACTCATAGAGCTCTTTGGCATTCAACGGCTTGGTGTTGATGACCTTGATCGGCCCGCGCACCTTGGGATCGATAATGAATGTTTTGCCCGTCAATCCGGCGATCGATTTGATCACGTCCTGAATATCGGTATCGTTAAAGTTGACTGCCCAGCGTGTTTCGCCCTGCGCATCGACAGGTTGCGCCTCTACTTGAGCAAAGGCTGAACCACTCATGCCCATCAGCGCCGCCAGCAATAGGCCGCTGATGATGTTGTTATTGTTACGACCATGAAACCGGATCACGAAAACCTCACTTGAGCATTACGTCTAGGTTAACTGTACTACCACTGCGTCTGATCTCCAGATTCGCCGATGTGGCACTACCCATACTTTTGTATATTTCCATAATCTTGCCGGGGCTGCTCAGCGACACACCGTTGACAGCCGTGACTATGTCATCGGTCTGCAGCCCCAGTGAATTAAATACTTCCGCATTGCGTCCCGGACGAATTTTGTAACCAACTACCTGGCCGCCTTCGCGGTAGATACTCATCGCCACCACATCGGCAAGCGTTTTAACCGCCGCCGCTACGGTCGGATCAGCACCAAAGCGCGGTGAATCAGCCACCGGGCTTTTATCGACATAAACAGGTGGCTGTTGTTGCGGTGGCACGTCTGTGTAACCACTTGGCGGAGTCCATCCAGTATTGCTTTGTGCGCCCGAAAAAGAAGTAGCTAGCTTGGGTGCGTTAGGATCTTCTTTAAACAACCACAGGGATTCAAACGAGCCGTTGTTATTAATAATGACACGCCCATCCAATACTTTGGCGAGCGTTACATTATTGCCAACAGGCAGTGTATCGCCTATCGCATATACATCGGCGCGATCGCCCGATGCGATAATTGCTCGCCCTGACTTCTCCTGATTACTGCCTAGCACACCGCGCAGAATCAAATTGAGCTGGGTATCGGCAGCATCGGTTTCTATACCTTGGGTGACGGGCTGAACCTCTGCTGGTGGGGCTACTTCTGCAACCGCCGTATCACCAAAGGGCGACAGATTCTTGATCTGTGCAATATCGACCTGGCCAGATGCGCCCGTCGCACCGCCTTGGGTAGAAGGTGCCACCAAGGTCAAGGTTGCAGGGGGAATAGTGGGGCTGGGGATAATCAGCCAAAACAAGCGCGCCACGCTGTGGCTCAGCCAAATAACTAACAATAACATCACCAGCCACTGCCAGCGCTGCACTGAAACACGATTTAACAGCGCAGAAAAACGCCGCAGTTGGTATTCCAACTGAACGGTGCGCTGCTCGAAGGCGGCTTTGTGATTAAGCAATCTATCTTGCATAGGTTTGATTGATTCCCTTGTTCGGGGTGTACAACACCAATGAGCGCAATGGCAATTAGTAGTTGTATCAAAAGCTTAGTGCGTTATGTTTATCAAAGCCATGAGATTCTACTCCATCCATATTACAAAAGCGAAAAACTACGCGAAGAGTGAGAAACATATAGCGGAAGCGAGTTTCTGCGCATGTTGGATAGCAGAAAAGAGGGGAAGTTGCAGATTTAATGAAATATGCGACAGACACCGCAAAATAGGATGATTAAAACGCGAAAAACCCTGATTGCGGGAGGGGGCAATCAGGGTTTTAACAGGATGACAGCCAGACCTTGGCGATGGATGTGCCTGATTCCATTTTAATCCTTGCTAGAGCCGCCTCCTGCGACAATCTCCTATGGTTGCCATTATTGATGAATCAGACGTCAGGCAATAGTGGCTAATTTCGGTAATTTTTGTAGGAGATATCTCACAAGCTTGTCAGTCAAAACGACTGCAGTTTTAGTCGGGCAGGTTTATAATCCTGCCGCCTTCCTTTAATCCTGCGAGAAACACATGCCGCCCAAGAAAAAAAGCATCGATTTTGAGCAGTCGCTAAGCACGCTCGAAAGCCTGGTTAACCGTATGGAGCAGGGCGATATGACGCTGGAGGAATCACTCCAGGCATTTGAAAGCGGCATAGCCCTAACACGCGAATGCCAAACACGCTTAGCCGCCGCCGAACAACAAGTGAATAAACTGATCGAGCAGCAGGGCACTATTAGCCTCGAACCCTTTGCTGCCGATGAAGGCGAAGTTTGATGACGCAGGAATTCAGCCAATTTGCGCATGAATCGCGCGCACGTGTAGAAAATGCGCTCGACCGCTGCCTGCCGCCGGGCGCCGATCCAACCCAGCTGCGCGCCGCCATGCGCTACAGCCTCTTTAATGGCGGCAAACGGGTGCGCCCGATTCTTGCTTACGCCGCCGCACTCGCCGTCAAATCCGATATCAATCTAACGCTGGTAGATCCAGTAGCCGCCGCACTTGAGTGCTTGCACTCCTATAGTTTGGTGCACGACGATTTACCGGCGATGGACGATGACGATCTACGCCGTGGCAAACCTACCTGCCACATCGCCTTTAATGAAGCTACGGCAATACTCGCGGGTGATGGCCTGCAAACTCTCGCGTTTGATTTACTCACCACAACCGAGCTGCCAAGCCAGACACAAATTCAATTGATCCGCCAGCTGGCGCTGGGATCAGGTATAGAAGGTATGGTACTGGGGCAGGCGATAGACTTGGCGGCCGTTGATCACCACTTGGATCTCGCCCAGCTGGAAAATATGCATAGGCACAAAACCGGCGCCTTGATTCGCGCCAGCGTTGCCATGGGCGCTATTTGCGCCGGCGCCACCAACGAGCAATTAGCTGCTTTGGATAATTACGCCGCCGCCATCGGCCTCGCCTTTCAGGTGCAGGACGATATTCTCGATGTCACCAGCGATACCGCTACCCTCGGCAAACAACAGGGCGCCGATATCGCACGCAACAAGCCGACCTATGTCTCCTTATTAGGTTTGGATGCCGCCAAGGCCAAGGCCGAAGAATTACATAGTCAGGCACTTGTTGCGCTCGCTGTATTTGACGAGGGAGCGATACAGTTACGCCAATTGGCCAGCTATATCGTGGAAAGGTCGAACTAGCCAAGACTCTGGCAAGCCGCCTACAATAGCCCTCCGTGAGCGGCCAACCGCACAACTATAAATGATGATCTTGCATGCATAACGAAATCCCCACCAGCCGCCCGCGCACACCATTGCTGGACAGCATTGACTCCCCCGCCGACTTACGTGCGCTGGACGAAAAACAACTGCCACAAGTGGCGGATGAGCTACGCGCTTTTTTGCTCTACTCCGTGGGACAAACCGGCGGACATTTCGGTGCCGGTTTAGGCGTGGTGGAACTCACCATCGCCTTGCATTATGTATACGAGACGCCTGACGACCGATTGGTCTGGGACGTAGGCCATCAAACTTATCCGCATAAAATTCTCACCTCGCGCCGCGAGCGCATGAACAGTATTCGGCAGGGCAACGGCTTGTCCGGCTTTCCCAAACGCGAAGAGAGCGACTACGACACCTTCGGCGTCGGCCACTCCAGCACCTCCATCAGCGCCGCCCAAGGTATGGCGATAGGCGCCAAAATGGCCGGAGTTGAGCGCAAAGTAGCGGCGATCATCGGCGATGGCGCTATGACTGCCGGCATGGCATTTGAAGCGCTGAACCACGCCGCGCACACCGCTACCGATATGCTAGTGGTGCTCAATGACAACAATATGTCCATCTCGCCCAATGTCGGTGGCTTCGCCACTTATCTCTCTAAAATCTGGGCGAGCAAGTTTTACAACTCGCTGCGCGAAGGCAGCAAGCAGGTGCTGGGCAAGATTCCGCCCGCGTGGGAATTTGCGCGCCGCACTGAAGAACACTTCAAGGGTTTTATGTCGCCCGGGACCCTATTTGAAGAGATGGGCTTTAATTACGTCGGCCCAATCAACGGCCATGATTTAGGCGATTTAGTACTCTGCCTGCGCAATCTGCGCGAGATCAAAGGCCCCAAGCTGCTGCATATCATCACCCAGAAAGGCAAAGGCTTTGAGCCAGCCGAACTCGATCCGGTCGGCTATCACGCACTGAATAAAATCGAGCCGAAAAAAGCCGCAATTGGCGTAGTGGATGCACCGAAAAAACTGAAATATCAGGATGTGTTTGGCCAGTGGCTGTGCGATATGGCCGCGCTGGACAACAAACTGGTCGGCATCACCCCCGCCATGTGCGAAGGCTCGGGTATGGTGGAATTTGCCATGCAATATCCTGAACGCTTTTACGATGTCGCCATTGCCGAACAACACGCCGTCACTCTTGCCGCCGGTATGGCCTGCGAAGGGCAAAAACCGGTGGTGGCAATTTACTCCACCTTTTTGCAGCGCGCCTATGACCAGTTGGTACACGATGTCGCCATTCAAAATCTTGATGTGACCTTTGCCATCGACCGCGCTGGCCTCGTCGGCGAAGACGGCCCCACACACGCAGGTAGTTTTGATATCAGCTTCCTGCGCTGTATTCCCAATATGGTGATTGCCGCGCCGAGTGATGAAAACGAATGTCGCCAGCTGCTGTATACCGCCTATCAATACCAAGGCCCGGCGGCCGTGCGCTATCCTCGCGGCACTGGCGTGGGCGCCAATATCCAGGCAGAAATGACTCTTTTGCCGCTCGGTAAAGGGGTGATCAAACGCGAAGGCAAACAAGTCGCTATTCTCTGTTTTGGCACCCTGCTCGCCACCGCCCAGCAAGTGGCCGACAAACTGAATCTCAGCCTGTGCGACATGCGTTTCGTTAAACCGATTGATAGCGGCTTGATCGAACGTATGGCCGCAAGCCATGCACTGCTGGTAACACTGGAAGAAAATGCCATCGCCGGTGGTGCGGGCAGCGCCGTGGCCGAATTCCTCAGCGACAGTGGGTTGCAGATTCCACTTTTGCAACTCGGCTTTAGCGATGAGTTTGTCGATCATAACAGCCAAAAACGCCAGCTCAGTGAGCAGGGGTTGGATGCAAGCGGGATTGAAACTGCCATCACCCAGCGCTTGGCTTTACTGCAAAGCAGTAGCCAGGATATCAGCCAGTTAGCCCGCTAACTGGCCTTGAATATTGGCTACGCCACCAGCAAACCGCTCCGCCAGAAAATCGATAAACAACCGCACCTTGGGCGCCAAATGGCGCTGTTGCGGGTAGACCACCCAGACACCAGCATCGTTAAAACGGAACTCATCCAGCACCGCCACCAACCGGCCGCCCGCCAAAAACTCATCCACATAATAATCCGGCAATTGCGCCAAACCTAAACCTTTGAGCGCGGCATCTACCAGCGCTGGGCCAGAATTCGCCTGCCAGTTGCCATGTACCACCAAATCCTTGCGCTGCCCTTGATGGCTCAGCAACCAGTAACCACGCGTGCCAACCAGACAATTGTGCCGCTCCAAATCGGTTAGCGTTTGTGGCGCCGAGACGCGCGCGAGGTAAGCAGGAGAACCGACGATATACTCGCGCCGGTCACACAAGCGCTTGGCAATAAGCGTCGATTCGCGCATCACCCCCATGCGAATCCCCAAATCAAAACCTTCTTCGATCAGCTCCACCTGCCGGTTGCTGAAATACATATTCACTTTGAGCTGTGGGTAAAGTAGCTGGAAGTCATTTACCAGCGGGGCGATATAGCGATCGCCAAAGGTGGTTGCGGCGGTAATTTTGAGTAAGCCGGTCGGTTGACCTTGATGATGTTGCAGCAGCGATTCCGCCTCACGCAGGCCATCAAATAAATGGCGACAGCTCTCGTAATACAACTGTCCAGCGTCAGTAAGGCGGATCTGGCGCGTAGTGCGATACAACAATTGCGTCCCCAACTGCAGCTCCAAATGGCTCACCAATCGGCTTACATGGGAGTTGGATACGTGTAACTCGCGCGCCGCCGCCGCAAAACTGCCAAACCGCACCACGGCGATAAACGCCTCCACCCGCTCCCAATGCTGCATTGTTGCTCCAGTGCAATAATTAAGTGTTTTTTAGCTGGCTTATTGCCATTGAGTCACTAGTCTACACTTTGCCCACAGAAAAATGACAAGCTTTGCCTATTCATACGACAGCTTGATTCCCATTACTTAAAAGACATGAGCCAGGAACCACTATGAAATCACGCGCCGCCATTGCCCTCGCCGCCGGAAAACCACTGGAATTAGTCGAAATTGATGTACAAGGCCCCAAAGCCGGTGAAGTGTTGGTGCGCATAGTGGCAACCAGCGTTTGTCATACCGATGCCTACACGCTGTCTGGCGCCGACCCTGAAGGGGTATTTCCCGCTGTACTCGGCCACGAAGGCGCGGGTATTGTGGAAGAAGTGGGCGAAGGCGTAACCAGCTTGAAAGTGGGTGACCATGTGATTCCGCTGTACACCGCCGAATGCGGCAAGTGCAAATTCTGCCTTTCCGGCAAAACCAATCTGTGCGGCTCAGTGCGCGCCACCCAAGGCAAAGGTTTGATGCCCGATGGCACCACGCGCTTCTCATTCGAAGGAAAACCGCTGTTTCACTATATGGGCACCTCAACTTTCTCGGAATACACGGTACTGCCAGAAGTCTCGCTCGCCAAGGTATCCAAAGAAGCGCCGCTCGATAAAATCTGCCTACTCGGTTGCGGCGTCACCACCGGTATCGGCGCAGTCATTAATACGGCCAAAGTGACCGCGGGCGCTACCGTTGCCGTATTTGGCTTGGGCGCTATCGGCCTTGCAGTGATACAAGGCGCGCAGATGATGAACGCCGGGCGTATTATCGCGATCGACGTAAACCCGGATAAATTTGAACTCGCCCGTCAGTTTGGTGCGACTGACTTCGTCAATCCCAAAGACCATAGCGCCCCCATCCAGCAAGTGATTGTGGATATGACTGATGGCGGTGTGGACTACTCGTTTGAGTGCATCGGCAATGTGAACGTGATGCGCTCGGCGCTGGAGTGCTGCCACAAAGGCTGGGGCGAATCGATCATCATCGGCGTTGCCGGTGCAGGGCAGGAAATTGCTACCCGCCCCTTCCAGTTAGTAACTGGTCGGGTGTGGAAGGGCTCAGCGTTTGGCGGGGTAAAAGGCCGCAGCCAATTGCCCGGTTATGTGGAGCGCTATATGAAGGGCGAGATCAAAATTGACGAATTTATCACCCACGATATGCCTTTTAACAAAATCAACGAAGCGTTTGATTTGCTGCATGAAGGCAAAAGCATCCGCACCGTTTTGCATTTCTAAACTCATTATCTATCACTGGAAAACGATCACCGCTTATGTCTACCACCCTGACCGAAATCGCCGCCAATAAATGTTTTGGCGGCTGGCTCAAGCGTTACAAACATCATTCCACCAGCCTCAATTGCGAGATGATTTTTGCCATCTACCTGCCCCCGCAAGCGGAGACGCAAAAAGTACCAGTGCTTTGGTGGCTCTCGGGGCTGACCTGCACCGATGAAAACTTTATGCAGAAAGCGGGAGCCCAGCGGATCGCCGCAGAATTGGGTATAGCGATTATCTGCCCCGATACCAGCCCACGCGGACTCGATCTACCCGGTGAGCATGAGAGCTATGATTTCGGTTCCGGTGCTAGTTTCTACCTGAATGCGACGCAAGAGCCTTGGAAAGCCAATTACCGCATGTACGATTATGTGACTCAAGAATTACCCGAGTTGGTGATGGCTAACTTACCGCTCAATGGGCGCGAATCCATCAGTGGCCACTCCATGGGGGGCCACGGTGCACTGGTATTGGCGCTGCGCCAACCGAGTCGTTACACCTCGGTATCGGCATTTGCGCCTATCACCAACCCAAGTAATTGCCCTTGGGGCGACAAAGCGTTTACTGGTTATTTAGGTGCTTATCGCGGCACTTGGGCGCAATACGACGCGTGCAAACTGATCTCGACGCGTCAATCGCAGCAGGAATTATTTGTCGATCAAGGCGAGGCGGATAATTTCAAAACCGAGCAACTAAAACCCGAGCAATTGCAGGCAGTCTGTGCCGAGGTAGGGCACCCGCTGATTTACCGCAGCCACGCCGGTTACGACCATAGTTACTTTTTTATCGCGAGTTTTATTGAAGAACATTTGCGCTATCACGCCAAATATTTGTTCGGTAATTGAGCAGAAAGAGAAGTTTAAAAGAAGGTAAAAGGTAATTCAGGAAGGGGCTTACTGGGAGGGCGGTGGAAACTCAAGTCCTTTTGAGCTCACTAAACCACTCACTCATATCATGGTCATGCATGTTCTTTATACACTTGGTTTTTTAAAAATCCCAGAAACCAATCCTCAAATGTGACGCAAGTCCTATATTTGTCGCCAAATACATCAACTTATTACAAGTAATTACAGCTTTTTGTGAATTACAGCAAAACAGAATGACAAAAAAAGCGCCCTGAGGCGCTTTTTTTGGAATAAGCAAAATCGCCGATTTACTTGGGCGCGAAGTGCCTGCGCAAGAGAAATAACAACGTAAAAGCAAAGATCAGGAACAGCGGGAAAAACACCAGATTTTGCAGCGTCGCCTGACCAGCAGTCAGCTCTACTGCTTCTGGTGGAACACCTCGGGCAATTGCATCGGCTTTAGCAGTATCTAACCAACCACCAATTACCGGGTTCCACATACTCATTGAGAACATACCCGCACCACCTAATAACGACATACCCAAAGCGCCGGTTTTCGGTTGATACTCGCTGATAAAACCAATCATCGTCGGCCAGAAATAGGTTACACCCAGAGCGAATACCATAGCGGCGATATACACCATGCCGCCTGACGCGCGGCTGAGCAGGAAGATGCCAATAGCAGTCACTATCGCCGACATCAACAGCACACCAACAGGGTTCAGCGCTTCAACAATCGGCCCGGCAAAAAAGCGCCCCAGCGCCATCAAACCAGTTACCAGCGCCAACACCAACATCGGGTGCGCACCTGATGCACCAAAAATCCGGTCAACCCATTGTTGGGTACCAAATTCAGAGGCGGCGGTGACTGTCATGCAGAAGAACATAAAAATAAACAGCGGTGAGAACAATGCCTTGATGTTGGTTGAGGTCGAGGTCTCGGAATTTGCCATAGTCGGGAAAGGCTGACCAAAAATCATCGCGCCGTAAATCAGGGTTGGGACGATCATAATCGCAATTTGCCACTGCCAATCCAATCCCAATTTGGTCATCAATGCCGACACTAATGAACCAATCACAATCCCACCGGGGAACCAGACGTGAAATTTATTCAGCATCGCCGTTTTGCGCGTGTGATAAATATCGGCGATCAATGGATTACAGGCCGCTTCGACCGAACCATTGGCGAAACCGATAAAGAAGCTCGATAACAACAGCGTCCAAAAACCGCCCGCGGTAATCGTTAAAAACAATCCGAGTAGATGGCAGGCAAAGGCCAGATACATCAGCGTGCGGGCACCGACATAGTTGTAAATCAAACCACCAAACAGCATAGCAACCGGGAAACCAAAAAAGGCCATGCCGTTGATCCAGCCTAATTGTTCGTTGCTGAACGAAAACTCCGCACTCAATTGGGTGAGGATACCGGCGCGAATCGCGAAGGTCATTGCGGTCACGATTAACGCCATGCAACAGGCGGTGAATAGCCGTTGTGGATTAATCGTCGCAGAGGATGTGGCCATAAAGAGATTCCTTTTGCTATTTATTGTTGAGTGCATGTGATGAAAACGCGGTGGAGCCGCACCGCGTCAATGAAAAATTAAACCAACGGCGTCCAAACACCGTCGCGTTCGGATGAGGTTAGCACGGCCTGAATAAAGCGCATACCTTCCACACCGGTATTGATATCCGGCACCCAGTTTTGTAAAAAATGTGGTTCGCCTTGTTGGCGTGCGACAAGAATGTCGGCGATATCTTTATACAAATTCGCGAAGCCTTCGAGATAACCTTCTGGATGACCACCGGGCGTGCGCATTCCGCGCGCCGCAATTTCACTGCCAATATCACCGCGACGAGTGATGCGTTGACGCGGCTTATTTAATTCGCCAAACCACAATTCGTTAGGATTTTCCTGCGCCCATTCAATACCGGCTTTCTCACCATAAATACGAATGCGCAAACCATTTTCACAACCGGGCGCAACCTGGCTGCTCCACAACATACCTTTGGCACCACCATCAAAACGCAAGAGCGCATGCACATTGTCATCCACCAAACGGCCATCGACAAAACTGGTGAGATCCGCGCTAACTGCGCTGAGTTTTTGTTGCGTGATAAAACGCGCAAGCTGAAATGCGTGAGTGCCAATATCGCCCAGACAACCCGCTGCACCGGAACGCGCCGGATCAGTCCGCCATGAGGCCTGCTTGTTATCGTCCGCCGCTGCTTCGGTTAACCATTCTTGCGGATATTCCACCTGCACCACGCGCACTTTTCCGAGCTTGCCCTGCTCAACTAATTCACGCGCGTAGCGCACTAATGGATAAGCGCTGTAGTTGTGTGTGAGCGCAAAAAAACAGCCGCTCTTTTTAACGATCTGTTCAAGCTCCAGCGCTTCTTCCAAGGTGCGCGTCACCGGTTTATCGCAAATCACATCAATGCCTGCTTCCAAACAAGCTTTGGCGACGGGAAAGTGCATATGATTCGGAGTAACAATTACTACCGCCTGAATACCATCGGCGCGCGTTTTTTCTACGCGCAACATTTCTTCATACGACGTGTAAGCGCGATCCGCAGCGATATGTAAATCTGCCGCGGAAGCTTTGGCATTTTCCGGATTAGCAGAGAGCGCACCGGCAACCAATTCAAAGCGGTCGTCCATACGCGCGGCGATACGATGCACTGCACCGATAAATGCACCGCGACCACCACCGACCATGGCATAACGAATTCTTGGAGTTGTCATAGTGTTTTTCCTTATTTTTACAGACCGAGAATTCTGCGGTTTTTGGCTTCATCAATTCCGCTTTTGGCAAAATCATCAAACGCGCGTTCGGTCACTTTAATAATATGTTGTTGGATAAACGGCGCACCTTCTGCTGCACCCACTTCCGGATGTTTCAAGCAGCACTCCCATTCCAACACCGCCCAACCTTCATAATTGTAAGCGGCAAATTTAGAAAAAATTTGTTTGAAATCCACTTGGCCATCGCCGAGAGAACGGAAGCGCCCAGCACGATCTACCCAGCTTTCGTAACCGCCGTAAACACCTTGCTGTGCAGTTGGATTAAATTCCGCATCCTTCACATGGAACATTTTGATGCGCGCGTGATAGCGGTCGATAAACGCCAAATAATCGAGCTGTTGCAAAACAAAATGCGAAGGATCAAACAAAATATTTGCGCGCGGATGATTATTTACTGCCGCGAGGAAGCGCTCGAAAGTTGCACCGTCATGCAGGTCTTCACCGGGATGGATTTCGTAGCAGACATCAACACCGGCTTTATCAAATGCATCCAAAATTGGCAGCCAGCGATTCGCCAGTTCTTCAAAACCTTTTTCCACTAAACCAGCCGGGCGCTGTGGCCAAGGATACAAATACGGCCAGAGCAATGCGCCAGAAAAAGTCGCATGTGCCGTTAAACCGAGATTCTTACTCGCCTGCGCTGCCAGCATTAATTGTTCTACCGCCCAAGCCTGGCGCGCTTTGGGATTACCGCGTACTGACTCAGGTGCAAAGCCATCAAACATATCATCGTAAGCGGGATGTACGGCGACAAGCTGGCCTTGCAGATGGGTCGATAATTCCGTCGCCACCAAACCGTGTTTGGCCAAGGTCGCCTGAAATTGGGCGCAATATTCAGGGCTTTTTGCCGCCTGCTCCAGATCAAATACGCGCGCGTCCCATGTGGGAATTTGCACGCCCTTAAAGCCCAAACTCGCCACCCAACCGGCGATGGCATCAAGACTGTTAAAGGGGGCGGTATCACCTAAAAATTGCGCCAGAAAGATGGCGGGGCCTTTGAGCGTTTTCATGGTAGTTCTCCGGGCGGTAGCAGGACGGAATGCATCCGTATCATTTTAATTGTTGGGCGCGCAGTGAACCGAACGCGACACCAAAATGTAAGATTTATTATTTCAGGCGCAAGACTTTATGCCATGTCGCCCAAGGGCGCGATACTACAAACAGTTATTTACACTTCTTATAAGACACTTAATGCCCCAGCGCAGGCGCGCGCAAAAAATCGCGGCTGGCTAGCGCAAGGCCGCCAATATGACCGGAAATGAAACATCTGCCAAGGCGCCAAATGCGCGGTGCGATTTCAGCGCAGAACGGCTTGTTGCCGGACTGGGCAAACCACATAAAAACCGCGCTAACTGGCGCGGCTGGCGCAACGCGACATGACCTTCATTTTTTAGATTTAGAATCACACTCTGCTGCGCGGATGTCAGCGGCACCGCAACCGCCAAACTGACTTGTGCGGGCGCATTGCTGCGGCAATGATTACAAATCCCGCAGGGCTGCGCACTCGCTTCGCCAAAATACTGCATTAACTGCTGACTTAAACACGCGGGATTATTTACAAAAGCCAACACACTGTGGATGCGTTTAATATCACGCGCTTCGCGCTCGGCAAATAATGTATTGAGATGTGTGCACAATCTATTGAATTGCTCGGGCGAGGTCACCGCTTTATTATTTTTGTAACCTTGGCGTAAATTGGCGACGGTTAATTCGATCCAACCTTTTTCTGCCAGATAATCCAGCGCTTTGGTGATGTGCTCTTTAGGTTCATTTAATTGCAGCGGCAGCGTGAGCATATCGAGCGATAACCATTTTCTACCCATGCGCCCTGCAGCAAATAGCTGCTGCAAAAATGCAGCGCGATCCGCATCAAATTGTGCAAGCACAAATTGTTTATCTTGCATAAAACTGATTTTGTATTCAGTGTAAAAATGGCTCTGCGCACTAAGCACATTTTGTAATTCAAGATAAGTGAGTGCGGTATTTAATACCAAAGGGCGCAAATCAAATTGGTTAGATAGTTCGTAGGTTGAAATATCAAATACATCATCAAACGCGAGTAGATGCTCAACCAGCGCACGCAAACTTTCTTCGGTAGGCGTATCGCCGTAAGTAAAATTTTCCAGCACGCGAACATCATCGCCCACCGCGAGCATTTCACACAGCGATGGATTGCCATCGCGCCCCGCGCGGCCAATTTCCTGCACATAATTTTCAATCGATTTGGGCAAATTAAAATGATAGACCGCGCGAATATTACTTTTATCAATACCCATGCCAAACGCGATAGTTGCCACCACAATGGGCACTTCACCGCTCATAAACTGGTTTTGCACTTGCTCGCGCTCATCGTCTTTTAAACCGGCGTGATAGTGCGCCGCATTCAAGCCTGCTGCATTAATTGCCGCAGAAACTTCCTCCGCAGTTTTTTGCAGGGTGACGTACACAATGGTCGCAGCATCGCGTGGATGTTTTTGCAAGCGCGCTAATAATAATTCGATGCGGGTTTGTGCCGTGCAAGGTGTTACGCGCAATTGCAAATTGGGGCGCGCAAAACTCGTTTGAATGTGATGCGCAGGCTGGATCGCAAATTGTTTGCAAATATCCGCAGCAACACTGGGAGTTGCAGTTGCGGTTAATGCGAGCACTCGCGCAACGCGCAATTTTTTTGCAAGGTCGGCAAGCAGCAAATAATCCGGGCGAAAATTGTGCCCCCACTCGGAAATGCAGTGAGCTTCATCTATCGCCAACAAACTTATATTTACATGACTGAGCCGCTGCACAAAACGTTCGTTCTTCAATCGTTCAGGCGATACATACAATAATTTCAAACTGCCGTTCTGCAGTTGCGCATAAATTTTTTGCGTCTCATCTTTACCGAGTGATGAATCCAACCGCGCCGCATTAATTCCCAGCGCTTGCAATGCATCAACCTGATCTTTCATCAATGCAATCAGCGGCGACACCACCAGAGTCAGTCCTTCAAACATTAATGCAGGAAGCTGGTAGCAAAGACTTTTTCCGCCCCCAGTGGGGAACACAGCGAGTGCCGAATGACCGTGCAAAAGCGCAGCAATAACCGCCTCTTGCCCTTGGCGAAATGCAGACAATTTAAATTTTTCTTGTAATAGCGCCAAAGGGGATTGCATAGAGATAGTTGCCATATGATTACCGACTCATCCTTAAGTTTATGAAGTGGCCGAGTATAACCAACCGATGCACTAACAACAAAAAAATCCTGCTAATGCAGGATTTTTTTGTCCCTTCGTTATTTCTTCAGCAGTTAACGCAACCGTTTTACTAACTCAACACGGCGGTTCTTTTGTTTGCCCGCATCACTGGTATTATTACTAGTCGGTGCATAGGGGCCAACACCCTGCGCCTGTAAACGATTAGTGGCGACTTGATAATCTTTTACTAATGTAGCGACAACAGAATCGGCGCGCTGTTTAGATAAGTTCACATTTGCGGCACCCTCACCCGTATCATCGGTATGACCAACCACGTAAAGCAATAAATCCGTGTTGCGTTTTAACAGTTCCGCAATTGCATCCAGCGTAGGTTTTGATTCTGCTTTAACCACAGCCTTACCTGTATCAAAATAAATTCCGTAAATCAGCGCTTTGCCATCTACATCAATCTGCTGCTTCAAACTATCGGCATTTACATTAACCAATCCAGTCTGCACCGCTTTTTCTTGCACAATTACTTGCTGCACACCAACTTGTGATTCATAACCACCAATAAATAAGCCGACATACACATTGCCGGCCGGTAAAGATTTTTTGGCCAGCAAGTAATAAGGTTTGCGATACCAGTTGTATACATCGCCCGCTAACGATAGTTGATCACCAACATCATTGACTTGTTGTTCAGTGCCACACTGCTCCAGCTCACACTGGGAAATAAAATTAAATCCTGCATTAGTCAATGCAGCTTTGTAATTCTCATACACTTTTAACGTTGAAACATTTTCAATGGTGTAAGTATGTTTGGTTAAATCTCCGGTTAATTGCAACGGCGTTTTCTCTGTAGCGTTGATTGCAAATGGAATTTTTACGGTTTCGGTATCAATTTTTTTATGATTGTAAATTTTTGCTCCGGGATAGCGCGGCAACATGGCATTATCCTCGGCCTTATCATCCGCAGAGAGTGGCGCTACTGGCGTTGATGGTGATCCTGCATAGGCCGCATCCACTTTTACCAAACCGGTTTCGAGTGGTTCTGATTCAACAATTACCTGTTGCACACTAACTTGATCTTCATAAGCACCCACAAAAAAGGCGACCACAATTTTTCCTTTCGGCGATTCTTTTTCACCAATCCAGTAGTAGGGTTTTCGATAATTGTTATAGACATCGCCCTTGACAGCGATAGATGAACCTAAGGCCTGCGCTTGATCCTCACTACCACAAGTTTCAAGCGCACAAGAAAATAGCGGTTTGAAATTTAATTGTTTAGCCGCAGCGATATAGTTTTCATACACCTTGAGTGATGACGCATTTTCAATTTCATAATTGTGCAGATATAAATCGCCGGTTATTACTAGTGGCGTAAAAGCGGCAGGGTCTTTATTGATATCGGCGATAGAAACCGGGAAGGCGTATTTTTCATAGTCATACATTTTTGCCTGCTCAAGATCTGCATTTGGGTAGGCAGCAAACAGCGGATGATCTTTCTCATAATCCGCATAAAGAGAGGGACTTACCAATGCAGCGGAGAAAGCCAGTATAGGCAGGGCACGAAGAGACATAACAACTCCTTGGTTAAGGTTGTATTGTGATAACAATGAGCATGCATTACGACAGCAAGAGGATAACTACCGCTAAAAGTTGAATAACCAATAAAGAGCGATCACAAAATCGCAGCGAATGTAATATGCTTTGAACGCCTAAACCAGCACATCATAGAAATTTATACACAATTCTTATGGAGCTAAATCATATGCAATCAAGCCGCTTATTTCGATCACTAATAGTCGCTACTCTCTTATTGATTACACCTTGGTCACAAGCCAAGCCACTGCAATTTGAAGCACAATATCAAACCTTTGAAAAACAACCCGTTGCACTGCAGGCGCTTATTGGCAAAAAACCAGTCTACTTAAAATTCTGGGCCACATGGTGTTTGGATTGTCGCCGCGAGTTGCCTGGCCTTGAGCAAACCTATTTGCAGTATCGCGATAAAATTGCCATCTTTGCAGTGAATTTGAATATCAATGAAACTGATGAAGCCATTCGCTCACTGCAACAAAAAAACAAACTGACCATTCCAATCTTAATGGACAACAACGGCACCATCGCGGGCAACTTTGAATTTAAAGGCACGCCCTTTCATGTGTTGATCAATGCGCAAGGTGAAGTGGTTTACACCACTTACAAAGATGATGCACAACTCGCCGAACAATTAGCCAAACTCGCCAGTAATACAACGACAACAACTGATACACCACCAACCACCAACGCCACGCCCAACACTGCATTACCCAAGGGTATGACACTGGTGTATTTCTCTGCGACCTGGTGTGATTGGTATATGAAAGATATTCATCCGGAAATGTCCAGCAACTGCACTAATGCGCTGCAATTGGTAGATAAACTTTATCGCACCAAACCCCAGCTGCAATTAATGGCGTATGTAACGCACCTGTGGACTGAACAAACTGACTTGGCTGACTACATCAAAAAATTCGCCATTCCCTATCCCGTCACTATGGACAATAACAATCAACAATTTAGGCAACTGAAAGCCAATGAGTATCCAACATTGATTGTGGTGAAAGACGGAACAGAAATAGGGCGGTTTACTGATTTTGATAATGCTGGAAAGGTGCAGAAAGAAGTTTCGATATTGCTGGAAGGAAAATAATTTCTAATAATTATTTAGCGGCAATTAATAAAGGCGCCGATACCAGAGCCATTATCGCTTCTGTTATCTGCGCCCTTTTTAAATAAAAATAAAATCAATAACTTAGCACTTTACCACTTTGGTTTTTGCAACCAGGTCATGGAGGCAACGTTTATCTTTAGAAAAGATGAACAGCACATTGATAATACTAAAAATCTGGCCAACAACCGGAATCTGCCCTGGCAAAAAGTAAACGGCATAACGCTTCAACAGTTGTGGTTGAAATGCAGGAACATTGCCATCCAGATCGACGATTTTTATGTCCAATACTTTTTTACCCACTGTCTGGCCATTCGCCACCAAAAATCCGTAGTTAATAACAAAGAAAACAATGATGCTCACCAAACCCATCACTAACGAGTAAATGGTGCTTGGCTGACGCCCTTCCATCACACCGTCAAACCCGCCGGTGAAGTACATCAGCGGCATAACGACGATCAACAGAATAATGGAATCAACAATCGCAGCACCTAAACGTGCCCAGCGGGATGCCAACGGCTGCGCACCCACCGCGGTAGGATCAACCAATTCGGCTTGTGGGGTGCTGTAAACGTTATTGTCACTCATATAAAGCTCCTGCTTCTATTTTATTAATTGTGATAAACCTACATGTTTTTTTAACGCGCGAGAACTATAGCGAGAAAGCTCAGGATTGAGAAGGCTTATGGATTTTCAGTCAGGACAAGTATGGGATGGGATTGCGACTATTAATGCGGGAGCACTTCGGCAGGATTGAGATAGAGCGCTTTCTTCCAACCTTGGGTTGTACCATCGATCCGCCAGAGATAGGGCACTAGCGTTACAACGGAATAATGTAAATGTGGCGGCTTGCCTTGGGCATTGCCAGTATCACCCAGACTCGCAATGGTTTTACCACGCCATACAGGTTCGCCGATAAAAACAGAATCGGAATTTAAGTGCGCGTAATAATGCACTCGCCATTTAGGCCCTATCACTGCGACCACTTTTCCACCGCGCGGCAACTCGCCTGCAAAAATCACTAACCCATAAGTCGTCGATAGAATCGGCGTGTTAATTTTGCCAAAAATATCTATCCCCTTATGCACCCCGGATTTCCCCCAGGGCTCAAACCAAAAGGATTTTGCATTCCAATCTTTCACAGTCGCACCTTGTACAGGTACTTTGGGAAATTCAGGAAGGAATAAAACGATCACAACAATAAAGAGAAATATTTTTAACGTTTTGCGTCTTTTTGCCATGATTTGTTAATGCGCAACCGATTTGGAAAACACATTCATAATTAATACGCCGATCAGGATAAATGCAATTCCTAATAGTGCAGGAAAATCAAGCTTTTGCTTGAACAGCAGCAGCCCAATAATACTGACGCCAATAATTCCTACACCCGACCAAACCGCGTAAGCAATACCAACCGGAATGGTTTTTAAGGTAAGCGACAGAAAATAAAACGCCACCGCATAACCCACCAGCACAACAATAGAAGGTGTTGTTTTGGAGAAACCCTCACTCGCTTTCAGCGCTGAAGTTGCAATCACCTCAGAAAAAATTGCCACACCCAAAAACAACCAACTCTTCATCGCCAACACCCCAGTGTTTATATATTGAGAAAAGATTATCGCATCGGATTTGAACAAAAAATAGTCTTGTAATATTTATGAAAGTCAGCGCACGATTTTGTAAGTTGGGTGGGCCACGTAGGCTGAATGCAGTGATGCCCAATATTTACAAGCCCGTATAGGAATCATTATCCGAGAAATGTTTCCAATTCGATGCCAAATAAAAAAGCCGATTCTCTCGAATCGGCTTTTAACTTTTACAATCTATTTACTCATTAAAAAACTTCTTAACTCCGTCAAACCAACTCGACTGTTTCGGGGAGTATTTCCCGCCTTTCATTGTCGTCTGGAAATCACGCAGCAACTCTTTTTGTTTGCCGGTGAGGTTTACCGGAGTTTCAACTACAACTCGACAAAGTAAATCACCCACGCCGCCACCGCGCACCGGTGTTACGCCTTTGCCGCGTAGTTTGAAAAGTTTGCCAGTTTGGGTTTCTGCCGGAACTTTTAACTTTACGCGGCCATCGAGTGTGGGCACTTCCAATTCACCGCCGAGCGCTGCATCGACAAAATCAATAGGGACTTCGCAATATAAATCGGCGCCGTCGCGTTTAAAAATATTGTGTTCACGCACATGTACTTGCACATACAAATCGCCGCTGGGACCACCGTCTGCGCCTGCTTCACCTTCACCGGTTAAACGAATGCGATCGCCAGTATCTACACCTGAAGGCACTTTAACGGAAAGGGTTTTAGTTTCTTCGGTGCGGCCTTGGCCGTGACAGGATTTACACGGATCAGAAATAATAGTGCCGCGCCCGCGACAGGTTGGGCAAGTTTGTTGCACCGAGAAAAAACCTTGCTGCATACGCACTTGGCCGTGACCACCACAGGTCGTACAGTTGACTGGTTTGCTGCCAGGTTTGGCGCCAGAACCGTCGCAGGTTTTACAGCTAACGAGTGTGGGTACTTTAATTTGTACGCTGGTGCCCTTAACCGCTTCTTCCAAACTCAGCTCAAGGTTGTAGCGTAAATCGGAACCGCGTGCGGGGCCGCCACGACCACCACGACCGCCGCCTGCACCACCAAAAATATCGCCGAATACATCGCCAAAAATATCGCTGAAATTATTAAAGCCTGCGCCACCGGCGCCTGCCTGACTATCCACACCGGCATGACCATGACGATCATAAGCGGCGCGCTTGTTTTCGTCGGACAGTACTTCGTAGGCTTCGTTTGCTTCTTTGAATTTCTCTTCCGCAGAGGGATCATCCGGATTTCTGTCCGGGTGGAATTTCATCGCCACGCGGCGGTAAGCTTTTTTCAATTCTGCTGCATCGACACTTTTTTCGACGCCGAGCACTTCGTAGTAATCGCGTTTTGCCATGGTTACACCGATAGTAGAAATGTGTTTTACATTTCAGTTAATAATTCATTTGCTTCTTACATGACAAATGCGGGCAAGCCCGCATTTGTTTTTTACCTCTTTAATTCATCGACGGGCAGCGCTTGCACACCGCCCATCTTACGAATTATTTGTTGTCTTCTTTCACTTCTTCGAACTCAGCATCCACTACGCCGTCGTCGGCTGCTTTGCTGTTGTTGCCGCCTGCTTGTTGTGCACCGGCACCCGTATTCGCGCCTGCTGCTTGTTGTTCAGCGTAAAGCTTTTGCGCGAGTGAACCTGATGCTTCGGTCAGCTTGGTAGTTGCTGCTTCGATCTTCGCGAGATCATCTGCTTTGGCAACATCGCGCGCTTCCGTCAAGGCTGCTTCGATTGTTGATTTCTCTTCTGCAGTGGCTTTATCGCCTGCTTCTTTCAGGGTTTTTTCCGTTGCGTGAATCAAACCTTCCAGCGTGTTGCGCGCAGTAACCACTTCCGCAAACTTACGGTCAGCATCAGCGTTTGCTTCTGCATCTTTTACCATTTTCTGAATTTCTTCATCGCTCAAACCGGAAGAGGCTTTGATTACGATAGATTGTTCTTTACCGGTGGCTTTGTCTTTCGCGCTTACGTTCAAAATCCCGTTCGCATCGATATCAAAAGTCACTTCAATTTGTGGCTGGCCGCGCTGCGCAGGGGGAATATCGCTCAGGTCAAAACGACCGAGTGATTTGTTTTGCGATGCCTGCTTACGCTCACCTTGAATTACATGAATAGTTACTGCTGATTGATTGTCGTCGGCAGTCGAGAAAATTTGCGATTTCTTGGTAGGAATCGTAGTGTTTTTGTCGATCAATGGAGTGGCAACGCCGCCCATGGTTTCAATACCCAGAGTCAAAGGCGTTACGTCCAACAGCAATACGTTGGTCGTTTCACCTGACAATACTGAACCCTGAATCGCAGCACCAATTGCAACGGCTTCATCCGGGTTTACATCTTTACGCGCTTCTTTGCCAAAGAAATCGGCAACGGCTTTTTGCACCATTGGCATACGGGTTTGACCGCCAACCAAAATTACATCGTCAATTTCGCTCAGCGATTTACCGGAATCTTTAATCGCGGTTTTTACTGGCTCCATGGAGCGAGTTACCAAATCTTCAACCAATGATTCAAGTTTGGCGCGAGTCAGTTTTACCACCAAGTGTTTTGGACCTGATGCATCGGCAGTGATGTACGGCAAATTCACTTCGGTCTGTTGTGCAGACGACAATTCAATTTTTGCTTTCTCTGCTGATTCCTTTAGGCGCTGTAATGCCAAAGGATCGTTGTGCAAATCAATGCCGGTATCTTTCTTGAAAGTATCCGCCAGGAATTCGATCAAACGCATATCGAAATCTTCACCGCCGAGGAATGTATCGCCGTTGGTTGAAAGAACTTCGAATTGATGTTCGCCATCAACGTCAGCAATTTCGATAATCGAAATATCGAAAGTACCACCGCCCAAGTCGTATACCGCGATGGTGCGATCGCCTACGCCTTTATCCAAACCGTATGCGAGTGCAGCAGCAGTGGGTTCGTTGATAATGCGTTTTACATCGAGACCGGCGATACGGCCAGCATCTTTAGTGGCTTGACGCTGTGAATCGTTGAAGTAAGCCGGTACGGTAATTACCGCTTCAGTCACTGCTTCGCCGAGATAATCTTCAGCGGTTTTTTTCATTTTCTTCAACACTTCAGCAGAAATTTGTGGCGGTGCTTTTTTGTCGCCTTTCACTTCTACCCATGCGTCACCATTGTCGGCAGCAACAATTTTGTAAGGCACCATCTTGATGTCTTTCTGCACAACATCATCTTTGAATTTACGGCCAATCAAACGCTTCACCGCGTACAAAGTATTGTGCGGGTTAGTAACGGATTGACGCTTGGCGGATTGACCAACCAAAATTTCATCGTCGTTGGTGAATGCAATAATTGACGGCGTAGTGCGATCGCCTTCGGCGTTTTCGATCACTTTTGGTTTGCCGCCTTCCAATACAGATACGCAAGAGTTGGTGGTACCCAAGTCGATGCCGATAATTTTGCCCATGGTGTTGCTCCTAAAAAATGCTATTTGTTGCTAAGTGCAAATTTGTTAATAACGTGCACTGATTTGTTGGTTTCTTGCCGTAGTTGGTGAAGATCGGTTGCGATTTACACTTTATTGGCAGTTGTTTTCTATATTGGCGCACGGGAAATTAATTCAAGTCCAGCGCACAAAAAATCCTCACATTCTTTGTGGTTTCCCACGCGGCTAAGGCGCCTTGGAAACGACAACCATAGCCGGACGAACCAAACGGCCGTGCAAGGTGTAACCTTTTTGGAAACAGGTGAGTACGGTGTTGGGCTCTACATCTGGATTAGGTACCGCCGAAACCGCTTGATGTAAATTTGGATCAAACGGCTCGCCCTCAGGGCTGACTGCAATCACTTGGTGACGCGCGAGCGCATCGACAAACGATTTGTGCGTCAACTGAATACCCTCTACTACGGCCGCGAAGGTTTCATTGCCGCTGTCGATAGCAGCGAGTGAACGCTCCAAATTATCGACTACGGGCAATAAATCATTGACCATTTTTTCCAGGCCAAACTTATGTGCCTTCTCAATATCTTGCTCGGCGCGACGACGGGCATTTTGCGCCTCAGCCTGCGAACGCAAAGATTGCTCTTTGGCTGACTCATAGGCAGTCGCCAGTGTTGCTAGCTGCGCTTGCAGCGCCTCGACGCCTGGCTCGCTGGCTGACTGTGATTGCTCGGCCACATCCTCGGCAGGATTGTGCGGCTCCGGGGTGTTTTGAATATCGGTATAGTCTTGTGTGGACACGTGGTACTCCATCGCAGGTTGGGCGGAGATCAGGGATAACACTGATCCGCTTGAATTACTGTTGTGGCTATATGGGGTTGGCGCGGGGGGATTCAAGTTTTTTCGGCCAAAGTTTTTACCGGACTAAGCTTGTAACAGTGAATTGACCGCCATTAACGCCCCGGAATACCGCGCAGGCTACTTGCCTCAATGAACACCAATACTGTATAAATAGCCAGACATTGTCTGCACTGACTGTCTGGCTATTTTATTGCTGCAACGCTTGCGAGGCGCCCATGCTCACTCATCTGAATATCCAAAACTTCACTTTAGTTGATCGGCTTGATCTCGATATAAAAGCCGGTATGACGGTAATTACCGGTGAGACAGGCGCGGGCAAATCCATAGTACTGGATGCGCTGGCACTAACCTTGGGCGATCGCGCCGAAGCCGACCGTGTGCGCGCTGGTGCGAGCCGCGCTGACATCACCGCCACCTTTGATACCAGCGCCATTCCCAGCGCCCAGGAATGGCTGCTCAATATGGATTTGCAGCAGCCGGACAACCCACAGGAATGCCTATTGCGCCGCCTGATCAACAACGAGGGCAAATCCAAATCCTATATCAATGGCCAACCAGTAACGTTGCAGCAACTGCGGATTCTGGGCGAGATGCTGATTGATATCCACAGCCAGCACGAGCACCAATCGCTCCTGATTAAAGATACCCATCGTCGCTTGATTGATGAATTTGCAGGGCAGACCGAACTCGCCAAACAAGTGCGCCTCGCCTTTCGTGAATGGCAGAGCCGGCTCGAACACTTTATCCACCTGCGCGATAACGCCGCCGATGTCAGTGCGCGCTTCCAGCTATTGAGTTATCAAGCCAACGAACTGGAACAGCTTGGATTACAGCCGGGAGAACAGGCCAAACTTGAAGCGGAACAACGCAGCCTCGCCAACGCCGAAGAGATACTGCATGGCAGCCAGCAATTAGCAGCCTTTTGTGGCGATGACGAGCAGGGCTTGAGCGTAAATTTGCATCGCGCGCTACACATATTGCGCAACCTGCCGGAAAAAACGGCGGCGCTGCAGACAGCGGAAGAGTTACTGACCAGTGCGCAGATCCAAGTCGAAGAAGCGCAACACGAGATTGATCGCCATATCGACAGTTTTAATCTCGACCCGGCGCGCTTGGTGGTGGTTGAGGATCGCCTCTCCGCGATTTACGATCTCGCCCGCAAGCACCGTATCCAGCCGGAAGAACTACCCGCGTTTATCGATAAACTCAGCGCTGAACTGCAACAACTGCAAGGCGGTGATGGCAAACTCGACCAGCTCGCGCAACAAGTTGCGCAAGCTGAAAAAACCTATCGCCAGCTGGCAGAGCAACTGTCAGCAAAGCGCAGCAAAGCGGGCACTAGCCTTGCCAAACAGGTAAACGAACAACTCAAATTATTGGCGATGACCAACGCCAACCTCAGCATCAGCCTGATTCCACTCACCGACAAACCCGGTCCTAACGGCCTGGAAGACGTAGAGTTTTTAATTAGCACTAACCCGGGCCAAGCGCCGCGCCCATTGGCTAAAATCGCTTCGGGGGGCGAATTATCGCGCATCAGTCTGGCGATCCAGGTCATCACCGCCAAAACTTCGGCCACACCGACGTTGGTGTTTGATGAAGTTGATGTTGGTATTGGTGGCGCGACGGGCGATGTAGTTGGCCAGTTATTGCGGCAGTTGGGTGAACGCGGCCAAGTCATTTGCGTCACGCATTTAGCGCAGGTGGCGAGCAAAGGCCATCAGCATTTACAAGTGGTGAAGACGGCGAGCAAAAAAAGCGCGGAATCGACACTGGTGGAATTAGCGGGAGAAAGCAAAGTAGAGGAGATTGCGCGCATGCTGGGCGGTTTGAAAATTACCGATCAATCGTTGGCACATGCCCGCGAAATGCTCGCGCTGTAACCATCATCACTGCGCAACACTATCAAAATAATCCGCAATTTAATCTGCAAAATAAAAAAGGGGCGAATTGGATTCGCCCCTTTTTAGCAAAACGCTGCGTGAAATTGATTAGCGTTTCTTTCTGACGTAAAGCACCAAGCTGTGGTCAGTCAGTTCAAAGCCATACTCAGCAACAATACGCTTTTGTAGTGCTTCAATTTCATCGTTATGGAACTCAATGATGGTGCCGGTATCTATATCGACCATGTGATCGTGATGCTCGCCGCGCGCTACTTCAAATACTGAATGGCCGCCATCGAAATTGTGTCTCACTACCAAACCGGCGGTTTCAAATTGGGTTAATACCCGATAGACAGTCGCTAAACCTACATCATCACCCTGTTCCATCAGTGCTTTGTAAACATCTTCCGCACTCATGTGATGCCGCTCAGAGGATTCCAGCATTTGCAAAATTTTCACACGTGGCAAGGTCACTTTAAGACCCGCTTTGCGCAGTTCGTGGTTACCGTCTGCCATTATTTCCCCCAAACCCTTCTCAGTGTTCCCGTGGTTCGGGTATTATCCGCGTTCATTTTCGTTAGTGGAAGCCCTTGTATGAAATTAGCCAGCCGTGCATTTCTGGCCGTGGTCTTAGTCGCCAGCCTCACCGCTTGCTCAACCTTCCGCTTTCCCGGTGTTTATAAAGTCGGTATTCAACAAGGTCACATCATCACGCAAGAGATGGTAGAGCAACTCAGACTGGGGATGTCCAAACGCCAAGTGCGCTTTGTCCTCGGCAATACCTTACTACCCGATACCTTCAACGATGACCGCTGGGATTACCCCTACAGTGTGCGTCGCGGCTCGCAGGGCGACATCACCCAGTACGTTTACATCGTCCATTTTGAAAACGATAAATTGGTCAAAACCGAGGGCGATTACTTGCCCGGCAAGGCACCGCTGACCGGCGAAAAATCGAAGAAATATCTTGATGATATGAACCGCGATGTACCCGTTCCGACTGAAGACAGCACTCCGCCAGAAGTGCCGGATCCAGATGATATTCCATAGTCCATCTATTTTTATGCACTAAAAAATAACGCCCGGCTTAACCGGGCGTTGTCGTTTTTACGGAAGCGTTTTTATCTCCCCCAGGTTTATAAGGCTGATTACCGCGTAAAACAAATACGATTGCGCCCCTCGGCCTTGGCTCGGTAGAGCGCAGCATCGGCTTCTTGCAAGAGTTGATCAGCGCGTTCAACGCCGGGGCGATAAGCCGCAATACCTACGCTGAGCGTGACATTAAAACTGCGCTGATCGACTGTAAACGTAATATCGCGAAAACGCTGCCGCACATCTTCCATTAATGAACGCGCTTCTTCCGCCGTACAGCGCGGCAGCACGGCGACAAACTCCTCCCCGCCGTAACGCCCTACCGCATCGGTTTTACGCAAACGTTGGCGCAGCAAATGCGCAATCGCTTTGATCACCTTATCGCCCGCCGGATGCCCGTAGGTATCATTAACCTGCTTGAAGTGATCGAGATCGAGCATCACCACACTTAAATTTTCGCGCGCGCGCACCGCGCGGCTCAGTTCGGCATCCACCTGCTCTTTAATGCGCGAGTGTTTCAATAAACCCGTCAGGCTATCGCGATCCAGCGCATCGCTCAGTTGGCGGCTGCGTGCGGCACGCACTGACACAGCGGTGATCAACTCGCGGTCGCCCAGCGGTTTACTTAAAAAGTCATCGCCCGCGCGCCCCATTGCCAATGCACGTTTTTCGATGTCTTGCTCAGACGAGAGATAGGTGATGGGAATGCGCAGCCAATCCTGATTGAGACGAATTACCTGTGCCAGCTCAATGCCATTGCAGCCGGGCATATTGATGTCGAGCAAAATAAGCTCGGGGTGAAAATCCTGCAGCACATCAAAAATTTCGTGCGGATTATTGCTCACCTCGGCGCGGATATCAGCGGAACTCAACACCAGTTTGTAGTGCTCCGCGAGTGCCAAATCATCGTCGATAATCAACACGCGATGCGGCGCACTGCGGTGGCGATCGAGATAGTATTCAAAACAATCCACCAGCCGGATGATATCCAGCGGCTTCACAAAATAGCCCACGGCACCGGCGCGCACTGCGGCGTGGTAAGCCTCAAAATCGGTGCGGGTAGAGACGAAAATAACGGGGATAGGTGAGGGTAAATGCTGCTGCAACATCGCCACTGCTTCGGGTGTTTCACGCCCCTCTTCGGTGAACATAATGTCGCAGATCATAAAATCCGGCGGGCGCCGCAGCACTTCTACTTCAGCGGCGGCGATGGTGGCAAAGTGCTCGACCTGATGGCCGAAATGGCGTAGCGTCATGCAGACTTCTTCGGCGACATCCGGGTCATCTTCCAACACATAAATAAGGGTATTGGATTTCAGCGGCGCACTCTGCGATACCAACGGCGCTTGTTTTGCGCTATCACTTTGCACCTGACCATCCAGCGCGGCGACCGCAACGGCAAACACCCGCAACAAGCCCATATCCAAATGGTCGTTAGTGAGCCACGCCTGTGCTTGCAGCTCCAATTTTTTGGCTTGCTTGCCAAGCTCGGGAAAGCCGAAACTGCCCGCTGAACCGGCCAATTTATGCAACTTTTGGCTGAGCTGATCGAGCGCCTCGTGTTGTGCCTGCGCCTGATCCAAACGGCTAACCAAATCGCGTAATGACTGGATCTCAAGCGGCAAACGCGCCGCATAACTATCGCGCAATGCCTGCAGTTTTAACGCAATTTCAGCATTTTTATCCATGGGTAAACGATGCCTGAAGTACGGGTGTTGTTATAAATGTGTGGCCGAGCATACAGCAATAGTGCTGTGGCTCCCCCGCGAATGACTTAGCCTGAATGATAGGTGTGATTTAAAGGTTTAGCCAATCAAACCCGTTGGCCTGCAACGGCTTTTACGCAGTGCAAAAAATTATTCCCACCCAGCCCTGCCGCGCAAAAATCCCTGACTATACTCAGCAGTGCAGCCACTGTAGAGATCAACACAATAGCCTTCACCGCCGCCATCCACTCTGGAACCTCATGCTCAAACGAATCGCAGCCAAAGACATCCAAATCGGCATGTTCATTTGTGAATTTTGCGGTTCATGGATGGAGCATCCCTTTTGGAAAACCAAGTTTTTACTGACCGATGAAAAAGATCTGCAGGCGATTCACACCAGCGGAATCAAAGAGCTATGGATTGATATCAGCAAAGGTATAGATGTCGCCGCAAGTGCAGCGGGGAAATCCGAAGAAGAGGTCGCGCGCGAAACCGAAGCCGTATTGCTGGAAGCCGATAACATCAACGGCACAAAAAAAATAAGCCTCGAAGATGAAATAAAAACTGCCGTAAAACTCTGCGCCAAATCGAAAGAAGCCGTAATCGAAATGTTCAGCGATGCGCGCATGGGCAAAGCCATTCAAGTCGAACAAGCGCGTGCACTAGTGGACGATATTGCCAACTCGGTACTGCGCCAACCACACGCACTTATCAGCCTCGCGCGGCTCAAAACCGCCGATGAATACACCTATATGCATTCGGTTGCAGTCTGCGCACTCATGATCGCGCTCGCACGCCAACTAAACCTCACCGACGACACAGTGCGCGAAGCCGGTTTTGCCGGGCTGCTGCACGACATCGGCAAAGTCGGCATCCCTATGAAGGTACTCAACAAGCCCGGCAAACTGACCGACAGCGAATTTGCGATTGTCAAAGCACACCCGGATGTGGGCGCGAAAATTTTAGTCGAGAGCTATTTGGTCAGCCCACTGGTGCTGGATGTTTGCCAACACCACCACGAAAAAGTCGATGGCACTGGCTACCCGGATGGGCTCAAGGGCGATGAAATTAGCCTGTTCGCCAAGATGGGCGCCGTCTGCGATGTCTATGACGCCATCACCTCCAACCGCCCCTACAAAAAAGGCTGGGCACCGGCCGACTCGATTCGCAAAATGGCGGAGTGGAGCAAAGGTCATTTTGATGAAGCGGTATTTCAAGCTTTCGTTAAAACCGTAGGCATTTACCCCACCGGTTCACTGGTGCGGTTAGAGAGCGGCCGCCTCGCGGTAGTGATTGAACAAAACGAAAGCTCGCTGCTCAACCCCAGAGTCAAAGTGTTTTATTCCGCCAAAACCAAAATGCCAATTATTCAAGAGACATTGGATTTAGCCCAACTGGTGGGCAAAGAAAAAATTATCGGCCGCGAATCACTCGACGACTGGGGCTTTAAAAATCTCGATACCCTTTGGTCGGGGATTAGTGTGGCTTGATTTCAGTTTCCACCCCCGCATCGGTGCACAGAATTTCCAAAATCATAAAATATTCGCATCAACACTACTGCGCCTGTCGCAACCAAATATCGCGCAGTTCTTGCGCTAGTGTCATTGGGTCGAAGGGTTTGGCGATTACACCTACGGCACCAAGGTTGAGATAGCCTTCCACTTCTTGCGGTTGTATTTTTGCGGTCATGAATACGACCGGTGTGTTTGCCAATTCGGGAAAGGCGCGCAAACCTTTGAGAGTTTCGGGACCGTCCATGCCCGGCATCATTACATCCAGCAACACCAAATCGGGTTTAAATTGCACGGCTTTTGCCAAGGCATCGCTGCCGCAGTTACAAGCTTCCAGCGTAAAGCCATTGATTGTTTCCAATACCATCATCGCAATCGCTTGAATATCCGGGTCATCTTCAACATATAAAATGCGGGTTAATTCATTAGCCATTAGCATTACCTGTTTACTATTGTTGCGGTGCGGAACACCGGGTTAATTGTTACGCGATTTTTTCTACCAGCGGAAAGCGCGCAAAAAAAGTCGCGCCTTGGCCAGGCTCTGATTCAAAACCAATGCAGCCGTGCATACGCTCAACAAACGCTTTGCTGATTGCCAAACCCAAACCGGTTCCGCCGCGCTGACGTGAATCTGATGAGTCTGCCTGGGAAAATTTTTGGAAAATGCGTTTGCGGAAATCCTCGCTTACGCCGGGGCCGTGATCGACTACCGCAATCTCTACTTGCTGCTCACGCTGCGTCACATGAATTTCTACCACCCCCTTGGTGGGAGAAAATTTTACGGCGTTGGAAATAAAGTTTGCCATTATTTGTTGCAGGCGCTGCGCATCCACATGTACCCATGCCGAGGCTAATTGTGTATGTAAAACCACTGCTATACCAAAGGTATCGGCATAGGCTTTATTACCTTCCAGTGATTGTTCAATAATGGGCATAAGCGGTTGCACACACATATCAAAGGCCATTTTTCCGGCCAATAATTTTTCCATATCAAGCAGATCATTAATTAACAGTGTTAAACGCTGTGCATTTTTATGGGCGATGCCGAGCATATTTTTTACATTGACGGGTAATTCGCCAAGCACACCGCTAACAATTAACCCAAGCGAGCCAGAGATTGCTGTTAGCGGCGTGCGTAATTCATGGCTGACGGCAGAAACAAATTCATTTTTCATTTGTTCGATGCGTTTGCGCTCAGTGATGTCTTGGATAAACGCCCAGATATGTTGCTCACCGTTGGGCGTTTCAATTAATACGCCGTTGAGCAACACCGGAATTAAATGGCCGTCTTTGTGAATGTAGTGTTTTTCATAGGGGCCGTAACGCCCGCTGCGCAATAAATTTTGCAGTTCGTTTTTATCTGCCTCGGCATATTCCGGTGGCGTCAGCGTCATGTAATCCATATGCAAAATGTCGTCGGCACTGTAGCCAATCATGCGCACAAATTCTGGATTGCTTTCGATAAAACGGCCGTCGGCAAAGTTGTTTGAAATAATCGCCACTGGTGCTTGATTGTACAGCGTCGATAATTTCTGTTCGCTTAATTGAGTGGCAGTGCGCGCTTCTTCAGCGATAGTGATGTCCCAAATAAATCCATCGATATATTTCAACTCATCATCGGCACCGTAAACACCTGAACCCACTTCTTCAACCCAACGCCAATTGCTGTCAGCATGCTGTATGCGATAAATAACATGAAACGGGCGCTTGTGTGTTAATGCATCCTGTACTTTTTCGTAGACAACAGGCACATCATCGCTATGGGTAATGTCGGTCAAACTGAGCGAATCATTAATAAATTGGTCAACGGTATAGCCCGTTAATTGCTGTACCGCATCACTCAGATACAACATCGTCCAGCGCGTATTATTTTCGCAGCGATACACAGCGCCGGGAAAATTGCTGATCATGCTTTGCAAACGCTCTTCCCGTTCCTGTAATAGATCGCGCGAGTTGTGCAGCTCGGTGATGTCGCCGTGAGTGCCCGACATCCACAGTGGTTGTCCATCATCAGTGAAACTAATTACCCGGCCGCGCGCAAACACAACTACCCAGTGACCGAGCTTATGTTTCATCCGGCACTGGCATTCGTAAAACTCCAACTCGCCGCGAAAATGTTTTTGCAATAATTCGCCCGATATTTTCAAATCATCTGGATGCGTTAGGTTCAACCAGGACTCCAGCGAGACTGGAGCAAGTTCAGCGAGGGTGTAACCGATAATGTCGGCCCAGCGTTCATTAAAAATAGTTTCGCCAGTTTGCACGTTCCAGCGCCAGGTGCCGAGATTGGCCCCCTTAAGCACATCGTCGAGATTTTCGCGTTCCTGTGCTAATGCGAGATTAGTTTCACGCAACTGCAACAACTGCATCACTTGCCCAGCCAATAATTTAAGCGTAGACAATTGTAAAGCGGTGAGTTGACGTGGCACGTAATCGACAACACATAAGGTTCCCAGTGCCAAACCGTTTTTAGTCACCAAAGGTGCACCAACGTAAAACCGTATGTGAGGTTCACCAACAACTAAAGGGTTATCGTTAAAACGATCATCGAGCAACGCATCTTCGACAATCAATAAATCATCGGGGCTGAGTATTGCGTGTGCGCAAAATGCTACATCGCGCGGTGTCTCAGTACCGTCCAATCCCAGACAACTTTTAAACCACTGACGATCGCGATCAATTAAAGTCACAACAGCAATAGGCACTTCACATAAGGTCATCGCCAATTGTGCAATATCGTCAAAACTTTGCTCGCGCACCGTATCCAAAATATCCAGCCGGTGCAAATAAGCTACTCGCTCATCTTCATTAAAAGGTAAGAGTGCTTTCATCGTGCACCCCCCGCTGAACTTGTCACTAATTTGTCCAAGGCCTGCGCAATAACGCTTTCCAACTGGCCATTAACCAAGGGTTTTTGCAGCCAAAAAATGCCGTCGCGGGAGACGCGTGAGGGCAAGCGTTTTTTGCCTTCATCCACTGCGGCGGTGATGATAATAATCGGTAATTTTTTCATGTTGTTTTGTTGATGCGCTTCTTGCTGACGAATATGTTCCACTATGGCGATGCCATTCATATCCGGCAGTTGTAAATCGAGGGTGATTAAATCGTAGCTGCGCAACTGCAAATGCTCTAGCGCCGATTGCCCGGTTGCCACGCGATCTATTTCGTAGTTTTGCGCAGCCAATGCCGCCACTAAAATTTCGGCAGTGGCGGCATCATCTTCTATCACCAGTAAATGCGGTTTGTTTTTTGTAGGCTCGTTGCGAGTTGACGGCATTTTTTGGGTGGCGTCTTCGCAGGGCAACTCAAAATAAAAACTGGCGCCTTTGCCCGGCACAGAGTCCACCCCAAGCGTGCCGCCCATACGTTCGATAATTTCTTTGCAGATGGCAAGCCCCAAACCGGTGCCGCCTTTTTGGCGCGAGTCCGATGAATCGGCTTGCGAAAATTTTTGAAATAAGCGCGTGCGGAAATTATCCGGCACGCCCAGGCCTTTGTCGGTTACGGTAACGCGCACACTGCCAAAACGAATATCGACATTAATCGCCACCACATCGTTGAGCGGTGAAAATTTAGCAGCGTTGGATAAATAGTTGGTGAGCACCTGCAACAACCGCTGATGATCAACCGATACTTTCACATCGCTGCCCGGCACTAAATTGTAAGTCACTGCGTATTGCTGCGCGTAGGTGGCATTGGCATCGATACTTTGTTGGATGAGCGGGCGCAGCAGTTGCGGTTGAAAATCAAAATGCATTTTGCCTGCGACCAATTTTTCCATATCCAGCAAATCATTGACCAAATGAATCAAGCGCTGCGAATTATTGTGCGCAATCTGGATCATCCGTGCTGACTGCTCGGGTAAGGCTCCAGCTTGACCATTGACTAACAAACCCAGCGCGCCACTGATCGCCGTGAGCGGTGTGCGCAACTCGTGACTGACGGTAGAAATAAATTCCGTTTTCATTTGGTCGATGCGTTTTATTTCGCTGATGTCGCGCGCGATACCCAGATAGCCGGTAATAACGCCGTCAGGATCGCGCAGCGCCGAAACGGTAAGCAGCACAGGAAATTGGCTGCCGTCTTTGCGCACATAGTGCCATTCATTTTCGTCGATGCCGCCTTCGCGCGCTTTGGCGATAAACGCATCAAAGCCAGCCTGCACGGCATAGCCCAACTCGGTGGTTAACGCCTGCGCGTGAGTAATAATTTCTTCCGACAAATGCAGCAGCGCGGCAGTTTTTTTATCGATCAATTCTTCCGCGCTGTAACCCAACATCAGCTCCGCGCCGTGATTAAAGGTTTTGATAATGCCGGTTTCGTCAGTGGAGATAATCGCTACGCTGGCAGCATCGAGAATCGCTTTGCGCAGTGAGTTGGTTTCGTTCAATTGCAATTCAGTTTGTTTGAGCGCGGTGACATCCGAGACATAGCCATGCCAGAGCACACTGCCGTCGTCCAACCGCTCCGGAATCGATTCAATGTGAGTCCAAATCATGCCGCGCTGCGCATTATTCACCCGCACCGTGGCCACCCAAGGGGTGAGGTGCGCCGCCGAGTGGGACACGCTTTCGCCCACCCAACCAATATCGTCCGGATGAATTGCGCCGAACACGTCGTCCGCCGAGCGCGCCACATCCTCCGCGCTGACGTTGTAAATGTTTTTGATGCCGGGGCTGGCGTAGGGGAAAAAGGAACTGCCATCGGGGCGCAATTGGAATTGGTAGAGAAAACCGGGCAAGCGTTCACTGAGGATTTGAAAGCGCTGGAGAATGACTTTTTTCTCCGCGTCTTGCTGCAAGCGCTCTACCACTGAGCTGATCCAACGCGCGAGCAGGCGCACAAAATCCTGATCGAGCGAATCGTATTGATGATGCCGGGTTTTGCGCGCACTGAAACACAAGGTGCCGTAAATTTCACCGTTGATCCACAAGGGCGCACCTATGTAGGACTCAATTTGGTTAAGCAAATACGCGGGGTGCTGGCGATACTCGCTAGCGGGAATATCGTCTTCAGCCACCACGTCGCGGCGCTTCAGGGTTAGGTTGCAATAGGTTTTGGCAAGCGGCATAACCGAGGCTGGCGCGAGCTGCCCCTGCGCCGAAAACTGCACCTGCACCCGGTATTCATCGCCATTAATCTGGCTGATAGCACCATTGCCCAAACCCAGATAACGCGCACCCAAACTGAGTGCCCGGCGCAGTTGCTCGTCGGGATCAACGGAGGAGAGTGAGGCGATTTCATTGAGTGAATGGAGCGCCGCTTGTTGGCGAACGCTGATTAGTTCGGTGTTTTTGCGCTCGGTAATATCGGTGTACACGCCCACCATCAATGCGGCTTTACCTTCGCTATCCCACTCCACCACTTTGCCGCGCGTGAGTATCCATTTGTAACTGCCATCGTGGGTTTTGATCCGATATTCGTTTTCATACATGGACGTTACGCCCTTCATATGACGGATCATCTCGCTATAGCTGGTGCGTTTGTCCGCAGGGTGAACGCGGCTCATCCATTCATCCAAATCAAGCGAACTGGGCGATTCGGCGCCTATGCCACAGAGTTGGCGCCACTCGGGTGAAAATCGGGCTTTGTCGTTGGTGATATCCCACTCCCAAAAACCCGAATCGCTGGAGCGTAGGGCGAGCGCCAAACGCTGGCGCGCTTGCTCACTCACCGCATGTTCTTGCCGCATTTGCTCACCGTGCTGCTCGATAAGCGCATGCAAATACTGGCGATTGAAGCGGATAAAAATCAGTAGTAACAACTGCGCGCAAATGAGCGCTGTGAGCCACTTGCCAATCACCCGCTGGCGGATCGATACATAATCGTTATAGGCGGTAGTGATATCGCTCCACAACAATATGGCCAAGCCCGATTGTTGCAGCGTGAATCCTGCCTGCTGCAACGGCCACCATGATGCAACATAGGTATTGCCCTCGCTGTGCAAGAGCTGCCCTTGCTGGTTGATGGGTACCAAACCACTGCTCCACCACGTGTTCAACTGCGGGTCGGTGGTGTCTTCCAAGCGCCAATCATCTACTGTGGTCGGGTTGTGCTGGTTAAGTTCTTGCCGGGTCTGCTCCCAGAGCACCTGCTCAACGGCGGCCTTGCGCAAAAACACCGCCATCTGCGTGGAGGGCTTATGCTCAGCAATCGCTTGGGGCAGGGATGACATGCCTACTTCCAGCACGGCAATGACGCGGCCAGTCTGATCGGCATTCGCGGTGATTGGCAATACGGCGCGATAGCCGCTGCCCTGACGCGCGACATCCACCCCCCAAGTGGGCACGCCGGAGGAAAAAGCATTGGCCAGCAAGGGGCGCAAGCCACTCAGGCTGTCGCCATAACGATCAGGCCGGTGCATGCGCAAAAAATTAACCGTACCGGGCGAAAAATACACGCTCAGTTGGCGCACCCCCAATTCCGCCATCCCGTCCCAATAATCTTGTAACAGTGCCTGCAGCGCTTGGCGCTCCACCCGCAACTGCTCGACACTGACGGCATCCTCCACTGCGAATAAAGCATGGGCGACACGCAGCTTTTCAGTTACCGCCGGGTCGCGGCTAATCAATTGCGCAAGCAACATGGCCTGCTGGGTCTGGTCGCGGCCGGTGGCATCGAGAAAATCTTTTTGGGTTTGGGTATTCCACGCCAGCCGCTCGTTCCACACCTGACGATGCACGCGCAGGTCGGCCAGCATAAATAGCGTAAATACCCCCGCCAGACCCAAGGCAGAAACCCAGGGCAGCCAGCGATAAAGGCGATTGTAATTCAGCGACATGAAGTCTCTCTGAGCCTGTTGTTATAGGAGCCGATGTGATACGGGCTTGGCTAATTGTGGCTTGTTGTTACTACCGCCACGCAGATGTGGCCGAGCATTACCCCAGTGTAGTGCAAATTTTTACAAGAGCTGGCTCGGCCGCCGGGTGTACCGGCGGTGACAAGTCGCTAGAGGGGGAAAAGCAATTAGAGAAGAGGGGATTAATCGGCCGCAGGGCTAGCGGATTCAAGCTTGCCATTGTCGGTTTTTTCGGCCCGTTTGCGCCGCGCATCTTTGGGGTCGGCGGCGAGCGGGCGATAAATTTCCACGCGGTCGCCCGCATGCAGGATATGTTTGTCGGCGCTGTCCATTCCCTTGGTGCCGAGCGACTGGCCAAAAATACCCATCTTGGCGACGGAGATGTCCAACTCGGGAAAATGGTCGGCAATTTTGGAGCGGCTTACTGCGCCCAAGGCGGTGGTGCCTGGTTCGACCAAAAGCGCGATAATTTTTTGCTTGTGCGGCAGCGCATATGCGACTTCCACGCGGATCAGATCAAAATCGGCCATGCTGTTCTTCCGTCAAAAATTTGAGAGATATTATTTATAAACCTGCTTGGCGCGCGCGCAGAGTGCATCCACCTGTTTATTGCTCACGCTTTCAAACAACTTGCCTACTGCCATACCGAGCAAACGGTTTTGCAGTTCAAATTCCAACTCAAAGCTCACCTTACAAGCCTGCTCACCCAGCGGCGTGAACCGCCAGACACCGCGCAAAAACTTAAATGGTCCATCGACCAGATTCATGCTCATGCTGTGCGGCGGCTGTAATTGGTTGCGGGTGACAAAGCTCTGGCTCACACCCGCTTTGCTCAGCTCCAGCCGCGCCTCCAGCCAATCATCGCCACGCGCAAGGATTTTTGCGCCCGCGCAGCCATCCATAAATTGCGGATAGGCCTCAATATCGTTGATCAACTCAAACATCTGCGACGCGGAATAATTCACCAGCGCCGATCTTTCTACTCGATGAGCCAAAAGCATTACTCCACAAATACTGCGCGCAATACGGGAAATATCCCGTTGTACAAAATCACCAGAACCGCGATGGGTGAGATGTATTTCAATATCGGGCGCCAGAGGCGGAACACCCAGGCGGATTCAAATTTTAAATCGTGCAGGATAATTTCATCGCGCAATTTCCAGCCGGTAAATAGCGCGATCAACACCCCACCGAGCGGCAGCATTATATTGGTAGCGACAAAATCCATGCTGTCAAAAAAGCTCTTGCCCCACAAAAATTGCAGCTCCGACCAATCATTAAACGAGAGCACCGAGCCAAGGCCGATAAACCAAGAAATAGAGCCTAACAAAATGCTCGCGACAATGCGGCTCAATCCAAAGCGCTCATTCAAGTAAGCGACACCTGGCTCTAGCAGCGAGATGGTCGATGTCCAAGCCGCCAGAATCACCATCACAAAAAATACTGAACCGATCACCAGACCTGCCCCCATATTGCCAAACGCGACCGGCAGGGTGACAAACATCAAACCCGGTCCGGCACCGGGGCTAATACCGGGTGTGGCAAATACAAAGGCGAAGATGGCAACACCGGCAATCAAAGCTACAAGCGTATCCAGGATAGCGACTATCACTACCGTTTTTCCTACCGATTGGTTACTCGGCATATAAGCGCCGTAGGCCATGATCGCGCCCATACCGAGGCTGAGGGTGAAAAACGAATGCCCCATGGCAACCTGCGCGCCTTCCCAGGACAAATCCTCCACCCTAAAGCTGAACATAAAACGCAACGAGGTAAAAAACTCACCCTCTTTGATCGCGTACCCTAGCAATATCAGCAGTAATACAAATAACAGCGGCATCATCCAACGCACTGCCGATTCAAGGCCGCGCGTGACGCCAAGTGCAAGTACCGCGACAGTCATGCCAATAAATAACGAGTGCCACTGCACCATCAAATCCGTGTTAGCGAGCAGTCCATCAAACAGCGCCTGCGATGTCTCGCCGGTCAGCCCGGCAAATTTTCCGTCCATCGCTGCGAGTGCATACTCCAGCGTCCAACCGGCAATGACGGAGTAGAAGGATAAAATCAGCAACCCTGCCGCCACACCCATCCATGCCAGCCCCGTCCAGGCCTTGCTGGCACCGGCCTGCTCGCAGAGTTCCGCCGTCGCCATAATCGGGTTAGCGCGAGCGCGTCGCCCCATGAGAATTTCCGCCATCATGATTGGAATACCAATCACCGTAATACACAGCAAATACATCAACACAAAAGCACCACCGCCGTTCTCGCCGGTGATGTAAGGAAACTTCCAGATATTGCCCAAGCCCACCGCAGAACCGGTCGCCGCCAGAATAAAACTGCCGCGCAATCCCCAAATTGTATGCTGCTTAAGTGACTTCACGCGCTGCTCCTCTATTAGCCCCTGCGGGCATCGTTATTATTAGCCAAGCACAGATCGCACCAGAAATAGCGCGCATCAAGCGCGCGCAGAGCCGAATTGTACCCAGATTGCCGCAGCGGTATAAGCCCAAGCCCGCCAAATCAAGACACAGCGCGAACTTTGCCGATATAATGCCCGCCCGTTCGACGACCTACCCTGAGCAGCATTGAGTTCATGACCAAAAAAGCGCAAAAAATCCAAGGGACTACTATCGCCCTCAACAAGAAAGCCAAGTTCGATTACGAACTGCATGACCGCTTTGAAGCGGGCATTGCACTCCTCGGCTGGGAAATAAAAAGCCTGCGCGCGGGCAAGGGTAATATTACCGATTGCTACGTAGTGTTTAAAAATAACGAAGCCTTCTTGCAGGCGGCACAGATTCAACCGCTGCTAAGCGCGTCAACCCACTTCGTCACCGATCCGTTTCGCAACCGCAAACTGCTGCTCAATCGCCGCGAGATTAGTCGCCTGCAAGAAGCGGTCGAACAAAAAGGCTACACCGTAGTGCCCACAGCGCTTTACTGGAAAGAACATCTAATAAAATTAGAAATCGCCATCGCCAAGGGTAAACAACTGCACGACAAACGCGAGACCGAAAAAGAGCGCGACTGGGCACGCGATAAACAGCGCCTATTCCAAACCGCCAGCAAACGCGATTAACTTTTCCCCTGTTTACGTATAAAAAGTTGTGCAATAAAAAAGCCGGTATTTTTCAATACCGGCTTTTTTATTTCGCCACCGCAAAGTTCAGCGCAAGTAATTAACCTTTAGCGCGCTCTTCCAGAATCGCAACTGCAGGCAATACTTTGCCTTCCACGAACTCAAGGAAAGCGCCGCCCCCGGTAGACACGTAAGAAATTTTGTCAGCCAGATTCCACTTGTCGATTGCAGCTAAAGTATCGCCACCACCTGCAACCGAGAAAGCATCGCTCGCCGCAATCGCGCGTGAAATTTCTTCAGTACCTTTTGCAAAAGCATCAAACTCAAACACACCGCAAGGGCCGTTCCACAATACGGTTTTTGCGTTTTTGATAATCTCGGCAACGCGCGCAGAGGTTTCCGGGCCGTAGTCGATAATTTCTTCGTCAGCCTGAATTTCACTTGGCTTTTTAATCGTTACTGCCGAATTGTGGCTCCAGGATTTAAACCCGTCTTTCGTCACCCGCACGTCAGTCGCAAAAACTACTTCGGTGGTTTTGCACAAACGCTGTGCTTCCGGAATCAAATCTTTTTCGTACAGTGAATTGCCAACTTGATTGCCGGCAGCCGCCACGAAAGTGTTGGAAATGCCACCGCCAACTACAAGAATGTCGGCGATTTTTGACAGCGCATCCAACACGCTCAACTTGGTTGATACTTTTGAACCACCAACGATAGCCACTAATGGACGCGCCGGGTTATCCAATACTTTTGCCAATGCTTCCAATTCACCCGACAGCAATGGACCAGCGCAGGCGATAGGTGCGAATTTCGCAACACCGTGCGTTGATGCTTGCGCGCGGTGCGCGGTACCGAAGGCATCCATTACAAACACATCGCACAAAGCGGCCAATTTTTTGCTCAGTTCGTCCGTGTTTTTACCTTCGCCCACATTGAAGCGAACGTTTTCAAGCAATACCAGATCGCCTTGGTCAGCAAAGCCATCTACCCAGTCTTTTACCAATGGAACCGGACGACCCAATTTTTCGCTCAAATATTTTGCAACTGGCGCAAGCGAAGCAGCTTCGTCATAAACACCTTCATCCGGACGACCGAGATGTGACATCACCATCACTTTAGCACCGGCAGCCAGAGCGGCTTGAATGGTAGGGATAGACGCATCAATACGCACAGCAGAAGTGATGCGGCCATCTTCCAAGGGCACGTTCAGATCCTGACGAATCAATACCCGCTTACCGGCGAGATCCTGGTCTTTCATTAATTTTACAGTCATGGTTTGCTCCGAATAAAAGCCGATATGCTTTGTAGAAAAGAGGTCAAGTTTAACGAATTCGCTTTATTCAATCTTGAAACAAAACACCCGACTCGCGCCGGGTGTTTTTTGCTTTGCTAGTCTTCCAACAACTCTTCAACCGTGCTGACGATGTTATCGACGGTAAAGCCGAAGTGTTCGAGCAGTGCCGGACCGGGAGCTGATTCACCGAAGGTGGTCATGCCCACTACGCGGCCGTCGAAGCCAACGTATTTATACCAGTAATCGACGTGTGCAGTTTCAACCGCAACGCGCGCGCCAACGCTGATCGGCAATACCGACTCACGGTAAGACACATCTTGTTGGTCAAACACGGATGTTGATGGCATAGACACAACGCGAACGTTGCGGCCTTTTGCTTTCAATGCTTCTGCTGCTTTCACAGTTACGCCAACTTCTGAACCGGTTGCGATCAGGATGGCCTCTGGCTCACCGACTGAGTCAACGAGGATGTAACCACCGCGAGAAATCTCGGCAACTTGTGCGCCGGTACGGGCGATGTGATCCAGATTTTGACGGCTGAATACCAAAGCAGTTGGGCCGGTTTTGCGTTCGATCGCCGCTTTCCAGGATGCTGCTGCTTCAGCGGCATCCGCTGGGCGCCATGTATCGAGGTTCGGCGTCATACGCAGGCTGCCGAGCACTTCGATTGGTTGGTGAGTTGGACCGTCTTCGCCTTGACCGATTGAGTCGTGGGTGTAGACGAAGATGTTGCGCAATTTCATCAACGCCGACATACGCACCGCGTTGGCCGCGTATTGTTGGAACATCAGGAAAGTTGCGCCGTAAGGAATAAAACCACCGTGGGCAGAAATACCGTTCATGATCGCGCTCATACCAAATTCGCGCACACCGTAATACAAGTAGTTACCGCTCGCGTCTTCAGCGGTAATGCCTTTGGAGGTTTTCACCAACGTCAGGTTGGAACCCGCCAAGTCGGCTGAACCGCCCAACAATTCTGGCAATAAAGGAACAAATGCCGCGATAGAATTTTGCGATGCTTTACGGCTCGCGATTTTCTCGCCTTTGGCTTGGCTCTCTGCAATAAACGCTTCCGCTTTTGCAGCGAAGTCTGCTGGCAAATCACCTTTAACTACGCGGCGATCAAATTCAGCGGCCAATTCCGGATACGCTGTTTTGTAGGCGATAAATTTATCATTCCAGGATTGCTCTGCCGCAGCGCCTTTGGCTTTTGCATCCCAACCTTCATAAATGTCAGCCGGAACAACAAAGGGCTCGTATTCCCAACCGAGGGTTTTACGCACCAATGCCACTTCTTCCAAACCGAGTGGCGAGCCGTGGGAATCATGTGAGCCTTGTTTGTTCGGCGAACCAAAACCAATGGTGGTTTTAGTGATAATCAAAGTGGGCTTGTTGGTTTCTGCTTTCGCTTCTTCAATAGCTGCTTTAACAGCCGCCGCATTGTGGCCATCCACCGCACGGATTACATGCCAGCCGTAAGCTTCGAAACGTTTCGGCGTGTCATCGGTAAACCAGCCTTCAACGTGGCCATCGATAGAAATACCGTTGTCATCGTAGAACGCAATCAGTTTGCCCAAACCTAAAGTACCGGCCAGTGAGCAAGCTTCATGGCTAATGCCTTCCATCATGCAACCATCGCCGAGGAACACATAAGTATGGTGATCAACAATGCTGTGGCCTTCGCGGTTGAATTGCGCCGCAAGCACTTTCTCTGCTACCGCCATACCTACGCCGTTGGCGATACCTTGACCCAATGGACCGGTAGTGGTTTCAACACCGGCGGTGTAACCGCGCTCCGGGTGACCTGGGGTGCGTGAGTGCAATTGACGGAATTGCTTGAGATCATCCATCGCCAAATCGTAGCCGCTCAAGTGCAACAACGAGTAAATCAACATAGAGCCGTGGCCATTGGATAAAACAAAACGGTCGCGATCAGCCCAGTCGGGATTTTTTGGGTTGTGTTTTAAGAAGTCATTCCACAGAACTTCGGCGATATCCGCCATGCCCATGGGGGCGCCCGGGTGGCCTGAGTTAGCTTTTTGAACGGCGTCCATCGAAAGGACACGGATTGCATTGGCAAGATGTTGGCGAGTTGGCATGAAACTCAAGGCTCCTTACGTATAAGTTGATTGCTGTTGTGTAGGTGGGCGTTTTTACCTGAGCTGGTTACAGCGAGTCAGGACGTCCTGGGGTTGCAAAGCACTAATGGGCAATTGCCACTTATTACAGGCCTCTGATGGGCTTTTGTGTCGTTGGGTTCCAGCCGCCGTCGCTGGGAGCGAGCGCTCAAGGTGAAACAAGCGCCCACTGACAAAATGGGCAGGCATTTTCGCCCAGCGAGCGCCGCCCGTAAAGGAATAAGCGCCTTGATAGACACATTTAATCGAGAAAGACGCCACCACAGATCGAAAAAACGCCCATTCAGAACAAATCCTCACAAAAAAACCTAAAACCTATATCAAAATATTTTGATATAGGTTTTTTGGGCTGCTAGACTTCGCAGCACTTATCGCCAACTGATCAAACCATGAACCAATCCCTGCACAACGACGCGAGCGCTTTACCGGTGCTGACCGATATGGTCGAACTGGAAACCCCGCTCAGCCCACTCGCCAACCTGCTCAAAGCGGCTGGTGATCCTCTGCGACTAGAGATCTTGCGCGTGCTCAGTCAGGATTCGTTCGGAGTATTGGAGCTGTGCCGGATTTTCTCGATCAAGCAGTCAGGCATGAGCCACCACCTCAAAGTACTCAACAACGCCGGTTTATTGAGTTCGCGCCGCGAAGCCAATTCGATTTTTTATCGCCGCTCTTATTTAGCACCGGATCATTCACTCGCCGCATTGCAGCAACAATTGTTTGCGACTGTGGATACGTTGCCGATTGCCGATCATTTGCGCGAACCTATCCGCGAATTGCAACAGGAGCGCAGCCAGGCCGCGCAGGCATTTTTTAGCGAGAACGCCGATAAATTCCGCGCGCAGCAGGATTTGATTGCTAGCTATCCCGTGTACGCCGAGCAGATGACGCAACTGCTCAACAACACATCGTTGCGTGCAAAAAATCTCGTATTAGAAATTGGCCCTGGCGAAGGTGAATTTTTAGCGGTACTCGCACAACAATTCAATCAGGTGATTGCACTCGATATAGCCGCCAATATGCTCGATAAAGCGCGCGCATTTGCCAGCGAAAAAAATCTGCGCAATATCGAATTTATCCACGGCGATACACAAAGCCTGATCGGCCACAAAGTATTGGCCGATTGCATTCTGGTGAATATGGTGTTGCACCACACTCCATCACCCGCCGATATTTTTCAGGATTTAAGTAATGTGTTGGCTCCGGGTGGTGCGCTGCTGATCTGCGATCTCTGCCGCCACGAACAAGCTTGGGCACGTGAAGCCTGCGGCGATTTATGGCAGGGCTTTGAACCACAGGATTTTTCGCGCTGGGCGCAAGCGGCAAAACTCGATGAAGGCCAAAGTGTATATTTTGCGTTGCGCAACGGTTTCCAAATTCAATTGCGTCAATTTTTTAAACCAACAAATTTTTAATTTTCTTGCAAGGAAAAAACCATGTCCGAATATTCCGTATTTACCTCCGAATCTGTTTCCGAAGGCCATCCCGACAAATTGGCGGATCAGATTTCTGATGCCGTTCTTGATGCGATTTTAAAAGATGATCCCAACGCGCGCGTTGCGGTAGAAACGCTGGTAAAAACCGGCATGGCGATTGTCGCCGGTGAAGTGCGCACATCTACCTACGTTGATCTGGAAGATTTGATTCGCCAGGTTATTTTGGATATCGGCTACAACTCCAGCGATGTAGGCTTTGATGGCGCAAGCTGCGCGGTATTAAATGCAATCGGTAAACAATCTTCCGATATCGCCATGGGCGTTGATGAAGCTGACGATAAAGATTTGGGCGCAGGCGATCAGGGTTTGATGTTTGGCTACGCAACCAATGAAACCGCCGTGTTGATGCCCGCGCCGATTTTTTATGCACACCGCTTGGTAGAAAAGCAAGCGCAATTGCGCAAGAGCGGTGTGTTGCCCTGGTTGCGCCCCGATGCAAAAAGCCAGGTTACTTTACGTTATGAAAATGGCAAACCAGTTGCTGTCGATGCAGTGGTACTGTCTACCCAACACAGCCCGAATGTAAAACAATCTGAAATTCACGAAGCGGTGCGCGAATTAATTATCGCGCACGTATTACCGGCTGAATGGCTGCACAAAGATACGCAATACCACATCAACCCCACCGGCCAATTTATTATCGGCGGCCCGGTTGGCGACTGTGGTTTGACCGGCCGCAAAATTATTGTAGACACCTACGGCGGTATGGCACGTCATGGCGGCGGTGCTTTCTCTGGTAAAGACCCATCAAAAGTGGATCGCTCTGCCGCTTACGCTGGCCGTTATGTGGCGAAAAATATTGTTGCCGCTGGCTTGGCAGATCGTTTGGAAATTCAAGTGAGTTACGCAATTGGTGTTGCTGAACCCACGTCGATTTCCGTCAATGCTTTTGGTACCGGAAAAATTTCTGATAACGAAATAATTAATTTGATCCGCGAAAATTTTGATCTGCGCCCACGCGGCTTGATTCAAATGCTCGATTTGAAACGCCCGATTTATCGCCAGACTGCTGCTTATGGTCACTTCGGTCGCGAGCTTCCCGATTTTACTTGGGAAAAAACCGACAAAGTTGATGCCTTGAAAAAAGCTCTTTAAAACATTTACCTCGTAGGGGCGCTGCTTGCCGCGCCCCTACGAATTTAATTGATGTGATAACACACAATTTTTATTAAACAGGATTCCACTATGAGCTTCACCGACTACAAAGTTGCCGATATGTCCCTCGCGAACTGGGGCCGCAAAGAAATAGAAATCGCCGAAGGTGAAATGCCCGCGTTGATGGCACTGCGTCGCAAATATGCAGCGAGCAAGCCATTGGCGGATGCAAAAATTATTGGTTGTATCCACATGACCATTCAAACCGCCGTGTTGATTGAAACATTGATCGATTTGGGTGCAGAAGTGCGCTGGTCATCGTGCAATATTTTCTCTACGCAAGATCACGCCGCTGCTGCAATCGCTGCTGCCAACATTCCCGTATTTGCGTGGAAAGGTGAAACTGAAGAAGAGTTCTGGTGGTGTATCGAACAAACTATTTTGAAAGATGGCAAGCCATGGGCTGCCAATATGATTCTCGATGACGGCGGCGATGTAACGCAAATCGTGCACGAAAAATATCCGCAGATGCTCGACGCTATTCACGGCATTTCTGAAGAGACCACCACCGGTGTGCACCGCCTACTCGACATGCTGAAGAAAGGCCAATTGAAAGTGCCTGCCATCAACGTGAACGATGCAGTGACCAAAAGTAAAAACGACAACAAATACGGTTGCCGTCACAGCTTGAACGATGCCATCAAACGCGGTACCGACCATTTGCTCGCCGGTAAAAAAGCCTTGGTTATTGGCTACGGTGACGTGGGTAAAGGTTCCGCTGCATCACTGCGTCAGGAAGGCATGATTGTTAAAGTGACTGAGATAGACCCAATCTGTGCAATGCAAGCCTGCATGGATGGTTACGAAGTTGTATCACCCTACAATGACGGCATCAACACCGGCAAATACGAAGACATTAATCACATCGTGCTAGGCACTACCGATTTGGTTGTGACTACAACCGGTAACGTGAATGTGTGTGACTCAGCGATGTTGCGCGCATTAAAACGCAGCGCAGTAGTGTGTAATATCGGCCACTTCGATAGCGAAATCGATACTGCTTTTATGCGCAAAAACTGGGAGTGGGAAGAAGTTAAACCACAAGTGCATAAAGTTTACCGCGATAAAGCAACTAACGATCATTTGATTATTTTGTCGGAAGGCCGTTTGGTAAATCTCGGTAATGCAACCGGTCACCCATCGCGCATTATGGATGGCTCTTTCGCTAACCAAGTACTGGCACAAATGTATTTGTACGAGCGTAAATTTGCCGATCTTCCTGCTGAACAAAAAACCGAACATTTGTACGTTCGTGTACTGCCGAAAAAACTCGACGAAGAAGTCGCTAAAGATATGGTTGAAGGTTTTGGCGGCGTGATTACCAAGCTTACAACACAGCAGGCGGAATATATTGGCTATGCAGTTGAAGGCCCGTTTAAGCCTGAATCTTATAAATATTAATTTTTTGCGCGGGCGATAAATATATCGCTCGCCGCATCAGGAAACGTCATGAACGACTCACAACCGCGTTTAAGTTTTGAATTTTTCCCACCCAAAACACCGGAAGGAAAAGAAAAACTGATTAAAGTACGCGACCAATTAAATGAATTTGCGCCGGACTTTTTCTCCGTCACCTACGGTGCTGGCGGATCAACCCGCGACAACACCAAAGGCATAGTTACGCAATTTAAAGCCGATAGCGTCAGCATTGCCCCGCACTTATCTTTTGGCGGTGACGATGAAGAAACCATCCGTGCATTGCTGCAAGAATACAAAGACGCGGGCGTTGATCGCATAGTTGCTTTGCGCGGTGATATGCCTTCCGGTGTCGGCGGCTCGTACCAATTAGTGTATGCCAATGAGTTGGTTGCTTTTATCCGCAAACATTTTGGCGAGCACTTTCATTTGGAAGTGGCGGCTTATCCGGAAATTCATCCGCAAGCCAAAAGCTACGATGATGATATCCGTTATTTGAAAGGTAAATTTGATGCAGGTGCGAACAGCGCCATCACCCAATACTTTTTTAATCCGGATTCGTATTTTTATTTTGTTGATCAATGCCAGAAAGCCGGCATTACCCAGCCGATTTACCCCGGCATTATGCCCATCATCAATTACAAAAATCTAACCCGTTTCTCGGATGCCTGCGGCGCAGAAATTCCGCGCTGGTTGCGCAAAGCGTTGGAAAATTACGGCGATGATGAAGCCAGCTTAAAAGCCTTTGGGATAGAGTTGGTCACCGAGCTGTGTGAAGTCATGCTGGAAAATGAAGCGCCCGGCCTGCACTTTTACACTATGAACCAAACTGAGCCTACGGCGCAGATTGTGAAAAATCTGGGCTTGATTCCCAACGAATAATATTTTTCCGCAAAACATCTCATTGTAGGGGCGCAGCAAGCAGCGCCCCTACAATGAGAAATTCAAACTCGACTAATTATCGCGCAAGGCCTGCTGCTGCAGTTCATGCAACTGAGCAATCCCTTTTTTCGCCAAGCTCAACATCGCTGCAAATTCCGCCTCGCTAAACGGTTCAGCTTCCGCAGTGCCTTGAATTTCGATAATACCGCCGTCATCCCCCAACACCACATTCATGTCGGTATCGGCCGCAGAGTCTTCGGGATAATCCAGATCCAACACCGGCACACCCTGATAAATCCCTACAGAGATAGACGCAATCGCGCGTTTGATAGGTTCGCCGGTCACTTTGCCAGTCGTTTTCAAATGGGCAACGGCATCAGCGAGCGCAACCCAGGCACCGGTGATGGACGCGGTGCGGGTGCCGCCGTCGGCCTGAATCACGTCACAATCGATATGTATCGTGTTTTCGCCGAGCGCAGTTAAATCTACGGCCGCGCGCAGTGAGCGGCCAATCAAACGTTGGATCTCTACCGTGCGCCCCTGCTGCTTACCGCGTGCAGCTTCACGATCCATACGCGTACCGGTGGAGCGCGGCAACATGCCATATTCGGCGGTGAGCCAACCTTGCCCTTGGCCACGCAAGAAGGGAGGAACTGAATTGACCACACTCGCGGTGCAGATCACTTTGGTATCGCCAAACTCCACCAACACCGAGCCTTCGGCGTGTTTGGTATAGCGGCGGGTGATGCGAATAGGGCGTAATTGGTCAGGCGTGCGACCACTTGGGCGTTGCATAAAAGGAATCCTTACTGCTGAAAATGGATCTCTGGGAAGGTGTGATACCATCCCGCATCTGTTAATGATTGTAATGTGCGGGGCGAACTCTACCAGCTCTTGTGGGTAGAAGTAACCGCCCAACGCCGCAATATCCTCCGCAAAAACCCGCCATTTCCTGGAGCTTTTATGCCACGTAGTATGACTGGATTTGCCCGCCGCGAAGCCAAACTCCCCTGGGGTACTTTGGTGTGGGAAATCCGCAGTGTGAATCACCGTTACCTCGAACCCAGCTTCCGCCTGCCGGAAGATTTCCGCGAAATCGAACCCCACCTGCGCGACGCCATGCGCAAAGCCTTGCAACGCGGCAAAGTGGAGGCCAGCTTGAATGTGCAATGGGAGCAAGAGGGTGAATCCGATTTAGGCATCAACCTCACCAAAATCGCGCAACTCACTAAAGCGGCACAGCAAATTAACAGCTTGCTCGGCGCGATTGCTGCGCCGGTCAATGCGCTGGATATTTTGCGCTGGCCGGGTGTGATTCAAAAGCAGGAATTGGATCGCGAGCAAATGCACAATGCTGCGCTGGAATTATTTGATCTCGCACTCGAAGGTTTGATCGAACACCGTTCGCGCGAAGGTGCAGAGCTGCAACAACTCATCATCAACCGCTTGGATAATGTCTCGGCACAAGTCGTAAATGTGCGCGCGCTTATGCCGGAAATTCTCGCCGCACAACGTGAAAAGCTGCAGACCAAACTCGCCGCACTGCAAGTGGATTTAGATCCAGAACGTTTGGAGCAAGAAATTGTATTACTCGCACAAAAAGCCGATGTCGATGAAGAGCTTGATCGCTTGGATACACACGTAATCGAAGTCAAACGCAGCTTAAAACAAACCGACTCGCTCGGTCGCCGTTTGGATTTTTTGATGCAGGAATTAAATCGCGAGGCTAATACCCTTTCGTCAAAATCCATTGTGAGCGAAACGACGCAAGCAGCGGTGGAGTTGAAGGTGTTGATTGAGCAAATGCGGGAGCAGGTGCAGAACATCGAATAACCAAGTCATTCTCTTGTCTTACCCCGCACCGGTGGATCATACGGCGCGGGGTAAGGCAAAACCGTCGCTAAAGTTTTCCATCCATTGCTAGCTTGATGAATGTTGTATCAAAGCGCAGTTTGATATTTTTTTTATCCCCCAGAACAGTACCGTCACTGAATTGCATGCCTATCGCGTCAGAGCTTTTATTGCCTTCACCGAGCAAACCTTTTTCAAACGAAAATTTACGCACCTTGTCCATCGTTGATAACAGCTGTGCGCTGTTGGCAAAGGCGTAGGCGCTGGCGGGGGTATAGAAGAGTTCGGTGTCTTGCAATTGCGCGTCATAACCGGCGAGATCTGTACCTGATTTAGTGGCCATAAATGTGCGGGCGGCTTTGGCATGCTCATTGTCTTGCGACATCAAATACAGGGTTTCAAACCAGGCGCCAACCAACGCTTTACCCAACTCGGGGTTGGCATTAAGGACATCAGTTTTTACCGCCATCATGTCGATAATTTCACCGGGAATTTCCTTGGAGGTAAAAACCTCAATAGTTTTGGGCTGTTGCTCCAGAATAATGCTCAATTGCGGATTCCATACCGCTGCTGCAGTGACATCCTTGGTGACAAATGACGCTACCGCATCGGCATCCGATGTATTAACAACGGTGATGTCGCGCTCGCTCATCTTGTGCTTATCCAAGGCCCGCGCCAGCAAGTAGTGGGAAACCGACAGCTCGACCAGATTGACATTGCGCCCTTTGATATCGGCAAAGCTTTTTGCATCTTTCAAAATAATAGCGTCATTGCCGTTAGAGTAGTCGCCCAGAATCAGGCCAGTAGTATCCACACCGCTGGCTGCCGGGATGGTAAGCGCGTCCATATTGGTCATGCCACAGGCATCAAAATCACCCGCCGAATATTGATTGATGGATTCGATGTAATCGTTAAGTTGCACGACTTCAATACTAATGCCGTACTTTTTCGCCCACTTATCGATGATGCCTTTTTCGGTGGCATAGGCCCAAGGCATCCAACCGGCATAGATTGTCCAAGCCACGCGAAAACTGGTCTTTTTCTCTGCCGCCAAGGCCTGACTGGCAGACATAAAGCTGAAGATCACCAACATCGCGCTCAAGAATAATTTGGGGTAAGTCTTTAGGAATCTACTAACTGTCATAACGACCTCTGCTCATTAAAAAACGGGTTTTGTGTAGCGCGTAAGGGTTTGTGCTTCGCGTGCAAACCAGGTTTCAGCCGCCGGTGTAAACCCGGTGGCGATGCTGAAATTACCTCTGGGTTCAAGGGTATCTATAATGAAAACACGTTCGCAGGGAATGCCATCGCAATCCAGTATTTGTCGCACTTGCCCCCCCTCGATAGCAGTGGTGCCGTCGACCAATTCAAAGCCATCCAGTGTACAAAGCGATTGCCCTACACGCCCGGGCTGGGTAGATAAGATCACCTGATACCCGTCTTGGAGTGAGCCCTGCGCTACCGAGGTTTCAAAGTTGAACAGCACCGCGAGTTGCTCTGCTTGCCCTTGTGCTGCCACGGCCATGCTGCGCAGTGCGTTATAGGGTTGCGCAGGTGTAATACTGTGGCTGCGCCCCAATACCAAGCCTGCGTAGTCGCCACAAACGATCAATCCGCCCCCGCGATGACGCACTTCACCGGTGGCCAGATTGCGCTCCTCCAGCAAGCGCAAACCCGCCAATACTCCTGGCGTAGAAGGCTGCAAACGCCAGTCTTCGACATAGGCACCACTGGGCGCCAGTTCAATCATGCAGTTGCCGAAGCGCTTGAGAATGCCGGGTTCAACCCAGCGATTATGGAATTGCAAGGAGGTATCGGTATCGCGCCAACTGAGCACATCACCCTCCCAATCACACAGCGCCTCCCAACCCTCGTAGTTGCCAAGCTGGCACAGCTCCTCGGCCGAGTATTCCGCCCAGTCTTTTACGGGGAGCTGCTCAGCGGCGATGGGCAAGCGCAGATCGATGGTGAAGTTGCGGCTTTGCAACCAACACACTTGGGTGTGCAAATCCGTTTCGCCATTGGCAAAGCTAATGGAATAACGTTTGAAATAGCCCAGCATCCAATCCGGCACACCGGTGACTGAGCGCTGGCCATAGCGATGAATCAATTCATGGAGGTTCATACTGACGCACCCCTACCGGCCGGTTCACTCACTGGCGCGTGATAGCCAAAAGAGGAGAGATTCCTTGCGCTTTCCGGTAACTGGATCTCACCCGCTGCCAATTGTTTTTTGAGGTAGCCAAAGGTCTGCATGGTTTGCGCATACAGATGCTCACCACAACTCAGGGGCGCATAGCGGCTGGGTTTATCGGCATCAACCAGTGCGGGAAGCGGCGCGATCACAGTGTCGTAATCGCAGGCGCAGAACAGCGGGAAGGAATAGCGCTCCTCACCCACCTTGCGTACCCGATGGGAAGTGGCCACAAAATTGCCGTTGCTGAGCACCTCCAGCATGTCGCCAATATTGATTACAAATGCGCCATCCACCAGCGGCACATCAATCCATTCACCCGCCCCGTTCATCACCTCAAGGCCGGGTGCAGTCGGCAGCAAAATCGTAAAACATTCGTAATCAGTATGCGCGCCTATGCCGGGACGATCCTGTGGCGCACTGGCATTGTAGGGATAATGAATTAAGCGTAGCTGGCTAGGAGGTGTGGTGATCTGGCGCGTGAAGGAATCCTCCGGCAAATTGAGCGCCAGCGCAAAACCGCGAAATAACCTATTGCTCAAGGCAAATACAGCATCGTAATAAGCTTTTACATCGTCTTTAAAACCGGAAAAATCAGGCCACTGATTCGGCCCTAACATCGGCTTGCGCCCCTCCTCAGCCAGGTAATCAAAACTGATGTCATAGGCCTCTTTGTTATCAACCACACCACTGACAAATTGCTCCTCGCCTTCGGGAACATAGCCGCTGTGATTGGTGGATTGACCGATGTAATTAGACATTTTGCGCTCGAGCGGTTGCGCAAAATACGCTTTGACGCAATCTTTCAAGCGTTGGATCAACTCAGGCGCAACACCGTGGCCTGTAACATATAAAAACCCAACCTCACGTGCTGCTTTGCCCAGTTCATCGGCAACGGACTGTCGCTCCTGCACGTTATTTGAGGCGAGCAAACTGACATCGACCAAGGGCAATTGGCGAAACGCGGTATGTGGTTTGGGTGTAGCAGATGCGGACACCATGAAAACCTCCTGAATAAATTCAAAACGTTATCTGGCCGTCCAGTGATGCTAGCGGTTTAGTACCGCCCCGGGTCGTCCCGGCTAGTTGTTATGAAAGATAAACACATAACCAACTGGCGAGATTTAGCAAACTATGTGCCACTCCGTCTGGCAACAATTCTTACGCAACAAAAGGATGTATAAAAATCAGTACCTTACAGTGCCGATTGCCGCTATACATCCATTTACCACATGCTAATACAGCATTAGGCTTGATTGAGTGACATTTATATCTTGCATCCATAAAAGGGCAAGGCACGGCGTCTTGAGCAGAAATAGGGCAGAAAATACCCAATAAAAAAGGAGGCAAAATTGCCTCCTTTTTTATTGCATCGAATAAATAAATTATTTCTTAACGCCTTCTACTTCCAATTCTAATTTCACGGTTTGTGATGCTGGACCCAGATCCATTTTCACGTTGAAGTCTTTCAGGGTGATGGTGGTTTCGCCCGAAAAGCCAGCGCGGTAGCCGCCCCATGGGTCTTTACCTTCACCGACTTTTTCTACTTCAATGGTGATGCTTTTGGTCACGCCGTTAAGGGTTAAATCACCCACGATGTCAAATTCGTCTTTATCATCCAACACAATTTTAGTACTGACAAAAGTGGCTTTGGGGAATTTTTCTACATTCAAAAAATCCGGGCTGCGCAAATGCTTGTCGCGTTCAGCGTGATTGGAGTTAAGGCTACCGGTGTCGATAGACACATTAACAGTGCTCGCTTCTGGTTTGGCTGGGTCGTAGGTGAACTCACCAGAGAACGCATCAAAGCGGCCGGTCAATACACTGTAACCCAAATGTTTGATGGCAAAATTAATCGAGGCGTGTGCGCCTTTGGTATCGATCACATAAGTGTCGGCCAGAGCAGGCAAACTCATTGCACCAATGCTACTAACAGCCAAGGCGAGAATAGATTTTTTTAACATGGACGGATTTAGCATAGATAAACTCCTTTGAGTACATTCAGGTGACATTTAATTAGTGCTACGTAAAACAATTTATAAAACATTCATTACTGCAAATCAGATTTTTTTACCGGTTTGAGCATACGCACCAAAGTGCGGTCGCGGATCACAAAATGATGTAGCAATGCACCGGCAACATGAAACACAACCAGTAGGACAATGCCCCAGGCTAAATATTCGTGCACTGCGCCAGCTAGATCGACATTTTGTGAACTTAATTCCGTTAATACCGGAAATTTAATGAGATTAAACATGCTCGCCGGTTGGCCTTCAGCGGTGGTAATTAAATAGCCGCTGATTAATACAATAAAGATAAAAGCATACAGGCCGAGCTTGACGAATTTTGCCGCGAGGTTTTGCGCGCGCTTGGCAGAAAATTCAAGTGGTGTTGGATTAGCGATACGCCAAATGACGCGCACCAACATCAACAGCAACACGACTAATCCCACACTGATATGTAATTCGGGTCCCTCGTGATACCAATCATCGTAATAGCCTAAATCCACCATGTAGATGCCGAGGCCAAATAAAAACAAAATCAACAAGGCACTGATCCAATGGATCGCAATAGAAAGCAAACCATAACCGCTGCGGGAGTCCTTTAACATGCTTGCCTCTGGATCGTGTTGGTCGATGTGAAAATAGGTTGACGAAAAATAATATGAACGGACGATAACAGTAATGCGAATAAATTACAGTATCGCTAAAGTCTAGCGCGCCGCAATGAAATTGCAGACGCGCTGAAGTAAAGAAAGGTTTAACACAATAAGTTATTGTTTTTCATGGCCTTACATAAAAATTTGGCGTCTTCCGCAGGCACAGGATAAAGAACTCATCGAATTTTTAGTTCTTTATGATCAAAATTTTTGCCCCGGCAACCATGTCACCAAACCAGGCCAGAGCGCCATCGCGCAGAGTAATAATAATTGCAAGGCGATAAAAGGGATTACACCGCGATAGATCTCGCTGGTTTTAATACTCGCCGGCGCAACACCGCGCAAATAAAATAGTGCAAAACCAAACGGCGGAGTGAGGAATGACGTTTGTAAATTCACGGCGATCATAATCCCCAGCCAAATGGGATCTACACCCATGGCAAGCAATACCGGGCCGACAATCGGCACCACCACAAAAATAATTTCGATAAAGTCGAGAATAAAACCGAGCAAAAACATCACAGCCATCACCAACAATACGGCGGTGAAAACGCCGCCGGGTAAATCGCTGAAAAACGCATGGACTAATTCTTCGCCGCCGAAACCGCGAAATACTAATGAGAAAAGTGATGCGCCAATCAGGATCATAAAGATCATGGCGCTAATCTGAATAGTGGAACGCGAAACATCGCGCAAGCGCGCGATAGATAATTGTCTTTTACCCAGTGCTAATAAGCAGGCACCCAAGGCACCCACACCGGCAGCTTCCGTTGGTGTTGCGGCGCCGATTAAAATCGAGCCCAATACCAAGCCGATCAATACTAAAACCGGTAGCAAACTCAGCAATAAACTCAGGAGCGATACTTTTTCATTTTCATCAATCACCACGCGCGGAATAATGTGCGGGCGAAAAAACGCGGTGAAAAATACATAGAGCATGTAGAGCACGACCAATAACAAACCGGGCACTATGGCAGCGACAAATAAATCACCTACCGAAATAGTTTTGGGGCTAAACACACCGAGTTTCAATTGCGCCTGCTGATAGGCACTAGAGAGCACATCGCCCAATAACACCAGTGCAATTGAGGGTGGAATAATTTGCCCGAGAGTACCGGTCGCACAAATAGTGCCACACGCAAAACTTGGCGCGTAGCCGCGTTTGATCATTAAGGGTAGCGACATCAGCCCCATAGTCACCACCGTGGCGCCGACAATACCGGTGCTCGCCGCCAGCAATGAACCCACGGCAACAACTGAAATTCCCAATCCTCCCGGCAAACGCCCACAGGCCTTGGTCATGTTCGCCAGCAAATCTTCGGCGAGGCGGGATTTTTCCAGCACTGTGCCCATAAATACAAACAGCGGCACTGCGACCAGTGTGTAATTATTCATGATGCCGTAAAGGCGTGAAGGAAAACTTTTTAATAAATTCGGATCAAAAATACCGCCAACAATACCGAAAGCAGCAAAGGCCAAAGCAACGCCGCCGAGCGTAAACGCGACGGGATAACCAAGCATTAAAAAAATGCAGATGGCGGCAAACATAAACAGCGGAATTAATTCAATTAACATGATAATTCCTCCTCGCCATTTCCATTTTCCGGAATTGCATTCATCAACAGCAATAGACTGCGCAGCAATTCAGCGATGGCTTGCAAGCTCACACTTAGCGCCATCAAGGGTAACAATGTTTTTAATATATACACGCCGCCCAAGCCGCCGGAATCGGTAGAACCCTCACCAATACGCCAGCTTTCCTGCACAAACTCCCAACTGCCCCAACCGATAAAAATCATCAGCGGCAAGGTGAATAATAAACTCCCTAATGCATCGACCCAGGCGCGCTTACGCGGGGAAAAACGGCGATACATAATATCCACCCGCACATGGCCGCCGCGCTTCAAGGTGTAGGCCGCGCCCAACATAAATACCGCGGCATGCATGTAAGTCACCGACTCTTGCAATGCGATGGAGCCTATATCAAACAAATGGCGCAAGCCGACCACAATGCAGGCGATAAGCACCATAATGCCGGTGAGCCACGCAGTGGTGTTGCCAGTAAATTCAGCGATGGCGTCAAGCCAGCGAATGAGGAAATTCGAAGACGTAGCTGTAGAGATGTGATTCATGGTGAGATTTTTTTGAATTATTTTTAGCTGAATTGTTGGGCGGCGATTATAGGTAAATAATAATCGCCGCCAGTATTTTTATTGTTGTGATGCGAAAGCAGTTACTGCAATTTACCTAACTTACCTTTAGCGGCTTCACCAATATCACCACCGCCCTGCGCAGCTTGTTGAAAATACTGCTGCGCTTGCGCGCGATTGCCTTTGGCGAGTGATACTTCACCTAAATAATAAGCCGCGATTTGTGTGGGCAAATAGCGCTGGCTGGTAAGCAAATCTTTTTCTGCCATATCGTTTTTGCCTAACTGGTTGTAGGCAATGCCGCGAAACACATAGGACTTAAAGTATTGCGGGTTGGCTTGTACTGCACGATCCAATGCGCTGACAGCTTCGCTGGTTTTATCCTGCTGCAACAACAACTGACCTTTCATCTCCCAGAAAAGATTTTCTTTGGGTTGCTGGGCGATGGATTGGTCAACATAGGCGAGTGCATCGATATATTTTTTCTCGCCCGCCAGTTTTTGTGCTTTTTGATAATTATCGTAGGCTTTTTTATCTTTTGTCACTTGCGCCATGGCGCGCTGGAAGGCTTCTTTATTGCGCACACCACCGGGATATTTTGCTGCGTTCTGGCGGTTTTTGTTTACGCGCTCTTGCGATGGCGGATGGCTGGCAAATAGACCTTCAATAAATCCGGAATTGCGACCTTCTGATAACTTCACAAAAATTTCCTGCAACTCGACGGCGGCTTGCGCGTCGTAGCCTGCTTTGGCCATGTATTTCATCCCCACTTCATCGGATTGCAATTCGTGGTCACGGCCGTATTTCGCCTGCCATGCCTGCGATCCAACTGCCAGTGCACCCACCCCCAATGCACCGTATTCCGGTTTTTTCTCGGCAATCGCCACACCAGCAATCAACACTCCGGCGCCCATCAATACGTTTTGGGTTTGCTGCTGGGCACCGTGACGCGCCGCAGCATGCACAATTTCGTGTCCCATTACTGCCGCGAGCTGAGCTTCATCTTCCAGATAAACCAACAAACCGCGGTTGATCGCGAGTTTGCCACCGGGCATCGCCCAGGCGTTGGGCACATCATTGTTGAGCACCACAAACTCGTAAGGCAGGTCGGGGCGATCACTTACCGCTGCCAACTTTTTGCCCACCTTCTGCACATAGGTGGTGAGCCCCGGATCAACCACATACTGGCCGCCTTGCGATTGCTGGGCAGGCACATAATTTTGCGCACCAGAGGCGATTTCTTGCTCCGGTGACATCAGTGAGACCTGGCTTTTGCCGGTCACGGGATTAACCACACAGCCGGTCAGCGACCATGCAATAACGCTGAGGGCGAGAATTTGGGAAACGACTTTCATAGTAGGACTCCTTGAGACAGAGGCGGGTATAATGCCACAACTTTTTTAACACACGATTTTTAATACAAGGTGAACGTTTTCCGATGAAATCCCTGCAAGTGATCGAACTTTTTGCCGGTACCGGCGCCGATGGCAAGCCGATTGTTGAACAACTCCATGTGCGCGAATTGGAGGATGGCAACTTCCAACTGGTGCAATCACCCGCCTTTGCTAAAGGTTTGGCCAGTGGCGATGTAGTCAAAATGCTTGCCGAGACACGCGAGTTTGATCTGATCCAGCGCAGCGGCAACCTGAGCCTGCGCGTGTTTAGCCGCAATGACATTCAAGCTCTGGGCGATGTGCTCACCGCTGAATTGGAAAAACTCGGCGGCGAGCTGGATCGCGAAACACCGCGTATGCTGGTTTATTCTATCCATGTCAGCTGCGGCTTCAGTGCGATTGAGAACATACTCAACGAATTTGTCGGCCGTGACGGACAAAGTGCCTGGATGTACGGCAACGTCTACGACCCCACCGACGGCGAAACCCCGCTCAACTGGTGGCTGGATATTTTGAAACCCGAATAATCCTGTTTCTCTTACTTGCGGCGCTGAACCCTATTTATGTTGCACCTGATATCCCCTGCGAAAACCCTGGATTTTGCCACTCCACCCAAAACCGCCGACTTTACGCAGCCGCAATTTCTTAATCACTCGCAAGAGCTGATTAAGGATTTGCGCCAGCTCACGCCACCGCAAGTCTCCCACTTGATGAGTATTAGCGAAAAGCTGGGCGAGCTGAATGCGCAGCGTTTTCTGGAATGGCAAACCCCCTTTACCCCACACAATGCCAAACAAGCGCTGCTGGCGTTCAAGGGCGATGTTTATACCGGCATGGACGCAGAGAAATTCACCAAAGCCAATTTCACCTTTGCGCAACAACATCTGCGCATCCTCTCGGGTTTGTATGGCTTGCTGCGCCCGCTCGATTTAATCCAACCTTACCGGTTAGAGATGGGCACCAGCTTCGCCAATGCGCGCGGCAAAAACCTGTATCACTTTTGGGGCGATATCATCACCGACCAACTCAACCAGGAATTAGATGCACAGAAGGAGCGGGTGCTGGTCAACCTCGCCTCCAATGAATACTGGAGCGCGGTGAATACCAAAAAACTGCACGCCGAAGTGATTACGCCGGTGTTTAAAGATTGCAAAAACGGCCAGTACAAAATCATCAGCTTTTTCGCCAAAAAAGCGCGCGGCATGATGAGCGCCTACATCATCCAGAATAAGCTGAAAAAAGCAGAACAGATTAAAGCGTTTGATACGGCGGGCTATCGCTACGACGAGCGCATGTCATCGCCGAAAGAGTGGGTGTTCTTAAGAGAAGAAAGTTGAGGGAAGAGAGTTGAGAGAAGAGCAGGCTTGATGTGCCTGCCCTTGGTTCAAACCATTATTTTTGTCGCTTGAGTACCGCGACTATTCCGCTTGGTGCACCCATAAAAGAATTGGGGCAGACACTCACCAATTCCCAGCCGTCGCGCCCCAGTGCATCCAATTGTTGATTGAGTGATTCGGCATCAATTGCGCCCGACAAAAAACTGCGTTTTTTGAATGAAAGTGTTTTGTATTCCCAGCGCATTATTTATCCCCTTCTTCATTAATATCGTCGCTATCAAGTTGTTCTGTTTCGATCGGTTCAAGGTCGGTGACAACTTTTTGGATTAATTTCACCCGCCCGCTTTTGACCAGTGCATCGCGCAAGACAAATTCAATTTGCGCATTCAGGCTGCGCAAGTCATCGTCCGCCCAACGCTGTAAAGCGGCGATAACCTGTTCATTGATGCGCAGCGGAAAAGATTTTTTAGTCACGCGCTACCACCTTTATTACGAGTAAAGAGTGCCTGTGTTGATCACCGGTTTTACTTGGTCGCCGCAGAGCACAATCAATAAATTACTCACCATTGCCGCTTTGCGCTCGCCATCCAATTCCACCACGCCCTGCACTTTCAATTGATCCAATGCATCGGCCACCATACCCACCGCGCCCTGCACAATAATTTTGCGTGCGGCCAGTACTGCACTAGCCTGCTGCCGCTGCAACATCGCCTGTGCGATTTCGGGCGAATAAGCCAAGTGGCTCAAGCGCGCTTCAAGCACATCTACACCGGCTTTTTGCAGGCGATCCTGCACCTCGCTTTTTAATTTCAGGGCGATGGCATTGGAGTCACTGCGTAGCGATAGGCGTTCGTCGTCCATATCGTGCTCATAGGGATAAGTGGTCGCCAGATTGCGCAGTGCCGCTTCGCTCTGGATAGTGACGTAGTTTTCGTAGTCATCCACCTCAAATACCGCTTCGGCGGTATCCACTACGCGCCAGACTATGACCGCTGCTATCTCTATCGGGTTACCGTTGGAATCGTTCACTTTCAAACGCCCGGACTCAAAATTGCGCACCCGCAAGCTGACCGATTTTTTGCTGTACAGCGGATTGGCCCAGCGCAGGCCGTTATTGCGGTCGGTACCCGCGTATTGCCCGAACAATTGCAGCACTTTTCCCTGATTGGGTTGCACCATATAAAACCCGAACCAACAGATAAAAATAATAACGGCGGCCAGAATCGCAATCGCTTTTATCGCACCGGGCATAAACACCGCACCCGCGACACTAGCGATTTGCAGTACCAATAAAACGACTAATAGCAAATAACCTGACCCGCTGCGCGCTTCAGTTTCATGAACCATGACTTTCTCCTTTGGATTTACCTGAATGCATTATTGATATCATTTAGATATCAATGTAATACCACCTTTATCCAAAGTAAAGTAGTTACGCATAAAAATAGTCGGCATAGCGCCACCCATTGAGGCATGCGCGCAAATTGCCAAAGCTGGGCTAGGCTGAAAGGATATTTGTGAGAGGGATGGCCCATGAGCATTCGTATTTTGGTGGTGGACGATGCCACGTTTATTCGCGACATGATTAAAAAACAACTGCGCGACAAAATTCCCGGTGTAGAAGTGTTTGACGCGCCCGACGGCGCACGCGCGTTAGCGCAACTCAAAGGCCAATCGGTTGATTTGATTTTGTCGGATTGGGAAATGCCCAATATGACCGGCGCCGAACTGCTCACCGCTGTGCGTGCCATGCCCAACGGCGGCGCGACACCTTTTGTCATGATCTCCAGCCGTGGTGACCGCAATCATATCGTCAAAGCCATTGAACTCGGCGTATCGGATTATCTAACCAAACCTTTTTCTGCCGAAGAGCTGCTCAAAAAAGTGTTTAAACAATTACAGCTCGCAGGCAAAACGCCCATACCCGCTGCACGCACAGCAACTACGCAAGGCATTGCCTATGCCTCGGTAGATGTACTGACCGGAGGCGGCGGTGCAGCGGCTAAACCCTCTTCACCCAAACCGATCAATCCTTTCGCCAACAACAGCGCTGGCGCACTGGGTGCAAAATCGGTCATCAAAGCCGTCGATTCCACCAAAACCGCCAAAGGCAAAGCGCAACTGCGCTTTGCTAACAATCGCACCTTTGCCTGCGTGATTCGCGAAATGTCACTGCAAATGCTGAGCTGTGTGATGCAGCGGGCAGACGATTTGCCCACTATTTTCGAGCAAGTGGTGGTCGATATCGAAACCGGCGACGGCAGTAGCCTCGCCCGCGTCAACGGCTATGTACACAGTATTCAAGCGGGAGAAAACCGCGCGGATACGGGCGTGGTAAAAATCGTTATCCGCTTTGTTGATAACGACGCCGAAAAATTTGAAACCCTGTCCAAATATATCGCCCAAATGTAAGCCTGTTCGCCGTAAAGCAGCGCCTCAAATAACCGGTTAAATGACCACAAAATGTAAACGATTACATTTTGTGGTCATGCAAAAATGAAACGTTTACACATGTTTTTCACGATAATTTAGGATTTAATTTCTACAAAAAGGCAATTTAAAGCAAAATAAATCCAGCCGACTATTGCTCGATTTCATTCCGCTGTGTAGCATTTTCATCTGGAAGTTCGCTTGCCAACTTCAACCCTATTTTTGCTGCCGCTCTTTTTGTGCAGAGCATCTTTTGAGTAGATTTCATGAAGCAACGTAAACCCATAGTGATCGCCAACTGGAAGCTCAACGGCGGCCTGGATCTAATCTGCACCTCAGTAGCCTCTTTTATCGGCAAACACTTTGCGGCGCAAATTGCCATCTGCCCACCCTATTTGTACATGCGCGATATGCTGACTTTCCTGCAATATTCTGATTTGCAAATTGGCAGCCAGAATGTGAGCCGCTACGAATCCGGCGCATACACCGGAGAGACGTCAGCACAAATGCTCAAGCAAGCAGGCTGCTCGATTTGTTTAATCGGCCACTCGGAACGCCGTGCGATGTTTGCGGAAAATAACGAGGGCTGCCAGATCAAAGTGCGCACCGCCTTGAACCACGATTTGCTGCCAGTGCTCTGTGTCGGTGAAAATCAACAGCAGCGCGAAGCCAATATCACCGAGGAAGTTTTATTTGAACAATTGCAAGGCGGCTTGGCAGGCATTGACCTTACCGGTAAAGATTTGTGCGTGGCCTATGAACCCGTGTGGGCAATTGGCACCGGCCTTGCAGCAACACCGGCAATAGCACAACAAGTGCATCAATTTATTCGCGCCGAACTCACGCGAATTTTTGATGCAGCCACCGCAAACCGTGTGCGAATTCTTTACGGCGGCAGCGTGACCAAAAGCAACGCGCGCGATTTATTACAGCAAACCGATATCGACGGCTTGCTCGTCGGCGGTGCCAGCTTAGACCCAGGACACTTTGTTGCAATTTGTGAGCAAGCATCGGAATTTGTTGCACAGGATGATTAGGTAATTTGTGCGCGGCAAGCGGCGCCCCAACGCGTTAAAGATGTGCAAATAAATTTATATTCGACATAAAAAGAAAAACAAAAAAATTAATCGGCGAATAACTCGGTCATCACAAAAAAATCAACCACAGCTCAGGATTTGATGATGAACAGTCTCGCTAACCTTGTTGCCCCCGGCGTTGCCACCGGCGATGCCGTAAAAACCTTATTCAATGCCGCCAAAGCGGGTGGCTTTGCCTACCCTGCAGTGAATGCTGCCAACACCAACACCATTAACGCCACGCTCGAAGCCGCGCGCAAAGTAAACTCGCCGGTAATTGTGCAATTGTCGCAAGGCGGCTCAGCATTTTTCCTGGGTAAAAGCATCAAGCTGGAAGGTCAGGGCAGTTCCGTTTTAGGTTCCATCGCCGCTGCACATTATGTTCACACTGTAGCCGAAGCTTATGGCGTACCCGTTATTTTGCACACCGATCACGCCGCCAAAAAATTATTGCCTTGGATCGATGGTTTGCTCACCGCAAGTGAAAAACATTTTGCGCAAACCGGCGCGCCGCTGTTCAGTTCACACATGATTGATTTATCGGAAGAATCGCTACAGGAAAATATCGAAATTTCCGCCGCCTATTTAGCGCGCATGCACAAGCTGGGCATCACGCTGGAAATTGAATTGGGTTGCACCGGCGGCGAAGAGGACGGCGTAGACAACAGCCATCTGGATAATTCCGCGCTCTACACCCAACCACAAGACGTTGCCTACGCTTATGAAAAATTGCGCCCCATCAGCCCCCGCTTCACTATAGCGGCGTCCTTTGGCAATGTGCACGGCGTATACAAACCCGGTAATGTAAAACTGACACCAGAAATTTTGCGCAACTCGCAAACCTTCGTGAGTGAAAAATTCGGCGTGCCGCACAATAGTTTGGATTTTGTTTTCCACGGCGGCTCAGGCTCCGAGGCAAAAGACATCGCCCAAGCCATTCATTACGGCGTAGTCAAAATGAATATCGACACCGATACCCAATGGGCATTTTGGGAAGGCACTCTGGAATACTACAAAGCGCACGAGGGCTATTTGCAAGGTCAAATCGGCAACCCCGATGGCGACGACAAACCCAACAAAAAATATTATGACCCGCGCGTTTGGTTGCGCCAAAGTGAAGAACTGATGGTGAAGCGTTTGGAACAATCCTTTGCCGATTTAAATTGCCTTAATCGCTACGTCTAAGACAAATAGAAAAACTGCTACAGGTAATTGCATGAAAAATTTACTCAGTGTGTTGCGCAGCGATGAAGTTGCGTCTGATTTAATCCAGGTAATTGAAACGATTATCGATGCGAGCAAAGAAATTGCTTTCCGCGTGCGCCAAGGTGCGCTCGCGGGCGTACTCGGCTCCACGCAAGATGAAAATATCCAAGGTGAAACACAAAAGCATTTGGATATTATTTCCAATCAACTCCTGAAAGATTTGCTACTGGCTTGCGCGCCAGTAGCGGCACTTGCCTCAGAAGAAGAGGACACCGTCGTTGCATCAAATTCTGCCGGAAAATATGTGGTGGCGTTTGATCCGCTCGATGGTTCATCCAACATCGACATCAACGGCCAGATTGGAACCATCTTCAGTATTTATCGCGTACTCGATTTAATTCCACATCACAGTGAATTGCAATTTCATCAGCAGGGCACACAGCAAGTCTGCGCTGGTTACGTGCTCTACGGGCCATCAACCCTGCTCGCCATTACCACCGGCAAAGGTACACGCTGTTTTACACTGGATTCAACTCAAGGTAATTTTTTGTTGACCGCCGATAACATTCAGGTCGCGCAAGACACGCAAGAATTCGCCATCAACATGAGCAACATGCGCTTCTGGAGTGAAGACATGCGCTGCTATATTCGCGATTTAACACTGGGTGAAACAGGCTCACGCCAAAAGCGCTACAACATGCGTTGGAACGCCGCTATGGTTGGCGATGTGCATCGTGTACTCACACGCGGTGGAATATTTTTATACCCATCCGATAATCGCAATGCAAAACAACCGGCAAAATTGCGTTTACTCTACGAGGCCAATCCTATGGCCATGTTAATTGAAAATGCAGGCGGAAAAGCCTGGAGTGAACAGCAGCGAATTTTGGATATTCAACCGCAACAATTACACGAACGCGTTGCGGTTATTTTAGGCTCGGCAAATGAAGTGGACAAGTGTTTAGGTTATTTGCACCCGTAGGTTAAGGCGAGCCGCGCAGGCTGAGGAACGAACCCCCAACACTGGGGTTCGATCAAAACATCAACCGTAAAACGCTTCCACCATTCTCACCCTGCAACGCACAAACAGACCCTCGATGCGCCTGCATAATCTGTTTCACCAAAAACAAACCAACACCAGTTCCATCGCGTTTTGATGTGTAAAAAGGCACAAAAATTTGTTCCAATTTATCCGTTGAAATTCCCACTCCGTTATCGATCACATCGATTAATACATTGCCACTATGGCTAATGTGAGCCTTCATATAAATGTGACCATTTGTTTTTCCGGTCAATGCTTCAGCCGAGTTTTTTATCAGATTAATTAAAGCCTGCTCCAGTTGTGCGGGATCAGCATGCAATCTGAGATGCGCAGGAATCGTTGCGCACTCTAATGTAATTCCCTGCTCGTTCGCCTGCACTTGAAACAAACGGCACACATTTTCCAGTAAATCTTGTATCGCAATATCCACGCACTGCAGTTGCGGTGGATTGGCAATACGTCGATAGGCCTGTACAAATTGCATTAAATGTTCGGCGCGGCGCGCTACTGTGTGGATGGCTTGCTGCGCATCCTGCAAAGACTCATCGACACTCCCATGGCTATCTAATTGTGTCAACAATAATTCATTTGCGGTTTTACTCAGCGATGCCACCGGCGTCATCGAGTTCATAATTTCGTGGGTAAATACCTGCACTAAATTTTGCCATGCAAGAATTTCCTGTTTATCCAGCTCCCGTTGAATGGGCTGAATACTAATTACCTTTTTGCTGCCACCGTGTAATTGAATCGTTGCGGCCGAAAGTGCAACTGCAATGGTCACTTGATCACTCAGCAGGTGGGAGCTGCGCTGTTCGCCTGCCGTTATTTGTTGGATATCCAACGCTAACTGCTCACCGTAACACTGTAATTGATCGACTGCCTTCAGATAGCTGCGTTTAAACAACTGCTGTGCGGCCAAATTAATCAGTTCGATTTTTTCATCTTCAACGACCACCAGTGCAACAGGTACTTTCTCCAACAGTAAACTGTAATAGCGCACCAGCTCCTCATTCTTCTGCCGCAACTGCTGCAATTGTGTTTGTATTTCCTCCCACTGAGCTTTCAGATTTTGACTTTGCTTAAAACGGGTATTGATTCGACGCGCGCCGTCTTCATGGCGCACAGCTTCAAAAAAACTTTCCATTTCTCGCTGGGTTGATTGCATATAGCTGAAAAGTAAATAAATCTGAATCGATAATAAAATACCTATTCCAGCCATACTGAATATCAGGCGCTGCTCAGCCTGATAAACGACAACCAACAGCAACATGGTGCAGAGAATTAATACTAACCGCAGCAGAATATTGATACGGAAATCGGTTAATCCTGACCTGATGGTTAACACTGCGTTAGAGATCATGTTTTTCCATCCTGCGATAGAGCGCCATGCGCGTTAAGCCCAATTCCCGCGCCGCTTGTGAAATATTGCCCGCATGTTTTTTTAGCGCCTGTTCAACTGCATTGCGTTCCAATATTTCTAAGTTCAAACTGTTTGCTTGTGCTGCATCAGATTGAAGATCTGCAATCACTGGAGCAAGTGCAAAATCCTCTCTCTGCAATACATCTTTATCACTCAAGACCAGCGCACGCTCAATAGCATGATTTAATGCACGCACATTTCCCGGCCATGCATATTCCTGCAGCGCGGCAAGTGCCTTGTGGCTAAGTAATGGCTTTTTACGCTGATATTTTTGTGCGTAAATACTGAGAAAATAATCAGCCAACAACGGAATATCGTCTTTGCGTTCGCGCAGCGGCGGCAGAGTAAGCTCTACCGTATTCAAGCGATATAATAAATCCTGACGAAATTGTCGCTCGTCCGTTAAATACGGGTAGCTGGCATTAGTCGCAGCAATAACACGCACATTTAAAGTAACGGGTTTTTCATCACCCACCGGTGTTACCTGACGCTGTTCAAGCACACGCAATAACTTTACTTGTAGATGCAGCGCAAGGTTGGCGATTTCGTCGAGGAATAAAGTTCCACCATTTGCGGCAACCAATTTCCCCATGCGATTTTCATTGGCACCGGTGAACGCCCCTTTTTTATAGCCAAACAATTCCGCTTCAAATAAATTTTCCGGAATCGCACCCATGTCAATCGCCATAAAAATATTGTCGGAGCGTTTGGAGCGCGCGTGAATTTCGCGTGCAAGTAATTCTTTTCCGGAGCCATTTTCTCCCAAAATTAATATATTGGCTTCGGTAGGTGCGCAGAGACTCAGCTTGCGTAGCAACTCGCGCATGCAGTTGGTCTCGCCAATAAAACATGCAGGCTTTTGTAGCTGTGACACATGCTGTAACGAACTGCGCAACGCAACATTTTCACTCTGCAACAAATGATTGTTATTACGCGCCTGTGCCAAGGCCAAAGCACTGTGCAGAGTGGCAATTAATTTTTCATTGCTCCAGGGTTTGATTACAAAATCCGTCGCACCCGCTTTAATTGCATTCACCGCCAATTCAACACCGGCATAAGCCGTCATCACCACCACCACAATCTGAGGGTAATGCATTTGCAAATAAGCGAGCCATTCAAAGCCGTCGCGGCCAGAATTATCACCGAGCGTAAAATTCATATCCAACAACACCACATCCACCGGGTGATGCGCTAAAAATCCCGGTAGCTCAGTCACACTGCTTAAACAGCTCAGGGTTTTGATCTGACGTTTGAGTAACAGGCGCGCCGACAACAAAATATCCTCGTCGTCATCGAGTACTAATAAATGTCCAGCAGTTGCAGTCATGAGAAATGTCCCTGCGTTATTGTTTTCAAGTCAATTGGGCTGCAGTTTATGTCGTCCGATTACGAACAACAAGCGTTCGAAATCGAACACACCTAGATATAACTTATCTAACCAAAAACATCTAACCTATTGAAAATAATGATTTTTATTAAATGGCATAGCTGTTGCGATATAAGTATCAAGGTAGCTCAATTGATAAGCCGCTCAGAATGATAAGCCTTTGATAGGCTGGTATTTTTTAATCAAGCACCAACAAATAAAGCGAATAACACAAGCGGATAAAAAATCCCTGATGACAATGGATAAGCCCAGACAAATAAATTTTTGGCAGAAATGGCGCAAAGCAATCAGCGCGCTCCTTCTGTTTGCTGCGCTTGCCGCGCTCTGGGTGATGGCCGCGCCAAGCAGTGAGCGCACACTGCGCGTGGATGTAAAGGATTTGGTCATCGCGTCGGTACAGCAGGGAATTTTTGAAGACGTGATTCCACTGCGCGGTGAAGTGATGCCTTTGCGCACGCTTTATCTTGATGCGATTGAAGGTGGCCGCGTAGAAAAAATCCACTTGGAAGATGGGGCAACGATTGAGGTGGGGGCGGCGATTGTGGATATATCCAATACTCGCCTGCAATTGGAATCCATTACCCGCGAAGCTCAGGTGAGTGAACAAATTAATTTGTTGCAGACTCAGGAATTAAACCTGGCGCGCAACGACCTTGAGCATAAACGCAACTTGAATGATCTGGATCATCAAATAAAAACGGAGAACCAACGATTGGAGCGGATGCGCCCCCTAATCAAGCAGCAATTAATTTCTGCAGCAGAATTGAAAGAGGCCGAAGATAATCTGATCTATTTAAAAAAACGTCAGCAATTAATCCGCGAGGCACGCGAAGTTGACCAGGCATTGCAAGCCGCGCAAATGAAACAGCTGCGCGATTCAGTGACTTCGCTCAATAATAATTTAAACTTCGCGCGCACTAATTTAGCAAACCTCAATGTGAAAGCACCAATTGCTGGCCGCTTGACTGCATTCAGTTTGGAGCCGGGGCAATCATTAATGCCCGGCGAACGCTTTGGTCAAATTGATGACCCTGATCATTTTAAATTAATGGCGCAGGTGGACGAGTTTTATATGAACCGTACTCGGGTTGATCAAACTGCTTTGGCAAAGGTTGATCAACAGGAATTTCCACTGCGCATTAAAAAAATTTACCCGCAGGTGATTGATGGACAATTCCGTATTGATTTGGTGTTTACTGGAAAACAGCCCCCGAATATCAGCCGCGGCCAAACCTTGCAGTTGCGCCTACAGATGAGTGCCAATGAACCAGCACAATTAATTCCCAATAATTCCTTTTTTCAGGACACGGGTGGACATTGGATTTTTGTAGTCTCTGCCGATGGCAAACGCGCACAGCGGCGCGATATCCAATTAGGTCGGCGCAATAGCCAGTTCATCGAAGTTATTTCGGGCTTAAAGTTAGACGAGCAGGTTATTGTTAGTCCTTACACCATCTATAGCGATATTGATTATCTGAAAATTTATTAAACATAAAAACAGCAAGGAGAATGACATGATACGCCTTAATAATATCGACAAAATCTTCCGCACCGAAGCGATAGAAACCAAAGCTCTGAGCAATATCAGCTTGGAGATTAAACAAGGCGAATTCGTCGCTATTATGGGCCCCTCAGGTTGTGGAAAATCGACTCTGCTTAATATTTTGGGGATGTTGGACAACCCGGATCAGGGCGATTATTTTTTTAATGGCGATAATATAGCGGGCTATTCCGAGTCCAAATTAAGTGACTTGCGGAAACACAATATTGGTTTTATTTTCCAGAGTTTTAATCTGATTGATGAGCTCAGTGTATTTGAGAATATCGAGCTGGCACTGCTCTATCACAAAATTCCCACCGCTGAACGCCGCGCACGTGTGCAAGCGGTTATCGAGAAAATGGAAATCGCCCACCGCGCACAACACATGCCCAACCAACTTTCTGGCGGTCAACAACAGCGTGTTGCCGTCGCGCGCGCGCTGGTTGCCAGCCCCAAATTAATTCTTGCCGACGAACCTACGGGAAATCTGGATTCAGCACACGGCCAGGAAGTAATGCGCTTGCTCAAGACTTTAAATCAAGAGGGTGCCACAGTGGTGATAGTCACTCACTCCAACGAACACGCCAGTTACGCCCAGCGTCGGATTAATTTGTTTGACGGAAAGGTTGTTGCGCAAACTCAATTGGCTGCCGCTTGATAAGCGGAACAATAAGGATAAGTTATGTTTAAACACTATTTAATTATTGCATTGCGCAATTTGGTGAAGAATAAAATTAACAGTACAATAAAAATTATTGGGCTGGGTTTGGGCTTGGCTGCAGTTCTGACGGTGATTATTGTTAACTACAGTGAGCTAACCTGGGATTCATTTTGGCAGGATGCCGATCAGATTTATTTAGTACGCAGTGAATCCCGAATTGGAAATCAGCAGGAAGTAATGGATGTAGTTAGCGAAAGTCATTATCCGCAACTGCGCGCCAGCCTGAATGACCAACTCTGGATGACTAAAATTGAACCCAGCTCAACAGAAGTCAGTTTGGTTGAGGCCAATGAATCCTTGCCGCTACCAAAACCAATACTCATCACGCAAGTTGATCCTGACTTTTTAGCTATTTTTCAACCAGAGGTATTGGCCGGAGACCTGAGTGCTTTTGCTGAACATCCTGATGTTGCGTTTATTAGCCAAACTATTGCCAAGCAGATCTTTGGCAAAGAAAGCCCAATAGGAAAACTCCTGGAATTTCGGCTGCCTTCAACAATAGCGCAACAACAATCAGGCGAGCAGCCTGCGCTACAACAGGTACGTATTATCGCGGTAGTGGACATCGATAATTCCCGCAGCCATATTCAGCCCGCGATCTTTTTTCCTCACTTGCAAAATCCGCCCATCCCCACTGACCAAGGGTACTATATGCGCGATACCTATGTGAAAGCGAAAAAAGGCCTTGAATTGAACCACATAGAAACCTTGCTTAACAAAGCAGGTGAAGCCAGTTCATCCACCGATAAAGAAGAAAATAAATATAGCCCCGTTAAGTATTCTCTTATGCCGATTGCCGAACGGCACATGAACGATCGGGCAAGTGATGGCAATCGCACACGCGTAGTGATCCTATCATTACTTGGAATAGTCATTTTGATCGTTGCTATAGGAAATTTTATTAGCCTTGGGTTAGCAGGATATGTGGCGCGACAAAAAGAAGTTGCACTAAGGCGCATGCAGGGCGCGGGTATTGCGCAGCTGGTGACGCAGTACTGGTTGGAAAATTTAGTGTATGTCGCTGCTTCTTTTCTGTTCGCACTCATTTTATGCGAATTATTTTTGCCTCACTTAGCTGGATTGCTACAGTTTCCCTTGGTGGATGGCATTTTTGTAAGCCCCCTATTGGCACTCATCTGTGCGGCAATAGTGTTGCTAGTATCGCTTTTAATCGCCTGCTATCCCGCAATTTATTTTTCTAGAATGAATCCAGCAATTATTCTGCGCGCGAATCGCTCAACCGAAACACCCGTATCAATTATTACGCGCAAAGTGTTGTTGCTAGTGCAATTCACTGCGTTAGTGTCTCTGGTAATCGGCCTTGCTGCTATCCACAGTCAACTCAAATTGATCAATCAATATCAGCCGGGTTACAAAACACAGGGAACTGTTATGTTTATCGGGCAAAGCAATGTCAGTCTCAACAAAATTCAGCGCGAAACGCTGAAACAACAATTAAATAAAATGCCCGGCTTTATTGCGGCGGCGTCCCCCGTAGGCGATATTCCTGGTCGCAATGAACATACTATGAATATCAGCACAAATGTTAACGATGAGCTGCGTGAACAAACAGTGATTTATGACTGGTTAAGTGATGCAGATTATTTCAATGCTTATGGCATTGCATTAATCGCCGGAACAAAAGAAAACATTACCACCAGCGTGAATAAACCCGTCTCAAGGGAACAGAGCGGCCCTGCAATGGAAGCCGTGTTATGTCGCGCAACGGCCGCTGCACTGGGATTTGCATCGCCACAAGAAGCGTTAGGTCAAACCATTGAAGTGTTCAAACAACCGGGAATGCCCCAAGCGCCTTCAGCGAAAATTATTGGAGTGATTGAAAATGTTCATATAGGCGATCACAAAAAAGCACCCATGAATTGCATGTATATGACACTTAACACTATTGGCGTGAACGGATTGCCACTGGCGGTGAGTTTTGACCGGGAACTGAGCGAGCAAGACATTAATAGTATTAAAACACTCTGGGACACAGTAGCTGGTGCACCACCGCATCATTGGCTATTCGCCAACTCCCTCGCTGACCGCTACCGCAATGAACAGCGGCTGCAATTGTTTATGTCAGGCTTTGCACTAGTGGCCTTAATAATCGGGCTTTTGGGAATTTATGGAATCACTGCACTCAATACACAAAAACGCGCACGCGAAATTGCGCTGCGTAAATTACATGGAGCAAAACAGTGGCAAATTATTCTGCTGTTAAATCGCGACTTTAGTTTGATTGCCATACTTGCCAATGTGATTGCCTGGCCGATAGCACTCTATGCAGTTGGCCGCTGGCTAGAGAATTTCCATCAACATTTTTCATTGGTGTTGTGGCTACCAGTATTCTGCGCAGCCGCACTGGCAATTTCACTATTAGCTGTCTGGTTTACGGTTACGCTTCACTCATTGAGCATTGGCAATTTGCGCCCCGCAGAAGTGCTACGTGATGAATGAATTTCTAAATCAATAAGGGGCGACCATAGCCAACCCTCAGCCTCGCATTGATAGGAAGTATTGACCCCACCTTTATGGTGGGGTCTTTTTTAGTTACTCCAGCCGCCAATCCCCCAATATTTTTTCACGCGTATAATTTTTTACTTCTTCATCGCTTAATTGACGGCGCTGCTGATTAATCACCGCGCCTGAACCACTACTGTTAAATTCAAAAAAACGTGCGTCTTCCGGCAAGAAGGGGATTTTAGTTCCGTCTTTGGCGGTGCCATTCATGGAGTACCAGCCATCAAGGGTGATGTGTGAGTCCATCCAGCTATTAATAAATACTGCTTTGCCAATTGCATTCGGGTCGGCGTAGCAGCCATCGGCGAATTGGGTGGTGGGGTGCCAAGGGCGGCCAAGCGGGACGGAATTGTCTGGTACAGATTCGGCACGGGTGAGTTTGCAATCGATAAAGGTTAAGCCGTATTCATCGGCAATTTGTGTTGAGGGTGCAACTAAATAGCCGTGTGGATTATTCGGTTTTCCACGCCCGAGCGTGTGGATTTCCGAATCAGTAAATAGTGCATTACCTTTGCCAAAAATATAATCGACATTGCCCGCAATAAAACTTTTATCAAACCAACTGCGACCGGCATTAACAAATAAAGTGTCTTGATAGCCGAGCAAGCGGGTATTCCGCACTAACACCCTGTCGCTACCCGTATCTAAAAATAATGCAACGGCTTGGCTATTAGCAAGGCGCTTTACATCGTCATTTGCAAGTGCATCATTGGTTAAAAAATCAAAAGTGTTTTCAATAGTGAGGCGATGCAGCTGAATATCTGTCGCGCGCACAGTTAATGTTGCCGAGCCGGGAGTGCCCCAGGTTTTTCCTTCTGCGTAAGTTTTTCCAGCGTAGGCATCGTAATAAATACGTGTGATTTTTTCACTTTCGCCAATTAACTGGATATTAGCTTTGGTGATAGTAATTTTTTCATAGTAGTCGCCTGCAGCGATAAAGATTTTGTATGGCGTTGCCGATTGAGCGGGAGCAGCATCGAGCGCGGATTGAATCGTGATGAAACTACCTGCGGTAACTTTTGCAGACGGATCGACTACGGCAGCGTAATTATTTTTTGGTGCCGTTGCACAACTGGAGACAATAGATGTAATAAAGATAAGAAAAGCAAATTTGTAGCGTGAATAATTAATCATTAATTTTCCTCTACCAACGCGATAATCAGGGAGGATTTTAACGCAAGCATTCCCACGCAAGGCGAGGGAATGCAACGGGAGAAAAACTATTTAAATGCATCCTGCACTGACGCTAATACACCTTTGGCGTAAAACCGTTCGAGCCACTGAGTGGTGGTGTCAACAAAGCGGGATTCATTGATTAAATCAGCACCAAATACTTTTTGGATACCGACTACTGCTTTTACCATACCGGCAGGATTACCTTGATTAGCATCGCACGCCGCACGCAACTCTTTCACTAGTGGATCAGAGACTTCAATTACTGCACCTTTTTCATCAACACCAGACACGTAACGAATCCAGGCAGCGATGCCCAAACATAAAATATCGATATGGCCATTGCCCGCTAATTGTTCGCGCAGGGTTTCCAATAACCGTTGCGGCAATTTTTGTGAGCCGTCCATCGCGATTTGCCATGTGCGGTGCTTCAAGGCTTTATTGGAAAAACGCTCACGCAATTGTTGTTTGTAGGCTTCGATATCAAAACCAGCCGGTGCGACAACGGTTTCACCTGCTTCGCGCGCCATGTAGGTTTTTACTAAGTTAACAAACGCCGCTTGCTCCATCACTTCGCTGATGTATTGGAAGCCAGAGAGATAACCGGTGTAGGCCATGGTGGAGTGAACACCATTTAATAAACGCAATTTAATTTTTTCAAATACACGAACATCTTCAACCAGCAACACGCCTACTTTGTCCCACTCGGGGCGACCATCGGCAAACTTATCTTCGACTACCCATTGGGTGAAAGGCTCGCACACCACCATGCCTTCGTCGCGCACGCCCAAACGCGCCTCTATATCGCGGCGATCTTCTTCGGTAGTGGCGGGCACTATGCGGTCAATCATGGTGCAAGGGAAGGTGGCGTTTGTTTTGATCCATGCGGAAAATTCGGGAGAAATTTTTGCTGCAAATTGGGTGACGACTTTTTCCAATACTTCACCGTTATTCGGCAAGTTATCGCAGCTAAGCAAGGTGAATGCTTTTTGTTGGTTATCAAAACGTTGTTTTAATGCGGCGACGAGAAAACCAATTGCAGAAACCGGTGCATCAAGATGTTCAAGGTCGTGAATAATATCGGGGTGAGAGAGGTTTAAATTGCCGCTTGCCGGGTCGTGGCAGTAACCTTTTTCAGTAATGGTAAGCGAGACGATTTTAATATTGCTAGCGGCCATTTTCGCTACTAACGCCGCCGGGTTTTCCGGGCCGACCAAGGTATCCAATACAGCACCAATAAGTTGTAATTTTTCGCCATCACCTGAGCGCTCTACCAAAGTGTAGAGGCAATCTTGCGGCACCAATTGATCGCGCACACTGGCGGAACGCAAACTGCTGCCGATAATCCCCCAATTACCGCCAAACTGATTCAATACTGCTTCAGTGTAAAACGCCTGATGGGCGCGATGGAATGCGCCTATTCCCAAATGCACTATGCCCGGCTTTAATGCTGCGCGATCATAGCTTGGCAGGATAATATCTTTAGGTAGGTCAGCAATTAAATTGTTGTTTAAACGATTCATTATATAAATCCACAAAGTTGATTGCGCCACAACAGGCACATAAATAATTACAACGGAATAGGTGGCTATTCTAAGCCTGAAATGACCTTTAAGGCATCTTATTAACAATAATAAATAACATTATTTACACTGACGATTCGACAATAAAAAAGGAATTTGCATTTCATAATTTTCTATTTTTAACGGCGCAAGAGTGCTATATTTTGCTTCTATTTTTTTGCTGCAAAAACATCAGCTGTTCAGCAAAAATAAAATGACTAATACCCGCTTTTAATAACTTTTGGAATTACTTAAATGGCACACATAGCAGCGATTGGCGAAGTCATGGTGGAGCTGGCTCCATTTCCTACTGCCGACAGCAATGGCCGTGAAACTATGGCCTTATCTTTTGCAGGCGACACCTACAACACATCGGTGTATATGGCGCGTTTGGGCTTAACAACAGATTACGTTACGCAACTAGGTGAAGACCCTTACAGCGAACAAATTATGCAGCGCATGGCCAATGAAAAAATTGGCACCGGCATGATCAAACAATTACCGGGTCGCTCGCCCGGCTTGTACATCATTCGCAATACTCCCGACGGTGAGCGCGAATTTTTCTATTGGCGCAAAGAAGCTCCAGCGCGCGAGCTGTTTTCATCGCAAGAAGCGGCTGAGCAACTTTGCCAAAAACTGGTTCACTGCAATTGCGTTTATTTGAGTGGTATTACGCTGGCGATTATTGGCGAAAAATCACGCGAGTTTTTGTACAACAGTTTGCATAGATTGCGCCAGCAAGGTGTGATAGTGGCGTTCGATAGCAATTATCGCCCGCGCTTATGGCGCGACAAGTTTGAAGCGCAACAAGCAATGCTGTCGATTATGGAATACACCGATATCGCATTGCTCACTCTTGATGACGAACAACTGCTGTGGGGCGATGACAGCATTGAAGGCTGCAAACAACGCTATGCATCATTTAACCTCGCTGAATTAGTCTTAAAACGTGGTGCTGATGATGCGATCATCATTACACCAAAAGAAGAAATTCGCGTTCCTGTCCCGCCGGTACAAGGCGTTATTGATACTACCGGGGCAGGCGATACCTTTAATGCGGGCTATTTGGCAGGGCGTTTAATGAAAAAGTCGCTCGAGGATTCTGCCAAGCAAGGTATTCGCTGCGCAGGCATTATCATTCGCCACCGCGGTGCGATTATTGATAAGGCTATTTTTGATAAAGAACTTGGCGCATAGGCCTTGTTACTGTTGCGCGGGATTCCCCCGCGCAACACACATAAAAATAATAAAATAGCCTTACTGCTGGCTGCGCAACATTTTATTGCCGCGTTTACACAACTGAATTGCCAAACCCCAAGGATCGCGCATCATCACCAAGTGCGAACCATCTTTGATATGTACTTCTTCCGCAAAACTCGCACCGACGGCCTCCAATTCCGCACGCTTTTCTACCGGGTTTTCACACACAAATGCTAAATGTACCAACAGCGGATTCATATTGGCGTAATCCGGAACCTGATCAGGTGGGTTGTTGTAAATTTCCAACATTACATCGCCACTTTCATCACCGAGAAAATGCGTATTGGCACCACCATCTTGTTTGCGCACTATGGTTAAACCCATGTGTGCGATATACCAAGCGGCCATCGCAATGGGATCTTTTACGTTAATTGCAAAGTGTTCAATTTTCATAAAGGTATCTGCTTGATTAAATCCATAGTACAGAAGCAAAAAAGGAGTGCCTGCTCTTAATAATTAAGAAGAGGCACCCAATAAAAGCTCCACAGCTTTATTTACAAACACACATTAGGCTATATTTTTTACAATCGTTTCCACCATTTTTTTGGCATCGCCAAACAACATCATGGTGTTATCGCGGTAAAAAAGTTCGTTCTCTACACCCGAGTAACCCGAGGCCATTGAGCGCTTAACAAACAATACGGTACGCGCTCGCTCCACCTCCAAAATCGGCATACCGAAAATCGGGCTTTGCGGATTTGTTTTAGCAGCTGGGTTGGTTACATCGTTGGCACCGATGACAAAAGCGACATCGGCAGTTTGGAATTCATTGTTGATATCATCCAGCTCAAATACTTCGTCATACGGAACATTCGCTTCCGCAAGCAATACGTTCATATGTCCCGGCATACGACCAGCAACCGGATGAATCGCATAGCTGATTTTTACACCGGCTTTTTTCAATTCCTCGCACATTTCACGCAGCGCATGTTGCGCCTGTGCTACCGCCATTCCATAACCAGGAACAATGATTACTGAGCCAGCATTTTTCATAATAAACGCAGCATCTTCCGCGCTGCCGCGTTTTACCGGGCGCTCTTCTTCATCGCCGCCTGCGGCAGCCGCAGATGTATCCGCACCGAAACCGCCAAGAATCACATTAAAGAATGAACGATTCATGCCCTTACACATAATGTAAGACAAAATTGCACCCGATGAGCCAACGAGCGCACCAGTTACGATTAATGCATCGTTATGCAACGTAAAACCGATACCTGCAGCCGCCCAACCGGAGTAGGAATTGAGCATAGAAACTACTACCGGCATATCTGCTCCGCCGATAGGAATAATCAGCAACACACCGATCACAAACGCCAGCGCCGTCATTCCCCAAAATACCCAAGGTGATTGATCGACACAGAAATAACCGATCAGACCCAGAATTGCCGCACCAATAATCGCATTAATAAAATGCTGGCCGCCAAACACAATTGGTTTGCCTGATACCAAACCTTGCAGCTTGGTAAATGCAATCACCGAGCCGGAAAAGGTAATCGCACCGATTACTACACCCAAGCCCATTTCAATTCGGCTAGCGATATAAATCTCGCCCGCTGCATTTAAAATTCCAAACGCCGCCGGGTTACTAAATGCCGCACCAGCAACTAATACCGCCGCCATACCAACGAGACTATGAAATGCGGCAACCAATTGCGGCATGGCAGTCATCGCGATTTTGCGCGCGATAAAAATACCAATCACCGCACCAATTGCTAACGCCGATAAAATCCAGCCATATGAAGTAACAGCAGGACTTAATACCGTAGTCACCACGGCGATCAACATACCCAACATGCCAAACAAATTACCTTTGCGCGACGACTCAGGCGATGACAAACCGCGCAGCGCCATAATGAACAGCACTGCCGCAACCAAATAGGCAAATGAGGTTAAACTTTCATTGAATGACGACATAATTATTTCTCCCCCACTTTATTTTTCTTCTTATACATCGCGAGCATGCGATGGGTGACGGTAAAGCCACCAAAAATATTGATCGATGCTAATACCATGGCGCAAAAGCCGAGCACTTTGGACAAGCTCACACCTTCAGGGCCAACGGCAATTAATGCACCGACAATAATCACACTCGAAATAGCATTGGTAACGGCCATTAATGGCGTATGCAATGCGGGGGTTACACTCCACACAACGTAGTAGCCAACAAAAATGGCCAAGACAAATATGGATAATTGCGAAACAAAATTGGCTTCCATAATTAACTCCCGATTATGCGGCGCTGGCCGGTTTGAAATTAGGATGAACGATGGCGCCGTCGCGTGTGAGCACCGTGGCGGAAATAATTTCATCCTGCCAATTCACATTGAATTGTTTATCGGCATTCATCATCGGAGTTAAAAAATTCAACACATTTTTGGCGTAGAGCGCGCTGGCATCGGCAGATAATCGGCTTGGAATATTAAATAAACCGATAATCGTTACACCATTCACTTCAACAACTTCACCCGGTTTGGTCAGCGTGCAATTGCCACCTTGCTCAGCAGCGAGATCTACAATCACTGAACCGGGGCGCATGCTGTGTACCATATCGTCATTAATTAAGATCGGCGCTTTGCGACCGGGAATTAATGCGGTACAGATGGCTATATCTTGTTTCTTTAAAGTTTCCGCAACCAACTCTGCCTGACGGCGCTTGTAGTCTTCGCTCATTTCTTTAGCGTAACCACCGGCGGTTTCAGCGTTTTTCACTTCTTCGCTTTCCACCATTACAAATTTTCCGCCGAGACTTTCCACTTGCTCTTTGGATGCAGCACGCACATCTGTTGCAGACACAATGGCACCCAAACGTTTTGCCGTTGCGATCGCCTGTAACCCGGCAACACCGGCACCGAGTACCATCACGCGCGCAGGAGCAATAGTGCCAGCAGCCGTCATCATCATCGGCATTGCGCGGTCATATACATTTATCGCTTCCAATACGGCGCGATAACCGGCCAAGTTGGATTGTGAACTTAAAACATCCATGGATTGCGCGCGGGTAATACGCGGCACAAATTCGAGTGTCATAGTAGTGATGTTTGCGTCGGCATATTGGGCAATGGCCGCAGGGTCAGAATATGGCGACAGCATTGCAATTAGTACTGCACCACGCTTGATCAACGCCAGTTCGTTCACATCGCCTTCACCTGCCAAGAGGGGGCGCTGAACTTTTAAAACGATATCCGCAGAGCCCAACAGACCAGCAAGATCATCGCTGAGCGTTGCGCCCACCTCCTGGTAGGATTCATTGGAAATTCGGCTGGCGATACCAGCATCTTTTTCGATGGCAACATCAAAACCCAGTGCGATTAATTTTTTTACGGTATCAGGTGTTGCTGCTACGCGGCGCTCATGTGCGCGCCTTTCTTTTGGAATAACTATTTTCATTTTTTGTCGCCCTCTGTAATAGTGGCAAATTTTTGGCAATACAAACCCGCATCAATGATTGCCTTAATGTAATCATCAACATGAATGGAACTTGCCGTAATTTGCTTTCTAGTGACTTTCTTTTTAGTAGAGACCTGACTCACACCAGGTTTTTTGACGGGTCAATTCTTTGATTGGCCTCGAATTACTTTTTATATTCGTTAATTGTGTGGCTTATGAACTTCGTTACCTATTCTGAGACACACCGTAAATACGTCCATGTAGGCTCATCTTCGACATCCACGCCTCAGACGGTCTCAGAATAAATAACGAAGTCCATGGTGCGGCGAGATTAGAGTTAAACCACCGCACCAATTTTCCAAGGGATAAATTCATTATCGCCGTAGCCGAGCAATTCACTTTTGGTTGGCTTGCCGGAAGCAACTGCCAGAATCTCTTCAAAAATTTCCTGACCAGACTCTTCCAAACTGATTTCGCCGTCGGACACTTTGCCGCAGTTCAAATCCATATCCTCTTGCATGTGGTTATAGATTTTACTGTTGGTCGCCAATTTAATACTCGGCGCTGGCTTGCAACCAAAGGCAGAGCCGCGACCGGTGGTAAAACATAAAATTTGTGCGCCCGAAGCAACTTGGCCGGTGGCCGATACCGGGTCATAGCCCGGACTATCCATAAACACAAAACCTTTGGTGGTAATGTCTTCGCCGTACAAAAATACATCAGTCAAATTCGTGGAACCGCTCTTTGCTTGTGCGCCGAGGGATTTTTCAATAATCGTAGTGAGTCCGCCTGCTTTATTACCCGGCGATGGATTATTGTTTAATTCAAAATCGTTGCGTGCGGTGTAATCTTCCCACCAGGTAATGCGATCCAATAATTTTTGCGCGATCTCCGGCGATTGCGCGCGGCGCGTTAACAAATGTTCCGCACCAAAAATTTCCGGCGTCTCTGACAAAATCACTGTGCCGCCGTGACGCACGAGAATATCGCCCGCAATACCCAGCGCCGGATTCGCCGTTACGCCAGAGAGAGCATCAGAACCGCCGCACTGCAAACCAATAACCAATTCGCTCGCCGGTACAGTTTCGCGCTGGCATTCATTTACCAGCGGCAACATTGCACGCAGGGTTTCAATACCTTTTTCAATCGCGAGGCGAGTGCCGCCCACATCTTGAATGGTGTAAGCGGTGAATGTTTTAGAATCGGATAGACCACACTCTTCCATCACTCGTTGGATCTGCATGGTTTCGCAGCCGAGGCCGACCATCATCACGCCGCCAAAGTTCGGGTGGCGCGCGTAGCCATTGAAGGTGCGACGCAAGGTCTCGTAGCCGTCACCATCGGAACGCATGCCGCAGCCGCTGTCGTGAGTCATGGCGACTACACCATCGATATTCGGGTATTTTTCCAATTCGCCAGAATAAGTGAAGTGCTGGGCAATGGCTTTAGCCACAGTCGCAGAGCAATTCACAGTAGTCAGGATGCCAACGTAATTGCGCGTGCCGACTTTGCCGTTGAAGCGCTTGTAGCCCTGAAAAGTGGCGCGCTGTTCAACTGGCACAAATTCGGTGGGTTTGGCTTCTTCACAAAAACCATAATCTTTTTCCAAATCGCCCATTACGCAGTTGTGCACATGTACATGCTCGCCTACCGGAATATCCTGGCTGGCAAAGCCGATGGTCTGACCATATTTCAAAATGGCCTCACCTTTGCTGATATGGCGCACGGCCACTTTGTGCATGGCAGGAATATCACGTAGAAGGGTGACGTCTCGCTCTGCAAACAAGACACCCGCAGGGAGGGATACCTTGCAAATTCCGACGTTATCGCTGTCATGCAAAACAATAATGCTGCTCACCTGATCTCTCTCTTAATTCGTTAACCGATAGGATGGATTTGTGCCGCTGCTACGACATTACTATAAGTGTAGCCCGCCGCTGAACTTCCTCCCTAAATTGTGCGCTTTCTATCCCTGATAAAAAAAGGCGCCTTGCGGCGCCTCAAAATCGGCAATGGTATTCGGTCAATACCGGGATCGAATTTACAGCCCATTTTTAGCGCCTGCAACAGCACCAAAATCGACAGAACAGCAAATGTAACCGGTTCCAAATCACAAAGCAGGAAAAATTAGCTTGTTACACAAATACCGTTGTTTTCAAAAGTTTTAAATATCCCAATAATTGCAAAATATTAGGATGAATATCTTTACAAAAAGATAAAATTTTTTTTGCAATAATTTAACTAAAGATGATATGTACACGTTTACATTTTAATAACAAAATAAATGAAAACGGTAACATTACAAATAACACTAAAAAATAACTAAAATTTACCTTGTGCTCTATTTTTTTTGTGCTCTCAGCTTGCATTTATGTAACATGACATACAGAATGAATTTCACTCGATATGAGGATAAATATCTTTTTAGAACTTGATCAAGGCAGGCGTCTTTTACCTATTAATTGAATCAATAGTAAAAGGGGTTTTACAGATATTCATATCGATGCCTTAATTGATAAATAATAGCTGCTATCCATAATCAATAGCAGGCATTACCGAAAACACCAGAAAGTGGCGCACCAAATAACCCCTTTCAAGCAGATGACAGCCAAATCAACAGAAGCTGGCACAAATTACGTTAAATAATAGATAAATCAAAAAACTAAAAAAGCCACAACACGAGAGCTACTACCGGTGACAGATTTTTGCCTACAACAGTCAGGCCGCCGCGCCTTTATTACTCGCACTATGGGCAGCATAGTGAGCTGCTGTGCGCTCGGTACATTAGCAGGCTGCGCCAATACCAAGGTTAATCCGAAAGTCGCTGAAGTTACTGATGCATGGGCAGCAGCCGATGTTATTCGCCAGCAGGTTCGCCCACCCCAATTCGCTGACCGCACGTTCGATGTGCGCGACTTTGGCGCCAAAACTACCGCTCAAGACAACTCCAAAGCCTTTGCTGCGGCCATAGCTGCTTGCCATAAAGCGGGCGGCGGCAAAGTATTAGTCACCCAGGGCAGATACTCATGCGGCCCTATACATCTTTTGTCCAATGTAAATTTACACATCACTAAAGATGCAACTATCGCGTTTCTCACAGATCCCAACGCTTATTTGCCTGCCGTGCTTACCCGCTGGGAAGGCATGGAGATAATGGGTTATTCGCCATTAATCTACGCTTACGAACAAACCAATATTGCGGTTACCGGAGAGGGCACAGTAGATGGCCAAGCCAACCGCACGACCTGGTGGCCGTGGAAGGGAAGCAATTTTAGTAGTGTTGATTGGGGTGTGCCCGGTGTACCGACCCAAGAAGCGGCGCGCAACGAGCTTATGCAGGATATGGAAAACAACGTACCGGTTGCCGAGCGCATTTACGCCGCGGGCTCCTACCTACGTCCGGTCTTTGTACAGCCCTACAAATGCACCAATGTATTAATAGAAGGGATCACCATCACCAATGCGCCTTTTTGGTTACTCAATCCGGTGCGCTGTGAAAACCTCACTATCGATGCAGTGAAGTTTGTGAGCCTCGGTCCCAACTCTGACGGCTGCGATCCGGAATCCTGCAAAAACGTGGTGATCAAAAATTGTTTGTTTGATACCGGCGACGATTGCATCGCGATCAAATCTGGCCGCAATGCGGACGGTCGTCGCTTGAATATCCCCTCCGAAAATATTCTGATCAGCAATTGCCAAATGCGTAACGGCCATGGTGGCGTTGTAATTGGCAGTGAAATTTCTGGCGGCGTGCGCAATGTATATGTTGAAAATTGCGCAATGAGCAGCCCGGAGCTAGAACGCGGTATTCGGATCAAAACTAACTCGGTGCGTGGTGGTTTGATCGAAAATCTGTTTGTGCGAGATGTGACCATCGGGGAGGTGCAAACAGCGATTGTGATCGATTTTGATTATGAAGAAGGCGATGCCGGAAAGTTTACCCCCACGGTGCGCAATATCGACATCCGCAATCTGGTCTGCGAAAAAGCCAAGCAAGTTTTTCAGGTGCGCGGCTATAAGCGCTCGCCCATTCAAGATCTGCATCTTACGAACTGTCAGTTTAAAGATACCAGCGCAATTGGCGTACTCGAACAGCTCGATAATTTTGTCGCCGTCGATGTAACCATCAAAGGCACAGAATTCAAAATTTGATGTGGCGCGAATGCCCACATCAAAACGGGATTTATATTTTTATTAATACAGCAAATTGAAATATTAAAAAGTTTGAATGGTAGAAAGCGTCGCAATCCAACGTGAAATCTACCGTAGATCGACTAAGCTCAATCTGGTCGATAGCAACAAGTTACAAATTACAACAGATTTACCGCCGCAGCCGCGCGCAACAATCTGTGATGTTTGTGAAAACCGTGCTCGCCACCGCTGCATAATAATTGCGGTGAACAGTGCCAGCTCCGCTAGCTCAAATGTATTTAATCACAATAAAAGATGGGGAATAGCTATGAGAAGTTTTAAACTCAATCCGCTCGTGTTAGCCATGGCAGTCTGCACGCTGCCTATCGGTGCTTTTGCGCAAGACGCACAAGACACCAGTGACGGCACAGTAGAAGAAGTGATCGTAACCGGCAGCTTCCGCGATAGTTTGGCGAATGCTATGAATATCAAAAAGAATCAGAATGGTTTTGTAGATGCAATTGTTGCTTCTGACATTGCCGAATTTCCGGACAACAACCTTGCAGAATCATTACAGCGTATTCCCGGTGTGGCAATTCAACGCTCCGGCGGTGAAGGTCGCGGGATTACTGTACGTGGTTTAGGTCCACAATTTACTACCGTGCGCTTGAATGGCATGGAAACCATGTCTACCACTGGCGGTACCGACTCAGGTACAGGCAACAACCGTGGCCGTGGTTTTGACTTTAATACCTTCTCTTCAGATTTGTTTAGTTCTTTGACTGTACACAAAACTAACTCTGCAGCAATCCAAGAAGGTTCATTAGGTGCAACTGTTGACCTGAAAGCGGCTCAACCTTTCGATCACGACGGCTTCGTATTTAGTGCGTCAGGCCAACTAGGCTATAACGATTTATCAGAAGAAACTGATCCAGGCGCATCATTCTTGGTAAGTAACATTTTTGCTGACGGCAAGTTCGGCGCATTGTTATCTGTCGCTGTTACTGAGCGTGCTGTTAAAGATGAAGGCTACAGTACCGTGCGCTGGAGCAACCAAGTAACCAACCGCTTTAGAACTGTGAAAGGTCTAACAGCTGGTTCTAACGGTTCGGCTGGCTACGCTCCGGGTGTTTCACCTGCAAATCCAAATGATTTTGACAGGGTGAATGGCTTATGCTTGGACGCTGATAATAATCCTGCTACTGCTTGTGTCTGGAATCAGCCTACTGTTCAAGATCCGACTCGTCCGTTTGCACCACGTATTCCTCGTTACGATTCTTACGAACACACAATGGAGCGTACTGGCGCCAGCCTGTCGTTACAATTCAGACCAACCGACTCTACTGAAATCAGTTTGGACGGATTGTTTGCAAAATTCGATGCGACACGTAACGAAGTTTTCATGCAGGGATCACTCAACCCTGGCACCAATCTCACTGCCGGCAATCTGCTCGATTACGCAATTGAAGATAATACGTTGATCTATGCTGATATGAGCGGTACTCGCCTGATTTCAGAAAATCGTTACGATGAGATGAGTACCGATTTTTCACAAGGCACCTTAACGCTTAAACAAGATTTCACTGACTCTTTCCGTCTGAATGCCATGTACGGAAAAACCAGATCTGATTTTAGCAACCCGATTCAAAACACCCTGATGATGCAAGCCGAAAATCAGAGTTTTACTTATGATTATCGCAATTACAGTAAACCGGTATTAACGTTCGGTAATGGCGCATACGCAGCCACCTCATGGAATGCCGGTGCTGTGCGCCAACGCCCACAAGGCACCGTTAATGAAAGCGAAGCGATCACTGTTGCTTTTGAATATGATATTAGCGATAGCTTAAAATTAAAATTTGGTGCTGACAGTAAAGATTTTGATTTCTCAACTAATCAATTTGTACTGGGCGCTGGCGAAGGTGTGAATGGTGTTGTATTAGCCTCTAATCCTGAATTTATCCAGGAATATGATTCGGGTCTCGGTGAAGACCGCCCATGGTTAATTCCGAATCGCGGATTGATTATGGATGAGTACAATCTATTCGATGCCGCTATGGTTCCAAACTACGGTAGCACCTTCGAAGTAGGCGAAGAAACCTTGGGTGCATTCGTCCAATTGGATTTTAATTTCGAACTCGGTTCAATTCCTGTGCGCGGTGATATTGGCGTGCGCGAATTTGAAACAGATCAAACCTCCAGTGGCTGGATTAATGGCAACCTTGCATCGCGTGAATATCTTACTTTTGAACATAGCTATTCCGACACATTGCCAGCGTTAAACATTGCAATTGAACCTTTGAGTGATTTCTTCATTAAAGCCAGCTACTCCGAAGGTATCTCAAGAGCAGCGCCAGGTTCAATTGTGCCCACCACGACTATTGCCGCTACCGGTACAACGCGCACGATTACCACTGGTAACCCTGAGCTTGAACCAACTAAAGCAAAAAGTTACGACTTGGGTGCTGAATGGTATTTCTCTGAAGGTGGTTTGCTTGCGTTAACGCTGTTCAAGAAAGAGATTGCAAGTTTTGTATCCAACTCAAGAAGCAGCGTAACCTACACCGATACAGGCCTGCCTATCCAAGCGGCAATTAATGCATGTGCTGCAGCTGGACAACCTACAACTACCTGTAACGAAAATGTTGACTGGGCGGTTACTGTACCTTCCAACACCCCCGGTGGTGATTTGGATGGCTATGAACTCAGCTATCAACAACCGTTCACATTCTTGCCTGGGCTCTTTAGCAATTTCGGTGCGATTGTTTCCTACACCAGCGTTGAATCAGATATCGATTATTTGGATTTAAGTGGAAATGTTGTCAAAACAAGACCACTGACAGGTCTGTCTGATGAAACTTCTGCGGCTACTTTGTACTACGAAACTGACACCTTTGGCGGTCGTGTTTCTGTAGTAGAGCGCAGTGGATATATCACTGCTGCTGTTGGTACTGAGGGCAGTTCGGAAAATGGCACTAACGGTACTGTTAACGTAGATGCATCTTTCAGCTACAACCTTAACGACAACCTTAAATTCACTTTCGAAGCGCTCAACTTAACCGACGAAGTGGATGATCAATGGGTCGGCTCAGAAGACACTCAACGTCTTTCTTACTACCACAGCACTGGCATCCAGTACAACCTGGGCGTTCAGTACAAATATTGATAGTAGTTTGACAACATCTGGGTAAAAACAAAAAGGGATGTCAGCTTGCTGACATCCCTATTTGATTATTAGTGTGTGAATTTTTTAAGCGACAAGAGGTGTAAAGCGTGAGTCTATTGTTTAAAAGTAGAGTAATTTATGGTGGTATTTTTTTGGCAGCACTCAGCGGTTGCTCACCCGAAAAAACCAATGAACAAACCACTACTGCTACAACACCTGTTGCGCAACCTGCACCTAGCAATTTTCAATTGGCAACGGCAGAAATTACCAACGCCAATAATTTTGCACTGCAACAAGAAGCTATTTATTTCCCCTTTTATGATTTAGGCATTACAGCTGATGCTGCGAAAGATTTGGCTGTATTGGCGAACAATGTAGCGCAGCCCTCGCAATCCGTAGATACCGACGGCGATGGCGCACTCGACAGCCTGTTACTAGCCACTGATTTTGCTCCGGCCGAAATAAAATCCTTCACCATTTCCAATGATCCTGCCATCGCCAAACCGGCGCAGAAAAAACTGACGCAGGCGGAAATTTCCATCAAAGAAGGTGGCGAGTGGAAAGGCAAAGAATATATCGGCGGTACATTTAAAAATGTGCAGAACGTAACGCCACCACCCCAATACACCGATCACTCATTTTGGATTCGTTACGAAGGCCCTGGCATAGAGTCAGATAAAGTGGCCTATCGTGTGTATCTCGATTGGCGTAACGGCTTTGATATTTTTGGTAAAAAAACCAGCGATGTGGTTTTGCAAAATGTCGGATTGGATGGCTATGATTCCTATCATCTCAATGCTGATTGGGGCGTTGATTTATTAAAAGTAGGCAAGTCACTCGGTATGGGTGGTTTTGGGTTTTGGAATGGCAAAAGTGTCGATTTGGTTTCACAGGTTGATACGCGCGACGCCATCATCACCAACAATGGCGATATATATTCCGGCTTTAAAATTAATTACAACGGTTGGCAAATCAACAATCAAAAAGTCGATTTGGGCGCGCATTTCTCGATGAATGCCGGTAGCCGCTTGGTGAATGTAAAACTCAAAGCAAGCGAACAATTACCGAATCTGGCTATTGGTTTGGTGAAACATAAAGGCACCACACTGATTGAGGGCAACCAAAATGTCAGCGGTTATGCTTGGACTTACGTAGCCAGCTGGGGCAAGCAAAGCTTGAGTGGCGAGAATGATCATTTGGGAATGGCGGTTATTTTCCGCCGCGATGATCGCTCCAAACAAACGGAAGATGAAACTTCTTATGTTTCCGTGATGAAAGATAAAGGCGGCGAACTGGAATATTATTTCCTTGCCGCATGGGAACATGAATTGGATGGCATCAAAACTGAAGCCGATTTTAAAGCGTATCTCGACCGCGAAGTTGAGCGCTTGACCAAAGAACCGCGTGTACGTTTTGAATCAACCTTGAGTGCCAATGCTAAAAAAAATCCGGTTGATGCCGATGCTGCATTGAATTGGTCTAAACAATTAGCTGACTCCGAATTAGCACGCAAAACATTGGACTATCATTACAAGGGTTGGGATGCCTATCGCAAGCGCCCTGGCAAGTTTGAATATGATGTTGTCGGCATGCAAATTCATGCATTGCAAGAGCTCGATGCTATTAGTCCCAATCCCGCCTATCGCAGCGCACTGGAAACAGTGACTGGTAGCTATATCCGCGACGATGGCCACATCGAAACATTTGAACCGGATTTATTCAGTATCGATTTAACCAAACCAGGACAAATGGTGATTTTGCTCGAGCAAAGAACCAAACAAGAAAAATACCGCAAAGCAGTGGATTTTTTGCGTGAGAATTTAAAACGTCATCCGCGTACTAGCGGCGGCGCATTCTGGCATCGTGCAACCTACCCGGATCAGCTGTGGCTTGACGGTGTGTACATGGGCATTCCATTCCTTGCGCAATATGCATCGCTTTATGAAACAGGTGAGCAACAACACGCGAGCTTAAAAGAAGCGGTACATGAATTTGTTATCGCGCGTGAACAATTGCGCAACCCGGATACGGGTCTTTACTACCATGCGTGGGATGAATCCAAAAAGGCAGATTGGGCTGATAAAGAACACGGCCGCGCGTCGCAATACTGGGCACGCGGTGCAGGCTGGTACGCCATGGCGCTGGTCGATGTATTGGATTTTATTCCAGAATCTGAAACCGAACTGCGCAAAACCCTGATCGATATTACGGTTGAGTTCGCCGCTGACATTTTGCGTTATCAAGATGCCGAAACCGGCACCTGGTGGCAGATTATGGATAAACCCGGCGGGATTGCGAATTATCGCGAATCAACTGCCAGCGCGATGTTTACTTACTTCTACACCAAAGCAGTGAATAAAGGTTATTTACCTGAATCCTATCGCGCGGTAGCAATAAAAAGTTACCAAGGCATGATTAATGAATTTGTGACTGTGCATGCCGATGGAAAAATCAGTATGAATGATCAGTGTTTAGTTGCGGGATTGGGTTTTGGCCGCGACGGTAGCTACGACTACTACATGACCGAACGCATTGTGTCCAACGACCCTAAAGGCAATACACCGTTTATTCTCGCCGGTGTAGAAATGTATAAGTTACTCAAAAAATAACAATGACCGGCATAGCCAGTGTTAATTTTTACACTGGCTGACAAGCGGCATACCATTTAGTAATCGCCATTACTTATCAACCAAAGTGCCCGTTGTTGTAACGGGCAAGCTGAAAGACAGAAGGTTTATTATGAAAGTTCTTGAAGAGCGTTTTGCCGTCCATCTCGACGACTACAAACATTACGATACTGAAAAACTGCGCAAGCATTTTTTAGTCGATAACATTTTTACTGCCGACCAAGTGGAATTTACCTATACCCACTATGAGCGTTTGATGGTGGGCGGTGTTATGCCAGTAAGCAAACCAGTTGCACTGGAAACTTACGACCAATTGAAAACTGAATATTTTTTAGCGCGCCGTGAATTGGGCGCAATTAATATCGGCGGCAATGGCACAGTGTCTGTTGATGGTGAAGTATTTGCGATCGGTACCAAAGAAGCGATCTATGTTGGTCGCGGCGCGAAAGAAGTTATTTTTAGCAGCGATGATGCAGCGAATCCGGCTAAATTTTATTTGAACTCAACACCTGCGCATCAAAATTATCCCACCAAAAAAGTGAACAAAGAAAACAGCAAAGTATTGCACATGGGTGCAGGTGATACCTGCAACGAACGCGACATTTATCAATTGATGATTAGCACTGTGCTTGATACCTGCCAATTGCAAATGGGTATGACCGAATTAAAACCCGGCAGCATTTGGAACACTATGCCGATGCACACTCACAGCCGTCGTATGGAAGCTTACTTTTATTTTAATATTCCTGACACTCATGCTGTGTGCCATTTTATGGGTCCAGCACAAGAGACTCGTCACATTTGGGTAGGTAACGAGCAAGCCGTTGTATCACCTCCTTGGTCAATGCACTCCGGTGTCGGCACTGCTAACTACACCTTTATTTGGGGCATGGCGGGAGAAAATATGGATTACACCGATATGGATTTCCATAAGCCAAGCGAATTGAAATAACTCATCGACATAATATTTACGTCTGTCCGACTGTTGGGGCGTTGCTTGCCGCGCCCAAATTAATTGTCGAACAGGGCGCGGCAAGCAGCGCCCTTATGATTCGGATATGACATTGGAAGGTAAAAAAATATGAATCACCCACTATTTGATTTAACCGGAAAAGTTGCGCTAGTCACCGGCGCAACTCACGGATTGGGCATGGCAATGGCTAGCGGCCTCGCCAGCGCAGGCGCCACTCTGATTATTAACGGCAATTCCTCGCAAGAAAAAATCGACAATGCGGTAAACGAATATCGCGCAAAAGGTTTTAACGCTTTTGGCTACAAATTTAACGTAACCGATGAAGCACAAGTGATCGCCGCTGTGGATCAAATTGAAGCTGATCACGGCCCGATTGATATTCTGGTCAACAACGCTGGCATCATCAAGCGCACACCATTATTGGAAATGACGTTGGAAGATTTTGAAGAAGTCATCAAAATCGATTTGACCGGCGTCTTTACTATGACTCGCCCGATTGCACGCAAAATGGTTGCGCGTCGCCAAGGTAAAATTATTAATATCTGTTCAATGATGAGCGAACTCGGCCGCAATTCTGTTGGCGCTTATGCCGCAGCAAAAGGCGGTTTGAAAATGCTCACTAAAAACATGGCCACAGAATGGGCAAAACATAACGTACAAGTCAACGGCATCGGCCCTGGCTATTTCGCTACCAGCCAAACCGAAGCCATTCGCATAGACGGTCACCCATTCAACGACTTCATTATCAACCGCACCCCCGCAGGCAAATGGGGCGACCCGGATGATTTACAAGGCGCCACCATTTTCCTTGCCTCAAAAGCGAGTGATTTTGTGACCGGCCAAATCGTTTATGTCGATGGTGGAATTCTGGCGACGATTGGTAAGCCGAGTAATGAGGCTTAATTAGAAGTCGTATTATTGTTTTCCAAAACCCAGCCTAGTGCTGGGTTTTTATTGCCGATACATTATAAATCCATAGAAAAATATTTAGCTTCGAACTTCATTCCTTGCCTTAGATAAAACCGATGTGCATCAACTCTTTGTACGCCGGAAACTAAACGCAATTGAGAGCAATCTCGTTCGCGCGCATAATCTGCCACCCAATCAAATAGCATTGATCCATATCCTTTAGAGCGTGCTGCGGCAGTTGTAATTAAATCGTCCACTTCCAAATATTTACCTGTATAGAGCCACTCTGCAACACGAATTCCTGCTACTGCTTTAATACCTTGATCATCCAGATAAGCCAACTCATAGGCATAGCTTTTTTGCATGCGCTCAACAAGCGCTATAAAGCCATCAAGTGAAAGATGAGGACGAAGTTCGGACATGACAGAAAAGCATGCAATTATCTCTTCAGTTGTGACTGCTAGTTGAATTTTCATAAATCAGTACCGTGGTTAAAGGTAAAACTTTATAAATTAATATTTATTTAAATTTATATCCAACATAAACGTAACTGGCCCATCATTTACCAAACTCACTTGCATGTCTGCTCCAAAAATTCCCGTTGCAACCTGCGGATGTTTGCTGCGCATCTGTGCGACAAAATAATTATAGAGTGCTTCGGCTTGTGCGGGTGGAGCGGCGGACGAAAAACTGGGGCGCAGGCCTTTTTTTGTGTCAGCAGCGAGGGTGAATTGGGAGACGACTAATATGCCGCCTTCGATCTGCTGGAGGTTGCAATTCATTTTGTTATTTTCGTCAGAAAACATGCGATAAGCGAGGATTTTGTCGATGAGTTTATTGGCGGACGCTTGAGTATCATTTTTTTGAATACCGAGTAACAGTAAAGTACCCTGTTGGATTTCTCCGGTGATTTCGCCCTTGACAGTGACTGACGCCTGTTTGACGCGCTGCAGAAGACCTAACATAAATAACCTGACATAAAAATCTTACTTCAATAAAATTAAACCGCATTCACCGACTTGCGGTATTCGCTTGGCGTCATACCCGCTTTTTTCTTGAACAAGGTATTAAAAGTGGCTTTGCTGTTAAAACCAACATCAAGCATTATATCGAGCATATTTTTATCGGCGTATTGTTTATCGGCAAGCATGCGTTTGGCTTCTTCTACGCGATAGGAATTAATAAACTCAAAAAAATTACAATCGAAATGCCGGTTGATGATGTTGGATAAAAGCCGCGGTTGCATTCGCAGTTGCCCGGCGAGCTTTTCCAACGTCAGCGCTGGAGTCAGATAGGGTTTTTCTTTTTCCATATGACGCGCCAGCTGTTCGATCATTTCTGGTTTGATCTTATCTTTTTGCGTATCGATTTCTTGTTCATTGCCATTATCATCTTTTACCGGCTCGACCTCTTGCTGAGGGCGTTGCTCCAAGCCTTCAAATACGCTCGAATGCCCTAAGCCAAAAAATATCAACACGCTGACTAACAAGAAAGTGGTGTAGTTGCCTAGCAGCCCCATAATCTCAAAATTAGTGCTAATACCAAAACTGATTGAGATAAGAATTAAGCTGGCTACCAACACTGCCCAAAAACGAATCGCCAGGAACCCTATCACCAGAATTTTTAACCAGGTTAAATCGATTTTGTCTATATCAGAAAAATTGGTGCGAATATGTTGCGTATAGCGTTTGATTTCAATAAGGCAAATGATGCCCAAACTTACGCGAAACAATTCGCGAAAGAGCGTAACGTAATTCATGATTTGCGGCGCGACAGATAAATCATATTCTTCCTGGATATTAATTTTATCGCCCACATCGAGACTATAATAAAAAATTAATTGATAACCTGCGTAGGCAATAAACGGCAGCAAATAAATAATATCTTTCAAGCGCAAGTGATAATCCTTATAGATTAGCGAGCGCGTATACCACAGCAACAATGGGCCTTCCAGCCAATAGCCAAAACCAAATATGTAAAATAAATCGGGCGACCACTCAAGCGCGATGTGGCGAAACTCGGCGCCAAAGCTGATTAGAATATCCAACGGAATGGCGGCTTGCTGCAGCAAAAAAAAGGCGAGAAAGACATTGCGGATATATTTGTCGCGCTTGATGGTTAACAACAGTAGCGCAAACAAAATGCATTGATAGGCTGTCATTAACAGCACAACATCGTGGGTATTAAAAATGACGTCATACATAGGTCACTGCTCCGCTGCGGCTGTACTGCGTGTTATTGATTTTGTATTCAGCCTGATACGTCAGTCTTGTGGTTTATTCTCGCAGCCAAGGTTGGCGGCTGCGGCAGGTCTTAAGCCTGCGGGTTTGATCATACCATCGAACTATCTTTTTCAAAAAATCTTCTGCGAGAATCTTTTACAAGAATCCTCCACAAGAAGCTACTGTAAAATTCACTATAAAATAAAAACGGAGCCACACGGCTCCGTTTTTACTTTGCGCCAATCGAGCGCGCGTTACGCTAGCTTATCGCCAGTGTGTAGCAATTGCCTGGCGAGATCATCAGTCGCGCGAATCAGCGCATCCACTATCCCCGGTTCGCGCGAGGCATGGCCAGCTTCGCGGATAATTTGCAACTCGGAACCTGGCCAGGCTTTGTGCAAGGCGTAAGCGTTATCAAGCGGGCAGATAACATCGTAACGGCCGTGCACGATCATGCCGGGAATCCCAGCGAGTTTGTGCGCATCGCGCAAAATCTGGTTGTGCTCAAGGAAGGCGTCATTCACAAAATAATGCGCCTCAATGCGCGCCAGCGAGAGTGCACGGTGTGGCTCAGTGAAGGAATCGACGACATCCTGACAGGGCTTTAAAGTAGCGGTGCGTCCTTCCCAGCCGGACCAGATTTTGGCGGCAGTCATTTGCTGGATCTGGTTGTCACCGATCAATTGGCGATAGTAGGCGCCGATCATATCGCTGCGTTCCGCTTCAGGAATTTGCGCGACAAAGTCGTCCCAAAAATCGGGGAACAAACGATTCGCACCTGCTTGATAAAACCAGAGCAGATCTTCGCGACGACATAGAAAAATACCGCGCAGAATTAACCCCAACACGCGCTCGGGATGGGTTTGTGCGTAAACAAGGCTGAGCGTTGAACCCCAGGAGCCGCCGAACAGCACCCATTTATCGATGCCAAGGGCAACACGAATGACTTCTATATCTTCAACCAACTTTTGCGTGGTGTTGTTTTCCAGCTCCGCATGTGGGCGCGATCGGCCAGCGCCGCGTTGGTCAAACAGAACGATGCGATAGACTTCCGGGTCGAAAAAACGGCGGTCATATTTGCCGCAACCAGCTCCAGGGCCGCCGTGAACAAACAGCACGGGAATGCCATCAGGGTTGCCGGATTCATCGACATACAATTCGTGGGGAGGCTCTACGGCAATTTGGTGACGCTGATAGGGTTTTATCTCGGGATAAAAAATCTGCATAAACTCGCCTTGTTCGGGTCAATCACATGGGGATGTGCGCGGGATAACGTTCAATAAAGGTAGCACAGCGGCTCTGCTAAGAAATCACTTTTTGCGAGGAAACCCCGCCCTTTGCTGCAAATCCCACCCACAGGTGCAGAGCGGATGAACCGGCCGCTTAACATTTGCTCGCTTACTGACATAGACTGTCACTAAGGTTGGCTAGCATAGCGCAACCTTTTACGCTCCCGCACTTGATTACGAGCCTTTTATGCATCGCGCTGAACGTCTATTTCAACTCACCACATTACTGCGCAATCGCCGCACCGTGCTCACCGCCAAACAGCTGAGCGAGCATTTGCGTGTCTCGGAGCGCACCATCTATCGCGATATCCAATCGCTAAGCCTATCCGGCGTACCGATTGAAGGCGAAGCAGGCGTGGGCTATCGCCTCTCCCATCGCTATCAGTTGCCGCCGCTGATGTTTGATCGCGAAGAAGTTGAGGCACTGCTGCTCGGTGCACGCATGGTAAGTAGTTGGGGCGATACCGACATGGCAATCCACGCCAATCAGGCGATTCAAAAAATCCTCTCCGTATTACCCGATCATTTACGCCATAGCGATGAAAATCTGCCGCTGCTTGTGCCCAATATGGAGGAGGTACAAAAATATTACACCGCACACAGCCAGCCCATGCGCGAGGCGATTCGGCTGAATCAGCGAGTGGCGATCGATTATGTGCGCGCCGATGAGCAGCACAGCTCGCGTACCATTGAACCGCTCGGAATGATTTTTTGGGGCAAGGTATGGACGTTGGTGGCCTGGTGTAATTTGCGTAATGACTATCGCACCTTCCGTTTGGATCGAATCCAAAGCATTGTAGTAACTGATGAAAAATTTGAACCCGACGACAATAAAAGCCTTAAGCACTTTTTGCATCTGATGAAAGAAAAATATGTGCAAGAACCCGATTCAACCGCACCCCACTCGCGTTAATTTGCTTAACAAACCTTGAATTGCCCTAGCACCACTGCCTTGCTACCCTGAGCATCAACTTCAGGAGATTACTATGAAACTTCGCACACTCGGTTTTGCCCTGTGCCTGGTGGCAATCGCGCCATTTGCTAACGCTAAAACGCTCTCGGTAAAAACAGAAACGGGAACCATTCAGGTAAAAACAATCGCCGAAGGTTTGGAAAATATTTGGGGCATTGCATTTTTGCCTGACGGAAGCATGTTGGTTACTGAGCGCCGCGGCCGCATGCGAATCGTCAGTGCCGCCGGAAAAGTTGGTGAGCCATTGACCGGGCTGCCAGAAATTTATGCGCAAGGCCAAGGTGGTTTATTGGATGTAGTTCTCGCCCCCGATTTTTCCAACAGCAAAAAAATCTATTTCAGTTATTCCGAGCCAGGTAAAGGTGGCAATAGCACCGCAGTCAGTGTTGCGACCTTAACAGGTAATGCATTGCAAAACGTCACCCGCCTATTTAGCCAGCAACCAAAAGTAGACAGCGGTAACCATTTTGGTTCGCGTCTGGTCTGGGCACCAGATGGCACGTTATTTATCACACTCGGCGAACGTTACAGCCAAAAAGATAAAGCACAAACACTCGACAACCACCAAGGCAAAGTAATCCGTATCAATGCCGACGGCTCAACGCCTAACGATAACCCCTTCGTAAAAACACCGGGCGCACTGCCAGAGATTTGGTCTTACGGCCATCGCAATATTCAAGGTGCCGCAATTAATCCCATCACCAAAGAGCTCTGGACCGGTGAACACGGCCCGCAGGGTGGCGATGAATTAAATATTGATCGCGCCGCAAAAAATTACGGCTGGCCAATTATTACTTACGGTGAAAATTATGGCGGCGGAAAAATTGGCGAGGGGACACATAAAGAGGGAATGGAGCAACCGATTTATAAATGGGTGCCGTCTATCGCTACCGCTGGTTTTATTTTTTATACCGGCGATAAATTTCCACAGTGGAAAAATAATATTTTACTCACCAGTCTGAAAGATAAAATTTTGGTTCGCTTGGTTGTTGACGGAGAAAAAATCACCAAAGAAGAACGCTTGTTTGCTAAAGAGTTGGATCAACGTTTACGCCATGTAGTGCAGGGGCCAGACGGTTTGGTGTATATAGTCACCGATGAAAGTAAAGCAAAAATTTACCAGTTATCTCCACAATAAACACCTCTATCAGGGCGCCGCTCGCTGCGCCCAATAATCCTATGCCAACTGAATTTATTTTTGTCTACGGAACCCTCCGCCGCGCCTGCCCAACAGGCGCACATCAAACTTATTTGGCAGACGCCACATTTATCGCCCCGGCAAAAATTAACGGCAAGTTATTCAAAGTAACTTACTATCCCGCATTAGTGATCGATGCAACGGCGGATTGCGTAATTGGCGAGGTGTATCAGCTTACGACAACAGAACAGCTCGAGCGCCTGGATGCCTATGAAGAATGTGCTTATCCCGCACTGCCAGAACAGGAATACCAGCGCCTGCAAGTGACAGTGCAAACCGATGCGGGAAACCCTTTATCAGTCTGGGTTTATGCTTATCAGCGAGCCAGCGCAGAGCTGGAATTAATTACCAGCGGCGATTTTCTTAATCCTTAAGCCTTGCCACTACCTGCAACTGGATTTCCACTGCATCTGCAGGTATGTTGTGCCACTTTATGGCCAAGCAATAATTCGCGGAACCAGCATGAAAACATCCACCATCAACACATCCAATATAAACAAGTACAGCGCCCTTAATTACGATGTAGATCCGGTCTTTCACGCGCAGAGCAAACCCATGCCTAAAGTGGGCGTGCTGCTCACCAATCTCGGTACGCCCGATGCGCCCACACCATCCGCTTTGCGCCGTTATCTCGGTGAATTTTTATCTGACCCGAGAGTAATCGAAATTCCACGGCTCGCGTGGTTGTTTATTTTACACGGCATTATTTTACGGGTGCGCCCAAAAAAATCAGCAAAACTTTATCAGTCGGTGTGGACGAGCGAAGGTTCACCGCTGCTGGTGATAAGTAAACAGCAGCAACAAGCCATCCAAACACAACTGGGGGATGGCTTTAGCGTGAAACTGGGTATGCGTTACGGCAATCCATCAATTACCAATGCCTTGCGTGATTTGCAAAAGGAAGGTGTACGAAAAATTATTGTACTTCCGCTCTACCCTCAATATGCCGCACCAACAACAGGCTCAAGTTTTGATGCGGTGGCAAAAGAGCTAACGCGTTGGCGCTGGGTACCGGAACTGCATTTTATTAATAATTATTGTGATCAACCTTTATATATAGATGCACTCGCCAATTCGGTACGTGAATACATTGAAAAAAATGGCAAGCCGCAAAAAATTGTTTTTTCATATCACGGCACACCAAAACGTAATTTAGAGTTGGGCGACCCTTATTATTGCCTGTGCATAAAAACGACACGTTTGGTTGCAGAAAAATTAGGGCTGGATAAAGACGATTACATTGCCAGCTTTCAATCGCGCTTCGGTTACGCGGAATGGTTGAAACCTTATACCGATGAGACACTGCAAAATTTACCTAAAGAAGGCATCAAAAATATTGCAATTTTATCGCCTGCCTTCAGTGCCGATTGCCTTGAAACATTAGAAGAGTTGGCAGTAGAAAATCGCCATACATTTTTAGCGGCGGGTGGTGAACATTATGAATATATACCCGCATTAAATGATCGTGCTGATCATATCCAAGCACTTGCACAATTAATTAGCCAGCGTTAAGTAGCGCAATGAAAATTGATGGCGATATATTTTCGTCACAAAACCGCAATCGACAAACGCCGCCTGAAGGTCTAGGCTATCGCTCTACAACAGGTGCGATAACGTGCGTTCCGCGTTTATTGCATTTAATCCCTGTTGTACCTGTATGTTTATTTCGCTCAAAAGGAGTAGTTTATGAAAAAGTTAATTGCGGCGCCATTATTAGTGGTACTAACCAGCCTCCCATTGGTCAGCTGGGCTGGTACTGATTCAGGGCTTTATATTGGCGCAAGTATTGGTCAAACATCGGTAGAAGATGATTTTGATTCATCGTTCAATGTAAAAGACGATGACAATGGCCATAAGATTTTCTTTGGTTACAACTTTGGCGTAGTGCCCTTTTTAGATTTGGCCGTTGAAGCCGATTATCGTGAGTACGGTAAATTTGGTAGCGGTGAAGTCAACACTGAAGTTACTTCCTCTGAGATCTTCGGTATTGTTGGATTCAATTTTGGCCTGATCGGTGTGTTTGGTAAATTAGGTTATTCCGATACTGATCTGGACAGTGCAGCTGGCAGAGTGAACTTTAATGATTCCGAATCGGCAACAGCTTATGGCGTCGGCGCCAAAATAAATTTTGGCTCCTTCGGAATCAGAGCTGAATATGAAGAGCTTGATCTTGATGCAGTAGATGACCTGAATATGATTTCTGTTGGTGCGACTTATACCTTTTAATATTCGCTTTGTATTGGATTTCAAAAAAAGCAGGCGCATCGGAAGATACGCCTGCTTTTTTTACGACATTTTTTTATTCAGCGCCGCAAGAGCAATGCTCATAAGCACAACACTAAATTAAATAGCACCACCTACAACTCCCTCCGCATGTAATAAACAGCACAATCCAATTTTTTACATAAATGTGCTTTTTTATTATTCGAAGTTTCCATAAAATGGAACCTTTTCTCGAATTTCTCTCAGAATCAATACTACCTCCTCGTTCAGGTGCCCATGACTTTCTCATATCCAAGTGATCCACCCGTAATAGTCACGTTGCGCCAACGCCTGCAGCAAGAAACGAATGATATTCACCAACTTTTGCACCGCGAACCCAGCATGCATAAATTAGTAAGTGAGCATTGCTTACTCGATGATTATGTTCATGTATTAAATGTCTTTTTCCGCTTTTATTTCAACGCTGAAGCTTTTTTTGATGGTATACCGCCAAACCAGCGTTTTACTCATGAAAGCACCCCTTTGCAGTGGTTACAGCAAGATTTCGCCAAATTGCAACGCCCGCTGCCAGAGATAAATAATGACCCTACCTCGCTTACGTTAGTTAGCGCACATACGCGAGAAAATTATCTCGGTTATCTTTATGTAAAGCAGGGTTCTACTCTGGGTGGTCAGTCCATCAGCAAAAGTTTGAAAAAATCCTTGGGTCTTGAGCCGGGCGAGTCACAGTTTTTTTTCAATGGTTTCGGTTCGGAGACGGGCTCCATCTGGAAAGAATTTCTCCATTATCTCTCTCATAATGAATCCAGCCTTGATGCAGATGCCGTTGTATTAAGCGCGCGCTGTCACTTTTTAAACCTCCATAATGTGTTTACCCAATCCTTTACCTCTGGAGGTAAAAATGGATACTGAGAAACTTCTTATCCCGCGCGAACAACTTAATGAAGAAGAATTGCATGAAGCGCTGCAACACTGTGCTGATGAGCCTATTCACATCCCTAATTGCATTCAACCTCATGGACTTATGTTGGTAACTTCAGATACTTCTGAAGAAATTATTCAGGTAAGTGAAAACATTATCCAACACTTGGGCATTAGTCCGCAGGATTGTATTGGTAAAAATTTAGGCGATATTATCGGCTATGAAAATTTGCATGTAATCAATGAAGCAATTCGTGAAGCTGATTTAGCACCTTATAAATTTACTTCGGTTAACTTACAAGGCACAGCTTACGATGCAGTAGTGCATTTTTCCCGCCATTACAAAGTAATAGAATTTGAACCTAAAACTATTAATTCCCAAAAGGACGCACTTCAGCAAATCTATGAAGATTTACGCAACTATTCTATTGCAGCGCAGAAAGCCTATGAGATTGACTCGCTCTATGATCTTATCGTCACTCACGTGCGGAAAATCACCGGCTTTGATCGCGTAAAATTATATAAATTTGATGAGTCCTGGAATGGTTCAGTCGTGGCCGAAAACCGCGCCGATTTTATGCCAGCGTATCTGGGTTTGAATTTTCCAGCGAGCGACATTCCGGAGCAGGCACGCCGCTTATACAGCATTAACTACTTACGCCTTATTCCGGATATTCGCTATAAGCCATCACCTTTGTATCCCGCCATGGTAGAAGGCGCACGTAAACCCTTGGATATGAGTTACGCCGTTTTGCGCAGCGTATCGCCAATACATATTCAATATTTGGAAAACATTCGCGTTGAAGCGTCCATGTCCATCTCGATCATGCAGGATAATAAACTCTGGGGGTTGATTGCCTGCCATCACCAATCCTGCCTACATCTTCCACATAGCGTTCGTGCATTATGTGAAATTATTGCTCATATTTTTTCAGCGAAGCTCACCACTATGCGTCGCTCTATTGAGAATCAACGCCATGAAATGCGGAAATTGCTCATTGAAAAATTGTCGCTGAATTCCGGACTGGATACTTTTGAAAATACTGTGGCAAAAAATAGTGAAACTGCTTTGCAGGCACTGGATGCTGATGGTATTGCTATTTTTTCTGACAATAAGTTTTGGTGTTTTGGTGAAACATTTGAGCAAGAAAATCTTGACCGCCTGACGCAGTGGTATAAAAAATTCGGTAATAAAGCGGTGGTGCACACAAGTTATGTGGGTGATTATTTCGAACATGACGATGCACTGAAGCATCTCACTGGTGGAGCACTATTTGTGCCTATCGGTTTATACAGCGACGATATCGCTATATGGTTTCGTAAGGCGCGGATAGAAAGTGTAAATTGGGCTGGCAATCCAGAAAAACCCGTAGAGCAAACCAAGGCGGGCTATCGCCTTACACCACGCAGTTCATTTTCTCTGTGGCAAACGACAGTTCAAGGTCACAGCAAAAATTGGACTTTTTCTGATATAGAAACTGCTGAATCGATTGCGCAAATTATTCTTGAAAATAGCAAAATCCAATCCGATATCGCCAATAAAGCAAAAACTGATTTTCTATCGCACATGTCACACGAATTGCGCACACCTTTGGGCGCCATTATTTCTATCATTCAGGTACTGAATCGCGATAAGACCTTAAATGAAGACCAACGGAAATTAATTTCCAGCCTTGAAGTCAGTTCGGATTCATTATTCACCCTGATTAACGACTTGCTTGATATCAGTAAAATTGAAGCGAATGAATATTTGCTGGAAGTGGCGCCATTCAAAGTGACGGAGCTGGTGGAAGACGTGCGCAGCATTATGTCCGTCAAAGCAGCAGAAAAGAATTTGCAGTTGGGTTTCAACTACCAGAACACTAAAGATTTTATGTTTCAGGGTGACAAAACAAAAATCAAACAGATTTTGTATAACCTGGTGAACAATGCAATTAAATTTACTGAGCGTGGATTCGTTAATTTGTTTGCCAGCATTGTGGATAGCGAGCAAGCCGAAATTAAAATTCTCACCCTGGAAATTATTGATTCCGGTATTGGTATCGACGAAAGCAAGCTGGATGCTATTTTTGGAAAATTTATTCAAGCGGATACGAGTACTTCTCGCCTCTATGGCGGCACCGGCTTGGGGCTTTCAATCTGTAAAAGTATTGTTGAGTTAATGGGCGGGGATATTGTTGTCACGAGCAAAGTGGGGCTTGGTAGCAACTTCAAAGTTTCACTGCCACTACCCTGCAAACAAGCGCAAGCAGATGAATTGGATATCGTTGGCAGCGAACACTCATTGATTGATAAAATCGATGGTAAAGACCGCCTTAAAGTACTGGTAGCAGAAGATTACGAGGGCAACATCATTGCAGTACTCGACTACTTGCAGAGCGAAGGCTGCGAAGTAATCGTCGCAAAAAATGGTGAGATTGCGGTGAAATATTTCCAATCATCCAACTTCGATATCATTTTGATGGACGTACAGATGCCGCGTATGGATGGGCTAACTGCGACACGCATCATCAAAGAAATGGAAACAAAAAGTAACAGACACCCCACCCCCATTCTCGGCATGACAGCAAATGCGTTGAAAGAAGACCGCGAGCGCTGCTTGGCGGCAGGCATGGATGATTATATTAGTAAGCCTATGCGGTTGGATGAACTATCGGGCAAAATTAAACGCTTGGTGGAAAATAACCGTAAGAGTGAATCCTCAATCGCTGACTAAATTATTCATTTATTGACTGCATAAAAAATCCCCGTCGTTTTCACTGCGGGGATTTTTTTATGGCTTAACGATTATGTAATCTGGCAATAATCGTTACGCTTTTTTGCCGCGCTTACGCTCGTTTTCGGTGAGGAACTTTTTGCGCACGCGAATGCTGAGCGGAGTTACTTCTACCAACTCGTCGTCTTCAATAAATTCCAGCGCTTGTTCAAGCGTTTGGCGAATTGGTGGCGACAAGGTCAACGCATCATCAGTACCTGATGCACGCACGTTGGTAAGCTGCTTGGCTTTAGTTGGGTTAACAACCAAGTCATTGCTGCGTGAGTGAATGCCCACAATTTGACCTTCGTACACTTCAGCGCCCGCGCCGTAGAACAAGCGACCGCGCTCTTGTAGTGGGTGCAGACCGTAAGCGAGGGTTTTACCTTTCACCATAGAGATCAACACGCCGTTTTGGCGCTTGGCCACTTCGCCTTCTTTAACCGGGCCGTAGTGGTCAAAAATACTGGTCATGATGCCTGAACCAGAAGTCATGGTCAGGAACTGGCCACGGAAACCAATCAAACCGCGCGATGGGCAGAGGAATTCCAACTTGATGCGGCCTTTGCCATCCGGTTCCATATTGTTCAACTCGCCCTTACGCAGGCCGAGTTCTTCCATCACTTTACCTTGATGCTGCTCTTCAACGTCGATCACCACTTGCTCGAACGGCTCGTGTTTTTCGCCATCAATTTCTTTCACAATTACTTCAGGACGCGATACGCCCATCTCGTAACCTTCGCGACGCATATTTTCGATCAATACCGACAAATGCAATTCGCCGCGGCCCGATACGATAAATTTATCCGGCGTCTCACCTTCTTTAACACGCAAGGCCACGTTGGCAATCAATTCTTGATCCAAACGGTCTTTGATATTACGGGTGGTCACGTATTTGCCTTCTTTACCAGCGAACGGAGAATCGTTTACCTGGAAGGTCATGCTTACGGTTGGCTCATCAACGCTCAATGGCTTCATTGGCTCGATGCAATCCGGTGCACACAGGGTGTCGGAAATACCAAGACCTTGAACGCCAGTGATACACACGATATCACCCGCAGTCGCCAAATCAGTTTCAACACGCTCAAGGCCGTGGAAGCCCATCACTTGCAGGATTTTCGCTTTGCGTTGCTCGCCTTCGTGCGGAACAACAACGATTTGTTGGTTCGGCGACAAAGTACCGCGAGTGATGCGGCCGATACCGATAACACCTACGTAGCTGTTGTAGTCCAATGCTGAAATTTGCATTTGCAGTGGGCCATCAGCATTTACCGCTGGCGCTTTTACTTTATCGATAATCATTTGGAACAGCGGGGTCATATCGTCTGCCAAATTGTCGGGCGACAAACCGGCAACACCGTTTAATGCAGAAGCATAAATGATGGGGAAATCCAACTGCTCGTCGGTCGCGCCCAAACGGTCAAACAATTCAAATACTTGATCGACAACCCAATCAGGGCGCGCGCCCGGGCGGTCAACCTTGTTGATAACAACAATAGGGTTCAGACCTTGCTCAAACGCTTTTTGCGTTACGAAGCGGGTTTGCGGCATTGGTCCGCCAACGGCATCAACCAACAGCAATACTGAGTCAACCATCGACAATACACGCTCAACTTCACCACCGAAATCGGCGTGGCCTGGGGTGTCTACGATGTTGATGCGGTAGTCATTCCAAGTGATCGCAGTGTTTTTCGCGAGGATGGTAATCCCGCGCTCACGCTCTTGATCGTTTGAATCCATGATCAGATCAGCGCCTTCATTGCGGCGATTGAGGGTGCCAGACTGAGTCAACAGTTTATCAACCAGGGTAGTTTTACCATGGTCAACGTGGGCAATGATGGCGATGTTACGCAATTTACGAACTGGAGCTGTATCTGTCACGGTGGTGATTCTCTTGGGTATGCGCCTGTGTGAGGCAAAAGGTGGGAAGCGTAAAAAGGCGCGCATTATACCTATGAAGGTGTTGCACGGATATGCTTACGGCGCCTCTATTGGTGAAAATTTAAGCTGTCGGTGTAAATACTTCGCGTATATACTTACTGTAGATACTCAATGTAACAGGCGATGGAGAAACAATTATGACACTGGCTCGTGTTTTTCAATCCGGTAACAGCCAAGCTGTAAGGCTGCCCAAAGAGTTTCGCTTTGACGTAGATCAGGTGGAAATCTTCCGGCGTGGCGACGAAATTATTCTACGCGCAGTTACTCCCGATGCCGGGGCGATATTTGATGTGATTGCACAGCTCCCCGTCGATTGTATCGAGCAAGGCCGGGATGACCTGCCGCCACAAGAAAGGGAAGACCTCTAAAGGGATCGACTATGACAACACGTTACCTACTCGACACCAATATCTGTATATACATCGCTAAATATAATCCCCCCTCCGTACGTGAACGCTTCACCCAGTATGCAGCTAATGAATTGGCCATGTCGGTCATTACCCTGGGAGAATTATGTTTCGGCGCGGAGAAAAGCCAAGCGAGAGAGCGGGCAATGGCCGTTATCGATGAGCTTAGCAATTTAATGAACATTGAAGCACTCACCGATGACGTAATCGGACACTACGGTGAAATTCGCGCAGCGCTACAGAAATCCAACCAAATGATTGGCAACAATGATTTGTGGCTCGCCGCCCACGCGCGTGCAAATGATTGGATTTTGGTAACCAATAATGAAAAGGAATTTTTGAGAGTGGGTGGGTTAAGAGTGGAGAATTGGGTATAACTGATGTCATGTGCTACGAAGATTGCTCGCAACACTCTGATTTTATTGAACTGTCGTAGCGGTTTCGTGTGAATTTCGTGTTCCTGTCGTTTTATATCGATCTTGAAACCGCAAGACTTGGCTCACCTCAAACAGCAAGGGTAGATTCATGATTGTACGGAAGTTGCGATTGAAGAGAGGGTGGTCCCAGAGCCAGTTGGCCGAAATGGCTGGTGTCACCTCTCGAACGATTCAGCGGATCGAGCAAGGCCACCGGCCGAGCATGGAAACCTGCAAAGCGCTTGCTTCTGTGTTTGAGGTAGACCTATCTCTTTTACAACCTGAGGATGAGCAAATGCAAAATGAAACCGAATTAAAGGCGGATGAACAGCTAGCACTTCTGTATGCCAAGCGCATGAAGGAGTTTTATGAATTTTTATTTACCTATGTGATTTTGGCAGCAGTGTTTCTTGTTGTCTTTCACGGCGTGACACTGGTCTATATTATTTTTGCCGGGATTGGCGTCGGACTGGTCGTTCAGGGGTTGATCGCTTTTGAAGTTGTCAGCTTCATGAGTCCTGAATGGGAGAGAAGGGTGGCGGAGAGAAGACTGGGGCGCAAGCTCTAACGCATCACGTTTGGCTCGCAGATAACCTTGGTCTGCAAATAAAAGGTTATCCGGGATTTTTAAGTAGCACTTTTGCTATTCATTCAGCTCACTGGACGGCAAAAGTGCTACTGACAAACACGTCTTATCACGGCGATATGTTTATCCAACAATAAAACGACTATTTCTTTTCGCAATCGCTCTTACCAAAACCGCAATCCCAGCCGATCCATAAAACTGCACTAAAAATACTGCGGTAAAAACCAACAAACTGGTACCCATACCAGAGACTGGAAAAAAAGATTTTATCGTTTCCAGCGCCACCAAATTTTCCAACGCAATTGTCAGCAGTGGGTGGATGAAAAATATCGGGAAACTCAATTCCGCCAGCCAGCATAAATGCCGCTGCAACCATCGCCAATGGATGTGGCGGCAAAGCGCCAACATGGCGATGCAACCGAAGAGGACTTGGATAAATTGTAAATCCCAACCTTGGTATTCGAATGCAGCTTTGTGATAGTTGCCGAGGTGTACCCAAACATAGGTTTGCACTATCGCGGTAATGGCGATGACCGACAGACTTACAATCAGCAGTGGCCAGTGCCAGCGGCGCAGTGGTTGTTCGTATTGGGAGAATAAAATCCCAAGCAAATAATAAGGCGTGAAATAAATCAGCGATTGAAAAAAATTGGAGTTGGATTGCGGGCGATGTAGCAACAACGCTGCCAGTGAAAAAACAATGAGTACAGCTATTTGCCAGGACGCATGCGTACGAATATAAATAAGGTGCAGCGGTGAGCACAAAAAAGTGATCAAAATAAATGGAACATACCAGTGCGGATAAAGTACATAGCCGTTGCGCAAGGTGTACCAGGCGTTAAGTAAATTCTGTTGCCAACTCAACCCCTCTTGCCACCAACCGAGCATACGAATCGACAAAGCGAAGAGCGAAATTACGATAAAAGGAATCAGCAAAGCCTTGGCTTTTTTGGCGATAAATTCGTTGTAGTCAAAGCGCGCATAAAAGACGCGATGAAAGAAAAAGCCGGAAATAAATACAAACAGGCCGGTGCCACCGCGCAATAGATTTTCCAGCAGCGCCGGAAATACCGGTTGCGCCAGAAAAATAGAATGCCCCAGCACGATCATGACAATTGCCATGCCACGCAGGTAGTCAAATTCAGCGAGTCGCTCCCTTCGTAGGGTTGGCGGTAACGGGCTCATGAAATAGCGCAGGCGCTCCGTGGTTCCGGGCGATAAACGCCAACATTTAAACGGCCATCAGCTTTTAAATTGGCAGCGTGTAGTTGACTCATCACGCCTTTTTGGCAGTAGAGATAATATTGCTGACTCATATCCAAATGCGCGAATTGATTGTTGAGTGAATAAAATGGAATTGCGCGCACTTCTACACCAGCAATCTTGAGCGGATTGGCTTCTTGTTCATCCGGGTGGCGAATATCGATCACCACATTCGGCGCATTCACTTCACCCACCATGGGTACTGTTAAATCCGCATCCAGCTCATCGACAATCTCATCGATATTTTGTGCGCGGCGCTCGGCAATGGCGCGCTCTAATACCGCCATGTCGAATTTACTTTCTTCGTAAATAACCTTCGGTAATTTTGCGCGTGTAGTCGGGTTGACGGAAATTACGCCGCAATATTCCGGCATGCTCGCCGCAAAACTTTCGGTGCCGATTTTGCGCGAGAGATTAATGATGTCGCCCTTATCCATAGTGGCCAGCGGGCGCAACACGATCATATCAATCGCGCGATCAATCACATTTAAATTCACCAGGGTTTGGCTCGATACCTGAGCCACACTTTCACCGGTGACGAGCGCGGGAATCTCCAGCGATTCGGCAACTTTTTCGGCCGCGCGCAACATCATGCGCTTCAGCGTGACGCCCATGTAAGGGTTGTCCACTTTTTCCAGGATTTCTTTGACGACTTCTTCAAACGGTACTGTGACAAATTTAATCCGGTGCGATGCGCCGTATTTATTCCACAAATAGTAGGCAACTTCTTTTACGCCGATTTCATGAGCGCGACCGCCGAGATTAAAAAAGCAGTAGTGCGCACGCAGGCCGCGTTTAATGCATAAATAGGTGGAGACAGTGGAGTCAAACCCGCCGGAAATTAACGACAACACCGGGTCTTGAGTGCCGAGGGGAAAGCCGCCAAGCCCTTGCTGTTTACTGGTCAACACCCAGAGGCGATCGCCTTTGATTTCCAGCGGAACAATGACCTCCGGCTTGTGCAAACTCACGCCCTTGGCATCGGAGTTGTGCAGCAACCCACCGCCGACATATTGCTCTACCTCGACCGAACTGAAAGCGTGTTTGCCGACGCGTTTGGCACGCACACAAAAAGTTTTACCCGCGATGCCGTCGCGCCAGTGGCGCAAGGTGTGGTGAAAAATGGAATCCAGATCGCCGAGCGGATAATCGTGCAACAGCGCAAAGTTGGCGATACCGGGCGTGCGCGCCAGCACTTCGGCAACCTGTGCGGTTATTTCGGCATCGGCATTGGGGCAGCGGATTTCAATTTTTTCCCAATCCCGTTGCACATCAATATCCACCCCCAAATTACCGAGCAGCAGGCGCAGGTTATCGCGCAATTGCTTGATAAAACGCTTACGGACCGGAGTGCTTTTGATGATGATTTCGGAAAAAACTTTAACGACAACATGCATGGGGATCGCGCCTGACAGGATGCAGCGGGTGCTGGCTGGACAAAAAGGCGGCGATTATACAACAGAGACGCCAGTTGCGGCGCCTCTGTGATCTGGTGCAGATTATTTGGAGCGGAAAATCAGTTCTCTGATTTTTTGCAGCTTGGGCGATACTACCGGCACCGTCAGCATGGTACTGGCGACCGCCATAATCAGCAGCGCGGTAAAGGTTTCGCTGGTGATGATTTGTTTGTCGAGCAGTACGTTAGCGAAGATGATCATAATCAGCGCTTTAGTCTGCAGCAGCCAGCCGATAATAGATGCCTCACCTTTTTGCCATTTCAGGATCTTACCGGCAGCGTGAACGCCAACCAATTTACCTGATACCGAGGCGACCAACAAAATCGCCGCCGCCACAAATACCGCCGTACCGCCCACATCCCAGTTGGTACGCAAACCAGTACTGAGGAAGAACACAGGCATGATTATCATCAGAACGAAGTGGCGCAGCTTGTCCATATCTTCTTGATTAAACCACTCGCCATCCATGACGGCGCCCGCCAGGAAGGCACCGACCATAAAGTGTAAGCCTGCCCAATCCGCCGCCAAACCAACAATTGCCAGCCAGATAAAACCGGAGTACCAGCGGTCCTTTTCCTGAATCGAGACCATTAGTTTGCGGAACAAGTAAGCGGCAATGGCAAAGCCAACAAGGAACATACCCTGACGACCGACGCGCTCCCAATCCAGCAGAATCAGTGCCAATACGCCCCAGATGGCGATGTCGTCGAGGCTGGCGTAACGCAAAATACGCTGGCCAATCGGCTGACGCAGGATTTCCAGCTTCTCCATCAACAAGATCAAAATCGGCAAGGCGGTTACCGCACAGGCCATGCCCACGCCGAGGATAAACTGCCAGGTCATACCTTTCGGCCCCATCCAACCGTCACTGAAAGACATCAATACCACGGCGGCACCACAGCCAAACAACAGCGGCGTGCCCAGTGCCAAACCGGCAGTGATTCCGCTTTCGCGTTTGTATTCCCATGCTTTTTTCAGGTCTAGCTCAATACCGGCGATCCACACAAAAATCATTACCGCCCACCAGGCGATACCATTGAGTGATTTGATTACATCCGGATTGAACACAAAGGTGTAGTACTCGGGGAAAGCCTTGCCCAGCACGCCTGGGCCCAGCACGATGCCCATGATGATTTGCACTACTACCAATGGCGCCCAATAGTCGGTTCGGCCGAGGCGCCAAATTAGGTAGGGGATGGTGAAAATAATCACCATGGCGATCAGGAATATCTCTGTTGTTGTCATGTGCATTTTTTTAAGCCCTTTCTTCTTATAGGTATTTTGTGTGTTTTATAATCGCCGATATGACGAAAGGCGCACGCTACAGTGATTTTTTGCGCCATTCGATCCAAAACCTATAGATAATCACTATAAGGCACTTAGCCAAAAGCTAATCATGGCATTGGCGCATCTTTCACACATAGGGACTTGAGCTTTTGTAGCGACTTGTCATAAAAATGATGCAATTTGGCGCATGCTGCTGGCACACTAGCGCCCGTTTTATCACGACACAAGATAGATGGTCGCAGGCCGAAATTAATTGAGTCAATTTGGTGCCAATTTAAAAAATAGCGAACCTATTTGGTGCGCCTGCTTTTTCTGGTAATGTGCCTTATTGCTCAAAAGCCTGATTATTAAACGCTTATCGCCTATTTTGTTAGATGGCATATATTTTGCCCCTTTTCTGACACCCCAGTCTTGCCCCGCTCACCGAAATGAGTCGCGAGTCCGGATGAAGCGGGGGAATTATTCAGGTAAACAGTTCTTCGGGATTGTTTGCTAGCTTAAATAACAATTTTCACAATCCGTAGCCTGATGGCTATAACACTCTTGGAGGCATTCAATGTCTAAGACTTTAGACCTGATCAAAGAACACGAAGCTCGTTGGATTGACTTGCGCTTCACCGACTTCAAAGGCAAAGAACAACATGCCACCTTCCCATCACACGTTGTGAATGACAGCTTTTTCATTGATGGCAAAATGTTCGACGGCTCTTCAATCGGCGGCTGGAAAGGCATTAACGATTCAGACATGATTTTGATGCCAGACGACTCAACTGCCGTTTTGGATCCTTTCTACGACGAAGCCACCATCAACGTGCGCTGCAACATCGTTGAGCCAGCAACCATGCAAGGCTACGACCGCGACCCACGCTCTTTGGGCTTGCGCGCTGAAGAATATTTGAAATCAACTGGTTTGGGCGACACCGCATTGTTTGGTCCAGAGCCAGAATTCTTCATCTTTGATAGCGTTCATTTCTCCAGCACCATGGGCGGCGCTTTCTACAAAATCAAATCAGAAGAAGCTGCCTGGCAGTCAGGCGATGATACTGAAGGCAAACACGGCCATGCGCCACGCGTAAAAGGTGGTTACTTCCCAGTTGCGCCAGTTGACTCACTGCACGATATCCGTGGCGCTATGTGTAACGCTATGGAAGCTATGGGCCTGGAAATTGAAATCCATCACCATGAAGTAGCAAACGCTGGCCAATGTGAAATCGGCGTAGGCGCTAATACTCTGGTTAAGAAAGCGGACGAAGTACAGATCCTCAAGTACTGTATCCACAACGTTGCGCACCAATACGGTAAAACTGCGACCTTTATGCCTAAGCCTTTGATCGGCGATAACGGTTCAGGTATGCACGTTCACCAATCATTCTCTTTGAATGGCAAAAACCAATTCGCAGGCGACGCTTACGCAGGCCTGTCTGAAACTGCCCTGTTCTACATCGGCGGTATCATCAAGCACGCTAAAGCACTGAACGCTTTCTGTAACGCTTCTACCAACTCTTACAAGCGTTTGGTTCCAGGCTTCGAAGCGCCAGTAATGTTGGCTTACTCTGCTAAAAACCGTTCTGCTTCTATCCGTATTCCTTACACCGTTGGTGAAAAAGCCAAGCGTATCGAAACTCGTTTCCCAGACCCAACTGCTAACCCATACTTGTGCTTCGCAGCCTTGCTGATGGCGGGTATCGACGGTGTTCTGAACAAGATTCATCCGGGCGAAGCAGCGACCAAAGATTTGTACGATCTGGAGCCGGAAGAAGAAGCAGAAATCCCACAAGTGTGTTCATCTTTGGAAGAAGCTTTGGCATCTTTGCAAGCTGACCATGACTTCTTGTTGGCTGGTGGTGTGTTCTCTAAAGACTTCATCGATGCCTACATCGACCTGAAGAAGCAAGAGATCCAACGCGTCAACATGACTCCGCACCCAGTAGAATTTGAACTTTACTACAGCGTGTAATGAGTCATGGTTTTGCCGAGCAATCGGCAAAACCATGGAACGCTTATGAATTAGCCCGCGCAGGAAACTGTGCGGGCTTTTTCTTTGCGGGATGCGAGAGTACTCTAGGGCAAATGGCTTTAATGAGGGGAAAGCAATGCGCACTGTGTTGGTGATGATAATGTTGTTGGCGCAGGCTGCCGTAGCTGACGTGTACAAAACGGTCGATAAAGACGGCAACATAAAATATACCGATAAACCCAACCTCGAAAACGCTGAGAAAATCGAGCTGCGCGAGGTCAATACCGTGCCCGGAGCAGAACCCTTACCGCAATCGGTACCGGTCGAATCCTCCATTGCTCCACAGCAAGCTGCACTTAACTACAAAATCGGCATTATTAGCCCTCGTTCGGATGTCACCATCCCGGTTGGCCAGCGCGATCTGGCAATAGCGATCAACCTTACCCCGCAGCTCGCACAAGGGCACCTATTGGTTTACTTTATGAATGGTGAACTGCTGGAAGAAACCACCACAAATAATATTATCGTCAAAGATGTTCCGCGCGGAACCCATACGCTAGTAGTAGAAGCTATAGACGCAAATGGTCAATCATTGGGCACTTCGCCGCCAACAATCGTGAACGTTATTCGCCCAGTCGCTAAAAAGCCTGCCCTGCCAAAGCCCACACCTAGATAACTGCACCATATTGGTGCTATCATTTTCCTGAAAATCCCCAATCTGGACGGTCACGGCGGCAAAAGTCGCCGAATACGGCCTGTTTCTCACTTGGTTTGGTTTTTGCAGTAGCCTCCATGCCCATTGTCGAGGCGTTCAGGAGAGCAGTAGCTGGTGAGTCCGCGCGATATCTACAAACCCATATTGGATAGCTTGAGTACCGCCATCATTTTGGTGGATACCGACCTACTGCTGTGCCATATGAACCCTGCTGCCGAAGCCTTGCTTGCCATGAGTTGCGAGAGCAATACCGGTGAGCCGATTACCTATTTCTTTTATGAATCGGATGAAACTGACCGCCAGCTCAAGCTTGCGGCAGCCCAAGCCAATCATTACACCAAGCGCCATGCCGAGTGGCGTCTGCTTAGCGGTGGCAATATCACCGTCGATTACACAGTCACACCATTTGGCGACCACGATGGATTGATCATTGAAATCCAGCCGATCGACCGCTTATTGCGTATCAGCCGCGAAGAAATGCTCACCACCTCGCACGAAACCACGCGCAATCTGGTGCGTGGTATGGCGCATGAAATCAAAAACCCACTCGGCGGAATTCGCGGTGCGGCCCAATTATTAGCGCGCGAACTACCCAACGCCGGGCTGACCGAATACACCAATATTATTATCGATGAAGCTGATCGTCTGCGTAATTTGGTCGATCGTATGCTCGGCCCCAACCAGCTGCCCAAGTGGCAATCACTGAATATTCACGAGGCGATTGAACGGGTTGCCAATATCATCAAGGCCGAGAGCAGCGACGCGATCAAAATCGTACGCGACTACGACCCAAGTATTCCCGCCATGCAGGGCGACAAGGAAATGCTAATTCAGGCATTGCTCAACATAGTGCGCAACGCCATGCAGGCGCTGCTTGAAGCAAATGTAGTTAACGGCGTGATTCAGCTGCGCACCCGCATCCAGCGCCAATTCACAATTGGCCGCAAGCATCATCCGCTGATCTGCCGGGTGGACATTATTGACAACGGCCCCGGCATTCCGAGCGACATAATCGAAAACATTTTTTACCCGATGATCTCCGGCCGCGCCGAAGGCACCGGGCTTGGCTTGACCATTTCCCAACACCTCATCCATCAACATAATGGCCTTATCGAGTGCCAAAGCGAGCCGGGCAAAACCCGTTTTACGCTCTACTTACCTATGGAAGCGCAACATGCAGAAGTCTAACAAAGTCTGGATTATTGATGATGATCGCTCGATCCGTTGGGTGCTGGAAAAAGCCCTGCAGCAGGCGAATATCGAAACCCGCGTATTTGACTCGGGCGATAGCGCCATGAGCCAGCTCAACCGCGATACGCCCGATGCCATCATCAGCGACATCCGCATGCCAGGTACCGACGGCCTCACGCTGCTCGGCAACCTGCACAGCACGCATCCGCAAATTCCCATCATTATCATGACGGCTCATTCCGATCTGGACAGCGCCGTTGCCGCCTATCAAGGTGGCGCCTTTGAATATCTGCCCAAACCCTTCGATGTGGACGATGCCGTTGCCGTTACCCAACGCGCCCTGGCTCATGCGCAGGAACAAAAAACTGAACACGGTGTTGAAGTTGCACTGGAATCCAATACCGAAATCATCGGTGAAGCACCGGCGATGCAGGAAGTCTTCCGCGCGATTGGCCGTCTGTCGCAATCGAATATTACCGTGCTGATCAATGGTCAATCGGGTACGGGTAAAGAGCTGGTAGCACGTGCACTGCACCGCCACAGTCCGCGCCGCAACGAGCCGTTTATCGCCTTGAATATGGCCGCGATTCCCAAAGACTTGATGGAATCTGAACTTTTTGGTCACGAAAAAGGTGCCTTTACTGGCGCTGCAGCACAACGCCAGGGTCGTTTTGAACAGGCCAATGGTGGTTCATTATTCCTTGATGAAATAGGCGACATGCCCGCCGAAACCCAAACCCGGTTACTCCGTGTCTTGGCGGACGGCGAGTTCTATCGCGTCGGCGGCCATACGCCGGTAAAGGTAGATGTGCGCATCATCGCCGCTACCCACCAGAATTTAGAGACACTGGTAGCCGATAACCGTTTCCGTGAAGATTTGTTCCATCGCCTGAACGTGATCCGCATTCATATCCCCAAACTGGCTAACCGCCGTGAAGATATCCCCAAACTGGCGCGTTTCTTCCTGCACAAAGCAGCGACTGAACTGACGGTCGATCCCAAAGTGTTGCTACCGGAAACCGAAGAATATTTCTGCACCCTGCAATGGCCGGGCAACGTGCGTCAGCTGGAAAATACCTGCCGTTGGATCACCGTAATGGCGTCCGGGCGCGAAGTGCATATAGAAGACTTACCGCCCGAGTTACTCGAAAACAAAGAGACCAGCACCCCGGCCGATGATTGGGAAAAAGCGCTGCGCCACTGGGCCGACCAAGCCCTCACCCGCGGCCAACATCAATTATTGAGCGAAGCGGTGCCCACATTTGAACGCGCGCTGATCGAAACTGCGTTGAAATACACCGCCGGTCGCAAGCGCGATGCCGCGAATTTACTGGGCTGGGGGCGCAACACCCTCACCCGTAAACTCAAAGAACTGGGCATGGCAGGTGGAAATGATCCTGACGGCGACGGTGATGATTAACTACTAATGTAAGCAATCTGGCGGTGCGCCGATGTGTTTGGTCTCTGATGATTCCATTCGGCTCACTGCCAAAACCCTTCCTGCCTATATTCACTTTGGCATTAAAAACAACTTTTTAGATCTTCTTTCCTTCCTCGCGCAGCTTTGCCAAGCTGTGTCTATACTCTGCTAACTGGTATACAAACGGCCATCGGCGCGCGTCTTCTACACTCAAAAAAAACCGTCTGTATCCCGTCATAAAAAAGCAATTTCTCCCTTTTCCTCTCAAGCTTGGAGACAAATTGCCGCCATAACAACTGACACCCTATAAGTCTAATATCCGAATATTTTCGGGGGAACCATGATACAAAAATCCTTACTGACCCGACTGATGATGGTGCTGTTCATGGCAATGGTGGCGATAGCCTTCATAGTCGCGTTCAGCAATTACAAGATTGCCGCAAATGATCTGGAAAAAGAGTTGGAAGTTGATACCACTGCGATGATCGCGCTGACCAACAGTTCGATTTTAGAAGCCGTATTCGCCTACGATTTCCAACAAGTGGATGCCATTGCCAAATCGCTGGTAAATACCTCTCTGGTGACCGCAGTCAATGTCGTTGATCACCGCGGCCAATCACTCGCCAAAGCGGTTGATGATGACCACAGCGAAAACCAGATTACACGCAATGCCATCCCGATCGTCTATAACGGCAGCACTATTGGCAGTTATGACATCACCTTTTCCACACAAGAATTAAGCGAAACTCTACACGACCAAATCAAAACCAACGTCTTTACCGTGCTCGCCTTACTCGCCGCCAGTTTGATTACTGTGTACCTTCTGATACGCAGTTTGGTGTTGGGGCCAGTGGATGAAGTGACGCGCTCCCTCGCCACCATTGCCGGTGGTGGTGGCGATTTAACCCGCCGCTTGCCGACTACCAGCCAAAACGAAATTGCCGCATTGGCGCACAACTTTAATCTGGTGATGGAGCATATCGCCGACATCATCCGCAACGTGGTGCAGGTCAATGACAAGGTGCGCACCAACGTCAGCAAAATGAGCAGTGCCACTGAAAACACCGTGCACTCCACTTCACAACAATTGCGTGAAATTGAATTAGTGGCGACGGCGGTAGAAGAATTATCGGCATCGGCCAATGAAATTGCGCGCCATGCGGGCGATACCGCCGAGCGCACCAACGCCACCAGTATTCTGGCGGAAGAGGGGAACACCATTGTTAATCTCTCGCTCGATAACGTGAATCGCCTGACCAGCCAAATCGAAGCTACCGCGCAAAAAATTCAGGTATTAAAAAATAACTCAGTGAACATTGGCTCAGTGATGGAAGTGATTCGCACCATCGCCGAACAAACCAATTTACTCGCGCTCAATGCAGCGATTGAAGCAGCGCGCGCCGGTGAACAAGGGCGTGGATTTGCGGTGGTGGCCGATGAAGTGCGTTCGCTTGCACAAAAAACCCGCTCATCTACCGAAGAAATTGAATCGATAATTGTGCAGCTGCAACGCGCCGCCGACGAGGCGCACCAAGCAATGAATACCAGCACTGCCTCAGCGCGCGAAACGATTGATACTGCCTCCAAGGTGGGTGGGGCGCTGGATAAAATCCGCGCGAACATCGGCGTCATTAACGATATGAACCACCAAATCGCCACAGCTTCGCATCAACAAAGTTCAGTCGCCAATGAAGTGAGTAAAAACATTACGGCGATTCACGGCTTGTCTGAAAAAGTGTCGGATAACGCCCAAATCGTAAGCCACAGCGGCAATCAATTAATTAATGAAACCGGCGAACTGAAAAAACAAATCGATAGTTTTAAAGTGTGAGTAATCTACTTTTGCAATAAAAAAACGGCGCTGTGTATGCGCCGTTTTTTATCACCAGCGCGCTTAGCCGTGCGCCGAAAAATTTGATGCGCTAATCGTAACAAGAGGGAAGCATGGCGACATCGTTAACGTTTGAAAAAATGCTCGGTGCACTCATAGTGCTGACATTGCTTGCTATTGTCGGTGAGCGGCAGATCTTAGAGACTTCAGTAGAGTTGGATGCGCGCATTCAAGGCAAATCGATTTACGACGACCGCAGTGAACTCGGCTTTAGCGAAGCGCGCATCCCCGATCCGGGCAAAAATGAATGGACCTGTAACATTCAGCCCGGCCACGCTTATCCCTATTGCGGCTTTGAATTACTGTTTGATGCAAACCGCGAGAAGGGTTTGGATTTGCGTGCTTATGACCACATTCGCCTCTGGTTTACGTATGCCGGGCCAACCGAAAGTATTCGCTTGTATTTACGCAACTTTGACCCGGTGTACAGCACGCCAGACAAAAACGATTCCACTAAATACAACCAGATTGATTTTGATGCGCAGTTAGCTCGCAGCGGCAACCCTATTGAATTTGCGATGGCAGATTTTTTTGTCGCCAACTGGTGGTTCCAGCGTTACCGCATAGCGCCGAAACTGGCCCACCCGCAATTCGACAACATCGTCATACTCGAAATCCAGACCGGATTAAATGCCAAACCCGGCGAGCATAATTTTCAATTGAAAAAAATTGAACTCACCGGGCAGTTACTCAGCAGTGAACAGTGGTATCAATTGATTGTTGCAGCCTGGCTGATTATTGCGCTGCTTTTTTTAGCGGTTCGCATTGCGCGTTTAAAAATGCAATTAAACCGCAAGGCGGAGCGTGAACGCGAATTAACTGAAATTAACAGCCTGTTAGATTCACGCAGCCGCGACTTGGAAATACGCGCGCGTACCGATCCACTTACCGGCGCGTTTAATCGGCAAGGGCTAGAAGAGGCAATGACGCTTGGGCTCAACGAATGGCGGCAAGCAGCAAAACCATTGTCGATTGTGATGCTCGACATCGATCACTTTAAACGCATTAACGACAACTTCGGCCACGCCACCGGCGATTTGGTATTAAGCCGGATTGCCACACTGATGCAGGAAAATATTCGCCCGACCGATTTATTTGCACGCTGGGGCGGCGAAGAGTTTGTTTTGTTATGCCGCAATACCAGTTTGCAATCGGCCACCTTAATCGCGGAAAAATTGCGCCAGCTTGTCGCAGACCAATCATTTGGTTTGGCCGGAAGTGTGCACGCCAGTTTTGGTGTAGCGACACTGGGCAGCAATGAAAGCCTCGAAGAAATTTTTGTGCGTGCCGACACCGCGTTATACGAAGCCAAGCATCAAGGGCGCAACCGGGTAATTGCATCGCAGGTGTAATGGCGCATTCGCGCCACTACACGACCCGAAAAAATTAATTCGCTTTGAAGGGTAAAGACTGCTGTGCTTGCGCAGCATAAAGCTCAATCTGCCCGGCTTCTTCTTGCATAAAATGTTCAATCGCACTGCGAAAACCCGGCTCTTTAATCCAATGATTGGAATAGGTCAGCACTGGCTCAAAACCGCGTGCAATTTTATGCTCGCCCTGCGCCCCACCATCAAAACGGCTTAATTGGTTGGCGATGGCAAAATCAATTCCCTGGTAATAACAGGTTTCAAAATGGAGGAATTGATACTCTTCAAAACAGCCCCAGTAGCGCCCATACAAGGTAGTGTTATCGCGCAGAAAAAGTGATGCGGCAATTACTTGGCAAGATCCATTTTCCTTTGGCTGCAATGCATTGATCAGCACCAGATTATCGCTCATGGTTATGCCTAGCTGCTGAAAAAATTCAGCGCTTAAATAGCCGTTGTGTCCGCTGCGCTTTAAATACGTATTGCGATAGAGCGCATAAAATATTTCCCAGTCGCGCGCCGTTAATGCACTGCCGGTTTTTACCTCAAATACAAATCCCTGCTCTACCACTTGGCGCCGTTCTTTGACGATATTTTTGCGTTTGCGTGAATTCATCTGCGCGAGAAAATCGTCAAAGCTTTTATAGTCGCGATTAAACCAGTGAAACTGACAGCCCAAACGCTGGGGAATATTGTTATCGCGCAGCTGGGTACTCATATCGCCGCCGGGAAATAAACAATGCCAGCTCGAATAGTGTTGCGCGGCGCACTCGGCGTTTAATGCACGAACCACCGCAGCCATTAATTCCGCTGTTGCCACATCCGGTTTGCATAACAAGCGGGTGCCAACACAAGGTGTAAACGGAATCGCGTTAATCCATTTGGGATAGTAGTGAACCCCGTGACGACGATAGGCATCTGCCCAACTCCAATCGAAAACATATTCACCGTAGGAGTGGGTTTTTACATAACCGGGCATGGCAGCAATTAATTGTCCATCGGCAAACACGGCGAGATGCTGTGGCTGCCAGCCAGTTGTTGCACTAACACAGCCAGTGTCTTCCAAGGCCGCCAAAAATGCATGGCGCACGAAGGGATAATCCGGCGGGCAGAGTTGATTCCACTGCGCGCCATCAAGCTGATGAATTGAATCGATAAACCGAACTTGCACTCTCTGCCCCTTTAATTACACATCATCATTCGCTGGATAGGGTAACCTCTGGCAGCGGCGCGCGCTTGCGGTGGCGTCTTATTCACGTAAAGTTTCGCAACGGGAAACCGGTGCGCTGGTCATTATCGAGCCGACTACAGTAGAATCGCGCCAACTTATTACTTCTGGTCTCTCAATGCCATCGCCTGAACCCGGCTCGGTGCTACCTGCCCTGCGCCATTCTAGTGTTAGTTTATCCTCCTTGTTGCTGGCTTTTGCCGCGAACTTCACCGCTGAGCGCGTGCGGGTGCGCGACATTACCGAATCCCTTGGCCAGCGCTCCTTCGGTTTTATCCTGCTGATTTTTGCCCTGCCCAACTCCTTGCCGATGATTGGTATTCCCGGGGTTTCCGCCATCACTGGCCTGCCGCTGTTGTTCGTCGCGGTACAGATGGCGCTGGGTCACAAGCGTGTCTATTTACCGCGCTGGATCTCCGATAGTTCACTGGCGACCACTGATTTCCAAAAATTGGTTAATAAAGTAGCGCCCTGGCTGCGCCGCTTGGAAAAACTGATGAAACCGCGCATCGCGGCACTCACCAATGGCAATGCTGAACGCTGGTTAGGCGCATTTTGTGTATTGCTCGCCTTTTTATTGGTACTGCCCATTCCGTTTGGCAATCTGCTGCCTGCATTGGGGATTTTATTTATCGCTTTGGGGCTGATCGAACACGATGGTGTCTGTGTACTAGCCGGAATTGCCTTGGGAATCGCCAGCTGGGTGCTGCTCAGCGGTTTGGCCTGGATGCTGTTCAAAACCTCGTTAACGCTTATCGAGCGTCTTATTTAAGCCTGAGGAAATAATTGTGGAATGGATGGCTGACCCCGGCGCTTGGCTGGGTCTGTTAACCCTGATCGTGCTCGAAATTGTGTTGGGGATCGATAACCTGATCTTCATTGCGATTTTGGCCAACAAGTTACCGCCACACCAGCGCGATAAAGCGCGCGTCATCGGCCTGAGCTTGGCCTTATTGATGCGCTTGCTGCTGTTGGCGGGCATCTCCTGGCTGGTGACGCTCACGGCACCGCTGTTCAGTATTTACGACAAAAGCTTCTCGGGGCGCGATTTAATTCTGTTGCTCGGCGGGCTGTTTTTGCTGTTTAAAGCCACTATCGAGGTACACGAACGGCTGGAAGGCAAAATCCTCGCGCCACGCAATACCCGCGTACACGCCGCATTTTGGGCGGTAGTCGCACAGATTATCGTGCTCGACGCCGTCTTCTCGCTCGACGCCGTAATCACCGCGGTCGGTATGGTCGATCACCTTGAAATCATGATGATCGCCGTCATCATCGCCATGCTGATTATGATTGTCGCCAGCAAAGCGCTGACCGATTTTGTCAATCGCCACCCCACAGTGGTCATGCTCTGCCTTGGCTTTTTGCTGATGATTGGTTTCAGTTTGGTGGCCGAGGGCGCAGGCTTCGAGATTCCCAAAGGTTATCTCTACGGCGCGATTGCCTTCTCGGTGCTAATCGAAATTTTCAACCAATTAGCGCGCTCCAATCGCACCCGTCATTTGATCGGCGAGCGCCCGCTGCGCGACCGTACCGCCGAGGCCGTCCTCAAACTATTAGGTGGCCGCAGCGATGCCGATGAAGTCGGCGCTGATATCGCCGGTATGACCGCCGCGCCCGGCGATGAAGAGATCGCCTTTGAGCACAGCGAGCGCAGCATGATTCGCAGCGTCCTGCAGCTCGCCGACCGCCCGGTGCAATCGCTCATGACGCCGCGCCCGGATATCGTCTGGGTCGATGCACAAGCCACGCCCGCCGAACTGCTGGAGATCCTCAAAACCACACCGCAAACCCGCCTGCTAGTGGCGCACGAGGAGTTGGATAATTTGCTCGGCGTAGTGCAAAGCCGCGATCTGCTCACCGCCGCGCTCGATAACCAACCGCTCGACCTCGCTAAACTCGCGCTCTCGCCCCTTGCCGTGCCCGAGGGCACCAGTGCGCTCAAAGTGCTGGAGATGCTGCGCCAACAACCGCTACCGCTCGCAATAGTGATCGACGAATATGGCAGTATTAAAGGCTTGGTCACCACCGGCGACCTGCTCAGCGCGATTGCCGGTGAACTGGCCGATGCGAATGATGCACCGCTTGCAACTGAAGTCGATGGTGGCTGGATGCTCGACGGCAGTATCGCCTTGGAGCAAGTGGAAGAATTACTGCACATTAAATTAGCGCGTGGCGACGGCGATTTTTTCACCCTCGCCGGTTTACTGCTCGAACAACTTCAGCATGTTCCCGTAGCTGGCGAAGCAATTACGCTTGCAGGTTATGAATTTACGATTAGCAATATGGAAGGACGTCGCATTTTGGAAGTCTATGTATCGCATCTGCACGATGACCCCGGCATTACACAAATTGGCTATTAATTTTTTGCGCAAAAAAATGAAATAGAAAAATCATGCGCGCAAAAATTCGCGGGTGAAGAAATTTTTATATTTGCGCCTCCAGTTACGCAACAAAAATTATCAAAAACCAACCCAATGTGAACTACCGCACCAACCAATTCACAACTTCAAACGATAATGCGCGCCAAATTCCCCACAAAAAATCGTGTTCAGGATTCATTCATCCACAACAACTAGTATCACCCGACCGACCATATTGGAGACCATAATTTTATGAAAAACACACTGAAAAAAATGAGTTACTTTGTTGCTGCTGCCGGTTTAGTTGGCAGCATGGGCGTTAATGCTGCACCCGGTATTAGCTACAATTACGCTGCACTGCAATTTATTGATCAAGATGTAGATGATTACGATTGCAACCAGGATGGCTTGCGTTTGAGCGGTAGCCTGGAATTAAACGACGACTTTTTTGCTGTCGGTTCTTATAGCGATGTAAGCGGCGGCCGCTGTGGTTCCGAAGCTTTTGGTGCAGGCTTGGGCTACCGCACCCTGTTCGGTGCTGACTCCAGCCTTTACGGCACCTTGGGTGCAGAAAATGTGTCGCCCGATCAAGGTAGTAGCGATTCAGGTTTAGTAGTTGCTGCAGGTTTGCGCGGTTTTATCCAAACCAATCTTGAAGCAAAAGTGCAATTGGCTCATCACACCACTTTTGATGGCAATACTATATTGAGCGGTGGCATTGCCTACTGGTTTGCACCAGCATTTTCAGCTACTGCTGATGTTGGCCTTGGAACAGAAAGTTCAGAAATTGGTGTTGGCGTGCGCATGAATTTCTAATAGTTAAAATTTTTTACACTGCACAAGGATAGCGCAATAAAAAGCCGGCATTTTTTGCCGGCTTTTTTATTTGCTAAAAATTTTCATCGTGAGAGTGTTATTGATTTGCCGCTTCCAACTCCTCGCTCACCATCAACCAATTTTCTTCTGTTTCTTCCAATTGTGTTTGCAACTTGCCTTGCTCAGCCAGCAACTCTTGCAATTTGGTTTTGTTTTTATCGTCGTAAATACTGCTATCACCCAAGAGTGTTTCAATTTCGCTGAGGCGCTTTTGCAGTTTTTCTAACTGGCTTTCCAAGTTTTTTAATTTATTGGTAAGCGGTTTTAATTGTGCTCGTTGTGCTGCTGATTGTTGGCGCTGGGCTTTTTTATCGACCTTACTATCACTGTCACTAACAGTGTCAGATTCTTTTTCGGCAGTGGTAGCGTTAGTTTTCTGCTGCTGCATCCACTTGTAATAATCTTCCAGATCGCCGTCAAACTCGCTGACATTGCCGTCGGCAACCAGTAAAAATTCATTCACGGTATTACGCAACAAATGGCGATCATGCGATACCACAATGACCGCGCCTTCAAATTCCTGCAGCGCCATAGTGAGCGCGTGGCGCATTTCCAAATCCAAATGGTTGGTCGGTTCATCGAGCAATAACACGTTAGGTTTTTCCCACGCAATTATCGCCAGCGCTAAACGCGCTTTTTCGCCGCCGGAAAAATGGGTGATAGGCTCAAAGGCGCGCTCGCCATGAAAATCAAAACTGCCAAGGAAATCGCGAATCTCTTGCTCGCGCGCTTGCGGCGCCATACGTTGGATATGCAGCGCAGCCGAGGCATTAATATCCAAGGCTTCCAATTGATGTTGTGCAAAATAGCCGAGTTTAAAATGTTCACCATTTGTGCGATCACCGGCTAATAGCGGCAGTGAACCAGCGAGAGTTTTTACCAGGCTCGATTTACCCGCGCCATTGGGGCCGAGCAAACCTACACGGGTTTCCGCGCGAATACTCAGCTCAACTTTGTTTAGAACAACCTTGGTACCGTAACCAATATCAGCACGTGCGATATGCACCAGCGGCACCGACATTTTATCGTTGCATTTAAAGGTAAATGTAAAGGGTGAATCGATATGCGCGGGTGCAATTTTTTCCATCCGCTCCAATTCTTTAATCCGGCTCTGTGCCTGACGCGCTTTAGTCGCTTGTGCACGGAAACGACGGATATAATTTTCAACGTGCGCAATACGCTCTTGTTGCTTCTCAAAACTCGCCTGTTGCTGCGCAAGTTTTTCGGCGCGCTGACGTTCAAATGCAGAATAGTTACCGCTGTAGTTATCGAGTTTTTGTTTTTCGATATTCACAATGCGATCGACAATGTTGTCGAGAAAATCGCGGTCATGCGAAATAATAATCAAGGTGCCGGGATAGCGCTTTAACCATTCTTCCAGCCACAGGGTCGCATCCAAATCCAAATGGTTGGTCGGCTCATCGAGCAATAATAAATCCGACGGGCACATCAGCGCCTGCGCGAGATTCAAGCGAATGCGCCAGCCGCCGGAAAAATCCGACACCGGGCGCTTATCATCGCCCGACGCAAAACCCAAACCATTTAATAATTGCTGCGCGCGCGACGGGGCAGTGTAAGCGTGGATATTTTCCATATCGCTATACAGATGCGCGAGTTGTTCACCGTTGTGTTCCGGATCTTGCAAGGCGATGGTGATTTCCTGCTCCAAGCGGCGCAATTCGTTATCGCCGTCGAGCACATAATCCAGCGCACTGCGCGTGGTATGGCCAACTTCTTGCGCCATATGCGCGACACGCCACTGTTTGGGAATATCGAGTGTGCCGGTGTCGCTGTGCAATTTGCCGAGCAACAACTGGAACAAGGTAGATTTGCCGGTGCCATTGGCGCCGATCAAACCGACTTTTTGGCCCGGATAAATAGTGAGATCGGCACCGTCTAATAAAAATTTGGTGCCGCGCTGAACGGAGGTGTTTTGTAATTGAATCATGGCGCGCATTCTAGCAGACTTGCCCCAAACCCCTGCTAGCGGATTTTTTATGGCACCCGATACTGTTTCAAATTTGTGGGATTTTTCGCTGGCGCTCTACGCGCGCGCCGATGTGGCCGATGCCTGTGTGCGCCTGCAGGACGAACATGGCGTCAACGTTAATCTGTTGCTCTGGTGTATCTGGCTGGAACAACAGGGAATTGTGCTGGATACAGCACGCCTGCACGCGGCGCAAAAACGAATTCACGCCTGGGATGAGCACTACGTAATTCCCCTGCGCCAGTTGCGGCGCCGAATGAAAGCGGAGTTTGGGGTGAACGATGACACTATTGAAGGCGTGCGCAGCCAGATTAAACAGGCAGAATTGCTTGCTGAAAAACAGCTGCAGTTATGGTTGGAGGCAGTAACGCACACGTGGGATGAGGCTAACGTAGCCGATACATATGCTGCTGTCGGCGGCAACATACGTTTTTATCTCGAACAGCTGAACATTATCGAGACTGACATTGTGCCGCTGCTCGATATGCTCAATCGCCCACTGGATTAGTTGTGCAAGAGCGTATTTAACTGATCGACAATGACAACCCAATCAGAATCCTGCCGGAAACTATCATGAATAAATTGGCGCTGTGATTCTGTCCAGAAGGGGGCGTCCTTCAGCAAAATCTCTTCGGGCAAATGATGTTGTTTGATGAATTGTGCAATTGCGGTATCACTTGCATCTAAACCCAGCTGTTCAAACAGTTGAGCCATTGTTATTTCTGACGTATGCATGATGTTCTCCTTCTGTTTATCAAATTAACTATGCAGCACTTTAGGTGCGCATGACTGACTCGGTTGCAATAAAGTTGAAAATAAAAAAGGGCGCTGATCGCGCCCTCCTGTTAATACTTAACTCAACGCGCCTTGGTCGTCATCAAAAGGCCGTTCGGTAGGGCTGGGGATAGGCGCTTCTACGCTGACATTGTTAACCGGCGTTTCAACAACAGCCGCCACTGCGACGGGTTCTCCTTCGCTAGTTAGCGCGGCTGGCGTAGGCACGCTGGATTCAGGTTCCTTCACCACTGCTTTGGCCGGTGCTTTTTTTACCGGAGGCTTTTTGACAACTGCTTTCTTGGGCGCGGCTTTTTTAGGTGCCGGTTGCGCTGCAATAGTTTCTGCTACCACTGGCGGTTTTGCCTCCGCGCTTGCATCTGGTTTAGCTGATGCAACTTTTGGTTTAGTTGTCTTGGGCTTGGCAGGAGTTACGCTTGCTGGCGCTGGCGCACGGCTCTCCGGCTCAGTTACTTTTTTTGTCTCTTCTTTGGCCGCTTCTTTAGCTTCCTTTTTAGCTTTTTTGGCTTCTTTAGCTTCTTTCTTGGCAATCTTTTTAGCTTCTTTCTTGTTTACTTTTTTATCTGCTGATTTTTCAACTTTGGCTGATTTTTTTGATGCAGTTTTGCTCGATTTTTTCGTTTTAACTTTATCAAGTTCCGCAAGCACCTTGGCAACCTCTACTTTGGTCGCTTGCGCCAATTCCAATGTCGCCAATGTTTTTTGCGCAGTGGCGACTGCAGTAACTTGTGCAGCGAGATCTTTTTTAGCCTGACCCAGACGCGTTTTAGCAGCGAGAGTTTGGCCAGCAGTTGTCTCCAGATCAGCTACTTTTTTCTTGGCATTCACCAAGGAATTTTGTTCAGCGATAACGGCTTTTTGTGCAGCAGCGAATTCCTGCGCGCGAGCGTTATCCAATGCGGTGCTGAGCTTGGCAATTTCTTGTTCCAATTCAGCAATTGAATTTTTTGGAGTTTTTGAGGCGGCCATAAAAAATACCTGTGTGAAAAAATGTTGGAAAAGTTTGCCGGGAGACACTACAAAGTGGTGATGCAATTTGGACGAATTGTAGCTGTAGCCTGTTAAAAAGAGTATGCCTCTTTGATGGCAATTTGGCGGAACTTTTTGCCCGCAACAGAAGTGAACTTTGCCACCCTGCAGCAGTCTGACCAATTCATCCCGCAGATGAAGCAGTACGACCTGCAGTAAATGGGTTGCAGTACACACTTTGCCCAGCTGTTTAACTGGCGCTGGCGCTAAAAACGCGCACATTTTGCTGGAGTTGGTATACCATTGCCGCCTGCTCGGGCGCCGCTGTATACAAGGTGTCGGCTAGGGTCAAGTGAGCGCTAGGCTTGCTTCACACAGACAACGATTACAAATCAATGATTACTAACTAAGGTGCATTATGTTTAACAAACGTTTATTGGTTGTTGGCCTGATGGCTGCTACCGCTGGCCTGATCGGCTGTAACGAAGAAAAAGCCAAACCAGTTGATGACAGCGCTAAGCTGACGACTTTGGAACAAAAAGCCAACTACATCATTGGTCAAAACCTGGGCAAGAATTTGCAAAACGGCGGCCTGACCATTGAGCCTGATTCATTGGCTTTGGCGCTGACTGATATTCGCGATGGCAAAGAATCGCGCATCAGCGAAGAAGATATGCAAAAGATCATGCAAGAAGTTCAACAAAAAGCCATGGCTAAGCAAGAAGAAGAACAAAAGAAGTTGGGCGAAGCCAATATTGCTGAAGGCAAAAAATTCCTCGACGAAAACAAAGTTAAAGAAGGTGTAACTACCACCGCTAGCGGCCTGCAATACAAAGTGATCACCGAAGGCAAAGGCGCCAAGCCAAAAGCCACTGACACTGTGACTGTTAACTACGTCGGCAAGCTGATCAATGGCACCGAATTTGACAGTTCAGTCAAAAATGGCCAACCAGCGACTTTCCCACTGGATGGCGTAATTCCAGGCTGGACTGAAGCACTGCAATTGATGCCACAAGGCTCCAAGTGGGAAATCGTAATCCCATCCGAGTTGGCTTATGGTGCTGGCGGTCAGGGTCCAATCCCACCATCATCAACGTTGGTGTTTGAAGTTGAATTGTTGGAAATCAAAGCGGCTGAAGCAGCTCCGGAAGCTAAATAAGAGTTAACACAATCTTATGCCGATAAAAAAACCCGCTCTTGAGCGGGTTTTTTTATTACTGCGGTTTGTGTAAGCGACTTAGCTGACCAAATCTTTGTGCGATGTATGCAACACAGAGATAAGACGATCTTCGGTGCTAAAGCGCACTTCCAATGCTTCGCCCAGCTGCGACAAATCCAGACTGAGCGAACTGACATCGTCGGTTTCCAAATACTTGTCGTTGAAATCCAGCAAGCGCTCAGTGGTGGTATCAATGGTGTCGTAAAGCTTGCCAGCTTCTTGTAACGCTTCAGCGTCTTCGAACTCACGCCCTTCTTTGATCAGTTGGTCATACACTTCAAAGTGACCGGCAGAAACATAGTCCACCAGAATCTGGCAAAAGCTGCGTAATTTTTCGCCGCGTTGCAGGTCGCTCAGGTCTTGATCCAAGCCGCTCAGCGCGCAGTACTGCACCAACATTGCCTGACGATCTTCCAACCAGCGATCGATAATTTCGTTTACTCCGCCCCAGCGTTCTTTGGCACTTTTGCAATTTTCTAACATCAGGTAATCCTATGCGTTGTTCGAGTACAGCTTGTGCTTTGTGAGACCGCATGCGGACGTCAAGCAAACTGCCATGAGTGTTGAGTTGGTCACAATAGGCCATCTTATCCGTGAGGGCAAGACAACTAGGCCAGTTTGTCGTGCTTGCGAATCAGTTGGTATAGATTGACGACAGCGAGGCCAATAAAGGCCATAAATGTCCATAGAGCGAGGCTCAGGCCGAGGATTTTATCCACATGCGCGCAGCTACCATCACCCTGCACAAGTAATTTGAGCGCGTCGAGAAGCGGAAAAACCTCAAACATGTAGGATAACCCCATGTCACCGCAAGCGGGAACTTGATCCGCCGGCAAACTCTGCAACCAGAGTTGGCGCCCGGCAAAACCGGCGCCGAGAAGAGCGCTGACAATACCCAGCACCGCATAAATGCGGCGACCTGTAACGGCAGGATTTTGCAATGCCGCAACCAAGGCTAATAAGCCAGTGAGGATGACAAAACCGCGTTGGGTAATACACAGTGGGCAGGGGTTCATTTTCATCACGTGCTCCATATAGACAGCGGCCAGCATCATCAGGGTGCAGGTGATAAAAATAAGAAAGTTGGTTTTGCGAACACTGGGAAACATAGTGGATCCTTAAAAAGTGAGTGCTGCTTATAATTTTGTGGGTGTCGATTGTCAGGCTTGGCCGGGCAAATCTGATGGTTGGCAATGGTAAGCAATAAGTCTGCACCAGAGCCAGTGATTTCCCGTTTAACTCTGCGTAGCTCGGGTTGAATAGTCTATGCTTTGGAGCAAGTGCGATTATCGCGTCGTTTGGAGCGCAAAATGTTGCGCAAGTTCAAGTGTGTGGAGTGAGTATGAAAGTGGTAATTAAGTACGTGATGGCGGTAATGGGTGTGGTGTCGGCATTGCCTGTCATGGCCAGTGGCGGCAGTGGACCCAAGGTGGCCGAAGGCGTGAATTATATTGCGCTGGAACCCGCGCTGGTGGTGAATTACGGCGGGCCGGGTAAGGCGCGCTTTATTAAAGCGGAGCTGTCATTACGCGCGGAAAATGCCGCTGATGCAACCGAGGTGATGCACCATTTGCCGCTGATCCGCGACAAACTGGTGAGCATCCTGAGTGCACAAACCGAAGAGGCCATCAGTACGCCTGAAGGCAAAGAATATCTGCGCGTGTATGCGCTGGCGGAAATCAATAAAGCGTTATTGAAAGTGGAAGGGCATGAAGTAGATGGGCACGATGCCAAACACAGTGCAGACACTAAAAAATCAGGCGATAAAAAAGTAGCGCAGAACGAAGAACATGACACTAAGGCCGAAACAGCGCCAGAGCATGCAGCCGAAGAAGTGCATACCACCGCAGTGCCGTCTATTGCAGACATCACGCCAGTAAAAGGCCCTGCTTCGGATTTATTTTTCAATAATTTTGTCGTGCAAAAATAATCGCGCAGCTATTTATCGCAGCTACAGCCGTCGTACTGGGCGTAATAACTTTCCAGATATTGGGCGAAGTCGATGGCTAAACCGCTTTCCAATTTTTCCTGTGCCTGCTGCGATTGCTCGCTCATCTGTTTAAATTCTGCCTGTTTTTCTGCCGCTAAGGGATGCGCTGCAAAATAGGCGCGATGCTGCTCCGCTAGCGCCAAGGTGTGTGCGTAAAAGCTTTGCTGCGCGCTGGACATATCGCGCAGTACGCGCGCCGAGGGCGTTAATTCGGCATCTTCCACTTTGGCCAGCTGCAACAACAGCGCTTGCCGATACGCATCGCCGCCTTTGGCTTGGTCGAGCAATTCTGCGCAGGCGCCGCTGCCGGACAATATTTCGTTTGCCCAGCTGCGCATGGATACACTTTGATCGCCGCGCAGTAATTGGAGCGAGGGATCGCGCCCACTATTGACGATACGTTTCTGGTTTTCCTGCCCTTGATAAAATTCGCGCTCATCCGTTGCCGGGCTATCGCTCAATAAGCAGTAGAGTAAAAACGCATCCATCACCTGCATTTGCTCAATGGTAATACCGAGCGGCTCGTAGGGATTTAAATCCACGCAGCGCACTTCCACATATTCCACGCCGCGCAAGCGCAGTGCTTGCAATGCAGTTTCGCCGCGCTCAGTGGTGCGCTTGGGGCGGATGCTGGAATAAAACTCGTTTTCGATTTGCAACAAACTGCTGTTGAGTTGCTGGTAATTCCCCTCGCTGTCTTTTACGCCGATTTGCTCGTAGGCCGGATGGCTTTGGGTAATCGCACCGCACAGGGTTTTTAAATAATCGCTGAGATTGTTGTAGTTCACTACCAGTGTTTTTTGCGCATCACTTTGGTAGCCCAAATCGCCCATGCGCAGCGAGGTGGCATAGGGCAAATACATGGTTTGTTCGGCAGCGGGGAAGGGCTGCAATTTATGCGCGCGATTGTTAACAAAGCAGGCACAGACGGCAGGTGAGGCGCCAAACAAATAAATCAGCAGCCAAAAATTGCGGCGGAAATTGCGGATCAAACCAAAATAGCGCTCGGTTTTAAAATCCTGCAGTGTTTGTTGGTTGTCGGTTTGCATTTGCAGCGCGCGCCAAAAATCATCGGGCAGGCTGAAGTTGTAGTGAATACCGGCGATGGTTTGCATGGAGCGGCCATAGCGATGACCTAAACCTACGCGATACACCGTCTTCATCTTGCCGCTGTTGGAACTGCCATAACGCGCCACGGGAATTTCAGCGTCGCTACCGAGAATGCACGGCATGCTCGCTGGCCACAGGCGCTCGCGGCTAGTTGCCAGTTGTTGGTAGGTGAAGCGATGGATGTCATCGAGCTGGGCGAGCAAATGCTCCACATCGGCGAATGGCTCGGTGATAAATTCGAGCAACGCTTCGCTGTAGTCGGTGGTGATATGCGGGTGGGTAAGTGCCGAACCGAGTGCGGGCGGATGATCGGTTTGTGCCAAGGTACCTTCTGGCGTCACGCGCAGGCTTTCTTTTTCCAAGCCGCGCAAAATGCCGCGCAGGCTGGCGTTAGCGTCAGGCTGGGCAAACGCGTTGAGCAGTTCGCGCGATAAACCATGAGATAGGGACACGTCGAATTCCTTTGGCTGCAAGAGCAATCAGGTAGGCCGCACGGGCACATACCAGTGGGCAAACTTAAGGTAGCTGCAGCGGCGCAGGCGCGGCAGGCTCATCCTCGATAATGGGCGCAGCTTCAACTTCCAGCGTCGCAAATAAATCCTTACCCGCTTTTGGCAATGGCTCAGGCAACAGTTCTCGGTCGATCAAGGGCAGGCCTTTTTCATTGGCGGTGCAGCTGAGCATTTTGATGCGCTGTTTGTAATCTTTGGCGCTGGCCTCCACCATTTGGTTGATGGCCTCATCTTTATGCGCCGTCTTATATAGCGCCGCCAGATCGCGTCCATCCAGCCAATTATTTTGGCGGCCGAGAAAAAGTTTGTCTTGGTTTTGCAGGATAAAAAGTTCGCTCATAACCCGATCAATTCCTGATTGCCTAACAGAGTGTAGGCGCGAATGTGGGGGTGATGGCGCTTAACTTCAAGGGGCTGGCGCTGGCGCTGCGGTTTCAGCCACCGCCACTTCCGCGCGCACCACTGGCCCACCAATATGCTGCATATCGTAACCCGAAGGTGATTGGTAAACGCGCAGGCCAAATTCCGGCACTGTGGCAAAAATGTGGTCAAAAATATCGGATTGAATCGCCTCGTAATTGGCCCAGCTGGTATCGCTGGAAAACGCATATATTTCGAGTGGGATGCCGTTGGGTTCAGGCGCCAATTGGCGCACCAATTGCGTCATGGTGGGGTGGATAAATTTGTTCTGGCGCAAGTACACCGATAAATAGGCGCGAAAGGTGCCAAGGTTGGTCAAACGACGCCCGTTCATCAGGGAGGTCAAATCTACTTTTGATTGTTGATTGTCCGCGTCTATCTCGGTAATTTTTTGCTCGATGTAATCGCTTAACAAGGCCGCGCGGCGCAAGCGCTCAATATCTTCAGGCGTTAAAAACGTAACGCTGGTGGCATCGATATAAATCGCACGCTTGATCCGTCGCCCACCCGATTCACTCATACCCCGCCAGTTTTTAAACGAATCCGCTATCAGCGAATACGCTGGGATGGTGGTGATGGTGTTGTCCCAGTTGCGCACTTTGACGGTGGTCAGGTTGATATCAATCACCTCACCGTCAGCACCGAACTTGGGCATTTCCAGCCAATCGCCCACCGCCAGCATTTCATTGGCCGAGAGTTGGATACCGGCGACAAAGCCGAGAATCGTATCCTTAAAGACCAAGGATAAAACTGCCGTCATGGCACCCAAACCACTGAACAGGATGACGGGCGATTTACCGATCAGCAGCGAGACGGTAAAAATAATGGCAATCAACGCCGCTATCAGCTTGATACTTTGGAAAATGCCGCGGATGGGCAGGTTGCGCTTTTGGCTGGTCGGGCGAAGGATGTCTTCCAAAAAATTGAGCAGCGCGTAGAGTGACATCAGCAGATAAAACATAATCCACAACACCGCGATGGTGCCGACCAGTACAGTAATGTCCTCATCTTTGGGTAGCCAAATGCGCACCTGCACCAAGAACACAAAACCCTGAAATACCAATGCCAGGCGGCTGAGTAACCGGTGTTTGTAGAGTGCTGAACCCCAGGTGGTTTCCGCTTTATAGGCGCTGCGTTTAAAGCTGCGCAACATCACCGAATGTAACAAAAAGTGCAGCACCAGGGCGGTCACTACCACAATGCCCACCACTATCACCGCGTAAATCCACTCGCTGTATTCCCAATTGTTGGCCTTTAACCACTCGACTAATTGCGGTTTTAGCCTGTCTTTGAGCTGCATTCTGCTACTTCCTGGTGTTGGGCGATGCAGGGCATCGCGCTGTCGATGAATAGTTGTTGCGCGCTATCGGTTGCCAAACGCACTGTCAGCTCATTAGTTGTACATAGTGCAGGCTTAACGCTATAAAAATTTTATTTTAATTCCAAAATGAGAACTGATAAACGGAAGCAGCTGTCGCTTAAGAATACATTTATCACCAGTGAAATAGTCATATATATCACTCTTCATCGCCTGTCGTTCATCCGTTATAACCCTAATTCCTCCGTGCATATTACGTCAGATATTAACCCGACGAAAAAGTGGATGTCCTATGAAAACTCTTATCGTTTATGCGCACTTGCTTGCGGCCTGCGTCGCGATTGGAATTCTGTTGCTGCAGGATCTGGCGCTGGCTAAAACTCTGGGTAAACCGCTGCCTAAAAGTGCCGTCCAACAGCTCACGAAATCTGCCGACATCATGTTTGCCGCGCTGGTCGCACTCTGGGTGTCGGGTTTGGCACTGGTAGTGATTGGCTATTTAGATGACCCGCAACGCTATTTGTTTAATGAAAAACTCTGGGCCAAATTCACCGTGGTATCGGTGCTGACGCTCAACGGCATAGTGCTGCATTTTTTCAGTTTCCCACGGGTGATCGCGCCCTGCGGGCTGTTCGAGTTACCCGCCTTTGACCAGATTACAGTGTTTATGACCGGTGCACTCTCGTCGGTTTCCTGGCTGTTTGCCTGCTATCTCGGCATCGCCCGCCCCTGGAATTACACCGTGGATTATCACTTTGTTATGTCCATCTACGGTGCGTTGTTATTTGGTGCTTTTATCGTGGCAGGCAATGTACTGCACGCCAAACACCGCATGGATGTTAAATCGGTTTACAAACACAGCTAATTTTATAAGGTATTAGGATCATGGCACTCACGCAACTTTCCAGTCGCTGCCTCAAAAGTATTGCCTTGTGCAGCCTGATTGGCCTGTTGAGCGCTTGTGGTGGTGGCGGCAGCTCAGGGGATGGCGCCGGGTTAGTGCCCAGCAGCTCATCGGTGCCGACATCCTCTGCTGCAGCCGAGGCATCATCTGCCGCTGTTTCCAGCGCGGTGCAAACAAGCAGTGCAGCATCGCTGCCCAACCCGACGCTCAGTTCCAGTAGCGCTAGTCTCAGTTCTTCCATTGCAACCTCAAGCGCCACGGCGTTAAGTTCTGCTGCATCCAGCCTAACTGTAGTGCCTGTCGCTAATAGCAGCGTGGGGCTGAGCAGTGTCGCCAGTTCTCTTCGTTCCAGTAGCCAAAATGCCTCCAGCTCCAGCAATGCCAGCAATAGCTCTGCTGCGGGCAGCGCCAATCAATGGACACTTGATGCCACCAACTCCTACCTCAACTTCGCCACCATCAAAAATACCCACACCTTGGAAGTACACAACTTCACTCGTTTGAGCGGTGGGATTGCCAATAATGTCGCCAGCCTCAACATTGACCTCACCAGTACCAATACCGGCATCGAGCTACGCGACCAGCGGATGCGCGACTTACTGTTCCAGACCATCAGCTTTCCCGGCGCCGCTGTGACGGTGACGCTACCGGCGAATTTGCTCAGCGGCTTGGCGGCTGGCGCCAGTACCGACGCGGCAATCAGCGCGGAGTTGGACTTGCACGGAGTAAAAAATACCATTGCGACTACCGTCTCGGTGCAGCGCCTCAGTGCCACCCGGGTAGTAGTGCAAAGCCTTGCGCCGATCCTGATCAAAGCGCCCGACTATGCCCTCGCCGATGGAGTTGAAGCGCTGCGGGCGGCGGTGGGTATTGCCTCTATCAGCACTGCCGTTCCGGTAGATTTCACCCTCGTCTTCGATGCAGCCAAGTAGCTGACGCACAGAGAGAAACGTGATGATGACTAAATTAGTGAAGCTGCCGCTGCTAACACTCGGGCTGTTGGCGATGCAAGGATTGACGATGCAGGCTGCGCAGGCGCAAGGCAGCTGCAGCGTGAACTACGCCACCAGCAATAGTTGGAGTAATGGCGGCCAGCACGAAGTGACAGTAACCAATAACGGCTCAGCCAAAAGCAGCTGGGAATTATGTTGGACGTTCAACGCCAATGAGGCGATCGATAACATCTGGGACGCGACCCAAGCCAGCATAGGCAAAAATGTCTGTATCAAAAACGTGGGTTACAACGCGAATTTGGCGGCAAACGCCAGCGTAACCTTTGGTTTCACCCACACCGGTGCACCGGGTGCGACGCCAACCAACTTCACCCTCAATGCGGTTGCCTGTGGTGGCGCAGTGCCCGTCAGCAGTGCCGCAAGCCTTGCTAGTAGTAAAGCGAGCAGTAGCCTCGTTAGCAGTAGCAAAGCCTCCAGCAGCATTCCCGTTAGTAGTAGCAGTAAGCCTGCAAGCAGTAGCGTCGCCAGCTCCAGCAGCAAGGCCGCCAGTGCCAGTAGTGTGCCCGCCAATGCCGCGCGCTGGCTGCTCAATAGCGAAAAATCCAAGCTCAACTTCGTGTCAGTCAAAAATACCAGCGTGGCAGAAAACTTCACTTTCTCTCAGCTGCAAGGCACGGTGTCAGCGACTGGCGCGGCTGCACTAACCATTCCGCTGGCCAGCATTGTTACTGGCATCGATATTCGCAATACGCGCATGCAGAGCCTGCTGTTTGAAACGGCGGTACTGCCCAGCCTGCATTTCACTACCCAGTTGGATCTCGCCGCCATCGACGCCCTGGCCGCAGGCAGCATCAGCAACCACACCTTTAGCGGTAGCTTGACCCTGCACGGCATCACCAAAGCGATCACGTTTGACGCGACTCTTCTGAAGCACTCGGCGACCAGCATCAGCCTGTCGCCGCGTAAACCGATTGTGATCAACAGCGCCGATTTTGACCTCAACGCCGGTATTGAAGCACTGCGGGCGTTGGCAGGCGCGGTAAATATCGCCGAAAAAGTACCGGTTTATTTCTCCCTCTTTCTGACTAAAGACAACCCCGGCAATACGCCGGTTATTAGCTTGGCCGCCGCGCCTATTGCGCCCCAAAATCTGCTCGGCAGCGTCAGCCAGGCGACTGGTTTGGCGAGCCTGACCTGGGCTGATGCGAGCAGCACCGAAACCGGCTTTTTGGTACGCCGCAAAGGTGTCGATGGCCGCTGGGTTAGCCTGCCCAAAGCTAACCCCAACAGCGTGAGCTACAGCGATAATTTGGCCACCATTCCCGGTAGCTACGACTACAAAGTCATCAGCGTACTCGACAGTATTCCCTCGGCGCCCACCGCCGCGCTGCCGCTGAGTTATGTCACTGCGGCCAGCTCATCCAGCGCTGTATCCAGCAATATTAGCTCAGCTGCCAGTTCCAGTGCAGTGTTGGTGGGCGATGTGACGCGCGGTAAAGCCCTTTGGACTAATCCGGAAGTTGGCTGTTTGTTCTGCCATGCGGTGAATAACGATGGCACCGCAGGCAGCAGCAATAGCAAAATTGACCCGAAAAACCTGCGCTACACCAGCGCAAGTGGTTTGGCGGCTTACATCGATCTCAATATGCCCAGAGGCAATGAGACTGCCTGTGTCGGCCAATGTGCGGCCGATACTGCAGCTTATTTGCTGTCGCTGATGCCAGTCACCGTTTCATCCGCAGCGGCGCAGTCATCGGTACGCTCATCCAGCTCCTCAGTCGCGCTGAGCAGCAGCCGTAGTTCATCTTCAGCCGCTACGCTCAGTTCGTCCGCCGCTGCCGTGAGCAGTGCTGCGCCGCTTAATGGCGCGCAACTCTATGTCAGCCAGGGTTGTGTCGGTTGCCATGGCGAGCGCGGCGCCAACCCCGAGCGCCCGATTGTGGTGGAGCGTTGGACGCGCGCCTCGCTGATCAGCAAGATCGACCTGAGTATGCCGCTGGGCAACCCGAGTGCCTGTGATGGCGCCTGTGCTACGGCAATTGCCGATTACATCCTCACCTGGGCGCCAGTGGTCAGCTGTAATGCCAATGAAGATGTGCTGCCGCGCCGCTTGCGTCTGCTCACCAATCGCGAGTACGCCAATACCGTCAATGATCTGCTCGGTATCAACACCGGCACTAGCATCGCTGCCAGTTTTGAGCCGGACTCAACCGTTAAAGGTTTCGATAACAACGCCGAGGCCAGCAAAATCAATAACGGCCGTATGGATGCCTACTGGAACGCGGCGGAAAAATTGGCCACCACAGTGAGCCTGACCAACCTGATGAGCTGTGCCAACGGCAGTTCACTTGACCAGTGCGCCACCAGTTTTGTGCCAGCGTTTGGCAAAAAGGCCTTCCGCCGCCCATTGGCCAGCGCGGAGCAAACCTCCTATATCAGCCTGTTCAAACTGGGCAATAGCAATGAAGCGGGCGCGCGTTTGGCGATTCAGGCCATGCTGGCATCACCCAACTTCCTCTACCGCTCCGAGATCGGCAGCAGCACCAGCGGCAGCAGCAATCTGACGCCGTATGAAACGGCGAGCTTGTTGTCTTACACCTTTATCGGCTCTATGCCCGATGCCACCTTGCTCACCGAGGCCGACAACAACCGCCTGACCACCGCCACGCAACTGCGCACCCAAGCGACACGGCTGCTCGGATTGGCCAAAGCGGGCGAGCAGTTGAGCCACTTTGGTATGCAATGGTTGCGCGTGGGCGATGTCGCCAATTTGCAGCGCGATAAAACCCTTTACCCGCAATACACCCAGGCGATAGGCACGGCGATGAAGACGGAGCTGGATAACTTCCTCAAAGAAGTCTTCCTCAAGCCGGGCTACCAGATGGATGACCTGTTCAACCCCGGCTTCAGTTTCCTCAACGACAGCCTCGCCAGTTACTACGGCATTAGCGGCGTGTCGGGCAGTAGCTTCCAGAAAGTCACAACCGGCGCCCAGCGCGGCGGGGTACTGCATATGGGCGCGATTACCGCCAACCTGTCGTCGGTGAAAGAGTCACATCCGATTCACCGTGGCCTGCTGGTAAGGCGCAATCTGCTCTGCCAGGACTTTGCCCCACCGCCGCCAAACGTGGGCGAAGTCGAACCACTCGACCCGGATAAACCGACCCGCCAGCGGTTTGCGGCGCATACCAACAATCCCAACTGCCAGTCCTGTCATCAGTACATCGACAACATTGGCTTTGGCTTTGAAAACTACGATGCCGTCGGCCGCTTCCGTACAGTGGAAGGTAACAGCCTGCCGGTTGATGCCAGCGGCAACATCTCTGGCCTTGCGGTGATGACCGCATCCGATAACTACAGCTTTACCGATTTGCGCGGTTTGTCTGGAGTCTTGGCTGATGCTGGCTTGGAGCCAACCTCGCGCTGTGTGGTCAAACAGTACCAACGTTTTACCACCGGCATGGCCGAACCTAATCAGTGTGCGGTGAACGCGAGCTATTCGCGCTGGCAGAGTCAGTCTATGGACCTGCGCGATATGATGCTCGAAACTGTTACCTCACCTAATTTCCTGACGCGCAACTAGGAGTCACCATGAAACGACGCTCATTACTCAAAGCGCTGGCGGCAGGCTCATTAACGGCAATGACGCCACTGGCGACACTGCTGGCGCGCTCCGCCATGGCGGCCGATGTACAACGCATCCGCACCCTGTTCCTCTACCATCCCAACGGCTGCGTGCCCGATGTTTTCTTCCCTGCGGCTGGCCCTTTAGCGGGCGCCAGCTTTCCGGCGATGAGCGCCCCCTTGCAACCCGTTGCCAATCAGCTGCTGTTTTTGGATGGCATAGGCTATGAAGGTGATGCCAATACCCACGAAGGCGGGGCGATGAAATGCCTGACCGGCTGCAGTACTTCACCGGCAGGTCGCTCATCAATTGAAGTGCAAATGGGCAAAGAAGATTGGAGCAACCGCGCCAGTTCCGGTGTATCCAAACCTTCATTGCAAATGGGCGTTGGCACCAAATGGGGCGGCGATACCAGCAAGCGCATCAGTTACGACAATGGCAGCACCCTACACCCGGTCGATGACCCGCGTGTGCTCTATCCGCAGTTGTTTGGCAGTGCAGGCACCAGTGTCGATCCCAACAAAATCCAGATTCTGGCGCGCGCGCGCGAAGACCTTAATCGCCTTAGAACCCAGCTCGGCAGTATCGAACGCGAACGTTTGGAACAGCATGTGGCAGCGCTGGATGTACTGGAGCAGCGCCTCGGCAGCGCTACCGGTGGTTGCCTGAATGTCAGTTCAACTATCAAACCGCGCATCGATGCCATCAGCGGCGGTGAAGAGCAAGCACTCTGGGCCAGCAGCGTACTCGCCAACATTTCCGCCATCCAGCAGGATCTGGCGGTCGCCACTTTATCCTGCGGTATCACCCGCAGCATCGCGTTTATGTACGGCGTGCCGGTATCGCCCATTGTGGTGCCCGGCACCAGCACTGGCGACCACGACTTATCGCATCAAGATGCCGCCGCCCACACCACCAGCAAAATCTGGTGGATGGGACAAATGCGCCAATTCATCGACAAACTCGCCGCCACCCCCGACGTCAACGGCAGCCTGCTCGACAACACCATTATCTGCACCGTCTCCGACCTCGCTCACGGAAACTGGCATAACCACCACCGCATCCCCATGATTCTCGCAGGCGGAAAAAATGCCGGCTTGATCACCGGTCGCTCAGTCGATTTACGCCCGCTCGGCATCACCGGAAAACGCTGGGGCGACCAAACCACCAACCAAGGTGGCGTCAATCACAGCAACGTCCTCATGACCATCGCCGAAAAAGCGGGCTATAGCACTGTCACCATGCCCACCGCCAACGGCCGGATTAACAATGTGTGGGTGAATGGCACAGGGTTGTAGTTGCAACAGGAAATTTCAGAAGGGAATAGCAAGAAGGAGTAGTTACAGCAGGGAGTAATTAGCTGGCCGCCGCCAACCAGCCTTTACACAGGGATTCCATTTTTTCCAAATCATATAGACGCAGCGCGTTCATCAATTGTTGATGCCGCTGCTTGCCCAGTTGTTCGATACTCAATTCCGCGATCATCTTTTTGCTCGCGCTCATATCACCGCTCGCGGCCAAGGCCGCCAATTCCTGCAGCTCTGCTTTGATGAGCGTTAAATCGATATTGGTATCGTCAATTAGTTGCTCCTCATGCGCCGTATTTGTCACGGCATCAAAATTCACTTGCGCGAAATGCTGCAACGCGGTGAAGACGTCTTCAAAGGCGTAGGGTTTGCCGATAAATTCCTGAAAGCCCTGCGCCAGATAATAAGCGCGCTCGTGTTCCAAACTGGAAGCAGATACCGCCACTATGGGGGTGCTGCGGTAGGTAGGTAGTGCACGCAAATGACGGAACATTTCCAAACCATTTAAATGCGGCATGCGGATGTCGGTAAAAATAATATCGAACTGTTGCGTCTGGCACATCGCAAGACCTTCGCGGCCATCGTGCGCGGCGTAGGTTTCGCAGCCGATTTGTTGCAGTAGATCGACCAAAATTTCGCAGCTGGCTTGATCGTCTTCCACCACCAATACCTTGCACTGCGTACCTAATTGCAAACGCTGTAATTGCTGTTGCGTAACACGGGTATCCAACACAATATTTTCACTCACCAGCGGCAGGCGTAAGTGTGCGAGTGTGCCTTGCCCAAGAATACTGGAGAGTTGCAAGCTGCCGCCCATACCTTCGGCGAGGTGGCGCGAGAGTGTGAGGCCGAGGCCGGTGCCGCCCGCATCCTCACCCGCTTGCCCTTGTTTAAAGGCGGCAAACAACTCTGCCAATTCTTGCTCGGAAATTCCGGGGCCGGTATCGCCAATCACAAATTCCACTTCACCGGCGAGGTGCGCAACGTACAAACTTACACTTCCTTCCGGCGTAAATTTAATCGCGTTACCCAACAGGTTTAATAAAATTTGGCCGATTTTTTGGCGGTCGCCTTTCACAATATAAGGGTCGGGTAAATCGACCTGGGTAATTAAGTTCAAGCCTTTATTTTGCGCGCGCTCAGCCATGATGGTTTGGATATCAGCGACTTCCTGATGCAAATCAAAATATTCTTTGCGCAGATTAAGCACACCGGATTCGATTTTGGATAAATCCAGCACATCATTAATCAAACCTAATAAGCGCTGGCTCGCCACCAAAATTAATTGCAACCGCTCACGCTGGTTACCGGCAATTTTTTCGTCGCGCATCAACAGCTGGGTGTAACCCAACACCGCATTGAGCGGCGTGCGAATTTCATGGCTCATGTTAGCGAGAAAGCGGCTCTTTGCGCGCGTGGCTTCTTCTGCAGCCTCTTTGGCGAGCGACAATTGTTGCTCAGCTTCTTTTTGCGCGGAAATGTCACGCCCGATGCCGAGAATGCCGACGGCTTCGCCCTGCTCGTCGCGCACGGCCACCTTTAAGGTATCCAACAAATACTGTTCTTGTTTGCTGACGTGAATGACTTGTTCATAGCGATGTAATTCGCTGCTTTTTAAGGCTTGCTGATCATTGTGGCGAAATAAATCAGCCAATTCACGCGCAACCAGCTGGTCTTCCGTTTTGCCGATAATATTGTTTTCCGTTTGCCCTAACATTTTGGCAAAGGCTTTATTGCAACTGATGTAAACGCCGTCCAGATTTTTAAACCATACCGGGTCGGGAATATTGTCGAGCAGGCTGCGCAAATGTTGTTCGCGTGCGCGCAGCGCTGTTTGCGATTCTTGCAATTGCTCCTGGGTTTGCTGGCGCTGCACTACTTCATTAAGCAACCAATCATTGGCTTTGCGCAGCGCTTGGGTATGCGATAGCACTTCTGCTTCAAGCCGCGTTTGGTTTTCACGCAAAAGTTCATCGTGTTGCTGACGCGTGCGAATGTAGGCTGTTAATAAACCGATAAGGGTTAAACCGAATGCCAGCGCCGAAAATTGTAGCCAACTGGGTTGGTACCAAGGGCGCGGGTCGAGCTGCGCTGCCAGCGTCATTTCGCGCGCGGCAGCGGCCAGTCTTTGCGCTTCACTGTGTTCGATATAACCCAGTGCCGACACCAGAAAAAATACCAACCCCACACCTGCGCACAATAATAAAAATGCTTGGGCATGGGTGTTGTGGCGAATACGCGGAATAAACAACCAGGCAAATACTGCAGTGACAATCAGCATGCCAATGCTGTCGCCCATCCACCAAAATGCCCAGGATTTCCCAACCTCACTGGCGGGTACCATGCCCAATGCATTGAGCGTATAAACGCCGATACTGGAGGAGATAACGGAGCAAATAAAGATGCTGGCAATAAAAATAAGTGTGCGGTGCAAATTAACTAATAAATTGCGGCTCAATAAACCGCGATTGATGTGCGCAATAAGCACGGCCTGCAATACATCAGCACTGCTATTCAGTGCAGCTACGCCCCAGGTGATGTAACTGCGGCCAATGTTAGGGTCAAAATGCAAAAATTGTGTGGCACAGAGCGCACCTAGAAATAACCCGGGCAATATGCGCAAACCAAACAACAACAAACCGAACAAAGCCAAACCCGCAGCGGGCCACACCAGTGACACCTGCGAGGTGAGCGAACTCCACGCCATGCCGAATTGCACAAATAAAAAATAAGCCACTGCAAAACCCAGGTTCAGCAGTGGCAATTTAGTGAAGAGATACAAAAATTTACGCGAGAGTTTTAGCACCGGCACATCCCTTGGGATTCCCTTGTGAAGGTCAGGTGTTGATTAACAGGCATTTTTCCAGTGCCTGATAATTTAATTCTTCCGGGCGATGATGGTAATAACCCTGCCCCCAGAGCACGCCCATGTGATGCAATTGTTTTGCGACTTCGGCCGTCTCGACGAATTCGGCAATGACCTCTTTGCCAAGCGAGCCGGCCATTTCGGTAATGGATTTCACCATCGCATAGTGGGCCAGGTCCGTATCCATATCGCGCACAAAAATGCCGTCGATTTTTATTTTGTCGAACGCGAGTTGATGCAGGTAAGCATAAGAAGCAAAACCGCTGCCAAAATCATCGAGCGCAAAATGGCAACCCAAATCATGCAGGGTTTGCATAAACTCGCGCGCTGAATCGCTATTGACTATGGCTTGGGTTTCAGTGATTTCAAAACAAAATTTATGCGCAGGTAAATTCAGATGTTTAACAGTGCTGATAATAAATTGGGCAAAGTGTGCTTCGCGGATCGAAATAGCAGAAAGGTTGATCGATACTAAATCCAACCGCTCCAGCAAGTGTGGATGTTGGGCAAATAAATTGAGTGTGTAGCCAATGATCCATTTATCCAACTCGGGAATTAAATGCAAGCGCTCCGCCGGACCGATAAATTCGCCGGGGGAGATCATCCGCTGGTGCGACGCATCCCACAGGCGCATTAACACTTCCAGTCGATATTTTGGTTTAACACCCTCGGCATTGGCGGGCAAAAATTCGATCATTTGGAAATAGGCGCAAAATAACTGGTTGTGCACGGCATCCACTAAACGCGATGCCCAATTGATATTGTCTTTGTGCAGAGTGTTGCGCTTGGCCGCATCCTCGTAACTGAAAATGCCGCCACGGGCATCGCGTTTGGCGACAAAAATAACTTCATCGGCGGACAGCATCACTTGATCGTAACTCACCAAACCGCGCGTGAGCGGCATGGTGGCAATAGACGCCGCGAGTTTGAATTGGCGGTCTTCCCATTGAAAATTAAATTGTTCCAAATGCTTTAAAATATTTTGTGCGAGAGCCAAGCCTTTATCGCCATCTTCGCAGTGGGTGACTACCGCAAAACGGTCGCCGCCGAGCCGCGCAAAAAAATCGCGCCGCGTTAATAATCCGGCGATGCTATCGGAAAACTGGCGCAACAATTCATCGCCCGCAATACAGCCACAGCTTTCATTAATGAGCCGGAAACGGTCAATATCGATCAATAAAAAGGAGGCGTTGAGTTCTTGTATTTGAATGCGCGAGAGCAGTTCAGAGACATGCGCCTCGAGTGCGTTGCGGTTGTGCAAGCGGGTAACAAAATCGTGTGTGGCAAGGTAGTTGAGGCGGTCTTGCATGTAGCGCCGCTCATTAATTTCTTCGCGCAATTGGCGGTTAGCGATGGTTAGTTCTGCCGTGCGTTCGCGCACCTTACCTTCTAACTCGCGGTTGAATGACTTGAGTTCCGAGAGCATCGCTTGGCGCTCAAGCTGGTGGCGCACACGTGAGCGCACCTCATCGGCATTGATTGGTTTGGTGATGTAATCAGCACCGCCCACGCGGAAACCCTGGCTGATATCGTCAGCGCGCGCGGTAACAAAAATAATCGGAATTTCAGTAGTGGCCAGCTCGGCCTTGAGACGGGTACAAACTTCAAAGCCGTTCATATCCGGCATCATCACATCGAGCAGAATCAAATCCGGCAGGCGGCGCGCGGCCAACTCCAGTGCGCGTTCACCCGAGGTGGCGACAATCAATTGGCAATCCAAATCTTCCAGAATGCCGCTAAGAACATCCAGATTTTCAGGGGTGTCATCAACCAGCAGAATACGCGTCGAACTTGACATGACAATAACGTCCAAAACTATTGTTGTCATCCGATAATAGCAGACGATAAAAGAATAGCTACGCGACGGTTATGAAGATTTGTTAGGGTAAATCCTAACCAATGAGATTGGTGATCTAAGCGTCAATATAGCGCCCGTTGCAGGCAAGTTTTCAACGCTTATAGATTCATTTTTATAGCGGCTGTTACCTTCTAAACCAAAGCGCGGTTACGCCAATTGCCGCCAGCACAATGGTAGAAGGCGATACATCGGTGGCGATCCAATCGCGCAATACAGCGGAGCCTTGCAGGTCTTGCCATAAAAAATAACCCGCCGCACCAAACGCAAACAGCGCGATCAATTTACGGCGGCCGTGATTATTACGCTGGGTTTTGCGCTCGGCTAATTCGTAGGACAACTGATCGAGGCGCTGGGTCATCAAGGGTAATTGTTGCAGGCCATTGAAGATAAGATCCGGCACCTGCGGAAATTTTTCCATCCACTCGGGCGCGTAACGTTTGAGTTCGCCCCACAGGGATTTTGGATGGAAACGTTTTTTTAACCAGCGCTCTAAAAACGGATGCGCGGTTGCCCACAAATCCAGTTCGGGATACAACTGGCGGCCGAGCCCTTCAATATTAAGCAGGGTTTTTTGCAGCAGTACCAATTGCGGTTGCACTTCCATATCAAACCGGCGCGCGGTGCGGAATAAACTCAGCAGCACATTGGCGAATGAAATTTCTTTGAGCGGTTTTTCAAAAATTGGCTCGCATACGGTGCGCACCGCTGCTTCCAATTCTTCTACGCGCACGGTGCTGGGCACCCAACCACTTTGCACATGTAACTCGGCGACCTGACGATAATCGCGGCGGAACATGGCGAGCAGATTGCGCGCTAAATAATATTGGTCTTCGCGCGTAAGCGAACCGACAATCGCCATATCGACGGCGATGTACTGCGGCAGTTGCGGATTTTTACTGGAGACAAAAATATTGCCGGGGTGCATATCAGCGTGGAAAAAATTGTGCTCGAACACCTGGGTGAAAAAAATCTCCACGCCGCGCTCGGCGAGTTTTTTCATATCCGTTTGTTGGGCGCTGAGTGCGGCCACATCGGTGACCGGAATGCCGTAGATGCGCTCCATTACCAGCACATTGCTGCGTGTGTAATCCCAATAAATTTCCGGCACATACAGCAGCGTAGATTGTAAAAAGTTGCGGCGCAGTTGCGATGCGTTGGCAGCTTCACGCTGTAAATCCAATTCATCAAAAATCGTGGTGCGGTAATCCTGCACAATTTCGACCGGATGCAGGCGTTTGCCATCGATGGTGTTTTTTTCTACCCAGCGCGCCACCAATAGCAACAGCTCAACGTCCTGTGCAATCACATTTTCAATGTCGGGGCGCACCACTTTGATCACCACTTCACGCCCATCTTTCAATACGGCAGTATGCACTTGGGCAATTGAGGCGGATGCGAGTGGGGCAACATCGTAGCTTGCAAAAATGTCACTCACTTTTGCCCCGAGTGATGTTTCTACTATGTGTTGGAATTGTTCATTTGGAAACGGCGCCACATTGTCTTGCAGGTGGTTGAGTTCCTGCACTATGTCGTCGGGCACTAAATCTGGCCGGGTAGAAAGCAGTTGGCCGAACTTTACAAAGATTGGCCCCAAATCTTCGCAGGCGCGACGCAAACATTCGCCGCGCGGCATTTTCTCGCCATTAGCTAAGCGGGGCTGCGGAAAGAGTTTGAAAAAGAATAACAGCACCCGCGCGGCAGGCGGCAAATCCGCAGGGAGCAATTGGTCGAGGCGATAACGTGCAAATACGCGCAGGATTTTTAATAAGCGGAAAAAAACAATCACAGGTTTGATTTCTCTCTAATAATTTTTTCAACGCGCGCGGCGGCGCGATCTACCGCCAAACGCAGGTCATCGACTTGGCGATAAAAATCGACCAGCTCGGGTTTGCCCGGCAAGGTTTTTAATTCTTCAGTGAGGAATTCGCTGGTGAGACGCTGCGCGCTAGTCGCGCGATCTTTTACCCAGCCGAATTTTGCGCGGATCAGTTGAGCGGTTTGGTGGCCGATAATATCGCCGGTAAATTGGCTGAGTATTTCTTCCCAGTCGATGTCGAGATTTTTCATCAGCCGCTGCATATCGGCGAGCAAGCTTAAATCGCCCATCACCGTTACACCGCTGTCTTTTAAATTGTGGATTTCTTTTTGTCCAAGCTGCGCGAGCGCAAGCAACGAGCCAGTGATACGCGTATCGACCTCACCATCCCAATTGCCCATCAAACGCAATTCATCATCCATCGGCATCACAAAAACAGTAATGCCCGGTGTGGTGATCTGCACTGCAAGAATTTTCCCTTCCAACGGCGCAAGGCCGATGCGCGTAGCAGGATCGTATCGCAGCGCGGCGTTAAGCATTTTTTCGGCGCTGGCGAGCGCAGCAATGGTGAGCGTGTTGGCCATTAAGGTTTGATGCCTTTGTGCAGCGCGACAATGCCGCCAGTCATATTGTGAAATTCGGTGCGCACAAAACCGGCGTTATCCATCATGTCTTTTAACGTTTGCTGATCCGGGTGCATCCGAATGGATTCAGCGAGGTAGCGATAACTCTCGGCATCGTTAGTCACTAGCTTGCCCATGAACGGCAGCACTTTGAATGAATAGGTATCGTAAATTTTGCTGAGTATTTCGCTCTGCGGTTTGGAGAACTCCAACACCAACAAACGGCCGCCCGGTTTTAATACGCGCTGCATGGAGCGCAATGCCATGTCTTTATCGGTCACGTTGCGCAGGCCGAAGGCGATGGTAATGCAATCGAAGGTGTTATCGGGAAAGGGCAGGAATTGCGCATCGCATTGGGCGAAATTGATATTGCCGGCGATACCGCGATCGGTCAGGCGGTCGCGCCCAACGCCGAGCATGGAGGCGTTGATGTCGGCCAATATCACCTGCCCATTCGCACCCACCAGCTTGGCAAACTGGTAACTCAAATCGCCGGTGCCGCCCGCGATATCCAATACTTTATGCCCCGCACGCACACCAGAGGCTTCGATGGTGAAGCGCTTCCACAGGCGATGGATGCCGCCGGACATCAAATCATTCATCACGTCATATTTGGCGGCGACTGAGTGAAATACCTCGGCGACGCGTTCGGCTTTTTCATCGACCGGAACTTCCTGAAAGCCGAAGTGGGTGGTTTTTTTATCGTTCATAACGGAGTCCAAAGGCAGGCAGCAGAATGCGGGCATTGTACTGGCATTAATGGCGGTGGGCGAGGCCATATCACCGGTACAAAAAATTGTTAGTGTTTGGGTCGCCAGTGCGTAAAATCCTATAACCACCTAACTCACAATTTACCAGGGGACAAGTTAGCCATGCGCGCCTTTATTGCCCTCGCCCTGTGCCTGTACCTACCTAACCTGAGCCAAGCCAATACATTGCAGCCCTTTGCTACCGATGGCTGCTCGCTGTGGATTGACGGCACTCTGGAGCAGCCTAACCTATGGCGCCACTGCTGTGTTGCGCATGATTTGGACTACTGGCAAGGCGGCAGCGAAGCACTGCGCAAAAAATCCGATGCGGCTATTCAAGCCTGCGTGAAAGCAGCGCAGGGCGTGGGAATGGCCGACTATATTTACACCAATGTGCGCTGGGGCGGCAGCCCCTACTGGATGAATCATTATCGCTGGGGTTACGGCTGGAATTACTTCGATGGTCGCTGGCCGCGCGGATATAAAGAACCCAGCCCAGAAGAACAACAACAAATTCAACAGGCCATGCCCGCTGCGCTGCAGCTAATTGCCGAGGATGCTATTACGCATCCAGCCAAACCACCTGCCGATAACCCTGCCGAGCAAGATGAGTAATCTGCCCAATTGACTTTTGATTGTAATAAATGGGTGTTTGAATCTGCCCAAGTGCATTACAATCGCGGCCGCAGCTGCACCGGCTTGGGCTAATCTTGAAGCGGTCAATGCGCGGCCACATGGTTCCATCGCGTCTGATTTTCCTCGGTTTACCGCTCAGGTGCGCTGGCCGAACGATATGCCACGCAACCAGTCTTAATAAGCAATACCTTACAAGCACCACCCAGAGGCGTCTCGCCAGCAAGTGAAATTCCAGCCTTACTACCTTTTATGGAGACTCCATGAAATTTCGCTTTCCCATCGTCATCATCGACGAAGACTTTCGCTCCGAGAACACCTCGGGTTTAGGCATACGCGCACTCGCCGATGCCATCGAAAAAGAAAGCTGGGAGGTAGTTGGTGTAACCAGCTACGGTGACCTGTCGCAATTTGCGCAGCAACAATCGCGCGCCTCAGCGTTTATTTTGTCAATCGACGACGAAGAATTTGGTGCAGGCTCCCTTGAAGAGACCGACCACGCGCTTAAATCCTTACGCGCCTTTGTGGAAGAGATTCGCTACAAAAACGCCGACATTCCGATTTATCTGTACGGCGAAACCCGCACTTCACGCCATATCCCTAACGATATCCTGCGCGAACTGCACGGCTTCATCCACATGTTTGAAGACACCCCGGAATTTGTAGCGCGCCATATTATCCGCGAAGCCAAATCCTATCTCGATGGCCTCGCACCACCGTTTTTCCGCGCGCTGGTGCACTACGCGCAGGACGGCTCCTATTCCTGGCATTGCCCCGGTCACTCCGGCGGCGTAGCCTTTTTGAAATCGCCCATCGGCCAGATGTTCCACCAATTCTTTGGTGAAAATATGCTGCGCGCCGACGTGTGTAACGCGGTTGAAGAACTCGGCCAATTGCTCGACCACACCGGCCCTATCGCCGCGTCCGAGCGCAATGCCGCACGCATTTTTAATGCCGACCACTGCTACTTCGTCACCAACGGCACCTCCACCTCCAACAAGATGGTATGGCACTCAACCGTGGCGCCGGGTGATATCGTAGTCGTTGACCGCAACTGCCATAAATCGATTCTGCACTCGATTATCATGACCGGCGCGATTCCGGTGTTCCTGATGCCGACGCGCAACAACCTCGGTATTATCGGCCCGATTCCGCTGGAAGAATTTACCCCGGAAAGCATTGCACGCAAAATCGCCGCTAACCCGTTTGCGCGCGATGCAGTGAATAAAAAGCCGCGCATCCTCACCATCACCCAATCGACTTACGATGGTGTTATCTACAACGTAGAAACGCTCAAAGAAATGCTCGACGGTAAAATCGATACCCTGCATTTCGATGAAGCCTGGTTGCCTCACGCCACCTTCCACGAGTTCTACCAGGACATGCACGCGATTGGCAAAGATCGCCCGCGCGCCAAAGAGTCGATGATTTTCTCCACCCAATCCACGCACAAATTGCTCGCCGGTTTATCGCAAGCATCGCAAGTATTGGTGCGTGAATCTGAAAGCGTGAAGCTGGATCAGGATGCATTCAATGAAGCCTATTTGATGCACACTTCTACCTCGCCGCAATACTCAATCATCGCCTCCTGCGATATTGCTGCGGCGATGATGGAAGCACCCGGCGGTCACGCGCTGGTAGAAGAATCCATTTTTGAAGCGCTCGATTTCCGTCGCGCGATGAAAAAAGTCGATGAAGAGTGGGGCCAGGATTGGTGGTTCCAGGTCTGGGGGCCAGAAGAATTTGCCGAAGAAGGCATTGGCACACGCGAAGACTGGATTTTGCGCAGCGACGACAACTGGCATGGCTTTGGCAAACTCGCGCCGAATTTCAATATGCTCGATCCGATCAAAGCCACTATTGTTAACCCAGGCTTGTCGGTCAATGGCCAATTCAGCGAAACCGGTATTCCCGCATCTATCGTGACCAAATATTTGGCCGAGAACGGCGTAATCATCGAGAAGTGCGGTCTCTACTCGTTCTTCATCATGTTCACCATCGGTATCACCAAAGGCCGCTGGAATACATTGGTAGCGGCGCTGCAACAATTTAAAGACGACTACGACAAGAACCAACCTATGTGGCGGATCATGCCCGAATTTGCGCAAGCAAATCCGCGCTACGAGCGCATGGGCCTGCGCGATCTTTGCCAACAAATCCACGACTTCTACAAAGCCTACGATGTTGCACGCCTGACGACCGAAATGTACCTGTCCGATATGCAACCGGCGATGAAACCGTCCGATGCGTTTGCAAAAATGGCGCACCGCGAAATCGAACGCGTACCTATCAACGAATTGGAAGGCCGCATTACCTCCATTTTGTTAACGCCTTACCCGCCGGGAATTCCGTTGCTAATTCCAGGTGAGCGCTTTAACAAAACCATCGTCGATTATTTGAAATTCGCACGCGACTTCAACGAGAAGTTCCCCGGCTTCGAAACCGACGTCCATGGTTTGGTAAAGCGCGAAGTCGATGGCAAAAAAGATTATTTTGTTGATTGCGTAAAGCAATAAAACCCCGGTCCATAAATCGGGTGCTATAAATACAGAGGCCATCCTGCGTCAGTGGGGTGGCTTTTTTGTGTCTCCCAAAATATTCTCAAACGCCCGATCTTATCAGACGCTTGAGAATATTTTGAATTAGAAGAATTTCAACCAATCACAACCAAACAGGGAAATATTATGCGTGTTCATTGGACTTCATGGTGTGCAATTGCGTTACTGGGATTACTGCTCAGTGCTTGCGATAAATCTACACCTGAACAAAAAAATAAACCGGTAACCGATGCTGCGACAGAAGCCGAGGCGGTTTCGTCGGGGTGGGATGCGCATATTGCGGATTACCCCAAGCGTTGGATTGCCACTGAAGCTCCGATGTACATTCGTTTTACTCACCCGGTGATTGGCGAGGCGGACGTGAACACCGCGTTTAACCCCAAACAAGTCTCACTGGATACCAAAACGCCGGTGAATCTCACTTTCACCTCCACCACTGAATTGCGTATTTCACCTATTGAGCGGTTACCCAACGATACCGAAATCCGCATCCGCTTAAGCGCTGATGACCTTGAAGGTATAGAGCAATCACTCGATGATTTTGAATTTAAAGTACGCACCATCAAACAGGATTTTGATTTGCGTGTGAATAGTTTAAGCGCAGATGAAGACGATGAAGAGTTGATGCGACTGAGTGGCGTCATTACTACTGCTGATACCATTGCGCTTGATGACGTGAAAAAAATTCTGCGTATCCAGATTGATGGCGAACCCGCTTCCAATGTGATCTGGACGCAGGAGCTGGACAATAAAACCCATTCGTTTTTAATTACCGGCATCATGCGTGGCGAAACCACCGGCAATATTCATTTGGAGTGGGACGGCGCAGCAATTGGTTCAAAAGATAAGGGCGCGCGCGATCTGGAAATTCCTGCGCAAAAATCCTTTGAAATTACTGGCGTGCAGGTAATTCGCCAACCCAACACCGCCGTTGAAATACAATTTTCCGAAGAGCTCGACAGCACACAAAATCTCAGTGGTCTGGTAACGCTCGCCGGTAAAACGGTCAATGCCGTGGTCGATGGCAGCGTCTTGCGTTACACACCGGAAAATCTGGACTCGGGCGAATTGGATTTAGTGGTGAGCGGCAGCGTCAATAGCATAAATTCCAAAAGCCTAGGCAGTGACTATCAACAAAAAATCGTTTTGAATTTAGTAAAACCACTGGTACGTTTTGTCGGCAAGACGTCGATCCTTCCACCAGCCAGCCAAATTTCTGTGCCCTTTGAAGCAGCGGGTGTAGATTCGGTACAAGTTATTGCATTTAAAGTCTTTGCTAATAATGTCGGTCAATATTTACAAGACAATCATCTCACTTCTGCGACTGCCGCAACCGATACCGGTCGTTACCTCTGGCGAAAAACCTATCAGCTGCCTGAAATTCCACGTGCTGGGGTAGAGCGCTTCAATTTGGATTTATCTGAATTGATGGCGCAACATCCTGATGGTTTGATTCGCCTGGAGTTACGCATTGACCGCAGCAATTCTGTGTACAGCTGCGAACAAACGCGCCCCACTGAACCCATTGCAAAAATGCCGGAAAATTCCGACGGTGAAGATTATTACGACCGCGCTGAAGAGCCAGCGTGGTATCAGCAGTATTATCAATCGCGAGGCTACTACAATTACAGCGAGCGCAATAATCCGTGTGACGACACTTATTATTACTACGGCGATGAAGTTTCTTCCGCGCGCAATTTTATCGTTTCCAATATTGGTTTAATGGCGAAACGTGGCGATGGCAATCAGTTGCATGTGATCAGCACTGAACTCAGCAATGCCAAACCCATGAGCGGCACCAGCATCACCGCGTACAACTATCAACGTCAACCGATTGGCCAAGGCACTACCGACAATTTCGGCATGGTGCAAATAACGACTGACGGTGTGCCGTTTTATCTGGAAGCACGTAACGGTAAACAAATTGGTTATTTGCGTGTGCGCAGCAACGAGGCATTGCCGACGAATCAGTTTGATGTCAGCGGTGAACATATCAAAGGTGGTTTAAAAGGCTTCCTCTACGGCGAGCGCGATGTATGGCGTCCGGGCGATGATATTTTCCTCACGTTTATCCTTGAAGATAAAACCCAACAACTACCCACAAACCATCCGGTGACTTTGGATTTATTTGATCCGAGCGGAAAAAAAGTTGTTAGCCAAACCAACGTACAGCCGGTTAATGATTTTTATACCTTTAATTTGAAAACTGAAGAAACGGCGCCGACGGGAAATTATCGTGCAGTGGTGCATGTAGGCAATCGGTACTTTGACCAAATTTTAAAAATCGAAATGGTGGTGCCCAATCGCATCAAAGTAGATTTAACCCCGGAAGAAACGCCGCTGCGCATTGGCAATATGCCCACCAATGTGACGTTGTTTGCGCAATGGTTACAGGGCGCAACTGCCAAAAATTTAAAAACCGATACCGAATTAAAATTAAGTTCACGAAAATCGGTATTTGCCGGTTTTGAACAATTTAATTTTGATGACCCGGTGCGCACCTTTTCCGGCAGCGCACAAAAAGTATTTGAGGGAAAACTGAATGAAACGGGCCATGCAAGTTTTCCGGTTGATGTAAGCCTGTCATCGCCACCGCCAGGAAAACTTACTGCTTCATTTATGACGCGCGTATTTGAAGAAAGCGGTAACTTCAGCACTATTTTGCGCCCCTACGAATTACTACCCTTTGATAGCTGGGTCGGCATTAATATCGCCAAAGGTAACGGCTATATGGATGCTATCGGCCGCGATGAAGATCATCCAATTCTGATTCAAACCTTAAATTCCGAAGGCAAAGCAGAAGCGCAACGCACAGTTGAAGTCAATGTATATGAAATCGGTTGGCGTTGGTGGTGGGATGAAGAGAGCGAAAACCTCGCTGAGTATTTTAACAATTCTACCCACCGTGCCGTGGCTACAGAAACATTGGTCAGCGATGACAATGGCCGCATCAATTGGAAATTAGGAAAAAATAAATACGATTGGGGTCGCCATATTATTCGCGTGTGCGATGCCGATGCTGGCGATGAAGGGCATTGTTCCGGCGAAGTAGTCTATTTGGGGTGGAGTTATGACTCATCGGCGAGTGCCGATTCCGCTACGCAATTAATGCTCTCGACTGACAAAGAAAAATATAACGTTGGTGATATTGCCAAAGTGCGTTTACCCAAAGCGCGCGAAGGCCGCATCTTGCTTAGCATTGAAAATGGCAGCCAGGTTTTGGAATCACGCTGGTTGGATTTGCAATCCGGTCAAACTGAAATTGAAATTCCTGTCACTCAAGCGATGGCGCCCAACGTTTATGCAACTGTCGCACTTTTATTGCCACATCAGGAACGTGTTGCTGATGCACCCATGCGCTTGTACGGCATAGTGCCGCTGTTGGTAGAAGACCCGGCAACACGCTTGCAACCGCAATTATCTGTGCCGGAAAAAGTGCGCCCTGAATCAGAATTTGTAATTAAAGTCAGCGAGCAAAATAAGCGTGCGATGACCTATACCTTGGCCATGGTCGATGAAGGCTTGCTTGGCCTTACCAATTTCCATGTGCCGGAAGCGCATAATTATTTTTACAAACGCGAAGCCTTGGGCGTGCAAACCTGGGATTTATTTGATCAAGTGGTCGGCGGTTACGGCGCGTCACTTGAGCGCGTATTGGCAGTGGGTGGTTCCGATGCCGCATTAGAAGCCGAGCGTAAACGCCGCGAGCGCCGCTTTCCTCCAGTAGTAAAATTTATCGGTGCCTTTGAATTAAAAGCCGGTGAAACACGCGAACATAAAATTACTTTGCCACCTTATATGGGTGCGGTACGCGTGATGTTGGTGAGCGGTGACACAGCCAACGATAAAAAGAAAACTGAAGCCATTACTGCCTATGGCAGCATTGAAAAAACCGTCACAGTCACGCAGCCCGTTACGTTGTTTGCGACACTACCGCGCGTGCTTGGCCCTGGCGAGTCGGTAAATTTACCGGTTAACGTTTTTGTGAGCGAGGCGAATATTCGCGATGTGAAAATTTCTGTTGAAGCCAATGAAATTTTCACAGTGGAAAAAGGTAGCGCAACATTAAGTTTTAGCGAACCAGGCGATGCGATTGCGAGTTTAAAACTCAAAGTCAATGATCGCATTGGCAAAGGTCATGTAAAAATTACGGCAAGCTCGGGCAATGAATCGGCCACGCAAGAAATTTACATCGACTCACGCGCTGCAAATCCACCGACTACTGTGTGGGAATCCAAATTATTGCAACCGGGTGAAACCTGGAAATCGCCGCTGCAAGAAAACGGCATGATCGGCACCAACCAAGCCAGCCTTGAAGTCAGCACGCTACCGCCACTTAATCTTGAACAGCGCTTGGAATATTTGATCGGCTATCCACACGGTTGTATTGAACAAACGACGTCAGCTGTTTTCCCGCAATTACGTTTGGCAAAATTGGTGAACTTAACCGATGCGCAAAAAACCGAAATTGAAAGCAACATCAACGCTGGTATAAAACGCCTCGGTAGTTTTCAACACGCAAGCGGTGGCTTCTCTTACTGGCCGGGCGATGGCTATGTGAATGAATGGGCATCGAGTTACGCGGGGCATTTTTTATTGGAAGCGAAACGCGCGGGTTATTCTGTGCCAAAAACCTTACTCGATAATTGGGTGAAGTATCAGGCAAGCGCCGCACGCAATCCGCAAATTAACGGCAATTATTACGATGAAGTAGTACTCGCCTATCGCCTCTACACGCTCGCCTTGGCGGACAAAGCTGAATTGCCAGCGATGAATCGTCTGCGCGAAACATTTAATTCCGATGTGGTTGGCGATGGCCAGGATTACCGCATGCCCGCGCGCTGGTTGCTCGCCATGGCGTATCAACATGTAGGATTAAAAGATGCGGCGCAAGATGTAATGGGCGCGTTGAGTAATGCAGTGCCCAGCTACGCCGATGCCGGTTACACCTACGGTTCCGATATGCGCGACCGCGGTCTATTGCTCGCGACTTTAGTAAGCCTGAATGCGGATAAAGATCTCACCTGGCAAGTTGCCGAACAAGTCGCGAAAGATTTGTCGAGTGACGGTTGGTATTCAACACAAAGTATTGCTTGGGCATTGCTTGCAATGAGCGAATTTTCCGCTGCGAATGTCAGTAGCAGCGGCGTGAAATTCGCTTATTCACAATCAAGTGGACAAACGGGCGAAAGCAATTGGGTTACACAGGCCAGCACCAATGCATTTTTCCGCACCGCTATTAATAATCCGCAAATCAGTGTGCGCAACGATCATGACCAACCTATCCGCGTGTTAGTAAGTAATCGTGGCACTCCGGCGAACTTACAAGAAGAACCGAGTAACGATGGCCTCGCGATGGACGTGAATTTTTTAACGTTGGATAACAAACCACTCAGCGTCGAACAATTACCGCAAGGGCAGGATTTTGTTGCAGAAGTTACTATCTCCGGCGAGTTCGATAAATTGCTCACCAGCAATATCGAAAATATTGCACTCACTGCCGTAGTCCCAAGCGGCTGGCAAATCCGCAATGAGCGCCTTGAGGGCGCGCAAATGCCCAAAGGCATTGATTACATGGACATCCGCGACGACCGCGTACTCGCCTATTTCAGTTTATGGCGCGAATACTATTGGAACTATCGCTATCAAGACCGCAACCAAACCAGCGTCACCCTGCGCATTATTTTAAACGCGAGTTATGCAGGGAAATTCTATCTACCCGGCTGGCATACCAGCGCTATGTACAATGAAAAAATATATGCGAAGAGTAAGGGGTATTGGGTGGAGGTTGTGGCGAAGTAATAATTAAACGGGATTTTCAGATTCGCTCTAAAAATCCCGTTTAATTTAAAAAACCTTTAGGCGATATTAGACAAAGAAATAACAATTTGGACATGCACTATATGTCAGAAACAAATTATGAGTTACGGAAGAGCGCGTTTAAATTTTTCATAATAATAATTTCTATATTTTTAGCATATGTATTTTCCGATAACATTAAAGGCTATTACCAATTTACTCAGTACTGCGAAAAACAATCCGGATTAAAAGTTTATGGCTTGCTGGAAGCAAATCATGGATGGATGGTTGATTCCCTAGGTGACCCACAAAGCATCGCCTATTTAAATGGAGTTAAATTTGCAAGATACAGAGACCCAAAGACAAACAACGATCTTGACATGCGTTACATTTCTGGTGACCCTCACAAGACAACATCTTTTGTAATCGAAGATGCAAACTTAGAGGAAGAAACAAAATATAATTGGGTTAATGTTTCATATCGTGTAAATGGCGAAGAGAGATTAAGTAAATATGGAAACGAAGTTATAGATAATAAGGGCAACAAAATTATAGGAATATATAAATTTTCCTACGCAAAATTTGACAGAGACTACACACCATTAGATATGAATCCCGTTGTCAGATGCCCAGATTATTACAAAAGTAATCGTGAGGCATTTAACGCGTGGGTACAACAAGTTAACTCTTCTTTTAAATGAATTAATCCGCAACACTTTTAACCCATCATTAATCCACTTGTGGCAAAAATTCAAAGCATGGCAGATATCTGCTGCATCTTGCGGTAAGATCTACTCAATCCGTTCCAAGCAATGAATGCAAAGAGGAATCATCCATGCAAACCGTTAAACAAATTGTGTGCGACACCGTTAATCATTTACCTGAACAAGCGACCTTTGACGATGCCATCTATGCACTTTATGTGCGTCAAAAGCTTGAAGAGGGTCTGCGCGACCTCAATGAAGGCCGCACTTATACACAAGAAGAAGTAGAACTGCGCTTGTTGGGTAAAAGCCTATGATGAAAGTGATCTGGTCAGAGGGAGCCTTGCTGGACTTAGAGCATATTCGTGATTACATCGCACAAGATAACCCCGCCTACGCCAATGTCTTTGTTGAGCGCCTGTTGAAAACAACTCGCCATTTACCGCAATTCCCCGAAAGCGGCCGACTAATGCCGGAAGCCAAGAACGCCAATATCCGCGAGGTGCTTTATCAGGCCTATCGCATTGTGTATCGGCTTAGCCCTGAGCTGATCGAAGTTGTTATGGTCGTGCACGGTAGCCGTGATCTCGGCGCCCAGTAATCCTTGGTTATAAGCACGTCCAGATACATCAATAAACACCAGTCATTAAAATCAAAATTTAAAATTCGCCTGTACACCGACAATATTCACATCTGAATCAAAACTTCCTTCTACGTGATGGCCGGTTTGTGGATTGGTATTGTTGATATTCGCTTCATCCACTTTGATATAGCTGTAGGCGAGATCAAGTGAGGTATTGGGGGAAATCTCGTAATTGAAACCTGTGCTAAACCAGATGCGATCCTGATCCGGAATGCGCGGATTGGTCAAGGTTGGATCTGTTTGCGGGGCTTCATCTAATGCAATTCCGAAACGCCATGTCCAGGGGGAATTTGAATTGTGGGTTAAGCCAAGTGCATAGCGCATGGTGTCTTGGTAATGCAATTCCAGCGTGTTGATGGTGAGGTTGTTAGTGCTGTTAATAACATCAACACTTTGGATATTGCTCCACTCCGTCCAGGCGATATCACCGTGGATCGACCACGACTCATTCAGATGATGCGAGCCGCTTAAAGTAATGGTGTCGGGCAGATGTAAATGTGCTTTTGCATCACCAGCAACAGCATTTAGTGATACCGCGCAAATTGTGCCGGTGGTGGGAGCCGGTGGCGCACCGGTAGCGTAACCAGCGCCGGGGCTACACAGGGGATTTAGCGAGAAACCGGCGTTACCGGTTAAATCAAATTCACCGCCTTCGCGCCAGATCAAACCGAAGCTGGTGCTTTCAGTCGGTGCGTAATACACACTGACATCCGCAGCAAAACCATCATCATCACCGGTAATTTTTGCGCTGCTATCCGTGGCGGGGGATGGATTAACGCCGAGTGTTGAATCGAACCGGCTTTCCAGCGTGACTTCGGCGCGCTGGTAGTTAATCCCTAACCCTACCGACAAGGTATCGGTAAGTTCATAAGCGGCAACAGCGTTGATGTTTGCTACTTGCAGTTCACTGTGAGTGGCGAGGTAGCGCCCGCTCCAGTCGTCATCATATTCGCTAGCTAAACCATAGGGTGCGTTGAGCCCGAGGCCAATCGATAAACGCTCAGATACGGGGTGCACATAATACACATTGGGCACATAACCGATTTCATCGGTTTTACCCGTGACGCCATTGGTGTTGGAGTTTTTGTTATTAAATGTTGCTTGCGTAAAAATCGCGTTGCCACCCAGCGTGAGGGTTGGCTCATCCAGCTCAGTAATACCCGCTGGATTAAAAAAAACGCTACTTGCGTCAATCACATCGGATGCAGTACCGGCGAATGCTTTACCAAGATGCGCCGGGCTTTGCTCAAGAATTTGAAATGAAGCGGCTAATGCATTCGCAGGCAGCAAGGAAATGCACAGTAATAATGTGGCCGAGGAAATGAGCGTGGCCGGTGGCGATATAAATGATCTTGTTGCTTCTTTATGAGTTGGCATAAATCCCCCTTAAGTTTCGCAAGTTATTCCTTTAATTGTAGGCCGGAAAATCAAGGTGGTATGTGCGTTAAAGCGCAGAGTATCTGGCAAAATATTTATCCAGGCGCCAATGCGCCCGCAGCTTTTACCCATGGCTTTGGCTATGATGGCGGCCGGTTTAACTGTGCGCCTGTTTAACTATCTCCTGCATGTCTATCTTTAAATGGATGTTGTAAATGCATTACCTCTCGCCGGAATTCGGACTCGTTTTTGTTGGCTTTTTGTGGCTCTACTGGTGGTTGGGTTCGGCGCGTGGGGTGCGGGCGCAGAACGTGTTACTGCTGGTGGCGAGCTATCTTTTTTATTGCAGTTTTGATTGGCGTTTTGCGCTCTTATTGTTGAATTTCTCGCTGGTGATTTTGGCACTGGCGCAAGCGGTGCATGGGCACCATGGCAACCGGCGGCGCTGGCCGATGATTGTGGGTGTGGTGCTGGCGCTGGCCAACCTTGGCATATTCAAGTACTACAACTTTTTCCGTGAGGAATCCCTGGCGCTGCTGACACCGTTTTTTAACGGAGCGAGTTTGCCGGTGCTGGAATTTGTATTGCCGGTGGGAATTTCGTTTTATACCTTTCAAGGCTTGGCGTATTTGATCAGCGTCGGACGCGGTGAATGTAAACCGGCGAAGTTGTTGGATGGATTGTTACATCTCTCGTTTTTCCCGACTTTGTTAGCGGGGCCGATTTGCCGACCCAACGAATTGTTAACGCAAATCCAATCACCGGAAGAGCGCAAAATCGCCGCGCCGGAAGTGGCGATTTTATTGATTATCTCGGCGCTGATAAAAAAAGTCTGGCTCTCGGCCTGGCTCGCGGAGGAATGGGTTAACCCGGTATTTGCCAACCCGGATGCTTACCACTCACTGGAGTTGCTGTGCGGATTAATGGCTTATGCATGGCAATTGTTTTTTGATTTTTCCGGCTACACCGATGTAGTCACTGCACTCGCATTACTGCTCGGATTTAGTTTGCCGGTGAATTTCCGCCAGCCGTATCTTGCCACCAGTTTGAGCGATTTTTGGCGGCGCTGGCATATCACCCTGTCGCGCTGGATTCGCGATTACGTGTACATCAGCCTCGGCGGTAACCGCGCGAGTTGGGGCCGCACGCAGATCAATTTATTGATCGCTATGACCCTCTCGGGTTTTTGGCACGGCGCAAGCGCTACCTTTGTGGTCTGGGGTTTGTGGCACGGGCTGGGTTTGATTGCGCAAAATAGCTGGCAAAAAATCACCTCATTAAAATTACCTGATGTGATCACCCAATGGCTGACGTTCGCGTTTGTGTGTTTTGGCTGGCTGTTATTTCGCGCGGAAGATTGGGCAGCGGTAACCACGTATGTCGCCGGTTTTAGCCGTTGGGATACCTTGCCCAGTTTGAACTGGATGGGTTTGCTGGCAGCCATGGTAGTCTTCTTTATGCTCGCGCGGCGCGCTGAACCTATGATGGAAAAATCGGCCGCTGCCCTGCGGATTTTGCCTTGGTGGGGGCAAGGGCTGACACTCGTCGCCACTGCCTTGTTGATTATGGAATTGGCTCCGGCGGGCATGCCGGGTTTTATTTATTTTGGATTTTGAGCTGATGGAATCTTCACCTTACTTGGAATCACAACATTCAAAAGCCTTATTCGGCATCACTTTCGCCAGCTTGCTACTGGTGGCGCTGAAGGGCAGCGCGTTGCTGCAATATTGGCAACAGACACACCATATTTTGCTGGAATTCGGCAGCTTGCCGCAGACCAGTTCACTGCTGCCGGGGCAAGCCTATCGGCAGGAATGGGGCAGCACGTGGGATGGATTTATCGCCCAGAGCGAAAGCCGCATGCTGCTCGCTGGCCAGTTATTATTGATGGGCGATGAGGCAATCCCCGAGCCGAAGTTGCCGATAGTCGTCGCACCGGTTTGCCCCAAGCAAGAGGTGATTACCCAGGCTTGCCCTGAGCCGAAACCCATCGCCCGAACCGCTCCTGTTGATAAGACTCCGGTTGCTTACGAAACGCCCACGGCGGCGATGACTGAAACTCCAATTGTGGTTGCCAGCGTGCAAACCAACAGCGCAAGCGATACCGCAGCGCCAATCACAACCGAAGATGCCAATATCGACACCATCGATAACCAGCACACGCCCGAGTCGCTTGCGCCATTGCCCGAAGCAACCCCAGAAGCCATAGCTGCTGCACAATTACCCATCGCACTGGGTGCCGATGACCGTATTTTACTGGTGGGTGATTCATTGATGCAGGGCTTGGCGCCGCATCTGGTCACCAACCTAAAGCGTAAATACAAAGTCGAATCCATGGATTTGAGCAAGCACAGCACGGGCCTGACTTATCCGGCGTTTTTCGATTGGCCAGCGACCGTGGAAGATGCGTTTGAGCTGGAAGATTATTCGGTGGTGATCGTCTTTCTCGGCGCCAATGATCCTTGGGATATGACCATTCAGGGGCGCTATATCCGCTTTGGCTCAGAGGCGTGGAAGACCGTTTATCGCGAGCGCGTGGCGCGGATTATCCAGACTGCTGTGGCGCATCGCGCACGCCTCATCTGGCTGGGTGCACCGCCGATGGGACGCGAAGATTTGCTCGGCAAAGCACCTACGCTTAATGCCATCTACGCCGAGGAAGCCGGTAAATATCCCCTCTTTGCCCGCTTTGTCGCCACCGATCCGACCTTGACCGCCGATGGCAGCAGCTTTACCAAATTCCTCGAATTACCCGACCGTGGCAGTGTTATGGTGCGCACCGACGATGGCGTACATTTCACCACCCAAGGGCATCGCCTCTTGGCGAACCTGACGCTCGCCCAATTTGGCACCGCGAGCGATATTGCCACCCCTGTTGCAAAACCTGCAGCAGAACCTGCCAGCACAACTGACGACACCGCTAACAACTCCAACAACAAGATCACCCAACGATGAAGTATTTGACCCTCTGCCTGTGGCTACTGGTTTTAGCCAAGGCGATGCCTGCCGTGGCAGCCAACCAAGCCACCCCACTGCTCGATTATGGTGACCGCAAAGCACCCGCATTCTGGCAAAGCTTGCGCGATCTGGAAGATAAAAAGCGGCAGGAACCGATCCGGATTATCCAACTTGGCGACTCCCACACCGCAGGTGACTACTTCAGCGGCCAACTGCGCCAGCGCCTGCAAAACCAGTTCGGCAACGCCGGTATCGGTTGGCTCACGCCGGGTTACATCACCAACCAGCGCTCCAGCCAGGTTTTACTGCGCAGCACAGGCAGTTGGAAACTCAGCGATGCCAAACAAGGCAAACACTCGGGCGTGTTTCCAATCGGCGGGTTTATCAATATCTCAGCGGGCAACTCGATCCTTGAACTCAAAGTTAAAGAAGTACCTGCCGCTGGCCAGTGGCGCGTAAATATCTGGCAAAACTCCGGTAAAACACTCTGGAGCATGGCACTTATCGGCGGCAAAGTGCACAAGCTGCCGGGACAAGGCGATGCCAAAGCAAACTGGCGCTTGAGCACCCAAGAGCTGGATGCGAACAAAGTGAGCGGACTGAAGCTACTCGCGCCCTCGGGAGGAAAATTGGGTGGCGTTATTCTGGATCGCATGGTACCTGGCATTACGCTGGATGCACTGGGTAACAACGGCTCGGTCGCTAATGTGATCAACCGCTGGGACTCATCTACGCTGCGTAGCCAGCTGCAATGGCGCAATCCGCAATTGATTATCCTCGCTTACGGCACCAACGAAGCCTTCGGCAAAGATCTTGTATCAGAAACCTACGAGGCCGAATTGCGCCAGGCGATTCGCGCTCTGCGCAATGCCGCACCGGAAGCGGCGATCCTGTTAGTGGGCGCACCCAGTTCCGCAAAATCCCGCCCACCGCACATCAACGGTGGTTGCCGTGTGCCGCTACCACCTAGTTTGATCAAAGTGCAAAACAGCCAGCGGCGCATCGCCCGGCAAGAAGGTACGCTTTATTGGGATTGGAGCGCGATGATGGGCGGCAATTGCGGCGCGCAATTTTGGCTCAAACAAAAGCCCGCGTTTATGCGACCTGACCTGGTGCATATGAGCCCCGAAGGTTATGTGGCGAGTGCCGATGCACTTTATATCGCGCTGCTGGATGAAATGGATAAGGCGCTGAAACGATTGGAAGTGGCACAGAAAAATTAATCAGTTGGTGCAAGGAGTTGAAATGTCGAATCGCGTTATGCTTATCACCGGTGCCAGCAGTGGCATAGGCGCCGCCACCGCAATACTCGCTGCCGAGCGCGGTTATGATCTGGTTATTACCTATTTAAGTAATCGCATACAAGCTGAAACTGTCGCACAAAAAATTATTGCACTTGGGCGCAAAGTTCTCTGCGTGCAAGCGGATGTCGGTATCGAAAGCGATGTAGTGAATATTTTTGCACAGATCGATAACCATTTTGGCCGTTTGGATGTGTTGGTAAATAACGCCGCGATTTTGCGCCAGAAATTATTCCGTGACACACACCTTGCTGAGTTAGAAAAATTATTTGCGGTGAATGTGATTGGCAGTTTTATTTGCGCGCGCGAAGCGATTAAACGCATGAGCAAACTTGAAGGGCGTAATGGCGGCGCGATTGTAAATGTCTCATCGATTGCCGCACGTTTTGGTTCGCCGTTTGAATATATCGACTACGCCGCAAGCAAAGGTGCAATTGATACTTTCACCATGGGGCTCGCCAAAGAATTGGTTGCCGACGGCATTCGCGTCAACTGCGTGCGCCCCGGTATTATCAACACCGAACTACATGCAAAAGGCGGCGAGCCTGGGCGCATTGATCGCATCGCACCCACTATTCCTATGCAGCGCGCTGGAGAAGCCGATGAAATTGCCAAAGCGATTTTATGGCTCGCGTCTGATGAAGCGTCTTACATCACCGGCAGTTTGTTGGATGTGAGTGGCGGGCGTTAATAAATAACGGTTTATATGATTTCCATAAAAAACGGCAGAAAAATTCTGCCGTTTTCGTTTTTACCGCTACGCATCTTAAAATTTTATTCCCGCCGTATATCAACAAAGGGGCTATAAACGCCGTTTTTATCAAACGCGGCGATTTGGAATACATAATCACCTTCCAGCCAATCAAATTTGTATTGCTGCGTCCATGCATCGTTAATCGACACATAGGTATATTGCGTATCGGTCAGTTTTTTGTAGCGAATTTCATAGCCACCCAATTCTTCAATATACAAATCTGTACCATTTTCTCTTTTGGTTGGCGCCGTCCAGCTAATACCAATCGGCCCTGCTACGTGCGAAGGAGACGACGAGTTTGCTGAACTTGACGAGCTGCTACTCACCGCCGGTTTTGAGGAACTGGATGAGCTAGATGAAATAACTGCAGGCGCTGAGCTGGAAGAACTAACGGCAGGTTTGGAAGAGGAGCTGGATGAACTCGAGGAAATAATCACAGGCGGCGTAACCGAACTCGAGGAAGAGCTGCCCGTGCTGATTGATTCCACCTTAAACCAATTGATATTAAAACCACCCGCTTGCACATAGAGCTGCAATTTTGCCACTCCCGGCGCAAAGTTAACGGTTTGCACAACATCAACCCAGGTTTGCCAACCACCCGTTTTGGGAATGGTGACGGTATCCATCACGGCACCCGTTGCCAGATTTTTGAGCAATAACACACCACCAGTATTGCGATTGGCAACCCGGTAGGTCACTTTATAGGCGCCAGCGGTAGGAATCGTGAGCTCTGCTTTTTCATAATTCAACCAGTCACCCGCATCCAGATAACCGGCGCCACTGCCGCCGCCAGCATCGGTTGTGCTTTCAAACACAATGCCGGACATAGTCGAATAGCTTTCCACCTGAATCAATTTAGGTAAGGCCTCTGGTTCAGCACTTTCAATTTTGAACCAATTGACATTAAAGCCGCCCACCTGCGCATAGAGTTGTAATTTTGCAGCACCCTGTTGCAGCGTAACCGTTCGCTCAACATCGACCCAGGTTTGCCAGCCGCCAGTTTTGGGAATGGAAATCGTATCCAACACCGCGCCGGTCGCCAGATTCTTGAGCAGCATTACCCCACCGGCATCGCGGTTGGCAACGCGATAGGTAATTTTATAGGTTCCGGTTGTGGGAATAGTGAGTGCGGTATTTTCGTAATTTAACCAATCGCCCGCATCAAAATAACCAATGTTTTTGCCGCCACCCACATCTTTGGTATTTTCCTGCGTAATTCCCTGCATCGCGGAATAATTTTCCGCTTCAACAGTAATCGGTGCTAGTCGAACGGTGCTGGCTGCAACGCTAGGCGCAAACATCATAAATGGAGCGCAAAGTGCCATAGCAATAGAAGCATGGCGCAAACGCGCCTGCCAATTCAAACCGCGTTTAAGTTGTAGTTGGTCGATAAAACCTAACTCAATTAATATTTCACCGATAGGGGTGACTTTGAGGGTGGCATCAGCTGGGTCTAACAGACGCTTTCTTCGGGATTGTTCCTGGATTGCACTTTCAAGTTGATCCTGGGTTATTAATCCCTTACTGACTAAAATATCCCCTAAGCGGGAGAGTTCTTTTTTTTTGAACATGATTCCTCCAAAACTACAACCGCAAAATCTGTGCGAGCCGAGTGACTTGAATCGAGATGAATGGGAGAGTGATAACTATTTGAGTGTAGAAGAGATTTGGAATTTGTTAGGCCGAGCAACCACAATGCAATAACAACATTTTTACATATGAGAATTGCCCAATATTCTTTTGTTTAAATTAGTTGCGGGTAATCAATTAGGTCTGCGCCATTTCTTTGCTAAAAGTTATCAAAAAAATTCTTTCTAGAATGTCACTTCAATTTATAACTACCCCACACTGCTAAATTTTATAGATAAAAATAATTCGCCTTTATTTGCAGTAGATACCCATTAATCGCCCGATATGTAGGATTTTTCACTACTAATAGCATCATAAAAGGTAAAGTTGATTCGTATCACACGCGCCGAATGCTACCTTTGCCAGCGAATGCTTGGCGCTGATTTCTACGGCTATTACCTATAACCTGCATTATTACGCTGCTTTGGCACAGCAGCTTTTGGCTTTTCTCTTTTTGCTTAACAGGTCATCCACCATGAACAATAAAATTCACCGTCGCCCGCTACTCGCGAGCGCCGTATTGCTCTCGCTGCTGGCGGGTTGCGATGCTCAAAAAACTGACTCTCCTACTACCCCATCAACACCTGCACCAGTAACCGCCACCGAACCGGCGAAAGTAGAATGGCCTGCAATTAAAAGCGCTGTGAAAAAAGATCCTGCTGTTGAAGCACGCATCGATGAATTACTCGCGCGCATGACGCTGGAAGAAAAAATTGGCCAGTTAATTCAGCCAGAAATTAAACACCTGACGCCGGAAGACATTAAGCAATATCACGTCGGCTCAGTGCTCAATGGTGGCGGCAGCACGCCAGGCGCCAATAAATACGCCAGCATGCAAGATTGGGTCGCGCTGGCCGACAGTTTTTACAACGCTTCGGTCGATAAATCCAACGGCCGTATCGGTATTCCCATTATGTGGGGCACAGACGCAGTACACGGGTTGGGCAACGTAGTGGGCGCCACTTTGTTTCCGCACAACATCGCGCTGGGTGCGACTAATAACCCTGAACTGCTCAAACAAATCGGTTGGGCAACTGGCCGCGAAATCGCCGTCACTGGTTTGGATTGGGATTTCTCTCCCACTGTTGCTGTCGCACGCGATGACCGCTGGGGTCGCGCTTATGAAAGCTGGTCAGAAGATCCAGAAATCGTTGGCGCCTTTGCCGGAAAAATGGTGGAAGGTTTGCAGGGCGATGGTGGCTCCGAGAAATTTTTATCTAACGAGCATGTAATCGCCACCGCGAAACATTTTATTGGCGATGGCGGCACACTGAATGGTGTCGATCGCGGGCCAACGCAAGGCGATGAAAAATCGGTGCGCGATATTCATGGCGCTGGTTATTTCAGTGCGCTCGAATCCGGCGTGCAAGTGGTGATGGCTTCATTCACCAGTTGGGACGGCACACGCATGCACGGCCACAAACATTTGCTTACCGATGTACTTAAAGGCCAAATGGGTTTTGATGGTTTGGTAGTAGGCGATTGGAGCGGCCACAGTTTTATTCCCGGTTGCACCGCAGTAGATTGCCCGGAATCGCTGATGGCGGGTTTGGATATTTACATGGTGCCCGAACCCAACTGGAAAGATTTATACAATAATTTATTAGCGCAAGCTAAAACGGGTGAAGTAACCGCCGAGCGTTTAGATGACGCCGTGCGCAGAATTTTGCGCGTAAAAATTCGCGCCGGTTTATTTGAAAAAGGCGCACCATCCACTCGTCCACTTGCGGGCAAAAAAGAATTGTTAGGTGCACCTGAGCATCGCGCCATTGCACGCCAAGCGGTACGCGAATCACTAGTGCTGCTGAAAAACAAAAACAATGTATTGCCACTCGCGCGCAAACAAAAAATATTGGTAGCCGGTGATGGCGCCGACAATATCGGCAAGCAAGCGGGCGGCTGGTCAGTGACTTGGCAGGGCACCGGTAATGTAAATTCCGATTTCCCTGGCGCCACTTCTATTTACGCTGGCATCAACCAAATTGTTAGCGCCGCCGGGGGTACAGCCACACTCAGCGTCGATGGTTCGTTCAAAGAAAAACCAGATGTGGCTATCGTTATTTTTGGTGAAGATCCCTATGCCGAAATGCAAGGCGACGTCGGCATGCTCGCCTATAAACCACGCAACCCGAGTGATTGGGAATTGCTGAAAAAATTGCGCGCGCAAAATATTCCCGTCGTTTCATTATTTATCACCGGCCGTCCACTCTGGGTTAACCGTGAAATTAATACCTCGGATGCGTTTGTCGCTATTTGGCAGCCAGGCACTGAAGGTGCTGGTGTCGCTGATGTTATTTTCAAAAATGCGGAAGGCGCTATTAACTTTGACATGAAAGGGCGCTTGAGTTTTTCCTGGCCGAAAATGCCGGATCAAACTCCACTCAACCGGGGCGATGAAAATTATGACCCGCTGTTTGCCTATGGTTACGGTTTAAGTTACGGCGACAAAAATACCTTGGGTGATGATTTATCTGAAGCTGGCCCACAAGCTGCTGAAGCCTTGGACGTGATGGAAATATTTAATCGCCGCCCAATGGATCCATGGCAACTGGAAATTATTGGTTTCCAAAATGATATAGTGCCGATGAACAGCAACACCGTAAAAGCGTCATCGCTACAAATCCAGGCGGTTGATCGCGATGTGCAAGAAGATGCGCGCCGTGTGCTATGGAATGGCGCGGGTTCAGGCCAAGTTGCGTTATCGGTAGGCAATCGTCAGGATTTTATTAATTACGTAAAAAGCGATTCAGCGCTGGTGTTTGATATCAAAGTCGATGCTGCACCCACTGCAATTACTTACTTACGTTTAGGCTGCGGCTCTTACTGCGCATCGGATATTGAGCTGACCGAAAAATTAAAAGGTTTCGCAGGAAAAGGCTGGCAAACCGTAACCGTTCCGCTGAGCTGCTACCCCAACTCAGGCGCAAACTTTGGTGTTGACCAACCCGCCAGCGAATACTGGACTCAAGTGCTGCAACCCTTCTCGCTGATTACTACCGGCACATTAGATATTACCTTTGCCAAAGTCAGTGTAGTGAAAGGTGCAGGTAAAGAAGTTGCTTGCCCTTAAGTAAAAAGTTGCTCGCCCTAAGAAAGAAGTTGCTTCGTTAAAATAAAAAGCCCCGCCAGTGAAAACTGGCGGGGCTTTTTTCATCATTTCCCGAAGATATATTTTTAGTTTAGGCTAGTGGAAAATTCACCTTATATTACCGAGCATAAAATATTCGATGGATAAAGATTTATACTTTTAGCCATTATGTACCATGCTTTTCTGATTCAAAAAAATTACACCCTGCCGCAGTATTGGTTAATAAAATCTTGATGCCTAGGTAGCATTGCTATATTTTTATTGACGTCACCAGCAACACTATTCAAGAAATTTTTCAGTTCTTGCACTGGCATAAGCTCAACAATAGGATGATATGACGAAGGAAAAAGACCTTGCCCAAGCATAACTTGAGTCCATGAATCCAAGCGAAACAATTCACCTTCAACCTGAAAAGCTTTCCCGGACTCTTTAAAAATCGTCATGCGATGCTTGAGATCATCAGGAATTTCCATATCCTTACAGTAACGCCAGAATGGGCTGTCGTCGCGCTCAGTCGCTTTGTAGTGCAATATAATAAAATCCCTAATTCTTACAAATTCGCTTTCTGCCTGCATGTTGTATTCATCAACACTTGACTGCTTAATTTCACCATCTGGAAACAACTGCAACAAGCGGGTTACTGCTGTCATGATCATATGAATACTGGTTGATTCCAGTGGTTCCAAAAAGCCAGACGCAAGACCTATAGCGATACAATTTTTATTCCAGGACTTTTTGCGTCTTCCAGTTTTGAATTTTATTACGTTAGGCTCTGTGAGTACTTTTCCGTCTACGCTCGACAACAACATATTGATGGCCTCATCCTTAGACAAATGCTGGCCAGAAAAAACCACGCCATTCCCAACTCTATGCTGCAAAGGAATTTGCCAACGCCAACCGGCATGATGTGCAATCGATTTTGTGTAGGGCACAGCAGGACCAATAGATTCAGTTTGGATTGCAATTGCACTATCACAGGGCAACCAATGCCCCCACTCTTCAAAGCCTGTCTGCAAAGTCTGTTCGATCAATAATCCTCGCATCCCTGTACAATCCAAAAATAAGTCACCTTGTATTTCTTGACCTGAATCCATTTTGAGTGAAGCAATAAAACCTGACTCAGTGTTTTGAATTACCTCTGCTATTTTCCCTTCCACTCGCTTTACACCACGAGCTTCAGCACGCCCCCTAAGAAAACTAGCGTAACGTCCAGCATCCAGATGAAATGCATAATTTATTTTGGCTTGGTCATTAATGGAAAACCGCTCTTCTAACGCAGCTTTGTATTCCAGACAATAATTACCGAACTCATCGGCTATGCCCAGCTCTTTTCCTCTGAGCCAAAAATGGATAAAGTCCGTAATTAATGTTTGTTTGCCTGTGGTACCAAAGGAATGGAAATATTTTTCACCAATTTTCTTCCAGTTCTCAAACTGAATACCGAGTTTAAAAGTCGCATTGGTTGCTCTCATAAACTCCTGCTCGTTAATCCCTAATAGTCGATGGAATGTTCTCATTGGTGGGATAGTAGCTTCGCCAACACCCACTGTTCCTATTTCTTGAGACTCGACCAAGGTGATATCAAGGAGCTCACCCATTTGGTGCGAAAGCGCAGCCGCTGCAATCCAACCGGCCGTGCCGCCTCCAGCAATAACTATCTTCATTTTTTTATTTTTCATTTATTTTTTCACTTGTTAGCATCAACGATTTAACTTATTAATAAGCATGGCTCTTAATTTCCTAACACTAAGCCTATCTAGTGTATGCAAAAACCCTCGCGCCTCCACTGGAATATAAGAATTAGATTTTTCAGCACCATCAAAAATATAATGATTAAAAATATGTTTCCAGGCTTCTCGTTCATGAGCAGACTTGTCCCGTATTCCAAGCATCGCCATATACAATGCACTCATACCAGAAGTCAAAAATGCGGGGGCATCTTCCCACCAGTAATTAACCAAGACATTGTAAGGCTCAAGGCTTTCTACATTGTGCCACCACATACTGGGTATATATAAAGCATCTCCCGGCTCTAAATCGACTACTTGGGCAGTTAAAAGTGCATGCTTAAATTGAGGGAATTTTTCATGATCAGGATTTTTAAAATCAACTAGGCTAATTACTTGCCCGCCAGGTGTTGGCTCCAGCGGGCCGGGATAAAGATTGCTTATTTGGTCTGGAGGGAAAAGCGTGAACCTACGCCTACCAGCAACACAACAGGCTATATTATCTAATGCATCAAAATGACAAGTCGCTGTAGTTGCTCCACCAATCCATATACTTACTCTTTCATTCATGGCCTCAAGATGCGTTTCTCTTGGAATTACAATATTGTTTTTGTCACTAAATCCCGGCAAATGAGTTTCAATAATATTTGATGCAATATAATACGCAGGCTCATTTATTTTATGTACACCTGTCAAAATTGCATCTAAAGTTTCATCAATACGTCCTTTAAAACTTTCGTAATTAAGCTTGGTGCAATTTTCGTTGTAAAACATTCGCCCTTTATTTTCCGCAGGAATTTTACAAACGATTGTAGGATTACCGTTATAAAATACCTTTAGATAGTCAACTGATGCTTGATCAGAAATTTGCCCAGCTTTAACCATAGGCCAATCACCAATAAGTTGCTTAAAAACAACAGGTTCTGCAGAATTAATTACAGCTCTTGGAATATCATGCGAATTAATTCCTTGCAAAATCGTTGTTTGTTTCACGGTCACTTTTCTCCAGCTAAAAGCTTGCGATTTTTCAGGTCAATTAATTTTCTGACATTAGACATTGATGTAGCAATAAAATAAGCGGCTTGAAGAAAGCCCGATTTATTAAGCTCTTCAAGTTCAGCTCCATTCAGTCGGGATAACTTGTCAAGGTTGATCGTTTCAAATCCAGTGATTTTTAATTTTTCTTCATTTTGAAATTCTATATCCAAAACTACATCATCTAACAACTGATACTTATTGAATGCGTCAAACATCAACTTTGTCAGATGCATGCCGTCATTGATGGTATCCAGAACCTTTGAAATATGGAGCAAGTAACGACTATGCCCGCCGTTCTCCAGAAATAATGCTTGCCCGTCTTCCGCTACCACCTTGGGGTGGTTCATATCAATATGCACAATAGGCTTATGTATCTCTGATCCATTTACAATTTCACGTTGAATACCAATTGAAAATGGGCCTCTGGCTATGACCGCAGGGACATAGTTCGCACACCACCCTAAATATCGCTGACCTGTGGGATCCACTTCTGTCAAAAATAAATTTTCATCTTTTTGCAATCCAAAGAAAACAATAGCTTGATATTCACCTGTATCGGGGCTTTTACGACACAGTATTGGATATTCTTTTTGAACGTCTGAAAACTCAGTGACGTAGGTGATAGTGCTGGCCAGATTGTCGCCCAATTCTGCGGTGAACCTCGGATTTACTCTCAAATGCTCATGCGTAATATTATTTAATACTTCTATTTTGTGCATATCAACTTACCAACAGCCGGAATAATTTGTATTAGTTAAATATAAAAAGAGCCGCCTAAGCGACTCTTTTTATACGAACAACCTTTAAGTAATACTTAGAAGTTGTAACGGGCACCCAATTGGTAGCGAGGACCCAAGTCATCATAGCCCCACAACATATCTTCGTTGCGAGCATGCTCACGACGATCTTCTCCAAGCAGGTTTATACCCTCAAAGGATACACTCAGATTATCAGTGAAGCGATAAGTCACGTTCGCATCGATTTGTGTATATTCTTCAATATACCCAGGGTTATTCGCACCTGCACCAGTTCTGTTGAGGAACTCATCACGCCAGTTGTAAGCCAGACGCGCTTCAACACCATAGTTTTCATACATCAATACCAGGTTTGCAGTATCGCTAAGACCCAATAACGCAAATTGGTTTGAAGTAATGTCCAAGTTGTCGAAACTTACATCACCTTTCACGATGGTGTAGTTAGCTTGAATACCAAAGCCTGTATCACCAAAGAAGTGTTGACCTGCAAGCTCAGCACCATAAATTTTTGCTTCACGGTTGTTAACAGGTTCACTGTACTTGTAGGTAATCACCGGATCATTAGCATTCGGGGTGATGAATGCGTAACCTTTCTGATCATTAAGGTCGTCCTTCAATGCCCCAGTGTACTCGTCCGCACCATCAGGATAGGTAGCCGGGTCAGCCAAAATTTGCATCATTGCGTAGAGGCTGGCGTTATCAACATTTTCATCGATGCTTAAGAGCGCATCTCTAGCTGCTTGCGCTCTTGGGCCAGCAGTTTGGTCCTGAATATCAAAGGAGCGATCTGATTGCTCAGTTCCCGAAAAGTTGGTAACGCGTTTTTCAAACACGCCTGCAGACACATAGCTGGCATCATCAAAATACCATTCTGCGGAAAGATCAAAGTTGCTTGATTCTAAAGGCTTCAGTTGCGGATTTTGCCCGGTTGCTTGAACGGTGGTTCCCTCATTCAACGTAGAGCCGTTCGGGTTTCCGAATGAAACCACCGAACCCAACGACGCCAAACCAGGGCGAGCGATGGTTTTACTGTAAGAGAATCTGGTGATTACGTCGTCCGTCAGTTTGGCTGACAAATCCAGGTTTGGCAGCAATGCGTCATAGCTGTTCTTGGCTACATATACCGTTCCCGCCGGCTTGCTGACAGCGGAGAAGTCGTTATCCGACTGCCACACATAATAAGCTACCTCCGGGGTCTCTGAAGATGAGACTTGTTTGGTTGTCTCATAACGCAAGCCTGCCAATACATCAAGCTCAAAACCACCTACATCGCCAGTAGTGCCAACTTGAAAATAGGCAGCATCTGTATCTTCCTGAATGTCATTGTTGCCTTTACTATTGCGAACAACACCTTTAGGACTCTGAGTGTTCTCTACACCAATGTAAGCTGGTCCAGATCCGAGAGGGTCGGTGGCGGAGACCTCAGTGGTGGGATATATACCCACCAGATGTTTTGCCAAGTCACGTGCGTCAGCGCGGTAACCGATGTGCGGTGAGTTACCAGTACTCGCATCTTCAAATTGGCCTGCAACGTCGAACGCTTCAAACAAGCCTTCACCAAGGAATTCACCCGGTGCTGAAGCACCCCAACCGCCCAATACTTGGGCGTTGTTACCGTTGTAGTTAATGGTGTTTGAACCCATTTCACGGCGCTCGATACCAAAATCAAAACGGCTGCCATCTTCGAAATCCCATCTGGCATCCAGCTTGATTTGATCTACTTCAGAAAGTTGCTCAGCGGAGAATATGCGCATTACCGAGGAACTGAGATCCTCTTCGCCTAATGTACCGTTAAGGGTGTGAGTCCAGTTAGGGATCTCGGCACCACTGAACTGCCAGCTCGCACCAGTTTTAATAGTGGCACCAATACCTACGTCCAATTCACCTGAATGGCCTGGTCCGGTAGGTAAACTTTCCATGGTGGAATGATGCGCATCAAGGCTTAGAGTCAATTGATCATTGGCAGCCCAATCAAGATTTAAACCGGTTGATTCAAGGGTGTCTTCCTGCGAGCGATATTGTTGAGCGAAGCCAACGTCTTTAGCAGAGCTGTATACTTCGGTGATGATTTTTGGCGTTTTAATGGTTGAGTTATCAAACTCAACATTAGTTAAGTTGCCACCGTTTTGTACCCAAGTGGTTACTTCGCCGCGGTGTTCAGATTGATTATTTTGTGCAAAGGTGTAGTCCAAAGTAGCAGTCAGATCTTCAATAGGACGATATTGGAAAGTCAGCTGCGCATTGGTACGGTCGCGTTCGCGATCAGAGAAGGTGTAACGAACATCATTTGGACGAGAGTAGAGCTGGCCAACCGCTGGCGCATTTTTGAAGATTGCGCTGTCCGCTGTCTGGTCATAAATTGTCTTGGAATCACCGCCACCCCATTCCGCTACCGTCCAATCGTTAACTGTGGCGCCAGTGAATCCTGAATCGCGCTCTTGATAGCTCGCACTCAAGGACACACCGAACACTTCAGAATCATCAACCCAACTTACCAAACCTGAAATTTCTGGCGTTACATCATCACCGGTACGGTTAGTGGAATCGTTTACAAGCTTACCGCCAATGGATGCCTTGAAGCCGTCACTATCCAAAGGACGGGTAGTTTTAACGTTTATAGAGGCACCAATCCCACCTGCAGCGATGTCAGCCTTACCGGTTTTGTAAACCTCAACACCGGAAACCGCTTCGGAAGCGAGGTTGGCGAAATCAAATGCACGTGAGTTACCGCCCCGTGTCGATGCATCCGCACCCGAGCTACCACCATAGGCACTACCTGTTGGAAGCGTTCTTCCGTTCAGGGTAACCATGTTGTAGTCGGGACCAAAACCACGAACGGTAATACGAGAACCTTCACCATTTGAACGGTCAATAGAAACGCCCGTAATACGCTGTAAGGATTCTGCAAGGTTAGTATCCGGGAATTTACCCATGTCTTCTGCGCTAATGGCATCAACTACACCTGAAGCATCACGCTTCACGTCCATCGCGCGCTCCAAACTGGCGCGAATACCGGTTACTACTACTTCTTCAACGCTATCGTCTTGTGCTACTGCGTAACTACCAAAGCCAGATAAGGCGGTAGAGGCGATAACGCTAGCGATAAGTTTCTTTTTGAATCGTGCTCTTGTGATCATGGAGCTCTCCTATTGGATTATTTTTTGGTCAGGATTTTTATTGGTAACTAAACGAATCTATTGCCCCCAAGCGCTGAGCCGTCGATCCTGATTCACCTTGCAAGCAAGATAAAATGTCACATTGGGCACTGCTGCCCGTCTTACCATTGCCGTTGTTGTATTTATGACATCTGCGAACTAGGTCGCGCATGGTGGGATACAAGTATCATATGTTCAGATTGACTACAACCAATTGAGGCATTGCCGCACAGTAAAAGTAAAGAACTGTTACGAGGGGACACACTTTGGCGTACAAATATACAATCCAGTAGCACTTTCTAATTATTTTTTAATTAGTAAAATATAGATATAAGCGCCAAAGCCTTTTATTTTAAGGATTTGTAGATGGGATTCGAATGAGATATAAAATTATTTTTGCTAATGAAAATAATTTTGTGAGGCGATGAAGCTATCTAAATGATGAAATGAGTACGCCGGAATCGCGTAAAAAAGCCCGATTTAATGATCGGGCTTCTCAAATGGCAGGATATTGATGACTTGTACGGCGTCTTTTTTATCGTCTTCACTTTGGTTAACACGCGTTTCCAGTTCGCGCGCGACCGGTTTAAAGTGCATCTCCTCTTTATAGCCACAGGCGACACATTCGCGATAATCTTTTCCGCCCTCGTTGTAAACAACCAGCTTATCCATTGCTGAACAGCGCGGGCAGACGGCGCCTGCAACAAACCGGCGTGTGGTGCTGTAAGCCATTACGCTGTCTCCCCAGGAACATCAGTAAGAGTAATACCTGAGTGACGCAGGAGTGCATCGATATTCGGCTCGCGCCCACGGAATTTTTTAAACAATTCCATCGGCGCTTTGCTGCCACCTTGCTGCAAAATTTCCTGCAGAAAGCTCGCACCGGTTTGCGCATTAAAAATACCTTCTTCTTCAAAGCGCGAGTAAGCATCGGCCGATAAAACTTCCGCCCACTTGTAGCTGTAATATCCGGCTGCGTAGCCACCGGCAAAAATATGGCTGAAACTATTTTCAAAGCGATTGAATGCAGGCGGTTTTACTACAGCGACCTGCGCACGAATCTGATTCAACACATCCTGTGCCGATTGAGGCGCAGTCGGATTGTATTCGGCATGTAAACGGAAATCGAACAGTGAAAACTCAATCTGGCGAAGCATTTGCAAACCGGATTGGAAATTTTTTGCGGCGAGCATTTTATCGAGCAGCGCTTGCGGCAGCGGCTCACCGGTTTCGTAGTGGCCGGAAATTAATGGAATCGCCTCCGGTTCCCAACACCAGTTCTCCATAAATTGGCTCGGCAATTCAACAGCATCCCAAGCGACGCCATTAATTCCGCTCACCGCCGCCACATCAATTTGCGTCAGCATATGATGCAAGCCGTGACCAAATTCATGAAACAACGTAGTAACTTCATCGTGCGTGAGCAGCGACGGAGTTTCGCCAACCGGCGGTGTGAAATTGCACGTTAAAAACGCGACCGGTAATTGCACACCGATTGTAGTTTTGCGCCGCACACGGCAATCGGCCATCCAGGCACCGCCTTTTTTCTTGTCTCGTGCAAACAGGTCGAGATAAAAACTCGCGACTTGTGCCCCACTTTTGAAGATGTGATAGAAACGCACATCGGAGTGGTAAGTATCAAACGTTGTAATTTGTTTTACGTCGATACCAAACAAACGTTGCACTACTTCAAACATACCGGCGATGACTTTTTCCGCTGGAAAATAAGGGCGCAATTCTTCTTGCGATACCGAATATTTTTCCACGCGCAACTTTTCGCTGAAATAGGTAGTGTCCCAGGATTGCACATCTGCACAGCCATTACGTGCCGCAAATTCGCGTAGCTCAGCGTAATCGCGCTCGGCATAGGGTTTGGATTTTTGCGCGAGCTCATTTAAAAAATGCAGCACTTGCGCAGGCGACTCCGCCATCTTGCTCGCCAATGACCGTTCAGCATAATTTGCAAACCCTAATAGCTGCGCGAGCTCATGGCGCAGCGCGAGTGTTTCGGCAATCAACGCCGTGTTATCAAATTCGGTGACAACAGTGCCATCGGATTTTTTACTGAGGGAAGACGCACGCGTGACATAAGCGGTGTAAATTTCTTCGCGCAGTGCACGATTGTCCGCATACATAATCACCGCGTAGTAAGACGGAAAATCGAGTGTAATTACATAACCTGACAATTCTTTTTGCGCTGCCGCCTGCGCTGCTTGTGCCAGTGCTGATTCAGGCAAACCTGCCAGCGCGTCAGCCGTTTCAAAATGTTTGTACCAGGCTTGGGTTGCATCCAATACATTATTGGAAAATTGCGTAGCGAGTTCCGACAGGCGCTTTTGAATATCGCCAAAGCGTTTTTTATCCGCTGCATTTAATGCAACGCCACCCAAACGAAAATCGCGCAAGGCATTATTAATCGTCTGCTGTTGTGCTTGGGTTAACTGCGCAAATTCTTTGCTATCAGCAAGCTGTTGATAGGCATTATAGAGCGCTTCATTTTGGCTGAACTCAGTGCTGTAATCCGTCAGCAGTGCGACGCTTTCGGTATAGGCTTTACGCAATTCTTCGCTGTTGGCAACCGAATTTAAATGGCTGACCGGTGCCCAGGCTTGATCCAATTTATCGCCTTGGGCTTCCAGTGGTGCAACTAAAGTATCCCAACTTGGAGTGGGTAAATCGGCGAGCAATTGCGCAAGTTGAGTGCGACCCTGCTCAATTAATTCGCTTATCGCTGGCGTTATTTGTTCGGCGGCAATAGCGGAAAACGGTGGCAAAGTGTGGCTTGCTAATAGCGGGTTGGTCATGCGCTGGCTCCGTAAGGCGAAAATCGGGCGATGTTTGGCGTATCATACACGCCTGAATTTCTACACCCATCAATTTCTACACCCATCAATCATGAGGGTTTTCAGGAGCATATCTATGGGCGCGATAAGACATTACCAAGGCCACTCACCACAATTAGGTGCGCGGGTGTTTGTCGATGAATCAGCCGTCGTCATTGGCGATGTAGTACTTGGTGATGACACCTCGGTCTGGCCCTGCGTAGTGATTCGTGGCGATATGCACCGCATCCGCATCGGCGCGCGCACCAGCGTGCAAGATGGCTCGGTGCTGCACATCACCCACGCAAGCGATTACAACCCCGCTGGCCATCCGCTGATTATTGGCGAGGATGTCACCATTGGCCATTCGGTTTGTCTGCACGGTTGCACCATTGGTAACCGCGTGCTGGTCGGCATAGGTTCAAAAATTTTAGATGGCGCCGTTATTGAAGATGACGTAGTAATAGGCGCAGGTTCGCTGGTGCCACCGGGTAAACGACTCGAATCCGGTTTTATGTATATGGGCTCGCCGGTAAAACAAATTCGTCCGCTTAAAGAATCGGAAAAATCGTTTTTTTTATACTCTGCCAATAATTATATGAAGCTTAAAGATACCTACCTCAAGGAGCTGGAATGACTTACGCACTGCCAATTTCAGGTAAAACCAACGATCATTTTTCTGTACAAAAAATTATTTGCATCGGCCGTAACTACGCCGAGCACGCGCGTGAAATGGGCCATGACCCGGAACGCGAACCGCCGTTTTTCTTTTTCAAACCGCAGAGTGCGTTAGCGCAACATAATATTGATTTTGTTTATCCACATTTTTCGCAACAAGTTGAACACGAAATTGAATTGGTGATTGCGATTGGCAAATCCGGCACACAAATTTCTGCCACAGATGCAGCAGATTATGTATTTGGTTTTGCAGTGGGGCTAGATATGACCTGTCGCGATATCCAAAAAGAAGCAAAAAAAATGGGGCGCCCTTGGGAACTCGCCAAAGGTTTTGACGGCTCAGCGCCTTGCACTGCCATTCAACGCGGCTCGCTAGATGATTTAGAGCAATTCGGCGATCTGGTACTAACGCGCAACGGCGAGGAAGTACAACGCGGCGATTGGCGCACTATGGTCTGGTCGATTCCGGAATTAATTGCGGAAGTCTCGCGCTATATAAAGCTGGAAGCAGGGGATTTAATTTTTACTGGCACACCGGCAGGTGTTGGACAAGTAAAACCCGGCGATAAATTGTGCGCGAAACTGGAAGGATTTTCACAAGAGCTGAATATATTGATTACAAAAAAACAGGGCTGATTGCGCAGCCCTGTTTTAATTACTATCAGTTACGGCAAATCAAACACCAATGCCTTCACTGCTTTTTGCTGCGCAACCATCACCAGACTGTTAATGTCTTCGATTTTTGCACCATCACCCGGCTTTACGATTTCACCCTCAATCGCCAACTCGCCGTTGATCACATGCACGTAGTATTTACGTTTTGTTGATGCAGGCAATTCAGCGCGGGCGTTATCATCGAGCAGCAGTTGATACAAACGCGCATCTTGTTTGATTGTCAAACTACCCGCCTCGCCGTCAGGACTCACAGCCAGCGTTAAACCTTTGTTGTTGCCAAAATCTTTTTGCTGATAACCCGGTGTTTGGCCGTACACATTCGGTTGAATCCAGATTTGCAAAAAGTGTAAACCTTTCGTTTGCGATGGATTAAATTCGCTGTGGCGAATTCCGCTGCCCGCTGACATCAATTGGAACTCACCGGGCGGCAAAGTCGCTACATTGCCTGCGCTATCTTTGTGCGCAATTTCGCCGTCGAGTACGTAGCTAATAATTTCCATATCGCGATGGCCGTGGGTGTCAAAGCCTGAATCGGCGGCGACATGATCATCATTAATCACACGCAGCGCCGAAAATCCCATCTGGCGCTCGTCATAATAATTACCGAATGAAAAAGTATGCTTACTCTTCAACCAGCCGAAGTCGGCACCACCGCGCTGGTTACTGCGTCTGATATTGATCATAGGTCACCTCATTTTTTGCGGCGCTTTACTCAAGCACCGCGTGTCAGGATGTTTGCAGGGTGGAAATTTCCGGTTTAGATTTTGTTGGCGATCAGGCTGTCGGCACTTGCGCGGCCACCACCAGAGATCAGCAGTGAAACTGCACCGGCCAACAGCGCCAAGCCAAACTCATAACCGTTGTTACTCATAAATAGGCCGTTGTTGATATGCACCGAGAAGATCGCTACCACCATGGTCACGGCTAATACCAGCGCACTTGGACGCGTCAGCAAACCGAGGATCAGGAACAGGCCGCCGAAAAATTCTGCTGAGCCTGATAGTGCAGCGAGTAATACACCAGGCTCAAGGCCGATCGATGCCATCCACTGACCGGTTCCTTCCAAGCCGTAGCCACCGAACCAGCCAAACAATTTTTGTGCGCCGTGGGCGACGAAGATAATTCCCAAAGGTAAACGCAGGGCTAAAGCTGAGTAACTGTTGTTGGTAGCGAAAACTTTAGTGATTGTGCTCATGATGAACTCCGAAATATTTGATGATGGGCTTGGTTAAGTTTAGTTGGGTTGGCGCCTTGCTAACTGCTTGTTCGCCTCACTTGTTGATAGATTAGGCTTGTGCCCGGCAACAAAAAAGCGGAAGATTTTGAGCTGTTAGTTCAAATTTTTTGATCATTAACTAGAGGCTATCGCCATGCACCACGCCATCACCCTGGATGCCCTTCGAGTCCTTGATGCTATTGACCGCAAAGGCAGCTTTGGCGCGGCGGCGGAAGCTCTGTTCAAGGTGCCATCGGCTTTGTCTTATACAGTTCAAAAGCTGGAATCCGACCTTGGCATCAACCTTTTTGATCGCACTAAACAGCGCGCGCAGCTAACCGCAGCGGGGCGTTTATTGCTGGAGCAAGGACGGCAGTTGCTGCAAGCCGCTAATGCGATAGAAGAGGCGGTACAGCAATTGGAATCCGGCTGGGAGACGCAGCTGCGTATCGCCAAAGACACCGTATTGCCACTTGCACCGCTATTGCAGCAGATCAAGATGTTTAACCAGCTGGATAAGCGAGTGGCAATTACTATCGCCGAAGAAGTATTAGGTGGCACCTGGGATGCGCTGATTGCCGAGCGCTGCGACTTGGCACTCGGTGCGAGTGGCGATTTGCCGAAGGGCATTTTTGAATATCGCTTGATGGGCGAAGTGGAATTTGTATTTGCCGTTGCGCGCGAACATCCGCTCTGCTTGCACAAAGGGCCAGTAGATGCGGCTGCGATTCAAGCATTCCCAACTATCGTGATGGCAGACTCATCACTCAGCTCACCAGCGCGTTCATCCGGCTTATTGGAAAGCCGTCAGATTATTCGCGTCGCCAACGCCAGCGCAAAAATCCAGGCGCAGGTGATGGGAATAGGCGTAGGTTTTTTATCGAAACATTTAATTCAAAAGGAAATAAACACGGGCGATTTGGTGGCACTGGATTGCTCGGTGCCGCGCCCAAATATTCCACTTTATATGGCGTGGCGAAAAGGTAATTCGGGAAAGGCGCTGGCGTGGTTTGTAGAAGCCTGCCTCGGTGCAGATTGGTTTTCCACTTAGTAATCTATTGCACTCAGCGTAATAAAAATAATCGCTGCATAACGCAACGATTTTCCTATCACCACCAACACAAAAAATTGCCAAAAGCGAATACGCATAACACCGGCAAAAAACGTGAGAGGGTCACCAATCACCGGCACCCAAGCAAACAATAATGCTAATAATCCGTAGCGCTGGAATTGCCGCTGCGCGCGCGCCAATTGTTGATGTTTAAATGGAAACCATTTTTTATCCTGCCAACGCAGACATTCTTTTCCCAAATACCAATTGATGCAGGAACCCAATGTGTTACCGCTGGTTGCAACTAACCACAGTATTAACGTCGAATATTCTTGATAGAGCAGCGTGACGAGCAGCGCTTCAGAGGAGAGCGGAAATAATGTGGCGGCGATTAGCGCGGTGAAAAATAACGAGAGATAAATCATGGCGCCACGAGAAAACAATCAATACAGAAATTGCGCCCAAAGAAATTGGGACACACCACAGAATTATTTTTTCTCAGCAATTTGGCGACGCATCGCAGTGATGACTGGCACCACTTCCGGGCGAATTTGTCGCCACAAATAAAATGCTTCTGCAGCTTGGCCGATTAACATACCCAATCCATCAGCTACCTGTGCAGCACCACGCTCCTTTGCCCAGCGTAAAAAAATCGTTGGTTCGGAGCCGTACATCATGTCGTAACAGTAAGCTTTTGCTGCGAGTAAATTATCTGGCAGCGGCGGCAATTCACCTTGCATGCTGGCTGAGGTGCCGTTGATAACGACATCAAATACTTCCCCTTGCAATTGCTCGAAGGATTTTGCTTGCACATCGCCGAGGTCGTGAAAATTTTTCGCCAGTTCTTCCGCTTTACTTTGCGTGCGATTGGCAATCACTACTTTCGTCGGTTTCTCTTCCAGCAGCGGCTGCAAAATACCGCGCACTGCACCGCCCGCACCGAGAATTAATACGCGCTTGCCCTCCAATTCCCAACCGAGGTTGTGCATATCGTGAATCATGCCGATGCCGTCAGTATTGTCACCGAGAATAGTGCCATCGCTTAATTTTGCAAGCGTATTGATTGCACCAGCGCGTTCAGCGCGCGCTGTGCGTTTTTGCGCGAACTCAAATGCATTAACTTTAAATGGCACAGTGATATTTAAACCTTTGCCGCCTTGCGCAAAAAATTCCTGTGCCGACTTTTCAAACTCACCTTCATTCACTAGTTGTTTGGTGTAATGCATATCTTGCCCGGTCTGCTCGGCAAACTGGCGATGGATATGGGGCGACTTGCTGTGGTTGATCGGGTTGCCGAACACGGCATATAAATCGGTCATGAGTTATCCAACACTTAACATCAAAAAAGAACATTCAAAAACAGTTATCAAGAGTGGCGAAAAATTATTTCAGCCAGTCGCGATGCGGCAAAAACTTTTCGTAAAGTTCTGCTTCAGCACTACCTGCTTCAGGTTGCCAGTTGTATTCCCAGCGCACCAGTGGTGGTAGCGACATTAAAATCGATTCAGTGCGACCGCCAGTTTGTAAACCGAATAAGGTGCCACGATCGTAAACCAAATTAAACTCCACATAGCGCCCACGACGATAGAGTTGGAAATCGCGCTCACATTCCGTAAAAGACATAGCTTTACGTGCATTTACGATGGGCTGGTATGCGGGGATAAAACTGTCGCCCACCGCTTGCATCAGCGCAAAACTGTGCGCAAAACTTTCTGCGTTGTAGTCGTCAAAAAATAATCCGCCAACACCGCGCGCTTCGTCGCGATGCTTTAAATAAAAATAGTCATCGCACCATTTTTTAAATTTTGGGTAGAGATGATCACCAAGTGAATCGCAGGCGTTTTTGGCGGTCTGGTGCCAGTGGATCACATCGGCCTCGTTGCCGTAATAGGGCGTTAAATCATAGCCGCCACCAAACCACCAAACCGGCGCTTCGCCTTCTTTTTCGGCGATAAAAAAACGCACATTGGCGTGACTGGTGGGCACGTAGGGGTTGTGCGGGTGAATCACCAGCGACACTCCCATGGCTTCAAATGACCGGCCAGCCAATTCAGGGCGATGCGCCGTCGCCGAGGCGGGCATTTGGGTGCCGTGCACATGGGAGAAATTCACACCACCTTTTTCAATCACCGCACCGTTGGTCAACACGCGCGAGCGGCCACCACCGCCTTCAGTGCGCGTCCAGCTATCTTCGATAAACTGCGCGCCGCCATCTTCTGTGGCGAGTGCGTGGCAAATGCGATCCTGTAAATCGAGCAAGTAGGCTTTGACGGCGGCTTTATCCGGCCCATGAGAAGTCGTCATGAGGATTCCTTAGCGTTGCGGTGAGGCTTGAATGGGTGCAATCAGAAAGGCCGCTATTCTACGCGGCCTTGGTCGAAAGGGGAAAACTAACCGGGGCGAACTATTTCGCCCGTCAGCAAATCACGGATTTCCGAGGGACTGGTGCGCTTGCCAACATGACCGGCGGTGATGGCGTCGAGATCATTACCAAAATAGCGGCGCACTTCATGGATCGAGGTGGCTGCGGGCATGCCTTGCGTATTGCAGGAAGTAGAAACCACAGGCCCGCCAAAGGCGCGCGCCAAACCAGCTGCGACCGGATGATCGGTCACGCGCAGGGCGACACTATCGAAATTACCGCTAATCCAGTGGGGGATTAAATCGTTGGCGGGCACTAACCAAGTGATTGGCCCCGGCCAGCTATTTTTCAAACGCTGACGCTGAAGATCGTCCAAATGGCTAATAAAAGGCGCGAACATCTTGATACTGGAGGCGATGAGAATGAGCCCTTTTTCTACCGGCCGCTGTTTTAGCGCCAACAACTCCAACACAGCGCCTTCGTCAAACGGGTTGCACCCCAAGCCCCAGACTGCCTCGGTGGGGTATGCAACTACGCCGCCCAGCTTGAGTTGATGTGCAGCAAATTGAACACGGGGGTTAAGCGACCAATCGAGCATGGGTGATACCTATTATCCAGTTGCCGCCAATCTACCCGAGCTATGGATCAAGCTCAACCACTGATATGTGCTGGCCACGCCCACCCGTCATATACGCTGATAGCAGGCACCGCTTTGTTGTACCAAGCCTTTGATTTCCAAGCCAATCAGTTGTGCCGATAAATTACCGATATCCAACCCGGTGCGCTCGGCCAGCACATCCATCGGCAGCGGATCGTATCCCAGCGCTTGCAGCAGACTTTGCTCATCCGCACCCAAAACAGGTTCATCCTCAGTAGTATTGGGTTCATCGAACAGACCAGATTGGACAGTCTTACCGGATCTCACCTCCTGGCGCTTATAGCTGAGCAGCCCAGCGAGCTGATCGACAATATCCTGCGCCGTCTCTACCAGAGTTGCGCCCTGGCGAATTAACTGGTGGCAACCACGCGCTAGCGGGTTATGGATGGAACCGGGAATCGCAAAGACTTCGCGATCATGCTGCAGTGCATAGGAGGCAGTAATTAATGAACCGCTTTGTACTGCCGCCTCGACCACCAAAGTACCGCCACTCAGACCGCTGATAATACGGTTGCGCTGGGGGAAATTGCTGGCATGGGAGGAAGTGCCAAGCGGAAACTCACTGACCAAGGCGCCGCCACTATCGATAATATCCTGCGCCAGCTGGCGGTGGCGGGAGGGATAAATTAAGTCAATGCCAGTGCCCATCACCGCGATGGTTTTTCCGGTTGCGCGCAGGGCACCGCGATGTGCCGCTGCATCTATCCCCAAGGCCAAACCGCTGGTAATTGCAAACCCGCGTTCGGCCATGTAATGCGCAAAACGTTCGGCGTTTTCAATCCCACCGCCGCTGGGGTTACGGCTCCCGACAATCGCTAATTGCGGCAGACTGAGGCAAGTGGGGTCACCGCGCACAAACAGCAGAGGCGGTGGGCGCGGAATTTCGCGTAGCAGGCGGGGATAGAGAGGATCGTCGTAGGTGAGACAATGCAGACCGGATTGGGATTGGATGTAGGCCATATCTTTGGCCAACTTGCGCCCAATATCGCTCTGCTCAGGATTTGTATGAAACTGGTTGAGCATATCGGCAGCAGCTGGTTTAAGCAGGGAGCGCAGTGATTGCACGGGCTGATTGAGAAACGCCAACGGGCTTTCAAACAGTTCAAGTAATTGCCAGTAGCCAGCAACACCAATTTCAGGGAGACGTAAAATGAGCAGAGTAGCCGCGAGGGGAGAGAGCATAAAATCATCCTTGAAACAGGCTGCCCATTTAGGGGCAGCCGACTTGACTATTGATTAGGGGTTACGCACTTTATCTTTAATGGCCAAGGCCCGGTCAGCTTCCAATACCAGCGCAAAACTCATTTTTTCAAAAGTACGGAAGACCATCAGCAAGCCCGCGCGCTCGTCTGGCAGCGCAACTTTGCCGCCTTTAACGCGATCGGCAACGATTTCACCGGTTTTATAAATCGCCAGCACATTGCCTATTTGCAGGCCTTCGCGCTCGCCGCGGTTGATCATCACCACGTTGAACTTACCAACCTGAGTCACACCACCTTCTACAGCAATGATTTGCGCTTCGATATCCACATCAGGTGCACTGGGGAAGAAGACTGAATCTACAGAGCGATCTTCACTCGGTAGCAAATTATCGCCTGGGCGAACTTCTTCATAGGTGCGGATGATGTCCAAAGTCGCGACATCACTGTCGGTTTTTTCGACTTGCACAGTACCTACACCCAAGGCATAAATACCGATCAATTCATTGGTTACCGGATCTTTAAAGGTTTGACCCTTACGGTAAATACCGTAATTAGAGAATTGGGGATCAAACTTGCCACGAGCGTAAGCACGATCTCCCGCGCCCACAATTACGTGTTGCTGCTGCCCCGCGAGTACATAAGGGCCAGCCTCAAGCTCACCCGGCTCTACTATGCGACTGCGTGACAAAAATACTTCGATCTTATCGAGCGGAATTGCGCTGATTGCATCTTCAGTCTGTTGTACACGAATACTCGGACTCAACTTGGTGGCACCGTTGATACCACCAGCACCCGGCACCATTTTCAGGGTGCGCTCAAGCGTAAGACGTGGCTGACCATCAAGGTAGATGAGCCTGATCAAGTCGCCCGGGTAAATCAGGTGCGGATTTTCGATTTGGGGATTAACATGCCAAATCTCTGGCCAGAGCCAGGGACTATTCAAAAAGGTGCCTGAGATATCCCAGAGGGTATCGCCCTTTTTGACCGTGTATTCCTCGGGGTGACCCGCCTTAAGAAGTACATCATCAGCCCATGAAAAGAAGCTAATGAATGAAGCTGCCGCGACGGCCAGTAATATTTTTTTCATAGAAACCGATCCTGTTTTATTCGGTCCTGGGGCAGATGGACGTATAATAGTTACTTAAAAGCCCATGCTGTTTCAGTTTGCACTGCATAAATCCTGTGCGATCATCATGTTAGCAGCGGTTATTACCTTTTTACTAGAAGTTTGTCACAAACACTATGGCCTTGTTACCTATCCTTGAATTTCCCGATCCGCGCCTGCGAACTGTCGCCAAATCCGTCACAGAAGTGGACGCCAGCATTTGCAAACTAGTCGATGACATGTTCGAAACCATGTACGACGCACCAGGCATTGGACTTGCCGCATCGCAAGTGAATGTGCACAAGCGCGTAGTAGTTATAGACGTCAGTGAAGATAAATCCCAGCCGCTGGTGTTTATTAATCCTGAAATCGAGGTTTTGGACACAGAACTGAGTGAATATGACGAAGGCTGCCTGTCGGTACCCGGCTTTTACGAGACGGTAGTACGCCCGGGCCATATCCGTGTTAAGGCATTGGATCGCGATGGCAAACCGTTTGAAATTGTACCTGACGGAGTATTAGCGGTATGCATCCAACACGAATTGGATCATTTAAACGGCAAGTTGTTTGTGGATCACATTTCCCCTTTCAAGCGCACCCGCATCCGCGCCAAATTAGAGAAAAAACACAAAACTGAAGCGCGCTAAATGTGTTTCAGCAAGCGCGGCCTCAGGGTCGCACCTTTCTTTGTTCGCTATTACTGCAAGGGATCTGCCATGACATCCACCTTCAGGCTTACTCTCCATTGTGCCGCGTTGGCGCTTTACTTATTTGCCAGCTCAGTTATTGCACAGCCATCGCCCCAAGTAAACACTGAGCACTGGGATTCGCTACAGGAAATGAAGTTTGGCAGTGATGTGCGCGGAATCTATGTGGATCGCAATGGCCTGATGGAAGTGGAGAACTTTAATAACCAAGACCAACGCGCCTACCCGGCGGTGAGTGTATTGGTGGATTTGGCCAAAGAAAAAAATGCTGGAATCCTTGGCGATTACCGGTCAATCATCTACTTGGTAGCACTGGATTGCACCGGCAAACGTGCACAAAACGTGCAGACGCGTTTATACGCACAACAGGCTGGAGTGGAACGGACGGCTATTATGGGTGTACTTTCGATGTGGGATTGGAGTTCGGAGTCTTACACCCACCCAAGTATGGCTGGTGCGCTGTTTCAGCGTTTCTGCAAGGATAAAACGAACGAATCCCCGGATTGACGCACCCCAATACCTCCTTGCAGAAAATCACCAAGGAGGTTCTTTCGATTGCTATCGATGTAAACGCTTCGCAATTCAACAGGTTATTCATGAACCCAGGTTTACGCATTATTTTCGCGGGCACGCCCGAGTTTGCCGCCGAGCACTTAAAAGCGCTGCTGGGCAGTCGCCATGAGGTTATCGCCGTTTATTCGCAACCTGACCGGCCGGCCGGACGCGGTAAAAAGCTGACCGCCAGCCCGGTGAAGGAAGCAGCGCTTGCGCACGATATTCCTGTTTACCAGCCGCTCAACTTTAAAAGCCCGGAAGCTGTTGCCGAACTGGCGGAGCTCCAAGCGGATTTGATGGTGGTGGTCGCCTACGGCTTGATCCTGCCCAAAGTAGTACTCGATGCCCCGCGTCTCGGATGCATTAATGTTCACGCCTCGATTTTGCCGCGCTGGCGCGGAGCCGCTCCTATCCAACGTGCAATCGAAGCGGGCGATAGCGAAACCGGCGTCACTATTATGCAGATGGACGTAGGACTGGATACCGGCGACATGCTGATCAAAGCATTTTGCCCGATCTTGAGCGAGGATACCGGCGGAAGCCTACACGATAAGCTCATCAGTATCGGCACACCCGCGCTAATCGATGCACTCAATTCAATTCAAGCTGGTACTCTCAAGCCAGAAAAACAGGATAACAGCCTGAGCAACTACGCCCCCAAACTCAGTAAAGAAGAGGCCGCGCTCAATTGGCAGCTATCCGCCGTCGAGCTTGCACGTAAAGTGCGCGCCTTCAATCCTTTCCCGGTTGCGCACACTAAACCGGCTGGCACGGGCGATGACCAACGTATGCGCGTGTGGGCGGCAACATCATCGAACAAAACCGCCAATGCCACACCCGGCAGCATCACCCAGATCAGCACTGATGGCTTATGGATTGCCACCAAAAATGGTCAACTTGTACTCGAATTACTGCAATTACCGGGGAAAAAGGCTATGAGCGCAAGTGAGATACTGCGCGGCCATCCGGATTTATTTAAGGTCGGTGACCAGCTGGAGCAGCCAGCATGTTAACCGTGCGTGCCGCAGCGGCGCAGGTGATCACCCAAATACTGGCGGCAAAAGGTTCGCTATCCAGCCTTTTGCCAGCCATTTCGGCGAAAATAGGAGACAATGACCGCGCATTATTGCAAGAACTTTGCTTTGGCACTTGCCGCTTTTACCCGCAATTGCAGGCCTACACTGAATGCCTATTGGATAAACCCCTGCGCGCCAAAGACGGCGATGTACAGGCGCTCTTGCTACTCGGCCTCTATCAGCTGCTGCACACCCGTATTCCCGACCACGCTGCCATCGGCGAAACCGTTGAAGTGACACGTCATATCAAAAAACCCTGGGCGACCAATCTGGTCAACGGTGTACTGCGCAGTTTTCAACGCGATAGCGTTAAAATTAACGAATTTCTCGTCGAAAATCGTGCTTTTCAAAGCAATCATCCCGCATGGATGGAAGCCATGATCAGCAAATGCTGGCCAGAGCAGTTTGAACAATTGATCGCCGCCAACAACCAGCATCCACCCTTTAGCCTGCGTTTGAATACGCGCAAGATCAGTCGCGACGACTACTTGCAACTACTGCGCGACGTCGATATTTGCGCCAAACCCACCCAGCACAGCTCTTACGGCATCACCTTGGAACAGGCCTGCGACCCGCGCAAATTGCCGTATTTCGCCGAAGGCTGGCTGAGCGTGCAAGATGAAGCGGCACAATTAAGCGGCGATTTGCTGCAATTATCGCCCAAGTTGCGTGTATTAGATGCCTGTAGCGCTCCTGGCGGTAAAACCGGGCATCTGTTGGAATTAGAACCTAGCCTTCGAGTTACTGCACTGGATGCCGATGAGCGCCGTCTTGGCCGTGTGCGCGAAAACCTGACCCGCCTTGGCGTAAGTGCCGATGTCGTGTGCGGCGATGGCACCAAACCCAACAGCTGGTGGGATGGCGAACTTTACGACCGCATATTGCTCGACGCACCCTGCTCGGCCACGGGTATTATCCGCCGCCACCCGGACATTAAAGTGCTGCGCACCCCCGAGGAGTTGGACAAACTTGGCGAGCTGCAACAACAATTGCTGAAAAACCTCTGGCCATTGCTCAAGCCGGGCGGCATTTTGCTTTACGCCACCTGCTCGATTATGCCCAAGGAAAATACGCGGGTTATCGAAGCCTTTCTGGCGCGCTCCAAAGACGCAAGCTGCGACCAGCTCGATGTCGATTGGGGCTTGGCGCAACCCTGCGGTGAACAACTGCTGCCGCAACTGGATGGCCACGACGGTTTTTACTATGCGCGACTGCGCAAGAGCAATTGACACAAACCCCACAAGTTAACCGACGATAACGGCAAATCTCTCCTCTAAGCACTAGACTTGGCAAGGGATCAGACAGCGACTTACACAGGCGAATTATGAAAATCATTATCCTCGGCGCCGGACAAGTCGGCGGCAGCCTCGCGGAACATCTGGCGAGCGAATCCAATGACATTACCGTTATTGATACCGATGAGGCGCGCCTGCGCGAGCTGCGCGACCGGCTCGATATCAGCGTCGTCACCGGCGAAGCATCGCACCCCGATGTGCTCGCCCAAGCGGGCGCGGAAGATGCCGATATGCTGGTCGCCGTGACCAGTAATGATGAGATCAATATGATCGCCTGCACTGTGGCGGAAAATCTGTTCCACACCCCCACCAAAATTGCGCGTGTACGCGCCACCTCTTACCTGACCCATCAGCAATTGTTTGAATCCGGCGCAATTCCAGTCGATGTACTCATCAGCCCGGAGCAGTTGGTGTCGGAATATATTTTCCGTTTGATTGAACAACCCGGCGCGCTGCAGGTGTTGGACTTTGCCGATGGCAAGGTGCAACTGGTGGCGGTAAAGGCCTATCACGGCGGCCCTTTAGTCGGGCAGGAGCTGCGTTTTTTACGCGAACATATGCCTTCAGTAGATACGCGCGTTGCCGCAATTTATCGCCGCAATCGCGCCATAGTACCGACCGGAACCACGGTGATTGAAGCCGATGACGAAGTGTTTTTTATCGCCGCTAAATCCGATATTCGCGCAGTAATGAGCGAATTGCGCCGCCTCGAAGTCGCTTACAAACGCATCACTATCGCGGGCGGGGGCAATATCGGCCTGCGGTTAGCCAAGATGCTTGAAGGCCGTTTCAATGTGCGCGTGATCGAATATAACAAAACCCGCTGCCTGCGCTTGTCGGAACAGTTGGAGCGAGCGATCGTGATTCAGGGCAGCGCCTCGGACAAAGACCTATTGATGGAAGAGAGCATCGAAGACACCGATGTATTCCTCGCGCTCACCAACGACGACGAAGCCAACATCATGTCCTCCATGCTCGCCAAACGTCTCGGCGCGCGCAAAGTGATGACGCTGATTAACAATCCCGCTTACGTCGATGTGGTGCAGGGTGGCGATATCGATATCGCCATTTCCCCGCAAACCACCACCATCGGCAGCCTGCTAACCCATGTGCGCCGTGGCGATATCGTCAACGTCCACTCACTGCGCCGGGGTGCGGCCGAAGCGATTGAAATCATCGCCCACGGCGACGCCAAATCCTCCAAAGTAGTGGGCAAAGCGCTGGAAGATATCGACCTGCCCGAAGGCGCCAACATCGGTGCAATTGTGCGGCAAGGGCCAGACGGCGACGAAGTCGTCATCGCCCATGACAATGTGGTGGTGCAATCCGGTGACCATGTGATTGTGTTTTTGCTACAGAAAAAACATATCCGCGATGTGGAAAAACTTTTCCAAGTCGGATTCAGTTTCTTTTGATAGCATCCCACCGGTAATTTTCGATTCCCTTCCCCAGTCAATGCCGGGATCTCGCGCCTGGCAGTTACCCTGTTAAGGAGCAAGCAAGATGGCAACGATCAAAACCCAGCTAGTGGTACTCGGCAGCGGCCCCGGCGGTTATTCCGCCGCCTTCCGCGCCGCCGATTTAGGCTTGGACGTAACTTTAGTTGAACGCTACGCCAGCCTAGGCGGCGTCTGCCTCAACGTGGGCTGCATCCCGTCCAAGGCGCTCTTGCATGTCGCCGAAGTGATCAACGAATCCCATCATGCAGGCAATCTCGGCCTGAGTTTCGGCCCGGTACAACACGATCTCGACAAAGTGCGCGGCTACAAAGATTCGGTCGTCAGCAAACTGGTGTCCGGCGTACACGCCATGGCCAAAGCGCGCAAGGTGCGAGTCGTGGAGGGCTATGGCAAATTTGTAAGCGATCACCAACTTGCTGTCATCAAAGACGATGAAACCACCTTGATCGACTTTGACAACGCCATTATCGCCGCCGGTTCACGCAGCGTAGCGCTGCCGTTTATCCCCGAAGATCCGCGTATTTTCGATTCCACCGGCGCGCTTGAACTGCGCTCGGTACCGCCGCGTTTGCTGGTCATTGGCGGCGGGATTATCGGCCTTGAAATGGCCACAGTGTACGAAGCGCTCGGCAGTAAAGTCACTGTCGTAGAATTCGCCGACCAGCTGGTGCCTGCGGCCGACAAGGATTTGGTCGCCATCTATAGCAAGTACAACAAAGACAAATTTGAAGTCCTGCTCTCCACCAAAGTGGAAGCAGTAAGCGCCAAACCCGAGGCGATCGAAGTTGCCTTTAGTGGCGCCAATGCCCCTGCCGCCCCGCGTCAGTTCGATACAGTATTGGTGGCCGTCGGCCGCGTGCCCAACGGTAAATTGATCGATGCGGACAAAGCGGGCGTGAACGTGGATGAGCGCGGCTTTATCGCCGTCAACCAATACCTGCAAACCAATGTGCCGCACATCTATGCCATTGGCGATATCGTCGGCCAACCGATGCTGGCGCATAAAGCCAGCCATGAAGGCCACGCTGCCGCCGAAGGTGTCGCCGGTCATCCGCACGCTTTTGAGCCTAGAGCGATTCCATCTATCGCCTACACCAACCCCGAAATCGCCTGGGTCGGCCTGACCGAAAAAGAAGCCAAACAACAAGGGCTGGACTACAAAACTGCCGCCTTCCCTTGGAGCGCCAGCGGCCGCGCCATTGCCGCCGACCGCAGCGAAGGTAAAACCAAGCTTATCTATGACGCCAAAACCGACCGCCTGCTCGGTGCAGGATTGGTGGGAGTACACGCAGGAGAGTTGCTGGGTGAACTGACCTTGGCGCTGGAGTTTGGCGCGAGCGTGGAAGATATCGCCCTCACCATCCACGCCCATCCAACGCTGCATGAATCGGTTGGTTTGGCGGCAGAATTGGGCGCCGGTACAATTACGGATTTACCTAATCCCAAAGCGACGCTGAAAAAGTAAATCAATTGCCATAAAAACGAAAAGGCCGAGCAGAGCAATCTGATCGGCCTTTATCTACTTCTCTGATCAATTAAGCATTAATTAAACGCTACTGGTTTCTCTGCTTTAACTGGTAAGCACTTATCCAAAAATGTGCCCATCGCGCGGAAAGTATCGATGCGATTTTTTTCGTTTAATAAAAAATGATCTTCGTTCGGCAACTCTACAAAGGTTACATCCTTTTTCGCTTTTTGCAGTGCATCGCGCATTTGATAGCTGTGTTTTATTTCAACTTGTCGATCATCAGTGCCGTGTACTAATAACACGGGCGCTTTGATTTTAGCGGCGAAGTTGACTGGCGAAATTGATTTGAGTGTTGCATTGTCATTGCCGATTTGTTCGTCAATCGAGTTATAACTCAGCCAGAATGCGCGATTGTCTTTTACCAAATCGTATAAATTACTGACGCCATTTACGCTGATAGCACAGCGATAAAAATCAGGTGTTTTTACCACACCCATTAGCGCGGCGTAACCACCATAACTTGAACCCACTATCGCAATTGCGTTTGGATCGGCAATACCATCGGCAATTAATTTGCGCGCACCGTCTTCGATATCATCCTGCATTTCCTTGCCCCAGTTTTTTAGGCCAGCATTGCGTAGCTCAATGCCTTGCCCATCAGAACCGCGAAAATTCATCTGCAGTACGGCATAGCCTTTATTCGCAAAAAACTGCGCCCAGTAATCAAAGGCGTCGTTATCGCGAGCATGGGGGCCACCATGCGGAAAGACCAAAGTAGGCATGTTTTTAGCGGGCTTATTTTTTGGCGTAGTTAAATAAGCTTCTATCATCAAACCATCCCGCGCTTTGTATTCAATCCGTTGAGTTTTGCTCAACAACGCTGGTACCAATTTTTTGTAGCTGTAGGCCACAGCATCTAACTTAGTAGGATTGGTTTGCCCAAGATAATAGGTGCCAGAATCAGTACTGCTGGTGGAGAACACTAAAAACTTTTGCTGGTCATCGCTGAGGGAATAAATGTAATTGCGACTCCCCGGAATAGCTTTATCGATTTTTGCTTGCAAGACTTGCAGTTCTTTATCAAAAAAATGCGTTCCTCCTTCCTCCCTGGAACTTACACCGATAATTTTTCTAGTGGCTGATGAATAAACCAATCGACCTTTCACGTCATACTTGGAGTCCGCCACAACCAATTCACGCTTAAGGTCTGGATCGTTTAAATTGACTTTAAAGATTGCTTGACGCTTATCGTGATAAGCCCGGATATATAATTCATTAGGATCAAGATCAAAACCCAACACATTGACTTGTTGTTCGGAAAAAATCTTATACGTCCAAAGTTCTCGCCATTTATTAGAGCCCACACTTTTTTCCAGAATAGTGACCTCACCATCCTTGTAGTGCTCGCCTATCCGTACGCGATGCTGTTGATCAGTCCGCCAGTTACCAACATTGTCCTTTGCTTTATGATAAAGAGTAGCCTGCTGCGTTTTGATATTGAATTTATAAACGACCACATCATCCATAAACCCCCGATCAACACCTGGAAACTCCATGAGTATATGCTCGGGATCATCCGGTAGACTATCAATTACCCAATTACGCACCGAAGGACGTATATTGTAGCGTTTAAGAAATTTGCTGCTCACTGGTCGTATAATTTGATCTGCTTCTGTATCAATTAAAATCAAATCATGGTCGCGAGTTTTAAACCTGACTGTCTGCATCATGATCTGGCTGTCGCGCTCAGATGGAGTAAAAACCCCAGCCATCAGAGTCTTATTGTCTTTCCAGCTAATCCAATTAAAGAAATACTCTGAGTTGTCAGTGAACAAAGAAATCTTTTTTTCCTTGGTTTCCAAATCCAATATCTGTACTGCAACCCCTTGGGTTTCACCTACGTTAATTCGAATGGTGGAGGCAAGTTTCTTGCCGTTAGGCGACAGTAATAAACGACTCACATCTGGAAGTTGGGAAAAATCTTCTGTGAAAAGGTGGGTTGTTGCAGAGGTGCTTACCGAGAAAAAAGCAACGCATATGGCAAACAAATAACTAATATAACATCTCATAGATAATCCTTTTTACCCTGGCTATAGCCTAGTTAATTTTTATATATACACATTATTCTGTCGTTATAAACGAACAAACCAAAACACCACTCTACGGTAATTCACCTCTCACAATTCAACAAGTTTTAAGCACATAATTGCTAATCATGGCTAAAAAAATGCCCGGAAAGCCGGGCATTTTTTATATGCAAAGTGAAGTCAGTTATTTTTAAATTACCATAATCCCATCCGCCTCAATCAAAGAGGCGCGCGGCAACTGATTGATCCCCACCGCAGCGCGCGCTGGGTAGGGTTGTTGGAAATATTGCCCCATCACTTCATTCACAATGGGAAAGTTGGCGAGATCAGTCAGGTAAATATTGAGTTTGACGATATCTTTCAAACCACCACCAGCGGCTTCGCACACAGCAGCCAGGTTTTTGAATACCTGATGCGCTTGGGCGGCAAAATCGCCATCGACCAGTTGCATGTTTTTAGGGTCGAGCGGAATTTGACCCGACAAATATACGGTGTTGTTAACTTTCACCGCTTGCGAATAAGTGCCTATGGCGGCGGGGGCGTTGTCGCTGTGGATAATCGCTTTATTGGTCATGGGAAAACCTTTATTGGTGTTTATTCGAGAAAGAAGGAGGAGCGAGAGTATAGAGGATTATTGCTAGTTTTTACTGCGGTGTACCCGAATCACAAAACTCAGGTTGCGGATGCGGCGCATGATATTGGCGAGGTGGATACGGTTGTGTACACCGATGCACAAGTGAATCACGCTGTTATGCGCATCGCGCTCGTGGACGTTGATATGTTCGATGCTCGCACCTTGCTCGGTAATGCGCGTGGCGAGAGTGGCGATAATGCCGCGGTCGCTTTCCACCTCGATCCGCACATCCACCAGGAACTCACCACTCACCGTTGCCGCCCAGTTTACCTGGCTGACTTTGTCGGGGGCATTGCGGATTTCGGCGATATTGCGGCAGGTATCCTGATGGATGACCAAACCTTTGCCGGAGCTGACGTGGCCGATAATCGGGTCGCCCGGAATCGGACGGCAGCAGCGCGCGAAGCTGATCATCATGCCGTCGGCGGAGTCGATGGTAATCGCTGAGTTTACGGAGCCTGAGCGGCCTTTTAGTTCGGCATCGGGTTGCAGTAACTTGACCAGTGAATAAACGACTTTATTGCCCAGGCCAATCTCTTCGTAGAGTTTGTCCATGGAATCGACTTGAGCGCTCATCAGCAGTTTGTGTTGCTGTTCGTCGCCTAAATGTTCCAGATCAATATGGTTTTCCGCCAGCGCACGGCTGAGCATGCGCTTGCCGAGCGTGACTGATTGATGATGACGCTGGTGTTTCAGGTAGTGGCGAATCGCCGAGCGCGCCTTGGCCGATACGGCAAAATTGAGCCAGTTGGGATTGGGCTGGGCGCCCTGCGCGGTGATGATCGATACTTTTTGGCCGCTCAACAGCGGCTGCGATAGCGGCGCCATACGCTCATTGATCCGGCAGGCGACGCAGGTATTGCCCACATCAGTATGGACCGCATAGGCAAAATCGACTGGCGTCGCACCGGTTGGCAATTCGACAATCTTGCCTTTGGGGGTAAATACATAAACCTCATCGGGGAAGAGGTCGATTTTGACGTTTTCGATAAATTCGAGCGAATTCCCTGCATTGCGCTGCATTTCCAACAGACCCTGCACCCATTGGCGCGCACGGCTGTGGCTGGCGTTGATCGGCTCGCCACTGTTGGACTTGTAGAGGAAATGGGCGGCGATACCGCTATTGGCCATTTCGTCCATCTCTTTGGTGCGGATTTGCACTTCAATCGGCACACCGTGCATTCCCACCAGCACCGTATGCAGCGACTGGTAACCATTGGTTTTGGGGATCGCAATGTAGTCTTTGAATTCGCTGGTCACAGGCTTGTAGAGGTTATGCACTACGCCGAGCACGCGGTAACAGGTGTCCACCGTATCTACTACGATGCGGAAGGCGTAGACATCCATAATCTCTTTGAAGAACTTTTTCTTCAGGCGCATTTTTTCGTAGATGCTGAACAAATGCTTTTCGCGGCCAATCACAATCGAATTGATGCTTTCTTTGTTAAGACGCTTTTCAAACGAGGTTTGGATCTGCTCGACTAATTCTTTACGGTTGCCGCGCGCGGTTTTAAGCGCGGCTTGCAAGCGAGTCGCGCGCAGGGGATACATACAGTAGAAGCTGCGGTCTTCCAACTCCAGACGCACTTCATTCATGCCCAAGCGATGGGCAATGGGTGCGTAAATTTCCAAGGTTTCTTTGGCGATACGGCGCTTTTTCTCCGGTGGCATAGCGCCGAGAGTACGCATGTTGTGCAGTCGGTCGGCGAGTTTAACCAATATCACACGCAGGTCATTGGCCATGGCCAAAGCCATTTTCTGGAAGTTTTCAGCTTGTTTTTCGGCGTGGGATTCAAACTCAATCTGGGTGAGTTTGCTCACACCATCAACCAAGTCAGCAACTGAGTCGCCAAACTGGCTGGAGATAGCTTTTTTGCTGATGCCGGTGTCTTCAATTACATCGTGCAGCATGGCCGCCATCAGGCTTTGATGGTCCATATGCATAGTGGCCAGAATATCGGCAACGGCGAGGGGATGGGTAATATAGGCTTCGCCGCTGCGACGTTTTTGGCCGTCGTGGGCTTGTTCGGCGTAGAAGTAAGCGCGCTTCACCAAATTAATTTGGGAAGGTTCCAGATAAGACGAAAGCCGGTGGCTCAATGCCTCTATGGTTTGCACGCCCTTCTCCAAACAACACGCCAGAAAACACACCCGCTATCGAGGACAGCGGGTACTGGCATCTTAAAAATCGATTTAGATATCGTTTTCGTACACGCGCTCAGGTTTTGGCTGCGGCAGTGTATCTTTTTCCAGCAGGATGCTTGCATCGATAAAGCCTTCTTCGATTTCGCGCAAAGCAATAACGGTAGGCTTGTCATTTTCTGGCGCAACGTGTGGCTCTTTACCACCGATCGCCAATTGACGTGCGCGTTTGCTGCCAACCATCACCAACTCGAAACGGTTATCAACGTGATCCAAACAATCTTCAACGGTAATACGTGCCATAACTTTGTGTGCTCTACTTTCTATGTGTGGGGCGGACGCTTAGGGTAAAAATGCAGCCGGGCTGCAGTCCGGACGGCTATTATGCGTCAGCAGCAGCAACTATGCCAACGGCGTGTGACTAAATTTAAGCCAATAAATCTTCGAGTAACTGGCGATGGCGCTCCGCTTGACGCGGGAGGCGGATATGCTGGCTGGTAATCAGCGCCTGGAATTGCGCCAGGGCAACGGTGAAATCGTCGTTCACGATCAAATAATCGGCTTCAACATAGTGTGACATTTCGCTAATCGCTTCATTCATACGCGCTTCAATCACTGCAGTATCATCCTGCCCCCGCCCGGTTAACCGCTGGCGCAAGCATGCCAATGACGGTGGCAGGATAAACAAACTCACCATATCCGGCATCAACTTGCGCACTTGCTCGGCACCCTGCCAATCGATTTCCAAAATCACATCGATACCCTGCTTCAAGGTATCTACCACCCACTGCTGGGAAGTGCCGTAAAGATTGCTGAATACACGCGCATGCTCGAGAAATGCACCTTGCTCCAGCATGGATTCAAACGTGGTGTGATCGACAAAATGGTAATTCACCCCATCGACTTCACCAGGGCGCATTGCGCGGGTGGTATGGGAAATGGAGACGCAAACTTCAGGGTTGGATCTTACCAGCGCGCTGACCAAACTGGTTTTGCCAGCGCCGGAAGGTGCAGAAACGGTGAAGAGGGTGCCAAGATTAGCCATGAGTAAAACCTTTTAGCGACTATGTTATGGGGGAAATTATGGCACAGCTTTTCATAACTCACAGCCGCAGCTGCGCGGTTGCACAAATAAGTAGGGGCGCCCCAAAACATGGATAGTTATGTCATAGTAAGCCACATCGTCGATTAGCTCGTGAGCCCTACATGTTGCGCCAACTGCTTTCCATCACCCAAACCGCTGAACGCCTACGTGTACGCCCTGAATATGTGCGCGAACTGGTGGCTAAAAAACGCTTGAGTTTTACCCATGGCGAACAGTTGGATGCAGCACAAGTGGAACAGCTGGCGCGCCTGATGGATAAATTGCGCAAGAATGGAATTGCGACTTTGGTCGAAATCACCGCGCAGGACGAGGACAAAATCGGGGATTGATCGCGCGCTAGATAAACTGAACGCGCGAACACCGATACATCTACAACAATAATTCTTTCGCACGCACGTTATTTTGATTGCTGCTCGCGCACTTCGTAATAGGTCTGCTCGGAAATTTTTTGGTACGCCGCCGAATCTTTCATAAATGCTGAATACGAATCGTAGACCTTTTTAAATTGCGGATCTTGCGCTGCCTGCTGCGCATACACTTGCTGTGAAATTTCATAAAAATGTTTCAACACGGCATCCGGCAGACGGCGCACTTGCACACCCTGATTTTCCACTAACTCTTTTAATGCGCGGCTGTTATGCGCGGTGTAGCTGTCAAACATATCCTGACTCATTGCACGGGCGGCGTAAGTCACAATTGCCTGCAAATCTTTGGGCAAATTTTCAAACGCGGTTTTGTTAATGATCAATTCCATCGATGGCCCCGGCTCATGCCAACCAGGATAGTAATAATATTTAGCGATCTGCTGGAAACCAAACGCTAAATCATTTTCCGGCCCGACCCATTCGGCGGCATCAATAACACCGGTTTGCAGCGCGGTATAAAGTTCGCCGCCGGGAATATTGACTGCAGTACCGCCCGCTGCGTTAAACACTTCCCCAGCCAAGCCAGGAATACGCATTTTTAACCCGCGTAAATCGTCCACTGAATTAATTTCACGATTAAACCAACCGGCCATTTGTACGCCGGTGTTGCCAACTGGAAATGGAATCAAATTAAACGGGGCATACAGTTCGCGCCACAATTCCAAGCCGCCGCCGTAATAAATCCAGCCATACAATTCTTGCGCGTTCATGCCAAAGGGTACAGAAGTAAAAAATTGTGCGGCGGGCACTTTGCCGCGCCAAAAATAACTGCCCGAGTGACCCATCTCCACGCTGCCAGAGGACACTGAGTCAAACACGCCCATGGCCGGTACTAATTCATTGGCGCCGTACACGTGAATCTGCAAACGCCCGCCGGACATTTCATTGATCACACGCGCCACATTTTCTGCGCTAACGCCTAAGCCGGGAGTATTTTTTGGCCAAGAGGTGACCATTTTCCAATGATACTGCTGGGTAGAAACCTGATCGCCCACTGGTGTACTTTTTTCTACGCTTTTAGGTTTGGATTTCTCCAACACCAAAAGCGCAAAAACGCCGACGAGAGCGGCGATCAGAAGCAGAATAATGAATGGATTCCAATTTATTGTTTTAGCTTGCGGACTCATAAATACCGTCTTTAAAAATTATTTTTTTAGGTTAGATCGCCTGCAGTTTCGCGTATTGCATTACCAAGCGTTTGATACCGATGGTTTCAAATTTAACCTGGATAACTGCGTTCGGGCCTGAGCCTTCGAACTGCAAAATGACACCTTCGCCAAACATGGCATGACCGACGCGTTGGCCGAGACGGAAACCGGTGTCTTCGCCGGTGTCGTACATAGGCTGACGCGTTGAGGGTTTGGTAAGTGGGCGATTAAAACTGACCGGGCGGGTGACCGCGGTTTTTAAACGCACTTCTTCGATACAATCTTCAGGAATTTCTTTCACAAAACGGGACACCGCGTTAAAGGTTTCATTGCCGTACAAGCGACGGGTTTCAGCGTAACTAATAAATAACTTTTCCATAGCGCGAGTGATGCCCACGTAACACAGGCGACGCTCTTCTTCCAATCGATCCGGGTCGTCCGCCGACATTTTATGCGGGAACAAACCCTCTTCCACACCGGCTAAAAACACCAGTGGAAATTCCAACCCCTTGGCCGAGTGCAGCGTCATTAATTGCACGGCGTCTTCAAATTCATCGGCCTGGGTTTCACCGGCATCGAGTGCCGCTGTATCTAAAAATTGTTGCAGTGGCGTGAGCTCTTCATCCGCTTCTTCTGCATCAAATGCGCGACAGGCAGTAATTAATTCCTGCAAGTTTTCGCCGCGCGCCTGACCTTTTTCGCCTTTTTCATTTTGATGGAAAATGAGAAGGCCAGTATCTTCAATAACTTGCTTGGCGATCATATCGAGCGATGCAGTATCGCCGTGGATATCAATCGCGTTCGCATCTTGCGCCAGCTTTTCAATCAAATTTAAAAATGATTGCACTGCATTACCTGCACGTGCCGCGAATACGCGCTTGCCAACCATTTGCTCCGCCGCCGCCCAGAGCGAGCAGCCCTGTTCGCGTGCAAACAACCGAATATCGTCAACGGTTTTGCCGCCGATACCACGCGTCGGGGTATTAATTACTCGCTCAAAACCAGCATCGTCGTGGCGATTGCTGAGCAAGCGCATGTACGCAATCGCATTTTTAATTTCGAGGCGATCGTAAAAACGCTGGCCGCCGTAAATGCGATAGGGAATTGCCTCGCGCAGTAATGCTTCTTCCAATACCCGCGACTGGGCGTTGGAGCGATATAAAATCGCGATGGTTTTTTTCGCGTGGCCTTTGCGCGCCCAATCCTGAATGCGCTCGACAATAAAACGCGCTTCGTCCTGTTCGTTGTAAGCGGCGTAAAGTGAAATCGGGTCGCCTTTTTCGCCCTCCGTCCACAACTCTTTGCCGAGACGGCCGTAGTTGTGTTTGATCACCGCGTTGGCGGCTTTGAGGATATTGCCAGTGGAACGATAATTTTGCTCAAGGCGATAAACCTGGGTATCGGCAAAATCCTGCGAGAAGCGCTGGATATTTTCGATTTTTGCCCCGCGCCAACCGTAAATCGATTGGTCGTCGTCCCCGACGGCGGTTATGCAGGCCGTTTTACCGGCGAGTACCCGCAGCCACGCGTATTGTACGCTATTGGTGTCCTGAAATTCGTCCACCAACACAAATGGGAAACGTTGCTGATAGTGTTCGAGAATATGCGGCTTGTGCAGCCAGAGTTCATGGGCGCGCAAGAGAATCTCGGCAAAATCCACCATGCCGCCGCGCTGGCAATCGTCTTCGTAGGCGCGATAAATCTGCAACATGGTACGCACAAAAGGATCGCCAGAATCCTGAATGTGCTGCGGGCGCAGTCCTTCGTCTTTTTGGCCGTTGATATACCACTGCGCCTGTTTATGCGGCCACTTGTTTTCGTCGATATTGAGCGCCTGGTAGATACGTTTGATCAGGCGCAACTGGTCGTCGCTGTCCAAAATCTGGAAATTCTGCGGCAGTTTTGCATCCTGCCAATGGGCTTTTAATAAACGATGCGCGAGGCCATGGAAAGTGCCTACCCACATGGTACGACTGTTGATGGGCTGGCCATTCTGGTGGAACAGCTCGTCGAGGCGTGCGCGCATTTCACGGGCGGCTTTGTTGGTGAAGGTCACCGCCATAATCGAATAGGGCGATACTTTTTCCACCTGAATCAGCCAAGCGATGCGATGTACCAGCACGCGGGTTTTACCGCTGCCAGCACCAGCGAGAATGAGCTGATTGCACGCGGGCGCCGAGACAGCAGCGCGCTGGGCGTCGTTAAGCGTGTCTAACAGGAGCGAAACATCCATAACAGGAGCCACTAAAAAAGAATGTGGCGATTTTACTGGCTAGATATACATATAGCCATCTTTGTTTTTGCCAGCCATCTGCTTGTGATTGGTCAATTACTTGGTATTGAAGCGTTTGGCGCGCACTAACAGAACCGTGATAATGGCGCTAAGCAATATCAGCAAAGGCACCGATTCCGGCACTGCACGTGGGCTGCGTGCCTGATTAATATGAAAACCCTGGGGCGCCGCATTGGTTAACGCGACTGGGGTTGTCTCTTTTAACGCGGGAACAGAATCCATGCTGGTTATTTCGCCGTTGGGGACACATTGCACAGCTGACGCATCTGCGCCAAAAGCAGCAGTGCAATCCAACGGTGTTGCATTAACATTAACGGCAGCTATCATGGCGATCATCAGAAGGACAGGCTTGACGCTTTTCGCGCTATAAAACTGGCGCATTTCCTTTCTCCCTTGGTGTGTGTGCTATCGATTGTGAGCGATCGATTTAGGGTGAAGCATCCTGAGCAGGACATTTTTTGTCTGAGGCTTTTTGTGGGTGAGACTCTAGCAGTAAATGCGCTGGTTTCAAGTTGCATACTTAGTCTCGCAAATTCGATGCCATTTTGTACAAAAAGAATATTTATTCGACAAGCCATTGATTTTACGTGGTCGGCGGTAAGGGTGACCGAACGAAACTAATTAGCAGTTATAAGAAAAAACCTAGAAAGGTAAAAATGATTCAGGCAGATGCTGTTTGCGCAACAGGGCTGCTATATCCATGCTCAGGGCAACACCGGCGTGCACCAAAACGCCGCCCCAAATGGAGCGTGATTGCAGCGCCAGTATGCCGAGGAATAAACCAAACAAAATCGCGCCGGTTGCTTCCAGTGCCAGTTTGGGTAAATGAATCATCATGTAAGGTACGCACATCACCCAAATAGCGTTAGCACCTATGGCGGGGCGCAGCGCATTGAGCATAAAGCCGCGAAAGAAAAACTCGAGAAACACAAATTGGCTGATGTAGAGCAGCTCCCACAACAGCAAATCCAACCAGCTGCGCCCGGCGTGGTGATAGAAAGGATAGTGATTGACAAAATCCTCACCAAAACTCACCAGTACGACAAATACTAAAATCGGGCTAAGCAATAAGAGATAGCCGCGCCAGTGTTCACCGACCTGATTCCAACGCCAGCCAAAATCGCGCATGGACTGCTTGAAACAAAAACGAATTACCAACCAGGGCAGCACAATAAAGGTGAGCAGATGGCAGCTCGTCCACCACAGATAACCACACAATTCCAGCCAACCGCTCGCTTCCAATACCTGTAAATAATGCGTTCCACCCACGCCATTCCACTCGCCCCACCACGCCAGGAGCGCCGTTAGGTTGTTGGAGAACTTGGCGTAATGAAGGATAAGCAAACTAACCGAGACGCAAGCGAGTACCAGCATAACGCGGCGCAGGGCGGCAGGGCGTGCCATGGTGTAAGAAGGCGCCGCGGCATCGATATAGTCGAGTGCGCGCAAAATCTGACGCGGATGCAAGGCGGCCAATTTCACCGCTATTTCTTCTTCGCGGCTGTGCGTGCAGCAGTCTGGGCGCGCTCGTATCTATCGAGGAACTGGAAGATGATATCGCGCGCAAAGCGCGACTCGGAGTTGGTTAAAAACACCATGCCGATTTGCAGATCGCGATTAAATACCATCTCGGTGCGGAAGCCTTTAACGTGGCCACCATGATGAATAAAGTGTTTGTTGCGGCCGTAGTCAAACACCCGCCAACCCATGCCATAGGCAGTGTTGTCCACCCCTTTACGCACGCCGTAATAATTTTGCGCTGGCGTATTTTTAGTCACCCGCGATTGAATAGGGTCAAGCACGGCGAGCGGCAATACATCCTGCCGCTTGCCCATTTGCCCAAGCAAAAAGCGCGACATATCGACAATACTCGCGTTCACACCAGCGGCAGGTGGCACCCGATACCAATTGCCCGTCACCGCCGTGGGAATCCAGCGTTTACCGCTGGCGATATGCGGCGCGGCGCGGTTGGGTGAGGCGTTATAGCTGGTCAAGCCATAAGATGCGCTACGCATCCCGAGTGGGCCGAATATTTTTTGCTCGGTGTAACGCTCAAAACTGGTGCCCGATTTTTTCTTGATCATATCGCCCGCGAGGCTATAAACCACATTCTGGTAGGCGAAACATTTACCCGGTGGGCAGACAAAATTCACATAGCGCAGGCGGGAGACGATATCGGCGTAGTTCTTATTTTCGTCGATGTAGTGGCTGTAAGTGTGGCGCGGCAAGCCGGACGATTGCGACAGCGCATGGCGCAGGGTGAGTTGCTTACTGTAGGCGGCATTTTTGAATTTGACCTCGGGCAATACCGAGGTAATAGTCGAATCCCAACTGATTTTGCCTTCATTGACCAATACGCTGGCCGAGGTTGCCGCAAAGGCTTTGGATAGCGAAGCGAGGCGAAACACGGTATCGGGCGTGAGCTTTTCGCGGGTACCGGCGCGGCGTACACCATAGGCATTGAGCGATTTAATTTGCCCGCCCGAAACAATCACCACCGCCACGCCCGGCACAAATGGCGCGACTTTTTTGGCGACGTAATCTTCAAACTCAGGCACAAACGCTTCTGGATGGCCCGCCGGATAACGCGGTGCGGCAATCGGCGCCGTCGTTACCTCCGGAATGGCATTTTGCGGCTCATCCTTTTGCATCGCTTTCTGCAAAGCGGCAGCTTGCTCGGCCGGGGTCATAGCGGCGGCGGCCGAACTCGCGGCGAGGGAAGCATCTGCGGCACTACTTACAGCAGCCGAACTGACTATGCTGCCCACCGCCACACTGGGTGCGGAAGCGACAGTGACAGCCGCAGGGGTAGATACCGGCAATGCCGACACAGGCGGTGTAGATACGGGCGGCGGTGATTGGGTAAATGCCATGGGCTGCAGGGTATGCGCCGACGGATTTGGCACTGCAGTGGCCGTCGCCGCACTGCTGGTAGCGGCACTGGAATGCTGGAATGGCAGGGCGATAGGTACAGTCACCCGCTTTTCGCCGTTGGCCTGTGCCAGAGGCGCCATTACCATCAGCGATAGGGCGGCACCTGTAATCAGGTGCGTCAGTGAAGAGAAGTTGCTACTTTTCGTGGATCGCATAACCAAACAGATAACTCGCTAAGGGCCACTCATACTCGGTGGCCATAAATAGGGGCAATTAAACAATGCGATCATTGGTGACTCGAGCTGAACAACATCTGAATTACATTTATCAGATGTGTTCCTTCTCTGAGCTGTATTCTGAATTAGAGCCAACCACTGCTAACTAGAGAGTCTTGATGTATTCAAGCAGTTCCCAGCGTTCGCTATCGGTCAAGGGTTCCTGTTTTTGCCCGTTTACGGCGGGCGCATGCACTGTGCCGTATTCGTGGCCATTGTTGAAATCGCCGCGTTTAGTGGCCTTGAAAGTAAAACCTTCGTAGCCATCCGTGCGCAGGCCGATCTTGATCGGATCGAACTCGCGGCTGCCGACTTTAAATTCAATCGGGCGATAGAGTCCGTCCTCGGGGTCACCCTCGCGTTTCACCGGCAAGAGTAAATCGTAGATGCTCGGCACTGACCCATTGTGCAGGTAAGGCGCAGTCGCCCAGATGCCGTTGAGCGAGCGGGCTTTGTAGGATAACAGCGATTGATAAGGCGCGGCGGTGGTATCCGGTTGATAGTTGCCGGATTTTACACTGGCTTTGATTTCATTATCAAAGAAGGATTTCGCCATCATATACAGCCAATCCAGCGCGCGGCGCGGCCACCATTTATCCGGGTCAGGGCGGGTTGCCACTTCACCCAGGGTCGCGGCGGTAAGAATTTGCACCACTGGCGCGCGGTCTTTAATCACCAAACCGCCCACACTTTCCGTTTGGAAAGTGTTTTTGAAATTGCCCGAATAGCCTTTGTAGTTGACGCTGTTTTCAGCCATGGCGCGGTCGGTGCCCATCACATCGATATTGGTCATATTGGCGACCACAATCCGGTCGGCATCAGTGCGGTCAATCACCTCGTGGCAGGATTCACAATACTCCGCGTACAACTGGCGGCCAGGGCGCACTTTTGCACCGTCGATTTGCCATTCCGGAAGCTTGTCAAAAATCGCCTTGGCAATTTGCTGTTGCGGGTTATCCGCTTTCTGGGTCGGCCAGATGGGCGAGGTCAAGCTGCCCAAGTGCGATTCAATGCGCGATAAGTTAACCAGATCAATCGAGGAGGTAAACTTGATTTGGTAGCTTTTACTTTTTTGGCCGGTGATCAGCGACGACAAACTCCAGCCGCGTTTATGCGCGGTCCAATCGAGAATGCCAAACACACCGATCACCTCTCCCGCATTGCGCCCAATCGGGCCAACCCCGGCGTTGCTCGCCAGCGCGTTCCACTGCACGTAGTCGGATTGCACTATATCCCACAAAAAGGGGTAGCTCACCGGCGCGTTGGGCTCATTGAAAATCAGCGCTTTGATGCGGTTCATATCCGCCATGGTCAGCGCGGGGTAACCCTCCTTATTACTCATTAAGCGGTCGATGATTTTGGCAAATTGCAGGTCGCCAATAATCGTCTCGCTAATATCTTCCAGCACTTTATCAACCTGCACCGGCGTGAGCAGATTGGTGTCGTCAGCACCCGCTTTGGTCACCCCCAAGAGCACATCGCGCAGTTGATTACGGCTGATGACATGCTCCAACACACGGTTATAAATACGCCCAAAGGCATCGAGCCGGGCGTAGCCGTATTCGACACTCGACAAGTTAATGTTGTTGTACAACCGGATTTTGCGCTCCCAGCGCTTGAGGTCGGCCTGGACATCATCAGCATTGGCGTAGGTGTTATTCAGCTCCAGCACCTTGGCGATAAAACGCTGGTTCTTGGCGCTATCGGCCATAGTAACGGCCATGCTGTTTTGCAGATCAGTGAGAAAGCCGACCATATCCGCCAATGCCGGGCCGCCGTCGATGCGGATAGCGTTGCCTTTGTAATTAATCTGCCCGGTGTGGCAGGCGGCGCAGGTAAAGCCGATGTAATCATTCCCTTGGTAAGCCTCCTTAACAAAGCCGACTGGCAGACCATCGGGGTTGAAGAAGGTGGGTTTTTGCGGCAGGTAGCGGTATTTATCGATCATGCTATTAGCGCGGAACAGCTCGGTAGAATTGGTCTGTTCCAGCGCGATGAAAAAGTCGTAAGGCATAAGTGCCGAGCCTTGCGTGGTGTTGTAATACCAGAGGCTATCGTTCGCGCTCCAACCCTGATCCAAATAGATGGGCGTGGAATAGCTTTCACCAAAGGCGCCACTTTCCAGCGCAATCGCCCCGCGATCGGCATCATCGTCCCACGTCTGGTACAGCTTGCCGATAAGCAGACCAATCACCATTGGGATGGCGAGCACCAGCAACAGCTTGATAAGCCACCACAAATTGCGCCGCGCAAATAGATTAGATAGGCCACTGGTCACTATGCCCATGAATTAACTCCTCGTTGGTAATTATCCTATTGAAAACGGCTAAGCAATTTATTAGCGAATGGCGGCGATACAGGGGGACAAGTGCCGGGAAACAAGCGACGCTAATTAAAGATACTACTCAGCGCGCGGATTGCAAAAAAAATAATTGATTCCATGCGACTCTGCAATGGCGCTTAAATAGCAACGGCTTGCAACTCAGCCGCCATCCGATTAGTGTAGCGGCGAGTTTTTTGCCCCTGATTATTCATTAATCACTTTTGAGGAACCCTCCATGAAAAAAACCACCCTCTTGTTAGCCGCCATCGTCAGCCTGACCAGTGCTTGTAGCTGGGTAAAAGTCAGCGAACAAGGCAGCAGCGTTGCCGTCGCTAACGCCGCCAATGTGCGCGATTGTGAAAAAGTACGCACCGTGAGTGTAAAAGTGAAAGATAACTTTGTCGGCTCGATGAAACGCGATACCAACAAAGTCGCCACCGAACTGACCAATATGGCGCGCAATGAAGCCAGCCAATTTGGCGGCGATACCATAGTGCCAGTCAGCCTGGTACAAAATGGTCGCCAAAGCTTTGATGTGTTCAAGTGCAACTAAGCCGCCGCAGACCTTGAGCACTCGCTCAAGGTCGTTCCTTCCGCCCTTTCGCTTCTTGTTAGTTTGTTCACTAAGCCCACCGCTGTACCCAAAACTTTGCTAGTGTTAGCACCCGGCAACCATCGTCTTATTTCTGTCACACAACTGCCATAATCTGCTCACACGTCTATTCGTTTTCACGAGGTACAAGGTGTCCAACGCCTATTTCAATCGCGAGCTAAGCCTGCTCGAATTTAATAAACGCGTTCTTTATCAAGCCTATAACAGCAGTTTGCCGCTGCTCGAACGGCTGCGCTTTTTATGTATTTTCTCCACCAATCTCGATGAGTTTTTTGAAGTGCGGGTGGGCGGCTTGGTAGAAATACTGGAGCGCAATGCGCCGCCAACCCAAGGGCCGGATGGCCTGACCCAAACCCAGACGCTGCATGAAATTTCCGTGCGCGCGCACGAATTGGTGGCCGAGCAATACCGGATTCTCAATAACGAATTATTACCGCTCATGCGCGACCAGGGCATTCATGTGCTGCGCCGCGATGAATGGACGCCCGAGCAGACTGCGCACCTCAAGCAAGTGTTTTTATCGGAGGTACTGCCCGTACTCAGCCCGATTGGTTTGGATACCGCGCATCCTTTTCCGCGCATCCTCAATAAGAGCTTGAACTTTATCGTCAAGCTCGACGGCAAAGATGCCTTTGGCCGCAGCTCTGGCCGCGCCATAGTTCAAGTGCCGCGCTCGCTGCCGCATATCGTTGAATTGCCCAAAGAACTGAGCAGCGAAGGGCGCCGCTTTGTATTTATCTCCTCGATTATTCACTTTTTTATGTCGGAAATTTTTGTCGGCATGACGGTGATTGAATCCTATCAATTCCGCCTCACGCGCAACTCGGATATTTTTCTCGATGAAGAAGAGACCGACGATTTATTGCGCGCCGTGCAAGGTGAATTGCTCTATCGCCAATATGGCGATGAAGTGCGACTGGAATTAACCACTAGCTGCCCGCCCGAACTGGAACAATTTTTGTTGCAGCGCTGTGAAATTAAAGCGCGCGATTTGTATCGCATTGACGGCCCGGTAAATTTGAATCGCTTTGGCGATTTGTTTGATCTCATCAAAGACGCGCAAAATTACTTCAAGCCGTTTGTGCAAGCCATGCCCAAATTGCCCAAGCGCACCAACTCCTATTTTGAAGTACTGCAAAAGCAGGACATGTTGCTGCATCACCCGTTTGACTCTTTCCAAAGCGTGGTGGATTTTTTGCGCGAAGCCGCTACCGACCCGAATGTACTGGCGATCAAACAAACCTTGTATCGCACCGGTTCCAACTCACCGATTGTTGATGCGCTCGTCACCGCCGCCAAAGCCGGTAAAGAAGTGACGGCGATTGTGGAATTGCGCGCGCGGTTTGATGAAGAGCAAAACGTGGCACTTGCCGAACGTTTGCAGCGCTACGGCATTCATGTGATTTACGGCGTAGTGGGTTTTAAAACCCACGCCAAGATGATTTTGGTCGCGCGCCGCGAAACCGGCAAACTGCGTTACTACGTGCATTTGGGTACGGGCAACTATCACCCGCGCACCAGTAAGCTCTATACCGATTACGGTTTGCTCACCTCAGACAAAGATATTGGCGAAGATGTGTATCGCATCTTTTTGCAATTATCGAGCATGGGCAAAGCGTCCAAAATGGAAGCGCTGTTGTACGCACCATTCACTTTGCACAAAGGCATGGTGCGCCGCATCCGTACCGAAAAAGAACACGCCGAGCAGGGCAAACCGGCGCGCATCATCGCCAAAATGAATTCGCTCTACGATGAAGAATTGGTGAATGAACTCTACGCCGCATCAAAAGCTGGCGTGCAGATCGATTTAATTGTGCGCGGTGTGTGTCAGTTGCGCCCCGGCGTTAAAGGCTTGTCGGAAAACATTCGCGTGCGCTCAATTATCGGCCGCTTCCTTGAGCATCATCGCGTATTTTATTTTGAAAATAGCGGCAACCCGGAGTTGTATTGCTCCAGTGCCGATTGGATGTTGCGCAATATGTTCCATCGCGTAGAAACCTGCTTCCCGATCAAACACAAAAAAATCCGCGACCGCATATTGGAAGATATGCAGCTCTACCTCAACGACAATACCCACGCCTGGATTCTTCAGGAAGACGGCACCTACAGCCACACCCAACCCAAAGACGGCGAAGAACTGGTAGACGCGCAAGCGATTCTGCTGGAGCGTTGGTCAGCGCATATCAACGGTTAATTCACGCCTCTGTCATTTACTGGCTTGTTTATGCCGATTGCTGCGCCCCAGCTTTCGGCACAAACAAAATGCGCCGCGTTTTATGGGCAAAAACCGACTGCACAAAAAGACAGCAATCCTGTAACCCGTTTCACATTTCTAACACTTGCTACTGGCTCGAGTGTGTTTTAGTGCCAGACAGCACATAAAAATAAATAATACATAATATAATCTACGCCAACCCGCTTCCGGCACATGCCGGTGCTCTAGCAGGCTCACAATTACAATAAATCCAAGAATTCATAGTGCCCGACCAACGGCAATGTATCGGTAGTTTTCACCTAACTTACACAGGGACTTTTCACCCGCTGGCAGCGTTCACACGCAGACTGCCTGTGCGTGCGAGGCTCATTTTTAGCGCAATCAATAATGAGATAACGATCATGGTCAATTTTCATCAACAGCCCTGGCTGCGCAAAACGCTGCTGGCCTGCCTCTACTCCGGCTTGGCCGGACTGGTTGCCGCCCCCAGCTTTGCGGCGCGTCAGGCAGAATATTTGGATCGCGGTGTGGTCGCACTGCCATCCGGCACCGGCGTATTAATCAGCTGGCGTATGCTGGGCGATGATCCAAGCAGCATCAGCTTTAACGTCTATCGCAACGGCACCAAAATCACTGCATCGCCCATTACCAATAGCACCAACTATTTGGATAGCAGCGGCACCACCAGCGCGGCTTACACAGTGCGCGCGGTAATCAACGGCACCGAACTGGCTGCCAACCCCGCCAAAGCTACTTGGGCAAACCCCTATTTGGCCGTTAACCTCAACCGCCCCAATGGCGGCACTACACCGAGCGGCGAAGCCTACACCTACTCACCCAATGACCTGAGCGTGGGCGATTTGGATGGCGATGGCGAATATGAAATCGTGGTCAAGTGGGACCCGTCCAACGCCAAAGACAACTCCCAATCCGGCTATACCGGCAATGTGTTCATCGATGCCTATGAAATGAACGGCACCCGTTTGTGGCGCATTGATCTGGGCAAAAACATCCGCGCCGGTGCGCATTACACCCAATTTATGGTCTACGACCTGGATGGTGACGGCAAAGCGGAAGTGGCGATGAAAACCGCACCGGGCACTAAAGACGCCGCCGGTACGGTGCAAGGCGGCAGCAATGCCAATACCGATTACCGCAGCTCCGCCGGTTATATCCTTACTGGTCCTGAATATCTCACCGTATTTAACGGCCAAACCGGTGTTGCCCTGGCATCGACCGACTACCTGCCTGCGCGCGGTACCGTGAGCAGTTGGGGCGATAGTTACGGCAACCGCGTGGATCGCTTCCTCGCCGGTGTTGCCTATCTCGATGGCACCCGCCCCAGCCTTGTCTTTACCCGTGGTTATTACACCCGCGCCGTATTAGTGGCTTGGGATTTTCGCAACGGCCAATTGACCCGTCGCTGGACGTTCGACAGCAACACCAGCGGCAATGGCGCCGCTGCCGGTCAGGGCGCGCATGCCTTGACTGTGGGTGATGTGGATCAGGACGGCAAAGACGAAATCGTCTACGGCGCCGCGACCATCAATGACAACGGCACCTTGATGTACAGCACCGGCTTGGGCCATGGCGATGCGCTGCATTTATCTGACTTTTTACCCAGCCGCCCCGGCTTGGAAATCTTTATGGTGCACGAGTCGCCCTCTGCCTATGGTAATAACGGCGTTGAAATGCACGATGCCAAAACCGGCCAGATTATTTGGGGCTTTCAGGGCGGTGGCGATATCGGGCGCGGTGTGATTATGGACATCGACCCACGCACACCCGGTGCGGAAAGCTGGGCGAGTGCGGGCGGTATCAACAGCGCCACTGGTAGCCAAATAACCACCAGCAAACCGGCATCGACCAACTTTGCCGCGTGGTGGGATGGCGACTTGCTGCGCGAGCAGCTCAACAACACCATGATCGACAAGTGGAACTACAGCAGTAGCAACAGCTCACGCTTGCTCACCGCCTACAACTATGGTGCCGCCTCCAACAACAGCACCAAATCGACGCCGGGATTGTCGGCCGATATCTTGGGTGACTGGCGTGAAGAGGTGATTTTGCGCCATGAAAACAACAGCCAATTGTTGATTTTCAGTACTCCTACGGTCACCACCAACAAGCTGCGCACGCTGATGCATGACTCGCAATACCGTCAAGCTATCGCCTGGCAAAACGTGGGTTACAACCAACCGCCACACACCAGTTTCTTCCTGGGTGACGGCATGGCGGCACCGGCAGCGCCTTCTTTGTATTTTGTCGGCACTAACCCGAATGCCACAGCACCGGTAAGTAGCTCATCCAGCAGCGCGACCAGTTCATCGGCCGCAGCAGCGACGGTTAATCTCGGCGGTAGTGCTGGCAACGGCCAAGCAGCATTAAGCTGGTCAGTGAACGGCACCATCACCGCGCTGGAAATTTATCAGGATACCGATGCAGATCCAGCCGGACGCGTCCGTGTTGCCTCACTTGCCGCTACCGCACGCAGTTACAACGCGACTGGCCTTAGCAACGGCACCACCTACTATTTCTGGGTGAAGTACACCGCGGGTGGCGTGTCGTATAACTCCAACGCCTTCAGCGTGACGCCCACTAATGGCAGCAGCGCCGCACAATCGTCGTCAGTGAGATCATCGGTTGCCAGTTCTGTACCGAGCAGCCTGGCGGTATCAAGCAGCTCGCGCAGCAGTGTGGCATCAAGTGTTGCATCCAGCATCGCTTCAAGCGTTACCTCCAGCACTGCAACTACCAGCGGCAACTGTAGTTACGTGATCAGTAGCAACTGGGGTGCAGGCTTTACCGGCGCTATCCGCATCACCAACAAAGGCACCAGCGCGATCAACGGCTGGAACGTCAATTGGACATATGCAGGCAGCACCCGCGTCAGCGGCGCATGGAATGCCACCGTGTCTGGCAGCAACCCTTACACCGCAACCAGTGCCGGCTGGAACGCCAGCATCCAACCCGGCCAAACGGTTGAATTCGGTTTCCAGGGCACCCACTCTGGCACTGCGGAAATCCCGGTAGTAAAAGGCACCGCGTGTAATTAATTTTCCGCGCAAAAAACAAAAAGCCGATGGTGTTTGCCATCGGCTTTTTTGTTGCTTTTTGATAAACAAAAATTCAACTTTCTGCAATTATCTTGCATTGGCCGGATCACTCGCATAAGACCAAGCCCATACTCAAAAGCTGGCATTTGTATTTTTTATCATGGACAAAAGAATTGCTTGATTACAGCTGTGCTTGAATATCTAATCAGCGGTTTGATTGCGCCATGAGTATCGGCGCCGAACTCCAGGGACAGCTATGAACAAACTCCGTGTGGGTATAGTGTTTGGTGGTAAATCCGCCGAGCATGAAGTTTCTTTACAATCAGCCAAAAACATTATCGATGCGATTGATAAACAAAAATTTGAATTGACGTTGCTTGGAATCGACAAGCAAGGTGCATGGCATATCAACGATGCCACTAACTATTTACTCAATGCGGATAATCCCGCGTTGATTGCACTCAACCGTTCCAACAAAAATGTTGCATTAATTCCGGGGCAGATTCATAGCCAATTAATCGAAAGTCAAAATGCCAATGCGCTGGCGCAACTGGATATTATTTTCCCCATTGTGCACGGCACGCTAGGGGAAGATGGTTCGCTGCAAGGGATGTTGCGCATGGCCAATATTCCCTTTGTGGGAAGCAATGTGTTGGGCTCGGCCGTGAGTATGGACAAAGATGTCACCAAACGTTTACTGCGTGATGCCGGACTGAACGTGGTGTCCTTTGTAACCCTGACCCGCGCCAATCGACACAACTACAGCTTCGCCGATATCAGTCGGCAACTGGAGCTACCGCTGTTTATCAAACCGGCCAATCAGGGTTCTTCTGTAGGTGTCAGCAAAATAAAAACCGAGCAGGAATTTAATCAGGCAATAGAACTGGCATTTCGTTTCGATCACAAAGTGTTAGTGGAAAAGGCGATTATCGGACGCGAAATTGAATGTGCGATATTAGGTAACGATTACCCAAAAGCCAGTGTCTGTGGCGAGATTGTGGTGAACGACGAATTCTATTCCTACGACACCAAGTACATCAGCGAAGCTGGCGCACGCGTTGTCGTGCCGGCAAATCTACCCAAGCATATTAATAGCAAGATTCAACAGATTGCTATTCAGGCATTCCAGTCATTGGAGTGCAAAGGCATGGCACGGGTTGATGTATTTCTCACCCCGTCAGATGACGTAATTATAAATGAAGTGAACACGCTACCCGGCTTTACCAACATCAGCATGTATCCCAAACTCTGGGAGGCCAGTGGCGTTGGTTACCGTGAATTAATTACGACATTAATTGAACTGGCACTGGAACGCCATCAACAAGATCAACAACTGCAAAGCTCTGTAAGATAAAAAGCAAAGCTAAATAAAACCTGATTCGACGCAGGAAATTTTCTGCAAAAAAAAAGCCGATGGTGTTTGCCATCGGCTTTTTTGTTGCTACTCATTTCAGTTTAATTATTCTTGCGCAGCATTATCCAACCGCGCATTAAAATGGTTTATCACCAATAACAGTTGCGCGATGCATAATTCTGCGCTCGGGCAAATAATCAGCCACGGCATAATGTTGGGTAATTCTGTTATCCCAAAACGCAATGTCATTTACTTGCCAATTCCAGCGCAAGGTGAATTCCGGACGAGACGCGTGGCTGTATAAAAATGCCAGGAGATGATCGCTTTCACGGTCAGATAATTCATTAATCCGCGTAGTGAATCCTTCGTTAACAAATAACGCTTTTTTCCCGGTAACCGGATGGGTGCGTACTACCGGATGATTAACCGGCGGATGTTTTGCAACCGCGCGATCATAGCGTTCTTTAAACGCGGCATCGTTTGCCCAGCGTGATGCGGGAAATGATTTGCTCACCGAATGTTCTGCTGTTAAGCCATCCAAAAATACCTGCAAAGGTTTGGATAGCGCGTCATAAGCCGCGGTATTACTTGACCACAACGTATCCCCACCCACGCTCGGCAATTGCTTGGCCGCTAAAATTCCGGCGAGTGGTGGCGTTTGGCTAAAGGTGACATCGGTATGCCAGTTATCGTTATCCGGCAAAAAACCTTCATGGGTATCAATCACCATAATTTCAGGCAATTCCGGTAATACCGGGTAAATCGGATGAATATGCAAGTCGCCAAATTTCGCCGCAAAATTACATTGCTGCTGCGGTGTTACCGCTTGATCACGGAAAAACAGAATCTGGTGTTGTAACAAACCTTGTTCAATTTGCTGTAAATCGTCGGCATTAACATCGCGCGACAAATCGACACCGGTCACGACAGCGCCAATCGTTGGGGTTACACGTTTGAATAAAATACTCATAGCAGCCTTAACATTAGACAAAAGTAAAAATGAAATTAATTAACATGGCCGCGCCATGGCGCTAGTTTTTTCTGCAAGATACGCAAACCGATTTCAATCACGTAAGCCACCAATGCAATCACTAATATTCCGGCGATAACCACATCGGTCACTAAAAATTGCGACGCTGACTGAATCATAAAACCAATGCCTTCGGTTGCCGCTACCAATTCCGCTGCCACCAAGGTTGACCAACCCGCACCCAATCCAATACGAATACCGATCAACATATCGGGCAACGCTGAAGGTAGAACAACGTGACGAATAATTTGCCAGCGGGTGGCACCCATGGATTGCGCAACCCGAATGCGAATCGGATCTACATGGCGCGCACCCGCCGCAGTCGCCACTACAATTGGCGCGAACACAGCTAGATAGATGAGTAAAATTTTCGCGAACTCACCGATACCAAACCAAATCACAATGAGCGGTAAATAAGCCAGTGGCGGCACAGGGCGATAAAATTCAATCAGCGGATCAAACACAGCGCGCGCAACCGGATTGATACCTATAGCTAAACCAACCGGAATCGCGATAAGGCTGGCGATAATAACGGCAATAAAAATCCGCGAAATACTGGCCGTAAAATGCTGCCATAACGTCGCATCGGCATAGCCATTAACAGCGATATCAAAAAGTTTTTGCACTACCGCCAGCGGGCTTGGAAGATAAAGCGCCTCGATAAAACCGAGGGAGGTTATTAAACTCCAAAAAACAATAATGGTCGTAACCGTTACGGTGCTGATAAACAGCCCCGAACGAAGAAACGTATTGTTAGCAGGCGTCTTTTTTTCAACCACTGGCGATGAAAAAGATTCACTCGCAATGTTATTGGTTGAAGGACTAAGTGTATTCTCGCTCATTCGCCACCTCCCGATCGGCAAAAAAGTGGCTTAAGACATATTCGCGTAGCTCAATAAATTTTGGATCGGATTTAATCTGCCGCGCACTTTCGCCATTCGCAAAACGTTTACCAAAATCCAAACGAATACGCTCCACAATGCGGCCAGGTCGAGGCGTCATCAACACTAATTCAGAGGCGAGAAATACCGCCTCTTCAATATCGTGCGTTACCAACAATACTTCTTTGCCCGTCTGGTGCCAGACTTTAAGAATCAGCGTTTGCATTTGTTCGCGCGTAAATGCATCCAGCGCGCCAAAGGGTTCATCCATTAATAGAATTTGCGGATTAGCCGCAAGCGCACGCGCTAAACTTGCGCGCTGTTTCATACCACCCGATAGCTCCCATACTTTGTGATGCTCAAATCCTGCCAGATCAACTAAAGCTAATACCTCTTGCGCGCGTGCTTGCCGCTCAGCTTTTGCAACTCCTTTCAGCTCCAAACCCAAGGACACATTTTCAATAATGCTCAGCCAAGGGAAAAGTGCATCTTGCTGAAATACAACGCCGCGATCCGAACCCGGGCGGGTAATTAATTTTCCATCAAGGGTAATGCTGCCACTGTGTGGTTGATTAAACCCCGCCACAAAATTTAATAGCGATGTTTTTCCGCAACCCGAGGGGCCGACAAACACCACAAAATCACCGACACTGACATCAAATGAAATATTATCCAGAATTTGGGTTTTATAACTGGCGCTCACATTTTTTATACTTAGTCTGCTCACAGTCGTAGCTTCCGTTAACGGATTTATTGAACACCCAAAAATTGGGTTGTGGCGTAATTGCTGTAATCAGCGGCAACGGTATCCAATTTGCCTTGCTCTTTTAAAAATGCAGCGGTATCTGCAATAGCCTTTACGTAATCCTTAGTTAAAATATCCTGTTGCTGTTCGGGAGACGGATATTTATTGCCCGCTAATAATATGGAGATGTCATCTGCCTTGGCGCCGGTCACGCGACCGATTTTTTGTAGATTTGCAGGGTCGTAAGCAAATGGCGTCGGGTTGGCTTTATAGGTTGCAAAAAAATCAAATGTGGTTTTGGTGAAACTCAGCAAAAACGCAGCATTTTTTTCTGCAAATTGATTGCGTACTACCCAGACATCATAGGTGGGCAAACCCCAGCTGGATAAATCGGCCGAACTCACCAATACCTTTCCGGTTTCTTTAATCGCACCTAAGGCAGGCTCCCATACATAAGCGGCATCGATATCACCACGTTTCCAGGCAGCGGGAATTTCAGAACCGCGCAAATTAATCACTTTCACTTTAGTGCGATCAATTCCCCAATGTTTCAGCGCCGCCAGCAAGCTGTAATGCGAGGTGGATACAAACGGAACTGCAATTGTTTTGCCAACCAGATCTTGTGGTGCGCTAATGCCCGAATCTTTACGCACTACTAAAGCCTCGGAAGTACCTAATTCGGCTGCAATCAAAAATGTAGTAATCGGTAATTTTCTGCTGCCTGCGGTAGCGACAATGGTAGAACCCACATTGCCAATATCAATATCACCGGAAGCCAGCGCACGGATTACTTCAGCACCATTATCAAAACGACGCCATTCAATTTTTTGACCTGAATTTTTTTCATAAAGACCATCGGCCAGCGCCACTTTGGAAGGATCAATTCCAGTCTGGTAACCAATTTTTATCGCCTCGGCGAAGGAGAGATTTGCGCCCAATAAAATCAATGCAGTAACAAATAATTTTAGTGTTGGCGTTATTTTTTTAAGAAGATAAAAATTCATTGCGTTCTACCTGAATCATCAAATGAATTGTCCCCATATCAGATCCATCTGGTATGGAGACAATATCGGTTGCCTTAAAACGTTAAGCTTAATTTAACAAAGGCAGTACGTGGCGCACCGGCGAGCAAGTTATACGCTAAGCCATTTGGATCTACCGCTTCAGTTGGGTTATCGCCGAAGGCGAAATATTCTTTATCAAACAGGTTGTTAATACCGGCTTGTAAAATAATTTTTTCCGCAACGCCCACACTGTCCCATTGGTAGCTGGTACCTATATCAACCAAGGTATAACCATCGACAGATTGATCGTTAGTAAATGTGTAATAACGTTTAGCTACATAATTTGCGCCGATGAATGCCGACACAGTGCCATCGTTATACGCCAGCTCTGTATTGAAAATAGTTTCCGGTGAGTCAACTACTTGTTTATCGTTTGACGCATAGGTCACGCCATTAGTAGTAAAGTCATCTTTGTATTGAGCATCGTTGTAGCTAAACGAATTAGACCAGATGAAATTATTTACAAAAGACCAATTGACTGCGAGCTCGACACCGTTGGCTTGTACTTTGCCCACGTTCGCCAACACCGATGCGTTACCGGCAATAGCCGAGCCTTGTTGCAAGGCGAGCAGCCGATTTTTGAAATCGATATGATAAATAGCCGCCGTAATATCCAGTTCATCTTTATGCAAACGCCAACCTAATTCAGTCGAGGTAGACTCTTCCGGGCGAATGTTATCTTTTACTGCGTCAAAACCTGCCTGAGTAGTATCAAAAGGTGAAGTACCGCCTTTGACCACACCGCGATAGGCGCGAATATTTTGTGAAATATTGGCAAAATATTCATTGCTATCATCGGCCTGAAAACTAAATCCAACTGCAGGCAATACATCTTTCTTCGCTGTTAGCGAACCATTTAATTCATTGCCCGCGGCGGTGCCTGCTAAGGTACTAATTTCAGTCTCGGTATTCGGCGATTTGAAACCAATGTTTACGCTTAAACGATCAGTAAACTGAATTGTGTCCTGCACATGGAATTGCAAAGTGTCGGTGTTAAATAAATAATTCCATCGCGTAAAAAATGGATCGGAAGGACGCTCGTAAGCCGAGGAGGGGCCAGCATCCTGACCATAGAAACGCATGGCATGACCAAATTCATTGGTCTCATACCAAACGCCTGCGTTGATGGTATGAATGCCAACGTTATAATTTAAAACACTCTGTACACCGGAGCGGTCAATATCAAACTCCAAGGTGCGCAATGAAATCGGGAAGCCACCGGGAGACGCTAAATAAGGCGTCCACCACGTGCCGGTACCTTCCTGATCGTGATGATAGACCGTAGTTTTAAGTGATGCGTTATCAGTGAATTGATAGTCCAATGTTGCGCCAACCAGAATGTCGGTACGTAAACCAGAACCGTTGTAATAGGCATCGTCTTGCGAGGTGATATCACCGACCGGAACACCCACGGCAACTTGCCGCGCTAATTCCCAATCAGGCGCAAAATAATCCCAATCGTAGCCGAGGCGTTGCGCGGTGGATTTAGATAAATCCATGTAGTCCGCATCGCTGCGATCAGAATAATTAGCGAAAATACTGAGTTTTGCCGATTCAAAATCGTGCGTTAACTTAGAATTGAATTGCTGTAATTCCTGCTCACCATGACCCTTCCACTTATCGCTTTTTTGATCGGTAAGACTGACATAAATTTTGGTGCCATTACCAAATTCGCCGCTATCAAAACGCGCAAAGGTGCGACGTAAATTATCCTGACCTAAGGTTTGGTCAACGCGCAGGCTCTGCTCATCGCTCGGGTCGAGCGTGTAAAACTCAATCGCACCACCCAGATTACTGGTGGATGCGGTGCCGAGTGACCCTGTGCCTTGGGCAACTGCAACACTGCCGATATTTTCTGTGGATATAGCACGCGAAATATGTAGCCCGTTGTAATTACGGTAACTCATATCACCCAAGGGAACACCATCTAACGTAAATCCCAATTGGTTTTGGTTAAAACCGCGAATACTAACGCGCCCACCCCATTCATAAGCGCCAAGACTATCTGCAGAATTAAAATTAACACCGGGTAATTTACTTAGAATTTTAAGCGGGCTTGAGCCCGGCGCTGAGCGCTCAATTTCTTCGTGACTGACTTCAGATACCTGACGGGTTTCACCTTTGCCGAAGACAATAACTTCTTCAACTGAAGATGATCCACCAGCAGTGTCTGCTGCAAATACAGCAGGGCTGGTAATACTACTGATGATTAAAAACAGAGGAATTCTTTTAAATATTATTTTCATGATTTACCTTAAAAACATAGGATATAAATGTGTTTTTAAGATATAAGAGCGGTTTTTTTGAGTCCAATTACATTTGGATCTGAGCTAATGCCTTTTTTTGCGCACTTTATTTTTGCAAAAATGAAGACATAAAATGTTTTTAAATCAGCAAATTTTGTTTGTTTTTAACCACAAATATTGAAAATTAAACACTTCGCTAATCTTTTTTATTTTGTCGCATAAATTTAATTTTTCAGTGAATTATGTTTGTTAAGCGACAAGCTATTTTTTCCGTCAAGCACTCCATCGCCAGATAAAACCAAATGCTCACAGTTAGGCAGCCACCAACTCCAACTGATATCCAATATCCCCCAACTGCCGCTGTTCCGTCTCCAAATCTGCTTGGGTTAACGGGTGATCGTTGATCCATTGCTCGGGGAGGATTAACGTTAATTTTTTGCCGTCGGCTTTGGCGGTTATGATCGGTAGGCCTTCTTTAATTCTGCCGCGATGAAAAATGGCGGCAGAACGCAACAAAATCGCCAAACGAACTAAATCGGTATTGTCGAGTGGAAATATTTTTGCCGGAAAACGTTTACGGTGCGCGAGCACCAAGGCGGAGAGTTGGGTTTGTTCGGCGCGCGAACAACCAGCGAGATCAACGTGCTGCACGATATAAGCTGAATGTTTGTGATAGTCGTTGTGCGCGATATCCAAACCGACTTGATATAAACGCGCGGCCCAGCCGAGTAATTTGTTGGCGTCGTCGGCGGTGAGCTGCCAGCTTTGGGCAACTTGTTTTAATAAACTGAGCGCCGTTTTTTCCACGGCGATAGCTTTATCCATATTCACATGAAAGCGCGCGGCGAGTGCATCGACACTCGCCTGGCGAATATCAATATTTTCCAAGCGGCCTTTTTGATCGAATAATAAACCTTCGCGCAGTGCCCAATCGGCAGCGACCATTTGCTTGAGCTCAAGCGCTTCAAACAGTGCGCTTAATACCACTACACCGCCGAGAAATACCGGCTGGCGATCTTCCGACAAGCCGGCAATTTGCGCATCCAATTTACCGTGGTTTAAATAAATCGCGATAATTTTTTCAAGCGAATCGAGTGTAATAGTACCGTCGCTCCAGCCATTGGCTTCACAGACTTTCGCTACCGCCTTGATGCTGCCTGACGCGCCTAATACTTGTTTCCAGCCGCGCTCCAAAAATTCATCTTTTACTGGCTCCAATTCTTGCAAACACGCAATCAGCGCCTTGGTCACAATTTTTTCGCTGACTTTACCTTCATTAAAAAACTTTTTAGTGATGGCGACACAGCCCATGTTTAAACTTTCTTTGAGCAGGGTGTTCATGCCCTCGCCTAAAATCACTTCAGTACTGCCGCCGCCGATATCCATAACGATGCGGTTGCCTTTGCCCGGCGCTATGCAGTGGGCAACACCGAGATAAATCAGCCGCGCTTCTTCCCCACCAGAAATAATTTCCACCGGATGACCGAGGCGCTGTTCCGCTTCGGCAAGAAATTCGCGTGAGTCGCTAATGCTACGCAGCGTTTTAGTGCCGACAATACGCACACTGCGCGAGGGATATGCACGCAGGCATTCGCCAAACCGCTCCATGCAGGCGAGCGCTCGCTCTCGCGCATCGTCACTGAGGCTGCCGTCATCCTGCAGGCCAAAACCCATACGCACCGGCTCGCGCAAGCGGTCGAGCAAATTGAGCTGGCCGTTGTCCCAGCGCGCCACAATCATATGAAAGCTGTTGGAGCCAAGATCAATCGCGGCGATATGGCTGGTCTGGCGGGTGTTATTGGACGAGAGATTGAACATGTGACTTCACTCAGAGCTGGAGGCAGGGTTGATTATGCGAGACTTTGATGAGAATTCAATGACCAATTCCATCCCTATTCATTACGTGCAAATTGGGTGCAATAAAAAAGGCAATCACCTGAGTGATTGCCTTTTCGTGGCGCGCGGCAATTGAATTAATTCACAATTTCCGGCTTTTCGGCTTGCGCCTGTGCTGCTTGTTGTTGCGCAGCGCTGATTGCCTGAACAAACACAGCGTCAAAATTAATCGGGGCGAGCATCAGCGGTGGGAAGCTACCACGACCAAGAATGCCATCAACTGCTTCACGTGCATAAGGGAAAAGGATTTGCGGGCAGGCGGTGTTAATCAATTGCGTTACTGCCGGGCCTTCAATACCTGCGATAGCAAACAAGCCCGCTTGTTTCACTTCTACCAAAAAGACTGCGCGGTCTTCGATGCGAGCGGTGATGGTAAGCAACAACACCACTTCAAACAGGCCCTCTTCAACTTGATTGGCCTGAATGTTTAAATCCTGTTGAATATTGGGCTTGTAGGCTTTAGTAAACGCCTCCGGACCCATAGGGGTTTCAAAGGAAATATCCTTCAAATAAATACGTTGGATGGCAAATAATGGGCCGCCAGCAGCTGCTTGGCCAGCATCTTGTTGATTATTTTCTTCTGACATAGTGGACTCGATTTGACTGGTTTAAGAATGATTTGAATACGATTTATGGCTGCGCTAAAAGTGCATCCAATTTGCCCGCTTTATCCAGCGCCCAAAGATCGGTAAAACCGCCGACATGCTGCTCGCCGATCCAAATTTGCGGTACGGTGCGCTGGCCGCTTTTGGTCATCATTTCCTGACGCAACTGCGGTTGGCTATCGACGCGAATTTCTTCCACTGCCACGCCTTTTTGCGCCAACAATTTCTTGGCATTGACGCAGTAAGGGCAAACTGCAGTGGTGTACATCAACACGCGCGCCATAACAAACTCCAAAAAATAACGACTACATTTACCCGCTTACTTACCTTTCACCAACGGCAGGTTTTGCGCTTGCCATTCCGCAATGCCACCACCTAAGCGGCGCACTTCAAAACCTTCTTTACCGAGGAAACGACCAACTGCACCGGCATGCTGGCCGAGCTTATCGACGAGAATGATGGTTTTGTCTTTGTAGCTCAGCACTTCAGTCGATTCTTTACTGAGCTTGGCGTAGGGGATATTCAATGCGCCGACGATGTGACCGGCTTTAAATTCCGCGCTTTCACGCAGATCAACCAATACTGCCTTGCCATCATTCACTAACCGGGTAACTTCGTGCGGTGATACCGGGCGGCCACTCTTAATGCGATCGCGCCATACATAAAGATAAATCAACAGAATCAGGGTAGTGACCAGCAGCCACTCACGGGAAACAAATGCAAAAAAATCCACGGTACTTGCCTTTTAATAGAGTGCGATAAGGAGGTTCAGACCGCCCGATTTGCGCCAGTTTGACGAAAGTGGGGGCATGCAAAGTAGATTTCAATGCAAGCCCTGGCAACTTTTTCGGCGCGGGCTACCGGTGCAGGCGATAAGGCGGCGAAGTATACACGATTGACCTCTACGGATAAGCGTTGCCATGGGTCGCATGGCTAGCACATTGATCAGGTTTATCGCTGGATTGCACATAGCCCCCTTTATTTGTTTAAACATAGAGTTGGGCCGTCCAACCCGCTAGAATGGCCATCACTCTTGGGCGTAAGCCCGAACCATCACCCAGCGGTTGCTTACTGTAGCTGTCATAAGCGGCTCCCAACAGCGACTGATTCATGTTCACCCAACATTGGAAACCATTTATGAGCGCGAAAAAACCTGTAGTTCTGCTGATTCTCGACGGCTTTGGTTATTCTGAAAAAACCAAGTACAACGCAATTGCCGCCGCCCACAAACCGGTGTTCGACAAGCTCTGGGCCAACAACCCCAAAAGCCTGATTGAAACCTCGGGCATGGCAGTAGGTTTACCTGAAGGCCAAATGGGCAACAGCGAAGTAGGGCACATGACCCTTGGCGCTGGCCGTGTGGTCTACCAGAATTTTACGCGTATCAATAAAGCCATCAGCGACGGCGATTTTTTTACCAATCCGGTTTACGTCACCGCCATCGATGGCGCTATCGCCGCAGGCAAAGCCGTACACATTCTCGGCCTGCTTTCTGATGGCGGAGTACACAGCCATGAAGAACACATCTACGCGATGATGAAAATGGCAGTACAACGCGGCGCCAAAGAAGTTTACCTACACGCCTTTTTAGATGGCCGCGATACAGCGCCACGCAGCGCGGAAAAGTCGTTGCAACGCGCGCAGGATATTTTTGCAGAGTTAGGTGCTGGCCGCGTTGCCTCTATTGTCGGCCGCTACTTTGCACTCGACCGCGACAACCGCTGGGATCGCGTCAAGCAAGCTTATGATGTGATGGTAACGGGCGATGCCGAATTCGATGCGTTGACTGCCGTCGATGGTTTAAAAGCCGCTTACGAGCGCGGTGAGAATGACGAGTTTGTGAAAGCTACCGTGATCTGCGCGGAAGACGAAGAAGTCGCCACTATTAATGATGGTGACTCAGTGATTTTTATGAACTTCCGCCCCGACCGTGCACGCGAAATTACCAACGCCCTGATCGAAAAAGATTTCACCGGTTTTGAGCGCGAAATGAATCCGGACATTGCACACTTTGTGCAAACCACCGAATACGCCTCCAGCATCGACGCGCCTATCGCCTTTCCACCGGAAGATTTAACCAACTCGTTTGGCGATTATTTATCGCAACTGGGCAAAACCCAATTGCGCATCGCCGAAACTGAAAAGTACGCGCATGTGACGTTCTTTTTTAATAGCGGCAATGAAGTGGTGTATCCCGGTGAAGACCGTATTCTGGTGCCATCACCACAGGTTGCGACTTACGATTTGCAACCGGAAATGAACGCGCCGATTGTGACCGATAAATTGGTTGAAGCGATTGAGTCGGGCAAATATGACGCGATTATTTGCAACTACGCTAACTGCGATATGGTGGGTCACTCCGGCATTATGGAAGCGGCGACCAAAGCGGTAGAAGCGGTGGATATCTGTGTCGGTCGCGTATTGGCGGCGGTAGAAAAAGTCGGCGGCGAAGCATTAATCACTGCCGATCACGGCAATGTGGAAGAAATGTTCGACGATGAAACCGGGCAACCCAATACCCAACACTCCACCTTGCCAGTGCCGCTTATTTTCTCCAGCTGGCGCAAAGGCACCATTGCACCCGGCGGTTCTTTAGCGGATGTGGCACCCACCATGTTGTATTTGATGGGCATCCCACAACCAGCAGAAATGACCGGTAGAAATTTGATTACCCTGGGTTAATCCTATAATCAGAGTGCAACCAAAGAGTGGAACTCAGGTTCCACTCTGCTTTTCGCTTCCACATATGTCCCATTCAGATAAATAAAAATATGAGTCGCTTTTTTGCATCTTTCAAACCTTTCGCACTCAATAGCTTGCTGTGTATTGCGCTCGCGTGGGTGGGCACTAGCTACGCCGATGAAAAAGCCGATATGGCGGCGCTGCAAAAAGAAATTGAAGCATTGCAAAAAGAATTGAAAGAGGTTCAGGGCGCGCGTTCAGGCTTGCAAAAAGATTTGGAAAAATCCGAAACCCAAATCAATGAGTTGCAAAAGAAAGCCGGTGAAATCAATAAACAACTCAAAGAGCAAAACAACGAGTTGAATGAATTGAAAAATGAACGCAGCCAACTGGAGCAAGCGCGCAAAAATCAGCAGGCGCAGATCGCCGAACAAATGCGCGCCGCACACAAGCTTGGCGAACAAAGTGAAGTCAAAGTATTACTGAATCAGGAATCGCCCGATCAGTTATCGCGCATCATGAAATACCACAGTTATTTTATGGAAGCGCACAGCAATAAAATGCAAACCTATCTCGACACCATCACCCGCATTGATGCACTCACCCCTGAAATAGAAAAAAAAACGCTTGAGTTAGGTGCCATGCAAGGCGAGCTGGATGCGCAGCGCGCGCAGTTAAAAACCATTCACGGCGAGCGCCAGCAAGCACTGACTAAAGTGAACAGCCAACTCAAAAGCAAAAGCCAGGAACTCACCCAACTCAGCGAAGATCGCCGCCGCCTGCAAGCGCTGCTGGAGCGCGTAACCAAAAGTGTCGCCACCACCGGCGCGATCAATTCACCCAGCTATGTACCACTCCCCAAAGGCGGCGAAAAATTCTCGCTGCGCAAAGGTCGCTTACCCTGGCCAACACAAGGCAGCATGATTCATCGCTTTGGTAGCGCACGTATTGCCGGGCAGATGAATTGGAATGGCGCCTATATTTCCGCGCCTATGGGCAATTCCGTGGTTGCGGTTCATCATGGCCGTGTGGTGTTTGCCGACTATTTTGGCGGCCACGGTTTATTGGTGATTGTGGATCATGGCGAAGGCTACTTGAGCCTCTACGCACACAACCAACATTTACTGAAAAAAGCGGGCGAGCCAGTACAAGCGGGTGAAGCTATTGCCAATGTGGGCAACTCGGGCGGGCAGGCTAGCGCCGGTTTATATTTTGAGATTCGCCACAACGGCAAACCAATTGATCCCAGCGGTTGGTTAGCGCGTGGCTAAGGCCGCTAACACACGCGGAATTATTTTTGTTAACGGCTGTCATTTTTTAATGGTTTAGCTTAGTGTGCGCCCGCTAACCCGCTGTTTCTGCGGTGCAGGCATCCCTTTATTTTTAGCTGTTGCGGTCTTCGGAGACGCTATGTTTCGCGCTGCTTTTATACCCCGGACTAACCCCACTTTTTTCACTGCGCCAGGTGTTGTAGCTGCACTGCTCGGCTTGGTGTTATCAACTGTGGGAATTGCCGACGAAAAAGCCCCCGCCGCCGATACCGGTTTGCTGCCGCTGGAAGAACTGCGCACCTTTACCCGCGTGTACGATCATGTACGCAACGGCTATGTCGATCAAATCGACGACGCCAAGCTGCTCGAATATGCCATCAAAGGCATGATTTCCGAACTTGATCCGCACTCCGCTTATCTCGATAAAGAAGCCTTCGCCGATTTACAAGCCAGCACCTCAGGCGAATTTGGCGGCGTCGGACTGGAAGTGAGCCTCGACGAAGGCTTCATCAAAGTTGTCACCCCTATTGATGACAGCCCCTCCGCCAAAGCCGGCATTATGTCGGGCGATATCGTCATCCGCATCGACGATAAACCCGTCAAAGGCATGGATTTAAATAAAGCCGTCAACCTGATGCGCGGCCCTAAAAACAGCCCAATCAAAATTACCGTGATGCGCGAAGGCGTAGACCAACCGCTCGATTTTGATTTACTGCGCGATATCATCAAAGTGCAAAGCGTGCGCACACGGGTGCTGGATAAAGATTATTTCTACATCCGCCTCGCCCAGTTCCAACTGGATACTGGCCGTGATGTCGCCAAAAAACTGCGCGAACAATTAAAGAAAAACCCGAATACCAAGGGCATTATTCTCGATCTACGCAACAACCCCGGCGGCGTCCTGCAAGCCTCGGTAGAAGTAGTCGATGCGTTCCTCGACGGCGGCCAAGTGGTCTACACCCAGGGGCGCCTCGACAACAGCAATATCGGCTACAACGCCGAAGCGGGCGACATTACCAACAATTTGCCATTGGTGGTCTTGATCAACGACGGCTCAGCCTCGGCTTCAGAAATCGTGGCCGGCGCACTACAAGATCACAAGCGCGCGGTGATTATGGGTACCCGCAGTTTTGGCAAAGGCTCGGTGCAATCGGTAATTCCGATCAGCAATGACCGCGCCATCAAACTTACCACCGCGCTCTATTACACCCCCAATGGCCGCTCGATTCAGGCGCAGGGTATTGAACCCGATGTGGATGTTGAACGCGTGGAAATTACCGCTATCCAAAAAGGTCCCAATACCACCGAAGCCGATTTGGCGCGCCATCTCGGCAATAGCAAAGGCGGTCAGGAAAGCACCAGTAAAGATCGCGCCAATCAACGTATCAGCAGTGCCGAGCTGCTTAAAGAAGATAACCAGCTCCATGAAGCCCTGAATCTGCTGAAGGGGCTGCATATTTTTATCCAAAGTTCGCCACTCGCAGCCGCAGCTACCGACGCGGAAGTTGTACCGGAGATAGCGCCGGATATCGTCGTCCAACCTAAACTGCCTGCCGATACCAACCGCGAATAAACGCCATGCCGACGGTGATCACCATCCGCATTACCGTCGGCTGGGTACTATTATTTGCTCTATGCCTCCTTGCCAGTAACCCTGTATTTGCGCAAGGCCAGCTCGCCATCATCATCGACGACATCGGCTACAACCTGCCACTGGGTAAGCGGGCGGCCGACTTACGCGGCACCTTTACCCTCGCCGTTTTACCTTTCACTCCCCACGGCATAGAGCTGGCAGAACGCGCTCATCAGCGCGGCAAAGAAATCATGTTGCATGCCCCTATGAGCAATCGTCATAACTACCCCTTGGGTCGCGGCGGGCTGGTGAGTGGCATGAAGCATGCCGAATTTCTTGCCGTACTGCGCCAAAACCTCACCAATATTCCTCACGTAAAAGGCGTCAATAACCATATGGGTAGCCTGCTCACGGAACAGGCCGAACCCATGCGCTGGCTGATGCAAGAACTCAAACAGCAGCAATTGTATTTTGTCGATAGCCGCACCAGCGCCCAAACCCAAGCGCTGCTGATGGCCGAGCAAGCTCACTTACCCAGCCGTCGACGCGATGTATTTTTGGATGATGAACGCAGCCGCAACGCGATTAACCGTCAGCTGTTGCGCGCACTGAAACAGGCGCAACAACAGGGTTCGGCTATTGCGATTGGCCATCCTTATCCCGAAACCCTGGCCGAACTGGAGCAGTTACAACCACTGTTAAACCAGTTTAATGTGCGCTTGGTCAAAGCATCGCAACTAATGCCCATAGATAATGCAGCGGAGTCTTTCCCGGTTAATCAAAACACCCAATGTATAGCGCCGCCAATGAGTCTTTGGCCGCAGATATGGATTCCAATCGATCCATTTGCTATTGATTTATTCTTCAAATGATAAAATCCGCGCCACAAATGTTACAAAATGATGATTTGGTTATTAACATTTCGCATCACAAGACCAACTAAATCTAGCGGCCGCTTCAGATTGATGCCTATAATCAGGCAGGGTGATATTTGATCAACCTAGAAGGATCCGAATGTTCGGGCACAACAGCGAGGAGTTTTTTATGGCTACATCAAACAGAGCGGGCGAACAAGGTTCGGTACCTTCGCGCCATGAACGCTGCTTGCAGAAAGAAGGTTATTGGTACTACTCCACGCGTGAAGGCGTGGACATTGGACCGTTTGATAACCGCGACGATGCTGAAAATGGCGTCGGTGAGTTTATCGATTTTATTCAAGCATCCGAGCCGAAAGTCTCTGATCTGCTGAAGCAATATCGCGCGGCCTGAACTCCACGTTAGACCGCTGCATAAAAAAGGGCGCTCATTGAGCGCCCTTTTTTGCTGTTCAAAAAGTCATCCCTACAACCGCACCTCAATCCCCTGTGCGCGCATAAATTCTTTGGCCTGTGGCACTGTATATTCACGAAAATGAAAAATACTGGCTGCTAACACTGCATCAGCACGGCCATGAGTTACACCATCCACCAAGTGCTGCAAATTACCGACGCCACCCGATGCAATCACCGGCACAGGTACAGCATCACTTATCGCGCGGGTAACGCCCAAGTCGTAGCCTTTTTTAGTACCATCGCCGTCCATACTAGTGAGCAGAATTTCCCCCGCACCGTATTCCGCCATACGAATCGCCCACTCTACCGCATTGATTCCAGTCGGCTTGCGTCCGCCATGAGTGAAAATTTCCCAGCGCGGCTCTTCGCCTTCAAGGCTTACTTTTTTTGCGTCAATCGCCACCACTATGCACTGGGCGCCAAAACGGTCGGAAGCGGCTTTGACAAAATCGGGGTTGAACACAGCGGCAGAGTTAATACCCACCTTATCAGCACCAGCATTAAGCATGGTGCGGATGTCTTCCACTGTGCGGATACCGCCGCCCACCGTGAGCGGGATAAACACTTCGCTGGCGATCTTTTCTACCGTATGCACTGTGGTAGCACGCCCTTCATGGGTAGCAGTGATATCGAGAAAAGTAATCTCATCCGCTCCTTCCTGGTTATAGCGCTTGGCGATTTCCACCGGATCACCCGCATCGCGGATATCCAGAAATTGAACGCCTTTAACCACGCGGCCATTGTCCACATCGAGGCAGGGAATTATGCGTTTTGCGAGTGCCATAAGGTTAACGTCTCGTATCCAAACTTAATTCAGGGTGCTTCGTAGGTTGCGCCGCGCCGCGCAGGCTGAGCGCAGCGATGCCCAACTTAGTTAGCATCGCAATAGGCCTGCGCTTCCGCCATGGTCAGGGTGCCTTCGTAAATCGCGCGGCCGGTGATGGCGCCGCAGATACCCTTATGTGATTCGGCTTTGAGCGCAATAATATCGTCCATATTAGTCACGCCGCCGGAGGCGATAATCGGGATACTGGAGGCCTGCGCCATAGCAACTGTCGCCTGCACATTCACACCTTGCATCATTCCGTCGCGGGCGATATCGGTGTAGACGATGCTGCTCACGCCATCCTGCTCGAAACGTTTGGCAAGTTCCGAGGCTTGGATATTGGAGACTTCCGCCCAGCCGTCGGTAGCAACCCAACCGTCTTTGGCATCGAGGCCAACAATGATGTGACCGGGAAATTGTTTGCACATATCAGTCACAAATTGCGGCTCTTTGACTGCTTTGGTACCGATAATCACAAATTCCACACCTGCATTCAGGTAGTACTCAATCGTTTCCGCGCTGCGGATACCGCCGCCAATCTGGATCGGCAGCTTCGGATAGGCTTTGGCGATTGCGGTAACGACACCACCGTTGACTGGCTTGCCTTCAAAGGCGCCGTTGAGATCGACCAAATGCAAACGACGGCAACCTTGTTGCACCCATTGTGCGGCCATCGCGACAGGATCGTCGGAGAAAACAGTAGAATCGTCCATCAAACCCTGGCGCAGGCGCACACATTGGCCGTCTTTCAAATCAATTGCGGGGATAATCAGCATCTTCAATCTCACGTAGGGGCGCTGCTTGCTGCGCCCGAGAATCATTGTGTATTTGGGGGTCGGGTGTTTTGGGAAGTTTTGCGCGCAGCAAGCAGCGCCCCTACGCCTTACCATCCCAATGTAAAAAATTCTTCAGCAACTGCAGTCCAGCCGTATGGCTCTTTTCCGGATGGAATTGCACCGCAAACAGATTCCCGCGTGTCAGCGCCGCATGAAATGGCACACCGTAATCACAAGTTGCAGCGATCAAGCTGGCATCTTCGGCAAATACATAAAAACTGTGCACAAAGTAGAAACGGCTGTCCTGCGCGATGCCCGCCCACAGCGGGTGATCGTTGTGATGCACCTGATTCCAGCCCATATGCGGAACTTTCAAATGCGTTCCTGCCGCATCATGGTAATTTTCACCGAAGAAACGCACTTTTCCCGGCAGGATACCGATGCAATCGACACCTTTGTTTTCTTCGCTTTGCTCCATCAACGCCTGCATACCAATACAAATCCCCAACACCGGTTTACCGGTGGCGATTTGCTCGCGCAGCAATTTATCAAAACCGAGGCGTTTGATTTCCGCCATGCAGTCACGGATCGCGCCTACACCGGGGAATACCACGCGGTCGGCCGCGGCCACGACGGCGGGGTCGGATGTCACAACAACATTTTGTTCGGGCGCAACGTGGCTCAGGGCGCTGGCCACCGAATGGAGGTTGCCCATGCCGTAATCGATAACGGCAACTGTCTGCTTAGTCATAAATCAGAGGCTACCTTTGGTGGAAGGCATAATGCCTTCCATGCGCGGGTCGAGTTCGAGCGCCATACGCAGGGCGCGGCCGAAGGCTTTGAACACGGTTTCGATCTGGTGGTGCGCATTGTGGCCACGCAGGTTGTCCACGTGCAGGGTGACGCCAGCGTGGTTAACGAAGCCTTGGAAAAACTCCCAGAATAATTCCACATCAAATTGGCCGACGCGTTTCTGGGTAAACGGAATCTGCATGATCAAGCCCGGGCGACCGGAGAAATCGATTACTACGCGCGACAAGGCTTCATCGAGCGGCACGTAAGCATGACCGTAACGGCGGATACCTTTTTTATCGCCCACCGCTTTGGCGATGGCTTGGCCGATGGTGATGCCGATATCTTCCACTGAGTGGTGATCGTCGATATGGGTGTCGCCGTCGCAGGTCACGTCCAGATCGATCATGCCGTGGCGGGCGATCTGGTCCATCATGTGCTCCAAAAAGGGCACGCCGGTGTTAAACACGCCTTTACCGGCGCCATCCAAATTGAGGCTAACGCTGATTTTGGTTTCCAGGGTGTTGCGTGTGACTTGAGCAATACGATCAGACATGCCGAACTCCATCAAACCGGACAATTTCCGGCGACATCTTAAAAAACACGAATTAATAGGAAAGCGCAAATTATATAGACTTGGGGCGGCGAATTCACGGAATGCCGCGCTATTAGGCTGATTGTTAAGTTGCGGTACAGATTATTTCGCCCAAAATCTCATTACCTCGCATTACACATTGCGTTAATTGCAGTATGTTGCGCGTCTTTTTCACCCTATTACCCACTTTTGATGGATGACCACTATGGCCACTGCCTTGTTAAAAACTTGCCTTTTTGGCGCAAGCTTGCTTACTGCGAGTGCATTTGCGGCAACGCCCGTGAACAACACTAATAACCCCAATAATGCCGATTACACCGGTTGGAGTTGGGCAGGGCATGTGGATCATGTGACTATCGACTCACAAGCCGCCGCTGAACAGTGGATTGAGGATACCGCCACCGCTATCGGCGGAACCGCCGAGTACTACTCCAGCAAGAGCGAAAATACCCTTATCCTGGGTATCAACTTTTTGTTTTATCGCGATAACGCCGAATTTGCCCAGTATGTAGAAGACTATTGGGGTGACGTGGATTACACCGAATCTGACGCCAACGCTTTTATGGTATTCGCTGAATACGGCCCCAAATATCGCTTCGGACAGGACAACATGACTTTTTTCACCGTGCGCGGCGGTGTGAGCGGCATGCTTTATTCAGAGCGCGCGATCAGTTATTGCAACAATTGTTACTCGGAAGATATCGATATCGATGGTGGCGTTTACGGAGTACTCGGTATTGGCCAGACGCTTGGCAGCTTGGATCTGAGCCTGCAATTCCAGCAGTACATGAGTGGCGATTTGGATAACACTGTGCGCTTGCGGTTGGCGGGTGCCTTTTAGTTATTTTTACCTAATGCTATCGGCCTGAGGGCAGTAAAAAAGCCTCAGGTCGATTTCGTCGATTAGTGTCGTTTTTATAAAAAGTTGGTATTAAGACTCACTTGCGTTTACCCGGTCATGGTTTACTTTTAAAGCGCGACTCAATGAATGTCAGCAGCAATTGCAGGACCGCTAATGTGATCACCTATAACCACTACCAGAGAAATCGCTTGACCGACCCATTGAACCCTATTCGCCAGCTCATCCGGCAGGCGCAGGAGCAGGATTCTGCTTCTGGCAAACTGCTGGAGTTCGTGGAGTGCCGCAAAACGCGCTTGCACACGGCGATCAAGCTGCCAGAGCATCAAGCCACCAAAGGGTTGGCCGATTTCGTGGTGCGCTACATCAAACATGTGCCCGACTTTATCGATGCCATTCGCAGCATGGCGCAAGAAGCAGGCATCGCCAAAGATGTTGAACCCCTGTTAAAAATCGCCAGCGATTATTTTTTATCACCACCGTCGATTATCGATCCGCACAGCCAACTTGAAGCGCTGCTCGATGAAGCTTATCTTGCGCACCGTTTACTGGAAGAAATAAATGACCGCTTTATGGCGAAAAGTGGTATTCCACTCGCACCCATGGATATGACCGTCGCCAATGTGATTGCACATGAATTAATTGGCGAGCCCTTCGCCAATGAATTGGATCAGGCGGTATTATTTTCCGCCGAGCTATTACTGAACGAGCACGGTTTTGAAGGCGCTAATATTGCCGATTACGTCAGCGCACATCGCGCTAGTGGCTGGACCGAGGAGTTGGAACGCTGGCCCTGTTTGGTTGAAGATCTGGCCATCAGTGTGGAATTTGATACCGAAAACACGACGCGCCATTAGTAAAAAATCAGCTAACACGAACCAGTACGAACAACAAAAAAGGCGAATGGTGATTACCGCATTCGCCTTTTTATTTGTCCGCTTTATAAACCCTTAGACGGGATCATTCTCCGCATTGAGCGTCATATCGTTGTAGCGCTCAACATCCAGCATGTTTTCGCTTTTTGCCACTATGACGGCAACCACCGCATCGCCAGCCACGTTCACTCCGGTGCGCACCATATCCAATAAACGATCTACACCGATAATCAGGGCAATGCCTTCCACCGGTAAACCGACGGATTGCAACACCATAGTCAAGGTCACCAGACCCACACCGGGCACACCGGCAGTACCGATGGATGCGAGGGTTGCAGTAAGAATCACCATTAAATAACCGGCGATACCTATATCGATGTTATAGGCTTGGGCGATAAAAACCGTTGCTACACCCTGCATGATGGCGGTGCCATCCATATTCACCGTCGCGCCCAGCGGAATTGAAAAGCTGGCGACTTTGTTATCCACCCCCAAGTCATGCTCAACGGTACGCAAAGTGATAGGAATAGTGGCGTTGCTGGATGCAGTACTAAATGCAAACAACATGACCTTCTGCATTTTTTTAAACAATTTAAACGGGTTTAAGCCAGACAGGAGTTTGATCAAGGTGCCGTAAAAACCAATGCCGTGTAAAAACAAAACAAACAATACAGTAAAGAAATATTTGGCCAAATCGATAATGGCACCCACACCCAGCGACGCAAAGAGTTTTACCAGCAGACAAAATATGCCGTAGGGCGCCAGCTGCATCAACATCATCACCATTCTGAGAATGACATCGTTCAGATTATTAAAAAACTGCAGCACGTTGGTGGCCGCTTCACCGCCAGTACGGGAGATAGCCAAGCCGAACAAAATCGAGAAAATAATAATCTGCAACATGTTGGCTTCAACCATGGATTGCAGCGGATTGCTCGGCACAATATCAATCAGGGTTTCTTTAATAGAGGGAATAGCAGGCGCGGTAAAGTTGCTACCGGTAGCCATATCAACATCTGCACCCGGCTGCACAAAAACGGCACAGCTAATGGCCAGCGCCACCGCGATAGATGTACAGCAAACATAGAGCCCGAGTGTTTTGGTCGCCAGCGCGCCCATGCGGCTCTGCCCACCCAGTGCTGCCGCGCCGCACACAAGGGAAACAAACACCATGGGGACAACCAGCATTTTTAGCGATGAGATAAAAATCTGCCCGATAATATCGAACAACCCATCGATCACGTACACCTGCAGCCATTGCCCGGCGGCACTGGTGGGCACAGGATGGGTTTCATCCACCCCCAACACAAGATTAAAAATGACACCGACTACGAGCCCCAGCACCATGCCGAGTAAAATTTTATTGGTCAGAGTCATAGCTGGAATCTCGTGGAATTAATGGATGCCCTGATGTGATGGGTGTTGCGGCAGTCGCCTGCCGCACGCCATAAAGCTGACTTATTGGTTAACCGCGTCTTTCAGGCCTTTACCGGGTTTAAACGTGACTGTCTTGCTGGCGGCGATTTTAATCGCTGCACCGGTTTGTGGATTACGCCCTTCACGTGCGGCACGTGCGCTGACATTAAAGGTACCAAAACCCAGTAAAGCGACAGATTCACCACGGCTCAGGGCGTTGGTGATTTGCTCAATAAAGGCAGAGACGACGAGGTCAGCCTTGTTAACACCCAAGTCGGTGTTATTCGCCAGTGCTACTAATATGTCGGTCTTATGCATGGTTTTTTCTCCTCGGTTATATCGATAAGTTTTGGAGTTTACCTGCATTCACTATATTACGGCAGAGTTACAGCGGCTTTTTCCGCGCCCAATCCTTTGCCAATGCCATACCCAATAGAACGCAAGCTGATAAACTGCCGCCCCATTCATCTTCCACTACTAACGTTCTAGTAGCGGACAATAAATAGGAGACAGGTTTTGCCCAATGCTGCGCGCTACTTATCACCGGCACCGACATGGCAGCCTTTGCGCCGTATTGCTCGCCGCCAGCGCCCGAGTTTGGCGATGCAAGACTGGTTGGGCGATAGCGGTTCACTCACTGCGCGGCTAATCGCACAGAGTGGCGGCCAGTTCAAAGTGCAAGTAATACGGCAGATTATCGGGATTCCCCGCCTGAACGAACGGCAGGCGCTGGGGATGAAGCAACCGGCGCGGGCGCTGATCCGCGAAGTGGTATTGTGTGGTCACGATGAGCCTTGGGTGTTTGCACGCAGCATCCTGCCGCTCGCTAGTTTGACCGGTTCACTGCGCCATCTGCGCAAACAGAATAATCGCCCGCTGGGAGCATTTTTGTTCAGCCAGCCAAGATTGCTACGCAGCGCCATTGCGGTAACGCGGATTAGCCGCGATCATGCTTATGTACCGGCCGCGTTTTTGGGTGAAAAATTACTCTGGGGGCGCCGCTCGGTGTTTTACTTACAGCAAAAACCGCTGTTAGTGAGCGAAGTTTTTTTACCGGCTTTTGCCGCACAGCTTGAGCACTAGACACAAACACCCAATAACCTTAATAACCCGGCGTTTTGGCTATGACGACTCCTGATGATCTGACTCCTGAGAATCCCGCACCGGTACCCAAAAAACCGGCGGCGAAAAAAGCGGCACCGGCCAAGACCGCTGCCGCAACTACAACGGCTAAACCCAAAGCTAATGCTGGGGGTACAAAACCGGTCGCTAAAAAAGCAGCGTCACCCGGAGTAAAGCCAGAGCAAGTCAAGGCAGCAGTCAAACCGGCAGCGACTAAAACAGCGGCCCTAAAACCAGCGGCAACGCCTAAATCTACCGCCAAACCGGTCACCAAACCTGCCGCCAAAGCAGTAGCGGTCACTCCTGCAGCGCCTGTTATCACAACACCTGATGTGATTGTTGCAACACCAACAACACCCGAAATAGCACCGCCGCCAGCGGCCGATTGGGCTAATATCCACGCCGCAAAAATCCTTGAACGTGCAACCAAAAAGCCACAACACATCGGTTTTATGGCTCAACTCCAACAAAAAGCTGCAGTGTATTGGCGTCTGACGCGTATGGATCGCCCAATAGGTACCTTGCTGCTGCTGTGGCCAACATTGTGGAGTTTATGGATCGCCGCCAAGGGTGTGCCTAGCCTCAAGAATCTGGTGATATTTGTACTGGGAGTGATAGTGATGCGCGCCGCCGGTTGCGTGATTAATGACTTTGCCGACCGCAAAATCGACGGCAAAGTCGAGCGCACCAAAAACCGCCCGCTCGCCACCGGCGCCGTCTCCAGTCGTGAAGCGCTTGGGCTATTTGTCGCACTGTGTGTGGTCGCTTTTACGCTGGTGCTGTTTACCGATCCACTCACCATCAAACTCTCGGTCGGCGGTTTGATTCTCGCGTTCTGCTATCCCTTTATGAAACGTCACACCCATCTGCCGCAGGTAGTATTGGGCGCCGCATTTGCCTGGGGAATTCCCATGGCCTATGCCGCCGAAGCAGGCGAGTTACATCAGGGGATGTGGCTTATCTACTTGGCGGTGGTGCTCTGGACGGTCGCTTACGACACCTTTTACGCCATGGTGGATCGCGATGACGATCTGAAAATCGGGGTGAAATCCACCGCAATTTTGTTTGGCGAGCAAGACCGATTAATGACTGGCGTACTGCAAATCATGACGCTTTACTCACTCATGCTGGTGGGCAACCGTTTTGAATTAGGCACTTTTTATTACCTCGGCTTAGTCGCCGCAGCTGGTTTATTTGCCTATCAACAATGGCTCATTCGCTTTCGCGCGCGCGCAGCCTGCTTTAAGGCGTTCTTGAATAACAACTGGGTCGGCGTGGTCATTTTTGCCGGAATTGTTGCCGATTACGCACTGCGCCAAGCTGCACCTCCGGCATAAATACGCCGCACTCATAGAACTTTTCCCCGCTTGCGATGCTCCCAACTAGAGTTACATCGCCACTTAAAGGATGCGCTATGAAGTTCTGCCTTACCCTGTTGCTACTTATCTGTTACTCAGTCAAGGCGGCAGAACCTGCAGTTTATGGCGCGCGCCTCGAAGGCTTTGAATACCCTTATCCGGTAAAAATATTCGCTTTCATATCCCAGCAACAACCGCTCGAAATGGCCTATATGGACGTAAAGCCCGAGCAGCCCAACGGCCGTACGCTGGTGTTGATGCACGGCAAAAACTTCTGCGCAGCAACCTGGGTGGCAACCATCAAGGTGCTGGTGAAAGAGGGTTATCGCGTGGTAGCGCCGGATCAAATCGGCTTCTGCAAATCCAGCAAACCAACGCAGTATCAATTCAGCTTTCAGCAGTTGGCGAGCAATACGCGTGCATTATTGGATTCCATCGGCGCCACCAATGTCACTGTGCTTGGCCACTCCATGGGCGGCATGCTGGCCACTCGTTTTGCGCTGATGTACCCACAACAGACTGAGCAATTGGTGATGGTAAACCCCATCGGCCTCGAAGATTGGAAAGCCTTGGGCGTACCCTACCGCAGCGTGGATGACTGGTATGCGCGCGAGCTAAAAACCACTACTGAAGGTCTGCGCAAGTATCAACTAAGCACCTATTACGCGGGTAAGTGGCGCGCGGAATTTGACCAGTGGGTAGAAATGCAAGCCGGTATGTATCGCGGTACGGGTCGGGAAAGTGTCGCCTGGAATTCCGCCCTCACCGCCGACATGATTATGAGCCAGCCAGTGGTATACGAATTCCCACTATTAAAAATGCCGGTGCTACTCTTAATTGGTGAGCTGGATAACACCGCCTTGGGCAAAGACGCTGCACCGCCCGCGCTGCAAAAAACCTTGGGCAATTACCCAGTGTTAGGGCGCGCGGCGGCCAAGATTATCCCGCAGGCGACCTTGGTAAATTTCCCCGATCTGGGTCATTCACCCCAAATTCAGGCGCCGGATCGCTTTCATAGCGCCCTGTTAAAAGGGCTAGCCTTATAGGCAGCCAAGCTAAATTTTTGCCCTGTCATAAATGTGTAACAGTGAGCTTATTTAATAAGCTGCAACAATAGCTTCACAAACCTGTGCGGCGCCCCGTAGTTTTTTCAGGCAGAACACTTATGACTGGTCGTAAAATACTGATCGTTGACGATGAATCCGCAATCCGCGACATGCTGCGCGTGGCGTTGGAAATGGCTGAATATCAAGTAATGGAAGCAAGCAATGCGCAGGACGCTCACAGCATCATTATCGATGAAAAGCCTGACCTGATCCTGCTTGATTGGATGATGCCCGGCACCAGTGGAATCGAACTCGCTCGCCGTTTGAAGCGCGATGAAGTCACCGCGAACACGCCCATCATCATGCTCACTGCCAAGGGTGAGGAAGACAACAAAATCCAAGGTCTGGAAGTCGGCGCTGACGATTACATCACCAAGCCCTTTTCGCCGCGTGAATTGGTCGCCCGTTTGAAAGCCGTATTGCGCCGCGCTGACCCGCAAATCAATTCCGCACCCATCACTGTGCAAGGCCTCTGCCTCGACCCCGCCAGTCACCGCGTGACTATCAATAATCAATCAGTGGATATGGGGCCGACCGAATATCGCCTGCTGGAGTTTTTTCTTACCCATCAAGAAAGGGCTTATACTCGCAGCCAATTGCTGGATCACGTCTGGGGCGGCAATGTGTATGTAGAAGAGCGCACGGTGGATGTCCATATTCGCCGCCTGCGCAAAGCACTTACCATTGATGGCCACGAAGATTTGGTACAAACCGTGCGCGGTACAGGTTATCGTTTTTCAACGCGTATCGAAGCCTGATAACACTATGCAGTAAGCAGCCGGAAGCACTTGGTACGGCAGACCGTCTGAGACATGGATGTCGGAGATGAGCCTACATGGATGTATTTACGGCGGGTCTTGCCGTGCCAATTGGTTGCGGCTGCGGATTCAGAACTGAGAGGCTCCCCCGTTGTTAAAAGGTTTTAGTGCTGAACTCCAGCGCATTCTGATTATCCTTGCCGTTTGCAGCCTGATTGGCTTTTTCAGCGACAACTATGCGCTGTGGCTGCTGTTCGGTTGCGCCATTTACATCATCATGATGCTCTGGCAAATGCGCCGCCTTAATCAATGGCTACTGCGTCAGGAAACAGATCACCCGCCGGAAACGAGCGGTATCTGGGGCGAGATTTTCGACAATATCTACCAGTTGCAGCGCAACCAACGGGTTGAAAAGGAAAATTTACAAGCTGTGATCAAACGTATTCAGGAAATCAGCTCTGCGTTGAAAGATGGTCTGGTTATTCTCGATGCTCGCGGTCATCTGGATTTTTGGAATCCGGCTGCACACCGCATGCTCGCGCTGAATACCAAAGATCAGGGGCAGTCGGTGATCAACTTTATCCGCCACCCCAAATTTGTCAGCTACTTCGAAGAAGGCAATTTCGAGGAACCGCTCGAACTGCCGTCGCCACGCTTTCCATCAAAACATCTGCAATTCCAGATCACCCCCTTTGGTAAACAGGAGCGGCTAATTGTGGTGCGCGATGTTACCCAACTGCACAATCTGGAAAAAATGCGGCAAGACTTTATCGCCAATGTCTCGCATGAGCTGCGCACGCCGCTGACTGTGATCAACGGTTATGTCGAAACCCTGGCCGATAACAACAACACGCCGAGCTGGGATAAACCCCTGCAACAAATGCTGCAACAGGCGAAGCGGATGTCGCTGCTGATCAATGATTTGTTGGTATTGTCGAAACTCGAGACAACTGAAGCAGGGCACAATCACAAACCCATCAATGTTGAGCAGCTGCTCACCATCGTCAAAAGCGAAGCGGAAGTCCTCAGCAAAGACAAAGAGCAGCAACTCACGCTTATCTGCAACAACACCACCAAACCGTTATTGCTACTGGGCAATGAAAAGGAACTACACAGCGCCTTTTCCAACTTGGTGACTAACGCCATCAAATACACACCCAAAGAAGGCAGGGTTAGCGTTTTGCTCTGGCAGGATCAAAAAAACTTTTACGTATCGGTGAGCGACAACGGTCCCGGTATTGAAGCCATGCATATCCCACGCTTAACCGAGCGGTTTTATCGCGTCGATGCCAGCCGCAACAGCGGCACCGGCGGTACGGGTTTAGGTCTGGCGATTGTGAAACATGTATTGATGCGCCATGAAGCGGAATTAAAAATCACCAGTGAAGTAGGCAAGGGCAGCATGTTTATCTGTGTGTTTCCGCTGCCCAACTAATAGTAATCAGGTCTCTAACTGAAACTGTAACCGCGCGAGCTGCTGGTATAACTCGCTATTCGCCAGCAACTCGGTATGCGTACCGCTGGCGACAATTTTCCCCTGCTGTAATACCAATATGCGATCGGCATTGACCACGGTTGATAAGCGATGCGCAATCATAATCGTGGTACGGTTTTTCATCAGTACCTCCAATGCCTGCTGTACTGCCTGCTCACTGTTGGAGTCGAGCGCACTAGTAGCTTCATCCAATAATAAGATTGGCCGGTCAGCGAGAATCGCGCGTGCAATCGCAATCCGTTGTTTTTGCCCACCCGATAAACGCACGCCGCGCTCGCCGAGATAGGCATCCAATCCCTCTGGCAACTGCTCGATAAATTCCAGCGCAAACGCCGCTTTGCAGGCAGCAATGACCTCAGTGTCACTGGCATCGGGGCGCGCGTAGCGAACGTTATCGCGCACACTCGCGGCAAAAATCACCGGATCTTGCGGCACCAAAGCGATACGCTCGCGCACTTGCTGGATATCGGCATTTTTTAAATCGACCCCATCCAGAAAAATCTCGCCCCCTAACGGATCATAAAAGCGCTGCAACAATTGAAATACGGTCGTTTTACCGGCACCGGAAGGCCCAACCAACGCAATTTTTTCACCGGGATTGACGCGCAAATTAAAACCGTTGAAAACCGGTGCATCCAAACGAGTGGGATACGCAAAATGCACGTCGCGCATCTCCACTAATCCGGGTGCGGGCAGCGGCAATTGTTCAGGCTGTTGATTGATGGGCAAAGCCGATGGCGTCGCCAGCAATTCAACCAAGCGTTCCGTAGCACCGGCGGCGCGCTGCACATCGCCAATCACTTCCGAAATAGTGCCCATGGCACTGGCGACGATTACCGCATAAAAAATAAAAGCCGATAACTCACCGCCACTGATACTACCGGCAAGCACATCGTGGCCGCCGATCCACAAAATCAGCGCCACCGCACTGAATACCAGGGTAATCACTGCCGCAACTAACAGCGCACGCTGCCGCACCCGTTTAATACCGGTAGCAAAGCTATATTCAACACGCTGGTTGAATGCAGAACCCGCTGCGGACTCATGACCGTAGGCTTGCACAGTGCGAATTTCATGGATCACTTCATCGGTGTAGGCGCCAACATCGGCCACACTATCCTGACTGGCGCGCGCCAGTTTGCGCAAGCGGCGGCCGAACACAATAATCGGCACCAGCACAAACGGAATCGCTACTAATACCAGCACCATCAACTTCAAACTGGTCACCGCCAACATCACCAAACCACCCAGTAAAAGCAAGGCGTTACGCAGCGCCATGGATACACTGGAACCAATCACAGTTTCCAACTGGGTAGTATCGTTAGTCAGGCGCGAAAGCACATCGCCAGTACGGTTTTGTTCGAAGAATACCGGCGAAAGCGTTAATAAATGAGAGAAGACCCGACGGCGCAAATCCGCCGTGATGCGCTCACCCAGCCAGGAAACAAGATAAAACCGGCTGTAAGTCGCTACCGACATCACCAGAATCACACCCAATAAACCCAGCAGTGCGTAGTTCAGCAGCTCGGGGCTACCGGCAACAAAACCTTTATCAATCACCTGCTTTAAGCCTTGGCCAATCAACAATACACAAGCGGCGGCAACCACCAGCGCAATAAGCGCGAATAAGATACGCAGACGGTACGGGCGCAGAAGATCAAGCAGAATTTGACGGCGCGACAAGGACTGAGGTGTTGGTAAAGACATAGTTGTTCCCGCGAAGAGAGGCATAAGCTCAGGGAACAATTGGGGAAAAGGGGTCAAATACAAGGGCGAAAAGCCAGACTGATGACCTTTGTCAGACGTTTACAACAACAATTATCAAGCACTTACTTAGCAGTCATTAAACAATCACCAAAAAATGGGCAATAAAAAAGGCGAAATCCGAAGATTTCGCCTTTTTAGCTGTAACATCAGCGACGTTAGTCGCTAACTATCTATATTAGATAGCTTGAATGTTTTCAGCTTGTGGGCCTTTTTGGCCTTGAGTAACGGTGAAGCTAACTTTTTGGCCTTCGGCCAAGGTTTTGAAACCTGAACCAGAAATAGCGCTGAAGTGAGCAAAAACGTCTGGACCAGATTCTTGTTCGATGAAACCGAAACCTTTAGCTTCGTTGAACCATTTAACAGTGCCAGTAGTAGTTTTAGACATAGTATTACCTATTAATACAAAAGTAAGTTTACCCCGAGGGGCGTTTGTGCTGGAAATGTGGGAATTACTTATGTAAACAGGACGAAATACTATACTGGAACTTCGAAATGTGGTGCATAAATATTAGACGTACTTTCAAGCTGAGACTCAGTTTACACGCCTTTATATCAATGTCAATCATTGCGCTTTGCTAATGCAATCTAACCCACGAGTATAATGACTTCCTACTCCTGTTCTGATGAGAAATACAGATGCTATACCCATGCCAATCATTGAAAATACTACCGCTATTATTAGCTTTCTTTTCATTAAGCAGTTATGCGCAAACTGGAAATTTTAATTTAGAAGATTGGCCGCAAACACAGCAGTCACTTAAACCTATTTATGTAAAAGCGATAATGGAGCAAGCCGGTGTACATCAAGTAAGTTTTAATAGAAGTGCAGAATTTTATACCGCTGAGTTAGATAAGTTTGCCGCCTTCGCGCAAGAAAAAAATTATCGTCCTTATTTAAAAACATCCGTCGCACAAAATCTCGCAACCATTGCCGTTGTGAATTGCGATTGGAACAACGGCGTACCACCTTGGGAATTTGCGCAGAAATATTTGGGCTCAGCGCAATTGGAACTGTTAAATCCAATTTATAGCAATGCCATAACTACACTAAAAAATAACTGTGACCAACCAAAAAATTAATTTCAATGATCGAATTTTTAGTGCAATTGCACTTAGCCTATCCCATCGTTTAATTAATAGGAGTCGCGTAGCATTGACGCAACTATTTAATGCGGCTTATCAATGACTAGAGAATCACATCCATTTTTAATCGTGCTGCTCGCGGCAGTAATTGCCACTACGCCGCTGGCCGTAGATATGTATTTGCCCGCAATGCCCGACATCGCCCGCGATCTTGATACACATATCGGAAGCGTGCAGCAATCGCTCAGTATTTTTCTTGCTGCTTATGGCATCGGCATGTTGTTATTTGGTCCGCTTGCCGATTCATGCGGGCGCAGACCCTTGGCGATTTTTGGCCTGACCGGTTTTACGGTGTGTAGCATCGCACTCGCTTTTGTCGATGACATCAATCACTTTTTATTGTTGCGCTCATTGCAAGCCTTTTGTGGTGCAGCCGCAACAGTGGTTGTACCTGGAATTGTGCGTCACCTATATCAAGAACATACCGCTAAAGGCATGTCTTATTTATCCATGATAATGATGCTGGCGCCGCTGCTGGCACCGAGCATCGGCAGTATGATTTTATGGGTGAGTGAATGGCGCAGCATTTTTGTGGTGTTGGCGCTTTATGGGGCATTGATATTTTCGCTAGTGTGGAAATGGTTGCCGGAAATTAGCAAACCTGTTAAAGATCAACCCAAAGCTGCAGGCAATTTTTTTAGCGGCTATAAAATAGTTTTTTCCAATCCGCTTGCGCGCCCACTAATTGTGAGCATGATGTTCGGCTCATTTTCGTTCTTTTGTTTTATTACCGCCGTATCGTTTATCTATATCAATTATTTCGGCGTGAGCGAGCAAATGTTCAGCGTATTGTTCGGTGTTAATGTTATCTGTTTGATTTTTGCTAATTTTATCAATAGCCGCTTGGTGACGCGCCTTGGTTCGCTGCGGATGTTACGCGCGGGCTTGGTAGTTGCAATAATCAGCGCACTACTGCTCTGTGTATTTAATTATTTCGGCTTAACTATTTGGTTCAGCGTGTTCAGTATTGCGCCTTTAATGGCCGGGCTGACATTGATCTCCACTAATACCGATGCATTGATATTGATGAAATTCCCCAACAACTCAGGTACCGCAACCGCAGTAACTGGCACATTGCGCTTTGGCAGCGGTGCTTTTGCTGGGCCACTGCTCGCCTATTTTTATACCGGTAACGCCATACCATTCTCACTGTTGATGTTCTCCGGTGTGCTGGGGGTAATGGTTTGCCAATTGTGGTTTGCTTACAACGATAAAAAAATGCGTAAAATAGCGGATTAATTATTAGCGGGACAATGTTATGACTGAACAAAAAAATAATCCGTTACATGGCCTTACCTTGGAGACAATCGTAACGCGCCTAGCCGATCACTATGGTTGGGAGGCCTTGGGCGAGAAAATTAGTATTCGCTGTTTTCAGGCTGACCCAAGTGTAAAGTCCAGCTTAAAATTTTTACGCAAAACTCCATGGGCACGCGAAAAAGTTGAACAACTTTATATAAACACTGCATTCATCAATTAATGCTTATGGAAAATTAATGCTCCAGACAAATCACCACTGCTGCATGATAAGCCTTCCAATACACCGGAATAACATAAGAGCGTAGCTGTTCTGGCAAATGAATTTGATTGGGTGCACCTTCAATCATGACCGGCACCGAGATCATAAACTCGTGACCAAAGCTGCTGCGCGCATTACCGGATATAGTATTGGCAACTTCACCAACCAAATCAAAAATATGTTCATTACTGGTATCCAGCTCGCCAATACTCAACAAGAGATGTTTGAGTAGAATGCGCGGCGCAGTAAAATAGACACAGCCGCGATAGGGTCCGGAGATACCAATAATGCCGGTCACATCATAAGCTGCGGGATTATTATTTTCCGCAAGATAAGGTGTGCCCACCTTCACATCCCTGTCATTGGTGTGATGAAAATAGCGCACTACACCGTCGATAAATACTTGCAAGGTTTCTTGAGGCATCGGTTGTACCTTAATCTTCAGTTAGTTCGGTGAGTGCTTCCAGCAATTGTTCATCAGTAAAAGGTTTGCATAAAAACCCGCGCGCACCTTTTTTTAGTGCCTCAATTCCTGTGGCCTTATCCGACAGTGCAGAAATAACTAAAATTCGTAGCTCCGCATCAAGCGCCATTAATTGTTGAATGCAGGCAATGCCATCCATTTCCGGCATAGTCAAATCCATAGTGACAACTTGTGGGCGAGTCTGTTTGAATAACTCGAGCGCTTCTGTCCCGTTGGCAGCAGCAGCGACGACACGAAATTTTTCCGAGTCATTGCAACGTTCAATTTTGCGCCGAATAATATTTGAATCGTCCACAATCATCAGTAGTAGCATTTCATTTTCCCTGAATCATTTAGGCGGCAATTTCTTCATTATTTTTTGCATGCCCTTTTGCAGGTATTTTTGCAGATGCAATAGGCAGGGTAATGACGAAACGACAATGATGTCCGCTGCGACTGGAGACATTAATTTTTCCGCGCTGCGATAACACATGGTTCATAACTGCTTCCATTCCCACGCCACGCCCGGCATCTTTATTCACTTCAGTAGCCGTGCTGAAACCTTCATGGAATATTAATCCAAGCAATTGTTTATTGGTCCATGTTTTAATTTCCGCCGCGGGCCACTTACCAGACTGCAACGCTTTAGTGCGAATAGCTGCATAATCCAAACCCTTGCCATCATCCATCACCGTCAACTCCATTTCAGTATCCGACACTTTCGCCAAGCGCAAATCGATACGCGCAAGCAGCGGTTTTTTACTCAGCGCCCGGTCATTCGGTAGCTCAATCCCATGCACCACTGCATTGCGCAACAATTGAATACAAATTTCTTTCAGTCTTTTTTGCTCGTCGACATCCAAAGCGATTTCACTTAAACCACTGGCAACCAGCTTGACCAATTTGCCATTGCGCATGGCAATATTTTGCACAAAGTCATCCAGATGACCCCAATTATCATTGCGATAACTATCGGCATTTTGTTTTTTACCCGGATTGCTACTGACACTAAACTGGCCAAGCTTTTCAATGAGCTGTTCGACTTGCTGTGTATAACTGATTAAACTTTCCAGCTGTACTGTGAGCCCAAGATAATCATTGCCACTTAAATCTTCTTTGTCGCGTAGAAGTTCCAAGGTATCTTCCATTTTATGCGCGGAATTTTCAAAAAATTCCAATTTTAATGCCGCCGCCTCACCCTTAAAATTGTGAATTTCGCGAAAAATTGCCGTTGCTTTCTCGCGCACCGATTGATTGGTTTTGGCAGGCTGACGCAAAATATTATTGATGCGATTAAAACAACCAAAACTATTGGCGATAAATTCTTGTAGCAGATCAGGCTGGGTGTGCAGTAACCCAGTGATCATTTCCAATTGTGATTCGTTATGCTTGCGGCTCTCTTTGAGGGCGCGTTCCAATTTTACTTGCTCGGTAATATCCAGCACGGTGACCAACACATGAGAAATTTCCTGCACATCATCGTCATTCTTTTGGTATGCCCGCGCAAAATTGAACTGCAAATGTTTAGTAAGAAAGCCACCATTAGTCTGGGCGATATTAACCTCTACCAGGGTGAGCGGATTTAACGTGCCGACCAGTTTTTCTTTTACTTTTGGATCGAATAATAATTCGATAAAACCACGCGCTGTTTCAGCATCTTTTTCACTGACAATATTTTCCAGCAATTCCTGAAAGGATTTACCCGCAAAATCCTGTTGCCCTAACACATCCACCAAGCGGGCAGAATGTTGTTCACCCAGAATTAAATCTTTATCGATGAGAAACAGGCCTTCGTTGACCGTTTCTAAAATTTCGGTAGTTTCACGGCGTGCCTTTTCGATAACTTTATCGCTATCGCGTAATTGGCGAACAAAGTGAAACATAATAAAAAGAAAGTTGATGATCGCTAGGCTAATACCCACCGTTTGAATAAGGCGCAAACGCGCTGCTTTGGAAGCGGCAACTTGTTCAAGGCTCAGGGTTAAATCATTCATCGAGGCGAGAATGGCGAGATTGTGAATACGCGCCATAGTAACGGCTGCGGTCAGGGCTGAATTCAAGGCTAAATTGTTCTCTATCGCTGCGGTTAATTGCTCGATAGATTTTTTATAGGGCTGCCACAGTAGCGCCGTATTTTGCAATGAATCTTGCCCGAGACGATTGCCAACCGGCTCCAGAGTTACCATATCCCTGCCAGCACCACGCACCACGCCGCCATTGATAAATCCCGTCAGGGTTTCATCAAATAGGCCTTTACTTAATTGCAATTCATCAAACGCTGTTTTGAATGCAGCAGGATTTTCACGCGACGCATCCAATACCAACAATGTTTTTGCCATACGCTGCGACAACATGCGCTGCCGCCCGGCGAGGTTTACACCTACGGCGTCATCCGCAATTTCAAAGGAAACATAAAAGTTAAACAGCAATACCGAGGCATCAAGTAATAAAAATAGGGCAATTGAAATAATAATGCCGCGATATTTACCGTAATTGAATTTTTGCCCGCCATCAGCGCGCTGTGCAAAATCGGAAGTAGCCATTAGTGCTTGCTCAAAATGTAAAAGTTTTACTGTTGTCGCAACAACTGCGGGGGCATGCATTTTTCCCGGAATACCACTGACAAGAAATGTGGATTACTCGTAGTGGCTACATATGGCATTAGCGAAACTTGTGCCAAGTTCAACAATAGGCAAAATATGTGAACTATTGGTGCGATGGAGTGAGAAAAATTTACATTAAAGTGGGTCTGTGCACTTTTTTATTGTGTATTGCACAGACAATAAAGTGCACGCGTTTTTTGTGGCGCACCTATTTAGCTCTTTGTTAGTTCTTTGACAGGGAGTTTTTTATCCTTTAATCATTGTGGCTATGGGTATAAACTCCGCTACAGCTGTCATCCTGATCCATCTTATTACATAAACTTGGCAGCACATTCACACACTAACCATAGGGACTTTATCGATGAAAATGATACCTACACTTGCCACCTTGTTAATCGCTGCCGGCTTGTTAACTGCCTGCGCAAAAGAAGAACCACAAACGACCACTGAACAAGTAAAAGAAGCTGCAAGCGAAATGAAAGAGTCCGCAGCAGAAACCTTGGATGACGCTGGTGACGCAATGAAAGAAGCTGCTGATGATGTTGCCGATGCTGCAACAGAATTAAAAAATGATGCGGCCGATGTTGCTGAAGAAACTGGTGAAGCAATTAGTGAAGGCGCGGAAGATGCAGCGGATGCTGTAGAAGAAGCTGCCGAGAAAACTGAAGAAAAAGCCAAAGAATTGACCAACTAATAACACCTGCTTACCGGGTGTTACACCGGGTCAATATCATCGACCCGGTGGGCTTTTATTAGATAGCGATTAGTTACAATCTTTCAATATTAACCGATACCATCACACACCTGCACGACGAGTCGTCAGTTCGACGTTGCAGTCAAAAAACGCCTGCGTGAGAAAGTTCGAACGGACTTAATGCTCGTCTTGTAATTGCATCGCCCACATCTGCGCATATTTTCCCTGTTGTGCCAAAAGCTGGGCATGAGTGCCTTGTTCAACTACGGCACCTGCATCCAACACAATAATCTGATCGGCATCCACTACGGTGGATAAACGATGCGCAATCACCAGTGTAGTGTGCCCGCTGGCCACTTCGCGCATTGCATCGAGAATTGCCGCTTCCGAATTTGAATCCAGCGCGCTGGTAGCTTCATCAAAAATTAAAATCGGTGACCCTTTTAATAAGACGCGTGCAATAGCGATGCGCTGTTTTTCGCCGCCCGATACTTTTAAGCCGCGTTCACCGACCAAGGTTTTATCACCTTGCGGTAAGCTATTAATAAAGTGTTCCAGATGTGCCATTTTTATCGCACGGTCGATTTGTTCCTCGCTCGCCTGCGGATTACCGTATGCAATATTGTCGCGGATACTGCTATTAAACAGCACAGTATCCTGCGGCACTATGGCGATAGCACGGCGCAAACTTTCCAGCGTGACCTTGCGAATATCTTGCCCGTCGATTTGAATGCTGCCGGAGTTAATATCGTAAAAGCGATAGAGTAAACGCGAAAGCGTACTTTTGCCCGCGCCGGACGACCCAACAATTGCTACTTTGGTGCCCGCCGGAATGTGCAGATTAAATTGTTTAAGAATCGGGCGCTCGGCGTGATAACCAAAATCGACTTGTTGTAAATTGATTGCACCTTTACTGACCTGTAATGGTCGCGCATCTTCACTGTCGCTAATCGCGGGGTCACGTTTTAACAGCGCCAGCATGTTTTCCAAGTCGGTAAGCGAGCGACGAATTTCGCGGTAGACAAAACCGAGGAAGTTGAGCGGAATAAATAATTGGATCATATAGGCATTGATCATCGCTAAATCGCCGAGTGTCATTTCTTTATCGATTACACTCTGCGCCGCCATCCACATCATCGCGGTCATTGCCAAGGCAATAATGAGTGCTTGGCCGGAGTTGAGCGCGAGCAGCGACATACGGTTTTTTAATTTTGCAGATTCCCAGTTAGCGAGAAACTTATCGTAGGTATCGGCTTCGTAGTTTTCGTTATTAAAATATTTAACCGTTTCATAATTGAGCAGCGAATCTATCGCACGGGTGCTGGTAGATGAATCCGCTTGATTTGCCTCGCGCACAAATTTATTGCGCCACTCAGTGGTGTAAATAGTAAACACCACATAGATGGCCACAGCCACCAAGGTAATTACGGCGTACCAGATAGAAAACGCAGCGGCAAAAATAATCGCCACCATTAATATCTCAAACAAAGTGGGAACAATATTAAACATTAAAAAACGCATCAGAAAACTGATGCCATTGGTACCGCGCTCTATATCGCGGCTTATGCCACCGGTGGCGCGGTCGAGATGAAATGCCAGTTCGAGTGAATGCAAATGCTGAAATACCCGCAAACCAATTTTGCGCATGGCATGCTCGGTAACGCGGCTAAACAGTGCATCGCGGATTTCACCAAAAAATACACTGCCAAAACGCAATGCGCCGTAGAACAAAATAAAAAAAGCGGGCAGCGCTAATTCCGGCGCGAGGCTGCGGTCTACGCCATCAATAATATGCTTGAGCGCCCATGGCATCACCAGCGTTGCGCCTTTGGCAGCGAGCAATGCGACTACCGCGAGAATCACTCGCCCTTTGAAATCCCACAGATACGGCATGAGATACGCCATGCTCTGGCGCAAATTTACTTTGGCGTCGTCGCGTTTTTCTTGATTGGGATGAGCAGATAAACCGGAGGAGTGCATGCCGCGCATAGGATGTGCTTCTGTTAGAAATTGCAGCTCAGGATTTGGGGGCAGGCAAGCGGATTACAACCTGCAAACCACCTAGCGGACTGTCATGCAGGCTGAGTTCGCCTTTGCAGTGCTCCACTATATCGCGCACTATGCCCAAACCCAAACCGTGCCCTTGAACTTGCTCATCAATACGCGTGCCGCGCTGCAACACTTGTGCACGCAATTCTGGTGCTATGCCGGAGCCATCGTCATCAATAGTGATAATAAAATGATTCGCTTCCTGCGCGATGGTGAGGGTGACTTTTTGTTGCGCCCATTTGCAGGCGTTATCGAGCAGATTACCGAGCAATTCCAGAATATCCTGGCGATCCCAGGGCAGGCGCAAATTATCTGCTGCTGACCACTTAATCGTTAAACCACGCCCATGAATTTGTGCAAGCGTAGTGACGAGATCGGGCAACTCAGCAGCGCATACAAAATAGGCGCCGGGCAATACATCGCCCGCGAGGCGTGCACGCCCCAGTTCACGGCTGATGCGCTCTTGCATATGGCTCAATTGATTGCGCAAATTTTCACGCAGTTCCTGATGGGTAGTTAGCTCATGGCGATTGGCAAGGCTGAATAAAATCGCCAGCGGGGTTTTTAAAGCGTGACCGAGATTCCCCAAGGCATTACGCGAACGCGTGAGCGTATCTTCTGTGTGATGTAAAAGATGGTTGATTTGTTGCACCAACGGCTGCAATTCCTGCGGTACTTGTGCGTCCAATGTGGCGCGCTGCCCTTGTTGCAGTTGCGCAATTTGTTTACGTGCATTTTCCAATGGTCGCAAGGCACGCGCGACTAAATAGCGTTGCAATAAAACCAATAATATCAATGCGCCTAAACCCAAACCACCGCCAATTAATTGCACACGGCGAAAACTGTCGAGCATGGGTGTGTAATCTTGCGCGACGACAATAGCAATGTTTTTTCCAAAGCGGCGATAATTAGCGCGCACAATTAATAGTTGTTGTGCTTGGGGGCCATCGATCAAGTGCTGCATCAACCCCTGTTGTTGCGGCGTGGGCAATGCAAAATCCCATGACGAGCGCGAGCGCCACTGGTGCTCATCCACATCGATAGAAAAATAATGCCCGGAGAAAGGGCGATGATAGGCTGCAGAAATGCGTTGCTGATCCAACTCAATACCATTGGCGCCACGCGCCAGTGCCGCAACTAATAATTCGGTTTCATCGTGTAAATGATTTTCCAGATAGCGGCGCAGACCTTGGTCAAATAGCCACACACTGATTTGCGCAAATAACAAACCAACAACGATCAACACCGCAATTAAACTGATGCTCAACCGCTGCTGAATGGAATTGAGCGCGCGCATCATCGCCTAGTTACCATTATGGTCGACACCGATAAAACGATAACCTTGGCCGCGTTTGGTTTCGATAGCAGTTTTTCCCAGCTTGCTGCGCAAATGATTAACGTGCACTTCAATCACATTGGAATCGCGTTCGGTTTCGCCGTCGTAAAGATGATCATTCAATTGGCTTTTGGAAATTATTTTTCCGCAGTGCAACATAAAATAGCGCAGCAAACTAAATTCGGCCGCGGTTAATTCAATCTGCGTCCCCTCTTTAATGACGGTTTGATGCGCTTCATCTAATTGCAAGCCCGCAACATCCAATTGTGGTTGATTAACTTGCCCGTGAGTGCGGCGCAACAGCGCTTGAATGCGCAATTGCAATTCTTCCGGATGAAAAGGTTTGGTGAGGTAATCATCGGCACCGGCTTTTAAGCCGTCGATACGCTCTGCCCAGTGGTCGCGCGCGGTGAGAATTAGTACCGGGCGCTGCATTCCGGTTGCGCGCCACTCGCGCAAAATATCCAACCCGGATTTGCCGGGCAAACCCAAATCCAACAAAATTAAATCGTAGGGTTCACTTGCGCCTTGGTAGAGTGCATCGCGGCCATCGGCCAACCAATCCACGGCATAACCGGCGCGCTGTAAATCGGCGGTGAGTTCGTCGGCGAGAGCCACATTATCTTCCACGATTAATAAACGCATTAATCGTCTTCCTCATCTTTTAAAATTTTTCCGGTATGTGCATCAAATTCAAGTTCGCGCACTACGCCGTCGCGCGTGGCGAGTTCTACTTCATAAATATAAATATCGTCGTCCTCTTCCAATTCCACCTCAAGCAAACTGGAGTGTGGATGACGCTGTGCCACCAAGGCTAATAAGGTTTCCAAGGGAATAATGCGCCCTTGTTCACGTAGGCGCAGGGCTTCATCTTGCGATAGATCGCGCGCGCTCACCCCAAGGGTGAGCGCGGCGAAAAAAATACACAGTGCGATACGCGTAATAGTTTGCATCACTTTTATCAATGATTAATCATCTTGATGGTTTTTAAGTACTTGCCCATTAGTGGCGTCCAACTCCAGATCCCACTCGACACCTTTAGCATCGACAACTTCCAGTTGATAAATGTAGCGACCCAATTCGTTTTCCAATTCAGTATCGCGAATCACACCACCGGGATGTTGCGCCAGCGCTAATTCGTTAAGCTTCTCAAACGATTGAATAGTACCAGCATCACGCAATTTAAGCGCTTCATCCGGACCCAGGTCACGCGCTTGCACGCTGCCAGCGAGAGTAATAAAACCTGCGATCAATACAAATTTATGGAGTGTTTTCATAATAAAATTCCTGTAGCAGTGAATGAATAAATTGTCTTTCAACGCTGATCAGGTTAAACACCTTCGATTAAACCAACCTTAATTTTAGCCAAGTGTATTTATATAGCGAACGCTCTGCTAATTCGACGGCGCGCGCAGAATATCCTGTTTATCGCAGCTGCGCAGATTAGCGATATCGCGTTTGGGTGGTGAGCCAAACATCCGACCATATTCGCGGCTAAATTGCGACGGACTTTCATAACCCACTTTAAAAGCGGCGCTCGCAGCATCGAGATATTCGTTTAACATTAATCGTTTGGCTTCGTTTAATCGCAACCACTTTTGATATTGCAACGGACTCATTGATGTGAGTTGACGAAAATGATGATTAAACGTCGGCATACTCATCCGCACGTGGGTCGCAAGCTCTTCAACGCGAACAGCTGTTGCATAGTTTACTTTCAACCAATCGATAGCTTTAGCAACGCGATGACCTTGAGAGTCTATGGATACAATCTGGCGCAACAACGCTGCTTGATCGCTCATCAACAACCGGTAATGAATTTCGCGCTGAATAAGTGGAGCGAGCACCGGAATTGCTTCCGGCTCTTCCAACAATTCAACCAGACGCTCAAGTGGCCCCAGAATACTGGATGTGACCCTACCAATTCCCGCGCTCCTGCCTAAACGACGCTCCTTGAGCGCGGGCAAACCACCTTGCGCAAGGAGTTCTGCCAGTACCCGTAAATCCAGCTTGAATACCAATCCAAGGCAGGGGTGATCACTACTCGCGCTGATGACCGCCGAGTTAGCAGGTAGATCCAGTGATGTGAGCAAAAATTTCTTCTCATCGTAAGGGTACACCTCACCCCCAATCACCATTTCTTTAGCGCCCTGAACCACCAGCACAATGCTTGGCTCAAGTATGCAAGTAGTGGGTGGGATAGGTTCATCGCGCCGGAAAAGGCCAAGGTTGGCGATGGGTGTAGCGTAGTCACCCGTAGTCTTGGCGCGGGTCGCAATAATGCGCGCCAGTGCCGCTCGCTGTGAATCAATCTGCATGTTAGCGGCTGTCTCTATCTGCTGGTTGGTCGTTGCCATAGCGGTTGTTACCTCTACCGTAAACTCTACCCGTCATGCCTGAAGGATGTCTATCAAAGCCATGTCAAGCCATCGGTTTAGGCAAGAAAACCAGTGGAATACTCTATCGCCTGATCTACGGCTGCTTGGAAAATGGCCATAGATTCATAACGGGAGAGAAATCATGAACAAGCTATTTATCCTACTGGCACTGTTGACCAGTTCATTCACGGTAAGCGGAGCAGATATGCCTAAAGATGCAGATAATTTTTACCAGAGCAATAAAGTCACTATGCAAAAAGTGACTTTCAAAAATCAATACCAAATGAATGTTGTAGGAAATCTTTTTATTCCTAACGGCGTTGATGCTAAAGCAGAAAATCCGGCAATTATCGTGGGGCACCCGATGGGGGCACTCAAAGAACAAAGTTCTAATTTGTATGCGCAGAAACTCGCCGAGCAAGGTTTTGTAACACTCGCTATCGATTTATCGTTTTGGGGCGAAAGTGAAGGGCAGCCGCGCAACGCTATCGCGCCCGAAATATATTCCGAAGCCTTCAGCGCAGCAGTTGATTATTTAGGCACGCGAGCTTTTGTTGACCGCGAACGCATTGGTGTTCTGGGAATTTGCGGGAGCGGAAGTTTTGCCATCAGCGCGGCGAAAATTGATCCGCGCATGAAAGCTATCGCGACTGTCAGCATGTATGACATGGGTGATGTGACGCGCAACGGTCTCAATGAATCGCAATCCTTGGCACAGCGCAAAGCGATGCTGGCTACAGCGGCAGAGCAACGCTATGCAGAATTCGCAGGTGGCGAAACCTTATGGAACAATTATTTGCCGTTGGACGTTGACGAAAATACCGACCCTATAGTGCGTGAATTTCACAATTTTTATCGCACTCCGCGCGGCGCGGCTATTCCCAAAGGTCAAACTTTGGGGCAGACGCAAAATCGTGCGGTGACAGCCGAAGTGAGGTTCGTCAACTTCTACCCGTTCAATGACATAGAAACTATTTCTCCACGCCCAATGCTGTTCGTTACCGGGGACGCTGCGCATTCAAAAGAATTTAGCGAAAAAGCCTATCGACTTGCTGGCGAACCCAAGCAATTGCTTCTTATTCCCGGCGCTGGTCACGTAGATCTTTACGACCGCGTGAGCCTCATCCCTTTCGACAAGTTAACCGCCTTTTTCACCACTAACTTGAAGTAAACACGCGGCTGGAGAATCCCCCATGACGAATATTTCCTTGCCCAATTCCCTCGCCAAAGCGCAAGTCGAACCAAGGTGGGGCGCCGTGTTTGCGATGTCGCTCGGTGCGTTTGTGCTGGTCGCCTCGGAATTTATGCCGGTTAGTTTGCTTACGCCGATTGCGACTGATCTGAATGTGAGCGAGGGGCAGGCTGGGCAGGGAATTTCCGTCTCGGGTGCATTTGCGTTGGTGACGAGTTTGTTTATTTCGTCACTGGCTAGGCGTCTCGATCGCAAACTGCTGCTGATCTTGCTCACCTTGTTGACGATTATTTCCGGAACCATTGTAGCCGTCGCATCCAATTATTTAACGTTTATGGTTGGTCGCGCGTTGATCGGTATTGCCATCGGCGGTTTCTGGTCGCTGTCAGCGGCGACCGCTATGCGCCTTGTCCCTGATCACCAAGTGCCGCGCGCACTGGCAATTGTGAACGGTGGAAATGCTCTGGCAATGGTCATTGCCGCTCCATTGGGCAGTTTTCTGGGGGGGATTATCGGGTGGCGTAGCGCATTTTTTTGCGTCGTTCCGGTGGCGACTATCGCGCTGGTATGGTTGCTGTTGAGCCTTCCTTCAATGAAAGCGAGTAGTGCGTTGAAGTCGGGCAATGTCTTCCGATTATTCACGCAGCCTTCGGTCGCGTTGGGCATGGCGGCGGTCTGTCTGTTCTTTGCCGGGCAATTTGCACTGTTTACTTATTTGCGACCCTTCCTTGAAAGCGTTACGGGTGTGGATGTTGCAACTTTATCGCTGATGCTGTTGGTGATGGGCTTGGCTGGTTTTGCCGGTACAGTACTGATCGGCGGGTTTCTAAAAAATGGCCTTTACCGGACACTGGTTGTTATACCGATTCTGATGGCATTAATTGCGCTGGCGCTGGTGATATTTGGCCGCTCTGTTTCAGCAACAGCGATCCTTCTCGGCACTTGGGGCTTAGTCGCCACCGCCGCACCAGTAGCCTGGTGGACATGGCTCGCAAAAACGCTGCCGGACGATGCCGAAGCCGGCGGTGGATTGATGGTTGCCATCATTCAATTGGCCATCGCATTGGGCGCAACCCTGGGCGGTGTGGTGTTTGACCTGAGCGGTTATCGCGCAACCTTTGAGATGAGTGCTGCACTACTACTTGTTGCGGCGGCGCTTGCTGTCTTTGCTGCCCGCAGCGGAATAAAACTGCCGTTTAGCCGCGCGGCCAGCTAATCGGAGATTGACGCCAAAATCACTCTTGTAGATACTGCGCGGGCAGCGAACCTGCAGCTTTTTCCCCTAAAAAATAACGACACATCCAAGGACATGAGTATGCATTTACTCTCTTTTGCACGCTATTCAGTGGGCACACTACTGGCGCTGGTAGTACTTTGTTTTATTCAACCCCTGTACGCCGCTGAACCCTCTGCACCGCACACACCGCTGCCATTAAGCGTGTTTTACAACGATGCCATGATTGAAGATATTGAGCTGTCACCCGATGGCACGCACTTGTTGGCGCTAAAAAATGTCGGTGAAGATACAGTGGTGATGGTGCTTGAAATCGCTACCGGTAAAACGTTTTTCCCCACCAAAACCGACAACAAACAATTCAAATTTAATTGGGTTACCTGGGCGAACAATGATCGCTTGCTGATGAGTTTGCGTTTTGATAGCCGCATGCCCAACGGCGTGAAATATATGCAGACGCGCTTGATCGCGGGTGATGCCAAAAAGCCCGGCAAAATGATTACGCTGGTAAAGCCGGATGATGATGCCGATGGCTGGGTGAGCCAGTTTCAGGATAATGTCATCAGTTATTTGCCCAATGACCCTGACCATGTTTTGTTGAGTGTGGATCGCGAAGTGCCACTGCATCAAACGGTATACAAAGCGAATGTTTACACCGGCAAATTAAAGCGCGTGAAAAAACATTCCAACACCGTGCGCTCCTGGTATGCCGATCGCGCGGGTAATGTGCGTGTGGGCGAACACTACAACGATGATAAACGCAAAGTAACCTACAAAATATTAGATCTGGCCACCCAAAAATGGGTAGTGGCTTGGGAATATGTCGTATTGGATGAGCCGGATATAGGCATCGCCGGATTTGGTAATGACCCCAATGAACTGTTTATTTTTGCCGATCACCAAGGCCGCCAAGCGCTATTTAAAGTCGATCTATCCAAACCTGGTTATCCCAAAGAATTGGTGTTGAGTGATGCAGATTACGATGTTAGCGGCCGCTTGATTTATTCCCCGGCGCTGAAAGAAGTGGTGGGTTTGTATTACAACGATGGCAACTCCAAAAGTGTGTTTTGGAACAAGGAATACCAGGCCTTTCAAGCCGGTTTGGATAAAGCCCTGCCCGACACGCGCAACTACATCGGCAGCATGAGTGAAGACGGACGCAAGTACGTGGTGTTCACCACCAATAACACCAACCCCGGCACTTATCTCTTCGGCGACCGCGATGAAAAATCCATTACGCCGATTGCGAACAGTTATCCGGCATTAACCGCCGAGGTGTTAGTCGAAAAAGAATCGCGCACTTACAAAGCGCGCGATGGTTTGGCGCTGGAAGGTTTTTTATCGCTTCCCAAAACCTTTGCTAACAAACCCACCGCTACCATCATTCTGCCGCACGGTGGGCCAATGAGTGAGGACGGCAAAAGTTTCGATATGTTTTCCACCTTTATGGCCAATCGCGGTTATGTTGTTTTCCAACCTAACTTTCGCGGCTCGTCGGGTTATGGGCATGATTTTATGATGCAAGCGGTGGGCGGTTATGGTTTGGAAATGCAAGACGATCTGGAAGATGCGGTGAAATATTTGATCGATGAAAAAATTGCCGACCCGAAAAAAGTCTGCATTGTCGGCGCCAGCTACGGTGGTTACGCGGCGCTAATGGGCGCGACCAAAACGCCGGATCTGTTTCAATGTGCTATCAGTTTTGCGGGCATGTCAGATTTAGTGCGCATGAGCGATGGCTTCCGCAACTTCACCAACAAAAATACCGCGCGTAAACAATTTGGCGAAGACAAACGTCAGCTTAAAGAAACCTCGCCGGTACGTATGGCAGAGCGGGTAAAAATCCCGATTCTGCTGATTCACGGTAAAGACGATACCAGCGTGCCGGTGGTGCAGAGCCGCATCATGGCCGAGGCGCTGAAAGATGAAGGCAAGGTGTATGAATATATCGAAATGGAAAATGGCACGCACCATTTGGACTATTTACCTGACCGCAAACAAACCTTCACCGCGATGGAAAACTTCCTCGCTAAATATTTACCGCTGTAAGATCGCACCATTAATGGCAGCGCAGCCCACCAAGGCTGCGCTGTTTTTTTATGCGCCCTCGCTGTTTTCCCGTAATCCAGCGAGAGTGCTATCATGCGCGCGACCCTACCTCCTTACCCCGAGCGCCGATGAAAATACCCAAACGCTTACAGCCATTGGTTGACGATGGCTTGATCGATGAAGTCCTGTTCCAGTTGATGAGCGGCAAAGAAGCGCAAGTCTTTGTGGTGCGCGCCAACGATGAGATTCGCTGCGCCAAAGTCTATAAAGAAGCGAACAAACGCAGCTTTAAGCAGGCCGTTCAGTATCAAGAGGGGCGCACTGTGCGCAACTCGCGCCGCGCGCGCGCCATGTCCAAAGGTACGCGTTACGGCCAAAAAGAAGCGGAAGATGCCTGGCTAAACGCCGAAGTGGATGCGCTTTATCGTCTGGCTGAAGCTGGTGTGCGAGTACCTACGCCTTTCTGGTTTTTGGAAGGGGTGCTGGTGATGGAATTGGTCGTTGATGAAGATGGCGACCCGGCGCCGCGTTTGGATGATGTCGCTTTTGACCCGGACACCGCACGCGAATATCACGGCCGCATGATGATGGAAATTGTGCGCATGCTCTGCGCCGGTTTAGTCCACGGCGACTTGTCCGAATTTAACGTACTGGTCGATGGCGATGGCCCGGTGGTTATCGACCTGCCGCAAGCAGTCAACGCCGCAGGCAATAACAACGCGCAAATGATGCTCGGCCGCGATGTGAATAATATGACGGCGTACTTTGGCCAATACGCGCCGGATTTGTTGGTCACTCACTACGCCGAAGAAATTTGGGATTTGTTTGAACACGGCAATCTGCACCCGAACGTAAAACTTACCGGCGAGTTTGCCGCGAGCAATGTCGATGCCGATATCGCCACCATGATGCGCATCATCGAACACGCTAAAGAAGAAGAGGAAGATCGCAAAGAGCGCGAGCGCATGGCGCGCGACGGCGAGTTTTAGCAGTAATGGTTCCCGGATTAGCCATTTTTGGCTGATCCGGCCGCAGGCTAAGGATTAGTCAGCCGCATCCGTTGTGACCCAGTTAAACGCACAACGGCAATGATATTGGCATAATCCGGTTGACTATAATCACCCGATAATTAACGCGCAGGGATGTATGAATAACGTATTGTTGAATGATGGCAAAGGTACCGAATACCAATTAGTTGCAGTCAAAACGCCCACACCACCCAGCAAAACACCCGCCGAAACCAAACTGCCTATCGGGGTCAAACTCAGTAGACCCCTGCAATGGGCGGCGGCGTGGAAAATACTCTTCCCGGCCAAACCCTGCCCACTTAACGAAAAAATCATCCCGGCGATCAATAGCGCGCTGAGCGATAAAACGCTGCAATTGGTTCGTTTATCAGCCACACCTGCCAAAGCTGACGCCAAAAAACCGGTGGTTAAAACCGGTGCCAAAGGTTCGGGCGGCCGCAGCGAAAGCGAAACAGTAGCCGCAACACCCAGCGTACAGCCGCATTTAATACAGCCGGACGATAACGCCAGCATCAGCGACAAAGGCGCCAAGAGTCAGGCCAAACCCGGCAAAGTCAGTAAAGACGCCACTGCGGGCGCGCCATCCAGTGCAAACACCTGTACACGCGGCTGCCCCATCAGCATGGTATCGGGCGAAGAACTGCTGGATATCACCGACTACATCTTGCCCGGCCCGCTGCCGTTTGTTTGGAAGCGCACCTATCGCAGCGGCCATGACCGCGACATCGGCCTCGGGCACGGCTGGACTCACTCTGGCTGCGAACGCATTTTTGAGAAAGACACCGAGCTTGAATTACAGGATGACGAAGGGCGCTTATTAAGTTTTGCGCGCCCGCAGCTTAATCAGCGCAGCAAGTTGCTCAACGAGCAGATGTCGCTCGATTGCGTTAGTTACGACACTTACATCCTGCGCCAGCACGGACAACCGCACAAAGTATTTAGCCGCTTGGGTCGCACTGGCATCTTTCGCCTCACCCAAATCCAGCATCCCGCCATTAAAGCCGTCAACCACGGCGATAATGCACAGGGTTTTGTGCTCAATTTCCATTACAACGCCCAGGGGCGCTTGAGCAAAATCGCCAGCAACTGGGGCAAATCGCTGCAGTTCACCCAGAATGAACAAGGCCATATCGATTCAGTCACCCTGTGCAATGAGCTGCACAACACGCGCTTGCTGGTGGCCGAATACGATTACAGCCCGGAACACGATTTGATCGCCCAGCGCGATAAAGCAGGGCGCGGTGAACAATATCGCTACGAGCATCACCTTTTTACCCAGCGCATTCTCGCCACCGGTTTCAGCTACTACTACGAGTGGGACAGGCAAGACACCCGCGCGCGCTGCCTGCGCACCTGGGGCGATAACGGCATTTATGATTATCGTTTTATCTGGAATCCGGAAAACAATTGCACCCTTGCCACTGATAGCCGTGGTTTCACCTCGGAATTTATCTACAACGAATTTGGTTTGATCGTTCAGGAAACCGATAACGAAGGTGCAATTCATCACTACCAATATGAGAATGGTTTGCGCACCGCCTATATCGACCCGCTCGGCAAGGTCACGCGCTTTTCTTACGACGCCAATGGCCATTTCAGCGGTCTGGTCGATGCGCTTGAACAGCGCCAAACGCACTCCTACTTTCAGGATCGTTTGACCTCCAGCATCGATAAAGATGGCGCTCTCTGGCAGCGCACCTATAACACTCGAGGCCTGCTCGAAACCTTGATGGCGCCGGACGGCAAAGTCACCCGCTATCAATACAACGCGCAGGGTTTACTAACCGCACAAACCAATATTCAAGGCGTGACGCGCTACGAATGGAATGAAGCGGGCGAACTGGTTGCGCTGATTAACCCCGAAGGCCATAAACAATCATTCAAGTACGACGACTGGGGGCAAATCGTTCAAATAGATGTATGGCTCGCCAGCCGTCAACACGGTGGCACGACACATTACGTTTACAACGCCAGCAGTGAATTAATTCGCGTTACTTATCCCAGTGGCGAACGGGTCGATATCACCTACAACGCCAACGGCCAAATTGAACGCCTGAGCGACCGCCGTGGCCGCGTCACCCATTATCAATACGATGGCCTCAGCCAGGTCATTCGCCGCACCGATGCTGAAGGCAACAGCCTCGCCTACGAATACGATAAAGAGCGCAACCTCGTTCGGCTGACCAACGAAAATGGCGATGACTACCAGTTTGTTTACGACGGCAACGAGCGCCTCACCAAAGAAATCGGTTTCGATGGCCGCACGCAACATTACAAATACAACGCCGCTGGCCATTTAATAAAACATTTGGATGCCGGTGAAGTCGTCACCGAATTTGAACGCGATCCGCTTGGCCGCATGCTCAGCAAAACCAGCCGCAAAATTGGTGACAACAATCCAGCCCAAGAATTTAATCGCTACCTCTACGACCCGGTTGGTCGCTTAAAAGAAACCTATAATCAACACCAATATTTAGCCTTTCAATACGATAGCCGCGGGCAATTAATTCACGAACATCATAGTGACCTCAATGCGCAACGCCAGCGCATTAGTAACACCATGGTGGATATTCACTACGAGCGAAATGCCACCGGCCAACTGAAAAAACTGCAATTACCGCAAGGCCAAAACATTGATTATCAATACGATAACAATGACCGTTTGCGTAAAGCGCTGTTCAACGGCACTGCACTCACCACCATCGAGCGAGACGCTTTTGGTTTTGAACGCAATCGCCAACAAGGCGCGTTAACTACTTATAGCGATTACGATCCTATGGGTCGTCTAACCAAACAACGCACCGAACATCAGCAGCAAAAATCCGGCGTTATCCAACGCGAATACCAATACGATCCCTTTGGTAATTTAAGCGTTTTTAAAGACGGCATCAGCAAAGAAAACAGCTGGGAAGTTCGCTACGTCTACGACATGGTAGACAGACTCAAACGCACCGAAGGCGATCTAAGCGAAAATTTTGTTTTCGATCCCGCAGGCAACTTACTCGCGCAACAGAAAAAAGAAGGCGGAAAAACCACGCGCGGAAATCGCCTGCTATCGCAAGGCGACCGCAAATTCGAGTACGACGCACGCGGCAATTTAATTCGCGAAACCCGCGGGAAAGGCGGCAAACTCGAAACCCTGTTTGAATACAATCTCAACAACCAACTCTACAAAGTCAGCAAAGACAACCAAACCACCGAATACAGCTACGACTCCATCGGTCGCCGTATTCGTAAACAAGACAACTTCGGCACCACCCAATACCTCTGGGCAGGCGACCAACTCGCGCAAGAAAAACGTAACAACATTGAAAAAACCTACGTTTACGAACCCGAAAGTTTTAAACCCATCGCCATGGTGCAAGATGGAGAAATCTATCACTACCACTTGGATCACTTGGGCACACCGCGCGAACTAAGCAATCAGCAAGGCAACATCGTTTGGAAAGCGCGCTATAAAACCTACGGCAAAATCGCCGCAAAAGATGTCGAAAAAGTAGAAAACAATCTACGCTTCCAAGGCCAATATTTCGACGAAGAAACCGGTTTACACTACAACCGCCACCGGTACTATGATCCAAGCTCCGGGCAATTTACGACGCAAGACCCGATTGGGCTATTGGGCGGGGTGAATAATTACCAATATGCGCCAAATCCGACAGGGTGGGTTGATCCGTTGGGGTTGAGCTGTAAGGAAAATAAATATTTTCTAGCTAAAAAAATGGATACGGAATATGGAGGTGAGGAGTTGGGCTTTGCAAAAGCATGGCAGGGCCTTCCTTTTGATGTTGAAGTCGAGTATCTGATGTCAGAGGCTGACCGAGCGCAGTATGAAATTTTCGTGAAAGATGGCTTACTTCATAATTCGACAGGCAGTTTATTAGACACTGGAAGTGCAAAAGATGGTAAGTTTATTTTTGTTATGGACCCTCAAGGTAGAATTTTTGCTGGTGCGCCACGAATATTTGAATTTCATCATTCTTCTTTCTTAGCTGGCGCTGATGTCGTATCAGCCGGTGAAATGGATGTTGCTTCCGGAATGCTTCTAATGCATGACAATAATAGTGGTCACTACAAGCCAACCGATAAGCACAACGACCAATTTGTAAGTGAGTTAAAAGATCGAGGTTTGGACGCAACTAAAACAAGAAAATCTGTTACTCGGGAGTGATTTATGGAGGACGTAATACGATATAAAATAAAAGGTGCCGAAATTAAGTTTGAACGAAATGGTGGCTTAATTGTAGGTTTTTCATCTCAGACGATTGCTGACGAACAACTAATTGCATTGAGAGATATTAAAGAAAAATATTTCTTAGCTTTTCATTGTTGTGATTTTTCTAGGTGTAATTTGGAAATTTTGGTTCAGTTAGAAATAGCCCATATCGGCATTTTTCATGGTTCATTTGGCAACGCTGAATTGATAGAACTGAGCCAGTCCGAGAATTTAGAGCTAATAAAGTTACATGATACTTTTGTAAGCCAGAGCTGCATTAGCGAAATAAAAATAAAAAAACCAAATTTAGAAATAGTTGTTTGACACAGTTTTCCTCTAAAAAATTAAAATCTGATATGTAGTTTCCTAATGCAATTAATGCACTAAGCTAACTGACTTTTATTGCTATTTTTTTAAATGGAATTTCGGGAAAACTATATTTAGATCTGTGGGTGTTTTTATGAATGGTTTTTTTTCAAATTTCTCACAAAATATCAATGGAAAAGATTATATCTGCTCCGACATCCATGGTCATTTTTCCATTTTGCAAAATGCACTGAACGATATTGGATTTAATCCATTACATGACCGCCTATTTTGCCTTGGCGACCTAATTGATCGCGGTGACGAATCACATCTGGCTCTGGAATGGTTAGCCAAACCTTGGTTTTTTTCTATTCAAGGTAATCACGAACGGATGCTAATTAATACGATCGAGAGAAAATCTGAAGCACTCCGTCAACAATGGATGATGTGGGGTGGTGATTGGGCGGAAGATATGGATTTCGCGCAACTAGAATATTTTTATGACGCATTTTGTAACCTCCCCGTTGCAATAGAAATAGAATTAGCGAATGGTAAAAGAGTCGGTTTAGTTCATGCAGAGTTACCAAACGATTGCGATTGGAATAGCATCAAAGAGTTATTGCTAACAATAAATTCCTCAAATATTGAAACCACACGCATAACGAGCGATATGCTTTGGAATAAAAACCAACCGTTATTACCTCCAGAAAAATTATTTCACGTTTCTCCAGTGAAAAATATAGACCATGTATTTCACGGGCATACAATAGTGGACGATTACCTGACTATCGGTAATCGTACCTTTATGGATTTAGGGGCATACAACACCGGCCGGATTGGCCTAATCAACTTGGGAAAATTTTTCAAATAAAAAAATTACAACATCATCCCACCCGACACCTCAATACGTTGCCCATTAATCCAGCGATTGCTCTCAGATAAAAGCGACGCAATCATCGGGCCTATATCATCGGCAACACCCACTCTGCCCAAGGCGGTTTGACCGGCGATCATTTTATTTAGCTGATCGTTATCCCGTACTACGCCACCGCCAAAATCGGTTTCGATTGCGCCCGGTGCGACAACATTCACCGCAATTCCGCGTGCGCCTAATTCTTTTGCCATGTAGCGGCTCAATACTTCTATACCGCCTTTCATTGCGGCGTAAGCGGCGTAGCCGGGTAAACTGAAACGGGCGAGGCCGGTGGAAATATTGACGATGCGCCCACCGTCTTTAATCAATGGCAATAATTTCTGGGTGAGAAAAAAAGTGCCTTTGAGGTGGATGTTTACCAGCAAGTCAAATTGCTCTTCGGTTGTTTCAGTAAAACTTGCATGAATTCCGATACCGGCGTTGTTAACTAAAAAATCAACACTATCACGCTGCCATTTGGCGGATAAAAGTGCAGCCAATTCATACGCAAAAGCGGGAAAGTTTTTGCTATTGCTTACATCCAACTGCAATGCCGCCGCTTGCACTCCCAGCGCTTGCGCCTCTGCAACTACCGCTTCGGCCTCTGCGTGTTTGCTATTGAAAGTGAGAATGACATCCACGCCTTGTTTTGCTAACGCTAATACAGTGTTTTTACCCAAACCACGGCTGCCGCCGGTGACCAATGCAATCTTGCTCATATATGCCTCGTTTTCCTCTACAGGAGAAAATTATAAAAGGTGGAAACCAGTTAACGAGGCCAGTCTATTACTCATATAAATTTCGATAAATCAGCAAATAATGATTAGACTGTTTGGATAATCCGAACAATTACGCCAAGCAATGAGCGCTATTTATGAACCGATTGGATGCCATGCAGATATTTGTACGGGTGGCCGAACTTGCCAGTTTTACCAAGGCCGCCGATAGCCTCGGCCTGCCTAAAGCGAGTATCTCCACTGCGGTGCAACAGTTGGAAACCTTACTCGGCGCACGGCTTTTGCACCGCACTACGCGCAAAGTACATATGACTCAAGACGGCCAGGTGTATTACGAGCGCTGCAAAGATTTGCTGGCCGATATGGATGAACTGGAGGGGCTGTTTCAGCTGGGCGCGAGTAATTTATCCGGGCGCTTGCGTGTGGATATGCCGAGCGGCATGGCGAAGGCGCTGGTGATTCCGCGCCTGCCGCAACTACTCGCGCAACACCCGCAATTACAAGTGGAAATAAGTAGCACTGATCGCCGTGTTGATGTTATCCGCGAGGGCTTTGATTGCGTAATTCGCGTCGGGAAGCTGAGCGATTCGTCGCTAATCGCGCGGCCGCTAGGCGCGTTGAAACTGCTTAATTGTGTGAGCCCTGAGTATCTTTTACGTTGCGGTACACCGCACACATTAGACGATTTGGAACAACATCATCTTGTTCATTACGTCACCACACTCGGTAGCAAATCGCCCGGTTTCGAATACACTGAAAAAGGTGAACAGAAATTTATTGCAATGGCTGGCAATATTACCGTGAATAATTCCGACGCTTACAGTGCTGCTTGCCTCGCGGGTTTTGGTATCGCCCAGATTCCGCGTATAGGCGCGCAGGATTATTTAGCGCAGGGCACATTAGTGGAGATTTTAGAAAATTATCGCGCGCAACCCATGCCGGTTTCGCTGATTTATCCTAACCGCCGCAACCTCTCGCGCCGCGTGCAGCTATTTATGGATTGGGTCAGTAGTTTAATGAATGAGTACGTTGATTAATTTATTCACAATAGCTGCTGCATTTTTTGCACGAACTACTACGGAATCACCCTTGTCATGCCGCACTCCATAAATGATTCAGCTACACCAGATTCACCCAAGGGGATTTTCACTCGTCGCTATTATGTATTTGCCTTTGCTACTCTCTGCACACTGCTGTGGGGCAGTTCTTATCCCACCATTAAAAATGGCTATGCACTTTTAGCAATTGCGCAGGATGATATTGCGGCACAGATGTTGTTTGCTGGCTATCGATTTTTTCTCGCGGGACTATTTTTAATTTTACTTGCGCAGTTCACCGGTAAACCGGTATTTCGCGTTAGTCCAAGTCAATGGCGTCAGGTCGCTATTCTTGGGCTCACCCAAACCACATTGCAGTATGTATTTTTTTATATCGGCCTTGCGTATGCAACCGGTGTTAAAGCGGCGATTCTCAATGCGACCGGAACATTTTTTAGTGTGGTGATTGCCCATTTTATTTACCACAATGACCGCCTCACACATCGAAAAATACTGGGTTGCGTAGTCGGTTTTGTCGGCGTTTTTGTAGTGAACTTTAATAAAAGTATATTCGATTTTGAATTCACGCTGATGGGCGAAGGTTTTATCGTGATTGCCGCATTTGTACTTGCTGCTGCTTCAATTTATGGCAAACGTGTATCGCAATCCATGGATACCATGGTTATGACCGCGCACCAACTTACCCTGGGTGGTGTGGCGTTAATGTTCTTGGGTTGGATAAGCAACGGCACACTCAATAGCTTTGATTGGCAATCAGGCCTATTACTGATTTACCTTGCCGCATTGTCATCCGCAGCTTTTGCATTATGGAGCGCGTTGCTCAAAGACAACCCGGTAGGGATGATTACCATTTTCAATTTTCTGGTGCCAATTTTTGGTGCTCTGCTCTCGGCACTTTTTTTAAATGAAAATATTCTGGAATGGAAAAACCTGCTGGCGCTATTACTGGTCTGTACTGGAATTTGGTTGGTAACACGCATCAAGGTGTAAGCCGTTTTCGATTAGCCGTGCGCTCAATTGTATTAATGAATAATTATCGGGAAGTTGATTCTCATGACTATCTGCCCCAAATGCCGTTATCACCGGCAATCAATTGATCACACAATCCACGCGGATGTTTGCCCCAGTTGCGGCATTGTGTATAGCAAATTTATTGCGAAGCAAACCCAGGAAAATTTTCCAGATGAGTCTGTGACGGATGTACAAATTGAAGAAGTAGAAATTTCAACCCTACGCCAACAATTAATCAACGCATTTTTATATGTACCCGAGCGCATCACCAAAGAAGCCTTCTGGGCACGCGTCGTCATGCTCGCTGCGTTTGCTCTGTGGGGCGGTTACTTTATTACTGCCGGATTAGATTGGGAAAAAATCGGCAGCTCGTTTATGCACCTTGTCAATTTACCCTTTCATGAATTCGGCCATATTTTATTTATGCCCTTCGGCGTGTTTATGATGTTTCTCGGCGGCAGTTTATTTCAGGTGTTATTGCCATTGATATTGATGTGCGTATTTGTGTTTAAACAACGCGACACTTTTGCAGCTAGCATTATGCTGTGGTGGAGTGGGCAAAGTTTTATCGATGTCTCGCCCTATATCGCCGATGCCGAATATCGCGATCTGCCATTGGTAGGCGGCGGTGGCGAAGAGTCACATGATTGGGGCAATTTATTAACTATGATGAATGCGCTGGATAGCACTCAAGCGATTGCCAATTGCAGTTTTGCAATTGGCACTGTGTTAATTATCGCGGCGCTGGTGTGGGGCGGATGGATTCTTAAGGCGCAACAGAAAAATTATTTATCAGCCAAAAATTCAATCAACGATTGATCGGTATTGCCTAGCAATCGCTGCGGCAACCACTGCAAACTTTTTTCACTGTTGATGGCAGGTATGGTTTGTTTTGGCGGAATAAAAATTATTTTCTCGCTGTTTCTTTCGGTAATATGTTCAGCAACTTCAAAGGTAAAGGTGTAATAGGGTTCAACGCCCATACGTAAATCCGTGATACTCACCACACCATTTTGTTCCGCCATTTTGAAATAGCCATGACTAAACCAGGCGATACGGTTCACTTCCCAATTTCCACGGACGATTCCATAAATATCCTGACCGCGGGGATATTCCACAAAATGAATGTTGGCATCGCGATCAAGCAGTGAATAAAAACCTTCTGCGTAACCGTCTGTTGTAATCGCCACTACGCGCCACAATAAACTATTAAATGGCGATGCAGTCACCAATCGCTGTTGTACCGATAACCCTTGCGCTGCGATAGATTTATCGGCAAGTGTGCCAACATAAAATTGCATCGCCATGCCCCATAATAAATACCCACTGCTTAGTGCAAGCCCAAGGCTATTCCAACGCAGCCCAGCTAATTTTTTTCGTGCAAGTGCTATACCGGTGCCGATTAACAGCGGCAAGGTATATAGTGGGTCGATAATAAAAACACTACCGATACCAAAAGGATAATCACTAAACGGCAGCGCAAGTTGAGTGCCGTAAATCGTCATGGTATCGAGTAACGGATGGGTAATTAATACCAGCCAAACCGCGAGCCACCAATATTTAAATAAATGCTTTTCACGCGCGATTGTTGCAGTAATCCATGCAAACAAGGGTGCGATTAATGTGAGATAAAACAGCGCATGGCTTTCAGTGCGATGCAAAGTCATATTGCGAATGGGGTTGCCGTGATTAATCAACACATCCAGATCTGGCAAAGTGCCAACGACCGCTCCCATTAAAGCTGCTTTCCAGAGCGCAGTTTTGCGTCCCATCACCGCAACACCAACTGCTGCACCCAAAGCGATTTGTGACAGAGAATCCATTATGGCTCCTGTTGTTCCATTATTCCTGATATTCGGCTTCGCGGATTACCGCTAAGAATTCATCGCCAAAGCGTTTTAATTTGCTATCGCCCACACCGGTGATACTGCGCAATTGTTCCGGCGTGAGCGGGCGGAACTCCAGCATTTCGCGCAGGGTTGCATCGTGGAAAATAACGTAGGGTGGTACGCCTTGTTCTTCTGCAAGACGTTTGCGACAAGAGCGCAATGCGTTCCATAAACCTTGGTCTTCGGCCTCAACATTCTGGCCAAGATTAGCGCGGCGCGGTGTCGTGGTGGTGATTTTAATATCGCGGCGTAAATTGATTTTTTCTTCACCGCGCAAATACAAACGGCAAGATTCATTTAATAACAGGCCGCCAAAACCATCGACATTGACATCGAGCAGTCCGCGCGCAACCAACTGGCGGAAAATGGATTTCCATTCATCTGCACTTAAACTTTTTCCAATGCCATAAGTGGTTAATTTGTGATGATCAAACGACAGGATTTTTTCATTGTTGCTGCCACGCAACACATCGATCACATGGCCAGCGCCAAACCGCTGACCCGTGCGATACACACAGGAGAGCGCCATTTGCACCGCTTCAGTCGCATCCCAGGTTTGCGGTGGTGTAATACAGCAATCACAATTGCCGCAAGGCTGCGCAAGTGTATCGCCGAAATAGCGCAACAAACTTTGGCGGCGGCAAGAAGTAATTTCACACAATCCCAACATCGCATTTAACCGTTGTTGTTCGTTGCGTTTAAACTCTTCGCTGCCCTCACTCTGCGCCATCATCTGCCGCAGTTTTACCACATCTTCCAAACCGTAAAGTAACAAGGTGGTCGCGGGTTCGCCGTCGCGCCCTGCGCGGCCAGTTTCCTGATAATAAGCTTCAATACTTTTGGGTAAATCCAAATGCGCGACAAAACGCACATCGGGTTTATCGATGCCCATGCCAAACGCGATAGTCGCCACCATAATGATGTTGTCTTCGCGCAAAAATCGCTCCTGGTTTTTTTGGCGCACATTTGCAGGCAGGCCAGCATGATAGGGTAGTGCAGTAAATTTTTCGCTGCTCAACCACTCGGCAATCTGTTCCACTTTATTGCGCGACAGGCAATACACAATCCCTGAGTTACCCGCGTGCTCTTCACGTAAAAAACGCATCAGCTGAATTTTGGGATTATTCTTTTGCGCGATCCGGTATTGGATATTCGGACGATCAAAACCCTTGATGAATTGCTGTGCATTTTCCAATTGCAGGCGCGCGATAATTTCATCGCGCGTGCGCACATCGGCAGTTGCGGTCAAGGCGATGCGCGGCACCTGCGGAAATTCGCGGTGCAGCAATTCCAGCTTTAAATAATCGGAGCGGAAATCGTGACCCCATTGCGATACACAGTGAGCTTCATCGATGGCAAACAGGGAAATTTTTATCTGGTGAAATAATTCCAGTGTGCGCGGCTGGATCAAACGTTCGGGTGCGACATAAAGCATATCCAGCTCACCGCGTTGCAAGGCTAATTCGGTTTGCCGCATTTCCTGCACACTGAGCGATGAATTTAAAAATCCGGCACGCACCCCCAATTCACGCAACGCACTGACTTGATCTTGCATCAGCGCAATCAGCGGCGATACCACAATGCCGACACCTTCGCGCACCAGCGCCGGAATTTGGTAACACAGGGATTTACCGCCGCCGGTCGGCATAAGCACCAACACATCATCACCGGCAACTAACGCATCAATCACTGCTGCTTGTGGGCCGCGAAATTCGTGGTAGCCAAATACCGTGTTTAGAATCGAGAGGGGAGTTTTCATTAATTACGCAATCCTTTTGCTCTGAGTCCCAACAAAGAATTCACTAGAGTAAAAACAGCATTAAGTTGCATTGCTAACCTTTGATTGAAATGATGGATATATTCATCAAAAGTGCGAGTTTTCAGCAAAATGATGAATATATCCATCAAATTTTTCTAAAGGACTCGATAGAAAAATCATGCGGCTTAAAAAGCGCAGCCGCATTTGACGATCACTGAAGGCGAGTTGACCTGGTTTTTCACAGTTTTATTAAGAAAATGGATTATGCCGCCCATTGGCCGTCGATAAAGCGATCGCTGTAGCCGCTTAGCAATTGTGAATAGGATTCTTCATTCTGCGGCAAATAAGGTTGGAGCACACTTCCGGTATATTCCACATAGTCGCCCGTCGTAATCTTTTTATTTTTTAAAAGAATTCGCGCCAACATCCCGGCAGATCGCGTCGGTGTGCTGGTGCCCTTCATAAATCTGGCGGCAATGGGAAGAACATATTTCCATGCCCACCTCACCCCGGCGCTTCCTTCCCGAGCCAATCCTGTGCCCGGCATCAGGCCCGGATCAAACGAGAAAAAAGTGCGTGACGAAGCCAGGCGCGAGAAATAGCGCGCGGTGATAATGTTTAAACCTTTGGATGTTGAATAAGCATCGCGGCTTGCTTGTCCCGTATTGATTTCACCTTCGAACTCTCCTTTAGCGAGCAGTTCCGGAGCAATATAGTGTGCTCCCCTATAACCGAATGTTTTCGCCAGTTCCGGGTGATGAGTTCCGCTGCCGACCCAGCCGATGATTGCATCAGGAGTAATCAGATGGCCGATTTTTCGCAGTAGTACAAATTGGGCTAAATGATTAACCGCAAACGTTTGCTCCAGACGATCTTTGGTATAGATAGTTTTTTCGGCGGACTGTACGCCCGCGTTAAGCATCACGATATCAATTGGGGAATCAAGCGAATCGGCAGCAGCGCGAACACTCTCCAGGCTTGATAAGTCCATTTGCAACAGGGTGATTTGCTGCTGTTGGGTGTGAGTAAAAGAATTTTTCAGTTGCTGCCCCCGGTGTAAATCACGCACCGGCAGGATGAGATGAATGTCGTGGTGGCCCAAGAGATGTTTAATCAAAGCCAAGCCCAAACCTGAGGTAGCTCCGGTGATCAATGCGTTCTTCTTCATGCGTGAATTCCAATAATTGGCAGGAGAAGTTAGTATGTGAACAATCCGTCAGCTTTAGTAGTCGCGTTTTAATATGGTTAAAAAAGTACAGCAATCCCTGAGAAAGTCGCCGATACAGGCGCGTTCATTGGCCACAGTGCAGGTCATTCTTGAGGCTACTATTCAGGTTTTGCTAACCCAGGGGCTCACGTATCTGACCTCTGCTCGCGTAGCAGAGCGGGCTGGCGTGTCAGTGGGATCTATCTACCAGTACTATCCCAATAAGCAGGCTTTGCTGGTGGCTGTTTTGACCCGGCATCTGGACAACATAATCCAAGCGGTAGAAACAGTTTGCGAAGAGCAGCGTGGCCAATCCCTCGAGTCTATAGGGCAAGCGGTGACCTCGGCTTTTATTGCTGCGAAGATGCAACGGCCAGAAGTATCACGGGCGCTTTATGCGTTGCCGACGGATGACGTAATTAATTCGATAATTACTAAAGCGACTGCACGTGGTCAGCTAGCCGTTTGCAACTTGCTTGGCAGCTGTGCAGATGCGACTTTTCAGGAGCCTGATTTAGTCGCTTCTGTATTTTCCGGTTCCCTCATCGGGCCAGTTGAGATGATATTGACGGGTGCAATTCCTATGGCGCGCGTGGACGCCTTTACCCAGCATCTGGTTCATTTGAGTATCGGGTATTTGCGTCAAGTATCGACACCCAAATCGACCGGAATGGAATAGTTCGGAGTGTGATACGGGTCAGCATTATCAATTGCGCCGATTCGCCTGCCGCTGATCCAGATGCTGGTTGCGGCGATCAAGCGCGCGGTTTTGTTCATCGTAATGGCGATTCATGCGGTCGCGCTCACGGTTGATGTTATCCCTTTCGCGGTTCAGGGCATCGCGCCTGTGATTAGCTTCTTCTGCGACGCGCTGATGGTTATTGCGCTGGTTACTTTGCCAGCGGTCGATTTCACGGTTCTCCTCATCCAACTCGCGCATCATTCCATCAAATTCGCGATGCATATCCTCGCGCTCCTGGTTGATATCGTCGCGCTCAAATTGCAATGCGCGCCGTTCTTGCTCAACCCAATAGCCTTCTGCCTGAGCCGTGGCGGGCAGAGTGATGGCAATCACGCCCGCCATAACCAACCATCCCGCCACTATTAACGATACGTTTTTCATGATGATCCCCTTGCTGTTTTTTGCAGGCTAGTCCGCTGGGGCTGAACACAATCTGAAAAATTAGCAACCCTATCAAGCACCTTGTAGAACTGTGAAAAATTCGACAACGAGCCACTCCTCTATCGACCAATCGCCCGGCAAAGGATATATTCAACCAAATGGTTGACAATAGACTTATTCAGGAGAATACTTAACCACATGGTAAACAATAAAAGCGAACAACTCGACGCCGTATTCCATGCACTTGCCGACCCTACGCGGCGGGCGATGGTTGCGCGGCTGGCGCAGGCACCTTGCGGGATCAGCGAATTAGCAGCGCCGTTTAATATGACACTCGCCGCCGTATCCAAACACATCAAAGTATTAGAAGGCGCGGGGTTGGTGATCCGCAATGTTCAGGGTCGCAACCATACCTGTCAGTTGGATACCCGCCCCATGCACGGCGGTATCGAATGGCTGCGTCATTACGAGCAATTCTGGAATCAACGGCTGGATGCATTGACCGCGGCGCTTATCGCGGATGGTCAGGTGCAGAACACAACAGAGTAAAGCGGGTCGATCCTAATCGAATCAGACCCTTAACTTTCGACAAAAGGCCCACGGCCAAAGGAGTTTGAGATGAGTGACTACGGCGTATTAACTGCCCCGGATACCTTGCGCATTGAACGCTTGTTGCCCGGCCCGCTTGAACGCGTCTGGCAATACCTGACCGATTCCGACAAACGCGCCACTTGGCTGGCAGTGGGTAAGGTCGAGCAACAGGTCGGAGGGAAAGTGGAACACACTTTCCGCAATTCCGAGCTGTCCCCCGAACACGATATTCCACCGCCCAAATATTCCAACTGCGCGGGTGATGTACCCATGCTCGGCAAAGTCACCGCCTGCGAACCGCTGCGTCTGCTGAGCTATATCTGGAATGCGGGATCAGAGGTTGAATCGGAAGTGAGTTTTGAACTCGCGCAGGTTAAGGATCAGGTAAAACTCACCGTTACGCATCGCCGCCTTAACAATCCCGACGAACGCCTCAGCGTCGCCGGTGGCTGGCATACTCATCTCAATATTTTGCGCGATCGACTGGAAGGCAAAATCCCGCAAGGATTCTGGAAAGTGCATACGCAAATGGAGAAAGAATACAGTGAGCGTCTGGCGGACTAACGACTTACCCACCAGATCAATCCAGAACCTATGCGTGAACAACGGCCGATTCCTCGTTGTCAAAGCCGTACTTGGCAACGAGGAAATCCTTATGAATCCTGTGAATGACAACACCGCTATCGAAATGCTACTCCAGCATATTACGCAGGCGCATGCTGAAAAAAATGCCGACAAACTTGCCTCGCTCTACGACAGTACCGCCCTTTTATTTGATCTCGCGCCACCATTAGCTCATCACGGCATGAACAGCAGTGAAACCGCTGACTGGTTTGACACATGGGACGGAGCAATCCAGCTCACCCACACCGATGTAAATATTGAAATCTCAGTCGAGCTCGCAGTCGTCACTGCGTTAGCGCAGATGCGCGGTAAAAAGAAGGAGGGTAAACAAGTAACGCTCTGGTTCCGCATTACCAGTTGCTTAAAGAAACGTAACGAGCGCTGGATAATCTTCCATGAGCATACATCGGTGCCGTTTTACATGGATGGAAGCGATCGCGCTGCTTTGGATTTGCAACCCTGATTGAGACCACCACAACACACGTAACAAATTAAGTTGCGTGAATCCAATTCCCGCTGTATCTTTTCACGTAACAAATACTATTACGTGAAAACTGTACTGTAAGGATTGGGGTTATGAAACGAGATTCCAGATTATCGGGCGTGCTGCACGTCCTTCTCCATATGGCCGAAACCAATGTCCCCATGACATCGGAAGCACTGGCCAACATGATGAAAACCAACCCCGTGGTGATTCGCCGTGTGCTCGCCGGTTTACGCGAACACAAGCTGGTCTGTTCCGCCAAAGGTCACGGCGGCGGCTGGCAGATTTGCCGCGAGTTAGAAACCATCACCTTGCACGATATTTACCTCGCCTTGGATGAACCCACCTTGCTCGCCATGGGCAACCGCACCGAAGCGCCGGGCTGCTTGGTAGAAGAGGCGGTGAATAACGCGCTCAACCACGCCTTTCAAGAAGCCGAAAATTTGCTGCTGGCGCGTTTCCGCAGTGTGACCTTGGCGCAGCTCAGTGCCGACTTCCACCAGCGCAAACAAGCCCATGGATTCACCGGCAACCACGAACATTCAATTTTTCAGGGGGAATAACGCATGCACATTTTCGACGTGATTGTGATTGGCGGTAGCTACGCCGGAATGGCCGGCGCACTACAAGTGGCGCGCGGACGGCGGCAAGTCGCCGTGATTGATGCAGGTATTCGCCGCAACCGTTTTGCCGAATATTCCCACGGCGTATTGGGGCAGGACGGAAAATCCCCCGCGCTTATCGCCAGCGAAGCGAAAGCCCAGCTGCTGCTGTATCCCAACCTCACCTGGATTGAAGGCACGGTGGAATCCGCTGAAAAAGTGGGCGATTTATTCAATGTCATTACAGTCGATAATCAAACCCTGCGCGCAAAACGCTTGCTGCTCGCCACCGGCGTAAGCGATCACTTACCCGCAATTACAGGCTTGCAAGACCGCTGGGGAAAATCGGTTTTTCACTGCCCTTACTGCCACGGTTATGAATTAAACCAAGGCTCGCTCGGTGTACTCGCCGTTGGTGAAGCATCCATCCATCAAGCGCTGCTAATTCCCGATTGGGGCCCAACCACCTTCTTCACCAACAACTGTTTTACGCCGAACGAACTCCAGCTAAAACAACTGGCCGCGCGCAATGTGCGTATCGAAACCGAAGCCGTTAGCGAAATTATTGGTGAAGCCGCTATCAAACTCGCCAGCGGGCGCGTGATCGAACTCGCGGGATTATTTGTTGCCTCCCTCACCAAACCCGCCAGCCCCATCGCTTATGATTTAGGTTGCGAACTCGCCGAAAGCCCGATTGGTTTTTACGTGAAGACCGACGAATTAAAACAAACCAATATTCCCGGTGTGTTTGCTGCAGGTGATTTAGGCAGGCCAATGGGCAGCGTAACCTTTGCAATTGGCGATGGTGCGCAGGCAGGATTTGCAGTGCATCGCTCGCTGATTTTTGATGGCTTGCCTACGTGAGATCTGACCAGGGCATCAAGCCCTGGATACAATTGAGCGATAACCATTTTGGAGGGATATAAACATGTACGAAGACATTCTCAACTTCTGGTTTAACGAACTCACCCCCGAGCAATGGTGGGCGAAAGATGAAAAGTTGGATGAGGAAATTAAACACCGCTTCTCCGCCATTCACACCCAAGCAGCACGCTGCGAATTATTTGATTGGCGCATGGCCGCAAAAGGGCGCCTCGCAGAAATTATTATTCTCGACCAATTCTCCCGCAATATATTCCGCGACACGCTCCAAGCCTTCGTCAATGATTCCCTGGCATTAGCACTCGCGCAGGAAGCACTGGCAGTAGACGCCGATAAAGCCTTATCCCCCACCGAACGCAGTTTTCTCTATCTACCGTTTATGCACAGCGAATCAGCAGAAATCCACCAGATCGCGGTGAAGTTATACAGCGCACCCGGCCTGGAAAATAATCTGGATTTTGAGCTTCAACACCAAACCATCATCGAACGATTTGGCCGCTATCCGCATCGCAATAAAATTCTTGGCAGGGAATCAACACCTGAGGAGATTGAGTTTTTGAAGCAGCCGGGGTCGGGGTTTTAGATGGAGACAAACCCTAAGCTGGTTTAATTTTTGGTGGGTTTGTATAGGCAGGCTATAGAAATCAGAGGTTTTTCAAACCAAACCGACCATTTTCGTGACGTCACGAAAATGGTCGGCAAGTAAATGTAATCCCGTGTATTTCCAAACCTATCATTTATAGTGGACAATTCGGCCTACACAAATACCGTCGATAGACATCAAACATTAGTGAAATAGGCGTTACAAACCTTTAGGTTCAGGTGTGCCAAGGCTTGTAGAACACTTTTCTAATACGGCTACAGACAAGTTATTAGAAAAACGACTCCCCATCAGCTATGGTTAGCCCATATCAAGGGCAGTCAAGAAACATATGGATGCAAATGTAATGACATTCGAAACTTGGCTGGTAAATCTCGGAAAATCCCCTAATACAGCTCAAAAGTACTCGAAAGCTATTGAAGGCTCAATCAGTAAGTGGGCGATTAACAGTGGATTAATAAGCGAAAAAATTAGCGCATCAATTCCTCAGATAGAATTTGAATCACTTATTAAACAAATTCATCAGCTAGATGAATTTGTTTCGCGCAACACCGTAGGCAAAGGAATGTATGGCGCAGCGCTCAAGCATTTTTCATACTACATTGAGGATTTAAGTGGAGGATCTATCAAGGCGGATATTGAAGATATCATTTCAGATGAGTCGATCTCTGTAACAGAAAAATCAACGTTTATTAACGCAAGAATTGGCCAAGGAACTTTTCGCCAAAATCTCATTAAATATTGGCAAGGATGTGCGGTTACTGGTTATAAGAACTCTCGCTTGTTAATTGCATCTCATATCAAACCATGGAAGATGTCGAATAACAGCGAACGATTAGATGTCAACAACGGAATATTACTCCTACCGAATATAGATAAAGCATTCGATTTGGGCTACATAACATTTGAATCGAATGGAAAAATTAGAATCTCTGAAAAGTTAGACGAGAAAGCCACTCTTGGAATCAGCGAAAACATTTCTATTAGTTTGACTAATCAACATATGCGCTACCTTGAGTATCATCAAGCTTTAGTATTTGAAAACTTCTTACTGTAAATTAAAAAACAATATGTTAAATGGCATGTAATGCTTATCAACTAAGTGATCTATCGATGAAAAAGTATTCCCACGATACCAAAATAAAGGTAATTGATTTCTTCTGCGGGTGTGGCGGTGCCAGTGCCGGCTTCCGCAAGTCAGGCCTTGAAATTGCGCTAGGTATCGATTTTGATGAGCACGCAGCAGCGTCGTATCAAGCAAATTTTCAAGACGCCAAATTCATTAGGGATGACATTAGAAATGTACAGCCTGAACAAATAGAAAAAATGCTCCCTGGAATTAAAAAGAGCCCGCTGCTATTTTCTGCTTGCGCACCATGTCAGCCATTTTCATCCCAAAATAAAAATAAATTCGATGAAGACAACAGAATTTCATTACTAGATGAAACCAATCGATTTATTTCTTATTTCAAACCTGAGTTTATTTTTATCGAGAATGTGCCAGGAATACAAAAGATCTCTAAAGACAAAGACAGTCCTTTTGGAAGATTTTTAAAATTTTTGGACAGCCTTGGATATCAATACCATACCGATATTGTCCATGCCCAGTTCTACGGAGTACCTCAAAAGCGTAAGCGCTTGGTGTTAATCGCTTCAAGATTAGGCGATATACGTATTCCGGAACCTACGCACGGCGTCGAAGGCAAAAAGCCTTTTGCTACGGTAAGGGATTACATATTGGGCTACCCTCAAATTAAATCAGGCGAAAAAGATCCGTCCGATCCATTGCATGTCGCGGCCAAGATGGATGCAATTAACCTCGAACGAATTGCGCATACACCTGAAGGAGGAGATCGCCGCGACTGGCCCAAAAGACTGATAAACAAATGCCACGAAGAATATACCGGGCATACAGATACCTATGGGCGTATGCGTTGGAATTCGCTAGCACCAACATTGACAACCAAATGCAATAGTTATTCGAACGGAAGATTTGGTCACCCTGACGTCAGACAATTAAGAGCAATTTCAATTAGGGAAGCATCAAGACTACAAACCTTCCCCAAGACTTATAAGTTCAAGGGCACAATCGGCTACTTAGCCAAACAAATTGGAAACGCCGTACCAGTTGAGCTTGCATGTCAGTTTGGCCATCAAATAAAAGCTTGCTTCAAAAAAAGTATAAAGGGTTAAATCATGGCAAAAATAAGGACAAGAGCCAGAGCATTGGACATGCTCGGTAGACAACAAATTGCAGGTATACCGACCGCGCTCAGCGAACTTTTTAAAAATGCCCATGACGCTTATGCTGATCGCGTCGAAGTGGACTACATAAGAAAGCAAAAGCTGCTTATTCTTCGCGATGATGGCTTAGGAATGACGCGCGAAGAATTTGAACAGCGTTGGCTGACTATAGGAACAGACAGTAAGCTAAACAAACCGGGCAGTATGGAAATGCCTGCAATGGATTCAACAAAACCCAAAAGAGAAATTATGGGTGAAAAGGGAATCGGTAGGCTTGCGATTGCTGCTATAGGCCCATTAGTTTTGGTGATCACTAGAGCTAAACGCGAAGAAAAAATCTGTGAAACAGTAGTTGCGTTAATTAACTGGGAATTATTTTCGCTTCCTGGCATCGACTTAGAAGATATTGAAATACCGATTAAATCCTTCCCAAGTGATTACGTTCCAAACAAGTCCGATATTGATAGCTTGATTGATATATTAAAAGCTAATTTTGCATCAATTCAAGAAAAATTACCTTCTGCAGATTTAAGTTACATAGAAAATATCATTTCAAATTTCAGTGTTGACCCGCTTCAATGGGAACAGCAGCTGGAAAAATTCGACAGTAATTCTCCTACTCTTCTAAACTCAAAACATGGTACACACTTTTTTGTTGGCAATGTGGATGAAGTATTCAACGATGACATTGAACCCATAGTTTCACGTAGACGCACTGAGCGATCCTCAAGACTGGAAAAAGCACTGCTGGGCTTTACCAACACCATGTATGCGGATACCAAACCGCCAATACTAGCCAAGTTTAGAGACCACCTTCTTGATGGAGAATGCAAGGAAAGAATTGGTGATGATGAATTCTTTACACCGAAGGATTTTGAAATTGCCGACCATCACATAAAAGGACAATTCAATGAGTATGGACAATTTGAAGGAAGCGTAAGCGTATACGGAAATGAACCTCAAAATTATGTTTTGGGCTGGAGCGATAACGTAAATCAAACGGTTTCCTGTGGGCAATTCAAAATAAACATCGCTTATGTTCAAGGGCTACAGAGAGACACAAAACTTCCACCGGAATTGTGGAAACCATTAACTGATAAAACGGATAGAATTGGTGGCTTATATGTTTATCGTGACGGAATCAGAATACTTCCTTATGGGGATACTGATAACGATTTTTTGAGAATTGAACAAAGAAGGACAAAAAGTGCTAGCGAGTACTTCTTTTCTTATCGAAGAATGTTTGGAACTATAGAGTTAACAAAGAGTAAAAATTCGAATCTTCAAGAAAAAGCAGGAAGAGAAGGCTTTATAGAAAACAAAGCTTATAAACAGATAAAATCAATACTTGAAAATTTCTTTATTCAACTAGCAATAGACTTTTTTAATGAAAAAGGTGAACTAGCAGATACTTTCATAGAAACCAGAGCACGTCAGCAAAAAGAACATGAACTTCTCAAAAAGCGCGCAAAACTAAAAACGACAAAAAAAAGCGAATTTGATAAAAAAATTAATGAATTTTTTAATAAGGCAGACGAGGGTTATTGGGACTCTAGCCTGAAAATTCTGACCGATAAAACAGAAAGAAAAATTCAGAACTTCGATAGCAATAACTTTTCTATGGAAGAATATCTCTACGATTTGCAGGCATCAATCAATCAAGAATTTCAAACATTAGAAGAATCAATTAACGTTTCAAAGCCAAATGGGATTGGGCTAGGCAAGGATCTTCAGAAGCTTTGGGATCAATATCAAGTTGAGAAAAATAGGATCGTAAGTCAGATTATTGCTCCTGCAAAAAGCAAAATTGAGGTATTGCTCAGTGATTTTGAAAAGGCGAACGGCGACTCGCAAGGTTTTCGCCGCAGACTGGAGCAAACTCTCAAGACACAAAAGGATTATCAACAAGCCAAAATCAGTGAAGCATTGAGGACAGCCAATAATTCCTTATCTGAACTTGAGAATTGGATAAGAGCAGAGATTAAAAATAACAAAGAAAAAGCAAAAATTTCATTTAATACAGTTGATGTTGAATTCGCATCAACCAGTTTATTAGGTAAGAAAACAGAAGAGCTGATAGAACTCAAAAAACATTTGGAAGATAAAATTAATGATAGCGCGGAAATGGTGGTTCAACGCCTGATTGCGTTGTCAGATCAGATAAAAACAACCAAAGAAGGCTCTCAAGAAAATGGAGTTGCATCCAATTTGCTGGTTGAAATTCTTGAGTCTGAAATTGAGGCACTTCGCGAAGAACAACAAAACAATTCTGATATGGTTCAATTGGGAATGGCGATAAGCGTTATTCATCATGAATTTGAAGGAAATATACGCTCCATACGAAAGTCATTATTAAACCTCAAACCTTGGGCAGATAAAAATGCAAAGCTAGATGCGTTGTATAAAGATCTTCGTGCTGGCTTTGACCATTTGGACGGCTATTTAAATTTATTCACTCCACTAAGTAGAAGATTAAATAGACGTAAAATTGATATCACTGGAAACGCCATATATGACTTCGTAAAAGATGTATTCCAAGACAGGTTTGAGGAAGAAAATATTGAGCTGGAATACACTCAAAATTTTAATGCTCAATCCATTAAGTCGTTTACATCGACGATCTATCCTGCATTTATTAACTTAATCGATAATGCGATCCATTGGACATCTAAAATAAATGGTAGGCGGGTTATTACGCTAGACGCAACGAAAAAGGGCTTCAAGATTATTGATAACGGCCCAGGCATATCAGTTCGCGATGGGGAGCGAATATTTGAATATGGTTTTTCGCGGAAAATAGGTGGGCGCGGAATGGGGTTATATATATCAAAAACCACACTTGAACGAGCAGGCTTGGATTTCTATCTTGCAGAGTTTTTGCCGGGCCAAGGAGCATGTTTCATCATTGAACCACAGGACGATAAAGAAGAATATACAGAGGAAAACATATGAATATGGAAGCAAAAAATAATAAGACCTTTATAGATTACTCGAAAGAAATTGCCTGTCATTTTTTACAAACAGCAGTAACTGTTGATGATCAGTTGGTTTTTTCGCCCAGCAAATCTAGTGTTGGAGAGGAAATTTTAGAACCAGATGACTCCGACATTGGGGCGGCCGCACCAAACCCTAACGGGTCTACTTTAGTCAATCACTACTTGGATTATCAAACTCTCTCTGTGGAGTTTGCAAAAAAAGGAATTGTATGCAGTGGAATTATGCCGCGAAAAGGTGATTCAAAAGAGGAAAAAGTCAGATATATAACGGATGTAATTAAAAATGCGGATCTATCAATTATTGACTGGGAAATTGGTGATAAAGGCGAGCTTGCGCAGTCTGTAATTGCTGCTGTAGCAAGGGATGATTTCGAAAGCGGTGGTCAGTTACGCTTAATATGTGTCTACACCGGTTCAAATGATGTAAACATTGCCCAGAGCATCGAGCAAAAAATTAGAGAAGCTGGGCTCACTGCAAATATTAACAATTCATATATTGACGTAAGTAAAGCAGCGGGAACAAGTTTTTGGCGTGTAGTATTGATTTCTAAAAATGGGTCGAAAAGTGGAAGCGCTGAACAAGATCTTCCAGATAGATTAATAGAAGAATTTTCAAAAATTACAGCCGGCTTACTTTCCAATGCAGCATTGTCGTCAATCGCAAATATAAGAAATAGCACGCACAACTTTCTTTACAAATTTAATAAAGATCTTGATTCTGCCTATCTATCACATGTTTTAGGTTTAATTTCCTCTCCAAAAATGAGGGAACAAGCTCATGAGGTGGCCTTTGATTATGCAGTTGAACTTATTTCTGAAGAGCTAAAATCGGAGCTACAAATAAGCAACCTAGTAAAAGAAACTCTTGGCAAGGAGATTTTAGGAAGTTGGCCAAAACATGTAAACAGTACCAATACTGATAATTTTTTTGGGATAAAGGTCGGTGCGTTAGATGAAGTAAAATTTGGCAATGAAAGAATGCAATCATTACTGACCGTAACTTCTGAAAGTACGTTAACTACAGCTTTAGATCAAAATCCACGAATAGCTTATATAGAGGGGATAGTTAGCTCTGTTAAATTTTTTGAGAAAGAAGCTGTTGAACTCTCAAACTCTGCAATCGAACACTATTTAGAGCTTTCAGCTATTGAGTGTGTGAGAAGAGATGTAAGAACAATAAATAATCACACACCAACGCTTAAGCAAGGCACAATAATTTCACAAAATGGTAAATATTATGTTTGTATTCAGCCTTTGTGCGACAGTGTTAGATTAAGCTCTGATACTTCATTTACATTTCTAAGAATAAGTAAAGCTACAGGGCGTGATGCTTTCACGCATGTACTTAGAACATCAGACAACTATTTAAAGTTAGCTATAAATGAATGTTCAAAAAGATTGCATATATTTGAATTTTCTCCAAATCCTGAATATAGAATGATTAAAGCTGTAATGAGTAATCAGAAATTTGGCTTTACCTCCGTTCATCATGGTGTATTTGAGTGGTGCGGTGAATTGAAACAATCTACAACCCAAGCCATTGTAAATAATGTAGCCTCAAAAATTTCCCGTGTCGGTTTAGACACTTTTGAGTGGTTAAGATTTAAGAATAAACAACCGCAATAAGTTTACATAATTTTTGACATATATAATGAATAGAAACGATCTAAGACAGTGGCGAATATAAAATCCAAAAAAATACTCGTCTCGAACTCGTTATTCGCAAAGGACTGCACAAGCTTGGATTCCGTTATCGGCTACACAGAAAAGACCTTCCCAGAAAACCTGATCTGGTTTTCCCCAAGCATCACGCCATAATTTTTGTTAACGGCTGCTTCTGGCACGCACACGGCTGCCACATATTCAAATGGCCATCGACCCGCGTTGAGTTTTGGAAAAGAAAAATAGGCGCAAATAAAATTCGCGACGAACGAAATATTCAGGCTTGTATCGCGTTGGGCTGGAAGGTATTAGTGATTTGGGAATGCGCATTAAAAGGCAAAACCCACCGCAATCTTAATGAGGTAATTCACACAGCTGCGAATTGGATTTTGTATGATTCGCAATCTGCGGTGCTTGAAGGAAAAAATTAAACTCGTTACGGCGCACTGCTTCGCAAGCGCGCCTTACCATTGTGAGGATATCCTCACAATGGTAAGAATGACCTTCGATATACAAGACCATTTCGAGCACATCCTCGAAATGGTTTAAGCTGGCCCGACACTCATAACCAATTTTCTACCAGCGCGATCCAGGAGAGCATTCATGAAACGCAGTCAGTAAAAATGGATTTGCCCAGCGAAATTACCTCTCGCTTGGGTAGTGAAAGCTGGGGTGCGCAGCGGGCGATTTTTGAGGTGGATCATCTGTTATTGATTCTGCATGCGCCGCCAAAAACTGATGGCAATGAGCGTGAGCATGAAATTTTTTTGCGCTTGCCGCAAGGTAAGTGGTTGCATAAAGGGATTGATCATGGCGACCACGCGCTGACCAAGTTCTTGGAAGACTACCGCTTGCTTTACAACGAACTTGAAAACCGTTTTGAAAAAGTGAGCAGTATTGATTCACTGTTCGCCATTATCGATAGCCTGATTCCGCTGGCGCGGTCTTCAAACAATATGAAGCAGGCGCTGCAAACCGCGCGTGAAGCGCTCGGCAATGATGCATTCATCATCGATATGCGCGACCGCAGTGTGGATATCGCGCGCGGTTTCGAATTGCTGCTGGCCGATGCACGCCTCTCGCTGGAATTTCGTTTGGCACGCTGCGCGGAAGCACAGGCGCGCGCAGCTGAAGTTGGCAACCGTGCGCAACACAAACTCAATATTCTCGCCGCTATCGCGTTTCCATTGATGAGCGTGTCTGCTGTGTTTGGTATGAACTTGCAGAGCGGATTGGAAAACAAACCGCTGTTTTTATTTTGGTTGGTGTTTCTGGGTGGGTTGAGTTTAGGTTTGTTCGTGAAAAGCTGGGTTTCAACAACACCAGCGCCGGAAAAGAAACGTAGCCCGCATGGAGCCTAGCGGAATGCGGGGTTGTTCTTTGGAAGTATTGAAATAAAATTTAGGATCAACATCACAAGCTCCCGTATTTCGCTAGGCTCCATACGGGCTACGCATTTATTTTTATCGGGAAGTTTACAGCACCGCCAACACATATTCCGTGTAGTAAAGCGGCAGCACTATATGGGTTTTCTCTTCCGGCGCGGAGCCTTGGGTGCCGGTGAGTTTTAGGGTTTTGTGGGGAGCACATTTGGCGATGTAGGACTGCAAGGATTTTGCGCGGGTACGCGTACCGCTTTTCACTTCTACTGGAACCACTAATCCTTCTTCCGTGGCGATAACAAATTCAATTTCGGCGCGGGCATCGCCCCAGGAATAACTTGGCTCAATTCCGATTGCGGCGAATTCTTGCTGCACAAAGTTCTCGGCAACATAACCTTTATATTCGTAACCCTGCTGTTTAATTTCTTTGTAACTGGTATTGAGCATGTGGTTGAGCAAACCCACATCGAACAAAAACAACTTCACTTTATTTTCTTTTTGATAGGCCGCGAGCGGTGTTTTGGCTATGCCTTCAATGGGGTAATTTTTAAGAGCTAAGCGACATTGATGCAGCCAGCTAATTGCACTTTCAAATTCGGCGTAGCGGGATTTACGCTCGGCGATATCTTTAAATTTAAAGCGTTTGACCGACTCATCTACCACTGCCGATAACTGCGCGGGAATATTGTTAAACACCGCAGCAATTAATTGCGCATCAGTTCTGCCTGCGTATTTTCCAAAATCGCGCTGATAACCCGCTATTAAATCAGCATGAATTTTTTGCACGGCGCTCACACGTTCGACGATACTTTTATGCGCATTATCAAACCAGCTGGTTACGGCTTCAGGCATACCACCGGTGAAGTAATAGTCCGTTAATTTATCGAACAGTTTGCTATGGGCTGCCGCTGAATTGGCTTGGGATTCATAAGCCTTAGTTAGCATGGGTTCGTTAGCCGCCCATAAAAATTCCCTGAAGGTGAGTGGGCGCAAATTGTGCTGTTCCACTTTGCCAACCGGAAATGAATTGAGTAATCCGATGTTGGAACCGCTCGCAGCAACAAACCATGTAGGTGACTTTTCCGCAAAATACTTGAGCGACGTGACTGCCTTTGGGCATTCGCCGATTTCATCCAGAATGAGCAAATCTGATTCAGGATAAAAGATTTGTCCGGTGAGTAATTCGATATTGGTGATTATGTCTTGCGGGGTTAGCGAGCTTGCAAAAGCATCGGCCAGCTGTGGGGTTTCCAGAAAATCTACGCGCAGAACCCTGGCGAACTCACCCCCCAACAACTCCCGTAATAGGTAGGTTTTACCAGTTTGCCGGGCGCCGTCAATCAGCAGGGGCTTGCGGATTGCCTGGGCTTTCCAAGCGAGTAACTTTTCAAGCAATAGGCGTTTCATGGAGCAGCATCCTGATAGTGCAAATGGGTAAAAACGTGTTATTACACTTTTATGCGCATAAAAATGTATTTATTTACTTTATTATGCGCATAAAAATGTAAAAATCAACATTTTACCGCGCATAAAAGTGAGGAGCCCGTATTCGAGCCCAGTGCAATAGGACTTTGGTTTTCTCATACGTCACTTCAGCAATCAAAAACTCCCGTATTACGGTTAGACTCCATATAGGTTATGAACTGCACATCCATTCACGGGGAATCCTGCATGCTTGCGAACCAAAAAAACCTCAATACCTTTGTTTTTGATATGGACGGCACCCTGCTGAATGAGCACCACGACCTTTCGCCGCTGACAATTCGTGCGTTAAACGAATTGCGCGAGCGCGGCAATAATGTGGTGATTGCAACGGGGCGACACTTTATGGATATTCGCGCTTACCTGAAAGAATTGGGTGGCGGGATTCCAACTATTACCTGCAACGGCGCAACTATTCATAACGGTACCGGGGAATTAATTCAGCGTGCCTGTTTGCCGCTTACGGTGAACGAGATATTGCTGCCGTTAGGTGAAAAGCTGGGCGTGCATTTGAATATGTATACGGATTCCGAGTGGCTGGTAAATGCGCCCTGCGAATCTATGTTGGAGGCACACGCGCAGTCGCAATTTTTTTATCGCCAAATACCATTGCAAGAAATGCTCGCCACACCGGCGTTAAAGATTTTGTTTTACGGCGAAAATGCAAAACTGCAACAACTTAAAATGCAAATACTTGCGACGCTAACAACGCCCATTCACTTGACCTTTTCTGATGACTATTATTTGGAGGCCATGCCACAAGCTATTTCCAAAGGCGATGCGTTAAAAACTCTGGCGGAACATTTGCAATTCCCACTCGCTAACAGCATGGCGTTTGGCGATGGCTTTAACGATGTGGAAATGTTTAAAACTGTAGCTCATCCAGTGGTGATGGATAATGCAAGTGAAAAACTTAAACAGTTATTTCCCGATGCATTGCGCGCGCAAGCAAATGATGTTGATGGTGTGGCGACATTTTTATATGAGCAGGTGTTGTAATTTCTTCAGCTCGCCAACAAGCGCTGTACTCTTGCGCTAGCATACGATTCACGTTAATCACTGGACAGGACAATCCATGAAGCGCTCTGGAATTAATCAGTATTTCATTTTAGCAATGAGCTTATTTATAACGGGCTGTTATGATTATAAACAAAAAGCGCCAGAAGGCTTCGAAGCCATTATACCTATACAGGAAAATCAAATGCGGCAGGGCTGCCCAAACCTGATAGATACCTACCTCATCACCTCCACTCAGGAACACAACAGGTTACTAAAAGAACCTATCGATGGAAAAGATTTTAGCTACTTCGTTATTGATGCTTTAGTAGGTGGTCAAGCTTACAACTATGCACTACGAATGGATCGCAGCCAGTTTATTCACAAAGCACAGGATTTGAAAAACTCCTCTCAGGAAAAATATTTTCTCTGGCGAGAAAGTACTTTATTAATGAGTAAAAGCTATTCAGAAGAACGCCTCACCAAGACGCTGCAATACGGTCATGTATACGAGCGCAAGGGGCAACTCCATGCCTATGGATGCGCAGATGGTTGGGTAATGGTTCAGCAAATCGAAACCAGCGTATGGGATATAAAAACCGAAAGTAATTACATTAGACAAGATAATATTTCGTTAGCTCGCAATCAGTATGGTGATTTATTAATTCACATTACTAGTTACCGACAAAAACCCGGCCGGACTTTTTGGGCGGCAGGTGGTGCGGGTATGAACCTGGTTCCTATGTTTGAACAATGGATAAAAATGCGCAAAGCGCCCGACGCTAATTTAACCGCTGCTTGGAACGAAGCGGATCTGCCGATTGCTAAAAGGCCTATTCAGAAAATCAGCCAGTGTAAGTTGCCCAATGAAATTATCGATTTTAATCAGCGCTTGACTCAAAGCGGATTACTCATCGAACAATTTTCAATTAAACCCGTTGTTATAGAAGATGGCGCTTGCGTGCAACCGCCGTTACAGCTGCGGTTCTCAAGTAACACCAGTGGTCAAGGCGAAGCAACTATGCAATCACTGAAAAATGATCCCATCGTCAGTGACATAGAACTTATGGAAACCCGTTACCATAACGGAAGATTACATTATCTAGTGCAAGTCAGTTTTAAAGATCTAGAGACCATCAATGATGAATCTGCGAAAGCCCTGTGACAAAATATTTTGTAGCGGACAAACTGAATAAGTTATGCAACTAAAAGTAGATACCTTTATCGCCCCGCCGTGCCTTGATGACATCACCCTCTTGTTTCAGGACGAGCATTTATTGTTGATTGATAAGCCCAGCGGCTTGTTGAGCTTGTCAGGGAAAAATCCACTCAATAAAGATTCTGTGCATTTTCGTTTAGTGCAGGATTTTCCGACGGCGACGCTGGTGCATCGGCTCGATTTTGGCACTTCGGGAATTATGATTGTTGCGCTGAATAAAATGGTAAATGCGCAGATTGGTAAACAATTTCAGGCGGGGACAATCACCAAAACTTACACTGCATTTTTGCATGGCCTTATCGAACAAGACAGCGGCACAATTGCATTACCGATTGCGAAAGATCCGCCTAATTTTCCGCTGCAAAAAATCTGTTTTGAATCAGGTAAAAATGCGTTGACGCATTACAGGGTGATTGAGCGCAATACTTCACCTGCAACCACGCGGGTGCTATTTATGCCGGTATCGGGCAGAACCCACCAATTGCGGATTCACAGCCGCGAATTCGGCCATTCCATTTTGGGTTGTGATTTGTATGCGAGCGCTGAAATTTATCAGCTGGCGCCGCGCTTGATGTTGCACGCTACCACGATTGAATTTGATCACCCGGTGACGGGGGAGCGAATTTGCGGGCGCAGTGTTTGTCCGTTTTGATTTTCCCTCCATAAAAAACCCCAGCTTTTGGCCGGGGGTTTTCGTCGATCCAACTTTTAGTAAACAGTGATTAACCGTTTACTAAAGAGTAATTAGCGCTTGTAAGAGCACTTGTTAGGGTTGCCCTGCGGGTCTGAACCGAAGGCTGCAACGGTACAAGCAATTGAACCACCTACGCTAACTTTCTTGGTAACCCACTTGCCTTTACGACCAAACGCTACCCAGCCATCGCCAGATGCTACTGCACAAGTACCGCCCAAATCAGCGCACTTGGAGAAGCCACTTGGGTAATCACCGGTGCCGCTCAAGGTTGGCGCGCCGCTAGCACTGCTAGAAGCTTGTGAGCTTGAAGACGCTGATGAAGATGAAGTGCCACCAATTTTTGCAGGCGCAGCGTTAGAGTTGGTCACTACACCTGAGGTGGTGTTTTTGATCCAGTAGTAGTAAGTCTGGCCAGATACCGCAGTGGTATCGGTGTACAGACGAACGGATGATGCCAAAGAAGCAATACGAACACGGCCAGCCGGTTCTGCATCGGTATCGCGATACACTTCTTGTGTACCCAAGGTCAGATTGTTTGAAGACCAGCTGAGTACAACGCTATTGCCAGTGGCAGCAGTGCTCAAGGCGATAGAGCCAGTGTTCGCCACTGATGAACTTGATGACTTGCTGGATGAACTTACTGGTACAGCTGAGCTTGATGACTTGCTGGATGAGCTTACTGGCGCAACTGAGCTAGACGATCTGCTCGATGAACTTGGTGCTACAGAGCTTGCTGGTCTGCTAGATGAACTAACCGGCGCAACAGAACTGGAAACAGCGCTGGAAGAAGAGGCGCCACCACATACTGCGGCTGTTAATTGCGCATTGTTTTTACCCACACCGGCAACCTGAGCCAACTTGTCTTTTACACATTGCGGTGTAACTGGCGAGTAGCTGTAGGGAATGGTAATTGGGAAAGGCGCAGTGGTGGTCCAGTTGGTAGCGTCGATGGTGCCGCCGCTGCTCCAGGTAATGTTATAGGTGGCGAAATCGCCCGGGTTTCTCACGTTGTTGTTACGCAGATCCCACTTACCGCAGTTGCTGCTGTCATAACGACAGGTAACCGGGTTCTTGGCGTTTTGGAACCAGTTGCTTTCAATCAGCGCATAACCGGCTTGACGCACGTTGATACCGGAATCGGTAATACCGTCGTACAAGTTGTTATACATGTGCGTCCAACCGCCACGTTGCAACGGCAAACGTGCGCTCACATTGCGGTAGATGTTGTGGTGGAAAGTGATCTCGCGGCCACCAGCGATATCGGTGCTGCTTGAACCATCCAAGCCGACTTTTTTGCTATCGCGAATCAGGTTGTAGGACACAGTAATGTTGTGCGAGTCCTTCTTAATGTCGATCGCACTTTCAAAGGTAAGGTCGCCATCAGGTGAACCTTTACATTCGTTGTTAACGGCGAACAATTCGTTGTGGTCAACCCATACGTTAGTGCCGCTGTCGATGCGGATCATATCGGCATCGTTGCTCGCACCGGCGAGGGCGCCGATTTTCATATTGCGGATAATCACATTGCTGGATTTATTTACCACAACACCGAAATTCGCAGAAGAACCATTGGCACCGATGATGGTGACACCTTTGGTCATTTCTTTGATCTCTACATAGCGGTAAGCATCGCTCCAGCGCGGATTCGGGCAGTTGCCCGAGGAATCAACGGTGTGGTTCTTGATCATCGTGTTGATCAACGAATCTTCATTGCCGGTGTAGGTAATAACTACCGGATAACCGCCACTTTTGGCGTTGGCAACGATGGTTTTCAGCTGGTCAAGGCTAGCCGCGTTGAACGACTGTGACCCGCTGGCGCTACCGCCGACGGTAGTAGAAAAACCGCCAGTCTCGGCGGCAAATGCGGTGCTGCTGGTGAGCATAGCAACTGCAATGGCTATGGCTTTAATACTGAATCCTGCATGTTTAGGCGCCGGGGGCTGAGCATGAATTGTGTGCATGATGACAATCTCGTCTTGATAGTTAGAAGAAATAGGGTTGATAAACGAGGCCAGACTGCAAAAATTGCGGTGGTTTTCTATAGAAACCTTGTATCAGTCAGCAACACCCGCAGGATGGAATTTCCGGCGCCGAAGGGTATTGCAGCGAGCAATGCAGCATAGGACGAATTTGCCCATTTATATGATCATTTCTTCTGTTTGGATATATGCAACAAAGTCACACTTCTACCAAGCACAGGCGCAGAGAATGTCAGGACTGTGATTTTCTCGACACTTTACGCGCCACTGACACAGATTCATTCCGGCTATTTCACCGTCTTCATAAACGCCACCAACTGATCGAGCGCAATACCCCAACCCTCTTCAAAACCCATATCCTCATGTTGTTGGCGCTGCTCCGGGGTCGCATGAAAAACGCAAGCGCGGTATTTTGTGCCTTCGCCATGGGATTCAAGTTGAATTACGCCGGTAAAGGAAAAACCCAAGTGGTTTTTGTTGGCAGGGCGATAACCAGCGGTCAAGGTATCGGTCCAGACCAGTTTTTGGTTTTCGATTAACTCCAGATAGCAGCCCTCATTGGGGAATTGCCCACCTTCGGGTGACTGCATAATCGTGCTGAATTTTCCGCCGGGGCGCAGATCGATTTCGCAGGCAATGGTTTTCCAGGGTAGCGGGCAAAACCAGTGCACCAGATACTCGGGGCGGGTCCAGGCAGCCCAGATGAAATGGGGTGGGATATCCACTATGCGTTCAAACACCAGATCAAGATCCGGGTTAATCGAATTGCTCGTCATCTTGTGCTCCTTATAAAATGAGAATGATTTATCAGACAATCTTGCGGGCTTGGCGATAGCGTTCCGCCATCAGCGACACTACTCGTTGGGCACCTAAACCCAGCGGACGTTCGCGCGACCAGACAAGGTCGATCCATAACTCCTCGCCATTGGTGAAATTTTCAATCGGCAATTCCACCAGCATCCGGCCATTGAGATAGGGCTGTACACAGGCGCGCGGCAACCAGGCCCAGCCCAATTCCGAGAGTACCAGTTGCAGCGCCGCTTCGGGCTGATTCACCCGCCAGTAATGTTCGGAGGCAATACAGAATTTATCGGTAGCGGATGCCTTATCTGCCTGACTGCGACTGCCCACCATCACCTGCCGCACCGGGCGCAATTGGCTGTCGTTGATAGTGCCTGTGGCCGATAGCTCCTGCAGCAATGGGTGGGTGCGGGCGATAACCGCGACCAAGGTCTCCTGTCCAACTTCCTGAAAATTTTCGCGTCCATCGGCGGCCGGGCGCTCAAACACCAAAGCGAGTTGGGCGCTGCCGTTGTGAAGTAATTGCAAAGCGTCGGTTTGCGGTGCGGTAATGATCTGAATCTCCAGCAGCGGATATTCCTGCGCCAATACCCGCAATGGCTCAACCCAAGGTGTGGCCTGTAATTCCGGCGCAATCGCCAACGTCAGCCGCGCTTCCAAACCTTGGCTCAACTCCAACGCCTGGGTATTAAGTTGCTGTAATTGGCTGATCAATAAGCGCGCTTGCGGTTCAAGCGCCCGCGCCATTGCAGTGGGCTTGGGTTCGCGCCCGCTGCGGTCAAACAATTCCAGCGCCAGCTCCGCTTCCAGATTGGCAATCGCCATACTGATCGCCGAGGGCACACGCCCCAGCTGGCGCGCAGCAGCGGAGAAAGAACCACTATCCAACACCGCCAAAAACACGCTTATCGTTTCAGAATTAAATACCCCATTCATGACGCTTTCACCTCTACCTATCAGTAAATTTGATATTAGCTAACTTTTTCTATCAGCACCAAGCATAGAAACTGGCCTCATGAAATTTATTGGAGGTCGATATGCAAGGTGTAAAACGTCGTGTCGTTTATGTGGGTTTATACGAACTGGTGGCGATTGGTTTGTCGGCGATCTTATTGAAGCTGATCAGTAGCGCGGACACCGCTAACTCGCTCGGAATTGCCGTCGCTGCATCGGCGATTGCGATTCTGTGGAATTTGGCGTTTAACTACGGCTTTGAAGTCTGGGAAAAGCACCGCGGGCAAACAGGCCGCAGCTTGGGCATCCGCGTATTGCATGCGGTGGGTTTTGAGGGTGGCTTGGTAATCTTTCTGGTGCCGGTGCTCGCTTGGTGGCTGGATGTTAGTGTGGTCGAGGCATTCATATTGGATTTGGGTTTACTGGCGTTTTTCCTGTTTTACACCTTTGTCTTTAACTGGGCGTTTGATGCGGTGTTTGGTTTACCTGCGGCGGTGATACCCAATCCCCAGCCTTGTACCTAGTCCATCTGCACCGGTTTTTTATCGATTATCTGAATCTGTTTTTAGTACAGATGAACATCCATAGTGACCAGCATCACTGTGGATGAGATGCAACCATGAGCAACACCGGCAGCCCCCTGTTAATCCCCACCAAAAACCTGCCCACACCCAGGGCAACTAATATTGACGGCCAAATTTTTACGCGCAGCTTCAGTGGCCGCTTTCGCAACTTAAGGCTCGTCGGTGCCGGATTTCTTGCGCTATTATTTTTTGGGACTTCCTGGATTAATTGGAACGGTCATCAGGCGATCTTGTGGGATTTGGACACGCGCCAGTTCCACGTATTTGCCACTACTTTTTGGCCGCAGGATTTTATGTTGCTCTCGCTGGTGATGATCATCGGCGTATTTTTATTATTTGCCGTGACTATGGTCGCCGGGCGCGTCTGGTGTGGTTACACCTGTCCACAAAGTGTATGGACCTGGGCGTTTATGTGGGCCGAAAATATCACCGAAGGCGATCGCAACCAGCGCATCAAACTGAATGGCGCGCCCACTTCATTTTCCAAAATCGCCAAGCGTAGTGCTAAACACAGTTTGTGGTTGGCGATGAGTATTGCCACCGGTATCGCGTTTGTCGGTTACTTTATTCCGGTACGTGAATTAATCGTGAACTTACTACAATTGGAATGGTTTTCTACCAGCGCGATTTGGGTTTTTATTGTTGCGGCGCTCACTTACGTCAACGCCGGATGGGTGCGTGAAAAAGTCTGCTTACACATGTGCCCTTACGCGCGTTTTCAAAGCGTGATGTTTGATCGCGATACACTGATAATTTCTTACGATGCAGCACGCGGCGATGCACGCGGTTCACGCAAAAAAGAAGACAATCCCGCTGCGCTCGGCTTGGGTGATTGCATCGATTGTTATATGTGTGTGCAAGTGTGCCCGACCGGGATTGATATTCGCGACGGATTACAAATGGATTGCATCGGCTGCGCGGCCTGCATCGATGCCTGCGATGATGTAATGGATAAAATGGGCTACGCACGCGGCTTGGTCAGTTATACTTCAGAAGCCGCACTGGCCGATGAGCCTACGCGAATTTTGCGCCCTCGTTTAGTGGCTTATGCATCAGCAATTATCATTATGCTAGGTGCATTATGGTTTGCATTGGATGCCCGCGAACTGGTGGATATGAGTGTGGTAAAAGATCGCACTGTGCTATATCGCAAAAATAGCGATGGCGATATCGTCAATGTGTATCGATTAAAAATTACCAACAAAACCCAAGCACCGGCGCACTATGAATTACAGATTGCCAATGATGCGCGCTTATCACTCACGCGCCATTACACACTCGATTTAAAACCCGGCGAAATTGTGGATATGCCGATCAGTGTGATAATGACAGGAACAAGCGCAGAATCCGGCATGGCCCACTTTGATTTTGTTCTGGTCGATAGTGTTAATTCGCATACGCATGAAGCAGCGAACTTTATTTATCCTGCCTTTTAAAAAAACAACACTGAATAAAACCTGGGTACATCGGTAAATCACAATGAAACTTTATGCCTCCCTATGAAACTCTATGAAAGGCTAGCCGATGAAATTGCGCAGTTAATTCGCACCGGAGTACTCGCCGCGAATGAAAAAGTACCCTCGGTGCGCACGGCCAGCCGTACTCATGGCGTGAGTCAGGCGACGGTTTTCCAAGCCTATTATTTATTGGAAAGCCGCGGCTTGATTCAAGCGCGCGCACGCTCCGGTTATTTTGTGCGCGCGCAAGCTAAACGCGCGTTAGCCGAACCGGAAATGAGCACCCCCAGTGCCGACAGCACCGATGTCGATGTGAGTGAATTGGTTTTTTCAATATTGGGGTCGATCAAAGATCCAGATACTATTCCGTTTGGCTCTGCATTTCCCAGCCCGGATTTATTTCCCCTCGCACGTTTAGCGCGCTCCATGAGCAAGAGTATTCAACACTTGCCTGCACGCGCGATTCTCGCCGATATGACGTCTGGCAATCCCAATCTGCGCCGCCAAATTGCCCTGCGCTATATGATGAATGGGATGATGAATGGCGTAATGAATGCGCCCGATGAATTAGTCATCACCAACGGTGCGTTGGAAGCCTTGAATTTATGTTTACAAGTCGTCACCAAACCGGGTGATTTAGTCGCGATTGAATCGCCCACCTTTTATGCCGCGCTGCAAATTCTTGAACGCTTACAATTAAAAGCGGTTGAAATTCCGGTGCACCCACGCGATGGCATTCACTTGCCGACCTTAGCAGACAGCTTGCAGCGTTTACCGATTAAAGCTTGCTGGTTTATGAGCAGCTTCCACAACCCACTCGGCGCTTCCATGAGCGATGAAAAAAAACAATCGCTCTACGAATTATTGCAGCAACATCAAGTGCCGCTGATTGAAGACGATGTCTACGCGGAATTGTATTTTGGTGCAGCACCACCCAAGCCGGTGAAATATTTTGACCGCGATGGGTTAGTAATGCACTGCGGTTCTTTTTCCAAAAACCTTGCACCGGGTTATCGCGTGGGTTGGGTTTCGGCAGGGCGCTACACCGAACAAATTCATCGCTTGAAATTGATGACGACTATATCGCCCTCGGTGCCCGCACAAGTTGCGATTGCCGATTATTTGCAACACGGTGGTTATGATCGCCATCTGCGCAAATTGCGTGATACGTTGGAAACACAACAACAATTAATGCTCGCTGCCATCGCCCGTTATTTTCCTGCGCAGACAAAAGTAAGCCAGCCCGGTGGCGGATATTTTTTGTGGGTGGAATTGCCGGAGCGCATAGACACACTGAAATTATTTTCACTGGCACTGGCGCAGGGAATCAGCATCGCACCGGGGCCAATATTTTCTGCGACGCAACGCTTTCGCAACTGCGCGCGGATCAATTACGGCCAACCCTGGAATAAAGAAACGGAAGCGGCGGTAGCGATGCTGGGGAAATTAATTGCATCGCTGTAAACAACAGCGCGGATAAAAATTTATATGACTGCAGAAATCCAACGGCGCAAACGGCTGCGCAGATATTGATGCAAGGGTTTGCCGCGCCATGAGCCCCAGCATAAATGGGCACCTATCGTCTGCGGGGTCTTTTTAGCGGTGAGTTTAGCCATGGCAAATTCGGGGTAAATAATATGGCTGGGCATGATGGTGATGTCGCGGTTATATTCCGGATGATTCTGTAAAAACAAGGTGAGCGCATGAGGGCCGCTCAGAAAAACGATATCGGTTTCTCCAGCGCGATGCTTCACAAAAATCTGCTCGATAAATTTTAGCCACATGTCAAAACCTGGCTCAGACGCCATAAAAGCGTTGCCCAACTTAGGGCCGCCACCAATACTTTTGCACTCCGATTCTTCAACCGCCAGCACGCACTTGTTCGCTAAAAATTGCTCATCCAAGGGCTTGTAAAAAACGTAGTCGGTATCGAAGTAAATCCCGCCAAACACATACATATACAAGCAGCGCGCTATATCAACCCGGATCACCCCCACCGGAATACTCAAATAGGCGGCAAGAAATTGCGGCGCTTTATCCTTCACTAATTGCAGATTGGATTCGTCAGTCCACGCCTGATACTCAAAATTAGGCATCAGCTTGCGTGCGCGTTGCGTGAGTTGGCGTTCTTCCCAGACATAGGATTTGGAGCATTGGTGCAAAATTTTGGGGATCATAGTCATTTACTTATAGGGGTCAGCAAGCAGTTTTCGTACAAATACCATGGCTAAATAACACGCAATTGTTGCGCCAATCGGCCAACTCGACATTTATGTTGAAATATACGCCACAGTGACGCTAGTGGCGAGCGCTTAATAACGCACCATGACCAATTACCTGCCTCTGCCGCCCCTAACCAAAAATATCCAACTGCCCATCTGAGCGCTGTGCTGTCGGAATACTTAACGGTTTGCGAAATAGACTGCAATCCAATTGTACAAAACGACCGCTTTTACCCAGCCCATAACGCTTGAGTCCTTTAGCAAACCGCTGGCGGATCATATCGGCCCAGAGGCCTTCGCCGCGCATGCGGGTAGCAAAATTAGCATCGTAATCCTTGCCGCCGCGCATATCGCGGATGCGATTCATCACCCGTTCGGCGCGTTCAGGAAAGTGAGTTGCCAGCCACTGCTGAAACAGCGGGTTCACCTCCCAAGGCAAGCGCAGCACTGTGTATCCAGCGGCAGTAGCACCGGCATCAGCGGCGGCGCGCATGACATTTTCAAGCTCCTGTTCCGTCACAAACGGGATCACCGGCGCCACACTCACCAGCACCGGAATTCCCGCCTGCGCCAGTTTTTCAATCGTCTGTAAGCGGCGCGTGGGCGATGCCGCACGCGGTTCAAGGGTGCGCGAGATACTGTGATCGAGCGTGGTAATGGTGATCGCTACGGTGACCAGATTTTTCGCGGTCATGTCTTGCAGTAAATCGATATCCCGCTCAATCAGCGCCGATTTGGTAATCATCCCGAGCGGGTGATCGCACTCATGCAGTACTTCCAAACACTGGCGCGTGATTTTTAAGTCGCGCTCGCAGGGTTGGTAGGCATCCGTATTCATGCCAAAGGCGATAGGGCTGGGCGCATAGTTTTTATGCGCAAGCTCGCGCCGCAACAATTCCGGTGCATTGGTTTTGGCGTAGAGCCGGGTTTCAAAATCCAGCCCTGGCGATAAGCCTAAATAGGCGTGCGTTGGCCGCGCAAAACAATAGATGCAACCATGTTCGCAGCCGCGATAGGGGTTAAGCGTGACGCTGAAGGGTAAATCCGGTGATTGGTTGCGGCTGAGAATGGTCTTGGCAAGTTCCGGGGTGATGCTGGTTTTAAGTGCGGGATTGATGTCGGTATCGTCGGCAAAAGGGAGCCAACCATCGTCCACCGTTTCGATGAGCTGTGTCTCATAACGGCCGGCGATATTGCTGATCGCACCGCGGCCTTTGATCGCTTGGGGCGCGGCGTTAATCCAAGGCGCGGGGTCTTCGAGGAATTCATCGTCTGCCATAACCAACACCAATACTGTACATAAAACCAGTATTTTGCGCGTATCGCTCATCCATAGCAAGGTGCCAGTTCCTTGTACCAGGGAGTATTTTGCGTTTAGTACGTACCACTTTAAGTTTGCTGCGCAAAGTGGGGCGACCGGTGTTGTCCATTTGTGGACTATAAGCTGGTGATGGAAGTGCAATCACAATCTTCTACTACAGACAACAGCGTTTCACATTATTGCCTCTAATAACTAATGGAAAAGGTATTCGCTATGTTCAAACTCGGTCGCTATACCGGCGTTCTCTTTGCGCTCGCCACCCTCATCGGTTTTACTGCCACCAGCCCCGCCACTGCCAAGCCTTATAAGGCAGCGGAAATTTACTCCAAGCAAACCTATAAATACGGCCGCTATGAAATGCGTATGCGCGTCGCTAAGGGAAGTGGAGTGCTATCCACGTTCTTCACTTACAAAAATGGCTCCGAGCAGGCGGGCGTATTTTGGGAAGAAATCGATATCGAGATTTTCGGTAAGAACAACGCCACTCAATGGCAGAGCAATGTGATTATCGGCACCAACCGGCCAACCTCCAAAACCGAAGGGGTACACACCATGCCCTATTCGCTGGGTGATGGTTACAACACTTACGTGTTGGAATGGACGCCGAATTATATCGCCTGGTTTGTGAACGGTACGCAAGTGCGCCGCATCAACGGTGGCCAGTTTGTGACCAGCCTGACCAACCCGCAGGACATTCGCTTTAACCTCTGGGCCGCCAATATTGCCGAATGGGTCGGCGCCTTCAACCCCAACATTCTGCCGGTGTATCAATTCGTAAACTATATTGAATACAAACCCTATGTTGCGGCGACCAACAGTTTCGGCACCGGTTGGCGCGATGACTTCAACAGTTTCGATACCAACCGCTGGAACAAAGCCAACTGGACCTTTGGTGAAAACCTGGCTGATTTCGATCCCAACAATGTGGTCGTCAAAAACGGGACATTGGTACTTGCACTGACGCGCGAAGGTCAGACCGGTTATAACGGTACTCCTCCTACCGATGGGGGTAGTGGTAATGGCGGAAGCAGTAGCAGCGCAGCCGCCACATCTATCACCATTCAGGCGGAAAGTTTTAACGAAGTCGGCGGCAACGTTACAGCCGCAGGCGGCACCGTGGGTTATATCGATGCGGGTGAGTGGTTCAAATACAACAATGTGAATATTCCACAAACCGGGACTTACAAAGTGGAATACCGTGTCGCCTCGGCGCTCACCACCGCGCAATTCACTCTGGATCGCAACGGCGTAGGTTTGGGTACCATCAGCGTACCCAACACCGGCGGCTGGGGTAACTATCAGACGATCACCCACAACATTTACCTGAACGCCGGTGTGCAAAGTCTGGCGATTTATGCCAACAGCGGTGGCTTTAATATTGATTGGATTAAGCTGACAAAAATCTAAACCTGTTTCTACCTTTTGGGGGCTACGGGCATTTTGTCTGCGCCCCCCGTTTTTATTTGTACCCTGTTATTTTTAAACCTGTTTTTTGTCACTGAGGAAAATGTTATGCGTCGTGTGTTATGTGTATTGTTGACGGTCACGCTAGGACTAGTTGGCCATCTTGTTAATGCCAAGGACTACAAAGGCGCGGAAATTTTTTCTAACGATAGCTATTTATATGGCCGCTACGAAATACGTATGCGCGTCGCCAATGCTAGTGGTGTGTTATCGACTTTTTTCACGTACAAAAACGGTTCGGAAGTCGGTAATACATTTTGGGAAGAAATAGACATCGAAGTATTTGGAAAAGAAAATGCGACCAAGTGGCAGAGCAACATTATTCTCGGCAGCTCGCGCCCTGCGATTCATACCGAACAAGTTCACGCTGCCAACACATCGCTTGCCGATGCTTATCACACCTATGTAGTGGAATGGACACCAGATTACGTCGCCTGGTATCTGGATAATGTAGAAGTACGCCGCATCACCGGCACCAGTACAGTGACTAGCCTCACTAATGCCCAATCATTGCGTTTTAATATCTGGTCATCCGAATCAGTGCCTTGGGTAGGTGCGTGGGATGATTCGGTACTCCCCGTTTATCAATTCGTAAACTACATCGAGTATAAAACTTACAACACCACCACCAAACAATTTGAAGGTGGCTGGCGTGAGGATTTCGATACGCTCAATAGCGCGCGCTGGGGCAAAGCGAATTGGAGTTTCGATTCCAACCGCGTAGATTTTGCACCGGAAAATGTGGTGATTAAAAATGGCATTTTGGTGCTTGCATTGACCAAAGAAAACGCCACTGGTTATAGCGGCACACCACCTGCTGATGACCCCGCAAGCAGCTCAAGCGCGAGTTCAGCGGCAAGTTCAATTTCCGCGAGCAGTGTTGCGACAAGCTCAGTAGCAGTTGCCGCGTCTTCTACCGCAGCATCCAAAGCATCTGGTGGGAGTTCAGGTGGCGGCGGTGCAGTGAATTTATTGTGGCTAGTATTGCTAACTACTTTAGTTTTACTACGTCGTAAATAATATTATTCCTTAGCGGCGGATGTTTTCTTTCTAAACTCCGCCGCCGACATCCCTGTGTAACGTTTAAAAAACCGGTGAAACGACGACTTACTGTTAAAGCCGGATTCCAACAATATATCCAGAATCGTCATCTCAGCAAACTCTGGGTCAAGTAACATCTGTTTGGCTCGGTTCACGCGATACTCATTCACAAACTCAAAAAAATTCGTATTAAATTCTTTGTTAATAATGCTAGACACATCACGATAATGAATTCCCACCTGCCGCGCAAAATCTTCAATATTTAAATTCTGTTTTAAATACAACTGATGCGTCTCCATCGAATTGCGGATACGCGCAATTGTATCGGGCGATATCTCTACCGGCGTGGCGACTTCTTTTTCTTTGGGTTTATCTTTGGTTTCCAACAATTGGTGTGCATACAACAAGCTGTACACAAAGAGCGCATTCACTAACACAAAGGTAATGTAGTTGTCGAAAATGCCAAAACTATCGGCGATGGAAAAACTCACTGTCTGTCCGAGCAGATGCACAACGAGCGACCAGAACCAATTGAGCGCAAAACCCAATGTCAGCAACAACAACCAATAAGGCCCCTGCAAACTCAAACTGGAATAAAATTGTTTAAGTTGTTGTTTGTAACGATAAATTTCCAACACTGCTGAAAATGCATACGCCACTGGTAAAATTTTCAGGTAATGCCATAAATAATTCGTAATCTGTATGGAGTGTGGAGTGTGTACGCTCTCCTGAAAACGCAAGCGCTCGCTATCCAAATCACCAAACAATACCAAGCCGACGACCACTAACAAATTAATCAGATGCAGCCCATCTTGCGCACGTAACGAAAAATTCGCGCGCGTAATTGCTACCACATACAAATATAAACAGACACTTTTACCCACCACCGCCATCACTAATCCAAGCGACAAGGCTATTTTTGCCAACCCACTGTGCAAACTAATATAGTCATTCCACAACAACAAATTACACAGTGCACTTGCCCCTACGCACACAAAAAATCCCGATAATAATTGCGATGCTATGGCTTTTTGTTTGGACAGCAACCATTGAAAAATTACCAGCAGCACGCAGACGGCGAGGGTAAGTACGAGAATTAAATCGTGGATATTGAAAATGGGGTTTTTCATAAAGAGATCTAGATCTTTTTATTGTGGATGGAGCAAGTCTAACAGGTGGAATTGCCGCTGGGGCAATTCCACTGTAGTGAGCATCACGATATAGGATGAGAGTGGATATTTTTTTGGATTGCGAATCTATTAATTAGCCGTGGGCGCCGACAATAATTTCAAACCAATAATGCCCGCGATAATCAGCACAAAACATAATAGGCGAAGAATACTGGCATCTTCATTCAGCGCGATTATGCCGTAAGCCGCCGTGCCGACCGCACCTATGCCAACCCAAATCGCATAGGCAGTACCTATCGGTAATGTACGTACCGATAACGACAACAAATACATACTCGCTGCGATAAATACCAAACAGAATAAACTCGGCCACAATTTGGTAAACCCATCGGTTTTGGGCATAGCAGCCGCGTAGAAAATCTCACATAAACCAGCGGCAAGTAAAAAAATCCAACCCATAAAAACCTCACGTAACGCTTATTTCAATTTAATCGTCCGCCATTATAGACAGTATTACCGGATGGCTTGCATGAACATATGAACATCCGTATATTCGATTTTTCATATATATAGCAGGTTAAATATTTTTCCATGGCTGATTTTACTCCTGACTCGCTCGGTAAAACCCTCGCCGATCCTACGCGCGCGCGCATTGCGTTATTAGTCGCACGCGAAAAAGAGCTGTGCGTATGTGAACTCACCTGTGCGCTTGATGAAATCCAACCCAAAATTTCCCGCCATCTGGCACTACTGCGTGAATCCGGTTTGTTGGCGGATCGCCGTAAAGGGCAATGGGTGTATTACCGTTTGCATCCGGAATTACCCGCATGGGTTAGCAAAACATTGAGGACAATGCTCGATGCTAATCAAGAGTGGCTGGAAGAAAATCACCAGCGTTTGTGTGCAATGGAAGATAGACCCAATCACTGCTGTTAAACATCACTATTTTTTGCGAGCAAGAACAATGAAAAAAATTAAAGTCGGCATCAACGGATTTGGTCGCATCGGCCGCTTGGCATTGCGCGCCAGTTGGAATTGGCCGGAGTTGGAATTTGTACAGATTAATGACCCCGCTGGCGATGCAGAAACCTTTGCGCACTTATTGAAGTTTGATTCAATTCAAGGCACTTGGGCACACAATACGTCTGCTACAGAAAATACACTGGTGATCGATGGAAAAACGATTGCCTTTACACGTAATAAAACTATCGCCGAAACCGATTGGTCGGCTTGTGATGTGGTGATTGAAGCCAGCGGAAAAATGAAAACGGTGGCAATCCTGCAAGCCTATCTGGATCAAGGTGTTAAACGTGTTGTAGTCAGTGCGCCGGTAAAAGAAACAGGTGCATTAAATATTGTAATGGGCGTTAATCAGCATTTATTTAATCCTGCTATGCATCGCATTGTTACTGCAGCCTCTTGCACCACTAATTGCCTCGCACCGGTAGTAAAAGTGATTCACGAAAAAATCGGCATTAAACACGGTGCCATTACCACTATTCATAACCTCACCAATACCCAATCGATTTTGGATCAACCACATAAAGATTTGCGCCGTGCGCGATCATCCGGCTCCAATTTAATTCCCACTTCGACTGGCTCCGCCACTGCCATCGCCGAAATATTTCCTGAATTGCGCGGAAAATTAAATGGCCATGCAGTGCGGGTGCCACTCGCCAATGCATCACTCACTGATTGCGTATTTGAAGTGAATCACGCAACTACAGTAGAAGAAGTGAATGCTTTGTTGAAGTCCGCGAGTGAAACTGAATTAAAAGATATTCTCGGTTATGAAGAGCGACCATTGGTATCTAACGACTATTGTGGTGATGCGCGCTCATCGATTGTGGATGCGCTCTCCACTATGGTGGTCGATGGTACGCAGGTAAAAATTTATGCCTGGTATGACAATGAATGGGGTTATGCGAATCGCACGGCGGAGTTGGCGCGGTTGGTAGGATCAGCAGATTAACGTATGAAAAATTCACCTGCCATTCGCCGATACGCAATCGTCACCGGTAATTATTGGGCGTTTACGCTCACCGACGGTGCGCTGCGCATGTTGGTGGTATTGCATTTTCATCAACTCGGCTACAGCCCGTTGCAAATTGCGGCGCTGTTTTTGTTTTATGAAATTTTTGGAATAGTCACCAATTTATTCGGCGGTTATCTGGGTGCGCGCATTGGATTGAATCGCACCATGAATATCGGTTTGGGTTTGCAGGTGATTGCGTTGGCACTGCTCGCAGTGCCAACGCACTGGCTCAGTGTACCGTTGGTGATGGGTGCGCAAGCATTATCCGGCATCGCCAAAGATTTAAATAAAATGAGTGCCAAAAGCGCGATTAAATTATTGGTGCCGGGCGATCAACAGGGAAAATTATTCAAATGGATTGCGTTACTCACCGGGTCTAAAAACGCACTAAAAGGTACAGGATTTTTTCTCGGCGGCGCACTGCTTGCGCTCCTGAGCTTTAAAGGCGCAGTATTGGCGATGGCAGCAACGCTTGCGATGGTATGGATTGCCAGTTTGTTATTGCTAAAACAGGATTTAGGCAAAGCCAACAATAAACCGAAATTTAGTGAGTTATTTTCTAAAAGTCGCGCGATTAATATTTTATCCGCGGCGCGGTTGTTTTTATTTAGTGCGCGCGATGTTTGGTTTGTTGTTGCATTGCCAGTTTTTTTAAGCAGCCAATTGCAGTGGGATTTTTGGCAAGTCGGTGGCTTTCTCGCCAGCTGGATTATTGGTTATGGCATAGTCCAATCTTTAGCACCGATTATTTTGCGCACGAAAACCAATGCTGCCCCCACCGGCAGTGCCGCACTTTTATGGGCGATCATCCTCGCATCGGTAACGGCGGGTTTAGCCTTGGCACTATCAACCAGCTTGTCGGTGACTAACGTGTTAATTGTTGGTCTGGTGGTGTTCGGCATAGTGTTTGCGATCAACTCATCACTGCATTCTTATTTGATTGTTAGCTACGCTAAAGACGATGGTGTTTCGCTCGATGTCGGTTTTTATTATATGGCCAATGCCATGGGGCGTTTGATCGGCACTATTTTATCCGGTTGGATTTATCAAAGTGCGGGCTTGGTTGCTTGCTTGTGGGTGTCGGCGATGTTTATCACTCTCACTGCATTTATCTCAATTGGTTTGCCGCGCAACCATCAACCTGGAGCGCACTAGAGGCTGTTATGAGTGAGACAAAAACCTGTAACACCGATTGTGGATCTGCTGCGGATGTATTAAACCGTGCGTGCTTTTGTAAAACACTTAACCGCGAACAATTGCTAGCAGACCTTCAGATCCAATCATTGCCCCCTGAAGTGTTACAGCACCAGCAGCAATTGTTTTCACATACCGCCGTATTTATTTCGCCGCATCAGCAACAACAATTGCAGCAGCTGGTGCAGGTAATATCACGGGTAACCTGCCTGCCTGCGTATCAACAATGGGTATTAACCACTGCTCCAGCTATTGCCCAATTACCATCGCCAACCGCTGGCGTTTTTATGGGTTACGATTTTCATATCAGCGATGCCGGGCCGCAACTTATCGAAATCAATACCAATGCTGGTGGCGGATTTTTAAATGCGGCATTATTAAGCGCGCAAACCGCCTGCTGTAATGCGGTAGGTGATTATCCACCATTATCGCAACCGCAAGTAGAAGCAGAATTCGTGGCTATGTTTAAACGCGAGTGGCAGTTGGCGCGCGGTGATAGACCGTTGGGTTGCATTGCGCTGGTGGATGAAAACCCAAAAGCGCAATTTTTATATCCAGAATTTTTAATCGCGCAAAATATTTTTGAACGCGCCGGTATAAAAACCCTGATTGTCGATTCAGCTGAACTGGAATTGATCGATCAACAATTGCGTTATAAAAATCAGGTAATCGATCTGGTCTACAATCGTTTGACGGATTTTTCCTTAAGCCAACCCAATAACATTGCCCTGCGTGCAGCCTATCAACAGGATGCCGTGGTTTTAACGCCCAACCCTTTTCATCACGCCATTTATGCGGATAAACGCAACCTGGTGATATTAAGTGATGAAGAACACTTATCCCGACTAGGTGTAACCACTGACGATAGCCGAATACTGATTGCCGGTATTCCGCGCACGCAGTTGGTCAGCACCAATAATGCGGAAGAATTGTGGAAAAAAAGAAAACAATTATTTTTTAAACCGGCAACCGGTTTCGGCAGTAAAGCGGCGTATCGCGGCGATAAAATTACCCAACGCGTGTGGGAAGAAGTTTTGCGCGGGGATTATGTTGCACAACAACAAGTCCCGCCGCGCGAGCGCGGCATTTTGGTAGACGGCGATGAAACCGCACTAAAAATGGATATTCGCGCCTATGTTTATGCCAGTGAAATTCAATTATTGGCCGCGCGGTTATATCAGGGGCAGACAACCAATTTCCGCACCCAGGGCGGGGGATTTGCGCCGGTGTTTGTGGCGGGTTGATCGCACACTCAGCTGGAAAAATTGCGCGCCCAAATTTCGGTGAGACGCGAATCAGATTCTGTGTAGCGAATACCGGTTAACAGTTGCGGGCAATGTTGATTGAACCAGGCGCGACCGGGGCGCCAGTAGCTCATGGTGGTGATGAGCAGGGTCAATGCGCTTGGCTGTGTTCCGAACGCATCCGGCGTAGCGCCTAATTGCGTGTCCAGTATTTGCCAATATTCTTGCAGCCTGGCTTTAGCTTGGAGCTTTAATTCTTCCCGCGCTGCATCACCCGAAATCCAGCGCTCGGGAAAATCGCCAATGCTGATAGCGGGATAATTATTCGCCGCCAAATACACCAGCCACCGCAAATGAATTGCCCGCTCTTTCGGCGCGACGGGTAACAAACCCGCCAGTGGATACTGCGCATCCAACCACATCAAAATCGCCACGCTCTCCGTCATTATTGTCCCATCGGGCAATACCAACGTAGGCACCTGGCACAAAGGATTCAGCTCGCGCAGGGCATCAACTGCCGGGCTTGGCGTCCAGGGTTCGGCTTCGATAAACGTAAAAGGAACACCGGCCAATGCAAGCCCCGCTTCAATCGCCACCGAGCCGCAGCCTTTGGATCCGTAGAGTGTGAACATGGCATTGCTCCTCAAAAATAGATGAAAGAAGTGTGGCAGCTGGTATTCCTTGCTTCAACCGGGGTTTGCTGATTTCCACTGCCCCCGTTATGCTTGCCCCATGCCCAAACTCTCACCTCATTATGCCTTTCTGGCACTCGCCTTCTGGTTGCTCAGCAACTGGGCGGGCGCGCATGGGCATTTTTGTTTTGATGGGCAGGAGCCGCCGGTGTCGGTACATATGGATGTGATGGGCGGCCACCTTGAGCATCATGGCGAAGAGGTGCATCAGGATGCAGACATCGATCTGGTGCAATCCGCGCTGGCGAAGTTAAGCAAAATTGATTTGGGATTAGTGCTGCTCGCCGCTTTGGCGCTGGCGTTATTGATCCTTCCCACACCGGTTTTCACCAGCGCCTATCGCGCCTTTTATCCCCGCATTTCCCTCCATTGGCGACCTTTACTGCGCGCGCCGCCGTTCTCTGTCTGAGTGTTTGATCGCTGTAGGCCTGTGTGTTTTGCGCAGGCTTCGATAACACCTGTGTGCTTTGGGCACACTCACGACAGGATTTACCATGAACAAATTTTCGTTTGCGCTGCCGTTGTTGGTTGGCGCTTTGGCATGCCCTGCATTGGCGGACGGCATCAGCCTGCAAGACGCACTCAGCGCCAGCTTGCAACACAACCCCCAATTGGCGGACTATCAATTTCGCCGCGCCGCCTTGGCCGGTGAGCAGACTACGGCGGCATTGCGACCGGAACTGCGTTTGCATTCCGAGTTGGAGAATGTCGCCGGTTCAGGCGATTTTTCCGGAGCCGATGGCGCTGAACTGACGCTGTCATTTGCCTCGATCATTGAGCTGGGCGACCAGCGCGATGCACGTCTCAGTGTTGTCACCGCACGCCAACAGCAATTGGCGACCGAGCAGCGGGTGGCGGTATTGGATCTGGTCGCGGCGGTAAATTACCGTTTTATTGCCCTCATCGCCGCGCAGGAACAGGTGAAAGTACAAGAGCAGGCACAGCAACTTGCACAGTCATTGGTAACAAGCTTGAGCAAACGCGTTCAGGCCGGTCGCGCACCGCAAGAGGAGTTATTGCGTGCCCGCGCCGCCCAGGCCAAGGCCGCTCTACAGGTCAGTAAAGCCCGTCAGCAAGTGCAATCAGAGGCGCTAAAACTCAGCGCTTATTGGGCCGACAGCACACCGGATTTCACCCTCGCCCAAGGTGATTTGTTTGCACTTACTAACTCCGTCCCCCTTGCCGAGTGGCAAACTCGCCTCGCGCAAAACCCGGATCTGCTCCTGCTTGCGGATGAAACCCGCCTGCGCGCCGCCGAGTTGCGCAAAGCGGAAGCCGAGGGGCAAATGACCTTGGGATGGAGCGCCGGCGTGCGCCAGTTGCAGATAAATGACGATACCGCGCTGGTCGCTGGCATCAATATTCCACTCGCCACTGGCAAACGCGCCAGCGGCGCGATCAGCAAGGCGCGCACCGAGCAAGATGCCGCCACATTCGCAGCCGATAGCGCCAAAGTCCAGCTGGAAGCTCGCCTGAACCAGACTTATAGCGCCCACAGCCAAGCACTCACTGAGCTACATAGCCTGCGCGACCAAATCCTGCCTCTGCTGCAAGACGCCAATCGCGCTACCACTGCTGCTTTCGATCAGGGCCGTTACAGCTCGCTCGAACTAGCACTCGCCCAGCGCGAATTGTTAGAGGCACGCGCCGCCTTGATCGACGCCGCCCTGCGCACCCATGAAACCCGCATTGAACTGGAGCGCCTGACTGCGTCCGCTCCTGTGCAACCAACCCAATCAGGTGAGATAGCCCAATGAAACTATTTATTAAAACCCTGTTATTAGTCGCAAGCCTCGGCTTGTCCGTAAACCTTCTCGCAGCAGGCGATCACGACCACGGCCATGATGAGCACGACGAACACCACGAAGAAGAACCGCAAAAGGGCGCCCATAACGGCCGCTTGCTGGAAGATGGCGATTTTGTCGTCGAGCTGGCGATATTCGAGCAGGACGTACCACCCGAATATCGCGCCTGGGCGAGCGTCGATGGCAAAGCCTTGAAGCCAAGTGACTGGAAACTGGAAGTGCAGCTCACCCGCTTGGGTGGTGAAGTGAACAGCTTTGCGTTCAAGGTCGAGCAGGATTTTTTGCGCGGCCAGGGCGTAGTGGAAGAGCCCCATTCATTTGATGTGAAAGTGGTCGCGACCTACCAAAACAAGCAGCACCAATGGACTTATCCCTCCTACGAGGGGCGCGTCACTATGGCGGTTGATGTCGCCGCATCCTCAAATTTAACCACCGCGATTGCCGGTGAAGGTCTGTTGCAGGAGCGCATCAAACTCTACGGCAATATTGTTGCCGACCCGCTGCGTGTCAGCCACATTCAGGCGCGTTACCCCGGCCTGATCCGCTCGGTAAAGCCCACCATCGGCACCCGCGTAAAAGCGGGCGAGGTACTGGCAACAGTTGAATCCAACGAGAGCTTGCGCGAATACCCACTGTTGGCGCCGATTGATGGAGTAGTGGTCGAGCGCCATTCCAATCCGGGCGAATTTACCGCTGATCGCGTGCTGTTTACCTTGCTGGATGAGCGCGTATTAGAACTGCATTTGCAGGCGTTCCCGACCGATGCAAGCAAAATCAAAACCGGCCAAGCCATCACCATCAGCGCCAATGGCCAGCAAGCGCAGACCAAAACCGAATACATCACCCCACGCCATGGCGAAACTCCCACATTAGAAGTCCATGCACCGGTCGATAACAGCAACAACCTTTGGGTTCCGAACCAAGCCGTCGAGGGTTGGGTCGATATCGCCCAGACAGCGGTGCCGTTAATGGTCGATAACCGCGCCCTGCAATCCTTTCGCGATTGGCAGGTGGTGTTTATCCAGATTGGCGATACCTATGAGATTCGCCCGCTCGAACTGGGGCGCAGCGATGGTCAATTCACTGAAGTGCTCAGCGGCCTGAATGTTGGCGATAGTTACGTGGTGGAAAACTCCTTTTTGCTCAAGGCTGATCTGGAGAAATCCGGCGCCTCTCACGATCATTAAGGGGCAGCATCATGATTGAATCCATTTTACGCGCGGCCATAACGCGCCGCTGGCTGGTGCTCGCCGCTGTGCTTGCACTAATCATTCTCGGCCTGTGGAATTACCAGCGGCTGCCGATTGATGCCGTGCCCGACATCACCAACGTGCAGGTGCAAATCAATACTGAAGCACCTGGCTATTCGCCGCTGGAAACCGAACAGCGCATCACCTACCCGGTGGAAACCGCGCTCGCGGGTTTACCCAAGCTCGCTTATACGCGTTCGATTTCGCGCTACGGCTTATCGCAAGTCACGGTCGTGTTTGATGAAGGCACGGATATTTATTTTGCGCGCAATTTAATTAACGAGCGCCTTGGCCAAATTAAAAGTGCACTGCCCGATGAAATCGAACCGGTGATGGGCCCCATCGCCACCGGGCTCGGCGAAATTTTTATGTACACGGTTGAAGCAAATGACCCAAAACAATTCGATGCAATGACCCTGCGCGAATTGCAGGACTGGGTAATTCGCCCGCAATTAATGCAAGTAAAAGGCGTGGTAGAAATTAACGCAATTGGCGGTTACACGCGGCAGTATCACATCACGCCCGAGCCAACTAAATTGATGCAATTTGGGCTGACTATGGAGGACTTGGTCATCGCGCTCAAAAACAATAATGACAATCGCGGTGCCGGTTATCTTGAGCGCAGCGGGCAACAATTATTAGTGCGCACACCGGGGCAATTAACCAGCATCACTGATATAGAAAATTTAATTGTGAGTAATCCCAAAGGCGTAGCCGTACGCATTGGTGATCTTGCGCAAGTCGCCATTGGCAAAGAATTGCGCACCGGCGCCGCCACCCAAAACGGCAGCGAAACGGTACTTGGTACGGCAATGATGTTGATGGGCGAAAATTCGCGCACCGTTGCGCGCGCGCTGGCGATTAAACTGGAAGAGATTAATCGCTCACTGCCAGAAGGTGTCCATGCGGTTGCCGTTTATGACCGTACCCAACTGGTCGATAAAACCATCAGCACCGTGCAAAAAAATCTGCTCGAAGGCGCTTTGCTGGTAATCGCGGTTTTATTTTTATTGCTCGGCAATTTGCGCGCAGCGTTAATCACCGCGGCGGTAATTCCCATTGCGATGTTGATGACGATTACCGGCATGGTAGAGGCGGGTGTGTCTGCCAATTTAATGAGCTTGGGCGCATTGGATTTTGGTTTGATTGTGGACGGCGCGGTAATTATTGTAGAGAACTGTATTCGCCGCTTGGGGGAGGCACAAAGAGGCGGCACTCTGGAATTAAAAGCACGTTCACAACTCGCCTATGAAGCTACAGCGGAAGTGATTCGCCCAAGTTTATTTGGTGTAGGCATTATTACACTGGTGTACTTGCCAATTTTTACGCTCACCGGCGTAGAAGGAAAAATGTTTCACCCTATGGCGATTACGGTGGTGATTGCCTTAACCGCCGCGTTGATTCTTTCACTCACTTTTGTACCCGCGGCCATCGCATTAATCATGAACGGCAAAATCGCTGAACATGAAAACCGTTTTATGCAAGTGGCAAAAAAACTCTATCGACCATTATTATTAGGTGCGTTTAAACAGCGCAGTTTGGTGTTGGGTGGCGCAGTGATTTTAGTTGTTCTAAGCGCATGGCTTTCCACCCGTTTGGGTTCGGAATTTATTCCGCAATTGGATGAAGGCGATATCGCCCTGCATGCACTGCGTATTCCCGGTACGGGTTTGGATCAAGCCGTGGGAATGCAAACATTGCTGGAAGCGCGCATCAAACAATTTCCGGAAGTGGATAAAGTCTTTGCCAAAATCGGTACCGCCGATATCGCCACTGACCCTATGCCGCCCTCGGTTGCCGATAACTATGTGATTTTTAAACCGCGCAGTGAATGGCCCGATTCCAAGCGCGAGAAAGCCGATCTGGTAGAAGCGATTGAAACTGCTGTGCGTGAATTACCCGGCAACAATTACGAATTCACCCAACCGATCCAGATGCGTTTTAACGAACTTATCTCCGGTGTACGTTCGGATTTAGGTATCAAAGTCATTGGCGATGATCTGGATCAATTGCAAACATCAGCAGCGGAAATTTTGGAAGTCCTCGAAAAAATTCCCGGTGCAGCAGATGCGCGCATGGAACAGGTTACCGGCTTGCCCGTATTAACCGTCACACCCAAACGCGACCAACTCGCTGTATATGGATTGACGGTTAGTGCACTGCAAGATTTAGTCGCCACTGCAATTGCCGGTGAAAGCGCAGGATTAATTTACGAAGGCGATCGCCGTTTTGAATTGGTCGTACGCCTGCCAGAAAAACTGCGCAATGATTTATCCGTGTTGGAACGCTTGCCTGTACCAATAAAAACCGAACCCGGATTTGTACCGCTGAATGAAGTCGCCAGCATCGAACTCGCACCCGCACCCAATCAAGTCAGCCGCGAAAACGGCAAACGTTTAGTTGTCGTCACTGCCAATGTGCGCGGCCGCGATTTGGGTTCGTTTGTGAATGAAGTACAAACGCGCATCGCCAGCGACGTAAAATTACCGGCAGGTTATTGGCTGGATTACGGTGGCACTTTCGAGCAACTGGAATCCGCAAGTAAACGTTTAGCCATTGTCGTACCGCTCACGTTATTAATGGTCATCGCATTATTAGTAATGGCATTTGGTTCGATCAAAGACGCGCTGATTATTTTTACCGGCGTCCCACTCGCACTCACCGGCGGAGTTCTCGCACTTTGGCTGCGCGATATGCCCATGTCTATGTCAGCCGGTGTCGGCTTTATCGCACTCTCCGGCATAGCGGTATTAAATGGCTTGGTAATGCTCGCGTTTATCCGCCAGCTCTGGTTGGAAAATGGCGATTTAGTGAATGCGATTATTCAAGGTGCATTAACACGATTGCGCCCGGTACTGATGACCGCACTCGTCGCTAGTTTGGGTTTTGTACCTATGGCATTTAATGTAGGGATTGGTGCAGAAGTGCAAAGGCCATTAGCGACTGTAGTAATAGGCGGAATTATTTCATCGACGTTATTAACGTTGTTGGTATTGCCGGTGCTTTATGGATTAGTCCACGGTAAGAAAAACTAATTTAACTGTATGTTGGGGTAAGCAGGCTGAGCTTGTGAACCCCAATACTATTTTGATACATGGAGAAAATTATGAGCGCCCACTGCTGCAACCACGATTCTCCACCCCAACCCGATCCCAAATACCGCCGCATTCTCTGGATCGCATTAATCGTTAACTTCGCCATGTTCGCGATTGAAATTATTTTCAGTTTGCAATCCAAATCCGTTTCGCTGCTCGCCGATTCCATCGACTTTCTCGGCGATGCCGCTAACTACGGTTTGAGTCTTTGGGTATTGGCGATGAGCGTGCAAACGCGGGCACAAGCATCCTTAGTTAAAGCAGCCTCAATGGCGTTATTTGGAATTGGGGTTTTAATTCATGCAATTTGGAATGCAATTGCCGGTGTAGTACCCGATGCACAAACCATGAGCTTGGTTGGCCTACTCGCACTCGCGGCCAACTTGGGTGTTGCATGGCTGCTCTATGCCTACCGTAATGGCGACAGTAATATGCGCAGTGTGTGGTTGTGCACACGCAATGATGCGCTGGGAAATATCGCGGTGATTATCGCGGCAATCGGTGTATTTGGAACTGGCACAGCGTGGCCGGATTTATTTGTAGCGGTGGTGATGGCTTCATTGGCGTTGACGGCAGCTTGGCAGATAGTAAAACAGGCGCGTAACGAATTACATAATAACCATGCATAAAATGAAGACGTTGTCTGTATAATTCGCTAATCAAAAAATTGAAGTAGCTACCAATGACCGATCCCTTCCAATCTGCCGCGCTCACCGAATACCAAAAATCCACAGCCCAACTTGCAACAGGAAAAGATTCAGCAGCGGCGCTAAAAAAATCGTATGAGCGCTACGATAATCTAATCGCTAAAGCGATTGATGAGTCGCCAATCAAACCGGCGTGCAAAGCGGGTTGTGCATTTTGTTGTCATTACAAAGTGGAAGTTCGCGCGCATGAAATGTTGTTGATCAAGGATTACATAAGCAAAACATTTAGCGCCGAAAAAATTACAGCGGTTTTATCAGAAGCGGAAGCCAATGCAGCGATCATCCGCACACTCACACCCGAACAACATCTCACTACCAATTTAAAATGCGCACTGCTGCAGGATAACCAATGCAGCATTTATCCGGTGCGACCGTTTCGCTGCCGCAATTTTCATTCGACTGATGCACAAGCTTGCGAAGAATCCCATGGCGACCCAAGCAATATGGAAATCGCCACTGGCATGATTGAAGATGTGGCGATGTTTGCTGATGCGCACACGCAGGGCTTTGAGGCAGCGGCAGACCAGACGGGACGAGATGCGCGCGTATACGATTTTACTACGGCACTGATTGAGGTATTTAATGACGTTAGTGTGCTCAAGCGTTATCAACGCGGTAAAAAAACCTTTCAAACAGCGATTGAAGTAATTTAATAGATTCACCGCTGCAAAAAAATGGACTTAATTTTTTGTCAGTTCTATGGTGATGTGAACTAATTCTTCGTGCACGCGCAATTGTTGTTTGAAATATTCTGCATCAACATTTGCGCTTGTCGTTAATGCCAGTACGCAAGCAAATTGATTGCGCCCTACACGCCACACATGCAAATCACGAATGTCGGCATGCTCCGGGCTTGCTGCAATAACGTCGCGAATTTCCGCTACAACGGGTGCATCCATTTCAGCGTCGAGCAAGGCGCGCCCGCTGGCGCGCAATAAACCCACCGCCCACACAGTAACTAAAATGCCGCCAATAATTCCCATCACTGGGTCAAGCCAATCTGCGCCAAATAATTTTCCGCCGAACAACGCGATAATTGCGAGCACGGAGGTCGCGGCATCAGCCACCACATGCATGTAAGCAGCACGCAAATTTAAATCTTCGTGACCATGTTCGTGGTGATGATGTGCATGCGAATCATCATGGTCATGCTCGTGATGGTGGTGATGCCCATCTTTCAGCCACCACGCGCAGATTAAATTCACCAGTAAACCTACAATCGCCAAGGTAATTGCTTCGTTATAGTGAATCGTCACTGGTGCGATTAAACGCGCAGCAGATTGGTAAAACATTGTCACCGCGACCAACAATAATAAAATCGCGCTGGTGTAACCACCGAGCACTTCAATTTTCCACACACCAAAACTAAAACGACCATCTTGCGCAAGTCGTCGTGCAATGACATATGCAAACAACGCCAAACCTAACGCCACCACGTGTGAACTCATATGCCAGCCATCTGCGAGCAAGGCCATGGAGTTGTAATACCAACCGCCGATGATTTCGATCAGCATCATCACTGCGGTGAGTATTACTGCGCGCAACGTATTTTTTTCAGCGAGAGGGTTGGTTTGCGTTTGGATAGGGTGATGGCAGGTTTTAGGGTGGAATTGTTTAGTCATAAAAATATCCCGGAAGCTAATGCAGTAAGTCTATGCATGATGGCATTAGCAATCTAGCTACGCCAGTAGGTTGCACTGGTAGTAGCTGCTGAGAGTACGCAACAGTCCGGTCAGCAGAGGCAATCGAGGGTTAATTTCACGGTGGTTATGCGTGACTTTTGCACCTGCAATACTCAAAAAAATGGCAATTATCGGAATCTGATTTAAAGTAAAACATATCTTTGCCGAACACTTTGTACACAGCTAAAAACGGGATATTCACAATGATTATTTTCAATAAAGGGTTAAAGAAGGAACTAGAAGGGATACGTGTGCAGTTGTCTTCCTTATTGCAAGTTCGCGAGAGCTTGGAAAGTGAAATGCTTGCGCTTTACCTGGATCCACAAGGAATTATTGAATCAGTTAATTCGAATTTCGAGAAAGAATTGGTATATAGCCGGGATGAGCTTATCGGCCGCTACCTGCTTGATCTTGTTCCTGCCCATGCGAAAAGTTCGGACCATTTTGCGAAAATGACTACTGCGATCAAACAGGGCGAACATTGGGCAGGCGCCTTACAAATTACACGTGGGAATGCAAAAGAAGCTTGGTTGCGGGTAATCGTTCAGCCGGTAAAAGACCGTAATAATCGCATTATCTATATTTGTGTTTATGGCAGCGATTTAACCTGCACTATTGAAACCTCGCGTGAGCATGAAAATATTATTGCCGCATTACAGCGTTCTACGGCGGTGATTGAATTTGATCTTAGCGGAATGGTACTGACCGCAAATGATCGTTTTCTCAAATCAATGGGCTATACGCTTGAACAAATTAAAAATAAACATCACCGAATTTTTTGTGAGCCGGAAGAATATAACTCGCAAGCCTATCAATTATTTTGGGGGAAACTAAATCGTGGTGAATTTATTGCTGCCCGCTTTAAGCGTATAGATAGCTATGGCCGAACAGTGTGGCTGGAGGCATCTTACAATCCGATAATTGATGCTTACGGCAAGCTGTATAAAGTGGTGAAGTTCGCGACGATTATTACCGATCAGGTAAATCGCGAAATAGCGGTTGCTGACGCGGCAGATATTGCATTCAAGACATCGCAAATAACTGATTCCAGTGCAAAAAAAGGCAGTGAGGTGGTGCAGCAAACCGTTAAGGTGATGCATGAGTTAGCGCAGCAAATGGATTTGGCAGCAGAGGGGATTGCGGCGCTGGATAAACAATCTCAAATCATCGGCGCTATCGTAAAAAGCATCAGCAGCATCGCCGATCAAACAAACTTACTCGCCTTGAATGCGGCGATTGAAGCAGCGCGCGCGGGTGATCAAGGGCGGGGGTTTTCCGTGGTTGCCGACGAAGTGCGCCAATTGGCATTGCGCACCAGTCAGGCCACCAAAGAAATTGTCGATGTGGTTGCGCAGAATCAACAACTTGCCGAGCAAGCGGTTGCAACTGTCGATAGCGGCAAAAAACAAGCCGAAAAAGGTCTGGAGCTTGCGGGCGATGCTGGTGTGGTAATTGTGGAAATTCAAGAGAGTGCCCAGCGCGTCGTTAATGCCGTCGGCCAATTCGCCAATAGATTAAATGTCTAACAACGTATTTTTAAACTGAATTAAAGAAACAAGTCGCCCATAAAAAAACCGATCCTTGTGAGATCGGTTTTTGATTTTTCTATTCACACTTAGCGATAGAAAATTAACGCTTGTAAGAACACTTGTTTGGCGCACCGCCTGGGTCAGAGCCGAAGGCTGCAACGGTACAGGCGATTGAACCACCCACAGTCACTTTCTTGGTAACCCACTTACCTTTACGGCCGAATGCAACCCAGCCATCGCCGGATTCAACTGCGCAGGTACCACCTAAATCGGCGCATTTGGAGAAGCCGCTTGGATAGTCACCAGTGCCGCCTAAGACTGGCGCGCCGCTCGCAGAGCTAGCTGCTTTGCTTGATGAAGAAACAGCTACCGAACTGGACGATCTGCTAGATGAAACCGCAACCGATGAGCTGGATGCTTTGCTTGAAGATACTGCCGCAACCGAACTCGCCGCTTTGCTTGATGAACTTACCGTCGCCACAGAGCTGGACGCTACTGCACCACAGGCAGATGCGGTCAGCTGCGCGTTGTTTTTACCCACACCAGCGTACTGGGCGATTTTGTCTTTCACACATTGCGGGCTTACTGGCGCATAGCTGTAAGGCACAGTAATGGGGAAAGGCGCAGTAGTGGTCCAGTTGTTAGCGTCGATGGTGCCGCCGCTCGTCCAAGTGATGTTGTAGGTCGCAAAGTCACCGGGACTGGTGATGTTGTTACCGCGCAATTCCCACTTGCCACAGTTGCTGCTGTCGTAACGGCAGGTGACCGGGTTGGCAGAGTTTTGGAACCAGTTGTTTTCAATCAACGCATAACCCGCCTGACGCACGTTAATACCGGAACCGGTAATACCGTCGTACAAGTTGTTATACATGTGTGTCCAACCACCGCGTTGCAGCGGTAAACGGGCATTCACATTTTTGTAGATGTTGTGGTGGAAAGTGATCTCGCGGCCACCAGCAATATCGCTGCTGCTGGAACCATCAAGGCCAACTTTTTTACTGTCGCGGATAACGTTGTAAGACACGGTAATATTGTGCGAATCCTTTTTAATGTCGATCGCACTTTCAAAGGTTAAATCGCCATCGGGCGAGCCGTTACATTCGTTGTTCACGGCGAACAATTCGTTGTGATCGACGTGCACGTTGGTGCCGCTATCGATACGGATCATGTCGGCATCGTTGCTCGCACCAGCGAGTGCACCGATTTTCATGTTGCGAACCAGAACATTGCTCGATTTATTCACCACAACACCGAAGTTGGCCGATGAACCGTTAGCACCGATGATGGTAATCCCTTTGGTAAATTCTTTGATTTCCACGTAACGATAAGCTTCGCTCCAGCGCGGCTTGGGGCAGTTGCCGGATGAATCGACGGTGTGGTCTTTGATCATTTGGTTGATCAGGGAGTCTTCGTTGCCGGTGTAAGTGATGATCAACGGATAAGCGCCACCAGTGACTTTGCTGCCATTGGCATCTACTTTAGCGTTGGCGATGATGGTGTTGATTTCTTGATAAGTCGCCGCAGAAAACGACTTGGCACCGCTAACGTTGCCGCCATCGGTGGTAGAAAAACCACCGGTAGCTGCAGCAAATGCTGAACTACCGGCGCACAAAGCTACCGCCGCTGCGATTGCCTTGAGGGTAAATCTCTCATTTCTCTCTAATTTTGTAGCTTTTTTTATAGTAATCATAATTACAATCTCGTCTCGTTATTAATTATTAGGACGGATTGACCGATACCACGCCGCAATGTTCTATGCGCTGGGGTATACCTTTGCCAGGATACTTTTTATGTCTATTTACATTTTATTTTTATGTGGGTTTATCTTATTTTTATTTTCATTATGTAACTTTTCATTATGTAGCTCTGGCGCCGCTATTTAACGCTATCTACAGAAGCCCCTGAGCGAGGTTGCGACACTACTCTTGGTGCAGATTGCTATCAATATTTTTTCGTTTTTATAGCAATAAATATGTTGATTCAGACGCAGGCCGTTTCAAATAGTGACAGGGAAAACCCATGTGGGTAATGGCTAATTAAAAAGTGTTACAAAAAAGAAAACCGATCTGATGAGGATCGGTTTTCGGTTTGCCCTCAATCAGGTTTATTGCACCCTAATGTTATCTATCCAGGCGCTGTCTAAGCCAGCAGCAGAGCTGCCATCTTTTTGGTACACAAATTTGATGGTGTGGAAGCCTGCACTGATAGACAGGCTTTGTAATTGCCATTGATTATTGTTGTTCACTGTAAGCCGATACACATTATCAACATAAACCTCCAAACGATCACAGCAACTTTCTGACGAGACAAACGCGTCAAAGCTCAGGGTCGATTGATTGAAGTTTGCTGTCAGCTCGACAGCCGCTTTTTGATAATTTCCTATCGCTCCTGAACGCAGGCTTTTACTACCGATTGAGGCGAAATCATTCACGACTATCCAACCGGTATTGGCATCCGCAGATGTAACCCAACGAACTACTGCACCCTCAAAGGATTCAACAAAATTAGTCAAAACCGGAGCAACCTCGCGATAGTCATCAATGCCATCAGCATCGCTATCTGCTAACAAAGGATTAGTAATGTACAGGTTCAGCTCTTCTGCATCAGTCAAATGATCGCCATCCGTATCCGCTGCACGCGGATTGGTTGTGTGAGTATTCACCTCGTCGCCGTCGGTTAATAGATCGCCGTCAGTATCAATCTCACGCGCATTAGTACCCAACTCATACTCTTCAAGCGCGGTTAAACCATCGTTATCGTTGTCGCTAGCGATATCGGCAGCATCGGCCGGATTCAGGCCATTGCGCAGCTCCCACCAATCCGGCAGGCCATCGCTATCACTGTCGGCTATGCTAAAGGTGGCAATTTGCATAGCGGGTATCGCCAATACCTCTGTCTCTACCCAATCGGCGGAATAACGGCGTACTTGGTAACGGTAATCCGTAACAAACAGTTCACCCTTGTCATTAAGCGCCACCGAATAAACCCCATAATCGGTTGTAATACGGGCGTCGATCACACGTTGGGCGTTGTAGCGAACCACTCCTTCATAGCTGACGACAATCAAGCGATTATTGCTGTCCACCAAAATCTGATGGGCATTCACCGTGGCTACCTGGCTGACTAACGTCAGGTTTGAAGGATCATATTTGTACACAACACCATTCGCGTAAGCGTAGATAAAACCGGCAGTATCCAGAGCCAAGGCGGAGTAGTTGTGCGAGCCAAAGCGGGTGGTTGCACCCGTGCTCAAATTGATCCGCGAAATACTGCCGATACCGGTTAAGTTGTTATAGGTAGGTAGATACGCAAAGTTGCCCTTGGCCACTACCGAGGAGCTTATCGCATCGATACTGATATCGCGCCAGTTGAATGTAGTTAAATCCAACACTCGGAGGAAGCTGTTGCTACCTTGATAAGCCAGCAGCAGTTTTCCGTTACCCAAGGCGGTCATATCCGCCAAGTTATGCCCCTGCTGGGGCGCAGCTGCACCCAGGGTGCGCACCACCTCTCCATCAATAGACACAAACTTCAGCAGGTTGTCATACACCCCCACCCACTCTACCGCCAATTCGGTATTACTAACCGCTGGGGTTAGGACCAGATTGTCCAGATAAATAGCGCAGTCGTAGCTGTTAGTGCGCAAACTTACTTTGTGCCGTCCGAGTGGAATGGTCGCTTTCAGGGGACGCCATTGGCTTGCGGCATAGTCATTTGCCACGAGTTGATCATCAATATAGACCTCCACACGGTAGCTATTGCTGCAACCGCCTTTTATATCGAGCGTTAGATCACTTGCAAAAAAGTAGCCTTCAAAGCTGATATCCGCCTGGTAACGCAGCTCAAGCGAGCGAGTGCCGTCGCTAGCATTATTGGAAACGATTTGCACACTGGTGGTCGCGTCGGACAATTCCCAACCGGAGGGCAGGAGTCCGTCTTCAAACGAATAACTGTCCGGTGTAAACATGGGCGGTAATGACAGCGCATTGGTAGGGTCAGTCGATGCCAGATACTCCATGTAGTTAGGAATACCATCGCCATCCAGATCCTGATCGCGATCATCCGGATCCAGCGGATTCAGGCTGTTGCCCACCTCCCAGCCATCGGCCAAATCATCCATATCCGTATCTGCACTCACAGGATTGGTATGCCAGGTATTGACCTCTTGCGCATCGTTAAGACCATCGGCATCAGAATCCGGATTATTGGCATAGCTGTGGGCGGTGAATTCTTCCCGATTGGTCAAACCATCGCTGTCCAGATCAAGCGCAGCATCGCTGGCAGCATCGGGATTCAACCCATAGCGACGCTCCCACCAATCCAGCATACCGTCATTATCGCTATCGCCTTCAAGGTTAATCGCAACCAGTTGATTACTGGACTGAATGTAGAGTGCGCCATCGGTGCCCAGTGCCAGGCTCCCGCCCGCATCGTAACTCCACAGTTGTTCGCCGGTGGTGGCCGACAGGGCGTAGGTTTTAGTAGCGTTTGCAATAAATACATGGGTGAGTGTTGCCAGTATGCTGGCACTACCATACACAGACCCGTCCCATTTCCAGCTCAATGCACCGGTCATTTCATTGATGCTGTAAATACCACTGTAATCGCGGGTATAGAGCTGGCCATTAGCAAGGGCATAACTGTCGAAAAAAGCGTTGTTGGACCCAGGCCGGGACCAGTTTTGTTTGCGGGTAGCAAGGTCAAAACTGACTATTCCCTGGGAGTTAATATCGAGAATATTATTGCGGCTGCCCAATGCCAGGTGATCATAACTTGTTGATGGAGTGTCCAACGTAAAGGCGAGCGCGCCGGATGCCCGCTCGTGTACATGAATTTGCCCCGCCTGCTTGTAGAACAGGTATTGGTCATTTAGAACTATCTTTTCAGTGCCATAACCCAAACCGCTGACACTCCAAAGTGGCTGGCCGTTATCAAGGTTAATCGCCTGCAGTTGAGTGCTCGTCTTGGTATAGGCAACTCTACCCTCAATGACCGGGCTGGAGCCTGTACTGCCTATGACCGAGGGCAGATGGGATGCAGCAACTCCGGTTGCTGCATCCAACAGCTGCAACCCTTGCGGATAACCGGTGGCAACCGCCACCTGATTAGTCATCAGGCGATAGCCAAGGGCACCGGCATAGGCGACTGATGCCTCCCATTGTTGTTCACCCGTGGACACACTCAGAGCCATTACCATGTTGTTGCCGTTGTAAATGTCGTTTTGCGTAACAAACACCTGATTATCCACAGCGATTACCGGTTGGATGGATGTATCGAAGGCTTTTGACCAGCGCAGGCTGAAATTGGCCTCGTCCAGCTTATAGGGCTGGAAGCCAGTGCGACCTACATTGGCCTGCTCCATTGCCCAATGACCCGCAACCGGTTTGCTGCCAGCGTCATTCAGGTTAGTACCGCTGAAGACTTCATCGCGGTTACTGAAACCGTCGCCGTCGCTATCCAGTGCAGCATCGTCTTTATTATTGCCATCCAGACCCGCTTCGGCTTCACGGCTATCCTCCAGTCCATCAGCATCAGTATCGACCTTGTTGGGATGGGTAGTAGAGGTATTGATTTCAACACCATCGCTCAAGCCATCCTTATCCATATCAGCGTCCAGAGGATCCGTTAGCGAGCTGTTGATTTCATGGCTATCGCTCAACCCATCACCGTCGGTGTCAGCAAGCAGGGGATTGGTCTTGGCGGTAAATTCCTGCAGGTTGGTTAAACCATCCTGGTCGATATCAGCGGCCGGATCCAGATCGCCGCCATAGCGCCGCTCCCACCATTGCAGCAGACCATCGGTATCGGTATCGCCTTCGGTGTCAATCGCAGTGACCTGGGACTCACCGGTCAGGTACAGGGTGCCATCCGCTGCCAGCGCCAGCACCCATCCCCCTTTGTTCAAGTGCCAAGTCACTTTTTTGAGTACCAGATCAACCGCGTAGGTAGTAGTGGAGGTTGCATAGAACAGATGGCTGGCAGTCAATACCAGATTGGTCACAGATGATGCAGGCAATTGCGTACGCCAGGCCAGTGCACCGGTTTGCTCGTCAATCACACACAAATTAGCACTCTGCGTTAATGCATAGATTTTGCCGTTGCCGACTGCCGTTTGTGCATTTTTGCAATCGCTGTTCGTCCAAATGCGACTGCCGGTGACCAGATCAACACTGGTCAAACTTCCATCTGCCGACACTGAGAGGATGAGGTTATTGTTGGCACCCAATACGGCCTGGTAAGCATTAAGCCCGGTGATATCGATAGTCTTTAGTAGCGTGCCAGTGCTGGCAGAGTAAACCTTCAAATCCCGGTCAGGTACCACCAACTGATCATTGCCAACCAAGGGTAGGTAGCCATAGCCAGAATATTGGTCGCCCAATGCGGTGCTCCACAGCAGATTGCCATCGGCGAGGCTGAAAGCCTTAAATTGACGGGAAGAATAGTCGATATCATAGAAGCGCCCATTACTCACCAAGGGCCCCAAATGACTACTGTTGAAGGAGTAGCCATTGACTTTGGTCAATAGGCGGGTGCCAGTGTTAGCGTCTCTCACCACGAGATTCAGTCCGCTGGTTCCGTTATAGGCTTGAACCACCTTACCTGCGTCAATGCTGGCATAGATGTAATGGCCAGCATCAATAGCGGTCGAACCCCAGATTTCTGCACCTGTGCCTGAATCCAAGGCCTGTATCCGGCTAAGTGATTCCGAAGCCACAATCAATCGCCCGGCAGCAGTCACTGGTGCGACCAGGGATGATGCGGCTATGCTCCAGCGTTCGCTGAATTTAGCGTCGCTCAGTAACAGAGGGATATAACTGTTGCGCTGGGCATTGCCATTGTGCATGACCCATTCGCCAATTTGCGGGCGTGAATTGGCATCGCTAATAGAAGTGTTGGCACGCAGTTCGTGCATATTGGAGAAGCCATCGCCATCGGTATCGGCGAGGGTGTCCTGGCCGGCCAACGGATTGAAACCAAACGCCAGTTCTTCTGCATCACCAAAACCGTCGCCATCAGTGTCTGCCTTGGAAGGATCGGTCTGGTGTGTGCTCACTTCCTGACCATCGTCAAGCCCATCGCCATCCGTATCTTTCTGTAATGGAGAGGATTTGCCAGCAGTAGCTTCCGCACCATCAAGCAGACCATCGCCATCGGTATCGGCAACCAGCGGCTGGGTGCCCAGGGTAAATTCCTGCAGCGCCGTGAGGCCATCAGCATCATTGTCAGCGGCAGGGTCAAAATTCTTGTAGAAGCGCTTTTCCCACCAATCGGGCAGGCCATCGTCATCCAGTTCGCCTTGCACATCTATAGCAACAGTTCCGCTGTTGGTCATTACCACTAATGCGCCTTCGGCCAGCAGCATGGCGCCGGACTTGTCAGCCAGAGTCCATACGCTCGTATTACCCTCCAGCTCATGGGCATAGGTATTAACCCCATCACCAACAAACAACAGGTTGTTGGTAACAACCAAATCCTGGGTAAAAGCGCGCTCGCCCCGGATGCTCGCAATCAGCCCACCTGTTGCCAAAGAGCGAATTTCGACCACACCATCATTGATGGTGTACCAGCGATCCCCCTTGACCACTGGCTGGCTGCCGAATTCAGCATCATTCACTTCCCATGCAAATTGGCGCGTGGCGAGATTGAATGCCGACATACGGAACCAATGGTTAACCAGTACATAGTCCCCGGAGACTACGGGAATAGTGCCCCAGGAATACCAATTAGGCAGGGAGTCAGGGATTTCATAAGCCACATTGCCGGTAGTACGATCCAGGGCCATCAGACGAGAGGGATTGTTGCTGAATTGCAGAACCTGTTCACCGGCAATGGCAGGGACAGAATAACCATTGCTATCAAGTATTTGTTCCCATTTGGGCTGACCAGTCTTAGCATCAATAGCATAGGCGGGAGCCCAGTAATGATTTCCAGTGTAGACGCTGCCGTCGGCAACCACGGGCGTATTCTGATAGCTGGTATCGCCTTCCAATTCCTTGTTAAACAACAACTTCCCATCCAATGCAGCAAATGCATGGAGGGTTCTGCTGGAGTAGTTTGTTGCTAATACATAGACAATGCCATCGGCATAGGCGGGGCGGGAGTAGGTCAGCGCACCAAACTCCAGTGTCTGCGTCCACAGCAGTGTGCCGTTTTTGGCATCCAGCGCTTGTAACTTGTCTGAACCACTGACGACAAATACATAGCCATCCGCTGCCACCGCGTTGCCACTGCTTCCCACAGAAGCGTTATGCCAGCGCTGCTTGAAATGACTTTTATCCAAGGTGATATCGACCCAACCATTGTGTTGGGCGCTAGTCTGGTAGTTAGCCCAGGCAGGGATAACTTGCCCCAAGGGCGAGGTATCGGAGTTATCGCCAACACCATCTTTGTCGGTGTCGAGCCACTCTTTAGGGTCGTTGGGAAATGCATCTTGCGTATTGGGGCGGCCATCGCCATCTGAATCCAATGGCGCAACGCTGGATGTTGAAGATTTGGCTCCTCCTCCACCCCCACCACCACAAGCAACGACTACTAGAGAAAACAACATGGCAGTAAAAATACGAACGATACGCCCAGACATATGAAAACCCCTTCCTTAAGGAATCAGGATAGAAAATCGAATTATGGTGATTTTTAACAGAATCGATCAGCCAAATACGCTAGGCCAATGAGGGCGGCATGCTAGCACACCAAAGTTGGTTTTCACGACAGACAGCGGTGATTTAGCGCAAAAATGATGCAATCGGCATCGGCCGACCAAAGTAGTAACCCTGGTATTTAAAGCAGCCCGCGCGTTCCAGCCAGTCGCGCTGTTCTTTTGTTTCTACGCCTTCAGCGATCACGCTTAATTCCATGCTTTGGGCGAGCTGGATAATCATGCGGGCGATGGCGGCATCGTTGGTGTTGGTGAGGATGTCGTTGACGAAGGATTTATCGATTTTTAATTCGCTAATGGGTAGGCGTTTTAGGTAGGAGAGAGATGAATAACCAGTGCCGAAATCATCCAGCGAAAATTTGATGCCATGCGCTTTTAACGAATCCATTTTGGCGATGATGTCTTGCTGGTTGGCAGCCAGCATGCTCTCGGTGAGTTCGAGTTTTAATTTGTGCGGATCAGCGCCGCTACGCCGAATACTGGCCAGTATTTGCTCTACAAATTGCGGGTGCTGGAATTGGCGCGCGCTGACATTAATAGAAAGAACAATATCGGCCGTGGTGGCGCTACTGCTCCAAGCCATCAGTTGTTCGCAGGCGGCTTCGACAATCCAATCGCCCAGCTGCAGAATCAAGCCGGACTCTTCGGCGATGGGAATAAAATCTATCGGTGGGATCATGCCGCGCTGCGGGTGCAGCCAGCGTATTAAGGCTTCGGCACCAACCACGGTGTTGGTGTGATCCATTTGCGGTTGATAGTAGAGTTGGAATTGGCGCTGTTGCAGTGCTTCGCGAATTTCGTGCTGCAAGGCAAACCGTTGCGCAGTGACTGCCTGCATTTGCGGGTCAAAAAAGCGCGAAGTATTGCGCCCGGCCGCCTTGGCGTTATACATGGCCTGATCGGCTTGTTTTAATAATTCCTCGATTGGTGCGGGCGCATCGCCAAATAGACAAATGCCGATACTCGGGGAATTAAAATAATCCTGACCTTCCAGCGCGTAGTGGCCATTTAAAATGTTGAGAATTTTTTCGGCAACTTGTTGCGCCTGTGCAGCGGCATGGTTGCGCTCGGTACCCAAACCTTCCAGTACCACTAAAAATTCATCGCCGCCCAAACGCGAAACCGTGTCCTGTTTGCGCACCGCGTTGCGCAACCGATCTGCCACAGCAATTAACAACAAATCGCCAATGTGATGACCACGGTTGTCGTTGAGCGTTTTAAAGTCATCCAGATCAATAAACAATAACGCGCCGAGCGTGCCTTGCCGTTGGCTGGTGGCAAGGGCGTGTTCGAGGCGATCATGCAACAAGCGACGATTGGGCAGCTGGGTGAGCGGATCATAAAACGCAAGATTATTAATGCGCTCTTCATTTTCCTTGCGCTCGCTGATATCACGGCTCAACACCAAAAAGCGCGTGTGCCCATCCTGCTCATCTATTTTGCGTGAGACCGATAACTCAAAGGTGGCGAGCGTGTTGGCGCGCTTGAGCGAGTAGCATTTGCCCGATGAGACGCCTTTTTCGCGCGCTTCATCGAGTGCCGCTTGCACTACTTCGCAGGCGTGTTCGGGTAAGAATTGGTGAAAACTTTTGCCTAAAAACTTTTCCGGCGCCACCACCAGCAACTCCGGTTGGTTGGTGTGGTAGCTGTGGATAATGCCACTCGCATCAACATCCAGTAACAAATCGGGAATCGCATCGAGCGTGGCTTGTAGGTAGGCGCGCGCTTTGAGCAGCTCGCGGGTTTGGTCGGCCACGGCATCTTGCAGCGTCAACCGGTTCTGCTGCAGTTTTACCATCAACCCGCTTTGGTAAGCGAGCAGCAAGCTGAGCAACAGCGCGATCACTATTTCACTCGCCAGCAACCAGAAGTTAGTCCAGCCAGCAATGGGCGTGACACTGAGGGTCCAGGTGCCGTTGGGCACCGCGAAAGATTTATGAATGGGGTCGATGACATACTCGGGGGCATTGGCGGCAATGACATCTTGCGCACCTGTGTCGGGATTAGTGCGCCAGAGTTGGTAAGCCATGCCCTGATCCGCCAGCTGGTTGAGATTGGCGGTTTCAAGCAGGCGATTAATGCGAATGATAACGTTGCTAAAACCCCAGAATTGGGTGCCGCCCTGATCCACCAAAAACACCGGCAAGCGCGCAACCACACCGGTGCCGCCTTGCACCAATTGCACTGGCCCGGCGAGCGTTAATTTGCCGGTGTCACGCGCGCGTATCGCCTCTTTATTCTGTGCCAAATCGGCCAACTGATTAAAACCGAGCGACTTTTCGTTGCCCTGGAGTGGGTAAACCTGGGTGATTATGCCGTTGGGCGAAAGGCTGATATGGGAAACATTATCGAAATAGGGCAGTAACTCGCGCGCGGCATCCTCAAAACGCCCGGTAGAACCGTGCCCCAAACGGATCATCGCGGCGAGAGAATAATTGAGCGTGAGCGCCTGATCCAGACTATCGCGCACCAAAAAGGCGTGATTCTGGGCGATGTTTTCAACATCGGCGCGGGTCGCGTGGCGCTGATTTAGCTCCAATTGCCAAATAATCAGCGCCGAGAGGCTGAGGCAAATGATTAGCACCGCTAAGGCCAAAGCTTTTGGGCGACGCAACAAAATAGGAATAGCTTTGGGCATAACAGGGAAAAATCCGGCGATAAAAGAAAAGTCTGTAATGACTATAGCAGTGCTATCAGGATCGGCATTCTGCATCGCTTTTTTGCGCCACTTTGATTTATCTTATAATAACCCCGTCTGCTTGCTGCTATGGTTAGCACATAGAGTGCGGCCTAGCCCCTTGGGCACAACTGACTGGATTGAATTGAATGAATGACTCTGCCACCGAACGCCCGCCAGCGCCGCTGACTCACAATGCGCTCAAAGGTTTTCTGCTCGCGGCCTTGGCCTTATTGCTGTTTGCTTGCATGGACAGCACCACCAAATACCTCACCACTCATTACAACGTGCCTTTTGTGGTGGCGATGCGCTATCTGGTTCATTTCTTCCTGATGTTGATCATTCTCGCGCCACGCCATTCCGCGCAGCTGATCAAAACCCGGCGCACCGGATTAGTCATCACCCGCGCCGTGGTACTGACCATTGCCTCGCTGTGTATGGGTATGGCGTTACAGCGTATGCCGCTGGCGGAAACCACAGCGATCAATTACCTCGCGCCGACGCTGGTGGCCTTACTCGCTGGCTCCATGTTGGGTGAACAGATTGGCCGCTTGGGTTGGGCGGCGATAGTGACGGGATTTATCGGTGTGCTATTGATAGCCCGGCCAGGTGGCGGTTTGGATGCCATCGGCATTTTGTTTGCGTTGGGTGCAGCGGCGGCAAATGCGATTTATCAATTATTGTCGCGCCTGCTCGCCAGCACCGAAAAAGCCATCACCCTGCTGTTTTACACCGCGCTAATTGGCTCGATCGTATTTGGTATCGCCTTGCCCTGGTTTTGGGAAAACGAACCGCCAAGTACCCTGGAATTGCTATTGCTGATTAGCATGGGCGTCAGCGGCGGTCTCGGCCATTATCTATTTACCCTCGCTTACCGCCACGCACCCGCCTCCATTTTGGCGCCCTTAACCTATATCCAACTGCTCTGGGCAGGGCTGTTAGGCTGGATTATTTTCGGCACCATCCCCGATAGCCTGAGCTTGTTAGGTATGGCGGTAGTCGCGGGTTCAGGGCTGTTGATTGCGTTTAAATCGCGTTTTACCAAAGCACCGCCGACAAAAGCGGAAGCGGATCAGCTCTGATAAGGATTTCCACTTCCTGACAGAAATGTCAGGTAAATGTTGGTTTGGTGTTGGGTATAGACGGTTACACTTCATACGCTAACTGCCAACCACACGAGTGGAGATTTTCAGGATGCGTTTACTTTTAGTCGAGGATGAAGAAAAAACCTCGTCTTACATCAGCCGCGCCATGAGCGAGTTGGGCTTTATGGTCGATGTTGCCGATAACGGCATCGACGGCTTGTACCTCGCACAAGAACATGACTATGACGCGATCATTCTGGATGTGATGCTGCCCGGAAAAGACGGTTATGCCGTGCTTGAAAAACTGCGGGCGACCAAACAGACACCGGTGCTGATGCTTTCGGCGCGCGGCTCGGTCGATGAACGGGTTAAGGGTTTGCACTGTGGTGCCGACGATTATCTACCCAAACCCTTCTCATTGATTGAACTGGTTGCACGCATCCAGGCACTGTTGCGCCGCCGCCAAAGTGACGGTGCCGACGTCACCCAATTGCAAATCGACGATTTACATCTCGATCTACTCGCGCGCCGCGTTACCCGCGCTGGTCAGCGGCTGGAGCTGACCGCTAAAGAGTTTGCCTTGCTGAGCCTGCTCGCGCGGCGGCAGGGGGAAATCCTCTCCAAAATGATGATCGCCGAACAAGTCTGGGATATGAATTTCGACAGCGACGCCAATGTGGTGGAAGTCGCGATTAAACGCCTGCGCGCCAAAGTGGATGCGCCCTACGCCGTCAAACTACTGCACACCGTGCGCGGTATGGGCTATGTATTGGAAGCGCGGCCAGAAACGCCGCGCGCGCAGCACGATGAATAAGCTGCTGCTGCGCAACTCAATCGCGATGCGTCTGGCAGTCATGTTTGCCCTGGCATCGATTGCGATTGTCGCTGTCTCTGCGCTTATGCTGCGCCAATCCCTGCACGATTCGCTGCGCAAACAAATGCAGCAGGAATTACAGGTACGCCAGAGTTTGATTGTGCCTTATATCGCCGCACGCACGTCTTTTGCGGAGTGGCCATTAGTCGCCACCAAGTTGGACAACTGGACAATCGCCGAAGGCGGGCGGGCGCATTATTGGATCCTCAGCGATGACCCGCGCTACCGGTTGGGCGGCGCACCTTTAGATGGTGTTGACTGGTCACAACTGCCTAATGGATTTTCGCGTATTCCCAATGAACCCTGCTCAATATATCTGCTGGTTAAAGACATTCCGGCAAACGGCGAACGCCCCAATATGCGCTATGTGGTCGCGATTGATTCCGCACCTTACATGAGCACACTCAATGCGTTTACGCGCGCGATGATTTTGATCTCGATTGTCGGTGTACTGTTTGTTGCGCTGCTCGGATTTTTTGTGGCGCGCGTCGGCATGCGCCCGGTCAACCATCTCAGCCAGCAGGCGCACAATCTTGCGCCTGGCAACCGCAACCAACGGCTCGACACCAAAACCCTGCCAATAGAACTGCAAACGTTGGCCGAGTCATTTAACGGTGTACTCGAACGGCAGGAAATTGCCTGGAACCAATTGGAAAATTTTAACGCGGATGTCGCCCATGAATTGCGCACACCGCTCACCAATTTAATCGGCCAAACCCAATTGGGTTTAGCGCGGCCGCGCGAACAACACGAGCTGGAAGATTTGCTGCAATCCAATTTGGAAGAATTGGAACGCATGACGTCCATCGTTAACGACATGTTGTTTTTATCCCATGCACAAGCAGGCGAGCATGCAACGCAATTGAGCGAAGTATCGCTGCGTGAAGAGGCAATTAAAACGGCCGAGTATCTTGAGCCTTCCTTTGTTGAAAAATCCCTGACCATCATTATTGAGGGCGATGTACAAGCGCGCATTGACCGCCGCTTATTTCATCGCGCACTGGCAAATTTGTTGGGCAACAGCGCGCGTCACGCAAAAAATGCTACCGATGTTGTGGTGAGCTTAAAAGAGGAAAAAGGCTTTGCGCTCATTAGCGTGACTAATGTGGGCGAGCCAATTGATCCGCACCACATCACGCGTTTATTTGAACGGTTTTATCGCGTGGACGCAGCGCGGGCACGCAGTGACATGCATCATGGCCTTGGGCTATCCATCGTCCGCGCGGTCGCACTCATGCATCACGGCGAGGTATTTGCCAGCAGCAAAAATAGTAGCAACTGTTTTGGTTTTTCATTGGCAGTCACATCGAGCGAAAGCTAAAAAACGGCAACACGATTCTGACAACACTGTCAGCGAAGCGTCAGCTTTTCGACCCACTCACGCAGGTAATATTTAAATCTCATTGATGCATTTTCGTTGAGAAGCATCCCGTCGGTTAATACAAGCATCTACTCTACAAAGGAGCGATTTCTTGAAAGGCCTAATCAATATCACTTTGCAAAAGCCACTTACTTTTGTTGTGATGGCAATATTAATTGCAGGGTTTGGCACGCTCGCCGCGCTACGCATGCCGGTGGATATTTTTCCCGCAATTCGTATTCCGGTCATTGCCGTTTCCTGGACTTACAGCGGCCTCGCGCCGGAAGATGTCTCCAACCGCATCATCACTCCCTACCAACGCGCACTGACAACGACAGTTGCCGATATCGAACATATCGAAAGCCAATCAATGATCGGCATGGGCATAGTGCGGATTTATTTCCAGCCCAATGTGGATATTCGCACGGCCAGCGCGCAAGTTACTGCGGTATCGCAAACCATGTTGCGCAGTATGCCGCCGGGAATAACGCCGCCCTTTATCGTGAATTACGATGCATCCACAGTACCCGTATTACAAGTTGCACTTTCCGGTGAAGGGCTGAGCGAACAGCAGCTTAATGATTTGGGTACAGCGCAAATTCGCACGCAATTACTCACATTACCCGGCGTTGCTATGCCGTTACCTTCCGGTGGAAAACAACGGCAAGTACAGATTGATTTGAATCCAGTTGCGCTGCAATCCTACGGTCTATCTGCAGCCGATGTGAGCGCGGCGATTGCTGCACAAAATCAAATCAGCCCCGCCGGATTTATGAAAATCGGCGCACAGCAATACAACGTTAAGCTCAACAACGCGCCCGATTCTATTCAAGGTCTAAGTAATATTCCGATAAAAGTCATCAACGGCGCGACCATTTATATTCGCGATGTGGCCTCGGTACGCGACGGTAACAGCCCGCAACAAAATATCGTGCAAGTAGAAGGCACGCGTTCAGTACTGCTGACGATTTTGAAAAACGGTGCAGCATCCACACTCACCGTTGTAGAGAGTGTGAAAGCAGCGCTGCCGCGCATTACCGAAGGCTTGGCCGATTCACTCACTGCCATTCCCGTTGCCGACCAATCCGTATTTGTACGCGCCTCCATGATGACCGTAGTGCATGAAGCATTATTGGTTGCCGCATTAATCTCACTCTTGATTTTGTTATTTCTCGGTTCATGGCGCGCGACCTTAATTGTCGCCGCGTCAATTCCGCTGTCTATTTTTGCTGCTATCGCCGTGCTCAATGCCTTCGGGCAAAGCTTGAATGCGATGACGCTCGGCGGCCTTGCTATTGCAATCGGTATTTTGGTAGATGAAGCAACCGTGACGATTGAAAATATCGAGCGACATTTAGGTGAAGGCAAAAGCGTTAACCAAGCGATTATGGATGGCGCGGCTGAAATCCTCATCCCGGTATTTGTTGCGCTTTTGTGTATCTGCATTGTGTTCGTACCGATGTTTTTCCTACCGGGCATTTCCGGCTATTTGTTTGTGCCTATGGCATTGGCGGTAGTGTTTGCGATGGTCGCGTCATTTTTGTTATCGCGCACCGTGGTGTTAACCATGGCGATGTATTTATTAAAGCCCCATCGCCATGACGATCAGCAGCAAGCATCACAACTACAACCCCAACGAAAAAGTGTTTTTGCCCCGTTTATTCAATTCCAGAAAAAATTTGAACACGGCTTTGAAAGCTTACGTAATAACTATACAAAAACCCTCGCCGGTGTGCTCGCCACACGCAAATTATTTGTGCTGTCTTTTATGGGGCTGGTGTTGGTATCGTTTTTACTGGTTCCGTTTTTAGGGCGCAATTTTTTCCCGGCGGTCGATTCCGGCAGCATTCTTATGCATGTACGTATGCCGAGCGGAATTAAAATTGAAGAGAGTGCTGCGCAGTTTGAATTGATCGGCCGTTCGGTGCGCGAAGTAATTCCGGCAGAAGAATTGGATTCAATCATCAATAACATCGGCATGCCGGTAAGTATGTTGAACATGGTCTACAACACCTCGGGCACCATTAGTCCGCAGGATGGCGACATGATGGTCAGCCTCAAGCCGGGATATCAGGCAGCCAAACATATCGCGCGTTTGCGGCAAGAATTACCGGTGCAATTTCCCGGTATCTCTTTTTCATTCTTACCAGCCGATATCACCAGCCAGATTTTAAATTTCGGTTCGCCGTCACCAATCGATGTGCAAGTGACCGGGCGGAATCTCGCTGCCAATCGCGACTTTGCCCAGAAAATATTGCAACGCATCAACACGATTCCCGGTATCGCTGATGCACGCATTCAGCAACCGGAAAGCGCACCGCAATTAAATATTGATATCGACCGCTCGCGCATCGGCCAATATGGATTAACCGCACGCGATGTTACTAACAGCCTCGGCGCATCACTCGCCGGCACACAACAAACGGCTCCGGTATTTTTTGTTAATCCGACTAACGGAATTTCGTACCCGGTAGTCGCACAGGTGCCGGAATATTTAATGGCCAATATTAGCGATCTGGAAAATATTCCGATTTCAGGTTCCACAACAAGCAGTGAAAGCACACAAAATTTAGGTGGCCTCGCCAGCATTAGTCGTTCAACCACTATGCCAGTGGTATCGCAATACAATATCCAACCGATGATTAATATTTTTGCCACAACACAAGGGCGCGATTTGGGATCGGTCGCCAGCGATATTAATACGGTTATTGCAGAACTGGAAAAAGAACGCCCCGCTGGCACCAACGTTACCTTGCGCGGCCAATATCAAACTATGAATATTGCTTTTGGTGGTTTGGGTTATGGTTTGCTCGGCGCGATTGTATTGATTTATTTTTTAATCGTGGTGAATTTCCAAAGCTGGAAAGATCCGTTTGTCATTATTTCTGCATTGCCCGCTGCACTTGCCGGAATCGTGTGGATACTGTTTGTTTCATTCACACCGCTATCCGTTCCTGCATTAACCGGCGCGATTATGTGTATGGGCGTTGCGACCGCCAATTCAATTCTGTTGGTGAGTTTTGCACGCGAACGTTTGGCAGAAACTGGCGATGCTATTCAAGCTGCACTGGAAGCGGGTTATGTGCGTTTGCGCCCGGTAATAATGACCGCACTCGCCATGATTATCGGCATGATTCCTATGGCGCTCGGTATAGGTGAAGGTGCTGAACAAAATGCACCACTAGGCCGCGCTGTTATCGGCGGATTAATTACCGCCACTATCGCCACATTATTTTTTGTTCCTGCTGTGTTTAGTTTGGCGCATCGCCACACCACAACAACATCAGCAAATGGCTCAGTAAACCATTCGGAGTTAATGCCAAAAAATGTCTAATTATCACCCGCAAATTCCACCGTTAAATCCAACCGAATTTCGTCGCAAACTGGTGAAAGTCAGTGTGATTATCAGTGTGGTCGGATTAATCCTCGCTGCTATCGGAATTTTTCAGCGCAGCAATGCAACAACTGAGCTGACAAAAATCGCTGCCCAATCCGCGCTTCCAACCGTGTCGGTAATTAATGCAGCATTATCAAATGATGCAAACGTATTGGTATTGCCCGGCAATTTGGAACCGCTCAATAGCGCCTCTATTTATGCGCAAACTAATGGCTACATAAAAGAATGGTTGGTTGATATTGGCGATAGCGTTAAAAAAGGCCAAACATTAGCGATATTGGATGCACCGGAATTATTGCATCAATTAGCGCAAGCCAAAGCCGATTACGCCACTGCACTTGCCGAGCAAAATAATGCGCAGAGCATGGCGGATCGCGCTAACAATTTAATGAAAATAAATAGTGCGGCGATTTCGCGCGAGATGGTTGAACAACGCAGCCGTGACGCCGAAGCAAAAACTGCTGCAACAGCGGCTGCGCACGCAAATGTAAATCGCCTCGAATCATTACAAGCCTTCACCAAACTCACTGCTCCTTTTGATGGCCAGGTCACCAGCCGTTCAGCGCAAGTGGGTGAATTAGTTGTCGCGGGTAATGCCAGCACAAAACCACTGTTTACCATTTCCGATACGAGCCTGATGCGCGTTTATGTTCGCGTACCACAAAATTACGCAACACAAATGCAAACCGGACAAGCAGCAGAATTAGTAGTACCCGAACACAACGGTAAAACATTTCCCGCTGCCGTAACCCGTAGCGCAAACGCCGTGGATGTCGCATCCGGCTCAGTATTAGTTGAACTACAAGCCAATAATAATGAGGGCGCATTAATGCCCGGCGCCTACGCCCAAGTCAGCTTTACACTCGCCACCACCAAAGAACAAATTCGCGTTCCCGGCAGCGCCATTTTGTACCGCGACCAACAACCGTCCATCGCCACCATCGACGACAACAATATCGTTACACTCAAGCCGATAAAAATTGGGCGGGATGAAGGCACTACCGTTGAAATTGTTGCGGGCATTACGGCTGAGGATCGCATTATTACCACACCGCCGGATGCGATTCGGAATGGGGATGAGGTGAGGATTGCAGTCACAACTAATAAATAGGGAGAGATTATTTCCATAGCTACTGTATTAAAAGGTGAATGTTAGGTGGGTGGGAGTTCAACCCAAACCAGCATTCACACAACAGAGAGGAAACTTTACATTTTGTATAAAACAATCAGCTTCCTTGCCGAAAATTATTTCATTTTAACTTACGGCTTTTTGGTAACAAAAGCGCCAACGATAATGCCATCGCCCGAGATTGCAATCCGCCAGTCCGAACGACCATTTTGGTGTTTCACTTCGTACAAATCCCAGCCATCATCGGCAACGCCATCAAATTTTATCGATTGAACAGCCCCCAATGCTATCGCACCGGCGTGCAACCCGAACCACTGCTCTTTCGTAACCTTGGCCATGCCTTCACTCATTATTGAATAATCGGGACTCTCCGAACCCAGAGTCGCAATTAGTTTACGTAAGGCATCCTCACTACCCGGCGTCGGCTGTTGATTTTTTACTTTGTTGGCTAACACGTTATTAATTTGCTCGGCTTCAGCAGCCTCAATTCGTGGTAAATCCATATTGGCACCGTGCTGATGCAATACCAACGCAGTTGAACGCCCCTGTTCATCAACAATAAAACTAAGTTGGGCATCAACTACTTTCACAAAAAATTTCGTTGGAGACTCAGGATAAATTTCTATCCCTGGCTGCCCAGTAAGCTGACTCACAAGCTGATTGCCATTGCGGGTAATAGTCATCACCGCAGTTTCGGACAATTTATAATAACCGGTAAATCGCTCCAGCTCGGTCTCCGACAATGAGATCTCTTTATTAATAGCACTACTCGTTTGATTTGCATTAGGGGGACTGACTTGTGCCGCCACAGCAACTAATCCGATTGATGCAAGTCCAAAAGCAATTGCCGATAAACGCCACCATTTTGCGGGTCTGGTAATCATGATTTTAATCCTTTTTTCAAGAAATGATTGTGATTCCGACATTCCTGCTACCGCACCAATGTAACGGGATTGTCGCTGTGCTACAGCTAATAAGGTCTCGCCATAGTTAGTTACGCTCTGCCCTTTATTTAATACCCGCGCATCACAATCCACTTCAATCGCGCCCCTCAGGCGATGGAATTGCCACCACAACGGAATATTCCAAGGCATAAAAACCAGCAAACAAATTGCAATTGTTAACAATCGCGGATCACCTGCATCAAGATGTGATTGCTCATGATCCAATATTGCTTGCTGTTGAGCACTGGGTAAGTCAAGAACCCATAGCGGGATAACAATGTGCGGATTAATTAAACCTACTACTGCCGGCCCCACATCATCTGTAATCAGTATCGGAGTATTAAGAAGCGTTGACTTTTTCCACTTTTTTTTGCGCCACAACAAATGCGCACCACTAGCTACCAATAAACAAAGCAAAAAAACAGATAGACACAGCCATGCCTGTTTAATGATTGCATCAAAGCTATGATATTCAGATCGTCCAATAAGGCTTTCAGGCCCCCATAAAAAAGGTGAAAGATAGCTTGATGTCATCTGGCGCAGAACAACGACTTTTTGTACGGCCTGCGAGTTAAATATAGTCGGCAACTCAATGGAAACTGATGCAATTACTGTAGGAATAAAAAGTGAAGCAATAATCGCCCCTATCCAACACCAACGACTTGTTTTACCGTATATATGTGCGCGACGCTCCGCGCTCACTGCTGCCGCACTCAAGAGAACGGAAACAAACAAGACGTACATTATCCACACTAACATGGTTATTTCTCCTTATCTTTGGGGGTCTCTTCCAACAATGCACGCATACGCTTGATTTGATCTTTCGTGAGATTTTTATCTGATACAAGCTGTGCAAAAAGCAACTCGGTAGAGCCTTTAAATAGCTTACTGGTTAGGTGACTGAGAGCACTTTTTTGCGCAGCCTGCTGCTGCACTGCAGCGGCGTACCTATGTACCTTTCCTTCTTCATCGTGAGTGACATAACCTTTGCTTTCCAAGGTACGCAAGATGGTTAATACCGTGGTATAAGCAAGCTCGTCGTGCAATAAACTACGCACTTCGTTGACCACAGAGGGTCCGTTATCCCACAATATTTGCATCACATCCGCTTCGCGGTCGGTTAAGAAAATACTCATACTCTCAGTCCATCTACTATAGTTGTAGTAGATGCTATCAGAATCTATGCAGCTGTCAACTATAGTTATAGTAGGTTATGGATTTGTGGATTAAGAACGAAGCGAAAGCACGAATGTTTAGCCATTGAACACCGGCTATATAATGTATCCAGATAAAGTTGATGCATTCACAAAAAACCACCAATTTATTCACATCACTAATTATTCTGAGCTACTGATATCAAGGTGATAAATATGAATCAGGATGACAAAAATAAAGAAGACGTATGGCTGGTATACGACGGTGAATGCCCCGTATGTAAAATTTACTGCAAATACATTCGCATCCGCGAAGCAGTAGGTACTTTACATTTGGTCGATGCACGCCAACCGGGTGAGCTGATGGATGAAATAACACGGCTAGGATTGGACATTGATCAGGGCATGGTATTGAAATTTAAAAATGCCATCTATTACGGCGCTGATGCAATTCATATGCTCACCTTGCTCAGCACGCCATCGGGAATTTTTAATCGCATTAATTATTATGTGTTTAGCACAAAACTGGGTGCGAAAATCGTTTACCCAATAGGTAAAGCATTCCGTACACTTATCTTGAAATTATTCGGCATCCGCTATATTGAAAACCTGAAAAAAGATTCAAACACTTCGGCTATTTAGAGAGCTAACAATGAACAATGAGATCTTGAAAGACTTATTAGCGCAAGAAAATGAAATTCAATTACAGTATTTTAATAATGACACTGCGTGGGAATTAGGTAATTTAATCAAGCTTGCGGCAGAAAAACTTTCCGCCTCGGTGGCGATTGAAGTCTATGCATTTGAGCATGTGTTATTTAGTTATTTTATGCCAGGCACAAGTAAAGATAATCAGGAATGGTTGCGCCGTAAACGTCAATCGGTAATGCGCTTTGGGCATTGTTCTTATTATCAAGGGCAATACAACGCCGCTAAAAATCGCAACTTTGAAACACAACCGCATATCGACGCTAAAGAATATTGTGCGCACGGTGGATCATTTCCGATCCGAATTAAAAACAGTGGGATAGTGGGTGCGGTAACGGTGTCGGGCCTGCCGCAAGAAACTGATCATCAATTAGCGATAGATGCGTTGCGCATTATTGTAAAACAGCAAAATGCAGTCGCTGACTAGTCTCAATTTTTACTTTGATTTGGTGTAAACCAACACTGATCACGAAGCCGTTAATATTTATTACTGACGTATAAATCATCGGTAAAAAACGATAAGATGCCTGTTCTTGTAGTCACTTTTACCTTTTGGTTCTTACTAATGAAAATAATAAATGTAATAGCGCTTTTTTCTGTCACCATCGGCCTCGCAGCCTGCGGCTCCGGCGGCGGTGGTTCCAAAAGCGGTGCAGCGCCCGCAGTCAAATCCAGCAGTGCCATTTCTTCCAGCAGCCTTGCAGTGGCAAGCAGTTCGGCGGCATTGTCTTCCGCCAGTGTTGCTAGCTCATCGGCGTCGAGCAACTCGGTTGCTACACTTACTAGCGTCGCATTAACTAAAAAAATGGGCGCAGGTTGGAATCTCGGTAATACATTGGAAGCGGTTGGCAGTGAAACGGCTTGGGGTAATCCGAAAGCGACACAAGCGCTTATCGATTCAGTAAAAGCCGCCGGTTTTGACAGCATTCGTATTCCAGTGGCCTGGAGTAAATTTTCTGACGCGGATAATTTTGTGATTCAGGAAGCCTGGATGCAGCGCGTGGAAGAGGTGGTGAATTACGCGTTGAATGCTGACCTCTATGTGATGATCAATATCCATTGGGATGAAGGTTGGATGCAACCGACCAATGCGAAAAAAGAGTACGTGAATAATCGCCTCGCCATTATGTGGACGCAAATTGCCAATCGCTTTAAAAATTATGATGACCGTTTGTTATTTGCTGGCACCAATGAAGTTATGGTCGATGGCGACTACGGCACGCCTACCGCAGAATATTACACCGTACAAAATAGTTTTAACCAAACCTTTGTAACAACAGTGCGGGCAACCGGTGGCAATAACGCCACGCGTTTTTTAGTAGTGCAGGGCTTTAATACCAATATCGACCACACCATAAGCTTCGCTAAAAAAATGCCAACCGATAGCGCGACTGATCGCTTATTAATGGAAGTACATTATTACGATCCATTTAATTTTACGCTGAACAAAGATAGCAACATCACCCAGTGGGGCAAAAATGCCACCGAGCCAACCAAGACCGAAACCTGGGCGAATGAAGCTTATGTCGATGCACAATTTCAAAAAATGAAAACGAATTTTGTCGATAAAGGAGTGGGCGTTATTCTCGGCGAGTTTGCGGCTATGGCGCGCCTCTCGGTAGCAGGGCATGAAGCCTATCGCACTTACTGGAATGAAATTATTGCTGCCTCAGCGATAAAACACGGCATGGTGCCCATGTATTGGGATGCAGGTGCCACCGATGATTTCGGTTCTGGTTTATTTAATCGCACTACCGGCGCACAGGTTTATCCCGATATTATTAATGTCTTGGTAACACCGGCGCAGCAGCAATAACATAGTTAATGCGCAATAAAAAAGCGGTGCAAGAAATCTTGCACCGCTTTTTTTATTCTTGTTTACCGCTTAACTATTTCTTTTCAAATGCACCTAAATCCGGTGCGCTGCCAAGGTAGGGCAGGCCAACACTTACGCCTTTATCAATTAGCGCACTGGTCGCGGTCAATTTAAATAAATTGTTGCTTGGCAGTGAACCATCGGCATTTCTTGCTGCGGTCGCAACAGACAAATCCAGGCTTACAAAATCGCTCGCAATCGCTAGCGGGCCGGTATCCCAGGAATTATTTTTTGCATCAGAATTAGAAATGCTCACTGGCGCCGAGAGCGAAACATTATTGCGGAAGTAGTGTTTTTGCCCCGATGCAACCGGGTTGCCAAAACCATAGTTGTTGCCATTGCGATAAGCGGTGTTATTCAACAGTGTTACACCACCGGCATTATTGTTTTGATCAAAACCTTTTTTCGGGTTATCAAACGCGATGGAATTGGTAATGCGATTTTTTGCCACTACGCCATTGCCACCTAATTTAAAACCGTTACCGTTGCCGGTGAAACCACCGTAGCCCCAAATATCTACGCCGTTACGGAATGCCCAACTATTTTCTATGGTCACTACTTCCGGGCTATCAAATAAATCGAAACCATCGTCGGAGTTTTCCCAAGCGCGACAGCCGATAAATTTATTGCCCGGCCCTTGCGTTTGCTTGGGGCCAAAACCGTCGGCCATGCTGCCTTTCTTTTTCGGATCGTAATTGCGATAGGCATCGGAATTAATCACCGTGGTGTAAGCGCCGCCTTTGTTAATTTCCAAACCGGTGTTGCGATTATTATGGAACGCGCAATTTTCAAAGGTATTGTATTTACCCGTAACATACACGCCTTGATAACCCGCGCGTGTAATTTCAATCCCTTTGAAATACCAGTAGCTACCCGTGAGGCTCAAGCCGTAAGAATCTTGCACCCATTGTTGTTCGGGAAACGAAAAATCGATAACCGCGCGGCCACAATTTGCAGCAACAACACGAATCGGTGCACTGGCGCTGCCCGACTTGGTCAACTTGATTGTGTTGGCAACACCGGCGCTGTAAGGCACGGTGTAAGTCCCCGGTTCCAACAACAACATCTGCCCACCAGCCACCGCAGCCAATGCGGTTTTAATATCCATCGCCGCAGAAAAACTGCTGCCGTCGGCATTAGCAGAACCATTGCGCGAAACGTAATAGGTTTTGCTCACATTGAAATTATGGCAAGCATTGGAGGGTGCTGAAGACGCTGCACTACTCACACTGGATTTGCTGGACACTGCCGCACTGGAACTGGCTTTACTCGATACCACCGAGCTTGATTGAAGTGACGCAACCGAGCTGGATACTTTCACCGAGCTCACGCTTGAACTCAAACTGGAACTGGATTTGCTCGACGATAAAGCGCTGGATTTATTCGACGAGAGTGCGCTTGATTTACTCGATGAAACAACACTCACCGACGAGGAGATCGCCGAAGCGCCGCCAGCAGGAATCGAACATTCTTTATTAGCTTTAGCCGGGTTAGGGTCAACACCGAAGGTAGCGGTATTACACACAAAGCTGCCGCTCAATACTTTGTAGGTAAATAAATCCGCCGCGCCGTAGGCAACGTTAGTACCTGCCGCAACGGAACAGGTTTGGTTAATTTTACAAATAGTGGTGTAACCGCTTGGGCGATTACTGGCCGCATAGGCGCTGGTAGCCAGCGCGCACAAGGCAGTGGCCGCAATGATTTTACGATTCATGATCGGATTCTCTAGCAGATTATTGTTGTTGCCCCGACTACAAAACGAGGCTGCTTGGTGACCGAGAGAATTTTTTGCTGATTTTATAAGCGGCAGCATACTACTTATGCACAACAAACGCCGCCATATTGATCACAAGTTTGCTGGCATATTTACCGATAAATCGACACCAAGCCAAAGGCGCTGACCACTAACAAGGCACCACCAATCACGCGATAAAAAACCACCGGATCAGCGCTCATCAACCGTGCATGAAATTTCAAACCAAAATAATGGCCTATCGCCGTGGCGGGTAATAACCAAAGATGCGCCTGTAATTGCAAATCCACCCCTGCAATAAGAAACGCCACCATCTTAATACTCACCAAAATAAACCAGAGCACAAATAACGTATCGCGCAATTTTTCACGCGCAACATGCACCATGTACACCGTCATAATCAGCGGTGCACCAATCAGTGAAGTACCGCTAATGTAAGCGCCGAGCGATAGAAAAATTCCATCACTTACCGGGTGTGAACTCTTAAACGGTTTATTTAAAATATAGGTGAGGGAATACACCGAAATAATCACAAAAATAATCGCACTCATAATGTTCGCCGGAATCGTTAACAAACCGGCAACCCCAATGAGCTTGGGAATAATCATAATCTTCAACGATTTTTTCAGATAAACCCAATCCACCGTCGATGGCTTTTTTTCTTCAATCGCCACGCGTTTGCGATTGTTTTGCCACACAGTGAGCGTAGAAAAAATTAACAAGTGCACCGCAATAATTGGCAAATACACCAACGGCCGATTATCCACCAGCAACAACAACGGCAGCGCCATCATCGCACCACCAAAACCTAAACCGGTGCGGACAAAACCGCTCCAGACGAAGATGAGTAGCACGAGGATTAATTGGGTGAGGGTTAGGTCGTTCATAGTTGTTTAATTCGCCACATTCGCTCAATCGATGTAGCCTTCATCTAATTGGATAAGGGTTTCTTCAACCAAGCTCGCACCTGATTCGGTTTTTATCAGCTCAATTGCCGAATTGTTTTGGGTGAACTGGCGCCATTTAACCTTCAGCCCAACCTACAGTTTTTAAACGTGTTAAAGCAATATCAATTGCTCGATCATCAAATAATGATCCCTACCGCCAACTTCGAACAGTTAACTAACATACATTTCTTGCCTCAAAGCGCTCCGGGCTAATAAAGCCAATGGCGTTGTGGCGGCGACAGCGATTGTAGTCCACTTCAATATATTCAAAAATAGATTCGCGCGTTTGTTTTCCATTCAATAATGGCTCGCCGTAAATTAGCTCAACTTTCACTGAATGAAAGAAGCTTTCCGCACACGTATTATCCCAGCAATCACTCTTGCGACTCATACTTTGTATGAGAGAGTATTTTTTCAGTAAATCCCTAAACACGTGCGATGCATACTGACTGCCCCGGTCGCTGTGAACCATAACGTCTTGTGGAAATTTTCGTCGCCACAATGCCATCATCAACGCATTACAAATCAATTGCGAATCAATATTTTTACTCATTGACCAACCAACAATTTTGCGCGAATACAAATCAATCATCACCGCTAAATACAGCCAATCTTCAGTAGTTTGAAGATAGGCAATATCCGTCACCCATTTTTATTGGGGCGTTGTGCAGAAAAATCTCACGCCAACAAATTGGGTGCAACAGGTAAAGCATGATTGCTATCAGTGGTAACCTTGAATAACTTGGCTGCCTTTGCAATTAAACTCTGTCTTTTAAGGCTTTTTCAAATAGTCTTGATGTCCAGCGGATTATTACTATCAACATCTAATGAGCTGCGCCTGCTAATCAATGCAGGCGCAGACCTACTTTATACTTTAATAAAGTTAATTGCCGAGAGAGAACCAAACGGTAAACCCGCTAACTGCCCACCCACCGCTAGTGAACCCAAATCGACTGCGGAAAAGCCAGTGTTTTCGATCAGTGTGCGCACTTCTGTTTTGGCTGCTGCGTCATCACCTGAGTAAAACAATACTCGTTGTCCTCCCGATAACTCCGGCTCCACTAATGCAGCTACATCCAAGTGATTAAACGCTTTCACCACACGAGCACCCGGCACAAAAGTACTGAATACTTCACTCGATTGTTTATCGCCAAGATCAATCGCTTTGATGCCATAGGCCGCAAGTGGATTGGTTGGGTCTTGGGTTTCCGGTGAGCCCGGTTCTAAAAACGCCACAGCGTTGGTGCCGTCAATCACGATACGATTATTCCAGGCAGGTAAATTGCCCAGAGCTGTGCCCAAGTCTTCGAAGCGTACTGCAACGATCACTATGTCTGCACTGGCAGCTTCTGCCACAGTGCCCGCTTTAATGCTTGGGCCAACTTCGCTGATCAGTGAAGCTAAAGACTCTGGCCCACGACGGGTAGCAATAGTGGCTGATATACCTTTTTTAGCAAACGCGCGTGCCAAATTTGAACCCAGTGCGCCTGAACCAATAATTCCAATACTCATTTTGTAACTCCGTCCCATACAGGGATAAAAAGATGAAAAGATAAAGTGAAAAGGGGCTAAATATTTCCCGATCATCAGCGCCCCGCTAGCCGATGATTTCAATGCGTCAGTCAAAGACATTGCATTGCGATAATTTTTTACGCTTAACTTTTTTACATTCAGTGCATGACTAGCGATTATTTTTTCGTGCATCCAAACTAAATTTTCCGGCGCCATGTACGACAAGCAATAAAAACGCACCGCTAATTGAAACGTTTTTCAAAAACATCACCATTTGGGTCTGATCTGCAAAATCAAAGTGAAACATTATTGCGGAAAGTAGTGTAAATCCGGCCAACAAAAACGCCGTTGCTTTAACCTGCCAGCCAACAATAATCGCGATGGAGGCCAGCACTTCGAAGCCAATAACGAACGGCAAGAGTGCACCGGGAATGCCAAACGCACTCATGTAACCTGCCGTTTGTTCATAAGCTGATAGTTTCCCCAATCCGGATAATAGAAATATCGCGACTAATAAAATCCGGCCAAAAAGTTCTACCGCGTTAGAAAATGTTTTTGATGTAGCTTGCATTGCGTTTGCTTCAAGAATGGAATTGTGAGTGCTCATGTTTTAGCTTCCTGTGTAGTCAATGTTGTTAAGAAAATGGCATTAAAAAGTGTATTTAAAAAATCATTAAATTCGATCAGCCAAACGCAGTTGATTACCGATGCGGTTAATTTCCTGCTCGCCTTGTTGCAGTGTTTTCTTTGAGGTGTGCACCGAGTAGTAACCCAATACCAATTCGTGCGGGTGTTTAATCGCGGCACCGAAAACAAAAGCGCTATCACCCTTGGCGCGAATGGTGATTGCGTTGGTGGACTCAGCAAACACCACCATCTCACCTTTGTGCACCGTTTCGGGTGTGTTTAACGCCCCACGAAACACCGAGAGCCAGGCAACGTTTTGATTGGCTTCGGGTTCGTAACGCCACACCTCGCCATCTTTTAATTGCACTAAAAAGTAATTGATGCCAGTCGCAGAACGTATCGGGCTTTGTGCTTGTTGATACTGGCCTAACAGCACCTTTACTGAACCGACAACAGGTACTTCTTCAGCGGTGATGTATTGGCTTTGCGCTGGTGCGTTTTCTTCGGCGGCGGGCAGCGCCAACCAAAGTTGATAGAATTCCAGCGGGTCTTTACCGGCGGCATAACCATCGTGCCAAACGCCGTTACCTGCTTTCATCCACTCCAGGCCACCGGCGTTAACGATTCCGCTTTTACCGGTTGTATCCTCGTAACCAAAACCGCCGGTGATAGGCAATGACAGAGTCGCCAAGCCTGAGTGTGGGTGCATGCCAATTGGCGCGTTGGAGGGCGGCATGACACCGTAATCTAGAAATACAAACGGTTTAACGAGTTGACCTAAATCTGACGGACTCATGAGGCGGGTTATTACCCCGTGAGTTCTACCGGTGGTGCGTGCAACAATGTTGCGGAAACTTACTGTCTTCTGATCTTGTGCGTCAGGCTTGATGTTCAGCGCGGTATTCATAAATCTCTCCAACTTCAGGTTTTTGTTGTCCTTGTGTTGTCACCAAGGAATGAACACAGCTTAGGGCTAGAAGATCAAACTGAAAATCCTATATTATTGGATGATAAGTATCGGGAATGTAGATATATGCTGGATAACGTCACACTGGATCAAATGCGTACCTTCATTGCAGCAGCAGAGGAAGGCAGCTTTTCGGCGGCGGGTCGTAAGCTCAAACGGGCGCAGTCCGTGGTGAGCCAAACCCTTGCCAATTTGGAGTCACAGCTGGGTGTGGTGCTGTTTGATCGAAGTGCGCGCTACCCCAAATTGACCGAAACCGGCGCGACCTTATTGGTTGATGCGCGCGCGGTTGTGCAGAACATGGATGCGTTTAAAGCGCGGGCGCAATCGCTGTACGAAGGCTTGGAACCCGAGCTTTCGGTGGCGGTAGATGTGATGTACCCCATGAATAAACTGACCCAAGCGGCCGGTTATTGTCAGGATAATTTTGTGCATACACCGCTGCGGCTGTATGTGGAGGTGCTGGGCGGTGTTGCGCAGTTGGTGCTTGAGGGTAGTTGTCGGCTGGGCATTATTGGTTCTTTGCCGGTTGTGCCGGAATCATTGGTCGCTGAACCATTGGGGCGGATCCAGTTTGTGACGGTCGTCAGTCCCACACACGAACTTGCCTCTATACAAGGTTTGATTAGCGATGCGGAACTCGCGCGCCACGTACAGTTGATTCTCACCGACCGCACAGCGTTATCGAGTGGGCAAAATTATGCGGTGATGTCGCCCTTGATGTGGCGTTTATCGGATTTGGGTTCAAAACGTGCCTTTCTAAAAGCGGGTTTTGGCTGGGGGCATATGCCTTTGCACATGGTGGAAAAAGACCTGGCCGCAGGCGACTTGGTTAGCATTCAACTGCAAAGTATTCCTGCCGCTGAAATGTTTATGGGCATGCAATTGGTTTATCGCGAGGATGATCCACCCGGCCCTGCAGGTAGAGCATTTATATCCCAGCTTTTGAGTTGATCGATAAACGCCCTTCCCGCAGGCCCGGGCGGCATATCTTTGCGGTAGACAATACGCATCGGTAAGGCTGCGTTCTGCCGCTCACTGCCCGCAATCAGAATTTTTACCAACTGACCGGTGGCGATATCCTCTTCAACCATATGCAAAGGCATATGCCCCCAGCCAAAACCCGCTTTTAGAAATTCATGCTTCGCGCCAAGATCAGCCAGTTTCCAGGTCAGGGGCGACAACACACCAAAACTTTTTCCATCCGATAATGCTGTGCGGTCGGTGAGAATTAATTGCACCTGTTCCGCCAGTTCTACGTTGGTTATGGGGCGTTGAATCGCGGCCAAGGGATGCGTCGCGGACACCACCGTTACCATGGGCAAATCACACAATGGCTCGGACATCAGCTCATCGGGCACCGATGGCAAAGTGCCAATAATGCCGATTCTACAAACCCTATCCAACAACGGTTGAATCACACCGCCGAGGGTTTCTACATACATGCGCAGCGGCGTATCCGGAAATACATCGCGACAAAACCCCACTGCACGGGTAAGTCCATCCATGGGGTACATCACATCCACTGCGATAGAAATTTCCGTTTCCAAACCTTCGCGCAAAGAGGACGCCCGCGCTTTAAATCCATCCATATTATCGGCCACGGCATAGGCATCACGCAGCAGCGCCCGCCCTTGCGCGGTGAGTTGCGGATAGCGCCCCGCCCGATCAAATAAGCTCACGCCCAACTGCAATTCCAGATTGGCCAGCGATTGACTCACCACCGACTGTGCACGATCTATCTTGCGCCCTGCCGCCGAAAAACTGCCCGTTTCAGCAGCGGCAATAAAGGTTCGGAGTTGATCCAGGGTAACGGCGTCTAACATAAGTATCGGCTCAGGCGATGGGTTCAATCGGAGAATATAGGCTACCAAGATAACTAGCGGCTATCTACATTTGCCACTAATTGAGCTACGCCGCCAGTAAGGGCTCAGCGCAATTATTTACTCACCTATTTTCTTGAATGCTGAAGGAGAAATTTCATGGCAAAAGTTCTTGTACTTTATTACTCAACCTACGGACACATCGAAACTATGGCCTACGCCATGGCGGAAGGTGCGCGCAGTACTGGCGCCAGTGTGGATGTGAAACGTGTTCCTGAAACCGTTCCCGAAGAAATTGCAAAACAGAATTATTTCAAACTGGATCAAGCGGCGCCCATCGCCACGGTGGAAGAACTGGAACATTACAACGCTATCATCATTGGTGCTGCCACACGGTTTGGCCGTATTAACTCGCAAATGGCGGCGTTCCTGGATCGAGCTGGCGGTTTGTGGGCGCGCGGTGCTCTGAATGGAAAAGTCGGTGGTGCATTCACATCTACCGGTTCACAACACGGTGGCCAGGAAACCACACTGTTTTCAATTATCACCAACCTGCTTCACTTTGGTATGACGATTGTTGGTCTACCTTACAGTCATCAAGGGCAAATGACGACTGACGAAGTGGTCGGCGGTGCACCCTATGGCGCAACCACAATTGCCGGTGGCGATGGCAAACGGCAACCCTCCGAAATTGAACTGGCTGGCGCACGCCACCAAGGCGAATTGATTGCCAAAACGGCAACTAAACTATTTGGCTAATGTTTTATTTCCACAAAACAGCGGCAATTAAGTCTGTTCTGTTTTTTTGCCGCTACCCCAAAGGTAATTTATACAAAAGTGGTTCGCCTGCTCTCCCTAAAGTGAATACGATTTACCTACCTCACAGTGGACGACACATTAACGTCTAGAATTCACCCACGTTAGTTAAATAAGTAGCACCCCTCGCTTTACCAGCTCAATCGTTGGGCGCCTTGCTTTATAGTCTCAATACCCTTCTGCACCAAATAATGTTTCTACGCTTAACACACCTTAGTCTGCCGGGTTATGCCGCTGAAAGGCGTTATTTAGATAACGTCGTGTGGAATGTTTTTGTAGCAAGTTAAATTCATCCGATTGGTTAGATGGCCTGGATGAAGGCGGAAGTTGATAGTTAAGCTAATCATTAATGCATCTTAATTAACGATACTTTATATACAATAATATAGGCTATTAGGATACATAAGCGATTTATAAACTGACCTCACTTTCACAGGAGGCCAGTTATGAATCGCTCACTTAAGTTAAAACGTACCCGTTCACTTTTCTTGTTAAGCACCTTGTCTGCGCTGTTTTTGGCTGCGCCTAATGTATTTGCCCAAGACAGCTTGGCTACACAAACAGCTGCAGCAGGCGAGCACTTACAAATAGCCATACAGGCAGATGAAGAAAAGCGCCCGCGTTATACATTTGATGGCGCCAGACCAAAAGAAAGCTGGGCGTTTGCTACGGATAACGATGTTCTAGCACCCGGCAAGCGCGACCGCGACTACACCTACGGTGTCAACTGGGCTTACTCTGGTGACAGCGCAAGAGATGCCGCGATTTCCCTGCAACAACCACTTGCCTCACTCAATAGCTTGGTTGATATGTTGCCCGAAGCGAGTGCAACACAGGATCAATTCAGCCACGAATTCGGTTTTTTTGGTTTCACGCCGGACGGACTTAAATTCAATGCTGATGATCGTCCTTACGCCAGCTTGATTTATTTCTCCAGCTCAAGGGAGCAACTGGATCAAGCGAATAATATTGCCTGGAAAAGCTCTCTCACACTGGGTGTGTTGGGTCTTGATTTGGTGGGTAACGTGCAAAATCAAATACACGCCGGCTTGGGGAGTAATAAAGCAGAAGATTGGAATACCCAAATCAGTGATGGTGGAGAACTGACTGGCCGCTACACTATTGCACGTCAACAATACCTTGAAGGCTGGTCGGATTCCTTTGAAGTAAAAAGCACTGTGCAGGCATCGGTTGGCTACTTGACCGAAACTAGTTGGAGCTTGAGTATCCGTGAAGGCAATGTGAACAGCCCATGGGCCAGTTTTAATCCGGAATTAATTAGCTACGGCGAAAAATCTACCTATACAAGCAACGCAGAAGCCACCAATGAAAATTACTTTTGGGCGGGCGTCACCGTAAAAGCGCGCCTCTACAATGTATTTCTGCAAGGACAATTTCGCGATAGCACACAGACTTACTCGGCCAATGAATTGCGTCCTTTAATCGCAGAAGCTTGGGCGGGCTATACCTTTGCATTCAAAAGTGGGCACAGAATTAGTTACGTTTTACGCGGCCAAACATCGGAAATAAAGGCGGGTGATGGTGATCGCCATTTGTTGTGGGGCGGATTGATTATCTCTAAATCGATTTAAACATTATCAGAGCGCTTACAACGCCAGTTAAAAATATACATTGCATCACTATCAATTAAGAGCATGGCTAAAGTGCAGCAAGGTAGCCGCTGATCGCCTCAATCGCCGCACTCACCTTGGGCGGCTGAAGTGTACGCTTCAAGGTAACGGCGTAAATACCCGCGCCGGGCAGCGCCCAATCGGGTAAGAGCAAAACCAGCTCACCGCTGGCTAACTCGCTTTGAATCATATAACTCGGCAAACGGGCGAGACCAAAACCTTGCACCGCAAAATCCCGCAGCATGGCCACATTGTCAGTCATAGCGCCGGGGGTGAGCATAATGCGTGCGCTTTCGCCGGAAGCATTTTTGAAGGCCAAGGTAGTTGGTTCAGCAAAGCGGTTAAAGCCCACAATACGATGCTCGCGCAGACTTTCGGGCGATTCAGGTATCCCAAAACGGCGCAGGTAATCTGGCGCTGCCACCAGCATTTCGTGCAAGTCAGCCAGCTTGCGTGCGACCAGGGATGAATCACGCAGCCAGCCGGAGCGAATGGAAAGGTCGATGGCTTGAGTGGTCATATCTACGATGCGGTCATCGACCACAATATCCAGCAGCAATTTGGGGTACTGGCGGGCAAGTGGTGCCAGTGCTGGCAAGACGATCTTTTGTGCGGTATCCGAGGCGGCAGAAATCCGTAACCGCCCGGCAATTTCACCCACACCACCGGCCACCATTTCCTCGGCCATCTCCGCCGCTGCAAGCATCTCCACACATTTCTCATGGTACAGCTGCCCCGTCTCGGTAAGCGACAGGCTGCGCGTAGTGCGATTGAGCAGGCGCACACCCAACTCCTCTTCAAGCTGGCTGACCGCTGAACTCAGCACCGAAGTAGCCAAATCCAGCGCTCGCGATGCGGCTGAAAAAGAGCCGTGGCGCACCACCATTGCAAATAGCGCCATCCGTCTTAATCGATCAAGTTGCATTGTATTGTTCTGTTTAAACGAAAGATGATTTAGATCATAGCCTATTTTTTACTCGACGGGATCGGCCTAAAGTTCACTTATCGGATTTCACACTACTCCAGGGGAGATAAACACCGTGGACGCAAAACTCCATTACATATTCGACCCACTCTGCGGCTGGTGTTATGCCGCCAGCCCGTTACTGACTGCACTGAAAGATCGTTTTGGCGATGAGCTGGAACTGGTCTTTCATCCCGGCCTTTTATTTGCGGCGCCCAGGACGATAGATCAGTCCTACCGCGAACATATCATCAGCGCCGATTTGCGTATCGCCGCCGTCGCTGGGGTTGAGTTCGGCGCGGCGTACATTAACCGCGTGCGCACCGCACCGGTTTTACGCTATCACTCTGAACTGCCTGCAGCGGCAGTGTTGGCAACGCATGCACTCAATACATCATTAGGTTTACGCATGCTCAAACTGATTCAGCAAAGTCACTACCAATCGGGCGAAGACGTGAGTGATATCGCCACACTGACCACGCTTGCACAGACACTAAGATTGGAGGCGAAAGCCTTTGCACAAGCGCTGGAAAATATCCAACACAGCCTGCCCACTATCGCAGTAGAGGCACGCAACCTGATGCAAGTAGTCAGCGGCAATGGTTTCCCGACGTTGGTGTTGGAACAGGATGGCGAATTTCAACTGCTTGATCACAGCAGCGCTTATGGAAAACCCTATTTACTCGCCAACCGTGTTGCACAGTTTGTCGCCGCGTAATTATCTTGAAACTAGCCTTATCAGTAATAATTCGTATTGCAATATTCATTCATTTAACAGCGGAAAAAGGAAAACTGTATGAGCCAACAATTAGAAAGCAATGCATTAGCACAATTATTTACTGAAGCTCGCACATTCAATGCTTTTTTAGAAAAAGAAGTTTCTGATGAGTTGATCAAAGAACTCTATGAATTAATGAAATGGGCACCAACGTCCATGAATTGCCAGCCGGGTCGGTATGTTGTGGTGAAAAGTGCAGCTGCAAAAGAAAAATTAAACAAAGCACTCGCGCCTGGCAATCAGCAAAAAACATTAGCTGCACCTGCAACGGTGATCATCGCTTCGGACACACAGTTTTATAACAATTTACCCGTGCTATTCCCTGCTTACCCGACAGCAAAAGAAATGTTTGCAAGCAACGATAGCTTCCGCGATATAACTGCCCTAAGAAATTCAAGTTTGCAAGGTGCTTACTTCATCATGGCGGCACGCAGCCTTGGTCTGGATTGCGGACCAATGAGTGGTTTTGATAATAAGGTAGTAGATGAAAACTTTTTTCCTGACGGACGTTACAAATCCAATTTTATTATCAATATTGGTTACGGCGATGCATCGAAAAATTATCCCAGAGGACCGCGACTGGCATTTGATGAGGTAGCGGATATTCTCTAGCTAATGCCGTATAACCGTTGTATTAACAAAATCTGTAGAGGTTTTTATGAAGCTTTTATCCAAATTAATTCAGGTGATCACCATGGTAGCTATAACTGCCGTATCAGCAAATGCAATCAGTGCAACATTAGAAACGACAGTATTTAATCCACAAGAAAAAAGTACATTTCCGGTGAGTTCGGTATTAATTACCGGCCCCAAGGAAGCCATCTTGGTTGATGCCCAATTTCAGCGAAATGATGCGCAGTCTGTAGTTGAGCTGATCAAAAAATCCGGTAAAAAATTGACGGCTATTTATATTAGCCATGGCGATCCTGATTATTATTTTGGTCTGGATGTCATCACCGCCGCTTACCCTGATGCCAAGGTAGTGGCCACGGCAAATACCCAGGCATACATAAAAGCATCTATGGAACCGAAAAAAGCGTACTGGGGGCCGATCCTCAAAAAAAATGCACCGCAAACGTTAGTTGTGCCCGAAGTACTGCAAGGCGACAGCTTAATAATTGATGGTGAAAAAGTGCAAATTGTCGGTCTTGATGGCCACGACCCTAAACATACCTTTGTGTGGATTCCTTCCAGCAAAACAATGCTTGGCGGTGTGGTGGTATTTAATAACATGCATGTTTTTTTAGCTGATACACAAACACCTGAGTCGCGCCAGAAATGGTACAAAACGCTCGATTCGATTGAAAAATTACAACCTAAAAAAGTCATTGCAGGCCACATGCTGGGCGATAAACCCATGACAATCGATGCCGTTAAATTTACTCGCCAATATATTAAGGATTTTGAGGTCGCGGCCAAATCATCAACCAATTCCAGTGAATTGATAACCAAAGTGAAAGCAAATTATCCAACCATTGGTGGGGACAGTATTTTGGCGTTAAGTGCGAAAGTCATTACGGGTGAAATGAAATGGGGGCAATAGTTACCTATTAGTGGCTTTTACTTTTCGAACTGCCTGCAGTTCGAAAAGTTATTTTTTATTCTCCACTCAGGATAACGACATGCGCCAGATGCAAACATTGATAAGTGCAGCAGTAGTTGTGTTTATGCTTCAGTCATGCACTTCCCTTTCAACACAATCGACCTTAAATAATCATGAGACATTAAATACCGGGACGAAAACAATGAACAATGTTGATATTGTAAAAAGTACCTATGAAGGAAAAACCTCGGAAGAAAATGGCAAAAACCTCAAACGCTACATAACCAGCGACACACTGTGGACGGAAGCTGCAGGATTTCCTTACGCAGGAACTTACCAGGGGTTCGATGACATTGAAAAAAACGTTTTTGCTCGTTTGGGTGGTGAATGGATCAACTACAAACTAGTCGTAGAAGACTACGTTGCCGCTGGTGATAAGGTATTTGCTTACGGTACCTACAGCGGCACCTATAAAGCCAGCGGAAAATTTTTCACCGCCAGAGTCGCGCATCTTTGGATACTTAAGGATGGCAAGGTAAAAAGCTTTGAACAATTTGTGGATAGCAAAACCGTTAGGGACGCAATGTAAATAGCTAATCAACACGAGACGCTTTGCTGAGAACACACCTACTAAATAGACAGGTGAACTTCGCATAAAAAGAACAAAAAAATAGAAAGTTTATTCATCGGAATCTGCGCGCAAAAAAAAGAAACATCAGGGCTTAAATAAACATGCGCAGAAACACTGGTTCGGTCATGACCTTGTCATTAGGGATGTTCAATTTTAAAAATGAAACTCCTTATCATTTAACAATAATCGTACACTATCAAAGGTATATGCCATGACGTTTTATTCTCAAATAACAACCAATAGAAGGGCGCTGTTAGGTCTCATCCTGACGGGGTGCGTGATGTCTACCCATGCTGCCGACCGCCCAAAAAATTATGTCACTGTTTGTAAAGTAGGGCAGACGTGTACAGTGAGCGCTGCAACAAATGTTGCATTCGGCGCTTCCGACAAATTCGTCTACAAAGTATTGAATGGTACTTTCTCATGTACCGTCTCGGCATTTGGGTCTGATCCTATCCCATCAAAAGCAAACAAAGAATGCTCAATTCCCAAGAGTGCGTCGGGTACTGTGTCTAGCTCAAGTTCACTATCAAGCTCCAGCGCCGCAAGCAGTTCTGTAGCAAGTGGAAAATTACTCTCTCAAACAGGAAACCCTGTTGCAGATTGGTTTAGTAAATCAAAAACAAAATGGGCGACAGATAAAGCGGACGTCGTATTGTCTTATCAACAATCCAACGGCGGTTGGCCAAAAAATCTCGATTACAACAGCGTATCAAAAGGCAGTGGCGGAAGTGCCAGCGGTACTTTCGATAATAACGCCACAGTGACAGAGATCGTCTATTTGGCAGAAATTTACAAGTCTGGTAAAAACACAAAGTATCGCGATGCAGTGCGTAAAGCGGCTACCTTTATGCTCAGCGCGCAATACAGCACCGGTGGATGGCCGCAGTTCTATCCACTAAAAGGTGGTTATGCTGATCACGTAACTTTTAATGACAATGCGATGGGTCACTTGCTTACCGTGTTGGATAGCGCAGTGAATAAAAAGGCTCCATTTGATACCGACGTTTTCTCTGACAGTGACCGTGCAAAATTCAAAACTGCTGTCACTAAAGGCGTGCAGTACATTTTAAAATCGCAATGGAAACAAAATGGAAAACTGACCGTGTGGTGCGCGCAACACGGCGCGACTGACTACAAACCCAAAGCTGCGCGAGCCTATGAATTGGAATCCCTTAGCGGTAGCGAGTCAGCCGGGCTTATTGCTTTTTTAATGACCCAACCACAAACCACAGAAATCCAAACTGCAGTTAAAGCTGGCCTTACCTGGTTCAATAGTCCGAACACTTATCTCGATGGTTACACCTACGACTCTGCTCAAGCGAAAACCAATCCTATTGTTAAAAAATCAGGCAGCAGAATGTGGTACCGCTTTTATGACCTAAATACCAACAAAGGCTTCTTCAGTGATCGCGACGGTAGTAAGTTCTACGACATCACAAAAATGTCTGAAGAGCGTCGTACCGGCTACAGTTGGGGCGGAGCCTACGGCGAGAAGATTCTGTCTTATGCTAAAAGCGTTGGTTACTAATAGATAGCTAATTGAGCCTACGGTGGGATGGGTTTTCCTGCCGTTAGGTGCATTCACGATGCCATTAAATCGAAGGATTACACAAGATTATCCCCTTTACTCTCTTTATTTTCATGAGTCTCTCGGGGGTGTATATCGCTTACATGGTATTCAAGGTCTCAGACAGAAGTTGATGAACACGCCCCACTGTAACGCTGGGTGAGCGGTTATACCTACCTCTAGAGCTAAACATCCCTGACGGTTAAATAAGGTTTATAGGCTCTTCCATCACCCGAACCAGCGCCTTTAGCCAAGCGTGAAGCGGTCTGCTTTCCGCTTTAGCCTTGATTTCCTTAGTTTTTCGGGATTCTTGGACATTAAAAAACCTAGTGGCAACCTATTTTGATCAAATATAGGTCACCACCACCACTACTGGTTTAGTATCACTAATTATTCTACCGTCACGCTCTTCGCCAAATTCCTCGGCTGATCCACATCAGTACCCTTAATAATCGCCACGTAGTAACTCAGCAATTGCAGTGGCAATGTATAAAGGATCGGTGCAAGCCATGGATGAATATGCGGTACGTTGATTACGCGCATGGTTGCGTCTGATTCAAATTTTGCGTCTTCATCGGCAAATACATACAAGATGCCGCCGCGTGCGCGAACTTCTTCGACGTTGGATTTTAATTTTTCCAGCAAGTCATTATTAGGTGCCACAACGATGATCGGCATGTGTGCGTCGATCAGTGCCAATGGGCCGTGTTTTAATTCACCAGCTGCATAAGCTTCGGCGTGAATGTAGGAAATTTCTTTTAATTTCAGCGCGCCTTCCATTGCGATTGGGTATTGATCGCCGCGGCCTAAAAATAACGCATTGTGTTTATCGGCAAACTCTTCGGCGAGGATTTCGATTTTTGGTGCAAGTGCTAGAGACTCTTCCAGTTTTGCTGGAAGATTTTTTAGCGCGCTGACCATTTCTTTTTGTTGCTCGGCAGAGAGGCCGTTGTATTTGCCGATGGCTAATACGAGCATCGCCAAACCAACCAGTTGCGTGGTGAAAGCTTTGGTGGAGGCGACACCAATTTCAGCACCGGCGCGGGTCATAAAGGCTAAATCTGATTCGCGCACCAACGATGAACCGGCGACGTTGCAAATACTCAAGCTACCTAAATAGCCGAGTTCTTTTGCTAAACGCAATGCCGCAAGCGTATCAGCCGTTTCACCAGATTGGCTGATGGTGACGACCATGCTATTGGGTTGCACAAACGATTTGCGATAGCGGAATTCGCTGGCAATTTCTACGTTGCAGGAAATGCCGGAAAAAGTTTCCAACCAGTAGCGTGCAACCATGGCGGAGTGATAGCTGGTGCCACAGGCGACGATTTGGATGTGTTTTACTTTTTTAAATAATTCAGCGGCGCCATTGCCGAAAGTTTCATCCATTACCGATTCGTTGCTCAAACGACCTTCAAGGGTATTCATCACGGCGTTGGGTTGTTCGTAAATTTCCTTGAGCATAAAGTGGCGATACTTGCCTTTGTCACCGGCGTCATAACTGGCGGTAGATTCGTGAATTTGGCGCTCTACAGCGTGACCATCTTTATCAAAAATTTTAATAGTGGTGCGAGTGATTTCTGCTACATCGCCTTCTTCAAGAAAAATAAACCGGCGCGTTACAGGTAAGAGTGCGAGTTGATCTGAGGCGATAAAATTTTCGCCAATACCTAAACCAATGACTAATGGGCTGCCGGAACGAGCAACAACTAAACGGCTTGCGTCGTTTTTATCCATCAATACTGTGCCGTAGGCGCCGTGTAATTGTTTTACCGTTTTTTGTACGGCCGCTAATAAGCTGTCGGTTTTTGTTAATTCTTTTTCGACTAAATGTGCGATGACTTCAGTGTCGGTATCGGAGGTAAATACGTAGCCTTCTTCTTGCAACAAATTACGCAGTGACGCATGGTTTTCAATAATGCCGTTATGCACCACGGCGATGTGTTCTTTAGAAATGTGTGGATGCGCGTTGCGCTCGCTCGGTTCACCGTGAGTCGCCCAGCGCGTGTGTGCGATACCAGTGCCGCCGGGTGTTGGTGTGGCTTGAACGGCATCGGACAATTCTTTGACTTTGCCGAGGCGGCGCAAGCGTTGCAATTCGCCGCTACTGTTTACCACCGCCACGCCAGCAGAGTCATACCCGCGATATTCAAGGCGACGCAATCCTTCCACCAGAATATCCACCACATCACGTTGCGCTACGGCGCCGACAATTCCACACATGTTTAACTCCTTGAGCTTGAATAATAAAAGTAAAAAAATTTATATCCCCACTTGGAAGGGGACCTAACCAATAATCACTTGCACACCTTGTTGTTCAATTTTTTGTTTGTCTTTTGCATCGATGCCATCATCTGTTACCAATACTTTTATCGCCGACCAAGGCAATTCGAGGTTGTGAATTTTGCGCCCAAGTTTGTCGGATTCGGCCATCACAATTACTTCGCGCGCAACTTCTGCCATCACGCGGCTGAGGCTGTAGAGTTCGTTGAAAGTGGTGGTGCCACGCTCCAGATCCAAACCATCGGCGCCGATAAAAAATTGGTCGAAGTTGTAGGAGCGCAGGATCTGCTCAGCGAGTTGGCCTTGGAAACCTTCGGATTTTGGGTCCCAAGTGCCGCCGGTCATCAGGATCGTGGGTTCGTTTTCCAGCTCGCGCAGGGCGTTGGCGATACTGAGGGAGTTGGTCATCACCACCAGCCCCTGCTTATGGGACAGTTCTGGCAAGAGGGCAGAGGTGGTGGAACTGCCGCTGTCGAGGATGATGCGGTTGTGGTCGCGGATCAGTTGCGCGGCAGCTTTGGCAATGGCTTGCTTACGAACCGAAACTTTTTCGCCCGCAGGATCAGCAATCAATTCTTGCGGCACTACTACTGCGCCACCGTAACGGCGCAATAGCAATCCATTCGACTCCAAGGCGGACAAGTCCTTACGAATAGTGACTTCCGAGGTGGAAAACTGTTCGGCAAGAGTCTCGACACTGACCTCACCGCTGATATTAAGCAGGTCAATAATCGCCCGGCGGCGCTGTTGGGTGTTGCGTTTGGTCATTACTGAATCATCACTAAGTTTCGATGTGAAAGTTATTGTAGTCTTTCGAAACTTATAAGCAAGTTTTCTTTCGAAACCGAAGCGTAAAAAAAGCACCTGTTGTTAAACAGGTGCCTTTAGGGTGACGCAGATTAATCAGGGATTAGTAACAAACTTGGACAAAAGGCGCAGATAAGCCACCTGATAGTCGTTATGGTTTTCAGTGACCTGCCAGGAGTTGAGCGGCCAGCTGGTGTTGAAATCCAGATAGGCTTTCATCGCCGGTTGGCCTTTGGGTGGAGTTAACACTGCGCCACCACAGCGATTGTCAGTTGGATTTGTTTCGCAGTGGCCGTCCCAATTGTACGAAGGGTTGGGGCCGCCGACCAAAAAACCGGGGGCAGGGCCGTAAGTCGCGGTTCCGACTCTATCCCAAAGCGGGCTGCCGTTGGTAAACCAGGTGTGATAGAACTCGTTTACCGAGCTGTGCACGCCGAGGCTGTACATGTTGGACAGGTAGACCATGCCTTGCGGGTTGGTGCCATGCAGATAATTCAAATACCCCAATGCCGCATTTTTCACACTGTTGGTATTAGCTGAGCCAGCGGAATAGCTAATCAGATTGTAAAAGCTGGTGCCTTTGCGCGACATGGAGCGGTTGCTGCCCCAAGTGAAGTTGCCATCGCCGCCCAAGTGCGCGCGATAGGCATCGGTGCCGCTAGTGCCATCGGTGCTGATAGCGCCCAGATTGCTGGCATCGTTCATGGCTGTAGCGTATTGGGATTTAATATTCGCCGCGAGCGTGCTATCGGCATTGCTTAAGTTGGCGTAATAGAGCCAGGACATCAGCTCATTTTCGCGCCAAAGATCGACCCATTGAGCACGGTTGCCATAGTTGCCGGTAACTTGTGTTTGGTAACCAGTAGCGCCTGTTGCGGCAAACAGATAAATCGCAGCACGCGTTTTTTTCTGCTGCATGGCCACTGTGCGTTCACTGTCACTCACCTCCTGATCGCCCGCACCCAATCCCTGATAAATCCCGGTGTTGTTGTGCACAATCACATTGGGATTGGTATTCGCCCAGGTCCAGGCATTTTCAGCGCGGGATTTAAGATCGGTGCCGTAGCTTGTTAAGGTGCTATTGTCCAAATCGCCAAATACCTTGGCGCCCAAAGCAAAAGCGGCGGCAGCACTTAAGCTCGCGGAAGTACTGGCGGGACCGTAAAAACTGCGGCCAGTCGCTGTGGAGGGTGGACTGGCAATCACATTAGTGCTGATTTCATGACTCAAACCCTGAATCGACAACACTGAACCATCTGTGTTTTGCATTTTTTTAAGCCAGTCAAAACCCCATCTAATCTCGTCAATAATATCCGGCACACCATTGCCTGACTCTATAGAAATATTGAAGTCATCACCCCAAGCCGCAGGGTTTTCCAAATACGCATGTAGCAGATTAATCAGGTAGTCCGCATGCCAATTGGTGTACTTGTTAAAATCACCCGCGTCATACCAGCCGCCCGACAAGTCTTTCTCGGTTCCCACTACACCTACAGTTTTGTTGTTGACGTCATATAAGCGGGACTGTGCATCCTGACCAGATTTTAGATGGCTAGCGTCATCAGTCCAACCCGCTTCGGCATAAGGTAGCTGTTTGGCAAAACCGGCGCGCTGATAAAAGAAGGAGCGAAAGGCGTGGTACAGCACAGGCTTATAAACATCGGCAGCGATTTTAAAGCTGGGCGAGCGCAGCTGTTGGGTGCTATCGACTACCGCATAGGTGCCGGGAGTGGTGACGTTGGAGAAGTTGAACCACCAGACTTTATCGCCAGAGGTGCTATGAGTCGTGCCGCCATTCCAAAGCATTGGTGTTGCACTAAGCACAGTTTCGCCGGTGGTCATGTTGACCAAACTCAAATTTGTGCTGGGGGTAAAGCTCTCGCCCGCATCGTAGCCCAACTGCGGATCGCGAATAACGGCGATCTTTTGTGCGTCCGGTAAATAACCAAACTGATCCACCACCAGCCATTTACTGATGGTCAAGCCAGCTTGAGCCGCAGAGCTGGAGCTGGAGCTGGACACTGAACTAGAAACTGCGAGCGAACTGCTGGCGATTGAACTGCTTAATAGCGACTGGCTGCTCGACAAGCTTGAACTGCTCAGTGACGAACTCGTCACTATCGAAGAGGCAACCGAAGAAATGACTGGGCTACTACTGACTACTGCAACCGAAGACGCCAGCGGAGTTGACCCGCCGCCTCCACCGCCTCCACCGCCACAGGCGGTAATTACGCTAGTTAAAGTGAGGCCGAGGACTAACTTGGATTTGTTCATAAATCACTCTTATTAATTATCTGATTTAATTCACGATATTAACCTGTCGTTTAATTCAGCACACCTTTTTCTTAGCAACTTTTTAGATCTTTACTTTTTTGCACTTCTGCAAGCTCATGTTTTCGCCCATAAAAAAACGAGGCTCATGGCCTCGTTTTTTATCAAGATGTTGCACAAGTTATTTTTTCGTTGGCCGCTCCCAGCCCTGAATATTGCGCTGTTTACTGCGCGCAATAGCCAGCTCTGCCGCTTCAACATTTTTGGTGATAATCGAACCGGCACCTACAGTGGCACCTGCACCAATTTTTACCGGTGCGACCAAAGCCGAGTTGGAGCCAATAAACGCGTTATCGCCAATTTCAGTTTTGAATTTATTTACGCCGTCGTAGTTGCAGGTGATGGTGCCCGCGCCGACATTCACTTTGCTGCCGATGTTTGCATCGCCGATATAACTCAGGTGATTCACTTTGCTACCCTTCGCGATCACCGCTTTTTTGGTTTCGACAAAGTTGCCGATTTTTACATGGTCCGCAAGATCAGTACCCGGACGTAAACGTGCGTAAGGGCCGATGTCACAATGATCGGCGAGAACTGAATCTTCGATATGACTAAAGGCTTTGATGTGCGTGTTGTTGCCGATCTTGCTGTTGATGATGATGCAATTGGGTTCGATGATAACGCCATCGCCCAAAGTCACTTCACCTTCAATCACGCAATTGATATCGATCACCACATCGCGCCCGGCAATTAAATTACCGCGACAATCAAACCGCGCGGGATCAAGTAAAGTCACACCTGCCACCATCAATTCATTGGCTTTTTGTTTCTGATAAAAACGTTCCAGGGCCGCCTGTTGTTGGCGATTATTAATTCCTTCTACTTCTTCAACCGCATCGGGTTGCTCAACATGGATCGCAACACCATCGGCTTTGGCCATGGCAATAATGTCGGTGAGATAAAATTCGCCCTGCGCATTATTATTTTTTAATTGTGGCAACCATTTTTGTAAGTGCACGGCCTTCACCGCCATGATGCCGGTATTTATCTCGGTGATTTTTTTCTGCTCGTCGCTCGCATCTTTGTGTTCGACAATCGCAATGATTGCGCCAGAATTATCGCGCACTATGCGGCCATAACCGGTTGGGTCTTGCATATCTACAGTGAGCAAACCCATTTGTTTTTCATTTACGCCAGCAATTAATTTTTGCAAGGTTTCGGCGCGCGTGAGCGGAACATCGCCGTAGAGGATTAACACTGTTGCATCATTTCTGAGTTGGGGCAGGGCTTGTTGCACGGCGTGGCCTGTGCCGAGTTGCTGCGCTTGCAGGACAAATTTCACATCGGGCGCGGCCATCTTCTCTTCCACTTTTTCCGCACCGTGGCCAACGATAATCAGAATTTGTTCACCACCTACCTGACGCGCGGTATCGACCACATGTTGCACCAACGCCCTGCCACCGATCGGATGCAATACTTTAGGTAGATCGGAACGCATGCGGGTGCCTTTACCGGCGGCGAGAACGAGGATGTCGAGCATGATAAAGTCCTTTGGAATTTCGAGGCGTGGTGTTCGCGTGAACTGAAATTTTTGCGTTACTACTATCGCCGCATTCTAACGCTTTGATCGGTTATTGAAATAATAATGTCCGTCAGGGCTGAAAATGCGCGCAATAAAAAAGGCGACTCGAAAGTCGCCTTTTTCAGGGTTCAACAACAAATACTTATTTACCTGCTTTGCGTTTAATCGCTTGCAAGGTGCGCAATTGGGCAGCAGCTTCTGCCAATTGGGCGGCGGCGCGTTGGAAGTCAATCTCACTGGATTGCTCCAACAATTGTTGTTGCGCTCTTTCTTGTGCTTCTAATGCTGCAGCTTCATCCATATCGTCGGCACGTAAGGCAGTATCTGCCAATATGGTCACGTGATATGGCTGAACCTCAAGGAAACCACCGGAAACGAAATAAATTTCTTCGGCGCCACCTTGTTTGATAAGACGTACAGGGCCTGGCTTGATACCGGTTAGCAAAGGTGCGTGACCGTAGGTAATACCTACTTCACCCAGGCTACCGCTAGCAATCACCATCTCCACCACGCCGGAGAAAATTTCACGCTCAGCACTGACGATATCGCATTGAACAGTCATGGCCATACTAGTGTCTCTTCACTGAAATAACGCTGTTCTTTAGCAGAACAACAGACAATCCCCGTGCGAACACGGGGATTGGCGATTACTTGAGTTTGGCAGCTTTTTCGACTGCTTCGTCGATTGAACCTACCATGTAGAAAGCTTGTTCTGGCAAGTGATCGTAATCACCCGCTAACAAACCTTTGAAACCACGGATGGTTTCTTTCAGAGGAACGTATTTGCCCGGTGAACCGGTAAATACTTCTGCTACGTGGAAAGGCTGTGACAGGAAACGCTCGATTTTACGCGCGCGGGATACGGTTTGTTTGTCTTCTTCTGACAATTCATCCATACCCAGAATCGCAATAATATCTTTCAATTCTTTGTAACGTTGCAATACGGTTTGAACACCGCGCGCTACCGCGTAGTGATCCTGACCAATAATCATTGGGTCCAACTGACGTGACGTTGAATCCAGTGGATCGATCGCCGGGTAAATACCTTTTGCTGCAATATCACGGCTCAGTACTACGGTTGAGTCCAAGTGCGCAAAGGTGGTTGCTGGCGATGGGTCAGTCAAGTCATCCGCTGGTACATATACCGCTTGTACAGAAGTGATCGAGCCAATCTTGGTAGAAGTAATGCGCTCTTGCAGAACGCCCATTTCTTCCGCCAGAGTCGGTTGGTAACCTACTGCTGAAGGCATACGACCCAACAATGCAGATACTTCAGTACCGGCCAAGGTGTAACGGTAGATATTGTCTACGAAGAAAAGTACGTCTTTACCTTCGTCACGGAATTTCTCCGCCATGGTCAGACCAGTCAACGCCACGCGCAGGCGGTTGCCCGGCGGCTCGTTCATTTGGCCGTACACCATCGCCACTTTATCGACAACGTTAGATTCTTTCATTTCGTGGTAGAAGTCGTTCCCTTCACGGGTACGCTCACCTACACCGGCGAACACCGACAAACCGGCGTGTTCTTTTGCGATGTTGTTGATGAGTTCCATCATGTTTACGGTTTTACCTACACCCGCACCACCGAACAAACCGACTTTACCGCCTTTAGCAAAGGGGCAAACCAGGTCGATTACTTTGATACCGGTTTCGAGCAAATCGTCTGACGCTGACAGCTCTTCATACTTGGGCGCAGCGCGGTGAATCTGCATACGCTCTTGTTCGCCGATAGGGCCGCACTCGTCAATAGGGTTGCCCAACACATCCATAATACGACCGAGGGTTTCTTTACCCACGGGTACACGGATTGGTTGGTTGGTATTGGTCACAACAAGACCGCGACGCAAACCCTCGGATGAGCCCAAGGCAATAGTGCGCACAACGCCGTCACCCAATTGCTGTTGAACTTCGAGGGTCAGGTTGCCGTCGGTAATTACCAGTGCATCATAAACTTTAGGCACTGCATCGCGTGGGAATTCCACATCGATAACCGCGCCGATAATCTGAACGATACGTCCGCTACTCATTTCCGGTTCCTCTTTGTTCCAGAAACCTCAGATCCCTTTTAATAAAACTCAGGGAGCTGAAGGATTAAACACAAAAACAGTTTGGCTTGCTGCGCGTGGTGGGAGCAGGGTATTAAGATACCGCTGCCGCACCGCCGACAATTTCTGACAGCTCTTGCGTAATGGCTGACTGACGCGCTTTGTTATAAATCAGTTTCAAACTATCAATTAATTCACCGGCGTTGTCAGTTGCGCTTTTCATCGCAATCATCCGCGCAGCTTGTTCTGATGCCGCGTTTTCAACTACCGCTTGATAGACTTGCGATTCAATAAAACGAGTCAACAAACCTTTTAACAGGAACTCAGCATCTGGCTCGTAGATATAATCCCAGTGATGTTTCAACTTGGTATTTTCTTCGGCAACCAGAGGCAACAATTGGCGAACTTTTGGCGATTGCGTCATGGTGTTAACAAAATCGTTACTCACCAAAAATAATTTGTCGATCTTGCCGTCTTCAAATGCATCGAGCATGACCTTCACGCTACCGATCAAATCAGCAACCACTGGGGCTTCGCCGATATCGCGCGTGGAAGCAACTACATTGCCACCGAAACTTTTGAAAAACTGTGCCGCTTTCGCGCCGATCAAGCACAAATCAATTGCAATATTCTTGTCAGCCCAAGGTTTCATATCTCTAATTGCTGCTTTAAACATATTCGTGTTTAAACCACCGCAGAGACCACGATCACTGGACACCAGAATATAACCAACGCGTTTCACTTCGCGCTCTTTCATAAAACGGTGTTTGTATTCGGGGCTGGAGTTAGCCAGATGCCCGACTACTTCACGGATGCGATTGGCGTAAGGTTTGCCCAATTGCATACGATCTTGTGCACGACGCATTTTACTCGCAGCGACCATTTCCATCGCGCTGGTAATTTTCTGCGTGCTTTTGACGCTCGAAATTTGCGTCCGAATTTCTTTAGTGCTTGCCATACTCTCGAACTCAGGTTAACGGCCTAAGACGCTTGAGGTCATAAAAGCCGATAGTTCACCGGCTTTTATTGACCGCCAAATTACCAGGTGCGGCTTGCTTTCAGCTTGGTGATCAGCTCTTTGAACTTGCCTTCCAATTCGCCATTCCAATCGCCAGTGGCATCGATGTGAGCCATAGTGTCAGCGTATTCAGATTTTGCGAAAGAGAGCAGGGCAGCTTCAAAATCCAGCACCTTGTTAACGGCGATATCTTTCAGATGACCTTCGTTAGCAGCGAACAAGACCAGCGCCATTTGTGCAACACTGAATGGAGCAAATTGTTTTTGCTTCATCAATTCGGTAACACGTTGACCGTGTTCCAATTGTGATTTGGTCGCCTCGTCCAGATCGGAAGCGAACTGCGAGAACGCAGCCAATTCACGGTATTGCGCCAATGCGGTACGAATACCACCAGAGAGCTTTTTAACCACTTTAGTTTGTGCAGCACCACCTACACGCGATACCGAAATACCGGCGTTCATCGCAGGACGAACACCTGAGTTGAACATGGACGACTCAAGGAATATCTGTCCGTCGGTGATCGAAATAACGTTGGTTGGTACGAATGCAGATACGTCACCGGCTTGGGTTTCAATGATTGGCAATGCGGTCAAAGAACCGGTTTTGCCTTTCACTTCACCCTTGGTGAATTTCTCAACATAAGCTTCGCTTACGCGAGATGCACGCTCAAGCAGACGGGAGTGGAGATAGAACACATCGCCAGGATATGCTTCACGGCCCGGTGGACGACGCAGCAACAGAGAAATTTGACGGTAAGCCCAAGCTTGCTTGGTCAAATCGTCATAAATAATCAATGCATCTTGACCGCGATCGCGGAAGTATTCACCCATAGTGCAACCGGTGAAGGCTGCAAGGAATTGCATCGCGGCTGGATCAGATGCAGTTGCTGCGATCACAACGGTGTGATCCATAGCGCCGTGTTCTTCGAGCTTGCGTACCACGCTTGCTACAGAAGACGCTTTCTGGCCGATAGCAACATAAATACATTTAATGCCGGAACCTTTTTGGTTGATGATCGCATCAACCGCAATCGCGGTTTTACCGATTTGACGGTCGCCGATGATCAGCTCACGCTGGCCGCGGCCGATAGGTACCATCGCATCAATTGCTTTCAAACCAATTTGTACTGGCTGGTCTACCGACTTACGCCAAATTACGCCGGGCGCAATTTTTTCGATAGCGTCAGTCAATTTGGTATTGAGAGGACCTTTACCGTCAATGGGGTTACCCAAGGCGTCAAGCACACGACCCAATACTTCTGGACCAACAGGCACTTCCAGAATACGGCCAGTGCATTTACATTTTTGGCCTTCGACCACACCGCGATAATCGCCGAGAATTACTGCACCTACAGAGTCGCGCTCCAGGTTCAGTGCCATCCCGAAAATACCGCCTTCAAATTCAATCATCTCACCGTACATAACATCGGCGAGACCGTGAACGCGAATAATACCGTCTGTTACGGAAACGACAGTACCTTCGTTTTGAGCTTCTGTAGAAAATTCAAGACCAGCAATACGCTGCTTGATAATTTCACTTATTTCAGAAGGATTCAGTTGCTGCATGCTCTGTTCCTCAACCCTGGGATTAGGATTTCATTGCTTCGGCGAGCTTCGCCAAGCGACCACGTACTGAACCGTCTATCACCATGTCGCCGGTGTGGATAATTGCACCACCCAGCAGGCTCTTATCAACCGAGCCTTGAACACTGACTTTACGATCCAATTTGGCGCTCAGTGCTTGAGCCAATTTGTTTATCAAGTCAACCGGCAACTCGTAAGCTGCGGTTACCTCAACATCGATGGTTTTTTCTTGCTGGGCTTTCATTCTGGCGAACAGCTCTTTCACAAATGGAAGAAGCGCCAAACGTTTATTGCTTGCAAGGGTGCGGATGAAATTCTGTTGATTTTCATCCATCTTCTCACCACAAACTTGTACAAAGATAGAAGCTTTCTGTGCGGCAGATAGACCAGATACGCCCAAGGCTTTTTTCACCTGATCTTGTTCTGCAACAGCGGCTGAAACTTCCAGAGCTTCTAACCAAGACTGCAATTTTTTTGCAGCCAAGGCGAATTCAAATGCTGCTTTGGCGTAAGGTCTAGCCAGAGTGATCAGTTCAGCCATATCTACCTCTCTTAGAGCTCGGCAGCGAGTTTATTTACCAACTCGTTGTGAGCATTTTGATCGATAGAAGATTCGAGAATCTTTTCTGCACCAGCCAATGCCAGGGTTACCACTTTGCTGCGCAGTTCTTCGCGTGCACGGTTGGTAGCCTGTTCAATTTCAGCTTGGGCAGAGGCTTTCAGACGATCACCTTCCAAACGGGCTTTCTCTTTTGCTTCTTCAACAATTTCGATTCCGCGTTTGTTGGCTTGATCAATAATGATGGCAGCTTCTTTCTTTGCAGACGTCAGTTGCTCAACCACTTTCTGTTTGGCCAATTCGAGATCTTTTTCAGCTTTATCCGCAGCCTGGAGACCATCAGCGATACGCTTGGTACGCTCAGCCATTGCCGCAACAATGGGTGGCCATACAAAACGATGTGTCAGATAAATGAAGATGACAAAAGCCACCATCTGACCAATAAAAGTTGCGTTCAGGTTCACGTTTAGATGCCTTTGTTAGAGGGATTAATCGCTAACGCGACTACTTAAAATTAGGCGCCTGTAGCAAACAGGATGTACATGCCGATACCAACACCAATCATTGGAACCGCATCGACCAGACCCATAACAACGAAGAACTGGGTACGCAACATTGGGATCAATTCTGGTTGACGAGCGCCGCCTTCCAGGAATTTACCACCAAGAATACCTACACCAATCGCAGCACCTACAGCACCCAAACCAATTACCAGTGCACCTGCCAAAAAAATCAAAGCTTGAGCTTCACTCACAGTGTTTTCTCCTACTTAAGTTGATAAAAATAAAAAAACGAAAAACAAAAACTTAAAAAACAAACTAAAAAAACTTAATGCTGCTCATCGGTTTGGTAAGCCATGCTCATATAAACGATGGTCAACACCATAAAGATAAATGCTTGCAGAGCGATAATCAGAATGTGGAATAATGCCCAAACGATTTGCAGCGAAATACCAAAGAAACCAAGAACCAAATTAGCGCCGATCATAATTGCAATCAGGATAAAGATAATTTCACCTGCATAGAGGTTACCGAATAGACGCAGGCCAAGTGATACCGGCTTAGCTATTAGATTTACCGCTTCGAGAACAAAGTTCACCGGAATGACAGCAATTTGCACGATCACATTTTTGCTGCTGAAAGGGTGCAAGCAGAGTTCTTTGGCAAAACCAATAACGCCTTTTTCACGGATGCTGAAGAACAGAATAAGCAGGAAAATACAGGCAGCCATTCCCAAGGTGATATTAGGGTCAGTAGAGGGAACGACTTTAAAGAATACGGCGTGAGGATCAGCACCGAGTGAAACACCAACCAACTTGGCAATTTCTGGCAACAGGTCAATCGCAATCAAATCCATGGCATTCATAAAGAACACCCACACCAGAATGGTCAGCGCCAGAGGTGCGATCATGGCATTTTTGTACGGGAACATTCCTTTTACATTACTGTCTACAAACTCAACAGCTGCTTCAACATAGTTTTGCAAACCGGTGGGTGCATCCGAAGTTACTTTTTTAGCAACGCTACGGAAAATCAAGAAAAACAGCGCACCTAAAAACAACGACCAACCCATGGTATCTACGTTAACAGCCCAAAAGCCCATTTGTGCAGCTTCATCGCCATTATGCGCAAAACCCCATGTACCATCTGGCAATTTGCCATAGGTGAGGTTGGTAAGGTGGTGTTTGATATATTCTGAAGATGTTAGAGCTTCTGCGTGTTCAGCGGATGACATCGTTAAGTTCCAAATGACCAAAGTTGAAATCGGTTCACGCTAGCGGCGCCCAGCGGGGCTGCGGACTAGCGGATATAGCCAGGCAATTGCCTGAACCAACACATAAGCCAGTATCATTGCTGCAGCGTAAGATGCGTTTTTTAACAACGCTATCTGCTTGAACGCCAGCAAAAATAACAAGGCTGTGATAACAAACTTTCCCAACTCACCGACGTAAAAAGCCGTCAGGATTTTTTGGGGAGGCGCGCCCAACGCGGGGCGAAACGCCACTAGTGCTAGCCACAGATTGGCTATCACACAAATAATTCCACCGGTAAACAAAGCGATTGCGATGTGTTGATTCATCGCCAGACCGGCTGCGCCGATCACCAAAGTCACCACAAACTGAGTCATTACTGTCTGGAGAGCAAAGCCACGCCCTTTGAGATAACGCGACATTCTAGATTAAGATTCTCCATTTTTTGTGGCGGCATTTTGTCACAAAGAATTGCTTATTACCATTAGTAACAATCTTATGACCAAAGCACCCAAAGTTGGTGCATTATAGAGATTAAGCCCCGCAGCGGCAACCATTGCGCTAGCACTAAACCCAAATACTGCCTAGTAAATTCGTTGTAAATTTAATAATCAATCATGGGTGGGCAATAAGGGCGCTGAATAACTTATCTGTCCAGCGATGCATAGCTGAACTGCCATTACGTTTTTAAAAAATTCCCTGTGTGAACTGCATCGGCTTTATTTGATGTGACCAAGAATACCGTCCAGCTCATCCAGTGAATTATAACTAATCACTAACTTGCCCTTGCCCTTGGCACCGTGTTGGATTTCTACACCTGCACCCAAAGTATCCGATAGCTGATCTTGCAAACGGCGAATGTCGGCCGAAACGCTAACTTCGCCTTTTACTTTTTCCGAATCCCGCCCTTCCTGGTGCAACCGCACCAACGCCTCTGTCTGCCGAACCGACAAGCCCTTGGCCACGATTTGCCGGGCAATCGCGCGCTGGGCATCGGCTTCAAGTGTTAACAATGCGCGCGCATGACCCATTTCCAAATCGCCATGTTCGAGCAGGGTTTTTACTTCTTCACTCAAGGCAATCAGACGCAACAAGTTAGTGATAGTCGTGCGCGATTTACCAACAGCTTGTGCCACTTCCGCATGCGTTAATTCAAACTCATCTTGCAGACGCTTAAGCGCAACGGCCTCTTCAATCGGATTTAAATTTTCACGCTGAATGTTTTCAATCAGCGCCATGGCGATAGCCGCTTCATCAGGTACATCGCGAATTACGGCAGGGATTTTATCCAAGCCCGCAATTTGCGTTGCACGCCAGCGGCGTTCACCGGCGATAATTTCGTAGCGGCCTTCACCAATCGGGCGCACCACAATCGGTTGCATCACGCCTTGGGCTTTGATTGATTCTGCTAATTCTTCCAAGGCTTCGGTGTGCATATCGCGGCGCGGTTGATATTTTCCGCGCTGAATTAATTCGACTGGTAGATGCGCGAGTTTGCCATCGCGATAATCAAGTTTGCTATCCACTTCCGCAGGATCTATCGGCATGTCGGGTGCAGGTGCGGTTACACCTAAACCAGCACTGAGCAGTGCGTCTAACCCTTTACCTAATCCTTTGCGCTTGGTCGCCATCTGTATCAGCCTTAGTTAAATTTTTTGTTTAAAGAGTTTCTGCCGCGGTGGCAGATTTATTACTCGATTCATTGCGGCGTAAAATTTCACCGGCCAAGGCGAGGTAGGCAATAGCACCTTTTGATTGACGATCAAAAGCGAGTACCGGCATACCAAAACTCGGCGCTTCGGCGAGACGAACATTGCGCGGAATGCAGGTGCGATATAAACGATCACCAAAATGCTGCTGTAATTGCGCCGATACATCGTTGGTCAAACTGTTGCGCGGATCATACATAGTGCGCAGCAGCCCTTCGATTTTTAAATTAGGATTCAATACTTTTTGAATTTGATTAATCGTACCGACTAATGCCGACAAACCTTCCAACGCATAGTATTCACATTGCATTGCGATGATGACACCGTCGCAAGCGGTGAGTGCATTCAAGGTAAGCATGTTAAGCGAAGGAGGACAATCAATAAGAATATAGTCATATTGATCGCGAATCTGGTTAAGCGCATGTTGCAAACGGCGTTCTTTATTTTCCAGTGCGAGCATTTCTACTTCGGCCGCGGTTAAATCACCGTTGGCAGGTAACACATGATACTTACCGGTTTCGGAAACAACGATGCAATCTTTAATCTGCGCACGCTCGGTTAGCACATCGTAAATATTTTCTTCGATTTCATTTTTGTTTACACCACTGCCCATAGTGGCGTTGCCCTGTGGGTCGAGATCCACCAACAAGACACGCTTTTTTGTCGCTACCAGTGATGCAGCTAAATTCACACAGGTGGTCGTTTTACCGACTCCACCTTTTTGATTGGCAATGGCGTATATCTTGGTCAAGTGAAAATCCTATAACCACGCAGTGGTTGAAAATTTTTTATTGTTTCGGCTGTAAAACTAATAGATGGCGTTCGCCATCCGTTTCTGCAACCAACAGTTTTACACTTTCGATTAATTCAATTTTATCGGAGATAGGTGCAAGTTCATCCTGCGGGAACAGGCCCTTCATCGCTAAAAAAACTCCCTCATCCTCAAGCAGATGGGCACATCCTTCGGTCATATCCTGCAGACTAGCAAAAGCGCGGCTAATCACCTCATTAAATTTTTGCTCCGGCTGAAACTCTTCCACGCGGCGATTTTCTACCGTTACATTGGTTAACCCAAGCAGGGTTTTAACGTGAAATAAAAACCGGGTTTTTTTACCGTTGCTATCGAGTAGGGTAAATTGTTTTCCGGGAAACATAATTGCCAAGGGAATGCCCGGTAGGCCGCCGCCGGTGCCGACATCAATTACCCGCGTAGCGGAAAATTTTTTATTGGCGCTAAACCAGGGCGCCACACTTAAGCTATCCAACAGATGTCGCGCGACCATTTGACGAATATCGCGCACCGCTGAAAGATTATAGGCTTTGTTCCATTTTTCAAATTCACGCACATAGGTCAATAATTTTTCAATTTGGCTGTCACTCAGGGTAACCGACATTTCAGTCGCACCACGAAGCAGTTGATTGCGTAATTCATTTTGTAAATCGGTCACTCACATATCTCTTGGTTTAGGTCACAATAATAATTAAGACGCTTGTTGTTCAGGCACATCGTCTTGCAGGCGTTTTAATACGCCGCGTTTTTTCAGGTAAACCAACACCAGCGAAATCGCCGCCGGGGTGATGCCGGAAATGCGCGCAGCATGCGCCAATGTTTGCGGCCGCGCAGCGGTCAATTTTTGTTTGACCTCATTGGATAAACCATCAACTACTGAATAATCGAAGTCGTCCGGAATAATTGTATTTTCATATGCGCGCAACCGATCCACATCTTCCTGCTGGCGTTCGATATAGCCGGAATATTTTGCGTCGATTTCAATTTGTTCGGCCGCCGCTTCATTGGCGATAGCTTCACCTTTGAGTGAGGCGATATCCGTATAGGTCAGTTCCGGGCGACGCAGCAAATCCATAAGACTGTATTCGCGTGTCAATTTGGTTTGGATTTTTTGTTCCACTTGTTCTGCTTCGGCAGAACCCGCTTGAATCCAGGTGGAACGCAGACGCTCTTGCTCAAGTGCAATTTGCTCGCGCTTGTCGCAGAAAATTTTCCACTGCGCATCGCCAACCAAACCAAACTCGCGCGCTTTTTCAGTGAGACGCAAATCAGCATTGTCTTCACGCAACAACAACCTGTATTCGGCGCGGCTGGTAAACATCCGATAGGGTTCTTTGGTACCGAGCGTAATTAAATCGTCAACCAACACGCCGACATATGCTTGATCGCGGGTTGGACACCAGGCCGCTTTTTCTTGCGCGCGCAGCGCCGCGTTTATTCCGGCAAGCAGACCTTGCGCACCGGCTTCTTCGTAACCGGTGGTGCCATTGATTTGGCCGGCAAAAAATAATCCGCCAATGACTTTGGTTTCCAAACTGTGCTGCAAATCTTGCGGATTAAAATAATCGTATTCGATCGCGTAACCTGGGCGCAGGATATGCGCGTTTTCAAATCCTTTCATCGAGCGCACGATTTCCAACTGCACATCAAACGGCAAGCTGGTGGAAATTCCGTTCGGATAAAGCTCGTGCGTAGTCAGACCTTCCGGCTCGATAAATACCTGATGTGAATCCTTATCCGCGAAGCGGTGAATTTTATCTTCGATCGACGGACAGTAACGCGGACCGATACCTTCAATCACACCCGAGTACATGGGCGAACGGTCGAGGTTACGACGAATCACATCGTGGGTTTTTTCATTGGTGTGGGTGATGTAACAACAAATTTGACGCGGTTGCATGGCGCGATTGCCCAGCACCGACATCACCGGGCGCGGTTCATCGCCATATTGTTTTTCCAGCACATCAAAATTCACCGTGCGTGCATCAACGCGTGGCGGAGTGCCGGTTTTTAAACGATCGACACGCAGTGGCAATTCGCGCAGGCGTTTGGAAAGTGCAATCGACGGCGGATCACCCGCGCGACCACCGGAATAATTTTGCATGCCAATGTGGATTAAGCCGCCGAGGAAAGTACCCGCCGTCAGCACTACCTGATTGGCCATAAATTTCAGACCCATTTGAGTGACTACACCGCGCACTTGATCATTCTCGACAATCAGGTCGTCAGCGGCTTGTTGGAAAATCCACAAATTCTCTTGGTTTTCCAGCGTTTCACGGATCGCCGCTTTGTAGAGGATTCGGTCGGCTTGCGCGCGGGTTGCACGCACAGCTGGGCCTTTACGCGCATTCAATACTCGGAATTGGATACCGCCTTTGTCAGTCGCCAGTGCCATAGCACCGCCCATGGCATCAATTTCTTTTACCAGATGGCTTTTGCCAATCCCGCCAATCGCCGGGTTACAGGACATTTGGCCGAGGGTTTCAATGTTGTGCGAAAGCAGCAAAGTTTTACAACCCATACGCGCTGCGGCCAGACAGGCCTCGGTACCGGCATGGCCGCCACCGATCACAATCACATCAAAACGATCCGGGTAAATCATCGCTTACTACCTTGCAGCCGGGCTGCGTACTAATACCTTGGGAAGGCGAGGGACAAAAGGGGCGACATTATAGGGCTTGTCAGCGATTTGCACAAAACTTGTACAGGGATTAATCAATACTTATTCAAAAAAACAGCTCGCGTTACAACAAAGGAAAATAATGTATGAAATGAATATATGTATTGTTATTTAGGTATTTAAAAGATGTTGTTATATATATAGCGCACTTTTTTTGTGGATAAGCCAAAAAAAACATTATTTTTCAATAAGTTAATATGATGATAAGGCTCTTAAAAAGCATCGCGCAAGTTGCTCTTAAGCTGCTCGGAAGCTGGTTGTAAAAGCCCTTGTTATACAAGGATGAATAAAAAGATGACTTATCCCCAAAAGCCTGCCCAGCTTGTGTCATCAACACCCACAGGTTTGTACACATGAGCATTGGATCACAATTAAAACAGTATTAAAAACAACTATTTACACCATAAAACTCGATTTAACTGTGGATAACCTGTGTAACTGTGTGGAAAAACATGGAGATAAGCCTGTATTAGGATTCTTTTACTGGAAGGTTTGGAAATTAATAGCGGATTTTTTGCAAGAGATGAGCAAAATAATGATTGTTGGTATTTAAGAGACATTTACCGCATCTGTATCCGGATTTTCAGATAGGGATTTTTCTAACCATTGGATAGGAGAAGCTTGTGCATCTAACCAACATAAAAGTAATTCCCAATCGTTGCGATCGCGGGTATGGCTCTGTTGGGGATAATCGGCAATGCCGCGTCCTTCGCTATAAGCGCGCACATAGTGTTGCGTGTCCCTCAAGGTAGCGGGATAGGGGATATTTAAACTGAGCAGGAATTTCTGCAGTCGTTCCCATGCACTGGTTTGTTGTTTTACACGATTGGCAATTACTGCAATAGGGCGACGCTGGCGACGCATACTGCGGGTCAACAGCAGTTCTCCGATAAAGCGGGCACTGGCGCGGATATCAATATCGGAAGGTAAAACTGGCACTATGATGAGATCGTGATTCTGGATGATGTCTTCCAGTGCGGTATCAGTAAGGCCGGGTGCGGCATCGGTGATTAACCAGCGCGTTGATTTTGGCGCACGCCATTGGAAGCTGCGGGTGATACGGCTGTTCAGTTCTATTTTTACGCCGAAAATTTTGGGCAGTTCGGGTGCGCGTGAACTCAGCCAATAGCTTGCTGAGCCCTGAGGATCTGCATCAACCAGCACGGTGGTGTCACCACGTTTTGCCAACCAAGCGGCAAGGTTGGTACTTACGGTAGTTTTGCCGGATCCACCTTTGCCATTAATCACCAAAATCCGACAGGCTGAGAGCAACTGAATAGCAACCAGAGGTTCTGTATGGGTTTTGGCAATACTGGCCTGCGGTGGGAGATTCATCGCGCACATCTATATTGTTTAATTAATAAACAGTATAGACACACCGATAAGGCATTGTTGGTTGGGGTTCACACAAGGCGGATTTTGTGGAATCAGACGACTGGATAACGCGCTTATTTGCCGATGCAGAAACTACTAAAGATACGCCCGAGTAAATCGTCCGGAGTAAATTCACCGGTTATCTCACTCAGTGAGTTTTGCGTCTGGCGTAAATCTTCCGCGAGCAATTCACCGGCGGCATAACCTTGCAGTTGTGCTTTGCCCGAATCAAGGAACGATTGCGCGCGCTCAAGTGCATCCAAATGACGGCGGCGGGCGGTAAATCCACCTTCACCGCTCTCGCTAAAACCCATAATGGTTTTGAGATGTTGTTTTAACTCATCGATCCCAGCGCCGGTTGCGGCACTTATACCTATATATAAGTCGCCTGAAATGGAAGTAAATAATCCCGCCGACTCTTCACTTAAATCGATTTTGTTGCGAACTAGTGTGATCTTGCTTGGATTTTGTAATTTATCGACAAATTCTGGCCATATCTCATGGGGATCAGTGAGTTGGCTTTGGCGACTATCGATTAATAGCAGCACGCGGTCAGCCTGTTGGATCTCCTGCCAGGCGCGCTGGATACCGATTTGTTCGACTTCATCCGGGCTTTCGCGTAAGCCAGCCGTATCGATAATGTGTAATGGCATGCCATCGATATGGATATGTTCACGCAGTACATCGCGCGTTGTACCTTCAATACTGGTGACGATAGCGGATTCGCGCCCACTGAGCGCATTGAGCAAACTGGATTTTCCTGCATTCGGGCGACCGGCGATAACCACACGCATACCGTCGCGCACCAGCACACCCTGACGTGCTTCTTTAAATACTTGCTGCAACTTTCCGATAATGCCATCCAGATCGCGTGCGACTTTGCCATCGCTGAGAAAATCGATTTCTTCTTCAGGGAAATCGATTGACGCTTCGACGTAAATGCGCAAATGAATCAGCGCTTCCACCAGTTCATGGATACGTTTGGAAAAAGCCCCTTGTAGTGAGTGCAGGGCGTTGCGAGCCGCTTGTTCGCTAGTAGCATCAATCAAATCGGCGATGGCTTCTGCTTGTGCGAGGTCAAGTTTGTCATTTAAAAAAGCACGCTCGGAAAATTCACCCGGACGGGCAAGGCGTATGCCGAGCTGGGTAATTTCGCGCAGGAGTAAATCAAGAATAACCGGGCCGCCGTGGCCCTGGAGTTCAAGGACATCTTCACCAGTAAAAGAGTTAGGACGCGGGAAAAACAGGGCTATGCCTTGGTCGAGTACATCGCCGCCGCTGGTGGAAAAATCGCAGTAATGGGCGTGGCGTGGTTGGAGTTTGATGTTGAGGAGTTTTTCGGCGACCAATTTGGCTTTGGGGCCGGAGACGCGGACTATACCGACACCACCGCGGCCAGTGGCGGTGGCGATGGCGGCGATGGTGTCGGTAATGATCATAGCGTTAACTTATTTAGCAGCGGGTTCGGCGTCGATTTGTTTGGTAATAATGTACTGCTGGATAATCGACAAGGTGTTGTTGGTCACCCAGTAAAGTACCAAACCGGCCGGGAACCAGAGGAACATAAAGGTAAATACCAATGGCAGCATTTGCATAATGCGCGCCTGCATAGGATCAGTCGGCTGAGGGTTGAGCTTCTGCATAAAGTACATGGTGATACCGTAAATAATCGGCAATACAAAGTAGGGGTCTTTTACCGACAGATCGTTTATCCAACCGAAGAAGGGCGAGTGACGCAGCTCTACTGATTCCATCAATACATAATAAAGAGCAAGAAATACCGGCATTTGGATCAGTAATGGCAGACATCCACCAAAAGGATTCACCTTTTCAGTTTTGTACATCTTCATCATTTCTTGCGAGAACTTCTGGCGGTCATCGCCCAGACGCTCCTTCAGTTCAGCCATTTTCGGCGCTAACTTGCGCATTTTAGCCATAGATTTATAGCTGGTTGCGGAAAGTTTGAAGAACACTATTTTTACGCACAAAGTCAGCCCAATAATGGCCAAGCCCCAGTTGCCCACAAGGTTGTGAATTTGCTGCATCAGCCAAAATAGAGGTTGGGAAACCCACCATAACCACCCATAGTCTACTGTCAGGTTGAGGGAAGGGGAGATTTGTTCCAAGCGCTCGGTATCTTTAGGGCCAGCGTAAAAACCGGCTGATATAGTGCCTTGGGTACCGGAAGCAACTTCATTAACTTTGCCAGTAAAACCCATCAAGTAAAGGTCATTGTCGCCTAACTTACGCAAATGATAGGTGTTTTGGCTAGCTGCATCGGGAATCCATGCGCTGATAAAGTAGTGTTGTACCATCGCAACCCAACCACCTTGAATACCGACTTTTTCTTCTTTTTCAGCCATATCGGCAAAAGTGATTTTTTTGTACTTCTCGTCAGCAGTAGTAATTGCTGCACCCAGGAAGGGGTTCATTTCCAAGGCGCTGACTTTTACAAAGTTTTGGCTGTCGCGTTTGATTTGACCATAAAATTGGGCAGACCAAGTATTGGCACTTTTGTTGTCAATCAGGTATTCAACGTTGATCAGGTAATCACCACGGGTAAAGGTGTAGCGCTTGGTGATTTTCACGTCACCCTGCTGCAATAACAGATCAACGACCAATTGTTTTTCGCCATCGGCCAAGGTGTATTCCGTTTTTTCACTGCTAAACAGTGGGCGACCTTGCGCGGTATCAGTACCGTTGGTGCCGATCAAACCACTTTGTGCCAGATAAGTGTGGTTGTCGCGGTTATCGAGCAATACAAAAGGTTGGTCAGGAGTATCCAATTTCAGGAAATGACGCGGCAGTGCCAATTGCACAATATCGCCACCCAAAGGATTGATGATCAGATCAAAACTGTCAGTTTTCACCTTAATCAGTTGGTTGGCAGCCAAAGTGGTTTTTTCTGCTTCAGATAGACTATTGGCAGCGACCGGAATATCACTGTTAGCAGCAGTCGCTGCGGGGATTGAACCTGTGTTAGTGGTTGTCTGGGTTACTACCGGTGTTTGTGTGGGTAGATTTTCCTGATATTCATGCCAGCGAATAACCAACATCAATAAGGTTGCGAGAATTGCTGCAATTAATAGGTTTTTTTGCCAATCCATCTTAATGACTGCCATCAGTAGTGTGTGAGTGAATAGAAGAACAACAGGTCTTGTTCAATTCCGGTACCGGATCCAGGCCACCTTCATGCCAGGGGTGGCATTTTAGTAGGCGGCGCAAGGTTAGATAAGACCCTGTAAAAAATCCGTGCCGTACAATTGCCTCTTCCGAGTAATGTGAACAGCTGGGATAAAAGCGACATTGATTGCCGATCCAGGGGCTCAACAAATAACGATAAGCGTGCAGCAATTTGACTGCCAGCCAGATCAAGCCGGAATGACCGCTATTGATCAGTCGCTTTAGCATCTGCATTTACCTTTTGCTCTACCCCTTGAGTTTGCGCCTGCGATGTTAACCGATGATGGCGCACTTTTTTGAAAATTCGCTGCCATTGTTGATTTAATTGCTGGCTAAACTCGCTATTGGACAGGCTATCCATGCCTTTGCGCGATAACACCACAATATCCAAACCGACCAGATCCTGTTGTTGCAGACGAAAACTTTCGCGGATCAAGCGTTTCATCCGATTGCGCTCCACTGCCAGTTTCATGTGCTTTTTGGCCATGACTAAACCCAAACGTGGTTGTGTTTGTTGGTTGGTGCGGGCGAGGATCAAAAAATACTGATGAGAAGCGCGAAACGGAGCGTCATCAAACACAGGTTTGAAATCAGCAGCACAGAGTAAACGCAGGGATTTGGTAAAACGGAAAGATGCGAGGTTGGAATCTGAACCAAAGCAGATATTACTTTGGAGTTGATTCGAACTAGCAGACTGTTGAAATTCTATTTTGGCTGGCATAAGTGCGCTAAAAATAGTCTAGGAATGACCGTTATCGACTACTTTCGTCTCACGTTTGCCAATAACAAATTTCAACAAACTGCTAGTGAACCAAGAAAGCGGTAATAACTAAATACGGGTCAGCTCTGCACGGCCTTTGGCACGACGACGAGCTAACACCAAACGACCACTTTTAGTAGCCATACGAGCACGGAAACCGTGGTTGCGAACGCGTTTCAGATTGCTGGGTTGGAATGTTCTTTTCATGATAAACCTGTTAAAAATCCTGAGTTAATTCACACGGCGTGCGAAAAGAGGCGGGATTCTAATGAATGCCACCCGCTAAAGCAAATAATTTTGAGCAAATAATCTACAAAATTCGGGAAATTTAACTGTACACATTTTTTACCACCTTACCCCCAAATAATTCATATCTTATCAACAAGGTTATCCACAGTATTGGCGTTTTAATTGTTCTTTAAGGCACTATATTGCACCTTGCTATAAATGCCTGCTTACCACGTAACTATTTGAATTTTAATGGCTAAGTTTTAGGCGATTGAATTTATTTTGGTGTTTACTGTGGATAACTATGGGGGGCGAGAGTAGACTTGGCTCCCTTATATAATCAGCGTGCATGACTTATCCAATGCTGGTTTCAGTTACCACCTCTTGCTAGTCAATAAATGGTGTAAGCAATAATAAGCGCAGCCTGCGTTCCGGGAGTTTTTGTTTTGTCGCAATCGATTTGGAAATTATGTGCCGCTAGCTTGCAGGATGAATTGCCGTCGCAGCAATTCAATACCTGGATTCGGCCATTACAAATCGATGAGTCAGCTGCCCCCCAAGAGTTGCGTTTGTTAGCGCCTAACCGGTTTATTTGTGATTGGGTGGCAGAAAAATTCCTTAATCGCATTCGCGAGCTGGCCAGCCATTATCATCAGGATAATAGTTTGCAGGTAGCAGTGGGTGTTGCACCACGCCCGGCAACGGGTTTTCAGGCGAACTCGGTCAGTGTGCGTACATCAGCATTTGAACTGGCGCATAGTGAGAAAGCAGTTGCTAATCATCCAAGTGTTTATTCAACTAAAGATACCAGCGATAATCTGGCTTTTGGCAGTCCCGTTGCAGAACAAAGTGAAGCAAATAATAATTACAAATCTTCGTCTAATAAGGCGAAGATAGGTACAAAAATCGCCGATTATGATGCTAAATCCCGTGTCGCCGTGTTAGAAAATGTATTCGATTCGAGTGCGCGTTCAACACCCGATATAGAGGTTGAGGGCGGCCTTAAACACAGCAACTATTTAAATGTGTCATCTACTTTCGCTACCTTTGTTGAAGGTAAATCCAACCAGTTAGGTTTGGCTGCCGCACGCCAAGTGGCGGAAAATCCTGGTGGTGCTTACAACCCCCTTTTCATATACGGTGGTGTGGGTTTGGGTAAAACCCACTTAATGCAAGCTGTTGGCAATGCCATGGTGGCGCGTAATCCTAATGCAAAAGTGGTGTATTTACATTCCGAGCGGTTTGTGGCGGATATGGTAAAAGCGTTACAGTTAAATGCAATTAATGATTTCAAACGTTACTACCGTTCGATGGATGCGTTGCTGATTGACGATATCCAATTTTTTGCCGGTAAGGAGCGCTCGCAGGAAGAGTTTTTTCACACTTTTAACTCGCTGCTGGAAGGCGGCCGTCAAATCATCCTCACCTGCGACCGTTTCCCCAAAGAAATTAATGGCTTGGAAGAACGCTTAAAATCCCGCTTTGGCTGGGGTCTGACTGTAGCGGTAGAACCACCTGAGCTGGAAACCCGTGTGGCTATTTTGATGAAGAAGGCCGAGCAGGTGAATATTGATTTACCACACGAAGCCGCCTTTTTTATCGCCCAACGGATTCGCGCCAATGTGCGCGATCTTGAAGGTGCATTGAAGCGGGTTATCGCCAGCGCTAACTTTACCGGTCGGTCGATTGATGTCGAACTGGTGCGCGAAGCCTTAAAAGATTTATTAGCGCTGCAGGATAAACAAGTTGGCATCGACAATATCCAGCGCGTGGTATGCGAATACTACAAAATCAAAATGAACGATATGATCTCCAAACGCCGCAGCCGTTCAGTGGCGCGCCCACGTCAGGTGGCAATGGCACTGGCGAAAGAATTGACTAACCACAGCTTGCCGGAAATTGGTGAAGCTTTTGGCGGCCGCGATCACACCACGGTATTGCATGCCTGCCGCAAGATTAAGGAATTACAGGAAGAGACCGCAGACATCCGCGAAGATATGAAAAATTTGCTGCGTTCGCTGACAACTTGATTTATAAACGCTGGTATTTTGTGCTTCATCCCGTAGAGATAAAAACGCAATAAGTCCTGGAAGATTACCTAAGAGACCATCACATGAAATTTGCCGTATCGCGCGAAGCCTTGCTCAAACCCTTACAACTGGTAGCTGGTGTGGTGGAGCGTCGTCAAACGCTGCCGGTATTGTCCAACGTGTTGATCCAACTCAATGGCGATCAACTGTCCCTTACTGGTACTGATCTGGAAGTGGAGATTGTTGGGCGCATCACGCTGGAGCAAGCCGGGGTGTCGGGTGATATCACAGTTCCTGCACGTAAGCTGCTAGATATCTGCAAATCCCTACCTGATAGCAGCAATATTGAGTTTTCTCTGGAAGAAAACCGCATTATGGTCAAATCAGGCCGGAGCCGTTTTACCTTATCTACATTGCCAGCGACAGATTTTCCCAATGTGGAAGACACGCCGGGCAACCTGCGCTTTAGCTGTGCGCAGCAAGAAGTTAAACGTCTTATTGAACGTACCGCGTTTGCTATGGCGCAGCAGGATGTCCGCTATTACTTGAACGGAATGTTGTGGGAAGTACGTCAGGATCAATTGCGCGTAGTGGCTACCGATGGTCACCGTATGGCGATGTGTACCCGCGCAGTAGCCGTCAATACCACTGATGTAATTCAAGCAATTTTGCCGCGTAAAGGTGTACTGGAATTATCGCGCTTGTTGGATGATTCGAGCGCGCAAGTTGAAATTGTGCTTAGTCCCAACCATATTCGTGTCACCTCAATGGATTACACCTTCACCTCCAAACTTGTAGATGGCAAGTTCCCCGAATACGAGCGTGTATTACCGCGTGGTGGTAATAAGGTAGTGATAGGTTCGCGACTGGAATTGAAACAAGCATTTGGACGTACAGCGATTTTGTCCAATGAAAAGTATCGCGGTGTGCGGTTGCTATTGTCAGATGGCACTTTGACTATAGTCGCCAACAACCCGGAGCAAGAAGAAGCAGAAGAGCAGGTTACTGTAGATTACACCGGTGAATCCCTCGAAGTGGGCTTTAATGTCAGCTATCTGCAAGATGTTACTAATGTTATCAGCAATGAAAATGTGAAGATTACTCTCTCGGATGCCAATTCCAGCGCCCTGTTGGAAGAACCGGAAAATAGTGATTCCCTCTACGTAGTTATGCCAATGCGCCTTTAATGGCGCATTGGTAGTCCCGTCCTGCTGGTCGTATGACCTTAAAACGTCTGCTTATTCAAAACCTGCGCAATCTGGAAGGAGTCGATATGGCTCCTTCGTCGCAGGTCAATCTTATCTATGGTGAAAATGGCTCGGGTAAAACCAGCATTTTGGAAGCTATTAATCTGCTCGCACTTGGCCGATCCTTCCGCAGTCACAAACATAAACCACTGATTAATCACCAACAGCAGTCCTTTACTGTCTTTGGACGTGTTCATACCGATGATGGTTCTGAAGTTCCGATTGGAATAAGCCGTCATCTTAATGGTGACGCCAGTTTTAAGGCCAATGGTGTACTCGTCCCTTCGGCTGCTGATCTGGCGGCTTATCTTCCAGTGCAAGTGATTAACTCGGATACCTTTCTATTATTAGAAGGCAGCCCGAAAGTCAGGCGGCAGTTTATTGATTGGTTAGTGTTTCACGTGGAACCTAATTTCTTCCCTGCATGGAAAGCCATCCAGCGTTGCCTCAAACACCGCAATAGCCTGTTGCGTCGTGATAGAATAGACCCCTTTGAATTGGCTACTTGGGACAAGGAATTAGTAGGTTTAACCGATATAATCCATGAATTTCGCACCCAATGTATGAGGCAGTTTCAGGAAACCTTTACCGAGTTGTTAAAGGAATTTATCAATATTGATGGTATCGCTATTGGCTACTATCGCGGTTGGGATAAAGATAAACCTTATGATGATGTGCTTACTGATGGCTTCGAACGCGATATGCGTCAAGGCTACACCCAGTCTGGCAGTCATAGGGCGGATTTAAAAATAACAGTGAATGGCTTGGATGCCGCTGAAGTTCTCTCGCGTGGTCAACAAAAGCTACTAGTATGTGCGCTTAAAATCGTCCAAGGCTATGTGTTTACCCGTATAACCGGGCGTAAGTCGATCTATTTGGTGGATGATTTACCTGCTGAATTGGATGAAAAGCATCGCGCTTTGCTGGTTCACTGGTTAGATACCATGGGCACTCAGGTATTCATTACTGGTGTGGAGCGCGAAATGTTGGCTTCGAGCTGGCGCGATAAGATGGAAATAACCCCAAAAATGTTCCACGTGGAACAGGGTAGAGTGACTGAGGTAGATTAATCCCTCAGTTATCTTCCCACTGATTATGCGCAATCAGCCTTTTGCTGGTCGCTACTGAACAAAAAAGCGGAGAAATGCTATGTCAGAAGAGAATGTTTACGACTCGTCCAGTATTAAAGTCCTTAAGGGCTTGGATGCGGTGCGTAAGCGCCCAGGGATGTACATTGGCGACACCGATGATGGCTCAGGCCTGCATCATATGGTGTTTGAAGTCGTGGATAACTCTATCGATGAAGCGCTCGCCGGTCACTGTGACGAGGTGCGTGTGGTTATTCATCCCGATGAAACCATCTCTGTGTCTGACAATGGCCGTGGTATTCCCACTGAAATGCACGAAGAGGGTGTGTCGGCGGCTGAAGTTATCATGACTGTACTCCACGCCGGTGGTAAATTTGATGACAATACCTATAAGGTATCTGGTGGTTTGCATGGTGTGGGCGTATCTGTAGTAAACGCTCTATCTGAGTACCTAAAGCTGACGATTCGTCGCGGCGGAAAGATCCATGAGCAAATCTATCGCCACGGTGTACCAGATGAGGCCCTGAAAGTAGTGGGCGATTCAGCGACTACCGGGACTGAAATTCATTTCAAACCTTCCGATAAAACCTTTACCAATATCGAATTTCACTTCGAATTACTGGCTAAACGCCTGCGCGAACTCTCGTTCCTGAACTCAGGTGTGCGTATTGTGCTGAAAGATGAGCGCAGTGGTAAAGAAGAGGTCTATCAATACGAGGGCGGTTTACGTGCGTTTGTTGACCATTTAAACAAGAACAAAACCACCATTAATAAGATGGTGCACTTTGTTTCGCTCAAGCGCGATGACGGTATAGGCGTTGAAGTGGCGCTGCAGTGGAACGATTCCTTCCAGGAAAACCTGTTCTGCTATACCAACAACATCCCGCAGCGCGACGGTGGTACCCACTTGGCCGGTTTCCGCGCTGCGCTGACCCGTGGTTTAAATACCTATATCGAGAAAGAAGGTATCGCTAAGAACGCTAAAGTCGCCACTACCGGTGACGATGCTCGCGAAGGCCTCACCGCGATTATATCGGTAAAAGTACCTGATCCTAAATTCTCTAGCCAGACCAAAGACAAACTCGTTTCGTCCGAAGTGAAAACGGCAGTAGAGCAGGAGATGAGTGAACACTTTGGCGCCTACTTGCTGGAAAACCCGCAAGAAGCTAGATCCATTGTAGGTAAGATGATCGATGCCGCCCGCGCCCGTGAAGCCGCGCGCAAAGCCCGTGAAATGACTCGCCGCAAAGGTGCATTGGATATCGCAGGCTTGCCCGGCAAGTTGGCAGATTGTCAGGAAAAAGACCCGGCACTGTCGGAACTCTACTTGGTAGAGGGTGACTCTGCGGGTGGTTCGGCTAAACAAGGTCGCGCGCGTAAAACCCAAGCGATCCTGCCGCTCAAGGGTAAGATTCTTAACGTTGAGAAAGCTCGTTTTGACAAGATGCTATCCAGCCAGGAAGTCGGCACCCTGATTACCGCGCTTGGTTGTGGTATTGGTAAAGACGATTACAATCCCGAAAAATTGCGCTACCACAGCATCATTATCATGACGGATGCTGACGTGGATGGTTCGCACATCCGCACCTTATTATTGACCTTCTTCTTCCGCCAAATGCGCGAGTTGATTGAGCGTGGCCACATCTATATCGCGCAACCACCGCTGTACAAAATCGCCAAAGGCAAACAAGAGCAGTATCTGAAAGACGAGTCGGCGATGACCGAATTCCTGACCCAAGCAGCGCTTGAAGATGCGAGCCTCTACGTCAACCCAAGCGCTCCACCGATTGCCGGTGAAGCGCTGGAGAAGTTGGTGTACGAATACCGCAAGGTGATGGCGACTATTGATCGCCTGTCGCGCTTATATCCCGCCGATGTGCTGGAAAAGATGATCTACTTACCGGCGGTTCGCCCGGAACATTTAGCCGACCAAGGCCATATGCAGCAGTGGTGTGACCAGATGGCTGCACATTTCAGTATCGATGCGCGTGCTGGTAGCCAGCGCTATATCATCACCGTGCGTGAAGATACTGAGCGTCACTTGTTTATGCCGCAAGTAGAAATCACCGCCCACGGTATTGCCACGCCTTATCCGTTTAACCATGATTTCTTTGCCTCGGGTGAATACGCTTCTATTGTTGCCTTGGGCAGCAAGTTGGAGAGCCTGATCGAAGAGGGCGCCTTTATCCAGCGCGGCGAGCGCAAACAACCGCTGTTCAAATTCGCTGAAGGCCTGGAATGGCTGATGAAAGAGTCGCGCAAAGGCTACAACATCCAACGCTATAAAGGTCTGGGCGAGATGAATCCGGAGCAATTGTGGGATACCACCATGAACCCGGAAACCCGCCGCATGCTGCGCGTGACTATCCAGGATGCGATTGCCGCCGATCAGATCTTCACCTGCTTGATGGGTGATAACGTGGAACCGCGCCGCGAGTTTATTGAAACTAATGCACTTGCAGTGGCCAATCTTGATATCTAAAAACTGTCGAATCTCATGATTCATGAATTTTCGTCTCATATGCGTGAATTCCCGTCTCATAATTCGTGATCTTAAAAACTCATGTTTCACATCGTTGTGGTACATGGGTTTTTTTATGCAAATCAATAATTAAAATTTGACTGTCAGTCAAATTTTAATTATTATAGATTCATGGTTAGGAGTTCACCTCCTAAACGTTCTTTAGAAAAAAATGGATTCTACTTGAGTGTGTCATCGACCTTATGGTCAACCAGTTTTCTGGTTATTTCCTGCGTCTTGCTGCTGGCTATGCATCCCTGCTAACCAAATCAATAAACGACAGGAGGCAGTTAGAACTTCGTTCTAACTGCCCTAATGGTGGCCCGTGTTCTCTGCATGCTCCAAATCGACTCAGTAGCGTGATTACGGCAGGCACAATTTTGTGTCGTAACGGAGACTATCCATGAATAAAATTTTTCTGAAGGAAATTCTTGATGTACTGATTAGTGTTCAACAAGAATTAAGTAAACATGCAGAGAGTGATGTTAATTTAGAGCTCAATCGGATTATCGAAGAGTTGAAGGGTGAAATTGATAAGGATGCTAAGATTAATGCGAATGATGTTTTAGCATTAATTGGTAAAGTAATGGACCAATTACCTTCAATAACTAGGTTAATTGAGCTGCTGTCTAATTTGACATAGCGGGCCTTACTTTTTAGGTATTTAAAATGAATATTGGAAACTCAATTAAGCTTTGCAGGCAACAAAAGAAGTGGAGTCAAACTGAACTTGCTAAAAAAGCAGAAATTTCTGTTTCTTTTCTTTCTTTGCTGGAGCGCAATAAGCGCGACCCAAACTTATCAACTTTACAGGGGATTTCTAAAGCGCTTGGTATACCACTAAGTGTATTAATGTTCCTTTCTGCAGAAGGTGACGAGTTATCCTGTCTCGGATCTGAAGTCGCTGAAAAATTATCTTGGGTTACATTCAAATTAATCCAGGAATCCAAAAATAATGACAATAAAGTACAAGCATAATCCTATTGCTTCCAAGGGAGCGCTAGCTAAAAAATTGGGTATAACGGAAGAATATTTAAACGAAATACTCATACATTCAGATTTACTTTATCACGCAAATACACCTGAAAAAAAATCTGATGGTTCTTTACGCCAAACCTATCGTGTAGAAGAAAAATTAAAAATAATTTTAAGAAAAATTGTTACAAATATATTTCATCACGTCAGTTTTCCCAGATACATTCAAGGCAGTATTAAAGACAAGGAACAACCACGAGATTATATTTCAAACGCATCAGTTCATACGGGTAGAAGGGTGCTTATAAAGGAAGATATCAAGAATTTCTTTCCATCAATAAAATCTTTAGAGGTAGAAAAAATTTGGAGGCGGCTTTTTAATTTTACACCTGAAGTCGCTAATGCCCTGACTAAACTAACGACGCTCAACGGTTCAGTACCTCAAGGAGCACCAACCAGCTCATACTTGGCAAATTTAATTTTCTGGGATGTAGAACCTTCTGTAGTTGCCAATCTTTCGAATCTAGGGATCACATACAGTCGTTATGTTGATGATATTACTCTATCAACAAATCGTCGTCTTTCACATGAAGAAAAAACTGAAGTAATTAAACTAATTTACGGAATGTGCTTAAAAAAGGGAATAAAACCCAATCGGAAGAAGCATGTAATCATGAACAACAGCCAGAAAATGACTGTTCATGGTTTAAATGTAAATTCAAAAGTTCCGACTTTGTCAAAATATGAAAGGCAAAATTTAAGAGCAGCAGTTTATCAATGTAAGCTTGAGTTCCAAAGTGATGGATACACCCAAGAGTATAAAAAACTTTATGAAAAAACTGTAGGAAGAATTCAACGATTAAATAGATTGCAACCATCTCAAGCAAAGCCTTTACTATTTCAATTAAAAGAAATAGAACCAGTTATTTAAAGGATATTTTTGCTATCTACTGCAGTTAAAACTTAGTAAGGCCTAAAACCCAGCTATTTATTAGCCTGGGCATTAAAAATCTAAAGTCTATTTATTCGATAGAGTTGTTTGTTTAATCTTTGCTGCTATTTTTGTTTCATGATCTAAATAAGAATCTACGAAAGTTTTATCTACCTGCAATTGATCATTTTTATCTGTCCAAATTATTTTCCCTTCTTTATCCTTATCAGGGGTAGTATTTTTAAAAAACATTTGATATCTGCTAGGAGCAACGCCCTGAAATGGTTTTAGCCAAACCTTCTTCTCGCTTTTTTTATGTGAAATAGAATCATCATGTAAACTTAAGGCTAAACTCTTCTCATACGGTTCAATGTAAATTACCTTACTGATACCGGCTGCAACTATGTGCCTTGCGCAATTGTGACAAGGAAAGGTTGTTGTATAGATAGTTGTTCCATGTTTTATACCGGCTCCCCCTCTTCCCAATGAAATAATTGCATCCATCTCAGCATGAATAGCTCGAGAGTATTCAATAATTGATTTTATTTGGGAGTTCTTATATAAGGAATCGGTTATATCAGGAACCTTTGCCAAAAATTTATCTAACAACTCTGGTGAGTCATCTTTGAAGGTCGCTTCTATATTTTCTGTAAGAATTTTCTCAAGTGATTGCTTTAACTTTTGTTTATGAAGATCGTTGTGACATCTTTGATCTCTATGAACACATCTTGAGTCTTGTGAAAAGGGTGAAATATTATCATCTTCAGAGTACAAACCGCCGCCAAATTTTGGTACATCATTGTGACCGACCGAAATAACGACTCCTTCGTCATTAGTAATAGCTGCTCCTACTTGCCGGGAAAGACAAGCTGATTGCAAAGAAGCTGTATGTGCAGCATACATTCCATATTCTTCTTTTGTTGGTGTAACACCGCTACTTCCATGAACGAGTTTGAAGAATCTTGCTAATAGAGATTTAATAGTTGATGCATTAGGATCACTATTATTAATAAAAAAATCAGCATTAAACAAAGTTTTTTCTAATTGCTGACCATGATCATCATTTTCTTTTTTGTCTCTCATTATCAATTTATGAGCATCATTATCCGAGATACCCTCATCCATCAAACTTTGTTTACGTCTATCTTCGTCACATAAAATACCTATGAGATAAAATAAATTGCCGTAAATTTTTTTTAATGCCTGCACCTCAGCTGGATGTTTCAATTGACTGATGATGTAGGCTTTTCGCTCTAAAGCACTTTCTTTAACAACTTCCTCATCGCCTGAAATATCACCTCTTAAATCAGATTTTTTGGCAATTGCTAGATCTGCGCAAATTGAATCCCTAATACTCTGACGTAGTGAATTACCAGCGTCCATAAGCTTGTCATATCGGGAATATTTATCGTTCTTTACATATTCAATTTTTTCACTTTTAGCATCCATGAATTTTTCAATTTCTTTGCTAACGCTAATTGTAAATACTTGATAATGCTCTTCACGAAGAATACTAATTAATTGAGATTCAACACTTTTTATACCAGATCCTATTGGCCCACAAAGACCAATAATAATTTCCTGGGCTACTCTTCCATCGATAGAATCATGAGGGTTATCAGGCCCATCTTTAGGCTTAATAACATCGTTGGAAGCGACTTCAAGCGGGGGATTTGATATTAGAAGGGGGTCAGCCATACATTATCCATAATATTATGTAATAGTTATGGCTGAGTTTAGTAAGAATTTAGGGCAATTACCACTTAAGCTTTGAAGCTCTCAAAAGAGTAGCTTTAGCTATCTTTTCATTTACCTTTTTTTCTGCGTAGCTGTTGTAATCAGCCACACTTTGAACAGACGACCTTTTCTGATTACTTTCCGAAAAGTTTCTGTCATTCACACTTTTTGATTTATAGCGATCGCTAATATCGGACATTTTATATCTTCTCCTGTTTGAGCAAGCCCCAAATTCAAATTTCTAACGGGTTTTGTGCTCTTTGAAGACGTGCAGCATTTTAGTTATTTTCCGAACATTCGCAAGAAGAATAGATCACTATATATATGTGTTTCAAGTAACTAGTTAAAAAGTAGCGCAAAAATGTGCCCTAAATAGAAATATGAAATATTTCAAAAAAGGCTCTAAATCCAGATTTGGCAATTTATAGCTAAATTTCTAATCCAAAAAGAACAAATATAGCAACTCTAAGATATTTAATTATCAAATACCCTACAGTTGATTTTAACTGGCGCTATTTTCTTCATCAAAATATAGTACTTTGATTTTATTAGAGTTTTTCTTAAAAAATCAATTGACTCTCTCCAATTCGTTACCTTAATCTGGCTTAAATTTACTCAGATTTTTAAAGCCTATGACCCCATTTGGTGAGTATTTAGAACAGCTCAGACGTAGTCGATACCTTCAACAGAAGCAACTTGCGGACATTATGGGTATCAATCCTTGCTATGTGAGTTCTCTAGAAAAGGGGCGTAAAGGCCCGCCCTCCAAATCAGTTCTTGAGCAACTTATTGAAAAGTTGGACCTTTCCCAGGAAGAAGAGGATGGCTTATGGAAAAGCGTAGAACTCTCAGATTTAAACCTAAAACTGCCGATAAACATGTCCAAGCAAGAATTTGAGTTCCTCCATGAACTACGCAGAAGCCTTGGCCGACTGAGTCAGAATCAGTTGGTAATTATGCAAACAGCTCTGAAAATGGGGGAATCAGCGGTAAGAGGACAGGGACAAAGAAGGAGTAGCGCCATGTAGAAATAACAACGGGACGCACCGGATGGATTGTCCCGCTATTAGATGTAAGTGAAGTACTTACGGCCTGGAAACCATAGTATCTACACCCTCGAATAGCCCGTCAACCCATCCCCTGCACAATTACTTAACCAAAAAACAAACGTTACCGTTTTGGGTAAGGGGTATCTATGTCTTCAAAATCATCTTTGGTGCCATTTGGCGCTGGGGTAGGGATAGCTTTACACCTACTTTCAGCTCCTATTTCTCCGACCACTCGCGTCAGGGAACCGGTTAAACCAACCACTGGGAGGGTGGTTGGCTATTTTCCCTCCGTCAAAAATAATAGGTCTATTGCTTGGGAGTCGCAGCTTGAGCAAAAGGCCTGTTATGTATTTGAGTTTTCCCGAGAGATAACTAAGTACCGAGAACAACCATTAAATATCTACTATCGGTTTAACAGTGAACTTTTGCGTTATACGCCAGATTTTGAATTAACCCTGGTTTCAGGTGAGTTGATCTACGTTGAAATTAAACCGGCAGCGAAGCTACAGAATCAGATCCTTCAAGAAAAGCTAAATGCCATTCGTCAATATTGGGAAGAGAAGGGCCGAAAATTCGTGATTCTTACGGACCAGGAACTTGATAACCCAGTTCTTCAAAGCAACCTAAAACTTCTGCGCAGTTACCTACGTGTCAAATGTGATCCTGAGCTTATTCAAATTGCCACCCATTGGTTAAAACAGCAGGACATCTCTCTCCTTGGTAATTTAGCGATTTATCTCGACTCCATTAACAAAGTCTATTCCCTATTGGCCCACCAATTTTTATTAATCGATCTGCACGAACAAATTCAGCCGGAAAGCCAACTTTACTTGTCGGAGGAAAATTTCCATGAAAATCAATAATTTTCACGCGGGGTTATATCTAACGTTGAATGATGTTGCTTTCCGAATTGAACGCATCTACGAGACCGGAGAGTGTTTACTCGAACGAATGAGTGACCATGCAATAGTGCAAAGATCAAAAGCTGAATTGATGAAATTATTTGAAGAGGGTTTACTTCACATCGAAGGAAATGAACCATCTCAAAAAGGTAAAAATAATAGAAATTCAATCGATATTGCGAGTCTCACGGACGATCAACAAAAAGCAATATTTAGAAAAAAGGAGTACGTGATTGGCGCACAGAAAATGCTTGGAAAAACTCCTACAACAATAAATATTCAGTTGGCGATAAATAAAGTAGCAAACCTATTAAATGATAAAAATATACCGAGTATATCGAGTGTTCTCCGATGGTGGAAATCATGGGTGAATTCTGAAAATAACATATTGTCTTTGCTTGATAAAACGCCAGGAAATTTCAAGACAAGAAGATTTAGAGGAATATCTTTAAAAGTAATTAAAGAAGTCATTGAGGAATTTTACCTAACCAATCAGCGTACCTCTATACAAGATGTATATGATTTGCTACGTCATCGATTTGTAGAAATTAACAAGGCAAGGTTAGATCCGTTAAAAATACCGAGCCGTCCAACGTTTTATAGAATGATTAGAGATCTTGATCGTTATGAATGTATGGTTGCAAGGGAAGGAAAAAACACGGCAGATAAACATTTTCGTGCAGTTGGAGCAGGCATTGCAACAAATTATATTCTTGAAAGAGTTGAAGTGGACCATACGCCTCTCGATGTTATGGTTATTAACGAAAAAACATTACTCCCAGACGGACGCCCATGGCTTACTGTATTACTCGATAAATATTCAAGAATGCCTTTAGGTATCGAAATAGGATTTGAACCTCCGTCCGAATTGGCAGTTATGAATGCTCTGCGAAATGCTATAAAACCCAAAACGGATATCTGCAAGAGATATCCAGGAATTTCTAATGAATGGCCTGCCTACGGTATTCCAACAACACTAATTTTCGACAACGGTCGCGAATTCCATGCAACTAATCTTAAAAGAATGTGCGCTGAGCTAAATATAGAAATACAGTTTTGTCCAAAAAAGCAACCGAACTATAAAGGCGCTGTTGAGAGGTTTCTTGGAACGTTAAATCGGGCAGTATGTCATCGTCTGTCTGGCACAACTTTTTCCAATATTCAGGAGCGTAATGGGTACGCATCCGAAAAATTAGCAACTGTTTCACTTGCTGAACTAAAAGCCTTAGCACATGAGTGGATTGTTGATATTTACTGCCATGAAATAAATAGAATCACAGGAAAAACACCCTATGATTTATGGAAAGAAGGTTTGGAAAAACGAGAACCATTACTCCCAGAGAGTATTCAACAATTAAACCTGATTCTTTCCAAGGAAATGCAACGGAAGCTAAATCACGAAGGTGTAACCATTTTTGGCAACCCTTATAACTCCAGTGATTTGGGCACATTGAGAAAGCGATCAGAGAAGACCTTCAAAGTCAGAGTCAGATTCGATCCCTCAAACCTGAAATCTGTTTGGGTTTATGACGATATAAATGGCGATTATATTAATGTGCCATCAATCCACCCTGAGTATACAGACGGTCTTTCTCTCTTGGAGCATAGGTCCATTAAAAAGATCGATAGGCAGAACGTGCAAAAGGAACAAGACATACTTTCATTGTTGAGTAAAAAGGCAAAATTTTCTGAACAATTAAAAGAGTTAAGTTTGAGTAAAAAAATAAAACCTAGACAGAAAGCGGAACGCCATAGCCTTCACAAAAATAATAACGATGCAGCTAAAGAAAAGCTATCAGAGTTAACGAAGCAAAATTCGTTAAATTTGGCGGGATTAGATATTAATGAAATACCAAAATTCGATACGAGTAAGCGAGGAGATTTCTAATATGAATTTGCTTACACAAAAAATGGCGATGATAGCCGACCTTAAAAGAATGGTTATTAATCACTCGCAGTTCGAAAAATCCTATGAAAAGCTTCTAAATGCCTATCGAATGAACGTTGAGACAGGTGTTGCCGAACATATAATTTGCGTAGGGCAATCAGGTACTGGTAAATCAACACTTAAGGAGAAAATAAGAGAAAGTATCAACGTAATTCCAAATGAGAAAAAGGTAATCACTCCAATTTTAATTATTAATACACCAGCACTTCCTACGGTAAAAAATTTAGCGGAGGAGATGCTGTTAAAATTAGGTGATTTTAGGTTTTATTCAGGATCAACAATACAGAAGACAACACGAATACATTATTTTTTACAGATGTGTGAAGTTAAGATGATTATCTTCGACGAGCTTCAGCATTTCATCGATAGAGCAACCGAGCGAAAAACACATGAAGTTGCTGATTGGCTTAAGACGGTTATTGATCAGTCAAAATGTTCAGTTGTTCTTATGGGACTTGAGCGTTGCGAATATCTTTTCAGGGTAAATGAGCAATTACGAAGGAGATTTAGCAAGCGTGTAGACATCTATCCTTTTTCAATTAATAGTCAAGAATCCATAATGGAATTTATGGGTGTTATTGTGGCCATTCTTGATAAAGTTGAGATGACGTCCAGATTTGACTTGCGAAATAGAGAGCTTATATCAGCAATTCATTACGCAACAGATGGTGTTATTGCAAACTTGATAAAATTGTTCATAGGAGTAGTGGATATAGTTGATCCGCACTCAAACCAGTTAATTGACATGAAGTGCATGGAAAGCGCATTTACTGAGAATATTTGGCAGGAGGGTAAAGATACATTAAACCCATTTAATAAAAAATTCATTTGGCAAAGGCTTAACAAGCCGGGAATGCCATTTCATAAATTGGAAAATTGGACAGGGAAGAGATTTGAAATATGAATGAACCAATAATGAAACCATTGATTCATCCACCATGTTTTCCTGATGAATTCCCTACAGGTTATCTTGTACGTCTGGCTGAATTAAATAAGTATTCAAGCGCAATATGGCTTGTCCACGATGACCATAGGCAACGAAATATAAGAACGGCACATTACTTCTATCGTTTACTGGAACAGTTAGATTGGACCGGTTATAAGAAAAATAATTACAAAAATTTAATAAAAGTGAAATCACAGTATTTTGATATGAAGCGGATAAAGTTTTGTCCCCTTTGTCTAAAAGAAAATCCATACATAAGAACTATCTGGCAACTTAGGCCTACCCAAGTTTGCAGACAACATAAAATATGGTTAAGAGATTCTTGCATCGCTTGTCAAAAGCCGACGACAGTAGCTTCTTCTAAGCTGATCGAATGTCAATGTGGCCATCCGATCTCTGACCAAGAATTACTAATAGCATCGCCAGACATGCTAAAGATGCAGGCATTTATTGAAGGCGATCATTTTATTAACTTAGAAATGTCCAAAAAATTGGAGGAAAGATTGGACTTGGTTCTTTTCTTCAATAGATGGATTAAATATAGAGGAACTATACAAGGTTTACATAATTGTGAAGATGCCAGAAATACTTTAGAAGATGCAGCGGAAGCCCTCTTCGCTGGGAGAGTGGGGTTTATCAATTTTTTAAAGAGATTGTATTCTGTCGGTACGCAGATATCTCATTTTGAGAGATTTCATCACGAATTTTATAGAAAGTATAATACTGAATTCTTTTCGGAATTCAGATCAATGATTGAGGAGTTTATCAATCAGAATTGGGAAAAACCGCTGACCAGACGAAACAGTAACTTTAGTGAGGAAACGATTCAGCAACATCCCTGGATTCCGCTTGCTGCGGCATGTAGAGAATATGACCTTCCGAAAAGTAAATTGAATAAGGCATTCATTAATGGTTACATCCGATATAAAAAGGAGATAAAAGAGAAAAGGACATTAACATACCTCTACAAACCGGATATTGAGGATAGATTTTTCAGAATTAGAGATATTATTACATTAAAAGAAGCGAGATTGATTCTGGGTCTTACAAAAAGTCAGTTCTCACAGATGGTTGAAGCGGGGTCATTTAAACTTGCGATATCGCCAAAAGAAAGCGGAATGGGTACTTGGTGTTTTTCTTTTGACGAAATCAATATTATAAAAAATAAATTAATAAACAAATTAAATGATAGTGGAGGCGAGACATGGTCATTTTCCAGAATTATGAAAAGTTTTGGCGGAAAATCGGAGAATTTTTTAGTTAAGTTTGTCGATGCTATTAAACTAGAAAGGGTGAAGCCTGCATCGTTCGATAGAAAAAGGTCTGGCTATTCATCTTTAAATTTCTCCAAACAGGAATTTATTTCTTGGTTTGAATTGGAAAAAATAGATCAGGAATTAATGAGTATTCCAATATTTGCAAAGGTATTAGGTATTAATCAACAGTTTGCTTACGAGTTAGTTCGATATGGGTACATAGAGGCATTTGAAAGAGATGGGAAAGCCGGTGTCTGGATCAATAAGGATGCCTTAACTAATTTCCGTGAAAAGTACGTCTTACTTTCGAAACTAAGCAAAGCAATTAACATACAATCGAAAACTCTGATTAGCTATCTGGCCTCAAGAGACGTTTATCCACTGGATATCAATGAGATTAATAAGTTAAGGCAAAAAATCTATTTAAAAGAACACATGAAAAATATTCAAATCATTGCTAATTATTTTCGTGAGCAGAGATCATAAATTTCTGTTGAAGTTTAACCAACTAAAAGCTAATCTCATAGCCGCCTCAGTCAACTGGATTGGGGGAATACTACAGGATGTCAAGCAATATGATGATGTCAATATGACACGTTATCTTGAATGACACGGCGAACGGTAAGGGCAGCATACAGTTGTTCTCCAAGACGCTACACATAGTATATGTGATTGTTAACACACGCGGCTCGCACTAGAAATGGTGTTAGATGGTGCTTTTGAATGCACTTGGTTATGCCGGTAGGGGCAAATTGAGATGGCCGCAATCTCTTGACCCTACCGGTTTGGCTAATAAGGGAATTAAAATGAGTTCAGAGGATTGGTACCGCAAAAGAAACTATCTACATTTTGATAGACCTGTTTCAGAAAAAACAGCAGCAAAAATTATAAAAAATCCTCAGACTGTTGCAGCCCACTCTTTTTACCCTTTTATCAATTATTCAATACACTCCTCGAAAATTTACAAAGACGATAACGATCAGATTGCCGTAAAGGAAAAGAATCGCCCGATATCCTATGCTGCTCATCTAGACTCTCATATCTATTCTTATTATTGCCATATCTTGACCCCGCTATATGAAAAGCAATTACGTGAGTCAGATCTTGAGCGTAGCATTTTAGCTTTTCGTAAGCTTGGAAAAAGCAATGTTGACTTTGCATTTGAAGCCTTTAATGAAATCAAATCGCTAGGCGAAAAGTTTGGTGGTTGCACAGCGATAGGTTTTGATATCACAGGATTTTTCGATAATCTTGACCATGACTTATTAAAACAATCCTGGCAACAGATAATAAATAGCGATAGCTTGCCTGATGATCATTATGCAGTTTTTAAATCCCTCACAAAATATTCTAAAGTAGATAAGCAATCTCTCTACAAACTACTCAATATTTCTGAGCATAATCCGAAGAACAATAGATTCAGAGTATGTACACCGGAAGAATTTAGAACCATCGTTAGACCTAATGCATTGATCGTAAAAAATCTAGATCAGAAAGGAATTCCCCAAGGATCACCAATAAGCGCATTTTTATCAAATATCTATATGCTGAATTTTGATAAATTAATGTCTGAGGCCGTTAAGGAGATAGGAGCAACTTACTATAGGTACTGTGATGATATGTTATTCATAGTGCCTATAGAATATGAATCTACGTTAGCCGGTTTTGTAAGGAAGGAACTAAATAAATTAAAAATCGATATTAACCCTAATAAAACTGAAATTAGACAATTTATCTCTCTTGCCAATAGATTTTTATCTGACAAACCTCTTCAATATCTTGGCTTTTTATACGATGGCGAGAAGATATTGATACGCTCTGCAGCACTCGCTAAATATTCGGAGCGCATGCGTAGAGGTATTCGCCTAGCTAAAAAGACAAAAATTAAAAGAAATAGGATAAAAATATCCATAGGTCAGAAACCGACAAAGCTTTATAAAAGGAAAATATACGAACGCTATTCTCATCTGGGCGGGAGAAATTTTATTAAATACGGCCTCAAAGCTGCGAAGCTTATGAATTCTGCTGCTATCAAAAAGCAATTGAAGCCATTATGGAATAGGCTGCAAGAAGAAATTAAAAAATGAAAGTCGATAATCAAGTATTACTTGAACATTACTTGCACGAACAAAAGCGATATATCTGCAAGGAATTTTCGGAGGAAATGTCAACTTGCATTATATCAACGACAATACATAAAATTCTAAGGCATTCAAAAGACTACAACTGGATGTTGTTTGCAGTTCCCGGCACCGATCAAAGGTCAGTAATTGTTATCCAAAAATCTCATAGATCCATTCCTGAGCTATGGGTCAGGTGGAATTACAAATCATATAGGAAAGCTTTTACAAATTTTCTGAATTTTTATTACTTTATGTCTCTTGAGAAAATACCATCAGCGTATCAAGTTGACCATTTGCAATCAAAAGGCCGATTTAAGCCAGAGCATAAGGACTATTTTGTAAGACTCGCATTACTTGATCGTAGAGTTAACGCATCGCATGGCGCAGGTTTTGAAAAGAGCTTTAACGCAACCGAAAGCCTTCGTGAACTTAGCGGCGGTATTCACATGGATTGGATGGCCTTCCTCAAAATATATGGTGTAACTCTGCCTAGCAAAAGGGCTCCCAAAACGAAATGGATGAAATGGGCTCATGAAACAGCTCTTTTGATGGAAAAGGACGGTATCGATATTTATCAGCTTGCATACCATGGGATTTTAAGTGTGCTGCAGCTTGGTTTTACTGGATTTTATAGTGGGTCAGCTGATGCAGGCCCTTATGTAGTTTCACTAAAATAAAGTTATTCCTTTCCCCCTCCATTTCTCCAGATTACGCTCACAATAAAGTGTTCAAAAAATGAACTGTGACATCTATCATCTGATTTTTTAAACGTTATATTTTTAAGATATTGATTTATAAAGAAAAATTTAAATATTTTCTTTAACAAAGCAAATACTGAATCAGCAGGTAGTAATATTAATAAATTGCGCTCTGTGACATTTACATTATGTTAGAAGAAATCATTAAAAAGATTGGACCTTCAAGGTCTTCCCTTGTAGTAGAGCATCTACAAGAACAAGGCATTAACGCCGATGCTGCTCGCAAAAGGGTATCTCGAATACAGCCGCCGTTGTACAGGTTTCCTATAGATCTTTTACCGAAGAAGGAGAGCTTCGTCTATCACAAAGCCCAACGATCTAGCGAAAAGTTCTGGGACAATTTTTTGAGAGACATGCGATTTACCAATTCAGTCTATGGCGCGGCTATTGATGCATTGATAGTTAGGGGGGGGGCCGTAAACTTTAGCCAATTTCCTTGCATCAGCTCAGGGACGGTTACTCCAAAGGCAGGATCATTATCTTCAGGTGCCATATTTGCAACTCTTAAGGAGGCTCAAATTATTGATGATAGTGATCCAGACCACCCAAATACGGTTTACATAAGGCAATTGTCTCTTTGCTATCCAGATATAAAAGGCACCATATGGCGAGACAAGGTAGAGGTCATACTACTGGACGCTATACGCCAATGGGCGAGAAATCTTGGGTTGGCTGCATACAATAAAATTACAATACGAGGTGATAAGGAAATGAAACCAGTTGGTCCTTATCATTTTGATTTAGTAGGCCCGAGTTATTTGATGCCGTTATCAAGAGGTAAAAAACAACCAGGCTTTTTAGTTGCAGATGTTATTGCTGAGGGTACCGTCGATGAATTCCAAATACGATCCTTTATCCGAAAAGCGCAAGGACTAAAGGCAATTCTTGTTTCTGGCGCACTTCCCCTTTTAATTGCACCGGCCTTTACTGGAGCTGCGCTTACGGCTGGTCATGAAGCAGGGGTAATTTTAGCTACGACGGCGAATTTGTTTGGGAAAAAAATAGCTGAAGCAATTCAAGCATTGCTAAATGTGTTGAACAATGCCGCTGCTCATGCTGCTACCAATCCAGACAAACTTGTCGAATTATTGGATAGCTTAAGATCAATTGAAGGTACCGCCGGAAATCTGAGGGGAATACTTTTTGAGTTGATTGCAGCGGCGATAGCAAGACGTGATGCTGTTTCTATAGATATAGGCGTAAGTGCTACTAATCCTAAGACAGGTCAAAAGGCAGATATTGATGTATTAAAAATTATGGCTCAAGCTGCAGAGTGTGCTTGTATAGAGTGCAAAGGCAAGGAACCCGGGGGAAGAATATCAGTTGCAGAAGTGGAGGATTGGATTAGGCGGTTGCCAATATTTGAGGCTCATATACGAAACCATCAATTATTAAGAGAAGCTGAAATAACATTTGAATTTTGGACAACAGGCACGTTTGATGATGATGCAATTGTGGCTCTGACCAAAGAGAAGGATAAGCGCACGAAAGCTAAAATCAATTGGCTAGATGGAAAGGGTGTATTGAAGCTATCAAAAAAATACAAAATGAAATCCATAACAGAAGCGCTGAATAACCACTACCTCAAACATCCACTAAACATACAACCGATTGATATTTTTTAAATAGTTGGTATTGTTGAAAAACAGGCTAATAAATCGCCTGTAAGTGAGGTGTCCACTTGCAAAAATACTCGTTTTAAAGGCGGCTGGCTTTCAGAGAAAACTGCGCGTAGGAAAAAGTCGAGCTAGGGAATCCAGGAGAGAGATGTCTGCTTGCATTGAACTCTGTGAATTCCAACGTCTTAGAATATGGTATGGAGACCATCTGCTTTTATAGCAGCCCAGACCGGGGTCAGGCCTTACATACTGTGAGAAATGTTTAATGCTCACATATGCGTGTGTCTACAAGCGGGGTAGGTGCATTTATTCGATCTCTGGCTATTTTTCAAAAGGTGGCCTAATTGTCTGATAGTTGGGCAATCATTAAAAGGCTGGCGAAGGTATCCTTTGCCAGCTTTTCATAAAATCCTTGTGCAAACCTTGATAGTTTAAAAATCGTCCATATATGTATATCCGAACAGCAATCTGATTCGGAGGAGAATCTTATGGGCAAAAATCAATGGGTAACAACACGCGGTGATAAATGGGCTGTTAAGGGAGAGGGTAACTCAAAAGCGACTTCTCTTCATAACACCCAAAAAGAGGCTATTGAAGCGGCTAAATCAATAGCTATCAATCAAAAGAGTGAGTTGATCATTCAGAATAAGCAGAGCCAAATAAGAGAAAAGAACTCTTATGGTAATGATGACAATCCGCCAACGGGTTAACTTTATGATTTTAAAGGTATTTTACGAAAGGTGAGATTTGTTCCAGGAAAAATCAAGTCAAATGAGATTTCGAGACGTCAGTGAAATCTCACAATTAATGGTATCCCTTGATGTTGCTGAATTTGGCAAATCACGCCTAGTGAGATACGACAAAAACTATTATATTTTATTAATCAATAGTTAGTTAAATATATAAAAAGAAGGCCGAATTCACGTGAATTCGGCCTTTTATATTTAGAAATGAAATAAAAAATGTCACCAAATTCACAAATTTTGGATTTTGACTGGTCTATACTCAGGCAGTAATGAGTGGTTTTGATGAGATTAACTTGCGTAGTGAGATGACTTTAATGACAAGCGATAAAAAGACTCCTAAGGTATTACTGACTCAAATTGAGGATGCACTTGAAGAGCGTCAGCGCAGTGACCGTCGCCAATACGGCGAAGGTATTCCTCAAGATGTGATACAAGAACGGCGTAAAAATGATCGTCGCGATCGCAAAGCCGCAAAATAATCTACTTACACTAAAGGGGCTTACGGGCTCCTTTAGTGTTTTCAAAATTTATCTCACTGGCAAGGCCGTCTTATCAATTGGTGATTTCAATACAAACGACGAATGCACCCCGCTCACCCCTTCGATGCGTGTAAGTTTTTGCAGTAAAAACTGTTGGTAAGCATCCATATCTTTCACGATCACTTTTAATAGGTAGTCGGCCGATTGCCCCGTAATCAAATGGCATTCCAATACTTCAGGATAAGCGCTCACGGTTTTTTCAAACACATCAAACCGGTCGGGTGTGTGTTTATCCATGCTGATTTGGATAAATGACACCAAGGTAAGCCCCAATTTCCTGGCATTGAGTAAAGCGACATAGCCGTCGATAAGTCCGGATTCTTCCAGCGCACGCACGCGGCGTAAACAAGGGGAGGGCGAGAGACTGATGCTATCAGCCAACTCTTGATTGGAGATGCGCCCATTTTGTTGTAAAGCCTCCAGTATCAAACGGTCGTAGCGATCTAGTTCCATAGCGGTAAACTCCAATTGGTCGGCATTTAGTTTCAATAGATAGTTGTTTTAAGCAATAATATTGTTCAATTGTCGATATTAACACAAGCTTAGCAATCATCTGCCAGTCTTGTTTATCTATAATAAATTCATGTTGATAAATGCCGTGCGCAACCCGCGCCGGAATGGTGTTCCTACCCGTGTGATCGCACTAACAGGAATCTGTGGCTGTTATCCCCAGTCGCTTGACCAACCGGGCTTTGTATCAACCCATTTGTATAAAAAACAACAAGAACCTATTACTGCTCAGGGAATCTCAGGATAATTGCTTACCGGCTACATTATTCAGCAGCTTTCCATAAAGCCCAGGCACAACATTCGGAGTCGATCATGCTTGCTAATCCTTCCAGTAAATATCAGCGTTTTGTCGGCGTGTCCTTGCCCGACCGCCAGTGGCCGAACAAACACATTGAAAAGCCTCCTATCTGGATGAGCACTGACCTGCGAGATGGCAATCAGGCGCTGATCGACCCTATGTCCGTTGCGACCAAATTGCGGATGTTCAAAGAATTGGTTGCGATTGGTTTTAAAGAAATCGAAATCGGTTTTCCCTCCGCGAGTGAAATTGATTACAACTTTACTCGCCAATTGATCGAAGAAAATTTAATTCCCGACGACGTCACCATCGAAGTATTGGTGCAAGCGCGTTACGACTTGATCGAAAAAACCGTGGAAAGTGTACGCGGTGCCAAACGCGCGATTTTGCATATGTACAATCCGCTTGCACCCGCGTTCCGCAAAATTGTGTACAACACCGATGAGCAGGGCGTAAAGAACATCGCCATCCAAGGCACCAAGTGGTGCAAAGAATTGACTGCAAAAGCACCGGAAGTGGATTGGACTTTCCAATATTCGCCGGAAGTTTTTTCATCGACTGAAATCGAATTGGTAAAAGACGTGTGTGATGCAGTGGTCGATATTTGGCAACCTACACCGCAGAAAAAATTGATTCTGAATTTGCCTGCAACCGTGGAGATGAACACACCCAACACCTACGCCGATCAAATCGAATGGATTCACCGCAATATCAACAAGCGTGATTCCATCATTATCAGCGTGCATCCACACAATGATCGCGGTACTGCAGTTGCAGCAGCAGAATTGGCAGTGATGGCAGGTGCAGATCGTGTTGAAGGTTGTCTGTTTGGTAACGGTGAACGCACTGGCAATGTGGATTTGGTAACTCTTGCGTTGAATTTGTATTCGCAAGGCATTCATCCCGGTTTGGATTTTTCGGATATCGACAAAGTGCGTAAGCTGCACGAAGAGTGCACTCAGTTGCCAGTGCATCCACGTCATCCGTATGCCGGTGAATTAGTGTTTACTGCCTTCTCCGGTTCGCATCAGGATGCAATCAAAAAAGGTTTTGCGGTGCAGAAAAAAGATGCTTTGTGGGAAGTGCCATATTTGCCGATTGATCCTGCTGATTTAAATCGCAGTTACGATGCCGTTGTGCGCGTGAATGCGCAATCCGGTAAAGGCGGTGTGAGTTTCCTGTTGCAGCAAGAGGCCGGTTTGCAATTGCCGCGTCGTTTGCAAATTGAATTCAGCAGCGCCGTACAAAAAGTCAGTGACAGCACCGGTAAAGAAGTAAAGGGCAGTGATATCGTTAAAATTTTTAACGACGAATATTTTGCGGTGCATTCACCTATTACTTATCAATCCAGCAAATTCACTGAGCAAGATGACAATCATCAAGTAGATATTGTTATCCACGCGCAGCATCAGGATAAAACCGTAAAAATCAGCGGCAGCGGCAATGGCCCTATCGATGCAGCAGCTCATGCGATTAGCCAATTTATCGATGCGGACGTCAGTGTAATCGACTACTCCGAACATTCTATCGGTGAAGGTTCAGATGTAGCCGCGGTGACTTACGTGGAAATCAAAGTGAAAAATGGCAAACCGGTTTATGGTGTAGGACAAGATCGCAACATTATTACTTCAGCGGTAAAAGCGCTGATTAATGGGGTGAATCGTAGTGGGGCGGTTAGTTAACTAATCTCTGTTATAAAACTCGAAAAGCGCAGCTGGTGGAAATCGGCTGCGCTTTTTTGTTGCGGGTTCCATAAACAAGTTCACTGGGAGAAAAGTAACTCTTATGGCTTATTAACAGGCCAACTAATCGGCCAAATAAGCAAATAAATTTACAAAATGTGTAAAAAATGTTTTTATATCAATAAGTTAATAATATTCCAAAGCGGCCAACGAAGCGGCCAAATTGTTTCCTTTAACGGATTTAGTTATGGCCACTTCCATCCTGGATATTGCACCTTTTATCCCCAGCGATAAATCGCTGGGGTCATCGTCGTTGCCTGATAAAGCCATTTCTCTTATTAGCCAATCCGCCAAGCTTACCGGCCAGATCGCGCCATTAACGCTGATTCGCCTTGAACAGCATATGGCTGCTATTAACTCTTACTATTCTAATCTGATCGAGGGTAATGCTACTCGCCCTCACGAAATCCGTGCCGCTCAACGCGGCAACTACAGTGGTGATCCGGCCAAACGCGACTTGCAGCAGGAGTCCTTGGCGCACATGCAAGTGCAAGGGTGGTTAATTGCGCAAAAACCGGATTTGGATACGCTGTTTACCCCCGACTTTATTTGCCGTTTACACCGCGAATTTTATCAGCGGATACCTGAGAACTTGTGGGTTATTAAAGATGAGCAGGGCAAAGCGGTAGATAAAGTTATTCCCGGCGAATGGCGAGCCCGCCCGGTAATTGTTGGGCAACATATTCCGCCCGAAGCTGAAGACCTCGCGCCGCTTATGGCAAAGTTTTGCGAAACCTATAACCCTAAAAAATTCAGCGGCGATCGCAAAATTATTGCGCTTATGGCGGCGCATCATCGTTTTGCATGGATTCACCCGTTTATTGATGGCAACGGCAGAGTGGGGCGTTTATTAACAGATACCGCACTGAAAGCGGTAGGGTTAGAAAGTTACGGAGCATGGTGTCTCAGCCGGGGCTTGGCGCGCTCATCCACCCAATACAAAAATTTGCTAGCGAATGCCGATGCGCCCCGCCAAGATGACCACGATGGTCGCGGCCAACTGACAGAAAAAGGGTTAATTAATTTTTGCGATTACATGTTGGATACCGCAATCGATCAAGTCACTTATATGAGTGATTTACTTGAGTTGAGCAAAATGCGTCAGCGTATGGAAAGCTATGTAGTGGCGCGCAATGATGATCGTGTTGCGGGAATTAGCGCGCAATTAAAATCGACTGCGAGTTTAATTTTATTCACAGCCTTTCAGCAGGGCGAAATTGAACGTGCCCAAGCATTGGAATTATGTGCAATGCCCGAGCGCAGCGCGCGCCGTGTATTAAGCCAATTAAAAAGCGAAGGTTTGTTAAGTGAAACTAGTAGCAAGTCGCCATTGCGTTGGGAAATTCCAGAACATGCAGAACCTTGGTATTTCCCAAATCTCAATCCGTAAAATATAAAACGTGAAAGGTAAAAAATACTTCGCTGGTTGATCTACTCAAGCCACCCCTGATTTTATTATCACCCATTGAATCTAATCCGCTTTCAAGCACGTCTCATTATTCGAGATCACCAAATTCCCATAACCCCCAACCTGGGAATCTGGTTTTCTCTTTAACCCCGGCAGCTGTGGCTGCCGGGGGTTTTTACTTACTTAGGTGAAAAGCGTTTACTGAGGCGAATAATGTTTAGCGCGAAGATGCAGGCACACGCGTGTTGCTGTGTAAGCAAGGCTGACTAATACCAACATGCCAGTGCAAGCGCCGAGTGTGTAGCCGATTAAATTTCCGGTGACTTCGGTGCCGTGTACCAAACCGTGGCTTGCCATTAAAGTCGCGGCAACTACGGGTGCCAGTTGGCCTAATTGCATTCTGAATAAAATGAGCAATGCAACGATGAGGCCGGAAAATAAAACTGCCCATTCAATAGCGGCAATGGAATTTTCGGGTAACTGGCCGCCGATAAGTAACGCGAGCGCAAAAATTCCCACACTAGCCAAACCACTTTTAATTGCCATGCTGCGCGTAAGCAGTGCAAACCATACGCCGAGAAGCATCATCGCAACCAGATGATCCAGACCGGTAAAGGGATGTACAAACCCGGCCCAAAAACCGATGGTGTGTTCGCCCGGATGTGCGAATGCCGGTGTGGCGATAATTGATAAACTTAGCGCCGCGAGCCAGGATTTTTTTACACAATTTTTGATAAGGTTTTTCATAAAAGCTCCACTTAATGTTAATTGGGCGTTTTTGGGCTCAACATGCCCTGGGTTTTAATAAAAGCAACTATGTCTGCTACGCCGGTTCCGTCTTTTAAATTACTGAAGATAAACGGTTTGTCGTTGCGCATTTTTTTTGCGTCGCGATCCATCACACTCAAATCGGCGCCGACCATGGGTGCCAGGTCAATTTTGTTGATAACTAATAAATCGGATTTGGTAATACCGGGGCCACCTTTGCGCGGAATTTTATCGCCCGCCGAAACATCAATAACGTAGAGCGTCAAATCGGATAATTCTGGGCTAAAGGTAGCGGCAAGATTGTCGCCCCCGCTTTCGATTAAGATCACATCCAGATTGGCGAAGCGTTCATTTAATTCGGCCACGGCCGATAAATTCATCGAGGCATCTTCGCGAATCGCGGTGTGCGGACAACCGCCGGTTTCTACGCCGATTATGCGGTCGTGATCGAGCGCGTTATGGCGCATTAGAAATTCGGCGTCTTCGCGCGTGTAAATATCGTTGGTGATGACGGCGATATTAAAAATATCTTTTAATTCCCCGCAGAGGGTTTTAACCAATGCGGTTTTACCTGAACCGACCGGCCCGCCAATGCCAAGGCGCAGTGCGGGTTTTTGTGGTTGCGTGTCATTCATAGTGCTTCCTTAAAATGTAAATAATTAGAATCAAGTAATAAGAATTAAATAATCAGGAGCGAAAAAGTCGTGAGTATTGATATTCATGTAGGCTCGACGCCATCACTTGGCCGGGCAAGCTTGCGCCAATATCGGCCGCTTGCAGTGTTTGCGCTTTTGCTATGGCCCTAGGGATTTCGGGCAATAATTGCAGCAATAATTTTTGTGCGGCAGTTTGCCCGAGCGGCACAATTTTTGTTGCTGCAGCAACTTGGTTTTCGAGCCAGCTGTACGCAAAGCTGTGCATTAGGTCAGTGAGTGGAATTTTCCAATGGTTGCCGGCAAGGGCAAACATAATGGCAAAGGTGGATTTGGCATTGAGCGCCTGAATAGCATTTGCAGGCGCGCCTAAATCCAGTAATAGCCGCTGCAATGCGACGCCGAGTTGTTCGTCTTCTAATAATAATTCGCTGGTTTCGCGGCAGGCGCGCAAAAAGAAATTCCATTCATTCACCGCGAGCCAATCATCGTTTTCCCAGGCGCGATAGGCGGCCATCAATACTGGCAAATCGAGTTGGCCGAGGCCATACAATAAAACACCGCTCAGCCAGTCGGCGACATCGGCAGCGGTTTTTAATTGGCCGCTATCGATTGCGTATTCCAAACCTTGCGAATACGCGTAAGCCCCTACCGGCAGCGCCGGGCTGGATAAGTGAAATAAATGCAGTAGTGCCAGCGGCGAGATTACTGGCGCTGGTTCGGTGTGATCCATGTTTGCCGCTGCGTTAGTGATCATGTTTATGCAGATGCGGGCGCAACACAAAGCTGTGCGACGCTCCATGTGAATCGCCATGCGAGTGCGAATGGCCACCGCTGTGTCCGGCCGCATAGGCACCTGCTTCTGGCTGAAAGGCTGCGCTTTCAACTTCAACTTGTAAGCCCAAACCTTTTACCATTTCATCTAATACGTGATCGTGCTGGTAACGCAAAAACTGATCGGTGATTTGCAGCGGCACATGGCGATTGCCCAAATGATAAGCAGCGCGGGTTAAATCCAATGCGCTGCGTGCGTAGACGGTGCTCACCTTTTCTTGCGCAGGCACAATGCGAATCAATTCACCGGAAGTGCATTTTAAAAAATCGCCGTCTTTAAGCACGTGGCCGCGCGCAATAAACCAGCCGATTTCTTTGCCACATAAAGTCACGCCTTTATGGCGGCTTTTTTGGCGATCATCAAAACCTAATTCGATGTCCAGTGCGGTTTGCAATGATTCACCTTGAACTATTTCGTGAGCTTCTAACATAAAATTTTTCGCCAGTTGTCGCCGTAAAATTAAATTGTTTTTAAAACAAACCTTTTTTTAAAATAGAATCTGTTTTTAAAATAAGTAGTAACGCTGCGCCATGGGCAATATTTCTGCTGGCTCGCAAGTTAATACCACGCCATCGGCTTTTACTTCGTAGGTCTCAGGGTCAACTTCCATAAAGGGTTGATAGTTGTTGAGCACCATGTCGGATTTTTTCACGTTGCGACAATTTTTTACCGCCGAGAGTGGACGTTCCAGACCAAAGGTTTGTGCGATACCGGCATCGATACCCGCTTGCGATACAAAGGTGAGCGAGGTTTGCACGCAGGCTTTGCCGAAGGCGCCAAACATCAGCCGATAATGTACTGGCTGCGGTGTGGGAATCGAGGCATTAGGGTCGCCCATAGGCGCGGCGGCAATGGCACCACCTTTAATAATCAACGCCGGTTTGGTGCCAAAAAATGCTGGCTTCCATATCACCAGATCGGCCAATTTACCGACTTCAATCGAGCCGACTTCGTGGCTGATGCCCTGCGCAATAGCAGGGTTGATGGTGTATTTGGCGATATAACGTTTTGCGCGGAAGTTATCGTGGCCGGTTTCTTTTCCGTCGATCATATCCTCGGGCAAGCTGCCGCGCTGCATGCGCATTTTGTGCGCGGTTTGCCAGGTGCGGGTGATAACTTCGCCCACGCGACCCATGGCTTGGGAGTCGGACGAAATCATCGAAAATGCGCCTAGGTCATGCAAAATATCTTCGGCGGCGATAGTCTCTTTGCGGATACGGGAATCGGCAAAAGCGACATCTTCCGGAATGCTCGGGTCCAAATGGTGACACACCATGAGCATGTCCAAATGTTCATCGACGGTGTTAATGGTGTAGGGGCGCGTGGGGTTGGTCGATGAAGGCAACACGTTATCCAAACCGCAGGCTTTGATGATATCGGGCGCGTGCCCGCCACCGGCGCCTTCGGTGTGATAGGTGTGAATGGTGCGGCCTTTGAAGGCGGCAATAGTGTCTTCTACAAAACCCGATTCGTTGAGGGTGTCGGTGTGGATGGCGACTTGAATATCGTACTTATCGGCCACGCTTAAACAGCAGTCGATGGAGGCGGGCGAGGTGCCCCAATCTTCGTGCAGTTTTAAGCCCATCACGCCTGCTTTTATTTGCTCTTCAAGCGCCTCAGGCAAACTCGCGTTGCCTTTACCCAGAAAACCAAAATTCATCGGGAAGGATTCCGCTGCCTGCAGCATTTTGCCGATGTGCCATGGCCCCGGCGTGCAGGTGGTGGCATTGGTGCCAGTGGCTGGCCCGGTGCCGCCGCCAATCATGGTGGTGACGCCACTCATCAAGGCTTCTTCGATTTGTTGCGGGCAGATGAAATGGATATGCGCATCGATACCGCCTGCGGTAACGATGTTGCCTTCGCCGGCAATAATTTCCGTGCCCGGCCCGATCTCAATGGTGATACCCGGTTGGATATCCGGGTTACCCGCCTTGCCGATGCCGCTGATGCGGCCATTTTTGATCGCGATGTCGGCTTTGACTATGCCCCAATGATCGAGAATCAGCGCATTGGTGATGACGGTATCGGGTGTATCGGCGCAGCTGGCTTGGCTTTGCCCCATGCCATCGCGGATAACTTTGCCACCGCCGAACTTTACCTCTTCACCGTAAATGGTGTGGTCATGCTCTACTTCTATCCAGAGTTCGGTATCCGCTAAACGAACGCGGTCGCCTACCGTCGGGCCGAACATCTCGGCGTAAGCACGTTTACTCATGATTTGGGTGGATGTTTTTTTAGTTGTCATCTTTTACAAGCTCCCCATTACGTCGCCGCGAAAACCAAATACCCGGCGGCGTCCGCTCAGCGCGACCAGTTCGACTTCGCGGGTTTGCCCCGGCTCAAACCGCACGGCGGTACCGGCGGCGATATTCAGGCGGAAGCCTTTGGTATCGGCGCGCGCAAATACCAGCGCCCCATTGGTTTCATAAAAGTGATAGTGGCTGCCCACTTGGATCGGCCGGTCGCCGGTATTGGCCACCGATACCGTGATGACCTCGCGGCCGGAATTGAGCGCAATACTGCCTTCAGCTATTTGATATTCACCGGGAATCATCGTGGGTTTCCTTGGCAATTAAACAATCGGGTTATGGACCGTAACTAGCTTTGTCCCATCGGGAAAGGTGGCCTCGACTTGCACTTCGTGCACCATCTCGGCAATGCCTTCCATCACATCGTCCACCGTTAATAAGGTGCGGCCATAGGCCATAAGTTCAGCCACGGTTTTGCCATCGCGCGCGCCTTCGATAATTTCAAAACTGATAAGCGCGATGGATTCCGGGTAATTTAATTTCAAGCCGCGTGCGCGCCGCCGCTCGGCTAACTGTGCGGCGCTGAATAACAGCAACTTGTCTTTTTCGCGTGGGGTTAACTCCATGGCGTGCCTCAATAAGTAATAAGTAAGCAATGATAACCAGCAAGAATCCAAGCAGGATTCGGCCAGCTTAGGTAAACCAAATACGCGGCGAAACAGCGGGCTTATTCAGCAGCAACGGCCGCAGTGCCTGCCATAAACGCTCAAAACCCTGACGGCAATGGCTGGCAGAATCACCTAAATAACGCGCGATAAACAAATCGTCTTTTTGCGTCAGCCCCCATTGGTGACTACCGCTGGTGCTGGTTTGCGCCAGCATCTCTGTCAGTTCCTGCCGCTGTTCGCGGCTGGTGCGCAGGGTCATGATAAACGTGCCCATGCTGTCATGCCCGCCCAACCCCCAAGCACTGGCTTGCAATGCGCCGCCGCCGTGCACTAGGTTGCGTTCAATCAACAGCGGAATGCCCTCGCGTTCAATGCGAATCAGCTGGGTGCAGGTGCCCGAATCAAAGCTGAGCTGGCTGGCCGGGCGCCCGAAACAGACGATATCCCAAAACACCAATCTTGCGCCCGCTTGTAGTTGTATGTCGGATTGCAACAGCGCATTGGCACCGTTAAAGATCAGCGTCTCTTGCGGCAGCCATTCCAAACAGGCGCCTGCAGCAAGGCTTAACATCACCCGCTGTTGCTGTTTTTCGATACCATTTTTAACCCCGTAAACCTTACCCGCCGAGGGCGTAGTTACCAGTGCGTGGCTGTCGTTATCGGCGTGCACATTAATGCGCAGCTCATCGCCCAATACCAAACCACCCGGCGGATGCAGCAAATAAACGTGGCAGCAATCCGCCTCGGGATAAAAAGGTTTGAGCACCCGCAAGGGGCCGCAGTGGTGATTCTCCACCATTCGCGTAACACCGCGCCGCAGTGCAAAGCCGAGCTTCAAGCTGGCGTGCCAGCGACGGGTATTAGTGTGAGGTGCTATGAATTGCGCTGTCATCAGTGTCGCTTATTGGTCGCTATGTAGTCGCTATGGGAATGTGGCAGACAAGATTTGTACCATACCAGAAGTTTGCCGGAATCTGGCGCTGGTAGCGATACGTTAAATGACGTGAACACGCGCGGTGCGGGTCAACGATCTGCACGGCACGCAGCGCACTGGTTTGGTACGCATCGATTATTAATAACAATTATTAACAGCAATGTCTTGGCAGGGAACTCTGTGTTAATTTGCCGCTCTGTATCTGGCGACCATGCATTAGGTGACGATAACTATCGCCAAAACAGCTCGGGAAGTGAAGCTAATAAGAGACGGAGCACAGCTCCTCATACAACACGGCACTCGATTGGGAAATCGTTATGGATAGCCTGCAAGAAATTCTGTTTAGCCTGCGCCAGAATAAACTGCGCACCGGGCTAACTGCCTTCGGTGTCTTCTGGGGCATTTTAATGTTGATCCTGCTGCTCGGTGCCGGGCGCGGAATGGAGAAGGCATTTCTCGAGGGCAACTTCAACGATACCATCGACTCCATGTGGATCGAACCCTACATCACGTCTATTCCCTATCAAGGTTTTTCAGTCGGCCGACAAATCCATTTTACCGAGGACGATATGGCGGCAATCCGCCAGAATATTCCCGGTGTACGCTATCTCTCCAGCGAAAATCCGCTCGGCAATTTTGTTAACTCCGATATTTTAGTGAACAACGGTACCCGCTCGGGTGTGTTTCAGGTGCTGGGTGTTGCCGACCAATATTTTAATATCAAAGAAAAAGTCGAATTTAATAACGGCCGCCGCCTAAATTATTTTGATAAAGAAGATAGCCGCAAAGTTTGCGTGATTGGTACACGGGTGCAGGAGCGATTATTTTCGGCGGGCGAAGATCCGCTCGGCAAAGAGATTCAAGTCAATGGTGTGATCTTTAAAGTGGTGGGGATTTTTTACGATAAAGGCAATCAGGGGCGTATGTCGGAACGCGTTTATTTACCGCTGAGTGCGTTTAAAAAAACCTTTGGTGGTGGCACCTATGTTGACCTGATTGCAGTGCGCCCTAAAGCAGGTGTTGATGGCGTAGCACTGGAAGATGAAATTGTTAATTTTCTCAAGGAGCGTCATCACATCGCACCCAGCGATAACCGCGCAATTTACGTGATGAATTACGCGCGAGTTACCCAAGACGTTAAGGAAACCTTTGATGGCTTGAATGTGTTTATCTGGCTGGTTGGCATAGGCACTTTGCTCGCCGGTATTGTGGGCGTGAGCAATATCATGATTATCACCGTGCGCGAGCGCACGCGCGAAATTGGTATTCGCAAAGCGCTGGGCGCAAATCCACACTCTATTGTCGGCAGCCTTTTATGTGAATCCATTTTAGTAACCAGTGTCGCCGGTTATAGCGGTTTGATTATGGGTGTGGCGCTATTGGAAGGCGTTGCCGCAATACTGGAAAAATTAAATATTCAATTGCCTTATTTCCAGCAGCCGGAAATTGATTTGAAAATTGCCGTGGGTGCACTGCTGTTGCTGATTATCGCTGGAGTCTTAGCGGGTTTAATGCCTGCGCTGCGCGCTGCGCGCATCATGCCAATCGAAGCGATGAGAGCAGAATAATGAACTTCACCTGGATTAATTGGGACAAATGGCAAGAAATTATTGCCGCATTAAAAAAACAAAAAGTGCGCACTACACTGACAGCCTTTGGTGTTTTCTGGGGCATTTTTATGTTGGTGATCATGCTGGGCTTTGGCCAAGGCTATAGCAACAACGTAGATGGTTTATTTGGTGACCGCAAAAACGTGGTGTTTTTATGGCCTTCCAATGTCACGCAGCTTGCCTATAAAGGTCTGCCTAAAGGGCGACAAATTCGTCTCACCCAAGACGATATAGATGCAGTCAAACAAAAAATTCCTGATTTGAAAACCCTTGCTGGCATCAATTGGTTAATGGGCTCCCAATATGTTGTTAATGAAAAAAATAGCGGTTCCTTTTATGTCATAGGTACGCACGGTGGTTGGGCCGCATTAAATACCAATCGTGTAGTGGCAGGGCGTTATATCAATCAACTCGATGAAGATGAATTCAGGAAAGTGGCGGTCATCGGCAAACGGGTTCGCCCGATATTATTTAAAGATGAAACTGAAGTTATCGGAAAGTTTATAAAAATTCAGGGAATCAGTTTTAAGGTGGTGGGAATTTATGAATCTAGCGAACCGGATAGCGGTGACCAAAACCAAAGCATCAGTATTTTTCTGCCTAATGCAACCTTGCGCAAAACCTTTAATCAAATGGACAGGTTCAATGAGTTACTAATCCAGCCGGGTGCGCAACAGAATACGCAGGAACTGGAAAGAGAAATTAAAAAAATAATCTATGAACGACAAAAAATCCATCCCGATGACAAAGGTGTATTGAACACCCACAACAGCGAACAGGAATATTTGGAAAATAAAAATCTGGTTAACGGTATTATTGGCTTTAGCTGGATGGTTGCTATAGGCACTATTATCGCCGGTGTGATTGGGGTGGGTAATATTATGCTGGTAGTGGTAAAAGAACGCACACGCGAAATCGGTTTACGTAAAGCGCTGGGCGCAACTCCAACGAATATCAGCATGATGATTATGCAGGAGTCGCTGGTGATCACCATCATCGCTGGTTATGCCGGTTTGGTTGCGGGCGTTGCGCTGCTTGAGGGAGTGACCCATGTGCTGGCCGATATGGGTAAGGGCAAGGGCATGTTCTCCACACCATTTATCGATATAGGTACGGCGTTTATCGCACTGGGCATATTGGTGATCATTGGGGCACTGGCGGCATTACTGCCTGCAATCAAGGCCGCCTCGGTCAATCCAATCCTTGCGCTGCAAGATGAATAATTATTTTTACCGCACTGAATCCAAACCGGTATTCAGTGCATCAAAGCTAGCAAGGGTTACTAAGAAATAGTCACCAATAGTTACAGCGGTAAAAGCAAAATCCCTGACACTTGTCATCAGAATGTTGAGTGCGGTTAAAAATTTCTGTCATCCAGTGAAAAATCATTAAGCTTACGGCGCTAATAAAAGCGGCGCAGAGCGAAGGAATTTACCATGATCAAATTGCATAACATCCATAAGTACTATCACTCAGGTGAGCAGCCATTGCATGTGCTCAAGGGCATTGACCTGCATATTCGTGAAGGCGAATTGGTATCGATTATGGGTTCCTCGGGTTCGGGTAAATCCACGCTGCTTAACATTCTCGGTATTTTGGATACCCATGACCAAGGTGATTATTTTCTCGCCGGGCATGAAATAAAAAATCTCAAAGAAAAAACCGCCGCAAAAATGCGCAACGAATTATTGGGTTTTGTTTTCCAATCGTTCAATTTATTGCCGTTTAAAAATGCTACCGAAAATGTCGCGCTGCCACTGTATTACCAAGGCGTTGGTCGCAAAGAGCGCAATTATCGCGCCGATCAATATCTGGAAATGGTCGGCCTGTCTAATCGCGCAAAACATATGCCCAACGAATTATCGGGCGGACAAAAACAGCGCGTGGCAATTGCCCGTGCCTTGGTGACTAAACCCAAAGTAATTCTCGCCGATGAACCCACTGGCGCATTGGATAGCCAAACCACGCTTGAAGTCATGGCCTTGATGAAAGAAGTGCATCAGCTTGGTAATACTATTGTGATAGTGACGCACGAACAGGATATTGCCGACCAAACGCAGCGGCAGATTATTTTAAAAGACGGTCTCATTATTTCTGGTCAGCATCATCCTTCCCATGTTGCCGAAGTAATTGCCGATCAAGATGAAGAAGAGATTCTTGGTTAAGAAAATATGAGTGGGTAAACATCATGCTCGACGGCTTACAAGAAATTCTTTACACACTGCGCATGAATAAATTGCGTACCGCGCTGACTGCCTTTGGCGTCTTCTGGGGTATTTTTATGCTCATCCTGCTGCTCGGTGCCGGGCGCGGAATGCAGAATGGTGTCTACGATGATTTTGGTTCCGATGTAATGGACTTTATCGTGGTCTATACCGGCGCGACCTCAGTTGCCTACAACGGCCGTGGTGTTGGCCGCTACATTGAATTAACCAAAGATGATATTGCCGCGATTCAACAAAAAATTCCCGGTGTGCGCTTTGCTGCTGCTGAAAGTCAACGGCAGGGAATTTCAATAATTCACGACAATAAAAATGGTTCCTTTGGTGTGCACGGTGTGCCGGATGATTTTTTTAAAATCAAAGAATCCATACCCTTTAATTTTGGCCGCAAAATCAATTCAATTGATGACCAGCAAATTCGCAAAATTGCGGTAATCGGCACTGTCGTCAGTGAGCGGCTATTTGGTAAGGATGTAGATCCGGTCGGTAAAGATATTCGCGTTAACGGTGTAGTAATGAAAGTCGTCGGCGTGTTTTACGATAAAAGCAATCGCGGGCGCGATTCTGAACGTCTCTATATTCCGCAAAATACTTTTCAAAAATTATTTGGTGCTAGCGACAAAATTGGCTCTATCTGGTTGCGTCCCAACGAGGGCGCAGATGGTTTTGCATTGGAAGCCGCAGTGATTAAATTATTGCAGCAGCGGCACCAAGTGTCGCCAGAAGATAAGCGCGCGATACGCTCATTCAACATGGCTGAACCGGCGAAAATGGTAAACGGATTATTTTTGGCGATTAATGCATTTATTTGGTTTGTCGGCTTGGGCACCTTAATGGCCGGTATTGTTGGTGTGAGCAATATCATGATTATTACGGTAAAAGAACGCACGCGTGAAATCGGTATTCGCAAAGCTTTGGGTGCAACCCCCTTTGGTATTGTCAGCACCTTATTAATGGAATCGATTTTAGTCACGGCCATCGCTGGCTACGCGGGCTTGGCGTTAGGTGTTGGGTTGTTGGAGCTGGTTTCATTTGGTTTGCGTTCGGCGGGTGCTAATTTACCCTTTTTCCAAAATCCGGAAGTGAATTTTCAGGTGGCGATTACCGCCATTATTTTATTGGTATTGGTTGGCGCCTTGGCGGGTTTAGTCCCCGCATTAAAAGCGGCGCGTATCGCACCCATTGAAGCCATGCGCGCAGATTAAGGAACAACATATGCTGATCGATACCGAAAAGTGGCAGGAAATTTTCCTCACCCTCAATCAACACAAACTGCGCACGGCACTCACCGCCTTTGGCGTTTTCTGGGGCATCTTTATGCTCACTGTTTTGCTCGGTGCCGGCAAAGCATTGGAAAATGGTGTAGTAGAAGATTTTAAAGAAATTCCCAATTCGGCATGGATCTGGTCGCAAAGTCCAACGCAAATTGCGTATCAAGGTTTACCTATTGGCCGCCAAATTCGCTTGAAAGCCGATGATGTTGAGGCCATTAGAAACAACGTGCCCAGTGTCGGAAAAATTTATGCGCAAAACAGTGTTGGCATTTGGGGTGGTTCACCGGCCTATACCGTATACAAAAAAAATAACGGCAGCTTTTCAATTCAAGGCACACACGCTGGCATGGGCAACATCCATCAACAAAAAATACTGGAAGGCCGTTACATCAATGAAATTGACGATGAAAAACGGCGCAAGGTGGCGATTATCGGCACGCGGGTAAAAGATGTTTTATTCAAGCAAGGTGAAAATCCTATCGGTGCTGACATCACCTTATCGGGAATTAGTTTTCAGGTAGTGGGCGTTTATAAATCCAGCTCGACTAATCCGAACAGCTCGGAAGAAGAAAAAATTTATATTCCCAACGACACACTGCGCTATGCATTCAACCAAGTGGATTGGGTCGGTAGTTTTGTGGTGATTCCAAAACCGGGCATACATGCATTGGTCGCGGAAATGGATGTTAAAAAATATTTATCCGAGCGCAATAAAGTTGATCCGAATGATGTTGGGGTATTTGGTAGTTTTAATTTGCAAAGTGAATTCGACAAAATTTATGGCTTGTTCACCGGTATCAATGTATTTAGTTGGGTGGTGGCGATTGGCACCATCATGGCGGGCGCAATTGGAGTCGGTAATATTATGTTGATCGTTGTAAAAGAGCGCACGCGCGAAATTGGTTTGCGCAAAGCACTGGGCGCAACACCGGCATCGATTATTGGCATGATTGTGCAAGAGTCCGTTTTTATTACCGCTGTGGCAGGTTATTTCGGTTTGGTAATGGGAGTGCTGTTGTTAGAAGGCATCAATAAATTGATGGAAGCAAACGGGGGCAGTGCCGGTATGTTCCGCAACCCGGAGGTGGATTTCAATACTGCCATTAGTGCAGTAGTCGTATTAATTATTTCCGGATTTTTAGCCTCACTGATGCCTGCCGCAAAAGCAGCAGCAGTGAACCCGATAGTAGCACTGCAAGACGAATAAGATTTTTAGCCAATAATTTTAACCATACTATTTCTCAGCAATCGTAAGAAGGACACCATGAAAAAGTTTATCTGGTACGCAGTTTTGGGTTTGATCGCTGTTGTGTTTATCGGCACGGCAGTATTTTTATACAATAAATCCCAGGCAAAACCGGTGGTCTATACATCAGACGCCGTATTTAAAACCACGATTGTGAAAAAGACCGTAGCCGTAGGTAAAGTCATTCCGCGCCGCGAAGTGGAAATAAAATCACAAGTATCAGGTGTAGTAGAAAAGCTCTATGTGATTGCGGGTCAGAATGTAAATAAGGGCGATATCATCGCCAAAATTACCTTGGCACCCAATATGGTGATGTTGAACCAAGCGGAATCGCAATTGGAAACTGCCAAAATCAATTTGCAAAACGCGACCGATGAATTCACCCGGCAGAAAAAATTGTTTAACGACAAATTAATTTCTACCTCTGAATACAATAAGTTTTTGCTCAATTACGATTTGCAACGCGAAGCCGTGACCGCAGCAGAAAATAATTTGTTGTTGATGAAATCCGGCGCCACCAAAAAATCCGATAAAGTCTCCAACATGATTCCCGCAACCGTGACCGGAATGATTTTGGATCTGCCGTTTAAAGAAGGCGCATTTATTGTTGAAACCAGCTCCTACGGTTCAGGTACAACTATCGCAACACTGGCCGATATGACTGATATGATTTTTGAAGGCATGGTCGATGAATCTGAAGTAGGCAAAATCCGTGAAGGTATGGAATTAGTCTTAGACGTAGGCGCATTGGAAGGCGAACCCTTTACCGCAATTCTTGAATATATTTCGCCAAAAGGCGTAACTGATCAAGGCACCATTAAATTCCAAATCCGCGCTGCGGTGAAACTAAGTGAAAAATTATTCCTGCGCTCCAACTACAGTGCCAATGCCGATATCGTATTAGAGAAAAAAGAAGGTATATTGGCGATTAACGAAGGCAATTTACTTGTAGAAGAAAAAGCCCAATTCGTCGAAATCGAAACCGGCCCACAAAAATTTGAAAAACGCGAAGTAAAAACCGGTATTTCCGACGGAATCAATATCGAAATTCTGGAAGGCTTGAAAGACGGCGATAAGATTAAGCATCGCTAATTGTTGATCTAGTGAGAGAGTGATATTCAAAGAGCGAACTTAGGTTCGCTCTTTTTTACTTCTATAAAAGGAATCGTAATGAAACCAGTAATCTTATTATGCTTACTAAGCTTTTCCGGTCTCGTAGCAGCACAAACCGAATTAAAAGGTAGCCCTGAAGACCTGCGCAAATTTCTTCACCCACAAGAGCAGTTAATTACTCTGCATGAAAAAGCAGAAAAAACTGCGTATTCAGATAAGGCAATTATTCATCTGGTAGTGACGACCGAAGCAAAAACCTTGTCAGAAAGTTTGACCCTAAATAATAATATTCGTGAAAAAACTACGCGCGACTTAATTGCCAAGGGAATCAGCGCCAAAGAGATTAAAAACGCGAAATTTACTTCTACCCCGCAATATGGATTATTTGGTAAAAAACCGGCAGTTTATGAGGTGGTTAATCGAATTAGCGTGAGCATTTTTGAAGAGGTAGATCTGCGTAATGTTGCTCAGGTAGCAGACAGCTATAATGAGGTTGAATTGGCTCGAACAGAATTTGAGCACACCCAAAAAGATCAATTTGAACAGCAAGTAAAAGAAGACGCACTGCAAAAAATTAACAATCAAAAAAATTATTATGAAAAATCTTTGGGTGTGAAATTAGTTCCAGTTTCTTTTCGCGATACAAAAATCCATCAGCAGCCCACAGCGGGCGCGAGTGCAGTTGAAGAAGTGATAGTCACGGGAATGCGCGAGTCTGTTAGCACTAAATATGGCGCGACAGAGAAAACAAGCTCGTCGTTTGATGAAGTTGTTTACAAAGCGGAGCTTTCCGTGGATTACCAAGTTATAAATAAAACTAATCCCTAGTCTTTCTCTTGGCGCTCGGGAGCCACAAGGTGACTTCCGCAAAAACATTTCACAACACTGAGTTTCTCACTGGTCAAACATCAGATATTTGCTTGTATTAATCCTATAGTAGCGTTGAAAAGTCATAGATTGTTATTGCACTACCGCTTCATCGCCTCAAACATTTTTAATTCCCACGGGCGCATCGCCAACAGTAAACCCAAATGTTGGCGTTTATCCAGCGGCAGTTTTGCATCTGCTTGATTTAGTGCTGCTGCTTCCTGGGTTAATTGGTTTAAGCGATTTTTAATAACCGCTGCAGATGCCGCCGAATAGCTGCCACGCATGTAAAACCGAAAGGCCTGCTCTTGGCTGAAATCGCCCTCCATAAATTCCACAATTACATCGCGATTCATAAATCGCTCTAATGGCCCGCCGGGAATCCAGCGAAAATTTTGTGCGATTAGCAATTTGTATTTATTGCCGGGCAAGAGCTGTAACATTTTTAATTTATCAAGCCGTGCAAGCAGGCGAATACATTCGTGCTCGCCGATGTGATAGTGGGTAATCATGTCGTTGAATGACCAACCATCGCGTGCGCAAACTGCGACTAGCAATAACTTTTTATCGGCGATTAATTCTTCTTCTTGCTCTTGTGTTAATTGCGTGAGGCGATGCTCTTTCTGTGTGTTTAATAAAAATAAATCTGAAAGGCTCAATTCCAATAGGCCACAAATTTGCTCTAGCCGCTCCAGCGTAAAACTTTGGCTGGAAAAAATTCGTTTGATATTAGCCTCACTCAAATCCAGCGCTTGCGCCAAATCTTTATAGGTAATATTGCGCGATTTAAGTAAATGTTTGAGGGTATCGCACAGGCTGGTAATTTGGCTCACAGTAGCGGATTCCTATACTTTTGGGTTTACAGCAGTCTACCTTATTCAAGAAAATTTACACCTTGTCCGCCGCTCGCCATAGTGCGTCCATCGCCAGTCAGCAATATCCCGTTCAAACAGATTGGTGTTAACCAAGGCGATAATCCCTCAACGAGTAAAGGAGTTTTTATGAAACAGTTTTATAAAATCGTGACCCTGAGTGCTGCTACTTTGATTTTGAGCCACGCCGTTTTGGCAGCAGACAGTGTTGGGAATGCGGCGGCCTCAGTTAAACATTCCGGCCAAGTTATCAAACACGGTGCCATTGCATCGGGCCAATTAATTAGTGGTGCAGTCGCGGCACCTTTAATTGTTGTGGGTGAGCTGGGTAAAGCAACTGGAGTAGCAGGTGAAGCGCTAATGGATGTAGCAACGGATAAACAGCCCTTGGATATTAGCGATGTGAATATTACGGCGGAACCAGCGCCCGCTGATGTAATGAATTCACCGGCTACTGTTTACAATCGGCCAGCCAATGTAAACATGCAGCGATTTCGCTGAGTTGCGGATAACTATTTTTCTATTCGAGTGAAGTAGTCCGCACGCAGGGATGCATTTTAGTAAACCATAAATTTAGCGAGATAATGGCGATGGCAATTTACCGACTACTTGCTGTATTAATGTTGTGTGCATGTAGTGGTGAATTATTCGCTGGCAGCACTGCAAAAGCTGAGGCGCAATTTGCGCCTGAACAAATTACGCGCTTCGCCAAACAAGTCGAAAAATATGCAGCAGCGCAGGGTGCCAGAGCTTTTATTATTGGCCGTGTTGGGCGGCCACCAAAAGAGTTACCCGATGGCATAATCTTTACGCACACTGCTATCGCGATCTATTCCAGCATCACGTTACCCGATGGAAAAACAGTAAAAAGTTATGCAATTCATAACCTTTATCAAAATGCTAAAAAACTCGACCGCAGTGATTTAGTCATTGATTATCCCGTTGATTTCTTTTGGGGTGCACATCAATTGCGTGCGGGAATTATTATTCCCAGCGCAGAATTACAGCAGCGGCTATTGCACGCATATGCAAACGGAGTCGATAAAGCTGTACATCGTCCAGCCTATTCCATATTGGCCAACCCATTTAATGATCGCTTTCAGAATTGCACTGAGCATACTTTGGATGTCATTAACGCAGCAATTTACCAAACAGTGGATTACCAACAGTTAAAAGCCAATACTCAAGCCCATTTCAAAGCACCTCCGATAAAAATCAGTGGGATGCAATTGCTCTTCGGCAGCATGTTAATGGAAGATGTAAAACTGCAAGATCATCCCGGCAAGGTTGTTACCGCCACTTTTGCTACTATCGGCGAATATCTTGCGAATAATCAGTTGCTTGAGCGCAGCCTTATTATTGAACAAGATGGAAGCATTACGTCCATTTAATAAAATGATTACGTCTATGCTAGGCTGTGTTGATACTACATAAGGCAAGGATTCAGGTGGCTGTATGAGAATTTGTGATTGTTGCTGCAACTACATGAATTTTCTACAAATCATTACAACAGCTATCACCAAAGCCATTTATAAATAACAGTCCAACTATCAACTTTTCTATGCCTCGTTTATGACCTTGCTCCAAATGCTGTTTCGCACATTGATTGCTGCATCGGCTGCTACCCTATTCGCGGGTGGCGCATTCGCCTGCACGCCGGAAACTGAGGGTTGTATTGAGGTCGGCAAGTGGGAGTTGAGCTTGGGTATTGGCGCCGGTGTGCGTACGAATCCGGTGGAAAATAGCCCCGATATTCCGCTGGTTTTGATTCCTGAAGTGAACTACAACGGCGAGCGCTTTTTTATCCAGAATTTGGATTTTGGTGCAATTCTGTGGCAGAGCGAAACCCAGCAACTGAATTTACTGGCCACACCCAGTTACGACCAAGTGTATTTTCATCGCTGGAGCCCAAGTAATTTTTTTATCAATACCAATGCTTTTGCCTCAGCCGGTAAAACGGTGAGTGATGAAGACAATATTCCGGTGCTTGATGCCGACGGCAATAAAGAATTAATTGCCCCCCAAATTAATGAATTACAAGAGCGCGATTTACGCAACCGGCGCACTGCTGGCTTGGGTGGTTTTGAATATAACCTGACTACCGATGTTATCGATTTTCAGGTGCAATACCTGCGCGACTTTACTGGTATTCATCATGGCGATGAGGCGCGTATCGCCCTTGCCAAACATTGGGCAACGGGGCGCCATCACATTATTGGCTCACTGGGTGCAATTTGGCAGAACAGCGAGGTGGTGAATTATTATTACGGCGTTACGCCGGTTGAGGCCGATGCGCGCGGTGAATATTCAACTGATGCAGCGCTGTCGAGCGAGGCACGGCTCGATTGGAATTATCAATTAACGGAACGCTGGGATTTGCGTTTATTAGCGCGCTATCGCAAGTTGCCCGATGAAATAGCTGCAAGTCCATTAATAAACGATAATAAAGTGATCACGTTTTTCATTGGGGGGGTGTACCATTTCTGATGGGTACCTGCTGAGCGCACGCGCAGTTACAACGTTTACACCATGCATTTATAAGGTGACACTATTTCTGGCAAGCTTGCTGCTGGGAAGCTATGTGAATGCCAACGATTTATCCAGTACTAATTCTTCAGCTTTACCCTTAATTCAATTTTCCATTAAGCCGCGCCTGTGTGTATTAAACGCAGGTGAAGAAGTTTGCCGCGATGAGCTGGAAGTAAAATGGTTGTCGGCGCAGGCGCGTTCGCTGTGTTTACATCAAAGCGATAAAACCGAACCGCTGCGCTGCTGGGAAAATGCGACCCAAGGTGAGTATCAATTTGAATTAACCGCAAGCGTTAGCACTGATTTTCAGTTGCGCGAAACACACAGCGATACAGCCTTAAGTGATCAGCGTTTTCAGGTCGTCTACAACGACAAAAAATATCGCAAAGCCAGACGTAATCCCTGGAGTTTTTTTTAGCAATTACCTCTGATAACCCACGGACTTTTTTTAATAGGGTATTCAACATGCTGCAAACGTTCATCAAAAAAATAACTTTCTGTTTACTCTGTATATCCTCCCCGGCTTTTGCCCAAACCGCATTGTTTCATATGCAAGGTGAAACGGGCGATAGGGAACTGTATTTTGTAGATTTCCGGGTGGTTTCAGATAGAACACCGATGAATATGATCTTCGGCGCACTTAGTGTAAAAGAATTGGATGTAACGGCAGTGTATGAGAGTGCATCCAAACCGGAATACGTTGTAATGCATTTACAGTTTGAGTGTGTAAATAAATATGCATTCGCTGAAAAAAATATTCCCAAACAGCCGGGCTTCAACGATCCGGTTACTATGCGCATGGGCGAAAATAGCTACATGCTGCGCCGATCAGATTTAAAAAGTCAGGCCGTACCCAGCAGCGATTGGAAAAAAACAAGTTCACCTATGTTATTGAAAGCTGCAAAAATTGCTTGCAATGATGATGTTATGCACAGCGCAGTAAAGGCGGCGTTAAATAAAAAGACAAAACAATTTGAGTTGGAAAAATTTAATAAGAAAATAAATAAAATTGGCCTGCCATCGGATTTTTATATAGTTAGTTACTCTACCCCACCCGAATTTTTGGACTTTGCATGGCAGGTGGCTTGGTGGCCGAAAAAACGTCCTGATCCAACGGGCAAATGGTCCAGTTATCCCACCAAAAAAGAATGGGCAGAATATCAGAAAAAAATGGCGGAACTGGAAAGTAGCATCCAATCCGCAGCACAGACTATGAAAGAAGATTTGGAAGCGAATATTGCCGACATGCAAGCCGAGTTTGATTTTAAGGACGAAGCTGCAAAAATTCAGGGCAAGCGGAAGTTGAATCGTTTTGAAGTAAATTTAATTCAAGTTTGGCTTGGTAAAACCGAAGCTGACGTAGTGAAAAAAATGGGTAATCCCGTGATCAATAACGCGGGCAACATGCGCTTTTTGGATTATGCGAATGAATTCAGTAATAAATCGGTGGTTGTGGATATGAAATCTGGTGCGGCTTGGGAAGAGGGAATTTATTCGCGCTGCAATTTCCAGTTTATTTTTATTGCTGACAAAAGTTCGATCTGGCGTGTTGCTGATGTAAGAGTGTGGGCCAGTGGCGATACCAGTTTTACCTGTAGCGGTTTTGCGGAAGTTCCAGATTAATAGGAGATAAAATGAAACAGTTAACTAGCATTCTCAGCACAATTCTTTTCGCAGCGTCTATTTCTGCACCAGTAAGCGCAGCCGATTGCCCTAGTGGCATGATTGCCGAAGGAAGTACTTGTGTGGCCGATCATAAACAGAAAACCGCCGCAGCCGACAGCAATTTTGATGTTCTTGGCGGTATTATGGATGCCAGCATAAAAGAAGTTAATGTCAAAGAAACCATTGACGGTAATGTAAAAGGCTTTATGGATAGCCCGGAATACAAGGCATGGGAGCAGGGTAGTTGGGAATTTTTTCAGGCTAATTCCAATGCGAAAAAAGGCGAGTATTGCACGGCGCTGTTTAACAAACAGGGCAACATAGTTGCTCTTATGGGCCCCGGTGGTTCTTATAAAGGCGCGCTTTTAGCTTTCTCAAATGTTGCCGACGTTGCTAACGGTGGCGGTAAATTTCCGATACCGGAAAAACCCGGCACTATTGAACTTACCCTTTATCAAAATGATGAACCACCGGCAAAAGTAAAAGCATTTCATTGGGATCTTGGCCAGGAAAATTTGGTGGGTGATGAAAAACCCCTGATCGTATTTGCAGTACCTACCATCGAAGCTGCACTGGATACTATGGAAGAAAAAATCAATTTTCGCCTGGAATATAACGGTGAAATTATTGAGCAGGTTGAGTGGCACACCGGCCAAATGGCAAAACAAAAACTATTGGCTTGTCTAAAAGGTAAGTAGTCTGTCTACAACAAAAACAGCCCGGTTAAAAACAGTGTTGCTGCCATAAGCAAATCAGTTTACTAGTTTTATCCCTTTCATCAGGAATCAAGGCGATGTCGCAAAACAATTTAATTTTATTGGTTGAGGATGATCGCCGCTTGGCGCAGCTGGTAAAAGATTTTTTGGAAAGTAATGAGCTGCAGGTCAGCATCGAAGAAAATGGCAACCGCGTAATTCGTCAGGTACAAAATTTAAATCCTGCGTTAATTATTCTCGATTTAATGTTGCCCGGCAAAGATGGCCTGACGTTGTGCAAAGAATTACGCCCGCAATATAAAGGCCCCATTCTCATGCTGACTGCACGCGATGCGGATGCTGATCAAGTATTAGGTTTGGAATACGGTGCCGACGATTATGTGATTAAACCAGCTGAACCCAAGGTGCTGCTCGCGCGGATTCGCGCACTCATGCGCCGCTACTACCAACATGATCCACGTGAGCAAGCGACGTTAGCATTTGGTGAATTGTGCCTGCAACCCACCGCGCGCAAAGTGTCGCTGGCAGGCACAGAAATTGTATTATCCAGCCATGAATACGATTTGTTATTAGCCTTGGCGGCACAAGCAGGGCAAATTCTCAGCCGCGAATTTTTATTCAACCATATCTATAATCGCGAATACGATGGCTTGGATAGAACCATCGATGTGCGTATCTCGCAACTGCGCAAAAAATTGAATGACAATCCCGATAACCCTACCCGCATCAAAACCATTTGGGGCAAAGGCTATTTGTTTATTGCCGATGCCTGGCAATAAGTGCGTGTAGCCCTCGCATGAACCGCGCCTTTATTTCCCTCTACTTTTTTATCGTCGCCTCAGTGGTGTTAATCGGCTGGGGCTTAAATCAGTTTTGGGAAACTGTGGCACCGGAGCAAGCGCCCAGTGCAGAAATTTATGCGCTCTTCCAATTGATTGAACAAGAATTAATTGAACAAGATGCAGTGGCGAAGACGCCAGCAGTAGATGCAACTTATATTCAGGCCGCACAACAACTTAGTACTGAATTAAATCTCACCCTGGAGTTATTGCCGCTCGATGATTTAGCCCAATCGGCCGCCATGCAAGAATTACATGCAGGAAAAATTCTCGCTGCGCGCAGCAATGATGACATTATTTGGTATAAACGCCTGGCACTCACCGACCACGTGGTGATGCTCAGCATACCGCTGCAGGATGACAGCGAATCGCCGTTTTATCGTTTATTGCTGATAGTGTTTTATCTCGCCATCGCCTTGGCGATTTATCTATGGGTTTGGCCACTGTCGCGCGACAGTAAAAAACTCGAAGTGCAAACGCGCGCAGTGGGAAAAGATGGCGTCCCCGAAACATTAAAAATCTCTACCACCTCAACCCTCTATCCACTCGCACAAGCCTTCAATCATATGGCGCAGCGGCTGCGTGAATTAATCGCCTCGCACCGCGAAATGACCAACGCGGTATCACACGAATTGCGCACACCTCTGGCGCGCATGAAATTTGCGTTGGCGATGATTGAAGAGCAACAACTTGATGAAAAAAGTCGCCGCCAATTGCGCAGCCTTGAGTTGGATATTGGCGAGATGGAATCGCTGATTAGCGCGCTCTTGGCCTACGCCGGTTTTGAACAAAAAACACAACAGTTAAAACAAACCAGCGGCCATATGCGCGATCTGCTCGATGAAATCCAACTGCGTTTTGCGCGACAAAATCATGCGAACTTACAATTGGATATTATCGATGCCACCAATAACGCGGAATTTAAGTGCGAGTGGAAACTCATTGAAACCGTACTACAAAATTTCATCAACAACGCCGCGCGCTACGCCAAAACGCACATCCGTATCGAACTGCGGCAAACCGCACATGAATACATCCTCGCTGTAGAAGACGACGGCCCCGGCATTCCCAGCAATGAACGCGAACGCGTATTTGATTCCTTTGTCCGCCTTTACTACGCCGAACAAGAGGGCAGCGAAATGTCTGGTAACTCCGCCACCGGTGGTTTTGGTTTAGGCCTCGCGATTGTTAAACGTATTATGCAGTGGCATCACGGCAGTGCGCAGTTTGTCGAACCGGAAATATTCGGCGGAGCAAGGGTAGAGATACGTTGGCCGAAATGAATTAAATGAAATAGATGTATAGTTCAATTATTTTTAAAATAAGATATTAAATGCAAGCGCCGAATAACCACGGAACAAAAAATGCCATTATCGCTTCATCAAGATATAAAAATTACCCGGGTTAATGTCGGTAATGACAACACGCCGGTAGTGGTGGTCGATCATTTTGTGGCGCAACCGGAACTGTTGGTCGAGCATGCTGCAGCGCAACTATTTAGTGATGGAGGAAAATTTTATCCCGGTATTCGTTGTATCACGACCAAAGAATACCAGCGGTTTTTTGCGCGGTTTATGGCGGGCATTCTGCGTGAACATTTCAACGTAATAGCAGACAAAATAACATTTTCGATGTGCCATTACTCATTGGTCACCGTGCCGCCGGAGCAATTAAATATTTACCAGCGGGTGCCGCATGTCGATGCAACCAACGCTGATGGTTATGCCGCCGTGCATTATTTATTTACCAAACCGTTAGGGGGAACGGCGTTTTACCGGCATAAACAATCCGGTTTTGAAGTGATTAATGACGCGCGGCAACAGGCGTATTTTGAATTGCTCACCAGCCAGCGCGATGAACCGACCATGACTACTGCGCAATACATTAATAAAGACAACGCACTCTTTGAACAAATAGGCGCAGTGGATGGCGTGTACAACCGCTTGGTTATCTACCCCAAAAATATTTTGCATTCTGGTTTGATTGGCGATGACTTTATCCCCGATAGCAACCCGTTAACCGGGCGCTTATCGATTAATTCCTTTATCGAAATCCTGCGCTAACAAGGCCTTAAAACTGTGAAGTGTTTCCGCTGTGGGCGGGACAGCTACCAAAAGTAACAATTAAAACCCCACGAAAACCAAACTAAAACCAAACTAAGTCCCGCGCTAGAAATTTTACTAATGAAGGGTGTACCATCCCCTCCTTGTTGTGTTCAGCGACAATAAAAATCAGTAAGAAGCACCTAGAAGTGCTCGCTGTGAAGGTTTGCCTTCGCGTCATTCAAGATCAATCTGCAATAGTGTCTAACTCGGTCAAGCCAAAATCACCACTGATTTTGGTGGTGGTTCTACGCGTCCTTAATCAGGATTTAGCGAGGAAGACCACGAGATAATGACAACAATAAGCTGCTTACCCTACTTGCTTCCAGTACCGTTCTTCGGTGTTGTTACGCCCCAATGCTGCCGCATTGCGCGGGCGTTTGTTCGTCATTTCTGTAGCTCCATCTCCTCTTATCGCACCTGGGCACCAATAATTGTGCCGCAGATCAGTTTACTGATCGCACCGAATTCTATTGTTCACTATTTGCTGCCAGCTGGCGGCGGTTGATTTTTCACAATAACTCTAAGCAATTCCAAGTAATACAAGAGGGGAAGATGATGTACAAGAAACGATTGTTACCGCTATTTATTGCGCTGGTGGCCAGTGGCCAATTACAGGCGCAATCCACTGACACTGCGGTCGATAAAGATATCGAAGAAGTCACCGTTACCGGCGTACGCAATGCGGAATTAAATGCGCGTGAAGTTGAGCGTGAAAAAAATATTTTCAGTTCGGTAATTTCACAAGACGATGCAGGAAAATTTGCCGATCAGAACGTCGCCGAATCTTTACAGCGTTTACCCGGTATTACTCTGCAAAAATCCGAAGGTGAAGGCCAGTTCGTATCTGTACGCGGTCTTGGCCCTGGTTTTGTAAACGTCAGTATGAACGGTAACGAATTAGCATCTTCCAGTTCTGACACCCGCGCGTTTGCGTTGGATGCGGTTCCTGCGGATTTGTTGAGCTCAATCGAAGTATTTAAATCACTTACCCCTGACATGGATTTGAATTCCATCGGCGGTACCGTCAACGTTAAAACGCTCAATGCGTTTGATCGCAAAGGCGATACATTGCGCGTGAGCGGTCAAGTATCTGAGCAGTTATACAATGGTGATGCTTCACCAAAAATATCTATCCAAGGCACCAATAAATTTGCTGACGATACTATCGGCCTCGGTTACTCCATGTCTTACGAAAAGCGTGGCACAGATGGCTATCAAATCGTGCATCACGCCGAACAAGATCCTGCATACCGTCAGGAAAATCATAGAGGTTTGGCTGCGCCACAGGGCGAACTGATGCTTACGCCTTGGCAGTTTGAAGCGAAAGAAGAACAGGCGGAAAGAGAGCGTACCGCGGTTTCTGTCGATTTGGGCTGGCGCCCGAATGACAATAGTGATTTTTATGTACGTTACACCCGTACCTCAATGGAAGATTTGGATATCGCACTGCGCGAATACTACCGTTTTGATACTGCATTTACTGTTGAGCAAGAAGTTCCGTACACCGATCCAGGCACTAACACTTTTGGTGTTACCGACGCTGAATTGCAACATCAATTTTTTATCCAGAAAGGTGAAGCCACTACCGATGCGTTTGATATCGGCGGAAAAAATACCTTTGCCGATGAAAGCTGGACACTGGATTACAACTACTCCCATTCAGTGGGTGAATTTTCCAAACCCGATGGCCGCCGCGTGCAATTCCGTATTCAGGACTTGCCAATGCTCGGCCAAGCTGGCGAAGACTATATTGCCGCGCAAATTATTTCCCCAGCCGATATGGCTAACCTTGCTGGCACCACGGTTAATAATTTGGTCAACACTGGCGGTTTCTTTTTGATGGATACCACCCAGCGTAAACAAGGTGGCATGACCTACGACAATATTTTTATTGAAGACAGTTTCCGCACCGACACACTTGATCAAGTCAGCGTCAATTTGCGTCGCGATTTTACTGACGGGATGCTCAACTACATCAAAACCGGTTTTGTGATGAAAGAGCGTGAGCGCGATCGTAACAAAGACCGTTGGAGTATCGTGCCAGGCAATTTCCCGAATGCCTGTGGTGGCGATGCAGAGTGTGATGATTTACGTAACTCATCACTTGCGGATTTTGAAACCTACACACCTGCACATCCGGATATGCAATACGATTTTATTACCCGCAGCGAAACTGAACGTTTGTTAGCGGCTACCTCTCGTATCGCAAAATACACTGACCCCAATCTCACCGGACAAGAGAGCCGCAAAGAAGACTATTTGTTAACCGAAGAGTCGCAAGCGGCATATGTAATGGTGGAATTCCAAACCTCGGAAAAATCGACCTTGATTACCGGTGTGCGTTACGAAAATACCGATTTCTCGTCCGATGGTTATTTGGCTATTCGCAACGACCGTTTTACGGAAACCGATAACGCGGAAAACTCTAACCTCGATATCGCCATTCCGTTGCAAGACACCAAAAGTTCATACGACGATTTATTCCCCAGTATTCATTATCGCTACGATCTGGAAGAAGACACGCTGGTGCGTGCATCTCTCTGGACCAGTTTTACCCGTCCGTCATTTGATCAGGCACGTGCCTTTGGTGAAGTGGTTGGCCGCGTAGTCTTGTGTAATCCAGAGACGAATGTTTGTAACGACAACCCACCCGCAAATGGCGGTGTTATCAATGGCGAGCAAGAAATTACTACCGCCAGTGGTGCGCCTTTTGTGATGGGCAGTGGCAACACCATGGATGTCGGCAACCCGAATCTGGTAGCCATGACAGCGGTTAACTTTGATACCTCTATCTCTTGGTACGGCGAAAATGGTGACAACTGGCAAATCGCCGGTTTCTACAAAGAAATCGAAGATTTTATTGTCGATGTACGCGGCGCCTCCTTGAGCACCAATGACTTGCCATTGGGATTGCCACTGGATCAAGTAACCCAGTTTGTAATCCCCGATGGCTTGGTCATTGACCGGGTGAATTTTGCTACCAACGGTGAATCGGCCAAGGTGTATGGCGTTGAGTTGTCCTACTCCAAGTTTTTTGAAAATGGCGTATTTGTGCAAACCAACATGACCCTCATGGACAGTAGCGCAAAAGTGGGCGACACCCTGCGCGTGGGTAGCATCAAACTACCTGAGCAAGCGGATCAAACCGTTAACTTGTCAGTGGGTTGGGAAGGTGAAGGCTTGAGCGCACGTTTGATTGGTAACTACCGCAGTGAAATTCTTAAACGTGTGGGTTCTTGTAATGCAGAAGCCATTGCAGACGATGCGACTCTGGGTTACGCGGAAAACTGCCGCACCTGGGCTGATGTATTCCAAGACGCCAGTGCAACACTCGATTTCAAAGCGACTTACGACGTCAACAAAGCACTGCAATTTAACTTTGATATGACCAACCTGACCGATCACGTCGATACCTACTACTTCACTGGTAATGAAAGGTCTGGCGGCAAGATGCTGTTTACCTCCGAAGATTACGGCCGCACCTATTTGCTGGGTGTGAGTTACAAATTTATGTAAGCCGGTTGAGTCAACAGCTAATCATTGCGCCATAGAATTTATTGAGGAATGTGAACATGAAAAAAATAACATTGTTAAGCGCCATTATGTTGAGCGCTGGATTAGTCGCCTGCGGTGGCGGTGACCCTAAGAGTGCATCCGATAAACCCGATACCTTGTTTCCTGACGGTTATGTACCGCCGTCATCGGCAAGTAGTAGCAGCACATCATCGACTGGTTCGGGCATTGTTAAGCAAACAATTCCCTATCGGGAAAGTTTTGATAATGCGACTAACACGCGCGCGTTTTTCTCGGTGGCGTACAAGCCTTTGAATAGTAATGCTGCTCAGCCATTTTATTTTCCGGCGGGTGGTTTTGTAGATGAGTTAGGCAACCCATCGCCAACTGCTACCTCTTGGATCACCGCTGATGCCAACCGCAAATTGCGTATTGGTAATGGCCGTCTGACCTTTGGCCAAACCAAGTTGGAAGTAAATACCACCACGGCGGATACCAGCATTCCTACTTGGGGTGAGTTTGATCTCAGCAAAGCTTACAAAGTGTCTTTCTGTGTCGTGCAAGTCAGCCCGGCAAGCGCTAGTAACTTTGAGTTGTATGTAGACAACAACACCACCGGCGGCAACAACTCTATTTACGGTGCGGGTAACGCCTCGCGTATTTTGCAAGTGGCAACCCACACTCTGGTGCCGGGTACTCGTGTTGAAGCAATCGTGCCTAAGGCTGCTGGCGATAAACAAATCGGTAGTGCGACCTCGTTCTTCCAATGGCGTGTTTCCAGCGGTGGTTGGGCGGTTATCGATGATGTAGTCGTTGAATATGCCGGTGAGCCGCACGGTTTTACCTTACCCGCATGTGTGGCGGAAAATTCTATCGCACCACTACCGGAAGTAGCGCCAGCAACACCGGCAGCGCCGACAATTATTGTGGGCGATGCAGAATTGGTAGCGAGTTGGACTGCGGTGGGCACGGGCGCAACTTACGAGGTTGCCTACAACACTACGAGTGACATTACTTCCGCAACCGCATTTAGCGGCAACCCGGTTACCGGCACCAGTGCGCAATTGACCGGTTTGGTCAATGGGCAGGAATACTTTGTGTGGGTAAAGGCCAAGAACGTTGTTGGTAGCAGCGAGTACAGTTTGCCAAGCTCGGGAACACCCATTGCGCCAACCGGTACTGATGCAAGCAAAGAGTGGGGCTTTAATAGCTTTGAATACAGCTCATTGGTGGCGGGTACTACGGGTACGGTTGCGGTGACTGTAAGCGAAACAGCTTATGACGCTGATGGTTTGAAAATATTCCTGAATAACGGTACTGCGCTGCGCTATCGCTTTGACAGCAATACTTGGAACTATAACGGTAACTCCTTTGCTACCGCGACCCCGGCCAGCATGGTACCTGCTGTTGGTGAGGTAGCTGGAGCATTGCGCGCTTATGTTGGTACTCCGGTAGTAGTAGGCCGTGCGGCCACTGTTACTTTTACCGTTAAACAAACGGGTAGTGGCCAAACCGGTAAAGCAACAGTGGTAGATCAGGATAATCGTGTAGTTGGTGTAGTAGTTATCGCAGATAGCACCGTTACTGTGGATATCCCTGTGTCTCTTGCAGAAGGTCACACCACATCAGAATTGCGTGCTTTTTACTCTCGCGAAGGTACTGCGTCTGGTGGTATGGACTTAACCAAACTGGTTAAGAGTTATGCCGATAGCCCAATCACTCCTTCAAGCTCATCCAGTAGTGCAGCAAGTTCTTCTGCACCGGCCAGTAGCTCAGCACCTGCCAGCAGTTCAGAGGCTTCAAGTTCAGTTGCGCCATCAAGCAGTTCAGAAGCTGCCAGTTCAGTAGCACCATCTAGCAGTTCAGAAGCATCAAGTTCAGAAGCAAGTAGCTCATCTAGCAGCAGTGCACCTTCTGGTGGTACAGATGTAAGTTTCAACTGGGCGAGTTTTGATCCTACGGCCTATATCGCTATTTTGACTAACTCTGTTGCAAGTACAGCGAACAATGCCGTTCTTCAATCTGCAACTGCTCACAGTTCCAATGGCTTGTTTTTCTTCCATAGTGCGACAGGAACTTTGCGTCATCGCGGCGGATCCAGTTTGGAGTGGAACTTTAATGGTACCGGCTTTGCTTCTGGTGATCCTGTAGCAGCAGTTGGTGCAGCTGCAGACCCAATGCGAGCCTACATAGGTGTGCCTGTCGATGCAGGTAGAGATGTAACAATTACTGTTGTGCACCGTAATTCAACATCGGCTGGAAACCCACTTGGGTCAATCGTATTTGTCGGTAGCGACGGGAATGTTCTCGCTAAATACGATGCCAAAGTAGGCACTGCTACCACTACCACATTCAACCTCCCGGCAACACATACCCAAACAGAGGTGAAGATACTTTTCTCTCGTGAGGGTGGTGGCGCGGGCGGTATGCACCTGACCTCAATCGATAAAACCTACAACTGATAAATCAATCGCCATCATTTACATGAATGGTGATTAATCGAGAAAAAATAAGCCGATTCCATCGGCTTATTTTTTCACCAAAAAACGATTCGTAAGATTAATAATAAAAGCGGACTAATCATGAAAACATCACCCTTATTACTTAGCCTTTGCATCGCCGGAGCGTTAACCGCTTGCGGCGGTGGTTCTAGCAATAACACTCCAAAATCCAGTTCATCGAGTGTGGTTGTGTCCAGCTCGGTTGTCTCCAGTTCAGTTACTTCCAGTGTGGTACCGGCGAGCAGCTCGGTGGAATCGTCCAGCTCATCCAGCAGTGCACCGGCCAATCTGGCGTGGGCTTGCCCGGCGACCGGCCTGTATTTCTGCGATGATTTTGGCGCTAACAACACCGCCAAATGGGATCTGTTGCCTACCACCACCAATACCACTATCCCTAATGGTGTGTTTGATATTCCCGATGACAACGGCAACTACGTATTGCGTTACACCGCAGCCGCCAGTGGTGGCATTCTCGCGCTGGTTAAGCCCGACGCCTTTACCGGCGTGACCTCGGCTGACTATTACGTGGAAGCGAAAATTCGCCCGCGCGCCAATGGCACTACCGGTAACAAACAACTCTATTTGGTTACCCGCTACGTCGATGGCAACAACTGGTATGCCGGTGCACTCAACGTGCAAAACGCTAATACCAGCACCCAGGTTGAAATCGCCAAAATGAAAGCTGGCTCTATCAGCCGCCCCAAGCAAGTTAAAAAGCCTATCGACCAAGGCACTTTGGGTATGTTGGATGGCCAGTGGTACACCCTGCGAATTGAAGCGCTCGGCAGTGTGCTGACTGTGTATTTGGATGGTGAAACCATCGCCACTACTACCGATGCTGACTTTGCCGCGACCGGTTTGATCGGCTTGTGGACAGCGAATAAATCCTTTGAAATTGACGATGTAAAAGTCGGCAATGCCAATGACAAACCTGCCTCTTTGTTGATCTCACCAGCAGCGACTACCTACGCCGCCGAAGTAGGTGATGTGCCGCGCGTGATCAGCGTTACTGCAAAAACGGACACCGGTGTAGCCGATACTTTTACTGTTGTCTCCAGCAATAACGCCGTGCTGAGCACCAGCGTTAGCGGCTCCGATGTAACCCTCACGCCAGTAGCCGAGGGCACTGCAACTATCACTTTTACCAGCGTGTCCAAGCCGGATTTGGTGCGCACCATCACCGCGACCATTGCGCCACAATTTGTGATGCCGACCGCGACTTACAACTTGAGCGGGTTAACGGTGCCAGCCCTAGCGGAAGTGAATGCCTATGAAGATGCCACGCTCAAACTGACCTTTGATACGGCGCCGACGCTGGGCACCAGCGGTTCGATCCGCATTTTCAAAACCAGCGATAACTCACTGGTCGATAAAATTGCACTTACCGACGAATCCGATGCTATCGGCTTTGGCACTTTGCGCAGCATCAAAACCCGCCCGGTGCGCATTAGCGGCAATACCGCGAGCATCTCCCTGCACGCCAATAAACTGGAGTTGGGCACGAGCTACTACGTGGCCATCAGCCCAGCGGTATTTACCGGTGCAACGCTTGCAGGCCAAGCGTTTGCGGGTATCGGTAAAGACTCCAACTGGAGCTTCACTACCCGCGCCGCGAGCCCGGACATCACCAAAACTACTATTACAGTGGATGACGATGGCAGCACTGCCGACTTCCGTTCGGTACAGGGCGCATTGAACTTTGTGATGAAAAATATCGCGCTCGATACTGCGGCGACCATCAGTGTGCGCAACGGCACCTATGAAGAGCCTCTTTATCTGCGCGCTAAAAACAACCTGACTATCCAAGGCGAGAGCCGCACGGGTACGGTTATCCAATACCCCAATAACGAATTACTCAATTCCGGTTCGGATGGGCGCGCGCTGATGTTGGTGGTGGCGGCAGATATGTTGACACTGGATACGCTGACCTTGAAAAACACCACGCTAATCGGCGCTGGTGGCCAAGCGGAAACCATTTACTTCAACAGCCCGACCGGCCGCTTGATCGCAAAAAATGCCAACTTTATCAGTGAGCAGGACACGCTCTTGCTCAAAGGCTGGACGTTTTTCTACGACACCTTAGTCGCCGGTAACGTCGATTTTATTTGGGGTTACAGCAAGGCGTCGCTGTTTGAGAAAAGCGAAATCCGCTCACTCGGCCGCTCAACCGGCAACACCAACGGTGGTTATGTATTGCAAGCGCGGGTTGAAGCAGCGGGCGACAAAGGCTTTGTGTTCCTCAATAGCCGTTTGACTGGCGGTGCAGGTCCGAGCAATGAGTTGCCTATCGATGGCACCCACTATTTGGCGCGCAGCCCCGGCGGTACTACCACCTTCGACAATATCGTATTTGTGAACACCAAAATGGGCAGCCACATTGCTGCAGGCGGCTGGGCAGGTCTGGGGGTGAATTCACAACCAGCGGCTAACCCGGCAACTGGCACTGCCACTACCGGCTGGCGCGAATACAACACTATGGATTTGAGCGGCAACACCATCAGCTTGGCTAGTCGCCAGTTCAGCCATGAGTTGTCACTGGCAGAAGCGGCCGGTTATTGCAGCCGTGCGCAGGTGTTCTCGGCATTCAATGCAGGCGCTGGCTGGAATCCATTGCCGGATGACATCAGCGACTGTGTGAATGTGGATGGTGTAGTCGGCAGTTCATCGTCTTCGCCCAGCTCGACTTCATCGGTAGCAAGTTCGGTTGATAGTTCTGCTTCCAGTTCGGATATGAGTGGCGGTAATTCATCGAGTGTTGCGAGCAGTTCATCTAGCAGTGCTCCAGCTGCGGTAACAACGACCTGGTTGCCGACTTATACCGAGTTGCAAACTGCGGTAGCAGCTGCGCCTTCAGTAAATGGCAACTCAAATTTTAATCTAACTGCAGCTCCGGTTAGCTTCGGTGGGATTAACTTTTATTCGGTATCAGCGGGCAGTTTACGCCTCCATCTGGCAAGTGATGGCACTAGCTATGCGGTGAATTACAACGGTAGCTCATTAAAAGATGAAACCAAAGATGACCCAATCACCTTTGTGGAAGGGAGTGCGCAAGTAAATCCAACCCTGCGCAATGTTGGTAATGGCGTTACTCGGTTTGTGTCGGTGCCTTATACGCCGGTAGCAACACCAGTAATCTTGAAAGTGACTTACTCCAACGGCAGCGGAAATTATGCCGCAGGTACCAATGACAACGGTTGTTTAAACGGGCAGATCGCGATTGTTGATCAAACCGGTAAGACCTTAAAAGTGGCCTCTTCTTGCGGCACTACCCAGTCAACCATCACCGCAACAGTGACCGATGCAAGCGTATCTGAATTGTTTGTACTGATGAGCCGTAACGGCGATGGCGGTGGCGGTATTCGTATCTGGAATATCGAAATCACAAAATAAGTTAATTACTCTGTTCCAAAAAACGACCGGCTTACCCCGGTCGTTTTTCCATTTCCGCCAGGACGCAAAAAAACAATAGTTGTAACGAGAGAGAAGTAGATATGAATAAATCAACCCTAGCATTAACCCTGGCAATCTCCGGTGTATTGACTGCCTGTGGCGGTGGAGGCGGCGGTTCTGGCGGCGGCACAACGCCCAGTTCAGTAGCTCCCGCTAGCTCCAGTGTGGCGACAGTTGCATCGAGCAGTGTGGTATCAGTTGCATCATCAAGTTCTGTGGTCAGCGTCGAGTCATCATCTTCTGAGGCAGCATCGTCGGTGGTGTCGTCATCATTGAGCAGTTCAAGTAGCAGTTCATCCGCCGCCAACGCCTGTACTACCGCCAATACCGTGCAAGGTTTTGCCTCAGTGGGTAGCGGCACTACCGGCGGTGCCGATGTTGGTTTGGGCAATAACAGCGTGACTGTGACTAACGGTGTCGAGCTGAACAATGTATTGAGCGCGAGCAACGCCACCTACAAAGACAAACCGCTGATTGTTTATATCAACGGCACTATTACTTGGGCTAACTCCAACAATGCCGAAATCCGTTTGCGCCGCAGCAATGTGTCGATTATCGGTATGCCCGATAGCGGCGAATTCAGCGGTGTGGGTATTCGTATCAGCCACGGTGCAAGCAATATCGTAATCCGCAATCTGCGCATGCATGAAGTGCCGCAAGATAAGGGCGCGGGAGATCATATCAATTTGGATGGTCAGGACGGCGCAGTGAGTAATATCTGGATCGACCACAACGAGTTCTATAACGATCTCACTGTCGATAAAGATTATTACGACGAGTTAGTCAGTGGCCGCAGCGTGGTTAAAAACGTGACGATTTCGCACAACTACTTCCACGACAGCCAAAAAACCTCTCTTTGGGGTTCATCGGATACTGCTGCCGAAGAAGATGTTGGCCGCACCATCAGCTTCCATCACAACCACTGGAAAAATGTAGTTTCACGTTTACCGCTGTTCCGTTTTGGCGAAGGCCATTTGTGGAATAACTATTACAACGGCGTAACAGGCTCGGCGATCAATTCGCGCATGGGCGCTAAATTGCGTATCGATAACAACGTATTTGAAAGCGTTAAAAATCCGATTCTCTCGGTAGACAGTTCCAGCATTGGTTATTGGAATGCAACTGGTAATACTTTCACCAGCGTAACCTGGGGCGGTACTTCTACCACGTCATGCGCGACACCACCTTGCTACGCAGGCGGTAATACAATCACTACCGATTACCAACCGCCTTACACCTACACCGCGCAAGAGACCAGTGCGGTTAAAGCTTATGTATTGGAAAATGCCGGGCGCAATAAAATCAACGCCTGTTTGAATTTGCCGGAAGCGAGTGCGTCATCGAGTTCACAAGCAAGCAGTTCTGAATCCTCAAGTTCCAGCAGTGCAGCAACTACTGCATTGGTGACAGAGGATTTTGCGGCGGCGGATACAACTACGTTCTTTACTGCGGCTTACAAAGCTATCGCTACCGATGCCAGCGTACCGCTTTATTTGATCCCCGCAGGGGGAAGTGTAGCGAGAATCAATGTCGCTAATGGTGCTTTGAGTATGACCAATACGCGCTTTACCATCGGCGATAAAGGTGGTGCAACTACCGCAAGCACACAACCTAATGGTACATATGACCTCACTAAGCCTTACCGCATTAAATTCACCATTTCTGATGCTGTTGGTGCCAGTCCTACTACCGGAAAAATCCAGGTTTATACAGACAACAATACTGGTACTGCCGGTAGTTCTACTCACGGTGCGTCATCACGTATATTCGATATTCTTGCGAGCAGCATTACTGCCTTCCCGCATGAGGTAGTGATTGAATCCGCTGTAGGTACAGCGACCTCGTTTATCCAAATTCGTGTCGATAGCGCCATCACCAACCTCACCATCGATAACCTGACGATTGAATATCAATAAACGTTTGGTTGATGATTAGGCTCCAAAAAAACGACCGGCAATTGCCGGTCGTTTTTTTATGTGCTTTTTATCAAGTGACATCTAACAAACTAATTGATGCACAGTAGCGTTATTGTTTATCGGCTACTCCACAAATATCGCAACGGTTTTTGTTAAGTATGCGCAAGCTCACAACGCGTTAATCTTTTGTATGCAAATTAATAATTGACGTGCAAGCATCGTCCGGCTGCATTTTATTAGCAGCAACTTTGCACTCAATAATAATTGCGGATGATTAACCAAGATGTTCAAACATAGCCCTCGCGTTTTACTCTGCTCATTGCTGTCCACACTGGTTGCCTGTGGTGGAGGCGGTGGCAGTAATAGTAATCAGAGCGATGCGTCATCCAGTAATTTATTCACCGCTGCGCAAAGCAGCAGCTCCAGTAATCCAGTGCAAAGTTCGTCGCTGGCGGTGAGTAGTTTATCGGCGGCAAGCTCGCTACAAGCGAATAGCAGTAGTGCAAATCACTCTGAAGTTTCTTCTGCGATTAGCAGTTCTACCGGCGCGATGAGTTCATCGTCGGCAACGCGTTCTTCTACCGCTGCAACTGCCTGCGTGCCACTGGCACAACGCTGGCGGAAAACATCGGTCAATGTCGGTGCCAATGCCAAACCGAATGATGAATACACTCCCGCGATTATTGCGCCATTAAATTCCGGTGAGAGTGTGCTGGCCTGGTCTGCGCAAACCGGAAATACGATCGGTTTAATGAAATTGGATAAGCAAGATAAAACGCTGCAAACATTCACTGCGATTGCCGGGCGAGAAGTGCATTCCGCGATTGAGACGGCCACTGGTTATGCACTGGCCGTGGTGGACAATGACCCCGATATTTACTCCGCCAAATATTGTTACAGCAGCGCCACGCCGAACAATAATGTTTGTGGAAAAATGGATCTGGTATTGCTCAATAGCAGCGGTGCGATTCAGGCGCGCACCACGCTGACCAAAAAAGGCAATGCCGATTCGGTCGGCGCACAATTTATTTGGTGGTATGGCCACACCGCGCGCTTGGTGAGTGATGGTGAATTGATCATGGCTTATTATCGCTCGGCCATGTCAACGGCGCGGCCGAATGCGGCGGGCGAGGTGGATATCCATGCGGGCGACACGCTCACGTTTGTCGATGCAAAAACGGGAATTGTGCAAAGCGGTGGTTGGGATTGGGGCTGTAGTCACAGCTGGTCGGTGCGGGTAGCACAACACAATCAAACCTGGGCGGCGGCTTGTCATGGTGATGCTTACCCCAATGCAATGCAGTTGGCGCGATTCACCGCGCCGACAGCTTCAACAAAAATCCAATGGCTGAATAATCAGGATCCTGCAACGCGAGCGCTAGGTGGCTTGGTTCCCGCAACCAATGGCTTTTGGATGAATTACCTCCAAACCGAAAATGCCGCGCTTACCTTAAAACTAGCCAAGTTTGATAATTCACTCAGCCAACTGCAACAAGTCACGACTATTACCGGCGCCACCGGCTTGAATAATGTTTATCCCTTCCGGCCTTATATGGCGGCCTACGGCACCAATCAACTGCTATTAGGCTGGAAAGCGGGCGGTAAACTGGTGATTGCGGTGGCCGATGCGACCACCGGCGAGATCATTGAAGCACCGGTAATAACGTCACTGAATATTGATAACTTTCAGGACATGGCAACTACTAACAATGGCGATGTAGTCTGGGCACACAGTACCGGCACCAGCAATATCGCCATCAACAGAATTGCGGCGTGTAACCTGCAATAGGTTGTACGAGTAGGACAAACCCCTATGTTTGGCTCATCACTGAAGCCTCAAAAAAACGACCGGTACGCGCCGGTCGTTTTTTTATAAGAAAACAGTATTGGTAATTATTGTTGGAAAATTTGACATCCTTACAATCCGTGATCTAGTTCGCTTTATTAGTGAAAATTTCCTATCAATTTGATATAACAAAACGCGCCATAAATAGCGTTTACTTTGTTTTTATAACTTTTTTGATATAAAAAAAGAAAAATCTGCCCTTTCTTGTGATTTAAACACCACTGTTGCTAATTAGGCATGCCGCTTGCAATTCCCCCTCTTAGTTCACACGTGTTGTTGTCCGGCCGTAAATCCTAGCGAACACACTGAATCACTTCTGCTTATTCCCGCTCCCCATTACTCTATTGAAAGGATCATGCTGTTATGAAAACGCTTAAATGGCCGTACTTGCTGTTGTTGCTGTTGGGTTTCTTTACAGTTCTTAGCGCAGAGGCCAAGCCTTGGAAAGGCGCGGAATTGATCACGCGGGAAACCTATAAATACGGTGCTTTTGAAGCGCGCGTCCGCTCCGCCAAAGGCTCGGGTATGGTCACGGCCTTCTTTCTGTGGAAAGACGGTTCGGAACTTGCCGGTTCCCAGTGGCAGGAGCAGGATTTTGAAATGTTCGGTAAGGATGGCAAGTACCAAACCCAGCTGATGACCCCCGGCAACCCGCGCACCGAAAATGCGGTTATCTTCCCGCTCAGCGCGCCCGCTACCGACCACTACTTCACCTATCGGATGGAGTGGACGCCAACCCATCTCGCCTTTTATGTCGATGGCCATTTGGTGCGCCGCGAAACCAACCGCGTCACCTATGCCAAAATGTTCGAACCGCTCGCTGAGCCTACCCAACTGCGCATGAGTTTGTGGGCGGGCGACTTCCCTTGGTCAGGTGCGTTTGATGCGAGTTCTGCACCGGCGCATACCTATGTCGAGTTTCTGCAAGTATTCAATTACACCCCGGGCGCAGGCCCCGATGGCAGTGACTTTACCCTGCGCTGGCGCGATGAGTTCGATACCGCCACCATCAATACCAACCGTTGGTGGTTTGCCAACTGGACGTTTGAATTTGCCGTTAATGATTATGTGTCGCGCAATGCTGCCATCCGCAATGGCAAGCTGGTACTGGCACTGACCGATGACGCAACCTCCGGCCAATTCCCGGCCACCGCTCCTGAAGACAATCCACCGCTACCGCCAGTAGGCTCAGGCGGACCCCAGCCACCAGTCTCCTCGCCCGTATTAGTGCCCGCGCGCATTGAGGCGGAACACTTCACCGCTTACAGCGATAGCACCCCGCAAAATCAGGGTAATAGCGCCTGTATTAGCAACATCTACTACGTGGATACCGAAATAACCCAGGACATCAGCGGCACCTGCCATGTGGCGCATACCGTCGCCGGTGAATGGACTGAATACAAAATCGAAGTCGCGGAAACAGCCGATTACTACCTCTTCTTGCGCGCGGCTAGCGGCCAAGCGGGTTCTAAAGTCAGTGTGCAAATCGATGGCGTGACTGTCGGCGGCGAGACTGCCATCCCCAACAATGGTTGGCAGGTGTTCTCCGATGTACCTGTGCTGGTCAACTTGGCGGTCGGTGTGCATACCGTGCGCGTGGTCTACACCACTGGCTACACCAACCTTAACTACCTTGAATTTGAACTGGTCGGTGAACCTGAGCCGGAACTACCGGTGGTATTACCGGCGCGTATCGAAGCAGAAAAATTCACTGATTTCTTCGACACCACCCCCGGCAACCAAGGCAACCTCAACTGCGGTGCCAAAGATATGGATGCAGGCCTTACTGGCGACACTACCGGCCTGTGTAATCTCGGTTGGACCATCGCCGGTGAGTGGGTGGAATACGAGGTCAATGCACCAGTCGAAAGTGCGTACAAACTGAGTCTGCGCGCGGCTACCGGCCAGAGCGGAGTTATCAGCTTCCGGGTCGAGGTCGATGGCGCAAGTGTTGGCCGTTCAGTGATTGTGCCGCGCAAAGGCTGGCAGGTGTATTCCGATGTGCCGGTGCCGACCACGATTGTGCTACCCGCTGGCGATCACACTGTGCGTGTCGTGTTTGAAACCGGCAACCTCAACCTCAACTATCTGGACTTTGACGCAACGGCTATCCCCGAGCCTGTTGGCCCGGTCAGTATTCCCGCGCGCATCGAAGCTGAAGACTACACCGCTGCCTTTGATACCACCCCCGGCAACTCCGGCGCGGCGCAATGCGGTAGCGGCGATGTCGATTTTGAACTGACCAGCGACAGCGCCGGTGTGTGCAATATCGCCAACACCGCCGCCGGTGAATGGACGGAATACAAGATCAGCACGACCGGTGGCCAGTTTGATCTGGCAGTGCGTGCAGCAACGGCGAACGCCAACATCAAATTGCGCGTATTGATCGACGGGCTGGATGTATCGGGCGCGCTACTGGTACCGAAAAAAGGTTGGCAGGTTTACTCCAACGTAATGGTGCCGGTGGAGCTGCCAGCGGGCATCTACACCGTCCGCCTGGTTCACGATACCGGCCTCGCTAACATCAACTTCATTAACTTCACTGCCGCCGCCGCATCGTCATCCTCTGCTGGCTCCTCTACCGCCAGCTCAGCAGTAAGCAGTGCGATAGCATCGAGCAGCCCGCTCAGTAGCAGTGCTGCTTCCAGCAGTGTGGCTTCAAGCGTTGCATCGAGTGTGGCTTCAAGCAGCGTAGCCTCAAGCGTCGTATCGAGTGCTGCTCCAAGTAGTGTGGCCTCAAGCGTTGCCTCAAGTATTGCTTCTAGCAGTGTGGCTTCGAGCGTCGAATCGAGTGCTGCTCCAAGTAGTGTGGCCTCGAGCGTTGCCTCAAGTATCGCTTCTAGCAGCGTAGCTTCGAGCGTCGAATCGAGTTCTGCTCCAAGCAGTGTTGCCTCAAGCGTTGCATCAAGTGCAGCCCCAAGCAGTGTTGCCTCGAGCATTGCATCGAGTGTCGCTTCTAGCAGTGTGGCTTCCAGCATCGCCTCAAGTGCTGCGCCAAGCAGCGTTGCCTCGAGCATTGCATCAAGTATTGCTTCTAGCAGCGTTGCCTCAAGCATCGTCTCAAGTGTTGCTTTTAGCAGCGTAGCTTCAAGCGTTGCGTCCAGTGCAGCACCAAGCAGTGTTGCCTCGAGCATTGCATCAAGTATCGCTTCTAGCAGTGTCGCCTCAAGTGTTGCCTCGAGCAGAGCGTCCTCAAGCGTGGCATCGAGTGTTGCTTCCAGCAGCGCTGCCGCGAGCAATTGCAGTTATGTCATTGTTAGCAACTGGGGTTCGGGCTTCACCGGCGCGATCCGCATTACCAACACCGGCACCAGCGCGATCAACAGCTGGAACATCAATTGGACTTACGCTGGCACCACCCGTGTGACCTCAACCTGGAATGCATTTGTTGCTGGCACCAACCCTTACACGGCTTCCAATATGAGTTGGAATGGCAGTATCCAACCGGGTAAAACCGTTGAATTCGGCTTCCAGGGCACGCACTCTGGCACTGCTGAAATTCCCGTAGTAAAAGGTTCTGTGTGTAATTAATTTTCCCCGCAAGCAAACGACCGGCACCTGCCGGTCGTTTTTTTTGGCGTGGGAATAATTATTTGAGTGGATAGGTAACAGAAAAAGCGAAGTGAGTGATGTAAACGATTGCCAACGAAAGTCGGCTTGATTAATAGCAAGAAAGCATAAAGAATCGCCATTCCCGCGCTTTACAGCTCATGATGGCGGGGCAAAAAAACAATAACGCAAGGATTCACAGTTCAACATCGGCATTGGTTTGGTTATCGAATTATTACAATAACCCTGAGAACACAACCAATGAAAACGCTTCCCTTAATCACTGCCAGCCTGGCGTTAAGCCTTGCCGCCTGCGGTGGCGGTTCGTCTGGCACTAACAGCCAAACCTCATCGAGCCTTGTTGCATCATCTATTCCTGTTGCTGTCTCCTCCAGCCCAAGTTCGGCAGCTGCCGCTAGCGAAACCTCGTCTAGCGCTGCGAGCGAGTTACCCAGTTCAGTTGCCAGCAGCGCCGTTATCAGTAGTGTCGCCGACATCAGCAGCTCAGCAATAAGCAGCGCAATCGCCACCAGTTCGTTGAGCAGTTCCGCTGCTAGCAGCGCGGCAGTGAGTGAGCTTCGCCCGGCCAAAATGGAAGGTTTTGCTGCCCATGCTGGTGTTACTGGGGGTGAGGGCGGTGCGGTAGTAACCGTATCAACTGGCACCCAACTGAATGCCGCGCTTTGCGCGCGCGCGTCCAAAACCACGCCGATTGTGATCCTGATAAACGGCACCATTAATCACGGTAATACCACGGCGCAGGGCTGTAATACTCAGGCTGATGTGATTGAAATCAAACAGATGAGCAACATATCGATCATCGGTGTCGGCAGCAGCGCGCTGTTTGATGAAATCGGCATTCATGTGCGCGACGCCTCCAACATCATCATCCAAAACGTGCATGTGCGTAATGTGAAGAAAAGCGGTACACCCACTTCTAATGGGGGTGATGCCATCGGCATGGAAAGCGATGTGGATCGTGTCTGGGTTGACCACAATAAACTGGAAGCATCAGGCGGCGAGCAAGATGGCTACGATTCGCTGCTGGATTTGAAAGATGGCGTCACTAATGTGACTGTGTCCTACAACCTGTTTAACGATTCCAGCCGCGCCGGTTTGATCGGCTCCAGCGACACCGATGCGGCCAATACCAACATTACCTTCCATCACAACTGGTACAAAAACATTGAGCAGCGCACCCCGCTGATTCGCCATGCGCTGGTGCATGTGTACAACAACTATTGGTCGAACCCCACGCAAAGTTATATGTTCCATGCGATCAACTCGCGCATGAATGCCAAGGTATTGGTTGAGAGTAACTATTTTTTCAACGTCAACAACCCGCTGATTGCCTCCGACGACTCGGATGTAGCCGGTTGCTGGCAAACCAATAACGACAACACCGTACTGCCGTCAATTTATTACAGCCGCACAGTTGGCAATGGCGCCTTGGTAGTACCAACGGTAGTCAATGGCCAGTTGCAATCCACCTGTGTGGTGACAGTGCCTTACAGTGTGATTATGGATAACTCGGCCGATGTACCTGCAATCGTAATGGCTAACGCTGGCGTGGGTATTATTTCGACGGATACAGGCACATCGACTAGCAGCAGCTCTTCGGCGGCTGTTTCTTCAGTGGCCAATTCTTCAGTGGTCAATTCTTCAGTGGAGAGTTCAGCAGCGACGAGCTCAGCAGCGCAAGTGTCATCCAGCAGCAGCGCAAGTAGCGTTGCGGTAGCGCGCACCAGCCTGCCACTAGTGGAGGACTTTAGCGCGGTCGATGCCACCGGTTTTTTCAGCAGCGCCTACAAAGCCTTAGGCAGTGGCGATACCCCGCTGTATTTCAAAACCGGCGGTACAGCCAGTGTGAGCAATGGCGAATTAACGATGACGGGTACACGCGTGACTGTCGGGCATCGCCCACCACGTACTCTTACAACGGCGCTTGATACAAGTGCTAATGGAGATCTTGACCTAAGCCGCCCTTATCGCATCAGCTTCAATGTGGTGGCCAGTTCCGGCACTGGCAAAGTGCAGGTGTATATCGATAACAACACCACAGGTTCGGCTAATTCCATGCATGGTGCAGGTTCGCGCGCGTTTGATGCAGTAGCCAGTACCCTGACGGCGGGGCAGCTTATTGAGATTTCGCCTACCGTCGGCACGGCAACATCCTTTTTATCATTGCGCACAGAAAGTTCTGCCAGCGTGACTATCGATAATTTGAAGCTGGAATATCTGCCCTAATACCTCCACTGGCAGCACCCGGAGCTTCCGGGTGCGCTGGCTAGCTTCACTTTGTTAATTAATCCGACAGTACTTATAAGATAAATTGCAAATTTTTAATTAAACTCGGCTGTTTTTTAGTCAATTGATCTTTTGTAGTTTTTTGTAAATATGGTATATCTGGCGCGTCAATAGGGATTTGCATGGTTTGCCTTGATCAACCTGTAGTCCGGTCTCCTGCTACAAGCTGGTTGCAAATTATTTTAATAAAAACAGAAACATTGACATTGGGTACAACCCCAAAGAAAAGCAGGTATTACTTATGACCACTATGACTCTTCGCCAACAAATGTTGTTGTGCTCAGCGTTAGTTATTGTCCATTTGATCCTTTTTGTTATGGCGCCAAGTTAAGCGACGTTATTACTAAAAAAATCTACGCGTTTGCCGCAAAACCCCCGCCCTCAACCAGCGGGGGTTTTGCTTTATTAGGGTGCATTTAGGGTAAATTTAGGCAAATAAGTACTTGATTCATCAGTGTTAATTGTCCTACTCCGCACAAAGCAGCTAAGGTAAACCGGCGGCGGAATAAATCGATGAGGTGGGTATGGTTAGCGGACTAAAAGCATTTTTTAAACTGGAAGCGGCGAGCGGCATTTTGCTGATAATAGCGGCGGTGCTGGCGCTGGTGGCGGCCAACACATCGCTCAAGATCTATTACGACCAATTGTTATCGACCGATGTGGTCGTGGCGGTGGGCAGTTTTTCCATCAATAAGCCGCTGCTGCTGTGGATTAACGATGGCCTGATGGCGCTGTTTTTCCTGATGGTCGGGCTCGAACTGAAGCGCGAAGTGTTGGTGGGCGAGTTAAACCAGCTCTCCAAAATCGCCCTTCCGGGCATAGCAGCGATCGGTGGTATGGCGGTGCCTGCGCTGGTTTACGTGTTGATCAACCGCCATGACCCCTACGCTTTACATGGCTGGGCGATTCCTACTGCCACCGATATCGCCTTTGCATTGGGCATCTTGAGTTTGCTCGGTTCGCGCATCCCGGTAAGTTTGAAAGTCTTCCTCGTTTCGCTCGCGATTTTTGACGATATAGGCGCGATCATTATCATCGCGCTTTTCTACACGGCGAACCTCTCCATTGCGGCGATTATCGGTGCCGCTATCGGTATTGCACTGCTGCTGGTGATGAACCGCCAGGGGGTGGTGAGCAAATCCGCCTATATTTTTGTCGGTCTGGTGGTCTGGGTGAGCCTGCTTAAATCCGGTGTACACGCAACCCTTGCAGGTGTCGCCATCGCCCTGTGTATTCCCTTCAAAGGCGTGGATGGCGAGGGCAAAGAGCAGCACCCCATGCACGATATGGAAAAAGACCTGCACAGCCCGGTCGCCTTTGTGATTCTGCCGCTGTTCGCCTTTGCCAACGCGGGGTTATCGCTCTCAGGGCTGAGTATCAACGATGTCTTCTCGCCCGTATCGCTCGGCATTCTGCTTGGCCTGTTTGTCGGCAAACAAGTGGGGGTGATGTTATTTACTTGGCTCGCAGTCAAATTGCGCATCGGCAAACTGCCGGATGATGTGAACTGGGCGCAGCTCTACGGCGTCGCGGTCATGTGCGGCATCGGCTTCACCATGAGTTTATTTATCGGCTCGCTCGCTTTTGAGCAAACTATCGAAAATCAGGCAATGAATGACCGCTTGGGAATTTTGGTGGGATCGTTTTTATCGGCGCTGTTGGGCTATGTGTGGTTAAGGTATGTGGCTAAACCGAAGGTGGGGTAAAAGCAAGAGTAAACGGTTACATGATTAATATAAAAAATATGTAACCGGTTATATTGGCTATTTTAAGATTTTTATCACAAGAAATGACGAAAAGTGTCAATCTTCGCATTGACGCTTCCTGTGTTCGAGCGCAACATCGCCAGCCTGAGTAAGTACAAATACTAAACAATTATTCAGCTGCCACCCTTGGGTGGATGATAGTCGCAGGGTACAAAAACAATAAGCCCGCTGCTATCGCTATGTAACTCCGTGTTTTGCAATCAACAGGAAGATTCCCTACAAGGCTGTTTTAACAGCTACATATAGAGCAGGCCGTTGCTGGCTTGCCTATCGGTTTTTTCGGTCACTATCACACCACTACTGGCGGGTTTAGCGCGCTGGGTGGGCGTTGTGTTGTTGGCGATCCCATCTCTCACGCTCTGGTGTATAGCCCGCTGTTGCCTCACTGGCGACAACACCAATAACAATTATTCGACGATTCTAAGGTAACCAAGATGAAATCCAGGACTATTTCCAGTCGTATTGGCCAGTACGCGGTATTTACCGCGGCCAGCACGCTACTTGCTTGTGCCGTGCAGGCACAAACGCTCGGCGCCAACCTCGCCATTACTGGCCCCAGTGCCGGTGCTGACGGCTCCGGTTTTGATAACACCAAGCTGGTGCGCGATGGCAGTGCTGCCACTGCTACCCAAGCATCGGGTACTAGCAACCAGCGCGTGTCAGTGAAGTGGGGCAGTGCGGTGGCGTTTAATACCGTGATCCTGCGTGAATCAGGTACCAAAGTAACTACCTGGAGCCTCGTCGATAATGACAGTGGTGCCGTGTTAGCGACCGGCACCGGCATAGGTGCACAGCGCGTGTTGAACCTCGGCGCTCGCAGCACTAAAAAAATTAATCTGATCGTAAACGCTACCAGCGCACCGGCTATCGCCGAGATCGAAGTCTACAACGCGACCGGTACAGTAACCTCTAGCGCTGCTGCTTCCAGCGTGCAAACGACTAGCTCTAGCGTTGCGGTAAGCAGTTCTTCCAGATCATCTGTAGTGCCGGTGAGCAGTTCATCGGTCACCACCACTACCGGCCAACAATGTAATTGGTACGGCAGTCTTTACCCCGTGTGTGTAACTACGCCCACTGGTTGGGGTTGGGAAAATAACGCCAGCTGTATCTCAGTTGCTACTTGTACTTCACAGCCTGCGCCGTTTGGCATTGTAGGAGCGACTTCATCAGTAGCGCCAAGCAGTGTTGCTTCAAGCAGCAGATCTTCTGTGGTGCCAAGCAGTATTGCTGTTTCCAGTAGCAGCAGATCATCGGTAGTGAGCAGTGTGCCTGTATCCAGCGCTGTTGCATCGAGCATTGTTTCATCAAGCAGTGTGGTGTCTTCAGTCAGATCATCAAGCAGTTCAGTGTCGTCTGTTGATGGCACTATTCGTCCAGCCAAGATGGAAGGTTTTGCGGCGCATGCTGGCGTAACCGGCGGTGCGGGTGGCGCGGTTGTGACTGTGTCTACCGGTGCGCAATTGAACGCGGCCTTGTGTGGCCGTGCGTCAGTAACTACCCCAATCACCATCATGGTGAACGGTACTATCAACCACGGTAATACCACCGCACAGGGCTGTAATACCCAGGCGGACGTGATTGAAATCAAGCAAATGAGCAACATTTCAATCATCGGCGTAGGCACCAGCGCGCTGTTTGATGAAATCGGTATTCATGTGCGCGATGCGTCAAACATCATTATCCAGAACGTGCATGTGCGTAACGTGAAGAAGAGTGGTTCGCCCACGTCTAACGGCGGCGATGCAATCGGTATGGAAACTAACGTCAACCGCGTTTGGATCGACCATAACCATCTGGAAGCGTCTGGCGGTGAGAAAGATGGTTACGATTCCCTGCTCGATATGAAAGCAGGCGTGACCAACGTAACTGTGTCGTACAACTTGTATAACGATTCCAGCCGTGCCGGTTTGATTGGTTCAAGTGATAGCGACAATGCCAACACCAACATCACTTTCCACCACAACTGGTACAAAAACATTGAACAGCGTACGCCGTTAATTCGTCATGCGTTGGTTCACATGTACAACAACTACTGGTCTAACACCACTCAGGACTACATGTTCCATGCGATCAACTCGCGCATGAATGCCAAGGTGTTGGTAGAGAGTAACTACTTCTACAACGTGAACAATCCGTTGATTGCATCGGACGACTCAGATGTAGCTGGTTGCTGGCAAACCAATAACGAGAACACCGTACTGCCCTCTATTTACTACAGCCGTACTGTAGGCAATGGTGCTTTGGTGATTCCAACCGTGGTCAATGGCCAATTGCAATCTAACTGTACCGTGTCTGTGCCTTACACCGTTGCGCTGGATAAATCTGTTGATGTTCCTGCCATCGTCATGGCGAACGTAGGCGTGGGCAAAATTGGCGGCAACACTACGCCAACCAGTTCAGCCGCTTCCAGCTCCAGACCTGCCTCATCAGCTGTATCGTCTGTTGTAAGCAGCATCCGTTCATCGGTTGCAAGCAGCATTGCGCCGAGCAGTTCAAGTGTTGCCTCAAGCATCGCTTCAAGCAGAGCGAGCAGCAGTGCGTCTTCAGCAGTGATTGTGGATAACGGCAGCATTAGCGCCGACTGTATCCGTTTGGCGACTAACCCATCGGTCAACTGGCGCGATACCTCGTTGAAGACCGATCAGGAGATCGTTTCCTGTCTGTCCAAAACTTTGGGTAAACCAGTTGGTTACGGCGACAAAGCACTCGGTGGATTTGATCCAGCGGGCAACAGCAAGCTGACTGTTATCACCAAAAATGGCACCAAATCAGTTGAACAACAAATTTTGGAAGCCATCACCGGTGAAGCGCATAACTGGATTGTGTTCGACAAAATCCAATTCGCCCAACCGTCTGAAATTGGTATGTACCGCTTGGGTTGCAGCAACGCCACTGTGCAATCACTGCTCGGCGCGACTGAAGCTGAATGTGTGAACTACCAACAATGGTGTAGCAAAAACGGCGTGAGTGCGTCGTCTTGTGTGAGCAACTTCTTCAACACCGCGATGAACAAATCCAACAACCCAATCCGCAACCCGGTAATTGGCTCTAACAAAACTATCGACGGTCGTGGCAGCGAAGCCTACTTCCTGTTCAGCGGTTTTGCGATTGGTAAAGACTCAACCGGCACACCAACCCAAACCGCTAACAGCGTGATCCTGACTCACCTCAGCTTCAAAGGCGCTGGCCACACCGAAGACCATTATGTTGACCCGGATATGATCCGCTCTACTGGCGCATCACACGATATCTGGATCCACAAAAACACCTTCGATACCACCGGCGATTCGGCGTTTGATGTGAAAGTCGGCGCGCATGACATCACCATGTCATTCAACCGTTTGATCAACGTGAAACGCGCGGTATTGCACGGTTCCAGCGACAGCCACACCATCGACACCCAAATCACCACCACTATGCACCACAACTCGTTTGTGACCACCGACGACAGCTACATGCTGTTGGGCAATACCCTGCGCCGTGTACCCTTGCTGCGCCACGGTAAAACCCACATGTTCAACAACGTGTTTGTGAATTATCGCAACCAAGTGTTGAGCCTGCGTGTAGGTGCAAGTGCCGCGTTGGAAGACAACCTGTTTATGGTCAACACCAGCCTGCAAGAGAAGAGCACCCCAGCGGCCTCACTCGCTGAAATCAGCACCAACCTGTTCAAGGATATTAGCGGCGGTTCACTGCGTAACGACCGCAACTTCCTCTGGTTTGGCAGCAGCTCATGTAACCTGGATAGCACCACCAAAACCACACTGACCGCGACCAATGGTTCGGTAGCGAATTTGGCCGCGAACTATTCAGCCGCCTCACAAGCCACCATCAACAACTGGCGCTTTGCTGCCGGCCAAGACCTGGTGGATTACCTGAGCGCTACCACTGGTAAACATGGCCAGATCCCTTTCAACTCACCACTCGCGGGCGATCGTTTCTATGTGTTGGGCTTGGGTAAGGTGTCTTGCCAGTAACTAGCTTTATGTAAGTAGCTGATGCGCTCTCACTGGATGGGAGCGAAACAGCGACAAAATAAGAAGGCCTTTGTGTTTTGCACAAAGGCCTTTTTTATTAGACGAGACATGACAGTTGTGCGACAGATAGGCAAACCATGGGGGATGAAATCTGCTAAATTGTCGCGCTTTTCGTTGCGCAATAAATAAACAACCTGCCGCAAAGGTTTTGTCGTGAATGTGTAGTAAACAAGGATTTTTATGATCAGCATCTACCAACTCAAACCCGCGTTTCAAAATCTGCTCCGCCCGCTGGTCAAACTACTCGCTGTTTCTGGCGTGACTGCCAATAGCGTCACGCTCGCCGCCATGTTTATCTCTATCGCCCTCGGCGCTTGGCTTTACTGGGTTGGCGCGGTTGCCACCGGTTGGTTTTTACTCCTGCCATTATGGATGTTTGTGCGCATGGCGTTTAACGCGGTGGACGGTATGCTCGCCCGCGAACACCAGCAGCAATCGCCGCTTGGGGCTTATCTCAATGAATTATCCGATGTCATCAGCGATGCCGCGCTCTATCTGCCGTTTTGTTTGATTGCGCCGTTTACGCCGCTCAGTATTTTTGTGGTGATCTGGTGTGCGGCCTTGTCTGAAATGACTGGTGCTTTGGGGCCGATGGTAGGGGCAAAACGCCAATATCAAGGGCCGCTGGGCAAAAGCGACCGCGCATTTATATTTGGCGCGCTGGGTTTGTGGATAGGTTTAGGTTTTGCGCTACCTGCCTTGTTGGTGTGGTTGCCTTGGCTATTATGTGTGTTGATGTTGCTCAATATTGCCGCGCGGATTAACGGCGCGCTGCGCGAATTAACGATTAGTAAATAGAGAAGAGGGATTTTTATGTCCACAGGTGAATGGATCGGCCGCGGCCTATGCGGGTTTACCCGCTTGATCACTGGCGCCAAACCTATCTGGCAGGCGCCATTGGTGCCGGAACGCCAGCGCATTTTTTTCGCCAATCATCGTAGTCACGGCGATTTTCTTACCCTTTGGGCGGCCTTACCCATCGCCTTGCGCCGTAACACGCGCCCCGTGGCGGGTGCGGATTATTGGCAGACTACCGGTGTCCGCCGTTATTTAAGTGACCACGTATTTCGCAGCGTACTTATTCCCCGCAAACCCTCACGCACGGAACCCAACCCGCTTGATCTAATGGGCGCCGCCTTACAGCAGGGGAATTCGTTGATTTTTTTCCCCGAAGGGACGCGCAATCTCGACGACGATTTACTGCCATTCAAAACCGGTTTGTATCACATCGCCAAGGCCTTCCCCGAGGTGGATTTAATCCCGGTATGGATTGAAAACCTCGGCCGCGTAATGCCCAAAGGCGTGTTTATCCCCGTGCCTTTGCTGTGCAGTCTCACCTTTGGCGAGGCGCTGCATTTACAGCCGGATGAGGAGCGCCAGGTGTTTCTCACCCGCTGCCGCGACCGCTTATTAGCCCTTGCCCCGAGTGCCCAATAATGATCTCTCTCAGTCTGGAATCCCTGTCGCTGGATACGCTCACCGGTAGTTTGGTTGCTGTGTTTGGCGGTTTGTTGTTGGTGTTAATGCTGGCGAGCAGCATTGGTTTTGTGCTGGCGCGGCGCGCGCGCACTGAATCGGCACAAGCCGTGGTGAGCAATCTCAACGCGCGCACCAACGCCTGGTGGCTGATGATTGGCGCTATAGGTGCGGCGATTTATCTGGGCGAGTTGGCGCTGGTGCTGCTGTTTGCGTTTGTCTCGTTTCAGGCGTTGCGTGAGTTTGTCTCACTCACTCACACCCGGCGCGGCGATCATCGCGCGTTAGTCTGGAGTTTTTTCGTGTTGCTGCCGCTGCAATACTTTTTGGTAGCCGAAAAGTGGTACGGGCTGTTTTCGATTTTGATTCCGGTGTACGGCTTTTTATTGCTGCCGATTTCCTCCTCGCTGGGGCAGGATACCACCCGCTTTCTGGAGCGCACGGCCAAGGTGCAGTGGGGGCTGATGATCTGCGTCTACTGCATCTCCCATATCCCGGCGCTGCTGATGTTGGATATCGCCGGTTTTGAAGGCAAAAGTGTGCTGCTGCTGGTGTTTCTGGTGTTGGTGGTGCAGGCGAGCGATGTGTTCCAGTACATCTGGGGCAAGCTGCTCGGCAAAACCAAAATCGCGCCGAGTATTTCCCCCTCTAAAACCTGGGAAGGTTTGATCGGCGGATGGGTTTCATCGGTCGCCTTGGGCGCCTCGCTTTATTGGATTACTCCTTTTGCCGTTTGGGAGGCCGCCTTGATCGCCTTGGTGATTAACGTGATGGGCTTTTTCGGCGGCTATGTGCTCTCAGCGATCAAACGCGATCGCGGGGTTAAAGACTGGGGTTCGCTCATCGAAGGACACGGCGGCATGCTCGACCGGGTGGATTCACTCAGTTTTTCCGCGCCCATCTTTTTCCACATAGTGCGTTACTGGTGGACGTGATGCGTGCCGCTCGCTAACGCCAAGTCAGCCATTTTTTATTCGTCCAACAGGACTTTCTCTTTGGACAAAGCCGTCAAGGACACTACAGGAGTTACCGATGAACCAAGTCGCACAAGAAGCCCAATTCACCACTAGCGATAACTACGCGCTATTTTTCCGCCACTGGCCAGCTACCACCACGCCCGCCAAAGGCGTGATCGTGTTGTTTCACCGTGGCCATGAACATTCAGGGCGCGTGGCGCATTTGGTCGATGAATTGGGGTTGGAGGATTATGCCTTCTACGCTTGGGACGCACGCGGCCACGGCCGCTCCCCCGGCGAGCGCGGTTTTAGCCCGAGTATTGGCCGCTCAGTGCGCGATATGGACGAGTTTGTGCGTTTTGCGGCAGAGCGCGAAGGTCTGCAAATGAGTGATGTCGCGGTCATTGCGCAAAGTGTCGGCGCCGTACTCGCCGCCACTTGGGTGCATGATTACGCACCCGCAATTCGCTGCCTGACGCTGGCATCGCCCGCGTTCAAGGTCAAACTCTACGTGCCGCTCGCGGTGCCTGGGTTAAAACTCATGCACAAGTTGCGCGGTAATTTTTTCGTCAATTCCTACGTCAAAGCCAAATTCCTCACCCATGATCAGGCGCGTATCGATTCCTACAACACTGACCCGCTAATCACCCGCCCGATTTCGGTCAATATCCTGCTCGGGCTTTACGAGGCGGCGGAGCGGGTAGTGAGCGATGCCGGTGCGATTCAGGTGCCAGTGCAAATGTTTATCTCCGGCAGCGATTGGGTAGTGCACAAGCCGCCGCAAGAGCGCTTTTTCGAAGGCCTCGGCAGTGCGATCAAAGAGCTGCATCATCTCCCCGGTTTTTATCACGATACCCTCGGCGAGCGGGATCGTGCGCCAGCGGTAAGCAACATCGCCAGCTTTATTCGCGCCCGTTTTGCAGCGGCGCCTGCTCAGCCATCACTTTTGAATGCGCACAAAGAAGGTTACAGTTTTGCGGAATTTAGCCGCTTGCAGCAGCCATTACCTTGGTACAGCCCCAAGCGCTGGCAGTTTGCACTGACTAAAACCATGATGCAGAAGGTCGGCGGGACGTTATCGGATGGCGTGAAACTCGGTTGGGAAACGGGATTCGATTCCGGTAGCACGCTCGACTACGTTTATCGCAATAAAGCCATCGGGCGCAGTTTTCTCGGTCGCATGATCGACCGCAACTACCTCGATGCCATTGGCTGGCGCGGTATTCGCCAGCGTAAAGTGCATCTGCAACAGGTGTTGCAGGATGCCATCCAACAGCTACAAGCGCGCCAACAACCGGTGCACTTGCTCGATATCGCTGCTGGTCACGGCCGTTATGATCTGGAAGCCATAGCGCCGCTCGCGCGCAAACCCGATTCGGTTTTGCTGCGCGATTTTTCCCCACTCAATGTCACGCAAGGCCAGGCATTGATTGAGTCGATGGGGCTGCAAAATATCGCCCGTTTTGTGCAGGGCGATGCCTTTGATCCAGCCAGCATCACCAGTCTGGAACCGCGCCCGACGCTCGCGGTGGTTTCCGGTTTGTATGAACTGTTCCCCGATAACTCCATGGTGCAGGCCTCGCTCAAGGCTCTGGGCGAAGTGGTACAACCGGGCGGTTATGTGATCTACACCGGCCAGCCCTGGCATCCGCAACTGGAATTTATTGCGCGCGTACTATCCAGCCATCGCGGTGGTGAAGACTGGGTGATGCGTCGCCGGGTGCAGGCGGAGATGGATCAATTAGTCGCCGCTGCCGGTTTCAGCAAGTGCTACACCCTCGCCGATGACTGGGGCATTTTCACCGTTAGCATTGCGCAAAAAGCCCATGTCTAAGCTCAATTTTCCTGCCGCGAATGCGCGCGAAACTCACCCTTGGCGGTGGGCGATCTTCTGGGGTGCGGTGCTCGGCGTTATCTTTTTCAGCACCTATAACAACGTCAACCAATACACCGCCACTTTGGAGCCGGTTGACTCCTTCTATTTCGCTTGGGAAACCCAGATTCCTTTTTGGCCTTGGACGATAGTGCCTTACTGGACCATCGACCTGTTTTATGGCTTGGCGCTGTTTTTAGCGATGACCAAAACGACCTTGTTGCGTTTGGTGAAACGATTGCTGCTGGCGCAGGCCTTGTGTATTAGCGGCTTCCTGCTATTTCCACTCAAGTTTGCCTTTGTGCGCCCGCTGACCGATGGGGTGTTTGGCGGTATGTTTGCCGCGCTGGCGCAATTTGATCTGCCCTACAATCAGGCGCCGTCGCTGCATATTGTTTTGCTGCTGGTGCTCTGGCGCCAGTATCGCGTTTACACCGCAGGCAGCGCGTGGCGCTATCTAGTAGAAGCGTGGTGCGGGCTGATCGCGCTGTCGGTGCTAACCACTTGGCAGCATCATTTTATCGACCTGATTACCGGCTTATGGGTAGGCGCTTTTTGTTTACTGGCGATTCCCGAACAACCCGGCAGTTGGCGTTGGTCGCCTGCACCGGCCGCTCGGCGCCAGCGTATGGCGAGTTATTACCTGCTGGGGGCGATCTTATTTGCGCTTCCGGCGTGGCTGCTGTGGCCGGGCATAAGTGCGGCAATCCTCTGGTGGATAGCGGCGGCGCTGGCCTATGTCGCGCTGGTGTATCGCTGGGGGAGCGCGGCGCATTTGGGTAAACAGGCGGATGGCAGTATTCCGCTAAGCCATTATTGTTTTCTGGCTCCTTATTATGTCGGCGCGCGCATCAATGCCTGGTATCACCTGCGCAGCCGTCCGGCCTATTCGGAGATAGTGCCGGGGGTGTATCTCGGTGCATTAAGTGCGCAGCCTGCACTCATCGCCCAGCTTGCCAAGGCAAATGCTGCTCCGCTCGCCAGTGTGGTGGATCTCACCGCTGAGCTAGCGCAGGTAAATTCGCCGCTGAATTATCAATCACTACCCGCGCTGGATTTATTGCCCTTGGACGCCATGCAATTACAAGTCGCCGCTACTGCCGTTGAGCAGGCCGTGCAGCGCGGCACCACCTTGGTGGCTTGTGCGCTGGGAGTATCGCGCAGCTCCGCCGCCGTTGCGGCTTGGTTGGTGACTTATCGCGTCTATTCGGTCGATGACGCTATCGCCCTGATTCAACAGCAGCGTCCCTGTGTGATTATTGCGTCGGCGCAGCGCGATGAATTGCTGCAGTTGGCTGATCAATAATTTTTTGCGGACGATAAACTTATGAAAACTCAAACACAGACTTTGGCGTTTACCACCGCCGCGCTACTTAATAGCAGCCTGCCTTTTATGCTGCTCAGCCTGCTGTGCACCTTGGTTGGCGCGCTGGCGTTATTAACGCCAGCAACAACGGTGAGCAAAATATTATTGCTTGTTGTACTGCTGCTGGCGTTACCGCTTGCGTGGCTCAGCCTGCGGTTATTGCTCGATGCCAAAGTCATGCAGCACTGGGCGCACAGTGACAGCGAGCAAACCTGTGACGATTTTGATCAAAGTTTGTTGAACTTGGGCATGATCAAAACCCTACAACCGCGAGATTTAATCGCTCGGGCGCGCGGCTGTATGCGCTTGCAAAAACAGTTGCTGCTGCTTGCTGCGGTGCAATGGCTTCTTTTTATTCTTGCCTTGGCGTGCCGACTGTTATAAACGTTTCAACGCTACTATGCAGCGCATAACAAACGTCAGCGCATAAAAAAACGCCCAAGCTTTTACCAGTTTGGGCGTTTTCTTTTTATATTGCTTGTAATCGATATTGAATTTTTATTGCATCAATTTTTGTAAAATTGTAAATAAACTATTACTGCATATTAGTCTTGGAGATTTAACTTTATATTCTGTAGTTAAGTTTAGTTATATTCCAGTTCGATCAGATATAAAAACACCAATTGAATCCAGTTCGTTTTTGTACCAACCAACAATTCCTTGAATAGAATGTTTTCCATCAGTGGGCGCCTGATAATAGAAGGGAGAACTTGTTGATGAGCCATAGAGTGGCGATGTTTTTTTGTTGGTAACAATATAAAGGCCAAAAATCCGAGTGTCACCATCCTTTTTACCAATGTAGCCATTAATAGCCGTAACGTATTCGTCCCTATCCAAATTGAAACTATTCAAATACCCACTAGAACCGCCACGACGGGGAAGAAAACTTGATGTATTTGTTGCTGAGTCGCAGACTTTTAATTGAATGGCATCTATGCGAGAGGCGGAACGGATGTTGAACCCGCACACACGCAAGTTGTTATTAAGCCTATCTATAAAAGTATAAGCACTTTTATTTCCGGTATGATCTTGTAAATAATCTTCAGCCTGAACAAAAAAGCTTGAAAAAAATAACGCTAAAAAAAATGTGATTTTAATTTTCATATAAATTCCTAACTTGTAAATTATTTGGCAGAGTTAAAGTACAGTTCTCTTCCGGTAAATGAAACCTAATGCGTCAAGCTCAGTTGCCCTGCGGCCAAAAACCCCACTAAACTCATAGCCGCTGATAAGATCAAATTGCTGATAATAACCATCGGGCACATATCCACCCCACGAATATGAGTTATTAAGGCTTGTCCAAATATCCAATTCAGCAACTCTTGGGCTTCCGTCAACGAGCACCGTTCTGACCGTAAATTGTTCAATGATTTCATTTTGTTCGAAAGCAACTGAACTTAAGGTTCCTTTCGAGCTGCCAAAAACCTCAGAAAAATATACATTGTTATATTTGTCGCATATTCTCAATTGAATCGCATTAATTCGGTTACCATGATATATATTTAACCCACAAAGACGCTCTTCTTGCGTCAATGTTTTTTCAAAACTGTAGCCACCAACACCCCCAGTAGGTCCAACTTTAAAATTAGCATTTGCGTGTATAGAAAAGAAAAAAGAAGCTAATGCTAAAATTTTAAAAACCATTTTATTCATAATCTAGTCCTAGTTTATTTTAAATTTGATTAAATCAATAATTCTTCATTTGAAATGAGCTAAATCTTCAACATTTTATTAGACTTCCTTTTAAAGTTAAGTATTTTCTAGTTGCGCAGCATCTTCAAAATTTTTTATTTAATAGATTTTATGCACAGAGCGTTAGAAACCCATTCTGCAGATTGGGGTGGCATGCTACTTTTTGGCATCGCATTAACTAAAAATGAGGGGGGTTTATATTATGCAGATGTGACGTAGCGTGATTCGTTTGTTAAGGTAGGGTTTGCGATATAAAGAAATAATAGAAGTTTGCAGCTCGAAAGAGGTTTTGAAAGTAAAAAGGCAGCATTAAGACAATTCCTTGTGATTTTATATAAAAGAAAAATTTAGTCCTTCAAGGTGAGGGTATGAGCACGGCTCCATCACATTGTTTATTCTATTATTCAGTAAGAATAATTTCAAATTTTAGGACAACTAAATCAAGAGTGTTATTTCATTAAAATTAAGACGTCGGGTATAAATATGAATTTCCGCACATAATTTGGTGAGACGTTTTTCTCTATATGGTTTGTTAATCAGATGCCGTTAAATTGGTACGGTTGCCATCGCAGCGCGCCGGTGGCATTTTCGCAATTTCACCTTCAATCCAATTTTTTACTTCTTCAGTTAATTGCTTGCGATCCTTCCCTTCGGTCGCAAAAGGTTCGCTAATCACTACGCGAATAGTGCCGGGATATTTCAGAAAATCTTTGTGCGGCCAACATTCGCCTGCGTTGTGCGCGACAGCGATAATGGGTACACCGGCAGTGATGGCGATGTCAGCACCGCTGCGTGCGTAGTTGCCCACTTGCCCAACCGGTGTGCGCGTCCCTTCGGGGAAAATTAAAAAATTATTGCCCTGCTGCAAACGCGCGATGCCTTGCTTTTTAATTTCTTTCAGCGCCTGAATCGGGTTGTTGCGATCAATCGCGATGGGGCGCAAGCTCGCCAACGCCCAGCCAAAAAATGGAATGTAAAATAATTCTTTTTTGAGGATGGTGCTGACTGGGCCAAAATAATATTGCAGAAACATGGTTTCCCAAGTGCTTTGGTGTTTTGCCATCACGACACAGGGAAATTTATCGGCGTGTTTGTTGCCAATAATTTCAAAGCGCACACCGCAGCAAAGACGCAACCAAACCATCACAAAACGGTTCCAACAAGTGACAATCCGCCAGCGCCAGGCGTAGGGAAAAATCGGCCAGATAATCACGCCAATAAAACCCATCAAACCACTGCTGAGGTTGTAGCCGATAGTGAAAATAAGACTGCGAAGTTTAAGCACGTTAGTTTCCGTTATCCGTTTTGTTAAGGCGTAGTGTCAATAATAAAATCGGCGGCAGCCGCAAGATTCTCACAAACCTGTACTTGATCAGCGCTAACCAGCGGTGCATCGGTTTGCAAACTGCTGTCGCCAAGTTGCGCCAGTGTTTTTAAACCGTTACCCGTTTTTACCAGAATCGGCTTACAGCCTTTTTGTAATCCTGCTTGCAGGTCACGCAAACTATCGCCCACAAAATAACTGGATTCAACCGAGGTATTAAATTCCGCCTCAATCGCATCCAACATGCCCGGCATAGGTTTGCGGCATTTGCAGTTGTCATCAGGGTGATGTGGGCAGTAAAAAATCCCGCCGAGTTCACCGCCTTGTTCTTCTACCAGCGCAGTGATTTTTTCATGCATCGCCTCTAAATCTTCCAACTCAAATTTACCTTTGGCAAGGCCAGCTTGGTTGGTGGCGATAACAACAGTAAAGCCCGCTTTATTTAAGCGCACAATGGCGTCGATGGAGCCATCAATAGGCACGCATTCCTCGGCGGATTTTACGTAGTCATCGCGGTCGTGATTAATCACGCCGTCGCGATCGAGAATAATTAATTTCATGGTTGCTCACAGAAGAGTGCGTGCAAAGTTCCCAAGCGCTGCTTGGGAACGCTGAACTTGATTCAATTCTTGGCCGGCACCAAATAAGAAATATCTGCCACTTCCAAAAACAATCCGCGCAGTTGTTGCAATAATGCCAAGCGGTTTTGTTGCAGTGCCGGGTCATCACTCATTACCATCACACTATCAAAAAATGCATCAACTGGTTGTTGTAAATCAGCGAGTGCGGCGAGTGCTTTGGTGTATTCGCGTGCAGCAAACAAAGGTGCAACTACAGCGGCTTTTTCATTCACGGCGGTGGCAAGAGTTTTCTCAGCATCTTCTTGCAACAATGCAGTGTTTACATCGGTACATACTGCAGTATTTTGTTTAGCGAGAATATTGGATACACGCTTGTTGGCGGCAGCCAATGCTTGCGCTTGCGGCAACTTGCTGAATTCATTTACTGCGAGCACGCGCTGGTTAATGTCCAGCGGTTGCGACAATTGTTTTGCAGTGACCGATTGGAAAACTTCTGCAGGGATATTGGCATCTTCAAAGAAGGCGCGGAAACGCTCCAGCATGTACGCCAACACTTGCTCCACCAACTCATCACCAACGGTTAGATTTTTGTGTTGGTTTTTGGCGAAGGTCAGCAGGTCACGCAAATCGAGCGCCAGATTTTTCTCTACCAAAATGCGAAGTACTGCGATACTCGCACGACGCAAAGCGAATGGATCTTTTGATCCAGTCGGCTGTTGGCCGATACCGAAAATACCGCTAATAGTATCCAAACGATCTGCCAGCGCGATAATCGCGCCAGTGGTGGTTGCCGGTAATTGGTCGCCTGCAAAACGCGGCATATATTGTTCGTTCATCGCGGCGGCAACTTCGGCGTTTTCGCCATCGTTAACCGCGTAGTAATAACCGGCGATACCTTGCATATCGTCGAACTCGCCGACCATATTGGTCACAAGGTCTGACTTACACAATTGCGCAGCGCGTTCAGCGGATGTGGCGTCAGCATTTAATTTGCCAGCGATCAGCTTTGCCAAACCAGCAACACGTTCAGTTTTATCGTAAATGGTGCCGAGCTGCGCCTGGAAAACGATAGTTTTTAACCGTTCGCGCAATGAAGCGAGCGTGGTTTTTTTATCGGTTTCGAAAAAGAACGCCGCATCGGAAAGACGTGGGCGAATCACGCGCTCATTTCCGTCAATAATTTGCGATGGATCTTTGCTTTGGATGTTGGCGACAGTAATGAAGTTGTTCTTCAACTTGCCGTTAGCATCCACCACGTGGAAATATTTCTGATGTTCTTTCATGGAAGCAATCAATGCTTCTGAGGGAACAGCGAGGAAACGCTCTTCAAATTTTCCGATCAGCGCGACCGGCCATTCAACCAGTGAAGTGACTTCGTCGAGCAAATTAGCATCGATAACAGCAACACCGCCGACTTTTTTCGCTTCGGCTTCTACTTGCTGTTTAATAGTTGCGCCGCGCTCAGCAAAATCTGCCACTACAAAACCGGTGTCTTTTAATACGCTGGCGTAATCGCCCGCTTTAGCGAGGTCGATAGTGTTGTTGTAATGGAAACGGTGACCGCGAGTGGTGCGACCAGCAGTTAGGCCAAGAATAGATGCGTTGATTACATCGCTACCAAACAACATCACTAACCAATGCACCGGGCGTACAAACTCTTCGCGTTTTGCACCCCATTTCATGCGCTTGGCGATGGGCAATTTTGCCAGCGCGTCGGTTACAACGGCTTCAAGCAACTCGACGGTTTTTTTGCCTTCGGTAGTAATGCGTGCAACCAATTTTTCTGCTTTGCCATCGTTCTCTGCTTTTAATTCAGACGCGGCTATACCATTTTTTTCGGCAAAGGCGAGGGCGGCTTTGGTAGGCTGGCCTTCTTTATCGAAAGCGATTGCCGCCGGTGGCCCCCAGACAACCAATTCTTTCGATGGTGTTTCGCTCGCGAGATTTTCTACCAGTACGGCTAAACGACGTGGTGCAGCAAAGGGTTTAATCGCAGTGAAAGAAAGCTCTGCTGCTTTTAAATTGTTCTCGATAGTTTCAGCAAACGAAGCCATCAAATTTTTCAATGCTTTTGGCGGTAACTCTTCGGTTCCCAGTTCAACTAAAAAATCAGCAGACATTATTTTTCCTCCGCAATGGCAGCAACAGAGCCTTCAGCGGCACTTGAAATCAAAAGTTCAGCGCGGAGCGCTTCGGGTGCTAAAGGGAAACCGAGGTTTTTGCGGCTATCGTAATAAGCTTGGGCAACGGCGCGGGACAGTGTGCGCACGCGCAAAATAAAACGCTGACGCTCGGTGACGGAAATCGCGTGGCGTGCATCGAGCAAGTTAAACGCGTGGGAGGCTTTCATCACCATTTCATAGGCGGGCAGCGGCAGATTTTTTTCCATCAGGCGCTGACTTTCTTTTTCGTAGAAATCGAAATTGCTGAACAAAAATGCAGTGTCGGCTTCTTCAAAGTTGTAGGTGGATTGTTCCACTTCGTTTTGATGGAATACATCGCCGTAGGTGACTTTGTCGCCGTTGGGGTTGATCGTCCACACCAGATCAAAAATCGAATCCACACCTTGCAGGTACATGGCGATACGCTCGATACCGTAGGTGATTTCGCCGGTGACCGGGAAACACTCCAAGCCGCCAACTTGTTGGAAGTAAGTGAACTGCGTAACTTCCATGCCATTCAACCAGACTTCCCAACCCAGACCCCAGGCGCCGAGTGTGGGCGATTCCCAGTTGTCTTCCACGAAGCGAATGTCGTGTACCAAGGTATCAATACCCATCTCGCGCAGCGATCCTAAATACAGATCCTGAATATTCGCGGGCGAAGGTTTCATCGCCACCTGAAATTGATAGTAGTGTTGCAAGCGGTTGGGGTTTTCACCGTAGCGGCCGTCTTTCGGGCGGCGGCAAGGTTGCACGTAGGCGGTATTCCAGGTTTCCGGGCCTATGGCGCGCAGGAAAGTGGCAGGGTGAAAAGTACCGGCGCCGACTTCGAGGTCGAGCGGTTGCAAAATCACGCAACCCTGGCGCGCCCAATAATCTTGCAGGGCGAGAATCAAACCCTGGAAGGTGCTTACGTCATAATGTTTTTCGGACATGGTAGACCTGATCTTATGAAGGTAGAAAAATGCGGCGATTATAGCGGGAGACGATCTAAAAAAGGCATAGGCGGCTGAATAATGCCGCTAGCTGGGGCAAGTCATTTTTCTATCGGGGGCGGTACAACGGCATTAATTTGAATCTGGCCGATAAAATTAAGCTCTATCGGCCTGACTCAGTCAAATCTTAAGCATCAAGCTGTACGGCGAGCGCGAAGAAGTAACGCAGCGATAGCTAATAAGGCGAGAATCAAGGGGCTTGGTTCTGAAACGGTACTGCTTGAATCTTTTACTAACAGAGTACTAAACCAGCCCGAGACATCCGTATTGAACTCAAGATATATGGTGGTGTTAGGGTAAGTTAGATCATAAGGGCGGCCCATGCTAACGTAGCCGGAAGTCCCCGCCTCGTCCATGAATACACCAAAAAGACTTTTAACAGTCCAGCTTTCAAGCGGATTGCCTTCTTCATCGACGGTAAAATAAGTAGCGTCCAAATTTTGGCCAAAAACGCTAAAAATAGAATCGAAATAGTCCGTGTGCGAGAAACTCGTCAGCGTGCCAAAACCGGTGCCGAAACGATTCCATTCAGGTAAGTCAGCAAATAACGAAGTCCATAAATGATCCACTTCGGCGACATTAGGTAAACGCCACCCTGTATATTCGGTAGGTAATAGATCCCGTACCTGATTGTAGGACAAGTGTGAGTTAACCCCGAAATCCATCCAAATTAAACCGGTATTGGTTTCGAGTGCAGCTTTGTTGTCGCCAATTAGAAACGCATCGGCCTGAACAATAGGGAGAGCTTGTGTGGTGACTGAGGTTAAAAGTGCAATTAAACCGAGTACCCGTGTTATTTTTTTTAGCATACCAACTCCGTTTTTTCGATAGTTATGTGTAAGGAACTGCACTGTCTGCAGTGCGCGCAATATATCAGGCAAAACTGGAATATAAATCATCATATTGAGAGGATTTTTTATGGACACCCAACAAACCCTAAGCCCGCTAACTATCACCCTGCACTGGATAATCGCGCTAACCATCATCGCCATGCTCGGCATTGGTTTTTATATGTCGATTAACGAGTACTACCCCTTGTACGACTGGCACAAATCCATCGGAGTGGTGATTTTTACGGTGATTCTGTTGCGGGTTTGGTGGCGAATCAAGAACGGTTGGCCGGTGCCGGTGCGGACTTATCCGGCGTTGGAGCATCGCCTCGCGCAGGCAACGCATTGGGTGCTAATTGTCGGCACTGTGTTGATGCCGATCTCGGGCATGCTGTTTTCCGGTTTGGGTGGTTATGGCATCAAAGTGTTTGGTTGGGCGATGGTGGCCGGCAATAAAAACCCGGATACCGGCAAGACTGAACCTATTAACGCCACTCTTGCCCAGCTAGGGCAGATCACCCATGAATGGGTGGGATATTTGCTCGTGGGGGCGATAATCCTTCACCTTGCCGGTGCGCTTAAGCATCACCTGATCGACAAAGACCGCACCCTATTGCGCATGCTCGGGCGTAAATAGCGTTGAAGCAGTGCGTTTTGGCAGTAGATTTGCGTGCCGAGTAAAGGCCACGTAAACATCGAGTAAATCCAGCGTAAAAGCCCGCTTGGCTGGGTTTTAATCAGCTCCGCTTGCGCCTATGTTATCAATACAGAGAGAGCGCCAGGAGGGCGATGAAGTCGCCAGATGCATTTGAAACACGCGCTCCTTCTGGATTACTCATTTTCTTATCGGGGTCTGTTATGAAAAATTTAAACGTGTTTGCGTTAGCGGCGATTGACCATTTGGTGCAGCCAGAAGAATTTGCTGATGTTCAGGCCAACACCTCCGCGCTGGCGATTCTCACGGATTTCCGCAGCCATAAACCACATATGGTAGATAGCCATTTGGAAGCGACTGAAGCGCGCGAAATGATGTTGGCGGAAGATGTAAAAATTAAAATCGTTGTAGACGCCAGCAAAGAATTTATCGGCGTAATTAGCGTGGATGATTTGGCTGATCACAATATGCTGCTTAAACAAATGGCATTGCATGTTAAACGCGATGAACTTTTAGTACGTGATTTAATGCATACCCGCTCCAGCATCCGCGCGATTGAATATGATCAATTCAAATCGGCGACAGTGGCTGATGTTGTATCTACATTGAAAAAATTCCATCAGGAATATTTGTTGGTAGTTGATAAAGATGCGCATCATATTCGCGGCATAGTGTCTTCACGCGATATCGCCAGCCGGTTACATATGCCAGTAGAAATTGAAAAAGAACTGACTTTTGTCGATATTTTTACTGCGGTAAAAGTGCACTAATCCCGACGCAAAAAATATTCTGCAGATGTTAATAACGTGCCCCCATAAAAAATGCCCGTATCGGTTGATACGGGCATTTTTATTTGCGCTTCTGCGCCCCTAAACTGGTGGCGTCGATTTAAAACATCTTGCCGCGATTGTTATGTTCATCGCTTTGAATCGATAAGCTATCTGCCGCATGCGACAAATAACTCGCATCGGTTTCCGAGCCGAGTTTGATCATCAAGCGCAAATCGTTGGGTGAATCAGCATGCAGTAATGCATCTTCGTAAGTAATCTCACCGTTGTCGTAAAGCGCATAAAGCGCTTGGTCAAAAGTTTGCATTCCCAGCTCGGTCGAGCGCTTCATTAATTCTTTCAGATCAGATACTTCACCTTTGCGAATTAAATCTTGCGCCAGCGGGGTGTTGATCATGATTTCCAGACAGGCGCGGCGGCTGTTGCCATCGGGTGTTGGAATTAATTGCTGCGCGACAATCGCTTTTAAGTTGAGCGACAAATCCATCCACAATTGGCGATGACGATCGGCAGGGAAGAAATGAATAATACGGTCGAGTGCCTGGTTGGCGTTGTTGGCGTGCAGCGTACACAGACAGAGGTGACCGGTTTCCGCAAACGCAATGGCGTGGTCCATGGTCTCGCGTGAACGCACCTCGCCAATCAAAATGACATCGGGTGCTTGGCGCAAGGTATTTTTCAGCGCAACTTCAAACGATTCAGTATCAATGCCCACTTCGCGCTGGGTGATGATGCAACCCTGGTGTTGATGGATAAATTCAATCGGGTCTTCGATGGAAATAATATGGCCTTTGCTGTTGTGATTGCGGTGGCCAATCATGGAGGCGAGTGAAGTGGATTTACCGGTACCGGTCGCGCCTACAAAAATAATCAGACCGCGTTTGGTCATCGCCAATTCTTTTACAATTTCCGGCAAACCCAATTCATCTACTGAGGGAATTTTGGTTTCAATGCGGCGCAACACCATACCGGCCAAATTGCGTTGATAAAAGGCGCTGGCGCGGAAGCGGCCAATGCCGCGTGCACTCACGGCAAAATTCAGCTCTTTCTTTTCGACAAATTCAGCGCGCTGTTTTTCGTTCATTACACTTAGCACCAACTCACGCGCTTTTTCTGGCGCGAGTGGCGTAGCGGTGACGGGTACGACCTTGCCGTGGACTTTGATCGACGGCGGCACACCGGCAGTGATAAACAAATCCGACGCGCCTTTTTCTACCATCAATGTTAATAACCGATCAAAATCCATAACAGTGCACCTAAAAGATTATTGAAAAATTGTGCTTAAAATTAAAAACTCTCTGGGCCATCTAATTAAAAATTCTCAGGGAATTTGGCTTTCGATTTCGCGGCATCGCGGGCGATGATACGGCGCGACACCATATCGGCCAAACACTGGTCCATGGTCTGCATGCCGAGTGAGGCACCGGTTTGAATAGCCGAGTACATCTGCGCCACTTTATCTTCGCGGATCAGGTTACGAATCGCCGAAGTACCGCGCATAATTTCATGTGCGGCAACGCGGCCGCCGCCGTTTTTCTTCATCAAGGTTTGCGAGATTACCGCTTGCAGCGATTCCGACAACATCGAGCGCACCATGGATTTTTCGTTCGCGGGGAATACGTCCACGATCCGGTCGATGGTTTTTGCCGCTGAGGTGGTGTGCAAGGTGCCAAACACCAAGTGGCCAGTTTCTGCTGCGGTCAGCGCCAGGCGGATGGTTTCCAAATCGCGCATCTCACCGACCAGAATAATATCCGGGTCTTCCCGCAGTGCCGAGCGCAATGCTTCATTAAAGCCGTGGGTATCGCGGTGAACTTCACGCTGGTTGATCAGGCATTTTTTGGATTCGTGCACAAATTCAATCGGGTCTTCAATGGTGAGTACGTGTTCGTATTTGTTGTCGTTGATGTAGTCGATCATCGCCGCGAGCGTGGTGGATTTTCCCGAGCCGGTCGGTCCGGTTACGAGGACTAATCCGCGTGGTACTGCGCAGATATCGCGGAACACATTGCCCATGCCCAACTCTTCCATGGTCAACACTTTAGAAGGAATGGTACGGAACACGGCGCCGGCGCCGCGGTTCTGGTTAAAGGCGTTAACGCGGAAACGCGCGACGCCGGGCACTTCAAACGAAAAGTCGGTTTCTAAAAATTCTTCATAGTCCTTCCGCTGACGGTCATTCATAATGTCGTAAATCAGCCCGTGCACCTGTTTATGTTCCATAGGCGGTAGGTTGATGCGGCGTACATCGCCATCGACGCGGATCATCGGCGGTAGACCGGCCGAAAGGTGTAAGTCAGATGCGCCTTGTTTTGCGCTAAACGCCAGGAGTTCGGTGATATCCATCAGAGCAGCCTTTTTTTATTCATCCGCACAGCAGACTTTTAGTGATCATTGATAACGATATGCACAAGATAGACGACAAGCTCGCGAAAGTCACCGCACGAATTCATCAAGCCGCTGCCGCTGCCGGGCGAAATCCGCAAACTGTGCAGTTGATCGCCGTCAGCAAAACCCAACCAGCCGCCGCCGTGGCGGAAGCCTATGCCTGGGGGCAGCGCGCCTTTGGCGAAAATTACCTGCAAGAGGCGCTGGATAAACAGATCGCTCTGCAATCGTTACGCGAGCTTGAGTGGCATTTTATCGGCCCCATCCAATCCAACAAAACCCGCCCGATAGCCGCGCATTTTGCTTGGGTGCACTCGGTTGACCGGCTGAAAATCGCCCAGCGCTTGAGTGAGCAGCGCCCGGTGGAGCTGCCGCCGCTGAATATCTGTGTGCAAGTAAATATAGACGATGAAACGACCAAGTCGGGTGTAAGTGTCGCGGAGTTGCCCACATTAGTGGCGGCGATCAGCCAATTGCCGCGTTTGCAGTTGCGCGGGTTGATGGCGATACCCGCTGCGACCAATAATCCCGCGCAGCAGCGCGCCGCTTTTGCTAAATTGCGCAGCGCACTCGAATCCTTAAACCTGCAGGGTTATGGACTGGATTGTTTGTCCATGGGTATGTCGGGTGATATGGAAGCGGCGATTGCCGAAGGCGCAACTTTTGTGCGCGTCGGAACCGATATATTTGGTGTGCGCATTAACGCGGCTCAATAATTTTTTAACATCAAGGATTTACTGTGAATACATCCAAGATTGCATTTATCGGCGCGGGCAATATGGCCAAGGCGATTATCGGTGGCCTGCTTGCTGAGGGTTATACGCCTGCACAAATCAGCGCGGCAGGGCCGAGGTTGGAAACGCTGAATAAAGTGGCCGATGAATTCGGAATATCAATCAGCACTGACAACGCCGCGACTGCCGCCCATGCGGATGTGATTGTGCTCGGGGTAAAACCGCAAATGCTGAAAGAAGTCGCGCTCGGTTTGCGCGCCTCTCTCTCGCATAAAGGGCTGGCGCATAAGCCACTGATTATTTCGGTCGCAGCGGGTATCACCACCGCAAGTATTGCAAGTTGGTTGGGCGAAGATCAGGCGATAGTGCGTTGCATGCCCAACACACCATCGCAACTGCGTGTGGGGGCGAGTGGTTTGTACGCCAATGTGCATGTGAGCGCTACGCAAAAATCCCAAGCCAACGCTATTCTTGGTGCTGTCGGAATTGTGCAATGGTTGGATGATGAAGCTTTATTAAACCCGGTCACCGCCGTTTCCGGTTCCGGCCCCGCCTATTTCTTTTTACTGATGGAGGCGATGATCGACGCTGGTGTTGAGTTAGGCTTAACGCGCGAATGCGCTGCTGAGCTAACCTTGCAAACTGCACTCGGCGCCGCCATGCTCGCCAAAGACAGTGAGTTTGATGTGGCGGAATTGCGCCGCCGCGTCACTTCACCCAAGGGCACCACTGAGCAAGCGATTCTGTCGTTCGAGCAAGATAATTTGCGCGCAAGTGTTTTAAAGGCCATGACTGCCTGCTCCAATCGCGCGGTGGAATTGTCGAAGCTGTTAGGTAAATAACACTTGGGTAAATAGCATTATCGTTGCACCACATTTTTGAAAACCATCACCGGAGATATTCATGTTCGTCAATATTTTGCATTTAATTATCTATAGCTTGATGTCGTTATTTTTGGTGATTGTTATTTTGCGTTTCTTGCTGCAGTTGGTGCGCGCCGACTTTTATAACCCGGTATCGCAAGCGATTGTAAAAGTCACTATGCCGCTGTTAAAACCCATGCGCAAAGTGATTCCTAGCGTATTGGGGATTGATACTGCCTCGGTGGTGCTGATTATTCTGGTGCAACTCATTGCCACCGCGCTGCTCGCCTTGGTTCTGGGTGTCTGGGGTATCATCCTGAATCCATTACCCTTAATTCTTTGGGGTTTGGTGGGTACGCTTACCATTGTTTCCAGCATTTTTTTCTGGTGCATGATTATCAGTATTATCGGTAGTTTTATCGCGCCGTTTAGTAATCACCCGCTACTCACCCTCGCTAACCAAATTATCAATCCACTCGCGGCGCCAATTCGTAAATTAATTCCGCCCATCGGCGGTGTGCTCGATATATCGCCGATTATTATTTTGCTGGGTTTAAAAATCGTCGATATGTTGATTATTCGCCTCGCGGTATTGGTGGGGGTAAATCCGCAATTGGTGTTGGGTTATTGGTAACCTTTACCCATACATTTTGTGTAACAGTGAAGGAGTCAACCGCCACTGTTACACGCTAACTCTCTCCTGTTCCTCTGCCAATCGTTTCACAAAGTAGCATCACCCGCCTTTTACTCTCCCAAAGTGACCACTCGCTGCTCAAGATCTAGTCAGTGGCGTCGTTTTCCGCTTTAATGACTGCATAAAAACAATATGTAAGCTTATGTCGCTTATATCGGTCAGTTATTAAACAACGTAAATAACGCCACTATTGCTATCGAGAGTTTCACTATGGACGTGCTTTCCCTACATCGCCAGATGAACCATTACAACCGTTGGAAGCGCCAGTTGGATGAGCGTTTGCAGCGTTTTGAGCAATGGGGCCAAAGCCATGGCATGGTGGGCGATAAAATGGGTAAAACGCTGCAGCGCGCGCGCCAGTTGTTGCGCGGCGAGAGTTTTACCATCGCCTGTGTGGGGGAGTTTTCACGCGGCAAGACTGAATTGATTAACGCGCTTCTTTATACCGGTGGCGGACGCCGTTTGCTGCCGTCGCAAGTGGGGCGTACCACTATGTGCCCCACCGAAATTTATTGGGATGCCCAGCAGCCCGTCAACTGTGTGCGTCTGCTGCCCATCGAAACCCGTCGCACCAATACCAGCTTGCAGAGTTTTAAACGTATTCCGCAGAACTGGGTGGCAATTCATTTTGATGCGCTCGATCACGAACAGACGCGCGCGGCGATCAATCAAGTTTCGGCGAGCAAGCAAGTCAGCGTGGCCGATGCCATCAAGTTAGGTTTTGCGCAGGATGACTTGGGCGACCGCGATGAGCAGGGCATGGTCACTGTGCCCGCGTGGCGCCATGCGCTGATCAGCCTGGATCATCCGCTGCTGCGCCAAGGCTTGCGTATCGTCGATACCCCCGGTTTAAACGCGCTCGGCAACGAGCCTGAACTTACGCTCAAAACCCTACCCGATGCGCAGGCGATTTTGTTTTTGCTCTCGGCCGATGCCGGTGTTACGGCGAGCGATATGGAAATCTGGCGCGAGCATATCCAAGTACTGCGCGACAACAACTGCACCGCCGTTATCGCCCTGCTCAATAAAATCGACAGCCTCTGGGATGACCTCACTCCCCGGCAGGAGTTGGATGACAATATCAATCAACTGCGCAAACTCACCGCGCGGCAATTGAATCTGGCGCCTGAGCACGTGGTGGCGCTCTCCGCCAAACAGGGTTTGCTCGGTAAAGTCGGGCGCAACCAAGCGCAATTGGCGCGCAGTAATTTCCCGCAATTGGAACGCATGTTGGCGGAATGTGTGCTGCGCAATCAGCAACAGATTGTCGGCCACCGGTTAATTGGCGACAGCTACGCCATGATCATGACCGCGCGCAATGGCTTGGTGCGGCGCTTGAGTGAATGCGAGCAAGAGTTGGAAAGTTTGCGCAGTGTCGCGCCAGAAACAGCGGGCGATAAGTTAACTGAACTGCGCGATACCGTGCGCCGCAGCCATCACGAGTATCACAAACAGGCGCTGTCATTGCGCACTAGCCAACGCCTCCTGGATTCGCAAAAACTGGCCCTGCTCGGGCCAGTCAGTAAGGGTTTGCTGGAGCAGCAAATCGCCGAGGCACATGCGAATCTGGCGCAGAGCTGGACGACGGTAGGTTTGGCGCGCTCCATCGCCAAATTTTTTGACGATGTGGACAGCAACCTGCGCCATTTGGAACGCGAAATCGAGCGCTGTAATCGCGTGCTCACGTCTATTTACGAGCGCCCGGAACAGACTATCGGTAGCGACGATTTGGTCATGCGTCATTTATTAAAAATCCAGAAACAGCGCCGCAAACTGCGTCAGTTGCACAGTCGCGCCGACGATTTCCGCAAATCCCTCGCCACCGTATTCACCCACAAAGGCGCGCTGATTAGCCGCTTCATTAATACGCTGGTGCAAGAGGTGCGCACCGTGTATGCCGATTTAAATCTGCATATTACTCACTGGTTGCAAGAAGCCTTGGCGCCGCTGTTCCATCACAACCAATACCAAAAACAATTGCTCGAACACCACATGCTGCGCCTCACGCAATTACAAACCCAGCGCAACAGCCACGCTGAACAGTTGGAAAGTTTGCAAACCAATATTTATCAATTGCAGACAGCGCTGGGCAACATTGAACCTCTCTATAAAGAGTTGCTCACCACGCCGCTGGAGCCGGAATCCATGGCCGATGCAGAGCAAAAAGCGTCGTCTGTGGCGGGCGCCCAAGTGGTATCGATTAAACAGGGGCGGCAGGTGGTGCGGGGGAATTAATCCTTCCTGCGTTTGTTAGCTGGATTTATAGCCATAAAAAAACCTGCCACCGAATTGATCGGTGGCAGGTTTTTTTTGACGTAAATTGTTCGACGCGACAGCTTATTCGATAGTCACTATTTCGCCTTTCAACGCGACACCTGACATCAGCATGCCCGAGCCGCACTTGAAGGTGGTGGCGCTGGAGGAGAGGGCGTTGCGATAGTTGGAGCGGATATTAACCACGGCATTGGCGCCCACGCTTTTGGCTTGGTCGCGCAGGTCTTTTAACACGGTTAGGAACACCCACTCGCAGGCTTCTTTATCGCTTTTGTTGGTGCCATTGGTTTTCTTGCTGGTGCTGAATTCGCTGAAATTTTTGGTGACAGTAGCGTGGGGTTGGTCGCCAAAATAGAATTTGATTTCGCTGCCGAGGATATTTTTGGCCTGTTCCGAAGCGAGTGCATCGGCAATCGAATAGTCGGCGATATCATCGCGCGCGCTAGCGCTGGTGGCGCAGAGGCTGATGACGAGAGTACAGATGCTGAGGCTAAGCAATTTCATACCGGATTCCATGATAAAGAGGTTGATAGGGTGAGGGTAGATCGATCCGACGCCAATACTAAGTGATTCGCAGCAGGCGAGCGAGCATCGGCGTTTTTTTGCAGCCTATTTATTCTGTTTAGGGCGCAGTAAGAGTTCACACTTTTGGCATCTGCATGTATAAAATGTCGCACCTGCAATGGGGTTGGCTAGCAGACCAATAATGCAATATGGATTCGCGACAGAATAATAATTATGGCACTCACTTTCAGCATTCTCGATTGGAAAGCTTGGACTCCGGCGCATAACGCGCAACCGGATGTATCGCTAATTCCCGCGATGTTACGCCGTCGCCTCAGCGCTATCGGGCGCGCTGCGTTGAGTGTGATTCTGCCCTTGGCAGCAACCCACGGCGCTATTCCACTGGTGTATGTGTCGCGCCATGGCGACTTGAACCGCACCCTCGGTTTGCTTGAAGAGTTGGCGAAGGGTGAACCTATGTCGCCCACCGCCTTTAGTCTTTCGGTACACAATGCCACCGCCGGGCTGTTTTCAATCCAGCAAGGCTTAACCCAGAACATCACCGCGCTCAGCGGCGGCGCGCAGGAACTAGTGCCTGCGTTGTTGGAGGCGCTGGGTTTATGCAATGCGCAAACGCCGCAGGTTCTCTGTGCCTTTTGCGATGAAACGCCGCCCGCCATTTACCGGCAGCAAGTAGATCAACCCGCGCATCCCTACGCCCTGTCGATGGTTATTGGCGCAGGTGCTACATGGCAGTTGGAGAGTCTTGGCCGAGCTAATGAATCCGTAGCGGCATCCCCGGCGCCGCAAGCATTGCAGCTGCTGCAATTATTGCAGGGCGATGAAGTTGAGTTAGTGCTCGCCCACAATGGCAGCCAGTGGCGCTTGAGTCGGTGTCAGCCATGATCACCCAGCGCCTCAATTATTACTGGCGGCTCTTTGCCACCGGCTTGAGCTTTACAGTGTTTGGCTTGGGTGGCGTTATTATCCCGCTGCTGGCGACGCCCTGGATTACGCTGACATCCACAACCAAGGCGCAGCGTCAAACGCGGGCGCGTTGGTTTATCCACCGCTCGTTCCGCTTTTATATCCACATGATGCGCAGCTTGGGAATACTCACTTGGGAGATCAACGATGAGCATTTGCTGCGTCGTCCGGGTTTGTTAGTGCTTGCCAACCACCCTTGTTTGATCGATGTGGTGTTTTTGATCGCCTTTATCCCCAATCCCGATTGCATTGTGAAAAGCCGCCTGCTGGACAACCCAAGCATGCGTGGTTACCTGCGCCTGACCGGTTTTTTGCGCAATGACAGAGGCCCCGAATTGATTGACGATGCGCGTGTGTCGCTGGCCGCGGGCAGTGCGCTGATTATCTTTCCCGAGGGTACGCGCACAGTACCGGGTGAGCCCTTGCGTTTTCAGCGCGGCGCGGCCAATGTGGCGCTGCGCACGCATACGGCAATCACGCCGGTAACTATACTGTGCGAGCCGATTACGCTGACTAAAAAGCACCAGTGGTATCAGGTTCCTGCGTGCAAATTTAAGATGACTTTGCGAGTGGGGGCGGATATTCCCGTCTCCACCTACGACCAACAACAACCTGCATTGGCGGCGCGCCAGCTGACCCAGGATCTGCAGGACTACTTCACCGAGGAATTACGCGGACATGACAACTCTCTCAACAACTGATCTGGCTGTGGAGCTAAAGCAGCTCATTATCGACACCCTGGATTTGGAAGACATCAGTGTGGACGAGATCGACGACAATGCGCCGCTGTTTGTCGACGGCTTGGGGCTGGATTCGATCGATGCGTTGGAGTTGGGCGTCGCCCTGCAAAAACGCTATGGCGTAAAACTGGATGCGGAAGCCGAAGAGACCCGTAAACACTTCGCCAACATCACTAACCTGTGCGCGCTGGTTGCCGCCCGCCGCACCAAGGAGTAATTACCATGGCTGATAAAAATGCGATTTTTGAGCATGTAGCCACTACCTTGGCTGAACTGTTTGACCTGGAGCGGGCGGATATCACCTTGCACAGCCATTTGGGCGAGGATCTGGATATCGACAGTATCGATGCCATCGATCTGGTGGTAGAGCTGAAAAAATACGTGGGCAAAAAGATCAGCCCGGAGGATTTCAAATCCGTGCGCACGGTTGAAGATATCGTCAACGCCGTCGCTGAATTGATGGCAAAAGAGGCCTAATGATTCCGGCCGGGCGCCTACTAACCGTCGCGGTAACGCTGGTGTTAGTGCTTTATCCGCTACTGGTCTATGTCGGTATCCAGCAGTTGGGGCCGCGCGTGCTCGCAGCGATTTTGCTCACTGCCGCATTGGCCAGACTGGTGGTTGCCAAGGTTAGCGGCAAGGCGCTGGGCAATAGCGCCTGGTTATTGTTGGCCGCCGCCGCCGCAACGGGTTTGACCCTGGCCACGGGTTCGGTGCTCGGGCTTAAATTTTACCCGGTGTTGGTGAGTGGGGTGATGTTGGTGTTGTTTGGCCTTAGCCTCTGGCGCCCGCCGAGCATGATCGAGCGTTTCGCGCGCCTGCAGCAGGCCGATCTACCCGCGCATGCGATTCCCTATACCCGCAAAGTCACCTGGGTGTGGTGCGGCTTTTTTGTGGTCAACGGCGCAGTGGCAACTACCACTGTTTTTGCCAGCGATTACTGGTGGGCGCTCTACAATGGACTGGTGTCTTATCTGTTGATTGGGCTGTTGCTGGCGGGTGAATATCTGCTGCGCCTGCGCGTACAAAAACAACACGATAACAAGCCGCTGCCGCACGATCGCAGCAGTATTTAAACCTGATTGATTTATATCCACGATGACTACACCACTTCGCCAGCTCTTTGCCGCGCCTGCTGAGGCTTATGCGGGCAGCCAGATTATCGCCTTTGATGGCGCGCAAACGCGCACTTGGGCGCAGCTGTGCGTGCGCATTAGTGCTTGGGAGCAGGTGTTTGCCGGTATCGATAGCAATCTGATTGCGCTCTATCAGCGCGACAGCGTTGAATTTATGGCGGCACTCGCCGCACTCTGGCGCTTGGGCAAACAAGCGTTGGTGCCCGCTAACAATTTACCGACAAGCTGTACGCAATTAGCCGATTTTACCGCTCATTTCGCCGGTGATTTTCCGCTTGAGAATTGTTTGCGAGCCGCTGTTGATGTCTCTTCGGCAGCGGCTCAAACGCCACTAACATCCCTGCCCATGCCCGCACCTACTACCGGTGCACTGGTGCTATTTACCTCCGGCTCCACTGGCAACCCCGAGCCGGTTGCCAAAAGTTTTGCGCAGTTAGAGGCGGAGCTTGCCGCGCTGGAAGCCCAATGGGGCGCACAGCTGGTGGCTGCCAACATCACCAGCAGCGTGTCCCATCACCATATTTACGGTTTGTTATTCCGCTTGCTCTGGCCGCTCTGTGCCGGGCGAACTTTAGTAGTGCGCGAGCGCGATTACTGGGAAGAACTGGCCGGCGACGCACGCGCTTATCAGCCGCTGGCAATTATCAGCAGTCCCGCACATTTGAGCCGTATTCCGCCACTGGATTGGCCTGCTTCGGCGCAGATCGCCGCAATTTTCTGTTCTGGCGCACCGCTGCTGACCGCTGCTGCGCTAACGGCCAAAGCCCAGCTAGGTCAGGCAGTGACCGAGGTTTACGGCAGTACTGAAACCGGCGGTATCGGCTGGCGGGAGCAGGACAAAGGTGCGGATTGGACCTGCCTGCCCGGCGTAGCAATCGCCTTGGACACCACCGATTCCCTCCTGCAAGTGCGCAGCGCCCATCTTCCGGATGCCAACTGGTTTACCAGCGCCGACCGCGCCAGCCTTGAAGCGGAAGGTCGTTTTAGTCTCTGCGGCCGCGCTGACCGCATCGCCAAAGTCGGCGGCAAACGCATTTCGCTCAGCGCGATTGAGCGCGCTTTAACGCAGCAAGATGGTGTTATTCAGGCGCGGGTGATATTGCTGCCGGAGCGGGGCGGTCGCCTCGGTGCAGTGATAGTGTTGGATAACGAAGGCAACAAACGGTTGGTCGATCAGGGCAAAACAGGCATCAACCAGCAGCTCAAAACCGCCTTGGAAAACAGCGTTGATCGCGTCGCGATTCCGCGTTACTGGCGCTACTTGGGCGAGTTGCCGCGCAATAGCCAAGGCAAAACTACCCAAGCGGAGTTGGCGCAATTGTTCGCCACTGACGCGCTGCCGCGCCTGCCCGAACTGGTAAGGCGCGAAGAGCAGGGCGATGCGTTACTGCTGAGTCTGTTTATCCCCGCCAACCTCTATTATTTCGATGGCCACTTTCCCGGTCGCCCGGTATTGCCCGGCGTAGTGCAAACCCATTGGGCGGTGCATTACGGGCGCGAACACTGGGGTGAGCTGGGCGATTTTAGCGGCTTGGAGGCCGTGAAATTCCAGCAAGTAGTCACTGCCAACCAGACTTTGCAGCTGCGTCTGGAATATCAACCCGGGAAGGGCAAGCTCTATTTTTTCTATACCAGCGGTAGCGCAGCCGAGCCAGTCGCCCACGCGAGTGGCCGGGTAGTCTTTGCACAGGAGCCAGCGTGATGTCGCGCTTTAATCCCTGCGCATTAGTGCCGGTGTACAACCACGAGCAAGTACTTGCGCAGACCCTTAGCAATATCCGCCGTTTCAACTTGCCAGTGGTATTGGTTGATGATGGCAGCAACGATTTATGCAAAGCGGTGATGCATGAGCTTTCCGCGGCTGATACCCAGATACACCTGATTGAACGCCCCATCAATGGCGGCAAGGGTGCCGCGCTCAAAACCGGTTTACATGCCGCCGCGCAGCTGGGTTTCAGCCACGCCCTGCAAATCGACGCCGACGGCCAGCACAATAGCGCTGATATTCCGCGCTTTTTACAGCTCGCCGAATCTGCCCCTACGACATTAATCGCCGGTATGCCCGAGTACGATGAGAGTGTGCCCAAGGGGCGGCTTTACGGCCGCTACCTCACCCATGTGTGGGTGTGGATTAATACGCTCTCGCTGGCGATTACCGATTCCATGTGCGGTTTTCGCGTGTATCCGGTGGCGCGCAGTGTGGCCTTGATCGCGGCTGAGCCGATGGGCGAGCGCATGGATTTTGATACCGAGTTTATGGTGCGCTGGCGCTGGCGCCACTGGCCGATCCGGCAGCTTTCCACCAAGGTCATCTACCCCGAACAGGGCGTTTCGCATTTCCATGTCTGGCGCGATAACAAACTCATTTCATGGATGCACACTCGCCTGTTCTTCGGCATGCTCTGGCGATTGCCGCGCATTCTGCTGAACAAATTTCGCACGGAGGTGGTATGAATCCAGTGCCAGATTCCGCCCCCAAAACGACCGCCAAATCCACCCATTGGGCACAACAGACCGAGGCGGGCGGTGGTGTGTTGGGTATGCGCTTTTTGCTCACCTGTTTCAAACTGGGCGGGCGGCCGCTGTTCAAGCTGGTATTGGCGCCGGTGATTCTCTACTTCTTCCTGTTCCGCACCCAGGCGCGCACCGCCTCGCTCGCCTATTTGCAGCGGGTGATGGGCACAGAGAAAAGCCGCACTGCACTGCTCTGGCTCAGCGCGCAACATTTCTGGAGTTTCGGCAATTCCTTGGTCGATAAATTGGCGGCCTGGATGGGGCAGATTCCACGCGCGCAAGTGCAAATCCATGGCGATGAAATTATCTTCAATATGCGCGCCAACCATCAGGGCGGCCTGCTGCTGATCTCCCATTTGGGCAATTTTGAAATTTGCCGCTGCCTCTCCGCACGTCATCCGGGTATGCGCTTGACGGTATTGATGCACACCAAACACGCGCAACAATTTAATCGCCTGATGCAAGAGCAGGTGAGCGCCAGCCAGCTGGATATTTTGCAAGTGACCGAGATGACTCCGGCCACCGCGATGCTGCTGAGCGAGCGCATTGAGCGGGGCGAATTTGTCGCTATCGCGGGTGATAGGGTCGCGGTCAATAACCCGGAAAACTGCCTGTTGGTGGATTTTTTAGGCGCCCAGGCACCATTGCCCATGGGGCCATTTACACTCGCAAGTATTTTGCGCACTCCGCTGATTGCGCTCTTTTGTCTGCGCGAAGAACAGGGTTTTGGTATCTATTTCAAACAGCTGAGCGCTGCGGTGCAGATTCCACGCCGCCAGCGCCAGCAGCATATGCAGCAGCTGGCGCAAGCCTATGCAGACCAGCTTGAGTTTCATTGCCGTCGCCAGCCGCTGCAATGGTTTAATTTTTTCGATTTTTGGCAGTTGCCCCAGGCGCCCGCACGGCCTGACGCGGCGCAACCGCTCCCGCTACAGGATAAAGAACCCTCATGAGTCAGTCCGCTACTCCCTCGGCCGCCAACCCACTGATCCTCGATGAGCAGCGCTTGTCGATCGAAGATGTACTCGACATCGCCCACCAGCGCCGTGCTTGTACGCTGAGCGATGCACCGGAATTTGTGCAGCGCATCGAGCAGGGCGCACGTTTCCTTGATCGTTTGTTGCAGGAAGACGGCGTGATTTATGGCGTGACCACCGGCTATGGCGACTCCTGCACCACCCATATCCCGCGCGATTTGGTCGAGCAGTTGCCGCAGCATTTGTACACCTTCCACGGTTGTGGTCTGGGCGCGGAATTGTCGCCCACCGCTGGCCGCGCGGTACTCGCGGTGCGCCTCACCTCGCTTACACGCGGTTATTCGGGTGTGAGTTACGGCCTGCTGCAACAGCTTACCCGCCTGCTGCAAGACGACATTATTCCGATTATTCCGGAGGAAGGGTCAGTCGGCGCCAGTGGCGATTTGACCCCGCTCTCCTACGTTGCCGCCGTGCTTTGCGGCGAGCGCGAGGTCTATTACAAAGGTGAGCGCCGCAAGACCGCCGAGGTGTTTGTTGAGCGGGATATCAAACCGCTAAAACTGCGCCCTAAAGAAGGATTGGCGCTGATGAACGGCACGGCGGTGATGACTGCGCTCGCCTGCCTCGCCTACGAGCGCACTGCGTATCTCGCGCAGCTAGCGACACGCATTACCGCACTCAATACCGTCGCCGCGCAGGGCAATGCGCATCACTTTGACGAGCTGTTGTTTTCGGTCAAACCCCATCCGGGCCAGCAGCAAGTGGCCGCGTGGTTGCGGGAAGATCTTCATGCGGGCGAGCCACCGCGCAACCCCAATCGTCTGCAGGATCGCTACTCGCTACGCTGCGCTCCCCATGTGATCGGTGTAACCACCGACAGCCTCCCATGGTGGCGCCAATTTATCGAAAACGAACTTAATAGTGCCAACGACAATCCCATTATTGATGGCGTGGGCGAGCACGTTTTGCACGGCGGCCATTTCTACGGTGGCCATATCGCCTTTGTGATGGACACCATGAAAAATGCGGTCGCCAATATCGCTGACTTGCTCGACCGCCAGTTGGCGCAGGTGGTCGATACCAAATTCAACCACGGCCTACCGGCGAACTTGTCGGGTGCGCCGGAAGCGCGTCGTGCGATTAACCACGGGTTCAAAGCGGTGCAGATTGGCGTATCCGCCTGGACTGCCGAGGCCCTCAAACTGACCATGCCCGCGAGCGTGTTTTCGCGCTCCACCGAATGTCACAATCAGGACAAAGTGAGCATGGGCACTATCGCTGCGCGCGATTGTTTGCGCGTGTTGCAACTCACCGAACAAGTGGCGGCAGCGGTATTACTCGCGGCCTGTCAGGGTTTGGAGCTGCGTCAACAAGCGGGTACCAGTGAGCATTCCATCGAAGGTGGCATTAAAACCACGTTCGAAGAAATTCGCGCCCAGCATCCGTTTTTGGCTGAAGATCGCGCCTTGGAAGGTGAACTGCGTAAGCTGATTGCGCGCATTCAGCAACAGGGGCTTAGCCTCTACTAACATCCGGGATTCGAGGCGTCTATCTATGACTAGGGCTATGGCATCAATGGATAAAAACCTGCCTGAAAACTGGCGCGCCAGCGTTGAGCTGGAAGTGCCGTTCCACGATGTGGATATGATGGAAGTGGCCTGGCATGGCCACTATGTGCGCTATTTTGAAATCGCCCGCTGCAAGTTATTTGACCAGCTGGATTACAACTACCGCCAGATGCGCGATTCCGGTTATTCATGGCCGGTGATCGACCTGCATGTGCGTTACATCCAGCCGCTGTTGTTCCAACAAAAAGTGACCGTGACCGCGTGGATTGCCGAGTGGGAGAATCGCCTGCGGGTGCAGTATCTGATCAGCGATTCCGCCAGCGGCGTACGGCTGACCAAAGGCCATACTGACCAAGTGGCGATCAATATGAAAACCAAGGAGTTATTGCTGGTAACTCCAGCGATCTTGCAAGAAAAGCTGGGGATTTCAGAATGAGATTGCTGGGATCGTTAGTATTATTGCTCGCGCTTTTGCCCGCGTTCATGCCGGTACAGGCGAGTGAGGATCTGCTCGCGCAGCTGAGCGCGCGCAGCCAGGCAATTCAATCCTTGCAGGGGCAGTTTGCGCAGCAAAAAACCATCGCCGTTTTGCCGGTACCACTCAGCTCCTCGGGTCAATTTTCCTTTGTGCAGGGCAAGGAAGTCATCTGGGAAACGCTGGTGCCGGTGCAGAGCCGGTTGCAGCTAACACCCGGCGGAATCAGTTTTGCGGATGCAAACGGTGAACAGCAAAACCCGGCGCAGGCGCAGCAAGCGGGGGCGGAAATCATTGCCAAAATCTTTATGGGGGTAATCGCCGGTGAGTTGGATAGCCTGCAGGATTACTTCACCCTCACTGCTACGGGCAGCACGGGCGACTGGCAGATCCAGCTGGTGCCGCGCTCGCCCAATCTCGCCGCTTACATCACCCGCATCGATTTGAGTGGCGGTGAGTTTACCGAGCACTTGAATATCGCCGAAGCCAATGGCGATAAGACGTCTATCGTCTTCACTACCAACAAGGTTGTGCGTCATCCGGCGCAACCGGTTAAACCTTGATGCTGCACACTGTGCCCGCTATCACTGCGCACAAACGCCTTAACCGGCTGTTTGCGCTGCTCTGGCTGTTAGTGTTGAGCAGTTGCGCAGTATTTTGCGCGCGGCAGGTTATCTACAGCAAACCCTTCCATAGCAACCTGTTGGAGTTGCTGCCGCGCGACGAGCGCAACCCGGCGCTACACGAGTTGAGTGTGCTGCTGGCAAGCCGGTTTCAGGATAAGTTGCTGGTGTTAGTCAGAAGTGATGAGCGCGAACAGGGGTTGGCGCAGGCGCAGGATTTACAGGCGCGGCTGTTGGCATCGGAGCGCCTTGCTCCGGCGCAACCGGGCGTTGGTTTACAGCGTGGGTTGCAGGAACTTTATCGCCCGTTTAGCCAACAATTGCTCAGTGCAGAGAGCCGCACGTGGTTGCAACAGCACAGCCCGGCGGAGCTGGCCGAACAGAGCTATCGCGCCTTGTTTAACCCGGTCGCCGCACCGCGCCCGTTTGGGTTTGCGGAAGATCCGTTCAATCTTGGTGGGCGCTGGCTGAGCAGTTTGGCGCCACAGTTGAAGCTGCAGGAATATCAGGGTTTTCCTTTGGTAGAGGTGAGTCAAGCGGGTGCTGTGCAGCGCTGGTTATTGGTGACCGCCAAACTCAACGACAGCCCCTTTGATGTCGCCGTGCAGCGCGATGTGACTGGCGCCATAGCCGCGTTTCGCCACGCGTGGCCAGAGGCGCAACTGCTTACCTCCGGCATGATTTTCCACGCGGCGGCAGGTACTGAGCAGGCGACCAGCGAAATCCGCACCGTCGGGCTAGGTTCTACGCTTGGCATTATCGCGCTGGTGCTGGTGGTATTTCGGCGCGGCACACCGCTGCTGGCGGTAATGCTCACCATGACCAGCGCCTATGTGCTGGCGCTCACCGTGAGCTTGCTGGTGTTTGGCCGCATCCACATTATCACCCTCGCGTTTGGCAGCACCCTGCTCGGGGTGGCGGGCGATTATGTGCTGCACTTTTTAGTTGGCAGCCAGCGCGAAGGCTCTGGCCTCGCGGCGCGCCATCACTTGCGCTACGCCATGGCGATAGGTGCGCTCACCGGCATGGGCGCCTATTTGCTGCAATTCACCACACCTTTTCCCGGCTTGCAGCAGATGGCGATTTTTTGTTCGGCGGGCATTTTCGGTGCCTGGATGACGGTGCTGGCACTGGCGCCGTATTACCGCGTGACACCGGCTACCCAGCGCGCGCCATTATTGGCGGCGGCGGGATTTTATCGGCTGGGGCAAGCGTGTTATCGCCCGCTCTGGGGCAAGCCTGTATGGGTAGGTATTGCGCTGCTAGTGATCCTGGCAATCGCGCTGCTGAGTATTGCGCGCGGCGGTGTTAACGATGCGGTTATCAACCTCAATACCTCACCCAAAAGCCTGCTCGACAACGAGCAGCAAGTGCAGCACATACTGCAACAGCCTTCGGTGAGCCAATTCTTTTTTATCGAGGCGGATGCGCCCGAGCAGTTGTTGATTCGCACTCAAGCCCTGAGCGAGCAATTGGCAAGATTGCAGCAGCCGGATCTGCGCTGGCAGAGCTTGCAGCAGTACCTGCCCTCGGCCGCACAGCAACTGGCCGACCGTCAGCTGGTAGCTGATAAACTCTATAGCGCGCAGGGCGCCTTGAGCCTTTTATGTCAAAAGCTGGGCAGTCAATGCCAGTCTCCCGTAACAACTACACGCATACTGACCCCGGCTGCCTTTGCGACCAGTTCACTGGCCGAGTTGTTGCCGCCCATGCAGCAGCAAGGTAACGGCTGGCGCACCTTGGTGACCTTGAGTGGCAGTGTTCAAGCTACTGATCTGGCCGTGTTGGCGCAGCAAACCGAAGGCGTGACGCTGGTCAACCAGACCGAGGATTTATCGCAGCTGCTCGGCCGTTATCGCACCAGTGTGAGCGAGTTGTTACTGATGACGGTACTGCTGCTGGCGATAGGGCTGACGCTGCGTTATCGCCACCACAGTTGGCGCATGATGCTGCCGCTGATGATGGCGATGACGGTGGCGCTGGGCTGTGCGGCGGTGGATGGCATCACCTTGTTCCATGTGATGGCGCTGCTGCTGGTGATCGGGATTGGGCTGGATACGGCGGTGTTTTACACCGAGGGCGGTTTTACCCCTGAGTCCTGGCTGGCTTCCAGCCTTGCATGTGGCACATCAATCCTCGCTTTTGGTTTGCTATCATTGAGTGCTGTGCCGGTTCTGCACCAATTCGGGTTAATTATTTTGGTTGGCATTCTGGGTTGTTGGTTGCTGACACCGCTGTTTTTTCGTCCGAGTGCTGCGCCCCCCTAATATTGAACCCAAAGGCGCACCACCTAATTAATTACCCATAATAAATCGTCAAAGGGAAACCCCCATGAGTATCCAGATTCACACCGCCGACGTCGCCATTGTCGGCGCTGGCCCCGCCGGTGCAATTGTCAGCGCGCTGCTCAACAGTAAAGGGCACAAGGTCGTGGTGATCGAGCGCCAGCATTTTCCGCGCTTTTCCATCGGCGAGAGCCTGCTGCCACAGTGCATGGAATTTATCGCCGAGGCGGGCATGTTGGATGCGGTCAATAACGCTGGCTTCCAGTTCAAAAACGGCGCCGCTTTTACCCATAACGGCAACTACAGCTTTTTCGATTTTACCGATAAGTTCTCGCCCGGCCCCGGCACCACTTTTCAGGTGCAGCGCGCCAATTTCGATCACCTGCTCGCCAGTGAAGCGCAACAGCAGGGAGTGGAAATCCGCTACGGCCACGGTCTTACCGCCATCGAATTCACCCAAGCGGGCGCCGAGCTGCAAGTGCAACCGGACAATGGCGATGCCTACCAGTTGAACGCCAAATTTGTGCTGGATGCCTCGGGTTTTGGCCGCGTATTGCCGCGTCTGTTGGATCTGGAGTTGCCCTCCAACTTCCCGCTGCGCACCGCGGTATTCACCCACATTGAGGACAGGATCGACAGCGCGGTTCACGCCAGCCTACCGGAGCACGACCGCAGCAAAATCCTGATTACCGTGCATCCCAAACATCAGGATATCTGGTTCTGGCTAATCCCCTTCGCTGGAGGCCGCTGTTCCATGGGCGTGGTGGGCGAGAGCCACTACTTTGCAGGCAAGGAAGATCTGAAAGCCTGCCTGCAAGAATTGGTCAACGAAACGACCGATCTTGGGCCACTGCTGCGCAACGCCGTATTCGATACCCCCGTACAAAAACTCGGCGGCTATGCCTGTAATGTGAAATCCCTGTGGGGGCAGAATTTTGCCCTGCTCGGCAATGCCGGTGAATTTCTCGACCCGGTGTTCTCCTCGGGCGTGACCATCGCCATGAAATCCGCCAGCCTCGCCGCACCGCTGGTGGATCGCCAACTCAAAGGCGAAACCGTGGATTGGGAACAGGAGTATGCGATCCCGCTCAAGCGCGGTGTGGATACTTTCCGCCATTACGTCAGCGGCTGGTACGACGGTCGTTTTCAGGATGTGGTCTTCTTCCGCCAGGATAAAGCGTCACCCAAAATCAGCGGCATGATCAGCTCGATCCTCGCCGGTTACGCCTGGGATCTGGACAATCCCTTTGTCGCCGAACCCGGGCGCCGCTTGAATGCGCTGGTCGAACTGTGTCGCGGTTGATGCGCCTGCTAGTGATTAGCCTGCTGACACTGCTGGTCAGCGGCTGCGTTAGCCGTCAGGTGCAGAGCCTGATGGATTTGCCGCTGCCCGCCGCGCACAGCCAAAACTGTTGTTGGCAGGCAATGCAGCAGCTGGAGATTCGCTATGGGGAGCAGACCTATAAACTCACCGGCGCTTTGGTGCAGGCAAGTACCGGGGTGACGCTGGTGCTGCTCGATCCGCTCGGCCGCCGTCTGCTCTCGATTCAGAAAGAGGGCGACACAGTGCACACCTGGCGTTCACCGGAATTACCATCTGACCTGCCAGAACGCTTCCTGCTCGCCAGCAGTATGCTGGTGTGGTGGCCGCTGGCAGATTGGCAGATCGCCCTGCAGCAGACCCCCGAGTGGCAGCTCAGCAGTTCGGCTACCAGCCGTGTGCTCAGCCATCGTGGGCGCGCCATTTTAAGCGCGACTTATGGCCCAACGCCGGTATCAGTGGTAAATGGCATGACTGAGCAAACCGTCGCGCACGCCGAGACGGTGCTCCTGCAACATCAACTGCAAGCTATGGCAATCACGATTAAAACCGAGCGCCGGGAGCCGCTGCAATGACGCACTACTATTTGCATCACGCCTCCGCCATTTGCGCGCTGGGTGACGATATTCACAGCATCAACAGTCACCTGTTTAGCGACCAAGCCTCGCCGCTAACGCAGACCGACAGCTACAGCGCCGGCCGCCCGTTACCGCTTGGAATTGTGGCCGCTCTACCGCTCACCGCTGATACGCGCAACAACTCACTTTTGCGCGCCGCTTTGGCGCCCATGCGCGCAGAAATTGAGGCGCTCAAACAGCGCTTCGGCGCCGAAAGGATCGGCGTGGTGTTGGGCAGTAGCACCTCGGGTATCGCCGAGGGCGAAGCGGCGATTGCGCATCATTTGCAGACCGGCCAGCTGCCGGAGGCATTTCACTATCACCAGCAGGAAATCTCTGCACCTTCGGATTTTGTCGCTGCGGAATTGCAGCTATGCGGCCCGGCCTGGACTATTTCTACCGCCTGTACCTCGGGCGCTAAAGCCATCGCCAGCGGCGCACGTTTGCTCGCCTTGGGTGTGTGCGATGCAGTGATCGTCGGCGGCGCCGACAGTCTGTGTAAATTGACGGTGGAGGGATTTTTATCGCTCGGCGCCGTGAGTGATGAGATTTGCAATCCGTTTAGCTTGAACCGCAAAGGGATCAATATCGGCGAGGCAGCGGCTTTGATTATTCTCAGCCGCGCCCCAAGCGCGGTGCGGCTGGCCGGAGTGGGCGAAACATCCGATGCCCATCATATATCCGCCCCCGAACCCGAAGGGCGCGGTGCGGAAGCTGCCATGCGTGCGGCTTTAGCTGCTGCTGGTTTGGCGCCGTCCGCTATCGGCTATGTCAACCTGCATGGCACCGCGACTGACCAAAACGACCGTATGGAAAGCCTCGCCATAGCGCGGGTGTTTGAAGCAACGATTCCCTGCGGTTCAACCAAATCGCTCACTGGCCATACGTTGGGCGCCGCCGGTGCGCTGGAGGCGGTGTTTTGTTACCTCGCACTCTTGCGTAATGATGGCCAGTTGCCGCGCCATTTGTGGGACGAAGTCCGCGATTCGCAGTTGGCGCCCTTAACGGGTTTGGGGGTGCGCCAGATGACCGAGCCATTGCGCTATGCAATGAGCAATTCCTTCGCCTTTGGCGGCAACAATATTGCCCTGATTCTGGAGCGCTGCCATGACTGATCAGCTGCGCGCAGGCGAATATCCGCACTACACTTTTGAATCGGTAGTGCCGCACACCGGCACCATGGTGCTGCTCGACCAGATCGACCATTGGGACGACGAGCAACTGCAAGCTTCAGTAACGATTCGTGCCGATGCGCCCTTTGTCGATGTGCAAGGCATGCCCGCCTGGGTGGGGATTGAATTGATGGCGCAGACAATTGCGGCGTTTGGCGGTTGTCGCGCACGCCGCAACAACCAGCCGGTCAAGATAGGTTTTTTGGTGGGTAGCCGCCGCTATGCGGTGAGCCAAGCCTGGTTCCCTGTGGATGCGCAGCTGCAGGTGAAGGTCAAGGAAATAGTCACTGGCGATCAGGGGCTGAGTGTATTTGAATGCAATCTGCAGGGTACTGGCGTACACAGCGGCATCAGCGCCAACGCCAATATCAATGTTTTCCAGCCTGAAGACCCGGAGCAATTCCTCCAGTCCGGGCAAGTGGGTTAAGGAGCAAGGCTATGACAACCAATAATTCCAACCTCAGCATTCTGGTGACTGGCTCCAGCCGTGGCATAGGCAAAGCGATTGCGCTGGCGCTGGCCGCGGAAGGCTATGAGCTGGTATTGCACTGCCGCTCCCAGCGTGAACAGGCCGAAGCCGTCGCCCACACGATTGCCGTTGGTGGCGGCAGCGCGCGCATTTTGCAATTTGATATAGCTGATCGCGCCCAGACCAAGGCGGTCTTGGAAGCCGATGTCGAAGCCCACGGCGCCTACTATGGCGTGGTGTGCAATGCCGGTATCGCGCGCGACAATGCCTTCCCCGCGATGACCGGCGAGGAGTGGGATTCGGTGATCCACACCAATCTGGACAGCTTTTACAACGTGCTCAACCCGCTCATCATGCCCATGGTGCGTCGTCGCCAAGCGGGGCGGATTGTCACGCTTGCCTCGGTATCGGGGCTGATTGGCAATCGCGGCCAGGCTAACTATGCCGCCGCTAAAGCCGGTATTATTGCCGCCAGTAAATCGCTCGCCATCGAATTGGCCAAGCGCGATATCACCGTAAACTGCGTTGCGCCCGGTTTGATTGAGACTGAAATGGTCGATGACGTGCCGCTCGACGAGGCGCTCAAACTGATCCCCGCACGCCGTGTCGGCAAGCCGGAAGAAGTCGCGGCGCTGGTGAAATTTTTAATGAGTTCCGAGGCGGCCTATATCACCCGTCAGGTGATTTCGGTCAATGGAGGCCTGTGTTAATGAAGCGTGTTGTAGTCACTGGCATGGCCGGTATTTCCCCCATTGGCTCCACTTGGGAACAGATCAAAGCCAATTTGCTCGAAGGCAAAACCGGTATTCGCCATATGCCCGAGTGGGACAGGTTTAGCGATTTCAATACCCGGTTGGCCGCACCCGTGCCGGATTTTGAAAAACCCGCGCATTTCAGCCGCAAACTCACGCGCAGCATGGGGCGCGTGGCGCTTATGGCGACTGTCGTTACCGAGCGCGCGCTGGCTGATGCCGGTCTGCTTGGCGATGAGCGTATCCAGGACGGGCGCATGGGGGTGAGTTACGGCTCCTCCGCGGGTAGCCCCGATGCCATCGCCGACTTTGGCTATATGTTGCTCGAAGGCGATGCCAGTGGCATCAACGCCAACTCCTATTTGAAAATGATGAGCCATACCGCGGCGGTCAATATCGGCGTATTTTTCCAACTAAAAGGTCGGGTGATTCCCACCTCCAGCGCTTGCACCTCCGGGAGTATGGGTATTGGTTACGCCTACGAGGCGATCAAATACGGCAAGCAAAAACTCATGGTGGCGGGCGGTGCCGAAGAACTCTGCCCAAGCGAAGCCGCGGTGTTCGATACTTTGTTCGCCACCAGCACCCGTAACGATGCACCGCATACCTCGCCACGTCCGTTTGACCGCGACCGTGATGGGTTGGTGATCGGTGAAGGCGCAGGCACGTTGATTCTCGAAGAATTGGAGCACGCGCAAGCGCGCGGCGCGCGTATCTACGCCGAACTGATCGGTTTTGGTACCAATTCCGATGGCGCCCATGTCACTCAACCGCAGCGGGAAACCATGCGCATCGCCATGCAAATGGCGTTGGAGGATGCCGGTTTGGAGCCATCGGCCATTGGTTATATCAGCGCCCACGGCACCGCGACCGACCGCGGTGACATCGCTGAAAGCCACGCCACTCACGCGCTGTTTGGCAGTAATACTCCCATCAGCGCGTTTAAAAGTTTTACCGGCCATACTCTCGGTGCCTGCGGCGCGTTAGAGGCTTGGACCAGTATAAAAATGATGCATGACGGTTGGTTCCACGGCACTGCCAATCTGGACAATATCGACCTCAACTGTGCTCCGCTCGATTACCTCACTGGCAGCGGACGTGAGTTGAAGACCGATATCATCATGAGCAACAATTTCGCCTTCGGCGGTATCAATACCGCGTTGATCTTCAAGCGCTGGTAGTCGTCTATAAATACCCGGCCAGACCGCACTGTCTGGCTTTTTTATGCGCCGGGAAGCGTAATTTTTCCCCGCAGCCGTAAATACCACGCTAGCCTTGCAGCTACCAGCGCGTCTCTTTAGACTTGCGCCATTTCAGCTTACCGCCGAGACACTCATGCCAAACTCAATACCTGCCGATTCGGTAGGTCTGGTCACTCCCCATATTCATCGCTTCGCCGCACCGCTGCTGCTGGCCTGCGGCCGCACGCTCGATGAATATCAATTGGTCTATGAAACCTACGGTCAATTGAATGAAGCAAAATCCAACGCCGTGCTGATTTGCCACGCGCTCTCCGGCCATCATCACGCTGCCGGCTACCACAGCATGGATGACAAACGCCCCGGTTGGTGGGACGCCTATATCGGCCCCGGCAAACCGATTGATACCAACAAATTTTTTGTGGTGGCGCTGAACAATCTCGGCGGCTGCCATGGTTCGACCGGGCCGCGCTCGATCAATCCTGCAACCGGCAAAGCCTGGGGCGCAGATTTTCCTACGATCCGTGTGCGCGATTGGGTTGCAAGCCAGGCGCGTTTGGCCGATGTGTTGGGCATTGATGTCTGGGCAGCAGTGATCGGCGGCAGTCTCGGTGGTATGCAAGTCATGCGCTGGGCGCTGGATTTTCCGCAGCGCATTCGCCACGCGGTGGTCATCGCATCAGCGTTAAAACTGTCTGCGCAAAATATTGCGTTTAACGAAGCGGCGCGCAAAGCGATTGTGAGCGATCCCAATTTTTGCGATGGCGATTACATCGCGCAGAACACCTTGCCAAAAAATGGGTTGGCGGTGGCGCGTATGATCGGCCACATCACCTATCTGTCCGATTACGCAATGGGCGAAAAATTTGGCCGCGATCTACGCAGCGGTAGTTTTGAACTGGGCAATGATGAACCAGTGGAATTCCAGATCGAAAGTTACCTGCGCTACCAAGGCGACAGTTTTGCCAATACCTTTGATGCCAACTCGTATATTCGTATCACCAAAGCGTTGGATTATTTTGATATCGCGCGTGAATTCAATGACGATCCGGTCAGCGCATTCAAACAAACCAACGCAAAATTTTTGGTAGTCTCATTTAGCACCGACTGGCGTTTTGCACCCGAACGCTCACACGAAATTGTCAACGCCTTAGTCGGCGCCAATCGCTCGGTAACTTACGCCGAAATCGAATCCCAACACGGCCACGATGCCTTTTTGTTACCCGATGAACGCTACGAGCAAGTTTTCGGTCGCTACCTTGCCGGAGTGAAAATCTGATGCGTATAGATCTCAACGAAATTCAACATTGGATTCAACAGGGCAGCCGCATTCTCGACTTGGGTTGTGGCGATGGCACGCTGCTAAAATTTTTGATCGATACCAAACAAGTTCAAGGTTACGGTTTGGAAATCGATGCGGCGCAAATCAATACCTGCATCGACAAAGATTTAAATGTAATCGAACAAAACCTCGACCAGGGTTTAGGTAATTTTGCCGATAAAAGTTTTGACACGGTATTGATGACGCAAGCGCTGCAAACCTTGCACTTTCCGCATTTGGTATTGGATGAAATGTTGCGTGTGGGCAAAGAGTGTATTGTTACTTTCCCCAACTTCGGTCATTGGAAGGCGCGCTTTTATTTAGCCACGCGCGGCCGTATGCCGGTATCAGATTTACTGCCCTACGAGTGGTACGACACACCCAACATCCACTTTTGTACCTTTAACGATTTTGAAGTCCTCTGCCGCGAACGCAATATCAAGGTGATTAACCGTCAGGTAGTGAATGAACAATCCGGCCAATTATTAAAAGATTTTATGCCCAATTTGTTTGGTGAGACGGCGATTTATCATCTCAGTAAATAACATGTAAATAGCAACAAATAATAAGGATAGGTTATGAATATTTTAAAATGGGTTGTGGTTATTGTTGTTGCTTATCTGGCGGGATATTTTTCGCATTTTCCTGATGCTGAACCAATCGATGCTCAAACCTCGTTTGTGCCAGAGGGGTGTCTACCACCACTCAGTGCGTTTGATGAGATAGAAACGGCACTGCAGGAAGATCGGGAGAGAGTTAAACGGTTAGAGAAAACAACGCCGGAGAGTAATGCAAGTTCATCCAAAATGAACTTGCAGGAAAAAATTGCCGCGCAACATGTGCCTGATCCATTGCAGCAAGGTCAGGTGGAAAGCCCAATTGCAACGCCCTATGTTGATCCTAATCAACCACAAGCTTCGCAAGTAAAATCCAATATCAGCGATGAAGAAATAGATAAGTTAGTGCCGGCACCCTATAACGACGCGCTGAAAAGATCGAACGGCCCTTTGCGGGAAAAATATAAGCAATTTGCAGACAGCAACCAACAAGAAGAGTGGGATAAAAATACACAAAATCGAATGACTGACGCTTTGTTAGGTAATACTTACTCCAAATTTATTGAATTGGAATCTGTTGTCTGTAAGGTCAATTTTTGTGAGGTGCGTGGTCGGGAATTAAAACCGCAGGTCGTTAATCTCATATTTTCTGAAATGATGTTGCAAGACTGGTGGGATATGGGGATGTCTCATTTGTCGAGTGGCGCTACAGACAATACATTTTATGGATTATATATGCGGCGTTAATCTACTTTTATTCCGGTTGATTAAACCATAAAGAAAACACAGGTGTAATTATGAAAGCAATATTTGGTATTTTAGGCTTGTTAGTTCTGGCTATAAGTGCGCAAGCGCAAATCGATCAACCCAAAGAAATCAGCACCACAGAAAAATTCGGCGACTACACAGTGCATTACAATGTGTTTAACAGCACGGATATCCCCGCAAAAGTGGCAGAAGCATACAAGCTAGTGCGCGGTAAAGACCGCGCTTTGGTGAATATCAGCCTCACCAAAACGGAAAACGGCAGCACCAGTTTGGGTTTGCCCGCAATCGTCAGTGGCGCTAGCAAAAATTTAATGCAACAGAAACAAGCGCTGAAGTTTATCGAAATAAAAGAAGGTGATGCGACTTACTATCTCGCCCCTTTAGTTTTCACTAACGAAGAAATATTACATTTTGATATTCAGGTCAGTGCAGACACGAATGCCAAGCCAATGGCGTTTACTTTTAACCGCACACTTTATACAGAATAATAGTGCGCGCAGTTCGTATGACAAAGGCGCCGATGGGCGCCTTTTCTTTCAGTGAATCACAAATAGCAAAACAACGGCGTTGATTATGAAAAAAATTGTATTGGCTAGCGGCAACGCCGGTAAATTGCGCGAATTTCAGCAGCTATTAACTGGCTGCGGTTTTGAGGTGCTGCCGCAATCAGATTTTTTTAACGAAAACGCCGAAGAGACAGGTTTGACTTTTGTCGAAAATGCCATCATCAAAGCGCGCTATGCCTGCGCTAAAACTGGCTTGCCAGCAATCGCTGACGATTCTGGCATTGAAGTGGATGCACTCAATGGTCGCCCCGGAATCTATTCCGCGCGCTATGCCGGTGAGGGCGCAAAAGATGCCGATAACAATGCAAAACTTTTGCAAGAATTAAACGGTATTCCTACCGAAAAACGCAGCGCGCGCTATCACGCCGTGTTGGCGTTTATGCGTCACGCAGAAGATCCAACGCCAATTTTATGCCACGGTGTGTGGGAAGGCGTGATTCTCACCGAGCCGCGCGGCCAAGGCGGTTTTGGTTATGATCCATTATTTTTTGTGCCCAGCCACAATTGTGCATCAGCGGAATTGGATAAAGCAGAAAAAAATCGTATTAGTCATCGCGGTAAAGCGATGCAAGAATTGTTACAAAAACTATCTGCTCTAATTGGCGCTCAGTAAATTGCCGGTAACGAATAATATGTCCCTACAATTGCCACCGCTAGCGCTCTATATCCACGTGCCTTGGTGCATTCGCAAATGTCCTTATTGCGATTTTAATTCCCATCAAGCGAATAATGATATTCCCGAAGCAGATTATGTAGCGGCGCTGCGTGCTGATTTGCAGCAAGATCAAGTGCTTGCACAAGGTCGCAAACTCACCAGCATTTTTTTTGGCGGCGGCACGCCGAGTATGTTGTCGGCGCAGGCGATTGGGCAGATATTAAAAGACGCAGAAAAAATTATCGGTTTTGAACCCGATATTGAAATTACGCTTGAAGCAAACCCCGGCACCTTTGAGCAGGAAAAATTTTCCGGTTTTCGCGCAGCGGGAGTCAATCGTTTATCCATTGGCATTCAAAGTTTTAATGATCAGCAATTAAAACTACTCGGCCGCGCGCACGGGCGCGATGAAGCCTTACGCGCAGTGGGCGTCGCTCGTAATGCAGGCTTTGATAATATCAATCTGGATTTAATGCACGGTTTGCCCGAGCAATCGGTTGAGGCGGCTAAAGCAGATTTGCAGCAGGCGATTGAGCTCGCGCCGGAACACCTTTCCTGGTATCAATTAACCATCGAACAAAACACTGCATTTTATTCCGCGCCGCCGTTATTGCCAGAAGAAGAAATTCTTGCCGATATTCAGGATGCGGGTATCGAACTGTTAGCTGCTGCAGGCTACGAGCAGTATGAAATTTCCGCTTATGCGCGCGATAAAAAATGCGCACGCCACAATCTCAATTATTGGGAGTTTGGTGATTATTTAGGAATAGGTGCCGGTGCTCATGGAAAAATTACTTTCCCAACGGAAGATAAAATCCTACGCTTGTGGAAAACCCGTTTACCAAAACATTATTTGGAAGCAATAAATTCACAAAAAATTTCCACCAATCTGGGCGGGCACCAAAATGTCTTTGGCGGCGGTAGCGATATATTGTTACCCGATGCACTGCCACTGGAATTTATGATGAATGCATTGCGCTTACACTCGGGTGTGCCTGAAAATTATTTCAGCGAGCGTACCGGTGTTGATTGGCAGCAACTTGAATTGCACTGGCAAAAATTAACTGAGCAAGGTTTAGTGGAAATCGCTCAAGGTCACGCGCGGCCTACGCTGATGGGTCGGCGGTTTTTAAATCGCGTATTACAAACGTTTATTAATGAAACAGAATAATTTAAGGAGGCAATTATGTTAGTGACTACCACCCCGAGTGTTGAAGGAAAAACTATTACACGTTACTGCGGTGTTGTTGCGGGCGAAGCAATTCTAGGTGCAAATTTATTTAAGGATCTGTTTGCCGGTATTCGCGATCTGGTCGGTGGCCGCTCCGCTACCTATGAACGAGAATTGCAAAAAGCGCGCGAAATTGCCCTGCAAGAATTACAAGACCGCGCCCGCGAGCTGGGCGCTAATGCGGTGGTAGGTATAGACCTGGATTATGAAGTGATTGGCCAGAATGGCAGTATGCTAATGGTATCGGCTAGCGGCACGGCGGTGGTGCTTGGGTAATATTGCGTAAAAATTATTGTGCTTGTTCTAAATCGGCGTAATTTTTCATCACCCAAACGCAATAAGAAAGGAGCAACAATGACTACTACACGCCGTGAATTTTTAACTGCCAGTGCTCTCGCCGGTGCAGCTCTCGCATCACCCAGCGTACTGGCAACACCTACAACAGTGACTAATCCTATGCCTAAATTACTGCATCATGTTTTTTTCTGGCTCAAAAATCCTGACTCCAGTGCGGATCGAGCCAAATTGATTGCAGGGGTTAAATCCCTTGCGGCGATTGAAACAGTACGCAGTTTTCATGTGGGTGTTCCGGCATCGACTGAAAAACGTGAAGTGGTGGATAACTCCTATCACGTCTCTGAATTGCTCGGCTTTGATGATGTGGCGGGGCAGGATGCGTATCAGGTGCATCCGCTACATAAAAAGTTTGTCGATGAGCACCAGCATTTGTGGAACAAAGTCGTGGTTTATGATGCGCTGGCGGTTGACTGATTTCGTTGTAAATCGTAGCCAATAAAAAACCCGCTGCGGCAATCCGGAGCGGGTTTTTATTGTCTGCAATCTTAAAGCTCTATGTCGTAATCAATGATTACTGGCATGTGGCTGGAAAACTGTTGGGTTTTGTAGATAGCCGCGTATTCAACTTTTCCGCCGAGGCTGTTGGAAACGACTTGAAAATCGGTGCGCCAGCCGTCGCCATCGTCTTTCAGGCCTTTGGGCCACCAACTGTATTCGTCGCCGTCTTTATTAACCTTGCGAAAAGCATCGACGTAACCAATTTGATTGAACAATTGGCTCAACCATTGGCGCTCGTGAGGTAAAAATCCGGAATTGTGTTGATTGGCCGCACTGTTGCTCACATCTTTGGGAGTGTGTGCCATTTGCCAATTGCCGCAGAAAATATATTCGCGACGTTTGCGAGTAATTTTGTCCAGATGAGCTTGAAAGTCATCAAAAAATTTAATTTTAACTTCCTGGGATTCCATCGCGGAGTTAGCGCTAGGGGCGAGTAGCGAGCCGATACTTAACTGCTCAAAATCCACTTGCAGGTAGCGGCCTTCCATATCAACACCCGAAGCAAAGCCCAAGCCGTAAATAAGCGCTTTAGGTTGTAAACGGGTGTAAATGGCAACGCCGTTGTAGTGTTTGGTTCCTGAATCGAAAAAATAGGCGTGGTAGCCCTTCAGTTCGAACTCGGGTTTTTCCAGCTCACGCTCTAGTGCGCGCACATCCTGTAAGCAGATAAAATCTGCATCTTGATTCGCTAGCCAAGTGTATAGGCCGCGTTGCGCCGCCTGAAAAATACCATCGACGCTAAGACTGATAACTCTCATGTTAGCCCCTTGATTACGGACTGTGTATCATACCCGAGCTTTGTGTGATTGTGTTACCGCCAAGACTGGGTTTTTTGTGGTAGACGTTACGAATTTTCACATCCTTACATTTGGACGCTGTTGTAATCCAAATGCGGGTCCAGCTCTTGGGCGAGACCTCGTTGTTTTTATTTTGTCATCTCAAACTTAGTTCATAGTCGGATACTTTGCATGGAAAAATACCAATTTGACTTTATTCAGCTGGCTGTCAGACACCAGGCATTATGCTTTGGTGAGTTTTTGCTCAAGTCTGGCCGAACTAGTCCCTACTTTTTTAATGCTGGACGCTTCCAAACCGGACAGGCGCTGGCTGAGTTAGGCCGCTATTATGCGGCGGCTATCACTGCATCTGGCATAGAGTTCGATATAGTGTTTGGTCCGGCATATAAAGGTATACCCTTGGCTGCGACTACCTCAATTGCTTTGGCTGACCATCATCAGCGTGATCTGCCTTATTGCTATAACCGCAAAGAAGCGAAGGATCATGGTGAAGGCGGGACTTTGGTAGGCGCGCCATTGCAGGGAAAAGTGCTGATTGTAGATGATGTGATTACAGCGGGCACAGCGGTGCGTGAAGTGATGAGTATTATCGATGCGGCTGGTGCTAAGCCTGCTGCCGTACTCATCGGGTTGAATCGCCAGGAGAAAGGCCAAGGGCAGGTGTCAGCTATTCAAGAAGTGGAGCAATCTTTCGGCATTCCAGTGATCAGTATTATCAATTTAAATCACATTATCGATTATCTTGAAAACCAGAGTGGACAAGCGACGATGGTCAATAAAATAAAAGAATATCGCGCGACCTACGGCGTAGAATTGGCGTGATACGAGTGAGGTAATTGATTCATATGCGCAACCTGTTATTGGTATTGATCACCTGTTGTTCGCTGTTATTGAGCGGCTTGGTTTTCGCACAAGACAAGTCCAAGAATAAGGTGATTTATCGCTATAAAAACAATGAAGGCGTGACGGTATTGGATAGCACCATTCCGCCGCAGTACGTGAATAATGGTTATGAAATCATGTCGCTCAGCGGCAAGGTGCTCAAGAAAATTGCGCCTGTGACGCAAGGTGCAGAAGGTGATCGTTTACGGCGCGAAAAAATGCAGCGCGATGCACGTACGCGCGACGATATTCAATTACGTCGCAGTTATAGCAACGTAAACGATATCGATGCTGCGAGAAGCCGTAATTTGGAAAGTCTGCGCGGTAATATTAATATTTTGCAGGCGAATCTGACCTCGGCGCGATCACGTTTGCAATCCTATCAATCGCAAGCAGCGGCGATCGAGCGTAGCGGTCGGCCGTTGCCAGATGACTTGTTAAAAAATATTAATAATTTGGTGCAGGAAGAAAAAGATATTCAAGTGCAAATTCAGCAGCGTGAGGAAGAGCATAAAGCGGTTGCGAAAAAGTTTGACGAAGATAGAAAACGCTTTATTGAAATTACCAAATAGTGTGTAACAAGTTCCGCATGTAAAATTTTAGAGTCGGGTAGACTCCAGCCATGACTCTAAAATAATACGCGCTGCAATCGAATCGACTGGATTGTTTTTATAATCACGCGAATCACCTCGACCCATCACTTCACTTTTCGCTTCAAAACTGCTTAATCGCTCATCCACCATTTCTATCTTTACACCGAAGCGACCCTGTAAGCGGTTGGCAAATTTACGCGCACGCACGCTGAGTTCACTTTCGCTTTCATCCATATTGAGTGGCAAACCCACTAACACTAAATCCGGTTGCCAGTCTTTCAATAATTTTTCAATTTGTGTCCAATCGGGAATTCCGTCTTTTGCTTTTAACGGCGGCTGCGAGCTGGCGGAGCGGGTGATGGTTTGGCCGGAGGCGACACCAATATTTTTAGTGCCATAGTCAAACGCGAGTAAGGTTTTGATCATAGTGATTTTGTTAGTAGTGACTTTATCAATAGAGATGAGCAGCGTTAAGAGGCGTGCAATCAGGCGTGACCAGCGGTACTGGAAATTAATGTCACATCGATACCCAAGGTTTGCGCGGCAGTTGTCCAACGCTGTTCAAACGGAGTGTTAAAAATGATGTCTTTGTGCGCGGGTACGGTTAGCCAGCTGTTAGCCGCAATTTCCGCCTCAAGCTGGCCTTCGCCCCAACCCGCATAGCCGAGTGCAATCAAACATTGCTTGGGCCCACTCCCTCCCGCAAGCGCAGCAATAATATCGCGCGAAGCGGTGAGGTAAACATCGGGGGAGATTTCCAGTGTCGATTGCCATTTGGCTTCATTACTGTGGAGCACAAAGCCGCGTTCAGGTTGAACTGGCCCACCATTCATAACAATCAAGTCACCTTGGTCGGATAGGTCAGTCAGATCCATCTGCGAGAAAATTTCTTTCAGTAGCATGGGTGTGGCAGTGTTGATTACCACTCCCATAGCGCCTTTGTCACTGTGCTCACAAATGTAAGTCACTGAGTGGGCGAAGGATGAATCGTTTAAACCCGGCATGGCGATAAGAAAATGGTCGCGCAAACTGCCTGGGGTAAGTTCATCGTAGCTGGCGTTAAAGCTGTTTTTTTCGTTCATGAATTTAGTATGAGGCCTGACAAGGGTAAAACAAGCGAGCGCAGTAAATTAAATAGTGACTAATTAATTGGCCGTGGTCGTAATGGTTGAGTTTTTACCGGTAATCTCAAAATTCCAGGTACGGATAATTTGCAGGCGGTCGGCGTGTTTGCGAATTTCTGCCGGGAAGGCGGCAAAGGGGGCAGACAGCCGGACGATTTGGCGCGCGGCATCATCGAGAATGCGCTGCCCGGAAGATTGCAGCACTTTGATTTCATAGATGGTGCCATCGGGGTTGATCACTACCGATAGCCGCAGGTTGCCGGTAATGCGGCGGTTCAGTGCTTCCTTGGGATAATTGCGATTGCCCACTTGTTCGATCTTGGCGCTCCAATCATGCAAGTACTTGGCATCAAAAGATTCTTTGGTCGATACCGAAGTAAGGGTACGCACGCGCGGGCGCTTGGCGTATTCCTGCCGCTGTTTATCCAGTTTGGCTTGCAGGCTGGCGATTTCGGTAGACACCAAGGGCTGATCCTCGATCAATCCCTCCTGTGCTTCGCGCTCTTCGCGTTCGTCAGGATTTAATTTTAATTGGGTTGTGTAGGTACTTTTGGCGGTAGTTGAAAGCAGTTGCTGTTCTTTGATTTTTTTAGTGGACGCCGCTTGTTGTTGCGGTACTGGATTTACCTCGCGTACCTGGGTGTCGGCAAATTCCGCGTGGCGCTCGGTGGTCAGTTGTTTTGCCTCATCGAGCGTACCGCTTGCCTCTTGATTATGTTGTGCGAGAAAGTCGGCTTTGTCCGGTGCGTGTAGTGATTTGTGGGTCGCCAGCGTTATTTCGATGGTTTGTGAGGTATTGCTGTGCTCGGGCAATTTGAAGCTGAAACCCAAAATCAGAAAGGCGTGCAGGGCGATGGCCAAAAAAAAGGTAAAGCTGAGCCGATCACCTGTATCAACCGGTGGTACGGCAAGGCTCTCTTCTTCCAAGGCAACGGCCTGATTCATTACATCTACTCTGTGGTTCAACCAATACGCGACAAAACCGCTTGGTCAAATTTGTTAGTTGATTATTGCGCCGCTAATTTACGCTCAATGGCATCAATTAGCCGTGACCCAATTCCGGTGTCGTAGGCCTTATCAATTTCGCGCGCGCAGGTGGGGCTGGTGACATTGATCTCGGTTAAGTAGTTGCCGATTACATCCAAACCGACAAACAGCAAACCTTTGGCTTTTAGCGTTGGCGCTACTTGTTCGACAATCCAGTAATCCTGATCGGTGAGCGGTTGCGCAACGCCTATGCCGCCTGCGGCCAGATTGCCACGGGTCTCGCCCTTGGCGGGAATGCGCGCCAGACAATAGGGAACTGGTTCGCCATCGACCACTAAAATGCGCTTGTCGCCTTCGCTGATGGCTGGAATATAGCGCTGCGCCATAATGGTCTGGCCGCCAAATTCAGTAAGCGTTTCCAGAATCACACCCACATTGGGATCATCCTGACGGCAGCGGAAAATGCGGCTGCCGCCCATACCATCGAGCGGTTTGAAAATCACATCGCCATGGCTGCGATGGAACTCGCGCAGGCGTAGCATATCGCGGCTGACTAATACCGGCGGGCAGCATTGTGGGAATTGGGTGGCGAATATTTTTTCATTGCAGTCGCGCAGGCTACGGGGATCATTGACTACCAACGTACCCTGATTTTGCGCCGCTTCGAGAATATAGGTGCTATAGATGTACTCGTTATCGAAGGGCGGATCTTTGCGCATGATGATCACATCCAGATCACCGAGCTTTTTATCTTCATGCAAGCCTAGCTCAAACCAACTATCACCATTGTCAGCTACAAATAAATTGCGTGTATTGGCGCGTGCTTCACCCTGCAACAAGTAAAGATCTTTTTGCTCCATATAATGCAAATTCCACCCGCGCTCTTGCGCTGCTAGCAAGAGTGCCAAGGTCGTATCTTTATAGAATTTGATATCTGCGATAGGGTCCATTACCACGCCGAGAGAGATAGCCATAAAATTTACTCTTAATAAATAATACAAATTCTGTATTATTAGCTGTACAAATATTTGCTGGAGTCGCCGAGGCGGGCTAAAGTTAAGTCTTGGTGGCAATTATAGCAAGGAGATTACCGACAGATTATTCTGCTCTAAGAAATCAGAAAAATGAACGGATTGCTCATATATTCAACTAGTTATGGCGTAGCCTTAAAAACTGTGTTAAAAGTTCATTTTTACTGGTGGCGTTATATTGGCGCACTTTTTAATAAGTGAGTGCTACATAAGTTCCCGAGATTTATCTAAGCTTCAACCAATCAACGTGTATATCTGGCAATTACGGCAATAACAAAAGGCAAGGTCAGAGTATGGAAGTAACTTACGAAAGCCTCAAAGTGATGGTTATCGACGACAGCAAAACCATCAGACGTACGGCTGAAACACTGCTCAAGAAAGCGGGCTGCATGGTCATTACCGCTACCGACGGCTTTGATGCCTTGGCGAAAATTGCTGATACCCGCCCCGATATTATTTTTGTAGACATTATGATGCCGCGTCTTGATGGTTATCAGACCTGCGCGCTAATCAAAAATAACAGCGAATTCAAATCTACCCCAGTCATTATGCTATCCAGTAAAGATGGTCTGTTCGACAAAGCCAAAGGGCGTATTGTTGGCTCTGACCAATACCTCACCAAACCCTTCAGCAAAAGTGAGTTGCTCGGCGCGATTGAAGCGCACGTGAAGCACCTCAAGGCGTCTTGATCAAGGGGCCCCGAGCCATCCTCATTCGGGTTTTGACTGTTATTGGCGCGTCAACTGCGCGCCATCTATCATAAAGTAATAGCCTGGATCGACTTCCAAAGGATTGTTTATTATTCGCCGCATTGCCTGCGGAACACCTATTCGTTTTTTGGAGCATTTATGGCCAGAGTATTGATTATCGACGACTCACCGACCGAGACTTATAAACTCACAAGCATGTTGGAAAAAAATGGCCATGTCGTGCTGACGGCTGATAATGGTGAGGCAGGTATCGTAATGGCCCAAAAAGAATTGCCCGATGTGGTGTTAATGGATGTGGTCATGCCCGGTCTCAACGGCTTTCAAGCGACTCGCCAACTATCTAAAACGCCCGAGACTGCACATATTCCGGTCATTATTGTGACTACTAAAGATCAACAAACTGACCGTGTTTGGGGTATGCGCCAAGGCGCCAAGGCATATTTATCCAAACCTATTACGCAAGATGTGTTGATGGCAGCAATGGCAGAGGTTTTGCGCTGATAGATAATAGAGATCAGGCCTTCACGCTGCAGAAAAACCCAGCATCAAATAACCACATGTATCATTACCTGCCATTAAGCGAATCGATGACACCTCGGGCGCTTGATGTTAATGCGCGACAGTTACGGATAGATCTATGTCTGAACCACAGGCCGCTTTCCAGGCTCTGCTTACACTAGCCCAGCGCAGCCGCGCTGTAGCGCGCGGTCTGCCAGCGCAGGCGGATATCCGCCCGCATTGGAGCGGAATTGGTTTTTCGCTTATGGGTAGCTATTTTGTGGTGCCCATTGGTGAGATTTCAGAAATGTTGGAAGTCCCCAACCACACCCATCTACCTGGCGTACAGCCTTGGGTAAAAGGTGTCGCTAACGTGCGTGGTCGCTTGCTCCCACTGTTTGACTTGGCGATGTATTTTGGTGACCGTCTTACCGGCTCGCGCAAACATCGGCGCGTATTGATATTAGAAACTGAAACACTCTATTCCGGCCTTATTGTGGATCAAGTGTTTGGTATGCAACATTTTCCCATGGATGAATACAGCGAGCAGGCTGGAGCCGTAGCAAGTACGATTTTGCCGTTTGTAACCGGCAGCTATCCGCAGGGGGGCGAGCGTTGGTCGCTTTTCCGCCCGGCATTGTTAGCGGAAGAGCCGCGCTTTACTAACGCGGCTAAAACCTAGTTAAACCTAAACGTTATACAAAAGAATCAAAATTGAGGCCTGCTGTTTTACACAAAAGGCACAGTGGATAGAAAAAATAAAACCGAACGCTGGTTAGGAGTGCTTAGATGAAAACTGATTCAAAGATTGCCGCCTTTAAAGCAAAACCGATGACTATTTTTGTCTCGGTATTGTTGGTGGTTTCATTTCTCGCCGCCATAGTGCTGCTGTACCTGATCAACCAGGGCAAAAGCAATGACCAGCGTTATCTGCAGCAGGCGGGCGACTTGCGTGCGCAAGCCTATCGTTTGACGTCGCTGTCGAGTGATGCAACCTCAGGCGATGAAAAAGCCTTTGGTGAATTGACCAGCGTAGTTGAGAGCATGGGTAGTACATGGGAAATGCTGCGCGCGAGTGATGAGCGCACGCGTGAAACCTTGAATGCCGAGTTTTCCAATTTCGGTGCCATCTGGAATGGAGTTAAAACCAACGCGCAAGCCATTGCAACCAACAAAGACTTGATCGTATCGCTCAATAATGTGGGTAATACGCTTAACGACAACCTGCCCACCCTGCAGGCTGAGCACAATAATATTGTGGATATTTTGCTCGAATCAGATGCACCCGCCGATCAGGCAATTCAGGCGCAGCTGCTGTCCTGGCGTGCCGAGCGTATCGGTCGTAACGTAGACAAAATGTTGCGCGGTGATGCTGACTCAGGCGATGCTGCCGACCAATTCAATCTCGACGCTAACTTTTATGCGCGCGTATTGGCAGCGATGAAAGATGGTGACTCGGTACTGCGTATTACCCGTGTATCTGATCCACAGGCACGCGCCAGTCTTGACCAAATTACCCAGTTGTTTGAAGGTGTAAACAAGTCGATCCAGGAGATGGTTGAGGGTTCGGCTACGCTGACCCGCGCGCGTCAGGCTTCTGATGCTTTGCTTAACGATACCCCGCAACTCTTGCAAAGCTTGGCGGCTATTTCCGATAAAATTGCTGGCCAAGCGGATAACCGCAAATTTGTTAATAACACCACGGTTATCGTACTGGCTGCCATTACTCTCGGCTCTTTATTCTTCCTCGGCTTCAACCAATATATGGGCGCACGTAAGCGCGCCGATGAAACTGCTGATACCAACGAGCGTAACCAGACCGCAATTTTGCGTCTTCTTGATGAACTGGCGGACCTCGCGGACGGTGACTTGACCACCACCGCAACGGTAACCGAGGACTTCACCGGTGCGATCGCTGACTCGATTAACTTCACCATCGACCAGCTGCGTATCCTGGTAGCGCGAATCAACGAAACGGCGGTAAACGTATCGGCCGCTGCGCAAGAAACCCAACAAACTGCACTGCATCTCGCTGAAGCATCTGAACACCAGGCGCAAGAAATCGCTGGTGCATCGGCTGCGGTAAACGAAATGGCCGTAACCATTGACCAAGTATCGGCAAACGCCGCCGAATCGGCAGCGGTAGCAGAGCGCGCGGTATCGATCGCGGGCAACGGCGCTAAAGTAGTACAGAACACCATCAACGGGATGGATACCATCCGCGAACAGATTCAAGACACGTCCAAACGTATTAAACGCCTCGGTGAATCGTCACAAGAGATCGGTGATATCGTAAGTTTGATTAACGACATTGCCGACCAAACCAACATCCTCGCACTTAACGCGGCAATTCAGGCATCGATGGCCGGTGACGCAGGCCGCGGGTTCGCGGTGGTAGCGGACGAAGTTCAACGCCTTGCGGAACGTTCCGCAGCAGCAACCAAGCAGATTGAAGCGCTGGTAAAAACCATTCAGAACGATACCAACGAAGCGGTAATTTCGATGGAACAAACCACCTCTGAAGTAGTTCGCGGTGCACGCCTCGCACAGGATGCGGGTGTGGCACTGGAAGAAATTGAAAACGTATCGTCAAGCTTGGCGGAATTGATCCAGAACATTTCCAACGCCGCGCGCCAACAAGCATCGTCGGCGGGTCATATCTCCAACACGATGAATGTTATTCAAGAGATTACTACCCAAACCTCTGCCGGTACTTCTGCTACCGCCCAGTCGATTGGTAACCTTGCCGAGATGGCACTCGACTTGCGTGAATCGGTAGCCGGTTTCAAACTGCCGGAAGAAGACATGTCTGAAGGCCGCGCCCATGCCGCGCGCAAAGCCATGTCTACAGCACCGACCATGGAATTTGATAGCAATAGCGAAGTAATTGATTTGGACGACGAATTGTTGCCCGATGACGATCTCTTCGCCCATACCTCAAAAGCCTGATAAACAAGTGATGCCAGCTCTGCTGGCATCACAGGTGTCACTATGGCCTGGTCGCTGCGCACATTACCTACACTCACCGAAGACCAGTTTCTCCAATGGGGAAAGCTGTTGGAGGAGCGCACCGGCATTCAGCTCGTATTTCAACAGAAAGCCTGGTTGGAATCGCAGATGAGTTCGCGTATGCGCGACCATGGCGATGAAGATTACGATGCCTATTATCAATTTGTTGCGCAAGACACTATCGAAGCAAAACTGGAATGGTCGCGTTTGATTGACCGTATTGCGGTGAAAGAAACCAGTTTCTTCCGCCACCGCGATTCCATCGAATATGTGCGTAATTACCTGCAACAGAAGATCAACAACCAAGCGCTCACCGACAGTTTTGATATCTGGAGCTTGGGCTGTGCCACCGGTGAAGAAGCTTATTCACTGGCCATGGTGGTTAACGATAGTTTTGAATTAGCAGCGCTCAGCCCCTACTACGGCATTACCGCTATGGATATCAGCTCGTCGGCACTTGCTGCTGGCCGTAAAGGTCGCTATGGCAAACGCCGGGTTGAGCAAGTGAAACCGGACGAAGCCAAACGTTACTTGCAAGTCTGTACCGATGGCAGTTACGAAGTGGTCAGTAAATTGCGCGACCGCGTGTGTTTTACCCACACCAATATCATTCACGCACGCCAGTTGCCGGTGGTGCAGGTGGATGTGATTTTTTGTCAGAATTTGTTGGTTTATTTTCGTCGCTGGCTGCGCCGCGATGTGTTGAATGCCCTCGTCGAGCGCCTCAAACCGGGCGGATTATTAATCGTCGGCCTGGGCGAAGTGGTGGATTGGGAACACCCCGGCATGCAGCGCACTGGCGATGACCATGTGCAGGCTTACGTTCGTGAAGAACGATAAAAAAATCGCACCGCGCGAGAACAATGAGAGGAAAGTTCTGCATGGCAGATAATCGCAATTTTGCCGCGTTGGATTGGTTGATCCATGAGATCAGTGAGACGCTGAAAGAAGCGCGCCAAGCCCTCGAAAGTTATGTTGAAAATCCTAAAGATGCTGCGCGCATCCGCTTTTGTTTGACCCATATCCATCAGGTGCACGGCAGCCTGCAGATGGTTGAGTTCTATGGCGCGGCTATGCTTGCTGGCGAGATGGAGCAGTTAACTCAAGCGATGATCGCCGATACTGTTGCCAACAGCAGCGAAGCACAAGAAGTGCTGATGCGCGCTATTTTGCAATTCCCGCTCTACCTCGATCAGGTCAAGGTTACTCGCAAAGACAATCCGCTAGTGGTTCTGCCACTGTTAAATGACCTGCGCGCCGTGCGCGGCGAGAGCTTGCTCACCGACACCAAACTCTTTGTGCCCAACCTGAGCCCGGCTAAAAAAATCAGCGGTGTACGCGCGCCGGTGACCCATGACAACGTGCAATTTCAGGCATGGGTGCTCAAGGTACGTCAAATGTACCAATACGCTGCCTCGGGTTACATTCGCGGTGTCAATCCGGATGAAAATCTCGCCTACTTGCACAAGGCTTTTGCCCGCCTGCAAAAAGTGACTCAAGGCACAGCGCGTTTTGCATTGTGGGATATCTGCCTCGCCCTGGTTGAAGCAGTAGAACTCGATGCGATTGAAATGAGCGTCGCGGTTAAAAACCTGCTGCGCCAACTCGATAAAGAAATCAAAGTGCTCGCCGTGCATGGCATCAAAGCGTTAAATAGTTTTACCAACGATGAGCTGATCAAAAACCTGCTTTATTACGTGGCGCGCGCGGGCAAACATGCCGCGAATTTCCCTGCCAACTCCCATTTGCAACGCGTCTATGAAGCCTATCAGCTTGAAGCGGCGCTGCTGGAAGGCAAAGAGAGCGGCGAAGAAGCACAAAATATGCTTTCGGTACCCGATGCGGACGCCATGCGCTCCGTTGTCGGTGCATTAAAAGAAGAGCTTGGCCTGATCAAAAACAGCCTGAATATCTGCCTTGCCGGTGGCGATACCCAAGCGGCATTGTCAGAAGCCTTGCCGATTGTAAAACGTGTCGCCGATACCTTGGCGGTACTCGGTTTGGGTGACCTGCGCAAACGCGTATTGGAGCAGGGCGCCGCGCTGGATCTGGTTGCCGATTCGCACAGCCAGCTAACCGATGAACAATTACTCGCCGTTGCCAGCCAGCTGATTTCAGTTGAAAACTCGCTCGAAGGTTTGATCGAGATGGGTGGGCAAGACACAGCCAGTGGCGTGGATCCCGACATCACCCTCAGCCGTGCGAAAGAATCAGTTCTGCGTGAATCGCGCAACGGCCTTGAACATGCCAAAGACGCCATCATTGAATACATTGCATCGCAATGGAATCGCCAGCATTTGCAATCAGTGCCAAGCACGTTGCGCGAAATTCGCGGCGGGCTGGACATTATTCCGCTGCCGCGCCCCGCGCGTATTCTCGGCGCCTGCGCCCGTTTTATCGAAGAGCAGTTGCTGCAACAGGATTCAACCCCGCAGTGGTCAACGCTGGATACCCTCGCTGATGCCATCACCAGCGTTGAGTACTATTTAGAGCGCTTGAGCAGTGGCGGACGTAAAGAAGAAAACGACCTGCTATTGAGCGGTGCTGAAGACAGCGTTGCGAGCTTGGGTTACGCCGTTGCCAAAACCAGTAAATCCACTACTGATGCCAAGGCCGATCAAGCAGAAAACCTGCCTGACACTGAAGCTCAGGCTGCTGAATCAGCAGTCGCTGATGCGGCCGAAGAGCAATTAGCCGCGGTATACCAGGAAGCGATTGAGCCCATAGCCGCCAGTGTGCATGAACCAGAAGCCGCGCTACTCGCAGAAGAAGTCGCTCCAGAAGAAGACATAGCGCAAGAACTTAGCAGTGCCTATAACCAAGCCTTTGCACACCCGGAAGCTGAAACTCCAGTCGCTGACCTTGGGGAAGTCACAGTTGATGATGTCATAGCCGAGCTGGGTTTTAGTATTGACGAAACTCCGCTTGAAGCGCCAATCAATGAGCCAGTTGTTGATCAAGTGGCCGCTGAAGAGTTGATAATCGAAGAGCTGGTTATCGATGAAGCCGCTAGCGCTGAAGTCGTGGAAGAATTGGTTGCTGAACCCGTCGCACTTGCACCAGCACAACCGGAAGAAACTCTCATTCCTACCTCCAGCGCGCCGACTATCCAGCGCGATGACGAGGATATCGACGATGAAATCATTGAGATTTTCATCGAAGAGGCCACTGAAGTTACCGAAACCATCGGCGAATTTTTCCCGCAGTGGGCGCAAAACTTTGACGATAACGAATCGCTTACCGAATTCCGCCGCGCGTTCCATACGCTCAAAGGCAGCGGCCGTATGGTGGGCGCGAATGAAATCGGCGAGTTAGCCTGGTCGATTGAAAACATGCTTAACCGCGTGATTGACCGCACTATCATCGCGGGCGATCTGCACGTGCAAATGATCGAAAAAGTGCGCCAGTTATTGCCCGGTATGATCGCCGCCTTCCGCGACAACCAACCCTACGCTAAGGCAGCTCTCGCGGAAACCTATCGCCAACAGGCACATTCACTCTCAAAAGGCATAGTTCCTGACGAGTTATTAGCCGAAGCAGGCGATAGCAGCGATGATAATGATGAGATCGAGCTGTTTGGCGAGCCAGCATTGACTGACGCGGATATTGACGGCGCCATCCAAGCCACTATCGATGAAACTACGCTTGAAAGCGAAGAGGTTAATAGCCTCGAAGTTGAAACCGCAACTGCAGTAGAAAGCGAAGTCGAAAGCAGCGACGAGAGCGAGGTTGAAATCCTGCTCGACGAAATCGTACTCGATAGCGAATCGGAGCCGGAGCAAGACACCAGTATCCTGTTGGAAGACGACGAGTCTAGTGAGATAGAAGATGCGCTTGGTGAAAGCACCTTCGAGGGCGGTACCGATGAAGATGAAGCGTTAGAGCTGGGCGACTTGCCCCTTGCCGAACTCGAAGAAGAAGATGAAATTCTTGAGCTTGATGACGAAGACGATGCCATTCCGACCCTGATGAGTTTGGAAGATCAGGTTGAAATCATCGATGAAGACGAAATCAACCAGCTAGCGGGTGCCTACCGTGAACAGCAGGCAACGGTCTTTAATTTCCGCGAAGCCACTAACGACGACATCGATATAGATGATCCTGATGCCCAGCTATGGGATATTTTTGGTGCCGAGGCGCTTACTCATCTACAAGTAGTTGAAGAATTTATCGCCCACATGGAAGCGGAAGCGCCCATTTATGAGCCGCCGAGCGAAAACATGCAGCGCGCCTTGCATACGCTTAAGGGCAGTGCCCATATGGCCGAAGTGACGCAAGTGGCCGAGCTGGTAACGCCACTCGAACGCTTTGCCAAGGAACTGCGTTCTTATCATGTCAATATCAATGACGATATCCTCCAATTGCTGCGCGATACCGTCAGTTATACCGAAATTGCTTTGCATCAAATCGAAACCGGTGAGGCAGTTGAGATACCGCGTCTACAACAATTTGTGGCACGGGTGAATGAATTACGCGAACTCCACATAGCACCGCTGGTTAGCCAGCAAGAGTTGGATGAAAGCGGCAAACGCCCGCTTGACCCGGAATTACTCGCCATTTTTATGGCCGAAGAAATGAACCTGCTGTTGGATGCGGACAAAATTATCGCCCACTGGGCTGCCGATCCCGCTGATGCCGTACAGTTAATCCCGGTCATGGATGAGTTAGGTAAGCTCACCAAAGCCGCCGCACACGCCTATTTGCCAGCCATGGCCGAGCTGAGCGAAAAAATCCACAGCGTTTATGAAACCATCATTGCTGACCAATTAGCTTGTTCGCCAGCCGTATGCCATACGCTCAACATCGCGCACATCGCCTTGCTGGATATGGTTGACGCCATCGCCGCGGGGCAAAATCTGAAAGGTATTCCAGAGGCCGTTAACGATGCCTTGGATGAACTGCTCAGCACCGAGGCGGTCACCCTCAGTACCCTGATTAACGATGATATTCCACTTATTGAAGATGAAGTTTCGCTTATTGAAGGCGAAGCTCTGGTCATTGAAGATGAAGTTCCGCTCATTGAGGATGAAGTTCTACGTGCGGAACTGAATGATGTCACCGGCTTGGAAGAAACCATCGAGCTGGAGCCAGTGGTTGAACAGGACGAGTTAGTTGATGCGGATGAAGTAATCGAGTTCGATGAAGTCATCAGCTATGAACAACTGCCCGATGTTGGCGATGAAGCCATCGAGCTAATCGACGAAGATGAAGCGCTCGATCACTACGCCGAACTGCCAGAAATCACCTTGGTTGAGCTAGAAGTTGAAACTGACGATGAAATCGACGAAGAGATTGAAGCGGAATTTGCCGCTGATGCTGAAGACGACATCGCCGCTGAACTAGACGTTGTAGCAGAACCAATATTTGAAGCAGAAGCAAAAGAGCCAAGCTTGGCAGTTGCAGAGTTTGCATCTGCTGAAATAAAACAGCCGCAATTCAACCAGCCGCTGCATGAATCCACTGCAGATGAAGAGTTTGACGCTGAAATCGCGGAAATCTTCCTCGAAGAGGCCGCTGAGTTACTGGAAGATATCGACCGTTCATTAAACGAATGGCAAGACGATTGGAACAATACCGACTCGGTTGAAGAGCTGAAGCGCTCACTGCACACCTTTAAAGGCGGCGCGCGTCTGGCAGGAATGACGGATTTGGGTGACCTCTCGCACGACTTTGAAACAGTGTTGATCGAGATGGCCGATGATGCCGAGTTGGATCAAACCTTCTTCAACAGCCTGCACCAATTCCAGGATCGTATGCACACCGGCGTTGAGCGCGCGCAAGCACGCTTGAATGGCGAAACTGTTGCTGAAGACGAACCTAAAGCCAAAGCGCCGATAGCAGACGAATACATCCCCGTTTTAGATAACTATGTGCCCTACAACGAGTATGCGCACACTGACCATGTGTATGTCAGTGTCGATGAAGTTGTGGATGAAATTCAGTTTGTTGATGCAGAACCGGTCGCGCAAGACACACAATCATCTTATTACAAACCGAGTATTGTGGTTGATAACACCCGCGATCATGCTGACAACAGCAATGAAAATCGCAGCGATGAACAACGCAACAGCGGTAATGATGGCAGCTCAGGCCAAAAACCGAACGTGCTGACTTTTGCACCTAAAGCCAAATCCGTCATAGCCAATACCGGCGTTATTCCCGGCACTGAATACGGTGGCGGCTTGCGCTCGGGCAACACCGGCCCCGCGCAAGTACAGCATTTGGCGGCGCGCCGTACCGGCCCGCAAGAAGTTGTTAAAGTTTCCGCTGAACTGCTCGAAGAATTGGTAAACCTCGCCGGTGAAACCTCCATCAGCCGTGGCCGTATGGAGCAGCAAGTCAGCGACTTAAGCGGATCAATCGAGGAGATGGATTCCACCATCCAGCGTCTGCAAGAACAGCTGCGCCGCCTCGATATCGAAACCGAAGCACAAGTTTTGTTCCGTCAGGAGCAGATGGCACAGCACGAAGAATTCGACCCGCTGGAGATGGACCGCTACTCGCAATTGCAGCAGCTGTCGCGCTCGCTGATCGAATCTGCGTCTGACTTGATGGATTTGAAATACACCCTCGCGGATAAAACCCGCGACACCGAAACCTTGCTGCTGCAACAGTCGCGTATTAACACCGACCTGCAAGAAGGCTTGATGCGTTCGCGCATGGTGCCATTCTCGCGTTTGGTGCCGCGCTTGCGCCGGATCGTGCGCCAAGCAGCGAGCGAATTAGGTAAAGAAGTCGATTTCGAACTGGACAATGTCGAAGGCGAGCTTGACCGTACTGTGTTGGAACGTATGGTCGCGCCACTTGAGCACATGCTGCGTAACGCCGTTGACCACGGTATTGAAATGCCGGACGAGCGTATCGCCGCCGGTAAAAATCCGAATGGCCGTATCTTGCTCACCTTGGGTCGCGAAGGCGGCGATGTAATCCTGCGTTTGATCGATGATGGTCGCGGTATCAACCTCAAGCGTGTGCGCGAAAAAGCCATCGAGCGCGGTTTGATGAGCGCCGAAGCACAGCTTGCCGATCAGGATATTATCCAATTCATCCTGCACGCCGGTTTCAGTACCGCCGAGAAAGTCACCCAAATTTCCGGCCGCGGCGTGGGCATGGACGTGGTTCACTCCGAGATCAAACAGCTCGGCGGCGCCATGTTTATTGATTCCAACTGGGGTAACGGCACAGAGTTCACCATCCGCCTGCCGTTTACCGTATCGGTAAACCGTGCGCTCATGGTGCAAATTGGCGATGACCTCTACGCCATTCCGCTCAACTCGATTGAAGGTATCGTGCGCGTCAGCCCCTTTGAGCTGGAGCATTACTATCAGGATGAGACGGCGCGTTTCGACTATGCCGGTGAAAACTACTTGGTGCGCTACCTCGGCAACCTGCTGGATTCCAGCGCACAACCGAAACTCGATGGCCAGGTTTTGCCTCTACCTGTAGTGCTGGTACGCAGTACTGAACACACAGTGGCATTGCAGGTAGATCGCCTGCTCGGCTCGCGCGAGATTGTGGTAAAAACCCTCGGCGCCCAGTTCAGTGCGGTGCGCGGAGTATCCGGCGCCACAGTAATGGGCGACGGTAATGTAGTAGTCATTCTCGATTTGCACGCCATGATCCGCGAACAGCTGGCACTTGGTCTGCAAACCACCATTCTGCTCGAACCACTCAAAATCAGCCCGATTGCTGAAGAAGATCTGGCCGAAAAACTCATCATGGTGGTGGATGACTCGGTTACGGTACGCAAGGTAACTACACGCTTCCTGGAGCGCGAGGGTTTCCGGGTTATCGCCGCCAAAGACGGGGTTGAAGCACTGCAATTGCTGCAAGACCACATGCCCGACGTCATGTTGTTGGATATCGAAATGCCGCGTATGGACGGCTTTGAGGTCGCCAAAAATATCCGCACCAGCTCGCGCCTGAAAGATTTACCGATCATCATGATCACCTCGCGCACCGGCGAAAAACACCGTGAACGCGCGTTCAGCCTCGGCGTGAACAAATACATGGGCAAGCCCTATCAGGAAGACCTGCTGCTGGGCAACATCAATGAACTGCTCGGCAAAATTGTGAAGTAAGGCGGCGCCATGCTGCAATTGGGAATACTGGTCGATAGTGCCCAGAAGCAGCAAGCGCTGACCCAACTGGTCGCCCAGTCGGGGCACAAAGTGGGTTGTCATCTGCTGCTGTCGGCGCCCGATGCCAGTACCCCGACACTGGCAGAACAGGCATTGGATGCTTGGGTAGTGGATGTCGCGGAAGATTATTGCGATGACCAACACTTGCTGGAGCAGCTATTCGCGCAGAGCAGGGTGCCGATTATCCTCAGCGATAGCAGCGAATTTGCCGCGGGCAGCGAAGAACACAGCGCCTGGTTGCGGCGCACTGGTTTACGTTTGCAGCGTTTACGTGGTGATATCAACCTGCAGCAAGCCAATCCCGCCAGCGAACTTTGGGTATTGGCCGCCTCCACTGGCGGGCCAGCAGCGGTAAAACGATTTCTGGCGCAGTTGCCCGCCAATCTGGGCATCGCCTTTTTATACGTACAACACATAGATGCAAACCAGGCCGCGACGCTCAACCGCATGATGACCAATGCGGGCAGCTACCCGGCAATGGTCGCCACCCAAGGCGTAGTCTTGGAGGCCAATAGCCTAACGCTCTTGACCGCGCGCGATCCGGTCGAAATTCTGGAAAATGGCACCTTGGTAGTGAATTACGGCCAGTCGTGGAAAGGCAGTTACGCCCCCTCGATTGACCAGCTAGCCGCCAATGCCGCGCGTATTTACCGCGAGCGCTGCGGCTTGATTATTTTTACCGGCATGGGTGATGATGGCGCGGCAAGTTGCAGGCTCATCAAGCAGGTAGGCGGCAAAGCCTGGGCGCAAGCCCCCGATGATTGCACCAGCGATTCAATGCCCGTTTCCGCCCTTGCTACCGGTTGTGTCAGCCTCAGCGGCACACCCGAATATCTGGCGCGCGCTCTGGCGCAATTGAAACGCTAACCAAACATATTCGATCGGCACGCTTTTATAAGTGCACTTTTAATCAGTAGCCTTTAATTAAGTACAACGCGAACAAACAGGATTCTATTTTCATGAGAGCACCCCAGCGCATCGAGAAAAAAGTACAAGAAGTCGCCAGCTTGCTCATTCCGATTCATGGCGGTTTGCTGCTCGCACCCAACGTGACCGTGGCTGAAATTGTGCCCGTCTCGCAAGTCATTCCCGTAGCCGATGCACCGGCTTGGTATCTCGGCAACTGCAGCTGGCGCGAACAAACTATTCCCTTGCTTTCCTTTGAAGTCATGAATGGTGAGAACAAACCCGGCGTCGCCTCGCGTTCGCGTTTTGCCGTACTCAATACTACCGGCGTCAATGATTCATTGCCCTTTATCGCCATCCTCACCCAAGGCCTGCCGCGTTTAGCGCGCGTCACCGAAGAAGAAATCACCGAACGCGAAGACGCCGACAACAAACCCTTCGAACTCATGCACGTCTCATGGGCAGGCGAAGAAGCGGTTATCCCCCACGTAGAAGCAATGGAGCGCGCGTTTTTGGATTATCTGCATCTAGATAATTAATTGCCCGCGCAATCCCCTCAGCTATGAACGAACTCATCATTGAAGACCTGCACATTGGCGACGGCAAAACCGTCGTCAAAGGCGCCCTCATCACCACCCACTACACCGGCTGGCTCGAAGACGGCACCGAATTCGATTCCTCACACCGCAAAAATAAACCTTTCCAATGCGTCATCGGCACCGGCCGCGTGATTAAAGGCTGGGATCAAGGCCTGATCGGCATGCAAGTCGGCGGCAACCGCAAACTGCAAGTTCCCGCACACTTAGCCTATGGCGAACGCCAAATCGGCGCGCTGATAAAACCCAATTCCAATCTGATATTTGAAATCGAACTGCTGGAAGTTCTGACTAGGGATGAGTAACCCCTCCCCCGCCTACAACTCCATGTAATGAAGTGTATTTTTCAAATCCTTGGCTATAGTAGAAAATCACGCCATTGGATGGAGATAGGAAATACATATGAATAATAACGATTGGATGTTAGCTGCTGCCCATGATGGGAATACTGTGGTTAACGAATTGCCCAAAACCAACTCCAAATTTATCTCGATGGCTAAAACTATTAGTCGATCATTGTCGGCTATCAGTTTAAAAGCCGTTTACATCGCAAGCCTCAATCCATTTATTCCGAAAAAATATCGCAGCGAATACATTTTGCGAGAAGCTTTTGATCGTTGTTTAATTTCATTAGATGAAACATCGGGCTTACGGACATATTACGTTTCGCTTTTGGCTGAAGACAGATAAAAATTAGCAAATCTGAGTGGGCAATTTATATCAGCCATTTCCCGCACTGATGCATTAGTGATAAAAATTTAATATTTTTGAGCTATACGAGAGCCTTCCGAACAGCTCAATTCGATTAAAAAATATAAAAGATGGGATGGGCTATGTCATCAAAACTTTAGGCCAAGATTAGAATTAAAGTACTCTATTAACAAGAACAGAGGAAGAACATGAATATACGGAATGATCTTTTAATTTCGGTTGCTAACACAATTAAAACATACCGCAAAGGTGAGATTCCTGAGCCCACCCCCGAGCACGTTGACAAATGGCTTAATCAATTTACCCCTGCATATCAACTTCCATTTCTAAAAGAAGTTGAACATGTTTTGACTGAGCGCTTTTTTACAAAAGAAAATATTGAACAGTTTCTTGATGAGTTGGTAATAAACGAAGCGCTTGCTGGAAAAGATCCAGATAGTTATTGGAAAACAGTAAATTTTCTCGACATACAAAAAAAAGGGCACAGTCAAACTGAAATGCTCAAACTATTCGACGAGAGTCTTATAAGCCAATGTGGAATAAGTTGCTCAGATTGCGGGGTAGATGGTGGTGATTTTATTTACATTGATGATGTAATTTTTAGTGGTGGTCGTGTAATTACGGATGTTGTGGATTGGATAATTAACGATGCCCCCCAAAAAGCTCGTTTACATATAATTGTTGCTGTTATGCACACTGGAGGACACTGGTATTGCACTCAAAAAATTGATGCGGCAATCAACGAATCAAGGAAAGAGATAAAATATCTATTTTGGAATGCCTTAGATGTAGAAAACCGTAAATACCATAAAAATAGCTCTAGTGTTCTGTGGCCAGCTTCATTACCTAATGTCCCTGAGGTGCAAGCGTATGTCGCATCTCTAACAAGATTTCCTTTTGAAGCCCGAGAGGTAATGCCAGGGACGACTGCGGCTCCATTTTCTTCTGAGACCGGTCGGCAAGTTCTGGAAAATGAGTTTTTAATTGCTGGTGCCAAAATTAAATCACAAAGCGTAAACTCTAAGGAAAGTATACGCCCCCTCGGCTTTAGCAATTTTGGCTTAGGTTTCGGATCGACGATAATTACCTATAGAAATTGTCCAAATAATTGTCCACTCGCGTTGTGGTGGGGAGACAGTAGTGTGACTTCAGGGGCTCTAAGTTGGTATCCTCTACTCCCGAGAGAAACCTATTCATCAGCGCGTAATATTTTCAGACGAGTGTGAAGACTGTATGGGCGACAAACCGCTAAACCGTTCTTATAATCGAGCCGAAGTAATAATTGTCTATAAAACAAAAGATCATTTCGGCGGGCTATCAAATATGGCATCTGGATATCCGTTATTGATTAACGGAATTCGTATTCTTACGGCTGAGGCTTTGTATCAGGCCTGTCGCTATCCACTTATTCCTCAGTTACAACGGGAAATTATCGGGGAATACAGCCCCATGACCGCGAAAATGAAAAGCAAACCTAATAGATATCTCACTCGGCCTGATTGGGATGATGTTCGCTACAAGATAATGCGCTGGTGTTTAAGAGTGAAATTGGCACAAAACTACGAGGCATTTAGTAATTTGCTAGTTGCCACAAAAGACTTGCCCATCGTTGAACAATCTAGGAAGGATGATTACTGGGGCGCAAAGCCTGACGAGACTAATGACACTCTATTAATTGGTCAGAATGTTTTGGGTCGGCTATTAATGGAGCTAAGAGAGTTAATCAGAACTGATTCAAATGAGATGCTAAAAACTGTCTCGCCGCCAAATATTCCAGATTTTTTACTCATTGGAAAGCAAATCGGTATTGTCAGCGACGGTGAACAGAAAGCTAACATTAGCCCGCAATCACCGTTATTCTAAAAAATTTATTCAATATTAGACCCATCAAATAAACATGACCTATAGAATAAATTAATACCCACTTTTGGCCGAAAGCAGCTACGAATCATGAATAAATTTGTCTCGTGGCTTTATGTAATCGGCACAGTAATGATCATTAAAGGCGTCTTTTCGTGGCGGGCTGATTGACGGATTTCCAATAATTCTACTTGGAGTAGGCTGCATAATTGCAGCCTACTATATTGATAAACACACTAAGCGTTTTTAATTGAACCAAGCTGCCCTTCTTCAATTCCTGTTTTATTCCTATTGCACCTCAAGTAGTTGCTACTCACATAGTGTTAAAAATAAAAACGCCGCACAGATTGCTCTGTGCGGCGTAGATAAATTCTTGTCTAAATAAAACTATAAAAGCTCGATAAGCGAAACAAGTTTTAGTTTTCCATCCACCATTGAAAAAACCGCGAATCCACCAACCAATATATCGTCAATAATTTGCGCCTCTGCGTATACATAATATTTTGATGAGTTCAAAAGTACAGAGTCACCACCGATGGCCTCTGGGGAACCTTTTAAACTACTTTTTAAAATAGGTGCCCACTGATCAAAGTAAGTTGTATCCGCATCAACAGATAATGGGCGCTTAGGTAATGCGCTAAATGATTTTATCGGTAAGTTAACAAAAAGACCCGGTAGCTCGAAAGGTGTTTGATTTTTAATATCAAATGCTAAGTCAGAGTTAATTTTTGAGGTGCTGATCTCCTCACTTAATGGCTCTCCTCGCCCACCGAGGTTTCCTGATGTAAAAAGTCTCACCAGAGAAAGGTCTTTAGGGTCAATAACTGTGAGCAATAAATCTAAATCCTTATTTGATAGCGCTGTAGAGAAGCTGACAATAGTTTTCTCTACCATTACGCTATCTTGCACAGCAGGAGTGTTTGCAGATGTTGAAGTGCTTGTTTCAGCGTTGCAACTTTGAATAGATATTGCCAGTAACAAGACTGTGATTAAACGAGTAATCATATAAGTTTCCAGCTCTTCATAATTGAGGTTAATATTTTTGCATAATTGGGATCGGATGCATAACGTGCTTTTTGAAGACCTTCCGCCCACTCTATAGCATCTGTGCTCTCAAAAAGCGTTTTGTATCTGCGGTTATTATTTAAAAATTCAGTTCGCCCTTTGATTGACTCTGCGAAGCTGTGATAAGCCTGAAATTTATCAATAATTTTAATTCTTTTATTTTTAATCACTTCGTGCGTATAAACCGATACAAAACCTGCAGACCCTATCCCTTTTATACCAAATAAATTGTAACTGTATTTTTTTGTGTAGAGGTCAGTTGGAACAGATTTTCCAAAGCCTGTCTCAAGAATGGCTTGTGCTGTGGTAATTGCGGCAGGAATTTTTGATGTGAGTTCCTCCTTTTTAGCTTCTTCATGTACTTGCCGTACAAACTCACTTTTGGATAAAGCGCCGAGATGTTTGTTAGTGTTCTCACCAACATTTATCGCTTGGGCTTTGTGGACAGGTTCTCCTGCGAGGACTCCATACTGGATACGATTGAATTGTTGATAAACACCAGCCAATAGCAGATCCAAGCCATGTGTAGGTGACCAAATATTTGAAATGGGTGTTTTGGTTTTGGGTAATTTGGTTGCGGTGTTTATTACAGTATTCAGTTTTCCGATGGTTTTCCCGCCGGGGTCAATACGGCCATCAGGAGCTGCCATGCCAACGGCGACGCGTTGAAATTGTCGAATAGCAACCTTTGTTTTACGACCAGCAATTCCATCTTCAGCCAGTGGGGATAAAGGCGCTAAAATATTATGTTGCATTATATTATTAAGTGCCTTCTGAATAATTCGAACATCAGAATCCCTGTTTTTAGCATTTTCACCAACTGATGCAGCAATTTTAATTTCCATGAAAAATCCCTATTGAATCCATTAATTTATTAACTCGCCTATTTCTAGCGAGTTTTTACTATATCTACGATCATCAATTAATACAAGGTTGGTTAATGAATGGATTAAGCGACTAATTCACAGTAACTCTTTTCAGCCATTGTAATTACTTCTTCACTCCAATTTGCCCCTCTTCTATTCTCGTTTTAATTCCTGCCGCGCCCCAAGTAGTTGCTATTTTTGCTTGCTCTTCCGCACTCATTACATCAAAACTTCCAACGAGTGATTTATCAAACGTCAATTCATCTCGATGGATTTCCGTACCGGATTCGGTAACGGTGCGCGTAACAGTGTTAGCCGATGGGTTATAGCTAATGCTCACATCTAGGCCTTCATAATCAAATTGCAGATTGTTATCTGACATATCAATACTCCTTACTGTTAAAGACAAATCAATCAACGCACGCGCTTGAGGCTTTGCACGGTCAGGTCGAGTGCTTTATGCATATCCAATCGCGCCGAATGGCCGACATCGGGGTGGTTAAGTTCATTGTTGCGTTCCGATGGCAAAATCGGTGACGTGAGATCATCGGCATCGGTGGGTTCAAAATCGGATTCTTCACCAATTGTCATCGCACTGCGCCGTAACAAAATACGTAATTGCTCAGGCTCAAGTTCCGGACTAATCGATAACATGGCCGCAACCAAACCCGCAACCAGCGGAGTTGCGTAAGACGTACCGCAATGTTTTTCGCCCTCCGCATTCAACACTAACGTTGAACTGTGAACACAGGCAGCGGCGGTAATATCGACGCGAATATCAATATTGGATGAACCGCGCTTTACCACGTAATCCGGATCTTCAACCTTTGCATCTTTTTTATTACTGCGCTCATGCCCACCGACAACCAACAATTGTTCGGTAATAAAAGAGGAGGGCAGGCGATACTCATCGAGGCCAGAAAAAGATGCACCATTACCGGCAGAATTAATCACAATCACATCCGGATGTTTTATCCGCAGCCAGAGAAAAAATTCTTCCAATAATTCTTCATACCCACTCATCGCCAAACCGGATCTGACCAGCGTATCTATATCCTGGCCATCAATTTTTTTTGCGCCGACACGATGAATTCCCCAACTCCAATTAAGCACCCGCACGCCGTCTTCAACAAGATTAACGGATGCCGCGATATTCGCAGTGATACCCGCATCGGAATTGCGCTCTACAATAACCTCAAAGCCGGGGCCTGCTTTATCAACACCGCGTAAGAAGCCCGAGTTGCCACCGTTATTCCAGGCAGCAGCAAGAATTCCAGCAACGGTAGAGCCATGCGTGTCAGGTTTTTCTGCGTCACGCGCATACAGGCATGTGCGTTTAGAGTTACTGCGACAATCGCCGAGATAATCAGAAAAATCGGGCGAATCAAAATCCACATCGCGTTCGATAAGGCCAATTTTTATTGGTTGGGTTTTTATCGGCTGACCTTTCGCCGGAACGCGGCGCAGATAAAAATCCACCGCATTCAGAAACCGATTCGAAGCCCACTCGCCTTTGTTAATGGAATCTTCACTGGGCATTTCACCTTCAATTTCTTTCTCTGCACCCGACTCTTCGATAATCACCGCATCCACACCCACTTCACTACCCAAGCGCAATACCAGCGCGTCCCGCTCAATTAAATTGCGCGCGGGTAAACGAAATTGATAGGTATTCAAAGGAGGAATAGCGCCGACGATCTTGGCTTTATATTTTGTTGCCAACTTACGCGCTTCTTGTAAACCATCGAAATTCTCTTCGATGATCACACTCACCAGATCAACATAGGTCGTCAATCCATCCATATTTTTGGCAACTTCGTTTTTATTCGCTGCAACAACATGACTGCCTTTCAAACTCAACCAGACCGGATTACTTTTTTCATTGCCCTGCTCCAACCACAGCGGTGCACTTTGGTAATCAGCCGTGGCGATTTTAATGCGTAAGATTCCACCATTACGCTTCACTACAGCAGGCGCTACTATTTTCCCACCCAGCAAAACCCGCAACTCACTATCAACCAGCTTGCCTTGAGTACTTACACAAAACTCCTGTTCCGCTTGCGCAAAAAAATCCCCGCAACGTTCCAAATGATCAATGCGTAGAGAATTTGCGTGAGCGCCACTTGCGAGCAAGACTAACGATAAAACTATAGGGGTTAACCAATATCGGTGATGACCAATTGCCTGCATAAGATCCGCTCTCTCAAGGTATATTTCACTGAAACGCACCTATCCTATTAGGTTTTTGCTGCGTCTGTCTGTTTGGTTGGATACCAAAGATTGATATTGTGGCTCTCTCCCAGCGCGTTCCCGTCGGCAAATAATGCGATCAAACTGGAATCACTCTGCATAGTATAATAAGATAATTAATTGCTTATTTTGATCAATTGTTCACCGCCACTGCAGATTCTAATAATGATTAAACAAAGCATTGCATTGATAGGTATCAGTTGCCTGCTGGTCGTCTCCTTCTTTCTTGGCCGCTGGACAACACCGCCCACTGACACCACGCCCGTTACTCCCGCAGTAGCTGAGCAACTCGCGGTTAGCAGCTCCCCGCTCGTCGCTGTCACTGCGCCACCCGCGCCCCAAATCCGCAACTCATCCAAGAGCCAAGCCCGGCCAAGTTATCAGGCTGATCTCGACCAATTGGTGCAGCTTAAAACTCTCGCACAGACAGCACCGGCAGCAGCACTCGAACAGACAGCGGCTCTGCGCGGTGAACTCAAATCCCGAGCCCAGGCGGAGATTCTGGCGCTCTGGGCCAAGCGCGATCCCCAAGCGGCTTGGAACTGGCTGGCAACCTATCAACCTCATAACAACCCGGCGTTTATCACCCTATTAACCAACATAGGCACTGATCAGCCGCAGGCTGCGTTAGATATGACAGTAAATTTTGCCCAAGCTAATCCCTCCATCAAAAAAGATATCTACCAAGCCGCGCTCAAGGGGCTTGCCCAAGGCGGAGCCTATGATTCGGCCAGTTTTTTGATTGAATATCTGGATGATCAAGAGGGTATTAAAGGGGATTTGATTAGCCAACTGGCCGGTGATTGGGCGCTCTATGAACCTGAAGCTGCACTCCAGTGGCTGCGCGCCCAAGCTGATCAGCCGGTGACTGTAATGGGACGACTGGCTGCAGTCTGGGCGGAAACCGACCCGGGTGCGGCCACGCAATTTGCCGCGCAACAACCGGCCGTGATGCGCGAACAATTGCTCACCCAGTCCTTCGAGCATTGGGTAAGCAGTGATGCTGCCAACGCCAGTGCCTGGCTCGCAGCCCAACCTGCCACGCGCGACTTGGACCCATTAATTAGCCAATGGGTGGAGCAGACTTCTGCTGACCCCAACTATCTCAGCCAATCACTCACCATTGCTGGCCGCATGACCGACCCTGAAGCGCGCATCAATACCCTGTTGGGCATCCTCTCGCCCCTGCGCCAACGGGACGCTGCTGCTGCAACAGCACAGATCGCCAGCTTGCAGTATCTCTCGGCGACGGAACAACAAAGACTGAGAAACGAGTTGGCACTCGCTGATTGAGTCACCGCATCGCTTAATAAATGCCCAGACCCGGCTTGCTAGTGAGATGCTTATCTCATATTATTAATATTGTCTTATTATATTAAGGCAGCATAAATTCGCAGCTGTATCGCGCAACCACAACCCGTAGTCATATAAAGATAAAAAGGCTAACTATGAAAGTTTCACGTTTACTCCAGCAATGGGGTGCGATTGCGTTGTTTGCGATGGGCACTCTTTCAACCGGCGCAATGGCAGGCACCTACACCCTTACCGGCAATCTGACTACTCACGATCCGGGCATCACCAAAGAGAGCATCTGGTGGCTGGGCGAAACCAGTACCGCTGGTGGCGTTGCGATCAAATACTCTACCAATGGCACCAACTGGGTTCAGGGCGTACCGATTTTTGGTGGTGGGCTGTCCTGGTGGAAAGCCTATAACGGCAATACCGCCTCTACCTGGGCGCCGGACATTTCCCGTTACAACGGCAAAACCAACGTCTTCTATTCAGTATCGACTTTTGGCTCAACCAAATCCGCCATCGGCTTGGCGCAAGCCACCTCTATGGCAACAGGTGACTGGGTTGATAAAGGCATAGTGATTGAAAGTGCGGCGGGCGCCGGTATCAACGCCATTGACGCCAGCTTTGTCACTAGCTCCGGCGGCGCGCCCTATCTGGTTTACGGCTCATGGAGTAACGGCATTTATGTTACTGCCCTCAACTCATCGACCCTTAAAGCCACCGGCAATTCCTATCGTATCGCCAGCGCCAATGGCGGCATAGAAGGCCCCAATGTGGTGTACAACGGTGGCTACTACTACTTGTTTGTATCCAAAGGCGCCTGCTGCAAGGGTGCAAGCAGTACCTATTACATTGCCTACGGCCGCTCCACCAGCCTCATGGGACCCTATCTGGATAAAAACGGCGTGGATATGAAAAACGGTGGCGGCACTGTATTTGAAGGCGCCAGCAGTGGATGGGCCGCATCCGGTGGCCAATCCGTTGCCAGCGGCCGCATCGCCCGTCACCGCTACTCCAGCAGCAATGGTGCGTCGATCCTGTTTATCAGCGACTTGAAATTCTCTGGTGGTTGGCCGACGTTTTAAGCTAATTCGAAAGCGCGCTTCAAAAAATGCCCCGCTTATTTAGTGGGGCATTTTTTTATAAACGCGATACCGCTAAAAATCCCCCCACAAATACTGCACCAAACTAATCGCCGCCACCGGCGCAGTCTCTGTACGCAACACTCGTGGGCCGAGTGTGAGTGCGTTAAAATTTTTCTCCAAGGCCTGTTCGATTTCGCTCTCGCTTAATCCGCCTTCTGGTCCAATCAACAAAGTGACGCTTTGTGGTTTTTGTTCGGCGGGTAGCGTTTTACTGTCGCGGTGATGTAGCACGAAACGCAAATCGGAATTGACGTTGGGGAGCCAATCGGAAATTTGGATGGGGGCGGATAATTGTGGGAGCAAATTGCGTTGGCTTTGTTCGCAGGCGCTGATGAGGATGTGTTGCCAGCGATCGTGCATTTTTTCCTGACGGTCGCCGCTGGTTTTTACCTCAGTGCGTTCAGTGATGAGTGGGGTAATTTTGGTTACGCCCAATTCGGTGGCTTTTTGCAGTACCCACTCAAAACGTTCGCCGCGTGAAATGCCGATGGCTAGTTCCAGTGCAAGGGGTGATTCGCGGTTGTCTATACTGTGTTCAGCGATGCTAACAATAACGTGTTTTTTACTGACTTCGTGAATAGTTGCAGCGAATTCGCCACCGGCGCCATTAAATAAAATTAATTCACGCCCGGCTTGCATGCGCAGTACTTTACTTAAATGATGCGAGGCAGATTCTTCCAATTCGATGTGTTCGCCGCTCAGCAAATTTTGTTCGGTAAAAATTCGTGGAATTCGCATAGTCGCTAGTTTCTTAAAAGATCAATTGGTTTCGAAAAGAATCAGTGTTCGGTTTTGACGTGCAGCGATTGGTCGGTTTTATCCAATGCAGATTCTAAAGTCAGAGTTGATTGAATAAACAATCGCGCCGCGCCTGTGTGTTGGGTGAGGGCATCGGCGGCTAATAAAATCGCGCCAGTGGTCCAAGTGGTTTTTTCGCGCGGCCAAATTACGTCATCGCGAAAATTGTAGCCCGTCCAATAGCCTCCGTCGTCATCCATAAATTGATGGAGCCAGCTAAATAAATTCAGTGCTTTAGCATGTTCATCCGCTGCTAATAACGCGAGCGTTAATTCGCATGATTCTGCGACAGTGACCCAAGGTTCATCGCTTACACAGCGGCAACCAATATTGGATTCAACAAAAATATTCCATTTTGCTTCGATACGTTGTTGCGCGGATTTGCCTTGCACTATGCCGGTGAGAATCGGGTAAAACCAATCCATAGAGAAACGGGTTTTAGGCTCCCAGGTGCGGTCAAAACATTCGGGGTGATGGCGCAGTGTATTGCCCAATTGTTGCCAGGCTTTATACCAATGCGCAGATTCTTCGCCGAGTGTCTGCGCAATTAAAATGGCGCACTCCAGACTTTTATAAATTGAACTGGAAGCAGTGACCAGTGCATCTTTTTTTGCGCTGCCATCTTCAGCCACTGCCCAATAGACTTCACCGGTCGGTGCTTGATAGCGCAATACAAATTCAATCGCTTTTTTTACCGACGGGAAAAATTCGCGCAAAACATCAGCATCTTTCGTTACCAAATAGTAGTGCCAAATACCGGTGGCGATGTAGGCGATAAAATTGGTTTCGCGGTGGTTTTTATCGACGGCTTCGTCACCGAGATAATTAGCCCACCAACTGCCATCATCAAGTTGCTCTTGTGCAAGCCATTGATAGGCGCGGCGTGCAGCGGCAAGTTCACCACCAATCGTCAACCCCATTGCCGCTTCGATATGATCCCAGGGGTCAGCTTTACCGCCGGTAAACCAAGGAATACAGCCGTTGGGCAATTGGGTTTGCAGAATATAATTAACGGTTGGTCGCAATAGCGATTCAGGGAAAAATCCTTTGGAAAGTAATAAATTTTTCATTGCGTGTTCTCTTTCCTGAAATACATCACCACACTTTTTCCCATAATTGGATTCAGCAATTTTTCCAGTGTTTGTGTAAGCCAGGGTTTTTCCATTAAATCCCATACCAATAAACGATGGTAGGCTTTGATCAACGTATTTTGCTCCTGCGTTTTCCACCAAAGACATTTTAGCCACCAGAAAGGTGAATGCAGTGCATGAGCCCAGTGACGTTTATAAAAATTAAACGGGCGCTGTTCGATTTCGCGGCGCAAATGTGTGCCGTTAAAAATACGAATGTGTCCGCCTGCAACCTGGTGGTATTCGCTACTTAACCACCAGCAGATCTTTTCTGGCCATGCGCGTGGCACGGTGATGGCTAACAGGCCGCCGGGTTTCAGCACGCGTTCGATCTCTGTTAACACACCTTGGTAATTAGGGATGTGTTCCAGCACTTCGCTGCAAATAATTTTATCGACACTATGATCACCAAACGGCAGCTTGGTCGCGTCGGCCTGTTGTAAATAAAATTGTTTGTTGGTCGCCGTTTGTGCAAAAGGTAAAAAGCGTTCGCGGCTGGTGAGTAAGTCGCGGTGATTTAAATCAACGCCGATGGCGGTGACATCGCTGTGCAAATAAGCGTTGATGATATGGCGGCCTTCGCCGCAGCCGAGATCCAATACGACATCGTCTGCGGCGAGTGGAAAGTAGCGGAAATTAATCGTAAGCATTTTGTGCCTGCGTGTGCTGGGGTTCGCGAGTGATGCTTTGTTGCTCAGTTGCCTGTTGCCCTACCACTTGAAAATAAAAGCGCTCCATTTTTTTGCCGACACAATCCCAACTTAATTGTTGCAGGATATGCGCGCGACCCTGGGCGCCCAATTGCGCGCGAGCTTTCTCATCGTCTAATAATTCGCGCAGCGCGCTTTGTAAATCTTCAATGTTACCCGCACGCACCAAACGTGCAGCATCGCCTACCACTTCTGGCAGAGCACCACCGTCGCTACAAATTAACGGCACGGCACAGGCCATGGCTTCGGCTGCAGGCAAACCAAAACCTTCGTAAAGTGAAGGCACTATGGCGATGCTCGCTTGCGCATATTCCTCAACTAATTGTTGGTTACTGATGCCGGATTTAAATTGCACTGCTTCTTGCAGATTTAACGCCTGCAATTCTTTTTGCGTTTCGCCATTCTCTTTTAATTTTCCAATCACGATTAATTGCAGCGCGGAAAATTCGCTGCGCAATGGTGCCAGCGCGCGCAATAACACACTTAATCCTTTTAACGGCTGGTCAGAGGAGGCAGTGGTAATTAAGCGAAAGGGCGTACGCGCAATAGTATCCAGGGGTTTAAAAATACTCGCATCCACGCCGTTGGGAATAACGTGAATGGTATCTGCCGGGCGCTCAAATGCGGCGGCTATATCCCGCTGTGATTGGTGCGATACGGTGATCACATGCTGGAGTTGCTGCACTACGTTTTTTTGCATCGCCAAAAAACTGTACCAGCGATTGATTAACCAGCGCTGGCCTTTTTCGGTGGCGGCAGCGAGTGCGAGATCGCGGTCCTGGGTAATCGGGTGATGCACTGTAGCGATCACATTGATGCCGCGTTTTTGCAAACCCAATAAACCATAACAAAGGCTTTGGTTGTCGTGGACGATATCGTAATGCGGTTTGTGTCTTTTAAAATGCGCGACCAATCGGCGACCAAAACTGTAAGGCTCACCAAAGGCGCCGCTCAACTTACTCCACCATTCGTAAAAATCGGCGAGCGATAAAAAATGTTTAAAGCGCAGCGCGCGGGTGGGATTGGGGTGTGCGTATAAATCGAGGCTCGGTAGTTGGATCAGGCGCACACGCGGGTCGAGTTCGGGGTAGGGCGGGCCGGAAATGACATCGACACTGTGGCCTAAATCGACCAGCGCTTTACTCAAATACTGCAGGTAAATTCCCTGCCCACCCACATGCGGATGGCTGCGATAGCCGAGTAAAGCAATGCGCAATACGGGCTGTTTGGCCGTGGTAGCACTGGCAAGCGGTGTGGATGGCGCCAGGTTACTAGCGGCGAGCTGGTCATAGTTGACCGGAAAATACGACATGGGCAGCGGCACCTGAATGTTTTGCGCATTATAGGTGTTTGTTGGCGACAGGTGTTTGTCGACGCCGCTGGACAGTTTTAGCTATTCGCTGGGCGCGGATGTGGGCGCTGTAATCGGTTCAACTTCGGTCTGCTCCGTATTGTTTTCGGCATCAGTTTCGGCATCGCTTTCTGGTTCAGTAGCTGCTTCGCTATCTGTATTGCTTTCGATAAGGGTTTCGCTAGAGGTTTCGGTATTGGCCTCTGCATCAGGCTCGGCACCGGTCTCTGAAGTTGTATCGGGATCCGGATTAGTGTCTGCATCAGCGCCTTTCTCAGGGGCTGCGGTAGTCTCATCAATAGGCTTGGTAGTCGGTTCTTTACTAGGCTGCTCAGTACCGGACGCTGCAATAACCTGGAAGCGCAGAATGCCAATCACTTGCTTGGCTTCCGTCATCACCTGAATATTCCAGCGGCCTACCGGGTTCTCGGGGAAGTTTTCTTTGCGCGACCAGGAGCGATATCCCGCTTCGCGGGCACCGCTGATATGCAGCGCCACTTTGTCGATGACTTGGCCGTTATGCGTCCACACGTGGTAGATGCGCTCATTTAAACCGCGCGGCGCATGGATCGCTGTGTAGGCATAAATCCCCTGGCGCAACTGTTCGACGCTGACAGTTTTAAACACGCGCACCGGCACGCGTTCTTCGGTATTCATTTCGTTGGTAATAGCGACTTCGGTCAGCCAGAGGGTTGCCGGTGGAACCCAAGGCCGCATCGCTAAACCGAACAGACCCGCCGCCGCAATCAACAACAAGACCGCAAAAATTCGTTTCCACCACGCCATTTGCATCGAGCGAACTACATTAGGTAGGGTAAGTATGATCGCGATGAGCAATGCCAAAAGGTAGGATTTAGGCGTGGGAAGGTGGAAAATAATCGGCAAGGCCGTGAGCAGCACCGCAAATAAGGTTACGCCATGAAAGGTAAAGTACAACCAGCGCCGCTGCGCCAGCCAGCGGTAATAAATCGGGTCGATAATCGAGATCAACGCGGCGAGCATTAGCAGCGCGGTAAATACCATCTGCCCGGTATTCCAGGCGGTGGTGATAAAAAAGAAGGGAATAACAAAAAACAGACTTTCCTGATGCACCATCTGCGTCGCAAAACTGATAAGCGCCGGTGGCAATTTAAAACCGAACCAATGAAAAATACCCTCCTTCAGCAACACTTCTGACGCTAGCCACAGCCAGCTCACCAGCATCATGATGGCAATGATTTGCGCAAACTCCTGCTTGCGCTCGACCATCACAAAACTGAGCACCCCCGAGACAAATCCGAACAGCGCAATCGCAAAGGGATAACGCTGCGCGAAGGCAAATGTCCACTCCACCAGCGTTGTTATTTTCGCTCTTGCTGACAACATCATTAATGGTACTCGCAGGAATTGAGTCTATTTATAGCGACACAATGCCTATAAACAACAGGGGTGTATAGCGGCAAGCGCACAGACCGCTATCGGTTCCGTAGCCGCCATTCAGGTGATAATCCGAAAACAAGCCGTTGCTTGGGAGGGAAGGTATGACGAGAAGGGAAAAGAAAAGCTATTAATCTCCCCCGTCCCTCTTTAGCAAAGAGGGGGAGCCAAGCTCCTCCCTTTTATAGAGGGAGGTTGGGAGGATTTGCCAATTAATGTTCGCGTGTAGGCGCCAGGCGATTCTCAATTATCGAGAGCACAACGCCAGCTAAGATGAAGAGTGTAAACGCGCCGATTAACAGGCCAGGCCCAATGATCGCTGATGTAGACATAATGATTACTCCGATTAAGTTGACTGATTAAGTATGCAGCAGATTACAAACCATCTGCCGTAAAAGTTTTCATCACATAATCCACACGCTGTTCGGCGGTGCGGTGCATGCGGTTTTTTAGGGATTCAACGTGGCGCAGGCGCGGCAAAAGGCCACGGCCGTTGGCGACTTGAATCGCCAAGCCGGGGCGGGCGTTGAGTTCAAGCAGTTGGGCGCCGCGTACTTTGTCCAATACCAAATCAGTACCGATATAGCCAAGGCCGGTCATTTCGTAGCACTTGGAAGCGAGCAGTAGCCAGTTGCGCCAGTCGGCGATCTGGATTTCATTGAGCGCGCGTTTGGTGTCCGGGTGATGGGTTACTGGTTTGGAGTGCTGTACGGCTTTGAGTGCGCGGCCGGTGGCGATATCCAAACCAACGCCGACGGCGCCTTGGTGCAGGTTGGCTTTACCGTCGGACTTATGGGTCGCGAGGCGTAGCATGGCCATCACCGGGTAGCCTTTGAAGATGATAATGCGGATGTCGGGCACGCCTTCGTAGGAGTAGTCCTTGAAATAGTCATCGAACTGGATCAGGTCTTCCACGATCACCACATCGGGTTTGCCGCCCAATGAATACAAGCCCGCGAGGGCGTTGGTCATATGGCGACGAATATCTTCAATGGTGATTTCTACGCCGGAGGATTTGATGAAATTGTCGCCGCGGCGGCCGATGATCACCAGAATCCCTTTACCGCCTGAACCCTTGGCGGGTTTGACGGCAAAGGCATCGAGCGCCATGAGTTTGTCTTCAATGTGGGCGATTTCGTGCTGCACATTGACCACAAAAAACAATTGCGGGGTGGCGACTTCGTACTCTTCGGCGAGCAGTTTGGTTTTGAGTTTGTTATCCACCAATGGAAACAAGCTGCGTGGGTTATAGGCGGCGATAAAGTCATGGTTGCGGCAGTTCATGCCGAGTATGCCCATGCGGTTCAGGCGCCAGGGGCTGACCCAGGAATTCCACCAGCGTTTTATGCTAACGGGCGCGGCTGCTTTGGCGGTAACAGGCGAGCTGGTTACTGTAGATGACGCTTGGCTCATGCCCCAGCTCCTTTGCCTGATTCACCTGTGGATGTACCCGGTGTGGATGTACCCGGCTTGGACTCGGTCAGTTTACCCACTTCGGCGTTATCCACCATGGCGCGGAAGCGGCGCAATTCCGAGAGTTTGTAGCCGGTGTATTGACCCATCAACATGATCAGCGCCAGCGCCACCAGATTGAGTTCGGGGAAGTTAAAGGTGAGGTGGCCGACCAGTGCAAATTGCATCAGGGTATAAGCGAGCACCGCCACCAGCAGGCTGCCGCCGCCTTGAACCAATACTTCTTTGGGGCCTTCTTCTTCCCAGAGGATGGACATACGTTCAATCGTCCAGGCGATGATGATCATCGGGAAGAAGGTGATGGTCATGCCGGTATTAAAGCCCATTTGGTAACCAATCAAACTGAGCGCGGAGATGATAAAAATCACCAGCACCACCAGCGTCGCAATCCGTGAAATCAGCAGTAAGTTGAGCCGCGATAAATAGGTGCGCAGCACTAGACCCATGGCGACCACCGAGACAAAACTCACTACGCCCAAGACCAGCGAAGTCTGCAAAAACGCCATAGCGATCAAAATCGGCATAAAGGTGCCGGAGGTTTTGAGGCCGATGATGATGCGCATAAATACCACTACCAAAGCGCCAATCGGCAACAGCAGCAACAGCTTGAACATGCTCTGCTCTTCAATCGGCAAGTGTTGGATGCTGAGGACGCTGAACACGCTGTCTTTGTATTGGGCTTTGATCAGATCCAGCGCGGGCACGGTTTGGTGGATCATCGAGAAACTTACACGCGAGCGGTTGCCGCCTGCGACATCCAGAATCGATTCGCCGCCGGTATGCCACAGGAGCAGATTCTCAGGTACGCCCTGCTCGCCTGTGTAGGGGTTAAACAGCACCCATTCTTCATCGTCATACACCTGCACCAAGCGGGTCAGATTCTGGTGGCGACGGGCATCTTCCAAATACAAACCTAACGCCGGACGCGCGGCTATACCTGCTTGGTTGATGAGTTTTTCCAGCAGCACCGATTTTTCAGTTTGCGCCGACAGCAACAGTGCCGAGTTTTGGTCGAGCGTGTCGGAGTTGAGCAATTTGATCAGCTCGCGTGCCAAACTCTGCGCGGTGCTGGACTTGTCCCAAGCGGTATCCAGTACTTGCTTGGCCGCGGTCTCTTGCGCGGAACCGTCCCAATCGACATGGGCGGCTTGCGGTACTTCAAACGGCGCGGGCACAGCAGAAGCGGAATCCACTTCAATAAATTGGGTTTTGTAATAAATCGTCTGCGCGCCCACGGCCTCACGCTTGGACCACTCGCCACGGCGCACACCGTTTTCGCTGACCACCGAATAGCCGTAACCCGGCGCGGCGGCCTGTTCGCTAAAGCTGCGGTAGCCGGGTGGATCATCGGGCAGACCCAAACGCGCGGTGACCGGCTCGCCGGTGGCATCAAAATCGATACGCGCTTCAATCAGCCAAACGGGTTTTTGCACACCGGGGGTGAAGGGGATTTCCATCTGGTGATGACGCATCCAGGCGGTCGTCAGGCCGATCAGCGCAAGCAGGCCGATAACGACGTAAAAGGGAGTGCGGGACGGTTTTTTCATGCAACGGTTTCCTTAAAGACGGGTCTTGCAACACCGGCGCGGAAGGCCGGTGTTAATGGTATCAATACTATTTTTTGGTGGCAGTAGAACTGGAGCTGGCGCTGCTGGCAGGGTCATCGAGTTGCTGCAGGGGCGCGAGGTTGTTGCCGCTCACATCGACCAGCATTACATCGCGCAGCAAATTGCGGCCGATCAGGATAGGGAATTCAGAATCGCTGCGGTCGGCGAGGATAAATTCACCGCGCTGGGTTAGCTTGCCGATGGTGAAACGAATATCGACCACCGGGCGGCGATCAGGCGTGGGGTTGGCAGTCTGTACCGTTTGGAAGCGCAGGCGTTTGCGCTCCAGCACGTGCGGCTCTTTCGTCTCGGGGTTGTAAATGGTAAACCGTACCCACTCTTCGCCATTGCGTTCAAACATCTGGATATTGCGTGCATCCACTACCGAGTTGGCCACTTGGGTATTGATGCGCGCTTGCATCACCATATTCAAACCGGCGATACGCGCCTGCTCACGCAAGCCGACGATTTGTTTGTCGGTCTGCGGCTGCTCTTTTGCCAGGCTTTTTTTGCCTGCCACCGGCACTGGTGGGCACACTACTTTGGGCGCTTCGCGTTGGATAATTTGTGGTTTGGCTTCAATCGCCTGTTGCTGCACAACCAATTGCTGCTGCACCTGTTGTAATTGTCGAAGAATCTCCGCCTGTTGCCCACTTAATTGCTGCCCCTGAACTTCCTGCTTGGCGATGCAGGCTTGCGCGGCGCCCAGTTCAGCCTGGGTTTGCTGCTGTATTTTTTGTTGGGTACAGGCGCTGAGCGATACAACCGCTACAGTTGCCAAGGTCAGCGCGCGCGCCGGGCGCCACACACTCAAAATGCCAGATTTATTCATTGCAACATTCCTAGCCACATTCAAAACAATATTCATAACCACTACCAGACATATCAATAATGTGAAAAGTGAGTAAAAAACCAATGGGACAAGTGTAGCTGCTGGGTTTGGCTAGTGCCGCGCCAGTCAGGATTTAAACTGGTACCGTTTGGGGTAAGGCTCGGGTAACCGGCGAAAACGCTTGTATTCCCACTGGTACTGCGCCGGAGCGCGGCGCACACAGGCCGCCACGCTGGCATTTAAACCGGTCACCGAAGTAATCGGGTCTTCACTGTAAATCTGCGCGTCCGCTTCAATTACTACCAACTTAAAGCCGCCCGGCACGCGCTCGGCGTAGCAGGAGCAGACCGCGCAGCCGGTGCGCTGGATCAACCCTTGTACCAGCGTCATGGTCAGTGCCGGTTGGCCAAAAAAGGGCGCGATTTCCCCGCCGGATTCCGGTGCGGGAACCTGATCAGGCAAGACACCGACAATGGTGCCGCCCTGCATCGCCTTGAACAGCATCATCACGCCTTTGCGATTGGTCGGCGCCATGGTGATATTGAGTTTGCTACGCCCGGCCAGCACCAGCTCATCCATTTTGGGGTTGTCGAGCGGTTGGTACATTGCGGTAAGGTTAGCGACACTCGCTAAATAAGGCGCGACTACTTCCCAATTGCCATGGTGTGGCGCCAGCACTAACACGCCTTTACCCTCGGCCAACTTCGCGCGCAGTATGTCATCGCCTTCCATCGCCACAATCTTGCCCTGTAGCCACTCCCAGGAGTTGCGCCAAATCGCACCCGCTTCCATCGCCGTTTTGGCGGTTTCCTGCAGGCTGTGACGGGTTAGAGTCGTTTGTTGAGCGGGCGATAATTCCGGAAAGCAGAGAGAGATATTTTCGCGCGTCACCTTGGCGGCGCGGCCATTAATCAACCACATCAACGAGCCCACTGCACCGCCCAGCGCACGCAACAACCCAAGAGGCAGTAGCGCCAGCAGTTTAAATAGCAGAGGAGCAAGTTGGTCTTTCATAGGCGTAGGCCAAGGGAGCAAAAAGTGTGCGCAGCTTACCGGAAATCGGTTACTAACTGAATGCACGCGCGGTAATTCACCTGCTATTCAGATAGATCAAATTTTTTTCACGCGGGGCTAGCAGTGGGGACTAAAAATCCCTGCGCGATTAACTGCCACTGTTCTTGCCAATGTTCGGTTGGGCGACGGCGAAATTCCGTGCGCACAAATTCGGCGATGCGCCCATCCGCCAAGGCGATGAGTAAATTGGCTGCGGCCGCAACGGGCAGTTGGGGGTGTAATCCCTCGCGCAATTCCGCCTCGCGCAAAATATGTTTTAGCTGGGTTTCAATACGGTCAAAAAACTGGGCGATACGCACACGCAAACGCTCGGTTTCGCCGGTAAGTGCATCACCCGTCAGCAGACGCGTTAAACCGGGATTGCGTTCGGCAAAGGTGAGCAACAGCGAGAGAATTTTTTCACAGCGTTTCAGGGCCGATTTTTCTTCTGCCAAAATTAGTGTCACGCGCGAAAAAATCGTCTCTTCAATAAACTCAATCAATCCCTCAAACATTTTGGATTTACTGGGAAAGTGGCGATACAACGCCGCTTCAGAAACGCCAACTTCCCGTGCGAGTGCGGCCGTAGTAATCCGTTCGCCGGGGCTGGCTTCCAGCATGCGCGCCAGACATTCAAGAATTTGCTGGCGGCGTGGGGTTTTGGTGGGTGAATTCATTATGGCGACTCCATTCAGGGCGGCGCAGATAAGTTCAACTTACCTGCGCCCTAGTGCCAAGGTAATCAGGCGTTGCGGTTTTTGTTAGTGATTAATGTACCAACACCGACATCGGTAAAGATTTCCAGCAGCACGGCGTGATCAACGCGGCCATCAATAATGTGCGCGCTGGTTACACCCGCTTTTACTGCGTCGAGTGCGCAGCCAATTTTGGGCAACATGCCGCCGTAAATGGTGCCGTCGGCAATCAAACCATCTACTTGTTCGGTGCTCAACCCGGTTAATACTTTGCCCTGTTTATCCTGCAGGCCGGAGACGTTGGTGAGCAGCATTAATTTTTCGGCGCGTACGTATTCAGCAATTTTTCCGGCGACTAAATCGGCATTGATATTGTAAGAAGCACCGTCGGCACCTACACCAATTGGTGCAATCACGGGAATAAAATCGCTGTTGATAAGCATATCGATTACGGAAGTGTTTACATTTTCTACTTCACCGACATGGCCGATATCCAAAATTTCCGGCGCGAGCATTTCAGGTGTTTTATGCGTGACGGTTAATTTTCTTGCTTGAATTAATTTGCCATCTTTACCGGTTAAACCAATAGCCTGGCCGCCGTTGCGATTGATCAAACTGACGATTTGTTTATTCACTGTGCCGCCCAGTACCATTTCAACCACATCCATAGTGGCGCTGTCGGTAACGCGCATGCCGTTGATAAATTCAGATTTGATATTGAGTTTTTCCAACAAGCTGCCAATTTGTGGGCCGCCACCGTGCACCACAATCGGATTCATCCCAACCAATTTCATCAGCACGATATCGCGGGCAAAACTGTTTTGCAGTTCTTCGCCTTCCATTGCATTGCCGCCGAATTTTACTACCACGGTTTTGCCAGTGAAGCGTTGGATGTAGGGCAGGGCTTCGGTTAAGACGTTGGCGATATTCATGGCCGATTCGCGATTTAAAGACATAATAAATTAATCCTGTGAATTGATTGTAAAGGTTAAACGGGAATCCACTTTGAGTAATTCCCGTTTGAAAATGTTCTGGATTTTTTCCAGTGATTCCTGCGACTCCGCTTCAAACCGTAGCGTTAATGCTGGTGAGGTATTAGAGGCACGCACCAAACCCCAGCCTTTGGTGTAATCCACCCGCAGGCCATCAATGCTGGTGATATTGCCGTTGGAAAATTCACCGATATCGCTCAGTTTTTTTATCAAGCCAAACTTATCGCCTTCGGGAATAACAATTTTAATTTCCGGGGTAGAAAACATCTGTGGAAATGCAGCAAAAATATCATCGATTTTCTGATCGCGCAGGGTGATGATTTCGAGCAGGCGCGCCATGGCATAAATGCCATCGTCAAAACCATACCAGCGATCTTTGATAAAAATATGACCGGAATATTCGCCGCCGATTAATGCTTGCGTCTCTTCCATTTTGGCTTTCATTGGCGAGTGGCCGGTCTTCCACATTATTGGGCGGCCGCCATAACTGCTGATTACCTGATTTAATTGGCGCGAACATTTTACGTCGAACAATACATCGGCGCCGGGGTTGCGCGAGAGGACATCTTTGGCGAATAACATAAGCAAGCGATCAGGCCAAATAATATCGCCTTTGGGCGTGACTACGACTAAGCGATCGCCGTCGCCATCAAACGCAACACCGATATCGGCATTGGTTTCTTGCACTTTGGCGATTAACGCCTGCAGATTTTTTTCGATTGTAGGGTCGGGATCATGATTGGGGAATTCGCCATCAAGGTCGCAATAAAGTGGGATCACATCGCAACCCAATTCTTCAAATAATTGCGGCGCGACTATGCCGGGCACCGCATTACCTGCATCTACGACAATCGTTATGTTACTCGCGAGTGCGACATCGGAAAAAATGCGGTCGATATAATCGGTAATAATTGCGCGCGGTGTTTCTTCGCCCATGCCTTGGTGAAAACGTTGGGCAATGATACGCGAGCGCAAATCGACCACAGCGTCATCGGCGAGTGCGCAATTATTCATTACCACTTTAAAACCGTTATATTCTTTCGGGTTATGGCTTGCCGTCACCATGACGCCGCTGCTGGTATCGTCAAAGTGAAAGGTTGCAAAATACATAAGCGGTGTAGGCACTACGCCGATATTAATCACGTTGCAACCGGTGCGGAGAATGCCGCGAATCAACGCTTGTGTAAGTTCTTCGCTGTGCGTGCGGCCGTCACGTGCGACAACAATGTTTTGTTCGCCTTGATCAATTGCTTCGCTGCCTACTGCTTGCCCGATTAATTGTGCGAGTTCCGGCGTGACCTGGCTGCCCACTAAACCGCGAATATCGTAGGAGCGAAATATTTCGGCGGGCACATCTTCTTCATTAATTTTGGTGCGTACCGCCGCGCCGGATTTTTTGCCTGACGCTTGATGTAAGCCGAGAATATTTTCGTCTTCATCGATCACGGCGATATCGAGGATATCCTGTTTCTGAAATAGCGTGCTGGCCATGGACGGATGGCCGTCAATCGATTCTTTACTGGTTTTAACCACGTCCGCCACCGAAGGTATAGCGTTATTTTTTTCGCCCAATTCTGCCCGCACTAATATTTTGCTGAGGAACCACACCAGCGCCAAACTAGCGGCGACAATTAAACTGACCACAGTGATCCAGAGTGCGGGCAATTCATCGGCAAGTTCCAGAAGTTGTTCTGACGGTGTAAATTTCACTACTAAATGGCTGCCAGTCACATTGCCTTGCAAACTATTGCCCGCGTTTCCCGCGCCGATCTTTTTAATCGTTTGCGGTGCGCTACCCGAAAATTGTTGCAGCAATAAAAATTCACCCATGCTTTGTTCGGCCGCACTGAATAAATTGATCAGTTCGGCCGCATCCAGTGTGACCATAAGTGTGCCCAGTGGCGCGCTTTTATCATCGGTTGCGAGCGGGCGAATCCAATGAATCATTTGGCGCTCATTAATAACAGCGAGTTCCGGTAAGGCAGGCTGGCGTTTTTCGGCGCGCTGAATTAAATCCAGTTCGGCATACCGAATAGGAAATTCTGCTTCGCGATCCAGTTGTGCGCTACCCAAGGGAATCAAACGGACTTCAAGTGCGAAGCCGGTGGCGCGTAGCCATTTCTTTTGCAGTAATTCGCGCGCTTGCACAGTATTTTCGGGGTTGCTTGGATCGAGGCTGGCGACGAGTTCAGGTTCGGCCGCGAGCTTGTCGATTATTTTGGCCTTTTGTGTAAAGTAGCCGATGAGCATTTTGTTGCGCTCATCCACTTTTTCCTGGGTGAGCGAGCGCAAATTTTCCTGCTCTTGTTGAAGCACCAATTTTTGGTAAAGCACAAAAGCAATAACAAGGTTCACCAGCAAGGCTATGCCCAATAATATGAGTAATATTTTTTGTTGAATTGCCGCTTTGCGTTTGGCAGTTTCCAATGCACGCAAGGCGCTGCGCGAGAGTGGCGCGCCAGCGTCGGTTTTGGCTTTTAATGAGTCCTGTGGGTTCACACCTATACCTTTCCATTTAACTGAATCGTGAAGTTTGTTGCTTTAACAAACCAGAAACTTATTGCGGTGTTATTTTTTTTGCAAAGAGCGCGACAAGTTCGCGCGCTAATTGGTGTTTACTGCGCTGACTAATATCAGTCGCGCCATATTTATCTATCAGTGTGACGGCATTGTCATCGCTGTTAAAACCAATGAGGCTGTCGCTGATGTTGTTGGCGATAATCAGATCCAGATTTTTGCGCTGCAATTTTGTGCGCGCATACTCCAGTAAATTTTCGCTTTCAGCAGCAAAACCAATCGTAAAAGGTTTTGGATTGAGCGCCGCAATACTCGCCACTATGTCGGGATTTTTCACCAGCGTGAGCGTTAATGTATCGCCCTCGGTTTTTTTTATTTTCTGCGCGGCAATCTGCGCCGGGCGATAATCTGCTACCGCAGCGGCCGCGATAAATAGGTCACAACCCTGTGCTTCATGCAGGCTTGCTGCATGCATGTCTTCAGCGCTAATGACATCGATGCGAGTAACCCGCGCGGGCGTGGCCAACTGGGTGGGGCCGCTGATCAAAATTGTCTGCGCGCCTGCTTCGGCGGCGGCTTGCGCCAGGGCATAACCCATCTTGCCTGAGCTGTAGTTGCTCAGGTAGCGCACCGGGTCGAGCGCTTCGCGTGTGGGGCCTGCGGTAATCACCACTTTTTTGCCCGCTAAACTGCCGCTCACAAACAGGCTGGCGGCGGCATCGACTAACTGTAGAGGTTCGAGCATGCGCCCTGGGCCTACATCACCACAGGCTTGGCCGCCCTCGGCAGGGCCGAAAAGGTGGATTTTGCGTTTAATCAACGTATCCAAATTGGCTTGAGTTGCTTGGTTGTGCCACATGCCTTGGTTCATCGCCGGTGCAAGGGCGATGGGTGCAGCGGTTGCAAGGCAGATACTGGTGAGCAAATCATTACCCATACCTTGGGTGAGGCGTGCGATAAAATCGGCAGTGGCGGGCGCGATCAATACTAAATCTGCCCAGCGCGCGAGCTGGATATGCCCCATACCTGCCTCGGCTTCCGGGTCGAGCAATTGCGTATGCACCGGGTTGCCCGAGAGCGCCTGCATGGTCAAAGGAGTGATAAATTCTTGCGCCGCAGGCGTCATCACCACTTGCACACTGGCACCGGCGTCTTGCAGGCGGCGCACCAGGTCGGCACTTTTATAAGCGGCGATGCCGCCGGTCACTCCGAGCAGAATCTGTTTATTGGCAAGCGATGTCATAAATGCGGTTGGATTCCGGCAGTAAGAGGATCGTCTAGTGAACAACTTTAGCTCTGCTTGGCGTAATTGGCCACTAACGGCGCCAGCCGCGCAGGGCTTGACTAATGGGTGGTTAAGATACCATTCTTGCAAGCGTTTTCGTATCTGCTGATCGCTGTGGTCGGTACATAATGTATCCCACCATTTTAATGAGGCAAGACTATGCAAAAACTCACGCCCGCTGGTCAGAACATCATTAATGACCTATCGAATCGTTACAACTTAAGTATTGATGCCGTTGTACAAATGCTGGTCGCGGTCAGCAATGGCGGTGGCACCATGGCGCAATTTTACTGCCCGGAATTAGGCGGCGGTGGACAATGGATGCGCGGTGGTATGATCATGGTTGGCGACATGTTTAATAACGGCTTAAAAAACACGGTCGATAACCTGTGTTGTGAATTATCCAACGCACTGGCGAGTACGCAAATGTTTCCGGTTATTCCGGCCGGCACGCCGGGCAGTAGCCAGTGGTGGCCAGCCGAATTAGGCGTCCCTTTTAGCAGTGGCGGCCAAAACAATATTCGCTACGCGGTATTTCCACTCCGGTTGGCGGTTGAATTAAACGGCCAGGTGACGGTGTACGACACTCTGGATCACAACATTGGCGGCATCAGCCAACAACAAGGTGGCGACACATCGCTGACCTTTAGCAGCCAATACGGCACTATCTCGGTGCTCAATCTACCTTTGATCTCCGGTCCCGGCATGCCTCAACCGGTGCAATCCAACTTTGCCCAGCCTGTGCCTCAATATATTGAGCCTGTCCAATCCTTCGCCCAAAACGCGCCTGGTCAAAATCCAATCCCAAACGCTAATCAGGCGGATTTACTGAATCTGCTAGAAAAATTAGCGCAATTACGCGATGCAGGTGTGTTATCAGCCGATGAATTCAATTCCAAAAAAATGGATTTACTGGCGCGTATTTAATTGTAAAACGATAACTTCTGGGTAAAACCCGCAGAAGTTATGCTTGCTTATTAACAAGGAATGACCCAATCCCACTACAAGGAGTTGTCTATGTCGATTGCCAATTGGCCTGAGGCCGAACGCCCGCGCGAAAAACTGTTATCCCTCGGCTCGCGCGCCTTATCCGATGCTGAATTGCTCGCCATTTTCCTGCGTGTTGGCTGCGTAGGCAAATCGGCCGTTGATCTTGCGCGCGAGTTATTGCAGGAGTACGGCGGTCTGCGCCCACTGCTGGAAGCATCGCAAGCCGAGTTCTGCAAAGGGCTCGGCCTCGGCAACGCCAAATACGCACAGCTGCAGGCGGTATTGGAGATGGGGCGCCGGCATTTGTCGGCGGCAATGAAGACGGGCGATCTGCTCACCAGCCCGGACTTGGTGCGTAACTACCTCAGCGCCCAGCTGCGCCATCAACCGCGTGAAGTCTTTGCAGTCTTGTTTCTGGATAACCAAAATCGCCTTATTACCTACGAGGAATTATTTTTCGGCACAATTGATGGAGCCTCGGTCTATCCACGTGAAGTGGTAAGACGTGCCCTGGCGCATAATTCTGCCGCCGTAATACTTAGCCACAACCACCCGAGTGGGGTGGCGGAGCCCAGCCAAGCCGACTGTCGCATTACCCGCCGTTTGCAGGCGGCGCTGGAGTTGATCGACGTGCGGGTGATCGACCATATGGTGGTGGGTGATAGCGAGGTAATTTCCTTTGCCGAGCGTGGATTGCTCTGAAATCACTACAACGCCAGTTTTTTTGGCTAAAAAAGAAGCTTTTCATTGCTATCGCAGGGCTGTTTTGGTATAAAACGCGCCTCTTTGCGGCAGGGTTGTGAAGACGTAGTAAAAAAGCGTCGCTTCCGCGCAAGTTCCCCTCTGGAATTTGCTGCTCCAATCCTGGTTTTAATCCGCGTTTAGGAAAGAAAAGAATAGGCTTCTACAACAATGCTCTAGGCTGGTTGTTAGTCTGTTTCACGGTTCTAGCACAGCGCTTCCAGCTAGCGCGCTGATTTTTAATGAGGCACTAAAATGTCCAAGGTATGTCAAGTTACTGGTAAGCGTCCAATTACCGGCAACAATGTTTCCCACGCAAAAAACCACACCAAGCGTCGTTTTTTGCCAAACCTGCAATCTCACCGTTTTTGGGTGGAAGCTGAGAAGCGTTTTGTCTCTCTGCGCCTGACTCCAAAAGGTATGCGTATTATCGACAAGCGTGGCATTGATGCTGTGTTGGTTGATGTCCGTGCCAACGGCCACAAAGTGTAATTAGGAGCAATAGTCATGCGCGAAAAAATTCGTCTGAACTCTTCTGCTGGTACTGGTCACTTCTACACCACTGACAAGAACAAGCGCACCATGCCAGAAAAGATGGAAATCAAAAAGTTTGACCCAGTTGTGCGCAAGCACGTGGTCTACAAAGAAGGCAAAATCAAATAATTTCTTGTTCAATTTTTGATGGTTGCGTTCGCTAAAAACCCGGTCTTTGTACCGGGTTTTTTATTGTCTGAAATTGCCCTTCGACCAATAAAAATGAATCTAAAGTGCCAAAAGGCAGAATTTAGCGACCTGAACTACACTCACTCAAAGGTCGATACCGCCCTCTGTTCTTGCATCACACATTATTCTAATTAGATATTTTTAGGGCTTCCGCTATGACTGAGATTCGCGGGCTTGAGGCATGGATGACCACTCTCGCCGAACAAGAGTTGCCTACGCTCAATGCGGTGGTAAGAGAGATTTGTGAGCTGAGCGAAAATGAAAAATGCCGCGCAGAAGATTTAACTAAAATCATTTTGCGCGATGCTGATCTCACGTCCAAAGTGCTAAAAATCGCCAACTCGGTGCATTACAATCCGTCGTTTGCGTCGATCAAAACGGTGTCGCGTGCGATTGTCCATTTGGGTTTTGACAACCTGCGCAATATCACTCTCGCCACTACCCTGATTGAAAATTTTTTAAAAGGCAAACCCAAAACCTTATTGATCCAAAGCCTTGCGCGTTCATTTCACGCGGCAGTGCAGGCGAAGGCGATGGTGCCATTTTTGGATGGTGAGAAAAAAGAACAGATATTTATCGCTGCACTCTTGCGCAATATCAGTGAGCTTGCGCTTATCTCTACCGGAAGCAAAGTGGTCGAGAATTTCATTGAAGCGCGCGATCAGGATCCGGCGGCTGAGCACAGTTTGGCATTGGATTATTTGGGCGTGGATACCAGTTTGCTATCGCGTCATTTAATTAAAGATTGGGCACTCGGCGATTTACTCAGTGAAGCCTGTGAGAATCATGTCCATTCCAGTGCCGCCGCACGCGCAGTCAATTTGGGCAATCAAATCAGCACCTATATTCATCGCGGTATCAAAAGCCCGGAACTACAGAAGCTGTGTCAGCAAACGGCCAATTTGTGCAAACTCTCACTCGATGATGCCAAGCAACAAATATTAATGATGGCCGATGAGGCTTCAGTCATCGCCAAAATTTACGGTGTTGAGGTGCTGATCAGTTCTTTGCCCGACCCCGCGATGATTGAACAAAAAGAAACGCTTAGCGAAAAGTCAGATTATTTATTCCAGCAGCAACTCAATCAAATCCATAAAGCGATGTTGGCGGGCGATGATTTCCCTAAAATCACCCAGCTTTCACTCGCGGCTTTGCATGAAGGCTCTGGGATTGCGCGCTTGGCCATTTTGGTGGTGGATCACAAAAGTAAAATGCTCGATGTGCGCTATGTCGCCGGTAGCGGAACGCATCTGTGGCGGCAGAAAGTAAAAATCAATCTTGAACAGTTGCGCAAGGGTGAATTGCTGCATGAGTTTTTGCGCAATCAACAACCGCTGTGGTATCAACCTTCTGATGCGTTAAAAGATACCGGCGCTTTGCAGATGATGGGCGCGAGCGGTGCTATATTCCTCGCGCCGCTGCTATTGAATAAACGGTTGATGGCAGTAGCCTATGCGGATGCTGAAGAAGGTGCGTTCAATGCGCGCCAATTTGAAGAATTTCAATTGATTGCCAATCAACTCAATTTAATGATGCGTTTTAGCGCTGCTGGATGACGGCGGGGCAGTTGACCATCCGGAAACCCTATGCCCGAATTACCCGAAGTCGAAACTACGTTACGCGGTATCGCGCCCCATGTTGTCGGAAAAAAAGTGACTGAAGTTATCATCCGCCAGCCGCGCTTGCGTTGGCCGATCCCAGTTGAGTTGATGCAATTGATCGCCGGGAGGCGCCTGGTAAATACCCAGCGGCGCGGCAAATATTTGCTGCTGGATTTCGGCAATGGCAATGCGCTGATTCACTTGGGGATGTCGGGCAGCTTGCGTATCGTCAACGCGGATGAGCCGCCCTCATTTCACGATCACTTTGATCTGGTGTTCGGCAAACTTGCGCTGCGCTACTGCGATCCGCGCCGCTTTGGCTGTCTGCTTTGGGTGGATGGGGAGCCGGAGTTGCATAAACTGCTGGCCGATTTGGGGCCTGAGCCGCTCACCGACACGTTCACCGCCGATTATCTTTTTGCGCGGACGCGTAAGCGAACCCAGGCGATCAAGCAGTTCATTATGGACAGTAAAATCGTGGTGGGGGTGGGCAACATCTACGCCAATGAATCGCTGTTTATGGCGGGCATCAAACCCATCCGCAAAGCGGGCTCACTGACACGCAAAAACTGTGAGGATCTGGTGCGCGACATCAAGTTCGTGTTGCAGCGCTCAATTGATGAGGGTGGGACGACCTTGCGCGATTTTGTCGGCGGCGATGGCAAACCTGGTTATTTCAAGCAGCAATTATTGGTCTACGGTCGTGGCGACGAACCCTGCACGCTGTGTAAAAAACCGCTGAAAGAGGTGCGCATGAGTGATCGCACCACAGTGTATTGCGTGGATTGCCAAAAATAGCTGTCTGGAACGGGGGCGGGCTTACTTGCCGAATTTACGTTTTAGCGCCGCTTCTACGGGCGTTGCGACAAACTTGCTGACATCGCCGCCGAGGAAGGCAATTTCGCGCACGATAGACGACGATATATAAGAAAGATGCTCGGCCGGAGTGAGAAAAATGCTTTCCATCGTCGGCGCCAGCGCGCGATTCATATTCGCCAATTGAAATTCGTATTCAAAATCCGACACCGCACGCAACCCACGTAATACCGCTTGGGCATTTTGTTGACGTACAAACTCGACCAACAAAATATCAAAACCGCACACCGTCACATTGGGTACATGGGCGAGGGTTTCCTGCGCCAGTGCGACCCGTTCATCCAACGTAAACAACGGATTTTTGCGATTACTGGCCGCTACCGCGACTATCACATTGTCGAACAGGCGACAGGCGCGCTCCACCAAATCGATGTGGCCATTGGTGATGGGGTCAAACGTACCTGGGTAGACCACTGTGCGCATAGGAGTATTCCGTGGTGGATGCCGGTCGGCGAGGCGCGCATGGTACAAAATTCACCGGTCACTGACCAGCGAGAGTGCCATAGTGCAGACTCGGTTTAGTCGCCAATTGCCGGAACTTGGCGATGATACAGGCGGAAACTGACCTGACCTGCCTGTTTATCGCGATGCAATTGCCAGTTGGCGGGCAGCTGTAATTGAGCATCGCGCGGCGCTTCGAGGTAGATAATGGCGTCATCGCTGAGCCAATGGTGAGCTTCCAGCGCCGCGCTAATGGGTTGCCATAAATCCAACGCAAAGGGCGGGTCGATAAAGACGATATGAAACGGGTGGGGCGGTTGTTGCTGGGTGAGCCATTGCAGGCTATCCACTTGTTCGACGCGGCTATTGTCCGCTTGTAACAATTGCAGATTACTGTTGAGTTGCTGCGCGGCGGCGGCATGTTTCTCCAGCAACAGGCTGGATTGCGCCCCGCGCGACAAGGCTTCCAGCCCCAAGGCGCCTGACCCCGCAAACAAATCAAGGCAGTGCGCGCCCTGAATATCCGGCGCCAGCCAGTTAAATAGTGTCTCGCGAATACGGTCGCCGGTCGGGCGCAGGCCATCGACATCAGGAAAACTGAGTTTGCGCCCGCGCCACACACCGCCAATGATGCGCAATTGGTTGCTGCCTTTGAGGTTTTTGGTGGCGCTTTTTGTAACTGATGAGGCGACAGATTTAGGCAAGGCGTTTCTCTATGAGCAGATTAGAAGTGGTAGGATAGCGGCTTTGTTGAATTTGCAGAATCACTATTCTGCGCGCGCCTACTCAGCGCGTATTAACAGTTAACAGCCCCCTAGCTCACATCCCAGACCAACACTATGTTTTTCAATCTGTTTAAAAAATCCGAAAAGCCCGCTACCACAACCCCCTCTGCCGATGAGCCGCTCCCCGCCGCTACACCCGATGCAGAATTAGCGCCGGTTGAAGAAACTGCGGGAGTGTCGCCCGCAGTTGTTGCCGAGCCTATAGCCGATGCTGAGAAAGTGGAGGTTGTAGCTGAGGCACCCACCAAACTCGGGTTTTTTGCCCGTATCAAACAAGGTTTGAGCCGTACCAGCAGCCACTTTGCGGAAGGGCTGGGCAATCTGTTCCTTGGCCGTAAAACCATCGATGATGACCTGTTTGAAGAGTTGGAAACCCAGCTATTGGTTGCCGATGTGGGGATGGATGCAACCACTGACATTATCGACAGTCTCACCGCTCGTGTGGCGCGCAAACAGCTCAACGACGTTGATGCACTCTATCAAGCCCTGCGCGATGAACTCACCGATATGCTACGCCCGGTGGAAAAACCGCTGGTAATTGATAGCAGCAAACAGCCCTATGTAATTCTGGTGGTGGGCGTAAATGGTGTGGGTAAAACCACTACCATCGGCAAGCTCGCCAAGCGCCTGCAAAACGAGGGCAAAAAAGTCATGTTGGCAGCGGGGGATACTTTCCGCGCCGCCGCGGTCGAACAACTGCAGGTTTGGGGCGAGCGCAACAATGTGCCGGTGATCGCCCAGCATACCGGAGCGGATTCTGCCTCGGTAATTTATGACGCGCTGCAAGCGGCCAAGTCACGCGGAATCGATGTGATCATCGCCGATACTGCTGGTCGCCTGCACAACAAAAACCATTTGATGGATGAGCTGTCCAAGGTCAAGCGTGTAATGGCCAAGGTTGATGGTTCGGCACCCCATGAAGTGCTGTTGGTACTGGATGCGGGTACCGGTCAAAACGCGGTTAACCAGACCGAGCAATTCCGCGATGCGGCAGGCGTGACTGGATTGGTATTGACCAAGCTCGACGGCACCGCCAAGGGTGGAGTAATTTTCGCCCTAAGCAAAAAATTTGCGCTGCCGGTGCGTTTTATCGGTGTCGGCGAAACGATTGATGACCTGCAGCCATTTGCGGCTGAGCCGTTTATCAAGGCATTGTTCAATCAAAGTTGATGTCGATCAAACTGATACTTTTTCTAATTTAGCAAACAGGGTTTGTTGTGATTCGATTTGAAACCGTAAGCAAGCGCTACGATACCGGCTACGAAGCCTTGGCGCGGGTGGATTTTGAGGTGGAGTCAGGCGAAATGCTGTTCCTTACCGGGCATTCAGGAGCCGGTAAAAGTACGCTGATGAAACTCATCATGTTGATGGAACAGCCCTCTAATGGGCATGTTTTTGTTGATGGTCATCACTTGGCGCGCCTGCCTAAAAGCCAGATTCCCTATTTCCGCCGCAACATTGGCGTTGTCTTCCAGAATCACCAATTGCTGTTTGATCGCACCGTCTATGACAATGTCGCGCTGCCATTGCAGGTAGCCGGTTATCCTTATCAGGAGATTGGAAAACGCGTGCGCGCGGCCTTGGATAAGGTGGATCTGCTCGATAAAGAGCGCAACAATCCCATGACCTTGTCCGGCGGCGAGCAGCAGCGTGTGGGTATTGCCCGCGCCGTGGTCAACAAGCCGACTTTATTGCTGGCGGATGAACCGACCGGTAACCTCGACCCGGAATTGTCCAACGAAATCATGACCTTGTTCCGCCAGTTCAACGAAGTGGGCACGACCGTAATGATCGCCACCCACGATATTGAATTGCTCAAGCGGATGAATAAACGTGTCTTGGGGTTGGTTCAAGGCAAGCTGGTTCACGACGGGGTGCTTTGGTGAAATCGAATCGTCCCTCCAAACCCGAGCGCCGTCCCAATCGCATGGGTGCCAGCATTAATCCGCGCAATGATCGCCCATCGCGCGAGCCGCCGCGCACGGAAAATGTTCGCCCGCAAGGCGCAGTACAAAGCCAAATGTCCTGGCGCGACAAGTTTGATGCTTGGAGCGCCCATCACAGCAACTCGGCGATTGAAAGTCTGCTGCGTTTACTAGATACCCCGCTGCAAAGTTTGATGACCTGGCTGGTGATCGCCATCGCCATCGCTCTGCCCGCTGCGCTGTTTGTGGTGTTTAACAATGTGCAGCAAATCGGCCAGAGCTGGCAGGATTCCAGCCAGATATCGGTATTCCTGAAAAAGGACGTCAGCGCTAATCAAGCGCTGGATTTACGCGGCCGCTGGGCACAGCGACCGGATGTGGCGCAAGCAACTTATGTATCGCCCGAGCAGGCGCTGGAAGAATTCAAACTAGGGTCGGGTTTGGGCGAGCTTGCTAATCATCTCGAAGAAAACCCCTTACCGGCAGTGATTTTGGTCAAACCCAAAATTGGGGACAATGCGCCTGATTCACTAACTGCATTGCAGCAATCATTGGTGTCCGACCCGCTAGTGGCGGATGTGCGTCTGGATATGCTCTGGGTCAAACGCCTGCATCAATTTATTACCGTCGCCGAGCGCTTTGTAGTCGCCCTGGCGGGTTTGCTGGCCTTGGGCGTGCTGCTGGTGATTGGCAATACCATCCGCATGGCGATAGAAAATCGCCGCGACGAAATAGTCGTCGTCAAACTGGTCGGCGCTACCGATGCATATGTGCGTCGCCCCTTCCTTTATACCGGTCTCTGGTATGGCGTGGGCGGTGGAATACTGGCGGCGATTTTGCTGGCGGTGGGATTTTGGTGGTTATCAGCGCCAGTCACCCAGCTTGCTGATCTGTATCAAAGCAGTTTTCGTTTACAGGGATTAGGCTTTATTGAGAGTTTGCAATTAATCCTGATTGCCGGTTTTACCGGATTGTTGGGCGCCTGGATTGCAGTAACGAGGCATTTATACCTGATCCAACCGCGGTAATGATGTATTTTTATGCGCCAATAAATAGTGCAATATCTGCGTAAAGTGAACTTTTTGGGTGCTAGCGGAACCAATAAGCGGGTGCTACACTCGGGCAACATTGAAATTGGAGGTAAACATGAGCACAAGCACAAGTCTGCAACCTATTGGCATCCTCGCCCCTGGTGCAAACCTGAATGCCTATGTTCAGGCGGTCAGCAACTTCTCTATTCTCACCGTTGAACAAGAGCAAGAGCTGGCGCGCGATCTGGTCACTAATGGCAACCTCGACGCCGCCCGTAAACTGGTTATGGCGCACCTGCGTTTTGTGGTGCATATCGCCCGCTCTTACAACGGCTATGGTTTGCCGCTGGGTGACTTGGTGCAAGAAGGCAATGTCGGCCTGATGAAAGCGGTTAAACGTTTTGATCCGGATAAAGGCGTGCGTTTGGTATCCTTTGCTGTGCATTGGATCAAAGCCGAAATCCATGAGTTTATTCTGAAAAACTGGCGTATCGTTAAAATCGCCACCACCAAAGCTCAGCGCAAATTGTTTTTTAACCTGCGTGGCGCTAAAAAGCGTCTAGCGTGGTTGAGCAATGATGAAGCCCATGCGGTTGCCGCCGATCTGGGTGTTGATGTTAAACAAGTACGCGAAATGGAAGGCCGCTTGGCCTCTTATGACGCTGGTTTTGATGCAGGCGAAGATGACGAAGACGATGGTTATGTAGCGCCGGCGCATTACCTCGAAGACAACCGCTACGACCCAGCTGTGCGTTTGGAAGAATCCAATTGGGAAGAATCCAACGTCAACAGCTTGGAAAAAGCGCTGGAAAAACTCGATGACCGCAGCCGCGTAATCCTGCAGCGCCGCTGGTTGAATGATGACAAAGCGACCTTGCACGATCTGGCCGCCGAGTATGGTGTATCAGCCGAGCGTATCCGCCAGCTGGAAAAAAATGCCATGAATAAAGTCAAAACCATGATGCTGGAAGCCTGATTTTCGCTGACATAGCATCCTGAAAAGCCGCGCCTAGCGCGGCTTTTTTATTATCTGGCCAATCATAAAATGGTTTTTTCAGGAGTTATTGTGGCACGACTGTTTCTGATGATCGCCGCTATTAGCGGATTTTTCGCCGTTGTTATTGGAGCGTTTGCCGCTCATGGCTTAAAACAAGTTCTCGCACCACAAGCAATAGATGTGGTGAAAACGGGTGTGCAATACCAGATGTATCACGCGCTTGCGCTATTGCTAGTCGCCCTTTGGCTCACCCATAAACCTGATACGCGAGGGTTAAAAGCGGGCGGCCTAGCCTTTATACTGGGCAGTCTGTTATTTAGCGGTAGCCTTTATGCACTGGCACTGGGTGCGCCGCGTTGGTTGGGGCCAGTGACGCCGTTGGGCGGCCTGTTTTTTTTGATCGGGTGGTTACTGTTGTTGATTGCTGCATGGCGCACCACATTAGCCGACTGATTTCTTTTACTCTCTAATTTGTAGCCTCTATGTCTGACTTACCTGAGTTAACGCCCGACCTTGAGTCAGGTGAAGAAGGGTTTTTGATCAAACCCGAATTTAAACCCAAATCGATCCGCAGTTTTGTCATTCGCGCCGGGCGTATTACCATCGGCCAAAAAAATGCATTCGATACCTGGTGGCCGAAATTTGGCTTGAGCTTATTTAAAGGGCCGATTGATCTGGAGCATGTATTCGGTCGCAAAGCGCCACTGGTATTGGAAATCGGCTTTGGTATGGGCGATTCGTTGCTCGAAATGGCACGCAATGAGCCGGATAAAAACTTTATCGGCATTGAGGTTCATCCACCTGGCGTCGGCCGTCTGATCAATGTAGCGGGGCAGGAAAACCTGACCAATCTGCGTGTCTATATGGCTGATGCTATGGATGTTCTGGAAGATTGTATCCCGGACGGCTGTATTGATCGCTTACAGCTGTATTTCCCTGATCCATGGCACAAGAAAAAACACAACAAGCGCCGGATTCTCCAGTCAGCCTTTGTTCAGCAAGTGCGACCTAAGATAGCCGCCGGCGGCATTTTCCACATGGCTACTGACTGGCAGGCCTATGCAGAGCATATGCTTGAAGTAATGAAAAATGCGACAGGTTTTGTGACGGAGTTCACGGAAGATGGTTATGCCCCTAGGCCGCACTATCGACCAATCACTAAATTCGAGAAACGAGGTGAGCGACTCGGCCATGGCGTTTGGGATTTATTGTTTAAAAAGACATCATAAATTGGCATAAATCGCTTTAATTTGCTAATGTAACCAACTGAAAATAATGATGAAATGGAATTTTAATGTAGATAATTTTTAGATCAAGATCGAATGTTTTACGCGCTGTAAATGTTTAATCAATCGAGGGAATCAGATTGTTTTGGAACCTCGCTATTTTTCTACGGAGAACAATGGCTATGAAACACACAAAATTACTTGCTTTATCCGCTGTTATCGCAGCAGTTTTTTCAACTGGCGTTAGCGCCAATGACAATCCAACAGTAGAAATTCACGCTGATGCTGGTCGTATATTCTTTGAAGATACGTTAGAAGATTCCAATATTTGGGATCTTGGCGTTGGTTTTGCCCTGAGCGAAAACTGGATGTTAGATCTGGTTGCCAGCCGTTGGGATAGTGAAATTGATCTGGTTGATGTTGACGGTACCCAGTACCGCGCCGACTTGCTTTACCATATCAATACTGAAAGCGCTTGGCGTCCGTACGTTGCCTTCGGTGTAGGTGATCAAAAGCGTGAATTCAATACAGCAAATGCTTCTTCTGAGCGCGACACTTTGGTTAACCTCGGTGCCGGTATCAAGCGCAGTTTGGGCGATAACTGGCAGTTCCGCACTGATGTTCGTGCGTTTAACAGCCTTGACAATGAATACACCGATTTGGCAATCACTGCTGGTATCGCGTTAGTGTTCGGTAAAACTTCAGCGCCTGCGCCAGCTCCAGTAGTTGTTGCTGCTCCGGTAGATGTTGATAGCGATGGCGATGGTGTTTACGACTCTAAAGACAAGTGCCCTGATACCGTTAGCGGTTTGAAAGTTGATGAAGTGGGTTGCCCGGTTGTTCTGGACAAAACTCTGGAAATCAATCTGGACATCCTGTTCGATACTGCTAAATCAGACATCAAAGATGAATACTTGCCACAAGTGCAAAAATTGGCTGATGCTATGAAGCAATACGCCAACACTGTTGTGCACATTGAAGGCCATACCGACAGCCAAGGTTCTGACGCATTGAACCAAAAACTGTCACAAAGCCGTGCTGATTCAGTGAAAGCAGCCTTGATCACCAAGTTTGGCATTGCAGCAAATCGTGTTACTGCTACCGGCCATGGTGAATCCAAGCCAATCGCAGACAATACTACTGCTGATGGCCGCGCGCAAAACCGTCGTGTAGTGGGTTCTGTTAGCGTGAACTACACAGAAACTCAAAAGAAGTAATAGTGTTTCTGAGTAATGAAAACCCGGCCTTGCGCCGGGTTTTTTTATTATTGGCGATTCAGTTTTTGTCGCTATAGAAAGACAACAGTTGCATATAACCGCTACGAAAGTCCGCATAGCGCAACTTATAACCTGATTCCAGCAAGCGCTGATTGCTAATCTGTTTATTGCCCCGTTCGTTCACCGCATCGGGCGATAAAAAATGTTCAATTCCCAATTGCCCCGCAATCCAACTCACTACTTCAATCATTGGCATAGGCGATGAGTCAGTCGCCAAATAAACATCTGCCAGGTTTTCCCGATGCTGCAATTCGATCAAATGGGCAAGTACCCCGGCACAGTCATCGGCGTGAATACGGTTAGTGTAATGTGGGCTGGCTGATGCGCGCCCATGCTTAACTTGCTCGATCAAGCGGTTGCGGCCGGGTCCATAAATCCCGCTAAAGCGGATGTTGCTATGGGCAAATCCACTTTGTTGAATTACTTGCTCGGCTTCCAGCAAACGCTTGCCGCTAAATCCCTCAGGTTCGGTTGGCGATTGTTCATTCACCCAGCTGCCATCGTTTTGGCTATAAACCGCAGTGCTAGAGACAAAAATCACCAAACGCGGCTGCTGTTGGAGACACTTTAACCCCGTCACCAGATTGCGACAGGTCTGTACATAAGCCAGTTCATAACCGACATCACTGCGTTCAGCGGGCGTCATGCTGATCACAACGACATCAAAGTCTTCGCTAGCGAGAACGGCGTCGAGTTGCTCTGCTTGTGTGGCATCGCAAGCGCGATACATGAGGCAAGGCAAATCCTCCGGTGGATGGCGACGCAGACCGGTAACGTGATAGCGCTGCGGGTCGAGTTGGTGGGCGAGGCGCTGGCCGATATCGCCGCAACCGATGATTAAGAGTTTTTCTTGTGCCGGGGAGTTAATTGTCATTTGATAAATGTCGCTAATCTGATAGTTTTAGGCTATTCACAGAAGTCCTAACAATGGAGCTGCATTATGACCCTGACCGAACTGCGCTATATAGTCACTCTTGCCCAGGAACAGCATTTTGGGCGCGCGGCAGATCGTTGCTATGTGAGCCAGCCTACCTTGAGCATCGCGGTAAAAAAGCTGGAAGATGAATTGGGTATCGCCTTGTTCGAGCGCACTAAATCCCGCGTTCAGCCTACGCCATTGGGCGAGCAAATTGTGGCGCAAGCAAACTTGGTATTGGAGCAAACGGCGGCGATCAAAGACCTCGCCGACGCCGGTAAAGACCAACTCAGCAGCCCCTTATCGGTCGGCGCGATTTTCACCATCGGCCCTTATTTACTGCCCAAGTTTATCCCTCATTTACAAAAGCTGGCGAGCAAAATGCCGCTTTATGTCGAGGAAGGCTACACCCACAACCTGCGCAAAAAGCTGCGTAATGGTGAGTTGGATGTGATTATTGTGGCATTGCCGTTTGTTGAAGCAGATGTTGTCACCCAAGCCTTGTATGAAGAGCCCTTTGTTGTACTTATGCCCAAAGACCATCCGCTTGCCGCTAAAGCTGCGCTTGATCCTACGGATTTGAATAGCCAACAATTGTTGTTGCTCGGCGAAGGTCACTGCTTCCGCGATCAAGTGCTCACCACCTGTCCGAACTTGCAGCATCACGGGGAGGCTAATGCCAGCAACGTGCGCACTGCCGCTGAGGGTAGTTCACTTGAAACCCTGCGCCATATGGTCGCCTCGGGTCTTGGGCTGACAATTTTACCCGCCTCGGCCGCCGAGAGTTCGCTCTACAGCTCTGATGTATTGGTTACACGTCCTTTTACCGAGCCATCACCCAGTCGCACAGTCGCACTCGCCTGGCGCGCCAGCTTCCCACGCCACAAGGCGATAGATGCTTTGCGCTCGGCGATTAAAGCCTGCCGTCATTAATCGCAGTTACTAGTGTCTACTTTGGCAGTGGCCAGCGAGAAAACCCTCGACCAAATCCCCGCCAGCGCCCTAAAAGGCGTTGGCGCCAGTTTGGCTGCTAAATTGGCGAAGATAGGCCTATTTAGCCTGCAAGATATCCTCCTTCATCTTCCCTTTCGCTACCTCGACCGCACCCGAATTACGCCGATTGGCACCCTGCAACCCAACGTTAATGCGGTGATTGAGGCGGAGGTGCGTGCCTGCGATATCGTTTTTGGCAAGCGCCGTAGTCTGGTGTGTAAGGTGCAGGATGGCACCGGCACTATCACCTTGCGTTTTTATCACTTCAACAATGCGCAAAAACAGCGATTAGTAAGCGGTACGCGCTTGCGGATTTTTGGCGAAACCCGCCGGGGCGCTTCGGGATTGGAGATGTACCACCCCGAATACGATGAGTTGAGCACGGCGGCGCCATTGCCGTTGGAGCAGTCGCTCACTCCGATTTACCCTGCTACTGAAGGCCTGACCCAACCGCGTATGCGCTCGCTTGCCGTGCAGGCACTCACGTGGCTCGATAAGCATGCGCTCAAAGAGTTGCTGCCTGAGGTGGTTCGGCGTCAGTTGAATCAGTCATCGCTCGCCGATGCATTGCGTTATTTGCATCAGCCCCCGACCAACGCCAATACCCAGCAGTTGATTGATGGCGAACATCCTTACCAGCAGCGGCTGGCGTTTGAAGAGTTGTTGGCGCATCACTTAAGTCTGTTATTGCTGCGCCGCGAAACCCAATCCGATGGCGCTACCCGGTTGAATTTGGACACAAGTTTGCAAACGCGCTTTTTGGCGCAATTGGGATTCAATTTAACCCGCGCCCAAACCCGTGTCGTCAGTGAAATCGCTGCCGATGTGGCCAAGCCGATCCCCATGTTACGGCTGGTGCAGGGCGATGTGGGTTCCGGTAAAACCGTCGTGGCGGCACTCGCGGCACTGGCTGCTGTAGCCAGTGGTAAACAAGCGGCGATTATGGCGCCGACAGAAATCCTCGCTGAGCAACATCGCATCAACTTTGGCAAATGGCTGGAACCGCTCGGCATCAAGCTCGGCTGGCTGACGGGCAAGTTAAAAGTGGCTGAGCGGCGCACCCAATTGGCGGCTATTGCCAGTGGCGGGGCGCAGGTCGTGGTGGGTACCCATGCGCTGTTTCAGGAGGCAGTGGAATTTGCTAATTTGGGTTTAATTGTGATTGATGAACAGCATCGTTTTGGTGTGCATCAGCGGTTAACCTTGTCAGAAAAAGGCACTAATAGCGATGAAAGTCGGCGATCTGGTCTACTGCGTCCACATCAGTTAATTATGACCGCAACACCTATCCCGCGCACCTTGGCGATGAGCGCCTACGCCGATTTGGATTGCTCGGTGATCGATGAACTGCCACCCGGTCGTACACCTATCTCCACCGTCGTTATCAGTGATAACCGCCGCGAAGAAGTAGTTGAACGCGTGCGCCTGGCCTGTGAGGAGGGGCGCCAAGCTTACTGGGTGTGTACGCTGATCGAAGAATCAGAAGCGCTGGAGGCGCAAGCGGCCGAGGCGACGGCGGCGAATCTCACCGAATCCCTATCGCATCTGCGCATCGGTTTGATCCACGGACGCTTGAAGCCAACAGAAAAAGAAGCGGTGATGGCGGCATTTAAAGCCAATGCATTGGATTTGTTGGTGGCGACTACCGTAATTGAGGTGGGGGTGGACGTACCCAACGCCAGCTTGATGATTATTGAAAACCCCGAACGCCTTGGTCTCGCCCAGTTGCACCAGTTGCGTGGGCGGGTGGGGCGCGGTTCAACGGCAAGCCATTGCGTGCTTTTGTATGGTTCACCGCTATCGCATAACAGTCGCGAACGATTGCGCGTAATGCGCGAGAGCAGCGACGGCTTTTATATCGCTGAACAGGATTTACTGCTGCGGGGCCCGGGCGAAGTGCTCGGCACCCGCCAAACCGGCGAGATGCAATTCAAAATCGCCGATTTGCAGCGCGACAGCCATTTACTGCCCTCGGTCAAAGACGCCGCCCTGTTGTTGATGAGCGATTATCCACAGCTATGTGGCCAGTTAGTATTGCGCTGGTTGGGTGAAAATCAGCGCTATTTGCAAGTTTAAGCGCCGTTTGACAGAGTTATTTGCATCTTCCCCCAGATTGCACTTTGCAGCCGGAAATTTGGACTATGCTTGGATAGATCTTGTGCAGGGCATTCAGGGCTTTGTTATCTATTCAGTTTGATAGGTGTTATTGGCTTTTATTGCATAATAATAGTCTACACAAAAGCCACAGAGTTACTAAGCCCATGTATATCAACCACTTGGAAACATTAAGAGGAGTAGGCCGTGTCAGTCCCTACCAGTGTTCAATCATTGCTCAACAAGCAAAATGTGCATTATCAGGTAGCTGAGGTGCCCGTGACTGAGAATGAACGAGCCCTATGGCATGACCAGCATTTACGTACTATGAGCGCAGCCAAATCGGTTATTTTGCAAGATGGTAAGGGTAGGGTGCAGGTGATTTTTGCGGCTGATCGTTTGCTCGATCTCAAGGCTGTTAACCGCCAAACCGGGCGCGAATTACACGCCTCCAAACCTGAAGACATCCACAAATTTTGCCTTTCCCACAATCTGCAATCCATTCCCGCACTGCCCAAATTAGCCGGTTTACTGACGCTGATTGACCGCAGTTTGGTCGAGCGCAATGAGCTGCTGGCCGATTCCGGCGATGAAAAGCAATTGCTGCGTTTTAGCCGTGAAGAATTCAAACAGATTATTGATGATGCCACTGTGTGCGATATTGCCGTACCGCTGGAGCCGCTGGAAATAGACGATACCAGCAGCAGCGATTCGGAACAGATTCTGGGTGCGGTGCGCAGTTTTACCCAGCTGCGCGTTAAGCAGCGCTTGGAAGAAACCCTTGAGTTACCGCCCTTATCGGATACCGCCCAGCGCATTATCAAGCTGCGCGTAAACCCGAATGCGGATATCAGTGACCTTGCGCAAATCGTCGAAACTGATCCGAGCCTTGCCGCACAAGTGGTGAGCTGGGCGGCATCGCCTTACTATTCGGCGCCGGGCAAAATCAAATCCATCCACGATGCCATAGTGCGCGTGCTGGGCTTTGATATGGTGCTCAATCTGGCGCTGGGTTTGTCGCTCGGCAAAGCCATGACCATCCCCAAAGAAGGCCCCCACGGCGCACTGCCTTACTGGCAGCAAGCGGTGTATATGGCGGCAGCGATCGAAGGGTTGGTGACGGCAATTCCGCGCGACCATCGCCCCAGTTTTGGTATGGCTTACCTCTGCGGCCTGCTGCACAACTTTGGCTACCTGATTCTGGCAGAGGTGTTTCCGCCGTATTTCCACAGCTACTGCGAGCTGGCCGATACCAACCCCCATGTCGATCATCAAGCGCTGGAACGCCACTTGATTGGCGTGACGCGCGAGCAATTGGGTGCGTCATTGATGTCGCTGTGGTCGATGCCGGAAGAAGTGGTGGTGGGTTTACGCCATCAAAACAACCCCTATTACCAAGGTGAAAACAGCGTGTATGCCAAGCTGATTTTTGTCGCCCAGCGCCTGTTGCACCAGCACAATGTCGGCCGTGGCCCCAAGATGGCGATTCCACCACAGGTGTTTGAAGACCTACATCTGGATCCGGAAAAGGCCTACACCACAGTGTCGAATATTATTGAATCGAGTGATGACCTCAAACATATCGCGCACCAGCTGTCGCCGCACCACTAACACACAGTATTTACCCCACATCATTAAATAGCTGCTGTAGCGATAACCAAAACCCCTTTTTCAAGGGGTTTTTTTGTTTATGGCGTAAGCGATGGTGGATGAGTATGCTGCACACTATTCCAACCCGATCGAGCGAGTATCCCGTTATGACCAGCAGTTTCCCCGCCGCCGAAGCGGCCGCTATTTTAGTTGAACGCCGTATTGCCGGAACCCAATCTGACCGTCTCCCCGAAGCCTGCCGCCCACGTACGTTGACGCAAGCGCTGGCAATTCAAGCCGCTGTCAGCGAGCAGTGGTGCGAGCAGATGGACGACAGTATCGGCGGCTGGAAATGCCTGTTGCCACCAGAAGATAAACTGGTGGTCGGCCCCATTTATACACGCACTATCGATTCAGTCGCACCTATAAGTTTATGGCCAAAAGGCGACCGCGCGCGTATCGAACCGGAATTGGCGTTCTTTTTCGGGCAGGATTTACCCGCGCGCGCCGAGCCCTACACTCCGGCCGACGTCGATGCCGCCATCGCCCGCACCCATATGGCCTTGGAACTGATCAACAGCCGCTACTCAGATCCAGCCAGCTGCGAATTTCCCGAAATGCTTGCCGATGGTTTGGTCAACCAAGGCCTGTTTATCGGCCCGCAAGTGGATTCCGCCAGCGCCCGTGGCGCCAGCAGTTTTACCGTGACCATGACTTGCACAAATGGTGAAGTGATTGAACGCCAGGGTCAGCACCCCAACACCCATCCGCGTGCGCCGCTCTATTGGCTGGCGGAGTTTTTGCGCAGCCGCGGCGAAGGAATCCTTGCCGGGCAGGCGGTGATTACTGGTTCATACGCCGGTGTGATCGAGGTCCCCTTGAATACCGACATCACCATCGACTATGCGGGTTTGGGTAGCATGCAGGTCAGTTTTACCGCCAAATAAAGCGCGAAAAGGAGCAGTGCGATATGAGCCAAGATCTTACCCCACCAACAGCCCCGTTTTTTTCCTGTTCCATTCCTGTGCGTTGGGGCGATATGGATGCCTACGGCCACGTTAATAACACCCTCTATTTCCGCTACTTTGAAGAGGCGCGGTTTATGTGGATGCTGGACAAGGGCATCGCCCTCAAAGCCGATACCCACCCCGTAGTCGTCACTATTGGCTGTACTTTTTTGCGCCCGTTATTTCACCCGGACACCTTGCGCATCGATATGTTTATCAGCGAGCCGGGGCGCTCCAGTTTTATGGTCACCTATAAGGTTTACACCGCCACGCAACCGGACACGCTAGTGGCCGAGGGTTACTCCAAAGTTGTGTGGGTAAGCAGTGCCGATGGTAAATCGGTGCCCTTGCCGGATTTTGTGCGCAGCCTGTGTGTGGTTGAGTGATGCCACTCTGGCTGGAAGCGGGCGGCTGGGGATTCGCCGCCGCCAGCGCACTGTTGCTGGGTTCGGCGCTGGGCTGGTTTATTCGCTTTCCACCCAAGATAGTCGCTTATGTGATGGCTTTCGGCAGCGGCATCTTGTTTGCCGCGCTCAGTTTTGATTTAGTCGGCGATGCTTTGGAGCAGGCGAGCATCGGCTGGATTGCGGGTGGTTTTATGGCAGGTGCGGCGCTTTTTTCGTTGATCAACCATTGGCTCAATACCCCCGGCGTCAAACATCGCAAACGCTCCCACAGCCAAAAACCGGCGGCCAAAAATACCGGTATGGCGATTGCGGCGGGAACACTGCTTGACGGCCTACCGGAGTCCATGGCGATAGGTTTACTCGTCGCCAGCGGCGGCAAACTCAGCCTCGCTACTATCGCCGCGATTTTTATCTCCAATATCCCGGAAGCCTTATCCAGCACCGCCGGGCTGCGCCGTGCGGGGCACGGTGGCTGGTTTATAGTGCGGCTATGGGGCGGCATAGCGCTGTTATCGGGCGTGTTTGCGATTATCGGTGCGGTGTTTTTTGGCAATGCGCCCGAACATGTCAAAGCGCTAATTACCTGCGTCGCCGCAGGCGGTATTTTTGCGATGCTGGTGGAGACGATGATTCCTGAAGCCTTCGCCGAAACGCACGAATTGTCGGGCTTGATTGCGGCGCTGGGGTTTGTAGCGGCGGTGGCGATGCAGGCGCTGGAGCATTGATTCCGGGTGAGTGAGAGGCAAATCAGCTCAGGGAGATTTGCCGGTTTGTCATCAAACCGTAACCTGATTAACGCAAAAAGACAGCCTGGCAGCATCTGTAGTGCAACCTCTTCTCATAAGGCAATTCATGCATTTAACCCGTCGTCATTTTCTTAAAAACGCCAGCGCGGCAGCTATCGCTGTGGGCGGCTTGCGCAGCTTGCAACTGCAAGCGCAGGTGTACGCACAAGACCCGGTCCACGGTATCGATAAAGTCGGTCAGCTGCTCGCCGACCCCGCCGGAATCCTCAACTTGCCGCGCGATTTTAACTATCAAGTGATCTCCCGCACCGGCGATCGTATGAGCGATGGCTTATTTACCCCCAGCGGCATGGACGGCATGGCCGCCTTTCCGGTTGCCGGCGATCCTGACAAATGTATTCTGGTGCGCAACCACGAACTGGACTCGCTGGGCGGTGAGGTCGATGCCTTTGGCGGCAAGCTGGAGCTGGCGCGCAAACACGTCGGCAACAAAGCCTATGATCAATACCCGCGCGGCCAATTGCCGGTCAATGGTGGCACTAGCACTCTGGTATACAGCCATCGCAGCCAGCGGATCGAGCGCAGCCACTTGAGCTTGATCGGCACAGTACGCAACTGCGCAGGCGGCGCTACTCCTTGGGGAAGCTGGCTTACCTGCGAAGAAACGCTGGTAGGCAAAGCCCACGGTTACGGGCGTGAGCATGGCTACATGTTTGAGGTTCCCGCAGGTAGCAAAGGCCTGGTCGATGCGATACCGCTTACCGCGATGGGACGCTTTATGCACGAAGCCGCTGCGGTGGATAGCACCACCGGCATCATCTATTTATCGGAAGATTTTGAGCGAAGTTTGTTTTATCGCTTCATCCCCAATACCCCCGGCAAACTCGCGGCGGGCGGGCGTTTACAGGCACTTGTCTTGCGTGACTGGGCGCAGGCCAACACCCGTAATTGGGAGGAGGATACACAGGATAAAAACGCGCAAAAAGTGGCGATGCGGCAGCGTTTCACGTGTGAGTGGCTGGATTTGGAAGAGGTAGATGCAGCCGAAGGTGATTTAGCCGCACGCGGCGAAGCCAAAGGCGCTGCGATATTTGCGCGCGGCGAAGGCCTCGCGTTTGCCTTGCGCGCCGATCAAACCCGTGAAGTATTGTTTTCTGCCACCAGCGGCGGAGCACTTAAAATCGGCCAGGTATGGCGCTATCAACCCAGCCCCTTTGAAGGAACTGCGCGCGAAGCAGAGGAGCCGGGGGTGATGGAGTTACTCTACGAAAGCCACAATCGCGCCATTTTGCAAGCTTGCGATAACCTTACTGTGGCGCCCTGGGGTGATTTGATTATCTGCGAAGACAGCTATTCTGATAGTCCCGATACCATCAACTACCTGCGCGGACTCACTCCCGACGGCAAAATTTACACTCTCGCCATGAATGCCCATGCGGCTAAAGGTGAATTTTGTGGCGCTTGTTTTTCCCCGGACGGCACAACCTTGTTCGTCAATATCCAAAACCCCGGCATGACGCTTGCCATCACCGGCCCTTGGGGGCATTTGCGCAGTCAAGCCAAAGGAATATTGGATCTAAAAGGGAAAGGTTAATGATCAAGCCGTTTGCACTTGCTGTAATTCCTGCCAGTAGATTTTGTCGCTGTGATGCAGCAAGCGCATAGTGCCTTGATGATCTTCCACCAGGGCGGTGCAGTTTTCGATCCAGTCGCCGCAGTTGGCGTAGCGTAAACCACCTTCTTCACGCAGCGCCGGGTAGTGGATATGGCCGCACACAACGCCGTCGTAACCGCGCCGTTGCGCTTCTGCCAGCGCCTCTTTTTCGTAGGTCGCGATCGCCGCTTTGGCGCCTTTGATATTACTTTTGATCAATCCCGCGAGTGAGAAGTAGGGGCGTCCAAATAATTTGCGCACCCGGTCAGACCAGCGGTTGATAAACAGCAGCAGCTCGTAACCGTGGTCGCCCATCAGTTGCTTTAACCAGCTGTGGTTGATGTAAGCGTCCATCGCATCGCCGTGCATGATCAGCAGGCGTTTGCCGTCGGCAGTCACATATTCGTGTTCTTGTGCGATTTCAATCGGGCCAAATAACTGGCCGCTAAAATGGCGGATGGGGTCGTCGTGGTTGCCGGGCACATAGACCACACGCACGCCTTTGGCTGCCAGTTCGTAGAATTTGAGCATCACTTGATAGTGTTTTTGCGGCCAGCAAAAGCGGCGTTTGAGCGACCATAAATCCACTATATCGCCTACCAGATAAAGGGTGTCGCAGTGGATATGGCTGAGGAAGTCGAGCAGATAATCGGCCTTGCAATCACGGAAACCGAGGTGGATATCAGAAATCCACACAGTGCGCGCATTGATCAAATAGCTGGCAGGTTTGGGATTATCGACGTCGCTGCTAACAGCAACAGGCAGGGTTGCAACAAGGGCATTAGCGGAAGAGTTCATGGTGCGTTTCCGTAGCTATTTCACCTTAGTTTGCGGCGAACATGTGACGAAAACGCAACATTTTGATGAACTTTGGGTGACAGCTAACCCGCTTTAGGTACCGATTGCTGGGCGCTGGTTTGATCTTGCAGCAGCCAGTCGAGCACGGCTTGGCGGCTCTCCAACATTTCCCGATAGGTTTGCAGAACTACCGGATTAGGGTTGAGTTGTTGTTGCAGGTGTTCAATCCGGGCGAGCAAAAAATTAATGTCGTTTTGGACTTTTTCAGCCACTTCTGTGCTGTTAAATGCTTCGTTACCGATATTGAGAATTGTCATGGAGGCCTTCCGTTGCTGATTTTGCTGCCAATTATTAGAGTAAAGTTAGTACGCGATGTTTGCCAGTATCCTGCAAAAGCGGGTGTGATAATAGTCGCAAATCTCGCTAAAGTGTGTGCGCTTTGGCTTACAAAAATATCTGCCAGTGCAGTTATAACAGGGTTTTAGGCCTGCTGTTTTTTCAATAGGGTAAGGCTGAACAGCAAGGTAGCAGAAAGCACAATCGCAGGCCCGGCGGGGCTATCCCACCAGTAGGAGGCTGCTAACCCTGCGAGTACCGCGATAATACCCAGCACGCTCGACATTATCGCCATCTGCTCCGGCGTATGGGTCAAGCGACGGCTGGCGGCAGCGGGGATAATCAGCAGTGCGGTAATCAGCAGTACTCCCACGACCTTCATCGCAATCGCAATCACCAGCGCCATCAACAACATAAGCGCGGTGCGTACCCGTGCTACGGGCACACCTTCCACCTGCGCCAATTCTTCATGCACGGTAATCGCCAATAGCGGGCGCCAGAGCCAGATAAGCGCGCCGATCACCGCAAGGGAAATAATCCAGATACTGACCACATCGGTCTGGTTGACCGAGAGGATATCGCCAAACAAATAGGCCATAAGATCGATGCGGTTGTCGCTAAACACACTGACGCAAATCAGCCCGAGCGCGAGGGTGGAGTGGGACAAAATCCCCAGCAGCGTATCGGTGGCGAGGAAGCGATTGTTTTGTAGCGCCACCAAAATCAGCGCCAGCAGCAGGCAGCCGAGCGCGATAGCGAGGTTGAGGTTGATATCCAGCAGCAGACCGAAAGTCACGCCGAGCAGCGCGGAGTGGGCGAGGGTATCGCCGAAATAGGCCATGCGGCGCCAGACCGCAAAAGCGCCGAGCGGCCCGGCGACCAGCGCCACGGCGATACCGGCGAGGAGGGCGAGCAGTAAAAAATCAGGCATGGTGGTCGTGTCCGCAAGAGCTGGTGTGGATATGTGCAGAGCTGCCGGGTTTGGCGAGAATCACATTGCCGTGGGCATCGTGTTGGTGATCGTGGTGATGGGTGTAAATCGCCACTTGCGGTGGATTGGTCGCGCCCACTGCTTCACCAAACAACGCGAGGTAGGCGGGGTCGTTAGTCACCTGTTCCGGGTGGCCTTCGCAGCAGACATGCTGGTTAAGGCAGATCACCGTATCAGTCGTCGCCATCACTAAATGCAGGTCGTGGGATACCAGCAATACTCCGCACTGGCGGCGGTTGCGGATCTCGTTGATGAGCGCATAAAGCGCCGATTGCCCGGTCACATCTACACCTTGCACGGGTTCATCCAAAACCAACAATTGCGGATCGCGTAAGAGCGCGCGCGCTAACAATACGCGCTGGGTTTCGCCGCCGGAGAGGGATTGCATGGGCATATTGATGAGTTTATCGATACCGGTCAGTGCCAATGTTTCAACGAGATCGGCGCGCGCTTTGCCACCCAGCGCGAGAAAGCGCGCCACGGTCAGCGGCAGGCTGGCATCGATATGGAGTTTTTGCGGCATATAGCCGATGCGTAAATCCGGTGCTTTATCGATTACGCCTTCATCGACCTTGATTAGCCCGAGTACAGCGCGTACCAAGGTCGTTTTGCCCGCGCCATTGGGGCCGATCAGGGTGATAATCTTACCCGCCCGCAGGGTTAAATCGGCGCGCTGCAAAATGTGGCGGCCATTGCGCGTAACACCCAATCCGCGTGCTTTGATCAGATAATCACTCATGCCCATGCCCATCGTGTTCAATATTGCCCGCGCAGTTAGCGCATAGGCCGGAGACTTCCAGCGACTGGGTTTCCACCTGAAATCCCGATTCTTGCGCGATGCCAATAATCTGCTGACTGAGTTCCGGTTGATCCAGTTCGATGGCGATACCGCAAGCGCGACAAATCAAAAAATGGCTCTGGTGTTTAGTCGTCGGCGAAGGGCAGCCGATAAACGCATTGAGCACATTAATGCGGTGAATCAATCCCTGTTCCAGCAGGAAATCCAGCGCGCGGTACACCGTCGGCGGTGCTACGCGACGGGTATTGGCCTTAGCGAGCATCTCCATCAAGGTGTAAGCACCGAGTGGTTTGTGGTTTTGCCAGATAAGTTCCAGCACCTGTAGGCGCAAATCCGTCAGCCGCACCCCGCGCCCTAAGCAGAGCTGGCGGGCGGATTCAAGCGCATCGCTAATGCAATGGTTGTGATCGTGATGACTACAGGCGATGGGGGTGTGTTCCATATGTTTCTCTGGCTTAAAGTGCCCGGCCAAGTGCATCAGGATGAGCAGCTAAAGGGCGATGTAAACGTCCGGTTATGTTACTCTATAACCTTTCATTTGGCATGTATTTACGGGATCGGTTTAGGTTATGCGGTATTGCGGGGTTTCTTTCCAGCGCGGCTTGGCGCTTATCAGTTTGGTATTGTTGGTGGCGGCGCCAGTGCAGGCCAAGCTGCAGATATTGGCGAGTATTAAACCGCTGGCACTGATCGCGCAAGAAGTTGCGGGGGATCAGGCCGATGTCATCACCCTGCTGCCGATTACCGCCTCGCCGCATGATTATCCGCTCAAAATGTCCGACCACAAACGACTGCGTTCGGCGGATGTGGTGCTCTGGGTGGGGCCGGAATTGGAGAGTTTTCTCGCCCGCCCGCTCGGCAATCTTGCTGCGGATAAGTTAATCACCAGTTATCAATTAACGGGATTGCATTGGCCAGATGAAGTAGCGAGCGATCACCACCACAGCAATCACGCACATGTTGGCAAAGATCCCCATATTTGGCTTGATCCGCGCAATGCAGTGCTAATTTCCCAAGTGTTAGCGGCGCGTTTGGCGCAATTACAGCCAGAATCAGCGGCAGTCTTTAACACGAATGCCCAGCGTTTTGCCGCATCAGTCCAACAATTGGATCATCAGTTGGTGCAGCAGCTTGAAAGCGTGAGAGAAGTGGGGTTTGCGGTTTATCACGAAGGTTACGGGCATTTTGTGGGGCGCTATGGCCTGCATCAGGTCGCCTATGTGACCTATTCACCCGAGCGTCGCCCAGGAGCAAAACACTTGCAAGAGTTGCGCGAAGTATTGGCAAAAGAGGGGCAGTGTCTATTTATGGAGCCCTACTACAAAGCGCAGGGCATGGAAGAGATGGCAAAAAAACTTAATTTGCGCATCGGCTTGCTGGATCCTATCGGCGAGCAACAGGTATCCAGCTATCAACAGCTATTACAGCAACTTAGCCAAAGTTTTTTAACCTGCCTTGCGGATCGGCGTGATCACTGAGGCATAGGCCGGTTTACGCATTTTCACATCGCGCGCTGTAAGCATCTCTAACTGGCGTTCATTCAGCTCCATCACAAACGAATCATAGTATTCGCGTATTTCGCTATTCACCGATGCGCTCGCTTCGCGCAGCAATGCCAACATTCCTTCCTGCGTCGCCAAGCGGTGACGAGTTCCTGTTTTGTGATAAACACAGCTTGCCAATTGCTGCATGCGAAAAATAGCGGTTTGGGAAAAAATTAAGGTGTCCATGACATCCTCCAAGGCAGTTAATAGCAGCGTTGACGTGATTATCCATAGGCAGAAAAGAGCCTTACAAATCGAGTCTAGGTTAGAAATTAAGCAGCGCGAGGGGATTAGGTGCCAATCACACTAAAATTGCAAAAGTGTGATGATTACAAAAAAGAGCCCCACAGTGATCTTACAAAAAGTTATAAGGGCACATGCGGGGCTAATACACGAGAGTAAAACAAGGGAGATAGTCCAATCAAAACAACAGCTTAGAGAAAGCTCGCGGCAACGACGACTAATCGCTGCCGCTACAACTTAAAGTGCAAATTGTTGTGCCAATTTAGCTTCGAGTTTCTGTTCGAGTTTGGCGTTAGCTTTGTCGTTCAGAGCATCGGTCTTGGCAGTCAGTTCTTCAGCAATACGCGCTTCGGCGTCTTCCTGAGTTTCAACCCAAGCTGTCTTAACGCCTAAATCGGCTGCAGCGAGAGTCAGTTCGGTGTTAGTGGCCTCGTCGGCAAAAGCGCCGGTGGCAGTTAATAGTAAAGTTGCGAATACGAGTGTGGTCTTTTTCATCGTGGGTTCCTCCGATGGTTTGTAAAATCCAGTTGCCTTGTGAGCAACCTTTCTGTCTTTCATTAAGGTTTACTCGGTAACAAGTTACGTGGGTTATTTCGTTTTGTTACCTTATGTAACGCATAGTAACAGGGATTTATTTTTTGCCTAGCCCCTGCTTAAACTTTTTAGTTATACAAAAGTATAAAATGTGAATAAATACCTAAACTTAGCGTTATATCGTGATGTTTATTTGAAGTATGGCGCTTGGTAACACATTTCTTAGGCGGTAACACTTTTGAGCCAATTGGCATTTGAAGTGTTACTCGCGTCACTGGTAACTGGGCCTTCCGGCTCGATAAGAAGGGCTTTGGTGTATCCTGCGGCCATCAAAAGCCGCCTTAATTGCAGATTTTTACTATGACTCAGCCTCAAACTGCCGCACCTTTGGTGCTCGTCGATGGATCTTCCTACCTTTACCGCGCGTATCACGCCTTACCGCCCCTCACTAACTCCAAAGGGCAGCCCACCGGCGCCGTAAAAGGTGTGGTGAATATGATGCGACGGCTTATTAAGGATTATCCCCTCAGCCCCATTGCTGTCATTTTTGATGCAAAAGGAAAAACCTTCCGCGATGAGATGTATGCCGAGTACAAAGCCAATCGCCCGCCCATGCCCGATGATCTGCGCCCCCAGGTGCAACCTATTCTCGACATAGTCGAAGCTATGGGTTTACCGCTATTGGTAATAGAAGGTGTAGAAGCCGACGATGTAATTGGCACGCTTGCGCGTCAGGCCACGGAACAGCAAATGCCGGTGATTATTTCTACCGGCGATAAAGACATGGCGCAGCTGGTGAATGAACACGTCACGCTGGTTAACACCATGACTGAAACCTGTTTGGATATTCCCGGCGTCAATGCCAAGTACGGTTTCGGCCCTGAATTGATGATCGACTACCTCGCGCTCATGGGCGATAAAGTCGATAACATTCCCGGTATTCCCGGTGTCGGCGAAAAAACTGCTCAAGGATTAATCCAGGGGCTCGGCGGTTTGGATGCAATTTATGCCGACGTGGAAAAAGTGCGCACGTTGTCATTTCGCGGCGCGAAAACCATGCCGGAAAAATTAATTGAACATCGCGAGATGGCGTATTTATCTTATCGCCTTGCCACTATTAAAACCGATGTGGAATTAGCGATAACCCCAGAAGCTATTCACTGCGGCCAAGCTGACCGTAATCGCTTGCGTGAATTGTTTGATGAATTGGAATTTAAAAGTTGGGTAAAAGATTTAGACAATGAAAAAACGGCCTCGCCCACTGCTGCAATGCCGCTGGTGTGTGAAGAAAATGTGGATACAGAAAACAATTTAGAAGGGAATGATGAGCCTGCATTGTCTGTAGTGCCAACTGAAATTCAATACGACATTATTACCGATAAAATTTTATTCGCCGATTGGTTAAATCGTTTACAACATGCGGCGCAGTTTTCGTTTGATACTGAAACCACTGCGCTGGAAATTATGGATGCAAAAATTGTCGGCTTAAGTTTCGCGATAGAAGCAGGCGTCGCTGCTTATATTCCCTGCGGTCACGATTACATGGGTGCACCGGAACAGTTGCCGCTTGAGTGGGTGTTGCAAGAATTAAAATCGATTTTGGAAGATGCCAGAAAAATAAAAATAGGCCAGAATTTAAAATACGATCGCAGTGTGCTGCTCAATTACGGCATTGAATTGCGCGGAATTGAATTCGATACCATGCTCGAGTCCTATGTGTGGAATTCCATCGGCAGCCGCCACAATATGGATGACCTTGCGCAGAATTATCTCGACTATAAAACGGTTACCTTTGAGGAACTTGCCGGTAAAGGTGTAAAACAACTCACCTTTAATCAATTAAAAGTGGAAGACGCCGGTCACTATGCGGCGGAAGATGCTGATATCACCTTGCGCTTGCATCAATTTTTTTGGCCGCAGCTGGAAAAAATTGTTTCACTAAAATCTGTGTTTGAAACTATCGAGATGCCGCTCTTACCGGTGCTATCCCATATTGAACGCAATGGCGCCTTGGTCGATGCAAGATTACTCGGCCAGCAGAGTATCGAGTTGGGTGAGCGTTTAGTGCAATTAGAGCGCAAAGCCTATGATATCGCCGGACAAGAATTCAATTTAAGTTCGCCCAAACAACTTGGCGTTATTTTGTTTGAACAACAAAAATTGCCCATACTGAAAAAAACACCCACTGGAACACCATCGACTGCAGAAGAAGTTCTGCAGGAATTAGCGCTGGATTATCCGCTGCCAAAAGTATTGATGGAATATCGTGGGCTCGCGAAATTAAAATCGACCTACACGGATAAATTACCGCTGGTAATTAACAAACGCACCGGTCGAATTCATACCAGTTATCATCAAGCAGTAGCGGCTACCGGGCGTTTATCATCGCAAGATCCGAACTTACAAAATATCCCGATTAAAACCGAAGAGGGGCGGCGTATTCGTCAGGCATTTGTTGCACCCAAAGGTTATAAGTTAGTTGCAGCGGATTACTCGCAAATTGAACTGCGTATTATGGCGCACTTATCTGACGACGCTGGCTTGCTCAGCGCGTTTGAAAAAGGCTTGGATGTGCATCGCGCTACCGCCGCTGAAGTATTTGGTGTGGGATTGGATGGCGTCACATCGGAAATGCGCCGCAGCGCCAAGGCGATTAACTTTGGTTTGATCTATGGCATGTCGGCCTTTGGCCTTGCCAAACAATTGCATGTCGGCCGCAATGAGGCGCAGCAATATATTGATCGCTACTTTGAGCGTTATCCCGGTGTGCAGTGCTACATGAATAATATTCGCGCGCTTGCGCATGAACAGGGTTTTGTCGAAACCATTTTTGGTCGCCGTTTGTATTTGCCCGAGATCAACGCCAAAAATAAAAACCTGCAGATGGGTGCCGAACGCACTGCGATCAACGCACCAATGCAAGGTACTGCCGCCGATATCATTAAAAAGGCGATGATCAGCGTGCAGGCTTGGCTCGACGAATCACAACTCGATGCCAAAATAATTATGCAAGTACACGATGAGCTTGTATTGGAAGTGGCAGAAGCACAACTTGATCAGGTACGCGCCGGTTTAATCGAGCGTATGTCAGCTGCTGCTACACTGAAAGTGCCATTGCTGGTGGAAGCTGGAGTGGGCGACAACTGGGATGAAGCGCATTAAGGCGATTGAGAAATTGTTAGATTTTAGCCTTGCAGTCCAGATAGTTGAATCCGTTGACGGGCGTTGCTGTGATGAAAAATACAAGGGTCATTTATCTCGCATTATTGTTTGCATTACTGCAAGCGCCCTGTGCGCTGGCCGAGTTTGTCGTCAGTCACCGCTCACCCTTTACAGCGGGCGACAAGCATCATATTTACAGCACGGAATTGTTGCGCCTCGCACTGGAAAAAACGCGCCCCGAGTACGGCGATTTTCGTATGCAACCCATGCCGCCGCGCAATTATGCGCGCTCGCTCAAGGCGGCGGTTGATGATACCTATCCCAACTTAATGATTGAGACGAGTTATGAGCAGGCTTTAACGCATCATGCCAAATTGGATTTTATTAATTTTCCCATGGATTTGGGTGTGCTGGGGTATCGGGTGTGTTTTATTAATCCCAAACTTAAAGCGAGCGGTAAAAAAATTGAAACGCTTGAGCAGTTGCGCAACTTCACTTTTGCTCATGGTGTGAGTTGGGCGGATACCATTATTTTTCGCCACAATGGTTTGAAAGTGCAGGAGATCGAGAACTACGATGGTATTTTTTTGATGGTGATTGGTGGGCGGGTCGATTTCTTCTGTCGTGGGGTCAATGAGATTCTCGATGAAACCGAGCAATTCAAGGATCTAAAAGAGTTGACGTATGACGAGCAGTTTTTACTGGTTTATCCACTGCCCCGATTCTTCTATTTCAATATCAAAAATACGCTTGCTAAAGAGCGCATAGAGTTAGGGCTAGAGCGCGCCTATGCGGATGGTTCCTTGCAATCGTTGTGGAAAGCCAATTACCAACCGAGCCTGGAATTGGTGAAACTGGATAAGCGTAAGATCATCCGGCTGGAAAACCCGCTGCTTAGCGGTTTGGAAATGAAGTTTGTGCCTGACTTTATACCGCTGCTCAATGACCAGTACGGTAAATCACAAGCAAAGTGAATAGATTCTTAACGAAAATCCGGTCGATTAGTTTTTTAAGCTTATATTTTAACGTTGTCAGTTTTTAAGTTATTGATTTTAAATGATTTATTGAATTAACAAAGAAATGTGCAAATTATTTTAAAATAGTTTGAACTTATTTTGAAAAGGGTTGGTCTGAGTTATGTGTGTTTTACGATCATGAGCTAACTCCTCCCCTAATGGCTTTTAAGCCAGCTAAGCGTGAAGTAATTTTAAGCTAAGTCAGCCCCGATTTTATCGGGGTTTTTTTTGCCTGTAATTTGGCTACAGGAAGGTGTAATTGTGCAAAAACTGTTGCAATTACAGAGGTTTACGTTTTTCCCTGAACTTTTTTTGGCGCCGTCCGGTCATACCTACAACTTAATTACTAGAGCTTTTTTTTCATAGCTAGTCTTTACGTTGTTGTCTCTCCTAGCCCATCTGGCATCACCCCAAGGATGCCAGTCCTTTTCCGATGATTTACGTAAATCATCGGATTTTTTTATTGGGGCTCGGGTTCTTCAGTCTCAACGTGTTCCGGTGCCAGCCAGGATTGCAACTTTGCCTTGAGTTCATCGAGACCGGCGTATTTCAGCGCCGAAAAACATTGGATGCTCACCAATTCATCGAGCTTCGCTTGCTTTAGCTGCTTTTGCACCGCAAACAGTGCGTTGTTGGCTTGCATGCGGCTGAGCTTATCGGCCTTGGTGAGCAGAATGTGGATCGGCATATTGCCCTTGATTGCCCAGTTGAGCATGGTGGTATCAAACTCTTGCAGCGGGTGACGAATATCCATCAGCAGTATCAAACCTTGTAAACATTGACGCTTTTGCAGGTATTCCGATAAGTCACGCTGCCACTTTTCTTTTTGATCGCGCGATACCTTGGCATAACCATAACCGGGCAGATCGACCAAACGCTGGTTTTCACTCAGATTGAAAAAGTTGATTAGCTGGGTGCGGCCAGGTGTTTTACTGGTGCGCGCCAGCTTTTGGTTGGTGAGGGCGTTAATGGCACTGGATTTGCCTGCATTAGAGCGACCGGCAAAAGCGACTTCATAGCCAGACTCCGGTGGACATTCGCGGATGCTGGGAGCGCTCTTGGTAAAGTAAGCCTTGGTAAATAGGATTTCGGTCAAGATAATAACCCTTCAAAATAGTGTGTTATTAGTGCGTTGGTAATATAATGCGCGGCTTTTACCGGCTGTCGTGCGCGCCAAAAGCGGGATTGACGTGGAATTAAGGGTGCGATTGTAGCTTGTTGGCCTGCCATTAAGCGAACCATCGACTAAATTCCTACGTATACTTGCGAGTAAAGACGCACGCATAACAATCAGATTCATCGACCAAATCGGGTTAGCCAATGAAATATATCGTAAAAAATGCACTTTTATCCTTGGGTTTGGTGGCAGTTGCGCAGGGCGCTATGGCTGCGGGTGATGCTGCAGCTGGCGCAACCAAAGCCGCCGTATGTGGTGCTTGCCATGGTGCGGATGGCAATAGTCTTGTTGGTACCTTCCCAAAATTGGCAGGTTTAGGTGAGCGCTACTTGCTGAAGCAGATGACCGATATCCAAGCTTGGGATTTGGAAAAAGACGCGGCAAAGAAAGCGGTAACTGGCCGTGCAGTTGCTGAAATGACCGGTCAGCTCGCTGCGTTAAGCAAGCAGGATTTGGCCGATATCGCCGCGCACTTTGCTGGCCAAACAACGCAGTTGTCAGGCGCAAAAAAAATCGAAGTACAAGTTAACTCAGGTCTTAAGGTGGATGGTTTGGAGTTGGGCGAGCGCATTTATCGCGCAGGCAACTCGACAACCGGTGTTCCTGCTTGTACCGGTTGCCATGCACCCGATGGCAAGGGCAATATTCCCGGCGGCTTCCCACGTTTGAGCGGTCAGCATCCTGAGTATATAGAGAAGCAACTGCGCGCCTTCCGCGCGGGTGGCCGCACTAATGATGGCGACCAGATGATCATGCGTTCAGTTACTGAAAAAATGAATGATGCAGAAATCATCGCTTTAGCTAACTACATTGCGGGATTGAATTAATTCTTCCTTGCGAGGATGGTTAAAGAAGGTAAAAAAAGGCGACCAAGGTCGCCTTTTTTGTATCTGCCCTTTACAGATGACCATTGTCGCTAGAGAATCCGGCTCCAGATTGGGAACTTGGGCGACATTTGCAGGACTAATGCCGCAGTCGTTCACCGAATTCATTGTTCACACACTGCATTTATCTACAATAAAGTACTGAGGAGCACGTTATGCGTATTTTGGCAGCCCTGTTGGGTCTGGTTTTTTCTCTGAGCGCTTGCGCTCAGGAAGCGTCAAGCGAATATCTGGAAGGTAAGCAATATGTATTGCTGGAACAACCAGTGCGCACTGCTGACCCGAGCAAAATTGAAGTCGCCGAAGTGTTCGCTTATTCCTGTCCACACTGTTTTGATTTTGAGCCACAGTTGCAAGCATGGGAAAAGAAGCAAGCGAGCGATGTGTACCTCGCGCAAACCCACGCCATGTGGAATCCGCAAATGGAATCTTTGGTGCGCGGTTACTACACCGCGATAACGCTGAAAATTAAAGACAAAACCCATATGGCGATCTTCAACGCCATGCATCTGGAGCACAAACAAATTGTGACGCCTGAGCAGTGGGCTGATTTTTTCTCCGCCTACGGCGTGGATAAAGCCAAAGCATTGAGTACCTATAACTCCTTTGGCGTAACCAGCCAAATCAAACAAGCCGAAGCCCGTGCGCGCAGCTATAAAGTCACCAGCACGCCGGAAATGGTGGTCGATGGTAAATACCGCATCAGCTCGCGTTTGGCTGGCGGTCATGCGGAAATGTTAAAAGTGGTCGATTTCCTCGTCGCCAAAGTACGTGCAGAACGGGGCACCAAAGCGCCTGCTCCCTAATAGCTGATTAGGTCGTCGAAAAACCCGCAGTGGGCAACCGCTGCGGGTTTTTTATTTGTAAAAATATCACCGCTGCATGGTTATTTTTGCCGCGGCAAAGGTGAATCGGTGTTGGCTGGCTATACTCAGAAACACCCTTGCCCCAAGTTCCAGCCAACAGGTTCCTATTTTGTTATGACAGTCCATTCTGATGATAAAAACAACTGGCGAGAGAAATATCTCAACGCGTTGGATGAACAGGAGCAGCTCGAAAAAAAGTTTGCCAACCAGCAGGAATTGATGCGCAGCGCCTTGGTACGAGTGAGTGTCGCCGCTGATGGTCAGGATGAGAATCTGGATCAGATTATGGCCAAGCTGCGGGAAAAGTTGCGCGGGGATATGAGCGTCACTGACGGAAATAACATTCTCGGGCAATTGGAAACGGCGGTATTGGCGTTTGAGCAGCAGCGCGAACAGGGCGCGCAGGATGTCCGCCAAGCGCTAATGGATATCACCAAACCACTGCAGAACTTCAAGTTATCGCGCAATGTTAAAAAAGAACTCAGCGACTATTTAACCCAGCTGCCGCAGCGCAGTAAAAAAGTGCGGCTCTATCCGGCGCTCCTGCAGCAATTGGCCAGGTTGCAACAGCAGGCGTTAAGCGAGATCGAACAACCTAAAACCGGTTTTCTCGATAAAATTTTGGGCAATAGCAGCAACGCAAAAGAGAATCACGCCAGCGCTGACACCAATGAAAGCGAAGATCACATCATTGCCGATTTACCCGCGCTCAGCGCCGAGCCAGCAATCCCGTCTGCAGCACCGGGTAATTATTTAAGCGCTGAATACTCCACCCAGATTATTCGCGTGCTCAACCAGTTTTTTACCAGCCTTGAAAATGAAGCCGCCATCAAAACAAAAGTAGAGGCGATGCGTCGTAAGCTTGAGCAGGGCGTCAGTGCCGCCAACTTAATTCCACTGCTCGATAGCGTGCGCGATCTGGTGATGGAAGCCTACCTCGCCGCCAATCAAGCATTTGCTACTTATTTGAATAATGTCAATCAGGAGTTGGCCGAGATTTATATGCTGCTCGGCGGTGCGGTAAAAAATACGCAAAGCGAACGCGAGGCATCACGCAAATTACAAGCCGATGTGATGCGTGAAATGAGCGACTTGGAAACAACCGCCGCCAGCGCCACCGATATCAATTTACTCAAAGACAATGTGAAATCCCAGTTGGGCAATATTCGCCAAGTGATCGATCATTATCAGCAAACCGATCAGGCGCAACAATTTTTGGCCGAGCAATTAGCGACCCTTGGTGCAAAAATTAAAACCATGGAAGTAGAAGCGGAAAAAAATCGCACTAATTTAGAAACGCATCGGCAAAAAGCCCTCCACGATCCACTCACCGAATTACCTAATCGTGAAGCTTACAACGAGCGCGCAAGTGCCGAAGTACAGCGCTGGCAGCGCTACGGGCGGCCACTCACGATTGCAATATTTGATATCGACCATTTCAAGCGCATTAACGATACCTACGGCCATCAAGCGGGCGACCGGGTCATCAAAGTGATCGGCCGCTCCATCGCCAAACGTTTGCGCGAAGTGGATTTTTTCTGTCGCTATGGCGGCGAAGAATTTGTAGCGCTGATGCCCGAGACAGACAGTGCCACCGCCTTGGTGGTATTAGAAAAAGTGCGCGACGCCATTGCTAATGCTGCGTTCAATTATAAAGCGCAGGCAATGTCGATCACCTTGTCAGTCGGGCTTACCGAATTCATTGAAAACGATTCGCTGGAAACTGCTTTTGAACGCGCTGACCAAGCTTTGTACACCGCCAAATCCAATGGTCGTAACCGCTGTCAATTGACATAATTAGGAAATAATAAATGAGCTTTAGCAAAACGATTGCACAGAAAAATCAACTAACACGATTCTTTCTTTCTACATTGTTTGCTGCATTGTTATTAATTGCGCTACCGGCCGTGGCAGCACAAATGGAATTAACGTTGGTAGATACGCAGGGCAAACCACTGAACAATGCAGTCGCCGCGATTGTGCCCGCGCAAAAAATAAATTACACAGCACTACCGCCTGCGGTGATGGATCAACGCAAAAACATGTTTGTGCCAAGTGTCTTGGCAATTCGGGTAAATACTCAAGTGAGCTTTCCTAATAGCGATGATATACGTCACCACGTTTACTCATTTTCTCCCGCCAAAAAATTTGAGTTGCGTTTGTATCACGGCATGACCGCCGAGCCGGTGTTGTTTGATAAACCGGGCACTGTAGTCTTGGGTTGCAATATTCACGATTCAATGGTCGCTTACATTTATGTGGTAGATACCGATTTTTTTGCCGTTGCTGATGCGCAGGGAAAAATTAGTATCACCGCGCCTGGCGGCACTTATCAATTGCAAATTTATCACCCGCAGATGAATAGCAATTTCCCTGAATCGGCCATCGTATTAGATGACTCACAAGCAATACAAAAAACCATCACGCTCGATAATTTATCCGCGCCGACACCAGCCAAGACAGACGACGAATTTTCCAATTTATTTTAAGCGGGTCAATGCATGCCAAAGTTTAGTTACCTGCTCAAGTTGCTCGCATTCCTGATCGGTTTGGTTGTTGTGCTGGAAGCTGTCTCCTATGTCGCTACTCGCTTGGTTATCAATAAAGCGGTTACGCAAAATGCACGCGAGGGGCTGGTGGCTGGCGGTGAATTATTTACCCGCATTATGCAAAACAAAGTCGAGCAGCTTGCGCTGTCGGTCAAAGTGCTCACCGAAGATTTTGGTTTTAAAGATGCGGTAGCCACTAACGATGAAAAAACCATTGCCTCGGCATTGATAAATCACTCAGCGAGAGTGAAGGCCGATGTCGGAATTCTGATCACCAGCGATGGCACTTTAATCGCAAGTGATCAGGCATTTGGCCTGCAAATTGTCGATGAATTTAATAACCTCAAAGAGCAAGCGCAACTACGTGGTCAGGCCTACGACATTATTATTGTGGATGGACGCGCTTATCAATTTGTAATGTTTTCAGTAAAAGCGCCGGTGGTGATTGGGTTGGCGGCAATGGGCTTTGAAATAAAACCGGAGTTTAGCGCCGAGCTGCAGCGCTTAACAGGGCTGGAAGTCTCCTTTGTGATACATGATGGCAAACAATTTCATTATTTAAGTGGCACCCAGCAAGATCAGCATCGCGCCAATTTATTATTGCAATTACAAGCAGAAAAAAAACAGGGCGAAGTATTTGTTTACGATGAAATAATTTCTTTGGCGGTGCCAGCAGCGCGTCAAAACAACCATTTGTTGGCCGTACTACAGGTGCCATTGAGTGAAGTATTGGCACCTTTTTCGCACTTAAATATGCAGCTATTTTTCTTGGCTTTAGCATTTTCTGTGCTCGCAGGCGTTGCTGCGTTATTTCTCGCGCGCAGCGTGACGCGTCCGGTGAGTTTGTTGGCCGATGTTGCGCGCAAAATTGCCAGCGGTTTTTACACTACACCGATTCAGGTCAATTCCAAAGATGAGCTGGGCGATTTAGCGCGCGCATTTATCAGCATGCAGCAGGCTATTAATGAGCGCGAGCAGCAAGTGATTTATCAGTCTGAACACGATCCCTTAACAGGCCTGCCCAATCGCTTGCGAATTTTTCCAGAATTGGAAGCGGCTATTTCCCGTTCGGCGCCACTAAAACAATCGGTGTACTTGTTAGTCATCGATGTAAAAAACTTCACCCAAATTAATGATGAACTAAGTCAGGAAATAGGCGATGCGGTATTGCGTGAGGTGGGGCAAAAAATTGCGCGCATTCTCACACATGGTGAAGTATTACGTTTAGGTAGTGATGAGTTTTTAGCGATCCTGATGGCGGTAGAACAGGATGCTATTTCCGAGTTAGCCGAATTAATTCACGCCGCTTTTAAAACGCCATTATTGGTGAGTGGCTTGCAAGTCAGTATTGAGGTCAATATTGGCTTGGCTAGCTATTCTACAGATATCGATTCCGCGGTAACCAATTCCGCTGAAACCTTATTGCGCCGCGCCAATCTGGCACTCAATGAAGGCCGCAGTCGCGAGCAACACACCTGTTGGTATCAACAGGGTTGGGATGAAAAACATTTACGCCGCTTATTATTGTTTCGTGAGTTTGAAGCCTCATTAAATGAAGGACACATCAGTCTCTACTATCAACCCAAAATTAATTTGGAAAGTCCCGATACTCTCGGCGCCGAAGCATTGGTGCGCTGGCGCCATCCGGAGTTGGGTTTTGTCGGGCCAGATGAATTTATCGGTGTCATTGAAAGCTCAGGGCAGATTACTATTTTAACGCGCTGGGTATTAAAAACGGCTATTGCACAGCTGCGTGTGTTGCTCGATGAAAAAATAAAAATTACTTGCTCGGTGAATTTGTCCGCACTTGATTTGTTGGTGGATGATTTGCCCGCGTATGTAGCTGAGTTGCTGCAATCGCACAGAGTACCGGCAGAAAATTTATATCTGGAAATTACCGAAAGCGCGATTATGCGTGAGGCCGATAAATGCTTGAATAATTTAAAACGTTTGCGCGATCTCGGCGTCACCCTGTCAATCGATGATTTTGGTACCGGTTATTCCTCACTTTCCCAATTAAAAAAATTGCCTGTGTCCGAATTAAAAATTGATAAATCCTTTATTTTGAATTTAGACACCAGTGAGGACGATCAATTAATTGTTCGCTCTACTATCGACCTTGGTCACACGCTAGGGTTAAGTGTGACGGCAGAAGGTGTTGAATCAGAAGCAATTAAAGCCCTGCTAAAATCCTATGGTTGCGATACCGCCCAGGGTTATTTGTACAGCAAGCCATTACCGGCACGGGATTTTATCCAATGGGTTCATCACTATTTATTGGAATTACGTTAATGATCACCAAGAAGATTTTTGTACTATTAATAATAATGCTGTGTTGCGCCGCAACCAGTGCGGCTACATTGGATCTTGCTAGCGACAATACTATTTCGCGCAGCCGTTTATTAGCGACGGGCGGCGCTAGCACTATTGAAGGTACTGCGGGCGGCGGCATTGTTCCTATGGCGATGCTTGCGGGTTATGGAGCGCAAGAAGAACAGAGTGCGGTGGCGTTTGGTAGTTATGTGGATACTGGCGATTATCAATTAGAAGTTATTGGTGGCAGTTGGAGTTGGCGCAACCGGATGGAGCTTTCTATTGCGCAGCAAAAGCTCACACACGATTCACTCACTGCAGCATTAAATTTACCAACTGATTCGATCAGCCAGCGAATCATTTCTGTCAAGGTGCGGGTGCTGGGCGATTTAATTTATACACCTGTGCCACAAATCAGTATTGGTGTGCAGCACAAAAAAAATCTGGATTTTTTGGTGCCCGCTACTGTCGGTGCAAAAAATGATTCAGGTACTGATATAAATCTCACCGCGACTAAATTAATTCTGGGTGGATTTTTTAACCGCAATTTATTGCTCAACGCCAACCTGCGTTACACCAATGCCAATCAAATCGGTTTAGTGGGTTTCGGTGGCGATAAAAATGATGCTAAAGAATTACTGCCAGAAGTATCAGCCGGTGTGCTCTTGAATCGCTATTGGTTAGTGGGTGCTGAATATCGGCAGAAGCCAAATAATTTATCGTTTATCAAAGAAGATGATTGGCAGACGGCATTTGTTGGCTGGTTTCCCAATAAACGTGTTGCATTGGTAGCGGCCTATGTTGACTTGGGTGAAGTGGCGACCTTTAAAAATCAAACCGGCTGGTATCTTTCATTACAGGGGAGTTTTTAATTATGTTGTTGCGCGTATTAAATTATACCGGTTTGATCGGTGTGTTGTTACTTTTAGCAGCTTGTGTCATCACACCCAAGCAATCGCTCTATGATGATTTGGGCCAATATGAAGGCATCGACAATATAGTGCGCGAACTTATTTTTGTTATCGCTAAAGATGAACGGATAAAGCCGCGTTATAAAGGCGTAAATATGCAGCACTTTAAAAAAGGTTTGAGTGATTATATTTGTGAAGCCGCAGGTGGCCCCTGCGAATATACTAATGAAAATATGCAGCAGGTGCATGCTGGGCACAATTATACCAACACGGAATTTAATGCAATTGTGGATGATTTAATTGTGGCGATGGAAAAGCGTGGCATTCCAGTGGCAACCCAGAATCGCTTGCTTGCTAAATTGGCGACCACTTATAAAGATGTGGTGTACCAGTGATACAGATTTCCGACGTCTATCGTTAACATTATTTAACCCATAGTCACTACATTAATTATCCCTTCTTCATTCGCTTAGGTTTATTCTTTTGTGTTGCTGGCTAACAGCGCACACTAATAACAATACGACCTTAACCTATGAAAAGTCCTATGAAAAATTCCGTGAAAAGCTCTATGACAAAATCACTTTACGCAATGAGCTTGCTTGCTGCTGCTATCGCGTTTCCTTCCTTCAGTTTTGCTGATGAATTAACAATAAACGAGAAAGACTATTTTGAAATGCAGGGGCTGAATATCACTGTGTTTAGCGATATTTATCCCGATGGGCATCAGACTGGCGTGACAATAATTCAGCACGGCAGTCGCGTTGCTGCCAATGGCGATTTGCGCTTGGAAATTTCACCAGGGCAGTGGTCGCCAGTGCCGGTGGGCGGCAAACAAACGGTCGATAAAAAAACGCAGACGATTACGCAATCACTTTCCTATCCCGATCCAAGTAAAGATCGAAAAGGATTTAATCCGATTATTTACCCCGATCTGAAATTTACCTATGAAGTAAAAGTGACCGCGCTGGATAACAATCAATTCAAAATCAGTGTCGATCTGGAAAAGCCGCTGCCGAAAGAGTGGGTAGGGAAAATTGGTTTTAACTTTGAATTATTTCCTGGCGAATTATTTGGTAAATCCTGGTTATTAGATGCGCACAGTGGAATTTTTCCGCAGCAACCCAATGGTCCCTTGGTAAATCCGCACGGTGAATATTTAACGGCGCCTCTCGCCAGCGGCAATAAATTAATTGTGGCGCCCGATAGTGATAAGCAGCGTGTAACTATTGAAAGTAAAAGCGGGGCATTGGAGTTGTGGGATGGCCGTGCCAATCACAATAACGGCTGGTACATAGTGCGCGGTGTTATCTCCGCCGATAAAACAACTGCCGCATTGGAATGGATTGTCACACCGCATGTGATTAAGAATTGGATTTATGAACCTGTCATTCAAGTATCGCAGCTTGGTTATGGTGCGCAACAACCCAAAAAAGTCGTCATCGAACAAGACAAGCGCGATACCAAAGCCTCCGAAATAAAAATATTTAAATTAAGTGAGTCCGGAAAAACGCTGGTGAAAAAAGCCAAGGTCGAACCTTGGGGTAATTTCCTGCGCTATCAATATATGACTTACGATTTCTCGGATATCAAACAACCGGGGATGTATCAAATCAGCTACCGCGATAAAACATCGCACGCGTTTAAAATTGGCGACGATGTATTGTCGCGTCACGCATGGCAGCCGACGCTGGAATATTTTTTGCCGGTGCAGATGTGTCATATGCGCGTGAATGAAAAATATCGTGTCTGGCATGGTTTGGATCATCAGGATGATGCGTTGATGATGCCGCTCAATTTTAATCATATTGATGGTTATATTTCTGATGACACTACGCGCACGACATTCAACGCGGGCGAACGCGTGCCGGGTTTAAATGTCGGTGGTTGGCATGACGCGGGGGATTATGATTTGCGCGTGGAATCGCAAATGGGCACCATCTGGTTGCTGGCGACTATGGTTGAAGAGTTTGGTTTGAATCACGATGCAACCTTAATCGACCAGCAGAAAAAATTGGTGGAGATTCATGTCGCCGATGGAAAAAATGATGCACTGCAACAGATCGAACATGGCTTACTAAGTGTACTCGGTGGCTACAAATCCATGGGGCGTTTGTATCGCGGCATTATCGAACCGACGATTCGCCAATATGTATTGCTTGGCGATGCCATGGTGCAGACCGATAATCTGCCTTATGACTCGTCATTAAAAGAAGATGAAGTGAAAAATGGTAAATCAGGCACACCGGATGATCGCTGGGTATTTACCGAAAATAATCCCGAGCGCGAATTGTATGTCGCCGGTGGTTTGGCCGCCGCTGCGCGCGTGTTAAAAACCTATAATCCCGTTATGGCGAAAGAGGCGTTGGATGCAGCGCAAGCTATTTATAAAATCGCCGCGCCCAACAGTAAAAAACCCGACGTAAAAATTTATGCCTTGGCAGAACTAATTCTGGCGACCAATGATGATGTTTATCGCCAAGAATTAATTGTGTTACAGGCAGACGTGATAAAAGACATCGCCGAAACTGGTTGGGCGATTGGCCGCGTGATGCCGGGTATTAACAACGCGCAATTTGTCGGTGCAGTAAACACGGCGGTAGAAACCTATCAAGCTGAAGTGCGCGAGCGCGCTAAAACTGAATCGCCTTATGGTGTTCCGTATAAACCGAATATTTGGGGCGCCGGGTGGAATATTCAGGAATTCGGCGTTAAACAATATTTCTTCCATAAGTCCTGGCCGCAATTTGCGGGTACAGATTCTTACGTGAATGCGCTCAATTTTATTTTGGGTGTGCACCCCGGTGATAACACGCAGAGTTTTGCGTCTGGAGTGGGTGCCAATTCGGCGTTGGTTGCCTATGGTGTGAATCGGGCGGATTGGTCGTACATTCCCGGCGGGGTGATTTCCGGTACCGCCTTGATCCGGCCGGATTTACCCGAGTTAAAAATCTGGCCGTTCTTTTGGCAGCAAACCGAATATGTACTGGGCGGGGGCGAAGCTAATTACATGTTTTTGGCACTGGCGGTTGATCAGTTAAATAATATAAAACCAAAGTAATTTAAAAATGTTTAATTAGGCGACAATAAAAGCGAAATTTTTATTGTCGCCCAAGTCAATCCTTCTCATTTATGCTTTTTCTTTTCCCGCGCTATACATTCCCGCACCTCAAGCAACAACAATTTTCTGCCTAACTGACTGCATCATCCGCGCAATCAAATTTATATCTTATTGAAAACCATGGATATTTGGTTATCGATGAAATTGCGATGTTGACAACGTTGTCGTGTAGGCTTTATGTTGCGACTCGACAACATTGTCTGATTTTTGTTCCATAGGGTTATCCGGTGCTTATCACATTAAAAATAGTAAGGGGATAGTCATGACAAATACGCTAAGAAATGCAATCCGCTCGGTGAACCGCAAGATAGTGCTGTGCGGTTCAGCTGCAACCTTGGCCATGCTCGCGTCCGGCGTGCAGGCACAAGATGATGTTGAAGAAGTTATCGTGCAGGGCGTTCGCGCTGCGCAAGAAAGTGCCATTAATACCAAACGTACTGCGGCATCGATTGTGGATGGTATTGCTGCAGAAGATATCGGCAAGTTGCCCGACGTTACCGTTTCAGATTCCTTGCAGCGAATTCCCGGTATTCAGGTAGAGCGTACCGCCGGTGAAGGTGGCCCGGTCCAGATTCGTGGTTTGAGTAATGTCGCCACTACGATGAATGGTGAAACTTTTTTGAGCGCGACTACCATCGACAGCTCTGGTGCTGACTTTGGTGATTTGCCGTCGCAGCTGATGTCAGGCGCAGATGTGTATAAATCTGTCCGTGCCGATTTAGCTTCTCTTGGTATTTCCGGCACCATCGATCTGAAAACCCGCCGCCCTTTTGATTTGGATGAAGGTTGGACTTTTGCGGGTGGTGCTGAAATAGACCAAGGCTCAATCAGCAAAGAAGCTGACCCCACCATCAATGGTTTGATTGGTTGGAATAATGAAACAGTTGGCTTTGTGTTGAGTGCTGTTACCACTGAAAAAAATCTGGCGACTGACTACAACGGTTATTTCGATACTTCTGAAAACGGCGGTATTGGCGCGACCAATAGCAACTACTCCTGGGGTACACCAAAGCAAGATGCAGATGTGCACCACGTTATGCCGCAGGGCTTCGCTGCTTTTCATAAAGAGGAAGAGCGTAATCGTGACGGTATCAATGCTTCTTTCCAGGCAGAGTTGGCTGATGGCATAGAGTTGGTTGCTGATTACTTTTACAGCAAGCAAGATCGCTTTAACCGCCGTATGGGTTTCTCCCATAACAACCGTTGGCAAACATTTACCGATTATGCCTACGCCAATGAACGCGGTACTGATTTCGTTGATATTTACAATAACGATATGCCTTGGACCACAGTGAATAACTTCAGCGCAAACCCATACCGCGTGCAGTCATTCACTCAGGTTAACCGCAACACTGAAGAATCTGAAAATCTGAGCGTGGCGCTCAATTTTGATAACGGAGGCCCACTGACTGGCCAAGTGCGTGTAACTCGCGCTGATGCAACCGCGAGTATGCGTCACGGTTATATCGAAGGCGATATGATGAGTATCGATAGTGGTACTTTGGTAACCGGCCCTGGCGGTTTGGTTCCTTCCGAGTACTGTAACGGTTCTAATGCAATTCCCGGATCTTTGACTGGAGCGGATGGTGGTTGCTTCATCCAATACTCACCCGGCGGTATGACCGGCACTGATTGGCGCATTGACTATGATGCCTCCGGTGAACACCCTGTATTCAGTGGTTTTGACCAAGTGGTCAATGGTGGTCAAGGTGCTATGAGCGTAGCTGACTACATGAAGAATATTGATTCATATCACGTAGGTGCAATCTCTTCCGAGAACAACACTGACGATGACGGTGAAATGAATACCTTCAGTACCAAGTGGAACTACGCCTTTGATGATCAACCTTTCTTTAAGAGTGTAGATTTTGGTCTGCGTCAAAGCGAGCGTGAAGTTGACCACAATGCGTTCTCCTATTTCGCCACCTTTGATGACACTGGCTGTTCCGCGCAGTGGAAAGCAGTTGACCAGTTCGCCGGTACCTCCGAGTGTGATCCGGATAAGGCGCAAGGCGAGTTAGTTAATGGTGTATTTACTCCTTACACCCTGCTACCACCCACACGCTTGGATCAACACAACAAAGTGATCTTTATGGATGACTTTGGTCCCGTTAAAGGTATTCCAGGTGTTTGGGTGGCTGATCCACGTGCATTCGATAACACCTTGGCTTATCAAGAAAAAGTTTTCGGCGCACAAACCAAATTTAACCAGCCTGGCCAAAGTTACGGCGTAGGTTTGGATGAATTCAGCTATTTCCTGCAAACTGATTTCGAGGCCGGCGCGTTCAAAGGTAATGTAGGTGTGAAAGTTGTGGAAACTGAGTTGACTGTTCTTCAGAACGTCACGGGTGATAGCGTGCCTCACTCAGGTGTTAACTATGATGCGGGCGATACAGTGACCAAGCGTGGTTACACTGATGTATTGCCAGCAGTGAATTTGTCTTATGACCTTAATGACGATTTGAAATTGCGTTTTGGTTACGGTGAAACAATGCAACCGCTCGATTTGTTGCAATGGGGTGGTGCTAAGTCAGTTGCACGTGTATTTCAAGATGCAAGCGCTGATACGAATGGAGACGGTATTGCGGATGGATGTGGCTGCATGCGCGTAACCGACGGTGGTGCGCTTAACGGTAACCCGGATTTGGAGCCGACTCGCGCTGAAAACATTGACTTGTCGCTTGAGTGGTACTTCGGTGGTGCATCTGCTGTGACTGCTACTCTTTATCAAATCAAGATTGATAGCTTTATCGGTGCTGGTAGTGTGTACATCAGGGAATTTGACACTGATGGGCTATATCACGGAACAAATCCAGAGGGCTGGCGCTTCAACGCCCCAGTACAAGGTAAAGGTGGTGAGGTTAAAGGTCTCGAATTGGCAACCAGAGTTGCATTTGCTGACTTCACTGATGGCTTTATCTCCAACTTCGGTTTTGATGTGAACTACACATTGTCAGACAGTTCGCAGGAGAGAAAAGGCGTTAATGGAAAAGAGTTGCCTTTCCTTAACAACTCTGAAGACACTTACAACGTAGTTGGTTGGTTTGAAAACGAAAACTGGTCTGCTCGTTTGGCATATAACTTCCGCTCACCACGCTTGGTAGCTTACGGTAATCCAACAATTGCAGAACAAGCTTTGTATCAAGATGATTACGGTCAACTTGATGTGAATGTGACTTGGGATGTAACGGATAACGTTGCTGTGTATGTGAATGGCTCCAACATTACCGAAGAATTCCAACAGACGTATTTGGAATTCAAAGAGCAAAAAGCTTTCCAGAATATTTACGAATCCCGTTGGGCATTGGGTGCTCGGGTAAACTTCTAATCACCGGTTAGCGATTAGATGGCTCTGCGTTAGCACAAAAAGCCACGGCGAGAAATTGCCGTGGCTTTTTGCTTTTCTAGCGTAGATGATAGCGACAACTGCAGAAATTCCGGGAGCAATCTGTGCCTGAAAACCATCACATAAAATCAATAATCATTGCCGGCGGCGGTACCGCTGGCTGGATGGCGGCAGCAAAGTTGAGCCGACATTTTGCTAAAACCGATATAAAAATTACGGTGGTGGAATCCAGTGCGATTGGAACTGTGGGTGTGGGCGAAGCAACTATCCCAACCTTGCGCCGTTTTTATCAAGCACTCGGCATGAAAGATATGGATGTTATGCGCAAAACCAGCGCCACGGTAAAACTCGGCATCGAATTTAAAAACTGGCACCAACCCAATACGTCATTTATTCATCCGTTTGGATTATTTGGTCACGAGGCCAACGGTATTCGTTTTCATCATTATTGGCTCAAACTGCAACAACTGGGTGAGCAAAGCAAACTGGAACAATATTCACTCGGCATCGCATTGGCGCGCGCCAATAAATTTACTTTTCCAGCGGAAAAACCTACATCGCCACTATCGGTATTTGATTGGGCACTGCACTTTGATGCGGGTCTCTTTGCCAAACTGATGCGCGATTACGCTCTGGCACAGGGCGTTATTCACATAGATGCCAAAATAGAAGCCGTTAAGCTCAATACAGATAATGGTTTTATTCAATCGCTCACGCTCGATAACCAACACGAAATTGCGGGCGATTTATTTATCGACTGCACCGGCTTTAATGGTTTATTAATTTCCGGAGCATTAAAAACCGGTTACGTGGATTGGAGCCAATGGTTGTTATGCGACCGTGCTTTGGCAGTGCAATCGGAATTGGTGGGCGAGCCAGCGGCGCGCACTGTTGCTACTGCACACACTGCCGGTTGGCAGTGGAAAATTCCGCTCCAGCATCGCCAGGGCAATGGTTATGTATATGCCAGTGGGCAGATCAGTGATGCGCAGGCAGAGGAGACTCTGCTGCAGCATATTGATGGCAAGGTATTGCACTCGCCGCGCAAATTCAGTTTTACCGCCGGGCGCCGTGCACAAGCCTGGAATAAAAACTGTATCGCCCTTGGTTTGGCTGCAGGATTTTTAGAGCCGCTGGAAAGCACCAGTATTGCGCTGATTGAAACCGGTATTGAAAAAATCTGCGGTTCGTTTCCCGCGCCGTTTTTTAATCAGAATTCAATCGATTATTTTAATCAGGTGACGGCGACCGAATGGGAGCGCATTCGCGATTTCATTATTCTGCATTACAAAGCCAATCAGCGTAGCGACAGCGAATTTTGGCAGCACTGCCGCGCCATGCAAGTGCCGGATTCACTGCAACAAAAAATCGATGCCTATCATGAGTGCGGTGATTTATTACATTACAGCTGGGAAATTTTTCACCCGGATTCCTGGTTGGCGATTTACAGCGGTTTTGAACTGCATCCAAAAAAATATGATCCGAATGTGGATCGGTTAAATACCGATTATTTGCGCCAGAGTTTAGCCGCTATGCGCAGCTCCATTGCCGATGCCGTTGCCGGTTTGCCAACGCATCAGGAATTTATTAATGCGCACTGCAAAGTGCAACCGGCCTAGAGTAATTCGATAATGCAATTAACGACAAATCCAATTCAATCACTTTGCATTGTCGGTGGCGGCACCGCCGGTTGGATGGCAGCGGCATTGTTGTCCAATATTTACCAAGGTACGCACATTAAAATCACTCTGGTGGAATCACCGGATATTGCCACTATCGGTGTCGGTGAAGCGACAGTGCCTTCCTTTATGGCGTTTCTCGCCAGTGCCAAAATAAATCCCAAAGAATTTATTGAAGCAAGTGCAGGTACTTTTAAATTAGGCATTCGGTTTGACAATTGGTATCAACAACAGCATTCGTTTTTTCATCCCTTCGGAAAAATCGGGCGCAGTCTTGATGGTCATGATTTCTATCAGCTCTGGTTAAAAACACTGGCGCAGGGCGATGCAACACGCTTGATGGATCACTCGCCCGCCGCGATTATGGCGGAACAGCAGCGCTTCGCATTAGAAAGCCAACTGCAAAATACGCCGCTAGCCAATTATGGTTATGCCTTGCATTTGGATGCGGTTTTGGCGGCGCGTTATTTGCGCAAAATCGCACAACTCAATGGCGTCACGCGAATTGAATCCACGGTCAATGAAGTTGTGCTTGATCCGCGTGCATTTATTGAATCGATTACCTTGTCCGACGGACAAACAATTACAGCCGATTTTTTTATCGATTGCACCGGCTTCAAAGGTTTATTAATCGAAGAAACTTTTAAGCTGGGTTACGAGGATTGGTCGCACTATTTACCCTGCAATCGTGCTGTTGCAGTGCAAACGGAAAATACGGGTGCGCCTGCACCATTCACTGTGGCTACCGCGCGCGCAGCTGGCTGGACTTGGCGAATTCCATTACAGCATCGCACTGGCAATGGCTATGTATTTGCTAGCCAATATTGTTCCGACGATGAAGCAACCCAAACATTGCTTAATGCTGTGGACGGAAAATTAGTAAATGAACCGCGCATTATTCCGTTTGTGACGGGTAAGCGTAAAAAAATCTGGCATAAAAACTGTCTAGCATTGGGTTTGGCATCCGGATTTTTGGAGCCGTTGGAGTCCACTGCAATTCATTTGGTTTATAAGGGATTAGTTAATTTTATTCGCCAATTTCCCGATAAAGATTTTGACCCATTATTAGAGCAGCAATTTAATGCGCGTATGGATAAAGATTATGTCGAGGTGCGCGATTTTATTATTTTGCATTATTGCACCACCCAGCGCGATGACACTGAGTTTTGGCGGCGCTGTAAAACTATGGATGTGCCGGAATCACTCAGAGAAAAAATAAATATATTCCGCCAGCGCGGGCAATTAACGTATAGCGAAGAGGATTTATTTGCCGCTTCAAGCTGGCATTCAATTTTAGACGGCATGAATATCCGCCCGCAAAAATATCATCCGCTGATAGATGTATTGGATGGGGCAAAATTGGCGCAGTCGTTAACCCAAGGGAAAAACGCCATACGGGACTTGGTGATGCAGTTGCCAACGCACGGGGAATTTATTAACAAGCATTGCGCGATAAATAAGTAACCCATGTAGGTGTTACTTATCAAAATCCGGTGCGACGCAATGCTTCTGGATAAAATCACCGTGGCTAATCGCATTTTTTCCCGCTTGCTCCAGCATACTTTTCATTTTGGCCAGTTGATTGGCGATATCACTATTACTGACGTGGTTGATGCGATTATCTGTGCGCAGCGGCTCCACGCAAAAACCGTGGTAAATACTTAGCCAACTCGCTTTTTCAAAGGCCTCCGGTTCGTGTTGCAATAAATGCCCGCAACTTTTAAATAAATCTATTTTGTGTTGTAAGCTTGCCGGAATTTCCATTGCTTGGCAGTAACGCCAAAATTCGGTGTCGGTGCGTTGGGTGAGTTTGTAGTGAAGAATAATAAAATCGCGGATGCGTTCCATCTCATGTTGATGGCGGCGATTCACTTCGTTAATCATGGCTTGATCGAATGACATGTCGGGAAAAAATGTCAGCAAATGGGTAATGCCGGTTTGGATCAGCGAAATACTGGTGCTCTCCAGCGGTTCCAAAAAACCGGATGCTAGCCCCAGCGCATAACAATTTTTATTCCATACTTTTTTGCGGCGTCCGGCTTTAAATGAAAAAGGTTTTGGTGTGGTGATGGGTTTGCCGCTAATTTTTTCCAGTAGCGTTGTTGTTGCGGTCTCTTTATCTAAAAAACGACTGCTAAATACATAGCCATTGCCCATTCGGTGCTGCAGCGGAATTTGCCACATCCAGCCAGCATCCAATGCGGTAGTACGTGTGTAGGGTGCAGGTTCACCGGAGCTTTCGCATTGCACAGCAACAGCGGAATCGCACAATAGCCATTCTTGCCAATCTTCATAACCGGTGTTCAAGGTTTCTTCAATTAACAGGCCTTTGAAGCCAGTGCAGTCAATAAATAAATCGCCAGTAACAATTTGTTCATTCGCGAGCAACACAGATTCAATAAAACCATCCGCCTCACACAGGTTTACCCGCGCTACTTTTTCATCGATATGAATCACCCCGCGTGAAATAGCCAGCTCGCGCAATACTTTGGCATAGAGCATGGCATCAAAGTGATAGGCATAGGAATAATCAGCCAAGGGGTTGTTAGAGTTTTCCAGCGGCTGGGCAAAATTATTGTGCTTCGCGAGTTGGCAGGAGAGGGAATAGTTGTGCAGGTTTTGCGTAGGGTCTGCTTTTCTCAAGCGATAAAAATAATGTTGGAATTCAACCCCGTTAAAATTCACACCGTAATCAGAAAAGGGATGAAAAAACTGCTCGCCGATTTTGTTCCAATTTTCAAATTGAATGCCGAGTTTAAAGCTGGCGCGTGTAGCGCGGATAAAATCCAGTTCATCCAAACCGATAGAATTATTGAATTGCACAATACTCGGAATAGTTGCCTCGCCCACACCCACAGTTCCGATAATGGTGGACTCAATCAGTGTAATACTTATGGGTTTACCCACAGCAAAACGCGAGAGACTGGCCGCCGCCATCCACCCGGCGGTGCCGCCGCCAACAATAACAATTTTTTTTATCGGTTGATGCGCCATGCGTGTAATCACCTGTGGTTTTTGTTACTGTTTTTGCGAAAGAAAATTACTTCGAATTTATACGGGGTAAAATGAAGTTGGTCAATAATCTCTATGGGAAACGTAATTAAAGATGGATTGTTGCCGGGTAACTCACCATGGGACAATAACATTATTATTGTTATCACAAACCTTGGGTGTTTCCTGAAACGGTTCACTTTGTTAAGCACAAAATGCATTGAGTTCCTATGAAAAAAATAGTGATTGTTGGTGGCGGTACTGCGGGTTGGATGAGTGCGCTGGTTATGGCGCGCGAATGGATTAAAAACGGCTTTGTTATCAGCTTGTTGGAATCGCCCGACGTGGGGATTATTGGTGTGGGTGAGGGATCAACACCGGCATTGAAAATGTTTTTTGATGCACTTGATATTAAGGAGGCCGAGTGGATGCCCGCGTGTAATGCTACTTATAAGTGCGGCATCACCTTTGAAAATTGGTCTGCAAGGCCGGGATATGAAAGTTACTTCCATCCATTTTCCGCGGCACTGGATCGCCAGAGCCTGCCGATTTTTATGCACAATGTACAAGCGCGTTTGCGCGGTGCAGATCTCTATACTCATCCCGATCGGTTTTTTATTTCGTCGCGCATTGCCAAACAATGTCTTGCTCCTATAGCACCGGAAAGTTTTCCTTTTGATGTGCATTACGGTTATCACTTTGACGCTGTTTTGTTAGGGCAATTTCTGCGCAAAAAAGCCACTGCGAGAGGGGTGAATCATATCTTTGGACATGTCGCTGAAGTAGGGCAGCATGAGTCTGGTGATATAACTTCCTTGGTTACCGATAAGGGCGATGTAATTGAGGCCGATTTTTTTGTGGATTGCACTGGGTTTACCAGTCTCTTAATACAAAAAACATTAAAAACGCCGTTTATCAGTTACAGCAATAATTTACTCAATGATGCTGCCGTGGCTATGCCGACTGACATAGGCGAAAAAATTCCGTCGCAGACCATATCAACTGCTTTGAAACATGGCTGGGCATGGAAAATTCCACTGACCAATCGTTATGGTAACGGTTATGTTTACGGCAGTGCTTTTTGTTCTGCTGACGAAGCGGAATACGAGTTGCGTGAGCGGTTAGGAATATTGGATGCAGATGTTTCTGTCCGTCACTTGAAAATGAAAATTGGCCGCGTGCAGGAGCATTGGGTTAACAATTGTCTGGCGGTAGGTTTGTCGCAGGGTTTTATTGAACCACTGGAAGCGACGGCACTTTTTTTAGTGCAGCAGACCGTTGCTGTATTTGCCGAGTATTTTGCGAAATGTGAATTTACCGATCGCAACCGCAATGATTTTAATCAGCGCATCAATGGGCATTTTGATGGTGTGCGTGATTATATTGTCACGCATTATAAAACCAGCTCCCGTATGGATACTGAATATTGGCGAGCCAATACAGCGAACCAGCAAGATATTTCACCCGTGATGCAAGAACTTTATAGCGGATGGATGGAAGGGAAAGATCTTGCTGCTGAAGTAAACCGGTTGAAGATTGCCTCTTATTATCCTGCTCCATCCTGGTATTGCATATTGAGTGGCATGGGGATTTTACCCAACGCGCAACAAGTGCGTAAACCTACCGCAGAAGAAGCCTGTTTTGATATGAATGCGTTAGATGAATTTTTACGGCGCTGCACACTGAATTTTTCTGATCATCGGCAGGTACTGGAAAAGTTGGGAATAGCGGCGGGAAAATAAATTTAAGCACGGCGTATTGTTATCGATTTTATTTTTTCCTGATATAAAAAAGCCCCGCCGAAGCGGGGCTTTTTCGTATTGATTACACAGGGAAACGTTGCTTTCCCAGGTAATTAAAACTTGGCGCGAACACCCACTGTGTAACGAGCTTCGTACACGTTTTGGTTGACGACTACATCAGACCATTGCATGTAAGTTTCTTCAAACTCTTCTGTGATGTTTGTACCTTGCACATAAACCGTTAGGTTATCGTTAAAGTCATAACTGACCGATGCGTCAACGTAAGCGGTAGGTGCTTGCCACCAAGCGGCTGGGCTGCCGTCATTCCAGGCGCGACCAATGAAGCGTTCGCTGCGGTAGTTGTAAGCAATACGCGCTTGCCATTGATCGTACTCGTACCACAAGACGGCGTTGATCTGGTCTTCCGAGTTATCGGCCATTGGCATGGTTTTACCGTAGAAGTCTTTGTCGCCACCGGTACCATCAGTAAATGTGTAGTTGAGGGTGGTACCAAAACCACTCCATGCACCCGGTAAAAAATCGAAAGCTTGTTGATAACCTAACTCCAAACCTTTTACTACACCACCTTCTGTGTTGTAGCGTTGGGTTAAATCGATTTGCTGGGTATTGCGTAATACACCATCAGAGTCCGCTACTGGATCAATTTTAATGGTACGAGTGGCAATAGATGTTTCTACGTCAACGCGGAATACACCTACGCTGACCATGCCGCTTTCGTTAAAGTACCATTCAAATGAAGAGTCATAATTGTCAGCCCGCCATGGTTGCATGTAAGGGTTGCCATTTTCTGACGCATTCACTACTTGAAACACACCTTGAGTCGGATTGTTGTTGGTAGTGTAAACACGACCCAAACCTAAGTCATTAGCATCCAGTTGCGTCATGGTTTTGGTATAAGCCATACGTAACTTGGTAGTTTCCGAGGTATCAAAAGCAATGTTAAATCGTGGCAGGAAATCATTGAACCTACGCTCGATTTCATTTTCACCAGTGACTGTACGAGGCACTCCATCCAACGTTGGGTAAGTAACGCCATCTACAACGGTGAGGTAACGCGGATCTTGCTCGTACTTGGTAATACTCAGGTCGGTTTCAACATATTGCATGCCGAAGTTAGCTTGGTAAGGAACGCCCAGGTCGCCTTCAAATGAACCTTGGAAGTACAAGGTTTGGGTAGTATCTCCAACCACGTAGCTTTGTGCACCATCAAAGGCTTCGATGTTGCCTGGATATAAGCTTTCGTGAAATGCCGCAGTATTTTTCATCGCTTTGGGATCGATAAAGTAATAACTATTACCGTCGCTCGCTGGGCCAAAATCGCTGACCTGGTGGATAAAGCCCATATTTTGCAATTCAGTAAATTTGAACGTTTTGCTGATAGTGTCGCCGCCGCGAACACCTTCAATACCGGAGTCTTTCCATTTTGAATATACGGTCAAATCATTGCCGTTGGCATCTTTAATAGTGAAGGGTGCAATCAGGTCATATTGATGACGTTCAACTTCACGATCAGCAAAACGGTAGCCGAAGTCAACTTTGAAGCCATCATCAAATTCGTAAATACCGTCGATACGGAACACATCGAGTGTGGATTCTTCATCGCGGTTTTGATGCGAGAAAGCCGATACCAAGCCGTAGCTGTTGATGTCCTGCCCAAAACCAGCGGGGTATTGAATGCTGGGGTGTTCGCCGGAGAAATCGGCAACTACCGGAACGCGTTCACCGTTAGGACCGTAACCGCCGGGGTTAGCAGGTGCTTTGACGCCGCCGTAGCTGGTTTGCAGGCCAGATTGCATGCCGCTGGTGATCAGTGCATCAGCAAAGCTGCCGGTGTGATCGTTAGTCGCATTGCCGTGAGCGTAGCGCACCGAACCGCTCAATTTATCGTTCAGTTCTATATTGGCCTGCAGGTTAAAGTTTAAGGATTCACGTTTGTCGATCTGGGTTTCGCCCTTCGCGATCACACGCAGTGCTTCCAGATTGGTGATGGAGGAAGTGTAAAAATCTTTACCTGAGCCGCCTACTGCCGCGCCGCGATTAACCAGGGTAGACAGATCGGGATTAACCCAGTCGTATTGTGCCCAGGAGTTATCGGCGATCAGACCATTCACATAATCGCCTTGATCCATCTTGGTGTAGAACACATCAGCCAGAAATTCGACTTGATCGTTCAACTGGAACTGGGCGGTACCAGAAATACCGGTACGCTCGCGCTCGGCGGTACGGTTGGTCACACCATAGTCAATGGTGCCAAACACCTGGTCGTTGGTATCGCCATCACCGGTCAGGTCACTTGGAGTACCTTGGCCTGGCCAATCGCCATTTTCGTTGTAACCACGGAACCACCAATCGCTGTACATACCGTAGCGGAAGTTAGCGAGGGTTGCTTTTGAATTGGATACGCTAAGCAGGGCACCAAAATTGTCGCCGTTGTTGAAGCCAGCAAAACCGGACAGTTTATGGCCGGTCTCATCATCAGTGTATTGGCCTTGGGATCCCTCAGCGGAACCGACAAACGTCCAGCCATCATCCAAATCAAATGGGCGACGGGTTTTCAAATCGATAGTGCCTGCAACACCGGCCGCCAATGTAGAGGCTTGCGCAGATTTGATAACGTCTACGCGCGACAGTAATTCAGCCGGGATGTCGGTAAAGTCGGGTTGCGCCGTGGTAATAGAGCCAGCGCTCAAAAATTGTTCGCCATTTAATAGGGTGCTGACTTGCGGCATACCGCGCACGTTAACGGTAGAACCTTCACCGGCGTTGCGGCGAATCTGGATCCCGGGAACACGCTGTAATGAGTCGGCAATTGTGGTGTCAGGCAGCTTGCCAATATCTTCCGCGCTGATCGCATCAACAACAGACGTAGAGTTGCGTTTAACGCTGACTGAGTTGGTTAACGATGCCTTAATACCGGTGACTACGACTTCTTCGAGTACGTCGTCCTGAGCAAAAGCTCCGGTTGAGATACAGGTGGCGATCAGGGTTGAAAGCAATGTTTTACTAAACCTTGCAGAACGTCTCATATGTAGGTCCTCTAGTTTGACTTTTTATGTAGTGTGGTGCGCTGCATTGTTGTGGGTGCAGTTACTCAGTCAGAACAGCGGCGTTATCTAATCAAAGTCTTCGCCATCCTCCGAGATGGCGAAATGCTAGGTGTAATCGTTTACATATTCAAATAGTTTGTACTGCTTAAAATTCAAAAATTGATATTTCACCTGTTAAAATAAGATTATTTTGGCGCCATAGCTAGTTGATGGCTATTGAAATAATAAATATATCTATATGATTAAATTAACATTTTTTAATTTAACTGAAGTGAGGTTGATCTTTTTATAGGCAAGGAGGGGTTTTTTGTTAGCTTATGTATATTGTGTAAAAGATTTGTATACGGTTACAAAATGTTACCTTAGGTGACGCGAATAAGGAAAAAAAACGGCAATGGCGTGAGCCTGATGCCGTTGTTTTTATGAAGCTATTAACAGCAATGTTTAATTACACAACTGAATCGCTTTTTTCGCCTGGGTCGATAATTCGGTTTGCAGTTCAGGCTCTAAACGAAGTTGTTTGGCAAGCTCCTGAAGATAAGCGCGCTCCATAAAATTCTCTTCATCGACCACTAAAATACTCGCCAAATACATTTCGGCGGCCATTTCCGGGGTGCTGGCAACAGCGGCAATCGCGCTTGGGTCGAGTGGTTTTTTCAGCTCAAGGTCAATCCAGGTGGTCAGTGCATGGTCTTGCGTTAACTTGCCGATTTCACCATCGATCAATTGGCGTTCGCGTTCATCCACATGACCATCGGCCTTGGCGGCGGCAATCAGTGCGACAAGAATCGCGCGGCTGTGTTGTTCGGCTTGTGCCGGTGGGATACGGTCAATCGTCTGTGGACCTGCGGGAGTAGCAGTATTATTTTGCGCCTGCCAATTGCCATAGGCTTTGTAGGCGATGGCGCCGAGTGCGGCGAGGCCGCCGTAAGTCAGTACAGTGCCGCCCATTTTGCGACCTTGTTTGCTGCCCAGTAATAAACCCAATGCGCCACCGGCGAGTGCCGCGCCGCCTTTGCCGGATAACAAACCGGCCAAACTGCCCAGTGGTGAGTTGTCTGCCTGCTGTTGGCTATTGGGCGATTGTTGCCAACTGCCAGCCTGCGGTGTACCGCCTTTGTTTTGCAGTAAATCGGTGCCAGCTTTCAGCAATTGGTTGAGTAAATTGGTGGTGTTCATGCAGATGTCCTCTGTGACTTTTTCACATTGTTTATTCAGATTGAATTCATGGGGCTGGCGTAGTCTGAAAACAAGCCACAGGATTGTTAAGTTTTGTGGCTGGGCGTTACTTACAGCTGCTCCAGGTTTGTAGTCCCGCGACAGCACATATCATCCGAGGAGAAGGTCATGAATAAAAATATTGGCGTTGTTATGAGTAGCTTGTTGTTGGGCGTATTGGCATCTTTAAGTGCGTTCGCCGCGTCTGATATGTACATCAAAATCAGCGATATAAAAGGCGAGTCAAACGTAGTGCACTGCCCGGCCGGCAGCTGTGCGGTCAGTGGTTTGGCGGCGGGTACTTATCAAGTGCAAGTGTGTGATGCAAAAGGAATGGCAGTGAATTCGAGTGTAGCATTAAGTCATTCAGTGACCAGCCCGCGCGATGCGGCAAGTGGTTTGGCTACGGGTAAGCGTATGCACAAGCCTATGACCATTACCAAAGAACTGGATAAAAGTTCGCCCCAATTATTCAGCTTGGTAGTGACTGAACCAGGCTCAAGTGTAACTATTCAGCCGCAAGCGGTAGCGAATGAAGCGGCGGCACCGGTATCCAGTGGCGGCGGTAAAGGCAAAGTGAATGTGCAGGATATTAGCCTGACTCGCTAACAATTGCGGTTGGCCGCGCGCAACAGCTGTGTAAAATGCCCGCATTCTGTTGACCAAGGCTAGACCTATGATTACCAACAACCTCTCCGCGCCCGGCACCCCTGCCGGGCGCAAACTTATCCCCACCAATATCATCACCGGTTTTTTAGGCGTGGGTAAAACCACGGCGATCACGCATTTGCTCAGCACTAAACCGGCCGATGAAGTCTGGTCAGTATTAGTGAATGAATTTGGCGAGATAGGTATTGATGGCGCCTTGCTAAAAAATACTAACGCCCATGTGCGCGAGGTTCCAGGTGGCTGTATCTGCTGCGTGGCGGGGCTGCCGATGAAAATTGCGCTGAATATGCTGATCGCCAAAACCAAGCCGGATCGCATTATTATCGAGCCAACCGGCCTCGGGCATCCGGAAGAAATCATTAACACGCTGACCGGTGAATATTACGATACGGTGTTGGATTTGCGCGCGACCATCACCCTGGTTGATCCACGCAAATTGGTCGAAAGCCGCTACGCCGACAATGCCAACTTCAAAGATCAAATTGCGGTGGCCGATGTGTTGGTCGCCAATAAAATCGATTTGTGTTCGCCAGATGATCGCGCCAATTTTGATGATCTGGTCGCCGGTTTTAATCCGCCCAAACACGCGGCTTTTGCAGTGCAGCAGGGTCAGCTTGAATTGGCGTGGTTGGATTATCCGCGTAAGGCGCATGCGCTGAATAATCCGCAACATCACGCAGCGCAGCGTAACAATCGGCTCAACCCCCAGCGCGAGCTGTATAACGCCGCAATTCAATTACCGGAAGGGCAGGATTATCTGCGCCGCGAAAATCAGGGGCAGGGGTTTTATTCCTGCGGCTGGATGTTTCAACCGGAAATTCAATTTGATTTCAATCAGCTCTTTGGTTGGCTGACGGGTCTGAATCTGGTACGCGCCAAAGCGGTGATGAATACCGATCAAGGCGTATACATGTTTAACGCCGAAAACGGCGTGCTCAGTGTAAAACCCTTAATACTGGGGGATGAACCAGAGCTGCTCGATAGCCGTATTGAGTTGATTAACGATGCGATGTTAAGGCTGGATGAGTTAGAGAATGAACTCTTCGGCTGCCGGATTACCGTGAAAACCTGAGTGAGTCTTTGTGGTGCGCCAGCTGCCAGGCAGAACCAAGAGGACGCAGGAAATCTCACCAACTTAACGGTATTGAGCTAAGGTTAAGGGTAGAGTTATTACCGAAAACTCACAAAAACAAAACCTTTCAGGGATAAAAAAATGATGTTAACGCTTTCTCTATTGGCGATTTGGGTGCTTGTCGCCGTATTAACCTATCGGCAGGTGGCGCTCGCAGCAGCTTCATCCATAGTGATTATCGCTTGGCTAATATTGGGTGCGATTACCCCCGCGATGTTATCGCCTTTGTTGGTCGTGCCCTTGGCAGTGATTTTAGTGATATTAAATATCGCTAGCCTACGCCGCGTACTGCTGACCAAGCCGGTGTTCGCGATGCTGAAAAAATCCATGCCGCCGATTAGCGCCACCGAGCGCGACGCGCTGGAAGCCGGAACTACCTGGTGGGAAAAAGAGCTGTTTAGTGGCAAACCGAACTGGAACGATTTTGCCCAAATCAACTTGCCGCAACTCACCGCAGCAGAGCAAAAGTTTATCGATAACGAAGTCAACGAATTGTGTTTGCTACTCGACGAGTGGGATATCCAAAACAATCGCAAGGACTTGTCACCGGAAGCCTGGCAGTACCTCAAAGACAAAAACTTCTTCGGCCTGATCATCCCCAAAGAATACGGTGGGCGCGATTTTAGCGCCTACGCGCAAAGCCGCATTATGAGCAAAATTGCCAGCCGTTCTGGTACCGCTGCTGTCACCGCGATGGTGCCTAATTCGCTTGGCCCTGGCGAATTGCTGGTCAAATACGGCACGGAAGAGCAGCGTCAGCGCTGGCTGCCAGGTTTGGCAAACGGCACTGAAATTCCCTGTTTTGGTTTAACTGGCCCGGAAGCGGGTTCTGATGCTGGCTCGATTCCCGACACCGGTATTGTTTGTAAAGGTATGCATGAAGGGCAGGAAGTTATCGGCCTGAAACTGACCTTCAGCAAACGCTGGATCACTCTCGCGCCGGTCGCGACTGTGGTGGGTTTGGCATTCAAAGTGTATGACCCGGAAGGCCTGCTCGGCGATCCCAACAAAAAAGAATACGGCATTACCTGTGCACTGATTCCGGCTAAACATCCAGGGGTGATTATCGGCCAGCGCCACAACCCCGGCTCACCGTTTATGAATGGGCCGATCTTCGGTACTGATGTGTTTATCCCCGCCGATTGGATCATTGGTGGTGCGGCTATGGCCGGTAAAGGTTGGCGCATGTTGATCGAATGCCTCGGCGCCGGACGCGGTGTTTCATTGCCTGCGCTGTCTACTGCCAGTGGCGAAATGAATTACCGCATGGTCGGTGCCTACGCGCGCATTCGCCGTCAATTCAACACTGAAGTCGGCAAGTTTGAAGGTGTACAAGAGGCGACTGCCGATATCGCCGCCAGTGGTTATGCGCTTGAAGCCATGCGTCAATTTGTTACCAAAGGTTTAGAGACAGGCGCACCCTCGGTGATGACGGCCATGGCGAAATATCACGCCACGGAAATGATGCGTAAATCGGTTGAGCATTCGATGGATGTGGTGGGTGGCCGTGCAATTCAAAAAGGCCCGCGCAATTTCCTGGTTGCTTCTTATCATTCGGTGCCGGTAGCGATTACCGTGGAAGGCGCAAATATTTTAACCCGCTCACTGATGATCTTTGGCCAAGGTGCCATGCGTTGTCATCCTTTCCTGTTTGAAGAAATGCTCGCCATGCAGCTGGAAGATTCTGCTGAAGGTCTGAAAAAATTCGACAAACTTTTTATCAGCCATCTCGGCCATATTTGCAACAATGTGCTGCGCACTATTATGCTCGGTTTTCTCGGTGGTCGCTTCAGTAGTGTGCCCGCCAATGCCGATGCGTTTAGCAAAAGCTGGTATCAACGCATCAACTTATTAAGTGCGGCGCTTGCGTCTATGTCGGATATCGCGCTGGGTGTATTAGGCGGTAATTTAAAGCGCCGCGAACTATTGTCGGCACGCTTGGGTGATGTACACAGCCAATTGTTTATCGCCAGCTCGATTTTAAAATTCCATTCGGCACATACCCGTACCCGCGCCGAAGATGCTCACGCAGAATATGCACTGACTCGTTCACTGTTTATTGCACAAGAAGCTCTGCGCGATTTTGCCAACAATTTTCCGCTCAAATGGCTCGCTAAAATTATCTGCACCATAGCTATACCCTACGGCACTATTGTGCATAAACCCGACGACAATTTGATTCGTGAATTGGGTGATTTGATTATGGAAGATAATCCGGTGCGCCAAATGCTTGGGCAATATCTCTACGTCAGCCATGAGCCTGAAGATGCCTTTGGGAGAGTAGAAAGTACCTACCAATTATTGTTGGCGCTGGGGCCGGTATGGAGTGCTTTTAGCAAAGCAAAAAATAGCGGAAAAATTTCTGGTGCGACCACGGAAGCCTTGGCAAAAGATGCAGCAGAAAAAAATATTATTCAGCCGCACGATATTGCGCGTGTAGTGGAATACGATGCGCGCCGCTTCGATTGCTTATTAACGGATGCGTTTGATGAGTTATAAGTGCTCTGGTAAATGAAAAATGTAATTCGCTAGTAAATAAAAAACGAGCCTATATTGAGGCTCGTTTTTTTTAATAAAGACACTAAATTACGTTAACTTTTTAGTCCTTCTATTTGTCCTTACTCCAAGGTTATCTCTTCTATTTCAAAAGAGGCACTTTTTCCGCCGAACAGAATGAAATGAACATTGGTATCGATAGCAAAATTTCCGCTGAAGTGGTATCGGTCATTAGGTGTTGTGCCTGGAATTTGTGGTGCAAATACCGATTTAATAAAGTTTTGATTGATGTCGTAAAAAATAGCAATATTGCCATCCGCCGTTGTGTTGGATCCTTGGTAGCCGAAATTAGTATGGTTGCGTCCAACGTACAATAAAAAACCTGAAAAATTGCCACAGCTTGCCAGATCGGGCAGTGACACAAGTTCAGGTTCAACAGTATTTTCTAGCTGAGCGCTAATTCCACCCAAGCGATTGCCTGCGCTGTTATTTAAAGGTTGATTGATTACCCGGTTGTAGCTAACAGTATGATTAGTATTTTGTACATACCAGAGTGTCGGTTGATTAAGTATGGTTTCGTTTACCGGTTCCAGGTTCGCGTTGATAATTGTCATGATGTGAATTCCTATTCGTTAAACTTCAGTGTGGTCGCCGCAGTGCGACGAATGGTGACCTCTATATTTGGTCATGGTAATAAAAATCAGAAAAACGTTTTGCCGTAGTAAATTGTCTCTTCGACGGCAATATAGTATGACAAAAACTAAAGCGTCCATAGATCCTTAAGCGACACCAGGTATAAGTTATAAAAACAATGCGCTTTTTTAAATTAGGTGTCAGCCTGATTGCTTTCAATATGACTGGGAGAATTAAAAATCTACTTCGTTATTAGCTAGTACACAGCAATTTCTTCCCTGTGCTTTAGCTTCGTAAAGGGCGTTGTCAGCGCGTTTAAATGTGGTGGCAAAATCCTCACCTTCCGATTTATCGCTTATACCAAAACTGGCTGTGACAGAAAGTGGGTTGTCGGGTTCAAACAGGGTATCGGAAATAATCAGGCGAATTTTTTCTGCCAGCGCAATTGCAAACTCTTTGCGGGTGCTGGGCATGATCACTATAAATTCTTCACCGCCCCAGCGACCAAGAAAATCCTGCGCGCGTATACCTTTACTAATAATTGCAGAGATATTTTGTAAGATGCGATCACCCGTGTCATGACCACGACGGTCATTGATACGCTTAAAATGATCGATATCAATAATCATCAAGGAAAAACTGGGCTCGTTTTGATGCTCATTTTTTTCCTTACTAAAAATCATTAAGGTGGAAACAATTTGGTCGATCCCAAAACGATTATAGGCCTGTGTTAATGGATCTACTGTGGACAAACGACGAAATTTATCGGTTTCCAATTGTAGTTTTTCATTGCTACTGCTCAATTCATTGATGATTTTCACATCGTGTTTGCTTTGATGGTGCAGACGAATTAAACGCATAATGGCGTAGGAAAAAATCCCGAGCATCCAGCACGCCAGAATAATCAGATACCAAGCCGCTGGGCTGATCCACTCACCAACAAATTCAATTTTATCAATTTGCATATCGTGATTGCCGGGTTGTTGACCTTCTACAAAATCAATACCCAGTGTCATTACGTTGCTCAAATCGGGGCGCGATAGTTCACGCGGTATATCAAATTGCCCCAGCCACCAGTCAGATACAATGAATTCATCCAGACCAATATGCAGTTCTTTATTTAAATCGCGCGTATGCAAAACCAGCGCATTGAATTTGGTGCTATTGGTGTCATTAATTTTGGAGTAGGCGGGATTAAAGTTGCGCATATAAATACGCATTTTACGGGCGCTACCCTGATATTTAACGGAGAGGTTTAGCTGTGAATAATCCGAGAGGTTTATGCCCTCATGCACTGAGTTTTCAAATAACACATTGAAGCTGCAGGCAAAGTATTCGCTACGATCATCTTCCGGATACACGCAACGCCACAGGCCTTTGGTGTAGTCGAGCCAATAGGCTGCAGGCGTACCATCAGCTTGTTCGGACGCGTAGAAATAGGTGTTGACCTGGGTATTGGGCCAAGCAAGAAAACGCTTTTGCGGAAAATATTGCTGTGACACCAATGCGATCAGCGTAAACAAAATCGCAAGCAACAGGGCAGAGTTAAAACTCTTATCATTCATAATGGCTGGTTCATCGTGGGGTATTAGCCCGATAGGGTGAAAACTGCCCTTAAGTATTGGTTATTTCTGGCATTTTTCCATATTACTTAGCTCAAGGTTGATGGTGGTTAGTTTTACTTGGTCGATTCGTCAATCGTCTTAACCTTGGTGGGTACGCTGACTTACTAATTTAGCCTGAGGGGGAGTCTGGCTAGTATAATCGCGAGTCAAAATGTTGTTTGATGCTTTAGTCCGCATTCCATGGTTGTGTGATTTTGCCAGGATTTCTCTATGTTGCCGTTGTGGTTATTAGCTGCGTTTGTTAGCAGCTTTTTGTTGACTGGGTTGTATCGCCAAATTGCTCTGCGCAAGCTGCTGTTGGATATCCCTAACGAACGAAGCTCCCATCATGAGCCTACTCCACGTGGTGGTGGCATCTCGATTGTTGTTGTGTATCTATTGTCGCTCATATTGTTACATCAACAGATCGACCTAACGCTTGCCCAGTTATTAGGATTTGTGATTCCGGGCTGTTTGCTTGCGGTGGTGAGTTATATCGATGATCTGGAGCATGTTAAGCCGCTCTGGCGCCTGACTATTCAGATTAGCGCTGCCAGCGTGGGGATCTATTGTTTGGGCGGCATACCAAATACCATCGTGAGCTCTCTGTCGTTTCCAGTACAGTCCGTTATGTTAGTGGCGGCGGTAGTGTTGTTAGTCTGGATTATCAATCTTTATAACTTTATGGATGGTATTGACGGCATCGCTAGCCTGGAGGCAATTGCAGTTTGCTGTGGCTTATCGTTCTTATTATGGTTGTCTTGGCCTGCCAGCAACCATTTTATAGCGCCGCTGGTGCTCGCCATCGCCGCTGTAGGGTTTTGCTGTTGGAACTTTCCCAAAGCAAAAATATTTATGGGTGATATCGGCAGCTGTTTTATCGGGCTGCAATTAGGTCTATTTGCGATTTATTATGCGAATCTGGATATTAATTTCTTTTGGTGCGTAATTATTTTGTTAGGCACTTTTATCAGTGATGCGACTGTCACGCTTGTGCGGCGTTTTGTCCGAGGGCAGAAAATTTACCTCGCACATCGCGAGCACGCCTACCAACATCTCGCCATTAAACTAGGCAGCCATGCCCCCATCTCCATTGCCTATGCATTAATAACCTTATTGTGGTTGTTGCCTATTGCTAGTTTGGTGGTAATGATGAAGTTACATTGGGCAATTGGTGTTGCGATTGCCTATCTGCCTTTAGGGGCGGCTGTATTTGTATTTCGAGCAGGGTCGCCCTTAACGCGCACTTCCCAAAAGCTGAAGCAGGGTTGAAATCAGTGGGTCATGCCATGAGAAAAGTGTTGCTAACCGGTGCAAATGGCTATATTGGGTCACATTTGGTGCGAGCCATCTTGGAAAAGGGATATGAATTAACGACATTGACACGCGCTCCTTTCCCCATAGACAACACCGGGAACAAGGTTGTCGTTGATTATGATGTGAGTGCTTTAAAAGACGTGCTGGTAGGGCAGGATGTGGTCATACATTTAGCTGCAATGGCTCATCAACCGCGAGCCGAATCGCCTGAGGGGAAAGCGCAGTTAAAAAAAATCAACGTGGACAATGCATTATCCTTGGCATTTGCTGCTAAACAGTCTGGTGTAAAGCGGTTTGTATTTATTAGCAGTATTAAAGCGATGGGTGAATCTACCGCGGAAAATCCGTTCCGTAATGATACAGAGCCGCGCCCCGAAGATGCCTATGGGCGATCCAAGTGGGAGGCAGAGCAAGGGCTTCATGCCATTTTAGATGAGAGCAATACCGATTTGATTGTGATCCGCCCACCTTTGGTCTGGGGAGGTGTTATGAAAGGAAACCTCGCATTGCTACAGAAATTGATATTGTGTGGCGTACCCCTGCCTTTTAACGGTATTAGTAATAAACGTGATTTAGTGTCCCTCGGCAATTTATGTGATCTTATCTGTCGCGTAATTGATCACCCAAATGCACCCGGCAATACTTTCTTAGTGGGAGATGGCATAAGCAGAAGTACAGCTCAAATAGCCCGACTAATTGCGCCAGATAGTATGGCGCCCAAGTTATTTTGGATCCCGAATGGCTTTCTCAAGGCAGTTACAGCTATGCCTGTACTTGGCGTAAGTATTGCAAAACTGACGGGTACTTTGGAGGTTGATATAGAACACACAAAACGTGTACTTCAGTGGTCGCCCAAGAACCCCGGCGCAGATTAACAAATTGTTACTGGCGCAAACTATTAAAGCCCAAGTGCTCTTGGTAACATTCACATTCGGATTCTTTTAGGGGCTAAAGGAACTAATGAACACATCTATCCTATACAAATTTCTTAGCGCTCCGCGATCTATCAAGCGCGCCATATCGGTCGCATACGATGCTTTTGCAATCCTCGCCTCTTTTTATCTCGCTTATGCCCTGCGGATGGGTAATATCTATATCGATTTTGATCGCCCGTTAGCGGTGTGTCTGATTTTTACGCTCGGTGTTTCAATCTATACCTTTATTCGCATGGGTTTATACCGCGCAATACTGCGTTATATGACACAGCAAGCGATGGTCACTATTTTTACAGGGATCTTGATTTCCAGTTTGGCGATGGCAATAAGCGGTTTTTTTCTGCACGCTTTTTTGCCTCGTTCTGTACCTATCATTTATGTTTTTACTACCCTGATTTTAGTCGGTTTACCGCGCTTGGCATTTAGAAACGTAGTGAAAATGATCACCCCTAAAGGCAATATTAATATTGTGATTTATGGTGCAGGGGAGACGGGTAACAACCTCGCGGCGCAGTTACAGTTAAGTGGAGAATTTAATCCGGTTGCTTTTGTTGATGACAACACAAAGCTACAAGGTAGTGTGTTAAGTGGCTTGAGAGTTTATTCTCCACAACAATTGTCCATGCTAATCAAACAACATGGCGCCACTCGCATCCTCCTGGCGCTAGGGAATATTAATCGTCAAGAGCGCGTGCGCATTATTCGCTACCTTGAGCCGCTGTTAGTTCAGGTTCAAACCATCCCGCCCGTAACTGATATTGTGCGCGGAGTTGCGCGTATAAATGAGCTGCGCAATATCCAAATCGAAGACCTGTTAGGCCGTGATCCGGTCGAGCCAGATGCGATTTTGATGAGCAAGAACACCACCGGTAAAGTGGTAATGGTTACAGGGGCGGGAGGCTCAATAGGTTCTGAGTTATGCCGCCAGCTTATTAAATTACATCCACAGAAGATTGTTCTTTTCGAACAAAATGAATTTAATCTCTATCGTATAGAAAAAGAATTGACTGCATTGCAGGTTGGTTCCAACGTTCCTGTTGAATTAGTTTCCCTCCTCGGATCTGTGCAGAATTTCCAACTATTAGATTTAGTGATGCGTCAATTTGATGTTCACAGTGTTTATCATGCCGCGGCCTACAAACATGTACCAATGGTTGAGCAAAACATTATTGAAGGCGTCAAAAATAATCTCTTCGGCACTAAAAATGCAGCCGAAGCGGCGTTGCGTAATAACGTCAAAAACTTCGTTCTTATTTCCACCGACAAAGCTGTGCGCCCAACTAATATCATGGGTGCATCAAAGCGTTTGGCAGAATTAGTATTGCAGGATCTCGCATCGCGCCCTTCAAAAACAATCTTCAGTATGGTTCGTTTTGGCAACGTATTAGATTCATCGGGTTCTGTAGTGCCGCGCTTTCGTGAGCAAATTAATAAGGGCGGTCCAATTACTGTCACTCATAAAGATATAGTCCGCTACTTCATGACTATTAGTGAGGCCGCACAATTAGTTATTCAATCCGCCTCCATTGCGCAAGGAGGAGATATGTTTGTGCTCGATATGGGTGACCCGGTAAAAATTGTAGATCTTGCGCGGGAAATGGCTTTACTTTCTGGATGCAGCATTCGAGATGACTATAACCCCAATGGTGATATTGAAATTATCTTTACAGGTTTACGCGCTGGCGAAAAGCTATACGAAGAATTGCTTTGTGGTGAAAACTGCGAAGGTACTATGCATCCGCGGATTATGCGTGCACAAGAAAAGAAAATGCCTACTAATGATCTCGAAAAGCTTTTAAGCCAAGCAGAGTTATTCTGTAATACCTATCGTTATCAAGAGCTATTTAGTTTGATAGTTGATTCTGATGCTGATTTTGATCCCCTCTATGAGATTAGTGACCTTATGTACCGCTTGAAAAAAGAAAATGCAAAACTATTGCTGATTCCCGGCTTGGCTGACAAAAAAATGATGATGGAGTAGGTTTTGAGTAGAGAAAATAAACCTGCAATAGATACCATTTCACTTAGCGTTTCTTGTGTTACATTTCGCTCAAACCAATTAATCTTAAGTGACACAATAGAGTCGCTTCTGAATTCGTGCGAGCAGGCGAAGAGAAGTGGCTCTTTAAATTATGTAGAGGTTTTTTTAATTGATAACGGCCCTAACGTAGAAAATTTATCAATTCTTCAATTTGTCCAGCAAAAATATAAAGGCAGGTTTGACTTTATTCACATCATTACAGGGCATGGCAATATAGGATATGGAAAGGGTAACAACCTAGCGATCAATAAAACTGATTGCTCATACCATCTCATCATAAATCCTGACATTATTGTGGATAAGGAAAACATTTCTCTTGCAGTAAGATATCTGGAAATTAACGATGATGTGGGTATGCTTGCGCCCCATGCATTGGATCAGTATGGGCATACACATTATATAGCAAAGCGTTATCCTGGGTTTTTGGTGTTGTTGACGCGTGCGTTGAAATTGAAATTTATGCAAAAGCTATTCAGAGACCGTCTCTATGATTATGAATATAGAGATAAGATTCCAGCCCAACATCCACTGGAAATTGAATTGGCTAGCGGCTGCTATATGTTTTGCAGAACTGATATCTTAAAAAAATTAGGTGGATTTGATCCTCGGTTTTTTATGTATTTTGAGGATTTTGATTTGTCTATGAGGCTGAGGCAATCAAAGAAAATTATGCATCTGCACGAATTGCAGGTCATTCATTTAGGGGGGGGAGCTTCCGCTAAAGGGTGGCTACATATACATTACTTTTGCACTTCGTTATTTCAGTTTTTTGGCCGATATCATTTTAAATTCTAAAACTATCACCGAACAATCCACAAATTATGGCTTGGCGAGCCTAAAAACCGCACAAATCAACAATAAGGCTCAGCTATCAGTTGCAGGGTATTTTTAGTATCCAATTCGGGTTAATGGGTATTTCACAAATATTATCTCCTGTTGCGGAATAGACTTTAGTCTCTTCCTTCCAGTTAAATTCTTCGAAAGTGCTTAATTTAAAATGTTTAATGTCTACAATCAGCATCATAACAATAATTAAAGTGGCGGCAACATTCGCTCCAATACTAAATCTACTTAACCAGAATCCGCGAAATATCAGAACTATGATTAACGCGAGCGGGATAAACAAGTATCTCCCGTTGAAATCATGAAAGGGTATTGCGTAGGACTCAAAAAGAAATGGAGCTCCCCTATAGACCATCACCAGGTACAAGAAAACAATCCCCAACAGTACAAGCAAATCTATTTTTTTACTCCTATTCATCCATACAATTACCCCAAAAAAAATAGCCCCAATCAAAACAAGTGTCGAAAAATGATCAATATTAGCGTAATGCCTGAAATCAGGAACTATATTGCGCGCGAACAAACCTCCAAAGAGCAGACGAGGAAACCCCACGAGCCAATCCATTACTGAATTTGTATCTGCCACCAACCTTTTATCCAGCGAAGTCAGAATTTGAATAATGGGGCCAATCCATAAAAGACTTACAGCACCAATAACAGCTTTCGTGCGTTCAAATAAAAATAAGGTGGCGATACCAAGAGCAGGAAATATACCTAGCGGACCTGAAAAAGATACTATAAAAAGAATAACCAACTCCCACTTAGAAGGAATGCGCTTATTTCTAACCATATCCCAGGTAACAAGCACTTGAACTAATCCAATCCACCATTGAACATTGGTAATGTTTCCATATATCTCAAAGGCAACACTAGGCATAGATGCAATAAGCGCACAGGCCATCAAACGATAGTAAATATGTGCAACCCAGTCAAAGCGAGAGGAGCATAGATACACAGTGCAAACCGCAGATATTATAATCGCGGAAAGATTCATAAATAATGGTGCCAGGGTAATTCCTTGCCCCAAAAAAATACTAAGCTCAGTGGAAAAAAAAGCCACAACTCTAGGGATTAAATGGTAATACCCAGCATGAGTAGTAATATAAGCTTCCCATCCGATCAGCAATGCTTGTGAAATAAATATTTCGCCGTCCTCTGCCCAAGGCTGTGCATTCAGCAACGCGTCCGGCCTTCTAATAAAAATTATCAGGGCATTAAATAGGAACACGCATAGCATGCATATGCAACGATGATCAGCCATGTATCCTAAAAACTCATAACCTTTATTTTTTTCGTTGTTCACGCTTATAACTCAGCTCTTAAGTGTAGAATTAAATTGTATTAGAAATAATCAGTTCGTTTTTGAACAAGATAATTGCTTGTAAAGTTGATTGTTCTATATATGATTTATCATTAGACGCCCGTATTGTCGCTCTCTGTCAGCCCAGCTGATAGCCTTTATTTATCAAAAAATTGGGTATTTTCGATCACTATTCGAGTCGATGAAAAATTAATAGTCATGACCACCAATCGAAAAACATGCACATCAAAAAGATGTCGAATCTATCAGCTAGGAGTCTTACTCTCCAGTATAAGCATAGATATAAAACCACATACGATTGAAAACCAGAGCGTTGCAAATCTAATCAGAATAGCCGCAACTGCAGCTTCATTCATCGAAGCACCATAAACGTAAGTTGAACAACAATAGCCGCCTCAGTTGAACCTAACCCACCTGGCAACATGGATGCTGCGCCTACTAGCATCGCGAGAGGATAACTCGATACTGCAGAAAAAATGGAATATTGATATCTAACGTCACCAACAACCAGCAAAAAGCCAGTGACACGATAAGCCATGCTACAAAACACAAAAGGAATGATACTGCCAAGTCTAGCGGCTTCATCCAAAGCCTGATGCCTTTTATGCCAGTTCTTAAAATACGCACTAAACGTGCGAGGCGATAAAATTGATAGTATCGGAACTGCGCAACCAAAAAAGACAACCACTTGCTTTTTATTGCAACCAAAGTCACGCTTACAACAATCAATGCAACAATCAATGCAACAATCAATGCAACAATCAATGCAACAATCAATGCAACAATCAATGCGACAAACGATGCAGCAATTACAAAAAAATCGAAACTAAAGGCTGCCGTTGATGCGATTAACAATACCACCAACGAATCCAGAAGCCGTTCAAATATAAAAACAGATACAACTTTGGATGGCCTGCTCCCCAACTGCGCAAAATATCGAACACGTACTAATTCACCAACTTTTCCTGGTGTAGCAGTAAACGCAAACCCGGAAAGGTACGGTAAGAAACCTTGGAGAAATGCGATGTCCTCCCCACTTCGGCCAAGTAACCAACACCAACGACAATATCTTAAAACGAAAGAAATAAATGTAACAACCAGTAATACAGGCAACAAATCTAGAAAATGACGAATTGTAAAAAATAATCCTGAATTCATATCAATACTGATAATGGACACCAATTAAACAGCCAATATAAGTACGAATCATACAGTGGCAGGGTATATTTTCACCTTTCCTGCTCTGAAAAAGACCACCTTTTATGCCCAATATAGCTGGTAAAAACTGGAATAATGATGCCTACCATGTGTGCAATTTCCGGCACAAACTCCTCTACACCGATCAATGGTAAAAGCTTGTAGGCGAGCAGCATACTTATCACCCAGGTTTGGGCTATGGCCGCCAAATTAACGATACAAAAATAGAAAATCGAATTTCCGAGGGTCTGTTTATTTTCCTTAAAAACAAATAAATTGGATAGAATAAAGGCTGTAGTCATGCCACAAAGATAAGCCAGTATGATTGCTGTTGAAAAACTTGCCCATTGGTTGAAAAGGATGCGACTAATAAAATTAACTAGCGCTGCAATGCCACCTGCAACCAAAAAAAATACAAATTGTTTACTAAGAAAACTATTGATCATTGGCAAGCCTTTTTTGCCAGCATTCTGCCAAAACCAATGCTTTCCGAAATACCCCTATCCTCAGGGTAATAGTAGGATGTGTCAGCTACAAACAATCCGCTAATTGGTAGCTTGAATGGTGGTAACGATTCGAGAAATTTGGGTGGGCATATTGGTTGTGCATAACGGTAGCGACTAACTTTAATGTCGATGAAGTCATTGTCCGTTAAATCCGGGTTAATACGCTGCAAATATCGTTTAACCTTGGCCGAAAAGGCGTCGTTACTATCTTGGAACTTGTCCAGTTCAGCTGGCATATAAAAAGGTACATAGACGATACTTTCCTGCAACGGTCTTAGATTTGAATACTCGACCAAGCCTGGAATATCCATGTCGGGATCATTCACGTTTAACCAAAAATTTTCAGTCAGTTTTTTCTTTAACTTTGCGATAACGCAAACTACGGCGATGTTCTGCTGAGCACGATACTTCTCTAAAATTTCGACGGGAAGGTCAGGTATAACAGTTGGCACATAAGGCAAAGGAATAGTGCTTATCACTGTATCAAAGTTATGCAAAACACCATCAACTACAACCCCTGAAACTGCACCGTTACTCAATTTAACCCTTTCAACAGGCGCGGATAGAAAAATTTCTCCGCCGTTCTTTTCAATGAAGGATTTCATTCCATTTAACAAGGTATCCGAACCGCCTTCCAGGTGCCCAAGCTGCTCACGAAACAAGCTATAGCGCGAGCGTCCTATACGACGAATGCGACTCCATATCCATGCGGCAGAAAGGTTATTGGTGTAGTGGTAAAACTTATAATCAAAGAGCCTTTCCCATAACACGTTATAAGCCTCTTCTCCAACCCAGCGCCTAATCCAGCCCGCCGCCTCAACATCGTCGAGTGGTTTCCAGTTGTCGCGCTTGGTAGAAAGAAACGCGTGCAGACCATAGCGGAACTTCGCAATCAAGCTCAGGCCCTTAAATTTTAAAAGCGCTACAGGATTGCCCCAGGGAGAAATTTTGTTCTGATAATAGAAACCCATTTTAGTTTCGACCCATTTCATTTTTTCCGACAACCCGAGCTCATCGAGCACCGTTAAAAAATCTTTATCGGAAATGCAATGAAAGTGGTAGTAACGCTCAATACTCAAGCCACCAAAATCAAAGGTAGCAGTCATCCCGCCAACTCTATCGTCGGCTTCAAAAATCACGGGGTTATGGCCATCTCTTACCAGTTGGTATGCAACGGCTAATCCCATTGGGCCAGCACCCAAGACAGCGATTTTTTTTTTCATAATCAAAACTCCAACACTACCTTCCCATATTCGGGATCATTAAACGTTTTATCAATTGCTTCCCGAAATGGGGTTCGCTTCACTTGAAAGATTGCTGGCCAATCAATTTCTTCAAACTCATCATGCGCAACCAATGCTTTTAACTGATCTGCAGTAAAAGGCGGCTCCTTATCAATAAGAGCCCAAGCTTTTAGTAACAGATAAAATAAAGAATAAGGAATTTTTACTATTAATGCTTTTGTGGCAATGGCCTTTTTAATTTCTCTGATGATATCAATATAATCAACTCGCTCCAGACCGGAAATATTAAATATCTTTCCGGAAATTCGCTTTTCAATACAGCTAACAATAATGCTGGAAAAATCGCCCGCATATAACGGCTGACGCATATATTTTCCGTTGCCGGGAATCGGGAATACCGGGACCTTTTCCATGAATCGTTTCAGCCAACCTAAATGCTTTCTGTCAAACCAACCAAACATCAGTGTCGGGCGCAATACAATACAATTAATCCCACTCTCCAACACGATTCTTTCTTGCTCTGTTTTTGATGTGGTGTAATGGTCTTTTGCTACAGATTTAACTACTGAAGAGCTAATGTGGACTGTATATGGAACGTTATATTTTTTTATGACGCCTAAAATGACTTGAGTCGACGTTATGTTGTTACGAACAAATGGCTCTGGGCTTAGATCCCCTATCTGTGCCTGAAGCATTACAACTACATCTGCACTAGCAAAATGCTGCTCCCAAGGGCCCGACTCTGCAAGATCAACACACTCAGTAATAATATCGGGATGAAATTGCTTTAGAATTTCAAGATTTTTTTTATGTTTGTCTAAAACAACTAAATTTTTATAGCCTTCTCGTTTTAGGTGAGCTACCAAATTTTGTCCCACAAGACCTGCGCCGCCAGGAATAACGATTTTATTTTCATGAAACATTAATTGCCGCCCTCGTTCTCATCAATCTGGTTTTTAGGAACATATATTGCCGACCACTCTCCCCACCTATCGCCATCGTCTGACATTAGAACTCCATATCTGGCGCCCACCTGAGTTTCAAACATCAATCTTTTAACTTTATGCTCTGCAAGTTCAAGCTGAGTCTTCAATATAATTTTCTGCGAAGCCAACTCCCTTACTGTAATGTTTTGATTATTTGCGACTGGGCCAGTTATGTACTCGACCATTGATATTTTATTATTCGCAGCAAATACAAATTGATGGCTACCAACAAATGCATCACCTTTTTTATCCGACCATGATCCTACGAAATGATTGAATTTAGTCTCGCTAGGTTGCGGCGATATGCCACCTACGTGCCATCCAGTAGTAGAAAAACTATCAAGTTGACATCCATATAGCTCCTTAGGTATGTATATTGCTGACCACTCGCCCCATGCTTTACCATTGTCTGATAGTTTAACCTCGTATCGTTGACCTACTACTGTAGTGATCTCAAAATAGCTTAAGGAATCAGCCTTAGGTAAGGAAGTTTCCAATATTACTTTTCCTGATGCAGACTCTCTAATTGAAATTTTCTGATTGTTTGGTACTGGTCCAGTCATATAAGCAATTAAAGAAGCTTCAGCGGTGGAAATGAACTCTAATTTATGTGTACCCACATGGGAATCTGCATTTACCCACGAGTTGAGCATAAAGTCACTCCTGCCTTCATTTCCCTGAACAGGAAGATGTCCAAATCTCCAGCTCCCCTCCTTGGGTTCAAGTAAATACATTTTTGAGCTTTCTTGGTTAGCAATTGAGAAGCTACATTCTTCGAATTGAGTGGAGTTTTTCATAGGAAAAAACGCGCTATCCAAAATGCTTTGTTGTATTAAATAGCCACATTGCTTTCTGCCAATTGGTAAGTGCCAAACATTTTGACGCACTCCACTGAAGTTTATGGGGAGGTCGAATTGCATTTGACTTAGACAATAGTCTATTTGGGTTCTCCACACAGGAGATTCGCTAAGCTTTGTGAATTTTGATGCGGAATTCAGTAGTGCCACCAGAATAAGTCCAATTAAAATATTTCTAATTAAAACGTTCCCAGCATAAGTGTAAGAGAGCCAAATTAGTATCCATGAAAAAACTATGTATGGAAAAAAAAAGTATCTCGGCCCGCCATAATAAGGATCGATAATCTCTGCTGGAACCCTCTGAGCTGACAAAAACCAACTTGCCACCAGCAAATAAATAAGTGTTAAAAATCCATAACTGAGTTCCTTTCGCTTCTTTATTGAAACATATGTTAAGAATACTAGAACGATAAATGCTAATATTAATCCAGGTTCAGTAGCTATGGATCGAATAAAATATTTTCCAACAAATTTGCTCAGTATGATTGGAATATCTATCACTAGGTCCATAAGTCCATTGCTTTCTGAGCGAACAGAACTATATACAAGATAGCCTTGGATCAGTGACCCAGCAAAAGCTATCGAAAGATTAATTCTTTCAAAATAATTTCTATAGAGATAGGCTCGAAAAACAAATAGGGGCGCGCAAATTATTACAACCGGAGAAGAAAAGGATCCCAGAAAGGTAAAAAAAATCCGTAAGTATTGTGACCTACCCTCCTGATTCCAGAGTAAAGATAAAAAAAGTAATAGAGTGCCCCACCAAAAACTATAAAGCGGTAACACAAATACTTCTGGATCTGAAGGTATAAGAAGAATAGCAAAAGCAGAAAAAACTTTATATTTAAGTTCTGTAGGAGCAAACGCCACCATACTCAGGCAAAAAATGGAAAAAAGCACAGAAAGTAGCATGCTAATTTCGGGATAAAACAAAAAGCTCAATTTCAGAGAAATAATAGTAATTAACTTGGACGGTATGATGAGATAACCCTGAACTTGATGAAAAATTGACTGGAATCCGAAATTCAGGTAATGCTGAATATTCCAAGTCCCATCTTCATTCCATACATAAGGGTGTAAAAACTCCATGGGGCGACGAAGAAATAGTAAAAGTAAGCAAATAATTAGAAAATAAAATTTCCTTTCCAAAAAAAAAGCATTAACTTTTTCCATCCTGCTATTTGTCATCTACAAAGCACCTATAGCTATAGCTGACCATTCGCCCCAGCCATCGCCAGCATCCTTCAACTCCACGTCAAACTCTTGTGGGGAATTCGGATTATTGAATTCGAGTAGTACCCACTCTGTGGACAGAGGCAGCGGATAAGCTGCATCATTTATCCTGATCGTTTGCTGCGTCACTGTGGGGCCTGATCGATAAAATAACGTGTCACCCTTCTTAAGCTTAAGTCGTATAGAGCCAGTATCGGCATCAGAGTTAATTACAGAACCAAATACTCTAAGGCCATTGATATCAGTCTTATGGAAATCAGCACCCTGCCATTGGTTGGAGGCTCCCAACTGAGCTTCACTTACAGTGGGTTGCTCAATAGTTATTTGGGCGGGCTTAATCTGGTAGGGTGTGACACTACCGTGTACATGAAGCTCACAGTTAGGGCCCATACCCTGCAAAGTTAATTTTGAGTCGACTGCGGAGTTATCAATATAACCTTTGAAACCAGACAATTTGGCATAGGTGCTCACTGCAATATCTACATCGGGACGAGATTGACCTGTAAGGGCAAAGCCGACCACATATCCCTCAACATTCAGAATACGAATGAGTTCTGGGGAGCTATTCGTATTTGGCGAGTACATCCAGCCCCGCACTTTGATAAAGTGCGACTTATCAATATATTGATTTTCGTCTAAGCTGCCTTGACACACGGGATCAAATTTTGTTTTGGTGATATCGCCAATCTGCTCCCTTAAATTAACAAATGGAAACCGTCCAAATATAGAATAATTTCTCTCAACTGGCCGCTCAGCAATGCTTAAGGCCCATTCCGATGAAGGGAATACTTTACCAATCTGGTCTTGATCCTTAATTCCCAATTCTAACGCAAGGGCAGCCACCTTATGCTCAAAAAACTTATCGGACTGTGAATCAAGTGCGTGCCTTTGCGTCGGCAAGAGCAATAGGAGTATCAAGCCAACCGCAACGCAGACTAGCTTAGGATTTGTTATATATTTTCTTTCTATATATGGCATATAGATAATTATTAGAATTGACCAAGCCATTAATGCAGGCGTCATGTATCGACTGGATAATGCTTGATCAACTCCAAAAATAACTCGTCCGCCAGCCGTACCTAACGCGGTACCACCGATGTACATCAAGAAAATTAACATCGCTATTACCAGCGCAGACTTTCGTTCTGATACTAGTGTTTTTATAAAAAACACTAGAGCACTAAGTGCTAAAAATAAACCTGCAGTAGCAGCGATAAAGTAAGAGCTTTTGCCAAAGAGGAAGTAAAAGGGCCCCCCTATATAAAGAAGTACGTAAGCAATAACATCTAATGGATTATTAATTAGCGCCTGAGATAAAGAACCGTGGGAGGCGGGAGATTTATACCCTGAAAAATATAGGTAAATAAGCACAAAGGATAGCGTGGCAATAACTAGCTTACGGAAAATTGATGCGCGAAGAATAATGGCCATAAGAAGAAGCAGCGGTAAAGCCAATACACCATTTGCCATACTCCCTAGCGACAAAATTCCAAAGAGGCAACTTAGCCAAAAATAACCCATAGACTGATAGCGATTTTCAGAGCTGCACGATAGATAAAATGTGAAGAACGCAGCCAGGGGCAGCAACTGTGCAAGAATAAACTGGCTTTGAAAGCCCCATGTCATATTGTTTTCTTGAGCCCAGTAAAATAATAGCGAACATATTAATAAGAATAGGACGCCGCTAGTATTCTGGGATTGACAATCTTTCGCACGATGCTTTATTAATTGGTAAAAAATAAAACAAGATATAATTATTAAGAGATAGTTAATTGTTATCAAAAACCAATCACTGCCGTTGAATAATTTCAGATCAAGCCAAAATAATACTCTGGATAGAATAACACGATGTTCATTGTGCTGAGCCCACCAAGATGCCTGCTCACCATTCATAACATTTGAGAAAAATCCCAAATGACCATTCCACATATCCCAAAAAGGTATATCCGAAAAGGATTGGACACCACCTATAATTGCCAACGCGATGATAACAAACGTAAGTATGCGACAGAAATTAAGAAAATATAAATTCTTCATTTAGTTACAGACCCAAGCGCTTGAAAACATATTGGGGTATCAGCTTAATAATCAGCATGATGTAAAACCAAAACCAGGGAGCGTAGATAGAATTTCTCTTTTTTGATATCGCCTTATCTATGTATAAAGCAATCGTATCTGGTGTTGCCAAAAGCGCTTTGGGCAAATCAAGCCCCTGAGTCATAGGAGTATCAACAAAACCAGGTTTGATATCCAAGACATGAACGCCTACTTTAAACATGCGCGCTCGTAATCCTTCACAAAATGTTGAAACTGCAGCTTTGGCCGAACCATATAGATAGTTGGATGGCCGCCCCCTATCACCTGCAACAGAGGTGATGACCGCGATAGAACCAAAATGTTGTTGCTCAAAACGGTTACTCAGGTCCGTTAATAATGCAATCGTGCTTAATCCGTTATTATTAAACTCTTCAAGCGCCTTGATCGTGCTAACTTGACATTCAGTTTGGTCAGGCAAAGTACCATGCGCTATCAAAACCACCTCAACCTGCTTTAGTTTTTCGAAGCAGTCGTCCAATATTTCTTTATGTTTGTTGGTGTTATTAACATCCAATGTGCCGGTGTAAACAGCCGATGCACCAAGAGCCTTTAGATCATTAGCTGTTTGCTCGAGCTTTTGAGTATCGCGCCCCACTAAATAAAGCGTAGCTTTTTCTCCAGCGCATATCTTGGCATAAGATCTGGCTATCGCCGAGGTCGCGCCGATAATTAATACCTTTTTCATTTGGATGTAACCCTTTTCCAAAAATGTGAATTAATTGCAGGGTCGCGCAGTCTTTCAATACTTTCCCAAGTGGGATAGTAGTGGCGAAAATCATCTGGCGACATATGTGCGTCTTTTGCAGGATACAAACGACCTCCTGCGCTCCGAACTACTTTATCCATTTTCGGAAAAAGCTTGTGTTCAATATATTCTGACTGAGCAAAATCAAGCGCGAGCGAAATGCCTGGGAGAGGAAATGACAAATAACCTGGTGAAGTGATGTTGCCACAGCGCTTAAGCACCGCCAAAAAAGAGCCTTGCCCAGACCTGGCGATTTCGGATAATAGCTCCAAGATTGCATCGTATGCGGTATCGACTGGAATGACGCATTGATATTGCTGAAAGCCTTTTCCCCCGTATATCCTATTCCAGTTACTGATGCTATCCAGAGGGTAAAAAAATGGTTCGTAGTCCACAACTCCGTAGCTTCTGGGTTTATGCTTATGGAAATATAATGTATTAAATAATTTTAACGTCAGTTGATTGATTGCTGAGATAGGAGGAGTAAATGGGACGTTAAATTTCCTACTTTTGTTTACAACCAAATCACCGCTGGAACAATGATTTCCCACCATATAAGCACCACGACCCACTTCTTTGCCTTTGGCGAGACAGTCCACCCAGGCAACTGCATATTCATGCTTGTGATCTAACTCCCCAGAGAGCTGAAGAAACTCGTTCAACGAGTTAAATCGAATTGTCTGTGTAGTTATACTGCTTGACTCTATTGGAATGAGTTGTAACTCCACCCATAGAATAACTCCTGTTAATCCCAATCCGCCTATTGTTGCATTAAAATAGTTTGACTCATGTGAAGGCGAGCATTGTATGTAATGCTTATCTGATCTCATTAGCCCAAATTGAGCTATATGTCCACCAAACGTACCTCTCACATGGTGATTTTTCCCGTGCACATCATTTGCAATTGCCCCGCCCAAGGTTACAAATTTAGTCCCCGGGGTTACAGGTAAAAACCAACCTTTTGGAATGCAAACAGATAAAACTTCTTCCAGCGTTACTCCTGCCTCTGCAACAATCCTTCCAGAGGACCAGTCAACACTTATAAAGCGGTTCAATGTGCGCATTTGAAGCACATTATTGGAAATAGAAAGACAAGAATCCCCATAACTTCTACCATTTCCATAAGGCAAAAATGTTCCATGTTTAGATATAAGTTGATCTAGCACATGAGGAATCCCTGATCGCCACTCACTTGCATGAGAAATCTGCTCAAGTTTTGGATACTTGCCCCAAGAACTTAATTTGTTTTTGCTCATACCGCCAACCAAAATATCAAACCGAACAAAGCTCCAATAATGATGCTAGTACGATCTTTGATAGCAAAGATAACCGGATCATCATGCATCTGTCCCCGATTAGCTAGCAACCAAGTGCGGCTAATCCAAAACAATAACAAGGGACATGCAAGCCAAATAACTTTGGGCTGGGTGTAGAGAGCTATGGTTGAGGAATCCTGTATATAAAGGGCGAGAACCATCACCGCAATATACCCTGACGAGGCTCCGAGTGAAGAGATCATTTCCAAATCATCGGGGAAGTAACCTCTTCCTCGAGTTTTACCTGTTTTTCCATCTGCTCGTGCTTCATGAAGCTCAGCGAATCGCTTGACTAACGCCAAGCTTAAGAAGATAAACATCGAAAACGCTAGCATCCAAAATGTTAAACTTACTGCAAAAGCAAATGTGCCCGCGATGATTCTCATTGTATACAAAGAGGCCAGAGTGATGACATCGACAACAACAACTCGTTTCAACAAGAATGAGTACAACACCGTCAATACGTAATAAACGACAAGGGCAACTCCAAAATAGAGTGGCAATAATGTAAATGCCCCAACAAATGCTATCAATAATAATAAAGGAAATAACGCAACACCCAGTTTAATGGATAGTGTTCCGGCAGCAAATGGGCGCTTACGTTTACTTGAATGATGACGATCGTCCTCCAAATCTAAGAGATCATTTAATAGATAGACACTGGACGCACAGAGCCCAAATAATATAAATGCAACAACACCGTCAACAACAAGCGATAGATCACTCAGTTTGTGACTCGCCAATAGAGGCACAAACAGTAAGAAATTTTTTGCCCACTGATGGATGCGCAATGCCTTTAAAAGGGATTTTAAAAAAGTAGGTCGCTCATTAATAACAAGGGAAAGATTTCCTATCTTCATCGCTTTAGCTATCACACCTTGCTCTGGATTGACCGCGATAGCTGTTTGAGCAACTTCCCAAATTTCAAGATCATCCATTGAATTTCCTACATAATCGAATCCACCTTTACCATACATAGTACATAGCGCATTGGCTTTTCTTGATGCGGAGAGATTAATTCCATTCTCTGTTGCGATAACCTTATCAAAAATATTTAAAAAATTTGCTACTTGATCTGCATATATTCTGGCGCTCGCCGTGGCAAGCACTATTTCAGCCCCCTTAGATTTATGTACATGAATTAAATCGATCACATCAGTAACATAAGGCAGAGAGTGGATATCAAGCGCCGTGTTCTCTGCCAATCTTGTTTTTAGTTCTGCCTTACCCTTAAACAACCAAATAAGAAGCAAAAACACTTTGAATGGATTTTTCTTCAAAAAAAGAAAGGCTGATTCAGCCAATAAATCTGAACGGATTAGTGTCCCATCCAAATCGATAATGAGCGGTTTAGTATTCATAAATACACACTGTAATTTTAAATTAAGATTTCGGACTGCCTGAATATTTACCTAGAAGTCCGTGCAGCATGCCACGCAACATCTCTCGAGCGGTAAGGGCTTTGTTCTTTGATGTAAGGATAAGAAAAATAGACTTGATGAAAATAACACGCGGAATATGCCATGCAATCCACCGCCATGAAACATGCGGCATTCTGCACAACAACAATACGTTTCGCATCTGATAATAGTATCTAAAAGAGGAGTAAGTCGGAATGTATCTATCCGTCAGTAAAAATTTTATAGAGCTATCACCCAGAGAATGATGAAGCATTACCTGACTAACGACATACGAAGAAAACCCCATATAACCAGCCCTTAAACCCCATTCTATATCTACATAATCAATAAATAGCTCATCTTTCATTGTGCCGACACGACTTAAAACATTCATGGGAATCAAACTACCAGAAGCAATTGTGTGGATTACTTTTGTTTCACCTTCTATAGGAGGCAATACTCTTTTGGGCCATCCATCTTGATCCACGATCAACGGAAAGCCTTCGGGATACTTACCTCCACATGGCAGCGCACAGCAAGCAGCCACCTTTTCTCCATTCTTTTCAAGATGTTTCAGAACGGCTAACAATTTATCCACTCCGTCTTTAGCTAGGGCGCTATCTTGATCCAGTAGTAGTACATGGGTAGCGCCTAAATCTGAGGCCCTTCGAATTCCCGCATTTTGTGCAAATGCAATGCCTCGATTTACTCCTAGAGGAATTACTTCATGGGGAGGGAAACATGACGCATGAACCGAATTGCTCGCACTAGACGGAGTATTGTCGACTATAACAATCTTTTCGACTTCGCCAGCCAAATGGTGCAAATTCAGGCTAAGTTGTTCCTTGTCCGGATAAAAGGTAACTATCACAGCTGCAATAATTTCTTGCTGATAATTAGAATGTTTCAAGCTAATAGCCATCTAGATTTCATATTATGTTTCGCTAAACTCACGACAGCACTACCCGATTGACTATATGGTATCGGAGAGGGTTCTAAGAAATGATGAAATCTTATCGCCCGGCTCAAAAGGAGTGGATGAGTCCAAATAGGGCCATCCAAATTGCTTTCGCCTTCTCCAATTTATTTCGTTGTCCAGTTCAAATTCATAGCACTTCCAAGCAATAGCTTCGGCAAGTTTGCCGGGGTCGGGGTAGGTCACTGAATGTATTGACGGGTGTAAGCTAGAAAGATTCTTGGACTCGAAGGAATTGGTGACAACGCCCGCGCCAAAAGCAGCCAACTCTAAAGGAGGGTAGCTTGGATGAGGGGACATCATTAGAGACAGCCCAACGGCAGACTTTTCAAGTAACTCAGCATATCCATCTAGAGAAAGTTTCCCTAGAGAGGTCAGTGTCAAACCACCGCCTAATTGAATATCTTCATGCTCTTCTCCGGCTGAAACGACTGTCCATCCATTCTCCGCAGCTTTTCCACTACTAGCCCAAGCTCTTAAAGATTGCACAACCAACTCGAAAGCATTTCTTTGCACACCCGGACGGCCATACACAAAAATCAGTCGCTGCTTGTTTGGATTTTCCAGTTTTTCAAGTCGCTCTCTTAACTGCATATTTAACTTAGGTTCAAACATACACTCCAGCTGAAAACTATGTCCTCTAACTTTTAGATAGTTTGCCAAAAGACTCGAATTAATAATTGCAACAGTGTCGTTTTCCCGAGAGTAGGTGCTGTGCGCCAAAGCAAATCGCGATGACCAGGCATAAAAATTTGGTTCGTAATCTTGAATTATATAAAATAGTCTTCTGGTTGACTCTGAAGACAATTTATTTTGTTCATCAAATATTTCAAATCCAATACGCGCGGTCCACCATGCTGTTGCGACGAAAAAATCTTTGTTCCTGACAGGCATTGACTTGCCATATCTATCTCCTGCCCAAACTACTACCTTGCCATTTAATTCATCTTCCATTGAAGCAACCACAAAATCTTTCAACTTTGTTGTTTCAATACCTGCAATAGGCTGATGTTCATCGGTTACTATAATTCGCACATTTTCAAAATCTTTCGCTAGCAGCAAGAACACATCTAGCGCCGTACTCACACCGCCAAACATCGCTTTTGCGGAAATGCCCGGCACAAGTAAGTTAATACGAGAGGCCAATATCTCTGACTTCGATATCCCTATGGGAGTTATTTCCGGTATATCCAATGACATAATTATTTGCTTGTCTCTATATAATTGAAAAAGAGCTGTCATTGCTCTGCGTATTCTTGGGTTATTAACTGCTTTACGAATTATGAAATTCAACATTTGATTATTTAATCGCAGGAGTTGTTGAGAAGATATCCAAATTGGGGTTGTAATAAGGATCACACTCCCTCGTCCTATATGGTTCGTATTTTAAGGCAGATTGCTCAAAATCGTTTTCAGGCACCTTCGTTGGATCCCTTGACTTAGATTCATAGTGGAACAATTTTGCATGTGGGCAATAAACATTTTTAAAGGAGTGAGCATCAAGCCGTAAACAAATTTCGACATCACTACCACACACAATAAAATCCTCGTCAAAACCTCCAACCTGTAAAAACTTACTTCGTGCTATAGCCATACATGCACCAGTATTTGCGAGTACATTTCTCGCAATCATTGGCGAAGTAAACGGTGAACCCAGATGAAGGGGCGGAGAAGCCTTGTAAACGTGATCAGCCCATCCGCTCATCCCCACCACAACACCAGCGTGCTGGATAGTGTTGTCCGGATAAAGCAGTAACGCACCGACTGAGCCAACGTCAGGCAAATTGGCGTAACCTGAAAGCCAATACAACCACTTGGGTTCAATAACTTCGATATCGTTATTTAGAAAAAGCAAGACATCATGTTTTGAATGTCCTACACCAATATTATTCAATTTAGACCAATTAAACTCTATGTCAGCCCGGACAACATTAACCTGACTATAGCGCTTTTTAAGAGATTCAAAATATTCGAATGTTTCAGCCTGAATTGAACCGTTATCAACGATGATAATTTCATATTCAACCGCAACAGTTTTTTCAAAAATACTGTCTATACATATCCTTAATAAATCCACCCTGTCACGAGTAGGAATAATAATAGAAACTCCTCCAATTTTTTCAGGATTGAACATCGGTCTGTATGTAAATAAATAATCGCTGCTCTCGGCCCCCAATACTAAATCTCCATAGCGCTCTTTCATCGCCCTGGAAACGGCCCGTTCTCCCGCAATATGCGCATATGGCTTGGAATTCGGATTATAAGCTGTTGAGTTAACGTGCTCGCGCCAGTGATATAGCACTTGGGGAATGTGGCCGAATTTAAAACCTTCGCCAGCAAGACGGAGCAATAAGTCGTAGTCTTGTGCGCCATTTACATCCTCTTTAAATCCATCAACATTAATCAAACATATTTTTTTAATACAAACCAAATGCCCAATATATTGCTGGGAAAATAACAAATGTGGGGCCCAATTTGGTTTAAACGTAGGAGAGTTGAATTCTCCAGAAGAAGTTAATTTATCTTCATCCGAATACCAAACGTCAATCTCTTTGTCTTTATTGATAGAAAAGACAAATTCTGCAAGGGCTTCTGTATGAATAACATCATCATGATCCACCAAACAAATATAATCGCCTTCACAAATATTTAGCGCACTATTAGATGCTGCCGATATATGCCCATTGGATTTACGGATAACAATAGAAATACGTTCATCATGGCTTGCGATTGATTCCAGCTCATTGATAAATTCATGGTTTGTAGATGCATCATCTGCTATACATAGCTGCCAATTTGTATAACTTTGGTTAACTATTGAGTTAATCGCTTCGCGAAAAAATACTACATCAGTATTAAATGTCGGCATGATAATACTTATTTTTGGTTTGTAATCCAGATCCTCTAGCGCGCGTAGACCGTTTCTAAGGCCGTAATTTTGTTCAATTTTATTAAACCATTCAGAATAGGCAATTTTTATCAATGCAACTTCATTCATATGCTGAGTTATGTTTGTGCCCGTCCGAATGAGATGGAATAGCTTTTTTGCATAGCGAAAAACCAGCTTCGGATTGCTTTTTAGATTTTCTAAATATGGACTAAATAGAAACATAAAAGATGAAATTTTATTTTTCTTTGTAACGTTCAATTTTCTCAAAACAAACTCGCCAGCACTTTCGCAAGGATCAAAACGCAATGCCTTAAAGCCTTGTGGGAAGTCAATTAATGCCCTAATTTGATTGGCTTTTGAGTAATGCAAAGTAATCTTGCTTGACTCCGAAAAACCTGCGCCTGCATCTATGTAAATACACGGGGAAAGATCAGTTTCTTCGGATTTTATGTCGCACTCTATGAAATAGCTGCCCGCAGGATGAAGATTTTTATCTTTGCGAGCATATAGAAAGTAAGGGTCAATGCCTAAAGAAACAAAGCTGCCACCTCCATTTACGCGTAACTTATTCACTGGTTTAAAATTGCGCAGCCTTAGTTTCATTTTCCACCTTTTAATAATATGTTCAATCACACTTCTTGTGGCTCAGACATCTTGGTCAAATGTGATTCGTACCGTGCTCAACCAAACGAAATTTGCGTCCGACTCAATACCAATCTCCACAACTCCCTCGGATAAAAATTCATATTTGAATCCACAGTTTAATGAATTATGCCCAGCCGGGTCTTCAGCCAAAAAATTTCTTATAACATCAGGCCTAGTTTCGTTTAATGGATAACAACGAAGCAATCCATTCTCACGAATAGCCAAGTTGAGAAACTCAAATGGTGCTTTTGGTAACGCCCAACCTCTCACCAAGAGCTTTTGGTCAACCAGTTTAATATTGGTTTTACTATTGGGGCTGTCAATAAAAGCTCCCAAAAGAAAATCGGTAGAGCTTTTCGAAACAGACATTTTTTTTACAATATCCAGACGCACTTTTTTCGCTTTCGATTCTTCTGCCTCGTTACTTAAGTCCTTAATTTTTTGCAAATCTTCAGTCAAGTCCTGCAAATTCAAAAAATCTTCAGAGCTATTCTTCAGTCCATTGCTAAAGCTATAACAAGAATCCAATATTCTATTTTTATATCTATCCTTCTGCTTTTCATCTTTAATAAAAATTGCAATAAAGTCATTCCAGCACTGGATTTCCTGCTTACTTACGTACGACTCCAACAATGCTACTGAATAACCACTTCTCCGCCCCCATCTAGCTAACGCGTTGCCAGCATCAGGATAAAACCTCCAGCAATCAACGGGATAGCGATGAAACAATCCATTTGAAGGCGCATTCAAATAAAATAGACCCGCAGGCTTCAATGCTCTCATAACCTCATTAAATAGAAGCCAAAAAAACTCTGAATGTTCGAATACAGAAGAGCAAACAATAATATCGGCAAAGTCATCTTCGAGAGGCAACAGGTATGGATCGGATAATAAAATATCAACTCCTTTTGCCATACAAAAATCAAGACCAATATACCTCTCGCATCCGTCAAATACTGTTCGAATAGATCCATTTACGTCTTGTGAGCCAATTTCTACTACGATCTTTCCTGAAAGATCAGAGCAATATGTATCCTTAAATCTACGTGAGTTGCTATAAGCAGTAGTGTGCATAGTAATACCTTCAATCTCGACAACGTAAAATTAGAACAGCCCAGAAGAATTTAATTGGACGCTGAGCTCATATGATAGGCTTTTGACATACGTTGAAGTTAGATGATTTCCATCTCGATAAACTAAGACATTTCCTACGATGGCGGGGCAAGTTTCTACATCACAAATTTTATCGGTCAGATCGATTAAACTTACTTTCTCTGAACGTCCTGCCGCAACCAGAATAGAGTCAGGAGTTTCAAAGGCTTTCTCTCGAGAAACGGAGCAGGACTCCAAAGTGCTCTCCTTTTTTGCTAAACAATCAGGAACATCTATACCAACCTTGGGGCTATCCTTGATTGCAATTACTTTTATATCAGCAGCCAATAGCACTTGCCACGTAACCTCCAAACCCCCGGCTAACCGTTCAACACTATCTTCTCTACTGCTAGCATCCTTTGCCAGATGACCAACATAATGGGTAGTAATGACAGCGCGTGGCTTAATCTGCTTCAATTTTTGCAGCACATTATTATACCAGCGATCACATTCATCATATGAGCGCTCTCTTAGATATATCGTTATCCCCACGAGTGGGCAACTGGACTTCGTAAAGGTGAGCAATTTTAATTTTTGATTCGTTGCCACAACCTCCAACGCTGGCAACCACTGCGCAGCATGTGAATCTCCAACCAGTGCAATCGTCTCTAGTGCTTCTAAGTTCCCGTAAGTACAAAATATTGGCTCTACACTTGCTTCATTTGAGTGACAACCATCTTTATATACGGCGGAAATATCATCTCGAGCCATCGCAGGACTAGGAATAAACCTTGTAGCATCTTTAGGCACATAAAAATCGTCGGCGAAAACCAAGGCGCCAGGAAAATCGACATTAGAAGCAGAATAGTAAAGGCGTTTATCTTTATCTAACAGGTGCTGCATATAATCATTAAAGGATAAAGAGATCATCGAAATAATGCCGAAAGCTCCAACAGCTATGAAAATAGCTGTTTTAGCATTATGATCTCCTTGGTTTCCTCTAAAACGATCTTCTACATGTATTTTGGTAAAATGAGCTAGAAGAAGTGAAATTAAAATTAAAGCCAAGCCAATTATAAAACTTATATAAACACCGGAAGCTACTGTAAAAACTATTAAGACCCAATGCCATAAATAGAGAGAATAAGAAATATCTCCGACATAAACTAGAGGCCTATTTAACAGTAATTGCAAAGGAATAAATCGTCTAAAGTCGCCTAGCGCAAATAAGAATAGTATGGTACCAAAAACCGGAATTAGCGCCATTAAGCCAGGAAAGCTGGTATGGCTATCAAATAGAATTGCCGACAGAATAATTGTTACAATACCGATTGCCGAGGCAGTTAAGGAAAGTCTCGTACCAATACGGATTTTTGGTTTTAGAATTGCAAATATTCCTCCAACTCCCAATTCCCATATTCTTGAAAAAGTATGAAAGTACGCACCAGTACGACTATCTTGGGACAAAAAAACGGAGTAAACAAACGACCCAATCACTACCGCAATCATCAAATGCAATGCTAACATTTTCTTTATTGGCAGCTTTACGAAAGCACTAATAAAAAATAACAGTGGCCATATCAAGTAAAATTGTTCTTCAACCGACAGCGACCAATAGTGTTGTACAGGTGTAGGGGAATAATCTGCAGCCAAGTAATCTAACTGCTTAACGTATAGAGCCCAGTTCTCAACATAGAATACACTTGCAATTATTTCGTTGATTGAGTCATCCCATTGTGTGCGAGGCAAGAAAAATGGAAGTAGAATTAATGTACAAAATAAAACCAGTGTGGCTGCGGGAACTAACCGCCGAACCCTTCTGATATAGAAGCGTGATAAGGATACTCTGCCCAAGTCGGAATATTCTCTTGCTAGATGTCCTGTAATCAAATAGCCCGATATAACAAAAAACACATCCACACCAATATAACCACCCGACAAATATTCGGGGAAAATGTGGTAAATAAGAACCAGAAGTACAGCTACACCACGTAATGATTGAATTTCAGGGCTGAAGTAACTACTTCCATTTGTAGTATTAGCCACAAGCCTATTGGGTACGGCCGATACCATCTCTACGCTCATTAGATATTTATCCCAATAGGTGCCATTATTTAAATTGCTCAACCTGAACAACTTGGGAGATATTCATGCAGATTCTCAAAGAGTTGTTATTTTCAATTGCTATAAAGAGACGATATTCCCCACTTGCCACAGTACTTAGATCAACCTGAGCCGAAAACCCGGAATCTTCATATGCATCGTTACCAAAGAATTTGGCTACATCTTTTCGTTTGGAGCTGAGCGTATCAAAAATTAAATAATTGTCACCTTCCCGCGCCATTATAAGATATAGGTGCTCACCAAGAATCTGTTTAGACGTATCAACGATACCCCAGCCCTTTGCCACTAATTCAGCTTCAACGGAAAACATTCTAGCTGGCTTAGTAGATACTCCATTAATCACATCTATAGATCCGTCACATCTATCCATGTTGACCGAGTCAAACTGACTCAAGCTCTCCGTTTTTGAGAAGACTCTATCGGGCAATATCTCTACAGAATCTATAACTATATTATCTTTAGCTGGAAGCCAAAGATAACAAGAATTAATTTTGTATAGAAAAGGGTGCCTATTGACCATAGGATGAAAATTTATTTCTGAGAGAGTAAATTTTTCTGAAAAATTGCAAAAAACTAGTGCACTGAGAGACAAATCTCCAACTAAAGATTCGGGATTTGCCCAAGCTTGCTCATAATTTTTTGCCCATCGAGGGACGGATATGGATTTTCTCTGAGAGTAGTATGTTATCTCGCTACTCCAATCGGCACCATAAACAGCAATAGCGGAATTCTTATCGGTATTTTCCCTTATGGCTGAAGATATGGATAAAATTGAGTTATGCTTTTCTTCATATTCTTTGGACGCCTGATTGTAATAGCCACCATGATACGAAGCGTAATTTGTCCCTACAAATATAAGTGCTAGTAATATTCCTATCGGAACATACTTCTTACAAAACCTTAAATGCAGATTAGAAACTACCAAAGCCACAGCCGCCACCAAGTAGAAGGTGTTTGCCGTCTGGTAATAGTTGTGAATATAGTGAAGGTTAAAAAATATTAGTATTGGCAGTATGAATAACGCCAACAAGACAAAGAAAATTATTCGCTCTTTGCCTCGTAAGACTATCGGACCCAAAATAAGTAAGATCAATCCCAAAATGCCAGCCAAGTTCTCCAACAACAATCGATCCCAAATTATTTTTTTCCATGCATCGAATGATAGCCTTTGCTCCATGGTTCCGAAGTTCCATTTGTGTAAAGCTTCAGACGTTAACGAGTGACCAAAATCATTTTGAGTTTTGATGTGGTCTGAATAAGAGGCCCAGCTAACTGCGACGATAACTGGAAGTAAGGCAGCAATAAATACTTTTATCAGGTACCCAAATTGTATTTTGGAAACCCCAAAAACCTTAAAGTAGCTTATAGAAAAAATTGCACCCATTACTATTAGAACCGGACCAGCAGTAGTAATTTTTTGAAGAAGCCCCAGCACTAACCAAAACACGAACCAGAGTATTGAGCTAATCTTGAAGTCTTGCTTGATAAGATCCAAAAAGAAATTGAATGCAAGCAAAGTGAAAAATATCGCAGCAGTTTCAATCATAAAAGTTCTTGACCAGAACAAATATAAAGGTACAGACGACATTAGAATAAGATAGAAGAAATAATCGGTATGATGAAGATCCAGTTTTTTGGAAATGTTGTGTGCAGGAAAAAATGAAATAATGAAGAAAATTATGCTTACAATTCTTCCACTTTCATCAAGTTCAAATCCGCTCAATTTGGAAAAAAATAACACTATCACCTGATACACAGGAAACTCGAAGGGGATCGACCAAGGGTAACCCACTACTGGGGTTTCATACGCAAAATCAAAGCCATTGATGCCCAGCCAATAAGTTGTAAGTGCAGTTTGGGTTTGCCGAAACCCATGCATTTCAATTAGCGGCTGATCAATATTGAGAAACAATAGAATGATTGAAACGAGGGGAACTATAATTAAAAACCATAGAGTTTTGTCGCTGGAGCTTCCCATTACCTTTAACATTTGCGAGCCTTGAGCCTGCCCCAGAGATTGGTTATTCCCAATTGCAGACCTATTGCAGAAGTCCAATCAGTAAGCTTGGTAAATTTCGAGCAGTCTAATATTATTGCAGGAACATCAAAAGATCGTTGCGCTTTATATTCTATAGATACTGATCTTCCAGAGATAGTGAAGCACTCATCTAATATTTCGTTGATGCTTTTGCCAATTCCAGATCCAATATTATATCTTCCTGGGGGAGTGATACTCAGATCAGCAGCCAATAGAAATGCCTTTGCGACATCCTCAACGGCGATATAATCGCGCACTATTTTGCCATCCCCCCAAATCTGAATCTTCTGCCCAGCCTCTAGCGCTAAAAGCGTATGCGCGATAAGTCCTATAGGAGAACCAAACAACTGCGCATATCCATAAGGATTTGCTATGCGCAGAGAGACACCTGATAAAGATTTAAAAATTGAAAGATAGCTTTCAATTGTGAGTTTTGATACGCCATAAGCATTTATAGGAAGTGCAAGCTCCCTTTCGTTAATAGGAAGACGCTCCTGCATGCCGTAGACAGTTCCACCACTTGAAGCAAAGATCAGCCTCTTGATCCCCCTTTTGTCCAGGGCTTCAAACAACCTTAAACTTGCGATGATATTGGTCTGTGCACAGTAAAGAATATTTTCCATCGATTTCGAAGGATAGGTACTCGATGCAAGGTGAATGACGACATCGGTGTTTTCAAGATAGGGCTCTATTGAATCACCGCCGAAAAAATTGTATACAATGTACTCAACATCCTTCTCTTTGCTTGAAAGACGACCAAGTCTGTAGTCAGCATCCAGGACGACGCAATTATGGCCTGAAGCACGAAATACTTTTATAATTTCGCCGCCAAGAAAACCGGATCCGCCAATAATAATAACTCGCATCAACTATGCATCCAGATTAATTTTTATCGGAAGTTTGGATATGAAGTCACAAACAGGGTCGACTGGAATAATTCTTAGAATGTTATTTCTAGCATTCTCCCCAATCTCTTCCCATTTATGCCTAACGGCATATGCTCGCTCCAACGCATCATCAATCGACGCCACAGTTATTTCCCTTGCCAAAAAGCCGCTTATACCATCTTCTAGAACCTCAGCATGTCCACCTACCTCAGTTACTACCGGTACTCTACCGGATATCATGGCGCCGACTAAAACGATAGGAAGCCCTTCCATAAAGGAAGTAAGTAAAATTGCATGATTCTCTTGCCATATAACTTTGATATCGGGAATACGGTTAACGAAACGAACATTTTTTATTTCGTTAATCTGAACAAATGATTTGAACTCAGCCTCATCCGGACCATCACCATACAGAGTAAGCAGAACATCCCTATCCCGCCATTTCTGCTGATTAAATAACTCAAGGGCCAAATGCTGCCCCTTGTGAATTTTTAGGAGCCTCGCAGGTATGGCTATCTTGAGTCCTTCACTCATGGATGGAAAAGGTATTCGTATGTTGCGGTCCATATGAAACGGATTGTAATGTACGCCGCTATTATTTAACGAACACGCCAACCTCTCTTCCATGATGCGAATGTTGTCAATGCAGGTAAAAAAGACTTTCTCGGCTCGTTGATAGCCATCGCGCACTTTCGGATTTTTATTTTTATTAATGGGCCAAACTGAAATGTTCTTCGTCAGTTGATTTACAACCACATAGGGAATATTGTTCGCAAAAAGATACTCATACCAATCCGTACCCTCATCCTGATCACCAAGGGACAACACCACCAAATTCGGATTGAATTTTTTAACTTTTCCGAACTCTTCGTTGTTTTTATGTATCACATCAATCCCTAACGCTCTAAATTCTTCAATAAATTGGGGGGCGGGGTTCCAGTCTTTTATGGCCACTTGCACTTCACATTTTTTTTCCCTAATTTTTAACGCGGCCTCCCTCCATAGCACTTCGCTGCCGCCGTTATGAGATCCGTTGTTTGTCGTGATAAATGTAATACGTAACTTTTCATTCTCCATACTTCTAATGCTATTTTCCAAGCTTATAAAGGCCGGGGTTTTTGAGTTAACAGAAACATCAGAAAACTTATAATCCCTATTAAAAAACACTTCCAATTTTTTTAAATGTTTATAACCAAACGAAAAAGTATTGAATATGTAGTTTTGTATGCTCAATATTTCATTCATGTAATCAGAAGACTTGCTGTTTGTCCTTGTTACACTTTTACCGTGCCGTCGGAAATAGTTAAGTGATTCTTTGTTATATGAAACTTTTCCAGATTCCAGCAACCGGCAATACAGATACCAGTCTCCGCAGTAGCGATATTTAGATAACTCAAAAGCGACTCGCTTCAGCTCATCGGTTTTGAATACGCATGCGCTAACATTTGGAATTGTATTCCTATACATCAGATGGTTTTCTATTTCGACACATCCCTCTTCAACGAAGCTTGAGCACCAATGATCTACTGACAAATCATTCGTGTGATATAAATTAGCTTCTTTCAGAATCTCTCCATTTTCATCAATGACCCTGGATTGAGAATAATAAATATTCACTCCGTCATTATTTTGTGCTGAACTTAAAAGATTAGACAGGAAATTTATATCAGAAGAATCATCAGCTTCCGCTATCCATATGTATTCATAATTTGAAGAGTATATTCCTTTGAGCCATTGGTGGTACGTTCCCATATTGGTTTTATTTTTAACGATCTTATAGGGTATATCTTGTTGCGACAGCAACTCCTCAGCTAATTTTAGGCTACCGTCTGTTGAATTATCATCGAGAAAGATAATCTCTGACGGCGAAAGAGTTTGGTTAATTATTGAAGTGATTCTCTCCTCGAGGAACACCTCATAGTTATAGTTAGGAATTATTACCGATATTTTTTTATCTTCTACTCTCTTTAAGATTTTTGAGTATGCTGAAGATAATGCATTTTGCAGGCTCAAAATGGAGTAGTTACATTTGGCCAAATGTTGTCCGGTTAAACCGAATTTTTTGCGTAAATCCGAATCGCGACAAAGAACTTCAATTTTTTCCGCAGCAACTTTTACATCTTTAAATGGCACGAGAAAACCTGTAACTCCATCAACAACAAGCTCGGAGAGCGCACCCCAGTCATATGCCACTACAGGAATTGACGCAGCCATGGCCTCAAGAACCGTCCTTCCGAAGGATTCTTGAAAGCTAGAGAAATTTACGAGGATATCAATATTTCTCATAATCTCTGACGGATCATCCCCATATTTTTCGAAACTCACATTATGAGGAACGTTTCCTTCTTTCTGATCAGAGATTAATTCAGTTATATAATTGTTATGGGGGCCGAATAGTACAAACTCGACATTTGTATTAATGAAATGAATTAGCCTTGCCACTTCTACAAGGTCATAAATACCCTTTTTCGGTATATTGCTGCTTACTAGCCCTACCCTGACCACCGCCTCCGAGGGGATCCGCGGTTTTGAAAAGAGATCTACATCAATTACATTTTTAGCGATAAAGGTGCATCCGCTCTTATAAAATGATCTTGCTGTTAAGTTTGAGTTAGCAATAACGTAGTCAGAAAGTTCAAGGACGCTTTGAATTATATTTTCTGGTGTATTAGCTATATAACTACAAAGATCAGCATCATGTTCTATCAACTCTCTCACATGTACAACGCCAGGGATTTTAGCTTTTTTTGCTGCTAAAATTGGCTCGCGCAACATTATTGTATTGGAGTGAACTGCATCCACGCCTTCTCTTTCAATGATACTTAGCATTTGTTCAATGGCTTTATCGCAAGGGGCATTTTTGTCTTGCCACCAACGGTAGTCGATAGAGTAAATTCTTATTGAGTGTTTTTTTAACTGATTTATATACTCCGGATGAGAGCCATAGGGTACGGCAACAATGATATTGAAGCCCACACCAAAGAAACCTTTTAAAAGATCAAGAAAGCTCCTCTCTCCTCCAAAAAGATGCGTCCCAGCAGTATGAGCGCACAAAAGAACTGTAGGTGAAGCACTTTTTCCAGAGATATCACCATCATGAGCATGAGTTAACGTTTCGACGCCAACAGGAAATGTTTTCCTTCCCTCCTTTTTTCCATACTGAATGTAATGCACGAGGGGGCTAATTTTTGCATTGGAAACATCCCGATATTCCGACGAATACCGACCGACATTAAAGACCGGGCTGGGATTTCTTCCGAGCTTTTCTCCAAGCGATACATAATGCGCAACAGCATCCAATTGCAGTATTGCAACATCGCGGTATTCATTTAAATACCACTCTTCATCGAAGAGCCCACTTTCTTTTATCAGCAATATGTCTTTTGAGAGATTTGTCATTTCTTATCCTTAAAACAATGACCCAAGGCCCTTGAGTTTGCGCATAGGAGCAGTAACCCGCCAAGATGTTGACTCATAAGTCGCTTGGAGACTCTGCCTCAAAAAATCGCACTCCGCTGAAATTTCATTAATTTTTGCCTCCGATTGCATTTGTTGCTCAAGCGTCTGCTCCATAGCCATCTTCTCAATTGCTTCGATTTGCCTTTGCTTGGCTTCTATTTCAGCTCGACTTTCAGTGATCCAACTATCCCGCTCCGCCAAGGTCGCGTTTACATAATTGATAATGGCTAATCTATGCTCAAGCTCAGAACTATATTCTGCTATTGTTTTATCCCGCTCCGTCAAAAGTTCGCTTAACTCATTAATAACATTTGTGCGATGACCCAACTCCCTTACCTGCTCATCAAGAATTTTTTTGTTGGCCGAGGCTTGGTTATTTACCTCCTCAAGCTCTATGTTTTTCGATTCAAGAATTTTTGTGAAATTTGCAATTTCTTTAAATCTTTCGTCGATGCTTTTAACTAGCTTTTGATTTTCCAGCTTAAGGGATGCAGCCTCAACCTTTATTCTATTGAGTTCTTCGCTATAAATGCTTTTAGCCGCATCACCATCAGAATTAATTTTTTCCTGGAGCTTTTTTATCTCTTCGCGAGAAGCATCAAGACGAGCACCCAATCCCTCAATTTCACTTTTGTCTTTTTCTTCATGGCGATACAAGCTAATTTGTAGTTCGCTTTTAACTTGCATTAACTCTTTTTGTAACATCAAATTCTCTGCTGATACATCAGAAGCGGCCCTTCGCTTCATATCGAGAGCTTGTTTTTCATTTGTCAAATCGACATTTAGCCGTGCTACTTGTTCATGAAGGTATTTATTTTCTTCCCTAATTCCAGTCACTTGCTCTTTGGTTAATTCTATCTCACGAAGCAAAGTATTTTTTGCTTCATTGGACAACAATAGCTGTTTCTCGCGCTCAGCTATATCGAGCTCAGCCTTTGAAATTCTTTCTTTGATGATTGAAATTTCGTCAATCAGTTGATCCTTATTTTCCTTATAGAAATTTATCTTTTCGACAAGCTGTCCTCGCTCTAACGCTTGTTTTTCGGTTCCAAATGAAAGGCGTGTATTAATGTCGTTGAGTTCTTTAGACTTTGATCTGAGTTCACTTTTGTTTTTATCTAACTCCTCCTTCAATCCATCTATTAGTTTCTTATTTTTTTCTAGATCTGAAGACAAGGATTTTGATTTTATTTCGGCCTGCTGGAGTGATTGAGTATCGGCGCAAGCCCTTCCCAAACGACCAAAAACCTCGCAAATACTTCGGTGAGCTGGACTATCATGATTAATCTCATAAAGGTTAATCAAAGCATCCTTTTGTTGGCTGCCTACACCCAGCATGCCCAACCCATGGCCATGCGAAAATTCAAAGTGTGGATACTTTTCTTTTAGCTGTGAAAATAGTTTGAAGACACCAAAGCCGCGCTCTCTAACATTGGTGTCATGCATAATGACGACCGCTTTAGCTGATAATTTAGGCAGCCATGACTCAAAGTCATGAAGCACTGCTTCATAAGTATGCAAACCATCTATGTGAAGCAGATCAATAGAGCCATTTTCAAAGTGTTTTAGCGCCTCATCAAAACTACTGCGAACTAGCCTGGAGAAGTCCGAGTACTGAGCATCATTATGCTGAGCTACCTTTTCATAGACTGCTTCAGTGTAGCTTCCCGAATGTTCGTCACCTTTCCATGTATCTATTGCAAAGCATTTTGTATTTAACTCGAGCCTTTGTACTGCCTGGCAAAAAGCAAAGTAGGAAACCCCGTAATGCGTGCCTAGTTCCACAAATGTTTGCGGGCGAAGACACTCCGCCAACCAGAATGCAAAAGGTACATGCTCAACCCAGGCTGAGGGAGCTAAGTAACTCGGCCGCCAGAATATCGAAGGTGTAGCAGAAGAACGTAAATTATCATCCATCAAAGCAGACATGGCCTTTTGCTCGTTTTTGCTATTATTTTTTAAAATAACATCGAATATTTTATCGCTCATATCTCACCTTTTTGATAAATGATTACCTACTTAATGCAATCATAAAATGTGTTGCTGTGTACGCTTTCTAACGGAATTAAATTTCAAAACTAGATACTGTATGCATAAGCTACATGTTTAAATTGATAGAGCTTTCTTCATCGACTAGATCTATCTTAAAAATCCGATGTTTCTTCAAAAAAATTACTCCCAAACTTGCAATAGCAGTGTTGAGCGAAAATTACTTCACCGGATCAGCGTCTTTGATTTCAGCTACTACGATTGATCTAAGTGATTTAGAGACTCCATGAATAGGTTATATTGATGGGCGACGGATTCTGTACTGCCTAGCGCTCGAATTTCACCTCCATCGATCCATATGGCGCTCGAGCAAATTCTGTTCACCTGATCCGCATTGTGCGAAACAAATATAACCGTTTGGTCACTATTGATCTTATTTAGCATGGCTTCTTCTGCTTTTTGACGGAAATGTGAATCCCCAACGCTCAACACCTCGTCGATAAAAAGAATATCCACGTCTGTCATCAGCGCTGTGGCGAAACCTAATCGAGCTTGCATGCCTGATGAATAGGTATCCACCGGTTGATCAAAAAACTCTCCCAGCTCAGAAAATTCCTCTATGGCAGGTAGCAGAGATTTTGCCTCTTGTTTGCTAGCGCCTTGCAACATTGCACTATAGAGCGCGTTTTCTCTACCGCTGATCGCAGGCTGAAAACCTAGCCCCAGCGTTAAGAGTGCTCTTGTTGTTCCTGCGGGGCACTGGACGCAACCTGCTGTGGGATCGACGATACCTGCTAAAATTCTCAAGAGTGAACTTTTCCCGCACCCATTGCGCCCCAAAATCCCGATTGTTTCTCCGCGTTTAAGATCGAAAGATATTCCTTTGAGTGCATCGTGCTTAAAGTAATTATAGAATCCCTCTCGTCGCTTATAGGTTAAGGCAATATCTACAGCTCTGAGAATAAAGTTTTGCTCACTCATGAGTTCACCACCCTGGCAGCGATAGCTCTACTGAACTTATGATAGATCATATGTAATAGCACCGTAGTAATGAAGAAAAACGTAGCGAGTTTCGCCAAGTGATATAGATCGTACATGCCCCTTTCCATCAGGATACTTCTGTAGCCATCAATTAAAAAAGATAGAGGGTTGTAGGTGAATAATAAGTCTCGCATGTTCTGATTTTCGATAGCAGTTAAATCAAAAAACACACCACTGATAAACAACAAGAACAGCATGGCCATATTAATGAGCATTCGAAAGTCATCGGCAATGCATACTAAGATTGCGGTGATCATACCAAGACTCAGTATTATGAGATATTGAACCAGAACCAATGGAATCAGCCAAAGCCAAGCAGCAGACGGGTAAAAGCCGTAGAGCGCACTTATTACAAATAGCACCAAAAATACTGGCCACTCTTTGTAAAGAGAAATTTGGATAGCGGCGTAAGGAAATATTGCTTTGGATATATCGAGCTGGCTAATAAGCCCCTTATTCGCAACTAAACTGGACGACGCTGTGGTTACCGACTTCGAGAACCATAAATAGGGAATTTTTCCACACATAAGAAAAAGAAGAAAATTTTCTTGGCTACTGCTTAACAAAATATTGAAAACAAAATAAAAAGCGAAAACAAATATTATTGGCTCGAGAATCCACCATATGTAGCTGAGATATAGTCCAGAAGCTTCAGCTTTAAGTGCCATTCGTGCTTTTGTGTCAACAAGCGATATGAAATTTGATACTTTCAAGGTATTCCCCGTCCAATCCTACTAAATCCAATTAATATCGACCAAAATAGTCGTCCCCTGAGCTCGCGACCGATGATTAGTCGAAATAGGGTGCTCGCTCAAAAGGCAGGCCATTCGCATCTTTTTCTGATATCAGCGGATCAACCCCTTGTGGCCAAGTGATATTGATCAGGGAGTCATTCCACAGTATTGACTGGTCGTGCGGCGGCGAGTAGAAATTTGTTGTTTTATATAAAAATTCCGCCGTTTCACTCAATGTTAAAAATCCGTGAGCGAAACCTTCAGGTATCCATAGCTGGCGTTTGTTTTCTCCAGAAAGATGTATACCAACCCATTGGCCGAAAGTGGGTGATGATTTGCGAATATCCACAGCGACATCAAATACTTCACCTTGCACCACACGAACAAGCTTACCTTGCGCCATAGGTGGTAATTGATAATGCAATCCGCGCAATACGCCTTTGCTGGATTTTGAATGATTGTCTTGCACAAAATCGCGCTTTAATCCTGTCGCTTCTTCAAATAGTTTTTGATTAAAACTTTCGAAAAAAAAGCCGCGTTCGTCGCCAAATGATTTGGGTTCAAAAATTTTTACGTCGGGAATAGCGGTAGAGATAACGTTCATCGTCTGTCCTTATGCGGAATAGGCGTTAATGTTTTTTAGTGCTAATTGCCAATTACTGGTGGTAATGCCAAAAGTTTGTTCGATTTTGCTGCAGTCCAATTTTGAATTGGCTGGGCGTTTTGCGGGTGTTGGGTAGTCTGCCGTTGTGATGGGATTAAGTTGGGGAATGGCTTTTTTGTAGAGGTTTGCTTGCTCCACTTCAGCAAAAATATGTTTGGCAAAACCAAACCAGCTGATATGTGGTAGACCTGCATAGTGGTAAATCCCCCATGCGACAACTTCTCTGTTCACATACTGCTGTGCGATTGCAATAAGTGCCTTGGCAATATCACCCGCATAAGTGGGGCCGCCTTCTTGGTCGGCAACTACGCCTAAGGTATCCCGGTTGCTGCCCAAACGAATCATGGTTTTAACAAAGTTATTGCCGTGCTCGCCGAATACCCAAGCAGTGCGGAGAATAATGTGTTTGTCATTCGCTGCGATAACCGCTTGCTCACCTTCGAGCTTACTCTGGCCGTAAATACCTTGTGGGGCTGTGGGAGAATCTTCGCTATAACTGCCGGTTGCATCACCTGCAAAAACATAATCGGTGGAGATGTGCAGGATGGCGGCGTTGATTTTTTTGGCCGCGCTTGCAAGGTTGGCAGGGCCATCGCGATTAATGGCAAAAGCGAGTTCGAGTTCTTGCTCAGCTTTGTCTACTGCTGTGTAAGCAGCGGCGTTGATAATCACCGCAGGCTGAATTTGTTGCACTGCGTTTTCTACCGCTTGTGCATCACTGATATCCAGCTCCGCGCGGGTTAGTGCCACAAACTCCCAGCTGCTATGCGCTAATTGTTGCTGCAGGCAGTGCCCTACCTGACCATTTGCACCGGTGACTAGAATTTTCACTCTTTGGCCTGCTCCGCAATCTTCATCAAGTACTGACCATAGCCGGTTTTTGCCAACGCCTTTGCTTCTTGCACGAGACGCTCTTTGCTAATCCATTTGTTAGCAAAAGCAATTTCTTCCAAGCAGGCGACTTTCAAACCTTGGCGATGTTCAATAGTTTGTACAAAATGCCCAGCTTCGAGCAGGCTGTCGTGAGTGCCGGTATCCAGCCATGCATAGCCACGGCCAAGTAGTTCGACATTCAAATCACCACGTTCAAGATAAGCATTGTTAATACTGGTGATTTCCAGTTCGCCGCGAGACGAAGGTTTTATCGTTTTAGCAATTTCAATTACGTCATTATCGTAAAAATACAAACCGGTAACGGCGTAGTTTGATTTGGGGTGTTTAGGTTTTTCTTCGATAGAAATAGCACGCATCTGCTCGTCAAATTCGACGACGCCAAAGCGCTCTGGGTCATTAACGTGGTAACCAAACACGGTTGCGCCAGTTTTGCGCGCTGCTGCACTGTGCAGGCTTTGGGTTAATCCGTGGCCGTAATAGATGTTGTCGCCCAGAACCAGGCAGACATTGTCTTTGCCGATAAAACCTTCACCAATAATAAAGGCTTGTGCAAGGCCATCGGGGCTGGGTTGAACCGCATAGTTAAGACGGATGCCGTATTGCGATCCATCACCCAACAAGCGCATAAAGCTGGGTGAATCTTCGGGCGTGGTGATGATGAGGACATCTTGAATTCCCGCCAGCATTAATACTGACAGCGGATAATAAATCATCGGCTTGTCATAAATAGGGAGGAGTTGTTTTGATACACCTTTGGTAATTGGGTGTAAGCGGGTGCCGCTGCCGCCCGCAAGGATAATGCCTTTCATAGTCAATCGTCCTAATTGTAATTATGGTTGAGTGCCCAAGCGTTCGCGCTGGTAACTGCCATCTTGTACCCGGTGTGCCCACTTCAGATTGTCCAAATACCACAGGACTGTTTTGCGGATACCTGATTCAAATGTTTCTTCAGGCGTCCAGCCCAGTTCGCGTTTGATTTTGCTAGCATCAATTGCGTAGCGGATGTCGTGGCCTGGGCGATCTGTTACATAAGTAATGAGGTCGCGATGGTTGTTGATGCCCAGATTGGCATCCGTTAGCGGACGAAACTCATCCAGCAATTCACAAATCTTAAGAACTACTTCGAGATTCTGCTTTTCGTTATGGCCGCCAATATTATAGGTTTCACCGACTTTACCTTCTGTGACTACTTTGTACAGCGCGCGCGCGTGATCTTCTACAAACAACCAATCCCGGATTTGGTTGCCTTTGCCATAAATAGGTAAAGGTTTCCCTTCCAGGGCGTTGAGGATCACCAAAGGGACTAGTTTTTCGGGGAAATGGTAAGGGCCGTAGTTGTTTGAACAATTGGTCACTAGCGTCGGCAATCCATAGGTGCGGCGCCAGGCGCGAACCAAGTGGTCGGAGCTTGCCTTGCTTGCCGAGTAGGGTGAGCTTGGTGCGTATGAGGTGGTTTCAGTAAACAAATCTTTTGGGCCTTCGAGATCGCCGTAGACTTCATCGGTGGAGATATGGTGGAAGCGGAACGCCACTTTGCGCTCTTCGGGCAGGTTGCGCCAATAATCCCGGCTGGCTTCCAGCAGTTGGTAAGTTCCCAGGATATTGGTTTCGATAAACGCTGCTGGACCATCGATAGAGCGATCTACATGGCTTTCGGCGGCAAGGTGCATTACCGCATCAGGCTGATGTTGGTTGAATACACGGTCTAATTCGGCTCTATCGCAAATATCAACCTGCTCGAAGCTGTAGCGCGGGCTTTGCTTGATACTTTTTAATGACTCAAGATTACCGGCGTAGGTAAGCTTATCGAGGTTGATAACCTGGTCTTGAGTATTATTGACGATATGACGGACTACAGCTGAGCCAATAAAGCCAGCGCCGCCGGTGATGAGAATTTTCATTAAGCATGCCTCGTAATGTATTGCGCTTGCTGAAGTGGCCTGACTAAGTATGGTCGAGGCGCTTACGAGGTCGTTTCCTTGGTGTAGTTGAGTACTTAAATACCCGCTCAATTACGGATGTTTAAGTGCTCAGTTGACCCGACTGGCACTGAATATCCTCATAACCTAATAATTGTTACGAGGTTTAATGTTTAAGGAGTGAAGATGCTGCTTGAATTGCAGGTATATTCTCTCTCTAGTGATACTGGATAAGGTGCGTTCCATGCTGCCTACTTCGAGCTAAAGGGCGGCATTGTACCTGCTTGGGGGAGTCTACGGAACCCTTGGTGTTGACTGCTGCTGGATATTTGTCGGTTTTTTTTACAGCGTGGGAGGAGGATGGTGCACCCGACAGGATTCGAACCTGTGACCAACGGCTTCGGAAGCCGCTACTCTATCCAGCTGAGCTACGGGTGCTGGAATGGAATAAATTAAGAGGCGCGAATTCTACTGGCGTTGCTCCCAGACGTCTACGACATATGAATCGATTATTTGTGATGCAAATCTATCGCTAAGTCGTGGATGCTCAACTCTTTGGTGATCCGCGTTGAGCCAATACTTTGGCTGATGGTACCGAAGTGGAAGTCGCCAATCATCCGCTCCAGGCGGGGTAGGCAGCGTTTTAGGTTGGTGTAGTGGCGGAAATTGCTAAACCAGCTGGCGTTGGGTACGCGCGGTTGCTCCGGGTCTACTTCCCAGGGGTGCAGGTAAAAAATCTGCGGTTTGGTTTGGTTGAGGCTGGCGCGGGTAAATAGCCATTTAGAGAGCGCATAAGGATATTGGCGGAAGTAGCCGCCACCCGCTGCGGGGATGGCTTGACCCAATACTTTGGCAGTGGTCAGCGGGAATTCCAGCAGGCTTGCGCCGCTATTGGTGATGATGCGGTAGGGTTCTTCGGGGCTGCCGGGAATGCCGTAGTTGTCGTGGTGGGTGGGGAAGATGCTTGAATCCCAGGTAAAACCCAGTTCGGCCAATATATCCAGCGCCCACAAGGATTGGCGGGTGATCGAATAGCTGGCCGCGCGATAACCCGTGATTGGTGTTTGCGCCAGATCTTCCAAAATGGCTTTGGATTTGACGGTCTCTGCGCGAAAGGTCGTCTGGCTCTGCTTGTAGATAAGTTGGTGGCTGTAACCATGCGAAGCAATTTCATGGCCTTGCGCGCGGATGGTTTTTACCAATTCCGGGTGCTGCTGTGCGACCCAGCCCAAAATAAAAAACGTAATTTTGATATTGGCATCGTCAAACAATTGTAGCAGGCGATGGGTATTCGCCTCTACGCGCGACGGCCAGTCTTTCCACTCCTCCGGCTTGATCACTTTGGCGAAGGCCGCAACCTGATAATAATCCTCAACATCGACCGTCATCGCATGGGTGATGGGGGTGTTGTGCTGCAGGTTGCTCACGCTGTCGGCGCTCATCGTTGGTAGTAGCGGCGATACCATTCGATAAAGCGCGCTACGCCTTCTTCGATGGTGGTTTGTGGTTTGTAGCCGACTGCGTTAACCAGCGAATCAACATTGGCGTAGGTATCGGGTACGTCTCCGGGCTGCATGGGCAGTAAATTTTTCACCGCTGTTTTGCCCAGCCCCTGTTCCATCAGCTCAATGAAACGCAATAGCTCCACCGGATTGTTAGAGCCGATATTGTAGATACGATAAGGCGCTGAGGAGCTAGCTGGGTCTGGATTTTCGCCGGTCCAAGCGTTGTTGGTTTGGGCGGGGTTGTCCAGCGCGTGGATGATGCCCGCGACTATGTCATCTATATAAGTAAAGTCGCGGCGATGTTGGCCGTAATTAAATACGTCGATTGCTTCACCGCGTGCGATTTTGTTAGCGAACAATATCGGCGCCATATCCGGACGCCCCCAAGGGCCGTAGACGGTAAAAAAGCGCAGGCCCGTAGTGGGGATTTGAAAGAGGTGGCTGTAAGTGTGCGCCATCAACTCGTTGGATTTTTTGGTCGCGGCGTAAAGACTGACGGGGTGATCCACATTGTCAGTTTCGGCAAAGGGCATGCGCGTGTTGGCGCCATAGACCGAGCTGCTGGAAGCGTAGACCAAGTGTTCGGTGCCGAAGTGGCGGCAGGCTTCTAGAATATTTAAAAAGCCGGTGATGTTGGAATCGACATAGGCTTGCGGGTTGCTTAGCGAGTAGCGCACGCCCGCTTGCGCGGCGAGATTAACCACACGCTGTGGTTGAAGGGTTTTGAATACCTGATCAACAGCATTTTTATCTTCCAGCCCGATGCGCAAATCGGTAAAGCCAGAGTGCGGTGTTAATAAATCCAATCGCGCTTGTTTGAGTTGGACATCGTAATAGTCATTGCAGTTATCGATTCCGATAACTTCATCGCCGCGTGCCAGTAATTGTTGGGCAAGTGCGGCGCCGATAAAACCTGCTGTTCCAGTCACTAAGATTTTCATATTAGAGGCGCGCGTCCACAGCGTTTTTGGGAAGTATGTGTTTTACATCGAAGAGTACATGGTTAGGGGCGCCCAATGCACGAATTCCCTCGGCGCCCAATTCGCGGAACAAATCGTGAGCGACACAAATAATGATGGCTTGGTAGCTGCCGGGGATGGGGGCTTCGATCAAATCCAAACCGTATTCGTGTTTGGCTTCGGCAGCGTCTGCCCAAGGATCGTAAATTTGTACATTGGTGTTGTAGTTCTGCATCTCTTCAATAATATCGATGACGCCGGTATTGCGCAGATCCGGGCAGTTCTCCTTAAACGTGAGCCCCATGATCAGGACATTCGCATCAACCACTTGGGATTTGCGTTTAGTCATCATCTTGATCACTGAGTCTGCCACAAAGGCGCCCATGCGATTATTAATGCGGCGGCCGGAGAGAATAACTTCAGGGTAGTAACCCACTTGCTGCGCTTTATGGGTGAGGTAATAAGGGTCAACGCTGATGCAATGACCGCCGACCAAGCCGGGGCGGAAGGGTAGGAAGTTCCATTTGGTGCCGGCGGCTTCTAATACGTCCAACGTGTCTATACCAAGGCGATGGAAAATCAGCGCCAGCTCATTAACTAGCGCGATGTTCAAATCGCGTTGGGTATTTTCGATCACCTTGGCGGCTTCGGCGACTTTAATACTGCTGGCTTTGTGCGTGCCGACGACCACAATTTTGCGATAGAGCTCATCGACATAATCGGCGACGGCAGGCGTGGAGCCGGAAGTAATTTTCACGATGTTGTGAATGCGGCGTTGTTTATCCCCGGGGTTAATGCGTTCGGGGCTGTAGCCAGCAAAAAAATCTTCATTGAAACGCAGGCCGGAAATTTGCTCGATGATGGGAATACAAATTTCTTCGGTGCAACCGGGGTATACCGTTGATTCGTAGATGACGATGGAGTTTTTCTTGATTACCCGCCCGAGCAGCGCGGAAGCTTTTTCGAGTGGAGTCAAATCCGGTTGGTAGCTGTTGTTGATCGGCGTGGGTACAGTGACTATATATACATCAGCGCCTTTGATATCGGCTTCATCGGTGGTGAAGCTCAGCAGCTCGGTTGCTTGTAGTTCATCTGCGGTGAGTTCGAGTGTGTGATCTACCCCTGTACGCAAAGCGTCGATGCGGGACTGGTTGATATCAAAACCCAATGTCGTTATTTTTTTGCCGAATTCGACCGCGAGCGGCAGGCCAACATAACCTAAACCGATAACACAAAGCCTTGGATTGCTTGCAAACATGATTATTCCTTAGCGGGAGATGATCCACGAACGGACAGTTAAAATACCATACTCGTCTTAAGTTTAAAGGATGAAGGTGATTTGAAATGCGAATTGGCTATGCTCATGGAGGTGAAAAGTACCGGAGGGAATAAATCGAAATATTGTCACAAACATTGATATAATCGGCCGCTTTCTACTACTGCATCTATCAACTTGAAGGAACCGGGTTTGTCCTACATTCGCTTGAATAAGCACTACATTCATCTTCCCTACCTCTATTTAGGGGTGGTTGATGCACTGCTTGTTAGCGGTGTTGCCTGGTTTGTTTTGCAACTCGGTGTTCTCCGTTCACCCGACCTTTCCTATACCACCTTCAGCCCTTGGACTCCCGTACTTACATTAGCTCTGGTGCTCAGTTGTTGCACTCTCTCAATGGGCGTTTATAGCGCACTGATTCGTGAAGGTTTCTCCAGTATGGTGCTGCGCACCATGGTCAGCTTTTTCCTGTTGGGCAGTTTATTTCTCTACAGCATCAATTTATTGTTTAGTGGCACTTTTATTAATCAAACTTTTATATTCTGGAGTGTGCTGCTCTCGACGTTGGTTGTGGTTGTATCGCGTTGGGTCTTTATCAAAATCGTTGATGCGGATCAATTGAAGCGCCGGGTGGTAATTTATGGTGCGGGTGCAAAAGCGCAAAGCTTGCTTGCAGACTTGGCTCCTGATGTAAATGTGCTCGGGGTGAGAATCGTAGGTTGTATTCCGAGTGCCGATGAGCCAGTAAAAGTGGATTCAGCACTGATTATTCAAGAGCCGTCAGACTGGCTAGCGTTTGCGAAACAAGCGCAAATTTCAGAAATCGTGATATCACCTGATGAGCGTCGCCGTACCAGTGGCGATGCCTTTCCGCTTAGTCAATTTTTGGATTGCAAGCTCGCGGGTATTGCATCCAGTGATGCGCTGAGTTTTTGTGAGCGAGAGTTGGGCAAAATAGATATCACTTTGCTTCAGCCGGGATGGATGCTATTTTCCGATGGATTCAAATATTCCAAGCGCCGTTTATTCGCCAAGCGCTTGTTTGATTTGACCTTGGCCTCAGTTTTTCTATTTTTTCTCTGGCCATTTATGTTGCTTACTGCTTTAGCGGTAAAACTTGAAAGCCCTGGTTCGGTGCTTTATCACCAAATTCGTGTAGGGTTGAACGGTCGCGGTTTCCGTATCTATAAGTTTCGTAGCATGCGTCAGGATGCGGAAAAAAATGGTGCCGTGTGGGCCGAGAAGAATGATGCGCGTGTAACCCGGGTGGGTGCTTTTATCCGCAATACACGCTTGGATGAACTTCCCCAGTTATACAATGTATTTGCCGGCCACATGAGCTTTGTTGGCCCGCGCCCGGAGCGTCCGGAATTTGTAATTGAACTCGCGCAACAGATTCCTTTTTACGAGATGCGCCACAAAGTTAAACCAGGGTTGATGGGCTGGGCGCAATTGAAATATCCCTATGGCGCTTCAGTTGAAGATGCTAAAAACAAATTGCAATACGATTTGTATTACACCAAGAACCACAGTTTTTTTATGGACATGTTAATCATGATCCAAACAGTAGAAATTGTTTTGTTGGGCAAAGGCGTGCATTAATAGATCCGTTGCCATCATTTTCACGATGCGATCAAGATCGGTCAGTCAGTTTAATTTTTAAGGGAGCTTCCATGAAAAGTGTTATATCAACTATATCCGCGCTGCTGGCAGTTGTTATGCTCGTCGCGTGCAGTAGCACTACCACTGTACAGGCGCCCGAAAGTGCCGATGCCGCGGTACTGGCCGAATACCGTATTGGTGTAGGCGATGCCCTTTCCATTAATGTGTGGCGCAATCCCGAGATGTCGATCAACGTTCCGGTTCGCCCGGATGGGAAAATATCCATGCCATTGATCGGCGATATTATGGCGGCTGACTTAACCAGCGAACAGCTCTCTCAAAATCTTACCAAGAGCCTGACAACGTATATCAAGAGTCCACAAGTTACGGTTATTGTAACCAATCCCAGCAGTTCTGATTTTCAGCGGCGCGTGCGAATTACCGGTGCGATAACTAATCCCCAATCGATTCCCTATCGCGAAGGTATGACGGTACTGGATTTGGTTTTGCTCGCCGGAGGCCCTAATGAATTTGCATCAGGTAACAAGGCCAAGCTGTATCGCAAGGTGAATAATGAGTTAAAAGTATATGCAATAAAATTGGATGATTTGATCAATAAGGGTGATGTACAGACCAACTACACTTTGCAGCCATCCGACATAGTTACGGTTCCAGAAAGAAGCTTTTAACATTCCTGTGTGGAATTTTTTGCTCACGAGTTGAGATAGTTCATGGATAAGGCATACCTAAAAGATTTACTGGCGGCATTGCGTGCAGAACTAATTCGCTTACGGTTTTGGTGCGTTCTGCTGTTCCTTGCAGTGACTTATTTTTTTCTCGCGCTTGGCTTGGTGTGGCCCAAAAGCTACACCACCAAAGTGGTGTTATTTGCGGATGTCACCAACATCATTGAGCCCTTGCTGAAAGGGCGCGCAGAAATAACCAAAATAGATCGCTCCGAGCAGGCCAGCGAGGTTATCTATACGCGTCGGATTATGCTGGAAACTGCCAAGCAGGCAGGCCTAATGAAAGGTACGGCGTCAAACGATGAGCAAGATGTCCTGATCAAGCAGCTTCGCGCAGGGGTTGAGGTGGCGCGGGAACGCAACGAGAACTACGTGCAACTTAGTTATACCGCAGGAAATCCTGACGTTTCTTTTGAAGTGTTGAATGCAGTGGTCAATGTGTTTATTGAAGACACTGCAAAGCGCAAGCGAGATGAAAGCGTGGGCGCCTATAATTTTATTGAAACGCAAGTACAAACTTATAAAAGGCAGTTGGAATCTTCAGAAGAAAAATTAAAAGAATTTAAATCGAAAAATACTGACGGTAGTGAAGATTCAGTAAGTGCGCGAATTGCACAGCTGCGTCAGGAACTTGAGACACTCAAAATCAGTATTGAAGAAGTGCAGTCCAGAATTAACTCTATCCAGCAACAGCTAAACACGGAAGGGCAATACCTTAAAGCGAAAGGGCAAATAGATGAGATGCGCTTACGTCGTCAAACCTTAAATGCGCATTTGGAGCAAATGCTACTTAGCTATCAGGAAAATTATCCCGATGTGGTTTCCTTGCGTGCGCAGATTAATGAATTGGATGGAGCAATTAATAAAATACAATCGTCGGGCGATGTTTTTGGTGGCTCAGACAAAATAGAAAATCCATTGTATGAAGAATTGCGCAAGCAGCTTGCTGATGCTGAGGTTGAATTGCGTGCTCAAAAAAGAAGAATGCAATCGCTACTTGTACTTCAAGAAGAAGAATTCGCGCGGCAACAGCGGATCGCCTCCAATCAAGCTGACTTGTCAGAATTAACGCGCGATTACGATGTTACTAAAAAAGTATATGAAGAAATGTTGCAGCGTAAGGAAACTGCCAGAGTTTCTATGACGTTGGATATTGAAGGGCAGGGAGTGTCTTACCGCATTCAGGAGCCAGCGAGCTTCCCGCTTAAACCATCGGGCTTGCACTTTATCCATTTTGCAATCGCGGGTCCTATTATTGGGTTGTTGGCACCTATTTTTTTACTATTGCTCTTTGTAATGCTTGATCCTCATCTTCGATCAGCACGAATTTTGCAAAAACAATTGCCTCCCGATATAGAAGTTGTAGGTGTTATTCCGCACTACAAATCGCCGATTGGTGAGCGATTGTTGCGAAAGGATGCGTTATTGATTTTTTGTATAGCAATACTTGGATTGATCTGTTACCTGGCCATCGCTATTTATTGGCACATGATCAAAGGTTAGACCGGTGAATAAACAGGGTACGGCCATGGACAAAAGCAAAGAAAAAAATCTAAGCCAGCTAATGGAGGATGTTGACGCACTCGTTGAAGACAGCGATCAGTTGGTCAAAAACGCAGTGCTGGAACATCTTAAGCGCGAAAAAATTAAAAATATGGATATGCCCTTGCTATGGACGCAAGAGGAGTTTTACGAGAAAAAAGTGGTATTTACTGGAATGCGTCAGCGCGATGTATTAAATGCATTTCGTGAGGTACGTATCAGGCTGTTGCAGCGCCATCGCTCGGATAATATGGTTGTGCTTGTGTCATCGGTTGCCGCTGATGTGCCGTCCAGCTATTTCAGTTTTAATCTTGCCGCTACATTTGCCTTGGATCAACACAAGACTGCGCTCTACGTAGATTGTAATCCCTATGGCTCCGATGCCGCTAAATATGTGACAGCGGAAATTGAGTCAGGCCTTTCCAATTATTTGACAGATTATACCGTCCCGTTAAAAAACATTATTTATCCAACGGGAGTTGAGCGGTTACGCGTAATTCCATCGGGCGGATCAAGCGATTCGGCAGCAGAGTTTTTTAACTCCAAGCGTATGGAGGTTTTGGTCGCCGAGATTAAATCGCGTTACCCGGATAGATTTATCGTATTGGATGCGCCATCGATTCAACTATCAACAGAGGCACGTATTTTGTCGCGTTATTGTGATCATGCTTTGTTGGTCGTTCCATTTGGAAAGGTAGTGACTGACGAAGTATTGTCTGCAGTGGATGCAGTAGGTAAAGAAAAGTTTGCAGGCGTTGTATTCAATAATTAATCAGCGAGGCGGGTCATGAGCAGAAAAAAATTACTTCCCGCGAGCCTGTTTCCGCTAACGCTTATATTATTGATCGTCAATCAGTCTGAAGCTAATGAATTTGGCGCATCGCTCTCGGCCAATAGCCTGATGTCTGATAACACGACAAAGAGTGCCGATGAACCGATTGAGGAGCGTCAGGATATTTACCAGCTTGGATTAACGGCGGATTACGCCAACTGGTTAGTTGATGCAGATGTAAACTACAATTTTTATGCGCAAAAATTTGCAGAAAATTCGCAGGTTGATGATGAATATCTTGATGGTAGTTCTACCCTCGAATTCGGCAAAGAACATGACCCGCTAGGACTCGTATTGAGTCATTCAAGCCGCATGCTCCTACAGTCCCCCGACGCTGTTGATCTGATAGAAAATCAGCAGGAACGTCAGATAATTTCAGCTGCACCTATTTTACGGCAAAGAATTTTGGGTGCCGACACCATTTTTTTGCAAGGCCAGGCGACCTTGGTGAGTTTTCCTGATGACGATAGCCAAGACTCCAAGCGTAATAGCCTCTCGTTGGGATGGACGCATCCATTATCTAAAATCAGTACGGTGCAATTTTCCGCACAACAAACAGACGTAAGTTTCGATGAGCAGCCAATCTCGGATTACAGTTTGACGGATGCGATGGTTGCCTATAGTGCACAACTACGTAAACTAAATTACCGTGTTGCAGTTGGTTATAACGAATTAGAACGTGAGTTTGGTGAAAGCCAGGGCGCCCCTTCCTACAACGCAAGCTTGGGATATGCCACAGGCTACCATCAGATTAATGCCTCATTAGGGCGTGAGATAACCGATACTTCTTTTGGTAATGGGAATATTGACGATGCCACAACAATTCCAGGTGGTGATGGGCTATCACAAAATCTTGATCAAATAGATCGTAAAAAAGCGAATCTGGATTGGCAAACAAGTGTTATCTGTGCGCGTTGTTCTTTATTAGTTGGCTTGTCGTTCGTAGAAGATGACTACCTTGAACGCGAAGAAACATCACTCAACACCTACGCGCGTACAACGTTTATATATTCATTGTCTAATGCGGCGAATTTAACGTTCAGAGCAGATAGATCAAAATATGCTTTCAAAAATAAACAAATCGGTAGTAATTACTCGATGAATTATTTTTCGCTCGAATATAACTATCGTTTTTTAAACGGCTTTGATGTGCAGCTATTCACTCGTAAAGAAGAAAGAGACGCAGATCAGACGCAAACCAATTATGACGAAAATGTGTATGGTGCTGGTGTTAGTTACTTTTTCTAGTGAGTGCGGATGTTAATTGATTTCAGGCATGCTTGATCAAAATCAAATGGAAAAACTGGTGATAAAGATGAAAAATATTGTAAAAGCAACATTGCTTTTGTTCTGCATCAGTATTGTTGCATGTAGCGACAAGCAAGCTGAAAGCCAAGAGCAGGCGCGACGTCATATAAGCACAGCAAAAGTCTATCAAGACCAGGGGCAGTATCGCGCCGCTATTATTGAAGCAAAAAATGTTATTCAGCTAATGCCTGATTCGCCTGATGGCTACATAATCCTGGCGCGTATTTACAATGATGTAGGCTCTTATATTGCGACGCAAAACATGTTGGAGTCGGTAGTAAAGGAAATTCCTCAAGTCGCCACAGAATTGGCCAATTCGTTCTATTTAAATAAAAAATATTTAACAGCAATTAATACCATTAGCTCTTATCAGGCCGACGCAGCTGATGCTGATAATAAGCAGCGTCAAGCATGGATTAACGCAATGTCCAATATTAGTTTGGGCAACAAAGATGGCTATGAACAGGCATTAACTGAATTTAAAGCAGCCGGTGGTTCAGCGCCCGAGGCTAAATACATTGAAGCTAATTATTTGCTTTCGAAAGGTGATATTGAAGCGGCAAAAAATGTACTGGTTGAGGCTCTTGCAGCGGAACCTGAAAATATTGATACGCTCTTTCTAATGGCCAATGTAGATGTTTTTTTGCGTAATTTGGATGGTGCAGAACAAAATCTCACTAAAGCGTTGACTTTGCAAAAGAAGACAGACATTTTGACCCGCAAAAAATCGCTAATTATCGGCCTGCTAACCGATACTCTGATTCAGCAAGGGCGTACTAGTGAAGCTTATACGTATCAAAAAATGTTGGCTGAATCCAATCCTGAGGGCAGTTTGGCGCAGCAGCGATTTAATGAAGCAATGGAATATTATCAACAGGGTAAATTTGTTGAAGCAGAGGCAATTTTGCGTGAATTACGGGAGCAATATCCGAATGACAAAAATACCGCAACGCTTTTGGGATTAGTTGAATATCAGCAAGGTTCTGATCAACAGGCGGCCGATTTGTTTGATGAATTTATTGATCCTGAAACTGCAACTCCTTCTATATTACAGGCAGCTGCCTTAGTTAAATTCCGCAATAATAAAATCGATGAAGCGATTGCGTTGCTGAAAAAGGCTGCTGAGAGCCAGCCCAATAATCATGTCGTACTTGCCACTTATGGGTTGGCACTTTTGGATAAAGATTCAAAAAGTGCAGAGGGCGCCAAAATTTTGGAAAAAAGTCTTGCCCTTGAACCAAAACAACAACGTATCCGTTTGGCTCTTGCGAAAAGACATTTTTTATTGGAACAAAAAGAGCAAGGCATCGCACAATTACAAAAGGCCTATCAGGAACTGCCGGATGATTTTTATATTCAGCAGGCTTACTTTAAAACCTTGTTGAATGACAAGCAAATCGAACGATTGGAGCAGGAAATTACTGCCTTCATCAACAAAAATCCGCAAAACTCGCGTGGATATTTCTTTTCCGGTTGGTATCAATTAGAGCAAAAAAACTATCCAAAAGCTGAAGTGGAATTTGGCAAGGCAATATCGGCTACAGAAAATAATGAAAAGCATTTTTCTTATGCGGGCCTCGCACAAGTTTATGAGGCGCAAGAAATGACTCAAAAGGCGGTTTCCGCTTGGCAATCGGCATTGGAGTCGAATCCTGCAATGGTTGCTGGTTATGCTCGGTGGTACAAGCAAATGCGCAAACTTAAGCGTGAACCAGAAGCACTGGTATTTGTAAGTGAGCTGGAACAAAAGACTAACAAGTGGGAACCTTCTATTGTTTTAGCTCAGCTTTATGTAGAGAAAAATCAATTCCCTGAAGCAATCAAGCATGTGAACGTGGCGCTAGAGCGCAGTAACAACGCTACCAATATTAAACAAATTGCGGCAAATCTTTATCGTCTGCAAGGCATGCAGCTTAGAGGTGAGAATAAACTTGATCAGGCACGTGAAAGTTTAATGCAAGCAGTTAAGTTGTTTCCGGAGGATGCGAGCTATTTGGGCGTTTTGATTGAAACAGAAATTGGCGCTAAAAATATACCAGAAGCGCAAAAACTGCTGGATCAATTCGTTAAACTTCCAGAGAACGAAGGTGAAAGATTATTTTTACAAGGATTGATTCGTATTTCTGAAGGCAAAATAGACGAGGGTTTTCAGCTCTATCTTGATTCATGGCAAGCTAAGCCGATAGATGTGGTTGCCGAACAAATCTATGGCTTTTACCAGCAGAAAGGCGAGAAAGAAAAGGCGGCAAGTTTTCTTAATGATTGGCGTGAAAAAATTCCTGCCAGCAAAAACGGGTTGTTATATTTTGCGGCTATGGCTCAAACTAATAATGATACTGAAAAGGCAATTGCTACCTATGAAAAAATACTAGAATTAGAGCCTGCTACGCCTGCCGCCTTGAATAATCTTGCGTGGCTCTACTACGAGCGTAAGGATCTGCGCGCAGCTGAATATGCTAAAAAGGCCTATGAGATTGCGCCTAATGTTGCTGCAATCGTAGATACTTATGGTTGGATTCTGGTTGAGAAAGGCGAATTGGAAAAAGGTGTAGAGTTGCTTACCAAGGCGGTGTCGCTTGATCCTGAAAGCCAAGAAATTCTAAATCATCTCAAAGAAGCAAAAAGTCGTCAGTAATTAATCTCCCAAAATCGCGAGTAGCTAATACTGCTCGCGATTTTTTATTGTGCTAAACGAATCCAATGCTATGACAGATTTTTTCCCTCCGCCCAATTACCCTGGAATATTTTCTACTTACGAATGGGTAGACGCATGGCAAGAGGCATGGGCGAGTAGCGAAAAAATTATTCCTGTATCGTCAGTCTCTGTATCGCAAAGTCCTCGGCATAAACTCTATCAATACCAACAACAAAAAATTCCTCTTCTTGCATTCACTACCCTCTTTCCCGCCGGAATATCTACTAGCGCCAGCCGCAGTTTACGTAGTGAATATTTTATGTTGAACGGGATGAGTGCGGATGCATTTATTGCGATGGCTTGTCGGTATAACTGGGATCAATTTTACATTCCCGACATAATAGCCAGCTCAACTGAATATTCTCATTTAGTGAATGCTGCAGAAGCTAAGGGATTAGCTGTGTTAGTGCGAGATAACTCACACAGTTATGCAGTTCGCCTTGCAGACAATACTTTTGAACAATATTTAAAAAGTATAAGCAGTAATACTCGGCTAAAACTTTTCAATAAACGAAAAAAACTTTATCAACTCGGTACCATTCGAATTACGAATCTCTGGCCGCGAGTGGATGAATTTATTGTAATGCTCAATGAATTTCATGCGCAGCGGTGGGGTAATCCTTGCTTTGAGGGGCGTAACCTGCAGCAAATTACTAATTTTCTGCACCAAATTTCATTGGTCGGTGGAGCGCCTGATCTATCGGTTGTATATTGTGATGACAAGCCAATTTCAGTTGTACTTGATTTGTACTATCGGCAGCGAATTTATAACATTCAGTCGGGCTATATCGAAAAATTTCAGGATGGTATTTCTCTCGGGACTTTGCATTTAGGAATGCAAGTAGAAAAGGCATTTTTATCGGATGCGTATTTCTATGACTTTATGGCAGGAAACGGAAAGAACTCAAATTATAAAAAATCACTTTCAACTGATACAGAAAGTTTTTCTAGTTTAATGTTGGTTCGCAATCCTCTATTGAAGTGCCTATACCGCTTAAATGATGCTTGGGCTAAATTCAAAAATTCTTCTAGTTAATCTTGGAGGTGGGTGCTTACCCACAACTAAGGTATCCCCTTAATAATTTTTGGTCCAATGATTTTGCTTACCCACACGGGCAGCCATTTCCATGCGGCTACCAAGAATTTTAATTTTGGATTGTCAGGGTTGAGTGCTGGCGAGGGAACCCCTTGAGGTAATATCGAATACCAGTAGTGTTGGCAGGGTTCGGCTCCCCATTGTTTTTTAAATTTGTAAGTACCTGCATCCAGTGTTGAACGGCCAAAGTCAAAATATTTACAGCCTTGTTCAATTGCGAAAGCTAGTATCTGACGATACATCCACATATTCGTATTAAATTTATTTGCTGATTTCAAGGTGGAAGCCCATGGTATTTCCATTAGCTCGCGATGCTGTACCAGGAAGCCGGTAGAGACAGGTTTGTTTTGCACGTACACGACAATTAAGTGCGCGCGAATATTGGTGTGCTGCAAAATAGTAGCAAACCATTGCTTGCCATAAACGGGTGTTCCCAGGTCACGCATATTGCGTGCAAAAACGTGATAGAAGTCGTCTAACAATTCCATCTGTCCTATACGCCCATGGGGCGAAAATTCTTCAGCCTTTTTATATTGTGCGCGCAATTTGCTGCCTAATGTTTTTTCCAGTATTTCAATAGTTTCTGGTAGCGGAAAAATCATTCCCACTTTTTTGGTGGACACTAGCGGGCTAAGTCCGGCATAAAGACTGCGAACTTCAATATATTTCAAATCAAGTTTTTCGCGTAATGATTCAAGTTCGCAAAAAAGGCGCTGATGTAAATTAGGATATTGGCTAACTACCCCACCATAATTTAAATAAGGGACAGAAACACCAAAACGGCCAAATAGTACTGATTGCAAAATGGTGATGGGTAGGCCAGCAATTAGTTCGCCCGTTGCGGTGCGCGCGCACACGATAAAAGATTTGTGACCAAAACATTGCTCGATTGCATCCAGCCATGCGGGGTTGTGACTCGGCAGACTACTGGCATTATCTTCCACAAATTGGTTCCACTCGGGCAGTTCGCGATAGCTTTCCAGCTGAATGGAAACCTCGCCATTGTAATCCTGTGCGTGCTGGAAATTAAAAAAAGGTGCCGCCAAATGAATAGCTTGAGTTTGGTTTTCTGCCGATGGTTCAGTCTCGGGTTTTATTGTTATAGAAATGGGATTGTTTGGCGAGATTGATATTTTTAAATCAGCTTCAAGGGTTTTGATTGAACGAGAGATAGCCTGCATTGCGGTAAGTTGTGCGCTGTATTCGGGAGTATCTTTTTGCAAATGTTTAAATTTGCTGGCGATGATCCCTTTCTCAATTTTTAATTTTTTTAATTGCGCATCCAGATCGGAACTCATAAATAACTAACTCTTAAGTGACGCAGTAACGATGCTATCAAAATTTGCTGCGCAGATATTCAAGCCAGGATGAGTAGCGGATGAATGTATGCAGGTTATTGGGAAAGCTATGTCGATAAATATTAAAGGGTTGTGTTTGAATATTATTGAAACTCGGGTTGCCCGCAATCGAGTTAAGTGAACCTATATAGTCCTGTGCTGAGAGTAGGCGACCATGTTGCTCTGCAAAAAAGTCAGCCGCTTTTCCTGATGGATAGCAAAACACGCGTGATGGTGATTGTAAGTGTTGGGTGAGTAACGCCTTTGCGTGAATCAGCTCGAATTGGATTTGTGTGTCGTCAAGAGCGCTAAATACTCTATGGCTACAACCATGTGAACCAATTCTTAAACCTTTTTGTTCTGCTTCATAAAGGCTTTGCCAAGTAGCTGGCCGGTATCGTGCGGGTGCGGTAGATAAATCGACGTCAAGTGCGGGGAGGGCGAGTTGTAAAAATTCTACCAATTTTGCGCTCGACAGTCGTTTGGCAAAACTCGTCAGGGTGCGCCGTGTAGCTATACGCTGCTCAGGGCTACCTAACATAAAGGTCTGCTCATGCCCTTCAATATTAATAACCAATCTTGGATTGGGTGTGTTCCATATTGCGTAGGCGAGTTTTGCATCCCAAGGCCAGTCATCGCCGTTGACCATATCAGCGATCACAAATAAGGTCGGCTTGCAGCCATGCTTAAGCAATACTGGCACCAGCACATCCAATTGATCCTGATAACCATCGTCCAAAGTAAAGCAGAGTGTCGGCTGTTGTTGCTGTTTTCCGGCGAGGGCGTCAGCTACTAATTCATCAATAGATGTGAAACGAAAGCCCGCCGTTTTTGCATAAATAATTGCTTGCTCCAATTGCGCCGGATTGATCCCTTCAAAGGCGCCATCGGATGATTGGGGGCGATGCAGCATATAAATAGTTACATATTGCCCCAACAGGTTGCTCATTAACCGGTTGATGGGCGCGGCGGTAAGTGCCTTGAGTAACCTTTCTTTCAGCATCTTAAATCCAACCAGATAGGCGAGCGCCAAAGTTGCGCGGGTTGTCGCTCACATGCTGGTGCAAACCAATACGCGTTAGCTGGTGCAAATCGGCGTTAGCCGCATTCACTATCCCGCGTCGAGTGGTCACTGCAGCGCCATAGGTATCGTTAACACTCTTAAGTGCTGCTGTGTTGTAGTCGCCGTTGGGGAAGCAAAAAATATCCACGGGTTTGTCCACTTTGTTCGCCAATAGCTGTTTGCTCGTGATCACTTCATGATGTAAATCGGTAGCAGGCAGGTCAGCATTCAAGCGTTTGTGGTTACACGTATGTGAGCCGATCTTTACTAATCCGGAGGCTTGCATGGTGTGCACTTCCTCCCAGCTCATTAAGCCGCGTGGCAATTCGAAGCGCAAATGTGAGCGCCAGTTGATGGCATCCAGAGCGCTAAAAATAGCACTATCACTGGATTGTTTTAAGGTGCGAATAACCGCGGCCATGTACTCGCGATTATTGCTATCGGTAACACCAGGCAATTGTGCCAAGGCTTGAGCAAATAATGGATGCTGCTGCAGTGCTGGTGTGGCGTGGCTGGCAAGCAGCGCACTAATAAGGTTTGGCCAAAACTGAAAGTCTGTACCAATTTTCTCCACTACAGCAAATAGTGTGATGGGCACTTGTTCTTGTTTGATAATGGGTAAGGCAAATTCAAAGTTGTCATACCAACCATCGTCAAAGGTAATCACACAAGCGCGTTTGGGTAGTACTTCACCGGCGCGCTTGAGCTGCAGCCACTCGCTAAAATCCAGTACATCAAAATGCTTTTTCATCTCGCGCAAATGCATGGCAAAAGTATCCGGCTCTACAATCATGCCGGGTTCTTCTAATTGGTAGCGCAAATCATCGGCAGGCAAAATCCGGTGATACATTAAAATCCAGAGTTTATTGCCCCCCCAGTAGTGATAGTTGTGCGCACCAAATTGATTGGCGGCACTGATGGCTAATTGTTTGAGGCGTGCTTTCATGCGGCCTGTTTATCCATTAATGATCGCGCCCCAGTAGTTGCGCTATGTAGAGTTTACATTCAAACCAACCAGGAGCCCAATCGCCAAGGCGATTGGTTTCATGGCGGGTATGGCGACCGGGCGTTATAAATTGGACTACACGCGTTAATTTCTCCGCGACCGAATGCCCGGCTTTTAAATAGAGATACAAACTGTCCAGATCCCCAAGCAGCCAGCGCAAGCGCTGCCCGATTCTATAATCTGATGGCACTACGGGTGTCTGTCCCAGTGCCAGTTCCACTAACCAGCGGGGGAAATCTACCCCTGAATCTATCGCCAGCTGCAAAGAGCCCCAAAACCGCGTGTTCACTTCCATCAAATAGGGCGTGCCGTCAGGTGTGATGCGAAACTCCACCATTGCTACGCCATGCCAGCCTACATGATCAAGAAGTTGTTGCGCGTAGAGCTGCAAGGTTTTATCGACCGCAATGCTTTCGCTTAATACACTCACACCACCTTGAGGTGGCTTTTCGCGTAGGCGACGATGGGCAAAAAAAGCGATTGCTTGACCGTGATGATACAAACAAAAAAGACCCGCACCAGAACCCGGAATAAATTCCTGCACCATAAACGGAAAGCGTTGCAAATAAGGCGCTTGCTGTAAGACATTATCTAACTCAGCGCGATTATTAACCAGCTTAACGCAAGTCGAAATCCAACCCTCTGTTGTATAAATGCGTGATAGACAAGGTTTAATTACACAAGGATAGGTGAGCTCATCAGGTTTGAGCTCGGCTGCAGAAGTATAATGCGTAAACGCAGGAGCAGGCACTCCGGATTGTTGCGCCTGCAACAACAGCTGGTGTTTATCGGCGAGTGACATCACCGTATTGTAACTGGCAAAAGGTAGGATCACTTGCGGCAGTTGTGCCTGGTGCATCAACAACAATTGACTGGTGATTTCAGTAACCGGAATTACCAACGAAAAATGTCGCGTACTGCACAGTGTTTGCAGCCAACTAACATATGCTTGGGGCGCATTGGCAGGGTTAGGGCATTGAATAAATTCGTTGGAAAAACGCGAGGTGCCAGCAAGTGCACAAGTGCTGGCTTCGGCCGTCACAATGGTTATCCCATCCACTTTCCCAAGCGAGCGGGTCACCGCCAAGGCGCTGCGTTGTGCTGCATCCAGAACGAGGATAAGGTGAGTCATTAGCAGCAAGTCTCAATCAATAAAAAACAAAAAAGCAAAGTATTCGCGCGCCAAAATCACAGACAATGAATGATACGGATTGACTAATAAATCCACAAGCGCGCAACAGGTTGGTGATAGAATACGGGCACTGCTGAATTGCCGCGATCTTCAATTAAACATGTAAAATTTATGGCCATAACAATACTGCATATTATCGATACCACGGGTCCAGGTGGTGCTGAAACTATTTTTACTCAGCTCGCAGCAGAAACCAAGAAAAAGGAATTTCGCACCATAGCGCTAATTCGCGGTTCTGGATGGGTGCAAGCCGAGCTGGATCGTTTAGGAATTGAAACGATCGTGAGAGATTGTAAGGGTTCGTTGAATTTTGGCTTTTTAACGTTTTTAGTACAGCTGTTGTTACGGGAAAAAGTAGATGTAGTGCAATCCCATTTATTGGGTTCAAATGTGTATGCCAGTTTGGCTGGGTTTATTACACGCACGCCGGTGATCGCAACTTTTCATGGTTTTGTTGATATATCGGCGAAAGAAAAATTTTCCGCACTTAAGTTTTTAAGCATTCGTCTCGGATCAAAAAAAATCATTGCTGTAACGGATCAAATCAAACAGATGTTAACGAACGTTCGTTGGTTAAATCCGCAAAAAATTACTACCATTGCCAATGGTGTAAATACCCAACTATTTCTCGCTAAAAAAAATTACCATCCTGCTAACAGTAATCTATTTCGTATTGGTTGTTTGGGTAATGTGCGGCGTGCAAAGAATTACCCGCTTGCACTAACAGTGCTCAAAACATTACGTGAAAATGATTTTAATGTGGAGTTGCATATCGCTGGCGATGACACTAATGCCTTGGCTGCTGAGTGCAGGGCATTGGCCGATCAATTGGGTATTGCGAGCCACATTGTATGGCATGGTTTTATCGATGATGCCTGTTCTTATTTGCACTCACTGGATGTGTTTTTATTAAGCTCAACCTCCGAAGGTCATCCGCTGGCATTGACTCAAGCGATGTCGTGCGGGTTGCCAATCGTCGTTACCCCTTGCGGTGTTGAACATATTATCGAGCATTCGGTAAATGGCTTGGTGAGTGAGCGTATAGATGCGGAGACTGTGACAAAAAGTATTACACAGCTACTTTTATCCGAAGAGCTGAGGGAAAGTGTAGGCACGAATGCAGCGGTTAGTGTGCGAGCGCTATATTCACTCAATGCAACTATGGTGGCCTATCGAAAAGAATATTGCCTCAGTCTGCAGTATCCGCTTTATAAACCAGATAATTATCTTAAGCATCAATACGGCGGCAGGCGTGGTTTTCTTCGGTCTATCATCGGATATTTAAAGCTGAATTTGCTAAAAAAAGACGTTAAATACATGGCGCTACCAGCGCAAGTAGATCGTGTTGTATTTGTATGCAAAGGAAATATTTGTAGAAGCGCATTGGCCGAATGGGTATTCCGGAAAAATACATCATTTCCGACCACTTCTTTTGGTGTGGATACAACAACCGGTTGCCTCGCTGATCCGAGAATCACACATATTGCTACATTGTTTGATATTGATCTTGCTCAGCACAAGACTACCGCCCAGTCCAATTTTATCCCAGCCACAAATGACGTGTATGTGTGTGTTGAGCCTGCACATGTAAAAGTGATTCAAGAAACTATGCCGGGCAAGCCAATATTCTACCTGGGCGCGACGCTTGATACACCAACCACCTATTTACATGATCCCCATACCGCATCTGATGCTTTTGCATTGCGCAGCGTTGTTACCATCATCACCGCAGTTGAGCGATTGGCGTTATTGGTAAATACACAAGTTGAAGGATCGAAAAGCAATGTTTAAAACGCTGAGGTCAGACTTTGTTACTTTTTATAAGGAATGTCGGGCGCAAGATTTTGGATTCTACTGCGTAGCAGCTTACCTTGTATTCTCTTATGTACGTCCTCAGGAAATATTTCCTTCCATTAACATATTGCCATGGACGCAGTTATGCATAGTAGGCGGGCTTTTGTTTGCCATCATCAAAGGGACGTCAAAAATTGGTTTCGCCCACGTATTGGTTTTTATTTATTTTTTAGTTTGCTTGGCATCAGCTTACTCTTCGTCATACCCGGAGATATCGCTTCTTGGCTGGGATATGGTGCTGATATGGTTAGTAGAAATGATATTTATAGCATCCTGCGTAAATAATCTGACCAAGTTTCGCTTAATGCTAATCATTTTTTTTCTTGCGCTATTTAAAATTTCCTTTTTTGGTGCACGGGAATGGGTAAAGCGCGGCTTCGGGTTTAGGGATTATGGTATAGCAGGACCATCCGGTTTTTTCCAAAACTCCGGCGAATTGTCATTGCTAATGGCTATGTTAGCAGTTATGAGTTTTGCTTTTATTTGTGAAAATAAAGATAGCCGTAAAATTTATTACTGGCTTCCCATTACCGCACTAATGACCGTAATTGCCGCCAGTTCGCGAGGTTCGCAATTGGCATTGGCGGTTGGCGCAGTACTTTATTTCTTAATCAAAGGGCGTCTAAATCTTAAATACATTTTCTATGGTGTGTTAATAGCATGGTTAGGCTATTGGGCTTTGCCAGAAGAACAGAAAGAACGTTTCTCAAGTTCCGGTGAAGATAATACATCCCGTGCGCGATTGATGTATTGGAAGAGTGGGATCGAAATGGTGAAGGAACATCCTTATCTTGGTGTGGGTTTTAGAGCATTCCCCGAATATTTTCAGGATCACTTTGCGCCTTATGTACCAGAGGATATGGGGCGGGTGGCAAGAAAGAGGGAAGTGGCGCATAACACTCTTATAGAGGTATCAAGTGAAAATGGCTTGATAGGTCTAGCTGTCTACCTATGGATGTATCTTTATATATTCACATTAAATAGGGTGTCGCAAAACATAGTAGAAAAATTAGCGCGGCCAGAATATGAAGTATGGCGCCACACAGCATTTGGTTTCAGTATGGCGAATATCGTTTTTTTTATAGGCGCTTTTTTTATGTCCGTCTCTTTATATCCATACATCTATTTTATGTTGGCATTCTCCTTCGCGCTAAAGACATCACTACAAAAAGAGTTGGCTAGTTTGGGGCGCCGTTAGGTCTTTTATTAGTGTGCAGTAGCCAAAAGTATTTGAGTTTGTGTGTTCCTATAAGTGATTGATTAGTGCCTGAGAGATTTTTATGCTAAATGATAAACATATATGGGTCACTTGGGAGCGGCAAACAAGAAATAGATCCATGGCAAAAGTGTTGCAGGCCAACTACTTGGAATATACCTATAAAAAAGGTTGGTTCAGATATGCAATATTGTCACTAAAAACAATATGGGTTTTATTTAAAAAAAAACCAGAAGTAATATATTTTCAGAACCCATCTGTTGTGCTTGGTTTGGTGTGTGTGTTGTATGGCGCGCTCTGTAGGCGAGTGACGCTTGTGGGTGATTATCATAATTGTGCATTGGATGACGCAAGTTGGTTATTCCGTGTTAATGCCTTTATTGCAAGACGTTGCTTGTTTGTAATAGTCACTAACTCTTCTCTGGAGGGTGTAGTGACGAGAATGGGTGGGGCTGCGGTTTCATTCCCGGATCCCTTGCCAGAAGTTGAGCAAATTGGGGTTGAAAATGCGCGAAAAAACACTGCAATAGTGTTTGTAACAAGCTGGGCGAGTGATGAGCCTATCAATGAAGTCTTGGACGCTTTTATCGGGGCAGAGCTACGTAATGCAGGGGCATCACTATTAATTACTGGCCGGCCAAAATTCAATAAACTTGTACACTTACAGGATTATTATGAACAGCATGATATTAAATTCATGGGGTTTGTGGATGAGGCTAGCTATTGGTCACTATTAAAAAATGCCGCTTTTATTATTGATTTAACTACGCGCGACAACTGTATGGTGTGTGGTGCTTATGAAGCACTGGCGGTCAATCGAGTTTTGCTCTTATCTGGTAATCAGGCGACTAGAGATTATTTTGGTGATGGTTTGGTCTATACCACTAATACAAGAGATGATATTCAAGAAAAGCTGTTGTTTATGCATAACAATATCGAGTCGCTCAGTGATCGAGTTACCGGAACGGTTGCTTCTGTACTGAAAAAACAATGTGAAAATGTAATGAAAATTAAATACTTGGTGGAAAAAAATAGTCAGGCGGGGATGTAAATGGAGTTTTTTGTTGCACGAGCCTATATTTTTTATGACATTAAATATCGCCTTATTCAAAGTTTTGGCGGTGTTATTTTTTTAGCGCTGTACTACTGCCCTGGTATTAATTTCAACCATAAACTGAAATTTCTTTTAGCTAGCCACCGTGCAAGTTATGGTACATTTTCGGGAAAAATAATTAAGAAAAATATTGACGCAATAAGCAAAATAATTAGCCCAGAGAGTGGCACCCCTGAAAGCATAAAGCGAGAAATTATTGGTCGCTCCATCGTTTTAAAAAAGCCTTTAAAAATAAATGGACTGACTGTCGAAAAAGGAATTATGTTAATAAAATTCTCCGAAACTTTTTCATTATATTTGCGCCATGTTGATTGCGAAAATTTAATGCAAGAGTTTCACGTTATTCTGGAGCCTAGTTGGACTGGTCATGCGATAGAGCAGATATTGGGCTGGTGCCAATATAAGGAGAAGGTTTACATTCAATGCGCAGACAAGCCGGATTTTGATTTTATTCATTCATTGCAATCAAATTTGGTTCCGCTGCGTATGGGATCGGGGGAGTTTGTTGACTATCGAATTTTTCAGCCGTTAACAAATGAAAAAAAATATGATCTGGTGTGTGTTGCGAATGGTCTTGTATACAAAAGGGTCTACGCATACTTTAAGTTGGTTAAAGGATTAAAAAGCAAAAACAACAATGTGCGCGCAGCTTTAGTGTGTGCAAATAGAGGTCCACTTTTGCACGTTATTGAGCAGTTGATTGATTTGATGGGTTTGAGTAATTCAATAGATTATTTTACTGAACTAACACAAAAAGAGCTTAATAGAGTCATTGAACAATCAAAAATAAATATTCTCATGTCATATCGGGAAGGATCAAATAGGGTTTTATTTGAGGCAATATTTTCAGATACACCAAGTGTCATTGTTGATAAAAATATCGGAATTCGAAAAGAGTGTTTTACTGAAGATTCAGGCATGGTGGCCCGCGAAGCGTTTCTCGTGCAAGACATAGAAGCGCTGCTGGCAAGAACATCTTCAATGAAGCCCAGAACTTGGGCCTTACAAAATATTTCGCCAGAAGTGAGTATAGATAAATTAGTAAATCTCATTGCAAGTACAGAATATGAGGGCAGTAAATTTCAAAACGCTATTTACTATAAAGTGAATTCTCCAGAGGCGACATACATGTACTCATATTCCGATATTTCTAAAAAAATGAGCGATGACATACTCGCGGTTTATCTAAGGTAGGAGGGTGTATGGATGCTCCATTCTCGCAAGAAGCGAAGAAAAGGTTTCACATCAATAATTTTGATTTGATCCGTCTGTTTGCCGCATTACAGGTAGTACATGTTCATTTGATTACTATTTTAGGTGTGCCAATAACTGATGTTCATCGGGTTTTTTTTAAGTTTTTAGGTTTTTTCCCTGGTGTTCCGATTTTCTTTTTTATCAGCGGTTTTTTAATAACGAGGTCTTGGGTAGTCTCCAAGGGCTTGCGAGACTTTTTTAAAAAGCGAGCTCTCAGAATATTTCCGGCATTGGTCTTTTCTGTGGTACTTGCAATAGGGTTAGTTATTGTATCTGGTTATTATGTTTCTGCAGGCATGAATTTAGCTGACTTGTTAGTGATTTTTATTAGCAAGGTAACTTTTTTCCAGTTTTATAACCTTGAATCTTTACGGGGTTACGGTGATGGTGTTCTCAACGGTAGCTTATGGACTATAACTGTCGAATTGCAGTTTTATCTTCTCACACCGCTTTTATTTATCTTGATCCATTATTTTCGCAGAGGCTTATCATTCAATGTTTTTTTGATAGGCGTTTTTATTGTGTTCTATCTTGTCAGTATTTATGTTAAATATTATTTCTTTGTGGGTGACGAATCGCTTATAGAAAAGCTTACGAAAGTATCGTTTATACCTTGGTTTTACATGTTCTTGCTAGGTGCATTGTTCCAGCTTAATTTTGAGTTCTTTTATAAGCTATTAAGCGGTAAGTTTTTTTTAGTGTTATTGGCTTACGTCGGTGCTGCCGCTTTCCCGGTTTTTTTTCTAAATGGAGGTAGTTCAAGTTTCGGTAACTTGATGAATCCGGTGTTATTTCCGTTACTGGCTATGTTGGTTTTTTCTGCGGCTTATACAAGTGTTAATTTATCGGATAGGTTATTGCGCGGTAATGACATTTCTTATGGTGCCTATATTTATCATATGCCGTTTATAAATTGGCTCATCTACAACAGTTATAGCCCCAGCTATATTGTTGGGTTTTATTTGCTGTTATTCGTTGTTGTCTTTTCTATACTTTCTTGGGTGTTGTTAGAAAAGCCCTTTCTTAAGCTCAAGTAAGTGTTGAAAATGACGGCAGATGTATTGCAATTCATTTTTTCTTCTACAAATGCAGTGTAGTGAACTTAAATGTTAGGGAGCATAAAATGCCAAAAAGGGCGCTAGTGACTCTTGCGATAGGCGCATCATTTGAAAAGTTAGGGCGTGTTACGCATCCCAGCTTGATTGCATATGCGAACAAATGTAATGCAGAGTTTATTGTTATAGATTCCCCCAGATACATTGAAAAACTTAAGTTAATGACCTATGAAAAATTACAAGTATGGGAATATCTTGATGGACGTTATGAGCAAATATTATTTGTCGATACAGATATATTAATTGCGCCAGATGCACCATCACTTTTTGATCTATGCCCTGTGGATACCTTTGGCGCCGCCTCTGAAGAAGCTTATTCAATGTCAAAAGTTCATCGCGATGTCACACAAAATAAGCTAGGTAGTGTCAATTGGAGTCGGCCTTACTTTAATTCAGGTGTGATGATGTTTGGCATGGCGCACAAAGAACTGTTTAATCCTGAATCTAAGGTTTTGTTAAATTGGATTGGTGATGATACCAATCAAGATCATATTATGTCAGATCAGCCTATTTTTAATTATTTGGTCAACAAATTAGATTTCAAAATGATTGATTTAGGATATAAATTTAATCATACGAGAGTTATCAGAAATACTGAGACGCGATTTCGTAGTTATTTTATTCATTATGCCGGGCCAAGTGGGCATAGGTATGGAACTCGATATGAGCAAATGAAAAAAGATGCCGGTGTATTAAATAGCCCGGCAAATTTGTATATTTCGCGTAGATTTCCGAAAATCAGATGGGTACTTGATAGATTGGATCTAAGTTTTTTAAGCTATCTTTTGGAAAAATATAAAAAACGCTTTTCATTTGGCTAGCAATAATTATGTCGCAGGGGCTACTAATATTGATCTGCGACATTAAAGCCGGACACTAAAATTAAACAACATTTTTTAGTATCCGGTTTTGTTAAGAGCAATATCTGCTGCGTTTGTTCAATGTGCGGCATTAGCTCACAGTTCTTTGCTTACTGCATTTTGCGGTGCGATTGGCCCAGATGTGAGCTCTTTACTTGATCCTATAATTTGATTAGGTTTCTGGTATGGGCCTGGCTGATAGGTGGTTCCATTTGGTCCTGTTAACGTTGGAATAAAATCTTTGTAATTAGCGTTAGCATCTGCTATGGCTTTGGCAAGAATGCGGGTGTCGCTGCGTTGAATACTGTATTTGTCGGGGTTATCAACTTTCAAGGATATTATTGTCGGATCAACAGACGGCTTAGCTTGCTGCCATGCCACTAACGTCTTATAGGTTTCTTCATCGCCGCTATATTTATCATTTTGAATCTGAATGACGCCATCATAAACATTGTAATTAGATTCTATTAGTTTGGCTGGTCGTTCAAGATTTTGAAGCCGTAACGATACAGTGGTGTCTATTCCTGAAAAAACATTCCCAACAATCTTAACGGAATTAATACCATCAGCATCTACGGCCTTGTGTCTAGTAGCTTTACCCACAAAAAGATTATTTTTAATTTCAAAATCGCCGCTCATTGCATTTGCACCCGCAAGGTAGGCTCCAATGCCTACAGCGGCTTCGTTATTCATCTCGATAATATTACCTTCTATTAGATTGTGACCAGCCGGGTTTGAGCCATCACCTCTAATGCTGATGCGAATACCTACCGCGGTAACTGAGAATCTATTATTACGAATGATTGACTCTTGCACGTGCCCCTTAGATGTAAGATCTGTAACATAGTGATCTTTCCAATTGATGCCGTGATCAACAGCTGAAATAGTGTTATTTTCAATTAAAGCGTTAACGGTACCGTAGGATTGTATGCCATTACTATTTGTGCCATTACCAAACACAGAGTGGACTATGTTGTTGCGTACAATCCAGTCTTTTGTGCTCCACATATAAATTGCTGAATTATTGACACCATAGGCGCCTGTAGTATTCAAAATAGTGTTGCCTTCTATTACACAGCCGATACTGAGTATTTCTTCTGTGGGGATAGATGAGGGGCCGCCTGGTGTTGCAATGCCGCCTGTCCAGCTATTTATAAATGTGAGATTTCTTACGTGAATGTAGTCGAATTTGCTAATAATTAGCCCGGCACGTTTACCATCGCTATCAATTATTACCTTTCCTTCCTTGCCGGGTTGAGCGCGAACGGTAATCGGTTTATCAGGGGTTCCTGACGCTTTTATACAGAGGCTGCCATAATTCTCATCAAGCAGCCCACACTTACTGGTAATTGTGCTATTCGTTGAATCCTCGATATAGGTTCCTTCATCAATATTTAATATATCCCCGGGTTTTAGGAGATTTAATCCCCGTTGAATCGTCAGGCAGGTTGAGGATAATGAGGCGCAGTTATTAGTATCGTTACCTTTTTTAGAAACCCAGTATTCGGCTGCATTCAGGGTGGCGCAGCTACCTATAGCCAAAAATGTTATGAAAACTTTTGTGAAATTAAACATAGAATCTTACCCCAGCTCAAATGATGTTCAACAAGCAGTTTAGTTCATTGTTAAACCAATTGCGGTGTATAAAAAATAATTTTTCTTGGTGAATGTTCTAGGCGTCACATTTGTTCGGGGATTTACATAGGATGGCTTGAGTTGTTATTAACATAAATCCATTTGCTGCCAAATTGAAGGGATTTAATTATTTTCAGTATGGTGATACTTCCTTTAAAGTTATCTTGTTATTCGGTTGAGTAATAACCATGTTATTACTAACCATAATGGGAATTTGAATGATTACTTTTTTGTCACTGTTATCTGCTAGGGCGTCACACAAGTTAAGCTTAGTATTTGTTAGTCAGCTAATTGACGCTGATTGTTCTCACTCCTGCCAATGTTGTCCAATTCGGCAGAATATCGATAGGTAAGGATGAAGTGTTTGAATATGAAAAAGAATAATCTTCTGGGTTCGATACTGGGAAAGTCCGGTGCTTATGGTTTTTCTGGGTTATTGGCTCAGTTGGTAGGTTTTGTAATGCTGCCTATTTATACGCATCATATGACCCCACAAGATTACGGCGTTGCTAGTCTTGTTATTTTTATGGTTTCACTCAGTGAGATTGTTTTTGGCGCTCGCTTGGGGCAGGCCATACCTAAATATTTACACGATAAGAATTATTCATTTACCCTGCCCCAGCTATATACAACAGCAGTAATCACGTCTACAGCGCTGAGTATTATTGCGCTCTTTATTGTCCTGTTCTGGAGCGGTGGTATTTCGGCGCTTATGTTTGAAACGCGCGCCTACAGTGTAGCTGTTGTTATCGGCGGGTTGATGATTGTATTTAACGGATTGGAGACATATGGCCTGCTTTTTTTGCGCCTCCAGGAAAATCCTTCGCTCTATTTAAAGTTAGCATTACTTAAATTAGCCTTTCAGTTAGCGCTCAATATATTGTTGATCGTTATTTTTGAATATGGCGTCGTAGGCTTGTTATTGAGTAACCTGATTGCCTCTATTATTTTAACTATCGTACTTCAGTATATTGCGTACCAAAACATGGACTCTGCTATTGCGTTGGATCAATCTGCACTCAAGGTGATGTTAAAATTTTGCGCCCCGCTTTGGTATACATCACTGGTTGGTTTGTATGTTGGTTCGGTGCATATGCTCTTTATCAGCAAAAAAATTAATCTGGAGGTGCTTGGGCTTTATGCTTTGGCCTCGCGATTTTCAGGGCTAGTGATGGTTCTGTTTTGGACGCCCTTTTTTCAGTATTGGCAAGCAGAGCGATTCAAACTTTTAAATACTAATAAAGGTGCTGAGGCTTTTTCTCATATTTATTATTTTGTTATTGCTGGGCTTGCTATTACGTCACTGTTTATCATTGCTGGTGCAGATGTCATTATCGTTTTGTTAACGGAGAAAAGTTTCCATGGTTCCGCCGAATTTATTCCTTTACTTGTAATAGCAAACATTTTTACATGTATGGCTATGTTCATGAATTTTTCGTATATGGTTAAGGAAAAAAATTATTTTATTTTTAATATGACACTTTTTTCGGCCCCAATAATTACCGCGGGTTTGTTTGTGTTTACGTGGTGGTTGGGTGATATTGGGCCAGCTGTGGCGCTTGCTGTAACAGCAGTGGTTACTTATGCGGTCAATGCTTTCTATTCGCAGAAAACATTTGATCTGGGAATTAGTCAGTTGAAAGTGGCTTTACTATTATTATTTTATTCGGTGCTTACATTGAGCATATATTGGATATTGGGCAACATTGAGTTGATGTACGCGCGACTTGCATTTTTGGTTGCTTTGGGAGTGGTAATGGTGTCCGTCGCTTGGGTGCTTATGAAAAAAGGGCTGATTTTAAACTTCCTATTAAAAGAAAAGTCTGGGGACTAGTGTGAATATGCCTGCTAAATTTTCTGTTGTGATTCCCAACTACAATCGACAAGATATGGTGTGCGATGCAGTGGAATCTGTATTGTGCCAAACGTATCCTGCGTTTGAAATTATTGTTGTTGATGATGGCTCCAGTGATGACTCGGTTGCTGAATTGACGAAGCGATTTGGGTCGAAGATCATTGTTATTGTGCAGGAAAACTCAGGCGTTTCTACTGCAAGAAATGCCGGAGTGGAAGCTGCAAGCGGTGATTATATTTGTTATTTGGATAGTGATGATTTATGGAGAAAAGATAAGCTGGAGCTAATTGCTCGCAATGTAGAAAAATATCCGGATGCAGGCTTATTCTTTCATGACTTTGCCAAGCATGATATTCGAGCCACTACAGTTCCCTATAGCACAACAAACACCGACATATTTCCCTATCTTTTCGAATACTCAAGTAAATGTGATGGCGACACATGGTCTTTTTCTGGTCACAGGCTAGTTGAGTTATTACTGAGAGGATATGCTTTTTATCCTTCAGCATTTGTTGTTAAGGCGCTTGTCCATCAGCAATATCGGTGGGATCCTGGTGTTTTAAAATCGGAAGATTTTAATTTCGTGCTAAAACTATCACTTAGATACGTATTTGTTTACGTTCATCAAAATGCGGCTACTGTGAGAGTTCACGGTTCTAATAAGTCCGATGATTACATAACAAAAAATAGAATCGTACTTCAAACAATGGAATTTGTGCGCGATCTGTATAAGCACGGTATGCCAAAATCGACTTTTAACCAATATATTTATCCGAAATATTTTAGAACAGGAATTAGCTATATTAAGAAAAAGCATCTGATTTTGGGTGTTAGTTATGTGTTGACGGGTCTTTCAAGCGTAAGTACTTACGGAAAATTAGCTACAGTATTTAAGCGGAAATTACTTTCGAATAGGCCATAATAAATTTTTCCATCATCAGTGAATCGCTATAGTGAGAAATGACCTTTTTTCTTGCCTTCTGCCCAAGGCGGAGCCGTAATTCACTATCGAGTGAAAGCATAGTTAGTTTTTCCGCTGCATCAAGGATGTTGTTTTCTTGATAGGTTATGCCTTCTTTGTTTGCTTCAAATGCCGAGCAAACTGACGGGTTATCGGAAGTGAGTATGGCTAACTCACTTTGCATATATTCCAATATAGCCAGTGACATTGCTTCTCCTTTGGATGGGTGAAATGCAATATCACAGGTTTTTAATTTCTCAATCACGTTCAAATGATCTAACTTTCCGGTAAAAGTAACTACTTCACTCAATCCCAAATATCGAGTTAGTTCTTTTAGTGAATTTAATTCTGGACCGTCCCCTATAACGTAATAATGCAGGGTTTTGCTGGGTAGCTGCTGAAGGGCTTTTGCAATCACATGTAGCGAAAAATCTATGCCTTTATAAGGAGTCAATCGTGCGACGCTTACAATTCTCACTGCATCTGATGATAGCTTTTTGGGTTGGGTGTGCCTCAGTTTAATTCCATTAGTTATTTCATAAATCGATTCGACAGGTAGGGCATTTATTTCGTGTAGTCTTTTTGCTATGTAAGGGCTAACTGCAAATGCTGCGTTGCAGGTAATGCCGGGAATCGCATTAGCAAAAGTTTTCTTTACAGTTGCAATAATTTTGTTTTGATCTTTGCGTCTGCCAGGGGAGTGGTCATGAACAATAACTTTCTTGACACCAAAAAACCTATAAAGCCCGTATTTATAACTTCGTTTTTTTTGGTCGGTAATATATAGCGTGTCGATATTATTTCTTAAGATAAATTGGATATTTTTTATTATTTGAGTTGCGCTCTTGTTATTAAAGTCATGTATAGATGTTGCGATCTTTGCCGCAACAATTTTGGGTGCAACTGTGGATATGCTTGGGTAGCAGATTATGGAACCGCGGTTTATTTTCTTATTTTCTTGATCAATAGCGATCCAAAAGTCTTCAATTAAAGCCCAGGCGTAGCCAACTCCAGAGTCAAAGTTTGCAATGAGCAGTGTGTTTTTGGTTGCTGTCATCTAACGTTATCCATTTCAATTTGAGTCATGCCTTGAGTTACTTGCAGATTACCTATCTCGCAATATAACCGGCTAGTCAAAGTGGCGTTATGTTCACTAGTGTAGTGGCGCGGTAGGTTGGGCTGAGAGGGTGTGTTGAGTAAGCTGAGCAGGCATTGCCCGTATCCTTCGGGAGAGTGGCGACTAACCAGTAATTCAGGGTAATGCTGAAGTATTTCGGCAAGGCCCCCAATCTTATGTGCAATAAGTGGTTTACCTAGCGCCAGGGTTTCCAGTGCGGTCATGGGCGTCCCTTCGTGGTCTGAGCACATAATCACAAAATCCATTGCCGCTATCGCTGCTTGTGAATCAGTGCGATGGCCGTGGAAGCGTACCGCCGTCTCCAGCCCTAATTGATTGCTGAGTTCTTCCAGTTGCGCGCGGAGTTTTCCATCGCCAATCACATGAAAATGGAATCTCTGCTCCGGTGCTTGTTGGATTAAATAGGCCGCTGTTTGTAGGAATATATCCACCCGTTTAACTGCTTCCAGCCGTCCAATAATGCCGAGATGAAGAGTTTTTTCTGCGCCTTCGCGGATGTCAGAGGCGGGTTTGACCTGTGCTAGTTGCTGGACATTAATACCGTTGTGGATCGTGTAAATTCGCTCCGCTTTGAATTGCCCTTGCAACTTTTGGGTAAGGTCGTCGGAAACGGAGATAATCGCATCCTGCCCATAGTTGCCGCAGGCTTGATCGAGCTTGATGATCAGCTGCTTTAAGCCTGTAGCGCTGTGTTCCGGCGCGCCATGTACCGTTCTTAATGAGCGGATGCGTTTAGATTTTGGCCATTGGCTAAGCAGGTTGGCGATGGTGCCAAGAATATTTTCCTTCTGGCGGTGCGTGTGAATAATGTGTGGTGAAAAGTGGCGGATACATGTCATCAGCTCGCGGATAATTTTTATGCTTGTCGTGCTGCGCTCATCAATTACCTGGGTCTTAATTCCCGCCGTGATTAGACGCTGTTCCAATTCACCATGATTCATCAATATCACAAGTAGTTCAAATTCCTGGGGTAAGGACGTGAGTAATGTATAGGCCTGAACTTCTGCGCCTGCCCAGAGGTCGCCAGATATGATGTGCAAAACCTTAACGGGTGAGGTTAGAATCAGATTTTCACCATTGGCATTCGGCGGTGTGCTAGTTGCTTGCATAATGTCGAAGTATTCACTGTGTTAAGGACAGTTTAAGAGGTCAGAATGTTAACATTTTTGTTTTGGTTGTTTGGTATTGCTGCCATCTATAGTTACTTTATTTATCCTTTGGTTTTACGAGTACTAGTGGCAAAAGCTGGAGCGAAAGCCAGCACGGCAGTTGGGGATGGCGTTACAGTGACGCCGAGTGTTTCATTAATTGTCACGGCCTACAATGAAGAATGCAGGATTCGTGCAAAAATTGAAAATAGTTTGCAATTGGTTTTCAGTGATGCAGCATTTGAAATCATTGTCGCATCCGACTGTTCCGAAGATGCAACCGATGAAATTGTACGGGAATATTCCGGGCGCAATGTACGTTTGGTGCGTGCACTGGAGCGTTTAGGTAAAGAGCACGCACAACAGTGTGCGATTAAAGAAGCGAGTGGTGACATTCTAGTATTTAGTGATGTTGCTACCGAAATTCCAGCCGATGCAATACAAAAATTAGTGGCTTACTTTAATAATCCATCCATCGGTGCTGTCTCTAGTGAGGATCGATTTATCTCTCAGGATGGCGCGGTAGCTGGCGAAGGTGCTTACGTGAAATATGAAATGTGGTTGCGTCAGCAAGAATCTAAATTGGCTGGTTTAGTGGGTTTGAGCGGTTCATTTTTTGCGGTGCGAAAATCTTTGTGCGATGAATGGGATATTCATGCGCCCAGCGATTTTAATACGGCGTTAAATACGGCTAAGGCCGGCCTCAAGTCGATGACTGCACCTGATGTCTTGGGTTTTTATCAGGATTTAAAGGATCCCTCAAAAGAATATCAGCGCAAAATCAGAACGGTAATTCGGGGTATGACCGGTTTGTCTCGCCATACTGAAGTGTTGAATTTTGGCAAGTTCGGTTTTTTTTCCTTTCAAGTTATATCGCATAAATTAATGCGCTGGTTGACTCCTTGGTTCTTACTGGGGTTTTTCTTGCTGAATGCACTGCTTGCCGACAATGGAGCATTTTATTTTTTGCTGTTTTTGGGACAACTGGCATTTTATGGTGTGGCTGTAGTTGCGCATTTTTTACCGCATCTACAATCTATTTCTGTTATTAAATTGGTGTATTTTTTTGTGCAGGTGAATGTCGCATTGTTAGATGCTGCAATTAAATTTATTGCAGGTCAGCGCATGACAACATGGAAACCTTCAGCGCGATGATTATGCACGGCGATCTGCCCCCTGTGGGGCATAAAATATCTTTGCATTCCTCACTTGAAAATAGTCTGGTTGAATTTTTAGGTGGTCATCAATATTGGGTTGATTCAGGAACCTCGGCGCTTGCGCTTGCAGTGCTTGATGCCAAAACCTATTTTCCCCAAGTGCAAAATCCTCGCGTCATTATTCCAGGGTATTGCTGTCCGGATCTTGTCGCTGCGTGTATCTATGCAGGCGTTGAACCTATGGCAGTGGATATTTGTACTGATGATCCCTCCTATGATCTTGAACAATTGCGTGCGCAGTTAGACGAGAGTGTTGTTGCTGTTATTGCGGTCAATTTTTTGGGTATTGCTGAGCGCCTAACTGAGCTGCGCCAGCTTATACGATCGTCAGGGTTTTCGGTTCGTTTAATCGAAGATAATGCCCAATGGTTTCCAATGCAAAAAGAGGATGTGACGATAGATTCTGACTACACAATTTTTTCTTTTGGCCGTGGTAAACCTTTAAGTTTATTAGGTGGCGGCTTATTGCTTTCCCAAAAGGCGCTTGCAGAGACCACAAAGACAAAAATTGGTAAGCCGGTGGTGCCTTCACTACTTTTACCGTTCAAAGTGCAAGCCTATAATTTTCTGCTAACACCAAAATTATTTCTATTATTGAATCGAAATCCTTTTTTTCATCTCGGTGAAACTAGATATGTTGCGCTGGAAAAAATTAACGCAATGGATTCGTTTCGAATATCGCTAGTAAGTGAAAACTTTAATCGCTACTTAGCACGAATATCGTTGCTAGCGGCATATTATGATGATGTTCTGGTGGGAAATAATCTGCAGCAATTCGGGGTGCGAGCTGAGCTGCGCCGTAAACAACTGTTGCGCTATCCATTGCTTTGCGCAAGCGCTGAACAGCGTGATAATTTGTTAGCACAATTACGTAAATTAGGATTGGGAGCTACTGCTATGTATCCTGCCGCCATCGATCAAATTGATGGCGTAAATGGACTTGTGTCTGTGCCGAAAGTTATAGGTAATGCACAGCAGTTCGCGCAAAAATTTATGACATTGCCTGTGCATTCAGGAGTGACGAAAGTGCATCGCGATAAAATACTGACGCTCTTAAAAAAGAACGGTATTCCTGAGTAACTATTCCTGTGGTTTGCTAATTACCTTCAGTGCAGAGGCAAAGGTTGATATTTCTTCCTCGCAATTTGTAGCGCAATTCACCTGACTAACTAATAATCCAAAATAACTGTCGCCACTTGCTTTGGCAATTATTTGCAATAGTTTAGCGTTTAGGTATTTATCTGTGTAATGGCGACCAACAATATATTGTTTGGCTACGACTATGCGCGCCGTACTTCCAATACGTTTATAAATTTCGGTTTCGAAATTTCCCGTTTGACTATCTAAAATAACTTTTTTCTCCTTGTTCCATATGGCGCTATCGATCATTGATGCAATATACGGAACCACCTCTTCTCGTTTACTTTTAGGGGCATGAGTAAATAAATCGATTTGTATATTTAATCCATCGATCATCACTACACGTTTTTCTCTGGTAGGTATATCGCTAATCAGGCGGGCACCTATTGGTGTTTGATTGTGAATTATATAGTTGTCCAAATGTTTAAGGTTAAGTGGTTGGTGGTTGGTGATGGGGGCCGGGCTAAGAAGTAAAAGCGCGGGGCCAATCATGATTAGTAACGATGCCAACCATGACGGGCGTAAGGGTATTTCTATATTGGGCCTGATCTGTTTTGAAATAGGCGAGAAATAAATGGAGGGTAGGAGAATGCACGTGAATACTATCCACCCGAAAGTTTCATGATCTTGCATCATGCTACTTTTCATTTCGGTGTGATAACCAATCAAAACCAAAAGATAAATTCGCAACCAGTTAGCGAATAAACCTAATAGCGTTGCTATCACAATGGTCGTAATAGCGCGCTGCCAATTGTACTGATTGATCAATATCAACAGATAGCCCATCAGCAACGCAATGGTTAGGTAGCGTAACCCGGAGCAACCATCAGCAATATAAATAGTGCCAGAGGGTAGAAAAATACTGCTGCCATCGATAAGCGCGGTGAGGCCGCTCAGCTTTACCGCATAGCCCACCATCTTACTGCTGAGTTCTACCAATAGAGTTGTTAGCTCTGACCATATTGGAATCGTAAAAATAATGAGCCCTAGATAAGGGATGGTCGCAAACATTACTTTGGCGGATAAGCTGGTGCTAATAAACAAGCAAAGAATAACTACAATGAGGAGGTAGGCCGGTAGGCTAATGCTGAGGCTTTCAAACAGATACCAGAGGAAAGAGCAGGCACCTAATGCAATAAGCTGGAGCCAATACCAGGGGGTTTTGAAAACTGAAGTCGTTGTTTTACTGAAATTCCGCTGCGCTAGAAGAAAAAACATAACGGCCAAGGTGGGTAGTGCGTGCGCTAAATCTTGATCCCACATTATCCATTTTTTCCATAGGGTAATGAGGCTGGGGTAGTAAAGTAAGGCTACGGCCAGTATTGCCGCAAAGAGGGGTATAGAAGTGCGTAGCTTGGTTAGTTTCCGGCTTATATCCATAAATAGCGCGCTAATAAGTCCAATGAAGTGTGGAGCAAATCATAATAGCGCGGAAAAATAAAAAAATCCCTAGCTCATATCGGCTCGCTACTGCTTGGCCACTTTCACAAATCGACTATAAACGCCGTTGCTATCAAATATCGCTATTTCAAATTCCAGGTCGCTTGTCGCGTCCTTAACAACATATTCAGTCGTGCGACTACCATTAAGCGTTACGTGGGTGTACTGGCTGTCAGTTGGTTTGCGATAACGAATTTCATAACCACCAATTTCATTCAAATCAAGGAAGGCACCGTTCTCTCTTTGCGTAGGGTGATCCCAACTTATCGCAATACTTTTCAAGCTTGAGCTTGAGCTTGAGCTTGAGCTTGAGCTGGATTTAGAGCTCAGGCTTGAGCTAGAACTGGATTTTGAGCTGACACTGGAGCTCGAGCTGGATTTAGAACTCAGGCTAGAACTGGAACTGGATTTTGAACTTACGTTTAAGCTTGAACTAGATTTAGAGCTCACACTTGAGCTAGAGCTTGATTTGGAGCTTAGGCTTAAGCTAGAGCTCACCTTTGAACTTACACTCACGCTCGAACTGGATTTAGAGCTCACACTTGGAATAGAACTGGATTTTGCACTTGAATTCAAATTTGCTTTAGAGCTTGTTTGTGCAACTGAATTCGCTGCTGAGCTAATGCCGGTCTTAATTGCGTTTGAATTCGAGCTGGTAGCTACGCTCACATTAGTTGTCGTGCGTACACTCAGTATCGGCGAGGTGGTAGAGCTATTGCCTGCAAGGTCAAACGCTCTAATAGAGTAGGAATATTGCGTTGCTGGAACTACAGTAGCGTCAGTGTAAGTGTAAAGCGGGAAGGCCAGTGTCGCGATAAGTTCGCCATTGCGTTCAATTTCATAATGACTAATCGCGGTATTGTCGGTAGCGTCATCCCACGTCAGCGTAACGTTGTTTGTTGATAGCTTAAACAGTTGCAGCTTGGTAGCTTTCGGCGCTATCGAATCAACTGTGGCGGTATTGTTTTGTGGTGGCGATACGCTGCTGGAATTTTGTTCTGAGCTGGATGGTGCTATTTCAATCGAGCCAGTTGTGGATGATTGGGCAATTGAACTTGGTAAAGTGCCATTGGTAACGGCCACGCTGCTACTGCCAGCGTGTTGAACGGTATTGACCAGTTGCTCGGATTTTTCGGTATCGGAGATTCCGCCACAGGCTGAAAGCAAAGTCGGGGCTATGATAACAAGCGCCAGATACATCAGTTTTTTTGCACGCATGTACATCAATAAATACCTGAAATTCTAAGATTCGTTGATCTTGGCTACGCCAATGGATAGAGCAAATGTTCTATCAAGTTAGTTTCTAGCATCTATAGATGCAGTAGTTGTGAATCTCATCAGTTTTTGTTGATTTCGAGATGAGCTATTCACTTAATGTGATGACTGGTTTGTTGTTCAGTTCGCTTCTTTATGCCATTTTATTATGAAAGGGCAATTGAAGCGACTGCTCAAGATTTACTCAATGTTGCGGCTACACCTTTCTAGTTATTAAATTCAGCGTTAAAACTCTTTATCGCTACTACCCAAATCATTGGCGCCAATTAAGCCATGCTGGTTCATATCGTACTTTTTAATCAAATCGTAAAACGTCGGGCGGGTTACACCGAGTAATTTAGCCGCTGCCGAAATATTGCTATCGGTCATGCTCAGAGCTCTTAATATGGCGCCTCTTTCCGCTTCCTGACGCACGTGGCGTAAGTTCAGTGACAGTTCACCAGCTTCGGCCAAGCCTAAATCTTCGCGGGTGATGTGTTTGCCGTCGGCCATAATGACTGCGCGTTTTATTTTGTTTTCCATTTCGCGAATGTTGCCTGGCCAAGAGTAGTTTTCTACTGCGGCTATGGCATCCGGGGTAAAGCCGGTGACATTTTGGCCATGCTCCTTGGCGAATTTGAGTTTGAAATGGCGTGCGAGTAAAACTTTGTCGCCCAAGCGGTTGCGCAGTGGTGGAATGATCACGGTCATCTCACAAATGCGGTAGAACAGGTCTTCGCGAAAACTGCCTACTTTCACCATTTCTTCGAGGTTTTTATTGGTCGCGCAGATCACGCGTACATCAACAGGAATCTCCGATCTTCCGCCGACGCGTTCAATAACCCGTTCTTGCAAAAAGCGCAAAAGCTTTGCTTGCAAATTGAGAGGCATGTCACCAATTTCGTCGAGAAACAGGGTTCCTTCGTTCGCTGTCTCCACTTTGCCGATAGTGGTCTTGTTGGCACCGGTGAAGGCACCTTTTTCATAACCGAAGAGTTCGCTCTCGATCAAATTTTCTGGCACGGCGGCGCAATTGATAGCGACAAAGCGTTTATTTTTGCGTGGACTTAGCTGATGAATGGCGCGGGCCATCACTTCTTTACCGGTGCCACTTTCGCCGAGCAAGGTGCAGGTAACGGTGGTAGGTGAGATTTTTTCGAGTTGGCGGCAGATTTTAAGTAGTTGTGGATCGTTAGTGATTAGGCCGACCAGTGGCTCCTGCTGCGAGAGGCTAACGCGGCGGTTGTAGTCTTCCAGCTCGTGGATATGGAAGGCGCGTTGCACGATCAGGTCGAGGGTGTTGGGATCGACCGGTTTTTGGTAGAAATCGTAAGCACCCATGGCGACCGCGCGCAGGGCGTTATCGCGGTCGGTTTTGCCGGTCATCACAATGATTTTGCTGTTGGGCGAAATGCGCAAAATATCCTGGATGCATTTGAAGCCTTCATCGACGCCATCTTCATCGGGCGGTAGGCCCAAATCCTGAATAATCACTGCGGCTTCATGGAGGCGCAGGGCGGCAATGGCGTCTTGGCGATTGTCGGCAACGATGGTTTCGTATTGATCAAAGTGCCAGCGCAATTGGCTTTGCAGGCCAGCATCATCTTCGATGATCAGCAAAATAGGTTTGGATGAAGGTGATTTACTCATGCGTTTTGGCTAATCCTTGTTCAAGGGCAGGGTGATAGTGATGGTGGTGCCTTCGCCCAGTTCGCTGGTCACTTTCAGTGTGCCGCTCAGCTCACTGATGTATTCGCGCGACAGGTAGACGCCAATTCCCATACCTTTGCCGGACTTTGTGGTCTCAAATGGTTTGAAAAGGCGGTTATGGATAAAATCCCAATCCATACCAGAACCGGTGTCTTCGATGACGATGACCGCCGAATTACTGTTAATTTGCAGTGTAACATGAACTTTACCGCTGTCTGGCGTGGCCTCTTGGGCATTTTTGATGAAGTTGGTGATGGTCATTACCAAACGCACCTGGTCGGCATTGATGGTGCGATTAGTGGGCTGTATTTCCGCAGTGAGCATCGGGCTGCTGCGTTGGCATTCATTGATAGCCTGATGCACCACTTCCATTATCGATAGGCGCTTGACCAAGTCCGAGTCATCGCGGCGCAGTTTTTTCAGCAGATTGTTCATGCGATCTACGGAGTTGCTGATGGTTTTGATCGCATCTTCAAAAAAGGCGGGATTGCCTTTGTGTTTTTCAGCGTTGCGCACCACCAGCGCCTGCTGCGCAATCAGGTTATTCAAGTCGTGAATAATAAAGGCGACCAATTTGTTATAGGTATCAAACTGCCTGCCCTCAACCAGCTGTTCCGCCTGCTGGTGGCGTTTGAGATAGCTGGCAATCTGGCGCCCCATAGTTTTGAGCAAATCCAGATCCTCCCAGGTAAGCGTTTCATCGCCGCCGGGTTTGGTTAGTGCCATAAATCCCACTAATTCTTCGCCCACAATTAAAGGAAACATCAGCCACAGGTCGTGGATGTTGTGCGTCCAGTGTGGCAAAAGTTCATTGTGCTGGCCGAGTGCCTCGTTATCGCCGTTGTCGGGGATGAACACCCATTCTGATTCGATAAACGCGCGGCAAAAAGGGCTATCAACCGGCTCTTCTTGTAGCTCGACAAAGCTGGGCAGATTGGCGCGATAAACCGGTTCGTAAAACCCTTGTTTGCGCAGCCAGATGGCACCACTGGGGGCTTTGGTGGTGGAGGCAACGGCATAAAACGCGCGCTGGTTTACCTCGCTCGCCTCGGCTGGTTGCGCGAGATAATTGATCAAGCGCAACCATTCGTTGCGGTAGTCGTATTTGTAGCGAAATAAGTGTTTATTGATCAGAACCGAGAGCTTCATGCGTATTCGGCTGGAGATAAATACCGTCGCAATCAGTAGCACTGCGCCCACTAATAAAAGGCTGTAGAAAACGGTGCCCCAGTTGCCGCCGTACAGACGCACATAGTAACCGCCGAGTGAGAGCACGGTGATGAGCATTCCTACGCCGACTAACGAGGTGGTGTAAAAGGCAATTGGGCGCGATAAATTGAAGTTGGCAGGGCGCTCATGGCGCTGCAATAACAGCATGCCGCCCAGTGCCATAAACAGGCAAGTAGCGATGGACACCGCCGCGCGCGATTGCCACAGCATAGGGTCGAGCCCCTGGAAAATCAGCGCGTGGGTAAACAAATAAATGTCGTAGAGGAAAATTGCCGCGAGATTCATACACAGCAATTTGATCTGGCGATCATTCTCGGCCGCGTAGCGATAAAGCTGTTCGACGCTAACCAGTGCGATAACCGCCAAACCCAGCGCGAACCACACCGATAACCCAGCCTGATTCATATTGGGGATAAACAACATGGTGATCGCCAGCGCGGTAATCGGCCAGCCGCCGCTGAACAGTAATTGCAGGCTGGCGGGCAATTGTTTGCGCTGGGTATTGTGTTTCAGGCTCAGCCCGATGCAGAACACCCAAGCGTTAAAGTGCAGATATTCAAAAATGATCAGCAAATAGAGCGGAATGGCCTGGGTTGAAAATGACAGTGCTATAGCGCCGAGGTGCAAGGTGTGAACTGCAGCAGCACCGGCAAACACCCAGGTTTTTTGTTTGCGAACCAGCTGGAATAAATAAGTGACGGTCAGCAGGGCGGAAACGACTGCAGCGCTAAAAAAGGCGACAAAGGTAACGCTGTTATATTCCATACCGGCCATGATCCTAAAAGGGGTATAAGTCTTGCTTGTAAGCATAACAGTAGATACAGGCAGATCAAATCGGCATAAATTTGGTTTGCGACTCGTCAATACTACCATCGCCTGTGTGGGTATTTGCCGCTATAATGCGCGCCCAATGATCGCTCGATCAGCTGAATTTATAATGGGCAGCGCTGGAGTAGAGTTTCAGCCGCCTGATACCAACGAGGAAAACACCGTGAGCCACATGAAAAAATTGTTCGGAATTCTGTTTGTTGCTGGTCTGGTTGCCGGTACTGCTGTCGCGAGTGACGAAGAAGTAGGCGCGCGTATTGCGGCAGTCGGTAGCACCTGTATGTCCGGCACAGATTGCGCTGCGGCGCCAGCACCGGTTGCAGCGGCTGGCCCTAAAAGTGGCAAGCAGGTATACGAAGGTTTTTGTACCACTTGCCACTCCGCCGGATTGATGGGTGCGCCCAAATACGGTACTGCCGCTGATTGGGCGCCGCGTGTAGCCAAAGGTAAAGACACTCTTTATACCCACGCACTGGCAGGCTTTAACGCCATGCCACCTAAAGGTATGTGCGCCGCGTGTAGCGACGATGAAATTAAAGCGGGTGTGGATTACATGATCGATCACAGCAAATAAGCTGATCGGATAATTAAAAAGGCGACCCTGGGTCGCCTTTGTTGTTTTTGAATCTGCCGTATTTAAAAACGATTAGTCAAACAAATTGAGCAAGCTGGATAAAGTCTCCTCTCCTTTAGCCAGATTCTTCTCCACGCTCTGCTCGCCAAACCCCTCCCACTCCACGTCCTCTTTTGGCAACTCATCCAAAAAGCGGCTGGGGGTAGTTTCACTCATTTCGCCAAACTGTTTGCGTTTACCCGCCAGCGTCATAGACAGCGTGCGTTGCGCGCGGGTGATGCCCACATAAGTCAGGCGTCTTTCTTCTTCTATATTGTTGTCTTCAATACTGTTGCGATGCGGCAGCAAATCCTCCTCCATGCCCACCATAAATACATGGGGGAATTCCAAGCCTTTGGAGGCATGCAGTGTCATCAGTTGTACTTGATCGCTCAGGTCTTCCTCTTCCTGCCGCTCCAATAAATCGCGCAACACCAGTTTGGCGATGGCATCTTCTATTCGGGACTCTTCTTCCTCATCGCTATTGGCAGTTTTATCGAGGCTTTTTTGCAGCGACTCGATCAGATAAAAAATGTTCTCCAGCCGTTTTTCTGCCGCCTTACTGCTGGCCGAGTTTTGGTGCAGCCAGCCTTCATAATCTATGTCGCTTAACATTTCGCGAATCGCATCGACCGGTTTTTCGCCGCGGCAGTTTTGGGTGACTTGTTTGACCCAGTGCGAAAAGCGTTGCAACCGTTCGAGGTTTTTTTCGGGGATGCGACTCTGTAAGCCCACCTCATCCAGCGCCGCAAACAAACCGATTTCACGTTCACTGGCGTAACCGCCCAAGGCTTCCAGCGTACTGGTGCCAATTTGACGACGCGGGGTGTTGATGATGCGCAAGAAGGCGTTGTCGTCATCCGGATTCACGATCAAGCGCAGGTAGGCCATCACATCTTTGATCTCGGTTTTGGCAAAAAACGAAGAGCCACCGCTGATCTTGTAGGGAATCTGGTGATGTTGCAGCTTCATCTCCAGCAGCCGCGCTTGATGGTTGCCGCGATAGAGCACCGCAAAGTCGCGGAATTTGTATTGCTTCTGCAGCCGCTGGGTGATGATCTCAGTCGCCACGCGTTCGGCTTCTGCTTCTTCGTTTTTGCAACGCAGTACGCGAATCGGGTCGCCCAAGCCCATCTCGCTCCAAAGCGCCTTATCGAAATCATGCGGATTGTTGGCGATAAGATGGTTGGCCACCCGCAGGATACGGCTGGTCGAGCGGTAATTTTGCTCCAGCTTGATCACTCGCAAGCTGGGGTAATCCTGTTTGAGAAGGCTCATGTTTTCTGGTCGCGCACCGCGCCAGGCGTAGATGGACTGGTCATCATCGCCCACCACCGTAAGCGCGCCGCGGTCGCCGACAATCAGTTGCACCAGCAGGTATTGGCTGGAGTTGGTGTCTTGATATTCATCCACCAACAGATAGCGGATTTTGCGCTGCCAGCGGCCGAGCACCTCGGCGTTACTTTGGAGCAGCTCGACCGGAATCAGGATCAGGTCGTCAAAGTCCACCGCGTTATAGGCGCGCAAGGCCTGATTGTAACGCTGGTAAATAATGGCGATGGTCTGCTCAGCGGGGCTCTGCGCCATACTCAAGGCGCGCGCGGGATTGACCAGATCATTTTTCCAATTGGAGATTTGGTGCTGCACCAGATCCAGATGGTCACTATCCAGCTCACCCTCTTTGAGCATCAGCTCCTTAAGCAGTGAGCGGGCGTCTTCAGAGTCAAAGATGGAGAAGCCGGGTTTAAAGCCTAAACTTTTATGTTCGCGGCGGATGATATTGAGGCCGAGATTGTGGAAAGTGGAAACCGTCAAGCCTTTGGAGGCGCTGCCTTTGACCAGTTTGCTGGCGCGCTCTTTCATCTCGCGTGCGGCTTTGTTGGTAAAGGTGAGCGCGGCAATGTGGCGCGCGGGCATATCGCACTGTTCAATTAAATAGGCGATCTTGCGTGTAATCACGCTCGTCTTGCCGCTGCCCGCACCGGCCAGTACCAGACAGGGGCCATCAATATAGAGCACGGCTTCTTTTTGGCGCGGGTTGAGTTGAGTCACAGTGGCGGCCTTGAGCAGATGGGCGAGCATTCTAACAAGCCCGCTTGTGCTTGCAACGGCGATCTTAAGCGCTATAACTACAAGGTAAGGTCGGAAAGTTTGTAGCGGTTATTTGTTATATAACAAAGCGTTTAGTTTGCCTTAGGCGGCTGTTACCATTGAGTCGATTTGCGTGCTGTATTGTGTGTTAAGGGATAGAGAGCAATGGATAAGATAACTAAAATTTTATTTATCGACCGCGAGCAGAGCGAGTACTTGCTTATCGCCGAAGTGTTGGCGCAGGTTCGTGACGTTGAATATGAATTAGTTTGGTGCGATCACTTGGATGTCGCACTCAACAAACTCTTGTCTCAAGAATTTGATGTGGCTTTGCTCGATTATTATTGGGGCGATGCCAGCGCACGCGATCTGCTTAATACAGTGCGGGTGCAAGCCTGCCATACGCCCATAGTGGTGATGACCGATGAGATGGAAACCGAAGTTGACCGCGAAGCCATACGTGCCGGTGCGGCGGATTATCTGATCAAAGGCCAGATCGACCATCTTTTATTAGAGCGCACCCTGCGCTACGCCATAGAGCGCAAGCAAACCGAGCAGCACCTCTCCCGTCTCGCGCATTACGATCCGCTCACCGATGTGCCCAACCGCATTTTATTTCGCGATCGACTCGAGCACGCGATTCACTTGGCCGAGCGCGATAACGCCAGTTTTACCCTGATGTTTATCGACCTCAACGGCTTCAAACAAGTAAACGACAATTTTGGTCACGACGCGGGCGACGCCATTATCCGCATTTGCGCCGAACGTTTGAGCGCCTGTCTGCGCCGCAGCGATTCAGTCGCGCGTATGGGAGGCGATGAATTTACCCTCTTATTGCAAAAGATCGCGGTCAATACCGATGTCGCCCACATCGCCGAAAAAGTCATAGCGGCGATTGAGCAGCCCGCAGAAATTAACGGCCACGAAGTGGTGGTGGGTTGCAGCATCGGCATCGCTATTTATCCGCAAGCCGGGCGCGATGCCGATACCTTGCTCAAGCACGCCGATATGGCGATGTACAAAGCCAAGCAGGAAGAGGGCAGCAGTTACCGGTTTTTTACCGAAATGATGAATCAGGATGTGCGGCGTCAACTGCGGCTCGAAGCAGATTTGCGCGCCGCCCTCAAAAAACAGCAGTTTGTGCTGCACTATATTCCGCGAGTGGATGTGGGTAGCGGCAAAGTGATTGCACTGGAAGCCATGCTGCGCTGGGACAAACCGGGCATGGGCATTTTGAACGCGAGCGATTTTATCGCCACAGCGGAAGAGACGGGCATCATCACCGCCTTGGGTTATTGGGTCATACGCCAAGCCTGTAACGATTTAAAGTTGCTACAACAATCCTGGGATGGCCCCTTGATGATGGCCATTAATTTGTCGATGCGGCAATTTAAAGATGACAATCTGGTGCACGAAGTCGCGCGTATTTTTGCTGACAATGATATCCAGCCGGGCGATATTGAATTTGAAATCACCGAAACCGTATTTGCGGACAATATCGAACTGGTGTCGCTGTGCATGCGCCCACTGTCGTTTTTCGGCATTAATTTTCTGCTCGACAGCTTTGGTGCGGGCAATTCATCGCTGCTGCACTTACAGCGCTTGCCCATCAGCACGGTGAAAATCGATTTGGGTTTTCTGCAGGAGCTAAATCGCAGCCATACCGACAAGCGCTTGGTACAAGCCATGGTTACCCTCGCGCACAATCTCGGCAAGCTTGTAGTGGCGGAAGGGGTGGAAACCAAAGAACAGAAAGAATGGCTCAAGGAAATGGGCTGCGATCTTATGCAGGGTTACTATTTTTCCGCGCCCAAATCCTACGCCGATATTATTGGCTGGCTGCAAATGTCAGCCATGCATCAACGGTTGATGCTCAATTAAAGCTATTGCCAATGATCAATCGTGCTTTTATTGGCTGTTGCTTTGCCGATCCAAGGTGCGGTAACTCAGGGCTTCACTGATATCCACGGTGTTTACCTGCTCGCGCTCGGCCATATCGGCCAAGGTGCGTGCCAGTTTGAGCACCCGGTGATAAGCGCGGGTCGATAAGCCCAATTTATTAATCGCCTGCTCTAGCAAGGCTTTATCCCCCTGCGTTAACTCGCAATGAATTTCCAGCTCTGGCGCGCTTAATTGGTGATTGGCTTTGCCCTGCCGCGCGATTTGTCGCGCGCGCGCCTGTTCCACTCGCACCCGTATCACGCTGCTGCTATCGCCTTGGGTTTTGTGCTGCAACTCACCCTGACGCAGGCTTCTCACGGGCACGTGCATATCGATGCGATCCAATAATGGACCGGAGATTTTATCGCGGTAGCGTTTGACTTGGTCCGGTGTACAGCGGCAGCGGTTGGCATCGCTACCGTGATAGCCGCAAGGGCAAGGGTTCATCGCGGCGACTAATTGAAAGCGTGCGGGGAAACAAGCTTGATTGCGTGCGCGCGAAATCCGGACTTCGCCACTTTCGAGCGGTTCACGCAGAACCTCTAACACTTTCCTCGGGAATTCGGGTAATTCATCTAAAAATAAAACGCCCGCGTGTGACAGCGAAATTTCTCCCGGGCGTGGATTGCTGCCACCACCGACCAATGCGATCGCCGAGGCGGTATGGTGCGGGGCTCTAAAGGGTCGTCTGCGGCCTTGGTAATCCTGCGCTTGCGCGGCGACTGAATAGATAGCGGCGACATCCAGCATCTCCCGCTCACTCAAACTGGGCAGAATTCCCGGTAAGCGGCTGGCCAGCATCGTTTTGCCTGTACCCGGCGGGCCGTAAAAGAGCAGGTTGTGGCCACCGCTGGCGGCTATCTCCAAAGCGCGTTTGGCTTGCGACTGGCCTTTTACATCAAGGATATCAAGCGGATCATTGCTGAATTCGCCGCCATCGTGCTCTGCTACCGCTTGCAATAAGGATTCACGTTGATGCAAATGGGCGCAGACCTGCAAAAGATTTTCTGCACCAAATACGCGCGTGATACTACTAAAGGCGGCTTCTCTGGCATTGGCGCTGCTAATAATTAAATCGCGCCTGGCATCCCCGCAAGCAAGTGCGGCGGGGAGCGCTGCACTAATTGGGCGCAATTCGCCTGAAAGTGCCAGTTCGCCGAGGAATTCGTACTGCTGCAATTGCTCTAGTGGGATTTGCCCCGAGGCAGCAAGTATGCCGAGCGCTATGGGTAAATCGTAGCGGCCACCTTCTTTGGGCAGGTCAGCGGGGGCGAGGTTAACGGTGATGCGTTGGGCGGGAAATTCCAAATGGCTGTTGATCAGCGCACTGCGTACCCGATCTTTGCTTTCTTTGACGGCGGTTTCGGGTAGGCCGACGATGGAGAGACTGGGCAAACCATTGGAGATGTGGACTTCAACGGTAACCTGAGGGGCATTAATACCGAGTTTGGCGCGCGAGTTTACGATGGCGAGTGACATTGACCTTCCTTGTGATTGTTTTTGAACGGTTTTTTGCAGCGCAGCAGTCTGTGCCACAACAACGTAGATGACTATAAATCAATCAAGCGGCAGAACACAATTGCTGTTACTGCCGTAATCATTACTGATCCAACCGCGCCAACTCTTGTTCAAGTGCTTCCAGTTTTTGGCGCGTGCGCTGCAGTACGGCGGTTTGCGCATCAAATTCCTCGCGTGTGACCAGATCCAGCCGCGCTAGTGCTGCCTGCAGGGCAATATGGAGTTCGCGTTTGGGAATAAGTTGCTCGCTATTGGCGAGTTGCGTTTGCACTTCATCGAGTAATCGCTGGGCTAGATCTTTAATCATTTTATGCTCAATTTTGGTGGCGGTAGTTAAGGGCGGTGCGGGCGCTGAGTGTACCTTTTCCCTCTGTTGGCCGCACCCGCTGCGCAGGCTGTCGAGTTACTTGGACTGAGCCAGATGTTGCTTTGAGTGCCTGTGTCCACAATTGGTGCTTGTTGTTTGGCTTGCTGTACAAAATTGGTGCAATGCCTGTATGCGAACTTGGATATTTACGCGCTCTAGCGTGCTAAGTGTAGGTAACTTAATGATTTTTATCATTTTTATGAAATTGGCCTGCTCTGTGCAAAATCCCATCCGAGTAATTAATCTTGGTCTGAATGGTTGCTTTAGCAATAACGGTGTCGGCAGGGATGTTTGAATCGTCAGGTTTTTGCGACATCAACCGTCACTCAGGCATTCTTCCGGTGTTTCCCGCACCTTTCGGTGCGGGATTTTTTTCAGGAGCGCGATGAATGAAATTGATAACAGCGATCATCAAGCCGTTCAAGTTGGATGTGGTGCGTGAAGCGCTCTCTGACATAGGCGTACACGGCATGACCGTGACCGAAGTAAAAGGTTTTGGTCGTCAGAAAGGCCACTCTGAACTCTACCGTGGGGCGGAGTACGTGGTGGATTTTTTGCCGAAAACCAAAGTTGAGATTGCCGTATCAGATGCTGAAGCCGAGACAGTGGTGGAGGCTATCAGTAAGGCTGCCAATAGCAGCAAGATTGGCGATGGCAAGATATTTGTTTCCGCATTGGAGCAAGTAGTGCGTATCCGCACTGGCGAAACCGGTAACGATGCTCTTTAAGATCAATAACTAGCGCGCAGGTGTTGCCACTTGCAAGCATCAGATAAATCACCTCAGGAGAAATTCTTGTGAATAAATTACTTAGTATGGGCGCCAAGCTCACACCGCTAGCGTTATTGGCGGCGTCAATGCTTACTGCGGGCAGCGCTTTCGCCCAAGAAGCCGCCGAAGCTGCTGCTCCGGTTGCTGCTACCTTTGAAAAAGGCGATATCGCCTGGATGTTGACCGCTACACTGTTGGTGATTTTCATGGTGCTGCCGGGTCTGGCGTTGTTTTACGGCGGTATGGTTCGCGCTAAAAATATTTTGTCTTTGTCGATGCAGGTGTTCGTCACCTTCTGTTTGATTGCGGTACTTTGGTCTATCTACGGTTACTCCCTGGCATTCACTTCCGGTAGCGCCTTCTTCGGTGGTTTTGATCGCTTGTTCCTGAAAGATATGCTCGATTCAGCCGGTAATCTGCTGCCTGCAGCTACCTTTAGTAAGGGCATTTATATCCCTGAATATATGTACGCTGCCTTCCAAATGACCTTCGCGGCATTAACTCCTTGTCTGATCGTAGGTGCTTTCGCTGAGCGCATGAAGTTCTCTGCCGTACTGATTTTCGCAGTACTCTGGTTCACTTTCGCTTACTTGCCCATCGCCCACATGGTGTGGTTCTGGGCGGGTCCAGATGCTTACACTACTGCTGAAGCGGCTGCTGCTGCGACTGCGGGTGCAGGTTACATCTTCCAATTGGGCGCGCTGGATTTCGCTGGCGGCACCGTAGTACACATCAACGCCGGTATTGCTGGTTTGGTTGGTTGCTTGTTGATTGGCAATCGCAAAGGTTTCGGTAACTCATCACTGGCGCCACACAACGTTCCTTTTACCATGGTGGGCGCGGCGATTCTGTGGGTGGGTTGGTTCGGTTTCAACGTCGGTTCTAACCTCGAAGCTAACGCCTTTGCTGCACAAGTGTTCATCAATACCTTCCTGGCAACCGCTGCAGCAGTATTGGCTTGGACCTTCGGTGAGTGGATGGTGCGCGGTAAACCAACGATGTTGGGCGCTGCTTCAGGTGCTATCGCTGGCTTGGTTGCGATTACTCCGGCATGTGGTTGGGTTGGCCCAATGGGCGCCTTGGCCATCGGTGTTGCGGGTGGTTTGATCTGTATGTTGGCGGTGCTGAAGTTGAAAGCCTGGTTGGGCTACGACGATTCACTCGACGTATTCGGTGTGCACTGTGTTGGCGGTATTGTTGGCGCCATCCTCACTGGTGTGTTCAACAGCCCTGATTTGGGCGGTACCGGGGTGTATGACTATGTTGCGGGCACTTGGGGCTATGCTGGCATAGGCGCGCAAACCTGGATTCAAATCAAAGCGGTATTGATCACGATTGTGTGGTCGGGTGTGGTTTCTTTCATCGCCTTCAAACTGATCGATATCATGATTGGCCTGCGTGTTAGCGAAGAAGTTGAGACCGAAGGTCTGGATACTGCTGAGCACGGCGAGCGCGGTTATCACATGTAATGAGTAAAAAGCCCCTTGATATCCTTGCGGTACAAGGGGCTTTTTTTTGCGAATGTTTTACTAGCTAACGATGGGGAAAGACGATGGAAGAAAATATTTATCATTTGCAGTATGCCATGGATACCTTCTATTTTTTGATCTGTGGTGCCTTGGTGATGTGGATGGCAGCAGGCTTTGCCATGCTGGAAGCAGGGTTGGTGCGCGCTAAAAACACTACTGAAATCCTGACTAAAAATGTGGTGCTCTACGCTACTTCTACCATCATGTATTTATCATGTGGTTACGCGATTATGTACGGCGGTAACTTTTTCCTGAGCGGCATTGGCGCTGTCGATGTCACTGAAACCCTGAAAGGGTTTGCTGAGCGCGAAGATGGCTTCACCGGTGCCTCAATCTATTCAGGCGCATCTGATTTCTTCTTCCAGGTAGTGTTTGCAGCAACCTGTATGTCAATCGTATCGGGTGCAGTAGCTGAGCGTATGAAACTCTGGGCCTTCCTGCTGTTCTCATTGGTAATGGTAGGTTTCATTTACCCAATGGAAGGTTCCTGGACTTGGGGTGCAGAAGGCGTGTTTGGTTTGAACCTTGATGACCAATTCGGCTTCAAAGACTTCGCGGGCTCAGGCATCGTTCACTTGGCAGGTGCTTCTGCTGCACTCGCTGGTGTATTGTTGCTTGGTGCACGTAAAGGCAAATACGGCCCGAATGGTGAAATCAATGCGATCACCGGTGCAAATCTGCCTTTAGCCACTCTGGGGACTTTAATCCTCTGGTTCGGCTGGTTTGGTTTTAACGGCGGTTCAGTGCTTAAACTGGGTGATATCGCTAACGCTAACTCAGTTGCAGTGGTGTTCCTTAATACCAACGCGGCGGCGGCGGGCGGTTTGCTAGGTGCACTGATAGTCGCACGTATCCTGTTTGGTAAAGCGGATTTGACTATGATCCTCAATGGCGCCTTGGCTGGTTTGGTTGCCATCACCGCCAGCCCCGATACTCCTAGCGCATTCGCTTCCGTGGTGATTGGCGTGGTTGCCGGTGTAATCGTGGTGTTTTCTATCCTCGGCCTCGACAAATTGCGTGTTGATGACCCGGTCGGCGCGATTTCAGTGCACGGTGCAGCAGGCTTATTTGGCCTGTTAGTGGTTCCCTTCACCGCAGAAGGCACTAGCTTCCTCGGTCAATTGACTGGTGCTGCAGTGATCTTCGGTTGGGTATTTGGCGTCAGCCTACTGGTCTGGTTTGTTATCAAACTAGTGATGGGTATCCGTGTAACTGAAGAAGAGGAATTCGAAGGTGTGGATATAGCCGAGTGCGGTATGGAAGCTTACCCTGAGTTTACCAACAAGTAATTGCGTTACATAACCTGGCGGTAATCGGTATGAATCATGCTGGTTACCGCTGTAAAAACCTTATCTCTTACTAAAGTTGTTGTTGATGTGCGAAGCTTGGGTGTATCTTTACCGCAAGTTTCCGGGCTCAGACCAATCACCTGATGGTATGGGTTTTCCGGCACCAGCATTCACAAGACTCCAGCAAAGGAATTAATAATGAAACTGATTACCGCTGTTGTAAAACCGTTCAAATTGGATGACGTGCGCACTGCATTGTCAGACGTTGGCGTACAAGGTATGACCGTGACTGAAGTAAAAGGCTTCGGTCGTCAAAAAGGCCACACCGAACTTTATCGCGGTGCTGAATATGTTGTAGATTTTCTGCCGAAAGTAAAAATTGAATTAGCGGTTGATGATTCAATGGTTGAGCAGGCAGTAGAAGCTATCACCAAAGCAGCGCAAACCGGCAAAATCGGCGATGGTAAAATTTTTATCGCGCCGCTGGATGAAATTATTCGTATCCGTACCGGAGAAACTGGTTCTGATGCTGTGTAACAAATCCACTTATTGCAGTGGTTGCTAAAGCTGCCGCAATGACTACAAAAACGTCACTTATCCAGTGGCGTTTTTTTATGGTAAAAGTTTGTGCAAACTGTGACGTAATTGGTTAATGAAGCGTCGATGTTGAATAAAAAAATATACCGGAAAGGCAATCAACATTAATACAATTGCACTGGTTTGTTGCGACATGCCGAGCGCAGGTCTAAGCACTAGCACAAATAAAAAACACAGGCTTGCCATGATTGCTGCACTCAACAGATTGCTGCGCCATATTTTTAATTTATGTTCAGCACTAAATGCGTTTTGATGCGCTTGAGTGAGCAAAGCGTGTTGTTCCACAGGCGATTTTGTCGCTAGTTCTGGAAAGTGTTTTATGAGTCGTTTGAAATTCATAGTGATCGATAAGTAGTCTAAAAAGGGAGAGTTGCTGTACAAAGTTTCAGTTGTATTACTAACTTTGCTGTAACTTTTTTTCACGCTTGCCGCAGATGCTAGACTTGCCGAAGGTTAATAACTAAAATCCGCCGCAAAGGCCGTCGGTAATATAAAAACAGCCTAAAAATTTATCGTCCATTATCATGACGTTTAAAAGAGTCTGCGCTATAAATTAGCCGGAGCCATTGTTTACGTAGTCAGGCTTGTGTTTGGGCGAAAATATTAAGAACTCACATTGTACAAGTTTTCAGGTGACATTATGACTGATGAAGACCCCATTAACGACGAAGAAATAGAAGATAGCGCAGACGGGGAAGAGGATGCCGATGAGGCAGACGAGGTGCTTGGCAGCGATGAAGTCAGCTATGCCAGCCCTGCCGCCAAGGTGGCTGAGTCTGAAGCGCTGGAAGATTTCAGCATAGCGTCACGGCAAAAGGCGCGCGACGAGCTGGAGGCGCAGATTGCAGCTTTTCTTGCGCGCGGCGGCAAAATAAATGAAGTAGAGCCTAACGTGACGGCTGATCCACCTAAAAAGCCTACGCCCGATTACGGTGGTCGTCCTATCTAATAATTTTTGTATGCTATCGGCCCCTTATTGGGGCCGAGTTGTTTCTGCCGCGGCTGAGTGTTGTGGCAGAAATAGTGCGTTGAATATTTTTTCTTTAAATCCATAGGTTTAGCTGAATCCTGCGTGAGGTTTTTTGCGCCGTTGAATGCTGGATTTTTAGCTGCTCATTTGAGTAGAATGGCCTCTCTTTTGCGTTTTTTCGCATCTCGATAATTTTACTGTTTTGCTAACCTGAATCGTCCCGCGCGCTTGCACGTGGCTATTGATCCTTTGCCCAATAACTAGAGGAGCTCTGTCGAGGTGAACGAACCGCGTGCCCTGCTGATTCTCAATAATTTGTCCAAAACATTTGGTGATAATCGAGTTCTCGATAATTTTGATCTCACTATCTTTGACGGCGAATTTTTTACGCTCCTGGGCCCTTCTGGTTGCGGCAAAACTACTGTGCTGAGAATGATCGCCGGGTTGGAAGAAACTGATTCCGGCAATATTCAATTGGATGGGCAAGATATTGCACAGGTGCCTGCGGAAAAGCGCCCGGTAAATACTGTTTTTCAAAGCTACGCTCTGTTCCCGCATATGACGGTGTTTGATAACGTCGCCTTCGGTTTGCGCATGAGCGGTGTAGCGAAAGAAGAAATTGCTCCGCGCGTTACTGAAGCGCTGGAGATGGTGCGTCTGGGTGAATTTGCCCAGCGCAAACCGGCACAGCTTTCCGGCGGCCAGCAGCAGCGTGTTGCTATCGCGCGCGCGGTAGTCAATCGCCCCAAGCTGTTGTTACTCGATGAATCCCTCTCCGCGCTCGATTACAAATTGCGTCAGCAAATGCAGATCGAACTTAAACGCCTGCAACGCAAACTCGGCATCACCTTTGTGTATGTGACCCACGATCAGGAAGAGGCACTCTCTATGTCTGATCGCGTAGTAGTGATGGACAAGGGCAAAGTGCAACAGTTAGGTACGCCACGCGAAATTTATGAACAGCCGGCCAATTTGTTTGTAGCCAAGTTTATCGGTGAGATTAATCAGCTCAACGGTGAAATTGTGGCGGTTGATGGCAATCACGAATACGAAGTAAAAGTAGAAGGTTTGCAATGGCGCTTGCATGCTGAACACAATTTCAAAGCGGGCGATAAGGTTAATGTGTTACTGCGCCCGGAAGATGTGCGTGTCGAGTATATTGATGATCCGCATCCCGACCAATATCTCGTCGGCACCGTTATCGAGCGCAATTATAAAGGTAAAACCCTCGACTCATTGATTCGCTTGCCCTCGGGCATTGAAGTCATTGCCAGTGAATTTTTTGATGAAGATGATCCCTCCTTTGATTACAGCCTGAACCAGAAAGTGGCCATCAAGTGGGTGCCCGGCTGGGAAGTGGTGTTGCCTCATGACGTCTAGTCTGGGTCAATTCCGTTTTTGGGCCATCGGCCTGGCCAGCGTCTGGTTGACGCTGTTTGTCTTTTTTCCGAACCTGTTGGTGATCATCACCAGCTTCTTAACGCGCGATCCCCAAGCCACCGTCAGTTTGCCTATTAATGCTGACAGCTATGTACGTACCCTCGATCTGCTTTATTTGCAGGTATTGTGGGATTCGCTACGCATGTCGCTGCTCGCTATGGTGTTTTGTCTGTTGATTGGTTACCCGTTTGCGATGGCGATTGTGAGTCTGCCCAAACGCTGGCAACCGGTGATTTTGTTTCTGGTGATTTTGCCTTTCTGGACCAACTCCCTAGTGCGCACTTATGCGATCCAATTTATTTTGGGTAACCAAGGCATCATCAATAAATCATTATTGGGGTTGGGGGTGATCGATAAACCCTTGCAACTGCTCTATACCCAATTCGCGGTGATTCTCGGTCTCTGCTACATCTTGCTGCCGTTTATGGTGCTGCCGCTGTATTCGGCACTGGAAAAACTCGATGTGCGTTTGCATCACGCCGCTAAAGATTTGGGCGCAGGCCCCTTAAAACGTTTTTGGTATATCACTGTGCCGCTTACATCGCCTGGCATAGTGGCGGGTTGTTTGATGGTGTTATTGCCCGCGATGGGTATGTTCTATATTTCCGATCTGCTTGGCGGCGCAAAAAACCTGCTGTTAGGTAATGTGATCAAAACCCAGTTCCTGCACACACGCGATTGGCCGTTTGGCTCGGCGTTCAGTGTGATTCTGATTGTGCTATTGGGCTTTATGTTGTGGCTGTACTTCCGCGCCGCACGCTTTGTGAATAAGCAAGGAGGACTCAATGGCGCCGATTTTTAGATGGGGTTTTCTCGGCCTGATCCTCACGCTCATCTATCTCCCCATTTTGGTGCTGGTGGTGAACTCCTTTAATGCATCCAAATATGGCATCAAGTGGGGTGGGTTTACCTTTAAGTGGTACGAGAAGTTCTGGAATAACGACGGTTTGATGGGCGCTGCGCTCAATTCGCTCACGGTATCCATAGTCGCCGCTAGCGTGGCTACAGTGATTGGCACACTTGCTGCTGTTGCATTACATCGCTATCAGTTCAAAGGCAAAGCACTGCTGTCATCCATGGTATTTGTGAGTATGTTGACGCCGGAAATTGTGATGGCGATTTCGCTGTTGATTGTATTTATGGCGCTGGGCATCAAATTGGGTTTTATTTCATTGGTGATTGGCCATATCACTTTCTGTTTACCTTTTGTGATAGTTGCGGTCTACTCGCGCCTCAAAGGGTTCGATATGAAAATGCTGGAGGCGGCGCGCGATCTGGGCGCCTCCGAAAGTAATATTTTCTGGAAAATTATTCTGCCGTTGGCATTACCCGCCGTTGCGTCAGGATGGTTGTTAAGTTTTACCCTGTCATTGGATGATGTGATAGTCAGTGCATTTGTTACTGGCCCCGGTTATGAAATATTGCCGCTCAAGGTTTACTCTATGGTGCGCGTGGGTGTTTCACCCGAGGTAAATGCGATTTCGACGATTTTGCTGGTCGTTTCTTTGGTTCTGGTTGTTATTTCCCAACTTCTCTTACGTGAGGATAAATAAGATGAAAAAATGGTTGGCCTTGGCCGCAGCCTTATTAATTAGTGGATGTTCCGATAAATCCGAAACCCAAGCACCTGCAGAAACCACCGCAGCAACGCCTGCCGTGACTGAAGCGCCCGCACCAACTGGTCCACAAAAAGTCGTGATCTACAACTGGACTGAGTACATTCCCGCTGCCGTAATCGAGCAATTTACCAAAGAGACCGGCATTGAAGTGGAGTACGCCACTTACGAAAGTAACGAAGCGATGTACGCCAAAATCAAACTGATGGAAGGCAAGGGTTACGATATCGCCGTGCCATCTACCTTCTATGTTGAAAAAATGCGCAAAGAAGGTTTGATCCAGCCGATCAAAAAAGACTTGTTGGCGAATTACGGCAATCTCGACACCAACATGATGAACAAGCCTTACGATCCCAATAATGATTTCAGTGTTCCCTACCTGTGGGGCGCGACGTCAATTGCGATCAACAACAAAGATGTTGATGCCAGCAAAATCACCAAGTGGGCGGATTTGTGGAAGCCTGAATACGCAGGCAAGTTGATGATCATGGACGACGTCCGCGACAACTTCTACGTTGGTCTGCGCGTAGCCGGTTTCCAAAATAACAGCACTAACGAAGAAGAGATCAAAGCGGCTTACGAGAAGTTAAAAACCCTTTGGCCAAGCATCAAGGTGATCAACTCTGACTCACCAAAAACCCCACTGATCCAGGGCAACGTCAGCATCGGCGCTATTTGGAACGGCGAAGCCTATATGGCACAACAAGAGATGGAAGACCTACAATACATTTATCCGGAAGAGGGTGCAGTACTTTGGGTTGACAGCTTTGTAATTCCAAAAGGCGCCGCCAACGTGGAAAACGCACACAAGTTCATCGATTTTATGCTGCGCGCTGAAAGTGCCAAAGCCGCCATCGAAGAATTGGGTTATGCCGCACCTAACACTGCCGGCATCGCTCTGTTGGATGAAGCCCTGCGCAATAACAAAACCGTATTCCCAGCGGCGGAAGATATTGCTAAAGGCAGCTTCCATCAGGATCTGGGCGATACCGTTCTGGTTTACGAAAAATACTGGGAGTTGCTGAAAGCGGGTCAATAAGCCCCTGCATTATTTGAATGTGCAGTTCGCCCAAAATGCCAGCCTATAAAGCTGGCGTTTTTTTTGGTACAGATTCCAACTCCGCAAACATCCGCCAATCCCTAGCACAAGTCAGAGTGTTATCATGGCCGCAATTATTCGAATAGTGTGATCTCTACCATGACTTACTCCGCCACGCGCCCGCTGCGTATCGCCACCCGTAAAAGCTTGCTTGCCCTCTGGCAGGCAGAATATGTCAAAGCCGAGTTGGAAAAACACCATCCCGGTCTACTGGTCGAGCTGGTACCGCTCACCAGTCGCGGAGACAAAATTCTCGATGTCCCCCTCGCCAAAGTCGGCGGCAAAGGCCTGTTTGTCAAAGAACTGGAGCAGGCGCTGCTGGCCGATGAAGCCGATATCGCCGTGCACTCCATGAAAGATGTACCCATGGATTTCCCCGCTGGATTGGGGTTATCGGTTATTTGCCCGCGTGAAGATGCGCGCGATGCGTTTGTCTCTAACCGTTTTAACTCACTCGATGAATTGCCGCAGGGCGCAGTAGTGGGTACATCCAGCTTGCGTCGCCAATGCCAACTGCTCGCGAGCCGCCCGGACTTGCAGATTAAATTTTTGCGCGGCAACGTACAGACACGCCTGCAGAAATTAGACGATGGTGAGTACGATGCGATTATTCTCGCCGCTGCAGGGTTGATCCGCCTCGAATTAAAAACGCGTATTCGCGACTACATCACTCCAGAGCAAAGTTTGCCGGCTGGTGGACAGGGCGCGGTGGGTATCGAATGTCGCGTTGATGACCATACAACAATCGAATTGCTCAAGCCCTTGCATCATCAAACGACTGCTGAGCAAGTGTTCGCTGAGCGCGCGATGAATCGCCATTTGCAAGGCGGCTGTCAGGTACCTATCGCTTGCTATGCTATTCATCGCGCTGACAATTTATGGCTGCGTGGATTGGTCGGTGCACCCGACGGCAGCCAAATGTTGTTTGATGAAATTTCCGGTCCAGTGGCCGATGCAGAAAAAATCGGCGTGGAATTGGCCGAGCGTTTGCTTGCCGCAGGTGCCGATAAAATTCTCGCCGCGGTTTACGCAGACGCGGAATAATCCATGGCCGATTCACCGCAAGATTATTGTGTTGTTATCACCCGGCCGGAAGCTCAGGCTGCACCTTGGGCTGAGCAGTTACAAACCTTGGGTTTTAATTGTGCACGGTTGAATTTATTGGAAATTTCGGCAGTTGCCGAAGAGGATAAAATTCGCGCGATTAAAAATAAAATTCTGGATTTTGATCTTTATCAGAAAGTTATTTTTGTCAGCCAAAATGCGGTTGAATACGGCATGGGCTGGTTGGAAGATTACTGGCCGCAATTGCCAATAGGTATCGATTTTTTTGCCGTAGGGGCAACCACCGCAAAAAAATTGGCCAGCTACGGTGTTGCGGTGCAAGATCTTGCGGTAAGCGCTAGTGGCGGAATGACCAGCGAAGATTTATTAAGTGCAGAGCATCTGCAAGATGTTGATGGCGAAAAAATCCTGATCTTTCGTGGCTGCGGCGGGCGCGGTCATCTCGCCGAAGAATTGCGCAAGCGCGGTGCCTGGGTCGATTATTGTGAATTGTATGAGCGCAGTTTACCTATTGCCGCGCGTGAACAATTACTGCAGTTATGTGCATGTGCCGAAGCAACTAATGCGCAGATGATTGTGAGTTTGCATAGCGGTGAAAGCCTGCAAAATTTATTGGCGGTGCTAGCGCATTTGACGGCGCCAGCACATTCAGCAGCGTGTTCATGGATGCACAACAATATTCTGTTGGTGCCCAGCCAGCGCATTGTTAATGCAGCGCAAGCGGCCGGATTTAAACGGATTATCTGCGCCGAAAATGCCACCGATAACGCCATGACGGCGGCCTTGTTAGATTATTGTCGCACGCAAGAGTGCATTTTATTACAGGACTAAAACCGTGACTGATATAGATCCGACTCTTCAACAATCTGTTCCCACACCACCTGTGCCAGTAAAAACAGATGCAGCTAGTCATGCATTGTTATGGTTTTTTGTGGTGCTTATTGTCGCGGTGATTTTTTTCGGTGCGTTTTTTGTTTGGCAGCAAGCCCAATCCCAGCAGCAAGTTATTGCGGAGCTGCGCAGTCAAGTCGAACAGCAAACGCAGGCAGTGGAAACTCGCCAGCAGTTATTAGAAGATAATCTGGAGAAAGAGTTTGTCGAACAACAAGCGGCGATTCAAACAAATCTAAATGATTTGGCCGAGCAGTTGGATAGCAACAATGCGCGATTACTCTCACTCTCAAGTGTCAACCGCGATGAATGGAAACTGCAGGAAGCTGAATATTTATTACGCTTGGCGGATCAACGTATTCTGCTCGAAAAAGACAGCCAAAATGCGCTCGCTCTGGCCATTTCGGCTGACGATGTGTTGCGCGATATGGATCAAGCCGATTTGGTTGGCGTGCGCAAATTATTGGCGGAAGAAATTGCGGTGTTGAAATTGGCCGGTGTTATTGATCGCGAAGGAATTTATCTGCGGTTATCGGCGCTGTCTAACCAGATTGATGCGATTCCGTTTATCCAGCCTTTAGGAACCCAGGAATCGCTATTGGAAGAAGAAGTGATTCCTGCAGATGAAACCGTCAAACAAAAGCTTACGCGTAATTTCTACAATCTTTTGCATAAACTCGGTTCCTACGTGCGTGTGCGCGACCATGGCAAAACTATCAATGCGGTATTGCCGCCCTCGGAACAAAAATACCTGCAACAAAATTTGCGTTTGATGTTAGAGCAGGCGCAGGTTGCCTTGTTGCGCAACGAAGAAAATATTTATCAAGAGAGTTTAGTAAAAGCGCAGAATTGGGTTAACCAATATTTTAGCCTTAATGAAAAAGCGACCGCCGCTTTGGAAGAACTACAAGCGTTGCAAAAAGAAGAAATTTCACCTGAATTAACTAACTTCAGCAATTCTTCGTCGGCGCTCACGGACTATATCGCCAAGCGAGAAAAAATGGCTGCAGCTCGTCGCGGGGTGCGCTAATGAAACGTCGTCTGTTCAAAGCCCTGTTTTTTGTACTGCTCGCTTGCGTTTTGGTGTTTTTGCTTTGGCGTGGAGACGGTTATTTATTAATTGCGTATGGCACCAAAACAATTGAGATGACGCTGTGGGTGGCTGCATTGTTTGTTGTTGGTATTTATGTTGCGCTTTGGCTTGTGCGCAAACTCATGCTTGGTGGCGTAGAGATGGCACGTCGCTTCCGCGAAATATTCTTATTTGGTAGTGTTGAACGCGCGCAAAAACGTGCCGCGAATGGCATGGTGGATTATCTCACCGGTGACTGGTTGGAAGCGCGTAAAAAATTAGTGCGCACGCTCGATAAAGTGGAATATCCGCTGGCAAATTATATCGCTGCTGCACGCAGCAGTTTTGAAATGGGCGACGAAGCAGAAGCAGACAATATTCTGGATAAAGCACTCGCATTGGCGCACAGCGAATTACCTATAGCGCTCACGCGCGCACGTCTGCACGTACAATCGGGTCGCCACGAGCAAGCCATCGCCATATTAAAGCCTATCGATATTAAAATGCCACGTCAGGCAGCAGTGCTGGATTTAATGCACCATATATACATCGACCAAAAAAATTGGCGTGCACTGGAAGAAATGTTCCCGGCGATGCGCAAGGCAAAAGTGTTATCCAATGTGGAATTTGAAGCGCTCGAAGTATTGCTCGCTTGTGAAAAAATGAAAGCGCATAGCGAGCAGAGCAAATCTTTGCTGATTGCCGAGCGGTTGCCAGCGCTACAAACTATGTGGAAATCGTTTTCCCGTAGCGTACAAAAATTACCAGCAGTAGTTACTGCTTACGCGCAAGCACTCACTGAAAATTATCAAGACCAAGAAGCGGAAGTGATTGTGCGTAAAGCATTGGCCAATAACTGGTACGAGCCATTAGTAAGTCTCTATGGCCGTTTGCAGGTAAAAGAAGTTCATGGCCAAATGCGCACCGTCGAAGCTTGGCTCAAAACTAAACCACAAGATCCTGCGTTACTGCTGACCATGGGTCGTTTGATGCTACGCAACCAGCAATGGGAACTGGCGCGCGAATATTTTCAGCGCAGTTTGAATCAACAACAAAATGTGGAGGCCACGGTTGAATTGGCGCGTCTGATGGAGAAATTGGGTGACCACAAAAAAAGTGCCGATTACTATCAGCAGAGTTTGTTGCTCGCCGGTCACGCCAAATAATACTGGCTCGCGCAAGGGATTCACGTGTACAGTTTTTTTCAACAAGTGTTATTCCTGCGCAACTCACGCTCGCTCGTTTGGTTGCGCAGTAAATTTAGTCGGCGCCGCTATCAATTACTCTGCGTACTTTTTTTCAGCGTTATATCGGTGTTGCTGGCATTACAATTTTCCCCGCTATCTTCCTCTCTAACGCATACCCCCTATGCGACATTATTGCTGGCACGTGATGGCAGTCTTATGGGTGCAGGCATCGCTGCCGATCAGCAATGGCGTTTTGCCCCAGTAGAATCGATTCCAGATAAATATAAAAAATCGTTGCTGTTATTTGAAGATCAACATTTTTATCGCCATCCTGGAATTAATCCCTTGGCGATTGCACGCGCGCTGCAAGGCAATATTCGCACAGGCAAAGTAACGAGTGGCGGCAGCACCATCAGCATGCAGTTGGCGCGGTTGCTTCGGCAGGCTGAATATCAACAGCACAATAAAAAATTACCGCCGCGCAATATCACCAGTAAATTATTAGAAGCTTGCAGCGCACTACAACTCGAATGGCGTTTTAGCAAAGATGAATTATTAATTCACTATGCAAGCCATGCGCCTTTTGGCGGCAACATTGTGGGCCTGCGCGCGGCGGCTTGGCGATATTTTGGGCGAGCGCCAGAGTATTTATCTTGGGCTGAATCGGCCTTACTCGCTGTATTACCCAACAGTCCGGCTCTTATTCATCCGGGGCGCCAGCGCGATTTACTCAAACAAAAACGTGATCGTTTATTGCAGCGGCTGCACGCAAAACAGTATTTTTCTGATTTGGATTTGCAGTTGGCATTAATTGAACCGCTACCAGATCGCCCACAGGCGCTGCCGCAACTTGCGCCGCATTTATTGTCCACGCTAAAAAAGCAAAATACTGTGCAACATGTATTTCATAGCAGCATCGATCCTGTTATCCAGCGCATTGCAGCGCAAGTTGCCGAGCGCCATAGCCTGCGTTTAGCAAACGAAGGTGTGAATAATATTGCGCTCTTATTGATTGACCACGAGCGCATGGAAACGCTTGCTTATGTAGGTAATCAGGCGTGGCAAAAACAACATCGCTACGCCCCGGATTTGGATTTGGTGCAGCGCCCGCGTTCCACCGGTAGTATTTTAAAACCGCTGCTCTATGGTTTGATGTTGCAAGAAGGTGAGTTGGCTCCTACCAGTTTAATTCCCGATATTCCCACCCAATTTGGCGGTTACAGCCCTAAAAATTATGACCGCAGTTTTCGCGGCGCAGTGCCCGCCCAATTTGCCTTGGCGCACTCATTAAATATTCCTGCCGTGCGCATGCTGCGCGATTACGGCATTGGTCGTTTGCAGGAAAATTTACAGGCCATGGGCATGACAACTTTATTTCGCCCAGCCGATGATTATGGTCTCACATTAATTTTGGGCGGTGCGGAAGGAACATTGTGGGATCTTACCGGTATTTATGCGCGTGTCGCTGCCAGTGCGCGCGATGGCAATATCAGCCAACCTGTTCCGACGCTATTGTTAAAAAAAGAAGCGGTGTTAAAAAATAAAACATCGCCGCAAGAAAAAACGCCATCAATTAAACCAGTCATACAACAAGGCGCGGCTTGGTTAACCTTGCAGGCATTGATTGATGTCGCGCGTCCCGGCAATGACAATTACTGGCGCGATTTTTCCGGCAGCCAAACCATCGCATGGAAAACCGGAACCAGTTATGGCTTGCGCGATGCATGGGCGATTGGCAGCAATGGTCGCTACACACTCGGTGTATGGGTGGGTAATGCCGGTGGCGAACCCGCCAGTTTTATCAGCGGCCAAAGTAGCGCAGCGCCGATTTTATTTGACGTGTTTGATGCGTTGCCGAGTGTCAATTGGTTTGCCAAACCTGCGCAGGCGCTTAAGACAATTTCGGTTTGCAAAGACGATGGTTATCTCACCGGTGGGCAATGTGAGTCAGTAGATATGGAAATTCCCACCACTAGTCATTTTGCTAAGGTCACCAAACATCATCGCCTTATCCATCTGGATAATAATGAACAATTTCGCGTACATAGCCGCTGTGAAACCGTAAGCAATATGCAGGCGCGCAACTGGTTTGTATTGCCGCCGATACAGGAATTTTATTGGCGCCAACATCACAGCGAATATAAATCCCTGCCGCCTTGGCGCAGTGATTGTTTGCGCGATTTATTGCAAGTCGATGAAGACCAGCCGATTGAATTGGTTTATCCGAATGAAGAGAGCCGTATTTATATTCCTATGGATTTGGATGGCAAACGCGGTCGCGTGGTACTAAAAGCAATACACCGAAATCCGGCAGCGCAATTGTATTGGCATCTCGACGACGAATTTCTTGGTGAGACAAAAATTTTCCATGAGCGTGAAGCCGCGCTTGAACCAGGGTTACACACATTATTGATTGTCGATAAACAAGGCTATCGCATGGAGCGGCGTTTTCGCGTTATTGGCAAAGAATAAAGGTCCAAACGTAGTGTGTACTTGCATCAGTTGACAGTGGACTGTCCACACTCAATAACTAATGCTTGAAATACACGGCGCAATGTATTTTTTGATGGCTGACGGCGTTTGAGTAATCGGTGAATTTCCGTTTTAATGGATGGATATTCTCAATGGACGCCATCATGCCCAGTTTAAATACCCAAATATTGATCGCCGCGCTACTCGGCTTATTGCTCGGCAGCGCCGTGAGTGTGTTGGGCGATGATTCACTGACAAAAGAATACCTACTATATGGCACCGGCATAGTCGGCAATTTATTTGTTGATCTATTAAAAATGGTGATGATTCCGCTAATTTTTGCATCGATTGTAGTGGGCGTCGCCAATCTACAGGCGCATCATCAAGCTCAACGGGTGTGGAAATATACGTTGGTATTTTTTATCAGTTCAATGGCATTGGCGATGATAGTGGCGCTGGTGGCGAGCAATATTTTTAAACCGGGGGCGGGTCTGCACCTGGCAATGTTTGCCGATGCAATGGAAAATTTTTCTGCTAAACAACTTACACCAGCCGAATTTTTCGCACAATTTTTACGTGGCCTGTTTCAGAACCCGTTTGCTGCATTGGCGCAAGGGAATGTTTTACCTGTAGTCGTGTTTGCATTGTTTCTTGGTGTGGCCTTAGTGATGGGCGGCGCGCGCTATCAGCACATTTTAAAACTCATGCAAGAATTGCTCGATTTAATTATGCGTATAGTGGGTTGGATTATGTACCTGGCCCCGTTAGGTATTTTTGCCTTGTTATTGAAATTAGTTGCCACGCAAGATTCTGCACTCCTCACCACCGTGGGTGGATTTATTGTGTTGATTTTCGCAACCACTTTGTTCCATGCCGTTGTTGTGTTGCCGCTAATTCTCTATCTCTTCACCAAAAAAACGCCACTCTGGTTTTGGCGCGGCGCGCGCGAAGCGCTAGTCACTGCGTTCGCCACCAGCTCCAGTTCAGCCACTGTACCGATTACCTTGCGCTGCGTAGAAGAAAATTTAAAGGTGCGTAAAAGCATTGCCGGTTTTGTAGTGCCACTGGGTGCCACTATTAATATGGATGGCACCGCTTTATATGAAGCCGCCGCTGCATTATTTGTCGCCAATTTGGTTGGTATCGAATTAACCTTGGCGCAACAACTCATTGTATTTTGCACCGCGATGATTGCCTCCATGGGCGCGCCCGGTGTACCCAGCGCTGGTATGGTAACCATGGTGATGGTATTACAGTCGGTTGGTTTGCCTGCTGAAGCTATTGCGATTTTATTACCTATTGATCGCGTGCTGGATACCATCCGCACGGCAGTGAATGTGCAAGGCGATATGATTGGTAGCTTGGTGGTTGATCATTTAGTGGGTGAGGATCACGTTGTAGCGGATGATCTGTTGGCAAAACGATAAATTTATTGAAAGTCTGGATTTCAGTATTTTTGTGACAACTGAAATCCATACTGTAACGATGCATAAATTAATTATTGTTGACTGGGTTCAATGGCTTTTCTTTTGAACGGGACATTGGTGGTCATATAGGTTGCACTACGCCATATCCACTCTACTGGCCCGTAATAAAAGCGTTTTACCCACCAGTGCGCGACAATAATTAATACTATATAAAATGCGATGCTAAATAAAAAGCTGTTAGTTTGGCCAATAGTTTCGTACCAGCCTAAACCAAAAGGATAAAAAAGCGGAACGCATACAAATGATTGGGTTAAATAAACGCTCAAACTAATGCGGCTACAAGGGGCAAGTAGATGAAGAAAATGACCTGTGGTTTTCCAAAGATAGAGTTGCATGAAGGCCAATACGCTCAAAGCCATCATTGCCGTGGATAAATATGAAGCTATTATTTTTTCCAGATACCATTTAGCCATACCTTTGGGTTGGAAAGCGTCGGCAGGTAAATGATAAATAAATTTTTGCAGGCCATATAATAGAGCGCTTGCAATCAATGCAATCCACAATGCTTTTATACGTGTGCGCGAAAATCTTTCCAGTTGTGTAAAAAATTCCATTCGCCCTAAAATCAAACCCCACATAAATAGCCCAATTAATTGAGCGCCGCGTCCAGATTCAATAACAGCCTTCCATTTTAGAAATGTAAACGTGAGCTTATCTATAAAGGTAAATGTTCCTCGCAAAAAGAAATTAAGGATTTTTCTAAATAAGATTTTATCTCATCATATAAGCCGAAACCGTGTGGTATCCCTCGGTTACTTACCATTTATTAACAATCGCCCAACGTAATAACACTTATAATATGTGTTCGATATTTGCTCTCGGAGCACACCTGTGGTTTCTTCCCCCAAACTTATTTCATTTGATGACAAGCGCGCCTTTCGGCGTAGTGTGATTTTATTATCGCTGCCCGTTGCGGCTCAAATGTTAATGCAGTCGCTGTTGGGAATGGCGGATGTGGTGATGGTAGGGGACTTGGGTTCAAGTGCGATTGCAGCAGTTGGCTTGGCTGCAAAAATTCATTTTTTGTTATTGGTACTGATGAGCGGCTTGGCGACGGGCTGCAGCATTTTGGTTGCGCAATATATTGGCGCTAAAGATTTTGTTAGCTGCCAACGCTCGCTCGCTGTTACTTTGTTGGTGGGCACAATTGTGATGTTGCCCTTTACGCTTATATTTGGATTTGCTTCCACTATTTGGGTCGGATGGATTAATCCGGATGAGCAGGTAGTTGCACTTGCCGCGCAATATCTCATCATCACTGCACCAGCATTATTATTTACCCAATGGATTGTTATTTACGAAGCCTCACTGCGCGCACTCGGCAGTACAACTATGCCCTTGATCGCAGGAATATTTGCCGCGCTATTAAATATACTGGGCAACTACGCATTGATTGGTGGCAACTGGGGCTTTCCTGAATTGGGTGTTGCGGGTGCGGCATGGGCGACATTGGGCTCGCGGTTTTTACAATTATTAATAGTGGTAGGTTGGATTTACGCAAAAAAACACGGTTTTGCATTAAGTATTGCGCAGTTGCGGATGGGTTTGGATAAAATTCAAATTCACCGTTACCTCTCATTTTCATTGCCGCTATTGGCCAACTACGCAATCTGGGCAGTGGGTAATTCCACTTATCATTTAGTTACCGGCTATGCAGGCACTGAAGCCTTGGCGGTGATGGGTGTAATAGTGCCGATTGAAAGTGCATTCTTTGCATTGTTTGTCGGCCTCGCTAATGCGTCTGCGGTATTAATAGGACGTGAACTGGGTGCGGGCAATAATGATACTGCTTGGCAGCTCTATAAATTTTTTGATCGCATCACGTTTATCTTGCTCATTTTTTTCTGCACCGTATTGTGGTTTTCCCGCCCGCTCATGCTATTAATTTTTGATCAGCTCGATGAAAAATCAACTGATCTATTATTCAATACGCTGGGTGTATTCAGTTTGTTGGTCTGGATAAAAGTCATTAACATGATGCGTATCATCGGCGTACTACGTGCGGGTGGCGATAATCACTTTACTCTGATTACTGATACCATCGTTATGTGGTTATTTGGTTTGCCTATTTACATCGCTGTAGTGTTTTTCACCAAGATATCGTTTGTCTATATTTATACGCTTATGTTTTTGGAAGATGGTTTAAAATTTATACCGGTGATAAAACGTATTGCCAGCCGTAAGTGGATGAATAACTTGACCCAGCGCTAACTGAAGCTGGGCGAATGTAGTGGGATTTAACTGTTAAGGAGAAGCTATTTTGAAAACCTGGTTTTTTGCGCTTATTCAATTTTTACCCTTATCCTCATTTGCCAGTTTTGCCTTCTGGAATGGAGTTCCAACAAATGAGCGCTGGATTCAAGCGTTTGAGTTCGGCGCAATAGCCGGTGTTATCCAGCTTATTATCGTCTATTTCCAACCTAACCCTGTTAACCGGTTAATCCTCGGAGCAAATTTATATTTGATTGTGGGTGGGCTAGCCGCATTTTTACAACAGTGGTGGTTATTTAAACTTTATGGTTCATTGCAGGAAACGGCAATTTTTATCTTTATTTTATGTGTTGGATTGATCACTACCTTTGTTACAGCGGCAGGTTTTTTGCCGGTGCAAACAACGCATAAAGAAAAAGTAAAAGAATATTCCTATTACTTATTGGTGGCCACTTTGATCGCCCTTGTATGCTCCCTGTTATTTCAAGGTAATAGAACATGGTCAGTTGTAGTACCTATTATTGTATTGGCTTTACTACAACGATTTTTTTCGTACAAGCTAAGACTGCCTTTCCCTAAGGACGTCTAGCTATCAATATTCAGTTATATTTTCTATCATCAATCAAGAATGGTTGACGGTTAAAAATAATTTGCTATTCAGGCTTGAGCAACGATTAGGAAAGTAGATGCACTTATTTATAACTGTGGATGCGAAAATTTTACTGGGGCTTTATTGGGCAGATAAAAGTATTGGCTCGACTTGCTTGTCGGTCATATCCAGCTGCGCTGCTGGCAGCAATCAAATTCCTAGTCATGCAGAATTTGTTGCGGCGTTTAATAAGTTTTTATATGTCAGTGTTATTGATATAGCTGGAGATACCGTTGCATTATCTAGCTTTGGTATTGATTTGGTTCACAATGCTCAAGAAGTCGCTGGTGTGGCTGCTACAGCAGCGGACGTGGTAGATGTTATTTTCAAGCAGTTATCTGCCTATAAATTAAAGAGCATGTGCAACAGAAATATATGGACTGAAGAACAGTATTTGCAGGCTGTTAATACGTACCGAAATAACTTAAAACAATAAATAGTGTAAAAAAGGGCACTTATTATGTTGATTAAAATAGATGACTTGCGCGGCGCAGAAGTCGCGCAGATATTAACGGAACATCTCGATGATATGTACGCTGTATCACCACCAGAAAGTGTGCATGCCTTGGACTTGGAGAAGTTGCGTCAGCCGGAAATTACCTTTTGGTCGGTATGGGATGGCAGCCAATTAGCAGGTTGTGGCGCAATAAAGGAGTTGGATGCGACTCACGCTGAAATTAAATCCATGCGCACTGCGAATGCCTATCGCGGTAAAGGCGTGGCGATAAAAATCATGGAGCATATCTTAAGTGTTGCGGCTGAGCGCCATTACCGGCAGTTGAGTTTGGAGACGGGGCCGCAGGATTTTTTTGCCCCGGCGCGCAAACTCTATGAGCGGTTTGGTTTTGAATATTGCGGGCCCTTTGGCGACTACAAAGAAGATCCTTACAGTACGTTTATGACTAAATCACTCGAAAATGCGTAACAGTGCTGTTATCCAAGTTTTGGCAGCTCAAGATAAATACGTTCTATTAATTCCTTGCCGTGCTTTCTTTCAAGTTTTCGCACAATGAAATGTCCACGTGCCATATCTTGAAAATGATCGATAAATATAGTGTTAATTATCGCTCCACCTGCTGCGCCAATTGCGGGTATCGCCTGAGCGGCGGCCTTTTCAGTTACTTGAATTCCAAACCGTTGCGCGATGGTTGCAATAAATTTCAGTAATAGGGGCGCACCATCACCTGCTAACTTATTGCTCACCACAAATTCTGAAGCCGCCGCGATTGATTTTGCCAAGGTGGCTCTAACCGCGTAATAGCCGCTGTCGGTACCATTGTCAGATTCACTATTACCACCCAGTGCAAAAACTTCCAGGCAAGCCAGTTTTGTTTCCATGGCGGAGATAGATTCACCTTCGCTTCTTGCCACATCGGCAATTGAGCGCAACATGATTGAAGTGGATATAGGTAGCTCAATTGATATTGCTGCAATTCCAAAAAAACCACCAACGCCACCGCTAACCGCTACACCCAGTTTGTGCCACATATTAGATGACTCTTCACCGGGAATGTCTTTCATGGTGAAGATGGCGACCTGTGACGCTTTAAGTAATGCCGCTTGAGTTATTTCACCAATATTTTTATTCCAACTTTCAGGTAATAAAGCGAGGCCTTTTTCGATAGGAGTGCCTATAAAATTAGTGACCTTTGCCGCGACACCGGGATTCTCTAATAAATTTTTTGCAACTTGAAGTTCTTTTCTATCTTGTTCAGAAAATGTTAACTGCATGATTTTCTCCGCATTTTGCATGACGAGTTATCTGCGTCGCCAAAATTTTTCCATGATAAGTTTTACGCTGGTTCCATGGACAATAATTGAAAGTGTTACCACAACAAGGATAAATTGGGTCAGCTGTTTCGCGTGTTCCTGATCCAGCCCATGTTGTATTGCATACATCAGATAATAGATTGAGCCAATGCCGCGCACACCAAACCAGCCGATCATACTGCGCAGCTTCCATGAGGTCTTGGTTCCAACCAAACTGATGTAAACGCTGAGCGGGCGCGCGATTAGAAAAAGAAAAAATGCCAGTCCGATGGTTTGCCAATTCCAAAATTGGAAGGCAAGCATGCCACCCAGTAAAAATACCAATAACATTTCTGATAGCCGCTCCAGGTGCGCACCAAAAATCAATGACTCGACGCTGATAATAGACGGCTCCGGTTTGTCGGTGCCAGACGCTAGTGCGCTATTTTTTAGTTGCACTGATTCGTTTTGCATTGGCTCAGGTTTTACCGCTGGAGGTTGAGCTAATTTCAATTCAGTTTGACGCAAGGCGACGCCAGCAAAAAATACCGCTAAAAACCCCCAGGCATCAATCGATAAACTTATTCCGTAGACCAGCGCGATTAACCCCAAGCCCGCCAAGTCATCAAGAATCTCATGTTTAAACTCCGTCCCGCGCAGTTTCCATCCGATACGCGCTAGCAGCATGCCACCTAAAATGCCGACGGCGATAGCGGCTGAAGTTGCCCAGAGCACGTCGAGCGCTACCCACTTCCAGCCGAAATCGCCCAAGTCGTGTAAGCCGAGCAGGCCTAATCCCAACATAACAAAGGGGAATGCAGACCCGTCATTCATGCCCGCTTCAGAGGTGAGATTAAAGCGCAAATGATCTTTATCACCGGGATGGCGCGATTGCACATCAGTCGCCAATACCGGATCGGTGGGCGCCAATATCGCGCCGAGCAATATCGCAAGGCCGAGCGGAAGGTTAAACAAAAAATAGGCAAAAGCAGCAACCAGCCCCACGGTAATAGCCATGGATACCCATGCGAGTAAAACCGGCCTGGTCCATTGTTGTACCGTAACCGGCACAGGCATTTTTATTCCAGCCGAAAAAAGAGAAATCAATACTGCGACTTCAGTCAGCGTTTCCAGAAGAGGGGCTTCTTTGATCGGATCGAAATAAAAGAGATTTAACACCATAGGACCCGCAATCAGACCGACCGCGAGGTAAACCATCGAAGAGCTAAAGGGGGAGCGGGCCAGAATCGTGGAGGTCAGGCCACGGCCCAGCATGAGCATACCAATCAATAAAAACCAGGTTCCGTTTTGCACAGGCACTACCTACCTAATCAGGCGCGGATGTATTGATCTGACATTCTGCACTAACCAAGGTGCGGCCAATGTACGCGAGCTAGCTTTATAGGGCGCTTAAGAAAAACTTATCACGCGTAAAAAGGGCATCCAAGATTCAGCGAGCGGAATAAATATGGCGGGTGAAATAAAACTCTGTTCAGGATGACTCCAACGTATAGCGCCTCAAAGCCGCAGATTCGATTGCTGTGTAAATCGATTTTGGGTTGGCAGTGCGGCTTTGCGCATGTCAGAAATTAAACTGATGTGTTCCAGCATATTGCGGCTAATAGCGGGATTTAAAAAGTGAAAACTATTACGCCCGAAATCTTTGGAGTGATACATGGCGAAGTCGGCTTTTTTAATCAAGGTATCCAGGTATTGTCCATCTTGCGGTGCGAGAGCAATACCAATCGAGCAGGTGCAAAAAATTTCAATATTGCGATAGAGATAATTATCTGACACCAAGTGCAAAATTTCCAGACTCGCTTGCGATACCTGATCGGGCGATTTAATGTTGGGCATAAACACGATAAATTCATAGCCACTGTAGCGGCAAACTAACTCGACATTTTTGGTGTAAGCTCAAGAGGCCTGTTTTAAAATGTTATCAAAATTCTGCTGCTCCATTAGGCGGTTAGACAAACCAGTGAGCATTCATACCGCAAAACCAATTACCGCAAGAATGATAATAAAGATTATGCCGGTGGTTGAATTGATCTTTAGGTTCTGCTTGATTCACTTAAAAAAAACAACTCAACCTGCCACGGTTGCTTATAAATATCAGCACGCCAGACAAACTGAAAGTATCAATTTGTCTGCGATGTTGAACATTGAATCGTTTAATTGAGGTAACCGCAGACCGCAACGTAAAATGGCAAATTAAATCCCACAATTCGAGCCGTCAGGCGTTGGATAACCCAACTGGCCGTATCGGTTATCCCCTCCTACGCACGTCACCTCATTCTTATTATTTATTGCACACATGCCATCCTTCATCAGGGAGATATCAATCATGTTTTTCATATTGGCGGCTTTTACAAGCGAATCAAGTTCGACCAGTGTCACCACATTGCCGCTGCATCCCGGGTTATACACTTCGACAATCCCCTTGCAGGATATAGACCCGCTTCGTGTAAGAGCGCAACTTATAGTGGCAGTATGCTCAAACACTATGGTGTCCTTTGGTGTGCCTGTAATAGTCTCCCAAAAAAATTCAGTACCCAGCGAGTTTAGGCATTGCACCTCACCACTGGTTTTAACGATACACGGGACCCCATTGTCTCCAGTAATGCCAGTACTCATTGACAAAACATCGTTAACTTCTGGGATAGGCGCATAGTGTTCGATCTTATTAGCATTATATGTTCTGTCCAATGCAAGCACAGTTCCGGTTTCAGTTTTCACCAAGAAGTAGCCACCTAAGGAACTAATATCTGCTACATCGGATAAGTCTTTAACTTGGAATGCTTCATCTCCACCCGCATACACACACCATAGTTGTTTCGATGTGTTCAGGCCACACACGCCCGCCCCCCAAGGCGCCATCGCAATCTTTTTTATATTCGTAAGGCCTTCAATAACACTAGGCACGGGCTGGCTACCGTCAAAAAAACACTTAACACCACCCTCTTGAGTAATTGCACAGGGAATATGGTTTATGGCTTTAAGCCCGGTACCAAAACCTGTAAGACTCGTTGGGCTCAATTGGGGAAGACCGTCTGTCTGCCCCCAACATTGAAAATCGCCGCTATTACTCAATGCGCAACTGATCCGATAGTAACTCATAAGCCTACCTCGCTCAGGAGCGTAGGCGTTTACCTGCCCAATCTCCAAAGGCAAGCCGTTGAGCAACGAAGCCAAAATGGTGTCATTTGTTTGCACAAAAGCATAAAGCTCACTGCTTTGGCCGTCGCTTTGCGCTGTGTAGCTAAGGTTAAAGGTAGCGGCACCGTCTACGTTAGGGGTACTGCTTGCGACTTCAACGGCGGCTGAACTGCCGGTTTTGCGTAAAATAATCACGCGCTTAACATTGTAGAAGCCTAAAAACATCAGGTTCTCTGGATCAAGTTTGACGTCTATATTCACCGTATCACCAGTCTTAAAACTACTCACATCTGCAGTCGCTTTACCGGTTGGGGATTGGGTGATGGGCCACTTAAGGTCGATTAGATTTTCCGTCAAGCCATTGATGCCAAAAAAGAAGGCAGCTTGTTTAAACACCGTATCCAAGCCCGCTTTTAACTGCGCATCTATCGAATAGTTAGAGACATAGGCAGGGTCAATGATTTGGCCATCTGGCTGCGCCAAGCTGGCGTTAACGGCGGGGCCTAATTTGGCGTAGACCGCTTCAACGCGTAGGCTTTTTAGCAATGGATTGGCAACGCCCACTTTGGCCATACCGTACACAAACACACTGGGCTCGAAGCGGTAGCTTTCCGCCAATTCGCTCATTACCGTTGTTACATTGGCTTTAGGAATAGTTGCCTCGCTCACCGTTGAGCACCCTGTAAAGCTGCAATTGCGAATGCCCACTGCCAGCGTATTAGAAACTGTTGCCACCGCTCCTAGCGTAACGCCTTTAAGACTGGTCTTGGTGCTCGCCTCAATACCGCCATAAAAAGTAACTGATGGCCCCAGTAAGGCAGCGAAGGGGCCGCTGACGGGAGCAACAAATGTTTCAAGCTCCAAGGTACAGGTGAGCTTTGGGTCTATTGATGCGTCAAACTCAAGGGTGCTATTGATGGTAATAGTGGGCTGCGCGCGCAGCATAAGCACTTTAAGCCCATCAATGGGGTTGTAGTCCAAATCCATGTGGGGATTAAAATCCACCTTCAGGCTCGGTAACTTACTGAGCTTAATAGGGGGCGATCCCTTACCCGCTATACCTTCAATAGTAAATTCACATTGAATCGACTTACCTATTTCACCAGACGCCAGCGCGCTCGCTGGATCCGCGCTGACAGACGTCTTCTCAAATATGAGTGGTTTGATATTGGCTAAAGTGTCAGCTTTAGGGGTGTAAGTGAATGATGATCCTTCGCGCACTACATCGTAGTCGGCTAGAACAGCAGCGGGAATCTGAACAGGTAAATTGCGAAGATCGAAGGATTCTTTGATATGCAGATTGGGTAATGCCTCTTTAACGGAGACCATTCCCAATGTCACCGTATGCACACCCGCTGAAGTGCTTACGGCTTTCACGCGCCCGACCACAGGTTTATTACCGGAGTTGACAACAACTTGCCCAACGGATGGTGCTGCCACACCGCTCAACTGTATGCTGTAGGTGTTATTAACATCAAAGGCCGCATTGGGGTCTGTTTCTACCGGATCGCCTACAATTTGAGCGTCTGTTAGCAAGACCGCGCCGCTGGCTATTTGCGTGTAAGCCACCAGCAACGGAATTGATTTAAGCGTACCTATGCTAGCGGTAATCTGCGCGCTGGCATCTGTGCCGCCTGCAGTAACTACACCATTAATATCTACCGAAATTCCTGCGGGGTTACTGCTTTCCCATGTCACTGTCGCAGCTATTTCATTCCCCTTTTCATCCAGCACACGTGCCTTTAGTACCTGTGTTTGGTTAGGCGCCGTGAGTAAAACTGTGGTGGACGTTACTTCAATTTTTGCCGGCGTCGCCGAAGTAGAGGTAGAAGTAGAAACAGATGATGCTACGCTGCTATTGAGTGAAGATACATTCGACGACGATAGGCTGCTGGCCACAGAAGCAACCGGTGCGCTCGACACCGAGACAGGCTTTGAATCCCCGCCCCCACCCCCGCAAGCAGACAAGCCCAATACCACTAGAAAACACACACTCGTCCTATGCATGTACTCAAACATACGAATACCTTTTCACTGATGTAATTCGTTTGGAGTATTGCGGGAATCAGGCTGCTCGGTAAATAGTCCAAACAGACTAGCAACCCCCAGCGCAGAAAAAACAGCACCCTAGGTGGCGAGCATGATCACGCTGGCGCCGTAACGCCCTGTGTCGATGCAAATAATACTGATTAAGAGCAGTGTAATTTGTGTGGCGCGCAGGATTTGGATTAGACGTTTTACTTTTTGTCGGCCAAAACTCTGATAGACAAGCGGTAGCAGGTTGGCAGGTGTTTGAGTGATAGGTGATTTTTACTAAGTGCGGAAATTATCCCGACATTTTGTCTCTAAACATAAAAAATACGGCGCCTAAAAGGCATAACCCGGCCCAGAGATAATCCAACTTAAGCGGTTCCTTCATATAGAACACGGCAAAAGGAACAAATACGCTGAGGGTGATAACTTCTTGCAGGATTTTTAATTGGCCGACACTCATTACGGTGTAGCCGATGCGATTGGCGGGAACTTGCAATAAATATTCAAACAGCGCTATACCCCAGCTGATCAGCGCCGCGATAATCCAGGGCTTGTGATTAAGTTCTTTTAAATGGGCATACCATGCAAAGGTCATAAAAATATTACTGCAAAATAATAAACCAATCGCGATAAATGATGCTTGCATATAACGGCTCCCGGCTATTGTTTGGCGTTTGCTTGATCAATTTTTTTGCCCGCATAATACGAGCTGATGATACTGAGTATCCAGCTCGCTAATAAAATCCATTTGCCTTGTTGCCAATAAGGCGAGGCGAAAATAGCGCCGTGTAATGTCTTCCACATGTAGTCAATATCGGGCATTAAAACACCGCGTGCGGCTTCAGCGGCCATCTGGTCATTGAGTGTAAATGCAACGGCAAACAAATTTTTAAACAGCATGACGATGACTATTGTTGCGGGTACTGCAAAAATGCAGCCGCGCACATAGCTGCGTAAAAAAAATAAACCGGCACCGGGGAAAATCGTCGCCGATAGAATTGCTGCGCGCTTGGCCTGGCTAAATGTTGTGGATGGTTTGCGGACGTTATTCATATTATTAAGGCTCATCGAGTAAATTATTTTTCTGGTACCAATTGTTCAAGGCGATAAAAGCCTGCATCATTTTCGCTCAAAGTATCTACCAACCACGGCAAGGCTTCTTCCATTGCGCCCCAGAGTGTCCAGGGTGGGTTAATCACAATCATGCCGCTCGAGGTCATGCCGTATTCTGGGTTGTCGGCCTGCAAACCAAATTCCATCGATTGAATATTTTTAATGCCAGACTTTTTCAGCGCCAATTCCATTTCATCAATTCGTTGGCGCAACACCACCGGATACCAAATTGCATAGGTACCGGTAGGAAAACGTTTGTGTGCTTGCAGCAGTTGTTTGATCACATGTTGGTAATCATTTTTTACTTCGTATGATGGATCGATCAATACCAGTGCACGGCGATCGGGTGGCGGCAATAATGCTTGCAAGCTGGTAAAGCCATCTTCACGCTCTACTTTGATGCGACGGTCGTCGCGCATGCAATCGCGCAGAAATTGAAAATCGCTTGGATGTAATTCGTGCAAATACAAACGGTCGATTGAGCGCATCAGTGTTTGTGCGATCAGTGGTGAGCCGGGGTAGAGTTGTAATTGTCCGCCATCATTCATGGTGCGCACCAATGCCATTAAGCGGGCGATAGCAGCAGGTTGTTCTTCGCTCGCCCACAATTGGCTAATGCCATTATCGAATTCACGATTTTTTTGTGCTTGTGGCCCGTTTAATTTGTACACACCCGCACCCGCATGAGTATCAATAATGCGCAGTGGTTTGTCTTTTTGAATCATGTACTCCAGCATATGCACTAGCACAGTGTGTTTGAGTACATCGGCAAAATTGCCGGCATGAAAACCGTGGCGATAGCTGAGCATAAAAGAATTCCAACGAGGAGCAGGTGTAGGCCGCACAAGGGTTATACCCGGTGCGGCACAAGGAGCTGAATTATAGCGGCCTGCAGGAACAATTACCCCTACAAGATTGTCACAAAATTAGCCTTTTAGCCGTAGGGTTTAGCAGTTACAGTAGCGCCTGACCCCACCTCACCGAGAAGAATCCGGAATTGCTGATTTCTGTTACTCCTTTTGCGCGCGGACTCGCGCTATTGCTTGCGCTGCTCGGGCTGCCAGTTTTGGCGGCAGAGCCTAAGATCGAGCTTGAAGGCGGTACTAAAAGCCTACGCGAAAATATCCGACAACATCTTAATATCGCCGACGAGAGCTGCAAGACGCCCTTATGGCGTTTGCATGCGCTACTTGCCGAAGCGGAAAATGAAATTGCCACTGCTTCTCAGGCGCTGGGTTTTTATGAGCTCGAATACGACGCGAAATTACTCAACGACAATGATTGTTGGGGGCTGGATATAAAACTCACGCCCGGTGAGCCAGTGCGCATTAAAGAAGTTCGTATTGAGATTAATGGCGAGGGCAGGGAGGATAAAATTTTCCAACCCCTGTACGACAAGCCAGGCATCAAAATTGGCAATCGTTTAAACCATGGCAGCTATGAAACCTTAAAAGCGCGCTTTGGCACGCTAGCCGCTATTCATGGTTATTTTGATGCGGAATTTGAGCACTCGCAAATATCCATTAACACCGAAGAAAAAACGGCGATCATCGAGCTGGTTTACAATACTGGTGACCGCTATCGTATCGGTGAAATTAAATTAAAACATGACATATTGAATGATGATTTTCTGCGGCGTTATTTTAATATCGCTGAAGGCGATTATTATGATTCCGATAAATTGCTCGAATTAAAAAATTTATACAATGCGAGTAATTATTTTTCAGTGGCAAGCATTGCGCCAGATTTGCAGAAATTGAACAACAACGAAGTTGCAATCGATATGCAATTAGAGGCGCGCAAGCGCCGCGAATACTCGGTGGGTGCGGGTATCGATACCGACGCAGGCCCCAGGGTGTTGTTAGGTTTTGATGATCGCTATGTAAACCGGCGTGGTCACTCAGTCGCGGCGGATATTAATGCCGCCGAAAAGAAAACTACTGCGCTGCTCGCCTACACCATTCCTATGCGTCGCCCTGCCTATGAATTTTTACGCCTCTACACTGGCTATGAAAAAGAAATCACCGGCACTACGCGCAGCTACAAAGATACCTACGGTACCAGTTATACCTATTATCAAGATAATAAGTGGCTGCAAACCTATGCCCTGGATTTTGAGCAGGAAGATTCATTTATTGCCGATGAGTCGGAATCCAAAACAGATTTGATTATTCCCTCTGTCGCCATGACTCGCACAAAAACGGACGGATCACCCTACCCGCAAAAGGGCTGGACGTTAATGGCAAAATTATCCGGTTCGCCGCAAAGCCTGGGTTCGGATTTTAGTTTTTTGCAGCTCTATGCGCGCGCGAAATACGTGAGAGGATTTTCCTTCGGACGAATTTTATTGCGCTCTGAGGTGGGTACTACCCAGTTGGAGGATTTTAGCGTGCTACCGGCGTCGGTACGGTTTTTTGCCGGTGGTGATGCCAGTGTGCGCGGTTATGCCTATGAGTCACTTGGCCCAACCAGGCTAAATGAAGAGGGTAAAGAGGTTGTTGTTGGTGGCAATAACTTGTTGGTCAATAGTATTGAATACGATTATTTGTTTGAAGATTCCAAATGGGCAGCCGCTGCATTTTTTGATGCAGGCAACGCGGCAGATGACACGCATATTGAAGTCAAGCGCGGTGCGGGTGTTGGTGCGCGCTGGATTTCTCCTATTGGGCCTATTCGTATTGATGTGGCCAAAGCCTTGGATGGCGATGAAGCCTGGCGGCTGCATATCAGCATGGGACCGGATTTATAAATCCGCACCGAGTATTTGTATTGATGAATCTAGCTGTAGTTAAAGTCGTAGTTAAACAAGGTGGTTACAAACATTAATGTTACGTAAATTACGCAATATTTTTTTTAGTCTGCTCGCACTGGCAATTATTTTGCTGGCGAGCATTAGTGCACTAGTTGCAACTGAAGCGGGCAGCCGTTGGGTAGTAGCGAGTGTCGCCAGTGTGGTGGGTATTACGCTGGGTGATATGTCGGGCAATTTACGCAGTGGGTTGGACGTAGAATTTATTGATTATCAATTGGGCGAACAGCACTATCGCGCCGAGCAAGTTTCATTTCGTTGGCGTCCCGCCGCCTTGCTTTACAGCGCGGTAGATATTCAATCGCTCCACGCACAAAAAGTATTAATCCAACTTCCTCCTGCGGCCGAGGCACAACCTTTTAGCCAATGGCCATCTCTGGCCTTACCCGTGCGGATCCATCTGGGTCAATTGCGCATTACCAGTATTGATTATGTGCAAGGCGATACGCGGCTACATTGGAATAAATTAAGTGGCTCATTAAGTCTGGGCACTTTTACTTTGCGCTACCAAAATCTCGCGCTACAACATGATGATTATGCGCTGCATTTAACCGGCACTACCAATCTGCGTTTCCCTTATGAGACAGATGCACAGTTGCAATGGCAGTGGCAAAAAACAGGGCAAGACGCGAATGACATTTCGCCGCTCGGTTATATGGGCGTCACAGACTTAAGGGGGAATTTGAACAACCTGCAATTGCAAAACCAACTCAGTTTGCCAGTAGTGCTGAAGGCCGATACCAAATTGCAATTGGTAAATGAGCAACAGCAATTACAAACAGCTCCCGCCATGACCTTATTATTAAGCTGGCAGCAACAAACACTGCCAGCCGCATGGTGGATTCCCGCGCAGCCGCAACCGATTACTAGCGGCACATTAACCGCCACTGGCACATGGAAAGTGTATAGCGCACAACTGGATGGTGATATTCATTTACCGGATGCTCCCGCATTAGCTATTACCGCGGCGGCGAATGGCGACTTGGAAAAAATCCACGTCAGTAATTTATTTATTCGCGAGCTACACAATTTAATTGCGCCGGATACCGATGCATTAATTGATGCCGCGACAGCTCCGGCAACAGCGGTCACACCCTTGGCGCCAGGCAATAATAATGAAAACGGATTGCAGTTAACGGGCGATGTGCGTTGGTTGCCACATCTGGAATGGCAAGTGACTGTAGATGCAAAACGGTTAAATCTTGCCAGCGTGATTGATAATTGGTCGAGCGATATTAATCTTGCATTTACTACGCAGGGTACGCGGGTAGACGGCGTATGGAATGCGGCACTGAATGATTTGCAATTAACCGGTGAGTTGCGCGGTGTGAATGTGCACGGCGATGGTGACTTGCTTTTTGATGGAAAAAATATCAGTAGCGATGCATTAAATATTGTTGTTGGAGCGAATCAGCTACGCGTAAACGGCACCTTGGGTGAGACGTTTAATCTTGATTGGAATCTCAACGCGCCTTTATTACAACAGCTTGATAAAAGCGTTGCAGGCAGCGTGATCAGTAATGGCGAATTGCGTGGCGATTGGAAAAAACCGCGGTTGCAGGTGCAAGTAAAAGCCGAGAAATTTTCCTGGGGTGATTATGGTGTCGATAAATTGGATTTTTCGCTGCAACCCAGTGTGACTACAGCGGCGGTAACAGAAAAAAAATCTGCATCAACATCGGCAGAAAAAACAGCCGAGGCAGGTGAAGAAAAACCAGCGCTGCCAGCGGAAGAAAAATTACTCACTACCATGGTTGAAGAGTTGTTCAATGATAACTATGCGTTGACCTTTAGCACTAGTCAGCTGCGTATTGCCCAACAGCGATTTTCTACTATTAAAATCGACGGCGCTGGCTCAATCAAGCAACATCAATTAACCACTGTGGTAAAAAGTGCGGCCTATGGTCACCTGGATTTTAATTTGGCGGGGCGCTTTGACGGCAGTGAGTGGCAAGGCAAGTTGACGCAGCTCGCCGCTAAAGTGAAGCGAGTGCCGCGCTGGTGGCTGATCTCCAGTAAACCTATTCGGGTTAATGCAATCTCGGTGCAATTGGGTGCACAGTGTTTCACTACGCGCAGTAATTTAACGGGGATAGTAGAGGATGCAAAATTATTGCAGCAAGAGCAATTAATTGGTGAGTGGATACCGAATCAGTCGCCCGTGAAAAGTCCCTATGGTTGGCTGGATAATCATCAAGCCTTGCCATCAACCGGGGTAGAAAAATATGCGCTGCCACAGTTGTGTATTGATGGCGAATGGGTAAGAGCGAGCGGTGCCAAATTAAATTTGTTAGTGGATTCGGTTCCGCTACGTCAGTTTCTCGCGCTGTTTAAAGTGGAGGTGTATTTTGCCGGGGTAATGGATGGTTCGCTCCACGTTACCACGCCGGATTTTTCGCTCGCCAATACGCAAATCAGTACTAAGATCACCACCCGCAATGCAGAACTACGTTATCAATATTCCGGTGGTACTACTGAGGTTTACGAGTGGCGTAATTTTAATGTGCGCGCGAATCTAAAGCAGGCACAACTTGATGCGGTTGCGGGTATGGAATGGGTTGGTTATGGCGATATCAATGCGACGACCCAATTGGATTTAGCACAGGAAAAAATTGTCAACGGAAAATTAAATGCGCATTTTGCTAATCTTGCTCCTATGGAAACATTGCTTCCCTTTGCCAATGATGTGAAGGGGGATTTGAATGTAAACTTATCGGCGGGTGGCACGTTTGCACAGCCTTATATATTGGGCGATATTACTCTGCGCAATGGTTCAGCCAATTTGCCGCGTTTGGGTTTGGATCTTACCAATATGGAATTGCAAATTAATTCCTCGCAGGCGGGCACGATTAATTTGGTCAGTAAGTTGCAATCAGGTGATGGCAGCTTATCGTTGGTAGGTGATTTATATAAATTCGGCACGCCCGATTGGAATCTGCAGGGTTTTGTAAATGGTTCGGATGTAAAAGTTATTTCCCTGCCGCAATTAAAAGCAACGCTCAGCCCGGATCTTAAACTCACTGCCAATCGTGAAGCCGTTCATATTTCTGGTGAGGCCATTATTCCTTGGGCGCGTACTAATATAAAAAGGCTGCCCGATTCAGCCACCAAAATTTCCAATGATGCAGTGATAGTGAATGAAAATGTTGCGCAGCAAAAATCGGATTCTCCAATAGCATTTTTCACCAACCTGACATTGTCGCTTGGTAATGATGTGCAATTTAAAGGCTTTGGTTTAAACAGTAAGTTGTCAGGCAAGTTAAATTTGGTGAAAGACTCGCAGCGGCAATTTTTTACCAGTGGTTATGTGAGTGTGGTTGATGGTAGTTACAAAGCCTATGGTCAGACACTCACTATTGATCGCGGCCGTTTGGTATTTCAGGGGCCTTATGAAAATCCGGGGCTGGATATTCGCGCCTCGCGTATTATCAAAGGAGAGGACGAGGTAACCGTAGGTTTGGAAATTGGCGGCACCTTGCAACGCCCCATCGCCGAGGTGTATTCGCTGCCTTCACGTTCCGAGAGCCAAGCGATGATGATGTTACTCACCGGTAAGCCCGTCAATAATGTAACTAAAGCTGATGCCTCAGTGCTCTTGAGTGCGATGAGTGGTTTGGGTATGGATTCGGATGATTCTATCTCTTCTGAAATTACGCGCGTGTTCCGCCTTGATGAGCTGGAAATAAATTCCGATGACGGCATCGACCAAAGCCAATTGTGGATTGGAAAATATCTCACGCCAAAATTGTTAGTGCGTTATGTGGTGGGTATTTTTGATCGCGCATTTAGCTTGGGGATGGAATATCAACTGACCGAACATTTGCGCCTGGAAGCTGAATCCGGTGAAACGCAAAGTGTGGATGTGGTCTATAAAATTGAACGCTAATGATTACCGCATTAGAGCCGGGTAAACTTGCGTTATTCACGCTGCAATGTGTTTTTATTTGTGCTATTTCTAGCTTACCTAATAAAAACCATTGAGGCGCTGTCATGAAATCCCCGCATTACTATCTACAATTATGTTTATTTCCGTTTCTTATTTTTACCTGTGCAAATGTGCATGCCGACGATGCCTGGCAAAATACCAGCGGCTGGTGGAATGTCACCGATATTCCTGCGTTCGATAAAAACAAGCTCAGCCAACATCTCCCTTTGGTAAAAGTGCAGGGCAATAAATTTGTAGATGCCAAAGGTAAGACGCTAGTGTTTCGTGGTGTGAATATTGCCGACCCGGATAAAATTTCTCGCGACAAACACTTCACCAAAAAGCATTTTGAAGTCATTAAATCCTGGGGTGCTAATGTAGTGCGAGTGCCCGTACATCCAACCGCATGGCGTAAGCACGGCAAAGCAGCGTATTTAGCCATGCTTGACCAAGCAGTTATCTGGGCAAATGAATTGGATATGTATGTGATTATCGATTGGCATTCAATCGGCAATCTTAAATCGCAAATGTTTCAAAACAATAATTATTATACCGATCGCGCAGAAACCAATGATTTCTGGCGCACAGTGTCTGAACGTTATGCTGGTGTCAATGCAGTTGCTTTCTATGAAATTTTTAATGAACCTACCGTTTTTAATGGCCGCTTGGGTATTGTGAGTTGGGCCGAGTGGAAAGCGATTAATGAAGAAATTATCACCGTAATTCAAGCGCATAACCCCACTGCAATTTCACTCGTGGCTGGTTTTAATTGGGCCTACGATTTAACGCCCGTAGCCACTGCGCCCATCGAGCGGGAAAATGTCGCCTACGTGAGCCATCCTTATCCGATGAAAGTAAAAGCACCCTATGAAAAAAATTGGGAGCGCGACTTTGGTTTTATCGCCGATAAATATCCTGTCTTTGCAACCGAAATTGGCTATCAATTGGCGACGGATAAAGGCGCGCATATACCGGTTATTGATGATGGCAAATACGGTAAACGCATTACTGATTATTTTGCTGATAAAGGCATTAGCTGGGTGGCCTGGGTATTTGACCCGGATTGGTCGCCACAACTGTTTACTGATTACAAAACCTATGAGCCTACCTTGCAGGGCAAGCATTTCCGTGAAGTAATGCTGCAGCAAAATAAGAAATAGTTTTGATATAACCCTCTCCTGTATACCAGCACACAGTACGCCTGTGTGCTGCGTCCTGATTTAGCATATTGTCCTTAAATACAATTGTTTTTTGTCCGTGAGGGCGTAGACTCAGCGCACTTGTTGCCAATCGAGCAATAGTTTTAATAAAAATAATTAGCTAGTCGGCGTGGTTTTACTTATTTATCCGTTCTGTTGGTTCAATACCTCATACATTTTGCAGCAGTGATTTTCGGTCGAAAATGCACAGCGTAATCAATTTTTATTGAGGGATTTTCTATGCGTCTAAAAATTTTATTGTCCGGGCTAGTACTCGCGACGCTCGCATCCAGCGCATTGGCGGCTAACCGCCCTGCTGGCTATATCACTATTTGTTCTGAAGGAAAAACCTGTACCGTCGCATCGGCAACTACGGTTGCATTTGGTCGCGCCGATAAATTTACTTACAAATTATTGTCAGGCAGTTTTGTTTGTTCTGAAGCGGTATTTGGTCCGCGCACTTCCGGTGGTGTGAATGAGTGTTCTATTTCACGCTCAACCGCTTCCAGCAGTTCGGTTCCGCCACAATCGTCCTCCAGCAAGCCGGCGAGCAGTGTGGCCAGCTCGGTGAGCATTTCTACCAGTTCAGTTAGCAGTTCAAAAAGTTCTGTGGCGAGTTCAACAGCAAGTTCCACCAGTTCGGTCATTAATCCTCCCGTTGGCAATTATTATCCAGGCTGTGAAAAACCCGAGCCAACTGAAACCGTGCAATTTAACCAAACCCGCGTAGTGGCTTCAGGTGAAGTGTTTGATGGCCAAAACAAACGCTACAACTTTAACGGTGGCGGTCAGGCTGAAGGCCAGCCAGCAGTGTTTGATGTGCAAGATGGCGGCGTTATTAAAAATGTGATTATCGGTTCGCTCGCAGCCGACGGAATTCACTGTTTGGGTAACTGCACCCTCGATCATGTGTGGTGGGAAGATATCGGTGAAGACGCGGCAACGGCCATGGGGCCAGCGGGCACAATTATGAATGTTACCTGTGGTGCAGCGCTTAATGGTTCGGATAAAACCTTCCAATTTAACGGCCGCGGCGAGTTACATATCAGCAAATTTTACGTACAGAGCGCGGGCAAATTGGCGCGTACCTGTGGTGATTGCACCGGTAATGGCGGCCCACGTAAGTTGGTGATTAACGATGTAATCACCCGCGATGTAAGCACCATTGTTGGTATCAATACCAACTTTGGCGATGTGGCCATCATTCGCAATCTCACGCTCAACAATAGTGGTTCATCCAAAACCAAGATTTGCCAGGTATATAAAGGTGTAGTGAAAGGTTCGGGCAGCAGTTCAGCTTTGGGTGTGGAATTTAATACCCCGAACTGTGATGTAAGCCAAAACGATGTGACCTTACTTGGCGCCAGCCAAATGAATACTTCTGCTTGTGTGGGCTCTTGCCCCATCCCCTAAGCGCTTCGTCGTCCGTAGCGCCTTGCTTCTGCCCAACCCGCAAGGGTTGGGCAGTTTTTTTATGAGTATCGGAAATGTTAATCTACGCGCCTTCTTGTCGTGGCCGGAAGTGGTCGTGGGGAAGGTTTTTATCGGGATATAACATTAAGCACTACAAACGGTACTAATAATGAATAAATTACATCTTTTTCCATTCGGTCTATTGTTCTTCGCTAGCGTTTTTTTGGTTGGTTGTGGTGGAGGTGGTGGCGGCTCATCTGGCACTAAAGCTGAGACAAGCCAAGCTGCATCACTTCCGGCCGTATCCAGCTCCGCCTCTTCGACTGTTGAAAGTTCAGCTGTGTCATCGTCTTCGTCCAGCAGTTTACCGGCAACAACGCAACTGGAAATCCACGGCGTGGCAGTGGCCGAGGCTTTGGCTGGCGGCGAAGTTATTTTTACTATAGGTGCACAAACCTACACTGCGCCGATAAATGATCAAGGCCAGTATCAAATATCACTGAATGTTGCAGATGCAGATACCGCCCAGCCCTTCACTGCAATCGCAACTGGAGTAGCCAGCAACGCTTGGGTGCAGATGGCGGCACTCTATCCGTCGATTATTAAATTGCGTGAGTTGGCCGGAGCTGATGAAACCCTCAATGCGACGGAATATCTTGGCGTCAATATTTCTGCGATGACGACCGCGGAGTATGCGTTGGTATTGAGTAGGAAGTTACCCGTTGGAACAGATCCGGAGCGCAAACATGCCCTGCTGCAAAATACGGCTGAGGAGCAGTTGGGGCGTGCGGCATTCCTGCAAAAAATGTTAACCGACATAGATTTGGATTTGCCAACAAAGTATGAAACCACATTGGACATGCTGTTGGACTACGAGTACACCCGTGGGAAAATTAATATCCTACAGGCCTCCGGTGACATATTGGATGCTGAAATTGCTGACATCCAGGCTGATCTGCTGCAGACGCAGTTATCCAATAAAACGCTATCCGGGAAGTTTTTGGTCAGTAGTTACGGGTTCTATTATCTGTTAGACCTGAATGAAAATGGCACCGGACATTTACTGACCTCCAATACCCCTGGTGGGCAAATATGGCCAGCCGATTCCGCATACCGAGAGAGTGCATTGACCTGGGTGCGCAAAGGCACTGATATAAAAATTACCCTGGATGAATCGCTTGACTATGGGAAAACCTATGGGGCTGGCGATACAGGTTTGCAGTATTGTTCTCAACCTCACATAAACAACGGTCTTGCCGATTGCTCCATAACAATGGACGGCATGGTAATTTCACTGATTACAGAAAATGAAATCAGTAAATTTGTTGATATCACGTTAGATGTGACTCTGGTGAATAGCACCGGCGATAAGGTGTTGGATTTGTCGGCGGAAAAATACAAAGCTACGTTGGTTGATCGGTCACAACTGTATAAATTCAAGCAGGAAGAATTGGATGGCTATGAATGGTTTGCCGAGCGCTATAGTTATGCTTTTAATGCGAATGGCACGGCAATTCAAACTAATTATTTGACTAACATTAAGACCAGCATTAATTGGCAGTTGAAGGACGGATTTGTAACCCTGGAAGGCGATACCTTAATGCTGTTGCCAATTCATCCTACCGGGCCGGGTTTTACGGCAATACGCTTGCTCGCACCAAACCATAATTCGTTGCTTATTGATGCGGCAGTTAAACCGGTGCTGTTGATAAAGCGCGAGCCGGTAAACATGGCCGAATCCGATTGGGTTGGGCGTTGGAATCGTGTAGCTAACCATTCATTCTATTCGGCGATTGATTATTACAGCAATCATGTATATCGCGATGGATTTGAAACTCAAGCCTTAGGCTCCTGGAGCCTAGTAAGCAACTCACACCTAAGAGGCTTTTCAAACGGCTCTTGGCGGATGGAGCATGAATTGCTTGCCATTCATGATGGCCAGCATTACATGCAATACTGCTATGGCAGTGAGTTTGAGTCAGTAGACTTCAAGCCAACGAACTGTTTGTTGGAAGTCTATGTGATCGATAAAACCTTTACGGGCACTACTTTTTGGGAAGTGTGGTCGCATCCATTATTCCAAGAAACCGATTCGTTGAAAGCATGGCGATTTGCACGTAATTCACTCGAGCTTGAACGTGATGGAATGCCAGTATTTAATTATCAGCGAGTTGCAGCCAATATGTTGTATGAGCCCGATTATGGCAAAGTGCTCGAAATGCTTTCATCCACTCAAGATTCAATTGAGGTTTGTGAATATGACGCGTTTAGCAGCTGTGATAAGGGCACTGTCTACAATTTAACGCGCAGTTTGGAGATGAAAATAACCGTTGCAGGTGGCGGGTCTGTTCACGCGATTGCTAACGGTACTGGAAGTCTTATGTTTCCGAAACTCGACAATTTTGTATTGTTTCTTAATCCTTCAGTCGGATATACCGTGACTGCCGATAATATTGTCAGTGATTGTAATGGCTCCTATTTCAGTCCTTATTATGATATTCCCGCACGGGAAACTGACTGCGAAGTGAGTGTGACCTTTACGCGAATTCCCTAGTAGAATCAATACGTTGGATCATAAAAAGTAACCCTCTAACCGGGGTTACTTTTTATGTTTGCTACCCCGCTTTTTTTGCATGAATTCATCCCTGTTGCCGTTGTTTTGGTTTATGTTGTAGTGACCGCAATATCTTTTTGCTACCGGATACCCGTCATTATATGAGCGACTCAATCGCCAGTTCCCCCTCTTTCGGCGCCGCTGAGCGCGATCTGTTGCTCGCGCAGCTACCCGCTATCACTTTTTCTCCTGTGCAGGATGCGCTCTGGACTGCCAGTGTGTCAGTGCAAGCCTATCTGGATTTCTACCGCATTAACTTTGCTAAAACCCGGGCGTGCGTAATACATGGTTTTGGCGCGCTGGAGACTGGCGGCTTTCGCATCGCTACTCACTACTGGATACCAGAAAACCCGAAAGGCACTTTATTGGTTGTGCATGGCTACTACGATCATGTCGGCTTGTTTGGTAAAGCGATTGAGTTTGGTTTGGCGCAGGGGCTTGCAGTCCTGGCGTTTGATTTGCCCGGTCATGGCTTGAGTGGCGGAGAACAAGTGGCGATAGATTCATTTGATCAATACGCGGATGTGCTGGATGCCGTTTTGTTACGCGCCAAATCCTTTTTGCCTGCGCCATTTTTTGCGTTGGGTCAAAGCACCGGCGGCGCAGTATTATTGAATTATCTCTGGCGCTATGACGCGCCGCGTACTGCCCCCGTTTTGCAGCGCATCGCACTCTGCGCACCGCTGATTTTGCCCACAGCATGGCGTCAGTCCGGGCGATTGCTCTACACATTGCTACATCATTTTACCCAGCGAAGGCCGCGCAAACACTCGCGCAACTCGCACGATCCTGAATTTACCCGCTTTATCGAAGAACGAGATTGCTTGCAGTCGCCGACGCTGTCGGTGCGCTGGGTTGGCGCGATGAAAGCCTGGGATCAGCAGTTCAATACCTTTCCTCCCTTGGCTAAACCTGTGTTGGTGATTCAGGGGACAGAAGATATGACGGTGGACTGGAAGTACAATATCCAACAACTTGCAGGTAAGCTGCCGCAGGCTGAGATTTACTACATTGAGGGCGCCGGGCATCAGTTAGTGAACGAGAGTGAGACCTATCGCCAGCAAGTATTTACAAAACTGCAGGAATATTTTTGTAAACTGCCCTAGACCATTTTCAATTTAACTTTAGATGAAGGAAATCCCGTGGAACTTATACAATTGGCGATCAGTTTTATTTTGCATGTCGATCAGCACTTAACCGAGCTGTTTAACCAATACGGCCTGTGGATTTACGGCATCCTGTTTTTGATTATCTTCTGCGAAACCGGTTTAGTGGTCACTCCGTTTTTACCCGGTGACTCACTGCTATTCGCTACCGGCGCTTTAGTGGTCGGCACCTCGCTGGATATCAATATTATGGCGCTGGTCGTGCTGAGTGCAGCGATTTTGGGCAACACCGTAAATTACACCATCGGCCACTTTTTTGGCGACCGCTTATTCCGCAACCCAAAATCCAAAATTTTCCGCCGTGACTATCTGGATCGCGCCCATGCGTTTTATGAAAAACACGGCGGCAAAACCATAGTAATGACCCGATTTGTTCCCATCTTCCGCACCTTTGCCCCCTTTGCCGCAGGCATGAGCAGCATGACCTACAAGCGTTTTATGGTGTACAACGTTATCGGTGCCGTCTTGTGGGTAGGGCTTTTCCTCTACGCCGGTTACTGGTTCGGCAACCTGCCAGTCGTCCGCAAAAACTTCACTTTATTGATTCTGGGTATTCTCGTCTTATCAGTGCTGCCGATTGTGTTTGAGGCCTGGAAGGCACGCAAAGCGAGTAAGGCGAATTCAGCGGTATAGGAATGGTGGAGACAAAAGGGAATATTGAGATAGCATGATAGCCGTGATACCGTTACAGCATGATTAACTCCTTCAGAGATCAGGCCTCCGCTGATATTTTTAATGGTGTGGATTCAAAACCGGCACGTAAGGCCTGCCCGCAAACCCTGTGGCGTATTGCCGCGAGAAAGCTGGATTTGTTGGATTCTGTTACTCAGCTAGAGGATTTGAAGGTTCCACCAGGAAACCGATTGGAGGCCTTAACGGGTGATCGCAAAGGGCAATACAGCATACGTATTAATGAACAATATCGAATCTGTTTCCGCTGGACTGGTGCTGGTGTGGAAGATGTTGAAATTGTTGATTATCACTAGAGGTGAATGATGGTTCGCATCCCGACAAATAGGCAGCCGACTCATCCCGGCGAGATGTTGGTGGAAGAGTTTCTTAATCCGATGCAAATCACCCAGCGTGAATTGGCGGATGCGATTCATGTTCCCTATCAGCGCATCAATGAATTGGTAAATCAAAAGCGCGGCATTACGCCGAGTACCGCGCTGCGGTTGGCGCGTTTTTTTGGTATGTCGGCCGATTTCTGGCTAAACCTGCAGGTTCGCTGGGATCTTTATAAAGCGGAGCAGCTTGAGGGTTCTGAGCTGGAAACAATTCTGGATTATCACCATTTGCGTAAATTGGCTTAGGCGATAAGTTAAGAAAACAAAAACGCCGCGATCATCTCTGATCGCGGCGTTTTTTATTGACGAGTTATTCGCCGACTAGAACAAAACTCTACAACGAATCGTCCCTTCAATATTCTTCAATTGCTCCAGTGCGATTTCATCGTAAGGGGAGTTGATGTCCACTACTACGTAGCCAACCTTGTCATTGGTTTGCAGATACTGCGAGGCGATATTGATGTGGTTGTCGGAGAAGATTTTGTTGATCTTCGACAACACGCCGGGAACGTTCGCATGCACGTGCAGCAGACGGTGCGCATCCGGGTGACCGGGCAGGGCGACTTCGGGGAAGTTGACCGAGCTGGTGGTGGTGCCGTTGTCGGAGTATTTGATCAGCTTCTCGGCCACTTCGATACCAATGTTCGCTTGCGCTTCCATGGTTGAGCCGCCGATGTGCGGCGTCAGGATCACATTGTCCAAACCGCGCAAGGGGCTGACAAATTCGTCGTCGTTGCCTTTGGGTTCTTCGGGGAATACGTCAATCGCCGCGCCGGACAGGTTGCCGTTTTTAATCGCGGCCGCGAGCGCATCAATATCCACTACGGTACCGCGTGAGGCGTTAATCAGGATCGCGCCTTTTTTCATCAGGCCGATTTCACGTGCGCCAATCATCATTTGTGTAGATTGGGTTTCCGGCACGTGCAGACTGACGATGTCAGAGGTAGCGAGCAAGTCATCGAGGTTGCGAATCTGGCTTGCGTTGCCCAGCGGCAACTTGGTGATTACATCGTAAAAATGCACTTTCATGCCGAGCGATTCAGCGAGCACGCTGGTCTGGCTGCCAATTGAACCGTAACCGATCAGGCCGAGGGTTTTGCCGCGAATTTCGTAGGAGCCGACCGCCGATTTATCCCAGCCGCCGCGATGACAAACGAAGTTTTTCTGCGGAATATTGCGCAGCAACAAAATCGCCTCAGCGATCACCAGTTCGGCGACCGAACGGGTATTGGAGTAGGGCGCGTTAAATACTGCAACACCGTGCTCTTGCGCTGCTTTTAAATCCACCTGATTGGTGCCGATGCAGAAGCAACCAGCGGCGATCAGCTTGGGCGCATTTTCCAGTACACGGCGGGTCAGTTGGGTGCGCGAACGCAGGCCGACAAAATGGGCGTCTTGAATTTTGGCGATGAGGTCATCTTCGCCCAGTGCGGTTTTCAGGTATTCGATATTGGTGTAACCCTGTTCGTGCAGGGTATTCACCGCCGACTGATGCACGCCTTCCAGCAACAGAAATTTGATCTTGCTTTTGTCTAACGAGGTCTTGCTCATGGGAACAACTCCTAAAGTGGGAAATCGGTACAGCGCTGTTTCCACGGGATGGGGCTGGTGCCATGTCATCGTTGGAAACGAGAGGGGCCGAGCATCGGCGGGCTGAAAATGGCGCGCATCATACCACAGGCCATGCGCGGAAAAGCAGCTGCAGAGAGGCGCTTTTATGCTGCCTTTGCGTGGATGGCTAAAGGCATCGGTCTAAAAATGAACTGGAGTTGCTGCTGAAAAAATAGACAGTACGATCCTTATAGTCATTTATTACATTACTATTGAGGCGCCAGCTTCTATAATGGCGCCATCGATTATCTGCGGTAGATAGTCATAGCGTTTGAGGTTTAGGGTTTGTCATCTTCAGTAGTAGCGCGCGAAGCACCATCCCCCGCATTTTTTATCGCATTGTTAGCCATAGGTTTAGGCAGTTTTGCGATAGGGGTGGGCGAGTTTATCTCCATGGGTTTATTGCCCGAAATCTCCACCTCCCTTGCGATTACGATTCCCCAAGCTGGCCATGCGATTAGTGCCTATGCGCTCGGCGTGGTTATCGGCGCGCCTTTGTTGGCGATTCTCAGCACCGGGCGCTCGCGTACCCGCATGTTGGTGGTGTTGATGGGGCTCTATGCCATCGCCAATATCGCCAGTGCTCTGGCGCCGGGCTACTGGTCGTTTCTGGTGTTGCGTTTGCTGAGCGGATTTCCGCACGGCACCTTTTTTGGTATCGCCTCCCTTGTCGCCGCGTCTCTCGCACCTGCCCATATGCGTACCCGCGCGGTGGCTTATGTGATGCTGGGCTTGTCGGTGGCAACCCTTGCCGGTGTGCCGATTGCGACAGCGCTTGGTCAATGGTTGGGCTGGCGCTCGGCGTTTGTGTTGGTTGGCGTAATCGCTCTGGCATCGGCGGTTTGCATCGTGAAATTTGTGCCATCGGAAGCGCCGCAAGAAGGTGGGCGGGTTGCGCATGAATTGTCGATGTTTACCAATCGTCAGGTGTGGATCACTTTGGGTATTGGCGCCATTGGTTTTGGCGGGCTCTTCTCGATTTTCTCCTACGTCAAACCCACCTTGATGAGCTTGGCTGGCTTAACCGAGCTGGGCGTGCCTTTTGTGCTGGCACTATTTGGCGCGGGTATGGTGGTGGGTAATATCTTTGGTTCGCGCATGGCGGATCGCGATTTGCTCGGCACTATCAAGCGCTGCCTGATCTGGTCGATGATCGTTTGCGCCTTTTTCGCGTTGGTTGCGCCCTACCTTTGGCTTGCCTGCGTGGCGGTATTTTGTGTCGGAACAGTGGTGGTGATAGGCCCGGCGGTACAGATTCGCTTGATGGATGTGGCCGGTAAAGCGCAGACCATGGCAGCGGCAATGAATCATTCTGCATTCAATTTTGCCAATGCGGCGGGTGCGTTTTTAGGTGGCGTGGCGATTGATGCTGGCATGGGTTATGCCTCAACCGGCTGGGTGGGGGTGCTGCTGTCGGCGGGTGGTTTGGCGATGTTTTATTGGATGGTGGTTGATGCCAGACGCGCTGCATCAACCACCAACAATACCTGAATAGACGGTAGTGATTGCCCAATGTGTGCGGTTCTATTTCGGTCCGAATACCGCGCCGATAATCTGGCTGCCGCGCCCAACGGGATCTTTACGAATTAGCTGTTCTTCCACGGCAACTTGCTTGAACAAGCCATCCAGTGCGGCGTTAAGTACATGTTGCTCAAGATCCAGATCGGGCTTATTGGCGAGGGGTAGCATTTTGTAGGTGCCGAGCAGTTGCTGGTACTGGTTGTAAAAACCAATTTGCTGCAAGTTTTGCTGGATGATGGGCAAGTAGCGCTGGCGCAAACTGGCTTCGGTCTGCGTGCGGAAATAAGTGGATGCCGCTGTGTTGCCGCCGCGGACAATACCCAGTGCATCCGTCACGCTCATGTTGCGCACGGCATCGATAAACACTGCTTTCGCTTCTATCGCCGCTTTTTCCGCGCCTTGGTTCATCAGCTTCTCCACGCTGTCAAGCTGACTGCCAAGGCCAAATTGGCGTAGTTTGCTGGCGATTGGCTGGATATTTGCCGGTAGTTCAATACGATACAGCGGATTGTTGGCATAACCCCCGGTTGCCGACAGACTGGTCGCGGCGCGATTGCTGCCCAATTCCAATGCTTCTTTAATCCCGCGCACCAGTTGCGCCTGATTGTTGTAACCGGCAGCACTGGCAACATTGGCGCCAGTATCCGCGATCTGCGGCAAAGTGGCATTGCAGCCAGCGAGGCTAAGGGGAAGTGCGAGCAGGCAGGTTTTTAGCGCGACCGTTTTGATCAATTTCATGGATAAATCCTGGAGTTAGTGATTTGGTATTAATTCGGTTAATTGAATTCGATAGTGGTTTTCGGTAAGTCTATAACACCAGCGCACATCCAGATCCAATAACTTCATGCCGTAAACCCGCTCCGGTTCCGGCTGCTGGTATTGCGGACGCGGGTCTTGCTGCAACACTTGGGTGATCAAGCCGGCGAGATCGGTGCCGTTACGTTGCTGGTAAGCGACACATTGCGCCATAAGTGCAGCGGGAATATCCACCGCGATCAACTCCGGCGCTGCGGCGGCAAATAGATTTTCAGCTTCCAATACGCAATCCACGTAGGGCACATAAGGCTTGATATCCAACACCGGCGTACCCTCGAGTAAATCGACCCCGCTAATCTGCACCAACAATCTTCCCTCACGCTCTGTGATTCCCTCAAACCGCACTACCGATAATCCAATTGGGGCTGGTCGGGTGGGTGAGCGAGTTGCAAAAACCCCCAAACTTTTATTGCCGCCCAAACGCGGCGGTTTGACTTTGGCTTTCCATTCCTCGCGTCTATTTGCATGGAATACAAACTGAATCCACAGATGGCTGCAGCCTTCCAAACCCTCGAAGGCGGCGCGGTCATTGTAAGGTGGCACTAGTTCGATTTCGGCGCAGGCTAAGGGCGCCAAACCCGGTTGGCGGGGAATACCGAATTTCTCCTTGAAACAGGAGTGCACTATGCCGATGGCGGGGAAACTGAAGTCCATAAGATTGCTGCGCAGGAGAAGTTGCGCAAGGCTAGGCAAAAGCGCGGCACAGCTCAACAGTTTTTTACCCGGGGTGATGGCACAATTGCGCGTCTTAGCTGCTAGTATTGGCGCCTTGAAACCGATTACATTTCCTATAAAACCCTATCCAATAATAATTTCCCAGCCTGCAGGAGCTTCAATGTACCTATCTCATTCCCTTCTTCGACCGGCGGCGGCTGTACTTATCGCCTGTGGATTGTTGCTCGGTTGTGGTCAGCAATCTTCCTCTACGGCGCCCGCAACTGAGCAACGCTACACCCACAAACTCAGCGACAAACACGCTAGCGGCGAAGCCCTCGCGCTCTACAACAATCTCGCTGGTCTGCGCGGCAAACAAATGTTGTTCGGCCATGAAGACAGCCTTGCCTACGGCGTTAATTGGGAGGGCGAATTAGACCGCTCCGACGTGCGCGACGTAACCGGCGCCAACCCTGCACTCTACGGGTGGGAGTTGGGCGGTTTGGAGTTGGGGCACGAGAAAAATCTGGATGGCGTTAATTTCAAGCAGATGCAGGAATGGATCAAAGCGGGCTACAGCCGCGGCGGCGTCATCACCATTAGCTGGCATATGTACAGCCCGGTATCGGGCGCTAACTCCTGGGATAAAACACCCACAGTGCACGAGCTGATTCCCGGCGGCGCCAAACATGAGGTATTCAAAACCTATCTCGATACCTTCGTCGCCTTCAATGCCGGCTTGGTAGCGACCGATGCTTCGGGCAAGCAGCATGCGATCCCCGTTATCTTCCGCCCTTGGCATGAGCACAACGGCGACTGGTTTTGGTGGGGAAAGGGTTATGCGAGTGAGCAGGATTACATATCGCTCTGGCAGTTCACCGTGAAATACCTGCGCGATGAAAAAGGCCTGCACAATCTTATCTACGCTTTTTCACCCGACCGCAGCCGTATCGATTTAACCAAATTCGACAGCGATTACTTTTATGGTTATCCGGGCGATGAATATGTCGATGTCATTGGTTTGGATAATTACTGGGATGTTGGCCACGAGGCCAATACCGCCTCGGCCGATGAGCAAAAATCGGCGTTTGCTGCATCACTCAAAGGCATTGTGAAAATCGCGCAAGCGCGCAATAAAATTGCCGCACTGACCGAAACCGGCAACAACCGGCTAACCATTCCCAACTTCTGGAGCGAGCGAATTCTCAACCCGATTTTGGGCGGCATTGAAGCGCAGCAAATTACTTATATGATGGTCTGGCGTAATGCCAATCTGGCGCGGGAAAAATCCGAACAATTTTTTGCACCCTATCCGGGGCAGGCAACCGCAGAAGATTTCAAAACGTTTTTTGCGCATCCGTTTGTGCTATTTGAAAACGAACTGCCCAAGTTGTATCAGTAATCTGCAGGGGTGAATTAAAGCGGTTGTGATTAAAGAGAGGGGCGCAATCAAGCGCCCCTTTTTATTACCAGGCCATCAGCGCCTTTAATTGCGGTGCTACATCTTTTGCCATAGCCGCGTGCTGTTCTTTGGTGGGGTGTGCATCGCTGCTATCGCCGGGATAATAAGTTGATGTGACTTGTTGTACGCGCGAGTCATTTACGCGCGAAATTGCTTCGCGGATGTAATCAATCAAGGCGGCTTTGTTCGCGCCGTTCAGGATGGCGCCTTCGGTTAAGGCAATATGCGCTTGCGGATGATTGGCGAGCAAAGTGTTGATCAATTTCACGTAGGCAGTGACGTAAGCTTCGCGCTCGGGAATGCCTTGGCTGAAGTCGTTAGTGCCTATGGCACTGACAATTAAATCGGGCTGGTACTGGGCGTGATCCCATCTCAGTGATGCGCCATTATCGGTTACGGTGAAGTTATAAAAATCAGGCAAATTTGCTTCATCGGTTTTTCCATTCCAGCTGCGCACCAAACCGCGCCCGCCCCAACAGACTAAATTCACCTGCGCATTCAGCGCTTTGGCGGTGAGCATGCCGTAGGATTCACGCGCATTCCACCAGCGGCTATTTTTTTCTTCACCGGCAACACGGTCAATCGCTTCGCCGCAGGTGACTGAATCGCCCAGCACCAGCATTTTGCGTTTTGGTAATGGTGGCGCAGGTAAAAATTTATCGCCGGTCAAATTGAATTGTTTGAGGGTGATATAGCCCTGCCAGTTTTCAGTGCGATGAATAATTTCCACGCTATGGCGGCCAGCCTCAGCAAGATCAAACAGCGTTATTGCTTGCAGTTGGTTACTGATTTTGACAGTGGTGGGCGCGCCGTCATCGACAATAATATCGATCCAGGAATTGCCGCTGGAACTTTGCAGTTCGGCAGTGAGTGATGTGCCAATCACTTCGGTTTTAATGCTCACCCCCGGAAAACCGAAGATCACACTCTGGTCGCTGTTGGTGTGGGTGCGGCCCATGATGGCAATATTGGGGTCGGCGGCGGCAAGGCTAATTATCGGTTGCATCGGTTTTTTTGGAGTACTACTGCAGCCTGTTAACAGGACGATAGCAATGATCGCGCAGAAAAAAGTGATGAATTTCATGAGTGCTACTTCTGTGCAGAGGTTAATCGGTCAGGGTGGGCAGTTTGCCCACCACCGTGAATAGTTAGTGCAACAGTTGGTGAATGTCCGGCGTCATAGCATCGGCCCAGACTTGATAACCTTTGGGTGTTGGATGGAGAAAATCAGCCATTATCTCGGCCGCGATGCTGCCATCTTTTTGCAACAGCAGTGGGCCATAATCTTTGTAAAAAATGGTTTTGTTATCGCCCAGTTTGGCGATAATTTTATTGAGCGTTTTTACTTTGCTGCGATTATCTGAGCTGGCTGCTTGATCAAATGGGAACACGGCATTTAATAAAATTTTACTGTTCGGCCACGCCAGTTGCAGCTGCTTTACTACCTTGGTAACACCCGCCGCTGCCTGTTCGGGCGACTCTTGTAAACCGCCGACATTATTAACGCCGATCAACAATACAATCAGTTTGGGTTGAATATTGCCGATAGCGCCGTGTTGCAAGCGCCAGAGCACATTGCCGGTGTTGTCGCCGCCGATACCAAAGTTGGCCGCGTTAAGCGGTTTGAAATTTTTCTCCCAAATTGACCAATCCCAACCGGCGGTAATTGAATCACCCACAAATAACACATCAACTTGATCGTATTGCGCGGCGAGTACATCTTCGGCGTGCATTTTGTCCCAGGTGGAAACTGACATCCAGGAATATTCAGTGGTGCGTTTGGTGGGGGTGGTGCCAGCAGCAGGAGTGGCGGAGGTGGATAAAGCGCTGCTCCATTGGCACACGAGTGTGAGGCTAATGCCGGAGACCAAGCGAAGCAGATTTTTTTTATGAAAAGCCATAAGGATTTTTCCTGCGCAGAGTGATTGAAAAATTATTCTTGTTTGCCGGGTAGAGCAGCAAGTGTGGTTAGTTTTTCAAGCTTAGCCGTTCGTTATGTACGTTCAAGCTTTGCACACCGGCGATATTTAAAATCAAATCGAGTAATTCATCCCAGGGTTCTGCATTGCGCATCCCTTTTACTGCTTTATCGATACCGTTAGCTTTGCGCAACAGTTGTTGTAATTGGGCGGGTTTTAACCGGCGTAGCGCGGCTTGAATCAATGGCTGGCGTTTATCCCACACCCCCGCTTGTTTTGCCGCCCACTCAAAATGTTTGCCTTGCGCCATCGCTTGCGAAATTTGCACCAGCGCGCGAATTTCGCGCGTTACTGCCCAGAGAATATTTATTGGCTCAGTGCCTTCAGTTTTTAAACCTTGCAGGGTGCGCACGGCAGCGCGGGCATCGCCGTGCAGGGCTTTATCGGTGAGGCCGAAGACATCGTAGCGCGCGCTGTCGGCAACTACCGAGGCCATCATTTCATAGCTGATGCGATTGTCGGTGGTGAGTAGTTTTAATTTTTCAATTTCCTGTGCGGCGGCGAGCAGGTTGCCTTCAATACGTGAGGCGAGTAAATCGATCGCATCGCTGTCGGCGTGCAAGCCGGATTGTTGCAGGCGCACACCAATCCAGCGCGGCAATTGCGCGGGCGTAACGGGCCAGATTTGGATATGTTGACCGGCATCTTCAATGGCTTTAAACCATTTGCTTTTTTGCGTAGCGCCGTCGAGTTTTTCGGTGACGATTAACAGTAAATTATCGGGTGCGGGTGACTGCGCATATTCTTGCAGTGCCTTGCCGCCTTTATCGCCCGGTTTGCCCGACGGCATACGCACTTCGATAATTTTTTTCTCGGCAAAGAGTGACAGGCTATTTGCAGCGGCGAGCAATTGCCCCCAATCAAAATTGGCATCGACGTGATAAAGCTCGCGCTCGCTGAAACCATTTTTGCGCGCGGCGGCGCGAATGTGGTCGCAGCATTCCTGAATCAATAACAACTCATCGCCCGACACTAAATAAATTGCTGCCAGTGGCTTGGTGAGCGCAGCAGCTAATTGTTCGGCGCGCAGCTTGGGCATTTTATTGCGCTGCGGGTGCGGTAGGAGTTGCAGGTGTTGCGGCAGCTTTGGCGCCAATATTTTTTACACGGCGCAAAATAGTTTGCGCGAGATCACGGCGCAATTCGATCAACACTAACTCTTCTTCTTGCGCGGCACTGTTGGCGTTATTGACGTTGTAATTGTAAGTGCGTGAGGCGCGCGCGCTGGTGTCGCGTGGGGTGAGCACACCATTGGCGTTGCTGATGCTGTAGTCCACGCGCAGAATAATTTCATAAGCGTTGGTGAGTGCATCACTGCCGACACCCGCGGTACGTTTATCCAATGCTTCACTGTTGATATTGAGTATCAGGCCATTGGTGGTGTTGGCGATTTCGTTAATTTTGTACACCGGCAGCGATTGGCGCAGCGCATTGATCAGGGGGCTGTGATCATCTTTGGCGACTATCACTAAATCCTGCGGTGTGGTCATCGCCAGTTTATCGCCGCCCGCCGCCGAGCCGCGCAAATGCCAGCCGCAGGCGGAAAGGGTGAGAACTAATAAACTGACGATAAATGTTTTCATAAAACAGCAGGCTCAAAAAGGTGAAGCATCTTCCCCTTTACAGGGGGGGCATTATTAATTGGCAACGATATTCACCAGCTTGTTGGGGATCACAATCACTTTGCGCACGGTGATGCCTTCAAGGAAGCGCTGCACATTTTCCTGTGCGAGTGCATCGGCTTCGAGCTGTTCTTTCGGCGCATCAATTGCGACATCCAATTTGCCGCGCAGTTTCCCATTCACTTGAATAACGACCTCAACGGTTGAGCGAGTCAATGCGCTTTCATCGAGCGTTGGCCATTTTTCATTGAGTGCAATGCTCTGGTGTCCAAGTGCTTGCCAGAGTGAATGGCTGATGTGCGGCACAATCGGTGCGAGCAACAAAATCGCCGCTTCCAGTGCTTCGCGTTCAACGGCTAATCCGAGTGGATTGGCGCGGTCGGCGAGTTTGCTGGTCTCGTTGAGCAATTCCATGGTGGCGGCAATCGCAGTGTTAAACGTCTGGCGACGGCCGTAATCGTCGCTGACTTTTTGGATGGTCTCGTGGGTTTTGCGGCGCAAATCTTTTTGCGCTTGCGGCAAATCAGCCAGATTCAATGCACCGGGCTTGCCTGCGTTAGTGTGACCTTCTACAGCTTTCCACAAACGGCGCAGGAAGCGGTTGGCGCCTTCAACACCGGAATCACTCCATTCCATGCTTTGCTCTGGCGGAGCGGCAAACATGGAAAAGAGGCGGACGGTATCGGCGCCGTATTGGTTGATCAATTCTTCCGGGTCAACGGTGTTGCCCTTGGATTTGCTCATCTTGGTGCCGTCTTTCAGCACCATGCCCTGGCAGAGCAAGCGCTCGAAAGGTTCATCGCAGCTCACCAGACCTTCGTCGCGCATCAACTTGTGGAAGAAGCGCGAATAGAGCAGGTGGAGGATGGCGTGTTCGATGCCGCCTACGTATTGGTCCACCGGCAGCCAGTAATCAGCCGCGGCTTTGTCGAGCATGCCACCTTCAAAATTTGGGCAGGTGTAGCGCGCGTAGTACCAACTGGATTCCATAAAGGTATCGAAGGTATCGGTTTCGCGTTCGACTGCTTTGCCATCCAGCTCTGCTTTGCGCCACTCGGGATCGGCTTTAATTGGAGAGTGAACGCCGTTCATTACCACATCTTCTGGCAGCAATACCGGAAGTTTATGCGCCGGTACGGGAATCTCACCGCCGTCAGGCAAGTTGAACATCGGGATAGGCGCGCCCCAGTAACGCTGGCGGGATACACCCCAGTCGCGCAGGCGATAGTTGGTTTTTACCTGACCTTTTTGCGCCATTTCCAGTGTGCCAGCGATGGCATCGAAGGCGGCGTTAAAGCTTAAACCATCGTATTCCCCCGAATTGACCAGCAGACCTTTTTCGGTAAAGGCGGCTTTGCTCAGGTCAATTGCTTCGCCATTTTGCGGCGCTATGACCTGAGTAATTGATAAATCGTATTTCTTGGCAAATTCGTAATCGCGCTGGTCGTGCGCGGGCACGGCCATTACGGCGCCTGAGCCGTAGTCCATCAATACATAGTTGGCGATCCATACCGAAACCGGCTCGCCGGTAATCGGGTGCAGTGCTTTGATACCGGTATCGATGCCGCGTTTTTCCATGGTCGCCATATCGGCTTCCGCGACTGATTGCACTTTGCATTCGGCGATAAATTGCGCGAGCGCTGGATTATTTTCAGCGAGGATCTTGGCAATAGGGTGTTCGGCCGCGAGGCTCACATAAGTCACGCCCATGATGGTATCGGGGCGGGTGGTATAGATATCAAAACCGGTAAATTCGCCGACCGGTGAAGCCAAATCAAAATGCATATCCAGACCGCGACTTTTGCCGATCCAGTTGCGCTGCATGGTTTTGACTTGCTCGGGCCAGTTGGGCAGCTTGTCCAGATCGTCCAGCAACTCTTCGGCGTAGGCGGTGATTTTGATAAACCACTGAGGAATTTCTTTGCGCTCAACCAGTGCGCCTGAGCGCCAGCCGCGACCGTCGATTACTTGCTCATTGGCGAGTACGGTGTGGTCGACCGGGTCCCAGTTAACGGTCGCCATGCGCTTGTAAACCAAGCCTTTTTCGTAAAGACGGGTAAAGAACCACTGCTCCCATTTGTAGTATTCAGGCTTGCAGGTAGTCAGCTCGCGCGACCAATCAAAGCCAAAGCCGAGCTGTTTTAACTGGCTGCGCATATGGTCGGTGTTGGAGTATGTCCACTTGGCAGGCGCTGTCTGATGCTTGAGTGCGGCGTTTTCTGCCGGTAGGCCAAAGGCGTCCCAACCCATTGGGTGCAATACATTTTTACCCTGCATACGCTGGTAGCGGGCGATCACATCGGTGATGGTGTAATTGCGCACGTGCCCCATGTGTAACTTGCCGCTTGGATAGGGAAACATCGCGAGGCAATAGAACTTTTCTTTGCTGCGATCCTCAATAACCTTGAAGCTTTGATTTTCTTCCCAGTACTGCTGGGCTTGGGCTTCAACATCGGCGGGAGTGTACTGTTCTTGCATGGGGCGCTCTTGCATTGGAATCTAAGGCCTATACTAAAAGTGGAGTTCTGTACTGTATATAAACTATGGAAAAGGCGGTGATTATAGAGGCTGTACTGCCTGTGTGGGTATAAATATCTTGAAGCGCTAACCGGAGTTATTTGCCATGAAGCTGACTGACGATTTATCCAATAAAGTGACCAATAATCCTTACCATGTTACCCAGCTCGATCTGCCTTTCGGCTTGGAGGACGCTGGTGCAATGGGGGCGTTAAAACATGAAGTGGGGGATTTGGTTAAGCTCGAACTCACGGCAGAGGACATGCTGGGCGAGGAAGTCAATCTTGCCAAAGCCTACCTTCGCGAAGATGCCCAAAGTATTTGGGGTGATCTGAAACTGGGGGTCACGGAGTTTGAATTGATTACCGGTGACTGGTTGCTGCGCGCGGCGGATCCAAGCCGGGTGGATTGGCAAGAGCACCAGTGGTGGGGCGATGACGAGTCGCAGTTTCACTGAGATCATTAATCCCATTTATCCTATAAGTTTGTTAAGCTCTTGCTCGCCTGACTTTATATCGCCATTCATCAATAAGAACTAATGAGTGAGAGACCCCATGTCTGTATTCCTGAGCCGCACTCTGGGTGCGTTTGCTTTGCTTTTATCTTGCCTGCCAATTGTTGGAGTTGCCCAGTCTGTGAATCAGTTGCCTGTTGATCCTATTTATCTATGGGATGAAAAACCCTTGGTCACTCCTGACCGTGAACATATAAAAGACCAACGTGTTTATGCCGTCGATAATCCGGCGATGATTCCCTATTGGCCTGCGGCCGATAAAGCCAACGGCACAGCGGTAGTCATTTTCCCCGGCGGCGGCTATGTGCGACTGGCGCTTAACCATGAGGGGCACGACGTCGCCAAATGGTTTGCGGCGCGTGGCGTGGCGGCATTTGTGGTCAAGTACCGGATGCAGGAATACGGCTTTCCTGCGCCCTTGCTGGATGGATTACGCGCTGTGCGCCAAGTGCGTAAGCATGCCAAAGACTGGCGCATTGATCCGGCCAAAATTGGCGTGATTGGGTTCTCGGCTGGTGGACATTTAGCTGCGAGTGTGACTACGCGCCACAATTTTGTTGCAGATAAGAGCGACACTTTAGGCGACATCAGTGCGCGGCCGGATTTCGCTATCCTCGGTTATGCGGTTATCGCCCTTGATGGCCCGAATGCGCATGCAGGTTCACGCAAAGCACTGCTGGGTGAAAACCCCGATCCACGTTTAGTTAGCGATAACTCACTGCAAAAGCAGGTTAAAGCAGGAATCGCCCCCGTATTTATGCTGCACGGTATTGGCGATCAGTCGGTGCCGGTTGGTAACAGCCTGGCATTTTTTACCGAAGTGCAGAAATACAACAAGGCGTCGGAGTTGCACGTCTATCAAACCACTATTCATGGGGTAGGCATGATTCAAGGGCAGGGCAGTGTATCCAGCTGGCCCCAAGCGTTGGAGTTATGGTTGCAACAAAATCACTGGCTACCATGAGCCGACGCGTTATTTATTGAGTGATGGAGTATTCGTTATGTGCTGGGAGAAGTTTGATGACTGCACGCGATAATCTGACCTGTCTGCCTCAAGTGCAAGCAACAGTAAAAGAATGTGGGCGGTATTTGCAGTTTGATAAAGCAGTGGCGATCTATCGCCAGCTGCCCAATGTGCTGATCTTTACCTTCGTTGCTACCTCTGCATTGGCACTTTATTTTAAAGATGGCGCAAATTCCCTATCACTACTGCTGTGGTGGGGTGCGATGCAATTGGTGAGTTTATTACGCTTTGCCAGTCTGCTGTGGTGGCGCCGATCAATGCGGCTGCAGCAGACTCACCCGGAGCGGATGATCAGGCTGTTTATGCTGGGGTCATTGATGTCTGGCGTGATATGGGCCTGCTTTTCGCTCGGTTATTTTCATTCATCCTCTGCTTCTCAGCGGCTAGTCATTGCCCTGATGATGTCTACTATCGCCGCTGGCAGCGTGACGGTACTGGCGTTGGCGCCATGGGTAAATCGCCTGTTTGTCGCCCTCCTGATCGGCCCATTGGTTATTTTATTTGCTACCACTGGTGCAGCTGATGACTTGGTGATTGCAGGTTTGGGGCTGGCGTTGTTTATCGGCCTCACTGGATTTGCGCGGGTTGCGGGTGATAGTGCCCTCTATTTATTTATTGCGGCGCGCGATAAAGACAGCAAAATTGCCGATGTAGTTACCCAGCGCGATGAATTGATTCGCGCTAAAGACGAGCTGGAAGTGCGCCTTGCCGAGCAGATCGAAACACTGGAATTTGAGATGGCGCTCAAAGAGCGCTATGCCCAGGAGCTGGCCCGGGTGGCATCGTCCGATACGCTCACTGGCCTGTTGAATCGCAGCTCATTCGAGCGGGAGTTGCGCCATAGTGTTGCGGCCGCACGTGCTGGTAATCGCAGTTTGGTGGTCTTCTCTATCGAAGTTTTACGCTTTAATGTGATTGAATTGCAGGGCGCCGTAGCCAGCGAGCAGATTTTGCTGGTACTCGCCGACCGCCTCAACAAGGCATTGCCGCCAAACAGTCTGATTGCCCGGTGGGGTGGTGCTGAATTCGTAGTTGCCATGACGGTACAGGGGCGCAATTGGCTGCATGAGGGCAACTCGCTGCGCAGCTTGTTACAGCAGCCGATAGAAACCGGCACCGGTATTATCCGGGTAGATGCCATTATTGGTATCGCATCTTTTCCTGGTGGCGGCGCTGATACCGAACAGTTGCTTTATCAAACCTCAGTTGCCAAGCACAGCCTGCGGCAGCAGGGGGTGGGCGGGGTGAAGAAGTTTGATCTGGCGCTCGATGTGGAAATCCGTCAGCGCCAGCGCTTGCGTCATTCATTGCATGCGGCCTTGGAATCCGATGATTTGCGGCTGGTATTTCAACCTATTGAACCCTGTAATCCATCTGTATCACGCAAAATGGAAGCGTTATTGCGCTGGGATGAACCCGAGCTAGGTGCTATATCGCCCACCTTGTTTATCCCTATTGCTGAAGAAAGTGGTTTGATCGTACCTCTCGGTCGTTGGGTGCTTGAGGAGGCCTGTCGTGCAGCGGCTAGCTGGCAGGATGGAGCAGTAGTCAGTGTTAATGTATCAATTCACCAAATTCTTGCTGGAGATCTGGTAGCTGACACCCAGCGTGCGCTGGCAAATTCTGCCCTGCCTCCCGGTCAGCTGGAAATTGAACTCACTGAAAGTGTGTTTTCCCATGACATTGATCGGGTTTGCGCGGTATTGGAACAAATACGTGCCCTTGGCGTTGTCCTCGCGATTGATGATTTTGGTACTGGCTATTCATCGCTAGCTTACTTGCGCCGCCTGCCGGTGGATATTCTCAAGGTTGATCGCAGCTTTATTCACGATCTGGATCTGGATGCGCGCAAGCTGCTGCTTGCCATTATTGGCATGGCGCGCGGCCTTGGTTTCCGGATTGTAGTGGAAGGTGTTGAAACCGAGCAGCAGCAGAACTTGCTGCTCGCGATGGGAGTAGATTATTTGCAAGGCTACCTGATTTCGCGGCCACTGCCTGCCAGTGGTGTAAAAGGTTGGCTGGCAGTGCCAAACCTGCTCAATAGCTAACAATTGGTTTACAGCTTTTGCTTGCGATAAGTTGGCCATTTGGCATACAATCGCCGCCCCTGAAAACCTGTATACGACGCTAGTCCCAAATGCCCAGGCATGTCGCCAAGCTACTTCGTGTCGTCCAAGCGTTTATTGGAGCAAAGTAAATGAGTGCATACGCAATATTTGAAAGCGGTGGTAAGCAACATCGCGTAGTTGTGGGTGAAACCCTCAAACTCGAAAAAATCGATTTCACTACTGGTGGCGTTGTTGAATTCAACAAAGTGTATCTGGTTGCTAACGGCGCAGACGTCAAGATTGGCGCTCCTGTTGTTGAAGGCGCAACCGTTACTGCCGAAGTAGTTGCTCATGGCCGTGCCGACAAAGTGAAGATCATTAAATTCCGTCGTCGTAAGCATCACATGAAGCGTCAAGGTCATCGTCAGTGGTTTACTGAAGTAAAAATCACTGCTATCACAGGTTAATTGAGGAGGCTATAAAATGGCTCACAAGAAAGGGGTTGGTAGTTCTCGTAACGGTCGCGATTCAGAAGCAAAACGCCTTGGCGTTAAAGCTTACGGCGGCCAATTGATTCCAGCGGGCAGCATTATCGTTCGTCAACGCGGCACCAAATTTCACGCTGGCGTGAACGTTGGTTTGGGCAAGGATCACACCTTGTTCGCTAAAGCGGATGGTCATGTTAAGTTCGAAATTAAAGGCGCTTTTGGCCGTCAATACGTAAGCATCATTCCTGCTGCTTAATATTGCGCTAAAATACTAGCCAAGCTCGCTGCTTGCAGTGGGCAAAATGAAGAACAATAAAAAAGCCCTGTCGTCCACGCCAGGGCTTTTTTATATTCAGGATGAATAGCGTAAGTTCGCTTTTTTATTTTTTCTGCTTTTTTTGTATTTGTATTTTTTATTCCTCTGGAGTGCGCTGTGAAATTTGTTGATGAAGCCCCAATTCATGTCGAAGCCGGTAATGGTGGCAACGGATTCATGAGCTTCCGGCGGGAGAAGTTTATTTCCAAGGGCGGTCCCGATGGCGGTGACGGCGGCGACGGCGGCAGTGTTTATCTGGTTGCCGACGAAAACCTGAATACCCTGATCGACTATCGCTTTGTGCCCAAATATCGCGCTGAAAACGGTAAAAAAGGTGGCAGTAAAGATTGCACCGGTGCCAAAGGTGACGATCTATTTTTGCCGGTCCCAGTCGGCACCACAGTGATCGATATCGATACTGAAGAAGTGTTTGGCGATTTAACCGAGGCCGGGCAAAAATTAAAAGTTGCCCAAGGCGGATTCCATGGTTTGGGTAATACCCGCTTTAAAACCAGTACCAATCGTACTCCGCGCAAAACCTCTCCGGGTTCGGAAGGTGAAATGCGCAATTTGAAACTCGAATTAAAAGTACTCGCCGATGTGGGCATGCTCGGTTTGCCTAATGCCGGTAAATCCAGCTTTATCCGCGCGGTGAGTTCAGCCAAACCGAAAGTGGCGGATTATCCGTTCACCACGCTCGTGCCCAACCTCGGTGTAGTAAAAGTGCAACAGCACCGCAGTTTTGTGATTGCCGATATTCCCGGGGTGATCGAAGGTGCTGCAGAAGGTGCTGGTCTGGGTGTGCGTTTCCTCAAGCATTTAACCCGCTGCCGTTATTTGATGCACATGGTGGATATGGCGCCGGTGGATGAATCCAATCCTGCCGAGAGCGTCCGCATCATCGCCAATGAATTGCAAAAATTCAGCCCGACCCTTGCCACGCGTGAGCGCTGGTTGTTGCTCAATAAAATTGATTTGCTGCCGCCCGATGAAGTGGAAGCGCGCTGTCAGGCAGTAATTGATGAATTGAATTGGACTGGCCCGGTTTATCGTATTTCTGCACTCAACCGTGACGGCACTGTACCGCTGACGGGTAAGCTGATGGATAGCCTTGAAGCCGTGTGGGAAGAAGAAAAGACCAATCCCGAAGCGCGCGAGCGCGAAGCGGAATTGCAAAACCAAATGGCGCAGGAAGCGCGCGATCGTATCGAAGAGTTGCGTGAAATTGAACGCGAAGCACGTCGTGCACGTGGCGATGTCGAAGATGAAAACTTCAATGAAGATGATTACGACGTTGAAGTTATTTATGTTGGCCACTAAGCAGTATTAACTCGCCGGGATTAAGCGAGTTGTAGCGATTAGCGCCCGCAGCAAAATAGTGTAACCTCACGCCCGGGCTCCTTCCGGGCGTTTTGCATTAAGAGCAGGGCGCGTTGAGTTAATAACGCCACATCGTTTAAAAATTTCTCCTATTTATTCTTGAGCACATCTTATTCCATGAGCAAAAGAAACATCATTCCCCAAGCCAAACGCTGGGTAGTAAAAATTGGCAGCGCACTCTTAACCAACGATGGTAAAGGGCTGGACGCGGTAGCGATTGCCGGTTGGGTGAAACAAATGGCCGAGCTGCGTTTGCGCGGCATCGAATTAGTGCTGGTATCTTCCGGCGCCGTTGCCGCAGGCATGCGCCGTTTGGGTTGGGCTGCGCGCCCGACTGAAATTCATCAACTACAAGCTGCTGCTGCCGTTGGCCAAATGAGTTTGATCCAAACCTATGAAGTGGAATTCCAACGCTACGGTTTGCTCACTGCACAAGTGCTGCTGGATCACGACGATTTATCCTCGCGCCAACGCTATTTAAATGCGCGTTCCACACTCAAAACTCTCATTGGTTTTAATGTGGTGCCAGTTATTAATGAGAACGACACGGTAACCACAGAAGAGATTCGCTTTGGCGATAACGATACTCTCGGTGCCCTCGTTGCGAATTTAATCGAAGCCGATTTGTTGGTAATTCTCACCGATCAAAAAGGCATGTACGACAGCGACCCGCGCCATAACGCCGATGCACAATTGCTCAGCGAAATAGCAGCCGATGATCCTCGCCTCGAACAAATGGCTGGCGGCACCGGTGGTGCTTTAGGCCGCGGCGGCATGATTACCAAAGTGCGCGCTGCGCGCGTTGCGGCGCGTTCGGGTGCTGATACGGTAATTGTTGGTGGCCGTATCGATGACGCATTATTGCGTATCGCTGCCGGCGAAAATCTGGGTACATTTTTATGGGCTGAACAACAACCACAAGCGGCACGTAAGCGTTGGATCTCCGGGCAATTACAAACCCGCGGCACAATCGTGTTGGATGACGGCGCTGCGCGTGTTGTGCGTGAGCAAGGAAAAAGTATTTTGCCGGTGGGCGTAAAAGAGGTGCGCGGCGACTTTACTCGTGGCGATATGGTGATTTGTACTGATTTGCAAGGCAAGGAGATAGCGCGCGGGTTGATTAATTACCACGCCGATGAGGCGCGAAAAATTATCGGTAAACCCAGCAGCCAGATTTTCGATATTTTAGGTTATCAGGACGATAACGAACTCGTACATCGCGATAATTTGGTGTTGAGTTAATAGCCATTCAATTTAGATCCAGTCGAGACGTTAAAAGCCCGCCCTAAAAAAGCGGGCTTTTTTCCAAGTGAAATTATCGTTGGATTACACTCGTTTTCATTCCATCCCAAGTTTTAAGTTGGCTCTATTCTTTCTACTTTACCCTCCTCCAGAATCTGAAAAGCCGCCTATCGTCGATTGATTTTCGTTGATTTTGGCGACAACGGTACGTTTTGAGTTTAGCGAGTGATTTTGAACTGCGCTCACGTTACGAACTCCCACAAGTTGGCGTTAAATTTCTCTTTATAGTCCTTTTTTGTGTGATATATTCCCAAATGTTCATATATTTTATATATGAAATGAATTTCATATGACGGTTTGCAGCTGTTTTTAATTCAACTTGTATTTTTAAAACAATTGACTGAATTGGAGTTAGTGAGATGCTTAGAAATTTATCGATAGCCTTAATTGCGTCGGTATTGATGGCAGGGTGTGGCGGCGGTGGAGGTGGCGGTGACAAAGCGCCAGCATCGTCTTCTTCTATATCCAGTGTGTCATCGGTATCTGTAAGCTCGTCATCCTCGCTGGTATCCAGCAGTGTAGTTTCAAGTTCGTCGTCTTCGCGGGTATCCAGCAGTGTAGTTTCAAGTTCGTCGTCTTCTGCTGTGTCCAGTAGCATCGCTTCAAGTTCTTCATCTTCTGCCAGAGAGATCTTGCTTCAGGCGGCAAACTGGGTTGCTAACAATGCAGCAATTCTCACCTTGACCAATGAAGGGCCGAACATATCGCTGAGAACTGAGTTCGATGGCGCCAAGTATACTGTGGCGGCTCCTACTCCCGTTTTGGAGGGCGCCACGGTAGAGGTTGTTGTGAATGTTAGTTCTGAGTACAAGGCAAGTGGTGCTGGATTGCAGCTATTTGCATTTGTTGATGCTAGTCCGTGGACTGCAAATAAAAACGATTGCCCTGTCATTACCAGCAGTAACTTGGTAGTGGGCAGTCAAAAAGTGACCTGTGTACTTGATGCTGGGGGATTTTTTAACCAAACGGTTGCTCCTGTTGGTCTTGGTATTCAGGCGATAGCGGGTTTACAGGGTGAAACAAAACTGGCCGTTAGCGGAACAGTGCTAATTACCAGTGCGCGTATTGTGTTGGCTGACAGCAGCTCATCTTCTGTTTCCTCCTCTAGTTCATCACAGTCAAGCAGTGCATCTTCAGTATCAGTATTCGCTTTGCCTGCCTCAAGTTGGTATGCAAAGGGTGGCTCAGCAAAAAGTGGTGATATCTATACTCTTTCTGCGGCTTATGCAGGTGTTGGTTACTGGTTGAGTGCGGCGGATGCGGTTATCGAGAACGCTACAGTTGAAGTGGACTTCGTTGTTAATAGTCAGTTTAAAACCAGCGGTGTTGGCTTAAAAATTAATGCAGGTGTCGAGGCTGATCCTTACCCTGGCAAAAATGACTGTCCACAACTGAGCAATGCGGCCTTAACGCCAGGGGTAAAGCAAACGATTTCTTGTGTGCTGAATTCAGGTGGTGTGTTTAGCCAAACTATTAGCCCGGTAGAAATTCGGTTGTTGTCTGATGGCCCTAATGCTGCCAGTGGAACGCTCACAATTCAGGCGGGTAGAATTATTCTGACCAAATAATTGTGCGTTAGATGAATCCCCTTCTGATCCTGCTGTCACGGTATTACTTGATGGGTGGCTCAGAGGGGTGATCTGAAATTGGTGAATTTTTAGTGGTGTATGAAATGAGTAAGCGGTTTGGTGTGGTGCTGTGTTCGCTTTTATTGGCCGCTTGTGGTGGTGGCGGAAGTGATAATAGTAGTAGTTCAAGTTTACGCTCTTCCTCAAGTCTGGCGCTTACATCAAGCAATAGCTCCGCTACTGTGGGGATAAGTTCCTCGCAATCATCCAGTTTTTCCTCACCACATTCCAGTAGCTCCGTTGCTAGCTCGAGTACAAGTTATCCTGCAGGCTTTGCATTGGGTGCTGATATAAGTTGGGTGTCAGAGATGGAAGCCAATGGACACAAGTTTTATAACGCACAGGGCGATGAAAAAACTGCATATGAGTTAATGGCCTCTCTGGGGCTCGATGCAATTCGTCTGCGCGTGTGGGTGAACCCTGAGGATGGTTGGTACAACAGTATTCAGGATGTGGTGGCTAAGGCTAAGCTTGCGAAGGCACAAGGCCAGCGGATCATGATTAACTTTCATTACAGTGATAATTGGGCTGATCCGGGTAAACAAACCAAGCCGGTTTTGTGGCAAGACTACCCGTTTGAGCAATTAAAAATAGCCTTGGCTGATCATACGCGCGCCAGTTTAATTGCATTGCGCGATGCTGGAATTACCCCTGAATGGGTGCAAGTGGGCAATGAAACCAACGATGGTTTTTTATGGGATAGCGCGCGCCCTTCGGTAGAGCCCACCGCTGCCAATATGAAAAATTATGCCGAGCTAACAACCGCTGGCTACGATGCAACAAAAGAAATTTTTCCGGAAGCCTTGGTAATCGTGCATCTCGCCAATTGCCATGATAATGAAAACTTTCGGTGGATCTTTGATGGTCTGACTGTAAATAATGCCAAGTTCGATGTGATAGGCGCATCCTCTTACCCCACGTATTCTGATGACACATCTTGGCAAGTAATCACTCAGCAGTGTGCGGATAATTTAAATGATATGGTGGTGCGTTATCAGAAGCCGGTGATATTGGCTGAGATGGGTGTGCCTTGGGATCATGCTGAGGGGCGTACAATAATTGCGGATTTAATCGCTAAAGTTGCACTTATAAAGGATGGCAAAGGTTTAGGTGCTTTTTACTGGGAGCCGCAAGCCTACAATTGGAAATCCTACTCGCTCGGTGCGTTTGATCTAAATGGCAAGCCCACCGATATCATGAATGCATTCAGTGATGCGGCAGCATTAATTTCTGAGTAAATCCTTGTCGATCAAAAGCAGCGTTATTATAGGCAAAAAGCCCTCGTCCAAAAACGCGGGCTTTTTTATTGCGCTGAATTACTGCCGTGATTGCGACACTTTTTCCCGTAGCACCAAAATTGCCAGCATGCCTATTAATAACAATAAGCTAGATGGCTCGGGTACTGAAAGGCTGCCTACATTTACTTGTGCGCTGTCGATGTTATCGATAAACAAATCATTGCCGTAAGCATCACCAAACGCATTAGCGGTTAGTGAAAAATTACCGCTGCCGATGGCTGTTGCGTTCAGTAATATGCTAAATAAGGTGAATTCGCCTGCTTGCAATAATTCCAGATCTATCGCGTCATCAACAGATATTTCAACTGCGCGTAACCAATCCAATCCGCTGTTGCTGTCTTGCAAACTGCCAAAATTGTTCACATCCAATTGATTGCCCAATGCTGAATCGCCCCACACAATACTAGTGAAATTAAACAGACTGGAATCATAATTAAAATTCACATCGTAAGCGCCGAGTGAGGGCGTGCTTACATCGTTCAATCCACTGATGCGCACTTGAATTGCCAGATTGTCACCAACATTCACGGCTGCTTGGTCGGCAATAAGGTCGATGCTGATTGCATTGACGTTGAGCGATAAACTCAAGCCGAGGGCACATAAACCGGCGAATAATTTTTTCATAATAAACTCCTGTTGAAAATGGATGGCCTCCATTTCATGGAAGGCCATGTTAATTAGTTGGTGGCGCAACCGGGGCGGGTGCATTGTAGTGTGAGTGCGCGTGCGTCATTGGCATTAATAATTCCATCGCCATTAACATTACGCTGATCAAATGCTGTTGGTGTTAGGCCGCGCGCTTCAACAACAAATTGCACATCGTTTTTATCCACATCGCCGTCACCGTCCAAATCAATAATTAATTTGAGTGAAACAACAAGTGGGTCGTGATCGGATGAGCGATAAGCATCGGCAGCATAGAAACTGTTAATTTGCGTAGCGGATTTAAATTCGGTGTTGTAATCAAGGCTGATGGGCTCATCAGCGTTGATATGCCAGTCGGCGGCGTATAACACTTGTGCTGCTAGTGAGTTGCTCGCTAAACCGTGATCCAAATAACCGGCCTGTCCATCAAACACATAAGAGTAAGCAGTATCACCACCAAATTGTTTGATCAAATCGGTATAGCCTGCGTTGATAATCCGGGTGATGGGATTTTCTTTGGCGTAAGCATTTAAATCGCCAATGATTAAATAATCGCGATCATTTACCCCGGTCGGATGGGTGTCCAACCAATTCACCAAAGCGGTGGCCGCTTGGGTGCGAGTGATATTGCAATTGCCTTGGCCATCGCCAATATCCAAATCACCCAAGTCATTACAATCCGAGCCTTTTGATTTCAGATGGTTAACGGCGACCGTAACAATTGCGCGGTTGCTATTAGCGCGGAAACTTTGCGCGAGTGCGGGGCGATTTTTAGTGTCGATAAATTGTGCATCAACGCTGGAATCCAGAATTGCCGATTTTCCGATGGCAGTTGCTTTGTCGCTGCGATAAATAAATCCACGGCAATTTCATCGGTACCGATTTTATTTACGCCTGGATTAATGTATTTCCATGTAGAGGTGCCGGTAGCACTATTAAGGGCAGCGGCTAATTCGGCGATGGCACTGGTGCTGCTATAACCATCGTTTTCAATTTCTATCAGGCCGATAACGTCCGCATTCAACCCCACAAGTGCGCTGACAATTTTTGCTTTTTGCCGTGCGAATTCCGCTGCGGTGTTGGCGCCGCGCGCAGTGGGGAAACCTCCACCTGCACCATTGCCATTAAAAAAGTTCAGCACGTTGAAACTGGCAATTTTTAAATTGGCTGCCGAATCCGCAACAGGTGCGAGCGGGCGTGAATTGGTGTGGATAAATTCCGGAGCGATACTCGGTAGAATACGATAGACACCAAAATCGTAAGTAATTACACCGCGCAAATTGGCAAGGGTATCGCCGCTGCGCAAGGTGTTTTCAGCAGACAATCCCGGCGTAGGGAAAATTACCGGGTCAGGATTTTGCAGGTTGCTCGCATCATCCATCATCAACTTGTTTAAATTATTTTGTGCTTGCAATGCATTAGCTGCAGCACCGGGTTCGGCGATATTGGTGGGTTGTTGCAGGCGGCCATTGGCCAATAAAATTTGCCCGTAGCGACCCAATTGAAAGGTTTCATTGACCGTCAGTGTTTGGGTAATTGCAACGGACATTCCCTCAATCGCTTCAAACACATCCAACGAAGACACGGGTAAAGAAATGGTCGTGGGTGTAGGCAGTGGTTGATTGCTCGCGCACACAGTTACCGTGGTGTTGGTGAGCTGGGTTAACTGAAAGGTTTCTGCCACAGCGCCAGTAACACGTACACGATCACCCACCGCAACCGGTGTGGTGCTGGCGATATAAATCCCTTCAGAGGTCGATGGATTGTTGTCGCTGTGACTGTCGGCATCTTGCACAAAAAAGCCGCCAAGCTGATCGGCATTTTGGAAGTTGGCAACCACTATCGCTTCAATGCTGGTAGTGGATCCTGCTAGCGCGCTGCTCGCACCGGCACCTTGAATCTGTGCAATACGGGTTGCTGCATCACCGCATTGGCCATTGTTGCCACCGTTGTTGCCGTCATTATCTCCACCACCATTACTGCTGCCTTGGTAGGTGCCGAGGTGATCGACAGTATCCTGCGCATAACCTTCCCATTCTGCCGCCGGGTCAAAACTATCGGTGGCATTTGTATCGCCACTGGCGATGGTGGTTTTGCGGCGCAAAGTGTTGTCCGCTGTGCTGGTGAAAGCGCTGCCCCATTCTGTGCCGGGGTCTACACCGATCTGACCGATGCTATCCAAAATGGCGCTACCATTTTTCAACACAATGGCATCGTCGCCATTAAACCAGCCGGAGCTATTGGTTTGGTTGGCCGTGGCTGAAATTGTTGCGTTAGCGCTGCCATGGGCGAGTACAAAAACGCCATTCGCGGGAATATTGCCGGTGAGGTTGATCGTTAACCCTGCACTATTACTACCGTTGAAATACAGCTCCACTTTGTGGCCGCCAAGATCAACACCGCTGGCGCTGCTGTTGTAGATTTCCAGCGCTTTATTGTTGCTGCTGCCTTCAATGTATTCAGAAAAGTACAGCTCGGCGGATGCAGGCAGCGCGCTCACACTGGCAATTGCAGCTGCTAATAACAGCGGTTGATGGGTTTTGTATTTCATTGCTGGCTCCCTGATTAATTTATTGGTCGTCGCGGTACAGCTTAGGCACGCTTTGTTACGGGGCTGTGGCGGGATTTGGTCGGTTGTGTGATGTTTTGATGAACGAGGCTGGCAATGGTCGGCAAATTGGCTATAGCAAATTGTTCTACAGGAAGTGTAAAGGCGGGGAACTTCAGCAGGAGTAGGGTAGTCGGAATTTCTCATCCTTTTATTAGGCCGCGGCCTAAGGCTAATTAACGTGAAATGACAACGCTGTGATCTGTACGTCTGCATCTGTGTAGATAAAGACGCTGTATGGAGGTTTTTGATGAACACCAGAAACGATCTTTTGCTCGATAAGATTGAATTCCGCACCCCGCTCCCTACTGACGGAGATGCGCTGAAAGGCCTCCTCGCTACTACCCCTGTGCTCGATGGCAATTCTGTGCAATGCACACTCTTGCAATGCGGCCACTTTGCTAAAACATCGGTTGCCGCGTTTCTGGATGGGAGCCTGGTGGGTTTTGTGTCTGCTTATTATCCACCTAATGAACCGCACACCTTGTTTGTATGGCAAGTGGTGGTGTCACAAGAATTGCGCGACTTGGGCTTAGGGAAAAAAATGTTGCACTGGTTAATTGCGCAACTTGCGTGTGAGCAGGCTAATTGTCTCGTTACTGCAATCGGTATAAGTAACAGTGTGTCCTGGTCAATGTTCGATGGTTTTGCGCGGGATATTGGCGCGCTGCCTATTAAATCGTTTGTCACTCCGCTGGAAGCAAAACAGGAACATGAGCCAGACGAATATCTGCTGCGCATTTCCCCGCTACCCAATCGCCCTGAACAATCTACCAGTAGTGTGCTCGATGATTTAAAAGCGGGCGGTGCGCATATTTCGGCGATGCGTGGCTGGTTAGATTAAATTTTGACAGCCGCCGAACTCCGCCCCTGCGACAATTTGTCACTGTTCCTCATTCCTTAAAACACCTAAGGTGCCGCCTGACATAAAACGCAACATGTGTTGGGGCGGTACAGGTGAGCAACAGACAATATTTAGTGATTATCGCATTCGCGAGCATGGCCGCTGCAGGCTGGGTGCAGGCGCATGAAGAAGTATTAAATAAAAACAAATCTGCACAAAATCCAGCGGTTGAAGAAGTTACCGTTTGGGGTGAAGCGCGCGATAGTTCCCAATCCGGTTATACCAATCCCACCAGTGTGTTGACGCAAGAAGATATCGTCAGCATCAACGCCACCACCACCGAAGATATCGTCAAATACGAACCGAGTATTGTGATTCGCAAGCGTTACATTGGCGATTCCAATGGCACCCTCGGCTTGCGTGGTTCCAACATGTTTGCCACCGCGCGCTCCATGGTATTTGCCGACGGCGTGCCACTGCATTATTTATTGCAAACCCGTTGGAGTGGAGCGCCGCGCTGGACCATGGTGAGCGCGAGTGAAATTGCGCAGGTAGAAATTCTCTACGGCCCTTTTTCTGCGGAGTACAGCGGCAATTCCATGGGCGGTGTGATCTTGATTGAAACCGCTATTCCGCAAGCACGTGAAGTGCATGTGGATCTGGACTATTTCTCGCAAGATTTTAATGCCTATGGTTTTGATGATCGATTGAGTGGTTACAAAACGTTTGTCTCCTACGGCGATACTTTTCACAGTGATAATCTGGGCGATCTCAGCGTTTACCTCTCTTACAATCATTTGGAAAATGATAGCCAGCCGCAGTCCTATTATTTTGATGCGCGCACGCCCGCAGCCAATGCCATTCCGGTAAGCGGGGCAGTGGTTGATAAAGATGTATTCGGCAAGCCCGGATATTATTTTGGCGATACCGGCATCGAACAGGCGAGTACTGATAATTTCAAATTAAAACTCGGTTACGATTTTGAAAATTGGTCGAGTTTATTAAATATTGCCTATGAAGATCGCACCACACTGCGCGATTCATCCAACAGTTATCTTCGCAACGCAGCGGACGAAACACTGTGGTCGGGTAATTTTAATCAGAATGGCATGGGCATGAATGTCGCGGCGAGTCGCTTGGGTGCGAGTGATTTGGAGCGCCGCAGTTTATCCACCGGATTGCGTATTAAAGGTGCGCTTACCGATAGCATGCGCTTTGAAGCGAATGTCAGTGACTTCCGTATTTTGGAAGATACCAGTCGCGCGTCGAGTCATTCATTGCAAGATCCTTTATTTAATGGGCGCGGGCAAACGACGGATTACGACGATACTGGTTGGCAAACACTGGAAGGAAAATTTATTTTTTCTGATCTGGGCGTGACTGGATTGGAATTAATTACCGGCGCACGTTATGAAACCTATCAATTAAATCTGGATGTATTTAATTCAGCAGACTGGACGCAAGGCGACAACACCGTTTACACCAGCCGCAGTGGTGGCGAAACCAATATCAGCGCCGCTTATATGCAAATGAATTGGGATATTAGCGAGCGCTGGGATCTGGCATTGGGCGGCCGTTACGAACGCTGGAAAAGTCACGGCGGTTATTTTAATAAAGATATTGCTGCTACACCGGAATTCGATTTGGTCGATGTGGCAGAAGCATCCAGCAATCAATTCTCGCCCAAGTTTTCACTCGGTTATATACCGATTGATGAGTGGCTGCTGCGCTATTCACTTGCGCGGGCGTATCGGTTTCCGGTGGTGGAAGAATTATTTATGCAAAGCCAATCCTACTCCACCATCGTTTCCGCAAAACCGGATTTAAAACCGGAAAATGGTTTGCATCACAATCTGATGTTGGAAAAACAATTTGAAACTGGCTATGTGCGCGTGAATCTGTTTACTGAAACGATTCAGGACGCGATTGAATCCCAATCCAATTTATTACCCGGCGGCGGTACAGTAACTACGTTTTCCGCTATCGATGCAGTAGAAACCGACGGGATAGAATTAATTGTCAATCGTTACGGTGTATTAGTGCCGCAGTTAGATATTCGTTTCAATCTCGCTTACACAAAATCCATTATTGTCGATAACAACACTGCCGAAGGCGCTAATCCTGTTACCAGTATCGAAGGCAATGACTATCCGCGTATGCCGCGGTGGCGTAGCAATTTAATGACGACTTATCACCTCACCGATAATTGGGATTTAAGTGCAAATGTGCAATATGCCGATAAAAGTTTTGGCCGTTTGGATAATACCGATACCGCTGAAAATGTGATGGGCGCGCAGGATGGTTACACGCGCATCGGCGTAAAAACCACTTACGATTTTAGTGAGCAAATTGAAGTCGGTTTTGGTGTCGATAACCTCACCAACGAATTAAGTTATGTCGCGCATCCTTGGCCGGGCAGGGCTATGTATTTAAGTCTTTCTTACGATATGTAATTTATTTTTATCTATGTATTGCGGTTGCAAGTCATCAGGCACTTGTAAGACTTGGGATTTATTTAGACACGGCAAGTTTGTTTAGATATGCGCCAAACTGTGACCGAAAAGATGATGAATAGCGTGACAAAACCGTGGGGTTATAAAAATGGCGACTGTTGTCAGGAACGACTCTGTCATCAAAATCGTATTAATGTCGCTTAAAGAATCTGTCTGGCATTTGGATTCATTGACAGTAATCTGCTAAGGATACATTCTCCCTCCGCACCACACAGCACACCTATCCCCACGGGTTAAATTGAGCTGCTAATCAGGTACACATAATAACGAGTGCGTTTTTCTACAGTGCGGCAACCTTGGTATACGTCAATCCTCAGTAATTAATAATTAACTACCTTGAGGATAGAAAATAATGAAAAAAGTAAAACGTATAAAATGTTCCAGAAAAAAACTATGCGTATCTGTGTCATCGATATGCAGCATATTAAGTTTTAGTCTGGGAGCCAGCGCACAAGCAATCAATCAGGAAAAAATTCAAGAAAATACTTCACAGGTAGAAGAGTTGGTGGTCACCGGTTTTCGTTCAAGTCTTTTTTCTGCGTTGGAAGATAAGCGAGCTGAATCCGGCGTGGTCGATGTGATCAAAGCGGAAGATGTCGCCAAGTTTCCCGATAACAATCTTGCCGAATCATTGCAGCGGGTTCCCGGTGTTGCAGTGGCACGGGACGGTGGTGAGGGGCGCAGTATTTCGGTGCGCGGTTTGGGTCCGGACTACACCCGCGTTCGCCTCAACGGGCTTGAGGCGCAGACCACATCAAATGGTTTTGAAGGCATCAACCGCACCCGTGGTTTTGATTTTAATGTGTTTGCCACCGAACTTTTTAATAGTTTAACGGTGCGCAAAACATCTTCCGCTGAAACTGAAGAGGGATCATTGGGGGCGACGGTTGATTTGCAAACCGCACGGCCTTTTGACAGTGCCGGCCTGCAATTTGCCGCCTCCGCGAAAATGGGCTACAACGATCTGAGTGAAGAAACTGATCCGCGTTACGCGCTGCTTGCGTCCAATACTTTTTTGGATGATACCGTCGGTGTGCTCTTCTCCGCTGCCTATTCCGAATCCACCAAAATTAGCCATGCAAGTCACAATTTGAATTGGGATCGCATGACTGAAAATGGTGGTTGGTGTGATCCGCTCAATGCTGCTGGGGTTTGTTTCGGCGAGATGCCGCAAGGCATTAGTTATGAGCAATTAAAATCTTCATCCATTTATCATCCGCGCATTCCACGCCTTGCCCAATTCAGTGTTGAGAACGAACGCTTGGGGATGACCACCTCATTGCAATGGCGACCGAGTGATGCAACTGATGTGTCGCTGGATTTGCTCTATTCAAAACACGAAGGCCTGCGTCAGGAAAGTTTGCTCACACCTATCGGAATTTTTCGCGCGCAATCGCAACAGGGAAAACCGGAAACGATTGTGCGTGAAGCTGAAGTGCGCGGAAACGATTTGGTTTATGCCCGGCTCGATAATGTCGATCTCCGGGCGGAGACTTCCATTTTTGATTTCAATACCACCTTCCAACAAGCCGGTTTGACGGTGAAGCATGATTTCACTGATCGCGTGCGGGTGAATTTTCAATTGGGTGCATCAGATTCTGATTTTGATGAGCCGCGCGAAACGACGATTCAAGTTGACCGCCTCAACACCGACGGATTTATTTACGACTTTCGCGACAGTATGAAATTGCCGCGCATTGTGTGGGGGTTCGATACTAATGATCCCGCTAATTATTATTTTGGCCCAGCGCAACCGGGTTTTACCGGTGGCTCAACCGGCCCGGAAATTCGCCTGCGCCCGCAATCGGTGAACAATACCTTTGAACAGGTTGCGTTTGATTTTGAGTTTGATGCAACCGATGTGTGGACGCTGAAATCCGGTGTGAATCTGCGCGAATACACCTTTGAATCCGATTCGTTGCGCATGGCCAATGAACGCAATGTGCCGTCTTTGCCTGCGGGCGTCACTGTCGCCGATTTGGTTGTGCCTTTTTCGGGTTTTGATGGTTTTGGTGTTCCGGCAGAGACAGCCACTTCCTGGGTGGTTCCCAGTGAAGCAGCGTTTATTGACGTGTTTGATATTTACAGTAATACCGGTGCGTTTGCATTGCGCCGGGATCTTGCATCCGCGCGCAGCAATATTTTTTCCGTTGAAGAAAAAGATCTCGCCGCTTATGTGCAAGGGGATTTTAATTCAGAGTTGATGGGTATTCCCGTGCGCGGTGATATCGGAATTCGTTTTGTTCGTACCGAACAAGATGCACAAGGTTATGCCGAGGCGGGTTTAAATACCCAACAGCTTGAGGTGTCGCGCAGCTACGATGATTGGTTGCCTTCCATGAATCTGGTCGCCGAGGTGCGTGACGATGTTGCGCTACGTTTTTCTGCATCACGGGTGATGACCCGTCCGCCTTTATCGCAATTAACACCGGGCGGTGCAGTTAACGTGTTTGGCGGCACGCGTTTGGTAAATCAAGGCAATCCCAATCTTGACCCGATTGAAGCCGATGCGTTTGATGCAAGTGCGGAATGGTATTTCGCAACGGGATCGATAGTTTCTGCAGGTTTTTTTTACAAAGATGTAAAAACGTATATCGCCACCTTGAGAACCACACAACCCTTTAATACCCTCGGTATTCCTGAGGAAGTTTTAAGCGGAACCGGTGTTTTACCCACAGATGATTTTGTTTACTCCCGACCAGTGAATAGCGCGGGTGGACCACTGAGCGGTGTTGAATTGAATTTGCAAACGCCCTTCAGTTTTTTGCCTGACTTTTGGCAAAATTTTGGCCTGCTGGCAAATTACACCCACGTCACTTCGGATATTACCTACATTGTGAATCCCGCTTTACCGGAAGGCGCAGCGGGGCGCACCGCCGAATTACCCTTGATCAACCTGTCCGAAAATACTGGGAACCTTACACTTTATTATGAGGATGGTGCTTTTGAGGGAAGAGTGTCGGCGTCCTATCGCGATGACTATTTGCGTATTGTTCCCGGCCTTAACGGGCAAGACGCCGATGGCACCGCCCAGAGCATATATATCGACGCATCTTTCAGTTATGCATTGAATGATAATTATCGAATTTCGTTTGAAGCCCAGAATCTTGGCGATACCTACGAACATCTTTACAACGATACTAACGCACAGCGTAATGAATACTACCGCAACTTTGGTCGGCAATATTTTATTGGCTTGCGTTATAGCTATTGATTTTTTACCGGCGTAAAAAGGCGAGCTGCATAGGGCTCGCCTTTTTCATTGCACGACGTAGTTTTCGCCCAATACCTATTCTGGCCAAACCTAACAATAAGAATGCATGCTATCTTTATAAGGTTATACACGTGCTTAAGTGATTTATATTTTAAGATGCTTGCGGAACTGTAAAATAATCGATAGGTGATTAGATGTGGTGAAATCAATCACCATTGCTTGATATTTTTTTGTGGCGCTTCAGGTATTTTTATTCGAGGGGAAATATGCCAAATTTAACACTTTATATCGATTCCCAATATGCAAGCCCCTGGGCTATGTGTTGCTTTGTTGTCTTGCAGGAAAAATCGTTATCGGCAGAATTGATTCCAATTGATTTAGGTGCTGCAGAAAATAAACTACCTGGTTTCGTAGAAAAATCCCGCACTCAGCGTGTGCCTGCCTTGGTAGATGGCGATTTTTCTTTATCGGAGTCCTCCGCTATTTGCGAATATCTTGAAGATAGTTTTCCTCAAACTGCAGTTTATCCTCGTGATAAAGAAGCCAAAGCACAAGCGCGACAGTTGCAAGCCTGGATTCGCAGTGACTTAATGGCCTTGCGCAAAGAGCGCCCTACAGAAGTTATTTTTTTTGGCGAAAAATACCCTGAGCTTTCTGCTGAGGCGAGCGCGGCGGCGCAAAAACTATTCGCGGTTTCCGATTCACTGTTGGTGTCGGGCGAGAAAAATTTATTCGGCAGTTGGTCAATCGCCGACACTGACTTGGCGCTGATGCTTAACCGCCTAATCATGCATAACGATTTTGTACCGCCGCATTTGGTCGCTTATGCCAATGAACAATGGCAGCGGCCATCGGTGCAGTTGTGGCTTGAACAGGTTCGTACAGGATTGAAATAATGGGATTACTTTACTGAGCTGGATTAATGCTTCAGTTTTCTACGCAAAAGTATTTCAAAAACACAACTTAAAAACCATCTCTGAGCTTCATGTTAGGTGTACAAAAGTGCTCAATTTTATAGATGCCGAAGCAAAACATACCGAGCTTCTTCGAGATATGTTAATCACATCGAAGGGCTATTGGGGTTATTCTCCAGAGCAGCTTGATAAATGGAAATCTAATTTAAGATTTGAAGAAGAGTATGTTGCTCGCAATACCGTCAAACTAATTTTGAAAGATAAAGAAGTGATTGGATTCTTCGCCATTGTTAAAGGCGATAGTGATGAGCTAGACCACCTTTGGCTATTACCAAAAGCCATTGGCAAAGGTTATGGCAATCTAGTATTTGAGCAGATTCTTTTAGAATGTAATGCATTAGAAATATCCAATTTCTACATCATATCTGACCCGGATGCTGAAGGATTTTATTTAAAGAAAGGCGCATTGAAAGTCGGGGAGGTTTATAGCGAGCCCCAGAAAAGAATGCTGTCTAAATTAAAATTCACCTTGGTTACACCCACCTAACGATAGCTTTTTTCTAAGAAGAAAGAATACTGCAAGTCACTCAAGCCCTGACCACTAATTTCGGCATTATGCATTTGATTGATTTTCTAGCGATGTATTTTTAACGCTAGGCACATTTTTTTTTGCGTGTAGGGGCAGCTGCTTGCTGCGCCCTGTCTTTTTATTTGGCCTTTTTCTTTTATCTAGTGGATTGGGCGCAGCAAGCGGCGCCCCTACGATTCTGTTGTTTAGTTGGCGGTGCTAATAAATCGCACCGGTTTTTCCCAGAAAGCCAAAATCACACAACCTTCTTCGCTGTAAATTTCATGGCTGCTCGACGCGGGATTAATTAAAAACGTGCCGGTGTGGTAGTGGCCGCGTTCATCGATTTGGCTGCCGCGCAGGACTAACAGGCATTCCATGCCCACGTGCATATGGCGGGGAATGCGGGCGCCGGGTTGGTAGCGGAGTAGGGCGCAGGAGCTGCCTTGGGTTGGGTCGCCATGCAATGGAAACATGTCTACGCCATCGCGAAAGTCCTGCCACTTTATGCTGGGGTCGTCGAGATCCATCGCCAGCAAATTTTTCCAGACCAGTTTTTTTTCTGCGTGTTCTTCCATGCTGTTCTCCTAAGGTTCCAATACGGCGAGTAAATCCGTGGAGGTGGCGAAGGCGCCGAATACACCGCCTTGCATGGTGATCATTGCCAATGCGGCGGAGTGATTGGCGGGGTCAGTTGCGGCGCAGCAATCGGCAAGTAATACACATTCAAAGCCGCGATCATTCGCCTCGCGCATGGTGGTGTGTACGCACACATCGGTAGTGATGCCGGTGAGGATTAAATTGCGGATGCCTTTGGTGTGCAGCACCAGTTCCAAATCGGTTGCGTAGAAAGAACCTTTGCCGGGTTTGTCGATAATCACTTCGCCAGCGATAGGCGCCAGTTCGGGGATAATGTCCCAACCCGGTTCGCCGCGAATTAAAATTTTTCCGCAGGGACCTTCATCACCAATACCCGCGCCGATTTGTCGCGAGCGCCAGCGTTTGTTGGCCGGTAAATCGGCGAGGTCAGGTCGATGCCCCTCGCGGGTGTGGATAATGTGAAAGCCCTGCGCACGCATCACCGGCAGCAATTTTTGCAGCGGGATGATGGGCGCGCGGGTGAGGTTGATGTCGTAACCCATGCTGTCTACATAGCCGCCTTCGCCGCAAAAATCCGTCTGCATATCGATGATAATCAGCGCGGTATTTGCTGGCCTTAGATCGCCGTCGTAAGGCCAACTATACGGAGTGCTTTTAATAAACAGGGGGGTGCTGTTCAAATGAATTGCCATCTATTTTTCTCCTTTAAACGCCAGGGCTGCAGTTAAACAACGGTTCCGTGTTCAACGGGTTCCGGGGTTTTGTAATCGACCAAGCTGAATTTGGCGCAGGCAAAAAGCACGCAAGCCACCATTAAATAAGCCGCTGCGACTGTGGGCGATTCGCCAATCCCGATCGCTTCGCCGTGCATAAAACCGAAGAAGGTCATGAGCGATGCGGCGATGGAAAAGTAGCCGGCTTTGATAAAGTTGCGGTCGATAATAAATACGGTAATCGCGCCGAGCATCAATCCGCCCAGAATCGCACCACCGCCGAGTACCGACAGCCCTTCATATAACACGCCGTTTTGCGCGAGCTTATCCAAGCCTACGGCGGCGGCATTGGTGCCCGCAGCGCCCAGTACGGTATCGATTTGCAATTTTCCCCAAGCGGCGAGGTGTGGAACCAATGCCACGATAATCGCTGGGGCGTGAGATTTGGGGCTCTCCTGAAAGGCTTGTGAGCCGATCAACATGCCGATGTAGAGCAGGATGGGTGAGATGGCGACCAGTGGGATGGCCGATGAAAAGACCGCAATAATGCCCAGCCAACAGAGTACTAACATGGTGATGCCGGTGACGGCGGAGTAGCCGATGCGCCCGCCCATAGATTTCCAGCCAGGGTGGCCGATGTAGACAGCGTTGATAAACGGGTTGCCCATACAACAGCCGATTAAGCTGATTACACCGTCGGCGGTGAGTACGCGGGTGGTGGGGAAGTTGTCGCCCGCAACGGCAGCGCTCTCCACGTTGTCCATGGCTTCCACCAAGTCGTAAATGCCGAAGGGAATCGCGGTGACTAAAATGATCCCGATAAATTCAAAGCCGGAAAACACATGGCCAAATGCCGGTATGGGCACCGAGAAGCCAAAGCTGGCGAGCGAGCCGGTCAGTTTTTCCAAAGTTAAGCCGCCGTAATTCAGGCCGAGTGCGGTTGAACCCCAAGCGATCAGTGTGCCCACGGCAATCGCTACCAAGCCCGCCGGTATGCCTTTGAAGTAGCGCACGCCGCCAAACCAGCTGAGCAAAATAATGGAAAAGCACACAAAGCCGATAATGGGGGTCATAAACATTTCCAATGCAGGGCGCATGGAAATAAAGGCGATAGATACACCAGCCAATGTCCCTAACAGGGCGGCGCGCGGCGTAATTTTGCGAATGTAAGGGGCGATAAAACCGCCGATCATCAACACAAAGCTTTGCACAAATACCCAGGTTAAACCCGCTTCCCAGCCTTTGATGGGGTCGCCAGTGGTGAGCGAGATGGGCAGCATAATCACAAACACCACCACAAACATATGCGGCACACTGATGCCCGAGGGCAGGGCGCACACATCCTTGCGCCCGGTTTCCAATGCCAACTTATAGGCGAGCCAAGCGTAGTAGAGGGTGCTGAGGCACATCATCAAACCGACTGCAGGCAGTATTCGGCCGAAGACTATGTCGTCGGGCATCTGCAGCACAAAGCGCAGCAGTCCCGTCAGTACCAGCAGGTTAACCAGAATATTGGTGCCAAAACCGAAGTAGGCGTTCCAATCGCCCGGTACCCAAAACGCGGGTTTGGTAGTTTGCATAGCGGTACCCTCCAAAGTTATTAATGTAGTGCGATGGAAAAAGGCGCCAGTGAGGTTTTACGCCGCGTGGTGCGCCCGGTTAATGCCATTAACAAGAGTCGCCGTAGTGGCGACCCAGCCAAAAATGCCGCCCTGCGCCGATATCATCGCCACAGCAACACGGTGAAATTCAGGAAAGTAAGACGCACAGGCATCGCTCACCACTACGCAGCGGTAGCCGCGGTCATTCGCCTCGCGCACCGTGGTATGCACACACACCTCGGTAGTGACTCCGCATACCAACAGGTTTTCGATCTTGCGCTCCTTGAGCAGATCGCCCAGTTCAGTGCGATAAAACGCGCCCTTGCCGGGTTTATCGATCACGATTTCGCCCTCAATCGGCGTCAGCTCGGAAATAATGCTGTGGCCCGGTTCGCCGCGAATCAGGATCCGCCCCATGGGGCCGGGGCTGCCAATGCGCAACGCCGGTGTGCCGCGTTCGATCTTGGCGGGCGGTGCATCGCTTAAATCCGGTAAATGTCCTTCCCTTGTGTGAATCACCAACAATTTTGCCGCGCGCGCTGCTGACAATAGTTGTTGGCAGGGAGCGATGGCTGAGCGCAGTAAGTGCACATCATTTCCCAAGCTCGCGCCAAATCCGCCGGGTTCGAGAAAATCGCGCTGCATATCGATAATCACCAGCGCGGTTTTGGCGAATTCCAGCACCAGTGGTGCGGGTTCGGCGGGCAGCAGATAAGTCGTCATAAGCGGGCGTTCCTGTGCATGAAAGAAGGTCAAAAACGGAAGCGGGCGCCGACGCCAACCGTGTGGCCGGTCTGCTCGGCCAGGTCAGGGTCATCGCTGGTGTAGGCGGCATAGGTATCGAACTGGCTGGTCAGCGGCAGGTTGTAGACCAAGGTGTAAATGTTGCGGTCATAGTCGTCAGTTGCGGTGCTGGTTTCGGTGTAGCCATAACCGAGATACACAGCGCCTGGCCCGGCGGCGATGTTGGCGCTCAAAATCAGGGTGTCGCGGTCGATATCGCCGGTGGGCAAGTCGTCGCGCAGTAATTGGTACTGTGCAAAAACTGTGCTTTTACCAATGTCATAACTTAAACCCAGCAGCGAAGCGGTTTGGCTACCATCCGCCGCTAAACCCATGGCGCCCGGTTGGCTGCCGGAGACTTCCTGAAAGGCGGCGGTCAGGCCAAAGTTGCCGGACTTGTAAAAGGTGTTGGCGGCCATTTTGTTGGTGCTGGTATCGCCCTCTTCCTCGCCAAAAGCGTAGGCGACACTGGTATTGAAGTTGCCCATTTTGGGCAGGCTGTAGACCACTGAATCGCTCCAGCCGGTATCGCCATAAAGCCCACCGCCGCCATAACTCATCAGCATCATCGGCGAGAAGGCAAAGGAGTCGCCGAAGGGGTTAAACAAAATGGTCGATAAAAAATAGAGGCTGGTGGTGCGCCCCATCTTCACTTCGCCAAAGCCGCCCGCCAGGCCGACATAGGCGCTGCGGGCAAAAAATACATCGTCATCAAAACGCCCTTGTTCGGCGGAATCCGGTTGGAAAAACATCTCCACTCCGGCAATACCGGTCAGGCCATTGCCCAGTTCGTGTTTGCCGTGTGCGCCCAGCCAGGAAGTGGTCATGCCGTTGGACTGAACGCCTTGGGTGCTGTCCAGGTCATCATCACCAGCGGGTTGGTATTTGCTGGCATAAACATCCAGCTCGCCCTTAAAAACAACAGAAGATTGCGCAGCGGCAGTGCTGGCAAGTAACAGCAAGGCAAGGCTGCTGTTAACGGTAAATAGGCTGTGAACGATTTTTCTTGGCGCTCTTATCATGACTATCTCCTCGGATATTTGTTCATCGTTGTATACAACGATGCGTTCATCGTAGCCACAGCACAAGCTATGCCAGATCAAAAAGTGACCGAAAAGTTATTGTCTAAGCAGATGAATTTGTTAAGAATTTTGGCGTGCGGCTTAGCGGGGCTGGAGAGCAGTTGGTGTTAAATGATGGCGCAGAGGGCACTAAAGCAATGCTTTGCAGTCATAGGCTGCACCGCATCGGGGCGATAGATTGCGCAGAATTGAAGGCGAGCCCCCTTGGTTTACAAGGGTGGAGTGCTGGCCTACCATGCAAGTACCGCGTGTCAATAAACGCAGATCAGTAAACGGAGCAGGTGTTTTGACAACCTCTAAATCGGCCGCACAACTGGTGTACGACCAGTTGAAACAAAAGATTATCGATTTTGAAATTTACCCCGGCACACGCCTCACCGAGTCCGAAATTGCCGATGATTTTCAAGTGAGCCGCACCCCGGTGCGCGCCGCGCTACAGCGGTTGGAAACCGAAGGCCAAATTACCATCATGCCCAAGCAGGGCTGTTTTGTGCGCTCGGTGGATATAGAAACCATCAGCCAGTATTACGACGTGCGCATCATGTTGGAGGCCAGCGCCGTCGAACTTGCCTGCGACCATATGGGCGATGAAGATTTGGATGCATTGCAAGAAGATTGGAATGCCGAACGCTTGGATGACGAGTTGGACATGGAAGAAATCAAAGCGCGCGAAGAAGCCTTTCACATCGGCATCGCTATCGGCAGTGGCAACCCGGTGCTCGCCAATTATCTGCGCGACATCAACAACAATATTCGCATCCTGCGCCGCCTGGGGTTTCCGGATCGCCAATCCGTCATTGAAACCTGCGAAGAACATTTTGCGATCTGCCAATTAATTCGCGGCAAAAATAAAACCCAGGCGCGCAAAGCCATGACCAAACACATCAGCAAAAGCCAGGGGCTGGCGCGTAGCGTTACGCTAAGCCAATTGCAGCAGGCGATTAAACGGCACAAGCCCTAGAGCGTCGCCCGAACGCGGCATCACCATTGCTGTTTCTGTAAATTGAAAATCCATTCTTTGAGATCCAAACATGAACTCCATTCCTCAAGTCGCTATGAACTTTGGCGATGTAGCCCATGCCATCCAACTCGCGCTTGCGCCGGTATTCCTACTGACCGGCATCGCCGGTTTGCTCAACGTGATGGCGGGTCGCCTGGCGCGAATTATTGATCGCGGCCGTAGCCTTACAGAGACAGTGCTGCCGCAATATTTAGAAAATCCGGAAGCACTTAATAAAGAATTAACCCGCCTTGAACGCCGCCGCCGCTACGCCAGCCTGGCAATTACCGCCTGCACTTTTTCTGCATTATTGGTGTGTATGGTGGTGGCAGTAATTTTTTTACAAGCGATGCTGCAAGTAGAATTTAAATGGGTGATTAGCTCACTGTTCACCGCCTCAACGTTAACCTTGGTTGTGGGGCTTGCCTACTTCTTGCGCGAGGTACATTTAGCTACTCGCACGGTGCGCATCCAGATTATTGCGCACGCGAAATAATCTGGATGGATGGGATTGGCGATTTTGTGTGGTGGTCTTGATGTTAGTAATACCGCAACTGTGTCGCCTTGCCGTGAAATACGCGATAGGCAAAAAAGGTGTAGCCGAGAATAGTAGGTAATACCACGATCACGCCGTACAAAATAAACATGAGTGATTCGGGTGCGCTGGCGGCTTGCCAGATATCTAATTGATTGGGTACGACATAGGGATAAAAGCTGTAAGCCAAACCGATAAAACTTAATAAAAATATCATTGCGGCCGATGCAAATGGAATCCAGCAGCCAGCATCGTTTTCATATGGCGCTTTAATCAAGTAACGATCAACAATAAAAAATAGCACAAAGCAAAACACGGGGATTACCCACAAAATCATCACCAGTGGAGTGCTAAACCATTTATCGAAAATAATATCGCTGACAAAAGGATTAACGATAGACACAGCGATAATTCCCAGTGCCATTAACCACGCACAGCGACGTGCCCACCAAACGGCGCGCTTTTGTAAATCCCCTTCTGTTTTCATTATTAACCACGCAGCGCCGATAAAGGTGTAGCCAGCGGTGACGCAAATTGCACTGAGAGCGGCAAATAAATGTGCGGCGAGGGAATCCTCAAAACCCATCACAAAAAGGCCGAGCATATAACCCTGCGCCAGGGTCGCAAGTAGTGAGCCTACTTGAAATGCGCGGTCCCATAATTCTTTGTGATCCTCTGGTGCTTTTGCGCGAAAGTCGAAGGCAACTCCGCGCAATATCAACCCCGCCAGCATCACCGTTACCGGTAAATACAAATTCAATAAAATCATGCTGTGGGCGCTGGGAAAGGCAATTAATAAAATTCCTATGCCTAACACCAACCATGTTTCATTGGCATCCCAAAAGGGACCAATACTGGCGATCATAGTATCGCGTTGGGTTTCGGAATCTTTAGGCAATAAAATCCCGACACCTAAATCGTAGCCGTCGAGAATCGCGTAAATAAATAATGCAAGTCCCATCAAGCCAATAAAAATAACGGGTAACCAAAATGCTTCGCCAGATAGTGTGCTGATATCGGTCATGATGTTTTCCTCATAATTTCTTTTCGACCAGTTTTTCTTGCAAAGTCTCAATTTCTTCAGGGCGATCCACCAGTACCGCTTTTCTCGCCATCACAAATAACGTGCGAATGTAGGCAATCAACAGCACAACATAGAGCGTTAAATAAATGGTGAGTGAGGTTCCCACATTACTTGCGGGGGTGCTGGTGACAGCATCAACGGTTTTTAATACGCCGGTCACTAACCAGGGTTGGCGACCTATCTCGGTGACGTACCAACCAGCGAGCGTGGCAATCCAACCGGAGAATGTCATGCCTACAAATACTTTTAGCATCAGTGGCGATATTTCATTACGGCGATAAATTTGCCAGGAGCCGACCCATGACACTAAGAGCATGAGCATGCCCATGCCGACCATGATGCGGAAGCCAAAAAATAACGGTGCAACGGGCGGGTGCGCGTTGGGGAATTCATTTAATCCTTTGAGTTCACCATCAGCGGTGTGCGTTAAAATAATGCTCGCCATATTAGGAATTTCTAGCGCATATTTATTGCTTTGGGTTTCTTTATCCGGAATTGCAAATAACACTAGCGGTACATTTTTTTCGGTCTGCCACACGGCTTCCATGGCCGCAATTTTAGCGGGCTGGTGATGCAGTGTGTTGAGGCCGTGCATATCGCCCAAAAAGATTTGCAGCGGAATTAAAATCGCAGCAGCGATAGTGGCATTTTTTAAGGCAAGGCGCGGTGCCGGTTTGTGATCTTGTTTTAAAATGCGATAGGCAGAAATCCCGGCAATTAAAAACGCAGCGGTTAAACCCGAAGCAATCAGCATATGTGCCAAGCGATAAGGCATGGATGGATTAAAAATAATTGCCCACCAATCCAACGGAAAGGCCTTCATAGTGTCGCCGACCTGGCGCATTTCAAAACCGACGGGAGTTTGCATCCAGGAATTAAGCGCGATAATCCAAAACGCTGACATGCTGGTGCCGAAGGCGACTAAAAAAGTCGCTAGGGTATGAATACGATTAGATACGCGATCAATACCAAATAACATAATGCCTAAAAATGTGGCTTCCAGAAAAAATGCGGTTAGCACTTCATAGCCGAGTAATGGCCCAGCAATATTGCCCACGGTTTCCATATAGCCCGGCCAGTTAGTGCCGAATTGAAAACTCATGGTGATGCCGCTCACGACGCCGAGCGCAAAGGTCAAGGCAAATACTTTTACCCAGAAACGATAGGCGCGCATCCAGACTTCATCGCCGCTGCGGTTGTAGCGCACTTTAAAATAAAATAAAAACCAGCAGAGGGCGATAGAGATGGAGGGGAATAAAATATGGAAGGAAATATTCGCCGCGAATTGAATGCGTGAAAGCATAAGTGTTTCGAGCATAACGGGTACCTCAAGATTTTTTGTTTGAGCCCAATAAACGGTCTTTCATATCCAATACTTTGCCGATGCTGCTACCTAGCTTAAGCAATTTGCCGAGCTGGGCAGAATCGAGCCGTTGAATTTCTTGCGTCCAAAGCGTGAGCATTTCAATTAATTCGTGCATCTCACGCATGCGTAGTTGTGCGTATTCTTCTTCGGCGTTGGCCGGTGTTTCGATGAGTAAATTGCGTAATGTGGACAGCGTCGGGTCAATTTCACGTTTGCGCCTTTGTTCAATCAGCGTCTTGGCGATATCCCACACATCGCCTGGCGCCGAATAAAATTCTTTGCGCTCACCGGGGCGGTGTTGCAGCTTCACCAACTCCCACGACATCAGCTCCTTCAGCCCCATACTCGCGTTGGAACGGGAAATCCCCAGTGCTTCGGTAATATCGTCGGCGCAGAGTGGCTCTTTACTTAATACTAGCAGGGCATACATCTGCCCAACCGTGCGGTTGATCCCCCAGCGGCTACCCATTTCGCCGAAATGGAGAATGCAGGATTGGATCATGGGCGTCAGAGGCTTGGGCATTGCACTATTCCTGTGTTTTCAGTAATTTCTGAAATTACAGAAGTATTTGATGTGGGTCAAGCGATTTGCCATAAAAAACGAATCGACTGGAGGAATTACAGTATCTAAACAAGTGGTTTTTATGTTGGCTTGCGCACCGAACTGAGGTGGATTTTCTCGTTACAGTGGAATCGTTAAATACCACTTTCGATTGCATGTATGAGTTATTAGACGCAATGAGATCCGGTATTTATGACGAGTAAAGTATTGGTTGTAGTCATATTATAAGTCTGCCAATGCAACTCATTCCGAACTTAATTGACAGAGAGAATCATCATGAATAAAGATCAAGTGAAAGGCTCAGTAAAACAAGCTGCCGGTAAAGTGCAACAAAAAACCGGTGAACTAGTTGGTAGTGAAAAACAACAGGGCAAAGGTATTGCCAAGCAAGCTGAAGGGAAGATTCAGAAAGGTGTTGGCGATCTTAAAGAACGCAATAAGTAGTTGCGTCGCTACAATTAATGGAACTGCTGAACCCGGACGCAATGGATTGCGTCATCTCTATTTGTCCCAGTCGTATCTAGTCTTTCAAGAGCAATTATTTTTTAATTTGCTGTCATCCACTTCAGTAATTCTTCGTACCTCCTCCTGCCTTGTTTAATTTACTAAATTTTTATTTAATCCCGCATATTCAAAACCCTATTCTGCGTAATTGGATAATTTGCGATTTCAGGATATTCTGAAATTTCAGAAATATTTGATGCTTGTTAAATAATGGGATTGAAATGATGCCAAGTACCAATGTTATTCGCTCTTGGTTAGTGGGTTTGTTATATCTGATCGGATTGGTGCATTTGGTCGGCGCTATGGCAATGACGTGGCTGGTGGGTCTGCCATTGTTTGTGGATTATCACCAAACGGTTTTAGCGGCATTTGGATTTGCACCTGATCAACAAGAAGCTCTGGTGCTAAATACTTGGTGGATGTCATTGTTCGGCGCAACCTTACAGGTGTTTTCGCTGTTTTTCCTCATACTCGTGTATGTTGCCAATCGTTACCGCTGCGCTCCGGTGTGGCTTTGGTTAGGTGTGGGCATTTTGCTGTGGGCACCGCAAGATATTTATTTTTCTCTGCAGCGCGGTGTGTGGTTGCATTTATGGATCGATCTTGCCGCTGTTTGCGCAATCGTACCGCCACTGTGTGTGCTCTGGTGGTGGGATCGTAAATGAAACCCATTATTTATAAATTGTTTTAATGATTTAATTTGATTGCTCTCAGTTTTTACTCATTCAGGAGTTTTTTTATGAACAGTAATCTGCTGGCTTTGCACTTTAGCGATAATCGCCAGCAGATTTTGGTGACTGGCGCCACAGGTTTTATTGGTCAATTACTGGTGCGGGAATTACTGGCTGATGGGCATGATGTCATTGTGTTAACCCGTAATCCAAAAGTGGCGGCGTCTTTATTTTTTGATAAAGTCAAATGCATAGCCAGTATCGATGAATTGCCAAAAAGCTATCCGCTAAATATAGTTGTGAATTTGGCGGGTGCACGCATATTAGGTTGGCGCTGGACTGCAGCGCGCAAAAAAGTATTGCGTGATAGCCGGGTTGCGCTCACGCGAACATTAGTTGAGTGGATTGCACGAGCTGAACATAAGCCACAAATATTATTATCGGCATCTGCAATTGGTTATTACGGTATACAGGCGCAAGGTGATGCAACTGATTTAATTGAAAACAGTTCGCCGCAACCTATTTTTATGTCGCAGTTATGTCAGGAGTGGGAGGCAGAAGCTCAGCGTGCGACAGAGCATGGAGTTGCGGTAAATATTATGCGGTTCGGTTTGGTATTGGGGCGGCAGGGGGCATTGCCGATGATGCTATTGCCAATCAAGCTGGGTATGGGCGGAAAATTGGGTAGTGGTAAGCAGTGGATGTCGTGGATTCATGTGCGCGATCTTTTGCGAGGAATTGCGCATTTGTTTCAGTTGCATATCGATCAGGGGAAAACGAACGGCGCTATTTATAACTTCACTGCACCAGAGTCGCTTAGCCAGCTTGAGTTTAATCAGCAGGCGGCCAAAATTTTGCATCGCCCCTGCGTAGTACCTACTCCGGCATTTACTGTTCGCTGTTTGCTGGGGGAGCAGGCCGATTTATTATTGGAAGGACAGAAGGTTATCCCGCATAATTTGCTTAAAACCGGATTCACCTTTGAGTTTCCAACGGCCAAATCAGCGTTAGACGAACTATGTGCATGACCAACGAGTAATTTATGACGAATGACAAGTCTACGACGGATGTAGAAAATTTCTTAAGCGATTGCCAGCAATCATTTGCATCGAATGTATTACAGCGCTTGGTGCTGTCAAAATATAAAGGTTCTGATGCTGAGCTTACGCGCATCACTATTCGCCCAGTAAATATTAAAGATCAAAAATTGCTCTCATTTCTATATGAATATCGCACCAACCATGTGACTAAAAATTTAGCTATTGAAGATGCGATTGCGCAGTTGCAGCAGTGGTTGGGTAGCGATTTTCACAATACTCATCTGATTACCGATGACTGGGAAACCCAGTTGAGTTTTAGCAAAAAAGGTAAAGTGTTGATTAATAAAAATCGAAATAAAACTTCAGCACCAACTGGCGACATTAACACGGTTCATCCAGAGCTGGCGCACAATCGCAATAAATTGCGCTATGTTGAGCAAGATCGTCCTTATTTGCGCGAACTGGGTATTACTGATGCTAGCGGCCAAATCATTCCAGCGATGTCGCGTAAATGGAAACAGATTAATAAATTCATTGAGGTGCTTTCGGCAGCGATTCAGCACACCGCCTTGGATAAACGCAGCGAATTGCATATTGCGGATTTTGGTTCGGGCAAGGCCTATTTAACTTTTGCAGTACATGATTATTTAACCAAAAATCTCGGTGTAAACACGCAAGTGACCGGCGTGGAATTGCGCCAGGGGCTTGTGGATTTATGCAATCAAACTGCACAAAAATTATCGCTTACCGGAATTAAGTTCGAGCAGGGCGATGTGCAGCATTTTTCGGCGCAGGGTATTAATATCATGATTGCTTTGCATGCGTGCGATACCGCAACCGATTACGCGCTCAACATGGGAATTCGTACCGGTGCGGAAATTATTATGTGCTCCCCTTGCTGCCATAAACAAATTCGGCCGCAACTAAAAAGCCCGGCGCTGCTTGCGCCAGTGCTGCAACACGGGATCCATTTGGGACAAGAAGCCGAAATGATTACTGATGGCTTGCGCGCATTGCTGCTGGAAGCGCATGGATACGATACGCAAGTATTTGAATTTATCTCGCTCGAACACACTAGCAAAAACAAAATGATTCTTGCACAGAAGCGCAAAAAGCCGCGCGATAATACGGAAGTGTTGCAACAGATTGCTGCTATCAAAGCATTTTATGGTATTCAGGATCATTGTTTGGAAATGCTGTTGCAAGCTGAGCAACCTTAATAATTTAATGAGTAGTAACAAAAAGCCCCGGCTATTCGCATAGCCGGGGCTTTTTTGTGGCAAGTATTTTTATCGCAAATTCATACAGCTCGCGTAATAACTCACGCTTGCTGGCCAGTCTGAAAATACACCTATTACACCTACATCTTTAGCGAGTACATGCAATACATTCATCATGTCGCCGTCATTATTTAATGCGGGGCTAATGGTTTGATAATACCAACCGCCGCCATTTTTAAGCGGGCCTGCGCGTTCAAATGACCAGGTGATAATTTTTAAGCCAGCTCTTTTTGCATCGCGGGCATAATCGGATGCAATGATTTTATTGTTGTTATCCAATGTTACTAAAGCCCAAAGAGGTGGGGCGACAATCCTGAAACCTTCGTCTGCGTACATTTGCAAATCATTGGCGGTGGGTAATTCGGCGGTGATGTTGGCATCATCCAAATAGACCGCTTGTTTGCCAAATGCAGGTTCTTTAGCAATCCAGTAGCGCACATCCTGAATGTCAAATGATTGTGGCCATACATCACTGGCTTTTACGCCCGCTGCGCGATATTCGTTAATCATTTGTTGCGCGTACATCGCTTGCGTGTAGGTACCTTCAAACGGCATAGCCACACTGGCTGATTTAAGTTCAGGGGTCATTTTTGTGCCGAGCTTTTTGAATAACTGAATACTTTCGGCGTGGGTTAACAGCGTGCCTTTGTCTGCATATAAATCAGTGCGCCAGTTGGCGGTGCCAGTTAAGTATTCGTTAACGGTTGTTGCCTTGGGATTAAATGCATCCATTTTTCCTTGCAGCGTTTTAAATTCAGCGAGGGTGATGTCGCTAGTGCAGCAATTGGCGCTCGCCGCTTTGCCGCTTACTGGATCAAAGGGAGAAAAATGTTGGCTGCATTTATCGGCCAGTGGTGTGGCGAGAATGTTGGTGGTGGTGTGCAGATCGCATTGTGAGTGGCGGCACACGAGTTGTTTGTCTTTAGTGAAGGTAACGTCGCACTCTAAAATCCCTGCGCCCATTTTAGCGGCAGCTTCGTATGATTCTTTGGTGTGCTCGGGAAATTGTAACGGTGCACCGCGATGGCCAATCGAAAAATTGGTTTTTTTGATGGGACTGTTTACGCAACTCTGTAATTTCTTCTTCAGTGAACTTTCATCCATATCATTCACTAAAAAGAATGGGCGTGGCCCGAGCTGGATGATCGCATTTTTATCGTTATCTTTGTAACGATTATCGTCCTTGTCACCGTGAGCGACGGCAGTGAGGGGAATAAAAATTGTCAGCACTAACGCGCTGGTGAGTAGATGGATTCGGCGCAGCATTGGGAATCTCCTTTTGTAGGTTGGATGGAGGTATAGCCCGGTAACCCTAACGCGACAATATGAAGGTAATTAGCTGGTTTGATGACAGATTGGCGAAGTGTGATGGTTTTGTGCGCTGCTAGGCATTTCCTCCTGCGCAATTGATTAATGCGCAGGCTAGCGCCTGTTACATTATTTTTTGTGTTGATAAAGGTAAAGGAGTGCGCAATAAAAAACCACCGCACCTGTTGAGGTTCCATAAGGAGTAGGTGCAGTGGTGAAAGCAGCTTATCACCTGCATCAGCTGTGGCTGACAGCTGGGCAGGGATAAGTGAGTGGAAGCAGGTGTGCAACTGAACGATTTAATAACTGCTGGGGAGTAGTTATCCCATTGTTCAAGAGGCACACCTAAACACGTACAAACCGCTGAGTGGTGATTCAGTTGTTTGTTGCTAATGGTTGTGTGGGCAACCATTAACTGCACCGGTGAGTGTGGGCGCACCGGTACTTGCAGTAACTGCCGCTACCTAGTCATCCTTATCCGTGGCTGCGGCAGTTTTACTGTTCAGGGTTACAGGCTTTTCGTAAGTGAAAGGCTGTAATAATTCATCCGGCTTGCCCTTACAGGCTTTGGCGAGCAATTCGCGGCGCTGCGCTAATAAAATACCTATGGCTTCGCTGTATTTCTCATCAATGCCGGGAATATTCTCTTCAATTAATTGGGTGATATTGGCGGCAAGTTCCAGGTATTTATCGTGCTCTTCTGCGACTTTTTTATCTTCAAACATGCTGCCATCCCGATCACATAGCCAAACGGCGATTACTGCCATTGTGTAAATCCTCAAAGTTGTTACTGTTTTTATGTACAGTATAGGGGCGCGGTGAAAATGTCAACTCAAGGCGGCTGGTTGATTAAAAATGCATGCCTGCACCTAATACATAGCTGCTGTCTTTGACGCTACCGAATGAATATTTGGTTTCGTTGTAATCGTATTTAAACGACAGATGTATGTAGTGCGTGAGGTAAAAGCGCAGGCCTGCGCTGGTGTTGGCGATATAGTCCAGATTGCTTAAATAAAAATGTGATATTTGGATGTCGGCAAAGGTTTCCAATTTTTTATCGAACCAGAATTGCGTGTAGTCCAGTTTGGTGCCCCATGCGTCCAGCTCCATTTTCAGAGGGCCGCTGTGCAGCCAGATATGGTTGTAGGCGAGAATAATATCCAGTTTGTCTTCGTCTTCCCCCCAAAGGCGATAGCCGGGGCCAGCGCCTAGATATAAATAGTGATTATGGACAGTTGCGTCTTCTTCGCGGTAAGTGGAATCGGTGCGCCACAGCCAATGCTCGCTAAACAGATAATCGAGCGTGTAATTAAATTCTTCGGTGTCTTCCATGACTTTGTGATTTTCCTGATCGCGTTTTACTTCGCCTTTTAATTCGTGGCGCCACTGGTTGGATTCCATAGTCAATTCAGCATTGAGGTGTAATTTTTCTTTGCGATTTTTATCGTTATCTACATCCAGAGTGGTTTCCAGTAGTCCGGTTTTTTTCCAGTGCGCCTGCGGCGGCGTTAACGCCAGATCATGAATAGCAACATTTTTGCCGGCGACATTCACATAGCCAGGTCGCTCGCTTTGCTGAATGACTGCTGCGCGTTTTTTGAGATTAATTTGCCACTGCTGTTTTGTGTTTGTATGAAAACTGTGAATGGCGCTGACATCCAGTGAAAGTGTAGCGGCATAAAGGGTTTTAATTTTAAGTGTGTTGTTTGAAAGCTCAATAATCTCGCCGCTAATACGGTCGCCATTATTGAGCCAAACGGTATCGCCATAGCTGTTGCCGCTAATGCAGGCGACAGCTAGTGATAGGACTATTGTCGGGAATAGCTTTGTGCAGTGGAAATTACCCATGGATAGTGTTCTGCCCTGAGTAAAATCTATTGCCGTATTAACCGATAATCCAATTTAGTGAGGGTGTATTTATATTTGGCAAAGTGGATCAGTGAGTCGCGGCTGACATGAAATTTGAATAGAAGCTTTAGCGGCGTTATTTGCCATGCTTTTTGGCGGCTATGGAGTTCTTTAACTACTTCGGCCAAGCGGCTGCCACTTAATGCACGCGCCTCGCGTACCAGTTGCAGTAGGGTTTGTATTTGCAAACCTTTAAAATGCGAATTTTGTTCGGCGGTGGTGACAAAATTGCCGCTATTTTCAACACCATATAACCACCATAAATAAGCACCGGTTTCAAACTTGCGACCAGTTGAGCTGGTTTGCCGCAGGCGATATTCGTAAACCGTTTGTTCAATCAGCACTAATTTTTTTGCGTGGGAAAAAACTTCGGCGCAATAAAGAATATCTTCTGCCATGAGCACGCCCGGTGTAAAAATAAAGTTGGCAAAAGGCGCGCGCCTGAATAGTTTTCCCCATGGGTGTCCGCGTGTTTCTTTATGCTCAAAAAATGCCGATAAAATCGCTTCGTCGGTGTAAATCTTTGTCGTTGCTACGTTGTAATCCGCCGCAAAGGTGCGCTGCTCATTAAAAACAATATTGTTGCCTTTCACTATGTCGGCTTGATGTGCAATCGCTGCATCATAGAGATTTTGCAGTGCATCTTTTGGCATTAGATCGTCGGGGTCAAAAAATGCAAAATAATCGCCGGTTGCTGCTGCAATTCCGATGTTTCTTGCTACGGCGACGCCTTGATTTTTAGGCAGGCTAATAAGTGTGGCGAGTTGTGGGTGTGCTGCCACAAAGTCCTCGCAGAGTTTTTTGCTACCGTCGGTTGAGCAGTCATCGACCAGCAGTATTTCAAATGTGCTGTTGAAATTTTGTTTGGCTAAAGAATCCAGTGATTCGACAATATAATCTTGCACGTTATAAACGGGCACAATAATTGAAATGGCGGGTGTGGTATCGGCCTTAATAAGCATAGATCTTCCTGGTGTCGACAAGTAAATTGAATCGGTGCTTAATGCTTAAGCAGGTAGTGTGCCACAAGTATTGTTGCAGCTTAATGTGCAGGCTAATTTTGCAAGCGCTGCCCCAATTTAAATAGCGTAACCTTAAATTTAAGAAAGTGCAGTAACGCTTTGGTTCTGACGTTTGATTTAATAAGGCTGCGCAGTGATGTGAGTTGCCATGCTGTTTGGCGAGACTGAATTTCTTTTATCACATCTGCCAATTGATTGTCGTCAAGTGAGCGGGCCTCGCGTACCAGCTGCAATAGCGTGCGTATCTGCAATTCTTTATAACAAGATTGTTGGTGCTCGGTTGTGATAAACCGGCCGCAGTTTTCAATACTATATAGCCACCATAAATAGGCGCCGGTTTGAAATTTTCGCCCGGTTGCGCCAGTTTTACGCAAGCGATAGTGATAAACCGTTTTATTTATTAGTACCAGTTTTTTGGCAAGCGAAAACACTTCTGCACAGTAAAGTGTATCTTCTGCCATAACGACTCCGGGTGTGTTAATGATGCTGGCAAAAGCACTGCGAAGAAAAAGCTTCCCCCAAGTATGTCCGCGTGTTTCTTTGTGTTCCAGAAACATGGATAAAATTACATCGTCGATGTAAATTTTTATCTCTTTTACGTCATATCCTGCCGCGTTAGCGCTGTGATCGTTGAAGGTGATGTTATTGCCCTTCACTATGTCGGCCTGATAAGTAATTGCGGCGTTATAAAGATTTTGCAGTGCATCCGGTGGTAGTAAATCGTCTGAGTCAACAAAGGCAAAATAAGTCCCCGTCGCAGCTTCAATCCCTGTATTTCTTGCCACTGCCACACCTTGGTTATTGGGCAGGCAAATAAGTTTTGCTAAGGTTGGATTGGCTGCTACAAAATCCTCACACAGTTTTTTGCTGTTATCGGTTGAGCAATCATCGACTAACAGGATTTCAAAGGTGCTGGAGAAAGTTTGTTTGGCTAAAGAGTCCAGGCATTCGACAAGATAATCCTGCACGTTATAAACGGGCACAATGATCGAAATGGCGGGTGTGGTATCGACCTTAATAAGCATGCATCTTCCTGGTGCCTAACAACGAATTGGGCGCGTGTAATGGATATTGCGGACAGTGTGCCATAAGCCTTGGTTCATCTTAAGTGCAAGCTCAGCAATTCAGCGAGATGCTCTGGTGGTTGTGCCTGTGCATAACAGCCGTAGATAATGCCCGCTCTTTTACCCGCGCAGGATTCACCCGTGTCTGATTCCGAGTTACTCAAGCCCGCCCCTGAAAAACCCGCCAAAACGAGAAGTTTGCTGCGTTCCAGTTTGCTTACCGGCTCTATGACCATGGCATCGCGGGTTCTTGGGTTGGTGCGCGACATAGTGCTGGCGAGTGTTTTAGGTGCAGGCGGTGCTATGGATGCCTTTAGCGTCGCACAGAAAATCCCCAATTTTTTCCGCCGCTTGTTTTCCGAGGGCGCTTTCTCGCAGGCGTTTATTCCGGTGCTTACTGAATATCGCGAAAAGGGTTCGCATGCGGCGGTGAAAGAGTTAGTCGATAAAGTCGCCGGTTGCCTAGGTTCGATTTTGGTACTGGTGACGATTTTGGGTGTGGTGGGGGCGGCGGGTATTGCGATTGTGTTTGCCCCCGGCTATTTATCTGATCCGGCCAAATTTAATTTGCTGACAGATTTGGTACGCATCACCTTTCCTTATCTGATGCTGATTTCCCTTACCGGTTTTGCCGGAGCGATTCTCAATAGTTACGACCGCTTTGCCATCCCGGCGATTACACCGGTTTTTCTCAATGTATTTATGATCGCCGGGGCATTGCTGCTGACCGATTATTTTCCTAGCCCGGCTCATGCGCTGGCCTGGAGTATTGTCGCGGCAGGCATTTTTTCGCTGCTGTTCCAGTTGCCCTTTTTGCGTCAGATTCACTTGCTGCCATCGCCGAAGCTGGGTTGGTCGCACCCCGGAGTAAAACGGATCTTGGTATTGATGACGCCCGCTTTGTTCGGCGTATCGGTAAGCCAGCTCAATCTATTGCTGGATACTATTATCGCCACTCAATTAGGCGATGGCGCCGTGAGCTGGCTGTTTTATTCCGACCGCTTGGTGGAGCTGCCGCTCGGGGTATTTGGGGTGGCGATAGCCACGGTCATTATGCCGGGCTTATCGCGGCTGAGCGCGGCGCAATCGGGCGAAAAATTTAGCCAGATGCTCGACTGGGCGATTCGCTTTGTAGTGCTTATCGCACTGCCTGCCACGCTCGCGCTGATCATTCTGGCCGAGCCGATTCTTTACACGCTTTTCTATCACGGCGAGATGGAGTCAAACGATATCCTGATGTCGTCCTACAGTCTCAAGGCCTACGCGCTTGGCTTGTTTGCCTTTATGTTGATCAAGGTATTGGTGCCGGGCTATTTCGCGCGGCAGGATATGAAATCACCGGTACGCATCGGCATCATTGCCATCATCGCCAACATTGTAATGAAGCCAATTGTGGTGATTCCGTTAGTGATGCTCTGGGGCTTCGGGCATGTCGGCTTGGCATTCACTACAGCGATGGCCGCGTATGTAAATGCGTATTTACTTTATCGCGGCTTGCGTAAAAGCGAAGTTTACAGTCCGGCCAGCAACTGGCCAACACTGTGGTTGCGTTACGGAGCTGCCAATCTGGCGCTAGTCGCGGTGTTGCTCGGTTTCCTTGCTTTTTGGAATTTCTGGCCAGACTGGGGCGTGATGGAGCGAATCTTGCGCCTTGCCATCGTCTGCGTGGTCGGGTTTGCCGCTTATCTGCTGGTGCTTTTTGCGGTGGGCGTGCGCTTGCGCGATTTCAAAGCCCAACACTGATTCTGCCTCGGGGTAGGCTCAGGCGTTGCCGCTCCTGTATACTGCCCGGCTTATTTTTCGGGCATTTTTTCAGGCACTTTGGTAGAGGGCAGTACTCAGCGTGAATCCAGTGGCACATGCGTTTATTCGCGGGTTACACAACCTGCGCCCCTGGCATCGCGGCTGCGTGGCGACTATCGGCTCGTTCGACGGCGTGCATCTCGGCCATCAAGCAATATTGCGCCAGCTGATTGCAGTTGCGCAGCAGTATCGATTGCCTGCCGTTGTCATCGTATTTGAGCCCCAGCCCCACGAATTTTTTTCCGGTGACAAAGCGCCTGCTCGCCTTATGCGTCTGCGCGAAAAAATACAGGCTTTGCTCGCGGCTGGCGTTGCGCGGGTATTGTGTGTGCAGTTCAATGAGGCTTTGCGCAACCTGACCGCCGAAGCCTTTATCGAAACTGTATTGCTCGATGGTTTGGCGATTAAACATTTGGTCGTCGGCGATGATTTTCGTTTTGGTTGTGATCGTCGCGGCGATTTTGCCTTGCTGCAAAAAATCGGCATCGAGCGCGGTTTTGGTGTGACGGATACTTACACCCTGGAGATCAACGGTGAGCGTGTTAGCAGCACGCGTATTCGCCAATTGCTGGAAGCTGGCGATTTTGCTCACGCCGAAATCCTGTTGGGCAAGCCTTATAGTATTAGCGGGCGCATCGCTTACGGCCAGCAGCTCGGGCGTAAACTCGGCGTGCCTACCGCCAATGTGCATCTCCGTCGCTATCGCTCACCATTGCACGGAGTCTTTACTGTCACAGTAAAATTTGTAGACGGTAGTGTGCATCAAGGCGTCGCCAATGTCGGTGTACGCCCCACAGTCACAGGCGATAAAAAGCCGCTGCTGGAAGTTCATCTGTTTAATTTTTCGCGCAAAGTGTACGGTGCGATGATCGACGTAATTTTTCACACAAAATTGCGCGATGAAAAAAAGTTCAATTCATTGGATGAGCTGCAAGCGCAATTGCAAATGGACATTGCGCAAGGGCAGGATTTTTTCAGAGGCGATGGCCTCAGCTGATTTACAGGGAATACACAATATGAGCAGCGTTTGGCAACAAATATCCAACACGTTTGTCGCCGAGTTTTCTGATCTGAAAGATGTTTCAGAAATAACCACCATCACCATTCGTTTGTTGATGGCCGCACTGCTCGGTGGAATGCTCGGTTTTGAGCGCGAACAGCGCGGCAAAGCTGCAGGTATGAAAACCCATATGCTGGTGGCGATTGGTTCGGCCTTGTTCGTATTGATTCCGATGCAAGCAGGATTGTCAGAGTCTGAGATCAGCCGCGTTGTGCAAGGTGTTATTGCGGGGATTGGTTTTCTCGGCGCAGGCGCCATATTAAAAGGTGCCGACGAAAAAGATCTGAAAGGATTAACGACCGCTGCCAGTATCTGGCTAACCGCTGCCATCGGTGTCGCAGCGGGTTTGGGGCGTGAGTCCTCAGCTATTTTATGTACTGTGCTGGCCTTACTGATATTGGTCATTGTCCCCAAGTGTGCGGACTGGATTGGATCTAAAGGTAAGCAATAATTTTTATGGTGCAGATATCTGCGACCCTATTTTTTTAAACATCTTTGTTAACAAGTTGACCGTGAATCATGATCGATTACAAAACAACACTGAATCTGCCTAATACCGGTTTTGCGATGAAAGCAAATCTCGCCCAGCGCGAGCCGGACATGCTGAAACAATGGCAAGCGAGCGATCTGTACCAACAGATTCGGGCTGCACGTGTTGGCCGCGCACAATTTATTTTGCATGACGGCCCACCCTATGCCAACGGCGATATTCATATCGGTCATGCGGTTAACAAAATTCTTAAAGACATTATCGTCAAAAGCAAAACCCTGAGCGGTTTTGATGCGCCCTATGTGCCGGGTTGGGACTGTCACGGTTTGCCCATTGAGCACAACGTCGAGAAAAAAATCGGCAAAGCTGGCGATAAGGTTGATGTAAAAACTTTCCGCAACAAATGCCGCGAATACGCTGCAAAACAAGTCGAAGGTCAAAAGGCTGATTTTATCCGTTTGGGTGTTTTCGGTGAGTGGGATAACCCTTACCTCACCATGGATTACAAATTCGAAGCCGATATTATTCGCGCCCTTGGAAAAATTGCCGACAACGGCCATCTGCACAAAGGTTTTAAGCCTGTGTACTGGAGTGTTGTAGGCGGTTCAGCGCTCGCTGAAGCAGAAGTGGAATATCAGGATAAAACCTCTTTTTCTATCGACGTAAAATTTACGTTTGTTGATCAAGCGGCGATTGAAAAAACCATTGCTGAATTAAGTGGCAGCGGAAAAATCTCGTTGGTGATCTGGACCACTACGCCTTGGACATTACCTGCGAATCAAGCAGTCTCTGCCAATGCAGAAGTGGATTACGCGTTAATTCAAGTTGGCGACGAGCGCTTACTGGTTGCAGAAACCTTAATCGCTAGTGTGCTTGCGCGCGCAAAAATCGAGAGTCATGAAATCGTAGGCCGCGTAAAAGGCACGGCATTGGAAAACTTGCTGCTGCAGCATCCTTTCTATGCGCGTCAGGTTCCGGTCATTCTCGGTGATCACGTAACTACTGATGCTGGTACCGGTTTTGTTCACACTGCACCGGATCACGGCGCCGACGACTTTAATGTTGGTGTGAAATACGGTATTGAGACGCTGAATTATATCGACGATCATGGCACCTATCGCCCGAATGTAGAAATCTTCGCGGGCGATCACGTCTATAAAGTCGATGAAAAAGTGGTTGCACTTCTAATCGAAAAAAATGCACTGCTGGCACAAGGCAAAATTACACACAGCTTCCCACACTGCTGGCGCACCAAGACTCCGCTGATTTTCCGTGCGACACCGCAATGGTTTGTGAGCATGAGCAAAAACAATTTGCGCGATCAGGTTGCACAAGCGGTGGAGTCAGTTGAGTGGGTTCCTGATTGGGGTAAAGCACGTATCGATGCGATGCTCGCCACTTCTCCTGACTGGTGTATCTCTCGTCAACGTACGTGGGGCGTTCCCATCGCGCTGTTTGTAAATAAAGAAACTCAAGAATTGCATCCGGAAACTGCGCGCTTGATTGAAGCTGTCGCGCAAAAAGTAGAGCAGGGCGGAATGGACGCCTGGTTCGAATTGGATGCGGCAGAATTACTGGGCGCTGATGCTGATAAATACCAAAAAGTGACTGACACTTTGGATGTGTGGTTCGACTCCGGTGTGACCCATTATGCTGTGCTGGCGCAACGTGCCGGTTTACGATTCCCTGCCGATTTGTATCTGGAGGGTTCAGATCAACATCGTGGCTGGTTCCAGTCATCGCTGAAAACGTCTATGGCAATGCACTCTGTTCCTCCATACAGAACTGTGTTGACCCACGGTTTTGTGGTGGATGCGCAGGGTCGCAAAATGTCCAAGTCAATTGGCAATGTAATCCCGCCGCAAAAAGTCATGAACGATTTGGGTGCGGATGTGTTGCGCCTGTGGGTTGCCGCAACCGATTTCAGCACCGAGATGAGCGTGTCCGATGAAATCTTAAAGCGCACTGCCGATTCCTATCGTCGTATCCGCAATACCGCGCGTTTTATTTTGTCCAACCTCACCGGTTTTAATCCGGCAACTGATTCAGTGCCGGTTGAAAATATGCTGCAGCTGGATCGCTGGATTGTGGCTCGCACCGCGCAATTGCAGCAGGAAATTATCGCTGCTTACGACAGCTACCAATTGCATTTGATCTACCAAAAGCTACACAACTTCTGTGTGGTCGAATTGGGTGGTTTCTATCTCGATATTATCAAGGATCGCCAATACACCGTAAAAGGCGATGCGCTCGCACGCCGCTCAGCGCAAACAGCGCTGCATTATGTGATCGAAGCGATGGTGCGTTGGATTGCGCCTATTTTAAGTTTCACTGCCGATGAAATCTGGAAAGAAATTGCCGGTGAACGTGAGGCAAATGTATTTGTAGCCGAATGGTATCAATTGCCCACAATGCCAGCAGATTCATTTGCTGATAGCTACTGGGAATTGATCGCACAAGTAAAAGATGCCGTAAACAAAGTGTTGGAAGCAAAGCGTACGGCGGGTGAGGTGGGTGGTTCATTAGGCGCAGAAGTGATTTTGTATTGTGATGAAAAATTGCAGAACGAATTGCACAAGCTTGCCAATGAATTGCGCTTTGTATTGATCACTTCTACGGCAGAAATTCGTCCACTCAGTGAAGCACAAGGTGCTATTGCTACTGATGTTGCTGGTTTGCAAGTGGCGGTGAAAAAATCCGAGCACGCGAAATGCGAACGCTGCTGGCACCATCGTGCGGATGTGGGTGCGAATCCAACTCACCCAACTATTTGTTTGCGTTGCGTAACGAACGTGGATGCTGCTGGCGAAACCCGTCAGTTCGCCTAATAGCTTTCGTTGGGGCGCTGCTTGCCGCGCCCTGTTTTTTGATGTTGTATTGGGCATTTTAGTGGGCGCAGCAAGCAGCTCCCCTACGGTAGTGTGAATAATCAATCAGGGTGAAGTGTAAATAATGGCAGAGAAAATTTATCAAAAGCCTTGGTTCTGGTATTTAACTGCGCTGGTTATTTTGTTGTTGGATCAGGCCAGTAAACACGCCATAGAAGCCGCGTTTGAATATGGCGAGACGAAAGTCTTCACCTCATTTTTTAATTTCACCCTGGCCTACAATACCGGCGCGGCGTTTAGTTTTCTCGCAGATGCTGGAGGTTGGCAGCGTTGGTTTTTTGCCATTATAGCGCTTGCTGCCAGTGTGCTCCTGAGTGTGTGGATTGCGCGCACCGCACAACAAAAACCGCGTGAAGCTTTTGCTTTGGCATTTATCCTTGGCGGTGCATTGGGTAATCTTTACGATCGCATTGTGCTCGGTCATGTCGTGGATTTTATTGTGCTCCATTATCAAGATAATTATTGGCCTGCATTTAATCTAGCTGATTCTGCGATCACTCTGGGTGCTGCGGTGTTGATTATCGATATGTTATTTAGCAAAGAGAAAAAAGCAAATGCGTGAATTAGCGATTGGTCCCGGTACCAAAATTACTCTGCATTTTGCTTTGCAGTTAGATAATGGCGATATGGTTGATTCCAACTTCGAGCGCGATCCTGCTACATTTACTGTTGGCGATGGCAACTTGCTGCCCGGCTTTGAAAAAGCCTTGTTCGGCATGCTGGAAGGTGAGCACAAGACGCTGGTGATTAAACCAGAAGACGGTTTTGGTCAGCGCAACCCGAACAATATTCAGGAAATTGCCCGCAGCCAATTCAGCCCTGATCTTGAATTGAGTGAAGGTCTGATGTTGTCTTTCGCTGATGCACAAAAAACGGAATTACCGGGTGTGGTGCAGAGCTACGATGACGATGTAGTTGTGGTCGATTTTAATCATCCACTCGCTGGGCGCGACATTTTATTTGAAGTGGCCATTCTCAAAATCGAACCGGTTCAGGTGCACTGATCATGACGCAAATCAAGCTCGCCAATCCCCGTGGTTTTTGTGCTGGTGTCGATCGCGCGATTGATATCGTTAATCGCGCGCTTGATGTCTTCGGTGCGCCGATTTATGTGCGTCACGAAGTCGTGCATAACAAGTTTGTAGTTGATTCGTTGCGTGAGCGCGGCGCGATTTTTGTCGACGAAGTGGAACAAGTTCCCGATGATGTTATTTTAATCTTCAGCGCACACGGCGTATCACAAGCTGTGCGTAAAGAAGCCGAAGCGCGTGGCCTGCAAGTTTTTGATGCAACGTGTCCGCTAGTAACAAAAGTTCATATCGAAGTAACGCGCTACAGCCGCGAAGGTCGCGAATGTATTTTGATTGGTCACGAAGGGCATCCTGAAGTTGAAGGCACCATGGGACAATACAATACCAGCAATGGTGGCGTTATTTATTTGGTGGAGGATGAGGCAGATGTTGCTGCTTTAGTAGTGCAGGATCCTGAAAATCTCGCCTACGTAACGCAAACAACTTTATCGATGGATGACACCGCCAAAGTTATCGAAGCCCTGCGCAATAAATTTCCCAAAATTCAAGGTCCACGCCGCGACGACATTTGTTACGCCACTACTAATCGTCAGGATGCCGTGCGTCAGTTGGCGCTGGAATGTGATTTGGTATTAGTCGTCGGCTCGCCCAATTCCTCCAATTCCAATCGCTTACGCGAGCTCGCCGAACGCTGCGGCACAGAAGCCTATTTAATTGATGGGCCGGATGACATTAATCCCGAGTGGATTAAGAATCGAAACAGCATCGGCATAACTGCAGGTGCTTCCGCACCAGAAGTGCTGGTCAAACAAGTCATCGATAAGCTCAAAGCCTGCGGCGCCGAAGCGCCGCTTGAGATGGATGGTACGCCTGAAAACATCAGTTTTTCGTTGCCAAAGGCGTTGCGGTTGTAACGGTTTGTTGTCAGTGATGTGAATGCAATGGCAGCGCAGCTGTTGCATTAGCTTTTGCCTATCTTATTGTCGTTACACTCGGCTTTAGTAAGTTGCTCGATCCGCGTTCTTCCTCCTCGCGATAGCACCAGTGTGTACCCCTCCCCCGATTTTTCAGGACAGATTTCCATCGTGCCCATCAGTGCCGCGCCTGCGTTGGCGCGCCCGTGCTTGCGCCCCTCTCCCGAACTGATAAATGAAATGTAATGCCGCAGTGGATCGTTGGTTCGCACTACTACCGTATCGAGTCCTGCACCTTCTCGCAGCAAGGTTTCTTCATTATCCATAAGACCATTGTTGTTGGTATCGATAAACAATTTCCAACCCTTGTGCCAGCCTTCGTCATGCGCTAATAAAACACTACGCTGACTGTTAAAAACTGCTGTTGAGCGTGCCGAATTGATATTGTCCAGTAAAGAATAGGCCGCCGTTTTAGTGCGCGACTTCTGAATCAATTGTGCAAATTGGGGGAGCCCCAAGGAGAGAGTGATTGCGAAAATGGCGACCGTTGAAATTAATTCGACAAGCGTGTAACCCCTTGCTTTCATGGTGTTTCTTCCTTGATAAAGATGTCATATGGTGTTTTTTGTTGAGCTCTCTGCCATTTGCCCGCTCATGTCGAGCCCCTGACCACTCATCGTGGATTGTAATCCTGCGGCGGATGGTTGTGCTAGCCTGACAATCACAAACTTCTCTGGTGCGTGGATCTGGCTGGTAGAGCTCTCTGTGGGGCGAGTCAGAATTTGCAACCAAAACGAAAAGCTGAGCGCGGTATCATGGCTAGTCGCAGTAAAGGGTTCACCTTAATTGAATTAATAATCACTATCGCGGTGCTTGGCGTAGTCATAAGCCTTGCTGCTCCAAGCTTTAACTCACTTATTCGCAATACCAAATCAACTACCTTAACCGGTGAGTTTGTCGCTGCGCTAAATTTTGCTCGTACTGAAGCGATTAAGCGTGGCAGAAACATATCCATTTGCCCCAGTCTGGATAAAATCAGTTGCGCTACTAAAGATGATTGGACCAAAGGTTGGATTGTGGCAATAGATGATGCCACTAGTATCACGGCAGCTGCGCCAGTTATCACGAGTGCCGATACCTCTGTTCTACGTTATTGGGAGGCGCAGAATCATGGAGCGACAATCACTTTTGCTGCTGCGGGAACCATAGCTGCCGCTAATGTAAAAACCGGCAAAGCTTTAGTAGTGCCAGCCACAACCGCTACAAATTTTGTGCGCTTTACGAGTATGGGTACCTTGGCTCGAATTGGTAACAACAGCTTGCTCAGTTTCAAAGCGGCGGTAAAGGACTGCGGTAATTTTAATGCGGCTGTTGTCTCCATTAGCTTGTCCGGACTGATTACCACCACCTTTATTAAATGTTAATGGCGATGGGCGTGTTATGACTTCTTCCATGTTTAAACAGAGCGGAGTAGGGCTGATAGAAGTGCTGGTCACCGTACTGGTGATGGCTACTGCGCTCTTGTCGTTGTCTGCCCTGCAAGTGCGTTCCCTGCAGTTTAACCACAGTGCCTATTTACGCTCCCAAGCCAATATTCTTGCCTACGATATTATTGATCGGATAAGAATTAATCGTAAAAACGTTAGCCAATACAATTTAACTTTCAACAGTGATGCACCTACTGGCAGTGCGTTGAATGCCGTGGATTTACGCGAATGGCGTACAACACTAGAGACGATTATGCCGGAAGGTTTGGGTCAAGTTGAATGTAATGGTGCGGGTATTTGTACTATCTCCATTCGCTGGAGTGAGCAGAGTCAGTCGGGCAAAGATGACGAAGAACTTGCCACTTTCGAGTACACAACGCGCATTTAGAGGCCAGTTATGTTGCGTTACAAAGCCGGATTTTCTTTAGTAGAACTGATGATTGCTATTACCTTGGGCTTGGTGCTCATGGGCGGCGTTATCCAAATGTTTTTGGGCAGTAAAGCAGCCTTTTCCACCCAGCAAGCCACTTCGCAAATTCAGGAAGCGGGACGTTTGGCGCAGGAGTTTATCGCACGTGACATTCGCATGGCGGGTTATATGGGCTGTTCCAGTCGTGCATTGAGTAATTTGGATAGCACCTTGAAGAGCAGCAATACATTCCCGTTTATGATGCTGGAGGAGACCCCCGTTGCTGGAGTGATGGGGGTGGTTGCAGTTCGTGGTTATTCGGCTGAGCCAACTGGTTCCAATCTTAGCCCGGATCCCTTGCCGAATACTGATTTAATTGTGATTACGAAGGCTGGTGGTAACGATGTATCGCTGACCAAAAACAATAATTCCGCAACGCTCTTTGCCTCGCTCAATCAAACAGAGGCTGGCGTCTGTCCGGGAAATAAAGATCGGTTGGATGGCTTATGCAATGAGGATATTTTGATTGTTACTGACTGCCAGAAAGCGCGTATTTTTCAGGGCACTACTGTAAATGATTCCAGCGGTGAAATTCATATCACTCACGCCTCATCAGGTAGCCCGGGCAATGATCCCAGCGCTTGGGGCCCAGGTACCAATGCAGATCCTGCTAACACTTATGGTGATGGATCGCAAATTTTGAAAATGGAGCGGTTGGTTTATTACATCGCCGAGGGGCGCTCCGGTCGGCCAAGCCTGTGGCAAAACGTTAACGGCGTTACTTTGGAAATTTTGGAGGGGGTGGAGGATATGCACCTTACCTACGGTATAGATACCAACGCTGACAAGATCCCTGATAGTTATAAAACCGCCACTGAGATAAACACATTAGGTGTAAAAAGCTGGTTCAACGTTTTGAGTGTGCGAGTGCAATTACTGGTGCAAAGTTTGGAGAATGGCGTATTGCCGGAGCAGCAGATTTATAGCTTTGGTGGAGATGTGGATAAAAAAGCTGAGGATCGCCGTTTGCGCCATGTGTTTATTAGCACCATTGGTATTCGCGGCCGTCTGGATTAATCGCATCTGCATAAAAAATGACAGTACCAATGATCAACTTGTTGGTGAATTACATATCACGGTAACCATGATGAAAATGAAATTTGGTCGTATGTCTACTCAGCCAGCCGCCCAGCGCGGAATGGTATTAATTGTCGGGCTGATTATGGTGTTATTGATGGCAATGGTGGGCGTCGCTGCAATTCGTGGTAGCAATTTGCAAGAGCTGATGGCAGGTAATATGAAAGACCGGAATCAGGCGTTTCAGGCGGCAGAAGCGGCGCTACGTATGGGCGAAATTCTGGTGCAAACCAGTGAGGGTTCGCTTACGTTTAACGACACTAACGGCCTTTTTACCAATCAAAACCTCTCTGGTTCTGCACTCGGGACAGTTACCAGCTGGAGTGATGATGTCTGGAAAGCTAAAGCCGTGAAACTTGCTAAATCCAAACTGGATTTAAAATTGTCACGTACACCAGAGTACGTGATTGAACGATTGGAGGTGAGTGCTTCGGGAACGGCGGCTTCGGGGGGTGCTATTGAGTACGGCGCCAATATCGAGGAGGGAGGTCCGACGGTGCTTTATCGGATAACCAGTCGCGGTTTTGGTGGTAGTGAGACCTCTGCCGTTATTGTGCAATCTACTTACAGGGCGCAGCACTGATCGCGCCTTTAGGTTGCCATCGTCTTCCTGCCCATTGCTAGTAAAGGTGATTTTATGTTCCTGCAACAACTTAACTTCGAGAGTTTAAGTTTCGCTTATCAGCCGAAGGTATTACGAGCCTTGGGAATCTTGGGCGCATTTTGTCTGGCTGCTTTTGCGCAGCTAGGTTTTGCGCTGGACTTGGCACAAAAGCCCTTATTCACTGGGCAGTCGGCCAAACCTGTTGTCATGTTAGCGATGTCTCGCGATCAGGAGCTTGCTTACCAAGCCTATCCAGATTATTCCAACCTGAATGGTGGTTATCTGCGACAAGAGGACACCACTTATCGCAATGATTTTGATTACTACGGCTACTTTAATTCCAAGTGGTGTTACGACTATGTGGCCGACAGTGCCGTGGCTGCCAGCAGTTATTTTGAACCATCAGTATTGGCAGACAACCATAAATGTGAAGGTAAGTGGAGTGGCAACTTTCTTAACTGGGCCGCTATGACACGCATGGACGTTTTGCGCAAAGTATTGTTTGGCGGTAAACGTACAGTGGATACCGCCAGTGGCGGCACACCTTCCGGCATCACCATCCTGGAGCGCTCTTATTTACCCAAGGACAGCCATGCGTTTGCCAAGGTATACACCGGTGCAGATGGTGCGGTGAGTGATTACACTCCCTACTCCAATACAGAAATTACTCTATGTAACGTTTCCACTGCTTCAAGTGGTCATCCCGTTATTCGCATAGCTCCCGGTAAATGGTACAACTGGGCGCATACTGAAATTCAGCAATGCCAATGGCGTAGTACTACCACTGTGGCTACTAATCTGGCTGCTTCGCGCGCGTCTTCTCCTATACTGGCTGACAAGCTAGGTGAACTGGTTGCCAAGGTAAAAGTTTGCGTTCCCGGTAAAGATGTAACCAATAATATTTACAATCCATCGACTAGCGACACCTCTGCAGCTGGCTGTTATTCCTATGAATCAGGTATTTATAAACCTGTCGGCGTATTGCAGAAAAAATATGAATCAATCAACTTCGGCTTGGTCAGTGGTAGTTGGGGTAAGCCTGGTGAGGGTGGTGTTCTGCGGAAGAATGCAGGTCCTTTAGCTGGTGTAGCGGTAACAGGTACAGATACAGTTAATGAGTTTTCTACTGCTACAGGTGTATTTAACACTTCTGTAAAAGGCATTATTCACAACATTAGCCATTTCCGTATTACAGATTTTAATTTTAGTGCAGACTCGGGTGATACTTTTTATTCTGGCAACAGTGATTGGCGCAATCCAATTGGTGAAATTTACGCTGAAACCCTGCGTTATTTGGTCGGTACTAAAAGCCCCAAATTTGATACAGATGATAGCTCTAAAAATAGCCAGCTTGGTTATGTTGCTTGGGATAAATGGACCGATCCACTTGGTGCCGGTTCCTGGTGTGTCAATTGCTCCATTATTGTTCTGTCCAGCGGGCCTAACTCCGAAGATGGCGACCATTTAACTAGCGATTATCTCAAAACCATTAATAGCACACTCACCCGCACCAGCTTAAATACTCAGGTCAATGCAATTGGGACTAATGAGTTTGGCAGTGCTACCAACAGCTTTTATGAGGGTTTGAAGAGCGGCCAAAGTGTATCTACGCAATGTACTGTCGCCTCATTGACGCTATCAGCATTGCGTGGCTCGTGTCCGGCTTTTCCGACCAGTAATGGCAGCTACGACATAGCTGGCTTGGCGCATTTTGCCAACACCAATGATATGCGTAGCAATCACGACGGCAAGCAAACCATTTCTACCTATGCGGTTGAGTTATCAGAAGGTCTTCCCTCATTTGTAATTCCTGTTGGTGCAGGGAAAGTTTCGGTAGTGCCCGTCTGTACAGCGAGCAATCATGGTAATGCTTGTTCGTTGGTAGGTGTGCGGGTAGAAAACATCGTTAACGATGAGAGTGGCAACCCGACTTCCGGCAGTTATCTGTTTTATTGGGAGGATCAGCGCTGGGGTTCTGATTATGATATGGACGCCGTGCAGCGCTTGGCGTTTTGTGTCGGCACTGCTTGTGGAGGTGGGGTCAATACCGGGCAGATAAAAATCACCAATACATTACCTTACTGGGCCACGGGTAATGATCGTATGCACATGGGATTTAACATCTCTGGTGCAGGTACTGATGATGGTGTGCAGCAGAGTTTATGGGTAACGCGCTCAAATTATGTTGGTCATGGCTTGAAAAATCCGAATGGTACTGATTATTTAACCGCGACAGACAGCCCTTACTCTTGGTACAACGCTATGGATGGCGGTGATCCACTGCCAGCGAATAATGGGACTAATTTTTACACCCGAAATAAAACTTACACTGCCAGTACCACAGCTCCTGCAGCGAGTTTGACCAATCTGCGCTCACCGCTCTTTTATGCCGCTAAATATGGCAAGTTTGAAGACATCAACAAGAATAACTTTCCCGGCTCTGCCGACGAGTGGGATCGCAAGAATATCGCAGGAGAGAACGGCGCTGATGGTCTGCCAGACAATTATTTTGTGATGAAAAACCCTGCACAGTTAGAGACGAGTATTATCAATATCATTGAAAATATCGCCCGCGAAAGCGCTAGTGGTGCGGGTGTTTCCACCAATTCCACTCGCTTGGATGATGGGACTTTTGTTTATCAGGCGCTATTTAATACTGACGGTTGGCATGGTGAGATTAAGGCATTTAAAGCAGCCAATAACAGCGCTGCCAATTTCACTCAAATTTGGAGCACCAAAGGTAAATTTACCTCTGCTACAAATCGAAAAATTTTCAGCTACAACCCTACAGCCAAAGAGGCTTTTGAATTTAATTTGAGCAATTGGATCAAGCTGAGCGACGCGCAGAAAGCGGCGTTGGGTTCTACTGAAGCGGTCGGCCAGCAGGTCATGAATTGGGTGCTTGGCAACGAGGTAACGGGCTATCGCTCACGCGTTATGGCTGACGGCACGCGCAATATATTGGGCGACATAGTCAACTCCACACCGACTTATGCCGGTAGCGCGAGTGAAGGGCACGATAAATTGAGCCCGGCCTACGGTGGTGATACATACAAAGCATTTGTTACCAGCAAAGCAAGACGTAAAAGCGTGCTCTATGCCAGTGCTAATGACGGCATGTTGCATGCGATTGATGCTCATTGTACGGTGACGAATGTAGCTAATTGTGGCAATGAGCTCTTTGCTTATGTGCCTTCGCCCATATATGAAAAGCTGCCGCTGATAGCTGCCACCACTTATGGTCGATCCACTGCGCACCAGTATTTGGTGGATGGTCCCATTACCATAGGCGATGCCTACGTTAAGTTAGCAGGAAAAAGTGAACCTGAATGGCGCACTCTTTTGGTCGGCACTATGGGCGCTGGCGCGCGTGGGGTGTTTGTACTGGATATTACCGACCCGGAAAACATTACTGATAAAAGCGTTTTGTTTGAAGTCACTGCTGCCAGCATGCCGCAAATAGGTAATGTGATAGGCAAGCCTTTCTTTGCTCCGGTAGCCGGGAGTTGGAAGTTAGTTCTAGGCAATGGTTATAACAGCAATGATGGCCGCGCTTATTTGTTGGTTGTTGATTTGGCTGAGCCGTTTGAAGCCAGCAAATCCAGAGCGATTCCAACCAACACTGCGACTGATAATGGATTAGCTGGCCCTACGCTTTATCGCGAAAAGCTCACTGATGCGATTCAGGCTGCTTATGTGGGTGATCGTAAAGGGAATATGTGGAAGTTTGATCTATCAGGAACATTAGCATCAGCCAAGCCAGCATTTGGTAGCACGCCTGACTTTACTCCATTGTTTACGGCTGTCCGTAGTGGGGTGGCTCAGCCGATCAGTGCCGCTCCCACTCTTGGCTATAAAAAGGGTGCAAATGTTGGCGGGAATGATGCCATTATGGTGTATTTCGGTACTGGTAGTTATTTAAACGACACCGATGTTGCTAGCAACGCCACCCAATCCTTCTATGCTATTGGGGATGAGTTGGCAAACCCGTCTACAGTGGCTTTCAACAAATTACACAATAAATCTATGACTACTCAAGGTGCTACGCGCGATGTAAATGACAGCGGCACCAATCCACAACAGCCAAATTGGAACACCCAGCGTGGTTGGTACTTAGACTTTACTGCCGGTGAACGCATTGTTACCAAAGCAATTCTGGCATATGACCGGGTTATTTTTTCCACTCTGATACCCTATGGCGATGGCTGTTCCTTTGGAGGTTCTGGTTGGCTAATGGAGTTGGTCGGTGTAGGAGATACGTCTATTCGAGCCTTGGATCAGTCGCTATTACCCAGCAATGGCATACGCCTGGATAACTTTATCCCTGGTGAGATCGCGCGGGTGAAAAATGCTGAAACCAGTAAGGATGGCACGGATACCTTAATCTACAGTGACATTACCGGTAAGTTAATGGCGACCTCGCTTAATGGTGGTGGATCCAAGACAGAACTGGGCCGTATGTCATGGCGTCAATTACAGTGATCGATCTGTTTGGCGTGTAATGAATTTGTGGAGTAGTGAATGAATAAACGTGCTGGTTTTACCTTGATTGAAATGATGATTGCAGTGGCAATAGTGGGCATATTGGCGGCTATTGCCTACCCCTCGTATCAAGAGTCTGTACGCAAAAGTAACCGCAGTGAAGCGATAGGTGAGCTGAGCGACATCTCTGTGCGATTACAACGTTGCTTCACTATGTATAGTACCTATGACACTCCCGCTGGACGCTGTACAGTGATTGACAGCCTGAAGGATTCAGCAGGTATTCCCTCCAAAGGTGGGCTTTACGTTGTTAAAGGCTCCAACATTGCTAAAACCACTTACACTATTACTGCAACTCCTGTGTCGGGGCGCACACAGGCTAACGATAAGCCCTGTGCCAGTTTCAGTCTTACACATGCTGGAGTGAAAGCAGCCAAAAATAATAGCGATGCCGATACTACCAGCACGTGTTGGTAGCTTTCCTCCATAAAAAACTCCCGGCGAGTCCGGGCGTTTTTTATGGAGGAAAATAGATTGACGTTCACTCATCATCCAATCCCAATTTCTGCAAGCGATAACGCAGCGATCTAAAACTAATACCTAAATGTTTTGCGGCTAATGTTTTATTCCACTTGGCGTGTTCCAGTGCGTGGCAGAGAATTTCTTTTTCAACGTCTTGTAAGTATTCATCTAATGACGAGTATTCGGCGCAGCGTGCCGGGTAGTCTACGTTGTTGTTTCGTGCTGCTGGTTTTGTGCCGGTGGCGTAGGTTTTTTCTTGCGAATTTTCTGAAGCTTGATTCTGCCCGCGCAATTGTAAATCTTGAGCGTCGATTAGGTTGCTGTCGCACAGGGTAAAGGCGCGCTCCAAAATATTTTCTAATTCGCGCACGTTGCCGGGGAAGTGATAAGTTTCTAACAGGCGCTGCGCATCTACCGATAGTTTTGGTGTGGGTAGGCCAATTTCTGCGGCAAGTTTGTTGAGTAGATGTTGCGTGAGCAGGCTAATGTCTTCACGCCTTTCGCGCAGCGGTGCAACGGCGAGTTGAATAACGTTAAGGCGATAAAATAAATCCTGCCGGAAGCGACCTTCCTTTACTTCCTCTTCCAAATTTTTATGGGTGGCGCAGAGAATGCGTACATCGGTTGCAATTTCATCGGCAGCGCCTACCGGGCGCACCAATTTTTCTTGAATTGCGCGCAGTAATTTCACCTGCATATCCAATGGTAAATCGGCGACTTCATCAAAAAATAAAGTGCCGCCTTCAGCTGCCTGAAATAAGCCAATTTTGTCTTGATGGGCGCCGGTAAAGCTGCCTTTTTTGTGGCCGAAAAATTCGCTCTCCATTAACTCGCGTGGTATTGCGCCGCAGTTAACCGCAACAAAAGGATTGGCTGCACGTGGGCCTAAATCATGAATCGAATGTGCAACCAATTCTTTGCCTGAACCGGATTCGCCGCTGATATAAACCGGCGCTTGCGAGCGCGCAAGTTTTTCAATGCTGCGAATTAAATCTTGTATCGCCTTGGATTCGCCAATAATCGGCGTTGTTTTGGCGAGTGGTTGCGGCGTGAGTTGGCTGGATTCGATGGCGGTATTTACCAGTTTGCGCAGCGTGGTTAAATCGACGGGTTTGGAAATAAAATCAAACGCGCCTGCTTTCATGGATTCGATGGCGGTATCGATACTGCCGTGTGCAGTAATCACCGCGACCGGCAAGTGTGGGTATTGCTGTTGAATCAGTTCAACTAACTCAAGGCCTTTGCCATCGGGTAGGCGCATGTCGGTTAAACATAAATCATAGTGATTACGCATTAATAATTGTTTGGCGCTGGCAACGGATTCCGCGCTGTCGGTTTGAATTTGCATGCGCCCCAACGTGATTTCCAGCAGTTCGCGGATATCGGGTTCATCATCAATAATTAATGCGCGTTTCTGGGTCATGGTTGTTCCTAAGTCTCGTGAACTTTTTATTAGGATGTTTTATCCGGGTGCGCCAGTTGTAAATGAAAACAACTTTCGCCCTTATCGGTGCGCTTGTAGGAAATAATCGCCTGATTGGCTTCACATAATTCTTTGCAAATATATAAACCTAAACCAGAGCCGGTATTTTCGGTGGTGAAAAAAGGCTCGAACAAATGTTTGTTATTGTCTTCGTTGATGCCTTCGCCGTAGTCGATCACGCGAATGTAGGGCTGCTGTTGGTTGGCGTCCAGGCCAATCTCGATGCGTAAATCGGAGCGACCTGCGTGAAGCACGCCGTAGCGAATGCCATTATCGCAGAGATTGGTGAGAACCTGTTGTAATTGGCTGGTATCGAATTTGGCATCCAGCGTAATGTTAGTGTCGTCATAGGCGAGGTCGCTGTTTAACTCGCCAATATTTTTTTCGCGCACATCAATTTTTAATTGCGCACCATTCGTTTTGCTGGATTTGTAGTCGGCAATAAAAGCCGGAATCCATTGCTGCAAATTAATTTGTGCGGGCTTGGCCGCGCGCCGCCGCGAGAGCTGCAAAATGTTTTCGATAATCAGATTAACGCGCTTGCTGTGGTTATTAATAATATCGAGCAGGCGATGGTCGCTGGCTGGCAGGGCATCAGATTCGCCCAGCAATTGGCTGGCGTGACTAATGGCGCCGAGTGGATTGCGAATTTCATGGGCAATGCTGGCAGTTAAGCGGCCGAGCGAGGCGAGTTTTAATTGTTGTGCCTGTTGATTGAGCGAGCGAACATCTTCCAGAAAAATTAATACGTCGTTAGAGCTGCCAGGCTCCAGATAGGCGAAATTGGCTTTGGCTTCGGTAATGGTGTCGCCATCAATTTTTAAATAGGGCGAGTAGTCACTGAGGTTGCGTTGCCAGGATTGATATTTTTTATGCAGCTCGGGGATCTGCTCCAAGCGCAGCTTTTCATCTGACTCAATGGCGGCGCCAAGCAGTTTTAACGCCGCCTGATTGCACAATTCAATATCCAAATTTTTGTTCAGTACCACAATGCCGGTGCGCATTCTTTCGACAATCAACTGTGCCAATTTTTGCAAATGCGCCGCATGTGCAGCTTGCGCTTCGGCTTCGGCGTAGGAGAGGCGAATTTTCTTGGTGAGATGTTGGAATAACAATGCCGTGAGAAACGCGAGCGCACTAAGCGTGCCCGAGGCGAAGAGCGATTTATTATCCTGGCTGAGAATTATAAAGCGAAATGTACCCTCGCCGAGCACCACAATCGTGGCGATGGCGGCGAGAAAAAATGAGATGCGTTCGCGCAGCATAATGCCGCCAGCGGCAATCGCTACCAATATCAGATAGCCGAGGCCACTGACTGCGCCCCCGCTCGCGTGCATCAGCAGGCTAATAGCAATAATATCGATCAACAGTGAGCCAAATAATTTGCGCTGTGAGGGCGAATACTTTAATCGCCACATCACGATGAGCGTCATAAAGTTAATGGCGGTATAAGCAATTGAGGTGTAAAAAAATAACTTGGGATTATCGTTGCCCAATACCTTGGGGGCGAACTCAATTTGGAACATCATTAACAGCACGCTACCCAGCAGCGTGCGGTAATAAGTGTAAACACGCAGCAAATCGTAGGGATTGTAGCCGCGCGGGTTGTTGAGCAAATTGGAGGTCATGGTGTCAGTGTGTGTCCTTTTCGGAGTAAGCGGGAAAAATCCGCTTGGCTTTAAAAGCGTATATCGCGGACAATGCGCGCCTGTGTTTGAGTCGCCTGGGTCTATAATCCTTTTTAGATGTCGAGTCTTACCTGGGCAGATTGGGCGGGCTAATTTTGCCAGTTTCCCGCCACATAATCTGCCTTACCCAGTGTGATTACAGACTTATTTTCAGCGATGCTGTCCCCATTTTCTTATCCCATGACTTCTATGCCGCAGCTACATTTGATTCTCGCCCAGCTTAATACCCTCGTAGGGGATATTCCCGGCAATACGGCCAAGGTGCTTGCTGCTGCGCAAACGGCGTTGGCGCACGGTGAGGTGGATGCAATCGTCTTCCCCGAACTGACATTGACCGGCTATCCGCCCGAAGATTTGTTGCTGCGCCCGAGCCTTGGGTTACGCATCGAGCGCGCTCTGCAGGAGTTGCTTGCCGCCCAGTTACCGGTGGCGCTGGTAATCGGCTACCCGCGCGTTAAAAACGGGCAGCTGTATAACATGGCCGGTGTTATTAGCGAGGGAAAGCTGGTGGCGGAATACGCCAAACAGTGTCTGCCGAATTATCAGGTCTTTGACGAAAAGCGTTATTTCGCCGCTGGTGATCAACCCTGCATATTTGATCTCAAAGGTATTCCGACTGCATTGAGCGTTTGTGAAGATATTTGGCACCCGCAACCTATGGCGCAAGCCAAAGCAGCAGGTGCCAAATTGATGCTCAATATCAACGCCTCACCCTATCATCAACGTAAGCAACCCGAACGCGAAGCCGTGATTGCCCAGCGGGCGCTCGAAGGGCAGATGCCTGTGGTGTATACCAATCTGGTTGGCGGACAGGACGAACTGGTGTTTGATGGCGGTTCAGTAGTGGTCGATGCCAGTGGCCAAACTCAATTCCGCGCTCCTGCGTTTAGCGAAGGGCAGTATGCCGTCGCACTGGAATGGGATCAGCAGCAAGTCAATATTCCCCGGCAGACGCTGGAACCTATCGCCGACAATACCGCTGCGGTTTATCAAGCGCTGGTGTTGGGCATGCGTGATTACGTCAATAAAAACCGCTTCAAAGGGGTGGTGCTGGGTTTATCTGGCGGTATCGATTCCGCCTTAACCCTGGCGATGGCGGTAGATGCGTTGGGTGCCGGGCGTGTCGAAGCGGTGATGATGCCCTTTCGCTACACCTCCGATTTAAGTAAAACCGATGCTGCTGACGAAGCTGCGCGTCTCGGTGTGCGCTACAGTTCGATCAGTATTGAGCCTATGTACGAGGCTTTTATGGCGGCGCTCAGTGATGAATTCGCGGGCACCAAGCGTGATACCACCGAAGAAAATTTGCAGGCGCGTTGCCGTGGTGTGGTGCTGATGGCGATCTCTAACAAGAAAGGTTTTCTAGTGCTGACCACCGGCAACAAAAGCGAAATGGCGGTTGGTTACTCCACGCTGTACGGCGATATGGCGGGTGGGTTTGACGCGCTCAAAGATGTACCTAAAACTCTGGTGTTTGCCCTGTCGCGCTACCGCAATACCCTTGGTGAAGTAATTCCGGAAACGGTGATTACACGCCCGCCTTCCGCTGAGCTGGCGCCCGATCAAAAAGACGAAGACAGTTTGCCGCCCTACGACATCCTCGACCGCATTCTTGAGCTCTATGTAGAGCAGGACTTCAGTGCCGAAGCGATTATCGCCGAAGGCTTTAACCGCGAGCAGGTAGAGCGGGTAGTACGTTTGGTGGATGTAAATGAATACAAGCGCCGTCAGGCACCCATTGGTATTCGTATCAGCCAGCGTGGGTTTGGCCGCGATCGTCGCTACCCGATTACATCTGGTTGGAAGTTGGGCGAGTAGCACCCAGCGTCCAACAAGCGTCGTCCATAAAAAAGGCCGCAGAAGCGGCCTTTGGGAGCACAAGCGGGAGATTATTCGGGTCGCGCTACTGAAACTGAAGTTCTGAATTGCGGATCATAGATTTTACGGGTATCAAAACCGGTGATTTCATTTTTGTTGAACAGACCGAATGTCAGGTAAGCAACCCAAGGTGATTTGCCATTGTTGTACATAAAGTCATAGTCAAATTCGCCCTCTTTATTCAGCGCCGGGTAGTCGGCGTAGTTAAGTTTGAGGATTTCCAGTATCTCGTTAGACTTTTCCGGCATCTTTAACAAGTGATAACCCTGTACCATAACGGCCAGCGCATCAGGAGTGGCGGGCGCCTGCGGGAAGTTTTCGATCACGTAGCGGCCACGGCCTACCGCAGCAACATAAGCACCGCGCTTAAAGTAGTAGTTGGCGACGTGAACTTCGTAGCGGGCCAAGTGGTTGCGTAAGTGCAACATACGTTTTTTGGCATCAGCCGCGTAGCCGCTATCGGGAAAACGGTTGAGTAATTGGGTAAAATTCGCCAGTGATTCGCGCGCTGCACCTGGGTCGCGTTTAGATGTATCCACAGGCATCGCTCGCTCAAACATGCCCTGATCTTTGGTGAAGGAGCTCATGCCGAGCATATAGTAGGCATAGTCCACGTTGCGATGTTGTGGGTGCAGGCGGATGAAGCGGTTGGCAGTGGCAATCGCCGCATCGGCTTCGCCTGAACTGTAATGTGCGTAGATAAGTTCCAGTTGAGCTTGTTCGGCATAGGTGCCGAAGGGGAAGTTTTCTTCCAGTGAGTTAAGGTTTTTGATCGCCGATTCCCATTGGCTGCGTTCAAGTTGCTCTTCGGCGGCATGATATAAGTCCGCTTCGGTGGTGTATTCGGGCTCATTAGTGGAGCAGGCAGCCAGCAGCACAAGGGTGCTAAGCATCAAACAGGGCAGAACGCGCATAGGGTTTTGACTCTTATCTCGATAAAATAGACCCCGTTTGCGGGGCAGGGTATTTAAACACAGAGCTTGGCGGATACCAATCTGGCAGGAATAAAAGCTCCATTTTTCCGGTTTCTAGCGGGCTCATGCGCCGGGAACATTCACTAGAGGTTTTTTAATGAAAGACGTTTTTGACCTGAGCGCGCAAGTGCCCATCCAGATGAGCGGCATGCGTTTCGACCAGATCGCCTCCGAGTTGTTCCCCGACTTTTCCCGCTCGCGTTTGTCGAGCTGGATTAAAGACGGCCAGCTCAAAGTTGATGGCCGCACCGCCAAGCCGAAAGACAAGCTTATCGGTGGCGAATTCCTGGAGCTTAAAGCTGAGCTGGAAGCCCAGGGGGATTGGCAGCCAGAAGAAATTACCCTGGATATCATCCATGAAGATGACGACCTGATCATCATCAACAAGCAGGCTGGATTGGTCGTTCATCCAGCGGCAGGCAATTATACCGGCACCTTGGTGAATGCCTTGCTCAACCATATTCCGGGGCTGATTAACTTGCCACGCGCGGGCATAGTGCATCGCCTCGACAAAGAAACTACCGGTTTAATGGTGATCGCCAAAACCCTGGAAGCGCATACCGATCTGGTCGAGCAGTTGGCCGACCGCACCGTCAGCCGCGAATACGAAGCTGTCGCCGTAGGCACCATGACCGGTGGCGGCACAGTGGATGCCCCCATGGGGCGCCACCCGATCCACCGTAAATTGATGGCGGTATTAAGTGCCGGTGGTAAACGTGCGGTGACTCACTATCGCGTTGCCAAACGCTACCCCAGCCACACCCATATCCGCGTCAAGCTTGAAACGGGTCGCACCCATCAAATCCGTGTGCACATGGCACATATCGGCCATGCGCTAGTTGGCGATCAAACCTACGGCAACCGCTTCAAGATCCCCAAAGGCGCCAACCAGCATTTGATCGACGCACTGAAAGGCTTCCCACGTCAGGCGTTGCATGCATTTAAGTTGGGCTTGGAGCATCCCGGCACCGGTGAATACACCGAGTGGACGGCGCCATTACCAGAGGATTTCAAAACCCTGCTGGAAGCGCTCAATACTGGCTTCACTCTTGTCGATGACTAAGCCGCAGCGGATTGAGCCTCAGGGCATCACGCCTGATTGGCCAGCACCCGCCAACGTCCGCAGCCATATCACCACCCGCACCGGTGGTGTAAGCCTGCCGCCCTATACCAGCAATAATCTCGGCCTGCATGTGGGCGATAACGCTGAGCATGTTGCCGCTAATCGTGCACGGCTTTCAGTAGGCTTGGGATTACAAGCTAGCCCACAATGGCTCGAACAAATCCATGGTGTGAAAGTCATCAACGCCAAAACCGACGGCGTAGTACGCACTGCGGATGGCAGCTACAGCAATCAGCGTAACCACAGTTGTTTGGTGATGACGGCTGATTGTCTGCCGATTTTTCTGTGCGACAAACAAGGCACCGAGATTGCGGCACTGCACTGCGGTTGGCGCAGTTTGGCAAAAGGGATATGCGCGCGCGGGCTGCAAAAATTCAGTGCCCAGCCCAGCGATATTCTCGCTTACCTTGGCCCGGCCATTTCACAACCGCATTTTGAAGTGGGAGTGGATGTGCTCGAAGCGTTTTTCAAAGCGGCGCGAACCCGGCAGCATGCGGATCAAATCGCCGCTGCGTTTATCTCTGCCGAGCGACCACTGCATTTTTATGGTGATATCTACGCCCTCGCGCGCGCCGAGTTACAAGCGCTGGGGGTGACGGCGATTTACGGCGGAGACTATTGCACCTACGCCGATGCCACTCGCTTTTATTCTTTCCGGCGCGATAAAGTCACCGGCCGCATGGCGAGTTTGATTTGGTTGGAATAATTTTTTGCTGCGCTTGAATCCAGCGCAGCAAGACTTGTATCTAAACTCTTGTATATAACGTTTGTTCGCACCATCACCAACAAGGACATCACTATGGATCTCGACCAAATTGAAAAACTGAACGACCTCAAACAAAAAGGCCTGATCAGCGAGGAGGAATACCAGCAAGCCAAAGCGCGTATTCTTGGTGCGCAACCGCAGCAGGCGACTTCCACGCAGCGCCCCACCATTTTGCACACCAACAATTACGATTACGCCCTGATTCTGCATCTCTCCCAACTGTGCTCATGGTTCTTCCCGTTTTTGGGTTTAGTTGTTCCCTTGATTATGTGGCAATCGAAAAAAGAAGATCCCTACATTGATGAGCAGGGCAAAGTGGTGATGAACTGGGTATTCAGCTCCCTAATCTACGCCATAGTGTGTTTAATACTGTTTGTGATTCTGATTGGCATTCCTATGCTGGCGGTACTGGCACTTTGTTCGGTAGTGTTCACCATCATGGGCGCAATGGACGCCAACAAAGGCATTATTAAAAGCTATCCCATGTCGATAAAGTTTTTTGCAGTAAATGAAACACCGCACGCGCCTGTTGTAACACAAGTGTTTCCAAACAACGGGCAAAATTGATCTACCCTTAATACCGCAAGCCATTCCGTTCGCGATCTCAAGCAGACCACTGCTCTGCTTGAAATCACCTCCCGCGCCCCCACGTCTGCTGCACTGAGTAGTCACACTTCGCTTGAGGTAATCCATGCGTATCGACCGTTTAACCAATCAACTCCAAGTCGCACTTTCCGACGCCCAATCTATCGCACTGGGGCAAGATCACAGTCAACTAGACACCAGCCATATATTGCTGGCGATGATCGACCAAAAAGGTGCGGCGAGTGTGCGTCCGCTGTTGAGCCAAGCCGGTTTTGATATCGCCGGACTGCGCACGGCACTCAATGAATATGTGGAAAATCTGCCGCAAATTAAAAATCCGACCGGCGAAGTCACAATGTCGCCCGACATGGTGCGTCTGCTAAATCTCGCTGATCGCCACGCACAAAAAACCGGTGACAAATTTGTCTCCAGCGACTCGGTGCTGGTGGTGTTGATGACGGAAATGCAAGGCGCGGTGCCCGACATCCTGAAAAAATTCGGCAACGCCCAGCGCTTGTTGCAAGGCATCCAAAAAGTGCGCGGCGGCGAAAAAGTAGAAGACGCTGATTCAGAAGGCAATCGCCAAGCGTTGGAAAAATACACCGTCGATTTAACCGCGCGCGCCGAAGCAGGCAAGCTCGACCCCGTGATTGGCCGTGACGACGAAATTCGCCGCACCATTCAAGTATTGCAGCGCCGCACTAAAAACAATCCAGTATTAATTGGTGAGCCGGGCGTAGGTAAAACCGCGATTGTGGAAGGCCTCGCGCAGCGTATCGTCAATGGCGAAGTGCCCGAAGGTTTAAAAAATAAACGGCTGCTGTCGCTCGATTTGGGTGGCCTGCTCGCCGGGGCAAAATTTCGCGGCGAATTTGAAGAACGATTGAAATCCGTGATCAATGAATTAAGCAAACAAGAAGGCCGCGTGATTTTATTTATCGATGAAATTCACACCATGGTCGGCGCCGGTAAAGGCGAAGGCGCGATGGACGCTGGCAATATGCTCAAACCCGCACTGGCTCGCGGTGAATTGCATTGCGTGGGCGCAACCACGCTCGATGAATATCGCAAATACATTGAAAAAGATGCCGCACTTGAACGCCGTTTTCAAAAAGTGCAGGTGGATGAGCCGAATGAATCCGACACCATCGCTATTCTGCGCGGTTTAAAAGAGCGCTATGAAGTACACCACGGTGTGGATATTACTGATTCGGCGATTATCGCTGCCGCAAAATTATCCCAGCGCTATATTACTGATCGCCAATTGCCCGATAAAGCCATCGATTTAATCGACGAGGCCGCGAGTCGCATCCGTATGGAAATTGATTCCAAACCGGAAGAGATGGATCGTTTGGAACGCCGTTTAATTCAATTCAAAATTGAACGCGAAGCGGTGAAAAAAGATGAGGATGAACCGAGCAGAAAACGCCTCGCTAAACTTGATCAGGATATTGATAAGTTCGAACGCGAGTTAAATGACTTGGAAGAAATCTGGCGTGCCGAAAAAGCCGCGCTGCAAGGCTCGCAAGAAATTAAAAGCCAATTGGAACAGGCTCGTTTGGAGTTGGAAGAAAAACGTCGCAAAGGCGATTTAGCGCGCATGAGCGAATTGCAGTACGGCATCATCCCCCAATTGGAAAAACAATTGGATATGGCTGGCCAAGCAGAAATGATGGAAATGAAACTGCTGCGCAATAAAGTGACTGAAGAAGAAATTGCTGAAGTGGTTTCCAAATGGACCGGCATTCCCGTCTCCAAAATGTTGGAGGGCGAGCGCGATAAATTATTGCGCATGGAAGAGTCGCTGCATAAACGTGTGATTGGCCAGCACGAAGCGGTAGTGGCCGTTGCCAATGCGGTGCGTCGTTCGCGTGCAGGTTTGTCCGATGCCAATCGTCCTAACGGTTCATTTTTATTTTTAGGTCCGACCGGTGTGGGTAAAACTGAGTTGTGTAAATCGCTCGCTGAATTTTTATTTGATACTGCCGATTCCATGGTGCGTATCGATATGTCGGAATTTATGGAAAAACATTCAGTCGCTCGTTTGATCGGCGCGCCACCCGGTTATGTCGGTTATGAAGAGGGCGGTTATCTCACCGAGACAGTACGGCGCAAACCTTATTCGGTAATTTTGCTCGATGAAATCGAAAAAGCGCATCCCGATGTGTTCAATATTTTGTTGCAAGTATTGGACGACGGTCGCTTGACTGACGGTCAGGGTCGCACGGTGGATTTCCGTAATACGGTAATCGTGATGACGTCCAACTTGGGGTCGGATCGCATCCAGGAATTAGCCGAAGATAAATCCTTTGATACCGTGAGTTTCGATAGTTTCATCAATGCCGATATGAACAACTCACTCAACAATGAGAACCGCTACAACGCCATGAAAGACGCGGTGATGGAAGTGGTGACCGGGCATTTCCGTCCGGAATTTATTAATCGTATTGATGAGGTGGTGGTATTCCATCCACTCGGGCGCGAGCAAATTCGCGGCATTGCCGATATCCAGCTTGAGTTACTGAGAAAACGTTTAGCCGAGCGCGAGCTGAGTTTGGAACTGGAAGATGATGTAATGAATAAGCTCGCCAATGTCGGGTTCGATCCTGTCTACGGTGCGCGCCCCTTAAAGCGCGCCATCCAGCAGTTGATTGAAAACCCTCTGGCGCAGGATATTCTCAGCGGCAAATTTATGCCCGGTGCGATTATTCACGGCAAGTTGATGGGCGATAAAATTGTATTTGATCCAAAACGGCTAAATTGACCTTCCTTCTCGCCACCCCCTTTGTTAAATAACGTCGCGTTCAATGAAACCCCACCTAACAGTGGGGTTTTGCTCTTCATCAATAAAAACCTTGATGGCGCAATATTCATTTAGTTGTCGGCTAAATTTACATATTTGTGTGATGCATTTCGCGTTTTATGGGGTGGAGCCTTGATGTCAAAGGAAAAATCCAATTGGGCACAAGTTATGCTTAAGAGAGATTAGCAATAATAAGATGACATTATTACCCAGGATATTTTTATGAAATTTTGTTCCAAGCTGATCATGGCCTCCTGCGTTGCAGTATTGTCTGCTGCCGCTTCTGCTGGTCCATTGAATGAGTTTAATCTGGTTCTGTTCGGCGATTTGAAAGCAACGAGCAACGTGCACGTGTACGGCAAAGCCTTGATTACCGGTGATCTCAACTCCAGCGGTGAGTTTGGCTCGCGCCTCAACGACGCCGCCTTCAACGCGACCAATAATGTTGAAGTACTCGGCTCGGTATCCTCGTCCAATTTGACCATCCAAAACGGTTACTTGGCCTATGGCGATACCGCCACTGTGGGCAGTTTGAATTGCAACGAAGGCGGTATTGCGCAAGGTGCTTGCGTCAGAGCGATTAGTAACCTTGCGGAAGTGACAGGCCGCGCCGCCAGCATTTATAACACCCTGAGCGCCGAATCGGCTTATTACGCTTCATTGGCAGCAACAGGTGCGGTAGATCTAAGTACTAACACCTTTAAATATACTGGCGCTGCCACTGATTTGGCGGTGTTTGATGTTGCCGGTGCAGATCTGTTCAGCCCCAATGCCAACTGGAAGCTGGATTTCGGTTCCGCATTGAAAGTGGTACTCAATGTGTCAGGTGAGTTCTTGAGCAATCCTGGTTCAGTGAATCTGACTAACGGTTTCTCTACCTCTACCTACTCCAATATTTTGTGGAACTTCACCGATGCCACCAGCCTGAATCTGGGCAACGGCTGGAAAGGTTCGGTACTTGCACTCGATGCCGATATTAAAATCAACAATGATATTGATGGCTCAGTGGCTGCCAAGTCATACACCGGCAATGGCCAAATCCACCATTTCTATTGGGATTACACCCCGCCTGAAACGCCCGTGTCAGAACCCCCTATGTCACTGCTATTGCTGGCTGGTTTGGGCATGATTGGTTTAGGTCGCTTGCGCCGCCGTAGCCGCTAGGTGATGGTGGATTCAAAAAAATGCTCCGAGTAATCGGGGCATTTTTTTTGTTCTTTAAAACGCGGCCATTGCATAAGATCAGGGTAAATGTGTGATCTTGCCAGCATTCAGTTCCAGCAAAAAATGATCGCTTGGCGCATCGCCGGAAAATTGCACCAGAATTTTCAGAAGTTTGCCCAGTTTTTCCTGATAAAGATGGCGCGGTTTATCAGTCATTTTTTTTGCCTTTGATTGATCGTTTACCGATAGTAAAAATTGTTGCGCGAGTAACTCATAGTGAGCGAATCGTTGTGGATCAATATCCTGTAACGCCAGTTGGTCGGCGCTCCACAAACGATAAAAATCCACGCTTAATTCTTTTCCTGTCCATGTAGCAAATCTATCGAGTGTTAAACCGTTCTTTTTCGCAACGGCGGCTGCCTGTTTGGTCGCCATATCCCAGTTCCGCTTTAATGTCGTATCCTGATGTTGGTTATTAATAAGCGCTGCTATCTGCTCAAGGCTAATGTCGCTTTTTAATTGCGCGACTGTCAGCAATTGCGCGCCATTTAATTGCAGCAATAATTCGCGAATATCCACAGGCCATTCCTGCGGCAAGAAGCGTAAGCGCGCAAGTTCGCGTAGATGCCATTCGGTAAATTGATGATAATTTTTGGCTTGAAGAATATCGTTGTTCCAAATATCGGGTGCAGCAATGGCCTGCAAATAATTCCATTCAGTGCGGTAATGGGAAAATAGTTCATCGAAACGCGGAACGCTTTTTAATACGACGGTTTCTACTTCAATTCGCTGATCGGGTTTGGCCGTCAGTATTTTGTAAGCGGGAATATAGGCTGCCAGTGAAGGGGCCTGAATATTAAATAAAACGTTGTTATTCTCGCCGCGATAAACGCCAGTGTCATTGATATGCATATGACCGGCGACGTGAATGCTAAGCCCGGTGTCCGCCAACATTTTGCTAGTGGTGGTTGTGGGGTTTCTGCCCAGTTGAAATTTTTGTTCGCCCATTAACTGTGCTATATCCGCAGCAGCGCCATCATAAAATTCCTGCATCGGAAAGTGTGAAAAAGCAATCAAGGTTTTATGTTGCGCATGTGCACGCCTGACAACATCGGTTATCCATTCCAGTAAATGGGTTTTGTGAGTAATAACCTTGTTGTATCCGGCATCGCTGGATCCTGAAAAATTTTCGGGATTCTCTTTATCACCACTGCTACCTTTTTTGGGTTGGTAGACATTGGCATCAATCGCAAGTAACCAAAGCCCTGCAACAGGTTCAACCAGATAGCTGCTATCGGTAACCTGATAGCAATCGCTGTAATGCGGCTGCTTGTATTTTCCGCCGGTGCCCTGATGACAGATCTCATACTGTCGGTTATCAAATTGTGCGTCGCGCTTTGCGGTTAAAAAATCGTATTTGGAATTTAGGTTGCTGCTGTAGGGAGTTTCGAAATAGCGATAACTCGCTTTGGGATAAAATCCATGTTCACCGAGCAGATCCATAATCGGCTTATAACCCAATTCTTGCACTTCATCTGAACAAATCACCGCATGCTTGTGTATCTCACTATTGCGATTTTTTTTCGCACACAACGGATGCTGCAAGCTAAAAATGGGCTGCTCTTTTCCATTGACACCTAAATAATCTGGTTTGCCTGCTGGATGCGAAAATGGTCGTGTTGGATCGTGATTACCTGGCGCCGCGAAAAATTCCATACCGTACTGGTGATGATATTTATCCAGAATGGATTTCAAACCGCGCATATGCAATGGCTGTCCGTCATCGCTAAAGTCACCCGGTAATGCGACGTATTTAATATCTCTCTTGGCGATGTCATCAAGTGCAGCGAGTAATGCGAAATAATTTTCATTGAATAAACGCGTGGAATGCAATTGTGCGCGCATCGAACGAATACTCGCGTGTTGCGACCCCTGCGCTGTCTGTGTTGGCAGACCCTGAAATGCATCATCGCTAAACTCAGCATAGATATCGTGAAAGTGTATGTCCGGCATAAAAGCGATGCTAATTTCTTTTTCCCTGTTGGGTAATTCCGTTGAAGTAGCCTGACTGCCGGAAGGTAAAAAAAATAGGCTAATACTCAGAAATAAAAAATGGATAAATTTCATGGCAGGAAAGTATCGATGGTGTAAGGACGCGTGCGTTAGAGGGATTCACCGTAAATAATTAAGTGCAATAAATGGCCGCAACCGCGCAGCTTATAGCAATATGACTTCATATTTATGACAGGTATTTTCTGTATTACCAATCGATTATCAGTTTGTTAATTATTGTTAAAAATAATAATAAAAATGGTGCTGGCAATAAAAATGAAATGCGCGCCGTTTACCTTGCTGTGCGTTTCTAATTCCGGTTCAGAAAGTCAATCTGCCTTGGAAGTAAAATGGAATTTTCTCTTTTTATGAGAGCTAGAAATGGTCGATCGTCGTTTTTCTAACTGTGATAAATAAGAGGAAGTTAACGTGAGAGCTCATAAAAAAATATCTATCAATGCACACAAAAGCGAGTTAAGTGAGACAATTGCACGCATAATTTTCGGTGCAGCATTAGCAACAATTTCATTGCAGGGAATGGCGCAAAGTGCGGATCTGCTGGAAGAAGTTGTGGTAACCGGCAGTTACGCAAAAAGTCTGGAAAAGGCTATCGATATTAAACGCACTGCAATCGGCTTTTCAGATTCAATAGTTGCCACCGACATTGCAGATTTTCCTGAACAAAACCTTGCTGAAGCTTTACAGCGTATGCCCGGTGTTACTATCGAGCGCAACAAAGGTTTGGGCAGCAAAGTCAATGTACGCAGCCTGCCAAGCGAATTTACCCATGTCTCCATCAACAACCTGTCTACCGCATCCGGTAGTGGCGGTCGCGATGTTGAGTTCGATATTTTTGCTTCAGAAATTATTCAAAGTGTGACTGTTAAAAAATCGCCCACCGCTGCCGATGAAGAAGGCGGTATTGCTGGTTCGGTACTGATTTCCACCGCGCGCCCGTTTGATTACAACGACGCAAAATTGGTAGTCTCGGCCGAAGGTGCGCACAATTCTATCTCTGAAGAAATTGACCCTAAGGTATCTTTCCTCGCCAGCAATACCTATGGTGATTTCGGTGCGCTGGTTTCTTTGTCTGTTGCCGAACGCACCAACAGAACCGATTCTAATTCCGGTATTAATTTTCGCCCGCTCTCGCGTTGGACAGAAAAAACCGGATCATCCAAATGGCAAGCAGATCAAACTCTCGCAGTGCTTGAGCGCGATACCGGTGTAGTAATTAGTGATCGTTTTAATAAAGAGGAAACCAATCGCGTTGTGTTCCATGACAAGATCGGTGATCGCGCTTATTTAAATGAGCAAGAGAAGTGGGGCGCGACGGCTGCGTTCCAATATCAACCGAGCGAAACCTTCAGCCTTGCCTTCGATGCAATGTTGGGTGGCTACGATAATACTGAAGACGAATATGATGCAGCGGCTTATACGGCATCCAGTATCAGCGCCCTGGAAACTGTTCACGAATACGACAGCATCACACTTGCGAAGCACGGTATTGTTGTACTGCGCGATGTCTCTTACGCCGATACCCAGCACGAATTTCTGAGCAAAGAAAACGTACACAAAACTGACTTCACCCAATACAGCTTGAATATGGATTGGGAGCTAGGCGGTTGGTTTATTGAAGGTCTTGCAGGTTATTCGGGTGCAGAAAAAACTTCGGACACCAGCAACCTGAAGCATGTTGCGTTTGCACCTTCACGCAGCCGTTATACGGGCAATGGTGGTGAAACTCTGGTAAGTGCCAATCCGGAAAGCTTTGATATGTACAACTCACCGGAGAAATATTTATTCGATTCCTACGAAGTCAATCTGGAAGATATTCAGGATGATAAATATGCAGCGCAGTTGGACTTTATTAAACCACTGGAATTAAATTTCCTGAGTGCGTTGGATCAAGTGCAATTCGGTGCGCGTTATACCGACAAATCCAAAGAGCGCAACAAAGGCATCAACACCGTTAGAGGTCCAAAAGCTGGTGATAACTCCTGGCGCAATGTGCGCACCATGGAAGACAGCGAGCTGACACCAATTTCTGATTTGGTGCCGGGCGGTAACTATTTGTCGCAATCATCCAACAGTCCGCAATGGTCGCAAGTATCCAATAATTATGCGCGCGACACTTTCCGTTACGACGGCTTCAAAGTGGAGTTTGCCGATAGCGAATATTACCGAGTCGATGAAGAGGTGGTGAGCCTCTATGCCATGGCGGATTTTAATTTTGATATCGCAGCAATGCCTGTAATAGTGAATGCCGGTGTGCGCGCAGTAGATACATCAGTGCTTTCTTTCGGCTATCACCAGGTTCAAAATGCCGACGGTTCTACTGGCTACACGCCAGCACCTATCTCTAAAGAAGGTAGTTACAGCGATGTATTACCGAGCCTCAATATGAGTATGGAATTACGCGCTGGTTTGTTGTTACGCGCTGCCGCATCTGAAACCTTAATTCGTCCGGCGCTGGGTGATATCGCTTACAAACGCACCGTGAGCCTGAATGATTTTAAATATCGAGACGGCAATCCGGATCTCAAACCCACTTATGCTGATCAATGGGAATTGGGTTTGGAGTGGTATGTCGGTGAAGGCGCGCTCTTTGCGGCATCTTACTTTGAGAAAAAAATCGAAGGTGTCGTACGTGAGTCGCTTACCGGCGTAGTGACGGATGTGACTAAGTACAATGCCAACGGAACTGTCGATGGTGTATATGATTTTGAGATTTATCAAAAAGTAAATGCTGAAGGCGATTACGATGTATCCGGCGTGGAATTAATTGCTCAATTCCCGTTGAGCATGTTGCATGACTCACTGGAGGGATTTGGTGTAAACGCCAACTTCACCATGCTGGATAACTCACTCACTGGTGAATCGGACCTGGGTATTCCTACTCCACCAGAAGGTTTGGCAGATGAGACCTACAACCTGACCTTCTATTATGAAAACGCCATGTTCGACGCGCGTGTTTCCTACAACTACAAAGATAAATATGTCGAGTACATTGCTAGCGATATGTATCCGGTATACCGCGAAGCTTATGGCCAAACCGATCTCTCGTTGGGCTATCAAGTGACTGACGCAATTAAAGTGGTTTTGGAAGGCATTAACATTACTGATGAAGAGACCAGCGCTTACACTATCGATCCGTCATTCCCATCCATGTACGAATTTTCTGGTCGTCGTATCAGTTTGGGTGTGAGAGCTGATTTCTAAGTTGTAAACACTCCGCTACAAAAATACAAAAAGGATGCTCCGTTTGGAGCATCCTTTTTTGCTTTTTATCCCATTATTTTTCAAGAATATTTTTTCAGTAGAAAATCTGCGTGAAGAAATTATTTAAACTGCAAAGTGTGCGATTTGGTTTTCCAGGTCTTTGGTAGTGTCATCCAGTCTTCGCGCTATCTGCTCGGACTTGCGCGCGTCCTGATTCAAGCTATCGATCAGGTTGACGACTTGAATGATGTTTTTATTGATTTCCTCGGCTGTATAACTCTGCTCCTCGGCTGCTGTGGCGATTTGCATATTCATCCCTAATATAGCGGTAATGGACTGCGTTATATGGTTGATGGATTGGCCCGCCTGACCTGCCATCTCCAAGGTTGCACCGGTCTTACCTTGGCTGGTTTTCATCGCCTGCATGGCGTTGGTCGCACCTTTCTGCACGGCCTCAATAATCTGCTGGATTTCAGCAGTGGAATCCTGCGTGCGTTTGGCGAGTGAGCGAACCTCGTCGGCCACTACCGCAAAACCGCGTCCCTGTTCACCGGCGCGCGCCGCTTCAATCGCCGCATTGAGTGCCAGTAGATTCGTTTGCTCTGCCACGTTTTTGATCACATCCAGCACACTGCCGATGCGGTTGGTATCAGCTTCGAGCTGGGTCATGGCGGTGCCGACGCGATTGACCTCGGTGTTCAATTGGTTAATGGCATCCAGCGTGTTATCCATAATTTTCAAACCCTGATGCGCGTTCTGGTCGGCGCTCTGCGCGGCATCGGCGGCGCCTCCAGCATTGCTCGCCACTTCTTGCACGGTCGCGGTCATTTCGGTGATGGCGGCCGAGACCTGATCAGTTGAGTGGTGGGCTTGGTCGGTATAGCGCGCGACAGCCGAGGCGCTTTGGCTGATCTGGCTGGATGCTTCAGCGAGCTTGTGCATCGAGTTTTGAACAGTGGTTACCACCTGCACAATGCTTTGCTGTACTTGCTGGATGTTCTTGCCGAGTTTGCCCAATTCGCCTGCATCCTTGAACTGCAGTGTCTGCCGGAAGTTGCCGCCAGCGAGCAGGGCGAGATGGTCATTGATATTCGACAGTGGGGTAATAAGGCTTTTGCGCAGGATCACGAGAACCATAAATATCACCAATACTCCACCGAGCAGGATCAATGCGCTCGCCCAGAAGGATACCGTTTCGCTCGCCGCTATATTGGTTGCGGTTTCAGTAACGACCCGCGTACTAATGATTTGTGCGGACTCTTCGAGCAACTTGCTCGGTTCGCGGTCAATACCCGCTACTGCTGCATCGCCTACGGTGGGGTCAAAATCGGCCGCTTTAAAAGCCTCAAATCCGGACTTGTAACGACCAAATGCTGTTTCATGGGCTTGCAGGAAGGCCTCGACTTTAGCGCGGCTATCGCCCTTGAGCTCACCTTTAAGCGCCGTGCCCTGCTGTTGGATATCGCGATGCAGGGTTTCGAATTGTGTCCAATACTGCGTCAGCTTTTGTGGGTCTTTACCGCGCAGGAGCACATTCTTCCACTCTTGCACCTGGGTTTTGAACTGGTAATTCATGTTGTTGATACTGCGCTCTTGCGCTACTGAACCCGCGATTAGATGGTTGTAATCGGAAATGGTGTTACTAAGCAGGGAGATTGCGATACCGCTGATCATGACAAACAAAATAATCCCGGCGCCTACTGCAACTAGCAGACGACCTTGGATACTGGAAAAGGAAAACATAATAGAAGGCCTTCACAACAATGGGAGTCCTTCGAGTATAGGAGAGAAAAACGCGACAGCGATGTCTGGCGCGTTTTGTTAGCGAGGCTTAGCGGGGATAAATCGTTTTTACCCCGTCCTTAGTCCCGAGTAACAATACATCGGCCGGTTTTGCCGCAAACAAACCATTGGTCACTACGCCTGCGATTTGGTTGACGCGGGTCTCCAGCCCGACGGGGTCGATGATCTGCAAGTTGTACACATCCAGAATCACGTTGCCGTTGTCGGTCACCACTCCGTCGCGATACACCGGCGTGCCACCGAGTTTGACCAGTTCGCGTGCGACATAAGAGCGCGCCATGGGAATGACTTCCACCGGTAACGGAAACTTTCCAAGTACATCGACCCATTTGCTTTCATCGGCGATGCAGACAAATTCTTTGGCGATGGCGCGCACGATTTTTTCGCGCGTTAAGGCCGCGCCGCCACCTTTGATCAAATGCAGGTAAGCGTTACTTTCGTCGGCGCCATCGACATACACCACCAATTCGCTGACTGAGTTTGCGTCCAGCACATCGATACCGAGCTTTTTCAAGCGCGCGGTAGAGGCATCGGAACTGGCCACGGCACCGGCGAAGAGGTGTTTGATCTCACCCAAATAGTCGATGAAAAAGTTCGCGGTAGAACCAGTGCCGACACCGACTATGGCGTCGCTAAATAATTTGGGTCTGATGTATTCAATCGCCGCGCGGGCAACTGCTTGTTTGAGTTGGTCTTGGGTCATATGAATGTTCTCGGGAGCTGGGTCAAAATCTTGCCGCATTATACGGATTTTCGCCGTGCCAGCAGCGGCTAAATTGTTTACACTGCGGCGACATTTTTCACTCTTCACCTCACTCGCGAACGCAAAAACTCTCATGCCTGAATCCTACATAAAACGTATTCTCAATGCCCGTATCTACGATCTCGCGGTAGAAACCCCGCTCGACGAAGCGCGCCTGCTTTCGGTGCGCACGGGCAATAAAGTCCTGCTCAAGCGCGAAGACTTGCAACCGGTGTTCTCATTCAAATTGCGCGGTGCTTACAACAAGCTGCAGCAATTGACTGAAGAGGAGCGCAACCGCGGCGTGATTTGCGCTTCGGCGGGCAACCACGCGCAGGGTGTTGCGCTCGGCTCCCAGCATCTGGGGATCAAGGCCATTATTGTTATGCCGCGCACCACCCCGGCGATTAAAGTCGATGCGGTAAAAGCGCGCGGTGCCAAGGTCGTGCTGCACGGTGATAACTACGATGAAGCTTCGGCTCACGCCAAAAAGCTGGTCGAAGAAAAAGGCATGACCTATATCCATCCGTTTGATGATCCGGATGTGATCGCGGGCCAAGGCACTATTGCGATGGAAATCCTGCGCCAGTACCCCGGTAAAATCGACGCGATTTTTATTGCAGTCGGCGGTGGCGGTTTGGCGGCCGGGATCGGCGCCTATGTGAAATACCTGCGCCCGGAAACGAAAATTATCGCAGTGGAATCAGATGAATCCGCCTGCCTTATGGCGGCGATGGAAAAGAAAAAGCGCGTAATTTTGCCGCAAGTAGGCATCTTTGCCGACGGCATCGCCGTGGCGCAAATCGGCGAGGAAACTTTCCGTGTGCTGCGCAAAGTGGTCGATGAATGCATGACCGTCACTACCGATGAAATCTGCGCGGGCATCAAAGATATCTTTGAAGACACCCGTTCCATCGCCGAACCGGCCGGTGCAACCGGTGTCGCCGGGTTGAAAAAATACGTGGCCAAATACGGCATCACTGGCCAAACCTTGGTCGCTATCGACTGCGGTGCCAACATCAATTTCGATCGCTTGCGTTACATCAGCGAGCGCACCGAAATCGGCGAACAGCGCGAAGCAATTTTGGCGGTGACCATTCCCGAACGCCCCGGTGCCTATAAAGAGTTCTGCAAAGCCTTGGGGAAACGCAATATCACCGAATTTAATTACCGTTATGCCGATGCGAAAACCGCCAAAATTTTTGTCGGTGTGCAGGTGGCTTCCGGCGGTAATGATCGCGCCGATTTGTTCGCTGAATTAAGAGCGCAGAATTATGATTTGGTCGATATGACCGAGAACGAATTGGCAAAGCTGCATATTCGTCATTTGGTCGGCGGCCACGCGCCGCAAATCACCGATGAAGTGCTCTATCGCTTTGAGTTCCCTGAGCGCCCAGGTGCACTCATGACCTTTTTGACCAAGGTTGCCGGTCGCTGGAATATTTCGCTGTTCCACTACCGCAACCACGGTGCAGCATCCGCGCGGGTTCTGGTCGGCATGCAAGTGCCGAAAAAAGAATATCCCGAGCTAAAAGTGTTTTTAAATGAGCTGAATTATCCTTATTGGGATGAAACTAAAAACGAGGCATACAAGTTCTTTCTAGGTTGATGGTGGCTTCGGTTGTATTACCCCAAAGGGCGCTTCGGCGTCCTTTGTCGTTTCTGGTGCGCGCTTTTGTCTATTGTTGATAAATCCCTCAGGGTTAATTTATGTTCAGATGCTGGCAAGGAGACATTTTTGCTGTAATCTGGACAACGTTGTCAGGCGGTGGTATCAACCAACATAAAAAAGCGGGAGCATTAATAATGAAATTTGCAGGTCGATATTGGTGTGCGCCGCTTGGCGCATTAACGCTGGCACTGGGGCTTGCCCAGAGCGTTTCAGCGGCGGGTTTAACCCAGCAACAACTCAACGAATTTGCCGGGAAGGCGCAGCTGCGGTTTGCGGTAGTCAGTAATTTTGCGCCCCAACCTGAGTTGCAATTGATCATCAGCAATGATTCGGGTGTTGCTTTACCGGCGGGCAAAAGTGATTGGCGAATTTACTTTCACTCGGTGCGTAAATTGGCGGCAACGCCGGATGGACTGACCTTGCGCCATGTGCAAGGTGACTTGCATGAGTTGGCGCCTACGGCCAGTTTTAAAGGTCTTGCCGTTAATGCACGCCTGCAAGTGCCCTATACCGCCAGCTCCAGCATGGTGAGTTATACCGATTTTATGCCGCGCGCCTTTATCGCCCAGCAAGGCTTTAAGGCTGAGGTGTTTGCCAATACCGATACGGAAAGTGCGAAGGATTTTGTCGAACCCTTTACCAAGCCGGAGCAGCTGCAACGGTTTGGCGGTGAGACGAAAGATTTGTATGAAATCGCCACAGCGGCAACCCGTTATCGCGACAATCTTGCCGTAAATCAAGCGGCCGCCAAACTCGATGCCAGCCCCAAAATCATCCCGACCCCGGCGGAAGTGAAATATCGCAAAGGCAATGTAACGCTTGATAGTAGTTGGCAAATCCGCTACGCCGGGCGCTTGAGCAGCGAGGCACATTATCTTGCCGCGCAATTAAAAACGGCGGGAATAACGCTAACGTCTGCTGCTGATCATGTCGCGGCAACGGGTAAGGTAATTGAATTAAATGTCGATGGATCGAATACAAAAGCGGAGGCCTACACCCTCAATATCGCTGCCGATAAAATTACCATTATCGGTAGCGATAACGCCGGTGCTTTTTACGGTATCCAAAGTGTGCTGGCTTTATTACCTGCGCCAACAGCAAGTGCATATACTTTGCCGCAACTCAGCGCGAGTGACGCGCCGCGTTACACCTGGCGTGGCATGCACTATGACATGGGGCGCAACTTCCACGGCAAAGAGGTAACACTGCGGTTGATCGAGCAGATGGCGCGTTACAAGCTCAATAAATTGCATCTGCATTTAACTGAAGATGAAGGCTGGCGTTTGGAGATTCCCGGTCTGCCGGAGTTGACCGATGTCGGTGCCTATCGCTGTTTTGATCTCACCGAACAAAGTTGTCTGCTCACCCAATTAGGTACTGGTCCACACAAATCCGGCTCGGGTAATGGCTATTATTCAACCGCCGATTTTATCGAGATTTTAAAATTTGCCAGCGCGCACCATATCGAGGTCGTGCCTGAAATCGATATGCCCGGCCATGCGCGCGCCGCAGTGAAATCCATGGAGGCGCGTTACAAAAAGCTGCTGAAGGCTGGTAAAAAAACCGAAGCCGAGCAGTATTTGTTATCTGATCCGTTGGATAAATCCGAGTACATCAGCGTGCAAAATTACACCGACAATGCCATCAACGTCTGTTTGCCATCGACCTACGCCTTTGTCGATAAAGTGGTTTACGAACTGCAGCAGATGTATCGCAAAGCGGGCAGCAAACTTGTGACTTTCCATATGGGCGGCGATGAAGTAGGTGCAGGTGCCTGGACAGCATCACCTGCATGCGCCGCGCTGTTTGCCAAAGGTGAACAAGGTGTTGCGGGCGTAGCGGATTTGAAACCTTATTTTGTGAGCAAGGTTGCAGCTATTACTGCAATGCGCGGTTTGGATTTGGCTGGCTGGGAAGACGGTTTGATGTACGACGCCACTACTACGTTTAACCGCAGCCAATTCGCTAACCAACATGTGCTTGCGCATGCCTGGGATAATATTTGGGAGTGGGGCGTTGCTGACCGCGCTTATCGTTTAGCGAATGCGGGTTATGAACCGATTTTATCGCCTGCAACGCATTTGTATTTCGATCACCCTTATGAGGCTAATCCGGAAGAGCGTGGTTACTACTGGGCGACTCGCTACAGCGACAACGCGAAAGTATTTGGTTTTATGCCCGACAATCTCTACGCCAATGCCGATAGAACACGCACCGGAGTTGCGATTGAAAATCTGGAAGCGCTGGTAGGCCGTGCATTACCGAAATTGGAAAAACCGGAAAACCTGCGCGGCATACAAGGGCAGTTGTGGAGCGAAACTATTCGCACTGGTGCGCAAATGGAGCAGATGATTTACCCGCGGATGATGAGCCTCGCCGAGCGCGCCTGGCACAAAGCGGCATGGGAAGGTGATAAACCAGATGTAAGTGCTCGCACGGCGGATTGGGCTGCTTTTGCCGTGCAATTAAGCGTAAAAGAATTGCCGAAGCTGGCTGCGTTGGGGGGGGATTTTTATCTGCCGCCACCCGGTGGTGTAGTCGATGATGGCAAATTGCTGGCGAATACGGCATTGCCTGGTTTGGCAATTGAGTTCAGCATTGATAATGGCCTGAGCTGGAATACTTACACGGGTGAGCACGCCGTGCGTAAATCTGGAGTGTTGTTACGTACCCGTATGGGTAATGTCACTAGCCGAGTAACAACCGCTGAAATTAATCAAGATAATTAACAAAATCCTGCGCAAGGATGCGCACTTGCTTCGCCCCTCCTCTTTTGCTTCTCCAAAAAATGCTGTATTTCCCGCTGTTTTTAACGTACTTAGCTAAACACCCCTAAAAACTCCGATGCAGACGCATTATTTTTGCGATTTTGTACTGATTTTTGCAATTTTATCGATTGTGTCAGTTTCGTTACGCCTATTTCTTGCCTATTATTTAATCGCGCCACCGCAGTAGGTTTTTTTGTGGTTAACGTAAGGGCTGTTGTTGTTTTTGAAATAATATTGGCAAGGTTACAACCATGAAAGTCGATGTTCTCTCCGTAGTGATTTTTTTATTTTGCCTTGGAGTATGCGTAACCCTGTTGGATCTCGGTGCTTTAGTGTCGTTTGCAGAAGCTGCAGTAGATTCGACCGCTGAATAAATAACAGGTGAGTAAACGGAATTTTCGACAACAACTCCCGCATCGGCGGGAGTTGTTTTTTGTAAGGACTGATATGTTGTTGCGAGGTTTAAAACTGGGTTTGAATAATTTCCTGATCAGTCACAATGGCAAAAAGCGGGATATCCCAACTCTCTGTAGCAAGCGAAGCTACTTCCTGACACGCATGCGCTAAACCAATTAACGCAGGTTTTCCTGCAGGCCTCTGTTTAAAGGCGAATGTCGTATCGTAAAAACCGCCACCCATCCCCAACCGCGCTCCGCTACGATCAAACCCCACCAACGGCATCAGGACCACATCTAATAGTTGTGCGGACATTTTGTGTTGCGTGCGAAAATCTGGCTCCGGAATGCCAAAGCGATTTTTAGTGAGCAATGCATCAGGCGTGTATTCAACAAACCATAAATCGCGGCGCTTATCCGGGCGAAGCACCGGCAAAAAACAGTGCTTCTCCATTTTCCACAGTTGTCGCGCAATTGGCTCCGGGTTGATCTCTCCATCATTTGCCAAATACAAGGCAACATTTCGCGCGCGCATAAATTGCGGTAGCTGCATTAAATGACGCAGCAGAAAAAGTGACGCTTGAGCTTGCTGGGTGGGATTCAAGGCACGGCGACGCGCACGTAATTCATTGCGCAGCTGCTTTTTTTCCAGTGCGAGATAATCCAAAGGTAAGGCGAATTGAGGATCAAACGGATCGGCCATAAATAGCCTTAACGGTAAACACAGAAGAGAGTAAGAACCCCGAAATGCCGCAACCAAGCTGGCCTTGAACCCAAAGGTTCAAGGAGGTAGCACCTGTGGTTTTTAAGGCTTTCCGTCAGGCGGACATGCACACCAAACACAACGAGACACCACCAGTTTTGTGGAAATCGGCTCAAGGACTTGTCGGTTTGCAAACATTCCAGGGCGAGCCGCAAGTATAACCCAGAGTAGCTAGTCGTCCGCAAATGAAATTATGCTTGGGTTATATAACCAGTTAGCAATTAATCGTCTTAACCGGGGCTGGAAAAAAACGATATCTACGCTTGGCCTGCGTTTTAATCCGATTTAATGTTTAGCCCAGATTGGCCAAACTACGATCCAGTTTTTCATTCAGGCGCACTAAGTCACTCTGATTGGCTGATCCGCCAGTGCTTGCTGCAGTATTTTTGGATTGCAACAACTCGTGGCTCAGGTTGAGCGCTGCCATTACCGCGATGCGTTCAAGGCCAATTACTGCGCCGGTACCGCGAATCGCTTTCATGCGCTCGTCGAGTAATTGGGCCGACTCCACCAGTGCCTGACGCTCTTCACGCGGGCAGGCGACTTGGTATTCTTTATCGAGGATTTTTACAAAAACAGTTTCGTTGCTCATCAATGCCTCGATTACTCAGCGTCCAGGTTACGTAAATGGGTGATCATGGCTTCCACGCGGCTGCGCGCCAGTTCATTCTTCTCAATCAGGCGCACCCGCTCGCGCTGCCACTCACTTTCGCGGCTTTTGAGTTCGGCATTTTCTTGCTGCAGGCGATTGCACAGCAGGATCAGCTTATCCAGCTTGGTTTCAAGGGTGAGTAACAGATCGTCAGACATGATAATAAATAACCAATAAATAGCGCAGGTCGCCCACTATATTGCGCGCTCGGCGGGTGGTCAATCACGCAGTCCAAGTTAATGTGAATTCGAGGAGTTGGTTGTTATTAAATGATAAACAAACAGGTTTTACTCGAACTGTGACAACCTCATAAATCGCTATATAAAAAGTATGCAGAGTCGCCAAGGGCAATCGTGATAGCATTCGTCCACTGTGATGAGAGGCCTCTATGACCGATACAACTTCCCCCGAACAACTGCTCACCCCCCTGAATTTTGATGACCTGGCCAACCTGTTGGCGCCCCTCGGCACTCTTAATAGCCCCTCTGAACTGCACGGTTTGTTGTGCGGAAAATTGGCCGGTGGCGCGACCCTGAGTGAAATCAACTGGCTGTTGGAGGCGGTCGAGTTCCTCGATTTTATCGCGGCACCCGATGAGCAAGTGCGCATCGCCCTGAGCCGGTTGTACCACACCACTTGCGATCAACTGCGCGGTCAATTCAACCTGAAGTTGATGCTGCCCGATGATGACAACACGCTTAATGATCGTGTGCGCGCCCTGAGCGAATGGTGTCACGGTTTCCTTACCGGTTTTGGCAGCGTCGATCATCAAGGCAAGCGCGTGATCAACGAAGAGTTTGAAGAAATGCTCCAGGATCTGGCGAACATCGTACAAATCCAGGCCGATGAAGAAGATGATGAGCCGAGCGCAGAAGCGGATTACATGGAAGTGACGGAGTATGTGCGTGTGGTTGTTAACTCACTCTATTTTGAATTTTCCGCCGAACATGCCGAGGGTGTAAATCCTGCGAGCATGGCACCGGTGTCCAATCAATTACATTAATTGTTTGCGAGTGCATTTATGAGAATTTCCAAAACTGAATTTGCCCGTCGCCGTAAAACCTTGATGGCGCATATGGAACCCAACTCCATCGCCATAGTACCCGCTGCGCCAGAGCGCACTCGCAGCCGCGATACCGAATATTCTTACCGTCAGGACAGCGATTTTTTATATCTCTCGGGGTTTGAAGAACCCAAGGCAGTGCTGGTATTAATTCCCGGCCGTGAACACGGCGAATATGTTTTATTTGTGCGTGAGCGCAACCGCGAACGGGAAATTTGGGACGGCTATCGCGCAGGGCCAGAAGGTGCCTGCAGCGAATTTGAAGCGGACGATGCATTTCCCATCGACGATATCGATGAAATTTTACCGGGCTTACTCGAAGGCAAGCAGCGCGTTTACTACTCCATGGGTAAAGACAGCGAATTCGATAAGCATGTCATGGATTGGGTTAATACCATCCGCGCCAAAGTGCGCTCAGGTGCAACACCACCGGGTGAGTTTCTCGATTTAAGTCATTTCCTCAATGATATGCGTTTGTTTAAAAGCGCTGCCGAATTACGTGTGATGAAAGAAGCGGGCGAAATTTCTGCACGTGCTCATGTGCGCGCCATGAAAACGAGTAAAGCGGGTGTAATGGAATATCAACTCGAAGCCGAAATCCTGCACGAGTTTCAAATGAGCGGTGCGCGTTTTCCCGCATACAACACCATTGTGGGTGGTGGAAAAAATGGCTGCATTTTGCATTACATTGAAAATTCCGCACCGCTAAAAAATGGCGATCTGGTATTGATCGATGCCGGCTGTGAATTGGATTATTACGCCGCTGACATCACCCGCACCTTTCCCGTGAATGGAAAATTTTCTCCCGAACAAAAAGCCCTCTACGAAATTTGTTTACAGGCACAGCTTGAAGCTATCGCCGAATGCAAACCGGGTAGGCACTGGAATGATCCCCACGAAGCTACTGTGCGTGTGATTACTGAAGGCTTGATAAAAATCGGTTTGCTTGAAGGCGATGTAAATGAATTAATTAAAAGCGAAGCTTACAAAGAATTTTATATGCACCGCGCTGGCCACTGGTTGGGTATGGATGTGCACGACGTCGGCGATTACAAAGTGGGCGGCGAGTGGCGTGTACTCGAACCGGGCATGGTGATGACGGTAGAACCGGGCATTTACGTTGCGCCTGATAACGAACGCGTCGCGAAAAAATGGCGCGGCATTGGTATTCGCATTGAAGACGATGTAGTAATCACCAAAGACGGCAATGAAGTACTCACCAAAGATGTTCCCAAAACTGTTGCTGAAATTGAAGCGTTAATGGCAGTGTAACTTTTCACCTAATAAAGTCTCTCATTCCCAAGCTGCGCTTGGGAATAGTTAACTCAGGTCAAGATCATGACCCAAATCCAAGCCCAAATCCTCGAATTTGATATCGCCATTATCGGCGGCGGCATGGTGGGAACTAGCCTCGCCAGTTTGCTTGCTTCCAGCCAGCCACAATTGCGTATTGCATTAATCGAAGCCCAGCCATTTGCGCAGGTGGATGAAATTTATTTTCAGGCGAGTTTTGATGCGCGCTCGACGGCACTCTCTTACGGGACTGCTGCAATTTTGCGCGAGCTGGGTTTGTGGAAATTGCTGCAGCAGCACATCACGCCGATCGTGCAGGTGCATGTGTCGGACCGCGGACATTTGCTTGGTGGTGTGATCGATGCACAAGAAAATAATCTCGATGCCGTAGGTTATGTGGTTGAAAATGCCTGGTTGGGCAAAGTACTGCTCGGCCATGTGCGAGCGCAAAACAATATTCAATGTTTTGCTTCATCCACAGTGACTGCTTTATCGCCACAACAAGATGGTGCACTGCTCAGTGTTAACACTGACACGCAAGAATTTGTAATCAAAACTGCTCTTGCAGTAATTGCCGATGGTGGCGATTCACCCTTGCGCAAGGCGCTGGGTATTGGTACGCATGTGCGCGCTTATGGTCAGACTGCCATCATCACCAATGTCGAGTTTTCCGAACCTCATCATGGTATCGCCTACGAGCGCTTTACTGCCGATGGTCCTGTCGCGCTTTTACCATTAGGTGAATCTAATACCGCGCAGCAGTCTGCGTTAGTTTGGACTTTGCCTGCAGCGCAAGCCGATGAAATAGTTGCGTTGAGCGATGCCGAATTTTTGGTGCAACTACAGGATCGTTTTGGCTTTCGTGTGGGGCGATTTAATCGCGTCGCCAAACGTTACGCTTATCCATTGCAGCTGGTGGTGGCGGAAGAGCAGGTTCGCTCACATCTGGTCTTGCTGGGGAATGCCGCACATTTTTTGCATCCGGTTGCAGGGCAGGGTTTTAATCTCGCGTTGCGCGATTGCGCCTGTTTGGTTGAAACCTTGCGCGAGGCGATTGAGAAAAATAAATCGCCCGGCGATTTAACGGTGTTACAAAACTATCTTGATAAGCAAGCACTCGATCAACAACTGACTATCGAATTTAGCGATAAGTTAGTGCGTTTGTTTTCCAGTGACCAGTTGCCATTGATTGCCATACGTCATCTCGGCTTATTAAGCCTTGAATCAATTCCGCTAATTAAAAACGAATTTATCGCCCAAACTATGGGTGCCGCTGGCCGTCAATTTCGTTGGAAATTGGATGATGTAGTTGATGCGCAAGATCGAGCTGGAAAAGTGCAATCAAATTCCGCATCAGATTTCAAATCCCTTCCTGCAGATTACGATTTCATTATTGTCGGTGCTGGTTTAGTTGGGGCATCACTTGCCTGCGCAATTGCACAAACAGATGCAGCGCAGAACTTGCGTATTGCTGTCATTGAGGCAAGTAATAATGCGCAACACTTTAGTGGTGAAAATTTTGATCCCCGTGTAGTCGCACTAACACATACCTCACAAAAATTATTAACCAGTATTGGTTGTTGGGATGAGATTGTCGCTCAGCGCGTCTGTGCTTATCGTGAAATGAAAGTCTGGGATGGTGAAGGCACGGCAGCGATTGAATTTGATTGCGCTGAGGTGCAACAATCCCACCTCGGGCATATTGTTGAAAATTCGGTAATTGTTAATACGTTGCGCGAGCGTATGGTGCAGCAACCCAATATATTTCTGCTTCAACCGGCGGCTGTATCACAAGTAATTCCGGCACAGGCAGAGTTTCCTCGCGTGCGAGTGCAGCTCACCAATGGCGATGAAATTACTGCAGCATTATTAATTGCCGCTGACGGCGCGCAATCCAAAGTGCGCGAACTCGCCGAATTTTCTACCCGCGAATGGGATTATGGCCAGCAAGCGATTATTACCACTGTGCGTACGGATCAGCCGCATGAATTTACGGCGTGGCAACGTTTTATGCACACTGGGCCGCTGGCATTTTTACCATTGCAGAATAATGGTGACGCACATAGTTGCTCTATTGTGTGGTCAGCGGACGATGAATTAGCCATGCAATTAATGGCGCTTGATGACAGCGCTTTTTGCGCGCACCTGACTACTGCATTTGAGGCGCGCCTCGGTCGTGTTATCACCTGTGATAAACGCTATGCCATTCCCTTGCGCCAACGCCATGCGACCACTTATATCCATCCTGGCATCGCATTGGTCGGTGATGCCGCACATAGCATTCATCCGCTGGCAGGCCAAGGTGTTAATTTGGGTTTGCTCGATGTGATCGCCCTTGCGCAGGAAGTTGAGCGCGCACTCGTGCGTGGAATTCCTCTGGCGGATTATTCAATTTTGCGCCGCTATCAGCGCCAGCGTCTTGCTAGCAATTTGGGCATGATGTCGGCGATGGAGGGCTTTAAGCGATTATTTGGCAATCGCACACTAGCAACTAATTGGTTACGCAATACCGGCATGCGCCAACTAAACTCAGTAGCAGCGATTAAAAAAATTATTATCAATAGCGCGCTTGGTGTTTCCTGACCGGTGTGCTGAGGTAAATCTATGGAATTGGGTGCACTATTTTCAATGGGGCCGTTTGATTGGGCATCAATTGGAACCGCGATTTTGTGCGGTAGCATTATTGGAATCGAGCGGCAATTGCGCGGTAAACCTGTAGGTATTCGCACCTCATCATTAATCACGCTGGGCACTTATATTTTTATCGCCGCGTCACTGTTTGTTTCTGCTCATTTAGCGGGGCCGGAAAAAGTTGTGACAGATCCCTCGCGCATTATTGGGCAGGTAATTACCGGTATCGGCTTTTTGGGCGCGGGGGTGATGTTGGCTCGCGATGGATTTGTGTTGGGTGTAACCTCGGCGGCGACGATTTGGATGCTGGCATCAATCGGTGTAGTGATTGCTATAGGCTACAACCTGGTGGCGATTAAATTATCCTTGGTGGTGATTTTGGTGTTGGTCGGCGTGGACTTTCTGGAAGACTACTCGCAATCATTTACCCGTGGTGTGCATAAAAAATATCAAGACTGGCGCGGTAAAGGTAAATCCAGTTCTGATTAATTGGTGTAAAAAAGTAACATTTTCAAAGAAGTATTTATGTCAAAACTCATCATTGTTGCAAACGTATTAAATATCTTTTTATTAATTATTTTAATTGGTTCTGTAGCCGGTTTTATTTCATTTCTTAATATCTACGGTTTATTTTTAGCCGGTGTAACTGCTGCAATCGCTTGGAGTGTTTTTAAACAGCAACGCTGGGGCTATTTTGCTGCTGCTGCTTGGGCACTCGCATGTTACCAATTGGCCAAACAAGGTTACGAATTTCAAAGCATTAAGCGCCACGTGATGATTCTTGGTTTTGTTTTAATTCCGGTTGCACTGTTTTTGCACGAAATATTGGGTAAAGCCACCAAAAAATCTGCACAAAATAATGGCAAATAAAGTGATGACACTCCAAAAATGCCCGATTAACTGCGTGTGTCATACACAGCATTACAAAAAGTGTCGATATTCTCTAAATTCGCAGATAACTGCTTGACTCGCCAAGGTCAGTGTTTTAATTTTGAACTGCTACAGATTGAGATCCGCCCCAAGACTAGACTTTTGTAAGACAACCGCTTGCTTGCTCAAGACACTTGGACGTACCACGACCTGAGCAATAGCTTTATTTCAAGCTATTTCACTCTGGCTTTTAGTAAAGTCGGTTTTTTTGTTCGGTCAGCTACGCTGACGTTTTAGATGCAAGATGAGGAAGCTATGTCAGATCTAGTCTCTGGTGTTGTTAAATGGTTCAACGATGACAAAGGTTATGGTTTTATTGAGCGTGAAGGTGGTGCAGATGTATTTGTACACTTCCGTGCAATTAACGGCAACGGCCGTAAAACCTTGAAAGAAGGTCAGAAAGTGACTTTCGAAGTAACCCAAGGTCAAAAGGGTCCACAAGCAGAAAACGTAACTCCACTCTAAGTTGAGTGAGTTCCGAAAAGGGTGATTGAGCAATCAATCACCCTTTGCTGTTTTAGGGCTCCCGGTTGTGGAAAGTTTTTATCACAATCCACTGCATTATTATCCCCTCACTGTTTCGGTGATGGGTTTCTTTCGTCTTTCTCACCGGCTCTTGTTTCATGTTCGATTTGCATTCTGTCCTCTGGCTCACTCTAATTGTTCTCGCTATTTATTATTGGCGCGGTGCTTTGCTTGTTAAAGAGCGCGCCTTTAATGCCGCGCAAAAACGCTGCGTAGAAATGGAAGTGCAATTGCTGGATGAAAACGTCTATCTGCGGCGGCTATGGTTTAAGCGTAATGCTGAAGGGCGCTTATCGCTCTGGCGCGCGTTTTATTTTGAATTTACTGTGTCGGGTGCAGACCGCTATTTTGGTCGGGTGATTATGTTGGGGCCGCACATTACGCAAGTCGAACTCGATGCGCATCGCGTCGCTAGTAGTTAATGCTGGATTTTTTATGACAGAAATATTTCCCATCAAAAAAATGGGCGGTTGGCAAACCAAAACCTCTGCCGTTGTTTATGAAAACCCCTGGATAAAAGTAGCCCATGAAGAAGTGATTACGCCTAAAGGTACCGATGGTATTTACGGTGTGGTGCATTTTAAAAATACAGCAATTGGCGTAGTGCCGATAGATGATGAGGGCAATACTTGGCTCGTTAAACAAAGCCGTTATACGCTCAATCAATATACTTGGGAGATTCCAGAAGGTGGTTGCCCGCAAGGTGAAAGCCCAATGGATGCGGCACAGCGTGAATTGGAAGAAGAAGTGGGATTGCAGGCCAATGATTGGCAGCAATTAATGACCATGCATTTATCTAATTCAGTGACCGATGAATTGTGCGTAGTGTTTGTGGCGCGGGATTTATTTGCAGGTCAGCAGCAGCTTGAAGCTACTGAGGATATCGAATTTAAAAAATTACCGCTCACCGAAGCGATTGAAATGGTAAAACGCGGTGAGATTACCGATGGTATTTCCGTTGCTGCCCTGTTGCGTATAGCGCTCGATTTAAAATAAGTATTGCAAACATGGCGCCGTCTAAAACTCTAATCATAACGGTTGGGTTTAATCAGCGAGCGAAACCAGTTCCACCAACCATTGTTGCCCAGCATAAATTTATCCAGCTGATCCTGATTATAAAAATAATGTTCTGCATCTTTAAATAATACTTCCCGCTTTAGCATTCTGCGATTTGGATTAATCGTTTTAATAATCCTCGCCGGATTGCCTGCCGCTACAGAATTTGCCGGAATACTTTTGGTCACCACTGATCCTGCACCAATTACTGAATTCTCACCAATCGTTACTCCTTTGTTTACGATGACTCGCTCACCCAGCCACACATTATTTTCAATTACGACTGATTTGGTGCAGCGAAAGGGTCGGATGCGATTATATATACCGTGCCAATCGCTATCGCTAATGATGACATTGGCGGCAAACATACAGTTGTCGCCAATGCGAATGGATTTTGCGGCTGAAATGCGTACGCCCGGTGAAATCAAACAATAATCACCAATTCTAATTTCTGCATCGGCTTGTTTACTGGGCCAACTGGTGAGGCGCACGCAATTATCACTTGCGCAAATAATCTGCGCATATTTTCCTAGGTGAATATTGCGACCAAAAATTACCAAGCTGCGTGGATGCGCAATTTCGGGAATGCTGCCCACACTATCAAACTGCGGTGCAATAAATTGCCGCACATACCACTGTGAAGTAATTTTATACAGGCGTTTGATTAAATAGGGCGTGTTACTGCGGCGCATTAGGTACTGTCACTTTGCTGTTTGTTAGATGTCGCTGTCTGCTAGAATTGCTGCATTGATTATGAGTGAGAAAAGTAATGCTGCCAATTGATATAAATTCAGTAAAAGGGTTTTTAGATCCGCACGAAGGCGCTGCCTTATATGAACAAGTGCTAACTGTTGCCACGCTGGGTCCCGCTTTGGAAATTGGTAGTTACTGCGGCAAATCCACAGTCTATCTTGGCAGTGCTTGCAAAAAAGCAAATAGCATTTTATATGCGGTTGATCATCATCGCGGTTCAGAAGAACATCAGTTAGGTGAGGAGTATCACGACCCCGCGCTTTACGATAAACAATTCGGCAAGATGGATAGCTTCCGGGAATTTCGCCACACACTTGCACGTGCTCAATTAGAGGATTGTGTCGTGCCCATAGTTGCGTCATCACGATTAGCCGCGCGCCACTGGGCGACGCCATTAAGTATGGTATTTATTGATGGTGGACACAGTATGGATGCCGCTTTAACAGATTATCGTGTGTGGGCGCCCCATGTGGTGCGCGGCGGTTGGTTGGCAATTCACGATGTATTTCCCAATCCTGCCGATGGCGGCCGCCCACCGTTTGAAATTTGGCAATTGGCGCAGGCTTCAGGGTTATTTGAAGCCATGCCGCTAATAAAAACGCTTGGCTTACTGCGCCGCTTGTAATAGGTGTGCGTGAATACTACATCGCACTGCGATTACTTTATTACCCAAATAAGAGCCAAGCCACTGCGATAAGAATTGTTAGTCACAACTAATGAGCTTTTATTAAAGTCGGTTCCGTTGATGTTGTCATAACGAATAAATAATGCGAGTCGCGTTTTAATACCATTGTGATTAAAACTACGGCTCAATGCCATTTGGCTATTCCAGCCGCTGTAGCCACCGTCCGCATTAAAATAGCTGCGCGTTTCAGTTACATACTGCTGTTCTACGTTGTAGTAATAATCGTGATAGTCATCGCTCGCAAAAGTAATCCCGGCACGATAAGTAAATGTCCAATCGCTGAATTTATTGCGGTAAACAAATTGCGGCTGCAGCACTGAACCTATATAACCCGACTCATCTGCGCCAATTGCAAACACCGCGCGCCAAGGCAATTGCAAATGCCAGCCTTGCGAAAAATCGGTTCCGGTTAAATTAATATTAAATGACGGCCCCAGCTCCAAGGTTGAGCCAAGCTCTGGCATGTCTTCACGCAGTCCATTTTCATCTGCATCGGGTGTAATCGCGGCGCTGACACTAAACGTAAATTCGTATTGATCGGTGCGCAAAAAATTGCCACGAATGCCATCGCGGTCGGAGCGAATAACTTTTCCACGATAAACAAAGTAGGGAATAGGGCTAACAAAATTACGGTATTCATCCGACCCGCGATAATCCGGCCCGGTTACTGCGCCCACGCCTAAACCAAATTCCCATTTTTTTTCGATATCGTCCTGGGCATTAGCGCCAGCACTCGCAATTATGAAGGCGGCGATTGTAGTCATCCATAAGCGATGTAATTTCATAAAAATGATCTAATCCCCTAGTGTGCTTAGCCCTTATCGGTGGGCGACTTGATGTGATTTTACTGGTATTCTGCCGCAATTATCCACGCAATTATTTATTTCATCGAGACTCCTGTGACTGCCACTGCTTTTTCAACATTACCTCTTAGTGCCGATATGCTCGCCAACCTGGAATCGCTGGGTTATAACGAGATGACACCAATTCAAGCGCAAAGTTTGCCGCTAGTACTACAAGGTCAAGATATTATCGCCCAAGCAAAAACCGGCAGTGGAAAAACCGCCGCTTTTGGAATTGCACTGCTGGAAAAATTAAATGTGCGATTTTTTGGTGTGCAAGCATTGGTGCTCTGCCCAACACGCGAGCTGGCTGATCAGGTCGCAAAAGAAATTCGCCGCCTTGCACGCTTAACTCACAACGTAAAAGTGCTCACTCTTTGTGGTGGTGTTTCGATTGGGCCGCAAATCGGTTCGCTTGAACGCGGTGCGCATATTGTGGTGGGCACACCCGGCCGCATTGTTGATCACATCGTCAAAGGCACATTAAAACTCGATAGCGTCAATCAGTTGGTATTGGATGAGGCGGATCGCATGTTGGAGATGGGTTTTTCTGATGATATCGACACTGTACTTGCTGCCTGCAATACCGATCGCCAGACATTATTATTTTCTGCAACTTATCCTGATGACATCAAAAAAATCAGCGCCCGTTGCCAGCGCGATCCACAAATGGTGAGTGTGGAATCTATCCACTCCGAAACCAATATTGAGCAACACTTTTATGAATTGCGCGCCGACGATGAAACTTATCCTGCGGTATTAAAAGTGCTCGCTCATTTTCAACCAGCAACCTCAATTGCATTTTGCAATACCAAAGTTGCCTGCGATGAACTGCTGGATTATTTGCGCGATCAAGGTGTAAATGCGTTGGCGTTACACGGTGATTTGGAGCAAAAAGAGCGCGATCAAGTATTGGTGCGTTTTTCCAATAGAAGTTGCTCGGTGTTAATTGCGACTGATGTTGCCGCGCGCGGCATTGATATCAAAGGATTGGATGCCGTGATCAATGTAGATTTGGCGCGCGACAGCGAAGTTCACGTACATCGTATTGGCCGTACCGGCCGCGCAGGGGAATCGGGTCTGGCATTAAATCTGGTCGTGCAAAAAGAAGTTCATAAAATTAATCGCCTCGAAGATTATATGAATCAGTCAATCACGCTGGAACCCTTACCGCAAACCGATAAGAAAACCCTGCCTACGCCAGCAGTAGTGACTTTGCACATAGATGGCGGCAAAAAAGATAAATTGCGCCCCGGCGACATCATCGGCGCCTTAACCAAAGATGCCGGTCTACCGTTTGAGAAAATAGGAAAAATCGATATGTTTGATTTTTCTGCTTATGTGGCAGTGGATAAAAGTATCGCCCGCGAAGCGCTTGAACAATTACAGCAAGGGAAATTAAAGGGGCGTAAGTTTCGTGCAAGACGTCTTTAATAATTTTCAGTTTGATAAATTAAGTAAATTTGCTCGTCAATTTTCTCACCTTAATAGTATTAATGTAGTTGAAAGTGCATAGGGTTGGGGCCGGCACACTCTTTGAGACTGTCTGAGGCATGGATGCCGAAGATGAGCCTACAGGGACGTATTTACGGCGTGTCTCAAATAGTGTGCCTGAATCCGACCCGATCTTCTCAGTTAAGCAATTCCAAAAAAATAACAAATAAATAATAGGAAAATCCATGGCCATAGCAGCAGTCGTCATTGCAATCCTGATTCTAGTGGTATTAATCACCGGCTTAAAACTTAATCCCTTTCTTGCCTTTTTGGTTTCCGCCATCTCGGCAGCGATTATGCTTGGTATTCCGCTCGATAAAATTCCCGGCACTATTGAAGCGGGAATTGGCGGCATGTTGGGATCGCTTGCCATTATTTTATGCCTCGGCGCCATGTTCGGAAAATTGGTCGCCGAGTCAGGCGCTGCGCAACAAATCAGTCGCAGCTTGATGAGCTGGTGCGGGCCAAAATATATTACTTGGGCATTGATGCTCACCGGATTTATCGTAGGCATTCCACTTTTTTACAATGTCGGTTTTGTGCTGCTGGTGCCCTTAGTATTTTCAGTAATGTACCAAACCAAATTGCCTGCTGTTTATTTAGGGATTCCATTGCTCGCCGCACTTTCTGTTACGCACGGATTTTTGCCGCCGCATCCATCACCCGTTGCTTTGATTCCGCAATTTGGCGCCAGCATGGGCACTACACTTTTCTACGGCCTACTTGTGGCGATTCCTACCATGATTGTTGCTGGGCCGCTTTTTTCGTCGCGTTTAAAATCAATTCAAAGCACACCCCTCGCAACCTTTAAAGCAACCAACCTACCCGAGAGTGAATTGCCTGGTGTTGCCAATAGTTTCATTACTGCTCTGTTACCCGTGTTGTTAATTGCATTTAGCAGTATTGCGGTATACAGCATGCCCGGTGCGATTGCTGAAGCGCCGCTAGCAAAGTTTTTAAGTAATTCCATGATAGTGCTCATGATTGCGCTCGCTATCGCCACTATTACCCTCGGACTTAAGCGTGGCATGAGCATTAGTAAAGTGATGACTATTTACAGCGATGCGATTAAAGATATTGCAGTGATTTTATTAATAGTCGCCGGTGCTGGTGCATTAAAACAAGTGATGGTAGTGAGTGGTGTAAGTGAACAGTTAGCGCACTCGCTGGGAAATATTGCGCTTAATCCCTTGGTGTTGGCTTGGTTAATTGCAACGGTTATTCGTATTGCATTGGGTTCGGCAACGGTGGCGGGTTTAACTGCTGCAGGAATTGTTGCTCCGATTATTCCGTTGACGGGAGCTGACCCGAATTTAATGGTGTTGGCGATTGGCGCGGGTAGCTTGATGTGTTCACACGTGAATGATTCAGGCTTTTGGATGTATAAGGAATATTTTAATTTGAGCTTAAAAGATACCTTTAAGTCCTGGTCGCTGATGGAAACTATTATCGGGGTGATGGGATTGATTGGGGTTTTGGTGTTGGATATTTTTGTGTAAAACATCATGCTCTGCGCGCGAGCATGATGCTTAATTCAATACAACTAATGCAATACATCACCACCCAATAATTTGCGAACTTCATCGGCAGCAAAATGATAGTGCTGGTTGCAGAACTGGCAATCGATATCGATGCTGCCTTTCTCGATTAATAATGATTCAACGTCATCTTTACCAATCGACAGCAAAGCATTGGCGCTGCGTTCACGCGAACAACTACAAGCAAAGCGTAAGGTTTTTGGTTCGTACAGCCGCAGTGGTTGTTCATTGAATAAGCGATGCAATACGGTTGCGTGCTCTAGCGACAATAATTCCTCTGCTTTAATCGTCGCCGCCAGAGTGACAATAGTTTCCCACTTATCCTGATTATCTTCTTCGTTGGTAATTAATTGTTGCGGTAACGCCTGAATTAAAAATCCCGTCGCAATATCATTATCCGCCGCAAACCACAGGCGCGTATCAAGTTGTTCTGATTGTTGGAAATAATGCTCCAAACAACCCGCAAGATTTTCAGCATCCATCGGCACTATGCCTTGGTGGCGCTCAAGTGTGCCACCGAAATTTTCACTGCGTTGTGGTTCAATAGTGATGACCAAAATACCGTTGCCTAATAGTTGCTGCAGGGTGCCAGTGCTGGCTAGCTCATCGCTAAGTGCGCTATCGGGATTGGTGCGCACTATGCCGCGTATATTATTGTGGTGATTGCACTCAGCCATAATGGTGCTGAGTGGGCCATCGCCACGAGCTTGCAAAATAATTTTCCCATCAAACTTCAATGTACTTGAGAGAAGGCTCACCGCCGCGAGAAATTCGCCGAGCAAACGGCGAATGGCGGGCACTTGCGGGTTGTGACTTAATACTTCGCGATAGCTTTCACCCAAGGTAACTATTTCACCGCGAATATCGCAGTCATCAAATAAAAAACGGTGCAGTAAATCATTGCTTGGCATTTATCAGTCTCATTAATAATTAATTGTCGTCGCCCAGCAAATTAATGCGCTGGAAGCGGTGAATATGGCGGCGGTCTTTTTTGCTCGGGCGATGGTCGCTAATAATGTAATTGCCCAACCCAGCTTTGCGTTCAGCGCTGCGTTTTTCGCGCAGGGTTTTACTCTCTTCAGTTTCCTCGTACAACAGCGACGCTTCCGGTGCGCCACGGCGCTGGGCAGATAATGCTTTTACTACGACAATTTTTTCATCCAGATCCTGCCGGATCGTTAATACCAAACCGACAGTTACTTCCTTGCTGGGTTTGATGCGCTGACCATCGCAATGAATTTTTCCGCCGTCGATAGCCTGCTTGGAGAGGTTACGGGTTTTATAAAAACGCGCCGCCCACAACCATTTGTCGATGCGGATTTTATCGTCGTCATCATCGTGTTCGTTTTTTTGTTTGCTCATGAATTTATTTGCTCAAGGATCAGTTTACCGGCGGCATAATTTCATCGAAGTGGTGAATGGCAGGGTACTGATCCATACGCCGTTCAATTTTGCTATCGGGCTGATGGATGCCCAACAAATGTTTGATGCCGTAGGTTTTGGCTGAATCCAGAATGCGTACTGTGTCATCAATAAATAATGTTCGTGCAGGATCAAATTGTTCGCGCGCTTGTAATTTTTGCCAAAATTTTTGCGATTCTTTTGGCTCATTAAATTCATGCGACGAAATAATCACATCTAACCATTGATCGATTTGGGTTACTTGCATTTTGAGTGACAAGCTTTGCGGATGTGCATTCGTCACTAGTAACACTTTTTTGCCGCCTGCGCGCAAGCGTTGCAAAAAGTCGCCCACATGTGGACGAATCTGGATTTTATGTTTGACTTCTTCTTTTAAGCTGGCGATATCGACATTCAGCGATTTAGACCAAAACTCCAGGCAATACCATTGCAAGGTGCCTTCGTGTTGGCGAATATCGCTATTTAATTTTTCATTGGCGGCCGCCAAATCGACATTGTGAATTTGTGCGTAGCGCTGCGGCAGGTGATCCAACCAAAAATAATTATCGAAATGCAGATCCAACAAGGTACCATCCATATCCAGCATGACAGTATCTATTAAGTCCCAATTGATCATAAAATTGTCTCACCACATTCTGCGAACTGCACTCGACCTATGCCGACCAAGCCCAGTATTTTGAAGCGCGCGACAGTAGCGCGCAGCCGATTATTCCGTGCCGATGAAATCCATCTGCGCTTTAGTAACGGTGAAGAACGCACCTACGAAAAGCTCTGTTCCGGCGGGCCGGGGGCGGTGCTTATTGTACCCCTGCTCGATGAAAATACGGTGCTTTTGGTGCGTGAATATGCGGCCGGAATTGAGGATTACCACCTCGCCTTGCCCAAAGGGGCGATCGACCAAGGCGAAAGTGTGCTGGCGGCCGCTAACCGGGAGTTGAAAGAAGAAGTCGGTTACGGCGCCCATAAGCTGCAGTTCCTCAAGCGTATCAATCTTTCCCCCGCCTACATGGAGCACGGCATTAACGTGGTTATCGCATGGGATCTATACCCCGAGCAACTGGTCGGCGACGAGCCTGAGCCTATTGAGGTGGTGCCCTATCCCTTAGCGGATTTGCTGCAACTGATTGCGCGCGCCGATGTATGCGAAGGCCGCAGTATCGCGGCGCTGTTTATGGCGCGCGAATGGCTGGCGGGCAATTATGCAGCGCCCGAGCCGGTGCTGGATTTGTCGCCAAACGATACCGCCAATTAAGGAGTCGAAGGATGACGGATGCCTGCCAGATCACACCGGAATTGATAGAAAAATTGATCGATCTCAGTCGCCGTGCCGGTGATGCGATCATGGTTATTTATAGCAACAAGGATAGCTACAACATCGAGCATAAGACCGATGAATCACCGCTCACGGCGGCGGATTTGGCGGCACACAGAGTGATTAACGCTGAACTGCCTGGGTTATTGCCGCTGCCGATTATTTCGGAAGAGGGTGAGATTCCGGAGTTCGTTGACCGCCATCAGTGGGATAGCTATTGGCTGGTTGATCCGCTCGATGGCACCAAAGAGTTTATCGCGGGCAACGGTCAATTTACGGTAAATATCGCGCTGATCAAGGATAGTCGCGTAGTGCTCGGTGTGGTGCATGTGCCTGCGACTGATACGACGTACTTGGGGGTTCTGGCTGCCAATGATGCGAGTGATATAGGCGCATTTAAATATCGGCAGGGCAGCCAGCGTCAAGTAATAGCGGTGCGGCCACTGCTTGAACGTTTTGCTCAACAACACCCCTTTACTGTGTTGCTCAGCCATCGCCACAATACCCAAGCGACTGTCGAGTTAATGCAGATCATTGCGCATAACTGGCCGGGTAAAATTGAAACCACCAATGCAGGCAGTTCACTCAAGTTTTGTGTGATTGCAGAAGGGCTCGCCGATTTTTATCCGCGCCTTGCGCCCACGTCTGAATGGGACACCGCAGCAGCGCAAGCTGTATTGGAGGCCGCTGGCGGGCTTGTAGTTCGCGCCACGCCTGAACTACAAGCATTGCTCTACAACACCGGAGAAGATCTGCTCAATCCACATTTTTATGCGCTCGGCGATAAATATTTTCCATGGGAAAATATATTGTTAGAAGACGTAAATATTCGTTAATTTTTTACATCAAATAACTCACTGCACGTGTTAAGTGCAGTGAAAGTTTCGCTGCTTTTATAACCAAACACCTATGGCCTCCAGAATTAAATGTTCTAAGTTGGAGGTGGTTAATTGCTGCACTTCTGGGCTAGTCTTCATAGGGCAAGGAGCGAAAACATAAAGTGTCATTTTATGCGGCAACTCCTCCTTAGTCCCTCTCACTATCATCGGGATCAATTTAGTATTTATTCTTAGGGAGCGATATCAATGAGAAGAGAAAGTAAAAACTTAAAGGCCGATTTCAACACCAGCAATTCAGATTTAATGCGCGATAAACTCTTACGCGAAATATCGGATTACGAGCGCCAACTCGCAGAGTTGAAATTAAATGGCTCGCAGGTCAACTTCACCATGATCCAAACTTACAAAGAGTTAATCAGTGCACGCCAAGCAATGCTCAAGCGCTTACCGATACATTATTAACAGATTGTATTTGGTAGTTTCAAGCACAACGACTTTTGCATTTAGCTCGCGGTGTGAGAATAAAACGGGAGTCTGCACATTCTTGTTGTAAATAAAAGGCTGTTGTCACATGAACCTTCGCGCTTGTTTGTGATTGTTCATTGTTGATGGCGGCCTTAATTTTTTTGCCAGCAGTAGTGTTCGGCGTTTGATGGCGGTGCGCACCGCGTGTTGGTGTGCGCAAAGGTTTATGTTGTAACCAATCATTTGCATCACTAAATGGCATAGGGCGGTGGATAAAATAACCCTGTACCTGATCACAACCCAATTCACGCAAACTGCCAATTTGTTCAAATGCTTCTGCGCCTTCGGCCACTACCGCTAAACCTAATGCATGCGCGATAGAGACAATTCCTTTAGTGATATCCCAATCTACTTTGTTACCCGGTAAATCGGCAACAAAGGAACGGTCAATTTTAATAATATCGAGTGGCAGGCGTTTTATATAAGTCAGCGATGCATACCCAGTACCAAAATCGTCCACCGCCATACGTGCGCCCAAATCGCGGCAGCGCAGCATAATACGTTTGGCGCGCTCCAAATCATCCAGCATTGCGGTTTCAGTAATTTCAATAATTAAGGCTTCACCAAAACCCTGCTGTTGCTCGCACAGGGTTTGCAGCTCTACTAAAAAGGACGGATGCAAAAAATGGCGCGGTGAAATATTGATATGAATATCGGGTGTGAGTGAATTTTTATTCCATAAGCGCATTTGTCGTGCTGCTTCACGCAATACCCAATTGCCCAAGCGAAATTCCAAATCGCCGCGCCCCGATTCAAAAGCTTGTATTAATGGCCCAGCGGTAACCACTTCGCCATCGGGTTTGCACCAGCGCAGCAGTGCTTCAAAACCGACTACCGATAAATCCTGCAATTGGCAAATGGGTTGATACCAAAGCTGCAATTCATCGCGCTCCAATGCACCCTCCACATCGACGATAGAAATTAATCGATCTTGTGGTTCTTCCGTTTTTACTGAGGCGCGTTGAAATCTATCACCGCCTTGGCTTTTAGCGATGTACATAGCGGCATCGGCTTTGCGCAATAAATTTATTTCATCAACGCCATCTTGTGGCGCTAATACAACGCCGATGCTGCCACTTAAGCGGCCTTGTTTGCGACCCTCACCATAGGGTATGCGCAATGCTTGTAAAAAACGTTTGGCGAGTGTATCGATATGGGATTCATCGCACTCGGCGACAATTAAAAATTCGTCGCCACCCAAGCGTCCAATTTGATCGCCCTTGCGCACCACATCCGATAGTCTGTTTGCGACATCACGCAGCAATACATCGCCAGTTTCGTGCCCCCAGTGATCGTTGGCGGATTTGAGCCCATCCACATCAATAAAAAATAATGCGAAGGGGCGATTGTACCGATGTAATTTTTCCAGGCAGTCTTCGACACAATTTAAAATGCCGCGCCGGTTTAATAATTTTGTTAGTGGATCGATAGTGGCGAGCGCACGCAATTGTGCTTCCAGTTTTTCGCGATGGCAGGCAACGGCAATCTGGCTCGCAATGCGTTCGGCGAGGGTCAATAATTGCGGCGAAATATCGGCAACTGATTCAGTGTGGGAAAACCAGGAAGAAGCAAGCACACCTAATACTTTATCGGAAGAAATAAGCGGAATGACTAAGTTGGATTGCAAGCCAGCAGCAACCAATTGCGGCATTGCATCGGGAGCTTTGGGGTAATTGCGCGTAAAAATACTGGTTTTGCTGGTTAGTACGCGCCCGGATATTCCCGTCGCGGCAGTAAAGCGAAAACCCTTAAAGGTGTTGAGCAGCTCCTGTTGCTCACCTTCAAATAATTTATATTCAAAGGTCTGGGTATCTTCATCTAATAGAATTAATGCAGTGCCATCGGCGCCCAATAAATTGCGCACCGCAGCAGCTGCTTTTTTAAAGAATATTTGGAAATCCGGTTCGAGCGTTAACGCGTCCATGGCGGCCAGCAGTGAAGGCACTGCAGTGTGTAACAGTAACGAATTTTTCATTGGGCCTGCTCATTATTGTATTGAAAAGACCTTTGCAAGGTACGGCTTCACATAATTGCAATTAGCTTGCCATTTGTAATGGCCTAATTGTTTATTTACAAAACCACATAATCTTATGGGTCGAAAACAATAATTTCTTGGCCAGCACTAAATCGAGAAATAAAAAATCACCAGATTGCAGCAAGATGTATCAAAAATGCATTGTGGTGGTGCACCTAATGGTTTAATCCTCCGCGAGTTATTTAAGTCGCATCAGATTGCGTTAATTATTGGCAATGCCTATCATTGTATTCTTTCGTATACAACGAAGCTGCGATAGCTTTTTAAACAGGCAAAAGAAATGAATAAAATGAGTGGATTATTCAGGCTGTACGGCAGTGCTTTAGAGAAAATAATGAGCACACGTCTGGTAGCTTTGGTATTGGTGCAAATGCTCGTTGCCAGTGCGGTACAGGCGGGTGATATAAAAGTCTCTGCTGCAGCGAGTTTGACGGATGTCATCACCGAGCTAAGCCGTGCCTATGAAAAAAATCATGCAGGTGTTGCGATCAAAACCTCGTTTGCGGGTTCATCAACCTTGGCGAAGCAGATTGAAAATGGTGCGCCTGCCGATATTTTTATTTCAGCGGATAAAGATTGGGCAGACTATTTGGAAAAACGCAGTTTGTTAAATAAAGCCACGCGTGCAGATTTGTTAATCAATGAGTTGGTCTTCATCGCACCGCTTAATAAAACCCTATCTATCACTATGGCCCGCGAGTTTGATTTGCTTGCCAGCTTCAGCGGTAAATTGTGTACCGGTGAGCCAGCCTATGTACCGGTGGGTAAATATGCTAAACAAGCACTTACTCATTATGGCTGGTGGTCGGCAATTCAACCGCGTCTCGTGGGTACTGAAGATGTGCGCACTGCATTAGCGTTTGTTGAGCGCGGTGAATGTGCGTTGGGCATTGTGTATAAAACAGATGCCTTGATGAGTAAAAAAGTCGCGGTAGTTGCAAGTTTTCCAGCAGATAGCCATTCACCTATTGTGTATCCCGGTGGATTAACCAAAAATGCCACGGCAGAAGCCCAGGCCTTTTGGCAATTTCTGCAATCAGATGCGGCGGCGGCGGTTTTTGTTCGCTACGGGTTTACGCTTGCACAATAATTTTTTTGATTTAACACTTTATGATACTTACTGAGTCTGAATGGGATGTGCTTGCGTTATCCGCGCAAGTGGGAATATGCGCAACACTATTGTGTGCGCTGCCCGGAATTTTTTTTGGTTGGTTGCTCGCACGCAAAGATTTTTTTGCCAAGCCTGCATTAGAAGCCATTTTATTTATGCCGATGGTATTGCCACCCACGGTGCCGGGTTATTTATTGCTGGTTGTATTTGGCTCACAGGGTGTTGCCGGGCAGTGGTTAAAAAATAATTTCGGAATTGAATTGGCATTTAATTGGAAAGGTGCCGTAGTCGCAGCGGCAGTTATTGCGTTTCCATTAATGGTGCAAGCAGCAAAATTATCGGTGCAGATGATTGATCGTCGCCTTGAAATAGCGGCCAGTACACTGGGTTCCAGCCCATTTAAAGTATGGTCTAGTGTAACTCTGCCGTTGATGTTGCCTGGTATTCTGATCGGCTCAATTATGGTCTTTAGCCGCTCGCTCGGTGAGTTCGGTGCAACCATTACCTTTGTCGGCAATATTGCTGGCGAAACTCGTACTCTGCCTTTAGCCATTTATTCTGCAACGCACCAAATTGATGGCGATGCTATGGCGCTGCGGTTGATTGGAATTTGTTTGGCGCTCGCCTTTTTTTCACTGCTATTGAGTAACATCCTGACACGCCGCGCAGAAAAGTGGTTGGGCGTGCGCCGTGCTTGAGTTGAATTTTTCATTCAAGCGCGATGATTTTTCATTATCTGCCACACAGATCTTTGCTGCACCCATCACCGGTATTTTAGGTGCGTCGGGCAGTGGCAAAAGTACCTTGCTCGCCTTGATTGCGGGCTTACTAAAGCCGCAGCAAGGTTTTATCAAGCTCAATGATCGCGCAATGTGCGATAGCAACGCCAAAATTTGGTTGCCGCCGCATAAGCGCCATATAGGTCTGGTTTTTCAGGATGGGCAATTATTGCCGCATTTAACGGTGCGCAAAAATTTGCTTTATGGCTACAACAATATTAATGAAGCGCAACGGCGGTTTCAGTTGGATGCTATTGTGGACTTATTGGAGATTGGTCATCTCTTGGCGCGGCGGCCAGCTACTTTATCTGGCGGAGAGAAGCAGCGTGTAGCATTAGGGCGTGCGGTTTTGTATTCGCCGGAATTATTGCTGTTGGATGAACCATTATCGGCGTTGGATGAGCGGTTAAAACAACAAATTCTACCTTTCTTTTTACGTATCGCTGCTGAGTGTAAAATTCCGATGGTATATGTCACTCATGCACTCAGTGAGTTGCAGTTTTTAACCGATCATTATTTTATGGTGCAGGATGGAAAATTGCTGCCTGCTAATAATTTATCACGCAGGTGGTAGCGGTTTTTTGCGCAGCAGTGGTTTAAAGTCCGAAAAATGTTTTTCGCCCAGTGCACGAATATCATCTTGCAGTTGTTGATAGCGTTCCAGTACATCAACCCCCAATGGGGTTAAACGTGTTCCCCCGCCTTGCGTGCCACCAGTCGCCGTTTCTACCAATGGTTTTTGGAAGCAGCGGTTCATTGCATCCACCAAAAGCCATGCGCGGCGATAGCTCATACCCAAATGTTTTCCTGCCGCTGAAATAGATCCTGTTGTTTGTATCGCAAGCAATAAATCTGCTTTGCCCGGACCAAAAGCTATTTCGTCATCCAACATTAACCGCGCTTGCATTTTCATGCGTGCCCCAGTGGATTTTTTTTCGCTACTCTCTGTCATGGTTGTGATTTGTTGATGCTGAGTTGTGCAACAAAATTACAGGGTCTATGGCGGCTATCCAGTTGCTCTTTGATAATTTTTTCCCAGGCGGTGGTACAGGCGCCGGTTGAACCGGGTAAACAAAAAATCAAAGTGCGATTGGAAAAGCCGGCCGTTGCGCGCGATTGAATTGTGGATGTGCCGATTTCGTCGTAAGACACTTGACGAAATAATTCGCCAAAACCGACTACAGTTTTATCAAACAATGGCGTGACCGCTTCGACCGTGGAATCGCGCCCGGCAAATCCGGTGCCGCCGGTAATCAATACTACCTGCGCTTGGGTATCAACAATCCAATTGGAAAGCACGGCGCGGATTTGGTAAATATCATCAATCACCAACTTGCGGTCATGTAATGTATGGCCTGCAGCAATTAATAAATCCTGCAATTTTTGTCCGGAAGTATCCGTATCCAGATTGCGTGTATCAGATACCGTGAGCACGCAGATATGTAAAGGTTCGAATTCTTTTTGGGACGACATTTTTTATCCTGTGTATTAAATGAGGTTAACCGCCTGTCATATTCATAAACCGTACAATTTGCGGTTCATTATCTAAATCAAACGTATGTTTTTCCGGTTTGTGGTGCATGGCGTTGATAATACGCGTGCGCACTTCTTGTTGCGGATTTTCACTACCGCGCAATGCCTCGCGCAAATCCACACTATTTTCCTGCCCCAAACATAGTAATAATTTGCCAGTTGCGGTAACACGCACACGGTTGCAGCTGCTGCAAAAATTATTGGAGTGGGGCGAGATAAAACCGATATGTGAATCGTAACCGGTTGCCTGCCAGTAGCGCGCGGGGCCTGCGTTGGTTTCGCCCTTGGCAAACACGGGCTGCAATAAATGATATTGATTGATGGCGCTGCGTAACTCATCGCTGCTGACAAATTCAGCGGCACGGCCGTGTTCGTCAATGCGGCCGAGCGGCATCTCTTCAATAAAGCTAATATCCAAACCTTCATCCAAAGCGAATTGCACCAGTGCAGGTACTTCATCTGCATTGTAATGTTTGAGCGCAACACAGTTGAGCTTGATGCGTTTAAATCCGGCCACTTGTGCGGCTTTAATGCCTGCCAGCACTTGAGTGATGTCGCCAAAGCGAGTTAGCTGACGGAAGCGTTCAGGGTTGAGGCTGTCGAGGCTGATGTTGATGCGGTCTACACCTGCATCTTTTATCGCTTGGGCGTATTGGGGCAGATGGGTGCCGTTGGTGGTGAGGCAGAGTTCTTTTAATCCGGGCAAATTGCCGAGCCGCCCCAGCAAATCAATAATGCCGCGTCGGATCAGCGGTTCGCCGCCAGTAATGCGTAGCTTTGTTACACCTAACCCTACAAAAGTTTCGCCCAGGGTGGTCAGCTCTTCAATACTTAACACCTCTGCGCGAGGCAGGAAGGTCATATCTTCCGCCATGCAATAAACGCAGCGCAGGTCGCAGCGGTCAGTAACTGACAGGCGCACGTAGTTAATGGTTCGGCCAAAACTATCGATAAGCATATAGAAGAAGATATTCCTGATTGGGAGGGCCACTCTAGCGGTGCTATGGTTTTCGCTCAAGGCGTTTATTGATTTGCAAACAACTGGCCATTGCTTATCTGTATTTCGTAAAAGTGCGAAAAAAGGCTGATCCAAAATGGGGATTTTTATTATTTTATACCCATATGCCGGTACTAATTGGCTTTTTATCTCAATAGTTACTGTAAGAAAAGTAAAGCCGCAAGGTCAATAGTTAGGCTAAATAATCAAAATGCATCATATGGATGCGTAGTGCACCACCACATTGTCTTTTTGTGGTGCATTTTAGTGAATGTCGGAAAATCAATTTTGCTTGCAGTTGGTGCGATGTTGCACCAATTAAATACGTGAAAATTCATTTTTTTTCTGTTCCATAATTTGACTCACCCTCTCATAGCGCCACTAAGCTTATTCAACTCCATGAAATATAAAGAAAAATAAAATTAATCATTAATTTTATCGATATGGCATCGCGATTGCAGTTATTCACATGTAATCAAAAAGCAGGTGATGCCATGAATAATTTCTTCAAAGCTAACGTTGAAACTCTTCCTTCTGCCATGCTCAAGCAGCGCAGTGCCCACAAAAATGGTGATAGGAATGAGCGTGCGAAAAAATCACGCTTAGGTAAAGTGTGGTTGGTGGGTGCAGGCCCTGGCGATGCAGAATTGTTGACGGTAAAAGCCCTGCGCGCGATCAACAGCGCCGATATTATTTTTTATGATTATTTAGTCAGCGCTGATATTCGCGCGCTCTTCCCCAAAAATGTTCCTGCGCATTACGTTGGTAAAGCGAAAAACCAGCACAGTATCGCGCAGGAAGATCTCAATCAATTATTAGTCAAACAAGCACAGTTGGGTTTGACTGTATGCCGCATTAAAGGTGGCGATCCATTTGTGTTTGGTCGCGGTGGCGAAGAATTATTGGAGCTGCGCACCGCCGGTATTGAAGCAGAAGTGATTCCGGGAATTACTTCTGCCTCGGGTTGCAGCACCTACGCCGATATTCCTTTAACACATCGTGGTTTGTCACAAGGTTGCACCTTTGTTACCGGTCATGCCGAAAAAAGTTTGGATGTAAATTGGGATGCGCTGGCGCAACTGAATCACACCCTGGTGTTTTATATGGGTCTGACGCGCGCCGATGAAATCGCTGCAAAATTGTTGGCCGGCGGCTTGGATGCCGACACGCCGGTGGCGATTATCGAAAACGGTTGCCGTAAAGATCAGCGTGACATCATCTCCACCCTTAACGAATTTCCCGCAGCGGTTATCCGCGAGCAAGTGCAATCACCGGCATTAATTATTGTCGGCGAAGTTGTGCGTATGAAAGAAAAATTGCAGGCGCAAGTGTGGCAGCACAGCAGTGAAAATAAATTCATGTTGGCGTAGCTGCTTGGCATACGTTCATCATCTGAGAAATTGTTGTAAACCGGTTAGCTTTGGCTATTACATTTAAAAGCGTTAATAAAACGTGAGGCATTTATGAAGAAGCGTATTGTTGTTGTCGGAAACGGCATGGTAGGGCACAAATTTATCGACAATCTGGTGAATCATGCTGATGCTGATGAATACCAGATCGTTACTTTTTCAGAAGAGCCACGTCTCGCTTATGACCGTGTGCAACTCTCTAAATATTTCTCCGGCTCCACGGCCGAAGATTTAGCATTGACGACGCCGGATTATTACAACGAAAAATCCGTTGAATTTATTTTGAAGGATAAAGTAATCGACTTGGATTTTGATAACAAAGAAGTGATCACCGCCTCTGGTCGCCGTGAAGCCTACGATAAATTAATTCTCGCCACTGGTTCATTCCCGTTTGTGCCGCCGATTCCGGGCAACAACGGCGAACACTGTCTGGTGTATCGCACCATTGAAGATTTGGAAGCAATTACCTATTCCGCAACCCAAAGTAAAGTGGGTGTAGTGGTAGGTGGTGGATTGCTCGGTTTGGAGGCCGCCGCTGCCCTTAAAGCCGCTGGCCTTGAAACTCACGTCGTAGAGTTCGCACCGCGTTTAATGGCGGTACAGCTCGATGAAGGTGGCGGAAAATTATTGCGCCGCAAGATTGAATCCATCGGCGTAAGAGTGCACACGCAAAAAGCGACCAGCGATATTGTTGCAGGCACCGATGCGCGCTACCGCATGAATTTTGCCGATGGTAGCCATCTCGAAACCGATATGATTTTGTTCTCTGCCGGTATTCGCCCGCAGGATGAGCTTGCGCGCAAGTGCGGTATTCAATTGGGTGAACGCGGCGGCATTGTGGTCGATAACAATTGCCAAACCAATATCGAAAATGTTTACGCCATTGGTGAATGTGCGCTCTGGAATAATCGCATTTACGGTTTAGTGGCACCTGGCTACCAAATGGCAAAAGTGGCGGTGTCGCATATCACAGGCGGTAGCGACCAATTTATGGGTGCCGACATGAGCACCAAATTAAAATTGCTCGGTGTTGATGTTGCTTCGATTGGCGATGCGCACGGCACTACTCCCGGCTCATTAAGCTACACCTACAGCAACGATGTAGATGAAGTTTACAAGCGCATGATTGTATCGGCCGACAATAAAAAATTGTTGGGCGCGGTATTGGTAGGTGATGTAGAGGCCTACGGTACATTGCAGCAAATGTGCGTTAACGATATGGATTTGCCCGATGATCCCAATTGTTTAATTCTGCCGAATGTTGCTGGCGGCGGCATGGCCATTGGTGTTGATGCACTGCCAGATGCAGCAATGATTTGTTCATGCTACGACGTAAGTAAAGGTGCGATTTGTTGTTCAGTACAGGACGGCGCGCGCACCATGGGCGATATTAAAGCGCTCACCAAAGCCTCTACCGGTTGCGGCGGTTGTACTGCGCTGACCAAACAAGTCATGGATTCCGAGTTGAAAAAACTTGGTGTAGAAGTCAGCAATCATATTTGCGAACACTTCCCGCATTCACGTCAGGAGTTGGCCGATATTGTTCGCATCAAAAAAATTAAAAGCTTTGATGAGTTGTTAGATGGTCACGGCCATGGTTTGGGCTGCGATATTTGTAAGCCAGCGGTTGGATCGATTCTCGCTGCGTTTTGGAATGAATTTGTTCTGGATAAAAAACACATTGGCTTGCAAGACACCAATGATATTTTCCTCGGCAACATGCAAAAAGACGGCACCTACTCAATCGTGCCGCGAGTTGCTGGTGGCGAAATTACTCCGGATAAATTAATCGTGCTGGGACAAGTTGCGAAAGACTACAAACTCTACACCAAGATTACCGGTGGCCAACGTATCGATTTGTTCGGCGCCCAATTGCATCAGCTACCTGCGATTTGGAAAGTGTTGGTTGAGGCCGGTTTTGAAACCGGTCACGCCTACGGCAAATCACTGCGTACTGTTAAATCTTGTGTTGGTAGCACCTGGTGTCGTTATGGTGTGCTGGATTCAGTCGGCATGGCGATCACATTGGAAAATCGCTACAAGGGTGTGCGTTCGCCGCACAAAATTAAATTCGGTGTGTCGGGTTGTACCCGTGAATGTGCCGAGGCGCAATCAAAAGACTTTGGCGTAATCGCTACCGAAACCGGTTGGAGTTTATATGTGTGCGGTAACGGCGGTATGCGCCCACGTCACGCCGATTTATTCGCCACCAGTTTAGATGATGAAACCTTAATTAAATATATCGACCGCGTAATGATGTTCTACATCCGCACTGGTGATCGCTTACAACGTACTTCGGTGTGGCTGGAAAATATGGAAGGCGGTTTGGATTATCTGAAGAAAGTGGTAATCGACGATAAGTTATCTATTTGCGCTGAATTGGAAGAGCAAATGGCTTACAACATTAGCCAGTACCAATGCGAATGGAAAACCACTGTTGAAAGTGAAGAATTACAAAAACGCTTCAAACATTTTATTAACACCGACACCAAGGATAGCAACCTCGCCTATGTTATCGAGCGCGAACAAATTCGCCCGGCAACAGCGCTAGAGCGCAGCAATACCAATATCCAGTTTGTTGAGTTGGTGGATTAATTAAATAACCCCTCCCTAATCCTCCCGGCTACGCGCCTTGCGTAAAGGGGGAGGTTATGAGGGGGCTACAAATTACATTTTAAACGAGAAAATATCATGAGCGAAAAACTCTGGATCAGCGTGTGTGAATTAGACGATTTACTTCCCGACACCGGCGTTTGTGCGCTAGTCAATAATCAACAAGTGGCGATTTTTCGTTCGCGCCGCTTGAACGAAATTTTTGCAGTATCCAATTACGATCCAATCGGTGAAGCCAATGTATTGTCGCGCGGCATTCTTGGTTCGATTGGCGATGAAGTGGTGATTGCATCGCCACTGTATAAAGAGCACTACAATTTGCGCACGGGCGAATGCCTGGAAAAGCCGGAGTATAACGTCGCTGTTTATCCGGTGCGGATTGATGATGGTTTGGTGCAGGTGCAAGCGTAGTTTTTGCAAGAATAGTTTTGTAATGGCAGTTTTCTAGCGGAAATTATTTTTTTCAGCAGTTAGCTTTTGTGTGAGCTTAACCCTACTTCTTCGACTGCTTCATGAGTCGGCTTTATGGGCAATCCTTTTGGGTTGCCCTTTTTTTAGCGCGCAATTCCTTGCGGCTTTTGTTGATACATCCGCTGATCGGCAATTTTGGTGAGCTCAACCGGGTCTGCGCCATCTTGAGGATAAAATGCGGCGCCGATACTGCAACCAATTTGAATTGAATACTCTTCGATTAAAAAAATCTCACTCAGTACCCGCTTAATTTTTTCACTCACCGCTTGTGCTTGGTGGGGATCATCCATTTGGTGCAAGAGTATGACAAATTCATCGCCACCAATACGCGCCACCGTATCGGACGTGCGCACACAAGCGAGCAGACGCTGTGCTACTTGCTGCAATAATTCATCGCCCAGTGCATGGCCGTAACGGTCATTTACCGGTTTGAATTTATCCAGATCCAATAGCATCACCGCAAGCACACGCTGGTGGCGTTTGCAGTAACTCAGGGCTTGTTGTAACCGGTCGGTAAATAAAGTGCGATTAGGTAAGCCCGTCAGGCTGTCGTGTTGCGCCATGTAGCGAATTTTTTCTTCACTTTTTTTGCGCTCGGTAATATCGCGGCTCACACCGACAATACCGATAAAATTTCCCTCGGCATCGTAAATGCCTGAGGTTCTAATTTCGGCGCATACGGTGGAACCGTCTTTACAGAAATGATCCAGTTCGGCCACAAAGTCGGGGAAGGGTTGTTTGTTTTTTACTGCGGCTACTGTTTTGCTGACCGAGGCTTTTACTTTAGCGACCGAGTCCGGCGTAAGTGTTTGCTCCAGTGTTTGTGCAATGGCTTCACTCGCGGTGTAGCCGCGCAGTTTTTCTACTGCAGGGCTGACGTAGGTAAAGCGGCCATTGAGGTCCATGGTCCAGATAACATCTTGCGCATTGTCGGCCAGCAGCCGGTGGCGCTCTTCACTTGCACGCAAGGCTTCCAGCGACAATTTTCGCTCTATCGCGATTTCGGCAAGATAAGCTGATTCTTCAATGAGTTTAATGTCGTCGGCAGTCGGTGTCGCCACTTGCCCCTGGTAGATGGCGAATGTGCCCATTACCTTGCCGTGGCGATTGATAATTGGCTCCGACCAGCAGGACGCCAACCCAGCCTTGGCTGCCAGTTCCTTCACCCCAATCCAGGCGGAATCTTGTTGGATATCGCTGACAATCACGCGCTCGCCGGTCACAATCGCAGTGCCGCAAGAGCCGATGCTCTGATCCGCTGGCAGGCCGTCTACTGCATCGTTAAAAAATGCGGGTAAATGTGGTGCGGCTGCGACTTTGAGTCGATTAGTGGTGTGATCAACCAGCAATATGCTGCACAGCATTTCAGGCCGAATATGTTCGACGCCGATAATGATGCCCATCAGCACATCTTCCAAGGGGTCATCCGCCGCAATCTGCGCGAGTACGTGATTATGGCCACGCTGCCACACATCTGCGCGGCGCATGAGGCGCACCATGTTGCGCAGCTTCAAGTTGACCCGGTTGATATGGACGGCTGCGACTATAACGACCACTGCACCAAAGAGTGCGGCAACTGCGATAAGAATACTGTTATTCACCTATATCCTCGTTCCATAACGCCGGTTGTTGGGCGATAAAATCCTGCATTAATTGTTGGCATTGGGCGTCGTCACGCACATCCAGCTCCACGCCCCGGCTGCGCACGTAATCCTCTGGCCCCTTGAAGGTGCGATTCTCGCCAATAATGACTCTTTTGATGCCATAAAGTAACACAGTACCGCTGCACATGTCGCAAGGGGAGAGGGTGGAGTAGAGGGTGGCGCGACGGTAATCGCTGGCTTTCAAGCGCCCGGCATTTTCCAGGCAATCCATCTCGGCATGCAGTACACAGCTGCCTTTTTGTACCCGTTGATTGTGCCCGCGCCCGACGATTTTGCCATCGATCACCAGCACTGAGCCGATAGGAATTCCACCTGCGGCGAGGCCTTTTTGTGCTTCTTCAATGGCGGCTTGCATAAAAGGATCTGTCGTCATTCAACGCTCTCCATGATCTTGCGGCGGCTGATTTGTCAGCCAAAGATAAAGCAGCTTTGTGAGTGTAGCCGGTAAATATTATCAGCGGCTCAGGAACGATCAGCGTTACATAATTTAACGAATCGGATGGCGGCGATTATGAAGTTTCTGCAATTAAGATGCCGCCGCTGCCATCTAACCGCAGAATCTGCCGTGGGGGTAGTTAGTCAATGAAAGAGTGAGGGCCGGTTCACTCAGACTTCACCAAACAGTGCACTGGACGAGCGCAAGCGGGCGATGTCGCGCAGGGGTGGCAAACCAAACAAGCGGTGATATTCGCGGTTGAATTGCGACGGGCTTTCGTAACCAACCCGGTGGCTGGCGGTGGCGGCGTCCAGCTGCTCGGCAAACAATAGGCGCCGCGCCTCCTGCAAGCGCAATTGTTTCTGGTACTGCAGCGGCGTCATATTGGTGATGGTTTTGAAATGCGCGTGTAGCGATGAACTGCTCATGCAGGCTTCACGTGCTAAATCGTCAATGCGCAGGTTTTTGTGATAGTCGCGTTTAAGGGTGTTGATCACTTTGGCAATTTGCTGTGCATGGCTATCGGCCAAGGCAATTTGCGCCAGTGTCTCCCCCTGTTCACCTTGCAGCAGGCGATAAACAATTTCGCGTATCAGCAAGGGTGCCAGCACGGGAATATCCATGGGCGTTTCCAGCAGGCGAATCAGGCGCAACACTGCATCCAGCAATGGCGCATTAACTTTGCTGACAAATAATCCGCGTCTTGATGCTGCTGTGGGCGATGCAGTATGGCCAGTCGCATCGCCACTGGCCAAGAGCAACTCGCTAATCTGCTGTGGCTCCAAGGCCAAGCGAAAACATAAATAAGGTTTTTCAGGTGTGGCTTCCAACACTTGCCCCGTTACCGGTACATCCACTGATGCGACTAAGTAGTTGGCCGGGTTGTAGCGATAAATTTCATTGCCCAATACCGCCTGCTTTTGCCCCTGCGCAATGATGCAGACCGATGGCTCGTAGAAGGTGTGCGTTCTGCTAGTGGGGTGATCGGAGCGGATCAGCTGTACCGCGGCAATTGCGGTATTGGTAAAACCTTCCTGTTTGGTGAATCGTTCAATGCACTGTGCCAACTCCTGCAGTTGTAAATCAAAGGGCAGTGCCGCCACTGCTTGGGTGCCAGATACATTGTTAGGATTAACGCTGGTGATTTGCACGGTTCAGGCTCCTGTCGCACTTCTATTACCGATGGCTTGAGTCTACACCGGCGACATAACCGGCAATACCCAAACCATTCTCCTTTGGAGAATCAGGCAATCATCGGCGAGTAACTGGCTATCGGTTAATGCGCCTGCATCCCTATAGTGAATTTAAGCCGCGCAGCCGTAAGGCGCCGGATACATCAATCACTCTGAGGAAATAACCATGTCAGCGATTCAATCCCCTATTGATCAAAAAGTTATTGTTATCACCGGTGCCAGCAGCGGTATTGGTGAGGCCACCGCACGTTCTCTCGCACTGCAAGGTGCAAAAGTTGTATTGGGTGCGCGCCGCACCGAGCGCTTGGAAATACTTGCAGCAGATATTCGCGCGCAGGGCGGTGTGGCGGAATATCAAGCGGTTGATGTGCGCCAGCAAGTGCAAGTGCAAGCTCTGGTGGATTTTGCGCGCGAGAAATTTGGCCGCGTTGATGTGATCATCAATAACGCCGGTGTGATGCCGCTATCGGTACTGGCGGAATTAAAAATCGATGAGTGGGAGCGCATGATCGATGTGAATATTAAAGGCGTGCTTTATGGAATTGCCGCCGGTTTGCCGCTGATGAAAAGCCAGGGCTTTGGCCATTTTATTAATATTTCATCTATTGGTGGTCACGCGGTTTATCCCACTGCTGCAGTTTATTGCGCGACTAAATATGCGGTGCGCGCTATCTCCGAAGGTTTGCGTCAGGAGCAATTGGATGGCGACATCCGCGTCACTATTATTTCGCCCGGTGTAGTGGAATCGGAATTGGCTGATTCAATATCCGATCCGGCAGCGCGCGATGCGATGCGCGCCTTTCGCCAAATTGCACTCACACCCGATGCCATTGCCCGCGCAGTGTGTTATGCCATCAGTCAGCCTGCGGATGTGGATGTTAGCGAGATTATTATTCGTCCCACCAAGAGCCCGTATTAATCGCACCTTGGATACACACTGTGACAATTGTTGCCAAGGCTACTGACATAATCTGCCATTGCTTGACCTTACCCTGCGGTGAGGTTTCACAATACAGTCTGCTTTACCCCAAGCAGACCGAGGTTTATAAAATCCCCACAAGGGAAGGAGTCGAATATGTCCTCATATCCCAATTGTTTGCATCACACAAATGAACGTTTGGTACGAGAGTTTTTGCAGGCGGCGCACAGTGTCCAGATTAAAAATCTGGATGCCTATGTTGCTACGCAGGTTAAATGTTGGGGTTTTCCCGAATTTAACCCCGGCAATCGCGATGAGTACCAAGGCTTTTTTAATTACATCGCCGATGTGTTTGCGGCGCAAACTTTTATCATTGAACAATTGCTTACCGATGATGCGCAGGTGCTAGTACGTTTTCGCATCAGCGGAAAACATCACGAAGAATTTATGGGGTTGCCTGCTAGCGGTGGCGAGCTTGAATTTACCGCCACCGCGTTATTTCGTTTGGAAGCGGGAATGATTCGCGAAGTTTGGATGTACAACAAACATATCGTGTTGCAAACCGCCAAAGGTTATCGCTATTCAACCCGCGCGACAATTATTCCCCCGCAGATATGTAGTGCGCGCGCTATTGCCTGCTAAATAATATTCCCATCCTGACAAACTCATTTGCATTTTTGCGAGTGAGTTTGCATTTCACTGTGTAAGCTGCAAAAAATGTCTAATCGAACCCGGTGGCGTGTTGCAGGGTTATCAGTTGTTAGTTGATGTCCATCGGGGAAGATAAAAAAATTGTAAAATTTCCCGATCTTTTTTTCGCAAGTTTTCGTCGCATTCAACATTATTAATTTATCGGTATTACAGCTAAACCTGCAGGCTGTGAACAGTGTTGGTATTTTCTGCGCGATTACACCGGAAAATAACATCACTAAAAGCAGGGTGCATAACAATAACGACCAATAATGCCGCAGCCGTTTTTATGCAAGGCGTACGCGCCTGAAATGGCCTCACATTTAATCCAGATTAGGCGTGAGTTTATTTCCAGGTTTTTGCACTGCATCAGGATATTTCTGATGCCCGCAGTGAGTTAGGCTCCGGGCAAAAATCGCAATAATAATGATATGCATGAATGCAAAAGTGATGATTTCAACATGCCGGGTGCAAGGGCGATAGCCTGACGAATAAGGATCAATAAGCACGCGCCCGGTAGAAATAATTACTCAGGATAGGATGCCAGTATCAAAATCGGCCTCAGTAAAAGCTCAGCAGCTTGAGCTTTTACTGATCGCTTTCCACATCGATTTATTTTGCTATAACCCCAATTCTGATAAGCCAGCATGTTCATCTGGCCGTCTACCTTGTGGCCAAAAAAAATGCCGTTCACTCGCCGCAATCGCCAGATCATTAATGCTCGCGTAGCGTTTTTGCATTAAGCCCTGCGCATCAAATTCCCAATTTTCATTGCCATACGAACGAAACCACTGGCCGTTAGCGTCGTGCCATTCATACGCAAAACGCACCGCGATACGGTTGCCTTCATACGCCCACAATTCCTTAATCAAGCGATACTGATTTTCTTTCGCCCATTTCTGCGTCAAGAACTCCACAATTTGCGCGCGTCCCTGCGGAAATTCATGGCGATTACGCCATTGGCTATCCGCCGTATAAGCCAAAGAGACTTTCAGTGGGTCGCGATTGTTCCAGCCATCTTCAGCTGCGCGTACTTTTTGGATAGCAGTTTCACGGGTAAAGGGTGGAAAGGGTGGGCGTGCTTCGCTAGTGGTCATATAAAGTCCTGTGAGGATGTTTTGTTGTCAGGGAGATGCTGGTAGGCAGCAAGATCCATTCCTTAGTCGCAAACCAATTTAGGGGTGACGCAAGGAGTCATAGCTATTGGCGTGATGGATCTTGTAAAATTCCGCCATTACTCCTACGAGATCTACCCCATGAAGCAGCCTTTGGCTTTGATTGCACTTACCAGCCTGAGCATGAGTACTTCCGCCTCTGTGTTCGATGTGTTTCGCGAGGCAGACGGCAGCACCCGCTGGCAATACGTTGCCAATACCACCGCCAGTGTATTAATTGTTTCACTCGTCGTAGTACTGCTTTTTTTGATCCGTGCACACCTGCGCTCCATGCGCGCTAACCGTGCACTAACTGATATAAAGGCCACCTTGGAAGATCGTGTAGCGCATCGTACTGCTGTGTTGCAAGAAACCACTGAACAGTTGCAGGAGCGCGAGGCTTACATCGCCAGTATCGTAAATTCCATGCCAGTAATGTTGATTGGTTTGAATCAGCAATTACAAATCACCCAGTGGAACAAAAAAGCCGAAGAAATTACCGGTCGCCCTTTTAACGATGTGGTGGGTAAAAATTTATGGGAAGCCTACGCCGCGATCACGCTCACATTGGAGCAAGTTAAATCAGTTCTACATTCAGGTGAAACTCTCACGCTCAAGCATGCGCAGCGTGGCCAATACAGTTTTGATATAACCTTGTACCCGCTCGATAAACATGATGAAACCGGCATAGTTATTTTGATTTCTGATGTGACCAAACAAGTGAACGCCGAAAATAAAGTTGCCGAGCGCGATAAAGTATCGGCGATGGGTGAACTGGCATCGGCAATGGCTTACGACATCAGCTTGCCAATGCAAACCATTTTGTCGCGCGTAACGCGTGCACGGCAAGAAATCGAAGCGGCAGAATTGGGCGAAGTAAAAGCATTTTTATTACAAGAAGTGGAAACTGTTCGCCTCAGTGCGCATCAAGCCACCGCGATTGCGCAAAATTTGTTGGAGCTTGCAGGCAGCCATCGCGATACCAGGCAACTCGCCGACGTACCGCCGATGATGGATCGCAGTATTGCCCTCGCCACCGACTTATTTACCGATGTGGATAGCCTCGCGTTCAAGCACATTAATATCCGTCGCAACTATGCATCACCACTACCACAAATCCCTTGCTTCCCTGCTGAGCTGGAACAAGTTTTTGTGCGTTTGATGCGCAACTCATTTTACGCACTGAATGCCAAAACCTGGGATGATGACAACAAGCCTTGGATCAATATTGAGATCGGCGAATTTTATGATTCGCTCTGGATTAAAATCGAACACAACGGAAAATGTTTAAGCCCTAGCGAACAGTTAGATATTTTCCAACCGTTTTTCGCCATCACCAATCATGAATCCACCTGCCCGGTAGAACAGCGTTTGTCCTACTCCTACTTCATCATCACCGATCACCATCACGGTCAAATGGCGGTGACATCAGATGAACAAAACGGCACTTGTTTTAATATTCAGTTGGCATTGAGTTAGAGAGTAAATATCACGTTGTTCGGAAGCTGCTGCCATAACCTGTCAGCAGCTTTTTTTATGCTTGCCATTTTTTAACCGGAGATGTGCCCAGTGAGTGATGCCGATAATAGTCCGCTGATGAAAGATGGTCTGGGGGTGCAGGCGGTTAAGCGCATTGCCAAATGTGTTGCGTTGGTGGTGCCGGGTTTTAATGCCAAGGCATTTCAGAAAGATGCAGAGCGTGGTCTGGATGAGCTTGAATTAAAAGCGCGGGTACATCATCTGATTGCGGTGTTGCATCGTCATTACGATTTGCCATTTAAAAAACTCAGTCAGCATTTGCAGAATTTGCCGGACGTATGGGACAGAGGTAGTGCTGCGGATAACAAAGCGGGTTTTGCGGCATGGCCGTTGATTGATTATGTTGCAGCGCATGGCTTGCAACACCCTAAAGAAGCGCTGCAAACACTGGAAAAATTAACGCCGATGTTCAGTGCGGAATTTGCGATTCGCCCGTTTATTCAACAGCATCCCGATCTCACTTACGCCACATTATTGCAATGGTGCGATCATCCATCGGAGCACGTGCGCCGTCTTGCTTCGGAGGGCGCGCGCCCACGTTTGCCTTGGGGTATGCGTTTGCCGCAATTTATTAATAATCCTGAGCCGCTGCGTGCCATTCTGGAAAAACTAAAATCCGATCCGAGTTTATATGTACGCCGTTCGGTAGCGAATAATCTCAATGATATTAGTAAAGATAATGCTGACTGGATGGTCGATCTGTGCAGTAGCTGGTTGGGTGATCAACATGAACACACCCATTGGATTGTAAAGCACGCGCTGCGCAGTTTGGTTAAGGCAGGTGATGTGCGCGTATTTCCTTTGTTGGGTTATGCTGCAACACCTAACGTGACAGTAAATGAAATGCAATTGGACAAACAGCAGATTGCAGTGGGTGAAACCATCAAATTTTCATGCGTTATTACAGGTGGTAAAAAAGCGCAGAATTTGGTGGTGGACTATGTTGTTTACTTTGTGAAGGCCAATGGTAAATTGGCGCCCAAGGTATTTAAGTTAAAAAATATCGCGCTTGCGGCACATGAAGCTATCACCATAGCTAAAAGCCAATCATTTAAAATGATTACGACCCGCCGCTATTATGCGGGCGAGCATCAGCTTGCTATCCACGTCAATGGTAAAGAGGTGGCGCGCCAAGGTTTCCATCTGGAATTATAATTAATCACAATTCAGATAATGCTTGGTTAAGTTTGTTTTCCAGTTCCAATTTAAGCTGCAAATAATGTCCAAGTTGCAAACCGGTTTGCTGTGCAATGGTGTCATGGCAGAGTGATAAATCCAAATCAGTTATGTAACAAGGGTAGCGTTCGCCGTGTTGGCGCCGCTGAATAATATAGCTGGCTACGGCTTTAAATAATTCGTCGCCATAGGCCAACGCAGAAAATTCCTGTTCGTTGCAGAAAATGGTAAAGCGTAGCTCTTGCATGCTATCCATTTCTGCAATCGCCTTGATGTTAATAAAATGCAATTGACTTAGATCGCTGTGCAGTTTCCGCTGCTCGGCAATGCCTTGGTATTGTTTAATGTTGCCGATCAATTCGTAGATAACAATAGTTTTTGCGTTGGACAGTGCTTCAGTATGATCGCCATTCAATAGTTGGCGTTGCATAGCCGAATGAATAAAGTTTACCAGTGGGCGTAACAGTGTCTGTTGGTTGTGATATTCGGTGTGAGTGATAAAGAGAGAGCCTTTTTCATCCACAATAGTGATTTGTGCCCGATTGTTCTCTACTTGATAAAATAGATAAATCCCCTGCTGCTTTACCTGCGCACTAATGATACGCAATGATTTATCGCGTAATCCATAGCGATCAATCACTATCGGGCTAAATTCCATTTGTGCTTGTGCAAGTTTACCGAGTAATTTTTCGTAACTTTTAAATCGCTGAATGTTTAGTTGCTGTTGCACAAACTGCAAGAGTAGATGCTCATCGCCCATTTCTAAAATGTAACGACAATTGCGCGACTTGGTGCCGGAGTAGAAGCAATTAATCAAGTCGCGCCATAATTCCGTCAAGCGTTGGGCGATATTGTTGCCCTGGCCGCTGCTAAAACAGCGCACACTCAACTCCGGCAAGTTAAATTGTTTTCCCGGAGGAAATGAACGAAAGTAATGCAGCAAGCAATTGATTAGTGAATCACTGGAGTAGTGGCGACAAATCAGTTCGCCCCAGGAATTAATTTGTATTACATCGGCGTTGATCATTAAGTTTTCGCGCAAGCCGCTATAACCCAATGCATCGCGTTGGCTACTGAGCATTTGCATACCCTTTTTGTGCAAATCACTTTGCGGCTCCACCCCCGTATTAACCACAATTAATAAACGCTCTATCACCGCTGTGCGCGTGAACTGGTGATGTTCAGTTGTGCGTGGTACGGGTAGCCATTGTTGCAGGGCTTGAATGAGTTGTTGTTTTTGGTTAACGCTGAGTAAAAAATGTGAGCCAATAATATCGGTTTTGGTATGACTGGTTAAAATTTCATTAGCGTGACACCAGAGAAGCAATTCCAATAAGCTGCGTGAACGCTTGATGGGTTCGACATCCATATTGCGCAGGGTTAAATCGTTCTGACTGCCGCGCAGCACCTGCCAGCTTTCGCCATTGTCGTTGTGCTCGCGGATAAAACATAAATTATCTTCCGTTAAATCGCGCGAAATGCCCGGATTAATCCATTCGATTTTTCCTGCTTTGCGTTCAAACGCGGCGTGCAATTTGCGCCCGAGAATCATGAATTCATCGCTGCTAATCGCAATGTCACTTTGCTGATCGTTGCTCAGTTCACTCAATAATCGATAGCTATGATTGAGTTCATTCACCAGCAGTGTACGTTCGTTAATGACATGCGGCGCTTTCCAGTAGGCACGGTTATCGAGCATGTGTAATTGATGCAATGACCACTGCCACTCTTTTACCATCTGTGCCAGCAATTGTCGTTGCCAGGATTGGCTAGGCTGGCGGCTGGTGCGTGACAGCGCTTTATTCACTTTAAAATAAAAACAGCGTCGTACTAAATCCAGGCGCTGTAATTGATTGTGTTTTTGCAGGTGTTGCTCAATACGGCGATACACCATCACATAGGGGTCGAGTGCATCGGCATCAGGATCCTGTAGGTAAAGTGCGCGTTTGAAACTGAGCGCTAAGGGCTCGGCATTGGGCGCTGTATCTGCAGCGATTTCAAAATCGCTACTCGCATAGACTTCCAGCAATAATAATTTCAATACGGATTTATAGGGAGATTCAATTGCTTTATACAACTGCCAAATTCCGGCGCCAATAAATTCATTGGTAGGGATGGCGGGTAGTCCACCAAAATCAATCACATCGTCACGTTTAATAAAACGTTTGCCTAATAATTTATCGCGGTAGTTGTTGTAATCCTGTTCTTGCGATGCCGGAACAAACCACCAGAGTGGAATTTTTCCGGCGAGCCACAATGCTGTGCGATAAAATTCATCGAGCAATAAATAATGTTGTGCTGAGCCGCTAGCTTCACTGCTCAGCGATTGTATGCGCTGGCTGGCAAACTCATCGCTGCGCATTAAAAAGAAATGCACTTCAAAATGAATCTGCTGCGCCGCCCATTGGCTGAGTAGGTTACATTTTCGTTCCAGTTCAGGTAAAAACTCGTGGCTCTCGGCAAGGCTATGGCAGACCCACACATCCAAATCACTCGAATCACTTTGAGCAATGGTGCCAACGCTACCCATAATAAATAGCGCATCAAGCGACGATTTTTTTTCGGTGAGATCGCGATGGTAGTGAAAGCTGCGCGCAAGAATTTTTGCCAGGCGCAGCTCTTCACTATCAGGCGTGTAATGGTGAACGCCTGCAGGTGTACTGTGAGAAATATAACCGGGCAACATCGGATGGTTGACGTGAAACAACAGCGGTAGCAGTTGTAAGAATTGTTGCTGGCGCTCGTGCAGAGCTGCACAGGTGCGCTGATGGCGCACGCGATTTAAATCCAGAAACCGTTGCTTGAGTTGATTGAGTTGTTTGCGATCAACGCCTTCATCGATATCGTGTATGTCTATAGGGCGTGAATGCATGGCCTAGTGATGCGGATTTCCGTTAGTGACTTTTTTCTTGCGCAAAATATCGGCGAGGGTGGAGTAGAGCAATTCCGGATTAACCGGTTTGGATATATAGCCATTCATGCCCGCCGCCAAGCAGCGCTCGCGATCACCACGCATCGCCTGCGCGGTAACCGCAATAATGGGAATATTTTGTTGTAGTGCATTAGCGCGTAATTGCCCTGCGCGGATTCGCCGCGTCGCCTCTATGCCATCCATCTCCGGCATTTCCAAATCCATTAGAATCGCATCAAAGGGTTCGTTGCTCGTTTCCAAAAACTTTAGCGCTTCAATGCCATTCGCGGCAATGATAGTGGTCACTTTTTTCTTTTTAAGCATGCCGCGAATCACTTGCTGATTGACGATATTATCTTCCGCAATCAGGATGCGCGCATTTTCCAACAGTGCCTGGATGTCATCGGGTGTAACAATTTCCGGGCTGATTTCTTGCAGCAATTGTTCGCGCCCAATGGTTTTACTGATTGCATCAAATAGGCGTGATTCACTTACTGGCTTACTTAAAAATTCATCCACTAAAATCGCGTTGGGATCAGCGCTGGAAATTTCATCGCGGTGATAGGCAGAAATTAAAAATACGCGTGGCTTCTGTTTAAGGCTGCGGTCAGATTTAATTAAGCCGGTGAGTTGTAAGCCGTTCATGTTGGGCATGCGGTAATCGAGCAGTACAAAATGGTAGGGTTGGCCTAAATTATCGGCTTGGCGAATACGCTCTATCGCTGCGATGGGATTAGCAATTTCATCTACTTGCAAATGAATACTGCGCGCGGTGCTGGCGATAATGGTGCGTGCAATAGTGTTGTCATCCACAATCAATGCGCGAATATTATTTAAATCGCGCGGGTGATTGATCAAGGTTTTTTCACCCAGATGGCTGTGTTCAAACGCCGCACTAAAAGTCACCTTGCAGCCTTTGTTGAGCGCCGATTCAATACTAAAATCGCCCTGCATTAAATGCACAAGATGGCTGCAAATGCCGAGGCCGTAGGTGTTTTTTTCATGTTCATGGGAATGCTTGTTGAAGACCAGCCGCTCTTTAATGTGCGCCAGTTTTTCATCGGTCATGCCCAGCCCGGTATCTTCTACAACAAATTCCAGCACCACTTGTTTGGCGCTCTGGCTTTGGCGTGCCACCCGAACTAACACTTGATTGGTATTGGAGTACTGAAATGCGTTACTAATTAAATGGCCGAGAATTTGGCTCAAGCGTGAAGCGTCGCCGCGCAGAAAACGCGGAACTTCAGGCTTGATGTCGTAAATAATATCCACAGCGCGATGCAGCGCGCTGATTTCAAACAGGCGCGACATTTTTTCAAATAATTGGTCGAGATCAAAATGCGCGTATTCCAGAATTACGCGCCCCGCTTCGATTTTGGAAAAATCGAGCAATTGATTAATGATTTGCAAGAGTGAATCGGCGGCGGAATTGATACTGGTGAGATAACTGACTTGTTGCTCATCGAGTTGCGTGTCGTGGAGCAAATAACCTATGCCGATAATTGCATTCATCGGCGTGCGAATTTCATGGCTGACACGTGCCAGAAATTCGCTTTTGGTTTTGCTGGCGAGATCGGCTTGCGCTTTGGCGCTGAGTAATTCTTCGCGCGAACTCATAAATTCGGTGATGTCGGTATTGACTCCAACACAGCGGCTGACGTGGCCTTGATGATCGGGCTCAAAAAATTTCGCTTTGGAATGCACCCAAATAGTAGTGCCATCGCGGTGCAACATACGAAATTGCAATTGCAGCGATTCGCGATTGTTATCAATTGCCGTCTGGTATTCGCTGAGCATGGTGTCCACATCATCCGGGTGGACAAAATAATCGCGCAGCGTATCCAGATTACCGGGCAGGTCTTCGTAGTCGTAACCAAGCATGCGCAGATAACTGCGGCTGAAATAAATTTTGTTGGTCAGTAAATTCCAATCCCACAGACCATCGCTGGTGGCTTCCATCGCGTATTGGTAGCGGGTATCGCGGTCGCCCATTACGCGCAATTGTTCATGCTGATGCATAAACCGAAAGAGCCAACCGAGCAAGCTACTGAGCACTTTACTGTCTTGCGGATGCCAGGTACGCGGGTTGTCGCGGTGCAACGTCATAAAGCCGCGCAATTGGTTTTGTTCGCACAGGGGAATGATCAGGGTGTTGTAAATATCCAGCGCGCGCAGGCCTTTGGTGGCTTCGGCCAAATCATGGTCGGTGGCGGTGAGCGCAAGGGCGTTGCCGTCGCGCAGTTGGCGAAAATAAGTGGAGTCGGGCTTGAGCAAAAAGTAGAGCCAATCCGGGTGTTGCAGGCGTTGGCGCGTGGTATCACCCAAATCCGCCGCTGCCCATTGATTTAACAGGCTGACACTGGTGGTATGAGTATCCCAACCCCAGAGGCCAATTTCACGCAGATCCAACAATTTGCCCACTTGTGCGAGTACTTGCAAAGTGCTTTTGGCATGCTGCTGTTTGACTAAAAACTTGAGCGTTTCCAGTACCCAGTTTTCATCAAAAATGGGTCCTTCGCTGTGCCTTTTACCTTTGCTGCGAACAATCGGTGCCGGAGCATCTTGTTCAGCGCTATCCTGCGCGCCCGTCGCCGGTGCACGTAGTTGGCGAATAGCATTATGGGTAAGCATGGATTGTTTTAACGACGCGAGCTCCTCCTCCAGCAGCAAAATTTTAGCTGCCAGTGCCTCTTCAGACTCGTCTGAATGCAATGACTTGTTATCCATCCCTTTTTCTCGCCTCGAATTGAGCTGGACAAAAAACAAACTGCCAGACTTAAAGGCTAGCCCATTTTGCCGCTAATACCAATATTTGGTGGGAATAAGCTGAGGGATTTGGCGTCAGTGAGAATTATGGGGGAAGGCGGTTGATCTCTAAAATAAAAAAGCCGCGCATTAGACCTAATGCGCGGCTTTTTTGACTTTTACGATGACTTATTTACGGTTTTCAAGACTCGCCTTAGCGCGCCCAACCGCCGCCCTAACCTGCGCTGGCGCAGTACCACCAATATGGTTACGCGCCGCCACTGAACCTTCTAGCGTCAATACCGCAAACACATCCTGCTCAATCACAGAAGAGAACTGTTGCAGCTCGGCCAAGCTCATCTCGGACAGGTCTTTACCGGTTTGCACGCCGTAGGCGACTGACTTGCCGACAATCTCGTGCGCATCGCGGAAAGGTACACCGCGACGAACGACGTAATCCGCCAAATCAGTCGCGGTAGAGAAACCGCGTTTGGCGGCTTCGTACATCTTCTCTTTGCGCGGTTGGATCGCGGGAATCATATCGGCGAAGGCGCGCAGGCAGTCTTTTACGGTATCGATGGCATCAAACACCGGCTCTTTGTCTTCCTGATTATCTTTGTTGTAGGCCAAGGGTTGGGATTTCATCAGGGTCAAAAGGGCAGTCAGGTGACCGTACACACGGCCGGTTTTGCCACGTACCAATTCCGGCACGTCGGGGTTTTTCTTTTGCGGCATGATCGAAGAGCCGGTGCAGAAGCGATCCGGCAAGTCGATAAAGCTGAATTGCGATGAAGTCCAGAGCACCAGCTCTTCGCTGGCGCGCGACAAGTGCATCATCAGAATGCTGGCGAAGGCGGCGAATTCGATGGCGAAGTCGCGGTCGCTAACTGAATCGAGCGAGTTCTCGGTCGGTGCATCAAAACCCAGCAGCTGTGCGGTGTAGGCGCGGTCGATGGGGTAGGTTGTACCGGCGAGTGCAGCGGCGCCCAGCGGCAAATAATTCATGCGCGCGCGGCAGTCCATCAGGCGCGAATAGTCGCGCTGCAGCATTTCAAACCACGCCAATAAATGATGACCAAAAGTCACTGGTTGCGCAGTTTGCAAATGGGTAAAGCCGGGCATGATGGTATCGGCATTGGCTTCGGCTACTTGCAGCAAACCTTGTTGCAGGCGAGTCAGCTCTTTCGCGATTGCATCGATTTCGTCGCGCAAATAGAGGCGGATGTCGGTGGCAACTTGATCGTTGCGCGAGCGTCCGGTATGAAGTTTTTTACCGGTGATGCCGATGCGCTGGGTGAGCACGGCTTCGATGTTCATGTGCACATCTTCAAGGCTGACCGACCAGGTAAATTTACCGGCGACGATTTCTGCACGTATCTCTTCCAGGCCGGTGATGATCTGGTCGCGCTCGGCGTCAGTCAGCACGCCGACTTTGGCGAGCATGGTGGCGTGGGCGATGGAGCCGTTGATGTCGTGATGATAGAGGCGGTAATCAAAACCGATGGAGGCGGTAAAGCGCTCAACAAAGGCGTCGGTGGCTTCACTGAAGCGGCCGCCCCAGGGTTTGATAGGCTGATCGTTTTGGCTCATGAGCATGTGTCCACAAACTGGAAATAATGAAAGAGATGTCGGGCGCGACTAAGCTACCATTGATAGCAGCACTTATTGATCGCAGCGCTTTCGCGCATGCCGTATGGCAAGCGCGTGCAGCCACTGGCGCCGCAGGCCGCGCATTATAGCTCAATGCCTATTTAAAAGACTGGCCCAACAACCTATTTCCCGACTGTAATGGATACCGCATTCCTCGATGACAGCGCCAGAGACTGACCAAGTTAGTGTTAGCCCCAAAATTCGCGAGCGGCGAGCCTTGGTAACGGAACCGGTCACGCCGTTTTTGCCGGATTTGTGCAGCAGCCAATCGGTATTTTTGCTGGTTTTGGTGGCCGAGTTGTTGGCGTTATTGCTCACCATCAGCGCGTCATCTGGCCTGCAGCATTTTAATTGGGACAAACTCGCGCTCATCTCGGTGCAGGTGCAGTGGATTGTGGTGTTCAGCGCGATGGCACTGTGCCGGTTACGCTTTTGGTTAGGCAGGCAGGATCATGTGCGTGCCGGTTTTACCAGTTATGCCTTGGTATTGGCGATAACCTTGGTGCTCTGCGTGATTGGCCAGTGGATTATTTATGGCGCAAGCGACATGGCATTTGTAGCGGCGCAGGAGTTTTATTTTGACGGCTGGCAACTGCTGAATAGCATGGTGATTGCGGCAATTTTATCGGGTATTTTGCTGCGCTATTTGTATCTGCAACAACAATTGCGCAACCAGCAGCAAGCGGAAATGCTGGCGCGGATTCAGGCGTTGCAATCGCGGATTCGCCCGCATTTTTTATTCAACAGTATGAATTCGATTGCGAGTTTAATTGCGACCGATCCGGAAACCGCGGAGCGGGTGGTGGAGGATCTGTCGGAATTATTTCGCGCCAGTCTCGCCGAGCCAACGCTGATTCCGCTGGAGCGCGAGTTGGAATTGTGTAAACACTATTTGGATATCGAGCAGTTGCGCTTGGGGCGCCGTTTGCAATTGGATTGGCAAATCAGCAGTTGCAATCCGAATGTCAAAATTCCCAGTTTGATGCTGCAGCCCTTGGTTGAGAACGCGATTTTTCACGGCATAGAACCGCTGCCCAAAGGCGGAACGATTACGGTCAAGGTATCGCAGAACGACAAGCAATTAAGCATCGTCATTACCAATCCGTATTTATTGGCGAAGAAAAACCAGCGCCCCAGCGAGCAGGCACAGCGCCACAATCACATGGCGTTGGACAATATTCGCCGCCGCCTGACGGCGCATTTCGGCACCGCCGCGCGCTTGTCCAGCAGTGCGGAAAACGGCGTATTTACCACCTATATTTTTTGTCCGTTAACCGTGTAAGCACAATAAAATTGAGAGCTAGAGAGCATAACGATGGAAATTTTAATTGTTGATGATGAAGCGCTCGCGCGCCAACGTCTGCTGCGTATGGTGGAAAAAATCGACGGCTTTTCAGTCGTGGCCGAAGCCGACAACGCTGAAGATGCGCTGGTCGCCATCACCCAATTTGACCCGGATATAGTGCTGCTCGATATTCGCATGCCCGGCCGCGATGGCTTGAGCCTCGCGCAGGATATTGCTGAATTGGAAGATGCACCCGCCGTTATTTTCTGCACGGCATTTGACCAGTATGCGCTGGATGCATTCGGCACTAACGCGGTGGGTTATTTGCTCAAACCGGTGAAGGCCGAGCAGTTATTGCAAGTGCTGGAAAAAGCGCAAAAGCTCAACAAAATTCAACGGGTGGCGGCGCAAAAAGCGAGCGCGCCCAAAGCGGAAAACCAGCGCACTCATATCACCGCCAAAACCCGCCGCGGGGTGGAATTAATTCCCTTGGAGGACGTGCGCTATTTTCTCGCCGATCACAAATACGTCACCGTTTATCATCGCACTGGCGAGCATTTGCTTGATGAAACTTTAAAGGAATTAGAAGAAGAGTTTGCCGGGCGCTTTGTGCGTGTGCATCGCAATTCGCTGGTGTCGGCAAAACATATTGAAGCGCTGGAACGCAACACCCAAGGGCAATTTCAAGTGCGCTTGGCGGATACTGAAATGCGCCCGGCGATTAGCCGCCGCCACGTGAGTGATTTAAAAGAATTGTTAAAAATGATGTGATTCGTTTTTATCCGGCGCAAAAAAATCGCCCGCTACTTTTTTACTAAGTGCGGGCGATTTTTTTTGCGCAGCGTTTGCTGTTGCTTCAGCGCGATTAGGTGCGATAACGCTCCAGCCAATGCGCGTAGGGCGCCGGTAAAATCCACGCGGATTTTTCCACGCCGAGTTCTTTCGCCGCAAAATACGGCCAGTGCGGGTTGGCCAAATGTGGGCGACCAATCATCACCAAATCCAATTGGTTATTCGCGATGGCCTGCTCTGCCAATTGTGGTGTGCTAAAACCCCAGGCTGAGGCGACCGGTAGATCGGCTTGATTGCGCACGCGCTCGGCGATGGGTGCAAGAAAGGCGGGTGCCCAAGAGATGTTGGCGTTGGGGGTGGAGAAGCCGATGCTTACGCTCAGCAAATCCAAACCATTGCGGCGAAATTGGCTCGTCAATTGAATCGATTCGGCGAGAGTTTCTTCATCGCGGCCATCGTACTCAAGCACGCCAAAGCGCGCGGTAAGCGGTAAGTTTTCGGGCCAGACGCTACGCACAGCGGCAAGCGTTTCCAACAAAAAGCGGCTGCGGTTTTCTGCGCTGCCGCCGTAGTGGTCACTGCGTTGGTTAGCGTGTACCGAGAAAAAACTTTGCGCCAAATAACCGTGGGCAAAGTGCAATTCCAACCATTCAAAACCAGCAGCGCGGGCGCGTGTTGCGGCAGCAGCAAAATCAGCGGTGACGCGTTGGATATCGGCGACCGACATTTCCTGCGGCACTTTATCCAACTCACCACCAAAGGCGATAGGCGAGGGCGAAATGGTGGGCCAGCCGCGTGGATCGCCCGCTGCCATGTGGTCGTCGCCTTCCCAAGGGCGGTTGGCACTTGCCTTGCGACCGGCGTGGCCGATTTGAATGCCGGGCACGGCGCCCGCTTTTTTGATGGCGGCAGCAATTTGGGCGAGGCCAGCGATATGTTCATCGCTCCACAAGCCGAGGCAAGCAGGCGTAATGCGCCCTTCGGGCGATACACCGGTTGCTTCCACAATGACCAAGCCTGCACCACCGCGCGCCAGCGCTGTGTAATGCGCCAAATGCCAGTCGTTGGTCAGGCCATCGACGGCGCTGTATTGGCACATGGGTGGCACGGCAATGCGGTTGCGCAGTTCAATATCTTTCAGTTTAAAACGGCTAAAAAGCGCGGACATAAGATCCTCCAGTTGAAATTAATTTCCCGAATCAGGGTGATGGTGCCTAGAGTAGAGGTTGTTGAGATATAAAAATAATCATGATTTATGATTGTCTAGATAAGAAAACTATATATCTGGCCGGCGGTCTGGCGCCTTAGTCGATAGCAAACAGCTCAAACAGCAGTTCGCGAATCCAGCGATGCGCCGGATCCTGATGAGTGCGTTCGTGCCAGGCGGCGATTTTGGTAAAACCCGTCACGGTCACTGGTGTGGGTTGGATCGCCAGCCCCTCCAAATTATCTACCAAGCGCTTGGGCACTACGGCAATAAGGTCGCTGGCGCGCAGCACATTGGCCATCACCAAAAACGATTTTACCGAGAGCATTACCTGCCGCTGGCGCCCGATCCGCGCTAGCGCTTCATCGGTTACGCCGCTAAAACCGCCTCCTGTGTAGGAGAAAAGCGCGTGCTCCAAGGTGCAAAATTCATCGAGCGTTAATGGCTTGCGGGCGGCGGGGTGATCGCTGCGCATAACACATACATACTCTTCATCGTACAAGCGGCGCGCGTGTAAATTCGGCGGGCTATTCAGTGTGGTAAGCAGCCCTAAATCAATTTCGCCGCGTTCAAATTGGGTCGGTAATTGCCGGTTTTCTATGGGTAAGAGCGCCACCCGAATTTGCGGCGCGCGGTTTTTCAGCTCCAATAGAAACGGCACCGCAATCGCTTGCAAGGCGTAGTCGGTAGCGGCGATGGTGAGGGTCATTTTTGCGTTGAGTGGATCAAACTCAGCTGGTGTCAGCAGCGCAGTAATGTTTGCCAATATTTGTTTTACCGGGGAGGCCAAGTCGAGCGCGCGTTGGGTGGGTACTATGCCGCGCTGTGAACGCACAAATAACGGGTCATTAAAACTCTCGCGCAAACGCGTCAGCATCCCGCTCATCGCCGGTTGCGTAAGCGATAAACGCGCCGCCGCGCGCGTGACATTGCGCTCGTCGAGCAAGGCATCGAGCGCTTTTAATAGGTTCAAGTCTACGTTTTGGATATCGCGCATAGCGCAAGCTACTCTGGGGAAAAAAGTTTTATATCCCAGCGCTTGGGTTTATGCAATTTTCAGCGGAGGTGGAAAAAAAACGCCCACAAGGTGAGCGTTTTATTTAGTGCAAAGTGCGGTAACGATTAACGGCAAGTTACCGTTGGCGTTTCCACGCTGCCGCCATTGGTATTGCCCTGAAAACCAAACTCAACGGTTTGCCCGGCGCCGATACTGCCGTTCCAACCGATATTGGTCGCGGTGTATGGGTTGCTGCCAGTCAGGGTTGCGTTCCATGAACTGGTGATGCGGTTGGCGCCCGCATACTGCCAGTTAGCAGTCCAGCTAGAGGTGGTGCTAGTGCCCGTGTTGGTCACGCGAATCGCACCGGTAAAACCTGCACCCCAGGAATTGCTCACCACGTAAGTACAGCTCACACCGCCGGTGTTAGGGATGCTGCTGGAACTTCTGCTGCTCGATGACACAGCAACACTGCTGCTAGAGGAAATTGCCACACTGCTGCGGCTACTGGATGAAAGTGCTGCACTGGATGCAACGCTAGAGGTGGTACCACCTTCAATACCCCAAGGGGCAGACAAGGCGGCGCAGGTGCTGCGGCCAACACAGCTTTGTTGATTCTCCCAACCCCACCCGCTCGCGGTAGTGACGCACACCGGGTAGCGAGTGCCGTACCAATTACACACCGCACCGCTTGCGATAGATGATGAGCTGCTTGAGCGGGCAATCGAACTGGAGCTGTTGATTGAACTGCTGGAGCGGCTTGATGAACTTTGCACAACTGACGAGGCTACCGACGATGAGCTGCGCACAACGCTGGAACTCGAGCTGGAGCGCAGGCTGCTGCTGACCGCACTGCTACTGGTATTGCCGCTGAAATTAGTCGCCAGTTTGGAGGTGGCTTTAATCCCGTTGGTGCTATTGAGTAAGTAATTACCCCAAGTGCTGAGCGATGCTGCATTCCAGTTGTTAACGATATCCAACTGTACACAACAACTACCGTTGCCCGACCAGCTCCAGCCCAGATAACCGATACCCTGATCCTGCGCGTATTGCAAAATCGCCTCTTCCGCTACGTTGCTGCCGTTGTGCTCGGCACCAAATTCACCCACCACAATTGCCAAACCACGGGTTTGGAAACTGTTCAAGTAGGTCTGCACAATGCTGGCGTTGTTGTACACCTCGTACATGTGGACTGAAAATACTGTGTTTTTCAAGCTGTCGGCAGCAAGGATACTGGGCGCATTGTCGCGCATGGCGTTTTGCCAATCCTGCCCCCAATTGTTGGCATCGACCATCAACAGATGGGTGAGGCCACCGCTGCGCAGGGCGCGCACAGCGGTGATATGGTCGGCAGTGTAAGTCGCCGCTGAAGTGCTATTGCCAAAGGGTTCGTTGGCGATATTCACAATCACATAATCTTCCTGACCGGTGATGGCGGCTTTGATATCTGAACTGAGCCAATACTCAGTCGCCTTGCTGATATGCGTTGCGGCTGCGCTTTCGCCGTAACCGGTAGAGTCATGTACTTCCAGCACACAGACCAGCTTATTGGCCTTACATTGGTTGATGACGTTGGTCACATCCGCACCGCTATTACGCGTCCATTGGGTGCCGTTGCTCAGTACTACGCGCACTGAGTTGGCGCCAGTCGCGGCTATATCTTTGAGCGATTGGGTAAGGCGATCTGCGTACCAGGTATGGGCGTGGTTAACGCCGCGAAACACAAAGGTATTGCCGTTTGGGTCGAGCACTTGTGAGCCATTCACCGTCCAACCAGCAAAAGCCGGGGCGATCATGGCGGACGTGACTAAAGCTAAAGCGGTTTTCTTAAGCAGATGATTTTTAAGTATCGTTAGATTTTTCATGGTGATTCCTTTTGGCAGCAAAAGCCCGGCATTGGCGAGCGAATGGCTGTGAGCAAACGTTGTAGTTATGGTTGCTGCGCGACTGCTGGCAGCTTTGAACGACACACTATTACAAGCTGCCCGTGCTTCCGCTTGAGATCCGGAAAAGGATCGGCGGTTATTATGATGGGGATTGCGGGGTGCTTGTAATCGGTTACATGGTATTCGTATAGGAGGCTAAATAACAAGCGGGGAAAATGCTGGCAAGGGTGTGCCAGCGCACAAAATCAAATATAAATCCGCATCTCTTCGCCGATTTTCTTGCGCATCTCCATTAATTTGATGGCAGTGGCGTGTTGCTGCTGGTCTTCTTCCGTTTCCGGTATCCAGTCGGGCACCTTCACCGGCTGGCCGGATTCATCGACCGCCACCATAATCACAATGCAATGCGTGGTAAGCCGCCGGTTGAGGGATTTAGGGTCGCAAGCGTTCACTTCGATGGCGATATGCATGGAAGATTTGCCCGTGTAGATAATCTTTGCCCCCACCTCGACCAAATTACCCACATGCACCGGCGATACAAAGCGAATCCCACCGGCGTACACCGTCACGCAGTAGCGGCTGCTCCAACCGGCCGCACAGGCATAAGCCGCAAGGTCGATCCATTTCATCACGGCGCCGCCGTGAACCTTCCCGCCAAAATTCACATCCTGCGGTTCAGCCAGAAAACGTAGGGTGATATCGCGTTGATGGTTAGTCATGCTCGTATCTCGCTGAGTGGTGATAACAGAGGGTAGCTTAGAGAATAAAACACTTTGGTGTTTTAGCCAGCTGAACCAAGCAGCTTCGATGCCAACCCTTGGCCAGCCTGATCAGCCCGACAGAATTAAAAATTCCACCCAACGCCAAGGCGATAACCAGAGGTAGCGATTTCGGTATCGGAGTTGCTGGTGCCGTCATATCCATAGGCACAATTTGGAGCACAGAATTCACCAACCTTTACTTTTTGCTCGTAGGACATTCCGCTATCGGTGCCTAAATCCAGATAGCTGTGGTGAGCGCCCAGATCGATATAAAAATTGGCGTTGGGTTGGATGCGCACATAGGTTAAGAGTGCTGTTTGATCTGTGTCGCCCGAGTAAAACAGCCAGCTGCCAGCCAGGTTGAAGCTGAACATTTTATACAACGGAACTTTCATATTGAGCAAAATGCCGCCGCCCACTTTGTCGAAATCTGTCTGTAGCGATTGCGTCGGCGTGCGATAACTGGAATCCAAGTGCAATAGGCTGAGCTGGGGTGCTACATCAAACTGAAAGCGCCCCTTGTCATCGACATGAAATATTGAACGGACCGATAGCTGTTGAATAGTGTGCTGGGAATTAACCGTAGCAGGGCCGATTATTTGGTTGCGGTCAGGATCATCTTGGTTGACGTTACGCAGACGTTTTTCGCCTTCACCTGTCGCCTTGGTGGCGCCCGACAAACGAATATCCACTTGCGCTTCAGTCTGTCCAAGCTCTACTTGGGTGGTATTGCCGCCCGCGTGTTTATGGTTCACTTGCACATAAAATGAATCGGCATGGCTGTCGGTAATGTCGAGCCGTTGCACACTTTTTTGGGGAGATGAACAACCAGAGAGCGATGCAACCGTACTGATTAGTATGAGAGGGGTAATGCGGGTGAACAGCATGAGTATCTAGCTCCTTGTTATATGAGTGTTTTTTTTGAATGTCCCTTTTTATTTCATCTTCATTACATAGTGTTAATACGGCATAAGGGCGGCGCGATTTTACAGGTTTGGCGCGTAAGTTCCATATGCCTGCGCAATGCGTTCTGCCCAGCGTTCAATTCCCGTTTCTGTGATTAATCCATCCTGCCGAATTTCCAGCATGGCGCTGGGTAAATTGCGTGCTTCGCCGTGTGTGGGAATGCTGTAATCAAATTCATCTTCTATCGCATAGGGTTGATTAAAACCGACGACGATATCGCCTTGCTGCACCAATCCACTGTGTAAATGTTTGGCGAAATGGTCATCACTTTTGTGCGATACACCGATATGCCAAGGGCGCTGCTGATTAAATAAAAATGGCGTGAAGCTGTGGATGCTCAAAAAAATGGCTGGTTGTTGCGGATTGCTGAGCAGGCGCTCATCCAATAACTCATCAATGGCATTGTGATAGGGAATAAATAGTTCCTGAATGCGCTGCTCACGTTGTTGTGGCGATAAATGTTGGTTGCCGGGAATAATAATTCCCGCACTTTGCTCTGGAATTAATTCGTTGCTGGCGATTGGACGATTGCAATCAATCACCAGACGCGAGTAACCGCTCAATAACAGTGGCGCATCCAAAATTTTTGCCAGCAAGCGCGCTACTGCGGCCGCACCAGGATCCCAACCAATGTGATCAGCTAATTGCGCTGCACTTAACCCTAACGCTGTTAAACATTCCGGCACGCGATTGGCTGCATGGTCGCATACCAACACCAAATTGTTGGTGCCGTGTGGATTCACAATTTCAAATGCAGCCGGTTCTGTTGCCGACAGTAAAGCCGCGCGGGGTAAGGTGCTGGTTATCGACATTAATTTTTAACTTCATCCGTCCAAACTCTAAAACTTTTTAAGGTGTTAGTGCCAAAGACATTAGTGAGCGGGACATCGGTTGCATCGCGTCCGCGTGCAATAAGAATATGGCCGATGCGCGGAATATTATTGCGCGGGTCAAAGGTGTACCACTGGCCATCCAGATAAGCTTCAAACCACGCCGAAAAATCCATCGGGTTAGGAGAATAAGGCACACCAATATCGCCTAAATAACCGGTGCAATAACGTGCGGGAATATTCATGCAGCGGCAAAATGCCATAGCCAAGTGCGTGAAATCGCGGCACACACCGACACGTTCGTTGTAGGCTTCCAGCGCCGTTTTGGTAGAGCGCGCATGTTGGTAGCCAAATTTAATGTGGTTGTGGACAAAATCGCAAATCGCTTTTACCCGCGGCCAACCTAAGGGTGTGTTGCCAAATAAATTCCATGCAATGTCAGATAAGCGATCAGTTTCGCAATAGCGGCTGCCCAATAAAAATACCAGCGTATCGGTGGGCAGATTTTCTACCGCCGCTTGATGCGCGTTGTAATTTACCGGATCAGTTAAACCTGAATCGCGAATGAGTGCGTCGGTTGAAATACTGAATATTCCCGGCGGCGCTACAATGCGGCTACACCAATTACCAAAATCATCATGGTAGGCGGTAATAGGTACAGGAGGGTTGGTGACGATAAGATCGGGAACGATAATGTCGGATGCGCGAGTATGGTGCAGGTTTAACGTCAGTATCATGGGCGTAGGTTGGGGGCACTCGTAAATTAACTCGTAGCCGACACGGATATCCATTCTAAAACTCCTCGTATAACGTTGGGTTAACAGTGCTGCCATAAAGCAGCTTTTCCTGTTAACTATCGGTTCGCTGCCACACATACTTAACTAAATACAGCGAATGTTATTGAGGAAAAAATAGATTGCACCCTAAAGATGCAATCTATTTTTTGCGTGCTACTTAAAAGCTATTTTTTTCCTACTTCTTTTTAAACAACAAGGTCACGCGGTTGGATTCGCCAATCGCACGGTTCTTGGCTTTTTGTGCCTCAGTGCCACTCAAACTGGGCGATAAACGCCATACATTATCGTCGGCTTGGGGATCATCTTTCGGGTTTTTATTGATGTCACTTTCACCGACAAACTCAAAACCGGCCGCCGTCATCGCGCTGATTAACATTGAGCGTTTTAAATAACCACGGCTGCCATCGGCCCATGCATCGGGTTTATCTTCTGTCATTGCATGTTGCACAATTCCCACCACGCCGCCGGGTTTCAATATACGGTAAGTTTCTGCCAGGGCTTGTTTTAAATAATTTCCTTTGGCATCAAAGCGCGCGAGGTTGTGCAGTGCGCGAATAAATAAAACGGCATCCACTTTACCGGTTAACTCAGCTGGTAAATCAGCAAAGGTATAGGCCTCTGCAGGTGCGCCATTCGCATCGCCCCAGGCTTTTGCTTCGGCAGGAAATTGCGCCGGCCAGGCTTTGCGTTCAGCAATAAATTCCGGTGTCGCAAAACCACCAAACAGCGGCCACATAGTCAAACTGTAATCTACTCCAATCAAACGGCCTTTGCTGCCCAAATAAGGCACAAGAATTTTTGAATACCAGCCATCGCCAGGCAGTGCTTCTACTACCGTATCGCCTTGTTTAATGCCAAAAAATTCCAGCGTCTCAACGGGGTGCCGCGCTACGTGCCGCGCTTGATGCTCAGCTGACATGCTTTGGGTGATGGCGATTAATTGTTTTTTGTCCGTGTCGCTTAAGGTAGCAGTCTGGGTGTGATCAACTACACTGGAACAGCTTTGCAAGAGGAGTGCAGCGCCGAGTACAAAGAGTTTATTCATGATTATTTTCCATTGAATGAGCGGGGGGTATAAAGATAAAGCCTGTAGTGCTCAAGTTACTATCACTATTTTTCTGGTTAACCCTAATCCCTTGCTGGTATAAAGTCTTCTTTTTAAACACACTTTTACCTTCAATAAATTATTCCTATATAAAGAGTTATGTTCATGGCCATTCATCACCCACACCGTTTATTACCTTGCCGCACACCACTTGCACTCGCCTGTGCGTTTTTGCCGCTACTTACATTACCTGCCGTTGCGAATACCGCCCCGGCAGTGGAAGAGGTTATTGTTACTGCCTCTAAGCGCGCGCAAAGTTTGCAAGATTTTTCGGGCGCCGCGAGCGTAATTACTAATCTCGATGGCATGAATAACATTGGTGATATCGCGAGCCTGGTACCTGGCTTTTCGGTTGTCGATGCAGGCCCGCGCAACCCCGGTGTATTAATTATGCGCGGCCTGCGCTTGGATGAAATCGGTTCCAATGATTTGGGTGGTGATGGTGGTGCTATTGCGAGTTACGTGGATAACATTCCACTGCAAGGTTATTTTGTGCCGCCATCATTTAGCTTGAAAGATTTGCAACAAGTCGAAATTTTGCGCGGCCCGCAGGGCACACTTTATGGCAATGCTTCTATCGGCGGATTAATTCGTTACGTCACCACGAAGCCAGATTTAGAAAAATATTCCGTCAGTGCCACCGCCGAAATTTCCCAGACCGGTGAAAGTGATGATTTGAATTACGATACCGATCTTGTCGTCAATACCCCGCTTATCGATAACACCCTGGGTTTGCGTTTAATGCTTGGCAAAACCGAACACGCCGGTTTTATCGACAACCCCTATTTATTAAGCGGCGCGCAAGACGATATTAATGACGATGAAACCGATCAAGCGCGCATCAGTTTGCTCTGGCAAGCGACCGATAATTTCTCGCTCAATAGCAGTTATCACTATCAAAAAAACCATGTCGGTGATCGCCAAGCCACTAATGAAAGTTTTACCGGCGACGACTACACCGCCTCCAGCCGCTACTTACAACCGATGGAAGGTGAATTGCAATTGGCGAGTGTGGATGCCAATTATGAAATGGAGTGGGCGACACTCACGGCGAGTGTGAACCACTACGATTACCAACATGCTGAGCGCGCAGATCAAACCGATTATTTCATCGCGCTCGATGATTATTACGAGATGTTTTATTACACCTCCTATGAAGACTTATCCGGTTACACCGCAAGCGATGTGAGCGTAGTAAAAGACAGTGCTGAATTACGTTTGGTATCGCCCGATGATCAGCGCCTGCGCTGGTTAGTTGGTGGATTTTATAGCCGCGACGATCTGGATGTCATTATCAAAGAATTTGTTCCTGGCTTTGGTGCCTTTATGGGCGAGGATCGTCCCAACGACATCGACTACCACGCCACCCAAACCGAAGTGCTCGATGAATATTCTGCCTATGCCGAAGTTACTTATGACCTGACGGATAAATGGGATGCAACACTTGGCGGGCGCTATTTTCGCTACGACGATGATTTGGAATCTTGTTATGCCATCTATCCCACTGAAGAGGGTCTCGGCTGTGAATCCGGTGATGATGTCAGCAATGATTCACTCGGCAAATTCAGCACTAGCTATAAATTCAGTGACGATAAAAAAATCTACTTTCTCGTCGCCGAAGGTTATCGCCGTGGCGGTGCTAATTTGACTCCACCCGATGTTACTAACAACCGCTTTTATCGCCCGGATCAAGCGATCAATTACGAATTCGGGTTGCGTTCACAATGGTTTGATCAGCGTCTGGAGTTAAATGCCGCGCTCTTCAATATCGATTGGGACAGTTTGCAAGTTCAAATCACTACTGAAGATGGTCGTAGTGCTTGGGATAACGCCGGTAAGGCGCGCTCACAAGGCATAGAGCTGGAAGCGGCTACGCAATTGACCAGCGCTTTTACCTTGCTTGCGGGGTACTCCTATGTTGATGCACAAATTACCGAATCGGTTGAAGAGATCAGCGTTTACGATGGCAACCAACTGCCCGGTTCGCCGCGCACCCAATGGAGTCTTTCATTGGATTATGCCCAAGTGTTTGATACAGCTGAATTGGATGCAAGCATCGGTGTAAATCGCATTGGTGAAATTTATACAGCGCTCAATCCGGAATTTTATAATTACCAAAAATTAGATAGCTTTACCACGGCCAACGCGCGTATCGGTGTAACACTGCGTAATTGGCGGCTGGGTGCTTTTGTGAATAATATTGAAAACACACGCGGAATTACTGGCAAGCGTAGCGGTGAATGGCACGGCGACCAAGGCCAGTTTGAATACATCACCCGCCCGCGCACAATTGGTTTATCGGTGAATTATCAATATTGATTGGTGGCGGGCAGATGGCGTATCTATGAACTAAGCTTGCTGGGTTACGGTTTTTAGCCGCACTCTTTAGTCGCACTCAAGGACGAGGGCGGCACACAATCAAAAGGCTGTTGTTTTTGATATGTCGATCACTTAGGGATTTCACACACTTAATTAACAGGAAATATTCGAGATGGCAGCAGACAAGAAAAAAACTGACAAGAAAGTGGAAAAAAAACCTGCGAAGAAAGCAGCAGTTAGCGCTAAAGCAGTGGTAAAAAAAGGCAAGGAAAAATCATCGGCAACGAATCTAATTATACCCGTATCCCGAGGCGGGCAGGTTATTAGGCATTTCAACTTAACTCCAGCATTGCCTACCGACTCTGGTCGCGGTGACTGGTTATTTACTGAAAAAGGCTCAACGCAGGATATTGAAAATGTGACTGTTGGGTTTGTGGAGAATCCATCGGCCTTAGAGCGCCAGCTTGAGCGGGCAGTTCTTATTGTAAACATGCATAATAGTCCAACAGCTCACGGAACCTGGCGTTTTGCATTAGGTGGTGTTGCCACTGATCATGGCGATGAAGATCCGAGCAATGATGTTGTAGTAGAGATTATTGATAATGGGTTTACATTAATTGCTTACGTGCAGGCACTGGAAGACGCAGCCGAATATATTCCATTTGGTTTTGTGGCATCGTTTACTGAAAATGATACTGGCGCTGTTGCTATTTATGAATCACAAGATCCAGGTATTGGTGTAGGGCGACCCTTTCCGTAGTGGATAAGTTATTGCGCATGGGAATCGCATCTATTCGGATTTCCATGCGCACTCATGATCTTTATGTATTGAGTGTTTTTGCACAAACTGTCAAACCAGGAAAAGTTAAACCATATGTTGTTTAAATTTTTCTTTAGCGCCTTATCTATGTTGAGTACAGCGGATGTCTGTTCATTTGCCTGTGTATACACGATAGCGGCGGTATAGCTGGTTTCTACATCCTGCGCATCAATTTTTTGCAATTCCTGAATGATTGATATTGCTGCGCTGTGTTCGTTCAAGTGAGAAAGTGCTTGTGCTTTATTTCTAAGATCGGTGGGGCTTTCTGCCATTACACTTTTAACTAATACGTTTCGATACAGGTTTTCTGCATCTGTTTTTTTTCCCAATAAATTCTTTGAATCTGCCAGATTCAATATTAGCGTAGTGTAGTCTGGCGCTAATAAATTTGCTTTTGTTAGAATTTTTTCGGCTTCACTGTAATCACGATTGAGCATGTGCGATAACCCAAGGTTCATCATGCTTAGCGTATCGTCTTCCCTGATTTTTATTAACTCTTCAAAAGCGTTTATTGCTGTATTTAGGTCGCCTTTGTTTAACGCAATAATGCCGCGTAGGCGAGGAAGCTTATGGTGCGTTGGTGCTATTTTAGCGGCAAGCGCCAGATAATTTTCAGCTTGGGTTGTCTCTCCTAGATACCAATAAGATAGGGCGGTGTTGTAATAAAAATTGGCGGTTGGTTTAATTTGTATTGCTTTTTGCAAGAGAGTTATCGCTTTTTTGTAGTCAGCCTTATGTATTGCAGCTACAGATAAAAGCTCTAGTTTTTTCGCATCACTCATGTCTAGTTTGCTAAGTTCGTAAATGATTTTCTCTATTGCATTATTGTCGTTTTCAGCGAGCTTCAAATGAAATTCATTAATCAATGCGCCAACTTTTTCATTGTTGTTTTGATGAGTGCTATTTTTTAGATAGTTTGTGAGTTTATCAATATATATTTTTGTTCCGGTTTCATAAAAAAGATCCAGCGAAATGTCCCTATACAAGGTTTGTATTACGAGGGCACTGGCTGCATTTTTGGATAACGATTCCAGCTTTTCAAGTGACGATTCGCTCGCTCCTGATGCTAGATATGCTGCATTGACTTCAATGAAGGTGGTGTAATCTTGTTCGGTAAGGTTGCCGTCATCGCGAGTGATAATGTCATTGGAGTAGAATGATTCCAAAGAGCGCTGGGTGATTTCTGCTATAGACAAGTAATTGTCTGTTAAGACATCGGTCGAGTTCGATGACTCAATTCTCAATCTGCTATCAGGATTGTTTTTTTCTGCGACTAATCGCTCTAAAACAATGGTACAAGACTCAATTTTGCAGCTAATTTCCGCTGCGATTAATTCATCAGCCGCAGTGGCTCGATGTACAGTTTCTCTGTCACCATTTACGTCTGTAATTTCGCTGCGCGGAATTACATAATACCCGTCAAGTTGAATTACACTTTGTAGGATCGCATTATAAACTGCGCCCTTCACCAACTCCTGCTGCGACTCTTGCATGCCATCCGCTATCAACTTCGGTGGAATTACCGCAATGTACTTTGGCGGCTTCGGTTGCAATTGCCAAATCACGACAGCTGCAATAATCAACACACTGAACAAACCCAAGCCCGCACTGATTTTATTTTCAATTAAATAATTCTTAATCGGCAACCAAGGCGATTTTTTTTTCGCTGCTTCAACTGCAATAAAACGGGTTTCAAATGTGGGGTGATCTTGCGTTCTCGTTGCGCTGCGGATGCCCGAATTTTTTACACTCGATTGATTCGCCGCAGTGCCATTGGGAATAAGGGCTTGTGTATCGTCACTGACAAAATCATTTGCAGGTTGCAGATGGCTCAGTTTTTCAAACTGCGCGGCGACCCAGTGGGTATTGTCCGGGCGTTTGGCGGGATCTTTGCTGAGCAGCTGACCGAGCAGGTCATTAATTTCAACCGGTAAATTCGGATTGTGTTTGCTTGGTGCAATCGGCGGGTGTGAAATAATTCGTTGCATTATTTGCAATTTATTATTGGTATCGCCAAATGGATGTGCGCCGCACAACAATTGGTAGGCAAGTATGCCGAAGGAAAATAAATCGCTTTTAAAATCGATGGTCTCACCCATCGCTTGTTCGGGTGACATTGAGCAATAACTGCCTGCGACATGATCGGTTAGGGTGCCATTAAAGTCTTGCGATTTGGCGATACCCAAATCGGTAATCTTGGCGACTTTGCGCTGGTTGATCAGAATATTTTCCGCTTTTAAATCGCGGTGGATAATGCCGGCATCGTGCGCCACTGCAAGCCCCTGCGCAATTTCCGCGAGCCAGCGCATGCGTTGCGCAAAAGGCACTATATGTTCACGTAGGTGCAGTTGTAAATTTTGGCCTTCTACTAATTCCATCACCAGCGCGAGTTGGTCGGGCGCTTCGATAAAATCGTAAATCTGCACAATATTCGGGTGATTTAATTTCGCCAGCAGCAGCGCCTCGCGTTTAAATCGCTCGACGTAGTGGGCTTCAAATAATTCGGTGCGCAGACATTTAATAGCGACTTGGCGATCCAACCGGGTATCGCGCGCGCGATACACTAAACCCATGCCGCCACGGCCAATACAATCGAGCAGCTCGTAATGCCCCAGCCGGATCACTTCGGCAGGTGGTGCATTGTTTGACGGTGGAAGCGAGTTAGTCATTCAGTCATCAACAGGAGGTAAGCGGTGAGGTGAGGGTGAGCTGCTCGCCTTTGTACACTTTAAATTTATCGCAGCCAAAACGGATTTTCCCGCCGCGCCTTTCTAATAAACATTGTTGGCCTGCGGTATTGGGCAGTACATCGACCAGCTGTTTCCGCGCGCGAAAAATCTGGATGTTCATGTGGGTGCTGTCCAAGCCCAATTCAGCGGCGAGTTGATCAGCATAGACCCAGCCTTGGCTTTTACTGTCCAAACCACGGTTGGCATCTTGCACGCGGTGACGGGCGAGTTGCAATAATAAATAGTGGTGCGTGCGCACGGCCAAATCCAGTGTTTGCTGGTGGTGCAGTTCGAGTTGGATGGTCTCTTCATCCTGGCTCATATTAAAAATAAATTCGTAATCATTGATGTGGCGCGAGGCTTTCGCTTCGGTCGGGCCGTAAATTTGCGCGCGCACAAATTGCCAGTGGCTGTCACTGAATTGCACCAAATCACCATCGTTCAATTCGGGCTGTTCATGTTCGCTCTGCTGGTGCAGCGCTTCTTGGTGCCACTGTTGCGTCTGCTCGTTAAAAAACAGCGCGAGTTCCGGTTGGTCGGCATTGGGCAGCAGGTGATAGCGAGTGAGGTAAATCGGCGCAACTTGGCTAATAGGCTGGCTCAGCGGCCAGAGCATATCGGCCGGGGGCGAGAGGTCAATCACGGTGAAGCCGGAATCGGTTCGTTCGGCGATGTGGATTTGATCGTTAATGCTCAAGTCGCGGGTATCGCCTTGGCCGAGGCTGGTGCCATTGACCCAAGTGCCGTTGAGGCCAAGATTTTTCAGCCGCCAATGACTGCCGTTCCATTCAATCGCCGCGTGTAATTTGGACACATAGGGTTTGTTGATGTGGGTATCCACACTCGTCGCTAGCCTGCCAAAAGTGTGATGGGGCGCGAGCGGGAAGTAGGTCTCTGCAGCGACATCCAGCAAATAGGCCATAAGGTTTCCGCGTAAAAGTAGGTGTTGCATGGGCGGCGGTGCTGATTCATTAGCTCCTTTATATGAATGCTACCTTGCGCCGATGTAAGTGCTGATCCGGGTATGGGACTCTATGTAGAGCCATGTGCCAAGTTAAGTGTAATAACCTGTAATGGGCAACTTCCAATAAGGTCTATAGATTGCCACAAGATCTACTGGTTTTCCCATTTATTGTCTGCCTTGGCAAAGAGACTGTCGTTATGATTGCCCTGTTTCAAGCTGCGATTAACAAGCCGGTTGCACGCGCCATCCATAAATTCAACCAATCCACGACCGCCAAGTGGGTGCCGGTGAATAAAAGTTTTATCACCCTGAGCAAAATTATTTTGCGCGCTGCAGTAGAGCGCCTCGGCCTTGCGCATGCCGCCGTTACCCTGCGCTGTGTGACCCAGCAGGGCTATCGTCATTTGGTATTAATTAATGATGGGCAGGATCTGCAGCTCACCGCAGTTGGGCGGGTGGAGGAATTCATCATCTCCACCCAAGAGGCGAATCACACGCCGTTTGAAGATTTCGTCGCCGCCACTGCCTTTAGTTTGCCGCTCAATTTCAAGCCGCCGCAAGGGCAGTTACAGCGGTTAGGTTATCTGGTCGCCCAAGTTGCACCGGGCTCTGAACCCGACCGCGCGCAAATAACCAAAGAACTGGAATTGGTGGCCGATGAAATTATCCGCACTATTGGCCGCTACCAAACACGCTACCGCGCGATCCACATTTACGGCGACCAAAGTTACTGGATCGGCAACAGCAAAGCATTGCGCCAATTGGATCAGCGGATCGATCATTTGGCCAAAGGGATGAAACCGGTACTGATCCGCGCTGATAAAGGCGGCGGTAAAGTGATTGCGGCGCGCAGCCTGCACTGTTTGGCGCGCGCCGATGTCGCGCCGTTTATTGAATCGGATTGCAGCGAATGGGAGGAGGGTACTGCCGCCAGTATTCTGGAATCGCTACAAACCTACGCCAATGGCGGCACGCTGTTTGTGCGCAATATCGATGCCTTATCGAACAATAGTTTTCAGGCGCTGCGTAATTTTTGGCTCAAGGCAGCGCGCGCGCAGTACGACGGCAATTACAGTTTGCGCTTGATAATGAGTGTGAGTCGCGCCGATGTTGTACTCGCCCCCGCGCAAGGCCAGTGGCTCGCACAATATGCGCAAGAGTTGCTGTTGCCGGATTTGCGTGAAAGGCGCGAGGATATTCGCGACCTTGTCCAGTTTTACATCCGCGAATTTGCGCTCACAGCCGAATTCGATTTAACCGAAGAAGCCTGGTGCTTGCTGGAATCCAGCGAGAGTTTGCGTAATGTTGAGCAATTAAAGGCTGCGCTGCAAAAGCTCGCCTCCAGCGCCAATGGTGCATTGGTATCGGCAGATGAGTTGCTGGCCGTATTGAACTAATCTTTTTTCTCACTTCTTCCCTATCCCTTCTTTATTTTCATCGCTGCTTCGGTGGCGATGAAAACCCGCTCGCTATATCTGCCATCACCCCATAACTTGTGCTTTGTTGTGAGCCTGCAAGTGCAGGGTTATACTGCCCCGCCTATCTCCTGACCCTGTGATACCCAGGGTGTAATCGGACGCTTGTTATGAAAATTGCAGTTGTATTCATGTTGCTCTGCCTGAGCCTTGGCGCTTGCGGTCAAAAAGGCCCGCTGTTTTTGCCGCAGCCTAATAAACCGCAACCCGAAGCTGAAGCTCCCAAGCCCGAGGTTGCGCCCGCAGCCGCTCCGCAAACCGAGCCAGCTGCACCAACGCAACCTCAGCACGCCACACCTTAGTCAGCGGCGCTCGCTACCCGGCCTGCTAATCCCAAACAATCCGCCCTACCGCTTTTTGATCGAGAATATTTATGCAGCATTTCACCGAACGCAATGGCGAACTCTACGTTGAAGATACCCCACTGAGTGCAGTTGCCGAACGCTTTGGCACGCCTTGTTATGTGTACAGCCGTGCGGCGTTTACGCAGCAGTATTTATCTTACGCGCAGGCATTGGGTTCGCATCCCGGCATGATTTGTTATGCGATCAAAGCCAACTCCAATCTCGCGATTTTAAATATGCTCGCCAAACTCGGAGCCGGTTTCGATATCGTCTCCGGTGGTGAATTGGAGCGTGTGCTGCTCGCTGGTGGCCAACCATCGCGCATCGTCTTTTCCGGTGTCGGCAAAAGCGCGGATGAAATTGCGCGCGCGTTGGACGTGGGTATTTTTTGCTTCAACGTAGAATCCGAAGCGGAGTTGGAACTGCTCGCACAAATCGCTGCGCAAAAAGGTAAGGTGGCGAGTGTGTCCCTGCGGGTAAATCCTGATGTGGATGCTAATACCCATCCGTATATTTCTACCGGTTTGAAAGAAAACAAATTCGGCATCGCGATTGAACGCGCACCTGCGGTGTATGCACGCGCAGCACAATTGCCGAGCCTCGCGATTAAAGGTTTGGATTGCCATATCGGCTCGCAACTCACCCAGCTCACGCCGTTTTTGGATGCGCTCGACCGTTTATTATTATTGGTCGATGAATTGGCGAGTAATGGCATTCACATTTCCCATCTCGATTTGGGTGGCGGTTTGGGGGTGACCTATCGCAATGAAACACCGCCACCAGTTGCGGATTACATGGCTGCAATCAAAACCAAATTGGGCGATCGTAAATTAGCGTTAATGTTTGAACCCGGCCGTTCAATTTCGGCAAACTCGGGTGTGCTGCTTACGCGCGTAATGTTTCTGAAGCCGACTGAACACAAAAATTTCGCGGTGATCGATGCCGCCATGAATGACAATATCCGTCCATCGTTGTATCAGGCTTGGCAGGAGATTCGCGCAGTAAAACCGCGCGCCAGCGAAGTGAAAAAATGGGATCTGGTTGGCCCGATCTGCGAGACCGGCGATTTCCTCGGCAAAGATCGCGATCTGGCGATTGAAGGGGGCGATTTACTGGCGGTAATGTCGGCGGGTGCCTATGGTTTCAGTATGAGCTCCAACTACAACACGCGCGGTCGCGCGGCTGAGGTCGTGGTGGATGGCGACCAAATGCATTTGGCGCGCGCGCGCGAAACCTTTGACGATATGATTCGCGGCGAGCAATTATTGCCAGAATAGGTTGCCAGAATAATTAATTCATTAATGGTGAGATTCCCGTATTCCGTTACACTCCATACGGGCTACGTTTATGACGGATATGAGCATGCGTTTACGTTTTAGCAAAATGCACGGCTTGGGTAATGACTTCGTCGTGATCGACGGCGTCAGCCAAAGCGTGCGTTTAACACCGGATAAAATCCGCTATATCGCCGACCGCAATTTCGGTGTGGGTTGCGACCAAATTTTATTGGTCGAAACACCCGAGACGCCCGATGTGGATTTCCGCTATCGCATTTTTAATTGCGACGGCAGCGAAGTAGAAAACTGCGGCAACGGCGCGCGCTGTTTTGCAGTGTTCGTGCGCGAGCGTAAGCTCACCGGCAAAAGTGTTATTCGCGTGGAAACCGCTGGTGGTTTAATCGAGCTGCGTGTGCAGCAAGACGAGCAAGTCAGCGTTGATATGGGGGCACCGCGTTTGCAGCCTGTGCAGATTCCTTTTGTCGCCGATGCACAAGCGATTACTTATTTGTTCGATGTCGCCGGTAAAACCTACGATATTTCCGCCGTCTCCATGGGCAATCCCCACGCAGTATTGGTGGTCGATAGTGTCAAAACTGCACCCGTCGCTGAACTGGGTCCATTAATTGAGAATCACCCGCGCTTTCCCGCGCGCGTAAATGCCGGTTTTATGCAGATTGTGTCGCGCAACGAAATTAATTTGCGTGTGTTTGAACGCGGCGTCGGCGAAACTCTTGCGTGCGGCACCGGCGCCTGCGGTGCAGTTGTGGCTGGCCGTTTGCGCGGTTTGCTCGACGAGAAAGTCAAAGTGAATTTACCTGGCGGCAGTTTGTTCATTGAATGGCCAGGTGAAGGCCAATCCGTGATCATGACTGGGCCAGCGGTCACCGTATTCCATGGACAAATAAAAATCTAAGCCTATGAACGAAAAAATCGCCACGCTCGCCGATCCACTGGAGCCGGAACAAATCGAAGCTTACTTGCGTGAGCATCCGGATTTTTTTGAACAGCACCATGAGCTGCTGGCAGAAATAACTCTGCCCCATGAATCGGGCGCAGCGGTGTCATTAGTGGAACGGCAGGTGGCGATTTTGCGCGAGCGCAATATCGATATGCGCCATCGCTTGAGCAAATTGCTCGACAACGCGCGCGATAACGATAAGTTATTCGATAAAACCAAACGCTTGGTGCTGAGCCTGTTAGAAGGTCAGGATATGGGTGATATTATCGATGCACTGCACTACAGTTTCGATAAAGATTTTAATATTCATTACACCAGTGTGATTTTGTTTGGCAACGCCGACAAAATCCCCAGCAGCCAGGCGCGCATTGTTACTATCGCGGAAGCGCGCGAACATGTTGGCCCGCTGCTAAAAAATAGCCGCGCGGTGTGCGGGACTCTCGGCGTCAAAGAAATGCAATTTATTTTTGGCGAACACGCGAGTGAAATCGGCTCTGTCGCTACAGTGCCACTGATTCACGGCAGCGTGTTTGGTTTGCTCAGCATCGGCAACCGCGATCCACAATATTATCGCTCTAGCATGGGCACTTTGTTTTTGAGCTATATCGCAGAAGTACTTAATCGTTTATTACCAAAATATTTGCCGCGCTAACTCTTGCTACTTTCTGGGGTGCCGCCCAGCGGAGATTTATGACTGAACTTTCTCCACCGGCTATTCCCTTGCCCTTCGCCGAACAACTTGAGGCGTTTTACATTTATATCCGCAGCGAGCGGCAGCTCTCCATCCATACCCAAACCAGCTATGCGCGCGATCTGGAAAAATTCCAGATTTTTTGCGCTGCTAAATCCATTAAAGAATTGCATATGCTAGGCGTTAACCATATACGCATGGCCGTTGCACAATTGCATCGCGAAGGTTTGGGCGGGAAAAGTTTGCAGCGCTGGTTGTCATCGCTACGCAGTTTTTTTCAGTTTTGTATCAGACGTGGCTGGCTCAAAAATAATATTGCTGACGGCATAGCCGCACCCAAATCTCCCAAAGTATTACCCAAAGTATTGGATGCCGACCAAGCTGCGCAATTTGTACAAGTGGAAGGCGATGAATTTATTAACAAGCGCGACCGCGCTTTAGTGGAATTAATTTATTCATCCGGTCTGCGTTTGGCAGAAGCGGTGAGTTTGGATATCAATGATATCGACTGGGGCGATGCTATGCTCACAGTCACCGGTAAAGGCAGAAAAACCCGCACTCTCCCCATCGGCTCCCACGCAATTACCGCGCTCAAAGATTGGCTGGAAGCACGCAAGCTCTACACCCAAAATGACGAACCCGCAATTTTCACTACGCAACGCGGCCAACGCATCAGCCATCGCGCCGTACAAATGCGCCTGCAACAACTCAGCATCAAACAAGGCATGGACAACCCCGTCCATCCCCACATGCTCCGCCACTCCTTCGCCAGCCACATGCTTGAATCCAGCGGCGATCTACGCTTGGTACAAGAACTCCTCGGCCACGCCAACATTTCCACCACCCAGGTTTACACCCATCTCGATTTTCAGCACCTTGCAAAAGTTTATGATAACGCGCATCCAAGAGCAGGGAGAAAGACGGATGTGGATGATGAGATTTAAAAGCGTTCTGATTGGCGGATGAAATTTATTGGGCCGAAATCTGCGGCTTACATACAAAAGTAATGAATTTTATAGTTACTTTTTTGATGCACCTTCCTCTATAAAATGAGTGTGTTTGTAATCCTTAGTTACTGAGGCTGTTTAAACACGATTGCCTCAGTTTGACTGAATTCCTCTTATATTCTTTTATTCGTTATAACCCCTTCTTTACGTTGCGGACAAACTACAACAAGTTTGGCGAACCAGTCTTCAGCGCTTTCTAGTACTGCTTGGCATTTCAATCATTATCTTCACCTGTAAAAAAGAAATGTGAATTCCGTTAGTCTTTTCTTTTATCTAGTCCCTAGACTCCCCCGCTGTTGTGGTTCGTCAATTCAATTCATTGCATCATTCTTTTGATGATTGCGTCGGGAAGAATAATGAATAAGGTTTTTTTAGTTGCAGTAGCGGCGATTGCATTGGCTGTTATTTATTTGTCGGCAAGAGATGATGCTGTTCAGGAGTTATCAACGCCTGTTGTTGCAGCAAGTGGTACGGTTGTGCGTACACCTACTGCACCAACATCAATTGTCGAAAAAAAATCAGCCACGGCCAGTTCATTTGCACAACATCACAATAGTGAAGCGCGAGATCAAGCTGTTGCAGATGATGTGCAGGCGCCTGAACTTGAACAGCGTATTAGCGATTTAAATCAACTTTATCCTTATCGCGAATTCTCCCAGAGTGAAGTGGCTGATTTACTCGCGCAACCCAATGCGTGGGAAAGTTCGGCTGAGCTTCCAGAAGGCTTATTGCTTACTGATGAGCAACGTAATGATGGCCGTGCCTTTGTTGAATTAAATCCGGAACGGTTTCAGATTTTATTGCCGGGCGACACCATTGAATTGCCGCTTGAAAAACTGGGAATGCATTTACAAGTGCAAGTGGATTCCCGTGAGCCATTAGCTAACGGTGGTTTTACTTTACATGGACACGTTTTGGGTGGTGATGAGCTTATGCGCGTCACCATCACACAAGGCCCCGGTTTGACGCTGGCGGGTATGGATACGCCGCAAGGCCATATCATCATGCAAGCCAATGATACGCAGGGTTGGGTCGCTTCCAGCGAAACCCTTTTCAAACAAAATCCGCATAAAACCGATGTTTTATTGCCTACTGATGAATAATGTAGAAAGGTAATTTTTATGAAGAAGAATTTTTTTAAAAAATTAATGATATTGCTTGGGTTGCCGCTTGTGGGAGCGAATTATTCGCATGCAGTCAGCGTTGATTTTTTGGTGCTTTACGATGCGCACAGCGCCAATTATTTTAATCAGCAAGTGGAAACTGCGATGCAAAATTGGGTGGCGCAAACTAACAATATGTATAAAGACAGCAACATCGATATTCAATTGCGCTTGGTGGGTGCAGTGCCCCATGAACAAGCCGGTGCAAATATGGATGCCGTGTTAACCAGTTTGCGTGTGGATCCAACCGCGGTGAGTTTGCGTAATCAATACGGTGCGGATTTCGTAACGCAATTACATCGCACTGGTGAGTGCGGTATTGGCTACATGGCGGTGAGTGCAAATTATGCGTGGAATGTCGTCGGCCCGGATTGCGGTCCGCTTGCTATGGCGCATGAGCTTGGGCACAACATGGGCTTGAATCATTCGCGCAAACAAGGGGATACCAGTGGTGCGCGTTACGCTTATGCATTGGGTCATGGAGTGGATGGCTTGTTCGGAACTGTCATGACTTATGCCTGGCTTTACGTTAACAAATCCAGTGGACGGCTCGCCAAATTTTCCAACCCTGAGGTGAATTGTTTGGGTGCGCCTTGCGGTGTCGCAGCCGGTCAGCCGGATCAAGCAAATGCGGCTTTGGCACTGAATAATGTTAAAAATGAAATAGCTGCTTTCAGGGTTGCAACTGTTTCGTCATCAAGCCAGTCGTCGGTAGTAGTTGCTTCATCAAGCCGTTCAAGTTCAACACCGGTTAGCGTCAGCTCCTCCAGTCGCTCGATTCAAATAAGCAGTTCAATTTCCAGCATTAGTTTATCTTCAAGTTCAACGATTCGCTCTTCTGCACCATCCAGTTCTGGTCAATCATCGATCAGTCGTTCAAGTGCTGCGTCATCCAGCGTTAGTACTGCGGCTGCATTGGCGCAGTGTGATTATCGAGTGGTCAGCCAAGGCTCGCGCAGTTTTAGTGCGGTTATCGATATTACTAACACCAGCAATCAAACCATTAATGGTTGGTCGGTAAATTGGCGTTATGCCAATGGCTCCTATCTGTCTTACGCCAGCGGTGCCAAAGTGTCTGGCCGCAATCCTTACACAGCAGTTAATCAAAGCGCTAATACACAAATAAATCCTGGTCAGCGCGTTAGCATCACCGTTTATGGTTACAAACCTCGTCGCAGCAATGCCGAAATTCCAGCTATTGCCGGGTCTATTTGTCGCTAATTATTTACCTCACGTTAAATCTTCCCGCCGCTATTTGTTGCGGGAAGATTTTTTCTTTAATCCATGAACTTTTTAATAGGCATTTGAACAACGGTTAAGTAGACCAAGGTACTCATTTATTTGATTGGGTTTGATGGAGGAGTTGAGGGGAATAAACTGCTAGTATTCCCCTATCTACTCAATCACCACGCCCCCAATAATCGAGATATGAGCCTTGCGTTTATGCTGAATTTTTCCGCAATCCCCGCCGAATTACATGCCACCGCCCAGCGTTACTGGGATCAATTTGAAGCTGCGTTACAGCGCCAACATCTTTCGCATCCGCTCGATCTATTGCCCCTTTCCGTTACTGCGGACGATTTCTTTCGCCAACTGACGCGGGCATTTGTCGCGAGCGAATTTATTGCCAAAACAGTTGCGCAGCGGCCGCAGTATTTAATCGAACTTGTGCAGTCTGGTGCATTATTTGAAGTGCAAACCGATACGCATTTGGAGGCGTTTGCGGCGGCGGTTAATGCTTGCGCTACCGATGCGGAGTTGGACAAATGCCTGCGCCAACAGCGGCAGATGGCGATGATCCGGATTATCTGGCGCGATTTGAATCGTGTGGCGGATATGCAGGAAGTGACGGCGGAGCTGTCACGTTTTGCGGACAAATCGATTTTGCTTGCGGCGGGATTTCATTATCGCGCGTTGGGAAAAATGTACGGCACGCCGATTGGGCGCGAGTCGGGTTTGGCACAACCGTTTATGGTGTTGGGCATGGGGAAATTGGGCGCGGGGGAATTGAATGTCTCCTCTGATATCGACCTGATTTTTACTTTTCCGGAAAGTGGCGAAACCAATCACGCTAGCCGCACGATCAGCAACCAGGAATTTTTTATCAAGCTCGGCCAAAAATTAATTAAAAGTTTGGATACCGTTACTGCTGACGGTTTTGTGTTCCGTGTAGATATGCGTTTGCGCCCGCACGGCCAGAGCGGCGCTTTGGCGATGAGCTTTGTCGGCATGGAAGATTATTACCAGACGCAAGGCCGCGAGTGGGAGCGTTACGCGATGATCAAGGCGCGCACTGTGGCGATGGCCGGTGGCGAGAAGCCAATCGCTGCACGCAAATTGCTAAGGCAAATGTTGCAGCCGTTTACCTATCGTCAATATATCGATTTCAGTGCGATTGAATCCCTGCGTGAAATGAAAGGTTTAATTGCGCGGCAAGTGCAGCGCAAGGGTATGAACCTTGATGTGAAATTGGGCGAAGGCGGAATTCGCGAAGTGGAATTTGTGGTGCAGGTTTTTCAATTGATTCGCGGTGGACGCGACGTGCGTTTGCGCAAACGCAAAGTGCCGGTGTTGCTGCCATTTTTAGAGCAGGAAAATTATTTGCCGCCGGGCGCGGGTTCCGCATTGCTTGAGGCCTATATTTTTCTGCGCAATACCGAGCATGCGATTCAGGGCTATCAGGATAAACAAACCCAGTCGCTGCCGATTGATCCCATCGGCCAGTTGCGGTTGGCTTGGGTGATGGGTTTTGAAAATTGGGACGGTTTTTTTGAAACGCTCAGCCGTTATCGCCAATGCGTTAACGCCGAATTTAAAGCGGTGATCGCCGCGCCCGATGAAGAAGATTCTGTCGATCAAAAAGCCGTTACTTTTTGGTTGGGTTTGTGGGAGGGAAGTTTGCACGGCGAGGATGCCATTCACGCCTTGGCGGCGCAGGATATTGAGGGAGCATCGGCGTTAATTAAAAACCTCACTGATCTGCGCGAAAGCCGCACGGTATTGTCGATGCAAGCGAGCGGGCGCACGCGGTTGGACTCATTTATCCCACGTCTGTTGCTGATGCTGCTGCAGGAAGCACAGCGTGGTAAGTTACCACTGACGATTGCCGAGGCGTTTGCGCGCATCGTCCCGTTGATTGAGGCGATTGCGCGTCGCAGTGCTTATTTGGTGCTGCTGGTGGAAAATCCTACCGCGATCCAACAGCTCATTACTCTCTGCTCTGCCAGCCCCTGGATCGCTGACCAGCTTGCGCAATATCCCGCCTTACTCGACGAGCTGCTAACGCCGGAAAGCCTTTATGCCTTGCCCGATAAAGAACTTCTGCGCGACGAGCTGCGCCGCGATGTATTGCGCCTGAATTGGGATGATCTGGAGGGGCACATGGAGGCGCTGCGCTATTTCCGTTCGGCGCAGGCGCTGCGGGTGGCGGCGAGTGAAGTGTCTGGTTTGTTGCCGTTGATGAAGGTGAGTGATTCGCTGACGTTTATCGCCGAAGTGGTGTTAGAGCATGTGCTGAGTTTGAGCTGGGAGCATATGGTCGAGCGCCACGGCCGCCCGCGCCGCAGTGATGGTTCGGTCGATACCGCGCCGGATTTTGTCATTGTTGGCTATGGCAAATTGGGCGGGATCGAGTTGGGGCACGGTTCGGATCTGGATCTGGTATTTATCCATAACGCCGATTCCAGCCTGCAGACCGATGGCGAGCGCACCATCGACAATACGACTTTTTACACCCGCCTTGGTCAGCGCATCATTCATGTGCTCAATACCTACACACCCTCGGGCAAACTCTACGAAGTGGATATGCGCTTGCGACCGTCTGGTAATTCGGGGCTGCTGGTGACATCGCTTGCGGCATTTGAGAAGTATCAAGCCAATGAAGCCTGGACTTGGGAGCATCAGGCGCTGGTGCGCGCGAGGGTGGTGGCGGGTAGCACCATTCTCGGCGAGGCCTTTGAACAGGTGCGCCAGCGCATCCTCACCCGGGAGCGGGATCTGGTTAAGTTACGTGCCGATGTGAGCGACATGCGCCGCAAGATGCGCGAGCAGTTGGGTTCTGAGTCCAAATCCAAAAACACCGCCAAAACACCCGTGTTATTTAATTTGAAACAGGATTCCGGTGGTATCGTGGATATTGAATTTATGGTTCAATACGCGGCCTTGGCTTGGGCATTTAACGCGCCCGAGATCATCCGGTACACGGACAACATTCGCATACTCGGATCACTGGAAGAGGCAGGCTTACTCGATGCCCAGTCCGTGGCCCACTTGATCGCAGCTTACAAAGCCTATCGATCCACCGGGCACCGCCTCGCGCTACAGCGCCAAGAGGCGGTACTCGAAGGCGACAATCACTTTCTGACCGAGCGCCAACAAGTCACCGCTGTGTGGCAGAGGTTGTTGATCGATCAGAAGTGAGCGCATCGCCCAGACTACTGAGCACAATGCGGCTGCGGCCGCGCCTAACAATCTCCTGAAAACACAGAATTTTTTCTAACACACAGACTTTTTTGATAAAGAACTTGGAGCTGCTATGTCTTTTGCCGATCGCGACGGCGTTATATGGCTTGATGGTGAACTTATTCCCTGGCGCGACGCCAAGGTTCACGTGTTAACCCACACTTTGCATTACGGTATGGGCGTGTTTGAAGGCGTGCGCGCTTACAACAGCTCAACCTTGGGTACCAGCATTTTCCGTCTGCAAGAACACACTGATCGCCTATTCCGCTCTGCGCATATCATGCGCATGAAAATGCCCTACACCAAAGACGTGGTGAATGAGGCACACAAACAAGTCGTGCGTGAAAACGGGTTGGCCGAAGCGTATTTGCGTCCTATGGCGTTTTATGGTTCCGAAGGCATGGGCTTGCGTGCCGACAATTTGAAAGTGCACATCATGGTCGCTGCCTGGCACTGGCCTTCCTATATGTCACCGGATGCGCGCGACAAAGGTATCCGCATTCGCACCTCCAGCTACACTCGCCACCACGTGAATATTTCCATGTGCAAAGCGAAGGCTAACGGCCACTACATCAACTCATTGTTAGCACTGCAAGAAGCGCTGGACAGCGGTTGTGAAGAAGCGCTGTTGCTCGACGCTGAAGGCTATGTGGCAGAAGGTAGTGGCGAAAATTTCTTTTTGGTGCGCGATGGCATTATCTACACGCCGGAACTGACGTCTTGTTTGGACGGCATCACCCGCAACACCATTTTCCAATTGGCGGCAGATTGCGGTTACACCATCAAAGAAAAACGCATCACACGCGATGAAGTCTATATCGCCGACGAAGCCTTCTTTACCGGCACTGCAGCAGAAGTATTGCCGATCCGCGAATTGGATGGCCGTATTATCGGTGAAGGTTGTCGTGGGCCAATTACCACCCGTTTGCAAGATTTGTATTTCAAATCTGTGCGCGGCGAATTGCCCGCACATACCAACTGGTTGGCGCCAGTTGCAAAATAGCCGCCAAATTAACGGAGCCGCAAGGCTCCGTTATTGTTTTTGTGTAGTAATTGTTTTGCTGTACGTATTCAATATTGAATGAGTTCTCGTTGTTGTTGAATTGTGTCTATGACTGAATTGTCGCCTATGAATGAGATGGAATTTCCTGTCGAGCTGAAAAAAATCCAAAAAATTTTGGTGATTGGCCCTGCGTGGATCGGCGATATGATGATGGCGCAATCCCTGTTTAAATTACTCAAACTACGCAATCCGCAAGTACAGATTGATGTGCTTGCCTCTGGCTGGACGCGTCAATTATTGGCGTGTATGCCCGAAGTAACTGACGTTATTGATATGCCGCTTGGTCATGGCGCGTTTGGTTTAGGTGAACGGCGCGCGCTGGGTAAATCCCTCGCTGATCAAGGCTATGAGCAGGCCATCGTTTTACCCAATTCATTTAAATCCGCATTTGTTCCTTTCTTTGCAAACATTCCCCTACGCACCGGTTGGCGTGGTGAACTGCGCTACGGATTATTAAATGATGTGCGTGTGCTGGATAAAAAACGCTACCCGTTAATGGTGCAACGCTACGTTGCATTAGCGCTACCAAAAAATGCCGCGCCGCTACAAGAATTTCCCTTTCCTGAATTGCATGTTGATAAAGCGCAGCAGCCACAATTATTAACAAAGTTTGCATTGCAGCTTAATCGCCCACTGTTGATACTCTGCCCCGGCGCTGAATACGGCCCCGCCAAACGTTGGCCAGAGCATTATTTTGCCGAGGTGGCCGACGAAAAAATTCGTGCCGGTTGGCAAGTCTGGTTAATGGGTTCCACCAAAGATCATCCGGTGACCGACGCTATTCGCAATTTATTATTGGATGACGAGCGCGCGCACTGCTACAACCTTGCTGGCGGCACCAGCCTCGGTGAAGCGATTGAATTAATGGCCTGTGCCGATGCGGTATTAAGCAATGATTCCGGTTTAATGCATATCGCCGCCGCCTTGCAAAAACCACTCGCCGTTATCTACGGATCAACGTCGCCCGATCACACGCCACCGCTAACCAAACAGGTGAGCATCATCAGCAACAAAATTGAATGTTCACCTTGTTTTGAACGCGAGTGCCCAAAAGTGCACCACAAATGTTTGCGTGAATTAATGCCGCAACAGGTATTAACCGCGCTCAATGCGCTGATCGAACAACCGGCAATTGTGTCCATGGAAAATCCTGGATGAAGTTAGCCTTTGCTATTTTCCGTTATTTTCCCTTTGGCGGTTTGCAGCGCGACATGTTGGCAATTGCGCAAACTGCACAGGCAAGCGGCCATCACGTCAGTATTTTTTGTGAAGCATGGCAAGGCGAAAAAATAGCAGGTATCGATGTTATCGAAATAAAAAGCGCCGGTTTTTTTAATGTGGCGGGCGTGAAAAACTTTGTCACCGCATTCCAACAGCAATTCCAGCGCGAGCAATTTGATCTATTGGTCGGCTTTAACAAAATGCCGGGATTGGATGTGTATTTTGCTGGCGATAGTTGCTTCGCACACAAAGCTTATAGTGAGCGCAATTGGTTGTATCGCTTGGCGCCGCGTTCGCGTTTATATCTCTCTTATGAAAATGCTGTGTTTGCAGAAACAAGTGCAACGAAAATTCTTTCACTGGTCGCCAGCGAACAAAAGCAATTCGTGCGCTATTACGCTACCCAGCCTGAGCGGTTTCATACGCTGCCACCGGGAATCTCTTCCCTGCATCTCGCTTGTAAAGATCCACGCGCCGCACGCGTGGCATTGTGTCATGAGTTAGGTTTGTCGCTCGATACTAAAATTATTATGTGTTTGGGTTCCGGTTATAAAACCAAAGGTGTCGATACCAGCATCACCGCCTTTACTGAATTAACCAAAATTACTGCGGATAAAATCGCGCTAGTAATTGTAGGTAAGGATGATCCCTACACCTATCGCCAACAAGCAGCGCAGGCAGGAATTGAACAGCAAGTATTTTTTCTCGGTCCACGCAGCCCTGTCGGCGATTTGCTGCACGCAGCTGATTTGCTGTTGCATCCCGCACGCAAGGAGCTTGCTGGTAATGTGATTCTGGAGGCAATGCTCTGTGGTGTTCCGGTAGTGGTGTCGTATCACTGCGGTTATGCGCATTATGTCACTGAGCAACGCATGGGTGAATTGATTCCTGCCAATGCATCACCAATAGCGATTGCCGCATTGGTTGCAGCAACGCTCGCTGTTAATGCTGATGTATGGCGAAAACGCACTGAATTGTTTGCGCAGACCAGTGATGTGTTTTCTCGTCCTACAGTGGCTGTTGCAGTACTGGAAAAAATTACGGGTGCAAAAAAAAATTCTGCAGAAAATTCCCTGCAACCGAAAGCATCTGCTGATCCGATTGTGATTCTGCGCAATGAATTAATCGATGGGTGGAAAGATCAAGATGTATTTTCCCTGATGGAAACTATGCAGGGAAGCATCGCACGCGAAATGAAGGATCGCCAAACCCTACGGTTTGAAATTAATGGGCAGGGTTACTATCGCAAATGGCATCGCGGTGTGGGTTGGCAGGAAATTATCAAAAACTATCTGCAACTGCGCTTGCCTGTATTAGGTGCAAGCAATGAGTGGAGTGCACTGAATAAATTGTACGCATTGGACATACCCAGTTTGATTCCGCTTGCCTATGGGGTGCGCGGGAAAAATCCGGCACGCCAGCAATCGTTTATCGTCACGCGTGAACTGACTGATGTAATCCAGTTGGATCATTTTTTTGAACAGCATTCAGTCTGTGTCAACGCCAAACGGCGCATTTTGGCGTGTGTTGCTGCAATCGCCCGTGAGCTTCATTTGGCAGGTATTAATCACCGCGATTTTTATCTATGTCATTTTATGCTGAAGACGCAATTGCTTGCCGATCAGAATGTGGAGCCAGATATTTATTTGGTCGATCTGCATCGTGCCCAGTTGCGCCCAAAAGTGCCTGAGCGGTGGTTGGTGAAGGATTTAGGTGGTCTGTTATTTTCGTCATTAAATTTGCATTTTACCCAGCGCGATTATCTACGCTTCATGCAAGTGTATTTTGCACAAGACCTGCGCGCTATTTTAGCGGAACAAAAAAAACTGTTAGAAAAAATAACGGCACGTGCCCGCGCGACTTATCGCCGCGATTTTGGGCATGAGCCGTTGTTATCGTTTCAAAGGAATTAATCTGGTTATGAATTTATTAAAGCGCGAGTGGCGCGAAGAAAAATTGCTGGCGTGGGCATTTGGCGGGCTCTGGTTGTTTATCACCGCTTTTTTGTGGGCTCCCTCGCGTGATGGATTGGAGGGAGTTTATGCGTTGGTGTTTTTTGTTCCAATGCTCCTTCTTTTGCCTTGGCGTAAACTGGAGTTTGATCTTTATGGTGGTTGGTTTAATTTGGTTGCGCTTGTCTACGCAGCCTGGTGTTGTATAACCAGCATATGGGGGGATGGTTCACTCTTTTTTACCTTGCAGTGGGTCATTCTTGCTACATGGTTGTTGGGATCGGCTTGGGTGTTACAAAAAAAAGCATTGAATATCGATACGTTGCTACTGTGGTTTTTGGTCATTGGTGCTGTCACAGCAGCGATGAATATTGTAGTTTTTTATTGGACTAATCCATTTTCAGTACGTGTAGATGGTATCACTGTCGCGCGAGCGCCGACCTTGGTGGGGCAGGTGTACGGCGTAGTCATACTGGCGGGAATTTTACTGTCTTGGCGCACGGTGTGCTTCAAGCATGCAATCTGGTGTTCACTCGCCTGTATTCCGGCATTAGCCGCGCTGGGGTTATCGCAGAGCCGCGGCCCATTGCTCTCGCTGATGCTGGTATTGGTTATTGGTTTGCTATGGCTTCGCCCAAATTGGAAAATTTTGCTGGCGCAAAGTGTTGTAGGTTTGTTGGCACTTTGTGCATTATTTTTAATTTTTCCGCTTGAGCAATTACTATTGCTACGTGGTGCATCATTTCGCGATCAAATCTGGCTAGACGTAATAACGCAAATGCACGCACAACCGAGTTCGTTTTTAGTGGGAATCGGTATGGCGGAATCGACAGATATCCTGACGAGCACTGGCGAGTATCATCACGCGCACAATGCTTGGTTGGACATCTTTTATCGCACGGGTGCAATTGGTTTAGCGCTGGCATTAATTCATCTCTTACTTTTATTGAAGCATGGCATAGCTAATGCAGCATCAAAGCCATTAGTGCTTTGGTTGTTGTATGGCTGTGGTTGCTTATTGGTGGATTCGCGCAGTTTGTTTTGGGAGATTGACGTCAAGTGGTTGCTCTATTGGGTGCCAGCGGCGCTACTTGCTGCGCAGTTATCGCGCGTAGCAATTCCCACATCTATTTCATCAACTAACAAGTAATAAATTTATCAATGGATAAATTATGAGTGCAGAACAGAAAAAAAATACCACGGTCGGTGCTACCTCTGCATGGGTTGTGTACAAGCGCCTGCTCACCTATGTAAAACCCTACTGGTTGCTGTTTGTGGTCGGTACTATAGGGTTTGGGTTGTATGGCTTATCAAATACTTTATTTGTTCATACGCTGGAAAATCTCATTCATGTCATCGAAGATAAAAATCCTGCCGATCGTTATTTAGTTCCCCTTCAGGTTATGGGTATTACTGTGTTGCGCAGTATTGGCGCATTTCTCGGGGCTTATTATTTGTCCAAAATTGCGTTTAACGTGATTCATAACTTGCGCACGCAAACGTTTAATCACATGACCAAATTACCTAACACGCTCTTCGATCAAAGTAGCTCCGGCCATCTTATGTCGGTGATTACTTACAACATTAATGGTGTGACTTCGGCTGCCACGGATGCGTTAAAAATTTCCTTGCGCGAAGGATTAACGGTGATTTTTTTATTCGCGACACTGATCCACATGGATTGGCGATTGACTATGATTTTTATCCTGATCGCGCCGTTAATTGGTCTGCTGGTGTCTTTTGTAGGCAAGCGTTTACGTCGCTTGAGCAACAAGGTGCAAAACTCGGTTGGCGATATCACGCAAGTGACCGGTGAGATGATTAATGGTGTGCGCGTGATGCGCAGCTTTGGCGGTGAAGATTATGAAAAGCAGCGCTTTGAAGCAGTGAGCAAAAAAAACTATCAACAAAATATGAAAATAGTGGTGACCTCAGCAGCGAACACTCCGCTCATCCAACTGATAGTTGCATCGGCTATGGCAGCGTTGATTTTTATTGCACTGAGTTTTATGGAGATAGATGATCCGGCGAAATTTGTCGCCTATATGACAGCAGCGGGAATGATGCTGCCTTCAATGCGCAAGTTGGGTGAAGTGGCGCCAGCGATATTAAAAGGCGTGGCGGCGGCTGACAGTGTATTCACCTTGCTGGATACACCCATCGAAGAGGATCGTGGCACTCATACAGTGGCTCGCGTCAGGGGTGAGGTGGAGCTGAAAAATGTAACGTTTTGTTATGCGAGTCAGCCTGAGCCAGCGTTAAATAAAATCAATTTAAACGTCAAACCGGGTGAGGTGATTGCACTGGTCGGACGCTCGGGCAGTGGTAAAACCACGTTAATCGGCCTACTTAATCGGTTTCACGATATAACAGCGGGTGAAATCTTGATTGATGGTGTTCCCATTCGCGATTACCAATTGCTCAATTTGCGTGAGCAGATTGCGTTGGTGAACCAGCAGGTCACCTTGTTTAACGATACTGTCGCAGGCAATATTGCTTACGGTAGTTTGCAAGCGCGCGATATGGATGCTATTCGCCGCGCAGCTGATGCGGCTTATGCCACTGAATTTATTGAGCAATTGCCAGAAGGTTTTGACACCATGATTGGCGAGTCGGGCGCACGATTATCGGGCGGGCAGCGGCAGCGTTTGGCAATCGCCCGCGCGCTGCTGAAAGATGCGCCAATTTTGATTCTTGACGAGGCAACCTCGGCGCTCGATAACCAATCAGAACATTATATTCAGGCGGCATTGGATAGAGTGATGCAGGGCCGCACCACTTTTGTGGTCGCTCACCGTTTATCTACAATAGAAAAGGCGGATCGGATAATCGTGATGGATCATGGTGAAATTGTAGAACAGGGAGCCCATGCTGAGTTGCTGGCACAAAACGGCGCCTATGCCCGGCTTCATGCCAAACAGTTTAATGATGCAGATGAGGTGGCGAACAACCCACCGGTCGCAATTTAAAGTAGTAGATGTGCATAGCACTTAATTTGTAGTTGGAAGCGGTTTTAACGGACTTTTGTTATCAGGATTATCTATGTTTTTAACTATGCCTGTTTTTGAGCGTGCTCATATTTTGGTAGTTGGCGATGTGATGTTGGATCGCTATTGGCACGGCACGAGTTCGCGTATATCCCCGGAAGCACCTGTGCCGGTTGTTAAGATCGGCCAAACCGATGATCGCCCTGGCGGAGCCGGTAACGTGGCGTTGAATATGGCTGCGCTAGGGTGCAATGTTTCCCTGATTGGTGTGGTTGGGGCTGATGAAGCAGGTAGCATTCTGCAAGCTCGCTTACAGGCGGCCAAGATTCACACCGATCTCCAAGTGTCAGCCAATAAGCCTACGATTACCAAGCTGCGCATTATTAGCCAGCATCAACAGTTGTTGCGGATGGATTTTGAAGAAAACTTCGATATGACAGACACTTCTGACATTGTCGAAAAAGTCAAAATAGCGCTTCAACACGCCGATGTGTTGGTCATATCCGACTACTCCAAAGGCAGCTTGCCTGACTGCCAGGTATTAATTCGCATGGCGCGGGAGTGTGGTATTCCGGTGTTGGTTGACCCTAAGGGCAATGATTTTGCACGCTACCGTGGCGCCACCATATTAACACCTAACTTTCATGAGTTTGAGGTGGTGGTGGGTAAGTGCAGTAGCGATCAGGATATGGTGAAAAAAGGCTCTGCATTAATGCAACAGCTTGATTTGCAAGCGTTATTGGTGACGCGCGGAGAGCATGGCATGACGCTATTGCGTCCTGGTGAGCCAGAGTTGCATCTACCTGCGCGCGGCCGTGAAGTATTTGATGTTACCGGTGCTGGCGATACCGTTATCGCTACCCTCGCTGCTGCCTTGGCCTCGGGGCAGCCGCTACCTGAATCGACGGCTTTGGCCAATATGGCTGCTGGAATAGTGGTAGGTAAGTTAGGTACCGCCAGTATTAGTGCCGCTGAATTGCGCCGTGCGATTATCGCCGAGCAAGGGGCCGAGCGCGGCGTGGTGACTGAAGAACAACTGCTGATGGCGTTGGAAGATGCCCGTGCCAGTGGTGAACGCATTGTCTTTACCAATGGTTGTTTTGACATTATCCATGCAGGGCATGTGGGCTATTTGGAAGAAGCACGCAAGCAAGGTGATCGACTGGTGCTGGCGGTGAATTCAGATGCTTCGATTCGCCGCTTGAAAGGTTCTGGTCGCCCGATCAATCCGCTTGATCGCCGGATGGCCGTGCTTGCCGGGCTGGAAGCTGTGGATTGGGTAGTATCTTTCGATGAAGATACCCCGGAGCGTTTGTTGCGTCGGGTCAAGCCGGATGTGCTAGTGAAGGGCGGCGATTATCGTGAAGATCAAGTGGTAGGCAACCAAATCGTCAAGGCCTATAACGGTTCGGTGAAAGTGTTGAGTTTTTACGACAACTGTTCCACCACCTCGATTGTGAACAAAATTTTGCGCCAATAAACCGTTTGACCTAATGCAAAAAAGCCCTGCCAACAAATCAGCTGGCGGGGCTTTTTTATGCGCGGGCGTTAGTGGGGGAGATCAATTGTTTAAGCTGCTAGCTCCAGAATTTCACGTGAGGCTTCTGGTGTGATGACGCCGTGCTCACCTAGTGCGAGCAACTCGTGTTTGACCAGCATATCCACCAATTTCGGAATGGAATCGCGGCCAACACCGTAACCGCTCAGGGTAGTCGGGGTGCCCATCTGTTCAAAGAAATCGCGCGTGGCGGCGATGGCAGCATCGATCAGCGCGTCTTCGTCGGTGTGGATCAGGTTCCAAACGCGACGCCCATATTGCAGCAGCTTCGCGCGTTTTTTATCGCGCTGATGTTGCATTACTGCCGGTAAAACCACCGCCAGGGTTTGGGCGTGATCCAGACCATGCATAGCGGTGAGTTCATGGCCAATCATGTGGGTCGCCCAGTCTTGCGGCACACCCACACCGATCAAACCGTTGAGCGCCATAGTCGCCGCCCACATCACATTGGCGCGTACGGCGTAGTTAGTGGGTTCTTTAAGTGAGCGTGGGCCTTCTTCAATTAGCGTCATCAACAGGCCTTCGGCAAAACGATCCTGCACTTTGGCATCGACGGGATAAGTCAGGTATTGCTCCATAATGTGGACAAAGGCATCGACGGCACCGTTGGCGATTTGGCGTGGAGGCAAGCTGTAAGTGGTGGTGGGGTCGAGAATCGCAAACTGCGGGTAAACCAGTGGGCTGCCGAACGCGAGTTTTTCCTGAGTTGCGGCTTTGGTGATCACCGAGTTTCCGTTGCTCTCGGTTCCGGTAGCGGGCAAGGTCAGTACACAGCCGATTGGCAATGCACTGAAGAATGGTTGGTGTTTGGCCATAATGTCCCAAGGCTCGCCGTCGAAATTAACCGCCGCTGCGATTAGCTTGGTACCGTCAATCACGCTGCCGCCGCCGACGGGCAAGAGGAAATCGATCTTCTCTTTTTTGATTAGCTCCACCGCCTTCATCAGGGTTTCGTAGTGGGGGTTGGGTTCGATCCCGCTGAATTCAAACCAGGCTTTGCCTTCCAATGCTTTTACGACTTGATCGTAAACACCGTTCTTTTTGATCGAACCGCCGCCGTAAGTGACCAGGATGCGTGCATCGGCAGGTACCAGATTGGCGATCTCTTTGATTTGGCCCTCACCAAACACAATCTTGGTGGGGTTGGAAAACGTGAAGTTTTGCATGAACTATTCTCCGTAAATAATTTGGTCACTTAATTAAGTAACAGTAATAAATAGTGGTAATAGGTATTGGGCGATAGCTCTACTGACCAGCGTCGATGAACTCGCTTGGCGTTAAATAATTTACGGCGGGGAGATGAAGATATCGCCTGCGTCGATACGGTAATCAACCGGGGTAAGAGCGCGCCCGCTGCAGGGGCCGGCAACACATTTTCCCGTTTTAATCACAAAGAGTGCTCCGTGGTTGGCACACTGAATCATGCTGCCGCTGCTATCGAAAAACTGGTCTTCCACCCATTCCAAGGGAATGCCGAGATGCGGACAGCTGTTTTGATAAAGATAAATTTTGCCCTGCTGTTTGACCGCAAACAGCTTGCGCCCTGCTAGGCTAAACCCCTTACTGCCAGCTTCGGGGATGTCTGAGAACGAGCAGAGGCGATGGTTTCCGGGTGAGCTGGTAGTCACTTACTTGGGTGCTGCAAGACGAATACTGCGGGTGATTAACTTGCCATCGCGCGCCACACTGATGGTCACTTTTTCACCCGGCTTGTAATTTTCCAATGCACTGAGTAATTGGTCGTCATTGGGAGTGGGGTGATCTTCAATGGCTACAATCACATCGCCCAAAGTAATTTGCCCCCAGTTATTACGTTTTGCGCCTTCCAAACCCGCTTCAGCAGCAGGGGAATTTGGTTCTACACGCAAGATGGGCACACCTTCAATACCTATCTGCTGCGCCCATTGATCCGGGGCAACAGCGATACCCAATACAGGGCGCACCAAGCGTCCGTGTTCAATCAGTTCGGGCACAACTTCTTTCACTGTATTTACGGGGATCGCAAAACCTATCCCGGCACTGGCGCCGCTGGGGCTGTAAATCATGGTGTTAACACCGATCAACTTGCCTTCCGAGTTCAGTAGTGGCCCGCCTGAGTTGCCGGGGTTGATGGCTGCATCGGTCTGAATCACGTTGGTAATTTTGCGCTGGTTGGGGGAGATTATCTCGCGCCCTAATGCACTCACTACGCCTGTGGTGAGTGTGGCATCCAGACCAAAAGGATTTCCTATTGCCAAGACTTTGCGGCCGACGCGCAAATCCCCCGAATCCCCCAAGGGCAGGGCTGTAAGTTTGGCTTTACTGGCATCAATTTTCAGCACAGCGAGATCGCGCTCGGGTGCCAAGCCCACCACTTCTGCGGGCCAATTGGACTGGTCTTGCAGGGTGATAGTAATTTGCCGTGCGCCTTCCACAACGTGAAAGTTGGTGACTATATAACCCTTGTCGTTCCACACAAATCCAGTGCCTGAGCCGCGCGGCACAGTCACCAGATCAAAGGAGTAGGGATCGCGGGCAAGTTGTTGATTGGTGACAAAAACAACGCTGGGGCGCGCTGCCTCAAATACATCTACGCTATTGCGTTCATCATCAGTTGAAAATGCCTGGACGCTTGCGCTCAGGGCGCTGGCGCCAGTAACAAAGGTTAAGACTAACCAGCGCCAGAGCTTCATACCCGGTCTCCGCGCTGATTAAGCGTTGTCGCGCAAAGCTTGGATACGTTTTTCCAGCGGCGGATGGCTGGCGAACAAATTGCGTACGCCGCCGCTAATACCGAACGCACGCATACTGCTTGGCAAGGGGCTTTCTACACCCGCGTTGGACTCGGCTTGCAGGCGTTGCAGAGCGCGAATCATTGCACCGCGATCGGCCAGCGTGGCACCGGCATGGTCGGCGCGGTATTCGCGGTAGCGTGAGAAGGCGGCAACGATCATCGAGGCCAAAATACCCAATACTACTTCCGCAACCATAGTCGCGATCATAAAACCAAAGCCGCGCCCGCTCTCATTCTTAAGTAATACACGGTCAACAAAGTCGCCGATGATGCGCGCAAAGAACATCACGAAGGTATTCACTACGCCTTGAATCAAGCTCAAGGTAATCATATCGCCATTGGCCACGTGACCGATTTCGTGCGCTAGAACGGCTTTCACTTCATCGCGCTCAAAGCGTTGCAAAAGCCCCATGCTGACTGCGACCAGTGCATCGTTACGGTTCCAGCCAGTGGCGAAGGCATTGGACTCTTGCGCTGCAAATATGCCGATCTCTGGAGTTTTAATACCAGCTTTTTGTGCTAATTCGGTAACTGTATCTACCAACCATTTCTCGTCAGCATTACCAGGCTGTTCAATAAGTTGAACGCCCATAGTGCGCTTTGCCATCCATTTGGACAAAAACAGGGAGATAAATGAACCCACAAAACCAAACACGGCGCAGAACACCAGCATGCTGGATAAATCCAAGCCGTTTGCGGTGCGATAGTTACCTACGCCGAGCAAGCTCAGCACAATACCTGCCACCACCATTACAGCGAGGTTAGTTAATAAAAATAAGCCAATGCGTAGCACGATAATCTCTCCCAGGAATAATGAATTCGCCGCCTTAGGTGCAGCGTCGTGGGAGTATATGTGTGCAATGCGAAAGAATTTCAATCGTCATTAGGTTAAGAAAGGAAAAAGTGCGGAAATCAGGATGGAAAAATGGCCGCCTCAAGGGCGGCCCAAGCAACCGTGTTAGCCGAGAGACTTCCGGAGAGGAAAGACCCTAGGGGTGAGAAGAATCAGTAATCGACTTGCAGGGCGACTATTGAATCCACTCAACTACTGAACTGGAGAAGATGTGCAGCAGTGAGTTAACAATAATCGTTCTCATCTTTAAGGTCAAGCCTTTTTGAGAAATATTCTTATTTAGTTGGGTCTTGATGATTTTAGCTGCAGCAGCTGGTTATTAAGGTGGTTAATTTTGCTGGACATCTCTTCAATCAATCCCAGGCAAATATGTGGTTGGTGTTCAATCAGGGTGATGAATTCCTCTTTGCGCACGGCGAGTACCGTGCAATCACTACTGGCGATAACCGAGGCCATACGTGGTTGCCGGGTAAATACGGCGAGCGCACCAAAAATTTCATTAGCGTGGATATCGCCAACTTTCACGCCATCGCAAACGGCATCGGCAGTGCCTTCCAACAAGGTGTAAACACGGTCGGCAATATCGCCTTGGGTAATGATGGTTTCGCCAGCAGAAAAATGGACGAAACCTGCTGAAGGTTGAAATTCGGTGTGCAGCTCTTGGGTGAGTGCATGCTCGTAATAGCTGATGTTACACAGCAGCAAATGCGCCCAATTGCGTTGGGATTTAATGTCGCTATTGGCCCGTTCGACCAGTGCGTCGCGGTCATATGCCACCAAGGTAACCGAGCCTTTGCAGGTAAATTGGCCTTGGGGCAGGTTGAGTGAGCGAGGTAAGCCGAGCAGATCGCCCGCCGCAAAGTGCATTACCAGTTTATTGTTCAGGTAGTAATCGACTTGACCTTCAATGACCAGTAATGCGCGTGTTGGAGCAATATCCGCAAAAATATCGCTGCAGGCTTCAATTATAAAAGGTTCATCAGCAGGCGTGACTTGTGCGCACAACAGTTCAGTGAGCCCGCGCAATTTAACCGCAAGTTCAGACATAAGGTCAGACTGTTTGGTAGGAAGATGCATATACCCCTCGGTTACAAAAAACGCCATTAAATCGCTTTTAGTGTAGCCTGTATCGGAGAAAAATCTGCCCTATAAGCCTAGTCTGTTAGCCAGATGATAAAATTTGTGAACCGTTATGCTCTTGCCTGGTTAAACGTTTCCTGCTCAGGCAATTCAGCTTCGCTCACCAGCCGGGCTTTTAAATCAGGGGGGATGTCGTTCCAGTGCACATCCATCAGCGCACCTTGTAGTGCGTAGAGCATGACTTTGGAGACGTTGATGTCGCGGGCTCGTATGCGGCGATAAGCCTCAACGGCACCAATTCGGGTGAGGTCGGCGTAGGTGTTGATCCCTATGGCGCGCAGGATATTTACCGATGCCATTCCAAGATTTTTTAATTGCAATAATTCATTGTGACAGGCAGTCATACAGCGCAATCTCCATTTATTATTATCGGGTTTTATATTTTTTAAATTTCCGTTTACAACGCCGTCTTATCTTACATACTTGAGTGCACTGTGCAATTCTTTTCTCTCGAATGCTGCGCAAATCGCGATAGTTGGTGTGCGGTAAATCATAAAGTGGCGCAATACTCGGCAAAAAGTTTCATCTATAAATTCAGCTCAGCGGGATTTCTGCATGTTTGATTGGACAAATAAGTTGTTGCTCGGATTGGATGAGCGCGAGCTAGTCGATACGCCGCTGCTTGCTTGTCGTGTTCATCGGGAGATACTCGAACCCTTATTGTTTTTAGAGCAGCGTGCGGCCAGTGCCGGTTTTATTTTAAAGGTGGCGAGTAGTTATCGCAGTTTTGAACGGCAATTATTGATTTGGAATAACAAGGCACGTGGATTGCGTCCGATATTAAATGATGTGGGCGATGTCATCGATATAACTATGTTGTCGGAGTGCGCTAAAGTATTTGCGATTTTGCGTTGGTCAGCTTTACCTGGCGCATCGCGCCATCATTGGGGCACGGACATTGATGTATTTGATGCATCGCGCATTGCCGCCGATTATCAATTGCAACTCACTGTTGCTGAAACGCAGGGCGATGGCCCCTTTGCTGAATTTCATCGCTGGTTGAATGATGAATTAGTGTTGGGCAATAGCAATTTTTATCGCCCTTATGCACAGGATCGCGGTGGTGTCGCCCCCGAACCTTGGCATTTAAGTTATGCACCACTGGCGACAAATTTTTCTCGCCAACTTACGCAAGACCTATTGCGTCAACAGCTTGAACAAACGGATATGGAATTGAAACAAGTTGTGCTCGATAACCTTGATGAAATCTACCAGCGTTTTATTTGTGTCGATCAATAATTAATAAGGAGTTATTTTTTTGAATCACTCAGACTCAGCTCTGCCAGTATCAAATAAAGCAGTTCGTTCCTGGATGTTATTCGATTGGGCGGCGCAACCATTTTTTACTGTAGTCATTACTTTTATTTTCGGTCCCTATTTTGTTGCGCGCCTTGCCGCTGATCCGGTAGTCGGGCAGGCGGCGTGGGGTTACACCGTCACTATTGCAGGTATTTCAATTGCATTGATGGCACCCGTGTTGGGTGCGATTGCCGATGCTACTGGCGCACGCAAACGCTGGATTGCGTGTTTCGCTGCAATAAAAATTATTGCCCTCTTGTTGCTTTGGTTTGCTGCGCCCGGTTCGGCGTTATGGTTGCCTATGCTGTGCGTAATCATCGCTATGATCGCTGCAGAATTTTCGATTGTATTTAATGATTCAATGATGCCGCGCTTGATCGCCAAAGAAGATATCGGGCGCGTATCTAATATCGCCTGGGGCTTGGGTTATCTGGGTGGATTGATAGTGTTATTTAGCGTGCTTTTATTTCTCGCGGGGAATCCTGTTACTGGCAAAACGCTACTCGGCATCAACCCCTTGTTTGGTTTGGATTCAACTCAAGGTGAAGATGCGCGCATCACCGGCCCCTTTGCGGCGCTGTGGTATTTGGTGTTTATTTTTCCGATGTTTTTATTCACGCCGGATAGCAGCAAAGGTGTGCCATTAAAAGCGGCGATTAGCGCGAGCATTGGTGAATTAAAAAATACTATAAAAGATTTAAAGCAACGCGCAGGATTGCTGCGCTTTTTAATCGCGCGCATGATTTATCAAGATGGCGTTAACGGTCTGCTGGCATTGGGCGGTACTTTTGCTGCGGGCATGTTTGGCTGGCAAACGATTGAGATGGGAATTTACGGTATTTTATTGTTAGTTGTCGCTGTTGGTGGATGTATTTATGCCGGGCGTTTAGACGAGCGTATGGGATCTAAAAAAGTAATTTTACTAAGTTTGATGTGTTTGATTGTTGCCACCATTGGCATTATTTCCACCGGACCTGGATATTCTTTGTTTGGTTTATTGCAGTTTTCCGCGCAAGACTCCGGTGGATTATTTGCCACAGCCGCAGAGAAAACGTATATCGTTTTTGGTTTATTAATTGGACTGGCTTTTGGCCCGGTACAAGCATCATCGCGCTCTTATATGGCGCGCAGTGTGAGTGCCGAAGAAGCGGGGCGCTACTTTGGCATCTACGCACTTGCTGGCCGTGCAACTGCATTTATGGCGCCCATGGCTGTGGCGAGCTTAACGCTTTATACCGATTCTGCGCGTATCGGTATGGCGGCGTTAATTGTCTTTTTAGTCTTGGGTGCGGCAGTTTTATTGAGGGCACCATATCCTGCTGTAGCGTCAAATCCGTCGCTTTAATTTCTGTTGTTAATGTAGAGGTAATAGATAAGCATGTTAGTTATTTTTGATTGCGATGGCGTGTTGGTAGATAGCGAAATTATTTCTGCGCAAGTATCAAGTGATTGCCTAAAAGAAATCGGTGTTGAGTTAAGTGCAGAGCATATTCTGGAAACCTATCGCGGAAAATCCGTAGCCGATTGTATTCGCATGATCACTGAAGAATTATCCAAACTAGAGTCGTGGAAAAATCTCAGTGCTGCTGAACAAGCAGAGCACGGTGCTCAATTTTGGCGGAAGGTGCAATTGCAAACCTTGGTGGTGTGCGAAAAAGAATTAGAGCCGGTTGCTGGTGTAATGCATGTGCTGGATGCACTGCAAGAAAAACAGATTCCTTTTTGTGTTGCCTCTAACGGCAAGCATGAAAAAATGCGCATGACCTTGGCCAAAACCAACATCATGCCTTATGTAAAAGGGCGCGTATTTAGTTTTGAAGATGTAACGCGCGGCAAGCCAGCACCAGATTTATTTTTACATGCGGCAAAAACGCTGGGCGTTGCTGCAGAGCAGTCAGTTGTTGTAGAAGATTCACTCACCGGTATTCAAGCCGCAGTCGCTGCCGGTATGCGCCCGCTCGGTTATTGCCCACCTAATAGTGATGGCAGCGATAATGTTTTATTGCAGCAAATGCGTGCGCTGGGTGCGGAAGTATTTTTCTCCATGGATGAATTAATTCCACTGATATTTAAAACTACGTAATTCAGGTTGTTATGCAATTACCCGAATATAATTTTGCCCAAGCCGATGTGTGGCAAGAAATCCGCAGCGAGGCGCAGCAGGCGAGTGCCGATGAGCCAGTGCTCGCCAGTTTTTATCATGCTGCAATTTTGAATCACGCTTCATTTCCGGCGGCGATCAGTTTTCATTTGGCCAATAAATTGGATAGCCAAGCCTTGCCCGCGATGATGCTACGCGAAGTATTTACCGAAGCGATGGCGGCCGATGCGAGTATTGAACAGGCGATGCGTGCTGATATTCGTGCACATCGCGAGCGCGATCCGGCATGCAACAAATTCCATATGCCCTTTTTATTTTTTAAAGGCTATCACGCGCTGCAATCCTGGCGTATTGCGCATTGGTTGTGGCTGCAAAAACGCGACGCACTGGCACTGTATTTCCAAAATCAAATTTCAGAGGCATTTGATGTCGATATTCACCCCGGCGCACAAATCGGTGCGGGGATTATGATCGACCATGCAACGGGTGTAGTAATCGGTGAAACTACCGTGATTGATGACGACGTTTCCATGCTGCATGGCGTTACTTTGGGTGGCAGCGGCTGCATGAAAACAGACCGCCATCCGAAAATTCGACGCGGCGTGTTAATCGGTGTGGGCGCAAAAATTCTGGGCAATATTGAGATAGGCGAGGGCGCAAAAATTGGTGCGGGCAGCGTAGTAGTGGAAGCGGTTGCGCCGCACACGACTGTCGCAGGCGTACCTGCCAAACCTATCGGCAAGCCAAAAGGTGCAGCTCCCGCACTGGATATGGATCATCTGCTCAGCGATGACAACGACGCCTGAGTAGCAGTGAATTTAGGCGCGGTGACGATCGGGCAGGCTACTGGTTTCGTCGTCGCAGCCATCCAGTAACCACTTCAGTACTGACTCGCGGCTATTAAGCATGGATTGGTAGTGCTCAACCAGCATGGCATTAGGGCGGGGATGGGCGTTCATGGCGGCGATGCGGTCGGTCAAAAAGGCAATGTCTTGCTCCACCTTAATGCGTGCATTTCCGTGTGGGCTGAGCGTTCCATCAACGACCAAGCGACTGTCTTGCTGTTTTTTTTGAATAAAAGGCAACATGGTTGCACCACTCCTTCGCAGTTTGAACCATGAGTATGGTTGCGGCTGCTGAGGCCTGCCAGTGTGGTTTAAGACTAATTGGTTACATTCTGTGCGCTGCTTATCGCGCTTGGTGGGTAGCTGCACACTTGAGCCTGCATTTCAGATGATGAGTGCTATCATCAATTTATCTTGTTAGTAGAAATGCGGTGGTGCTTATGAGCCAATCTGAATTCGATATTATTTTTCGCGGCGATATAGTGTTTGGCCACCAACTGGCCGAAGTCAAACTCAAGCTGCAGCAATTGTTCAAGGCCGATGCTGCCAAAATTGATGCGTTGTTTACCGGCCGGCCAGTGCCGCTCAAGCGTAATTTGGATGAGGCTACCGCACACAAATATCGCGATGCACTGATCAAGGCCGGTGCCATGGTCGAGGTTTGCGCCAGTGGCGATAGCCCGGCCAATGCCGCTCCCAAACCTGCGCCCGCACCGCGCCCAATCGCAGCTGTTGTTGCACCGGTTATATCTGTGCCCGTTGAATCCATAGCGCCTGCCGCACCCGTTGTCCCTGTGTGGACTTTGGCGCCTTTAGGGTCAGATTTGCTACCGGCTAAAGAACGTGCATCGCAACCCGCGCCAGTCAGTATCGATACATCCACATTGAGCTTACGCCCCGCTCAAGGCAATTTGCTTGATGTGAGTGAAGTGCATGAAGAAATTGGCGCCGTGGTTATTGTGCCGGATCTGGGGTTGGCTGCCGTAGGCACCGATTTGCTCAATGCGAGTGAAAAGCACGATGTACCAATAGCCGAAATTGGGCTGGAAGATTGGGAAATCGCCGAGGCGGGTAGTGATTTACTGAGTGAAGACGAGCGCCCGATTGTGTTGCCTGCTCTAATCGAGGTAGGTGATTTTGGAATCGCCCCAGTAGGAAGCGATCTTGGCCAGGCGAAAATAGTCGTGAAACCTGTGGCGCCGGATATTAGTGATTTGCGTTTGGTGGATCTAACTGGTTAGGCATTAATTTCAGAATGTAACTCGATAAAAAACGCGCCCCTGATTGTCCAGGGGCGCGTTTTTTTACGCCAATAAACTGGCGCAAAATGCATCATTTGTGAGGTCGGTTTCATTTGCGCCAGAATTAATTCACATATGAAAATAATATTAGTTGTATTAATAATATTATTGCTAAGATTGTGTTACCAATGGTACCACTAACTTTATAGCAACTATTTTAAAGGACGGAGAGAATGAGACGTACTGCACTAATAATGAAACCTAGCCGCATTTTTTTGGCGATGAGCTTAGTAAGTGGTTGGGCCACAGCGCAAACCGCCCAGCCAGTTGTAAATGAAGTTGAAGAAGAGATTGTGATTGTAGGCAAGTACTTAAACAGCTTGCAGTCAGCGATGACAGTAAAGAAAAACGCCTCCAGTATTGTTGAGGCGATCGCCGCGGAAGACATTGGCCAACTTCCGGATGTATCGATCAGTGACTCACTTAAGCGCTTGCCAGGTCTTGCGCAGGATCGCGATAGAGGCAACGGCAGTCAGATCTCTATTCGTGGTATGGGCGGTATGCTGGGTTTCACTACGTTAAATGGCCGTGAAGTTGCCATTTTGGAAGAGACACGCAACATTCGTTATGACCAGTTTCCTTCTGAGCTGATCAATGCTGCGCAAGTATATAAAACACCACAGGCACGGATTCAGGAAGGTGGTGTCTCTGGCACAATCAACCTTGATACCATCAAGCCACTAGATCACAAACAGCGTGAGTTTGTTGTCGATTTGCGCGCTTCCAGCTTTGAGCTGGCTAAAGACATAGACAGTGCGGCGAATGATGGCATTGGTCAGCGCATCAGTGTTTCCTACATCGATCAATTTCTTGATAACACGCTAGGTGTTGCAGTCGGTTACTCGGGTCGTTCTGAGCCTATCGCGACCAAGCGCACTGAGCTGTGGAACTATGGCGACACCTATCACAATGAAATTTGGAGTGATGAATTAGGCTCTGCGGTAGCCGCGCCTTGGGGTGGTTCAACCTTGGTGACTGGCGGTGAAGATAAGCGCCAAGGTGTAGTGGGTGCGCTTAGCTGGGAGCCTAGTGATTATTGGAGTATCAACTATGACGGTTTCTGGTCAGCCTTTGATGTTAACGAAAATTACCATGGTTTTGACTATGGCATTAAGGAGTGGGGCACTGGTCTGGTAATCGATAAGAGCGCGCCTTCTGCGTTTGACAACATCGATGGAACACCGGCGGGTTATACCGATCTATTGGCGGGTACAGTAGAGCTATCTTCCTTGCGCAACTTGAATGAAGTGTATGACCAGGATGATGAACTCATTAGTCATGGCTTGAATGTGGCGTGGCAGGAAGGTGTTTGGACTGCAGCCCTGGACTTGGCCACCTCTGAAACCACCCGTGATAAGCGTTGGGCTAGTATCAGAACTGAAAACACCAATCCCGGTTGGGCGACTTTTGGTACAGATAATGGGCGTATGACCGTTGATCTGCTCAACGCCGACCTCACCGATCCAAATCAAAACCGCCTGGGCACTGTGCGAATTGAGCCTTTGTCTGAAGGTGGCGACGAAATTAATTCAGCCAAGTTAGATTTTAAATACGACACCTTCGGCAATTTCTTGCAAGACATAAAGTTTGGTGTTGCCGTGTCAAGCCGCGACAAATACGAGCACAACCAAAAGTGGGATCAAATTGTTATCGGTGGTGATTCGCTGTTAACCGCCGACTACATCAGCGGAGTGCAAAAAGCCTACTTTGATGATTTACCGGATTATTTGGTCTTGGATCGCGATGCAGTTATCAATGACTACTACGGTGGACTTGAGAACCCGACGCCGTTGGATGCAGATGACCAGGTTGCCAGTTGGAATGTGAGTGAAGACATCAGTTCGCAATATGTTCAATTTGACTTTGCGTCGCAAATTTTTGGCAAAGCAGTGAACGGTAATTTGGGCGTGCGCAATGTGGATACAGAGACTGTTGCGCGCGGTTTTGAGGAAAGTGTCGATGGCGCGATAACAGCGGTGAATACACCTCACGATTACAACGATGTATTGCCTAGCACCAACTGGACGATCAACCTGACCGATGAACATTTAATCCGTATCGGTGCGGCGAAAACCATGGCGCGTGCGCCGGTGAATATGATGAGCCCGAGTTTGAATCTCAATGAAGATTTGTTCGGTGCTAATCCAGGGCAGTCAACATCAGGTAATCCTACCCTCGATCCGTTCCGTGCCGATCAGGCGGATCTCGCTTATGAGTGGTACTACAGCGATAAATCACAACTAGCGGTCAATCTTTTCTACAAAGATCTGGAGAGCTACATCACTCGCTCGGCTGAGGCGGAAACCGTTGTCCGCAATGGCACTGAGTACACAGTTTCGCGTCCGATCAATGGTACCGGTGGTTATATTCGCGGCTACGAGGTGCTTTGGCAGCAAGCATTTGATTTCTTACCAAGTCCTTTCAATGGCTTAGGTGTTTACACCAACTACTCGCACAACGAATCCAATGTTGAGCAAGGCGTGCCTTTACACAGTGATTACAAAGCACCACTTACAGGTCTATCTGAGGATGTTGCCAACTTCACTCTCTGGTATTACCTGAATGGTTTTGAAGCGCGTACTTCATATAGCTATCGCAGTGAATTTCAGCGCGATATCAACTTGATTAAAGGCGAAGAGGGTATTAATGGTGCGGAAGGCTATTGGGATCTCAACTTGTCCTACGCGTTTAACGACCATTACAAAGTGTATCTGCAGGTGCAAAACCTGACTGATGAGCCTTACGAGACTTATGGTCTGGAGTCCAATAACCCCAACCATGTCAATCGCTATGAGGAGTTTGGTTCGCGTTATTCGGTTGGTATTAACTGGAAGATGTAGTTTTCGATGTGTTCATAGTCCCCTTTGCGGCTGCTTTATGCAGCCGCTTTTTTTTGCCGTTGGGTTTAACACTTATCCTCTATTTATTTACTGCTATCAGAAGCGGGAATTTTGTCAGCTGCTTCGCGTATTGCCGTCATGGCAGCAGCAGGTTTGCCACTGTCATCGAATGCCCCCAAGCTATAGCCGCGCCAATTTTTGTAGGCCTGTGGCTCCCAGTAAAAGACTCCTAACCCTTTCCCGTCCGCCACCAACGTCACTTTGTCGATCAAATCGGCGACCACTGCTTTTGCCTCTGGATGATCCCAAGGTAAGCCAATTTCAGTGAGCATGACCGGTACATGATAACGGCTCGCCATGTCGTTCAGGTTGGTCAAGCAATTGCTGGTTACTGTACGCCAAGGCGTGCTGTTGGAAAGTGGATAAGCAGATGCACCTATCACATCAAATTTACTGCCATTAATTGTGAGGCCATCAAAAATCCAGCGGAAGTTAGCATTGTCGTGGCAGTTGGCCAAATGCACTATGACTAGCGCTTGAGGAAAAACCTCTTTTACCGCGTCGTACCCGGCTCTGGTTAAGTCAGCATAATTTTTCATCGTACTGGCTTTAGGCTCTTTAGAGGGGCGCGCTTCATCCCATAAAAATCCATCATTCGTTTCGTTGCCGACTTGTACCCATTCGGGAGTGATGCCTTCATCGCGCAGAGCAATTAACGTTGTGCGGGTATGGTCGGCCAGCGCCGTTGTTAATTCTGCTACTGAGTAATTTGCCCAGGCAGCGGGCTTGGTTTGTTTGCCTGGGTCAGCCCAATTATCGCTGTAGTGAAAATCGATCATGATGCGTTGTCCGCGTGCTTGGGCGCGCTTAGCTTTGGCGACGACATCTTGAACCCCGTTGTACCAGCCATCGGCCGGGTTTACCCATACGCGCAAACGAATTGCGTTTACGCCAAGTTCAGCCATTAACTCAAACGCATCCTTGGTCTCACCAGCCGCGTTAAAAAACGAGTAGCCATTGGCCTCCATTTCAGAAACCCAGCTGATATCGGCTCCCAATGCAAATTTGCTCGAAAAAACGGCAGCTACACTACTGGATTGTTGCGCTGAACTGGCTGCTACAACGGATGAGGACGACTGGCTGCTTGCTTGGGGTAATGCGCCACCTCCACCGCCACCGCAGGCACTTAATAACAATACGCTGGAGCACACTAACACCCTACTAAAAACTTGCTGCATTAACTCTACCTCGACAATAGCACTCTGGATTCCGAACTGACGGCTGAACGGAGCGTGGGATAAATGCCCTCCCCATGCTCATGTTCCGTCAACAATAAATATCAACTTTGCACATTTATATTATATATCTTAGTAATTAAATTGTTGTGCGTTCACCAACGAACAAAGGCTCGGTAGCATCACAAAATCACGTATAACCCAGCAGAATTCGCTGCTGACAATGCATGAGCTCCGGGGTAATTCTGTGCGTTCTGTTAGGGAGTTAACTGGTTCTTGCGGCACTTTGTCCTTACACTCGGCTCTAATCTTGAGTAAACGCGAGTGAATAGCGTTGGCGCTATTGATCAATTACAGAGGAAGTCATTATGAGAATTCTGCTTAAAAGTCTGGTGATTCTGGTGGTTTTGGCGCTAATAGCGGCCTTGGCGTTTGTCTTTCTGGTCGATGCCAATCGCTTCAAACCGCGCATCGAAGCCCTCGCCAAAGATCAGGGTATCGCCTTACAAATTAACGGCGATTTAGGCTGGAATTTGTGGCCGAGTTTGGGGGTGGCAGTGAATGATGTGCGGGTCGCGGCGCTTGAGGCCCCCGAACAGCCGATTGCCGAGCTTAAGCAGGCGAGTTTGATGCTGGCATTAATGCCGCTGTTCTCCGGCGATTTTCAGGTAGATCACGTCGCTGTGGATGGCGCCGTTATTTCACTTAAGGTCGATGCGACGGGTAAAGGTAATTGGGAGGCGCTAACCACAGCAGACGCGCCCACCACAACCGCCCCACCTGCGCCTGAACCTGCTGGCGATACCACACTCAAACTCGATATCCAAAAAATCAGCCTCAGCAATTCACAAGTTAATTACAGCGATGCCCAAAATGGGCAGACCATTGCGCTGCGCGACATCAACCTGAATGTGAATGATGTAAATGTCCGCGCCGAACCTTTCGCGCTGGATTTATCGTTGGTGATGGAACTGGCGCAAACCGGTGGAGAGAAATTAGAACTACAAGCGGCGTTAAAAAATACGCTCAGCGTTGATAATGCGATGAGCAATATCACTTTGGATAATGGCAAGTTACAGGTCGAAATTATCGGTGATGAGACCGCCGAGGTTGCACTCGATTACGCCTTTGCGCTGACTGATGTAAAAAAAGAACTCGCCTATCAAGGTAATATAAAACTCAACGAAGTAAATGCGCGCAAATTGCTTGCCGCGCTGGGCACTGAACTAACAACCGCGAATAAAGATGCACTCAGTAAAGTCGCGTTTTCATCGGCCATAACAGGTAATAGCAAAAAAATCACCTTGGATAACCTAAAGCTGCAGTTGGATAAAACCCAACTTAACGGCAGCATCGCCGTGACCGATTTTGCAACTACCGCAGTTAAATTGGTGTTGGATGGCGATGAAATCAATGTCGATGATTATTTGGCGCCCGTGAGCGAAACGCCTGTCGCGACAACAGCACCGGCACCAGCAGAAGATACCCAACTGCCGTTGGAAATGTTGCGCGGTTTAAATGTCAACGCAAAATTGGCGTTGAAAAAAATGATCTTCAATGAGATTGCTTTGGAAAATATCGCACTGAAAGTGGTTGCGAAAAACGGCATGATCGAACAGAACCTCAGTGCTAAAGCCTACGCCGGTGAAATCACCGCCAAAGGCCAACTGGATGCGCGTGGCCAACAGGCACAAGTGCAATTTGATGCGGGCGTAACGGGTTTGGAATTGGCGCCGTTACTAAAAGATATGGAGATGGATTCCAAATTTGGTTTGCAAGGCGCTGTGCAAGCGCGCGCACTTGGCAGCACCCAAGGCAGCTCGGTAAATCAATTATTTAAAGGGCTGCGCAGCAACGCCACTTTTTCCGGTGCGCAGGTGCGCGTATCGCCAATTAATCTCGAACAGCAATTTTGTAAGCTGGTCAATCTGGTCAATAAAACTGAAGACACAACCCAAACCTGGGATGAATTTACTGAGCTAAGTGAATTGTCGGGCAGCATTAAGTGGCGCGATGAAATTATCACTATCGACACCTTTAAGGCCGGAGTGGAAAAATTGCAGTTGGGTTCCACGGGTAAAATTAATCTGGCGACTGACCAGTACGATATCTACTTACCACTCAAGTTAGTGAAAGATAAAACCGATACGATCACCGAGCAGCAAGTGGCGGTAACTACCAGTGCAGGCGGTTGCAGCATCGGCAGCCAATATTGGTTGGAACGCGGCTTGGAATTATTACGCTGTAAAGGCTCGTTCGGCGCCATTAATCCACTCAGCGATTGTCGCCCGGATAGCGAGTTATTAACGGAGCTAACCAAAGACTATGCGGTGTACAAACTGAAAGAAAAACACGGCGCAAAATACGAAGAGAAAAAGGACGAATTGAAAGGAAAAGTAGAGAAAGAGAAAAACCGCTTTTTAGATAAATTACAAAAGCAATTAAACAAAGGCACTGCGTCATCGGCAGCGGCGGTTGACGCAAGTTCAGCGGCTGCTGAAGCCGCAACTAGCGCTGCTGCAACAGAAACGTCGCCTGCCACTGCAAGTGAGCCGGCCGTATCACCGGAATAACGGGTAAGCACAGGGATGTGTAGCCCTGCTATGCGCAGGGAAGATAAAAGCAGGCAGGGATAGAAACAGAGAAATTAACGAAAGGAGTACTGCACAGGTTTTTTGCTCACGCGGGTTTAATTTCCAAAACCGCGCGTGAGTTTGAGCAAATTATGCGGCTGAGCGCTGTTCAAAATTAGCTTGTTGAAAAGCAATAATTTCATCGAGCGCTTCGTACCAACCTTCCCACCATTCTACGTGGTACTGTTTTTTCTCTTCCGGCGATGCATTTTTTATCCAGCAAGCAAAACCTGCATCTTGGCTCGGCGCATTGATGCCAACAGTCTTTGCCCATTTACCAAGTTCTTTTGGTGACATGATTGAATACCCTCTCTTTTTATGTTGATGGAAATGTAAATTGCTGGCTGTCTCTAAGCAATCGATGTGCCATTTTTTTAGTGGAGTGGGAATTGGCATTCACTCAGCAAGAAATAGTGCTGCGATTTGGTGCAGCCAAGTGCTATTTCATGCAGGAAATCAGCGGGTTTCGAGGATGTAGCGGCAATAAACCAGAACGCGGAACCAGCGGGAAATTTCCTCATTGGGCGTAGTTTACTTAGCGAATGTTGCAATTGTACTAAACGGCGTGACGGCCCAAAAATTCCATAAATAACAAAAGTTGTTGTAAAAAGCGCTCACTATTTTTACAACAACTTTTACTGCGCGAACTGTTGGCGTCTAGATGATTTTTTTGCGAATTATTGGTAGTGCTTGTCATACAGCGGCGCGGTGCCGGTTACACCTTCAAGCAATTGCAAACGGTAATCGTGTTTGCGCGTGCGGGTTTCTTCACCGTTGTAAAGGTGATCCACGTTGCTGACCACGGCGACCACCACACCATTTTTCGGCGCTTTGGTGAGATCCAGACAAGCGTCGCCACTGGTGACGGGTTTGCTGTATACCGCCGTGCCATCTGCCGCGCGATACGCCAATTGCACGCGCATGTTTTGGCCAATAGGTTGGAAGTTCACCCGCACTTTATTGCCCGTCACTTTCAGCGGAATCTGGTTAGCGCCAGACCAACCCGGCAGGGTGACAGTGCTTGGTACCAAGGTTGTACCTTCTTGAGTTGTCGCGGAGTAGAAAGTCAGGCGATGTGCGCCCGGATCTTGCAAAATTCCACCTGCCACAGGTTCAGCATTGATTGTTCTGCCCCAGTTGTTGTTGATAGGTACTTTGAAGGCGTTAGACCAAGGGCCAAAATCGACCATTGCCTGCCGCGCGCGGAATTCCATAATCATGCGCTGGGTTTGCTCTTCACCCACACCGCCCGCCAATGAACGGAGGATATGGTTTTGCGCACCCTTCGCCCAAATCCAGGCATTCGCACCTTTGGAAACATGCACCCCAAGGAAGTGCGGGAAAGCCGCGTTGTATTGATTACCGCCGAGATATTCACGCCAAGTGGAAATCTGTTGGCCATTCACACGGCGATCCACACCTTCTGCATTCGGGCCACCGAAAGTGCCATCTTGCAGCCAACCGCTGTAGTTCTCGATGGGCATATGCGGCGCGAGGAATGAGGTTGCATCCAAAAAGCCCACGCCGTAATTGCCGGTGCGCGAGGCTTCCAGATTCATCTGCAACCAGGTGTTGCCACCTTCATTGAACCAAGCCGCTTTATTGCCACGCGTTGCCATAATGGTGTGAATAAACTCGTGGGTAATCCCACCGCGCTCGCTTGGAGTAACGACCGGATAGTAAGACAGCAACACCATCGGATAACCGTTGATCCCGCTTTGCCATCCGCCGCGCTCGGTATTCGCCGCGCTATCGGTACACAGGCCGGAGCCGAATAAATAGATGTTGCTGAAGTAGCCTTCGGCTTGCAGTTTATCGACCGGCCAACCCATCACGTTGTGGATGTAATCC